>JAESGW010000002.1_pt1:0-1010000 | contig 1456109 bp, 1382 predicted proteins | sample 9269791 | NCBI WGS metagenome assembly JAESGW01 (sample SAMN16773120, study PRJNA677053) | algae metagenome | isolation source: Aphanocapsa lilacina HA4352-LM1 and co-occurring heterotrophs from near cave... | place: USA: Maniniholo cave, near Haena, Kauai, HI | collected 2009-07-28 | reverse complement strand
CGGCGACACCAACGTCCCCGAACTCCCGGAGACCGTGACGGCGCGCGCCTCGGCCGCGGGCGCCGGCGGCGGCGCCCGGAAGGGCGACAAGCTGATCGCCGACCAGCCCGTGCTGGCCGCCCGCCAGGCGGTGCGGGCGCCGATGTCGCAACGCATCGGCGAGCGCGAGGTCATCCGCGTGCGCCCCTTCGTCCGGCTCGCCTCCAACCTGTCGATGACGACCGGCGCCTATGCCGCCAACATTCCGCCCTTCAATCCGCTGCGGCTGTTCGCCGAGGGCGGCCAGCCTTCCGAGCGCTACGCCGAACCGGTGGTCGACATGCCGGACGCCGACGTCACCATCGTCAAGCGCAATCTCGCCGAGATCGCGATTCCGGACGGCAAGGCCCAGCTCGGCGACGCCGAGGTGATCGCGCAGATGGAGGAGGAGCGCGCCAATCTCGCCGCCGCCGGACGCCAGCGGCCCTTGCCGATCCCGCCCCAGCTCATGCTGAGCCGCACGCTCAACGGCCCGAGCCAGCCGGGCGGCGACATCCTCGGCTACGCGCCGGCGACCGATACGCGCTTTTCCGGCATCGAGGTCCGCGTCGTCCCGGAAAACGTCACCAACGCGCGCAAGACGCCGATTCCGGCCTCGCGCGAGCCCCTGGTCGAGGACAAGATCGTCATCGCCCGCCGTGGCGAGAATTTCGAGCAGGTGATGCGCGGCGCCGGCGCGACGCCCGAGCAGATCCGCGGCATGATCCAGGCCTTCGCCGGCAAGATCCGGATCTCGGTGCTGCCCGACGGCCAGGTCTTCCAAATCCTCTACGCGCCCGGGCCAGGAGCCGGCGATCCACGCCAGATCGTGCGCGTCGCCGTCCTCACCAACGGCCAGCCGGACGGTATCGTCGCGATCAACGACGTCGGGATCTTCGTCTCGGTCTCGCTGCCGGGGCAGGACATCGTCGGGCCGCAGCGGCCGCAGCGCCGGGCGAGCACGCCGGACGACGAGGACGAGGACGACGAGGGCGGAACCGGCGCGCGGCTCTACGAGAGCATCTACGAGACCGGCATGCGCCACGAGATGCCGCGCCCGATGATCGACGAGCTGGTGCGCATCTTCTCTTACGATCTCGACTTCCAGCAGCGCGTGCGCGCCGGCGATTCGCTCGAGGTGATCTTCACCGAGGAGGACGAAGGCGAGCGCGCCGAGATCCTTTCGGCTTCGCTCACCATCGGCGGGGAGACGCGGCGCGTCTTCCGCTACCAGGCCCCGGAAGACGGGCTGATCGAGTATTTCGACGACGAGGGCAAATCGCTGAAGAAGTTCCTGCTGCGCAAGCCGATCGCCGATGGCGAGATGCGCTCGGGCTTCGGCATGCGCTACCACCCGATCATGCGCTACTCGAAGATGCATACCGGGATCGACTGGGCCAACCGCATCGGCACGCCTATCCTGGCCTCGGGCAACGGCACGGTGATCAAGGCCGAATGGGATTCGGGCTATGGCCGGCGCATCGAGATCCAGCACGCCAACGGCTATGTCACGACCTATTCGCACCAGTCGAGCTTCGCCAAGGGCATCGCGCCCGGCGTCAAGGTCCGGCAGGGCCAGATCATCGGCTATGTCGGCAATACCGGCCTCTCGACCGGGCCGCATCTGCATTACGAGGTGCTGGTCAACGGCAACTTCGTCAACCCGATGCGGATTCGCGTGCCGCGCGGCCGCGAACTCGCGGGCCGCACGCTGAACGAGTTCAAGCGCCAGCGCGACGAGATCCAGGGCCTGATCCTCAAGGCCGGCGGCACGGTCGCGCAATTGCGTTGAGCGCATGACTGGCGCTTAAGGATTGGTTGGCGTCGCGCCTGACGCTTGACAGACGCGCCGCGAACCGACACCGGACGAGAACCTTCCACAGACTATCGTCGCGGGTTCCGCCGGCATGCTCGCCTCACTCCTCGTCGTCCTGCCGGTCTTCGGCCTGATCGGGCTCGGCTATGGCGCGCGCTGGCTCAGGATCGTGCGGGAGAGCACCGGCGAGGGCCTGTCCGACTTCGTCTTCGTCCTGGCCATCCCCTGCCTGCTGTTCCGCACGCTGGCGAAGGCCGACATCCCGGCCGTCCAGCCCTGGGGCTACTGGATCGCCTATTTCCTCGGGCTCGCCATCGTCTGGACGCTGGCGATGCTGGTCGCGCGCCGGCTTTTCGCGCGCGCCGGCCCCGAGCTGGTCGTCTCGGGCTTCGCCGCCGCCCAGTCGAACACCGTCTTCGTCGGCGTGCCGATGATCCTCAAGGCCTATGGCGAGGCCGGGGCCGTGCCGCTCGGCCTGCTGCTGGCGGTGCATCTGCCGGTCACCATGACGATCGCGACCCTGCTGGCGGAGGGCCGCAAGGCCTCCGCGCCGATGATGCTGCGGCGGCTCTTCACCCACCCGATCATTCTCGGCATCCTGCTCGGCTCGGCCGCGCGGCCATTCGTCGGCCTGATTCCCGAGCCCGTCTGGACCATCGTCAACCTGCTCGCCGGCGCGGCCGTGCCCTGCGCGCTGATCAGCCTCGGCATCGCGCTGCGGCGCTACGGCATGGCGGCGGGGCTGGCGCTGCCGGCCGTGCTCAGCGGGCTGAAGCTTGGGCTCCATCCGCTGATCGTCTGGCTGCTGGCGACAAAGGTCTTCGCCATGCCGGCGCACTGGTCGGGCGTCGCGGTGCTGTTCGCCGCCTGTCCCTGCGGCATCCAGGCCTATCTCTTCGCCGAGCGCTACCGCCAGGGCGTCGCCGACGCCTCGAGCGCGATCGCGCTCTCGACCATGCTCTCGCTTTTCACCACGGCCGCCTGGCTGACCTTTCTCGGCGTCGGTTGACGAGGCCGCCGTCATTGCGAGCGCAGCGACGCAATCCAGAGACGGCAGAGTTCTACATCCCCCTGGATCGCGTCGCTTCGCTCGCGATGACGGGTCGAGAACTGGAGCCTTTAACCGAAGCCCAGCCGGCCTCTGATCTCGGCCACCGTGACGCCCCGCGCCCGCAAGTCGGCGAGGCTTTCCGACAACCGGCTCTTGGCGAGCTTGCGTCCATCCGCGTCCTGCAGCAGCGGATGGAAATGGTAGAGCGGCGTCGGCAGGCGCAGCAGCCCCTGCAGCACGACATGGATGTCGGTGGCGGCTTCGAGATCGCGCCCGCGCACCACATGCGTCACGCCCTGCAGCGCGTCGTCGATCACGACCGAAAGATGATAGCTCGTCGGCGTCTCCTTCCGCGCCAGCACGACGTCGCCCCAGCGCACGGGAGCGGCCGTCATCGTCACGTCTCCAAAACGCTCGTCGAAGACGCGGAAGGCAGGCGCAGGCAGGAGCGACAGCGCGCGCGCCATGTCGAGGCGCAGCGCATGCGGTTCGCCGGCGGCGATGCGGCGCTGCGCCTCGTCCGGCGCGAGCGAGCGGCAGGTTCCCGGATAGAGCGGCGCGCCGTCGGGATCGAGGGGCCTTTCGCGCGCCGCGACGGCCTGTTTCACCTGCTGGCGCGAGCAGAAGCACGGATAGACCACGCCCTGCGCCTGCAAGGTCGCCAGCGCAGCGCGATACGCCTCGAAATGCTCCGATTGCCGGCGCACCGCGCCGTCGAAGCGCAGGCCGAGCCAGGCGAGGTCGTCACGGATCGCCTGTTCGAGTTCCGGCCGGCAGCGCGCCGGGTCGATATCCTCGATCCGCAGCAACAGCGCCCCGCCGATCTCGTCCGCCAGCCGGCGATTGGTCAGCGCCGAAAGCGCGTGGCCGAGATGCAGCCGTCCGTTGGGGCTGGGCGCGAAGCGGAACACAGGCCGGGGTCGGTCGGGAAGAGGCGTCGCCATCGCTCCTGTCTAGGCGATACCGTTCTGCGACGAAACCGCACCGCTGCTGACTCGCGCAGCCGCCCGCCTGAGCTTATCGAAAGACCATGACCCGAATCACCTGCGACGCCGATCTGGAAGAGGGCATGGCGGCGCTCGCCGCCCTGCATCCGCACTGGCGCACCGTCATCGCGCGCACGGGGCTGCCGCCCCTGCGCCGGCGCGAGGGCGGTTTCATCGGCCTGCTCGGCATCGTCGTGGCGCAGCAGGTCTCCGTCGCGAGCGCGCGCGCCATCTGGCTCCGGGTCGAGACCGTGCTCGCGCCCCTGACGCCCGAGCGCATCCTCGCCGCCAGCGACGAGGAGATGCGGCTCGCCGGCCTGTCGCGGCCGAAGCAGCGCAGCCTGCGCGCCATCGCGTCGGCGATTGTCACGGGCGGGCTCGATCTGCCTGGGCTGACGGAGGCCGATGCCGATCTCGTCCATGACCGGCTCACCGCCGTCTCCGGCATCGGTCCCTGGACCGCCGACATCTATCTGCTGTTCTGCCTCGGCCATCGCGACGGCTTTGCCGCGGGCGATCTCGCCGTCCAGGAGGCCGCCCGCATCGCCTTCGGGCTTCCCGCGCGGCCAAAGGCGAAGGAACTCACCGCCATGGCCGAAGCCTGGCGGCCCTGGCGCGGCGTCGCGGCGCGCCTGCTCTGGGCCTATTACGCGAAGCTCAAGGCCCGCGAGGGGCTCACCCCCTGATCACCTTGAGCGCGGCCTGCGTCCCGGCGCGCAGCAGCGCGCTGTCGCTCATCACGGTCACCATCCTCGCCCCCATGCCGACAAAGGCTTTCGCCCGCTCGGCCGACTGGGCATAGATCGCGACCGGCTTGTTCACGGCCGAGGCGCGCGCGATGATGTGCTTGATCGCCTCGTCCACCTGCGGCGAGCCCGCATCGACCTTCGCGCCGCCAGACAGCGCGATCGAGAGGTCGGACGGGCCGATGAAGACCGCGTCGATGCCGGGAAGCGCCAGGATGTCGTCGAGGATCGCCATCGCCTCGCGCGTCTCGATCATGGCGAAGGACAGCGAGAAGCGGTTGGAGTCCTTCAGATAGGCGTTCGGATCGAGCCCCGAGGCGCCAAGGCCGCCATAGCTGCCCCAGCTCCGCTCGCCCATCGGCGGATATTTCGAGGCGGCGGCGAAGGCCTTCGCATCGGCCATGGTGTTGATCATCGGCGCGATCACGCCCGAGACGCCGGCGTCGAACAGCTTCGAGACGTTCTGGAACTCGCCGACCGGGATGCGCGCCAGCGCCGGCTTGCCGGCCGCGTTGATCAGCGGAACGCAGCGGATGACCTCTCCCAGCGTGATCGGCCCGTGCTGCATGTCGAGCGTGACGGCGTCGAACCCCTCCTGCGCCAGGATCGCGGCCGGGCTCGGATCGGCGATGCCGCACCATGCCGAGAGGATCGTGTCGCCCTTGGCGAGGCGATCGGCGAGCGAGGAGAGGATCGAGGAGGTCGACATCGGCGTATCCGTCCGGCTTGCCCCGCTCCAGGGCGGCGGGTCAGGCAAACTGGCGGCTGGACGCCTCAAAAGCAAACGGGCGCCCATGCGCCCGTTTCAAAGACGATCTGCGTCCGGCGGCGGCTCAGCGCCCGGCCTGGATGTCCTCGGCCGCCTTGACCAGCAGCTCGCCCATCACGCGCCGGATCTCGGCATCGTCGACGGCGACGCCGCCCGCGGCGAAATCGGTCCTGACCTTGCGCATCACGTCGTCGTCGCCGGCTTCCTCGAAATCGGCGATCACGACCGCCTTGGCGTAGGCGTCGGCGTCCGCCCCGCTCTTGCCGAGCTTCTCGGCCGCCCACAGGCCGAGCAGCTTGTTGCGCCGCGCCGTCGCCTTGAAGCGCAACTCCTCGTCATGGGCGAACTTGTTCTCGAAGGCGTCCTTGCGCTGATCGAATTGCGACATGCGTTCAAATCCTCTTGGCGGGGGTCTTGCTGGCGAAGGCTCGGGCGGGATCAGACGCCATATAGGATGACGCGGCGCGCAGGGCCAGCGCGGAGTGGACGCGCGCACGGGCTCGGACCCGGTTTGTTGCGTTTGCAGTGCAGAAGAGCCATATAGCGGGCGCAAAGGCGGCACTTGTGGCTTTCGGTGCATTGAGCCGGCCGGCGGCGCGGATTAGGCTGATTCGGTTTCGACCGGACAGGCGTCATGTGCGCAGGGCCGGCCGAACAGGGGCCATGATCCCGCCGCGGGGCGACCTGCGTCCAGAGAAAGGCCGATTTTTTGGATTTCCTCAAGCCACGGTACATCCCCATGAATCGCCGCCGTCGCATTTACGAAGGCAAGGCGAAGGTCCTCTATGAAGGACCCGAGCCCGGTACGCTGATCCAGCATTTCAAGGACGACGCGACCGCCTTCAACGCGAAGAAACACGAGGTCATCGACGGCAAGGGCGTGCTCAACAACCGCATCTCCGAGCACATCTTCACCAATCTCAACGACATCGGCGTGCCGACGCATTTCATCCGCCGGCTGAACATGCGCGAGCAGCTCATCCGCGAGGTCGAGATCATTCCGCTCGAGGTCGTGGTCCGCAACGTCGCCGCCGGCTCGCTCTCGACCAAGCTCGGTCTCGAGGAAGGCACGCAGCTCCCGCGCTCGATCATCGAATTCTATTACAAGAACGACGCGCTCAACGACCCGATGGTCTCGGAAGAGCACATCACCGCCTTCGGCTGGGCGACGCCGCAGGAGATCGACGACATCATGGCGCTCGCCATCCGCGTCAACGACTTCCTCTCCGGCCTGTTCCTCGGCGCCGGCATCCGCCTCGTCGACTTCAAGATGGAATGCGGCCGGCTCTGGGAAGGCGAGATGATGCGTATCGTCGTCGCCGACGAGATCAGCCCCGATTCCTGCAGGCTCTGGGACATCAAGTCGAAGGACAAGATGGACAAGGACCGCTTCCGCCGCGACATGGGCGGGCTGATCGAGGCCTATTCGGAGGTGGCGCGCCGCCTCGGCATCCTCGGCGAGAACGAGAACCCCGGCCCCGCCGGCCCCCGGCTGGTCCAGTAGCCGCCGCGCCCGGCCTCGTGACCCTGGCCACGCCGACACGGACGAGATCGAAACGGGAGCGCCTGCGCTCCCGTTTTCATGTCGCGGCGCTGCTTTGCGCGCTCGCGCTGCTGGGCGGCTGCAGCCGGCACTGGGGCCTCGGCATCGCCGAATTGCCCTATGATCGCGGCTGGCGCACGCTGCCGATCGGCGCCTGGGTGCTGAATGACGGGCTGGCCGCGAAGACGATGTCGTTTTGCCCGCGCGAGACCTGTGTCCGGCAGGGCTTCGCCGCGCTGCTGTCCTTCGAGGGCCGCGAGGCCGACGCGCTGGAGCGCATGCTGGCGAGCGACCCCGCCCGCCTCGCCCGCGACTTCGCCAAACCAGCCCCGCCCAGGCCGCCGACGCCGCTGATCGGCCAGACCGGCAAGCCCAGGCCTGCGCCTCCCGGCAAACCGAGGAGCGCGACCAGCGTCTCCCGGTTCGGCGCGGACGGCGCCAACGGGCTGCTCGTCGAGATCCGTGCGCTCGACGCGGGCGGCAAGCTCGCGGCGACGGCGATCCTTTCCGGGCGCGAGGGCGGCCGCCTGATCCTGGCGCTGGGCGTCAGCCCGGACCCGGACGCAGCCCGCCAGCAGGCCCGCGCCGCCTGGCGCGAGCGCTGATTCCACAGGCCCCGGCCCGCGAAGAGGTTGAGCCGGCCCCGATTCGCCGCTAAGCCACGGCGCATCAATCCCGGAGAGCCCCATGAAAGCCCGCGTCACCGTCACCCTGAAGACCGGCGTGCTCGATCCGCAGGGCAAGGCGATCGAGGGCGCGCTGAAATCGCTCGGCATCGACGGCGTCGCCTCGGTGCGGCAGGGCAAGGTCTTCGACATCGAACTGGCCGGCTCCGACCGGGCCGCAGCGGATGCCGCGCTGAAGAACGCTTGCGAAAAACTGCTGGCGAATACCGTGATCGAGAATTACCGGGTCGAGATCGAGGCGTGAGCGCAGCCGTTCTGGCGATCGCCGCGGCGGTCCCAACCGATGTCGAGGCGATCATGGCCTGCGAGCGACGGCCGGGCTACGAGGACACTGTCGGGCGCTGGAGCCGCGAGGAGCATCTGGCCGGGATCGCGGATCCGACCCACCGCTACTTCGTGGGACGCGACGCGCAGGACGCGGTCGCAGGCTTCGTCATGCTGCAGGAGATCGATGCGCCTGCCGGATCGGTTCTGGTCCGTCGCGTGGCTGTGGCCGAGCAGGGGCGCGGCCATGGGGCGGCCCTGCTCTCCCACGCGCTCGCCGTGATCTTCGAGGAATTCCACGCCAAAAGAGCCCGGCTCTATGTCTGGCCGCACAATCCGCGCGGCATCGCTCTTTACAGCAAGCTCGGCATGCGGGAGGACGGCGTCAGCAAGGACGAGCGCGACGGTGTCCGAATGACCATCATGGCGATCGACGCCGAAACCTACCAGGCCCGGAAACAGAGGAGCGCCAGTCCGTGAAAGCCGCCGTCGTCACTTTTCCGGGCTCCAATCGCGAGGGCGATGTCGCCAAAGCGCTGGCCCAGGCCGGAGCGAACGTCGTCCATGTCTGGCATGCGGATGCGGCGTTGCCGGCCGGGACCGACCTCGTCGTGCTGCCGGGCGGCTTCTCCTATGGCGATTATTTGCGCACCGGCGCAATCGCCGGCCGCGCCAACATCATGGACGCGACCCGCGCCCATGCGGCGCGCGGCGGCTACGTGCTCGGCATCTGCAACGGCTTCCAGATCGCCTGCGAGGCCGGGCTGCTGCCGGGCATCCTGATGCGCAATGCGGCGCTGAAATTCGTCTGCAGGCGGCAGCACCTGACGGTCGAGCGCACCGACACCGTCTTCGCCAACCGCTATGCCAAGGGCCAGGTCATCGATGTCTGCGTCGCCCATGGCGAGGGCAACTATGTCGCCGATCCGGAGACGCTGGCGCGGCTCGAGGGCGAGGGGCTGGTCGCCTTCCGCTATGCCGACGCCGACGGCGGGACGACGCAAGAGGCCAATCCCAACGGCTCGCTCAACAACATCGCCGGCATCTACTCGGACGGGCTCAACGTGCTCGGCCTGATGCCGCATCCCGAAAACCTGATCGGCGCGTTGACCGGCGGCGCCGATGGGCGTGGCCTGTTCGACAGCCTGATGAACGGCAAGCGGGCCGCCTGAGCTCACTTCCCCGCCGTCGCCCGCGCCAGCAGCCGCGCCGCGCTCGCCGCGTCGAGCGGCCCGACATGCTTTTCCAGGATGCGCCCGTCCGGCCCGATGACGAAGGTCTCCGGCACGCCGTAGACGCCCCATTCGATCGCGGCGCGGCCGTCCTTGTCGACGCCGACGGCGGAATAGGGATTGCCGAGCGCGCCGAGGAAGCGCCGGGCGTTTTCCGCCTCGTCTTTGTGGTTCATGCCGACGACGGCGACACGGCCCGCTTTGACCGGGGCGGATTCGGCCATCCCCATCAGCAGCGGATGCTCGATCCGGCACGGCGCGCACCAGCTCGCGAAGACGTTGACGATGGTGGCGCGGCCCTTGGCGAGGTCGGCGGCGGCGAGCCCGGGCGTCGGCGCGCCGTCCTTGCGTAGACCCTCCAGCGCCGCGAGCGTGATGGCCGGCGCGGGCTTGCCGATCAGCGCCGACGGCACCCGGCTGGCGTTGCCGGAGAAAAGCCCCGCGGCGAAGACGAGAGCGAGCCCGCCGAACAGGATAAGCGGGATCAGGAAGACCAGCGGCGAGCGTCGGCGCGGGGCGGGGGCGGCCTCGGTCTCGCTCATGCTGCGTCCCTGCCCGATCGCCGACCGGCGCCGCGCTCATCCAGCGCCGCGAGCGCGCGCGTCTGGGCGCGGTGGTCGAGCAGGACCGCCGCGATCAACCCGCCGAGCACGACCACGACCGCGCCATAGGACGCCAGGATGAAGCCGGCATGCGGGCCGAGCGCGCTCATGCCGGCAGGCCCTGCATGGCGAGCCGGTCGAGCCGCTCGCTCTCCAGGATCGTCAGCGTGCGCACCCGCCGCCGCATGATCTCCGCCCGCATCGCGACGAGATGCAGCGCCAGCGCCAGCAGCGTGAAGCCCGCGACCATGACCAGCAGCGGCCAGAGCATGCTCGGATGGATGGTCGGCCCGCCAATGCGAAGGACCGAGGCGGGCTGGTGCAGCGTGTTCCACCAGTCGACCGAGAATTTGATGACCGGCACGTTGACGAAGCCGATCAGGGTCAGGATCGCGACCATGCGCCCGGCCCGGCCGGGATCGTCGAGCGTGCGCCACAGCGCGATGATGCCGAGATAGATCAGCAGCAGCACGAGAACGGAGGTCAGGCGCGCATCCCAGACCCAGTAGGTGCCCCACATCGGCTTGCCCCAGAAGGCGCCGGTCAGCAGGCAGATCAGGGCGAAGCACGCCCCGATCGGCGCGGCCGCCTTCTGCGCGACATCGGCGAGCGGATGCCGCCAGACCAGCGTGCCGAGCGCCGAGACCGCCATCAGCGTGTAGAACATCAGCGCCAGCCAGGCCGCCGGGACATGCACGAACATGATGCGGATGGTCTCGCCCTGCTGATAATCGGCCGGCGCGACGAACCAGGCGAGATAGAGCCCGACCGTAAGCGACAGGGCCGCCGCCGCGCTCATCCAGGGCAGCAGCGCGCGCGACAGCCGCATGAAGCGCGTCGGGTTGGCGAGATCGATCAGGCTGGCCATGGCATCGCGATCAGGTCGTGGCTCCGGGCCGCCCCACAGCCGCAGGCGACCTCTCTACCAATCCGCGCCGCGACCAGCAATCCGCAGGGCGACCATGCGACAACGGCGCATCAGCCCTCGTCCAGCCGCGAAGACGATCGACCGCCGCCCGCGTTGACCACGCCGAAATCCTGCGACCGGACGCCTTCCGACGAGAAATCGAAGCCGTCCGCGGCCAGGCCGCGACGCAGCAACTCGCGCACGGCGGCGGCGCGACTCGGCATGCGCTGCGCGAAGCGCCAATCGTCGAGCGCGCGCAACTCGTTCTGATTCAACATGATTTGAAGCCGCTCGGGCCGCTCCAGATCGGTCATTGGTCGCGCGAGCCTCATACTGCGAATGAGTAAGCCTCTACATAGGCTGTTTTGGCTGAGAATGAAAGGTCCACGCCTTCGATGCCGAATGGGCAACTTGCATCGAAACGGCCGGGGACCTCCTCTGCTCAAATAACTAACTAATTGAAAAATATAGCTTCTGTTTATCTTTTGACATTGCGCGCTGGTTTCCCGCGCTTAAATTGGCGGAAGAATGAAAGGAGCCACGTCATGTTGGTCAAGCTTTCAGAAGCGATTCGGCACGATGTCGAAGCAACCGTCAGGTCCAAGGTCAGCCAGTCACTGATCGTCGATGTCTACGCGACCGCGAAGGAAATCCGGCGCAAGCACGCGGAAGCCGGGATCGAACTCGACGATATCGCCGCCTCGGTTGCGGCGCTCGCCGTCCAGTGCGGCTGCGCCATCGAATTCGGCAAGGATTCGCGCTGGCTCGGAGAGCGCCAGCCCGCCTGAGACTCAGCCCTGCCGCAAGGCGGCCGCGGCCGCGAGGACACCGATCACCATCGCCGCCAGCGATAGCGCGCACAGGATCAGGAACGGCGTCAGGAACGGGATCGTTCCGCCCAGCGCGGCATTCGTGGCGGACACGCCGAATACCAGAACCGGCACGGTCAGCGGCGCGACCAGGACCGGCACGATCAGCCCGCCGCGCCTGACGCTCGCCGTCAGCGCCGCGCCGCCGAGCCCGATGAAGCTGAGCGCCGGCGTTCCCACAAGCAGCGTCGCCGCGACGGGCGCCATCGCCTCGCCGGGCAGCGCCACCAGCAGGCCCAGCAGCGGCGCCGCCAGCGCCAGCGGCAGGCCGGTCGTCAGCCAATGCGCCAGCCCCTTGGCCAGAACGCCGAGTTCGAGCGGCAGCGCCGAGCCCCGGATCAGGTCGAGCGAGCCGTCCTCCTCGTCGGCCTGAAACAGCCGGTCGAGCCCGATCAGCGTCGCCAGCAGCGCCCCCAGCCAGAGGATCGCCGGCCCGATCCGCGACAGCAGGTTGAGGTCGGGCCCGAGCGCGAAGGGAATCAGCACGACGATCGTCAGGAAGAAGACGAGCGCGAGTTCGACGCCGCCGCCGGCCCGTGCCGCCAGCGTAAGATCGCGCTTCAGGATGGCGAGGAAGGCGCGGCTCACGGCCTGATCCTCACCTCGCGCGCGCCGTCGAGCCCGAGCGGACCGTGCGTCGCCGCCAGGATCGCGCCGCGCTGCGCCAGATGGCCGCTCATCAGCCGGGCCAGCATCGCCTGCGCGGCCGCATCGAGCGCGGCCATCGGCTCGTCGAGCAGCCAGAACGGACGCCGCGAGACCAGAAGCCGCGCCAGCGCGACGCGCCGCCGCTGGCCGGCCGAGAGATAGCCGACCGGCAGCGCGCCGACATGGGGCAGGCCGACAGCGGCGAGCGCCTCCTGCGGCGAAGCGGCGGCCTCGCCCAGCAGCGCCTGCGCGAAATCGAGGTTTTCCTGCGCCGTCAGCGCCGTCTTCAGGCCGTCGCGGTGGCCGACCAGATGCGCCAGTTCGGCCAGCGGCGCATCGCCCGCGCCCTCGAGCGCGATCGTCCCGGCGTCCGGCCGCAGCCTTCCGCACAGCATCGCGATCAGGCTCGATTTGCCGGCGCCGTTGCGCCCCGTCAGCGCGATCGCCTCGCCGTTGCGCAGCCGCAGGCTCAAGCCCTCGAAGACCAGCCTGCCGCCGCGCCGGCAGGCGAGGCCGTCCACGCTGAGAGCGAGATCCGGGAACGGAATTTGCGTCAAGGCTGGCAGCGTCTTCCCGAGCGTCAGTTGTGGCCCCGATGCGCGTCGATCCTGTAGCGGGCTTTTTGGAATTGATCTATAGAACCCGTGGCTACGCCGCACGCCGATCCGGCGCGGGGCTCGGGCACTCCCGGGGCGGCGCGCGCATCAAGCGCATTGGGCCTTCGATTCGGGCGATCCGCAAGGGTTCGCACGGATCGCGACCGCAACCCCTTGATCAGGATTTGAGCCCCCATGGCTTCGCTCGACTCATTCAAGTGCCGCAAGACGCTCACCGTCGGCACGAAAAGATACGTCTACTACTCGCTCAAGGCCGCCGAGAAGAACGGCCTGCCGGGCATTTCCCGCCTGCCCTTCTCGATGAAGGTGCTGCTGGAGAACCTGCTGCGCTTCGAGGACGGCCGCTCGGTCGTCAAGGCCGATATCGAGGCCTTCGTCGGCTGGCTCAGCGACAAGGGCAAGGCCGGCAAGGAGATCGGCTTCCGCCCCGCCCGCGTGCTGATGCAGGATTTCACCGGCGTCCCGGCGGTGGTCGACCTTGCCGCCATGCGTGACGGCGTGGTCGCGCTCGGCGGCGACCCCCGGAAGATCAACCCGCTCGTCCCGGTCGATCTCGTCATCGACCACTCCGTCATCGTCGACGAGTTCGGCTCGCCCAGGGCGCTGAAGCAGAACGTCGATCTCGAATACCAGCGCAATGGCGAGCGCTACCGCTTCCTGAAATGGGGCCAGCTCGCCTTCGACAATTTCCGTGTCGTGCCGCCCGGCACCGGCATCTGCCACCAGGTCAATCTCGAATACCTGGCCCAGACCGTCTGGACCGCCAAGGAAAAGGTGAAGAAGGGCAAGACCACCACGACCGTCGAGGTCGCCTATCCCGACACCGTCGTCGGCACCGATTCGCACACCACCATGGTCAACGGGCTGTCCGTGCTCGGCTGGGGCGTCGGCGGCATCGAGGCCGAGGCCGCGATGCTCGGCCAGCCGCAGTCGATGCTGCTGCCCGAGGTCATCGGCTTCAAGCTCACCGGCAAGCTCAAGGAGGGCATCACCGCGACCGACCTCGTGCTGACGGTCACCCAGATGCTGCGCAAGAAGGGCGTCGTCGGCAAGTTCGTCGAGTTCTACGGCGCCGGCCTGCACTATCTGACGCTGGCCGACCGCGCCACGATCGCCAATATGGGCCCGGAATACGGCGCGACCTGCGGCTTCTTCCCGGTCGATGTCGAGACTTTGAATTATCTTCAGACCACCGCCCGCAAGCCCGCCCGCGTCGCCCTCGTCGAGAAATACGCCAAGGCGCAGGGGCTGTTCGCCACCCGCGCCACGCCCGACCCGGTCTTCACCGACACGCTGGAACTGGATCTCACCACGGTCAAGGCCTCGATGGCCGGCCCCAAGCGCCCCGAGGGCCGCGCCGATCTCGGCACGATCAAGACCGGCTTCGCCGCCGCGATGGACGCCGAGTACAAGAAGGGCGTCGAGCTCTCGCGCCGGGTCAAGGTCGAGGGCAAGCCTTTCGATCTCGGCCATGGCGACGTGGTCATCGCCGCGATCACCTCCTGCACCAACACCTCCAACCCCTCGGTGCTGATGGCGGCGGGCCTGCTCGCGCGCAACGCGGTGGCGAAGGGCCTCAAGGTCAAGCCCTGGGTCAAGACCTCGCTCGCGCCCGGTTCGCAGGTCGTGGCGGAGTATCTCGCCAAGGCCGGCCTGCAGAAGGATCTCGACAAGCTCGGCTTCAACCTGGTCGGCTTCGGCTGCACCACCTGCATCGGCAATTCCGGCCCGCTGCCGGCGGAAATTTCGAAGACCGTCAACGATCAGGGCCTGATCGCGGCCGCCGTGATCTCCGGCAACCGCAATTTCGAGGGCCGCGTCTCGCCCGACGTGCAGGCGAACTACCTCGCCTCGCCGCCGCTGGTGGTCGCCTATGCGCTGGCGGGCTCCGTCCAGATCGACCTGACGACCGAGCCGCTGGGCCATGACAAGGCCGGCAAGCCGATCTTCCTCAAGGACATCTGGCCGACCAACAAGGAAATCCAGGCCTTCATCGCCAAAAACGTCACCAGGGCGATCTTCAAGGCGAAATATGCCGACGTCTTCAAGGGCGACGCCAACTGGCAGAAGGTCAAGGCGCCGACGGGGCAGACCTATGCCTGGGAGGACGCCTCGACCTATGTCCAGAACCCGCCCTACTTCCAGGGCATCAGCAAGACCCCGACACCGGTCACCGAGATCGTCGGCGCGCGCATCCTCGGCCTGTTCGGCGACAAGATCACCACCGACCACATCTCGCCGGCCGGCTCGATCAAGGCCGCCTCGCCCGCGGGCAAGTACCTGATGGACAACGGCGTCGAGGTCGCCGATTTCAACCAGTACGGCACGCGGCGCGGCAATCACGAGGTGATGATGCGCGGCACCTTCGCCAATATCCGCATCCGCAACCACATGATGGGGCCGAACGGGCGCGAGGGCGGCTACACCATCCACTACCCGAGCAAGGAAGAGCTGCCGATCTACGACGCCTCGATGCGCTACCAGCAGGAGAAGGTGCCGCTCGTCGTCTTCGCCGGCGTGGAATACGGCAACGGTTCCTCGCGCGACTGGGCCGCGAAGGGCACGAACCTGCTCGGCGTCAAGGCGGTGATCGCGCAGAGCTTCGAGCGCATCCACCGCTCGAACCTGGTCGGCATGGGCGTGGTGCCGTTCACGCTCGCCGAGGGCACGAGCTGGGCGACCCTCGACCTGAAGGGCGACGAGACCGTGACGATCAAGGGGCTGGCGACCGTCAAGCCGCGCCAGATGCTGGAGGCCGAGATCACCTCGGCCGACGGCAAGGTGAAGAAGGTCCCGATCCTCTGCCGCATCGATACGCTCGACGAGATCGACTACTTCCGCAATGCCGGCATCCTGCACTACGTGCTGCGCGGCATCGCTGCGTAGTCCTCCTTCTCCCCTCCGGGGGAGACGGTGGCCCGGCGCAGCCGGGTCGGATGAGGGAAGGATGGTCTTGATGAGGACCTTTGCCGTTTGCGCTTCGGCACGGCCCTCATCCGTCAGTGCTCCACGCTGCCACCTTCTTCCCCGAGGGGAGAAGGAAGACGCCCAGGTTGTCCTCTTTCGCCCCCCGGTGTAAGGGGGCGGCACAGTCATCCTTGGCGGGGGGCTTGGGGCAGGCGCGAGGGTACACCCGCGCCCGGATGTTCTCCGCCGCCAGCCATCGAGACGGGAGCACCCGCATGTCCGCCACGTTCGAGACGGTCGCCGGAATCATTTCGGAGACCTGCGACATTCCGCGCGAGAAGATCACGCCCCAGAGCCACGCCATCGACGATCTCGGCATCGACTCGCTCGCCTTCCTCGACATCGCCTTCGCCATCGACAAGGCCTTCGGCATCAAGCTGCCGCTCGAGCAGTGGACCCAGGAAGTCAACGAGGGCAAGGCCCCGGCCGAGCAGTATTTCGTGCTCGAGAACCTGTGCCAGCGCATCGACGACCTCGTCGCCGCCAAGAAGGCCTGACGCCTTCCAGATCTCTTATCATCGTCATTGCGAGAACTGTCGCGCTGTCGCGCGCTTGAGCCCGGCGGCGTCACCCGATAGAGCATAGCCGGCGTTTGAACCGCCGGCCCGCGCCATCGACGAACGGACACGCATGCGCCTCGAATATTTCGACATGATCGACCAGGTCGTCGCGTTCGAGCCGGGCGAGAAGCGCATCATGACGCGCTCGACCGTGCCGGCCGCAACCGCCAGCCCGGTCTTCGAGGGGCATTTTCCCGGCCATCCGCTGGTGCCGGGCGTGCTGCTGACCGAGACGATGGCGCAGGCCTCGGGCTATCTGCTGCTGGCGCTGAACGGCCTGACCCAGATGCCCTTCCTGATGACGGTCGACAAGGCGCGCTTCCGCACCTTCGTCGAGCCCGACGCCGTGCTCGATATCTCGGCCGAACTGGTGATCGAGGGCTCGGGCTACGCCGCGACCAAGGCCGCCATCACCATCGCCGGCAAGCCGATCTGCGATGCGCAGCTGCGCTTCCGCCTGATGCCCTTTCCCGCCGACATGCGCGTCCTGATGGAGGCGCGCATCGCTTCGATCGGCCTCGTGCCCCTGCAGGCCCCGGCATGAGGCGCGACGTCGTCATCACCGGCATCGGCCTCGCCTCCAGCCTCGGCGAGGGCGTCGAGGCGCATGCGCAGGCGCTCGCAGCCAATCCGTCGCCCGTGGTCGATGCGGCGAGCTTTGCGCCCTATCCCGTCCATCCGCTCAAAGCCCTCGAACTCGACCGCCAGATCCCGAAGAAGTCCGACCAGCGCCAGATGGAGCCCTGGCAGCGGCTCGGCGTCTACGCCGCCGGCCTCGCGCTCGACTCCGCCGGGCTGAAGGACGACGCCGACGCAAAGAGCATGCTCCAGGTCATCGTCGCAGCCGGCGGCGGCGAACGCGACCATGCCGTCGACGCCGCCATCCTCAGCGGGCTGCGCGGCGCGAATGAGCCCGGCGCGTTCCTCAACGAGCGGCTGATGGGCGATCTGCGCCCCACCCTGTTCCTGGCGCAGCTCTCGAACCTGCTCGCCGGCAACATCGCCATCGTCCATGGCGTCACCGGCGCATCGCGCACCTTCATGGGCGAGGAGCAGGCGGGCGTCGATGCGATCCGCACCGCCCATGCCCGCATCGCCGCCGGCCAGGCCGAGATCATGCTCGTCGGCGGGGCCTACAACGCCGAGCGCCGCGACATGCTGCTGCTGCTGGAACTCGGCGGATATCTTCGCAAGGGCGATTTCGCGCCCGTCTTCGCCCGGCAGGATGCGCCCGGCGCGATCACCGGCAGCGCCGGCGCTTTTCTCGTGCTGGAATCCGCTGAGCGGGCGGCCGCGCGCGGCGCGACCGCGCATGCCCGCCTGACCCATGTCGGCGCGGCCCGCAGCAAGCGCGCGGCGGGCTCCGTCGAAGCGGCGCTGCGCAGGCTCGTGGCCGGCTTCGGGGCGATCGCACCCGGCGCGCTCGCCATCTCCGCCGCCACCGGCGCAGCCGGCGTCACGGCGGAGGAGCGTGCCGCGCTTGCCGAACTGCCCGAGGCGAGACTGGTCGCGACCGGCGATCTCGTCGGCCATGCGCTGGAGGCCGCCTTCCCGGTGTCGGTCGCGCTCGCCGCCGCCGCGATCTCGACCGGCGCGAGCGCGGAGGCCATCGTCACCGGGGCCGGGCACTGGCGCGGCGAGGGCGCGGCGCGCCTGGTGAAAGCGTGAGGTCGGTTCGATGACGACACAGCATCGCGATACGAAAGGCCGGCCGATCGTCGCCGTCACCGGGCTCGGCATCGTCACCTCGCTCGGCCAGGGCAAGGCTGCGAACTGGGAGGCCCTGATGGCGGGACGCTCCGGCATCCACCGCATCGAGCGCTTCCCGACCGAAGGCCTGCGCACCACCATGGCCGGCACGGTCGATTACCTGTTCGACGGCGACTTCGCCGCGCCCGAGCTCTCGGAAAAACTGGCGACTCTCGCCGCCGACGAGGCCGTGAGCCAGAGCGGCATCGGCCAGCCGGAAGATTTCCCGGGCGAGCTCTTCATGGCGGTGCCGCCGGTCGAGATGGAATGGCCGCAGAAGCAGGAACTTGCCGGCGCGATCGACGGCGAGATCGACTATGACGGCCTGCTGCGCGAGGCGGCGACGCTGAAGCACCGGCCGATGCACGAGCTCTTCCTGTTCGGCGCAGTCGCCGACCACATTGCCGAAAAATTCGGCACGAAAGGCTCGCCGATCTCGCTTTCGACGGCCTGCTCGTCGGGCGCGACCGCAATCCAGATGGGCGTCGAGGCGATCCGCCGGGGCGAGACGCAGGCAGCCCTGTGCATCGGCACCGACGGCTCGGTCCATGCCGAGGCGCTGATCCGGTTCTCGCTGCTGTCGGCGCTCTCGACCCGCAACGACCCGCCGCAAGCCGCCGCAAAGCCGTTCTCTAAGGACCGCGACGGTTTTGTCATGGGCGAGGGCGCCGGCGCGCTGGTGCTGGAGGATTACGACCATGCGCTGGCGCGCGGCGCGACCATTCTGGGCATCGTCGCCGGCTGCGGCGAGCGCGGCGACGGTTTTCACCGCACCCGCTCGAGCCCCGACGGCAAGCCGGCGATCCTGGCCATGCAGGACGCGCTGGCCGATGCAGGGCTCGGGCCCGACGATATCGACTATATCAACGCCCATGGCACCTCGACGCCCGAGAACGACAAGATGGAGGCGATGAGCTGCGCCGCCGTCTTCGGCGAGCGCATGGCGCGCCTGCCGATCTCGTCGAACAAGTCGATGATCGGCCATACGCTGACCGCCGCCGGCGCGGTCGAGGCGGTGATCTCCTTCATGACCATCGCCAATGGCCGCATCCCGCCGACGATCAACTACGTGACGCCCGACCCCGCGATCGCGCTCGATGTGGTGCCGAATGCGGCGCGCGACGTGAAAGTGCGGACCGTGCTGTCGAACTCCTTCGGCTTCGGCGGCCAGAACACCAGCCTCGTGCTGGCGGCCCCGCCGGCGCGCGGATGAGCCGCATCCTCGTCACCGGCGGCGCCAAGGGCGTCGGCGCCGCGATCGTCCGCGCGCTCGCGAGCGCCGGGCACGATGTCGACTTCACCTATCGCGCCTCCGCGGAGCAGGCGCTGGCGCTGGCGGCCGAGATCGGCGCGGCCCATCCCGGCCAGGCGATCGCGGCGCTGCCGCTCGACCTCTCCGACAAGGCGGCGCTCGACGCCTTCTGCGAGGCGCGCGAAAGCGAAAGCTATTTCGGGCTCATTCACAATGCCGGCCAGTCCTATGATTCGCTCGCGGCGATGATGGCGCAGGACAAGGCCGAGGCTGCGATGCAGGTCAATTTCTGGGCCTTCACCCGCCTCGCCAAGAGCCTGATGCGGGCGATGATCCGGGCCAGGTCCGGCCGGATCGTCGCGATCGGCTCGGTCGCGGCGCTGCGCGGCAATCCCGGCAACGCGGCTTACGCTGCGTCCAAGGGCGCGCTGATCTCCTATGCGAAGACGCTCGCTGTCGAGACCGGCAAACGCGGCGTCACCGTCAACGTCATCGCGCCGGGCTTCGTCGACACCGACATGATGGCGCCCTACGCCGCCTATCGCGACAAGATGGAAGGCCAGATCCCGGCCGGGCGCTTTGCAAAGCCGGACGAGGTCGCGGGGCTGGCGGCTTTCCTGATGAGCGAGCCGGCAGCCTACATCACCGGGACCGTGATCCCGATCGACGGCGGCGTCACCGCGCAGCTCGGCGTGCACCGCTGAGATCGACCTGCCGACGCCCGCATGTTAGGTTCACTCCGAACCGGAGCGCACCATCATGACCGCAGCCTTCACCATCCGCCTCGATGACGAGATGCTGGCCAAGCTCGACGCGCTGGCCGCCGACACAGACCGTTCGCGAAGCTGGATCGCCGCCAAGGCGATCGAGAACTATGTCGAGCTGAACGCCTGGCAGATCGCCAAGATCAAGGAGGGGATCGCCCAAACCGATCGCGGCGAGTTCGCGACCGAGGACGAACTGGATGCGATCGAAGCGGAGCTGCAAGCGCGTATCGACGCCGGTCGATGAGATTGATCTGGTCACCACGCGCCCGCGACGACCTTCGTGAAATCGCCCAATACGTCGCCGAGTTCAATACGATGGCAGCTCTCGCTTTGATCCGCCGGCTAAGACAGGCGGCGAAAGGGCTTGCCGATCACCCCTATATCGGTCGGCCGGGCAGGGTCGAAGAAACGCGCGAACTCCCGGTCAGCGGCACGAACTACATCCTCCCCTACCGCGTCCGCCACGGGCGCGTTGAAATCCTGGCTGCGCTTCACGCCTCGCGTGAATTGCCAGATCAATTCTGAAAGACTGAATTCCCCATGCGCTCCCTCCAGCTCCATGCCGACCGCGATCTCCGTCTCGAAGAGATCGAGCCTCCGCCGCCGCCCGCGGCCGGCGAGGTCCAGATCCGCATCCGCGCGGTGGCGCTGAACTATCTCGACCTCTGGGGCTTTCGCGGCATGGCCTTCGCCAAGCGCAAGATGCCGCAGGCGGCGGGCGTCGAGGCGGCGGGCGAGATCGTCTGCGTCGGCGAGGGCGTGACGAACCTCAAGGTCGGCGACACCGTCACCGCCTACGGAGCCGAGACCTGCGGCCACTGCAAGGCCTGCCGCGAGGGCCGCGACAATCTCTGCGAGAACGTCGCCGGCATCATGGGCTTCCATATCGACGGCTTCGCCCGCGAGCTGATCAACAAATCGGCCCGTCTCGTGATCAAGGCCCCGGCCGGGGTCTCCTTCGAGCACGCCGCCTGCGCGCCGATCGGTTTTGGGACCGTGCAGCACATGCTGTTCGATAATGCGAAGCTCGAACCGGGCGAGTCGATCCTGGTCCATGCCGGCGGCTCCGGCATCGGCACGGCCGCGATCCTGATGGCCAAGGCGATCGGCTGCACCGTCTACACCACCGTCGGCGACGACGAGAAGGGCCGCAAAGCCAAGGAACTGGGTGCCGATTTCGTCGTCAACTACAAGACCGAGCGCTTCGAGGGCGAGGTGCGCCAGATGACCAGGCGCAAGGGCGTCGACGTCGTCTTCGAGCATGTCGGGGCCGACACCTGGAACGGCTCGCTGCTCTGCCTCAAGCGCGGCGGCCGGCTCGTCACCTGCGGCGCGACGTCTGGCGCGTCCACGACGATGAATCTGATGCAGCTTTTCCAGCAGCAATACCGCATCACCGGCTCCTTCGGCTGCCGGCTCGAAAACATCGCGCAATCGCTCGAGAAGATGGCCGGCGGCATGACGCCGGTGATCGATTCGGTGTTTCCGCTGGAGGATTTCGAGAAGGGCCTCGCCCGGCTCGAAGGCCGCAAGGTCTTCGGCAAGGTCATCGTCGCCTTCTGAGAAGCCTTGACGGGCGCGCTTTCCTGCCGCAAGTCGCCTTTTCTGCCCGACAACGCTTCAAGGCACGGGCGCGATGGGGCGGGCCGACCTTGAGACGACTGATGACATTCGCCGCGCGCGCCGGCGCCGCGGTGATGATCGGCGCGGTGCGGGCGCTGTTCGCGTTCCTGCGCCTGCTCGGCCCGGAACGCGCCAGCGACCTCGGCGGCTGGCTGATGCGCGTGGCGAGCCCGCTCGTGCCGGTGAACCGGGTCGCGCTCGCCAATATCCGCGAGGCCTTCCCCGGCATGGCGGAGGACGAGGTCCGGCGCATCGCGCGCGGCGCGTGGGAGAACCTCGGCCGCACCGCCGCCGAATACGCTCATCTCAAGACGCTGTTCGATTACGACTACCACAATCCCGACGGGCCCTCGCGCGTCGAGGTCTCCGGCATCGAGCATTTCATCGCGCTCAAGGACGACGACAGGCCCGGCCTGATCTTCTCGGCCCATCTCGGCAACTGGGAGCTGCCGGCGATCTGCGCCGCCGCCTACGATCTGGAGACCACGGCGGTCTTCCGCGCCCCCAACGACCCCGCCATCGCCAGCGTCATCCACGAGATCCGCTCCGGCGCGATGGACGGGCTGGCCGCCGCCAAGCAGGGCGCGGCCTTCGCCATGCAGGGCGTGCTGGAGCGGGGCGGCCATCTCGGCATGCTGATCGACCAGCACTTCACCCGCGGCGTCGTGGTGCCGTTCATGGGGCGGCCGGCGCTGACCAACCCGATCCTCGGCAAGTTCGCGCGCCGCTTCGACTGCCCGGTCCATGGCGTGCGCGTCATCCGCCTGCCGAATCAACGCTTCCGGCTGGAGTTGACGCCGCCGCTCGACCTGCCGCGCGACGAAAGCGGCGAGATCGACGTCCAGGGCGCGATGGCGATGATGACGGCCGTCGTCGAGGGCTGGGTCCGCGAACACCCCGAACAATGGCTCTGGATGCACCGTCGCTGGCGGCCCAATATGATCAAGGCGGCCGCGCTGAGCGATTTTCATCACAGTGCCGCATCGAAGCCTGCTTTCAAGGCAACGTGATTTCCAAGTGAGAGCCGTTGGGCGCTTTGGTAACGCCTTGCAGCGATAGAGTTCAGACATGGTCCGCGCCGCCCGCCTCCTGACAGCATCCCTCGCCGCCCTCGTTCTGGGCGCGGCGACGGGTCGCGCCCAGGCGCCGGCGCAACCCGTCAGGGCGGTGATCGAGCTCTTCACCAGCCAGGGCTGCTCTTCCTGCCCGCCGGCCGACGCGCTTCTCGTCGAAATCGCCAGGAATCCGGCCGTGATCGCACTGACGCTGCCGGTGACCTATTGGGATTATCTCGGCTGGAAGGACACGCTCGGCCAGGACGCCTTCACCAAGCGCCAGAAGCTCTATGCCAAGACCCGCGGCGACGGGCAGGTCTACACCCCGCAGGCCGTCGTCAACGGTGCGGCCCACATGGTCGGCTCGGACGCCTCCGAGATCGCCCTGCATCTGAAGAAGCAGCCCGATGCCGGCCTGCCGGTCAAGGTAACCCTCCAGGAAGAGGCTGGCGCGCTGAAGATCGCGCTCGCCGGCGGCAAGGCCGGCAGCGTCTGGCTGCTGCCGACGACGCGCATGGTCTCGGTGCCGATCGCGCGCGGCGAGAACCAGGGGCGAACGGTGTCCTACGTCAATGTCGTGCGCGGCATGGTCCGCGTCGGCGACTGGGACGGCAAGGATGCGACGCTGTCGACTCCGCTCGCCGCCGCCCGCGCTCCCGACGCCGACAGCTACGTCGTGCTCGTGCAGGCCGAGCAGCCGGGCAAGTACGGCATGATGCCGGGCGCCATCTTCGGCGCGGCGCGCAGCGTGCGCTGACCGGCCGCTACAGCACCACCACCTTGTTGGGCAGTTCGTCGACATCATCGGCCGAGCGCGGCGCATGCTGCGCCAGCACGCGCCCGACCGCGCCGACGGCCTCGACCAGCCCGTCGCGCAGCCGGTCCTGCCTTGCCGCGTCGAGCAGGGTCGAGACGACGCCGGCCCAGATCCCGTCGTCGACCTTGCCGTCGATACCGGCATCGCAGAGCACCTCGGCATAGCGCTCCTGCAGGGCGACATAGAGCAGCACGCCGGTGCGTCCCCGCGTCAGGCTGAGGCCCCGCGCCGTGAACTCGCGCAGCGCCACGTCATGCGCGCGCCGACGCTTGACGAAACCCGGCACGAAGCGCCCGCCACGGCCATACCAGAGAAGCGCCGCCATCAGCACGGCGGCGCAGACGAGCTGGATCAGGAAGATGCGCGGCGCGCTCGTCGCCGTCATCAGCATCAGCGGCCAGGGCACGAACAGCGACAGGGCCAGCGCCATCACCAGCGGCACCGAGCGATAGCTCGACGCCGCCCGGTCGATCACCACCACGATCTCGCCCGAGGTCAGGCTTTCGGCCTGCCGCACGGCGTCCGCGACCGCATCCCTGTCGTCCGTGTCCATCACCAGTCTCCCGATGCGCCGCCACCGCCCGACGAGCCGCCGCCGCCCGAAAATCCGCCGGAGCTCGACCCCGAACTCCAGCCGCCGCCCGAAGAGCCCGTGCTCCAGCCCGAGGAGGACGAGCCCGCGGACGGCAGCGTCACCCAGCGCCCGTCGCGTAAGCGGTGCCGCCGCGCGCCGCCAGCCTGACCCAGCCCGCGCAGGAAGGCGATGACCAGGATGAAGATGAACACCATCACGATGATGACGACGACCGTCTCGATGGCGGACGTCTCGTCGCTGCGCACGGCGGCGCGGCGCTGCCATTCCTCGGCGTCGCCCGCCAGGATGCTGAGGATCGCGTCGACGCCGCCCTCGACGCCGCCGGCGAAATCGCCCGTCTTGAATTTCGGCGCGACCGCCGTGGTGATGATGACCTTGGACAGTGCGTCGGTCAGCGCGCCCTCGAGCCCATAGCCGACCTCGATGCGGACTTTTCGTTCATTTGGCGCGACCAGCAGCAGCACGCCGTTGTTGCGCGCCGTCTCGCCGAGCTTCCAGAATCGGAACAGCCCGTTGGCGAACTCCTCGATCGTCCGGTCCTGCAGCGAGGGCACGGTCGCGACCACGAGCTGGTCGGTGGTCTTGTCCTCATGCGCCTTGAGCTTGTCCTCGATGCGCTGGCGGGCGTCCGGCGCGATCAGGTTGGCGGCGTCGGTGACGCGGCCGGCGAGTGGCGGGTAGCTCGGCTGGGCGGCGGCGAGGGTGGCCCAAAGCAAGACCAGAAGAAGCGTGGAAACGCACCGGAGAACCCCTCTCCTGTAAGGAGAGGGGCAGGGGTGAGGTGCAGGCCGCTGGACCAGTGAGCTTCGCGCCTGCAATGACCCGGCGGCGGGGTCGCGGCTAAAGCGTCCAACGGCCGACCCCTCACCCGGCCCTCTCCCTACGGGAGAGGGTTCCCCGCGTCTCGTTCGCCTGCTGGACATCGCAGAACAGGGACTCGCCAGCCTCAGAACTTCACCGCCGGCGGCCGCTCGGACCCGTCCGTGGCGGCAAAGGTCTCCATCGCCTTGGCGCCCCAGAACAGCCTGGCCCAGATCACGCCCGGAAAGGTCCTGATCTCGGTGTTGAAGGCCTGCACGGCGGCAATGTAGTCGCGCCGCGCCACCGCGACGCGATTCTCGGTGCCTTCGAGCTGCGATTGCAGGGAGAGGAAGTTCTGGTTCGATTTCAGCTCGGGATAGCGCTCGACCGTGACCAAGAGCCGGCCGATCGCGCCGCCGAGCTGGTTCTGCGCGTCCTGGTATTCCTTGAACTTCGCCGGATCGGTGATCGTCGAGGCGTCGACCTTGACCGAGGACGCCTTGGCGCGCGCCTCGACTACAGCAGTCAGCACCTCGCGTTCCTGCGCCGCAAAGCCCTTCACGGTCTCGACGAGGTTGGGGATCAGGTCGGCGCGGCGCTGATACTGGTTCTGGACGTCGGCCCATTTCGCCTTTGCGGCTTCCTCAAGCGTCGGCACGTTGTTGACGCCGCAGCCGGCGAGCGCGAAGCCCAGAAGCCCGAGCGCCATGGCGCGAAAACCCCGGCGCAGCGTGATGGACAGCGGAAACGACATGCAAACTCCCTTGGCGGCGTCCCGACCGGGACGATTCGGACCTTAGCCGCCCCGCGCGACGCCACCAAGCGCGCAAAGCCGCCACGCCGCGACACGCCGGTCGCGCAGGGCCGGGCGCGAAGCGAGGGCATGGCGCAGGCCGGCCTTCCGGCGTTAGTCTCGCGCCAGCCACCGGATCGTCCGGCGTTCGAGGAGGATCGTTCCATGCGTCAAGCGCCGTCGAGCCTGCGCGGACTCGCGCACAAGGCCGCATTCGCCCTGCTGCTTGCAGCCGCCCCTGTCGCGACCGGCCTCGCGCAGCCGCTCGCCCCGGCTCCGGAGGCCGCGACCGGGCGCATCGCCAAGACCGCCGGCACGGCGCAGCGCCATATGGCCGCCGCCGCCAATCCGCTCGCCGCGGCCGCCGGCCGCGACATCCTGCGCGCCGGCGGCAGCGCCACCGACGCCGCCATCGCGATCCAGCTCGTGCTCAACCTGGTCGAGCCGCAGAGCTCCGGCATCGGCGGCGGCGCGTTCTTCCTGCATTGGGACGAGGCTGAACGGAAGCTGACGACGCTCGACGGCCGCGAGACTGCGCCGGCGGCGGCTAAGCCCGGCCGTTTCCTCGGCGCCGACGGCAAGCCGATGCGCTTCGTCGAGGCCGTGGTCGGCGGCCGCTCCGTCGGCGTGCCGGGCACGGTGAAGCTGCTGGAGGAGGCGCATAACCGCTGGGGCAGACTGCCCTGGGCCAATGTCGTTGCACCGGCGATCAAGCTGGCCGAGGACGGTTTTGCGATTTCGCCGCGCCTCAATGGTCTCCTCACGGGGGAGAAGAGCCTCAGCGCCGATCCGATTGCGGCGGCCTATTTCTATGAACCTGACGGCAAGGCGAAGCCGGTCGGCGCGATCCTGCAGAACCCGGCTTTCGCCGCGACCTTGCGCGAGATCGCCGCAAACGGCTCGGCTGCGTTCTATTCGGGCGCGATCGCGGCCGACATCGTCGCGAAGGTCACCGGCCACAAGACCAATCCCGGCGACATGACGCTTGCCGACCTCGCCGCCTATAGGGTGGTCGAGCGCGAGCCGGTCTGCGGCGCCTATCGCGTCTGGCGCATCTGCGGCATGGGCCCGCCGAGTTCGGGCGCGGTCGCCGTCCAGCAGATGCTCGGCATCCTCGAAACCAGGGACATGGCGCGCATGGGCGCCGGCGCGGAGGCGGCGCACTGGCTCTCGGAGGCCGGCCGCCTCGCCTTCGCCGACCGCGCGCTCTATCTCGCCGATCCGGCCTTCCTGAGCGTGCCGGTGAAAGGGCTGATCGACCGCGACTATGTCCGCTCCCGCGCCGGACTCGTCAGCCCCGAGCGGTCGATGGGCCGGGCCAAGGCCGGCGATCCGCCGCACAGGCGCGCGCAGTTGCTGAGCCCCTCCGACGGGATCGAGAATGGCACCAGCCACATCTCGGTGATCGACGACGACGGCAACGCCGTCTCGATGACGACGACGATCGAGGACGGTTTTGGCGCGCGGCTGATGACGGCGGGCGGCTTCCTGCTCAACAACGAGCTGACCGATTTCTCCTTCGCGCCCGAGGAGGAGGGCAAGCCCGTCGCCAACCGGGTCGAGGCCGGCAAGCGCCCGCGCTCCTCGATGGCCCCGACGCTGGTCTTCGACGCCTTCGGGCGACTTTATGCGGTGGTCGGCTCGCCCGGCGGCAGCCAGATCATCGGCTATGTCGCCAAGACGCTGGTGGCCCTGCTCGACTGGAAGATGGACCCGCAACGCGCCGTCGACCTCGCCAATTTCGGCAGCCGCAACGGCCCGACCGAGCTGGAGAAGGGCACCGAAGCCGAGCCCTGGAAGGCAGCGCTGGAAGCCAAGGGCCATGAGGTCCGGCTGATCGACATGACCTCGGGCATCCAGGCCATCGTCAAGACGCCGGAGGGGTTTGTCGGCGGGGCAGACGGGCGCAGGGAGGGTGTGGCGATCGGGGATTGATCATCGCGGCTGCGAGTTCATTCCGTCTAGCAATCGGGCCGCGACAAGCCTCAAAGCTGGAAGCTCATCGACCAGAATCGTCAGCAGCGTCTCTTCTCGAACGCGGTGATATTCATGCCGCAGCACATTGCCGATGCTGATCACATCGGTCCAAGGCACGGAGGGTTCCGCGGCTCTCATGTCGGCCGGCAGTTCCTTCGCCGCCTCCGAGATGATCTGGATCGCCCGTTCAAGCGCCCGCATCAGAACGAAGCTTCCAGCAATCTCTTGCCCGGTGAGGCCGGTCGTTGCAGCGACGATACCGTCGATGCTCTCGATGATGTGCTTCAGGCGAACTTGAGGCAGCTTCGCAGACTGCATCAGAAAATGCGCAACGCGCTCGCTTCGATATAAGGCTTGTAGTGCGACACAATGTTGTCTCGCGTGCCATATCCGATCTCGGTGCCGGGGAAGGTGCGCTCAAGAACGTGATAAGGGGCCATATACTCCGTCAGACCGACACCACGTTCCGCCTGAAAATCGACGAGGACGTCAATGTCGCTGTCGGGACGCGCTTCGTCACGAGCGTAGGAGCCATAGAGATACAACGCCGCGACGCCCTGCGCGCGAAGCGTGGGCTCGACGGATTTGAGCAGCTCCATGACCTCTTGGCGCTTCATTCCGCCAATATAGGCAATAGCGCCCCCGGCGTCACGATCTCAGCGGTCGATCCGTCTGTCGCCGCTCGCCGCCCGCCCCGCGCCCGGCGATCACCCAGTAGACGAAGCCCGTCGCCGCCCCGACCAGGAACAACGCCCCGATCACCCGCGCCTCGGCCTCGGTCGGCGCGCGCGAGAGGCGCAGCATCGCCAGCGGCAGCAGCGTCGCCAGCACGCCGGTCAGGCCGCTCTGGATCAGCCCGCTGCGGATACGGAAAATCTCGCTGAAGACCGCGACCAGAACGACCGGCGCGACGATGATCGCAAATCCCAGCCGCCCGATCAGCCCGAACGCGGCCGCCGCTTCGGGACCGGGGTCGATGCCTGCGTCGGCGAGCCCGAACAGCGCGTCCATCAGCCGCTCGAAGCCGCCGCCGATCAGGAGCGCGATCTCGGCCGAGACCACGCTCGCGATCATCATGAAGAACAGCCCCGCGCCCATGGCGAGGAGCAGCGCGATCGGAATCAGCAGCAGGATACGCAGCATCTGACGTCTCAGCCGGCGAGCGGGACGGCCGCGGCCGCCTCGTCCTGATCGAGCATCAGCCGGGCGCGGGCCGAGAGCTTCTCGGTCTCGCTCTTGAGCTGGCCGCAGGCGGCGAGGATGTCGCGCCCGCGCGGCGTGCGCACCGGCGAGGCATAGCCGGCGCGGAAGACGATCTCGGAAAAACGCTCGATCCGGTCCCAGTCCGAGCATTCGTAAGCGGCGCCGGGCCAGGGATTGAACGGGATCAGGTTGATTTTCGCGGGAATGCCCTTGAGCAGCCGCACGAGGTCTCTCGCCTCGGCGTCGCTGTCGTTGACGCCCTTGAGCATGACGTATTCGAAAGTGATGCGCTTGGCGTTGGTCAGCCCCGGATAGCTCCGGCAGGCCTCCATCAGCGCGGCGATCGGATATTTCCTGTTCAGCGGCACGAGCTGGTCGCGCAAATCGTCGCGCACGGCGTGCAGCGAGATCGCCAGCATCGTGCCCATCTCATGGCCGAGCGGGCCGATCTGCGGCACGACGCCCGAGGTCGAGACGGTGATGCGGCGGCGGCCGAGCGAGAGCCCCTCATTGTCGGAGATCACGTCGATCGCGTCGCGGACGCCGTCGAAATTGTAGAGCGGCTCGCCCATGCCCATGAAGACGATGTTGGAGACGAAGCGCCCGCCATCGTTCGGCACGAAGGCCCCGCCCGGCGCGCTGCGCCCCGGAAAGTCGCCGAGCCGCTCGCGCGCCACCATCAACTGGGCGACGATCTCCTCGGTGGTCAGGTTCCGCACGAGGCGCTGCGTGCCGGTGTGGCAGAAGGTGCAGGTCAGGGTGCAGCCGACCTGGCTGGAGACGCAGAGCGTGCCGCGGTCGACCTCGGGAATGTAGACGCATTCGATCTCGGCGCCGCGGTCGCGCGGGCCGGTCGGAGCCATCCGGATCAGCCATTTGCGGGTGCCGTCGGTCGAGACCTGCTCGGCGGTGACCTCCGGCAGATCGAGCGTGAAGCGCTCGGCCAGCGCGGCGCGCAGACCCTTTCCGATCGTCGTCATCGCGGCAAAATCGCGCACGCCGTAATGATAGATCCAGTTCCAGAGCTGACCGACGCGCATGCGCCGCTCCTTTTCGGGAACCCCGATCTCGGCCAGCGCCTCGCTCAGCCCGGCGCGCGTGCGCCCGACCAGCGACGGACGCTGCAAAACGGCTGCAACCGCCGGGGCGGCGGGCTCGAGGACGGACACGGTCATCGGAACTCTGGCTCGGGACGGGCGCTGACGGGCCCGGAACTGGCGCGGCCTATAGCACGGGAACGGCCGGCCGCGAAATCGGGCGCGGCGACACGGCAGAGCGGTGATTGGAATTCGCCGGCGTGAACCGGCTGGCCCGGCTTTCGGGAACCGGAGCGGAGCGGATTTTTCGTCCGTGAGCACCGGAAGCGCAGAGCCGGGTCAGACGGCCGCGCTCGCGGATTTCAGCAACGTCCTATTTGCAGGCGTCTTCGGCGCGCTTGACCGTCTGCGTCACCCCGGCGAGCGAGTATTTGTCGCTGGTCGGGTTGCCGCGCTTCGAGGTTCCCTTGATCTCGAGATCGGCGCCCCGGCGCAGCGAGTCGAGCATGCGCGGTTCCTCGGCCGGGTTCTTCAGCCACATGTTCTGGCCCTTCGCGACCAGCGCAAAACGCTCGTCGCCGACGATCGCCTGATGCTCGACATCCTCCCTGAGGTCGAAGTTCATCACCAGGCTGATCTCGTTGCGCACGCCCTCGGACGGGCGGCTGGAGACGAAGAGCAGACCATCGACGTCCTTGAGGTTGGCGGGCTGGCGCGTTTCAGCCTTGGACAGCGCATAGCAGACCTTGGCGCGACCCTGCTGGGAGGAGAAGGCCTGCCATTTTCCGGCCGTTTCGAGCAGCAGGGCCTGGGCCTGTCCCGACGTCGCGGAAGCACGCTGCGCCTGCGCCTGGGCGGGCAGGATCGCCGCCGACAGCAGGAAGGCGGCGAGAACCGATGCGCGGCGAAGGGGCCCGGAGGCGGCGAGACTGGTAGGAAGACTGGAGATAATCATCGACCGCCATCAATCAGGAAGAATCTTAAAGGCGTCTGAACGAGCCGGCCGGAAGCCGGTCTCGGCCCAAACGTTGCGCCATAGAGTGCCACGATCCTGGCGAAAATGCGAATGTTGCCATCGAATGCGGCAGGTTTCGTTTCGCCGCGGTGCGTGCCAGACTTGTTGCAAGACGCTGCCGGACAGGCCGCCGAGCCTCGGTTCGGCTTTCGTCGGCCGACAGGCTGCTTTGGAAAACGATGTAAAATCGTGGTGAGAACACGCTGCCGGCGTAACCGACGCCGAGGTCGATGTGATCTCGCCATTGTTTCAGGGGCATTCCGATTGGACCGGGATCGAGAGGGATCGCCACGATGCGCCGGCGGCGAAACCTGACGTGACGTCGCAGCCCGATCTCGCCGCTTTGGTCGAGGCCGTCGCGCGCCATCGCGACCGCGTCGCCTTCACTGCCCTGTTCGACCATTTCGCGCCGCGGCTGAACGGCTTCCTGCTGCGCCAGGGCTGCGATCCCGCGCTCGCCGAGGAGATCGTGCAGGACACGCTGGCGACGCTCTGGCGCAAGGCGGCGCTCTTCGACCCGGCGAAATCCACCCTCTCGACCTGGCTCTACCGCATCGCCCGCAACCGCCGCATCGATCTGGCGAGGCGCGACCGCTCGGACCGGATCGATCCCGAGGATCCGATCCTCCATCCGCCGCCGCAGGACGAGCCCGACCGGCTGATCGATGCGCAGAGGCGTCAGGAGACGCTGAGGCAGGCGCTGGAGAGCCTGCCGGAAGAACAGCTCGAACTGGTCCGGCTCGCCTTCTTCGAGGGACTGTCGCATGCCCAGGTCGCCGAGCGGACGCGACTGCCGCTCGGCACCGTGAAATCGCGAATAAGGCTGGCGTTCTCGCGGTTGCGCCGCGCGCTCGAGGCCGATGGTGTGGTCGAAGCTGGATGAGGACGAGATGAAGGCATTGCTCTGCGAGGCTCACGGCCCGGCCGAAAACCTCGCCATCCGCGACCTGCCCGACCCGGTCCCGGGTCCCGGCGAGGTCGTCGTCGCGGTCCGGGCGGCCGCGCTCAATTTCTTCGACACGCTGATCATCCAGAACCGCTACCAGACCAAGCCCGAGCTGCCGTTCTCGCCCTGCGCCGAATGCGCCGGCACGATCGCGGCGCTGGGCGAGGGCGTCACCGGCTGGCGCATCGGCGAACGCGTCGCCGCCTGGCTCGGCCATGGCGCGGCGCGCGGAAAGGTCGCGGTCTCGACCGACGCCATCATCCGCGTACCCGACGCGCTCGACGACGCCCAAGCGGCCAGTCTGTTCGTGACCTATGGCACGGCGATGCACGGGCTGATCCAGCGCGGCCGGCTGGCGGCCGGCGAGACGCTGGCCGTGCTCGGCGCGTCCGGCGGCGCTGGGCTGGCGGCGGTCGAGATCGGCGCGCTGCTCGGCGCGCGCGTCATCGCCGGCGCCTCCTCGCCCGACAAGCTGGCGCTCGCCGCCGAGCACGGCGCGCTGGAGGTGCTGGACTATGTCGCCGAGGACGTCAGGGCCGGCCTGCGCCGCCTCAGCGACGGACGCGGCGTCGATGTGCTCTACGACACCGTTGGCGGCGACCTCGCCGAACCGGCGGTGCGCTCCATGGCCTGGGAGGGGCGCTATCTCGTCGTCGGCTTCGCCGGCGGCGCGATCCCCAAAATCCCGCTCAACCTGCTGCTGCTGAAGAGCTGCGATTTGCGCGGCGTGTTCTGGGGCGAGTTCGTCAGGCGCGATCCCGCCGGCCACCGCGCCAATATGGAGCGGTTGCTGAACTGGGCGGCGGACGGAAAAATCCGCGCCCATGTCCATGCGCGAATCCCTCTGGAGCGCTGGACCGAGGGCTACGCCCTGATCGGCGACCGCAAGGCCAAGGGCAAGATCGTGCTGACGCTGTGAGGCTCAAAGCTCCGCCATCGCGGCCTTCGCCCTGTCGCGGTGCTCCTGCGTGATCGAGCCCGCCACAGCCGCCACCGCCGCCGCGATCACCGCCGCATCGTCGGTGAAGCCCAGGAACGGCAGGACGTCGGGGATGGCGTCGAGCGGCAGCACGAAATAGCCGAGCGCGGCCAGCAGCGTCAGCCGCACGCGCCGCGGCGTCGCCGGATCGCGCGTGCAGATCCAGGCCGCCAGCAGATCCTCGGCGAAGGGCAGGCGCTTGGCGACGCGCTTGAGCAGGCCGAAGAACTCCGAGCCGAAGCGCGCCTCGTCGCGCAGCGTCCGGCGGATCGCCGCCATCTCCTCGGCGCTGAATCGTGAGGTGAAGCCCTCGCTCATCCCGGTCGTCTCCTTGCGCAGTCGGTCCGGCTGCATCATCGCAGCCCGGCGGCGGTTGTGAATGTCAAAAAATGTGGTCCCGGCCGAAACCCCGCACAAGGGGTCGCCGAGAATCCCGCTTGGTGCGGGCGCGAACGCCCTCTAAACGCTGGTTCAAACGCGACACTGGACAGGGAACGCCCATGAAACTCGATTCCTCGCTCTCCGCCATCGTCACCGGCGGCGCCTCGGGCCTCGGCGAAGGCACAGCGCGCATGCTGGCGGGCTTTGGCGTCAAGGTCGCCCTGCTCGACCTCAACGCCGAGCGCGGGGAGAAGGTCGCGGCCGAGATCGGCGGCGTCTTCTGCCAGTGCGACGTCACCAGCGACGCCTCCGTCGACGAAGCGCTGGCGAAGGCCCGCGCCGCGCATGGCGTCGCCCGCATCGTCGTCAACTGCGCCGGCATCGCGCCCGGCCGCCGCGTCGTCGGCAAGAATCGCGAGACCGGCGCGCTCGTCGCCCATGATCTCGCCACCTTCGAGAAGGGTGTCGCGATCAACCTGACCGGGACCTTCCGCGTCATCGCGAAATCGGCCGTGGCGCTGGCGGCGCTCGAACCCGTTACCGGGGATGGCGGCCGCGGCGTCATCGTCAACACGGCCTCGGTCGCAGCCGAGGACGGGCAGATCGGTCAGGCCTCCTATTCGGCCTCGAAGGCCGGCGTCGTCGGCATGACGCTGCCGATCGCGCGCGAACTCGCCGGCTACGGCATCCGCGTCGTCACGATCCTGCCGGGCCTGTTCGAGACGCCGATGTTCGACGGGCTGCCGGAGGAGGCGCGCGCCTCGCTAGCGGCCTCGATCCCGCATCCCTCCCGGCTCGGCAAGGCCGATGAATACGCCATGCTGGTCAGGAGCATCGTCGAGAACGACATGCTGAACGGCACGTCGATCCGTCTCGACGGCGCGATCCGCCTCGCGCCGAAATAATTCGCGAGCGCTTTCCGTCATTGCGAGCGCAGCGAAGCAATGACGAATCAAACCGGCTCCGGCGCGAACTGCATCTGCGAGGCCGCGACGAGCGCGAGATCGGCCTCGCCCGCGCCCGAAGCCGCCAGCCGCAGGCCGTTCTGCGCATCGAAGAGGTGGATCTGGCCCGCCGGCGCCTCGACCAGCAGCCGGCTGCGCGGCGCAAAACCGGCCGGCCGGTCGGTGTGGACGATCAGCGCCTCGCCGGCGAGATCGCAGTGCACTTGCCGGCCCGAGCCCAGTTCCTCGACGAACTCGAACTGCGTCGTCAGGGTTGTCGCAGCGGGCTCGGCGACGAGGCGCAGCGCTTCCGCCCTGATGCCGACGACGAGCTTGCGGCCGGCGACGAGGTCGGCATGGCCGCGGTTCGGCGGGCTGATCCGCTGCCCGTCACCGAGGACGAGATAGCCCTCGCCATCGACGGTGGCGCTCAGAAGGTTCATGCCCGGCGCGCCGATGAAGCCGGCGACGAAAATCGAAGCGGGCTTGTGGTAGATCTCGCTCGGCGTGCCCGCCTGCTCGACATGGCCCTTGTTCATCACCACCAGCCGGTCTGCCAGCGTCATCGCCTCGACCTGGTCATGGGTGACGAAGATCGAGGTCGCGCCCAGCCGCTGATGCAGCTTGCGGATCTCGATGCGCATCTGCACGCGCAGTTTCGCATCGAGATTCGACAAGGGTTCGTCGAAAAGGAACACTTTTGGCTCGCGGATCATGGCGCGGCCCATGGCGACGCGCTGGCGCTGGCCGCCCGATAGCTGGCCCGGCTTGCGCTCAAGGAATTCCGAAATGGCCAGCGTCCAGGCCACCTCTGCGACGCGACGCGCCCGCTCCGCCTTGGGCACGCCGGCGACCTTCAGGCCGTAGCCGATGTTCTGCGCCACGGTCATGTGCGGATAGAGCGCGTAGTTCTGGAAGACCATGGCGCAGCCGCGCTCGCGCGGCTCCTTGCGGTTGACGACCTCGCCGTCGATGGCGATCTCGCCCGCGCTGATCGCCTCCAGCCCCGCCACCATGCGCAGCAGGGTCGATTTCCCGCAGCCGGACGGCCCCAGGATGACGACGAACTCGCCATGGGCGATGTCGAGATCGACGCCATGGACGACCTCCTGCTTGCCATAGGATTTCCGCACCTGGCGGATCGCGATCGGCGCCATGGCCGGGCTCCTTTGCGTCTATTTATCGGAGGCGATCAGCCCGCGGATGAACCAGCGCTGCATGAAGACGACGACCAGCAGCGGCGGCGCCATCACCATCAGCGTCGCCGCCATCGCCTCGTTCCAGACCGGCGGCTGCCCGAAGAGCGGGCCGGGCACGAGCTTCTGGAGCTGCGTCGTCGCCGTCGCCATCTTCGCGTCGGTGGTGATCAGCAGCGGCCAGAGATACTGGTTCCAGGCATAGACGAACATGATCGTCGCCAGCGCCGCCATGTTGTTGCGCGACAGCGGCAGCAGAACCTCGACGAAGAAGCGGATCGGCCCGGCCCCGTCCATCTTGGCCGCCTCCACCAGCTCGTCCGGGATCGTCAGGAAGAACTGGCGGTAGAGGAAGGTGCCGGTGGCGGTCGCGACCAGCGGCAGGATCAGCCCGGCATAGCTGTTGAGCATGTTCCATTCGGGCAGCCTGATCTCGAGGCCGGCGAGATTGATCATCTCCTGAAAAGGCGAGAGCGCGTTGGCCGCAACCGCGTAGGTCGGCACGATGCGCACCTCGAGCGGCAGCATCAGCGTGATGAAGATCAGCCAGAACAGCACCATCCTGAGCCTGTAACGGAAGAACACGATCGAAAAGGCCGAGAGCGCCGCGATCAGGACCTTGCCCGCGGTGACGCCGACGGCGACGATCAGGCTGTTCAGCATGGTCGGGCCGAAATTCGCCTTCTGCCAGACCTTCGCGTAGTTCTCGGCCATGCTGGCGCCGGGCCAGAGCGGCATCGGCAGCCTGTTGACGGTGACATAGTCATGCGTCGAGGCGATCAGCACGATGTAGATCGGGATCAGCAGCAGCACGAGGCCGAGCGCCATCGCCGCATGGGTCAGGCCGTTGAGGACGGGGGTGCGCTCGATCATCCTGGCCTCACGCGTAATGCACCCGCCGCTCGACATAGCGGAACTGGACGAAGGTGAGGCCGATCACCATCGCCATCAGCACGATCGACTGCGCGGCGGCGAGCGAGTAGTCGAGGCCCTTGAAGCCGTCGGAATAGATCTTGAACACCATCAGGTCGGTCGCGCGCGCCGGGCCGCCGCCGGTGGTGATGTCGACGATGCCGAAGGAATCGACGAAGCTTTCGGTGATGTTGATCACCAGCAGGAAGAAGAAGGTCGGCAGGATCAACGGGGCCTGGATGTCGAGGACGCGGCGCATCACGCCCGCCCCGTCCATCGCGCCGGCCTCGGTCAGGCTGCGCGGGATCGCCTGGAGCGCCGCGAGGAAGAAGATGAAGTTGTAGGCCGCCATCTTCCAGGCGTTGGCGAAGACGATCAGCAGGAGCGCGTCGAACCCCTTCAGCGCCGGGTTCCAGAGATTGGGCGCGAGCTGGTTGATCGCCGAGACGAAGCCGGCGTCGGGCGCGAAGATGAAGCGGAAGGCGAGGCCGACCGCGGGCGCGGCGATGGCATAGGGCCAAAAGTAAGTGAAGCGGTAGGCCTGGTAGCCCGGCAGTTGCCGGTCGACCATCAGCGCCAGCAGGAAGCCGATCCCGACCGCCAGCGTCGTCGACATCGCCGCGAAGACGACCGAGACGGTGACCGAGTTCCAGTAGATCGGATCGGAGAAGATCTCCTGAAAGTTCTGCAGGCCGACCCAGGTGTTGGTCCCGCCGAAGGGCGGCTGCGTCGTGAAGGCCCAGTACAGCGCCTGCGCGGCCGGCCAGTAGAAGAACACGAAGACGAGCAGGAGCTGCGGCGCGATCAGCGCCGCAGCGATCCAGAGATTGTCGAAGGTCGCGCGTTTTTCCACGCCGATGGTCTCGCGGTGTCAGGGCCGTCATGGCGAGCGAAGCGAAGCAAGCCAGGGGGACGTATGGCGCTGCCGCCCCTGGCTTGCTTCGTCGCCGACGCGCCTCGCAATGACGCGGGGAACGCTCAGGGCAGCTGCTTGCCCTTGAAGGTCTGCTCGAAGCGGCGCAGCAGGCTGTTGCTGCGCGCGACCGCGTCGTCGAGCGCGGCCTGCATCTCCTTCTTGCCGGTGAAGGCGGCTTCCAGCTCCGCCCGGATCTCGGCGCGAACCTGCGTGAAGTTGCCGAGACGGATGCCGCGCGTGATCGCGTTGGGCGGGGTGAAGGTCAGCGACTGCATCGCGACCTCGCGGCCCTTGATGCCGGGCTGCTCGTAGAAGCCGTTCTTGACCAGATAGTCGTAGCCCGTCTTCGTCACCGGGATGTAGCCGGTCTGCGCCGCGAACCACTCTTCCTCGGTCGGCAGGGCGATGAACTGGAGATAGGCGGCGGCTGCCTCATACTCGGCCTTCGACTTGCCCTGCAGCGTCCAGAGCGAGGCGCCGCCGACCAGCGAATTGTGCCGCTGCGTGCCGGCATAGACCGGCAGCATCGCCACGTCCCAGTTGAAGCCCTTGTTGACCAGCCCGCCGATGACGCCATGATTGGCGACCGAGGTCAGGATGGTGGCGCAGGAGCCGTCGCCGAAAGCCTGTTGCAGGGTCTTGCCGACCTGCGCGGTCTGGATTTTCGCGTAGCCCTTGTCGAGCCAGCTCTTCCACAGCTTCATGTAGTCGGCGAATTTGGTCTTGTTGAACATCAGCTCGGCGTCGAGGCCGTCATAGCCGTTGTTCTTGCTCGCGAGCGGGATGTTGTGGATGGCGGAGAACTGCTCCAGCGGCATCCAGGTGTCGAAATCGAAGGCGAAGCCGCATTCGACGCCGGCGCCCTTCAGCTTGGCGAGCGCTGAATCCCACTCCTCGATCGTCTTGGGCGCCTCGGTCAGGCCGGCCTTGGCGTAAAGGTCCTTGTTCCAGTAGAACAGCGCCGTCGAGGAGTTGTAGGGGAACGACCACATCTCGCCCTTCGAGGTGGCGTAGTAGTTGGCGATGCCGGGGAAATAATTCGCCCAGTCGACCTTCAGGTTGAAATCCTTGACGAGCTGGTTGGCCGGGTAGATCGCGCCCGACAGCATGAAATTGACCGTTCCGGCATCATAGATCTGCACCAGCGTCGGGTGCTGCTTCGAGCGGAAGGCGGCGATGGTGTTCTGCTCGGCGCGGTCATAACCGCCCTGGCCGACGCAGTTGGCCTGATACTTGTCCTGGCTTTTGTTGAAGCGGGCGCAATGCTTCTCGGTGATCTCGCCGAGCTTGCCGGTAAGCCCATGCCAGAACTCGAACTTCTGGCGCTCCTGCGCGGAGCCTGCGCCCGCCGCCAGCATCAACCCCGCCGCGATGGCCGCGGCCGCGATCCGGTTCTTCGCCATGACACCCCTCCATGAGATCGCGCGGCAGCCGCGCGACGGCCTGCCGGCCGACCGAAGGTCGTTAGCCAGTCGGGATGACACTCAGCCAACCGATTCGCTGCAGTTCGACGACCGTTGCCGGACGGAATCATGACAGCGCCTAACGCTGCGTCATAAGGCGAGGACGCTGCCCGAAGGGCAGGCAATCCGGGCGCGTTTCGGTCAGGCGGTGGCGCGCGGCCGCCTGCGGCGATCAGAGGATGCGGTAGACCGCGCCGCCGCTGAGGTCGCGGTAGAGATCGACCCGCGCCCCGTCCCAGTGATAGTCGAGATGGCGGCCCTGCACCGGGTTGGATGCGCTATCGGGGTAGAACAGTCCGACGCAGTCTCCGCCGGCGTGACGGACGCTGGGATAGACCAGCCCGTCCGATCCGGATTCCCGCAGCGCCGCGCCGAGTGTCTGGGCCGGCCGGTAATCGTCCGGATCGAGCGCCTCCCGGAAAACGGGATCGGGACCGCGCAAATCATGCAGCGTGGCGGCGACGTCCAACCGGATTTCGCGGAACTGCGAGGTCCAGCCCGGTTTTTGGCGCGTCGCGGCCATGAAGCGGGCGTGGTGATGCACCGTCTCGAACAGGGCCACCTCGAAACTGTCGCCGGCATAGAGCACGCCGTAGGAGCCATCGCCGAACCGGCTCGGCCGGTCCGGGCTGACATGGGTGAAGGGGGCCATCAGCCAGCTTGCGCCGGGCCCAGAGACGCGCCGCTCCGGCGGCACCAGCGCCAGATTGCCGACGCTCTCCATCAGGCGGGGGTTGGTCTTCTGCTCGGCCGCCAGGATCAGCGGCCAGTCGGCCGGATCGGCGATGTCCTCGAACAGGTCGATCGGCGGGAACAGGCTGCGGATGATCCGGACCGCGCCGCGCCATTCGATCAGGGCCGTCGGAACGGCCGCCGGATCGATCACCAGCCGCCCCGCGCATCGTCGAGATAGCGCCTCACGCGCATCAGGTCGGTCAGATCGCCGCCCAGCATGATGTCGAGCGCCGAACGGCCGGCGAAGGCGTCATTGACCGCCCGGACCCAGTCATAGCCGCGCTGCGGCTCGCGGAAGATGATCCGCAGCGCCTTGTGAACGCCCATCAGGTTGGAGAGCCGCGTTTTTTGGTCGCGCGAGATGCGCCCGATCTCTCCGGTCTTCCAGCGCCGGTAGCTGCGCACGGGCAGGTCGAGCAGGACGCCCGCCTCTTCGTCGGTGACGCGCCAGAGCCGGAACAGGTTCACCGCCGCGCGAAACATCGCGGCCGCCTCGTCATCGGAGATCGGGTCCGGGAGGAACTCGGGCTGGGCCGTCTCGATGCGCAGCAGGGCGGTCATGGCGTTCTCCATTTGGCACAAAATAGTTCATCAAATGCCAAATGGCAATAACCGTCATTGCGAGCGCAGCGAAGCAATGACGGAGACGCCGCGCCGCTACTCCGCCGCCTTCGCCTTGATCTCGTGCTTCAGGATCAGCGGCGTCTGCGCCAGCGCAAAGGCCATGGTCAGCGGCATCACGCCCCAGACCTTGAAGGCCACCCAGAAATCCTGGCTCTGCGTGCGCCAGACGATCTCGTTCAGGCCCGCCAGCACGAAGAAGAACAGGCCCCAGCGGAAGGTCAGCTTGCGCCAGCCCTCCTCGTCGAGCTGCAGCACCGTTTCCAGCACCAGCGCCAGCAGCGAGCGGCCGAAATACAATCCGCCCAGCAGCACGCAGCCGAACAGCGTGTTCACGATCGTCGGCTTGACCTTGATGAAGAAGGCGTCGTCGAGCGCGATGGTGAGCCCGCCGAAGACGCTGACCACGACCGCGTTGACGATCGCCATGCGCGGCAGATAGCCCATCAGGATGCGCGAGAGCACGAGCGCCACCAGAGAGGCGACGACGAAGATGCCGGTCGCCACGAAGATGCGCCGGTCCTCGGCGACGCCGAAGAGGCGGTCGCCATAGGAGTTGGCGAAGAAGAAGATCGCCAGCGGCCCGAATTCGAGCGCGAGCTTGAGCAGGGGATGGACGCTGCGCCCCTTGAGCGCCTGGTCCGTCGCCGCCGTCGCCGTCTCGGCTCCGCTGTCGCTCATGCCGCTTCTCCAAGGCCCGCGACCGCGCGGGCGAATTCGTTCGCCTGGAACGGCTCGAGATCATCGACGCTTTCGCCGACGCCGATGAAATGCACCGGCAGGCCGAATTGCGCCGCCAGCGCCACCAAAATGCCGCCGCGCGCCGTGCCGTCGAGTTTTGTCATAACCAGCCCGGTGATGCCGGCGGTGTGCTGGAACGCCTCGACCTGGCTGATCGCGTTCTGGCCGACCGTGGCGTCGAGTACCAAGAGCGCGCAGTGCGGCGCATCCGGATCGAGTTTCTTGATCACGCGTACCACCTTGGCCAGTTCGTCCATCAGCCCCGTCTTGTTCTGCAGACGCCCGGCGGTGTCGACCAAAAGCACGTCGGTTCCGTTCGCTTTGGCCTTCTGCAGCGCCTCAAAAGCGAGCCCCGATGCGTCCGCGCCCTGCTGGCCGGAGACGACCTGCGCGCCGGTCCTTTCGCCCCAGACCTTGAGCTGCTCGATCGCGGCGGCGCGAAAGGTGTCGCCGGCCGCCAGCATCACCGACTTGCCCTCGGCCCTGAATTTCGCGGCGAGCTTGCCGATCGTCGTCGTCTTGCCCGAGCCGTTGACGCCGACCATCAGGATCACGAACGGCTTTTTCGTGGCGTCGATGACAAGCGGCTGCGCCACCGGCGTCAGGATCGCCGCGACCTCGCGGGCCAGGATCGCCTTGACCTCGGCGGGGTCGATCTCCCGGTCGTAGCGCCCCTCGCCGACGGCTTTGGCGACGCGGGCCGCGGTGGGCAGGCCGAGATCGGCCTGGATCAGGATGTCCTCGAGATCCTCCAGCGTGCCGGCGTCGAGCCTGCGCTTGGTGAAGAGCTCGGTGATCCCCGTGGTCAGCGCCGAGGAGGTCCGCGACAGCCCCTCGGTCAGCCTGCGCCACCAGCTCCGCTTCGGCTCCGGCGCGGCCGCGACGGGCGGCGTCATCACCGGCGGCGTCTGGACAGGCGCGGGCTCGGGCATCGGAATCGGCAACGGGCTGACGATCGGCAGCGGCGCGGCCTCGCCCTGCAGCGCGCCGGGCGCGATCAGGGCGTCGGGCTCAGGCTCCGGCGGCGCGGGCTCTTCCGGGGTCGGCGGGCTCGCCTCGGGCGGCGCCGGTTTCGGCTGCTCGTCCTCGAGGCCGAACAGCCTCGACAGGAAGCCGCGCTTCTTCGGTTCGCTCTCGCTCATCGTCCGTCCCGTGGCCTTGCGATCGCGCCGCATGGTTGCGCCGCCGCCCGGCCTTCGCTAGCGCAATGCCATGATCGCGCCCGACCGGCCAGAAATTTCGCCTCCGCGCGACGAAGCGCCGCCGCCGGTGCCGGTGCTGTATCGCGACGCGATGATGCTGGTGATCGACAAGCCGGCGGGGCTGCCCTCGCATCGCGGCCCGCAGGCGAAGCGCCGCGTCATCCCGGTCCTGACCGACCATCTCGACGCGCTGCGCTTCGGCCTGCCGCGCCGGCCCGAGGCCGCCCACCGGCTCGACAAGGACACCTCGGGCTGCCTCGTGCTCGGCCGCCATCCGCGCGCCATGGCCGAGCTCAACCGGATGTTCCGCGACGGGCTGATCGGCAAGACCTACTGGGCGGTGGTCGAGGGTGGTCCCAAGGACGAGAACGGCCTGATCGACCTCGCCCTGTCGAAGCGCGCGCCCGATCGCGGCTGGTGGATGAAGGTCGATCCCGATGGCCTGCCCTCGCAGACGCGATACCGGGTCCTCGGCCGGGGGCAGGGAAGCTCAGGCCCGCTCGCCTGGCTGGCGCTGGAGCCGCTGACCGGCCGCACGCACCAGCTCCGCGTCCATTGCGCGGCGAGCGGCTGGCCGATGCTCGGCGACGAGATCTACGGCTCCGCTCCGCGCGATGCCGGGCCGGGACTGCACCTTCACGCCCGCGGCGTCACGATCCCGATTTACCGCAAACGCGCGGCGATCGAAGTCGAGGCGCCGCCGCCGGCGCACCTTCACGCAGCGCTTGCAGCCTGCGGCTGGACGCCATCCTTAACCGAATCCTAACGCCGGAGCGCATCTACCGCAGGTTGTGCGAAACCCTTCCCTAAGCTCTCGCTGCTAGGTCTCCTCCCAGACGCGATGGCTGGTGGGACGATGACCAAGACCGATGCCGCAACCGATCCCTCGGCGGGCAGCCTCCTGCTGACCCTGCCCGAGGCCCGCCAAAGCGCGGAACGCGAGCCCGAGGCGCCGCTGGCCAACCTGCTCGGCTGGGTCGAGGGCTACCTGATGGGCGCGCATGCCGATCTCGGCCGCCCTGGCGCGGTCTGTCCGTTCACGCGTCAGGCGGCGCGGCTCGACACCGCGCGCGTCGCGATCAGCGCGGCCGGACCCGATGACGAGGCGGCCGCCTTCGCCCTGATCCGCAGCGGCTTCAGGGCGCTGGAGGCGATCCCCGCCCGGCCGGGCATGGCGCATTTCCGGACCGTCATCATCGGCTTCCCGGCTTGCGCCTCTCCCATCGGGGTCGCCATGCTGAAGCGCGTGCAGGACCGCCACAAGCTCTATTCCCTGGCGCGCAACCGGATGATCGGCCTGATGCATGCCGACTCCGACGCGCCGGGCCTGTGGAACCGGGATTTCCGGCCGCTGCGCGCGCCGCTGCCGGTGCTCGCCATCCGCCACATGGTCGAGCACGACGCGCCTTTCGCGGCGCGGCATCCGCTCCTGCTTCTGCCCTATCTGGCGCGCTTTCCGCTCGCCGGAACGAAGCGCCTTCTGGCCCATTTCCGCACCGGCGCAGCGGCATGACTCCGTCGAGCTGCCTGCGAACCGACGCGCTCACGGTCGGCCACGACGTCTCCGCTCCGGCGGCCGCCGCCGATCTGCCGCTGACGATCGAGATCGTCGCCGATCATGACGGCTTCCTCGCACTGCAGCCGGACTGGGACGCGCTGTTCCTGCGCGCCGCTGCGCCGCAGCAGGTCTTCCAGAGCCATGTCTTCCTGCGCCACTGGGCGCGGCATTATCGCGACGACTTCGAGGCGTTCTGCATCGTCACGGCGCGGCGGGGCGGGCGGCTCGTCATGGTCTGGCCGCTGCTGCGCCGCCGGCGGCTCGGCCTGACCACCCTGCGCTTCATGGGCGTGCCGGTCGCGCAGTTCGGCGACGTCCTGGTCGACACCTATGGCGACGAGGCCGCATTGATGCAGGCCGGCTGGCGCGCCGTGCGGGCGCTTAGGGCGGATATTCTCGAACTCCGCAAGCTCCGGGCCGATTCGGCGCTGGCGCGTGCGAATCTTTTCGACGACGCCTATTGCCTTCAGCAGGAGGTGGCGCCCTTCGCCGATCTCGATGCGCGCGTCGGGCCGGACGGGCCGAGCGCGGTCTACCCGGCGCGCGAGCGCTCCAACCATCGCCGCCGGCTGCGCCGTCTCGCCGAACGTGGCCAGGTCAGCTTCGCCGCCTTCGGGCCCGGTCCGGAAGCGGTGGAGGCCGCACGCAGCGCGATCGCCATGAAGCAGGCCTCGCTGCTGCGTCACGGCGTCGTCGCGCCGACGATCTGCGATCCGCGCTTCGCCGCCTTCTTCGCCGATTTCGCCGGCGATGCGACCGGCGGCTCTCCGCTCCGGGTGGCTCTGATGAGCTGCGCCGGCGAGCCGCTCGGCATCGATCTCTCGTTCGACTGCAAGGAAACCTGCTTCGGCCATGTCATCGCGACGCATCCCGACCATGAGCGCGGCGGCGTCGGCCGTATCCTGGTGCATCACAGCTTCGCCAGCGCGCTGGCGCGCGGCAACACGCGCTTCGACCTGCTCGCGCCCGCCGACGCCTACAAGCTCGACCATGCCGACGGCGAGACCCTCGTCGAGGATCTGGTTCTGCCGCTCAGCCTGAAGGGCCGCCTGCTCTGCGCGCTCGGCCTGCAGCATCTGCGCCCGGTGGTGAAGGCGGCGGCGAAGCACCTGCCCGGCGGCGTGGCGCGCCGCCTCGCCCTGTGGAATCGCGGCCCGAAGGGTTGAGCCGCTTCCCGCCGGTTCAGCCGGCGATCGCATCCATGGCGCGGGCGAGCCTGACGTCGAGCTCGGTCAGCCCGCCGGCGTCATGCGTCGTGAGCGTGACCTCGACCGTCTTGTAGACGTTCGACCATTCAGGGTGGTGGTCCATCTTCTCGGCCAGCAGGGCGACCCGCGTCATCCAGCCAAAGGCCTCCGAGAAATCGCGGAAGACGAATCGCTTGGCGATGGCCTCGCGCCCCTCGGCAAGCTTCCAGCCGGTCAGCGTCGTCAGGACTTCGTTGCGGGCGTCAGGCCCCAGTCGCTTGGGCATCGTCATCTCCGCTGGGCAGCGCGTTCGGGCAGGCGATTGGGATAAGACGGCCCGAGCGGATAGGCGGCCTCCAGCACATAGGGCCCGCCGCCGATCGAATCGCGCGACGACATCAGCGCCACCCGCCGCGCCGTGAAGCCGATCGGCCGCACGATCGGATGCAGGCTGAGGTAATGCGCCAGCTCGACGGGCGAGGTGTCGCGCAGCCGCGCCAGCGTGACATGCGGCACGAATTTGCGCGCCTCCGGCGGCAGCCCGAGCCGGCGCATCATCCGCTCGATGTCGCCCTGGAGCTCGCTGAGCTTCGGGCTCGGCTGAACGCGGGCGAAGACGGCGCGCGGCTTGTCGCCGCCGAAGGAGCCCAGCGCGTCCAGCGTCACCTCCAGGGGATAGGACCGGATGTCGGCGAGGAAGGCGTCGACGTCGCGGGCCATGCGCCGGTCGACATCGCCGAGGAAGCGCAGGGTGATGTGGTAGTCGGCCGGCTCGATCCAGCGTGCGCCGCTGAGCCCGCCGCGATGCAGCGTCAGCGCGGATGCGATGTCGGCGGGAATCTCCAGAGCTGTGAACAGCCTCGGCATGTCCGAATCAGTGCCAAGTTTTTGTGACTCTGGCGAGACGGAACGCGCCCCTGCGGCCATTCGTCCACAAGGCGGAGCCGGTGGGCCTCAGGGGCAGGGGTTGCCAACCTCCTGGTGGATCGCGTCGATCTTCGCCTCGACATCGGCCGACAGCGTCACGCCGGCCGACGCGATATCGGTCGCAAGCTGCGCCATCGAGGTCGCGCCGATGATGTTCGAGGTGACGAAGGAGCGTGACGTCACGAAGGCGAGCGCCATCTGGGCCGGATCGAGCCCGGCCTCCTCCGCCAGCGCCATGTAGCGCCTGATCGCAACCTCCGACCCCGCCGTCTGGTAGCGCTGGCCGCGGTCGAACAGGGTCGTGCGGGCCCCGGCCGGGCGCGCGCCGTCGAGATACTTGCCGGTCAGGAAACCCTGCGCCAGCGGCGAATAGGCCAGCAGACCGACATCCTCGCGGATCGCGATCTCGGCCAGCGCCGTCTCGAAGGTGCGGTTGAGCAGGTTGTAGGCGTTCTGGATCGACTGGACCCGGGGCGTCCCGCGCGCCTCTGCATCCGTGACGAAGCGCATCGTGCCCCAGGCGCTTTCGTTGGAGAGGCCGAGATGGCGGATTTTTCCGGCCTTGACCAGGTCGGCGAAGGCGTCGAGCTGTTCGGCGATCGGCGTCTCGTCGGCGGGCCGCTCGAAGGCCGCCTTGCTGAAACGCGTCGGATTGGAGCCCCATGGCATCGGCCGCTCGGGGAAATGGATCTGGTAGAGGTCGATATAGTCGGTCTGCAGCCGCGCCAGGCTCTTGTCGACCGCCTCGTTGATCTGCCGGCGGTCGACCCGCGTCGGCCCCTTGTCGTCGCGGAACCAGTCATTGCCGGATCGCCCGACGATCTTCGAGGCCAGGATCACCTTGTCGCGGTTGCCGCGCGCCTTGAACCACGACCCGATGATGCGCTCGGTCGAGCCTTGCGTCTCCGCCTTGGGCGGGATCGAGTAGAGTTCGGCCGTGTCGAAGAAATTGACGCCTTGGTCGAGGGCGTAGTCCATCTGCGCGTGGCCCTCGGCCTCGCTGTTCTGCTGGCCCCAGGTCATCGTGCCGAGGCAGAGCGCCGAGACCGTGAGGTCGGTCCGGCCGAGGTGGCGATAATCCATGGCGATTGAACTCCGGAAGACGGACGCGAGGCAGCGCCGGAAGGACGGGAGGATGGAATGCCCGGGCCGGGCGAGTCAGGAGCGGGCGGGAAGCGCGGCGATGAAACGCTCGACCGTCGGCAGGATGCGCTCGACGATGACGCGCACGCCCTGCGCCGTGGGGTGGAGCAGATCGGGCTGGTTCAGCGCCCGGTCGCCGGCGATGCCGTCGAGGAAGAACGGATAGAGCATCAGCCCGTGTTTTTGCGCGAGCCGGGGAAACAGCCCGTCGAAGCGCGCCACATAGTCCGGACCCAGATTGCGCGGCGCGTACATGCCGGTCAGCAGCACCGCGATCCTGCGCGCCTTCAGCCGCGTGATGATCGCATCCAGCGCCTTCTCCGCCGCCGCCGGGTCGAGGCCGCGCAGGGCGTCATTGGCGCCGAGTTCGAGGATGACCCCGTCCGTGCCGTCGGGCACCGACCAGTCGAGCCGCTGCAATCCGCCCTGCGTGGTGTCGCCGGAGACGCCGGCATTGGCGATCTCGACCGCGACGCCCTTCTGGCGCAGAGCTTGCTCCAGCACGGCCGGAAAGGCCGCATTGGCCGGCAGGTTGTAGCCGGCCGAAAGGCTGTCCCCGAGCGCCACGAGCCGGAGCGGGCGGGCCGAAGTCTGGGCGTGGCTCATGGTCGCGCTTACGATCAGAAACGAAAGACAGGCGAGAAATACCGCGGCGAGAGATTGGACAAGCGCGCTCTTGCGCCCATATCGGCCGAGGACGGGGCGCATTGCGAGATCGCCCCGCTTCGCGCCGGAACCGGACGGAGCGGGTGTGATGGTTGAAAAAATCAGGATCATGTCACGATGAGCGAAAGGCCCGTCCCAGAGATCGACGGCATAGCCATCGACCAGCCGGCGATCGAATTGCAGGATGTTCACCTTAGTCTGGGGCGCGCAGCCGCCCGCGTCCATATCCTCCAGGGCGTTTCTTTGTCGCTGGCCGAAGGCGAGGCGACCGGGCTCGTCGGCCCCTCGGGCTCCGGCAAGTCGACGCTCTTGATGACCATGGCCGGACTCGAGCGCCCCGATTCGGGCATCGTCCGGGTGGCGGGCCAGGACCTGGGACAGCTCGACGAGGACGGGCTGGCGCTGTTTCGCGGCCGCCGCATAGGCATCGTCTTCCAGTCCTTCCACCTCGTCCCGACCATGACGGCGCGCGAGAACGTGGCCCTGCCGCTCGAACTCGCCGGCCAGGACGACGCCTTCGCCCGCGCCGAGGCCGAACTGCGCAATGTCGGCCTCAACGATCGCATGGACCATTATCCGGCCCAGCTTTCCGGCGGCGAGCAGCAGCGCGTCGCGATCGCGCGCGCGGTGGCGCCCGATCCCGCCATCCTCGTCGCCGACGAACCCACCGGCAATCTCGACGAGGGCACCGGCCGCTCGATCGTCGACCTGATCTTCGCGCTGCGGCGCGAGCGCGGCGCAACCCTCGTGCTCGTGACCCACGACCTCTCGCTGGCGGCGCTCTGCGACCGCACCGTGCGCCTGCGCGCCGGCCGGATCGAGACCGACGCCGGGATGGTGGCGGCCTGAGCATGCACGCGATTGTGAAGCCCGACGCCGCCCCGCCGACCCGCGCCGCCGGCGCGGCGCTCGCCCTCAAGCTCGCCTTTCGCGATCTGCGCGGCGGCTTGCGCGGCTTCGGCGTCTTCATCGCCTGCCTCGCGCTCGGTGTGATGGCGATCGCCGCCGTCGCCTCGGCCTCGCGCGGCCTGACCGAGGGGCTTGCGCGCGAGGGCCGGCGCATCCTCGGCGGCGACGCGGCCTTCGGCCTGATCCATCGTGAGGCGAGCCCGCAGGAACTCGCCTTCCTGAGCGCGCGCGGAACCGTCTCGACCATCGCCACCATGCGCGGCATGGCCAATGCCGGCGAGAAGGGCTCGGCCCTGATCGAGATCAAGGCGGTCGACGCCTCCTATCCCAGCATCGGCGCGGTCGTCACCGACCAGAGCGCCCCGCTGCCCGACTTGCTGGCGCAGCGCGACGGCGTCTTCGGCGCGGTTGCCGACCCGGTCCTGTTCGGACGCCTCGGCCTCGCTGTCGGTGACGTGATCACGGTCGGCGGCGCGAAACTGCAATTGCGCGCCGGGCTGACCTCGGAGCCCGACAAGATCGCCGCCGGCGTCGGCTTCGGCCCTCGCCTGCTGCTCTCACAGGACGCGTTGCGCACCACCGGCCTGCTCCAGCCCGGCAGTCTCGTGCGCTGGACCTATCGCGTCATCCTGCCCGAGACCGCCCGCGACGACGCCGCGCTCGAACGCCTGATCGCGGATGCCGGAACGCAGCAGCGCGACGCCGGCTGGGAGATCCGCTCGCGCGCCAACGCCGCGCCGAGTTTTCAGCGCAATCTCGAACGCTTCACCCAGTTCCTGACGCTGGTCGGCCTGACCGCGCTGCTCGTCGGCGGCGTCGGCGTGGCCAACGCCGTGCGCCGTTTCGTCGAGGCCAAGAAGCTCGACTTCGCCACGATGAAGGCGGTCGGGGCGACCGGCGGCCGCGTCGTCGCCATCCATCTGACCGAGGTTATGCTGGTGGCGGCCCTCGGCACCGGCATCGGGCTCGCGCTCGGCGCGGCCGCCCCCTTCGCGCTCGGCTATGCTCTGTCGGGCATCCTGCCTTTGCCCTTCGAGCCGACGCTGGCCCCGGGCGAACTCGCGGTCGCGGCGCTCTATGGCCTGCTGACGGCGCTGGTCTTCGCCATCCTGCCGCTCGGTCGCGCCCATGACGTGCCGGTCTCGGCGCTGTTTCGCGACCAGGTCGAGCCCGACCAGCGCCGGCCGCGCGCCCGCTACATCATCATCTGCCTGCTGGCGCTCGCCGGCCTCGTCGGCGTCGCGCTCGCCTTCGCCTATGAGCGGCGGATCGCGCTGATCTATATCGGCGTGATGACCGGCATCTTCCTGCTGCTGCGCGGCGTCTCCTGGGCGATCATGGCGCTGGCCCGCCGCGCCCCGCGCCCGCGCAGCCCGAGCCTGCGCATGGCGCTGGCCAACAGCCACCGGCCGGGCGCGCTGACGCCCTCGCTCGTGCTGTCGCTCGGCCTTGGCGTCGCCCTGCTCTCTGCGCTCGCCTTCATCGACGTCAGCCTGACCCGGCAACTGACCCAGTCGCTGCCCGAAAAGGCCCCGAGCTTCTTCTTCCTCGACATCCCCAATGCCGATTCGGCCCGGTTCGACGCCATGCTGAAGGAGCAGCGGCCGGGCGCCGCGCTTGAACGCGTGCCGATGATGCGCGGCCGCATCGTCAGCGTGAACGATGTCCGGGCCGAGGACATCAAGGCCTCCGAGCAGGCCGCCTGGGTGCTCGACGGCGACCGCGGCATCACCTATGGCGAGGCCATGCCCGACGGCTCGACGCTGGCTGCCGGCGAGTGGTGGCCGGCCGGCTACGCCGGCGAGCCGCTGGTCTCATTCGACGCGCCGATGGCGGCCGGCATCGGGCTGAAGGTCGGCGACAGGCTGACCGTCAACGTGCTCGGCCGCAACATCACCGCCCGCGTCGCCAATCTGCGCAATGTCGAGTGGCGCTCGCTCGGCATCAACTTCGTCATGCTGTTCTCGCCCAACGCCTTTGCGGGCGCGCCGCACACCAACCTCGCCACCGTGACGCCGGCGGCCGATTCGCCGGCGGCCGACGACGCCGCGCTGCTGCGGCGGCTGGCGATCGACTTCCCCTCGGTGACGGCGGTGCGGGTCAAGGACGCTCTCGAGGCGGTCAACACCATCGTCGGCCAGCTCGCCACCGCGATTCGCGGCGCCTCGGGGCTCGCCATCGCCGCCAGCCTGCTCGTGCTCGGCGGCGCGCTCGCCGCCGGCCAGCGGGCGCGGCTCTATGACGCGATGATCCTGAAGACGCTCGGCGCGACGCGGCGCTTCATACTTTCGTCGTACGCCCTCGAATACGCCGCCATCGGCCTCGTCTCGGCGCTGTTTGGCGTCGTCGCCGGCGCTCTGGCGGGCTGGGGCGTCGTCACCCAAGTGATGAAGATCGCTTTCGTCGCTGATCCGACCGGCGCTCTACTGGCCGCGACTGCCGCGATCGGCGTCACCGTCCTGTTCGGTCTCGTCGGCACGCTGCAGATACTGTCGAAAGCGCCGGCTTCTCATCTGCGGAATCTATGAGAACTATCTGAAATACCGCGTCGCTAGACATGATGCGCCAAATGGGTTGCATCGGCAGCCGGCGACGTTTCTATGCGGCAGCCGGTCTTAACCATGACCGGCCCTTGTAAGGCGCGGCGATCCCCCTCATATTCGCGCTATCGCCACGATTGTGCGCGACGATGGGCTTTCGCGGAGGCGATGTCCGTCTTCGGATTCATACGTCAGGGGAAACTCGCTCGATGAGCAACTTCGACCGCAATGCTCCAGTCTGGGGTGCCGGTAGCGCACAGCAGACCAGCACCGTCGAGATGGATCAGGGCCTGCGCTCGTTCATGCTCGGCGTCTACAACAACATGTCGATCGGGCTGGCCATCACCGGCCTGGCCGCCATCGGCATCTCGATGCTGGCGATCGCCGGCGTCTCGCCGACCGGCAAGGTCACGGCGCTGACCCCGCTCGGGCAGGCGCTCTATCTCAGTCCGCTGAAATGGGTCGTGATGCTGGCCCCGCTCGCCTTCATCCTGTTCTTCTCGTTCAAGGCCGAGAGCATGAGCTCCTCGTCCGCGCGCGCCATGTTCTTCGCTTTTGCTGCGGTGATGGGCGTCTCGCTGTCGTCGATCTTCGTGGTCTACACGGGCGAGTCGATCTCCAAGGTCTTCTTCATCACTGCGGCGACCTTCGGCGCGCTCAGCCTCTACGGCTACACGACGAAGCGTTCGCTCTCGGCGATGGGGTCGTTCCTGATCATGGGCCTGATCGGCCTCGTGATCGCCTCGGTGGTCAACCTGTTCCTGCAGTCCAGCGCGCTCTCCTTCGCCGTCTCGGCGATCGGCGTTCTGGTCTTCGCCGGCCTGACCGCCTGGGACACCCAGCGCCTGAAGGAGATGTATCTCTACTCCGATCTGGATGCGGAATCGGCCGCGAAGCTCTCGGTGAACGGCGCGCTGTCGCTCTACCTGAACTTCATCAACATGTTCCAGATGCTGCTCTCGCTGTTCGGCAGCAAGCAGGAGTGATCCAACGCCATCCGCCATGCGGGTGACACGAGCCCCGGCCGCAAGGCCGGGGCTTTTATTTTGGCTCGTCAGGTGGCCATCATGACGGAATGATGACGTTTCGCATCCGCGCGGCCACCTCCGACGACGTCCAGGCCATCGCGGCGATCTACGCCCACGCCGTCCTGCACGGCACGGCGTCCTGGGAGATCGAACCGCCCGACGCGCGCGAGATGCGACGCCGCATGGAGGCGATTCTCGCCGGCGGCTACCCCTATCTGGTCGCGGACAGGGACGACGCCATCCTCGGCTACGCCTATGCCGGGGCCTACCGCCCACGCCCGGCCTATCGTTCAACCGTCGAGAACTCGATCTACATCGCGCCCGGCGCGCAGGGGCGCGGCGTCGGCGCGGCCCTGCTGGCGGCGCTGATGCAGGATTGCGCCGCGCGCGGCTTCCGCCAGATGATCGCGGTCATCGGCGATGCGGCCGGGGGATCGGCCGGGTCGCGCCGGCTGCATGAGCGGGCCGGCTTCCGCCTGATCGGCGTCGCGCAGGCTGTCGGCTGGAAGCATGGCCGCTGGCTCGACCAGACGCTGATGCAGAAGGAGCTGGGAGAGGGCGACCTGACGCCGCCCGGCTGACGGTCAGCCGACCACGCTCAGCCGCCGGTCGAGCACGCGCAGCACGCGCGACAGCTCCGCGCCGCGCTTCAGCACGAGCCCCGTCGCCGCGACGACCGAATAGGCTCCCTGCCGCTTGGCCAGCGCCGGATCCTTGACGATGCGGTAGAGCGGCACTTCCGAAGAGCGCCGATAGACCGAGAACTGCGCCTTGTCCTTGAGGAAATCGATGGCGTAGTCGCGCCATTCGCCGGCCGCGACCATGCGACCATAGAGATTGAGCAGTTCCGAGAGTTCGCGCCGGTCGAAGGTGACGGTGGCTGGCCTGGCCGGGACAGGAAAGGCGATGACCCCGCCAGCCGCCTGCGATTGCGGCGTTTCGCTTTCGCTCATTGCGCCTCCCGATCGACGGCCCGATGGACCGCGCCCTGCTCCGACATGCGATGATGCGCCCGTGATGCCGCGCTGGCAAGGCTCCCGCTGGCACGCGGCGCCGGGGCTGCGGCGCCCTGGCGCGGCTTGGTCGGAACTGCCGCATTTTCGCCGCGAACGCGCCCATCGGACGCCCCACTGACCGGGTCAACTCGGAATGTTGCCTCGACGGCCCGGCGTCGCCGGTCTTCGGATTTGTCAGCCCCCCAGCCCCCCGGAGGTCAGGTGGGGCCGGGCCATCGGTTCGAGGCTAACTCAACGGCTGGCGTTTCGCGCTGGCCGTTTTTCTTTGGCGGCGCTCAGCGCGCCTGCGCGTGGTATTCGGCATTCGGCCGCATATCGACAGCCGACGCGATCCGGTTCGACATGTTGAAGAACGCCGCGACCGCGGCCACGTCCCAGATGTCGCGCTCGCTGAAGCCGGCCGCGCGCAGCGCCGCCCGGTCGTCCTCGCCGACCAGATGCGGCGTCTCGGTCAGCTTCACCGCGAAATCCAGCATCGCCCGGTGCCGGCGCGAAAGCTCCGCGGCGCGGTAGTTCATCACCATCAGCTCGCCGAGCACCGGATCGCCCGAGAGCTCTCGCACCGCCGCGCCATGGGCGCTGAGGCAGTAATAGCAGCGATTCACGCTCGAGACCGCCACCGCGATCATCTCACGCTCGAGCTTGGACAGGCCGGACGGGGCCAGCATCAGATCGTTGTAGAAGGTGGCGAAGGCCGTCAGCTTGGCGTCGTCATGGGCGTAGGAGGCGAGCACGTTCGGGACGAAGCCGAGCTTCTCCCGGCACTTGTCGAAATAGGCCTGGTTCTCGGCCGACAACGCGCCCGGCGACAGCGCGAGCGCCATCGCGACCGGCGGGTCGTCCTGCCGGGCCGGCGTCTCGCCCACCTTCGGTTTGTCACGCTTGGTCGTCATGGTTTCCTCCGGTCGGGTCGTCTTCGGCGCGAACGCGACAGGATCGGTCGGGTCCACGGTCCGATTCGGCCTTGCCGCCATCGCCCGCGCGACGAAAGTTGAAAGGCGCGGCAGCCTATGCCATCGCTGCGGCAAAAGAACAGGGGGCGGACGATGGGGAAGCGGGTGACGAATGCGACGGCCGGAGCCGTCGCGGCGATCGAGGCGTCCGCGGCGCGAGCCGGCGGCGCGATGCCCGCCGATTTCGCACGCCTGCTCTATGGCCGCGTCGTCGCCGAGGACCTCGTCGCCCTGCCGCCCGACATGCTGGCCCGCGCCGCGCAGGCCGCCCATGACCATCTGGCCGAACCCCGCCCGCCCGAGACGATCAATCTGCGCTTCCGCGACGAGGCCTTCGAGAGCGCCGGCCGCCAGCGCCAGATCACGATTCTCGAGGTGATCAACGACAACAAGCCATTTTTGCTCGATTCGACGCTGGCCGAGCTGACCGAGCACGGGCTCGAGCCGCGGCTCGTCGCCCATCCGATCCTCGCCGTGGCGCGCGCCGCCGACGGCGCCTTCCGCTCGCTCGCCGGCGAGGCTGCAGGCCGCGCGCCGGAGGGCACGCGTCGCGAGAGCCTGATCCACATCCATCTCGACCGGATCGACACGCCCGAGGCGCGCGAGCGGCTGAAGAACGGGCTGGAGCGCGTCTATGCCGACGTCGCGATGGCGGTCGACGACTGGGCCGCGATGCGCGGGCGAATCACCGAGGTGATCCAGGCCTATCGCGCCAACCCCCCGCCCTTGCCGGAGGACGAGGTCGGCGAGGCGCTGCAGTTCCTCGAATGGATCGCCGGCGACAATTTCACCCTGCTCGGCATCCGCGCCTACCGCTTCCCGCGCGGCGACGCGGCGGCCGACCCGATCGACGGCTCGGGCCTGGGCATCCTGCGCGATCCCTCCGTGCGCGTGCTGCGCAGGAACAAGGAGATGGTCGTCACCAGTCCCGAGATCCGCGCCTTCCTGGCCAAGCCATTGGCGCTGATCATCACCAAGGCGAACGTCAAGAGCCGCGTCCACCGCCGCGTCCATCTCGACTATGTGGGCGTCAAGCTGTTCACGGCCGACGGCCGGCTCGACGGCGAGCTGCGCATCCTCGGCCTGCTGACCTCGAACGCCTATACCGGCAGCGCCCGCTCGATTCCCTATCTGCGCCTCAAGGTCGCCCGCGTCGCCCGCAACACCGGCTTCGACGCCGCGAGCTATTCCGGCCGCGCCCTGCTGAACGTGCTCGACGCCTTCCCGCGCGACGAGCTCTTCCAGATCGACAGCGAGACGCTGGAGCGCTTCGCCGTCGACATCCTGCAGCTCACCGAGCGGCCGCGCATCCGCGCGCTCGCCCGCGTCGACGAGTTCGACCGCTTCGTCTCGATCCTCGTCTTCATCCCGAAGGATCGCTACGACACGCAGGTGCGCCGCCGCGTCGGCGAGTTCCTCGCCCGGATCTATCAGGGCAGGCTCTCGGCCGCCTATCCGGCCTATCCGGACGGCCCGCTTGCCCGCACGCATTACATCATCGGCCGCGACGAGGGCCGAACCCCGCGCATCGAGCAGGCGACGCTCGAAGCCGGCATCGCCGCGATCGTCCGCACCTGGTCCGACGGCCTCAAGGATGTGCTCGATGCGCAGAAGGCCGGCCCGACGGCGCGAGCGCTGGCGGAGCGCTTCGCCGAGGCGTTCGGCGCAGCCTATCGCGAGCGCTTCTCGGCCGGCGACGCGCTGGTCGACATCGAGATGCTGCTGAAGCTCTCGGCGGAGCGGCCCCGCGCCGTCAATCTCTACCGCCGCGAGGGCGATCCGGCGACGCGCGCCAATCTCAAGGTGTTCTCGCGCGGCTCGGCCATCTCGCTCTCGGCGCGCGTGCCGGTGCTGGAGAATATGGGCTTCCGCGTCGTCAACGAGCGCACCTTCAACATGACGCCGCAACCCGCGCCGGGCTCTGGCGAAACGCCGGACGCCACCCGCGTCTGGCTGCACGACATGACGCTGGAGCGCGCCGACGACGGCGAGATCGACGTTGCGCGGCTCGATCCGACGATCGAGGCGGCGCTGATGGCGCAGTTCCGCGGCCTCGCCGAATCCGACCGCTTCGACCAGCTCGTGCTTTCGGCCGGACTGGCCTGGCGGGAGGCGGCGCTGCTGCGCGCGCTCGGGCGCTATCTGCGCCAGGTCGGCGCGCCCTATGCGCAGGACTACATCGCCGACGCGCTGACCCGCCATCCCGCGATCGCGGCCGGGCTCATCGCCTGTTTCCTCGCGAAGTTCGACCCGCGCGCCGACGCAGGCCAGCGCGCCGCCACGACGGCCGCCGCCCGCGCCGGCATCGAGACCGAGCTCGACGCCGTCACCAGCCTCGACGACGACCGCATCCTGCGCCGCCTCGTCAACCTGATCGACGCCGCCTTGCGCACCAACTTCTTCCAGATCGGTCCCGACGGCCACCCGCGCGGGACGATCTCGGTCAAATACGACTGCGCGAAGGTCGACGGCCTGCCGCTGCCGCGCCCGCTCTACGAGATCTTCGTCTATTCGCCGCGCGTCGAGGGCGTGCATCTGCGCTTCGGCAAGGTCGCGCGCGGCGGCCTGCGCTGGTCGGACCGGCCGCAGGATTTCCGCACGGAGGTGCTCGGGCTGGTCAAGGCGCAGCAGGTCAAGAACGCCGTCATCGTGCCTGTCGGGGCAAAGGGCGGCTTTGTGCCAAAACAGCTCCCGCCGGCGAGCGATCGGCAGGCCTGGCTCGCCGAGGGCACCGAGAGCTATCGCATCTTCGTGCGCACGCTGCTGGAGCTGACCGACAATCTCGACGGCGAGACGGTCGTGCCCCCAATCGACACCGTGCGCCATGACGGCGACGACCCCTATCTCGTCGTCGCCGCCGACAAGGGCACCGCGACCTTTTCCGACACGGCGAACGCGCTCTCGCTCGACAAGGGCCACTGGCTCGGTGACGCCTTCGCCTCCGGGGGCAGCCAGGGCTACGATCACAAGAAAATGGGCATCACGGCGCGCGGCGCCTGGGAGGCCGTGAAACGCCATTGCCGCGAGGTCGACATCGACATCCAGACGCAACCCTTCACGGTCGCGGGCGTCGGCGACATGTCGGGCGACGTCTTCGGCAACGGCATGCTGCTCTCGCCGGCGATCAAACTCGTCGCCGCCTTCGACCACCGCGACATCTTCCTCGATCCCGATCCGGACACCGCGAAATCCCTCGCCGAGCGCCAGCGCCTGTTCGATCTGCCGCGCTCCTCCTGGGCCGATTACGACAAGAGCCTGATCTCGCCCGGCGGCGGCGTCTTTTCGCGCCAGTCCAAGAGCATTCCGCTGTCGCCCGCGATGCAGGCGGCGCTCGACTTGGCCCATGCCGAGGTCTCGCCCCCCGAACTGATGACGGCGATCCTCAAGGCCCGGGTCGACCTGCTCTGGTTCGGCGGCATCGGCACCTATATCCGCGCCTCCGACGAGACCGACGCGCAGGTCGGCGACCGCGCCAACGACCCGATCCGCGTCACCGGCGGCGATGTCCGGGCCCGCGTCATCGGCGAGGGCGCCAATCTCGGCGCGACCCAGCGCGGCCGCATCGAGGCGGCGCGCCGGGGCGTAAAACTCAACACCGACGCGATCGACAACTCCGCCGGCGTCAACACCTCCGACGTCGAGGTCAACATCAAGATCGCGCTGGCAGGCCCGGTCAAAGACGGCCGCCTGCCCGAGGACGCCCGCAACGCCCTGCTGGCGCAGATGACCGACGAGGTCGGCCTGCTGGTGCTGCGCAACAACTATCTGCAGACTCTGGCGCTCTCGCTGACCGAGGCGCAGGGGCTGGTCGCGACGCCGGCCTTACGCCGGCTGATGCAGTCGCTGGAGGCCGAGGGCCGGCTCGACCGCTCGGTCGAATACCTGCCGAGCGACGCCACCATCGCCGAGCGCGAGAAGCGCGGCGAGGGACTGACCCGGCCCGAGCTCTCGGTGCTGCTCGCCTACGCCAAGCTCGCGCTCCACGATTCGCTGCTCGATTCGGCGGTTCCCGACGATCTCTACCTCAACAGCGAACTGATCCGGTATTTCCCAAAAGCCCTGCGCGACGGCTACGCGCCCGAGATCGCCGGCCACAAGCTGCGCCGCGAGATCGTCGCGACCCAGCTCGCCAACGCCATCGTCAACCGCGGCGGCCCGGCCATCGTCTCGACGCTGGCCGACCAGACGCGGGCGCAGGCTCCGGCGATCGCCGCCGCCTACGCCATCGCGCGCGACGCCTTCGACCTGATCGCGCTCAACGGCGCGATCGACGCGCTCGACGCCAAGGTCTCGGGCAAGACCCAGATCGGGCTCTATGGGGCAGCCCAGACCCTCGTCACCGACCGGATGAGCTGGTTCCTGCGCCGGGGCGTGGCCAAGCCCGGCGCGATCGAGCAGACCGTGGCGCATTACGCCAAAGGCGTCACGGCGCTGGCGGCCGAGCTCGATGCACTCCTGCCCGAGACCGAGGCCAAGGCGCGGACGGCGCGCATCGCGGTGCTGGTCTCCGAAGGCGTGCCCGACGCGCTGGCGGCGCGCATCGCCAGCCTGCCAGCGCTGGCCCAGGCGACCGACATCGTCGATATCGCGGAGCGTAGCGGCCGCGAGATCGCCGACGTCGCGCGGATTCATTTCGGAGTCGATTCGGTCTTCGGCCTGGCCGCCCTGGCGGGCTCTGCCGCGGCCGTGCCGGCGACCGACGACTACGAGCGCCTGGCGCGCGACCGCGCCGTCGAGACATTGACCGACGCCCATGCCGGCCTGACGCAGGAGATCGCCGCCGCGACCGGCGGCACGCTCGACGCCTGGCTGGCGGAGCGCGGGGCCGAGGCCGAGCGCGTCCGCAGTACGGTGCAGGCCATCGCCTCCTCCGGCCTGTCCTTGCCCAAGCTGATGGTCGCCGCCGGCATGCTGGCCGACCTGCCCCGCAAATCCTGACCCGGAGCGAACGCCATGACCGACGTCGAACCGACCGCCACCCGCATCGATCCGAAGCTGCTCGAAATCCTGGTCTGCCCGGTGACCAAGAGCACGCTGGAATACGACGCGGCGAAACAGGAGCTGATCAGCCGCGCGGCGAAACTCGCCTATCCGATCCGCGACGGCATCCCGATCATGCTGCCGGAAGAGGCGCGCGCGCTGGAGGGGTGAGCGTCATTCCGGGGCTTCGCGAAGCGAAGAACCCGGAACCCACGACTGGGTGAGCGGCTGCACGCTTTCCCGGCAGGCTTCGCCCGGTCGTGGGTTCCGGGTTCCCGGCTTCGCCGCGCCCCGGAATGACAGGCGTTCTACAGCGCCTCGCCCCTCAGCAGCCGCGGCGTCTGCCCCGCGATTCCCGCCGCCTCGCGGATGAAGAAGCGCTTCAGCCCCGGCATTCGATCGACCAGGCCGAGGCCCAGGTCGCGCGCCAGCCTGACCGGGGTGGCGTCGTTGGAGAACAGCCGGTTCAGCCCGTCGGTGACAGCGCCCATCGCCACCGTGTCGAAGCGCCGCGCCCGCTCATAGCCTTCCAGCACCTCGGCGCCGCCGACATCGAGCCCGAGCCGCGCCGCGTCGACCACCGCCTCGGCCAGCGCCGCGACGTCCTTGAGGCCGAGATTGAGGCCCTGCCCGGCGATCGGATGGATGACATGGGCGGCGTCGCCGAGCAGCGCCAGCCGCTCCGCCACGAAGCGGCGCGCCACGCCGAAGCCGAGCGGCAGCGCCGTGACCCGGCTTTCCAGCGCGATCTCGCCAAGCTCCAGTCCGAACCGCCGCTCGATCTCGGCCAGCATGTCGGCCTCGTCGAGCGAGAGCAGCGCCGGCACGTTCTCGCTCGTCTCCGTCCAGACGATCGAGGAACGATGGCCGAGCTTTCCGCCGTCGGCTAGCGGCAGGATGGCGAACGGCCCCGAGGGCAAAAAATGCTCGACCGCGCGGCCGCCATGGGGCCGCTCATGGCTCAGCGTCGCGACCAGTCCCGATTGCGGATACGACCAGCCGACCCAGCCGATGCCGGCCTGCTCGCGCAGCTTCGAGCGCGCCCCGTCGGCCGCGACCAGCAGGGCGGCCTCGATGCTCTCCCCGCCGGCGAAGCGCAGCGTGACGCCGGCCTCGTCGCACTCGAAACGCGCCACGCCCTCGGGCCGCAGCACGACGCCGGCCTCGCGACAGGCCGCCAGCAGCGCGGCGAGCAGCGCCGCGTTCTCGACCATATGGGCGAAGGGCTGGCCGGGCTCGACCTCGCCGTCGAAGGTCAGGAAGGCCGGGCGCACCAGATCGTTGGTGCGGCTGTCGGTGACGACCATTTCGGTCATCGGCTGGGCGGTCGCGGCGATCGCCTCCCAGACGCCCAACGCCTGCAGCATGCGCTGGGCTGACGCCGCGACCGCATAGGCGCGGTTGTCGGCGCGCGGCGGGGCGTCGAGCCCGGGATCGGCGAGGACGATCGCGAAGGCCTCGCCAAGCGCCTGCTTCAACGCCAGCGCCAGCGACAATCCGGCGACGCCGCCGCCGGCGATCACGATGCGGTTCTGCGGGCCATGCTGTTGCGACGCCATCTCACTCCCCTTCCGGCCGCCTTCCGCTTTCGCGTCGGGAATCTCTTTGATTCGCTTGCTCTTGACGTCGCGGGGGCGTCGGTGCTCATGCCAGCCAACCGTTCGGCCAGTCTTCAGCGAGCCCCCAGGACCATGTCACAGATCAGCGACTCCCTGATGTCGATCCTCGACCTCGAGACGCTGGAACGCAATCTGTTCCGCGGTCGCAGCCCCGATGTCGGGTGGTCGCGCGTCTTCGGCGGGCAGGTCATCGGCCAGTCGCTCTATGCCGCCTGCAAGACGGTGGAGGGCCGCGAGCCGCATTCGCTGCACGCCTATTTCCTGCTGCCGGGCGACCCGACGATCCCGATTGTCTACGAGGTCGACCGCCTGCGCGACGGCCGCTCCTTCACCACGCGCCGCGTGCTCGCGGTCCAGAAGGGCGAGGCGATCTTCGCCATGTCGGCCTCCTTCCACGTCGCGGAGGAGGGTTTCGAGCACCAGATGCCGATGCCGGACGTGCCGATGCCCGAAACCCTGCCCGACCGCGAGGAGATGCGGCGCAGCGTGCTGCCGCACATGCCCGCCATGGTGCGCGCCTATTACGAACGCGAGCGGCCGATCGAGATCAGGCCCGTCGAGATCGAGCGCTACGCCACCGGCGGCAGGATGGAGCCAAAATTCAACGTCTGGATCAAGGCGATGCAGCCACTGCCCGACGAGGCGGCGGTGCATCAGAGCGTGCTGGCCTATGCCTCTGACCTGATGCTGCTCGATTCCAGCCTGGTCGCCCATGGCAGGACGGTGTTCGACGCCAACATCCAGGGCGCCAGCCTCGATCATGCGCTCTGGTTCCACCGGCCCTTCCGCGCCGACGACTGGCTGCTCTATTCGCAGGACAGCCCCTCGACCTCGGGCGCGCGGGGCTTCTCGCGCGGGCTGATCTTCAACCGGCAGGGCGATCTCGTCGCCTCCGTCACTCAGGAAGGCCTGATCCGGCCGCGTCCGGACCGCGCCTGAGCGCTTTCTGAGCATCAGCTCAATATTTCATCATCTGCACAGAGATTGAGCAGTTCGAGCGCAGGCTCACTGCTGTCTGCCTCCGATTGGCGGATTCGCCGGCCGATGCTGCATTGCGGCAGTTGGCACGCGCCTTGAATCGCGCAACCCCGACGCGCGCCGGTTTCAAGGGGCGCGAGGCGCAACGAGATCGCCGGGGCTGACTTCCGGGCGGCGAAACGGGGAAACCCTGCAATGAAGATCGTGATGGCTATCATCAAGCCGTTCAAGCTGGAGGAGGTGCGCGACGGGCTCACCGCCATCGGCGTGCACGGCCTGACCGTGACCGAGGTGAAGGGCTATGGCCGGCAGAAGGGCCACACGGAAATCTACCGTGGCGCCGAATACGCCGTGAGCTTCCTGCCGAAGATCAAGATCGAGGTGGCCGTGTCCGACGAGCTCGTCGGCAAGGTCATCGAGGCGATCACCGCCGCCGCCCGCACCGGGCAGATCGGCGACGGCAAGATCTTCGTCTCGTCGATCGAGAAAGCCGTGCGCATCCGCACCGGCGAGACCGACGGCGACGCCCTTTGACGCCACGATCCTTCAGTCAGGAGCTTTCCCTATGAATTTCAAGACTTATCGCCGGGCGGGCCTCGTCGGACTGGCCCTAGCGGCCAGCGCCGGCGCAGCCCTGGCGCAGACCGCCGCGGCCCCGGCGACGCCGCCCGCGCCCGTGCCCAACAAGGGCGACGTCGCCTTCATGATGAGCTCGACCGTGCTGGTCCTGCTCATGATCATTCCGGGCCTCGCATTGTTCTATGGCGGCCTCGTCCGCTCCAAGAACATGCTCTCGGTGCTGACCCAGGTGTTCGCCATCACCAGCATCGTCTCGCTGATGTGGGTGATCTTCGGCTATTCGCTCGCCTTCACCAATGGCGGCGGACTCAACGACTATGTCGGCGGCTTCTCGAAAGCCTTCCTGAAGGGCGTCGATGCGACGACCACGGTGGCGACCTTCTCCAACGGCGTCGTCATCCCGGAATACGTCTACATCGCCTTCCAGATGACCTTCGCCTGCATCACGCCGGCCCTCATCGTCGGCGCCTTCGCCGAGCGCATGAAGTTCTCGGCGCTGCTGCTCTTCACCGTGCTCTGGGTGACCTTCATCTACTTCCCGATGGCCCATATGGTCTGGTACTGGGGCGGGCCCGATCTCGTCGGCAACGCCGCCAAGGCGCTGGCCGAGGCGCCCGCCGAGGGCAAGGCCGCCGCGCAGGCTGCGCTCGACGCCGTCAACGCGGACGCCGGCATGCTGTTCAAATGGGGGGCGCTCGACTTCGCCGGCGGCACGGTGGTCCACATCAATGCGGGCATCGCCGGCCTCGTCGGCTGCATCCTGCTCGGCAAGCGCATCGGCTACGGCAAGGAGCTGATGGCCCCGCACTCGCTGACCATGACGCTGATCGGCGGCGCGCTGCTCTGGGTCGGCTGGTTCGGCTTCAACGCCGGCTCCAACCTCGAGGCCAACGGCACCGCGGCGCTCGCCATGATCAACACCTTCGTCGCCACGGCGGCCGCCGCGGTTGGCTGGCTGTTCATCGAATGGGCGGTCAAGGGCAAGCCCTCGATGCTCGGCATGGTGTCGGGTGCGGTGGCCGGCCTCGTCGCGGTCACGCCCGCGGCGGGCTTTGCCGGCCCGATGGGCTGCATCGTGCTCGGCGCGATCTCGGGCGTGGTCTGCTTCGTCTTCTGCTCGACGGTGAAGAACGCGCTCGGCTACGACGACTCGCTCGACGTCTTCGGCATCCACTGCATCGGCGGCATCATCGGCGCGCTGGCGACCGGTATCCTGGTCAACACCGCGATGGGCGGCGCCGGCATCCCGGACTACACCTCCAAGCCCGGCGAGCTTGCGGTCGGCGCCTACGAGTTCGGCACGGCCTTCTTCGCCCAGGTCAAGGCGGTGCTGTTCACGCTGGTCTTCAGCGGCCTCGGTTCGCTGATCCTCTACAAGATCGTCGATATCGTCGTCGGACTGCGCGTCGCCCCCGATCAGGAGCGCGAGGGCCTCGACATCGCCGAGCATGGCGAGCGCGCTTACCACGCCTGACACCCCTCGGCGCTCCAGCGTCTCACGTGAAACACCGACCCCGGCGGGCGACCGCCGGGGTTTTCGTTTCGCATCAACGAGGAACGCTTTGCCTCTACCCCACCGGCGCCTGGTTCAGCGCGATCTCCAGCACCTGAACGCCCTGCGGCAACTCGATCAAAAACTCCGCGTCGCGTTCGAGATGATGGATTTTTCGCGGATCGGGGCCGGCGAAGCGCGACATCGCCTCGACGCTTTCCCAGTAGGAGATCGTCACGAACTCGGTCTCGTTCTCCCGGTCCTCGCGGAACATCTGCGCGCCGAGAGCATGCTCGACCAGCGGCGGTACGCCGTTCTCGCGCAGGTAGACGGCGTATTCGTCCGCCTTGTCCCGCGTCGTCCGGCCGCGCCAGATGCGCGCGATCGCGGCTTTCCCGCCGGACCGACCGGTCTCCGTCCTCTGGTTTCCCATGGCTGTTCTCCCGCACTGCTGATCGGGAGAAACGCGCGAGCCGCTGCATTCTGTTCCCGCCTCTGCTGCCATCCGGCGTCGGCAGCGCCAAGGTTAAGCGGGTCTTAACCTGCGCTTCATAACGTGACGCGAAGGGCCGGATTTCACGCGGCCGGAAGTCCGACGACGGCAGTTTCCATGCGCACGACCAGACGCCCCGCCTCGCTGATGGACCGCCTGCCCGATCCGGCGCGCGAGTTCCTATCGCGCCGCGCGGCGGAGCTGATCGGGCTCGGCCTGCTCGCGCTGACCTGCACCGTGGCGCTCGCGCTGGCGAGCTGGTCGGTCGACGATCCCAGCATCAACAACGCCACCAGCGGCGCGGTCAGGAACTGGCTCGGCCGGCCCGGCGCGATGATCGCCGACCTGCTGATGCAGTTGATCGGGCTCGGCGTCATCGCCTTTCTGTTTCCGCCGGTGATCTGGTCGCTGCGGCTCGTGCGCCTGCATCTGTTCGATCGGGGCGCGCTCAAGCTCGGTCTCTGGGTCGTCGGGGTGTCGGCGACCGCGGCGCTGGCCAGCGCCCTGCCGGCGACGCCGCGCTGGCCGCTGCCGACCGGCATGGGCGGCGTCATCGGCGACGGGCTGCTGTTCGGCACCCGCAACCTCGTCGGCATCGCCGGCCATGCGCTCGGCAGCCTCGTCGGGTTCCTCTATGCCGGCGTCGCCATCCTCTCGATCACCGCCGCCGCCGGGTTCGGCTTCGTCAACGACGAGGACCCTGTCGCGGACGACGAAGCCGACGACCAGTCGTGGAGCGAAGCCGACGAGCGCCGCGACGACGAGCCGGGCCTCAGCGTGATCGTGATCGGCTGGATCGCCCATGGCGCGATGGCGCTGAAGGGCATGATCCTGCGCCGTCTGCCGCATCCGCCCGAGCCGATGCCGAGCACGGGTCCGATCGCGTCCGCGCCGGTCTCAGGTCGCGTCCGCCGCGAGCCGCAATTCGCCGACGCGCCGCAGGCGCGCCCCGCCATGGCCCCCTTCGCGCCCGACCCGCTGCCGGCGTCGCGCCAGCCGGAACGGGCGCCGGTCTCGGCGTCCTTCGACGAAGAAGACGACGAGCCGCAGGATCTGCGCGACCTGAACGCGCCGCGCGTCACCGCCCCGCCGGTCGCGCCGAAGCCCGGAAAGCGCATCCTGCGCGAGGCCCAGCCCTCGCTGCTCGACCGCGACCAGTTCGAACTGCCGCCGCTGACCTATCTCTCGGAGCCCAAGAAGCTGCCCGCGACCGCGATCTCGACCGATGCCCTCGAACAGAACGCGACGCTGCTGGAAGGCGTGCTCGAGGATTTCGGCGTGCGTGGCGAGATCACGCAGGTCCGCCCCGGCCCGGTCGTGACGCTCTACGAGCTCGAACCCGCGCCCGGCACGAAATCCTCGCGCGTGATCTCGCTCGCCGACGACATCGCCCGCTCGATGAGCGCGATCGCCGCCCGCGTCGCGGTGGTGCAGGGCAAGAACGCCATCGGCATCGAACTGCCCAACGCCAAGCGCGAGACCGTCTTCCTGCGCGAATTGCTGGCGAGCCAGGATTTCGAGAGCTCCAAGCACAAGCTCGCGCTGGGCTTGGGCAAGACCATCGGCGGCGAGCCCGTGATCGTCGATCTCGCCCGCATGCCGCATCTGCTCGTCGCCGGCACCACCGGCTCGGGCAAGTCGGTCGCGATCAACACCATGATCCTGTCGCTGCTCTACCGGCTGAAGCCGGAGGAGTGCCGGCTGATCATGGTCGATCCGAAAATGCTCGAACTCTCGGTCTATGACGGCATCCCGCATCTGCTCACCCCTGTCGTCACCGACCCAAAGAAGGCGGTCGTGGCGCTGAAATGGGCGGTGCGCGAGATGGAGGAGCGCTACAAGAAGATGTCGAAGGTGTCGGTGCGCAACATCGACGGCTTCAACGCCCGGGTCGGCGAGGCCAAGGCGGCCGGCGAGGTCATCACCCGCACGGTCCAGACCGGCTTCGACAAGCACAGCGGCGAGGCGATCTACGAGGAGGAGGTCATGGACCTCGAGCCTCTGCCCTATATCGTCGTCATCGTCGACGAGATGGCCGACCTGATGATGGTCGCCGGCAAGGAGATCGAGGGCACGATCCAGCGCCTCGCCCAGATGGCCCGCGCGGCGGGCATCCATGTCGTGCTGGCGACGCAGCGGCCCTCGGTCGACGTCATCACCGGCACGATCAAGGCCAACTTCCCGACCCGCATCTCCTTCCAGGTCACCTCCAAGATCGATTCGCGCACGATTCTCGGCGAACAGGGGGCGGAACAGCTTCTGGGCCAGGGCGACATGCTCTACATGGCCGGCGGCGGCCGCATCACCCGCGTCCACGGTCCCTTCGTCTCCGACGCCGAGGTCGAGAAGGTCGTCGCGCACCTCAAGACCCAAGGCCGGCCGCAATATCTCGACGCCGTCACCTCCGAGGACGAGCCGGCGGGCGAGGATGGCGAGGACGGCGCGGTCTTCGACAAGACCGGCATGGGCCAGGCCGAAAGCGACGATCCCTACGAGCAGGCGGTCGCTGTCGTGCTGCGCGACAAGAAGGCCTCGACCTCCTATATCCAGCGCCGCCTGCAGATCGGCTATAACCGCGCCGCCTCGATCATGGAGCGGATGGAGAACGAGGGCATCGTCGGCCCGGCGAACCATGCCGGCAAGCGCGAGATTCTGGTCGAGACCGGCCGCGCCCGCGAGGACGAGGATTGAGCGCGGAAACGGCGACGCCGCCGGCGTCCTCAAATTGCCATGACCGCGCTGCAACCTGTTGGGCACGCGGCGCGTTGACCATCACGGCGCGCCTTGCCGCGCTGTCGTTGCGGAAGGTCCGCAGAGACGCAATGATCACGGCCGGATCGGCCGAAACAACCGGAGCGGATTGCTCATGACGCGCCACTTTCCGAAGCGAGCCTCGATCAGCGCGCTCGCCGCGCTCGGCTTCGCCGTCTCGGCTGGCGGACTTTTCGCCCAGCCGCTGCAATTGCAGCCCGCCAAGCCCGCCGCCACAGCGGCCAAGCCGCGCGGCACGCCGTTGCCGCCTGTCCGGCCGGCCGATCTCGGCGTGCCGCGCGGCGCCGCCGCGGCCGCCGCGCCCGTTCAGACCGCCGCGGCCGAGCCGACCCGTGTCGCCGCTGCGCCGGCGAAGCCGTCACGTCCCTCGGCCCCGCTTTCTCAGGGAGAGGCCGTCGAGCGGCTGAACGCCTATTTCAACAGCTTCTCCAGCCTGCAGGGCGATTTCATCCAGTTTTCGGCCGATGGCCGCCGCTTCGAGGGCAAGCTCTACATCCAGCGGCCCGGCAAGATGCGCTTCGAGTACCGTCCGCCGGTGACGATGGAAGTCATCGCCGACGGCACCTCGGTCGCGATCCGCGACAAGAAGCTGGCGACGCAGGATCTCTATTCGATCGGCCAGACGCCGCTGAAGTTCCTGGTCAAGGAGCGCATGGACCTCGCCAAGGACTCCTATGTCACCGGCGTCAGCACCAAGGGCGACCTGCTCTCGGTGAAGATCGAGGATCGCTCGACGCTCGGCGGCACCTCGAAGATCACGATCAATTACGACCTCGCCGCCAACGAATTGAAGCAGTGGGTGGTGATCGACCCGCAGGGCTACGAGACGTCGGTGTCGCTCTACAACCTCGACACCCAGCGCCGCGCCGACCCGAAGAATTTCGTGATCAACTACGAGCGCGTGCTCTGAGACGGCGCAAGGCGGTCAGCGCCGCCTGATCCGGCTCAGGCCCGCGCCGACGAAATCAGACACGCTGCCGGAGATCCGCGCGGCGAGGCTCGCCGGCGTCCTCTCGGGGTCGACCAGTTCGTTCTCGGCGAGCGCGCTGTCGTCGTCCGAGACATCCTCGGGTTCGAACCGGACGAGGCTGCGCCCCGTTCCGCGCAGTCCTTCGATCGCCGGGACCAGCGAGCCCGACGCCGCCAGCGCCCCCGCCAACCGGTCCTGCGCGACGCCGAGATGTTCGCAGAGGAGATCGTGCCGGATCGACGCGATCGTCTCGCGCAATCCCCTATGTCCGGCCGTGCCATCCGCCTCCACGGCGAGATCGCATTCGGTGTCGAAGCCCATCGAGCGGTTGTTGACGTTCGAGGAGCCGACGCGTAGCAGGCGGTCGTCGATGATCATGATTTTGGCGTGGACATAGATCGCCTCGCCGGCCGCGGTGACCGGATAGTAGACGCCGAGCCGCCCGTGGATGTCGGCCCGCCACAGCAGATGCAGCAGCTTGCGACGGGCCCCGTCCATCGCCTTCTGCTCGAGCCAGCCATCCGCCGATTGCGGCAGCACGATCACGATCTCCGGACCGTCGCGCTCGCCGAGACGCGCCGCCAGGGCTTCCGCGATGGTGCGCGAGGCGAGATACTGGCTCTCCAGATAGATCGTCCGCGCCGCCTGGCCGATCGCCCTGAGATAGAGCGCCTCGATCTCGCGCACCTCCCTGTCCTCATCGGTCCCGGGAAAGGTCCGGGCGATCGCCACATCGACGTTGGTCAGCGTCGGCTCGAGGCCGTCCGGCCAGGCTTCCAGCCCGGCCGCCGGCGGCGGCAGGCTCTCGCCCGTCGCCCTGCGCCAGCGTTCGCGGGCGAGCTCGCCGAGCGCCCGGGCGACCGCGCCATCGACCATGATGGTGGCGTCATGCCAGGGGTCGTGCTGCTTGCCGCCCGGTCCTGCCCGGCGCGGGTCGCCGTCGCGATGCTGGCGCGTGTCCCAGCGACCGACCGTCATGTCGATGCCCCCGCAGACCGCCAGCGCATCGTCGATCACCACGATCTTCTGATGATGCGCTGCGCCGACCGGATGGGCGCCATCGAGCCTGAGACTGAGCCTGTTGCTCGTCATCCAGTTCAGGATGAAGACCGGCGTCATGCCGCGCCCGAGCGCCTGGATCATGCCGAGATCCCATTTCAGCAGATAGAGGTTCAGCTCCGGGCGCTGCTTCGGCAGCCAGGAGATGAACTCGCCGAGGCGGTTCGGGCCCTCCAGCGTCTGCTTTTCCGGCTCGAACACGATCCTCGTGTCGAAATCCCAGCCGATCAGCATGATGCTGTGGCGCGCCTTCAGCATCGCCGCCTTCACCAGCCGGAAGTAGTCGGCGGCGTCGATGATCAGGGCGAGCCGGTCGGCGGGCTCGATCCGCCAGCATGTCTCGCCCGGTCTCAGGATACGGTCGTCTTCAGGCATCCCGGATCGGTCCTCGCTCGGTGGTGGTCTGCGATCGGCCTCGCGCCGATGGGCCATGTGGGGCCGGCGCACCATGCCCCGGCCCGGCCGCCTGCGCCATCGCGACCGGCGCACGCAGGAGGTTCGCTTGATGCAGGCTTGCCGAGCCGGTCCGGCGCTTGCATTTCGGCGCGGCCCGAACCAGTTTCCCGGCGTCCCGATCCTTGGAAACTCCCGTGCAACTCACCGTCACAAGCTGGAACATCAACTCCGTCAGGCTGCGTATCGGCATGGTCTGCGAGTTTCTCGAGACGCGGCGGCCCGACATTCTCTGCCTCCAGGAAACCAAGACGCCGGACGAGCAGTTCCCCGCGAAGGCGTTCGAGAAGGCCGGCTATGTCCATCAGGCCTTCATCGGCCAGAAGGGCTATAACGGTGTCGCGATCCTGTCGAAACTGCCCTTCAGCCAGCGCGACGCCATGGCGATGTGCGGGAAGAACGACGCCCGCCACATGAGCATCGTGCTCGACGCCGGAGCCGGCCCCGCTGCCGGCATCGCGATCCACAATTTCTACATCCCGGCCGGCGGCGACATCCCGGACCCCGCTCTGAACGTCAAATTCGCCCACAAGCTGGCTTTTCTCGACGAAATCGGGGTCTGGGGCATGACGAAGAAGCCAAGCGAGCGGCCGAGCATCCTGCTCGGCGACCTCAACATCGCGCCCTATGAGCACGACGTCTGGAGCCACAGGCAGCTTTTGGACGTGGTCAGCCACACGCCGATCGAGACCACGACGCTGGAAAGGCTGCGCTCCGAGCTGGGCTGGACCGACGCGGCGCGGACGCTCAGGCCGGAGCCCGAGAAACTCTATAGCTGGTGGAGCTACCGCGCCGCCGACTGGGAGGCTTCCAATCGCGGCCGCCGGCTCGACCACATCTGGCTGTCGGATGCGCTCAAGCCGACGCTGCGAGACCTCACCTTCCTGCGCGAGGCGCGCGGCTGGGAGCGCCCCTCCGACCATGTCCCGGTAACGGTGACGCTGGCGCTCTGATCAGGGCCGGTCGATGGCGTCGAGCGCCGCGCGCACCGGCCCGAGTTCGCTGACGAACTGGCGCAGCCGCTCGGCGACGGCCTCGGCGACGGCCTGCGCCGAATCGGGAAACTCCGTCAGCACGCGCCGCATCACGCTCCGTGACAGCCGCATCACCTGCGTCGGCTCGCGCGCGATCGCCGTGACCGGGCGCTTGCCGGAGGCAAACAGCGCCAGCTCCCCGAGCAGCGCACCGGGACCGACGACCTCTTCGGCCGGCGCGCCGTCCTCGGCGCGCGTCAGCGCGACGGCGCCGGATACGAGCAGGATCGCGCCATCGGCGGTGTCGCCGGCGCGGAACAGCACGTCGCCGGCGCGCAGCGTCCGGTTCTCGGCGGCGAAGGCGACGAGCCGGAGCGCATCGCGCTCCATCAGGCTCAGCAGCGGCTGCCGGGCCAGCAGGGCGATGTCATGGTCGAGAGCCATGTCGCCTTAGGGGTTCAGGCGATAGCCGACCGCATCCGTCACGAGGAGGCGCGCATTGCCGGGGTCCGGCTCGATCTTCTGGCGCAGGCGATAGATGTGGGTCTCCAGCGTATGCGTGGTGACCTGCGAATTATAGCCCCAGACCTCCTGCAACAGGATCTCGCGGGCGATCGGCTTCCTGCCCGCGCGGTAGAGGAAGCGCAGGATCGCGGTCTCCTTCTCGGTCAGCTTGGTCTTGGAGCCCTTCTCGCTGACCAGGAGCTTGGAGCCGGGGTGGAAGGTGTAGGGCCCGACCTGGAAGATCGCGTCCTCGCTCGCCTCGTATTGCCGCAAATGCGCGCGGATGCGCGCCAGCAGCACGGCGAATTTGAACGGCTTGACGACATAGTCGTTGGCCCCGGCCTCGAGCCCGAGCACGGTGTCGGAATCCGAGCCCTGCCCGGTCAGCATGATCACCGGGCTCTTGAAGCCGTTCTTGCGCATGATCTTGACCGCCTCGCGCCCGTCCATGTCGGGCAGGCCGACATCCATCACCGCGAGATCGATGCGCTCGGCCTGCACGGCCTTGACGCCGGAGGTCGCGGTCGGCGCCGTCGAGATCCTGAACTCGTCATAGAGGGCGAGCTGCTCGGCCAGCGCCTCGCGCAGGGTCTGGTCGTCGTCGACGAGCAAAATGTGGTGGACGGCGGACATGGGCTGTCGATCATGCGATTGCGGGTCAGCCACCATGAGGCCGCCGAATCACGACCGCAAGCCGTTCAGGATGGAAATCCCGTGAGAAGAGTTGAACGAACGCTCACGCGCCGCGTGGCTGGGCGGCCCGGCCTGACCGGTTTGCGCGTCGTGCCCTCGGTGCGCGACCGCAGCAGGGGCTTTCTCATCGCCGGCGGCGCGGTCTTTCCCTGCGCGCTCGGGCGCGGCGGCATCGTCGTCATCAAGCGCGAGGGCGATGGCGGCACCCCCCGCGCAAACCTGCCTCTGCGCAGCCTGCTCTACCGGGCCGAGCGCCTGCCGCGCCTGCGCTGCCTGCTGCCTGTGCGCGCCATCGGCCCGCGCGACGCCTGGTGCGACGATCCGGCCGACCGCCGCTACAACCGCCTGATCGACCGGCCCCCAGGGCAGGCCGAAGAGCGTCTGAGGCGCGAGGATCACCTCTACGACGTCATCGTCGAACTCGGCTGGAACGACGCGCCGGTGGTCCGCGGGCGCGGTAGCGCGATCTTCTGGCATCTCGCCCGGCCGGGATTTACGCCCACCGCCGGCTGCGTCGCGGTCGAGCGCGGTGTTTTCGCAAAGGTGCTGCCGAGGCTGGGGCGGCATTGCGTGATGCGGATCGGTTGATCCCTTCTCCCCTCGCCCCGAAAATCGCGCTCCCGACCCGCACATGCGTCGCGCCCAACTGGATCGCCGCCTCGTAATCGGCGCTCATCCCCATCGAGAGCCCGCTCAGGCCGTTGCGTTCGGCGATCTTGGCGAGCAGGGCGAAATGCGGCGAGGGCTGGTCCTCGGCCGGCGGGATGCACATCAGCCCCTCGATGACGAGGCCGTGATCGATGCGGCAGGTCTTGAGGAAGGCGTCGACCCCGGCCGGGCTGACGCCGCCCTTCTGCGCCTCATCGCCGGTGTTGACCTGCACGAACAGGCGCGGGGCCTTGTCCGAGCGCGCGATCTCGCGCGCCAGCTCCTTCGCCAGGCTTTCGCGGTCGAGCGACTGGATGACGTCGAACAGCGCCACCGCCTCGCGCGCCTTGTTGGATTGCAGCGGGCCGATCATGTGCAGCTCGACCTCCGGGAAGCGCTCGCGCAGCGCCGGCCACTTGGCCTTGGCTTCCTGGACATAGTTCTCGCCGAAGACGCGCTGGCCGGCCTCCAGCGCCGGCAGGATCGCCTCCTCCGGCATCGTCTTGGAGACCGCCACCAGCGTCACCGCATCGGGCTCGCGCGCCACGTCTCGCGCCGCCCGGGCGATCGCGGAACGGGTCGCAGCCAATCGCGTAACCGTATCGCTCATTGCTGGCCTTTCATGCCTTGGGCGGCGTTGACCGCGCAGCCCCGATGGTGTCCTAGTCCGGCTTGCTTCGCTCACGCAACAATTGCATCCATCATGGCCGTCGACCGCTACAATCCCAAGGAATCCGAGCCGAATTGGCGCCGCGTCTGGGACGAGCGCAAGCTCTTCGAGACCAGCAACGACGACCCGCGCCCGACCTATTACGTGCTCGAGATGTTCCCCTATCCGTCGGGGCGCATCCATATGGGCCATGTCCGCAACTATGCGATGGGCGATGTCGTCGCGCGCTACAAGCGCGCCAGGGGTTTCGCCGTGCTGCACCCGATGGGCTGGGACGCGTTCGGCCTGCCGGCGGAGAACGCGGCCAAGGCCAACAAGGTCCATCCGCGCGAGTGGACCTACGCCAACATCGCGACGATGCGGACGCAATTGCAGTCGATGGGGCTGTCGCTCGACTGGAGCCGCGAACTCGCGACCTGCGACCCGAGCTATTACAGGCACCAGCAAAAGCTCTTCGTCGATTTCCTGAAGGCAGGGCTGGTCGACCGCAAGACCGCCAAGGTCAACTGGGACCCGGTCGACGAGACCGTGCTGGCCAATGAGCAGGTCATCGACGGGCGTGGCTGGCGCTCCGGCGCGCCGGTCGAGATCCGCGAGCTGACGCAGTGGTTCTTCAGGATCACCGAGTATGGCCAGGAGCTGCACGACGCGCTGGAGGGCCTGACGCGCTGGCCCGACAAGGTCCGCCTGATGCAGAAGAACTGGATCGGCCGCTCGGAAGGGCTGCTGATTCGTTTCGCGCTCGAATCGAATCCCTTTGGCCGGAACGAACTGGAGATCTACACGACGCGCCCTGACACGCTGTTCGGCGCGAAGTTCATGGCGATCGCGCCCGATCATCCGCTCGCAAAAGCCGCGGCAGCCGACAACCCGGCGCTGCAGGGATTCATCGAGGAATGCCGGCGCACCGGCACGGCGCAGGAAGCGATCGACAAAGCGGAAAAACTGGGCTTCGACACCGGCCTGCGCGCCGTGCATCCCTTTGATCCGTCATGGGTTTTGCCGGTCTATGTCGCCAACTTCATCCTCATGGAGTATGGCACGGGCGCGATCTTCGGCTGCCCGGCGCATGACCAGCGCGACCTCGATTTCGTCAACCGGTATGGCCTCGGCAACACGCCGGTGGTCTGCCCGGAGGGCGTCGATCCGACGAGCTTCACGATCACCGACACGGCTTATGTCGACTACGGCCGCATGATCAATTCGCGCTTTCTCGACGGCATGACCATTCCGGAGGCGAAAGAAGAAGTCGCCCGCCGGCTCGAAGCGGAGACGCGCGGCAACGCGCCCGTCGCGGCGCGAAAGGTCAATTTCCGCCTGCGCGACTGGGGCGTCTCGCGCCAGCGCTACTGGGGCTGCCCGATCCCGGTGATCCACTGCGCCGATTGCGGCGCGCTGCCGGTGCCCGACGCCGAACTGCCGGTGGTGCTGCCCGACGACGTTTCCTTCGACAAGCCCGGCAACCCGCTCGATCATCATCCGACATGGAAGCATGTCGCCTGCCCGCAATGCGGCAGCAAAGCCCGGCGCGAAACCGACACGATGGACACCTTCGTCGATTCGTCCTGGTATTTCGCCCGCTTCACCGATCCATGGCGCACGGACAGCCCGACCGACCGCGCCGTCGTCGATCGCTTCCTGCCGATCGACCAGTATATCGGCGGCGTCGAGCACGCGATCCTGCATCTGCTCTATTCACGCTTCTTCACCCGCGCCATGAAGGCGACCGGCCATGCCGGGCTGGACGAGCCGTTCGAGGGCATGTTCACCCAGGGCATGGTCGTGCACGAGACCTATCGTGCCGCGGACGGCGCGTGGGTCGAACCCGGCGACGTCCGGATCGAGACCGCCGGGACCGAACGGCGCGGTTTCCATGTCGAGACCGGCGCTCCGATCGAGATCGGCGCGATCGAGAAAATGTCGAAGTCGAAGAAGAACGTCGTCGACCCCGACGACATCATCGCCTCCTACGGCGCCGACACCGCCCGCTGGTTCATGCTGTCGGATTCGCCGCCCGACCGCGACGTGATCTGGACCGACGAGGGCGTGCAGGGCGCCGCCCGCTTCGTCCAGCGGCTCTGGCGGCTGATCGGCGAGATCGCCGAGCGCACCGGCAATGCCGCGCCCATGCCGGCCGAGTTCGGCGAGGCGGCCCTGACGCTGCGCCGCGCCAGCCACCGCGCCTTGCATGCCGTCGGGGCCGATATCGAGCGTCTTGGCTTCAACCGCTGCGTCGCGCATATCTACACGCTGACCAACGCGATCGGCAAAACCCTCGACGCGGCGGCCGAAAAGCCGGCGCTCGACGCCGACATCGCGTTTTCCCTGCATGAATCCGCCATCATCGTGACCCAGCTTGTCGCGCCGATGATGCCGCATCTGGCCGAATCCTGCTGGCAGGCTCTGGCCCAGCCCGGACTGGCCGGCGAGGCCGCCTGGCCCGACGCGATCGAGGCGCTGCTCAAGGACGACAACCTTGTCCTGCCGGTCCAGGTCAACGGCAAGAAGCGCGCGGAGGTGACCGTGCCGGCGGATGCGGATACGATGTCGGTCGAGTCGCTGGTGCGCGCTTCGGAGGTCGTGGTGAAGGCGCTGGATGGTCGCGCGATCCGCAAGATCATCGTCGTGCCAGGGAGAATCGTGAATGTCGTCGTCTGAGACCCCGTTTTCGCCGGCCCGCCGCACCGTGCTGGCCGCGCTCGCCGCCGCCGCGCTCGCCGGCGGCTGCATCCAGCCGCTCTATGGCGACTACACCACCAGCAAGCTCGGCGGAAATGTCCGCGATGCGCTGAAGAGCGTGGAGATTCCGGAGATCAAGGGCCTGATCGGCCATTATCTGCGCAACGAACTCGTTTTCGATCTCGATGGCGGCGGCGGGCCCGATGCCCAGAAGCGCCTTCGCATGGAGGCGAGCGTGAGCGAATCGATCGAGGTCATCACCGTCGACTACATCAGCGGCCGGGCCGATTCGGCCGTCCTCGTCGCGACCGCCAACTGGAGCGTGAAGCGGATCGGCTCCGGCGAGGTCGTCGCCTCGGGAACGAACACCGTGCGCGCGCCCTATGACCGCTCGTCGCAACGCTTCGCCACGGTGCGCGCCGCCCGCGATGCGCAAATCCGCGCCGCCAAGAGCCTCGCCACGATCATCAAGGGCCAGTTGGCCGCCGATCTCGTCTCCTGAGCCACAATGGTCGCCATCAAGGCGCATGAGGCGGAGCGCGCCCTGGCCAGGCCGGACCCGGCCTGGCGGCTGGTCCTGTTCTACGGTCCCGATGCCGGGCTGGTCTCGGAGCGCGCTGCGGCGCTGGCGCGCGCCAATGTCGACGATCCCGACGACGCCTTTCAACTCGTGCGCATGAGCGGCGACGAGATCGCGTCGGACCCGCTGAAGCTGGTCGACGAGGCCAACACCATCGGCCTGTTCGGCGGCCGCCGGGCGATCCGCGTCTCCGCCACCGGCAAGCCCCTCACCGCGGCCGTCGAGCCCCTGCTGGCGACGCCATCCAAGGACGCGATCGTGATCCTCGAGGCCGGCGACCTGCAACGCAGCAACCCGCTGCGCGTCGCCTGCGAAAAGGCGAAGACGGCGCTGGCCGTGCCCTGCTATGGCGACAATGCGCGCGATCTCGGCGGGATCGTCGACGAGATGATCCGCGCGGCCGGCAAGACGATCGACCGGGCCGGGCGCGACCATCTCGTCGGCCTGCTCGGCGGCGACCGGCAGACCTCGCGCCGCGAGATCGAGAAGCTCCTGCTTTATGTCGGCGCCGATCCGGCGATCGGCGACGCCCATATCGAGGCGGTCGTCGGCGACACTGCCCAGCGCGAGCAGGCGGCGCTGGTCGACGCTGTCTTCGCCGGCAAGCTGCCGGCGCTCGATCTGGCGTTTTCAAGGCTCGCCCGCGAAGGCCTCGATTCCGGCGTGATGCTCGGGACCGTGCTGCGCCAGGCGCTAAGCCTGCTCAGGGCGCGGCAGGCCGTCGATGGCGGCCGCGGCGTCAAGGAGATCGTCGCCGGCATGAGGCTGCCGTTCCCGCGCACCCCCGCGACGGAAGCCGCACTCGCCATCTGGACGACGCCGAAACTGACGGAGGCCGTGGCGATCCTCGGCGCCGCGACGCTCGCGGTCAGGCGCGAGGGCGACCTGGCGCGGCCGGCGGCCGCGCGGGCGCTCTGGACCATGGCCCGCATGGCGCGGGCCGGGCGGAGCGATTGATCAGGCCTTGAGCCGCCGGCACAACGCTTCGAGCTGCTCCAGCGTCCTGTAGCCGATCTTGACCTCGCCGCCGCCGCTGGCGCGGTGCTGGATCGCCACCGACAGCCCGAGCGCCTCCTCCAGCGCCTTCTCGACGGCGCGGGTGTCTGGATCCTTCTCCGGCTTCGGCCTGCCGGGCACGCTCTTGCTCTCGCCCCGCGATTCGTCCTGCACGATGCGCTCGATGTCACGCACGCTGAGGCCGTCGTCGATGATCTTCCGCGCCATCAGTTCCGGGTCCGAAACAGACAACAGCGCGCGCGCATGACCGGCCGAGACTGCGCCCTCGCTGACCATCCTGCGCACAGATTCGGGCAGCTTCGACAGGCGCAGCGTGTTGGCGACGTGGCTGCGGCTCTTGCCGATGACGCGGGCGAGATCGTTCTGGGTATAACTGAACTCGGCGATCAGCCGCTCATAGCCCGCCGCCTCCTCGATCGCGTTCAGGTCGGTGCGCTGAACGTTCTCGACGATGGCGATCTCCAGCGCCTCGCGATCGTCGGCCTCGACGAGCAGGACCGGCACGTCGTGCAGACCGGCGCGCTGGGCGGCGCGCCAACGCCGCTCTCCGGCGATGATCTCATAGGCGTCGAGCATTCCGGCGATCGAACGGACGATGATCGGCTGCAGGATGCCGCGCTCGCGGACGGAGGCGGTCAGCTCCTCGAGGTCGTCCTCGCCAAAGCTGCGGCGCGGATTGCGCGCGCTCGGGCGCAGGAACTCGACCGGCACGCGGCGCTGACCACGGGCCCGGTCGATCGCGCCGATCTCCTCGCCGACATCGCCGATCAGCGCTGCCAGACCCCGGCCCAGGCGTGAACGCCCTTGTTCTTCGGCCATTGTCATCCTCTTGTATTCCCTGGCGTTTTTAGGTCAGGCGGCGGCGCGCAGACTGCGCTCGCGCCTGATCACTTCAGAGGCCAGCTTGAGATAGGCCTGCGAGCCCGAGCAGCGCAGATCGTAAAGCAGCGCTGGCTTGCCATAGGATGGCGCCTCCGAGACGCGGACATTGCGCGGGATCACGGTCTCATAGACCTTGTCGCCGAGAAACTCGCGGACATCGGCCATGACCTGGCCCGACAGGTTGTTGCGCGGGTCGTACATCGTCAGCACCACCCCCTGGATGATCAGGCGCGGGTTGAGGCCGTTGCGAACCTGCTCGACCGTCTTGAGCAACTGGCTCAGGCCCTCCAGCGCAAAGAACTCGCATTGCAACGGCACCAGCACGGCGTCCGACGCCGTCATCGCGTTGATGGTGATCAGGCTCAGCGAGGGCGGGCAGTCGATCAGCACATAGGTCAGGTCGGAGCAGCGCTGGTCATAGACCAGTTCGTCGATGGCGTTCTTGAGGCGATGGGCGCGATCCTTGGCCGAGGCGATCTCCAGCTCGACGCCGAGCAAATCAAGCGTCGACGGCGCGAGAAACAGCCCCGGAACCGCCGTCGCCTGCATCGCCTGGCCGAGGCCGACATCGCCACAGAGCACGTCATAGGTCGAGGAGCGCCGGCTCTTGCGGTCGACGCCGAGGCCGGTCGACGCATTGCCCTGCGGATCGAGATCGACGATCAGCACCTTTTCGCCGATCGCAGCCAGCGCCGTGCCGAGGTTGATCGCCGTCGTCGTCTTGCCGACGCCGCCCTTCTGGTTGGCGAGCGCCAGCACCCGCGGCCGGCGCGGCACAGTGATCGGCGTCAGATCGGTCATGGGTCGGCCCGCTTCTCGGCCGCGCGAACCAGCAGGATGCGCGCGGTGCTGTCTGTCACGGAGGACACCGTCGACGCCTGAATCTTCCAATATTTAGACGCCTCGGTCAATTCCGCATCTAGATGTTGTCCCTTGGGAAAAAGACCGAGCGCGCCGCTTCTCAACAGCTCATTGCACCAGTCGAGCAGGAGCGGCAAAGGAGCGAGCGCGCGCGCGCAAACCACGTCGATCTTGCCGGGAAAGTCGCCGATCACGCCCTCGATCCGGGCGTTATGGACGCTGACCGGCGCGCCGGTCAGCCGCGCCGCATGCCGCAGAAAGGCGCATTTCCGGCTGTTGCTTTCGACCAGATGGACATGTCCCCGACCCTGTTCCGCCAGACAGATGCCGATCACCAGCCCCGGAAAACCGCCGCCAGAGCCGAGATCGAGCCAGATCTCGCGGTCCTCGGCCAGCGTGAAGAGCTGCAACGAATCAGCGATATGCCGGGTCCAGACATCGCTCAGCGTCGCCGAGGAGACGAGGTTCTTGGCCGTCTGCCAGCGCGCGAGTTCGGTCACCAGCAGCGCCAGCCGCTCCTCTGTTTCACGTGAAACAGGTGTCAAGCGTAAAGCGCGGAGGCGGTCCGCGTTATCAACAGCCACGACTCACGCTGCCGGTTCTTGCGCCGGCGCCCGCCTTGCGCGGCGCGCATGCGCAGCCAGCAGCGTCAGGGCCGCCGGCGTCATCCCTTCGATCTTCGCCGCCTGCGCCAGGTCAGCCGGCCGATCACCCGCGAGTTTGAGTTTCAACTCGTTCGACAACCCGGAGATGGCCTCGAGATCGAGATCATCGGGCACCTTCAAGGCCTGATCGCGCCGATAAGCCTGGATTTCCGCCGCCTGACGATCGAGATAGACGGCATAGACAGCGTCCGCCGTAACGCGCGAGATCACCGCAGGCGCAAAGCTCGCCAGTTCCGGCCAGATCGCCGAAAGCTGGTCGAAGGCGATGTCAGGATAGGACAGAAGCTGGTAGGCGCTTCGCCGCAGGCCATCGCGGTTGAGATGGAGCCCGGCCGTTTCGGCCTGCTGTGGCGTCACGGTGAGCGCCTGCAGACGCGCGCGCAAGGCGGCCAGCGCGGCCATATGGGTCGAGAAGCGCTGCTGGCGGGCGGTTCGCACGAGGCCGAGACCGGCGCCGAGCGGCGTCAGGCGCTCATCGGCGTTGTCGACGCGCAGCGACAGGCGGAACTCGGCGCGCGAGGTGAACATCCGATACGGCTCCGTAACGCCATGCGTCACGAGGTCGTCGACGAGAACGCCGATATAGGAACTGGAACGTTCCATCACGATCGGCTCGGCGCCGTCGGCGCGCCGAGCCGCGTTGAGGCCGGCGAACAGGCCCTGAGCCGCCGCCTCCTCGTAACCCGTGGTGCCGTTGATCTGACCGGCGAGAAACAGGCCGCGCACGGCGCGCGTCTCCAGCGTGTTCCGAAGCGCGCGGGGATCGACGAAATCATACTCGATCGCATAGCCGGGCTTGATCATCCGGGCGTGTTCCAGGCCCGGAATCGTCGCCAGCATCGCGAGCTGCACGTCTTCCGGCAGCGAGGTCGAGATCCCGTTCGGGTAGACCGTGTCGTCGTCGAGGCCCTCGGGCTCGAGAAAGATCTGGTGGCCGTCGCGATCGCCGAAGCGACCGACCTTGTCCTCGATCGAGGGGCAATAGCGCGGCCCGCGACCTTCGATCTGGCCGGAGAACATCGGCGCGCGATGGAGGTTGGCGTGGATCAGCTCATGCGTCGCCAGCGTCGTGCGGGTGATGCCGCAGGCGATCTGCGGCGTCGTGATCGCCTCGGTCAGCGCCGAGAACGGCTCCGGCGGGTCGTCGCCCGGCTGCATCTCCAGCGCCGACCAGTCGATGCTCCGGCCATCGAGGCGTGGCGGTGTGCCGGTCTTCAGCCGCCCGAGCGGAAAGCCGTGGCGCTCCAGCGTTGCTGACAGTCCGAGCGAAGGCGCCTCGCCGACCCTGCCCGCCGGAATAGTGGTTTCTCCGATATGGATCAGCCCCCGCAGAAAGGTGCCGGTCGTCAGCACAACCGTTCCGGCGGCGAATCGACGCCCGTCAGTGAGAACGAGGCCGACCACCCGGTTGTTCTCGATATCGATATCGAAGGCTTCGCCTGCCACGATCTCCAGGTCGGGCTGCTCGCGCAGCATCGCCTGCACGGCCTCGCGGTAGCGCCTGCGATCGGCCTGGGCGCGCGGGCCGCGCACCGCCGGGCCCTTGCGACGGTTCAGCATGCGGAACTGGATGCCGGCCCGGTCGGCCGCCCGCGCCATGAGACCGTCGAGGGCGTCGATTTCGCGCACCAGATGGCCCTTGCCGAGCCCGCCGATGGCGGGGTTGCAGGACATCACGCCGATCGTCTCGGGCTTGTGCGTCACCAGAGCCGTGCGCGCGCCGAGGCGGGCGGCGGCGGCGGCGGCTTCCGCCCCCGCATGCCCGCCGCCGACGACGACGACATCATAGCGCGCCCGAAACTCCGACATAACGGTTGGCTACCGAAGGCGACGCCGGGGGTCAACGCCGGATGTCGCCGAATCGCGCCGTTTCAAGTGAAACTGCGTGATTCCCGCGCATTGCCGGCCTCATTTGCCGATACAGAAGCCCGCGAAGAGCTGGTCGAGCACATCCTCGACACCAATGCGCCCCGTCAGCCTCTCGAGCGCGATCACCGCGATCCGGACATCCTCGGCCAGCAGCTCCGCCTGGTCGTGCTCGGCGGCGATGCAACGCTCGAGCGCCACGAGCGCTTCGGAGACCGCGACCCGATGGCGCTCGCGCGTCAGCAACGCCCGCCCAGCGGGTTGACCGCTCGCAAGACGCTCCGTGATCGCGTCGAGCAGGGCCTGCAGCCCGGCGCCGGTCAGGACCGAGACCGGCAATTCGCCCGGCAGCGCATCGCCTGCGAGATCGGCCTTGGTGGCGATCGTCAGCGCATTGCCGGTCGGATGCGATCGCTCCGGAGCCGAATCGATTGCGCGCAGCGTCAGAACCAGATCCGCGCGTTCCGCTAACGCGAGGGCGCGCCTGACCCCCTCCGCTTCGATCGCATCGGTGCTCTCGCGAAGACCAGCGGTGTCGACGAGGATCACGGGGAGCCCGGCGAGATCGAGCCTGACCTCGATCGCATCGCGCGTCGTGCCTGGCGTCTCGGAGACGATGGCGACGTCGCGCCGCGCCAGCGCGTTGAGGAGGCTCGATTTGCCGGCATTGGGCGGCCCGGAGAGGACGACGACAAAACCCTCCCTGACGCGCTCGCCCATGCGAAAGCCGCTCAAGGCATCGGCCAGCTCCGAAACGACCTGCTTTAGAACGGCGCGGGCCTGCGCGATCAGCGGGCCCGAGACGTCGCCTTCGTCGGCAAAGTCGAGCTCCGCCGCAAGCAGCGCTATGGCTTCGACCAGTTTGAGTCGCCAGCCAGCCGCCAGCCGCGCCAGCGCACCGTCCATCTGGCGCAGAGCCTGTCTACGCTGCCATTCCGTTTCCGAATCGATCAGGTCCGCGAGGCCCTCGACCTCGGCGAGATCGAGCTTGCCGGCTTCAAAGGCGCGGCGGGTGAACTCGCCTGCCTCCGCCAGCCGGACATCCGGAAACTCCGTCAGCACAGTCAACAGCCGCGCCAGCACGGCATGCGAGCCGTGAACCTGGAGTTCGGCGACATCCTCGCCGGTAAAGCTCGCCGGAGCGGGAAAGAACAGGATGAGGCCACGATCGATGAGACCGCCATCCCGGTCGGACAGGCGTCTCAGGCTTGCGAGCCTGTCCTCCGGCAGGGATCCTGCGATCGTTTCGACGACGAATCGAACTTGCGGCCCGGAGATGCGGATGACGGCGACGCCGGCCCGACCCTGACCAGAGGAGAGCGCGACGATGGTCGCGATCGCTGGCGTCGCGCTCATGTGGCGATGCTCCCCGCGCCGTCAGCTAGCCCGATTCGGCCGGTATGACCCGCCTGTCGGCCATACCGGCCCGCCAAGGATCGCCCCAAGCAATTGAACCGCAAAGCCATACCGGCAGGCGTCACGGCGCCGAATCGATCTGCCGTCCGGCTTGTCCGGGCCGTCAGGTGTTCATCGAATCGAAGAAATCGGAGTTCTGTTTGGTCTGGCGCAGCTTGTCCATCAGGAACTCGATCGCGTCCTGCGGGCCCATCGGGTTCAGGATGCGGCGCAGCACATAGGTCTTGGCCAGCGTGTCCTTCGGCGTGATCAGCTCTTCCTTGCGTGTGCCGGATTTGAGGATGTCGATCGCCGGGAAGATGCGCTTGTCGGAGACCTTGCGGTCGAGAATGATTTCCGAATTGCCGGTGCCCTTGAACTCCTCGAAGATCACCTCGTCCATGCGCGAGCCGGTGTCGATCAGCGCGGTCGCGACGATGGTCAGCGAGCCGCCTTCCTCGATGTTGCGGGCCGCGCCGAAGAAGCGCTTCGGCCGCTGCAGGGCGTTGGCGTCGACGCCGCCGGTCAGCACCTTGCCGGAGGACGGCACCACGGTGTTGTAGGCGCGGCCGAGGCGCGTGATCGAATCGAGCAGGATGACGACGTCGCGGCCGTGCTCGACCAGGCGCTTGGCCTTCTCGATCACCATCTCCGCGACCTGGACGTGGCGCGTCGCCGGCTCGTCGAAGGTCGAGGACACCACCTCGCCCTTCACCGAGCGCTGCATGTCGGTGACCTCTTCCGGCCGCTCGTCGATCAGCAGCACGATCAGGTAGCATTCCGGGTGGTTGGTGGTGATCGACTGCGCGATGTTCTGCAGCAGCACGGTCTTGCCGGTGCGCGGCGGCGCCACGATCAGGGCGCGCTGGCCCTTGCCGATCGGCGAGACGATATCGATGACGCGGGCCGAAAAATCCTTCTTGGTCGGGTCCTGCACCTCCATGCGCAGGCGCTCATCGGGATAGAGCGGCGTCAGGTTGTCGAAATTGATCTTGTGCTTGATCCGCTCGGGATCCTCGAAATTGATGTGGTTGACCTTGAGCAGCGCAAAATAGCGCTCGCCATCCTTCGGTCCCCGGATCGGCCCCTCGACGGTGTCGCCGGTGCGCAGGCCGAATTTCCGGATCTGCGTCGGCGAGACATAGATGTCGTCAGGGCCGGGCAGATAATTCGAATCGGGCGAACGCAGGAAGCCGAACCCGTCCGGCAGCACCTCGACCACGCCTTCGCCGAGGATTTCGGTCTCCCTGGTGGCGAGCTGCTTCAGGATCGCGAACATCAGCTCCTGCTTGCGCATCGTGCTGGCGTTCTCGACCTCGAGCCCCTCGGAAAAGGCGAGCAGTTCGGTCGGAGACTTGACCTTGAGGTCTTGGAGCTTGATTTCCCGCATGGGGCACCCGGATCGTAAAGGCCCCCGCCGGCAAACGGCAGGGATCAGGACATAAGAGGAGATACGGCAGGTCCAGGACGGACCCGCGTGGCTGTCGCGCGCCGTTGAGCGTCTGCTTAAGGCAGTCGGCTCACGAATCATCGGCAACAGGAAAGGACGCCAGACGAGCGCATCGTCTGATAGCCGGAATCGCAACGGCGCTCAAGCCGGAATCGCAACGGCGCCGCGCAGCGATGATTTGTCTTTTTCAGACCCCGATCAGAACGGCTTCACGATCACCAGGATCACGATCAGCGCCATCAGCACGGCGGGAACCTCGTTGATGATCCGGTAGAATTTCGGACTCTTGTCGTTGCGGTCCTCGGCAAAGGCCCGGACCCGGCCGACCAGATAGCCATGGATGCCCGACAGGATAAAGACGAGCAGGATCTTTCCGTGCAGCCAGCCGCCCTTGAAGGCGAAGGCCGACCAGGCAAGGTACAGCCCCAGCGCCCAGGTCGCGATCATCGACGGCGTCATGATGCCCCGGAGCAGCCGCCGCTCCATGACCTTGAAGATGTCCGACTGCGCCGACCCGACCGGCGCCTCGGCATGATAGACCATCAGCCGCGGCAGATAGAGCATCGCCGCCATCCAGGCGATCACGGCCATGACGTGAAACGCCTTGATCCACTCATACATAGCAGGCGGTCCTCAGGATCTCACGGCGGCGAGCAGGCGCTCGACATGGGCGATCGGCGTGTCGGGCAGGATGCCGTGGCCGAGATTGAAGATGAACGGCCTCGCGCCGAACGCGGCCCGGATCGCGGCGACCTCCGCCTCGAGCTCGGGCCCGCCGGCACGCAGCGTCAGCGGGTCGAGATGGCCCTGGACCGGCACCAGAGACTGGATCTCGTCCCGGGCGAAATCGCGGTCGATCTCGGTCTCGAGCCCGGCCGCATCGACCCCCGTCGCCCTGACATAGGCCGGGATCTGCCTGCCGGCGCCGCGCGGAAAGCCGATGATCCGCGCATCGGGATGCCTGGCCCGGACCAGACCGACGAGGCGTTTGGTCGGCGCGATGCACCAGCGCTCGAAATCGGCCGGCCCGAGCGATCCGGCCCAGCTGTCGAAGATCTGCACGACATCGACGCCGGCCTCGATCTGGCGGCAGAGATAGTCGGCCGAGACATCGACGATGCGGTCGATCAGACGCTGGAACAGCTCGGGGTCGGCTTCGAACAGCGCCTTGGCCGGTCCCTGATCCGGGGTGCCCCGGCCAGCAACCATATAGGTCGCCACGGTCCAGGGCGCGCCGCAGAAGCCGATGAAGGCCGTCTCGCGGGGCAGGGCCGCCTTGACCCTGGCGACGGTCTCGTAGACCGGCCCGAGCACATCAGGATCGGCGGCGTTGCGAAGCTGCGCGAAGCGACTCTCATCGGGCACCGGTTCCAGTCTCGGCCCTTCGCCCTCGACGAACCAGAGTTTCTGGCCCAGCGCATGTGGGATCACCAGAATGTCGGAGAACAGGATCGCGGCGTCGAAGCCGAAGCGGCGGATCGGTTGTAGGGTCACTTCGGCTGCAAGCTCGGGATTGTAGCAGAGCTCGAGGAAGCTGCCGGCCTTCGCGCGGAGCTCGCGATACTCGGGAAGATAGCGCCCTGCCTGTCGCATCATCCAGATCGGGGGAATGGCCTGCGTCTCGCCAGCGAGTGTCCGCAGGAAGAGCTTCTCGTCAGCCGTCGCCATGCCCGCTCCGCCCACCGTCCCTGATCTCTCTTAAATACGATTCTTGAGAGAGAATCTTCTTTTTTGACTCTTGGAGGGGGGGCAGATAGCGCGCCGCAAGATGCTCCACAAGCCATCCACAGGTCGCGCGTCCTCGGGCGGCCGCTGTCGCGAACCCGACCGGAACCGTTAACGCTTTCTTAACCAGTTCGAATCCGGCGCAACGGCGCGGCGGAAAAATGATTCACGTGAAACATCGGCCCGCCGCCTCACAGCATCTCGGATGTTGATCGATCCGGGGAGTTATACAGGCTGACCGCCGGCGCTTTTTGACCCGTGCGGTTGTCCACATCCACCCCCAGGCTCGTCTCGTCGATCTCGTCGATTTGCATTGCCCGGGCGGCAGGCTAGAGGTGGCGGAGCCGAGAACCCGGGAGCCGCCGTGGCGCGCAACTATTTCCATCTTCATCTCGTCTCGGACGCCACCGGCGAGACGCTGATCGCGGTCAGCCGCGCGGCCGCCGCCCAGTACGAGACCGTCTCGGCGATCGAACACGTCTACCCGCTGGTGCGATCCGAGGCGCAACTCGCCCGCGTCCTCGCCGAGATCGAATCCTCGCCCGGCGTGGTGCTCTACACCCTCGTCGAACCGGAATGGTCGGCCAAGCTGGAGGCATTCTGCCGCGAACTCGGCTGTCCCTGCCTATCGGTGCTCAACCCGGTTCTGTCGCTGTTCCAGTCCTATCTCGGCCAGGCTTCGGCCCCGAGGCCCGGCGCGCAGCACGTCCTGAATGCCGACTATTTCCGCCGCATCGACGCGATGAACTACACGCTGCTGCATGATGACGGCCAGTTGGGCGGCGATCTCGAAAACGCCGACATCATCCTGGTCGGGATCAGCCGGACTTCGAAGACGCCGACCTCGATCTATCTCGCCAATCGCGGCATCAAGACCGCCAATGTGCCGCTGGTGCCGAACGTGCCGCTGCCGCCGGAGCTGGAGCGGGTCAAGAAGCCGCTGGTCGTCGGGCTCGTCGCCAGCGCCGACCGCATCGTCCAGATTCGGCAAAATCGCCTGCTCTCGCTGAAAGCCGGCGACGAGACGCCCTATGTCGATCCCGATTCCGTCGCCAACGAGATCATCCAGTCCCGAAGGCTGTGCGCCCGGCGCGGCTGGCCGGTGATCGACGTCACCCGCCGCTCGATCGAGGAGACGGCCGCCGCGATCCTCGACCTGCTGCGCGACCACCGCATGAAGTTCATCGCGACATGAGCGTCGCAGCGTTCTGGCTCGGCGAAGCCCCTTTGATCCTCGCTTCGGGCAGCACGGCGCGCCGCGCCATGCTGGCGGCTGCAGGCGTCCCGGTCGAGACGCTTCCCTCGCGCGTCGACGAGCGCGAGGTCGAGGCGCCGCTGCTGGCGGCCGGCGCTCCGCCGCCGTCGGTCGCGTCGGCGCTGGCCGCCGCCAAGGCGCTGGCCGTCAGCGTCGACCAGCCCGGCCGCATCGTGCTCGGCGCCGACCAGATTCTGGCCTGCGATGGGGAGACGCTGCACAAGCCGGCCGACCTCGCGCAGGCGCAGGCCCGGCTGGCGGCGTTGAGCGGGCGGACGCATGAGCTGCATTCGGCGTTTGCGCTCGCACGCGACGGCGTCGTCCTGGCCGAGGGCATGACCTCGGCGCGCCTCGCCGTGCGGGCGCTGACGCCGGAGTTCATCGCGGCCTATCTCGCGACACTCGATCCCGACACGCTCCACAGCGTCGGCGCCTATCGCATGGAGGAGATCGGCGTGCAGCTCTTCGAGGCTATCGAGGGCGACCATTTCACGATCATGGGCCTGCCGCTGCTGGCCGTGCTCGCCGCCCTGCGCGACAACGGCCTGCTGCTGCGATGACAAGATCTACTGCTATGATTCCACGCTGCTTCGTCATCGGACACCCCATAGCCCATTCGCGCTCGCCGCTGATCCATGGCGCATGGCTCGCCGAACACGGGCTCGACGGCGCCTATGACCGGATCGACGTCGCGCCCGCCGGGCTTGCCGCCTTCGTCGCCCGCATCCGCGCCGGCGAATTCGCGGGCGGCAACGTCACCGTGCCGCACAAGGAGGCCGTGCTGCCGCTCCTCGACGAGACCAGCGAAGCGGCGCGCGCCATGGGCGCGGCCAACACGCTCTGGCTAGAGGATGGCCGGCTCTGCGGCGACAATACCGACGCGGCCGGTTTCCTCGGCCATCTCGACGCCAGCGCGCCGGGCTGGGACGCCCGGGTGCGCACCGCGTTGCTGCTCGGCGCGGGCGGCGCGGCTCGCGCCATCGCCCATGGCCTGAAAGGGCGAGGCGTCGCCCGCATCGTCCTGGCCAACCGCAATCGCACACGGGCGCAGGAGCTTGCCGCAAGCCTCGGCGCGCCGTTGGAGGCGGCGGAATGGTCGGCCCGACACGGGCTGGTTCCGGCCGCCGATCTGATCGTCAACACCACCTCGCTCGGCATGAAGGGCCAGCCGCCGCTCGATCTCGATCTCTCCGGTCTGAAGCCGGGCGCGATCGTCGACGACATCGTCTATGTGCCGCTGAAGACCGCGCTGCTGGTCGAGGCCGAACGGCGCGGCGCGACCATCGTCGACGGGCTCGGCATGCTGCTGCACCAGGCTGTGCCGGGCTTCGCGCGCTGGTTCGGCGTCACGCCGTCGGTCACGGCGTCGCTGCGGGCGAGGCTCGAAGCCGATATCCTCGGGACCTGATTCGGCGGGACCGCCCCATGAGTTTCATTCTCGGACTGACCGGCTCGATCGGCATGGGCAAGTCGACGACCTCGGGCTTCTTCCGGGCGCGGGGCGTGCCGGTCCATGACGCGGACGCCGCCGTGCACGGGCTCTATCGCGGCCGCGCCGTCGCGGCGATCGAAGAGGCTTTTCCAGGCGTTGCGGTCGATGGCGTCGTCGATCGCGCCCGGCTCTCGGCCGCCGTCATGGGCAAGCCCGAGGCGCTGCGCCGGCTCGAGGCGCTGATCCACCCCTTCGTTCGCGCCGAGGAAGAGGCTTTTCTGGCGCGCTGCCGCGAGGCTGGCCGCGGCGTCGTCGTGCTGGATGTGCCGCTGCTGCTGGAGACGGGCGGCCAGCGGCGCTGCGACGCCGTGCTCGTCGTCACCGCGTCGGCGGCGGTCCAGCGCGAGCGCGTCCTCGCCCGCAAGGAGATGACCGAGGCCAAGTTCGACGCGATCCTCGCCCGCCAGATGCCGGACGCCGAAAAGCGCCCGCGCGCCCATTTCCTTGTGGACACAGGAGCCGGTCTTCTGGCGGCGGAACGGCAGGTCGCCTCTATCCTGAGCGTGCTCGCAGGCCGGCCCGGCCATGCGGCCCCCGCCGGAACCAGCGCCGATGCGTGAGATCGTCCTCGACACGGAGACCACAGGCGTTGAAGCCAATGGCGGCGACCGCGTCGTCGAGATCGGCTGCGTCGAACTGGTCAACCATTGCCCGAGCGGACGCAGCTTCCACTGCTACCTCAATCCGCAGCGGCCGATGTCGGAAGGCGCGTTTCGGGTCCACGGCCTGTCGGACGCGTTCCTCGCCGACAAGCCGCTGTTCGGGGCCGTCGCCGAGGAGTTCGAGAGCTTCATCGGCGACGCCAGACTGGTGATCCACAATGCCGCTTTCGACATCGGCTTCCTCAACATGGAGCTGAAGCGGGTCGGGCGCGGGCCGATCGAGCCCGCCCGCGTCGTCGACACGCTGGCCATGGCGCGGCGCAAGCATCCCGGCGGCGCCAACAGCCTCGACGCGCTCTGCGCCCGCTACGGCATCGACAACAGCCGCCGCACCAGACACGGCGCGCTGCTCGACGCGGAAATCCTGGCGGAAGTCTATATCGAGCTGATCGGCGGCAAGCAGACCTCGCTCGGCCTGGCCGCCGCCGGTCAGGGCCGCGACGGCCGGCCGGCCTCGCTTGCCGACCGGCCCCGCCGCGAGCGCCCGCTGGCGCCCCGCCTCGACCCGGAAACCATCGCCGCGCACGAGGCCTTCGTCCGCTCGCTTGGCAAGAGCCCGCTCTGGGCCGGCTATCTCGGTTTGACGGATCAAAGCTAGGATTTCGCCTCGCCGTCACTGCGAGCGAAGCGAAGCAATCCAGAAGGTCGTAACGCGCTGCCGCCCCCGGATTGCTTCGGCGCTTCGCGACTCGCAACGACGATGAGCGTTGCTCAAGGCTTTTTTCGCCGCCGCGACAGCATGTTCAGCCCCTCGATCAGGGCGGAGAAGGCCATCGCCGCGTAGATGTAGCCCTTGGGCACATGCGCGCCGAAACCCTCGGCCATCAGCGTTCCGCCGATCATCAGCAGGAAGCCGAGCGCCAGCATGACGATGGTCGGGTTCTTGTCGATGAAATTCGCCAGCGGATCGGCCGCCAGCAGCATGACCAGCACGGCGACGACGACCGCGATCACCATGACCGGGATATGCTCGGTCATGCCCACGGCGGTGATGATCGAGTCGATCGAGAAGACGAGGTCGAGAATCAGGATCTGGAAGATCACGCCGCCAAAGGTGACGGCCGCCGCCTGGCCGCCGTCAAACATGTCGGGGCCATGGTCGGCGTCGACCTTGTGGTGGATCTCCTTGGTCGCTTTCCAGACCAGGAAAAGGCCGCCGGCGATCAGGATCAGGTCGCGCCAGGAGAACGCCTTGCCGAAGACCGAGAACACCGGCGCGGTGAGCTGCACGATGATCGCGACGGTGGAGAGCAGGCCAAGGCGCAGGATCAGCGCCAGGCCGATGCCGATCCTGCGGCCGCGCGCCCGCTGCTCTTCGGGAAGCTTGTTGGTCAGGATCGAGATGAAGATCAGGTTGTCGATCCCGAGGACGACCTCCATGGCGATCAGTGCCCCGAGCGCGACCCAGACGGTGGGATCGGCGGCAAGCGTCATCAGGTAATCCATCGGTCCTCCGGATACGACAAAGGCGGGCGCCGGGTCTGGCGTCCGCCGTGAACTGCCTCGCGACATGGAGGTTCCCCCGCGACGCCGCAAGGGGCGGGCGGCGACGCGGCTGACGAAAAAGGGCCCCTCGCGGGGCCCTTCGTGACGTTTCGATGCGATCTGGGCTCAGGCGTTGGGCGCGCCCTGCTGGGCCTGGAGCTCCTGCATGCGCTGCTGGAAGAGCTGCGCGAAATCGATCGGCGGCACGTAGAAGGGCGGGAAGCCGCCATTCTGCACCGCCTCGGCGATGATCTGCCGGGCGAAGGGAAACAGCAGCCGGGCGCAGTCGATCACCAGCACGGGGTGGATATGCTCCTGCGGGATGTTGACCAGCCGGAACACGCCGCCATAGCTCAGGTCGAAGGCGAACAGCGTCTCGCCGGCGATCTCGGCCTTGCCCTCGAGCTGCAGGACGGTTTCGTAATCGTCCTCGCCCAGCGCAGTCGAGGAGACGTTGACCTGCAGCGACATCTGCGGGCCCTGACCCGTCTGCTGGCCGAGCGCGCGCGGGGCCTTCGGATTCTCGAAGGAGAAGTCCTTGGTGTACTGGATCAGGGCGCTCATGGACGGCGCCGGCTCGGCGGCCTGCGCGGCGTTGCCGTTGGGAATGTCGTTGGCCATCGGTCCCATCATCTTTTTGAAGGCGGTCTCGGATAATCCCGCGCCGGAGACGGCCGCCGGGACTGCGCACCGTGGTCCGATGCAATGCCGGGGTCGGCTATCACGGACGCCATCGCGGCACAAGAAGCCGCCTTCACAAGCAGGGGGGTGGATGTTACGAGCCTTGATCACCATATCACGTTGCACGCCTGAAACCTCGCGGTGACAGGCCGGCGCGGAATGGTCACTGGAGCTTCGGATCAGGTTTCGATGCAGAATTCCTTCGACATGACGACGATCATCTTCCTGGCGCTGGCCGTCTTCGTCGCCTGGAAGCTCCGCTCCGTTCTCGGCCAGAAGACCGGGGCCGAGCGTCCGCCGGTCGACCCCTTCGCCAGGCGCGAGACGCCGCCGATGCGCCCCGACCAGCAGCAGCCGGCCGATGGCAAGCGCGACAACGTCATTCGCCTGCCCGGGGCGGCGAACGACCCGGTGGTGGCGGCCGAGCCGGCCGCCGATCGCTGGAAGGACATCGCACCGGCCGATTCGCCGATCATCGCCGGCATCGAGGCCGTCATCCGCCAGGAGCCTTCCTTCGATCCCCGCGACTTCCTCGGCGGGGCCAAGGCCGCCTACGAGACGATCGTCACCGCCTTCGCCCGCGGCGACCGCAAGACGCTGAAGGGCCTGCTCGCCAAGGAGGTCTATGAGGGTTTCGAGCAGGCCATCACCGATCGCGAGAAGCGCGGCGAGAAGGCCGAATCCTCCTTCGTCTCGATCGACAAGGCCGAGATCACCGCCGTCGACGTCAAGGGCAAGGCCGGCCAGGTCACCATCGCCTTCGTCTCGCAGCTCATCAGCGTCACCCGCGACGCAAAGGGCGACGTCGTCGACGGCAGCGCCGAGGCGGTCTCCGAAGTCAACGACATCTGGACCTTCTCGCGCCAGCTCGGCAGCCGCGACCCGAACTGGCTGCTGGTCGCCACCGAATCCGCCGCGTGATCGGGCGCGCCGGCATCGCGCTGGCGCTGGGCGTGACGATGGGCGCGGCTTCGATCACCACAACTGCCTCGGCCGAGACGCCGCCGCCCCTGCCGGCCGGCGCGAGCGCGTCTCCTGTCGCACCCGCCGATGTTCCCGGTTGGCGCGACGATGATCAGCGCGCCGCCCTGACGATCTTCGCGCGCGGCTGCGCCGCCGATCCGCCCCTACGCGAAGGCGCGGCGATCCCGCCGGCCCTGAGCGACATCTGCGCGCGCGCCGCCGGCCCGATGAGCGCGGATGCGGCGCGGACCTTCTTCGAGACCCATTTTTCGTTCTGGCGCATCCGGCCGGCCGGCAGCGAGACCGGCTTCATGACCGGCTATTTCGAGCCCGAGTTCGAGGGCTCGCTGACTCGCTCCGACGCCTTCCCGACGCCGCTCTACGGCCGCCCCGCCGATCTGGCGACGCGGCTTGCGGGCGACGACTGGCCCGGTCTCGATCCCGCGCTGTCGGCTGCGAGACGGACGACGAAGGGCTTCGAGCCGTTTCCCGACCGGACCGCGATCGAGACCGGCGCGCTCGACGGCCAGAACCTCGAAATCCTCTGGATGCGCGATCCGGTCGACCGTTTCGTGCTGCAGGTCCAAGGCTCCGGCCGCATCCGCCTGCCGGGCGGCGCGGTGACGCGGCTGGTCTATGCCGGCCGCAACGGCCATCCCTACACCTCGCTCGGCCGTGTCCTCAGCCAGCGCGAAAACATCCCCCCGGCGCAGATGACGATGGACAGGCTGATCGCGCGGCTGAAGGCCGATGCGGATTTCGCCCGCGATCTCATCCGGCAGAACCGCTCCTTCGTCTTCTTCGCCCGCCGCGACGATCTTGCGCCCGAACTCGGCCCGATCGGCGGGGCGGGTCTGCCGCTGACGCCGCTGCGCAGCATCGCCATCGACCGCGCGGTCTGGCCCTATGGCGTCCCGGCCTGGATCGACGCGACCATTCCCGACGGCGAAGGCGGCTCGCAGCGGCTCGCCCGGCTGATGATCGCGCAGGACACGGGCTCGGCTATCGTCGGGCCGGCGCGCGTCGATCTCTTCGTCGGCTCGGGGGCGAAGGCCGGGCACCGCGCCGGGCTGGTCCGCCACGCCTTCGATTTCACCGTGCTCTGGCCGCGCATTCCGGCGCGCTGACCATGCGCGCGCGGCGGGGGAAAATCCTGACGGCGGCCGATATCGCGGTCTGGCGCGAGGTGGCGCGTTCGGTGACGCCGCTGCCCGGCCGCAAGCCGGCGGAGCCGGAGCCGCAACCCGCGCCGCCATCCGCCGTCCCGCCCGCGCCGCTCGGGCCAGCCGCGAAGGCGGCCTCCAAGCCGGCAGGCTCCAGACCGCTCCCGACGCCGCTCGCTCCCCTCGAACGTCGCCTGCGCATACAATTGCGACGCGGCCAGCAATCGGTCGAGGCGGTGATCGATCTGCACGGGCTGCGTCAGGACGAGGCGCATCAGGTCCTGCGCGGCTTCCTGCGGCGCGAGCAGGCCCGTGGCGTCAAGCTCGCTCTGGTCGTCACCGGCAAGGGCGCGGCGGGCGATTCGGTCTTCGGCCAGGGAGGCGGCCATGAGCGCGGCGTGCTGCGGCGGATGGTGCCGCACTGGCTGCGCCTGCCCGATCTGCGCCCGCTGGTCGTCGGCTTCGAGGAGGCCGAGCAGCGTCACGGCGGCGCCGGCGCGCTCTATATCCGCCTGCGCCGCGCCCGCGAGATCGGCCCGTGACGCCTTTCGGCCAGCGCGTCCGGCAGTTGCGTGACGCACGCGGCGTCACGATGGCGCAGATGGCGGCTTCGCTCGGCGTCACCCCCGCCTATCTCTCGGCGCTGGAGCATGGCAAGCGCGGCCGCCCGACCTTCACGCTGATCCAGGGCGTCATCCATGTGCTCGGCGTGATCTGGGACGACGCCGACGAACTCCTGCGCCTGGCCGATCTCTCGCATCCTCGCGTCACGATCGACACCGCCGGGCTCGAACCGGAGGCGACGCTCTTCGCCAACCGCCTGGCGCGCGAGATCGGCGTACTGGAGCGGGAGGAGCTGCAGCGCCTGTCGGCGGTGCTGGACGCGGCCGCGGCCGCCCGCCTTGCGGCCGACAGGCCGGCCTGACGCCGCAACGCTTGACCACGCCGTGGGCGAATGCCACACGCCGCCGAACCTGTTTCTCAACTTGTCAGCACCCGGACCGCCATGACCAGCTCGCGCACCGACGTCCTCGCCTTCGGAAACGCCATCGTCGATGTCTTCGCGCAGGCCGAGGAGGATTTCCTGGCGAAGCATGGTTTGCCGAAAGGCGCGATGACCTTGATGGAGGAGGCCCGGGCCGAGGCGCTCTACGCCGATATGGGGCCGGGCAAGCTGGTCTCGGGCGGGTCCGCCGCCAACACGGCTGCTGGCATCGCCTCTTTCGGCGGCCGCGCCGGCTTCGTCGGCAAGGTCAAGGACGACGAGCTCGGAAGGCTCTATCGGCATGATCTGGTCTCGCAGGGCGTCGCCTTCGACACGGCCTACGCGACCGAAGGCCCGGCGACGGCGCGTTCCTTCATCATCGTCACGCCCGATGGCGAGCGCACCATGAACACCTATCTCGGCGCCTGCCAGGGCCTCTCCGTCGCCGACGTCGACGCCAAGGCTGTCGAGAACGCCGACATCATCTACCTGGAGGGCTATCTCTGGGATCCGCCGGCGGCCAAGGACGCTTTCCGAAAGGCCTCCGAGATCGCTCACAAGGCCGGCGGCAAGGTCGCGATCACGCTGTCGGACTCCTTCTGCGTCGACCGCTACCGCGACGAGTTCCTCGGCCTCGTCCGCAACCGCATGGTCGACATCGTCTTCGCCAACGAGCACGAGCTGAAGAGCCTCTATCAGGCCGCCGCCTTCGAGGATGCGCTGGCGGCGCTGCGCGCCGAGAACATCCTCGCCGTCGTGACGCGCTCGGAGAAGGGCGCGCTCGCCGTGACGCCGGACGGGATCGTCGAGGAGCCGGTGTTTCCGGTCGAGCGCGTCGTCGACGCCACCGGGGCGGGTGATCTCTTCGCAGCGGGCTTCCTGTTCGGCCTGACCTCGGGCCGTGAGGCGCGCGATTGCCTGCGTCTCGGTGCGCTAGCGGCGGCCGAGATCATCAGCCATGTCGGCGCGCGGCCGGATGTGAACCTGAAGGTGCTCGCGGGGAACGAAGGGTTGCTGTGAGGCAATTCCCTTCTCCCCCGAGGGGAGAAGGAGAAGCGCCCCTCAATACAGCGTCGCCCTGACCCGCTCCGGCAGCGCCCTGTCATAAGCCTCGCCGTCAAACGTCTCGACCGCGTCGTTCTTAGCCGTGATGTCGCGCAGGATCGCGCCGGCGCTCGGCAGCTTGCACCGGTCGGCATGCGAGGCCGGGTTCCAGAGGTCGGCGCGCACCACCGCGCGCGAGCACTGGAAGTAGATCCGTTCGACATCGACGACGATGACGCAGGCCGGCGGCTTTCCGGCCATCGCGAACGACGCGCACAACTCTGGGTCGTCCGAGAGCGAGGCCGTTCCGTTGACGCGCAGGGTCTCGCCATGGCCAGGGATCAGGAAGAGCATTCCGATTCTCGCATCGAACAGAATATTCCTCAACGAATCCAGTCGGTTATTGCCTCTTCTGTCGGGAATCAGCAGCGTTTTCGCGTCCCGGACCCGGACAAAGCCCGGCTGATCCCCGCGCGGCGAGCAATCCAGCCCCTCCGGACCGCTGGTCGCCAGCAGCATGAAGGGCGAGGCCGCGATCAGCGCGCCATAGTTCTCGTCGTTATGGTCGATCTCCTTGGCGATGGAGGCTGCGCCGGGGGGATTGGGGTAGAGGCGGCTGAGAGCGCCGAGAGAGGTAATCATCTGAATGGGCATGATCGTATCCTGACTGATAAGTCTAGACTATTAGGTCGTTCTCCGCAGCGCTAGCCCCAGATGACATTCTATGCAGAATGCTATCGTCATTGACTTTCCAAATAGCATAATGCTACTTAAAGGCGATGAAGCGGATCACGTTCACGCGTGACGCCAGCAAGGCGTTGGAGCGCATGCCGGCGGCCACCGCACGAACGATCCTGAGCAAGATCAGGCAGCTCGCCGCCGATCCTGGCAGCCTCGCCAACAATGTGAAGCGATTGCAGGGCATGCCCGGGTTTCGTCTTCGAGTGGGTGATTGGCGCGTCATCTTCACCGATGACGGAAGCATTCTCGCCATCCTCTATGTCGGACCGCGTGGCGATGCCTATCGTTGAAGGAAAGGTTTCCGTCGATGACTGACGTGATCACGACGCCCGGCGGCGAACGTCTCGTCCTTGTGCCCGAGGCGGAGTTCGCCCGGCTTCGCGAGGCCGACGAGATGGCTGCCGATCTGATCGCCTATCAGCGCGCCACGGCACGGCTCGCCAATGGCGACGACGAATTGATCCCGATCGACCTCGTCGAGCGGCTTCTCGCGGGCGAAAACAAGATTCGCGTTTGGCGCGAGCATCGCGGTTTGTCCAGCAGAGAACTGGCGGAGCAGGCTGGGATCGCCGCTCCCTTCCTGTCTCAGATCGAAGCCGGCAAGCGTCAGGGGACGGTGGAGACCTTGAAGGCGCTGGCAAAGGCGCTCGGGCTGACCATCGACGATCTCGTCTGAGACCGATTTCGTCTCGCCCGAACGAAAACGCCCCGCATCCTGCGATGCGGGGCGTCCTTGTTCTCGGTGAAACCGGGATTTACTCGGCCGACTGCTTCTCGCGGGTCTTCTCGGCCTCGCGCTGGGCCTTCAGCTTCTCGGTCAGGTCCTCGCCGGTCTGCTGATCGACGACCTTCATCGAGAGGCGGATCTTGCCGCGGTCGTCCTGGCCGAGGAACTTGACCTTGACCTTGTCGCCTTCCTTGACGACGTCCGAGACCTTCTGGACCCGGGCGGCGGCGAGTTCGGAGATGTGGACGAGACCGTCCTTGGCGCCGAAGAAGTTCACGAAAGCGCCGAACTCCATGATCTTGACGACCATGCCGTCATAGATCATGCCCGGCTCCGCTTCCGAGACGATCGACTTGATCCACTTGATCGCCGCTTCGATCGACTTGCCGTCGGCCGAGGCGATCTTGATGGTGCCGTCGTCCTCGATGTTGACCTTCGCGCCGGTCTTCTCGACGATCTCGCGGATGACCTTGCCGCCGGAGCCGATGACCTCGCGGATCTTGTCGACCGGGATCTTCATCGTCTCGATGCGCGGGGCGTATTCGCCGAGCTGGCCGCGCGAGGCCGAGAGCGCCTTGTTCATCTCGCCCAGAATGTGGTCGCGGCCGCCCTTGGCCTGGTCGAGCGCGACCTTCATGATCTCCTCGGTGATGCCGGCGATCTTGATGTCCATCTGCAGCGAGGTGATGCCCTCGGCGGTGCCGGCGACCTTGAAGTCCATGTCGCCGAGATGGTCCTCGTCGCCGAGGATGTCGGAGAGCACGGCGAAGCGCTCGCCTTCCAGGATCAGGCCCATGGCGATGCCCGCGACGGGAGCCTTGAGCGGGACGCCGGCGTCCATCAGGGCAAGCGAGGTGCCGCAGACGGTGGCCATCGAGGAGGAGCCGTTCGACTCGGTGATCTCCGAGACGACGCGGATCGTGTAGGGGAACTCGGCCTTCGCCGGCAGCATCGGCCGGATGGCGCGCCAGGCGAGCTTGCCGTGGCCGATCTCGCGACGGCCGGGCGAGCCCATGCGGCCCGCTTCACCCACCGAATAGGGCGGGAAGTTGTAGTGCAGCAGGAAGGTCTCCTTGTAGGTGCCTTCGAGCGAATCGATGAACTGCTCGTCGTCGCCGGTGCCGAGCGTGGTCACGACCAGCGCCTGTGTCTCGCCGCGGGTGAACAGGGCCGAGCCGTGGGTGCGCGGCAGGATGCCGGCCTCCGAGACGATCTTGCGGACCGTCTTGAGGTCGCGGCCGTCGATGCGGGTTCCCTCGTCGAGGATGGTCCAGCGCACGACCTTGGCCTGGGCCTCCTTGAACTGGCCGCCGACCTGCTCCTTGGAGAAGGTCGTCTTGCCGTCCGGCTCGGCCGAGATCAGCGCAGCGACCTTGGCCTTGGCGGCGTCCAGCGCCTTGTAGCGCTCGGCCTTGGTGGTGATCTTGTAGGCGGCGCGCAGATCGGCGTCGACCAGCTTCAGGACCGCCTCGAGCACGACCGAATTATCCGCCGGCGTATAGTCGCGCGGCTCCTTGGCGGCCTTCTCGGCGAGGCGGATGATGGCGTCGATCACCGGCTGGAAATGCTTGTGGCCGAACATCACCGCGCCGAGCATGATCTCCTCGGAGAGCTGCTTGGCCTCCGATTCGACCATCAGCACGGCGTCCGGAGTGCCGGCGACGACGAGGTCGAGCGCCGATTCCTTGATCTCGTCGATCAGCGGGTTGAGCTTATAGGCGCCGTCGACATAGCCGACGCGGGCCGCGCCGACCGGGCCCATGAACGGCACGCCCGACAGGGTGAGAGCAGCCGAGGCCGCGACCATCGCGACGATGTCGGGGTCGTTCTCGAGGTCGTGCTGCAGCACGGTGCAGACGACCTGCGTCTCGTTGCGGTAGCCCTCGACGAAGAGCGGGCGGATCGGCCGGTCGATCAGGCGCGAGACCAGCGTCTCCTTCTCGGTCGGGCGGCCTTCGCGCTTGAAATAGCCGCCGGGAATGCGGCCGGCGGCGAAGGTCTTCTCCTGGTAGTTCACCGTCAGCGGGAAGAAGTCGATCCCCGGCTTGGGCTCCTTCATCGAGACGACGGTCGCGAGCACGACGGTCTCGCCATAGGTGGCGAGCACGGCGCCGTCCGCCTGGCGGGCGATCTTGCCGGTTTCGAGCACGAGCTTGCGCCCGCCCCACATCAGTTCTTCGGTCTGGACATCGAACATGGATTTGTCTTTCGGATCGGATTTCGACCCGTCCGGCGTCTCTTTGCCCATGGGCAAGACGGCGGAGCGTTCGGGTTCTGCTGGAAGCGTGCGCCCGAGCGCTCGGCGATCCTGCCATGGACGTCGAGGACGCCCGGCGGGTCATGCGGAGAGCCGCCCCATGCGGGTTCCGCGTCGGTCAAAGGCCTCGCCGCACCATTGCGGCCGGCCCCTCTTGAAAAGCCGCCCGGAGCGGGTTCGCACCGGGCAGAAAGGCGGTCGGACGAACGATCAGCGGCGGATGCCGAGCTTCTCGATCAGGCTCTTGTAGCGCGGCTCGCTCTTGCTCTTCAGGTAGTCGAGCAGCGAACGGCGCTGCGAGACCATCTTGAGCAGGCCGCGACGCGAATGGTTGTCCTTGACATGCGACTTGAAGTGGCCGGTCAGGTTGTTGATGCGCTCCGTCAGGATCGCGACCTGGACTTCCGGCGAGCCGGTGTCGTTCGGCTTGGTGGCGTGTTCTTTCATGAGCGCGGTCTTGCGCTCGGCAGTGATCGACATCGGATGATCCTTCGGTTGGGTGTTGATCTGGCGGGCCACAGCCGGGATGTCGTCCAGCAGGGTCCGAAACGCGCGAGCGCTCTCATCGGGGAGAGGCCGCGCAGCCGGGTTCTAGGCCGGTTGAGGGCGGATATACACGAAACGACGCGAAAGGCCAGCGCCGCGGCGCAGCCGCGGAACTTGTGCGCGCGGCTGCGGTTGCAGACTCGACAAACCAGCGTTCTGCGAGTTCACAGTCATGCGTAACGACGCCACAAACCGCCTGATCGTCGCGCTCGGCGCTCAGCTCCGGGCCGAACGCGAGACCCGCGAGGCGCTCGCCTTCGTCATCGCCAACGGCCAGCTCGACCGCGAGGTGCTTCTCGCCATTCTCGGCGATCCGGCGCCGGCGCTCAGCGCCGATGATCTGGCCAGGGCCGACCGTCTGGCGCAGCGCGACGCCCGGCCTCCTGCCTTGCGAAAGGTGGCGTGATGGCCCCGCGTCCCGCCTGGAAGGGCTATCTCAAGCTCTCGCTGGTCTCCTGCGCGGTCGAACTGACCGGCGCGACCGATCACAGCGAGAAGGTCTCGTTCCGCGTCATCAACCGCAAGACCGGCAACACGGTGAAGCGGCAGTACATCGACGGCGTCAGCGGCAAGCCGGTCGCCGACGAGGACGAGGTCAAGGGCTACGAGATCGGCGACGACGAGTATCTGCTGGTCGAGGAGGACGAAATCGACTCGGTCCAGATCGAATCCTCGCATACGCTCTCGATCGAGCATTTCGTCGATCGCGCCGACATTCCGCAGATCTATTTCGACACGCCCTATTATGTGACGCCTTCCGACGACGTCTCGGAAGAGGCCTTCGCCGTGATCCGCGAGGCGATGGCGCGGCAGAAGAAGGCCGGCATCGCCCGTATCGTGCTCTATCGCCGCGAGCGACCGGTGATGATCGAGCCCTTCGACAAGGGGTTGCTGCTGACCACGCTGCGCTACGACAAGACCGTGCGGAAGCCGGGCGAGATTTTCGATGGCCTCGGCAAGCCCAAACTCGATTCCGAGCTGATCGACCTCGCGACCCACATCATCGACAAGAAGCAGGCCGCCTTCGACCCGTCCGGCTTCGAGGACCGCTACGAGGCCGCGCTGCTCGACCTGATTCAGGCCAAGCAGAAGGGCAAGAAGCCGCCGGTGGTGCAGGCGGCCGAGCGCCCGGCCAATGTGGTCAACCTGTTCGACGCGTTGAAGAAAAGTCTGGCTGACGAGGGAGGGGGCGACAAGCCGGCCTCGTCCGGCAAGAAGGCCGCCGGCAAGGCCGCGGCCAAACCCGCGGCGAAGCCGCGCAAGAGCGCCTGATCAGCGAAAGGCGCGAGCATGACCGGTCTCGACCTCTACCGGGCGAAGCGCGATTTCACCAGAACCCGGGAGCCGGACGGCTCGCGGTCGAAGCGCCGGCCCGCAGGGGCCGGCGGGGCCTTCGTCGTGCACAAGCACGCCGCGCGGCGGCTCCATTACGATCTGAGGCTCGAGCATGACGGCGTGCTCTGGTCCTGGGCCGTGACGCGCGGGCCGAGCCTCGATCCCGACGAGAAGCGCCTGGCGGTCCATGTCGAGGATCATCCGCTCGACTATGGCGGCTTCGAGGGCACGATTCCCGAGGGGCAGTATGGCGCGGGCGCCGTCATCATCTGGGACGAAGGCCAATGGGTTCCGGAGGGCGATCCGGCCTTCGGTCTCGCCAAGGGCCATCTCTCCTTCATCCTGCAGGGCCACAAGCTCGGCGGCCAGTGGCATCTGGTCAGGCTGAAGCCGAGGCGCGGCGAAAAGCGCGACAACTGGCTCCTGATCAAGGTCGACGACGCGGCGGCCCGCAGCGACGGCGACATCCTCGAAACCGCGCCGGATTCGATCAAATCCGGATTGAGCGTCGAGGCGGTGGGGCGCGGCGAGGCTCCCGGCGCAAAGGTCTGGGCGAAGACGAAACGACCGGGAACGGCTGGACAATCGTCGTCGAGCGTTGCGACCAAGACGCCATCGGCCAAAGCCGCCGCGAAAGCCGCCGGCCGCAAGAGAACGGATGCCGACCCGCTCCCGAGCTTTGTCGAGCCCTGCCTGGCGACGCTGCAGGACAAGCCGCCGGCCGGCGAGAACTGGCTGCACGAGGTCAAGTTCGACGGCTACCGCCTGCAGGCGCGGATCGCGGGTGGAAAAGCCAAGTTGCTGACGCGGTCCGGCCTCGACTGGACCGACCGTTTCGGAGCCATGCTCGCCAGGGCGCTCGGCGCTCTGCCCTGCGACGAGGCGCTGGTCGACGGCGAGGTCGTGGCGATGGGCGAGAACGGCGTCTCGTCCTTTTCCGCCCTTCAGGACGCGTTGTCCGAGTCGAGGACCGGCAATCTCGTCTTCTTCGCATTCGATCTGCTGCATCTCGACGGCCAGGATTTGCGCGCCGAACCGCTGCTCGCCCGCAAGGAGCGGCTGGAGCATCTGTTCCATGCCGCCGGAGCGGAGGGGCCGCTGCGCTACAGCGAGCACTTCGTCGAACCGGGCCAAACCATGCTGCGTCATGCCTGCCGGATGGGGCTGGAAGGCGTCATCTCCAAGCGCCTCGACGCGCCCTATCGCAGCGGGCGGGGATGCGACTGGGTCAAGTCGAAATGCACCCAGCGCCAGGAGTTCGTCATCGCCGGCTATGTGCCCTCGAAAGGCTCCGGCCGCGAGCTGGGCTCGATCGTCGTCGGTTACCGTGAGGACGGCGCGTTGAAGCCCGCCGGGCGGGTCGGAACCGGTTTTACGCGCAAATCCGCGGCGAGCCTCAAGCGCGACCTCGACACCATCAGGAGCGAGACATCGCCCTTCGACGGCGCTGCCGGGCGGGAGCGCGGCGTCGTCTGGGTCAAGCCCGAACGCGTCGCGGAAGTGGAATTCCGCGCCTGGACGGCGTCGCGCAACTTGCGCCATGCCGCGTTCATCGCCTTGCGCGATGACAAGCCGGCCGATGAGGTGGTGGCCGAACGGCCCGGCAAAGGCGCCGGGACCAGCGCCGCCACGAACGAGACGGAGAAGACCGCGAAAGCCGAATCGCCGAGGACGCGCGCTCCTGCGAAATCCGTGAGCCGCGAGCCGACGGCGGTCAGACTCAGCAGTCCCGACAAGGTGCTCTGGCCCGATCCCGGTTTGACCAAGCAGGGCCTGCTCGACCATTACGCCACGGTATGGCCGGCGATGCGGCCCTACGTCGTCGACCGGCCGCTGAGCCTGTTGCGTGCGCCCAACGGCATCGCCGGCCATACCTTCTTCCAGAAGCATGCCGGGCCCGGCATGCACGAGGCCGTCGCCCGGCTCACCGACAAGGATGGCGAAGAGCTGCTGTTCATCCGCGATTTCGACGGGCTGGCCGCGCTGGTGCAGCTCGGCACGGTGGAGATTCATGTCTGGGGCGCGAAGATCGACGCCGTCGAAACGCCGGACCAGGTCATCTTCGATCTCGACCCCGATGCCGGCGTGCCGCTGGAGCGCGTCCGCGAGGCGGCCCTGACGGTGCGCGACAGGCTCGGCGAGCTCGGCTTCGAGAGCTTTGCGAAAACCTCGGGCGGCAAGGGCTATCACGTCGTCATGCCGATCAGGCCGAAGGCCGACTGGACCCGCGTCAAGGATTTTGCCCGCAATTTCGCCAAGGCGATCGAGCAGGCCCAGCCCAAGCTCTACACCGCGACGCTGTCGAAGAAGGCGCGCAAGGGCAAGATCTTCATCGACTATCTGCGCAATGGTCGCGGCGCGACCGCGATCGCGCCCTATTCGACCCGGGCTCGGCCCGGCGCTGCAGTGGCGATGCCAATTTCGTGGGAGGCGCTCGGGAATATGGCCCCCGACGCATTCAAAGCGGGCGAGGTCGACGGCCAAATGGTGACCGCCTGGGACGGCTTCGTCTCACCCTCGCGCGCGCTGACCGGCAAGAGCTGAGTCGAGACGCAGGCTGTAGCCTCAGAGATTGAAGACGCGGTGCGGCACCAGTTCGCCGGCCTCGATCGAGCCCGTCGCGATCAGCACGCCGCCGGTCGTCGCATAGACGGCCTGCGCCTCCACAGGCGCGTCGCGGCCGCGCAGCAGCACGCTCTGGCCGCGCTTCAGCCTGAAGGCCGCGTCGCGATGGACCACGATCTCCGGGATCAGCGTCAACGCCGCGCTGACCGGCAGCAGAGCGCCGGCCGCCGCCTCGGGGCTCTCGCGCAGGGTCTCGACGCTGGCGGAATCGAGGATGGCGAACGGCCCGACGCGGGTGCGCCGCAGATGCGCGACATGGCCCAGGCACCCCAGCTCCAGGCCAAGGTCGCGGGCGATGGCGCGGACATAGGTGCCCTTGCCGCATTCGGCCTCGAAAGTCGTAGTCTCGGCCGAATGCGAGACGATGCGCAGCGCGTCGATCTCGACGGGCCGCGCCTCCAGCGTCACCTCCTCGCCGTCGCGGGCGAGGTCATAGGCGCGTTCTCCGGCGATCTTGATCGCCGAGAATTTTGGCGGCACCTGCGAGATCGTGCCGGTGAAGCGCGGCAGCAGCGCGGCGATGGCGGCCTCGTCGGGGCGCTGCTCCGAGGTCGCGATCACCATGCCCTCGGTATCGTCGGTGTTGGTCTGCGTGCCCCAGGCCACGGTGAACTGGTAGGCCTTGCGCCCGTCCATCACGAAGGGAACGGTCTTGGTCGCCTCGCCGAGCGCGATCGGCAGCAGGCCGGACGCGAGCGGGTCGAGCGTGCCAGCATGCCCGGCCTTCCTGGCGGAAAAGGCGCGCTTCACCACGCTGACGGCGTGGGTCGAGGTCATGCCGACCGGCTTGTCGAGCACGACCCAGCCATGCACGTCGCGCTTCTTCGGGCGTGGCGCGAAGCTCTGGCCCGCGCTGTCGCTGCGGCCGGCGTCGTCGGGAGCGGCGGTCTCAGTCATCGCCGGCCTCCTCCGGCTTCAGCCGCAGCGGCTGCTTCAGGATGTCCTGACGCACTTTCTCGGAATACAGCAGCGCATCGACACGCTCGGCCTCGGCGAAGCTCTCATCCTGCAGGAAGCGAACATCCGGAGCGTATTTCAGGTTCACGCGATGGGCGATCTCGCCGCGGATATGCTTCTTGTGGGCGTTGAGCGCCTTCAGCACCGGCGTGACGTCGCCGCCGCCGAGCGGCATGACGTAGCAGGTCGCGAGCTTGAGGTCGGGCGAGAGCCTGACCTCGGGCACGGTGATGACGTGCCTGGCCAGCACCTCGTCATGGATGTCGCCGCGCGCGAGCATCTCGGCGAGCGCATGCCGGATCAGTTCGCCGACGCGCAATTGCCGCTGGGAGGGGCCGGAGGGTTTTGCGGGTCTAGCCATTGGCGGCACTCTTCACGCGGACGGAGTATCGGATGAAGCGAAACACCACGATCGATATCGCTGCGGCCGCGGTTACGAGAGAGGCCATCCTGTAGGATCGCCAGTCGGGCTTGAGACACCCTTCCCTTATGGCAGAGAGTGCAATTGGGTCGGTCAAGTCGTTGAGAGCCAACAACCCCGACAGCGCAATCAGGACAAGTGCAAAAATCCGCGAACCGAAAGAAGAGCCTACGGTGAATGCTGCGGCGACGGGGAGAAGCACAACCAAGGGTGATGGGTGTAACCACTCATGGTCGAATGAGCCATGGGAAGAATCCCACCAGCCGCCGATGACCTTGTCACAGACCTCTGCGGAGGCGGTCGATATCGGAAACACAAGTCCGAACACACTTCCGGCGGCAACCACGCTGGCGTCCGGAGGGCACTGAAAACGGTTTGCCATGGTTCTCGTTCTCCGGGATCGGACCGGATGGACGGTTGGAGGCGCGTCATGGCGGGGCTTGACCCGGCCATCTCTCACAGGATGAGGCGCAGTGGATTCTCCTCGTCACGCGATGGTCGGCGCAAGCCCCGCCATGACGCGCGCGGTGCGCTTCACAGCGTCCGCTTGATCTCCTCGACGCGATAGCACTCGATCACGTCGCCCTGGCGCATGTCCTGGTAGTTCTCGAAGGACATGCCGCATTCCTGGCCGGCGACCACTTCCTTGGCGTCGTCCTTGAAGCGCTTGAGCTGGGCGAGCTTGCCCTCGTGGACCACGACGCCGTCGCGGATCAGGCGGACATTGGCGCCGCGCTCGATCGTGCCGTCGGTGACGCGGCAGCCGGCGATCTTGCCGACCTTGGAGACCGCGAAGATCTCGAGGATCTGGGCGTTGCCGAGCATGGTCTCGCGCAGCGTCGGCGCGAGCAGGCCCGACATCGCCGCCTTCACATCGTCCATCAGGTTGTAGATGATGTTGTAGTAGCGGATTTCGACGCCGGCGCGCTCGGCCGCCTCGCGCGCTTCCTTGTGGGCGCGGACGTTGAAGCCGATCACGGCCGCGCCCGAAGCCTGGGCCAGCGTGATGTCGGATTCGGTGATGGCGCCGACGCCAGACTGCAGCACGCGGGCGCGCACCTCCTCGTTGCCGACCTTCTCGAGCGAGCCGACGATGGCCTCGACCGAACCCTGCACGTCGCCCTTGATGACGAGCGGGAATTCCTTGCGCCCCGCCCCTTCCTTGAGGTCGCGCATCATCTCGGCGAGCGAGCGTCCGCCGCCGGACGCCCCGCCGCGCGCGGCGAGACGGTCGCGCCGCTGGCGCTCGCGGTAGTCGGTGATTTCGCGGGCGCGCGCCTCGGACTCGACCACCGCGACGCGGTCGCCGGCCTCGGGCGTGCCGTTGAAGCCCAGCACCTCGACCGGCATGGAGGGCGCAGCTTCCTTGGTCTGCGCGCCGGTATCGGCGATCAGCGCACGGACGCGGCCCCATTCGGCTCCGGCCACGACGATGTCGCCGGTGCGCAGCGTGCCGCGCTGGACCAATACGGTCGCAACCGGGCCGCGGCCGCGGTCGAGCTTGGCCTCGATCACGGTGCCTTCGGCGGCGCGCTCGGGATTGGCCTTGAGGTCGAGCAGTTCGGCCTGCAATGCGATCGCCTCGAGCAGCTTGTCGAGATTCTGGCCCGTCTTCGCCGAGACCTCGATTTCCAGCGTCTCGCCGCCGAGCGACTCGACCTGGATCTCGTATTGCAGCAGCTCGGAACGCACGCGCTCGGCTTTGGCGTCGGTCTTGTCGATCTTGTTGATCGCCACGATCAGCGGCACCTTGGCCGCCTTGGCGTGGTTGATCGCCTCGACCGTCTGCGGCATCACGCCGTCATCGGCCGCGACCACGAGCACCACCACGTCGGTCACCTTGGCGCCGCGGGCGCGCATCGCCGTGAAGGCGGCGTGGCCGGGCGTGTCGATGAAGGTCACCTGCGCACCCGAGGGCGTCGTCACCTGATAGGCGCCGATATGCTGGGTGATGCCGCCGGCCTCGCCGGTGACGACATGAGTCTGGCGGATCGCGTCGAGCAGCGAGGTCTTGCCGTGGTCGACATGGCCCATGATGGTGACGACGGCCGGGCGGGAGCTGAGCGTCTCGTCGGTGTCGGGCGTGTCGAACAGGCCTTCCTCGACGTCGGATTCGGCGACGCGCTTGACCGTGTGGCCCATTTCCTCGGCCACGAGCTGAGCGGTGTCGGCGTCGATCACATCGGTGATCTTGTGCATCGCGCCCTGCTTCATCAGCAGGCGGATGACGTCGACGCCGCGCTCGGTCATGCGGTTGGCGAGTTCCTGGATGGTGATCGTCTCGGGGATGATCACCTCGCGCATCACGCGCTCCTTGGCGACGTCCGAGGCGCGGTGTCCGGTCATGCGCTGGACGCGGCGGCGGAAGGCGGCGACCGAGCGCGTGCGCTCGTCGTCGCCGCCGGTCGCGGTCGACAGCGTCAGGCGGCCGCGCGGCTTCTCGCCGACCTTGGGTGTCTTCGGCGCGGGCGCGGGCGCTCCGCGCGGCGGGCCGCCCGTGCCGCCGGGACGACGGAAAGCGGGCCTCGCCTCGCCGTCATCGGGCCGGCTGCGCGGCGCGGCGGCGGACGGCGCCTGGCGGGTGGGGCGGCTGATCGCCGGCTCGGCCGGCGCGCTCGCGTCGACGCGGGGCGGACGCGGGCTGTCGAGCCGCGGCGGGCGCGAATCGAGCCGGGGCGGACGGGCGCCGATGTCGCGCATCGGGCTGCGCGGCGCGAAATCGGGGCGCGGACCTGACGGGGCCGGGCGCGGAGTCGGGGCATAGGCCAGCGAGGCCGGAGGGTTGTCGCCCTGCGGGGCGGGCGTGGACTCGCGCGCCGGCTGCGGCGCGCGTGGCGCCTGCGGATCGTCCATGCGCTGGCGGGCGGCGCTTTCGGCCCGGCGCTTCCGGTCGTCCTCCTGGCGGCGACGCTCCTCCTCCTCGCGCTGGCGGGCGCTGGCGGCGTCACGCTCCTGGCGGTCGCGCTCGGCGGCGAGCGCACGCTGGCGCGCCTCCGCCTCGGCCGCGGCGCGGGCCTCGGCCTCGCGAACGCGGGAATCCGACAGCACGCGCTGGCGGGCGTCCTTCTCCTCGTCGGAGAGCGTGCGCAGCAGCATGCCGCCGGCGGGCCGGGGCGCCGCGGGGGCTGGAGCCGGCGCAGCCGGACGGGGGGCGGCCTGCTGGACCTGCGGCTGCGGCGCGCGCGGCGCCGGCGTGTCCTTGGCGTCGGCGCCTGCAACACGCCGCTTGACCTCGACGACGACCTGCTTCGAGCGCCCATGCGAGAAGCTCTGCCGGACAGTGCTCTGCTCGACAGGTCGCTTCAGGCTCAGGGTCTTCGGGGGGCCGACGGTCAAGGTCTTGTCGCCCGGGGTCTTGGTATCGCTCATTATGCTTTCGGTCCTGCCGCTTTCGGTCACGTCGCGTCTGGTCTTGTCGCGCCCAGTCTTGTTGCGCCCAGTCTCGCCGCTTCGGTCGTCACGTCGTCTGTTCGTCGGGGTCGGCCGGATCCGGCTCGATCGCACCGGCATCGTCCGTCCGGTAGCGGACGAGCCGACGCCAGCGGGAGAGGAAACCCTCGGCCGCCGGTCCCGGAGCAAGCGCCGCATGTATCACATGTGGTCGCCCCAACGCCAATTCCAAATCCTCAGCCGCGAAAATAGCGACCACAGGCGTCCTGCGCGGCTTCAGTCCAGCCTCCTCGCGGGCGATTTCCGCCCGCCGCAGCGCCTGGCCGATCTTGCGCCGGCCATCCTCGGCGCCGTCGCTGGCCGCGATCACGGCGGCGCAGCGTCCCGAGCCGATCATCGCCTCGACCTTGGCGAAACCGGCCTGGACGAGGCCCGCCTTGTTGGCCATCGCCAGCGCCTGCTGCGCGTCGCGCAGCATCAGCGCGTCGATCATCGTCACCAGATCCGCCGGGACGACGATTTTCGCCTTGAGCGAGCGCTCGAAGGCCTTGCGCTTCACGGCTTCCGCCACCGTCGTCGCGCCGAGGCTTGTCCAGACGCCGCGTCCGGGCAGCTTGCGCCGCAGGTCCGGCGTCAGCACGCCGTCGGGCCCGACCACGAAGCGGATCAGGTCATCGGGCGCCTTGACGGCGCGGCTGACGACGCAACTGCGCTCCGGGCCGTCCTTGCGTTCCGGACGCTCCGGGGCGGCCCGCGCCATCGCCATCGTCGCGCTCAGATCCCGGCCGTCTCGCTCTCGGCGTCCTCGACCTCGGGCGCCTCGATCCAGCCGGCATGAACGCGCGCCGCCATGATCATCGCCTCGGCGTCCTGCCGCGACAGGTCGAACCCGTCGAGATAGCCGGCATGCCGCGTGCTCTCGCCGTCCTTGCGTTCGGTCCAGCCGATGAGGTCGTCGGTCGCGCAGCCGGCCAGATCCTCGACGCTCTTCACCTCGTTCTCGCCGAGCGCGACCATCATCGCGGTGGTGACGCCCTCGACCTCGCGCAGATTGTCCTCGACGCCGAGCGCGATGCGCTTCTCGTCGAACTCGGCCTCGATCGCGGCGAGATAGTCCTGGGCGCGCGACTGGATTTCCGCCGCCGTGTCCTCGTCGAAGCCCTCGATCGAGGACAGTTCGGACGGTTCGACATAGGCGACCTCCTCGACCGTGCGGAAGCCTTCCGAAGCGAGAAGCTGCCCGACCGTCTCATCGACGTTCAGCGCGTTCATGAAGATCTCGGTGCGGCTGACGAACTCCTTCTGCCGGCGCTCGGATTCCTCGGCCTCGGTCAGGATGTCGATGTCCCAGCCGGTGAGCTGCGAGGCCAGGCGCACATTCTGGCCGCGCCGGCCGATGGCGAGCGAAAGCTGCTCGTCGGGCACCACGACCTCGATCTTGTCGGCCTCCTCGTCGAGCACCACCTTGGCGACTTCGGCCGGCTGCAGCGCGTTGACGACGAAGGTCGCGACATCGGGCGACCACGGGATGATGTCGATTTTCTCGCCCTGCAATTCGCCGACGACGGCCTGCACGCGCGAGCCGCGCATGCCGACGCAGGCGCCGACCGGATCGATCGAGGAATCGCGCGAAATCACGGCGATCTTCGCGCGGGACCCGGGATCGCGAGCGACGGCCTTGACCTCGACGATGCCGTCATAGATCTCCGGCACTTCCTGGCCGAACAGCTTTGCCATGAACTGCGGATGCGTCCGCGACAGGAAGATCTGCGGGCCGCGCGGCTCGCGGCGCACGTCGTAGACATAGGCGCGGGCCCGGTCGCCGACCTTGAAGGTCTCGCGCGGGATCATCTCGTCGCGGCGGATGATCGCCTCGCCGCGCCCCAGATCGACGAAGACGTTGCCGTATTCGACGCGTTTGACCGCGCCGTTGACGATCTCGCCGATGCGGTCCTTGTACTCGTCGTACTGACGGTCGCGCTCGGCCTCGCGCACCTTCTGGACGATGACCTGCTTGGCCGACTGCGCCGCGATGCGGCCGAAATCGAAGGGCGGCAGCGGATCGGCGATGACGTCGCCGACCTGGGCTGCCGGATTGTGGCGCTTGGCCTCGTCGACGGTGATCTCGATGGCGCCGTTCTCGACCAGATCGACCACTTGCAGATGGCGCGCGAGCCTCAGCTCGCCGGTCTTGGTGTTGATCTCGGCATGGACGTCGGTCTCCGCGCCGTAGCGCGAGCGCGCCGCCTTGGCGATCGCGTCCTGCATCGCATCGACGACGATCTGCCGGTCGATCGACTTCTCGCGGGCGACGGCGTCCGCGATCTGCAGCAGTTCGAGCCTGTTGGCGCTGACGACCATGGCGCTCACTCCTCTTCCGTTGTGGCTTGGCGCGGAGCGGGTCCGCCGTTCTTGTTCGCAGCCGGGGCCTTGTCGGGACGCGGACCCAGCGATTTCTTCCTGCCTTTGGGCAGTTCGGCGATCTCGTCGGCTGCCGGCATCGCGGGCGGGAGCCCGGCCTTGCCGCGCCGCAGCGATTCCGTGACCAGCGCGTCGGTCAGCACGAGTCGCGCATCGGCGATCAGCGTCATCGGAATCGCGACGTCGCGCTCCTCCTCCGATTTCGCGTCGTCGCGCGAGAGCAGGGCGTCGCCGCCGGCGACGCCGCGCAGGATGCCGCGAAAGCGCTTGCGCCCGGAAACCGGCTGTTCGGTGTCGATCTTGGCGAGATGCCCGGCCCAGCGCGCGAAATCGCCAGCCCGCACCAGCGGCCGGTCGATGCCCGGCGAAGACACTTCGAGATGATACGCGACCTGCACAGGGTCGTCGACGTCGAGCGCCGGCGACACCGCCTGGCTGACGGCCTCGCAGCCCTCGACGGTCATCGTGCCGTCCGTCTTCTCCGCCATGATCTGCACGGTGCAGCCGTTCTGGCCGGTGACGCGCACGCGCACCAGCCGGTAGCCGAGATCGGCGATGGCCGGCTCGACGATCGCCGCGACGCGCGCCGCGACGCCGCTTTCGACGACGAGGCGTCTGTCCTGATCCATCGCTGCTGTCGGCTCGTTCATGCCCGGATTGCCTGGCTCGGTCCCTGGCGAGGGCGCGGCCAATAAAAAAGAGCGGGCCGGCGGGCCCGCTCTTGATCATCGGCTGGTACCGAAACCAGAGCTGTTGACCGGGTATTTAGTCCGGCTCGTCCGCTCATGCAAGGTTTTGTTGGGGTCCGGACCGCCGCCGCCATGCGGATGGCGCACGCTTTCGTGATCGCCGCTAACCGGCTGGTCATTCTTCCGGCCTATGGTGGCGGGACTGGCGTTGTGTCTGGGGATGGCGAGATGGGTTCGGTCAGTACGCTGCTGCGTGACCTCGAGGCGACGATGCTGCGCGGGTCGGGCGACGATCGCGTCCAGATCCTGTCGCGCCTGACCGATCTCTTCCTGTCGACCGCGGCAGGGATGGAGGACGATCAGGTCAGCATCTTCGATGTGGTGATCGGCCGCCTCTCGCGCGCCATCGAACTGCGCGCCCGGATCGAGCTTGCGGAGCGGCTGGCTCCGGTCCCGAACGCGCCGAGCGGCGTCGTGCGCCAGCTCGCGCTCGACGAGATCGCGGTCGCCCGCCCGGTGCTGATCGGCTCGAAGCGCCTGAGCGACCAGGATCTCGTCGCGATCTCCGCCGCCAAGGGCCGCGACCACATGCTCGCCATCACCGAGCGCCCCGATCTCGGCGAGCCTGTCACCGATTTCCTGATCCTGCGCGGCGGCCGCGTCGTCACCCATGCCGTCGCCGCCAACCAGACCGCGCGCTTCTCGCGCCATGGCATGGGCGTGCTGGTGATGCGCGCCGTCCAGGACGACGCGCTTCAGGCGACGCTTGGCACGCGCCGCGACATCCCGGCCGAACTGGCCGACCAGCTCATCGCCGCGGCCAAGAGCTCGGCCAGGCGGCGCCTTGCCGCCACTCTGGAGCCGTCGCAGGCCGGCGCGCTCGACAGCGCCGTCGAAACCGGCGCGCGCGCCCTCGCCGCCGATCCCCAGATCCAGGAAGGGCTCGGCAAGGTCAGCGCCGCCCTGCTCGAGGTCAACGCGCTCAATGAGGCCGGGCGGCTCGACGAAGCCAGGCTCGCCGAGTTCGCGTCGGCCGGCGCGACCGAGCACGTCATCTGCACGGTCGCCGTGCTGGCCCAGCTCGGCGTGCCCGCGACCGAGCAGATCATCCTCGGGCCGGATCGCGATGCGGTGCTGCTCGCCGCGCGCGGCATGGGCTGGTCCTGGGAGACGACGCGCACGCTGATCGGTCTGCGCAAGGATCTCGGCAAGTCGGACGCCGCCGTCGAACGGGCGCGCCAGAGCTTCCGCACCCTCAACACCACCACGGCGCAGCGCGTGCTCGGCTTCCTCAGGATGCGCGACGCACAGCCGTGAGATAGCTCGGCGTCCGGCCCTCGCGGACAGCCTTGGCCTCGTAGCGCGTGCGCACCCAGCCCGGATAGGGCTGGCGCCAATCCTCCGCGCGCGCGTCCGTCCAGTCGAAATCGGGGCTGGCCAGCAGCCGCGACAGCGTCCACCCGACATAGTCGTCGATGTCGCTGGCGAAGCGGAAGCGCCCGCCCGGCCGCAGGGCGCGGGCGAGCAGCGCCAATGTCCGCTCCGAGACGAAACGGCGCTTGCGCTGCCGGCGCTTCGGCCATGGATCGGGATAGAGCAGGTCGACCGCGTCGAGCGAGCCTTCCGGCAGCCGCGGCAGCATCAGGGCGGCGTCGCCGTCCCAGAGCCGGATGTTGCTCAGCCCGTCGCGCTCGATCTGGGCGAGGAACTTCGCCATGCCGTTGATGAAGGGCTCGACGCCGATGAAACCGATATGCGGGCTTTCGCGCATGCGATGCAGCAGATGCTCGCCGCCGCCGAAGCCGATCTCGAGGCGCACCGCCTCGACCGGCTGCGGGAACAGCGCGGCGAGATCGGCGATCTCGCCCTCGGGCAGCCGCAGCCGCGGCAGAACCCCCTCGATCTGCGCCGCCTGGCCCTCGCGGAGGCCCTTGCCCTTGCGCCGGCCGAAAAAGGCGCGGTCGGGATTGTGGTCGTCGGTCATCCGAAATCTTGATCCGGGTCCAAAAAAACGCCGTCGTCCCGGACAAGCCGCGAAGCGGCGCTGATCCGGGACCCATTCCTGAACCGTTCCGGAATGGGTCCCGGGTCTGCGCTTCGCTGCGCCCGGGACGACGGCGCGTTTTTAGGCCATTGCGTGAAAAGAAGAAGGCCGGAGCGATCCGCTCCGGCCTCATCCGATCGCCAATACAGAATGATCAGGCGACAGCCTTCTTCAGCGCGTCGACCAGATCGGTCTTTTCCCAGGAGAAGCTGCCGTCGCGGCCGGCCTTGCGGCCGAAATGGCCATAGGCCGCCGACTTGGCGTAGATCGGCTTGTTGAGGCTGAGATGGGTGCGGATGCCGCGCGGCGTCAGGTCCATCACCGTGCCGAGCACGGCCTCGAGCTTGGCCTCGTCCGCCTTGCCGTTGCCGGTGCCGTGCAGGTCGACATAGATCGAGAGCGGCTTGGCGACGCCGATGGCGTAGGAGAGCTGGATCGTGCAGCGCTCCGCCAGCCTGGCGGCGACCACGTTCTTGGCGAGATAGCGCGCCGCATAGGCCGCCGAACGGTCGACCTTGGTCGGGTCCTTGCCCGAAAACGCGCCGCCGCCATGGGGCGCGGCCCCGCCATAGGTGTCGACGATGATCTTGCGGCCGGTCAGCCCGGCGTCGCCATCGGGCCCGCCGATCACGAACTTGCCGGTCGGGTTGACGTGCCAGACGGTGTCCTTGCTGATCCAGCCCTCGGGCAGGGTCGCGCGGATATAGGGTTCGACGATCTTGCGGACATCGGCCGAGGACAGGTCTTCGTCCATGTGCTGGGTCGAGAGCACGATCTGGGTCACGCCGACCGGCTTGCCGTTCTCGTATCTGACCGTGACCTGGCTCTTGGCGTCGGGGCCGAGCTTGGCGGCGGAGCCTTCCTTGGCGTGCCGCGCCTTGGCCAGCACCTCGAGGATCTTGTGGGCGTAGTAGATCGGCGCCGGCATCAGCTCCGGCGTCTCGCGGCAGGCATAGCCGAACATGATGCCCTGGTCGCCCGCGCCCTCGTCCTTGTTGCCGGCGGCGTCGACGCCCTGGGCGATGTCCGCCGACTGGGCGTGCAGCAGCACGTCGATCTTGCACTTCTTCCAGTGGAAGCCGTCCTGCTCGTAGCCGATCGCCTTGATCGCCTTGCGCGCGGCCGACTTGACCTTGCTCTTCATCGCCTTCTCGTCGAGCGAGGTGCGGACCTCGCCGGCGATGACGACGCGGTTGGTCGTCGCCAGCGTCTCGCAGGCGACGCGGACATGGCTTGAATCCATGCCGGCCTTGGCGGCTTCCTTGAAGAACAGGTCGACGACCTCGTCGGAGATGCGGTCGCAGATCTTGTCGGGATGGCCTTCGCCGACGGATTCGCTGGTGAAAAGGTAATTCTGGCGAGACACGATCAGGACATCCTTCAGCGTCAGGGAGAAGCCCGGCCGGGACGGGACAGGCCCGGCGTGAAAGCGGGCATGGTCATTACAGCGGACGCATCCGCCGTCAAGCGTCATAATCGGTTTAACGGGAGTTTCGTTCGTCCTGACGAACGAATTTTGCCAGATATCAGGCGATTCCGCTGTCTTCCTCGGCCAGCGCCTCGACCAGATCGACGATCCGGCGGCGGACCCGGCCGCTCTTGATGCGCACGAAGGCCTTGGTGAGTTGCACGCCCTCGCTGGTCGCCAGGAAGTCGGAGACATAGGCCGTGGAGGCGGCGTCGGAGAAGCCGCCCTGCGGCATGTCCCCGGTCGGGGCGCCGTCGAAGAAGAACGACACCGGCACGTCGAGCATCTTGGCGATCTGCTGCAGGCGGCTCGCGCTGATGCGGTTCGAGCCCTTCTCGTATTTCTGGACCTGCTGGAACGTCAGCCCCAGCCCCTCCCCGAGCTTTTCCTGGCTCACGCCTGCGAGCATGCGCCGCATCCGGACGCGGGCTCCGACATGTCGATCGATCGGGTTCGGGATTTTCTTGAGCATGATTGACTACTCTTGAGTAGCTTTGCCGCGAAAAGCAAAATCTCAGGAAAGCGATTTCATTCCGGCAAAACACATTCTTTCATCGACGGACCCCGTCCTGTCCAGCAAAAAGTTCCAGATGGGATGATCAGGCGCGCCGGATGCGGGCAAGCAGCAGGGATACGACAATCAGACCCAGCAAAATTGCATCGCCGAACTGCGAAAAAAGCGTAACCGAACCCGCCCTGGGAAGCCCCGCGTCGAGAACGCCCTGCGTTCCGAGCGGCAAACTCGCGATCGTGCGGCCATGGCCGTCGACCACCGCCGAGATCCCCGTATTGGCGACGCGCACCAGCGGCAGCCCTTCCTCGATCGCCCGCAAGCGGGCCTGGGCGAGATGCTGATAGGGCCCGCTGGTCTGCCCGAACCAGCCGTCATTGGTCAGGTTCAGCATCAGGCCGGGGCGTGGGCCCTGCCGCGGCGTCGCGGCGCCCGGGAACACCACCTCGTAGCAGATCAGCGGCGCCACCGGCGGCAGGCCGCGCACCGTCATCGCCGTCCGCCGCGTCCCGGCCGAGAAGCCGCCGGGCACCGAAACGAACTCCGACAGGCCGACCGCGCGGATCAGCCGGTCCAGCAGCGGCGGCAGATACTCGCCGAAGGGGACGAGATGGACCTTGTCGTAGCTGGAGACGACGACGCCCTCGTCGTTCACCACCTGGATCGAATTGAAGATCGGCGGCCGGCTCTCGCCCGGCAACGCCTCTCCCGCCCGCGCCGCGCCGGTGATCAGGGTCGCGTTCGGCGGCAGCGCGGCGGCGATGCGCGAAAGCGCCTCGGGACTGCGTCCGAGCAGGAAGGGAAAGGCCGATTCCGGCCAGACCAGATGGGTCAGATCCTGCATGCCGAGCGTCGTCGGGCCGGTCGCCCGGTCGCTCAGCGCCAGATACTGGTTCAGGATCGCCTCGCCGTTGCGGGCGTTGAACTTGGCGTCCTGGGGCAGGTTCGGCTGCATCAGCCGGAGTTTCACCCCGGCGACCAGCGGCGTCGGCGCAGCCGGAACGCGCCACGCGCCGAAACCGGCCAGCGCCGCGAGCGCGACGATGGCGAGAGCCGGGCCATGCCAGCGCCGGCGCCCTTCCGCGCCTGTCCCCAGCGTCGCCGGCGCGGCGCCGATCGCGACCGCCAGCAGCGTCAGCCCGTAAAGCCCGACAACCGAGGCGATCTGCGCCAGCCAGAGCGGGCCGGCCAGCATCATGCCGTAGACGTTCCAGGGAAATCCGGTCAGCACATGGCCGCGCAGCCATTCGCTGGCGGTCAGCGCCACGGCGAGCATTAGGATGCGGCCCGCGCCGGCCGGCCAGAGCAGGCGCGCCAATCCGAAGCCGAGCGCCGGAAACACCGCCAGGAAGGCCGGCAGCGCGACGACGCCGAGCGGGATCGCCCAGGCGAATTTGTCGGCCTCGACCAGGAAGGCCGCGCCGAGCCACCACAGGCCGGCGAGTAAGAAGCCGAAGCCCCACCACCAGCCCGCCAGCGCCGCCGCCCGGAAGCGGCCGAACCGCGTCTGCGCGACGCTGCCGTCGATCAGCCAGACCGCCACAGTCATCGGCACGACGATCAGCGGCCAGAGGTCGAGCGGGGCGAGCGCGAGCGCGCCGCTCGCGCCGGCGCAGAGCGCGATCACCCGGCGGCGCCAGCCCCAGGCGAGGATGACGGCGTCCGCCACGCGAGCCAGCGGCATCAGCCGGAATCCGCCTGTGCCGCGGGTTCGGGCGTCGGGGCCTCGCGCCGGTGGATGCTGAGCCGCTTGATCCGCCGCGGATCGGCCTCGACAATCTCGAAGGCCAGCCCGCCCGGCCCATCGATCGTCTCGCCCTGGGCCGGGACGCGGCCGGCGAGCGTGACGATCAGCCCGCCGAGCGTGTCGATGTCCTCGGCCACCTCCGAGCTCGACAGGTCGATCCCGGTCGCGTCCCGGAGTTCGTCCAGCGTCGCGCGGGCGTCGGCCGTGAAGCGGCCGTCGCCGGCGGGCGCGATCGCCGGGGCCTCGTCAAGATCGTGCTCGTCCTCGATCTCGCCGACGACGATCTCGACCAGATCCTCCATCGAGACCAGCCCGTCCGTGCCGCCATATTCGTCGATCACCAGCGCGATATGCGTGCGCGTCGCCTGCATCTTCACCAGAAGGTCCATCGCCGGCATCGAGGGCGGCACATAGAGCACCGGCCGCAGGATCTTCGCGCTCGCCAGCGTCACAGTGAGATCTACCGCGCCGAGATCGTGCAGGGCCGGCTCCGACAGGCCGGGGCTCGGCTTCGCCTTGCCCCGGTCGCCGATGAATTCGAGGAAATCGCGGATATGGACCATGCCGCGCGGGTCGTCGAGGGAATCGTCGAAGACCGGCAGGCGCGAATGGCCGGCCGTCCGGAAGAGCGCCAGCAATTCGTCCAGCGTCGCATCGGCCGGCACCGCGACGATGTCGGCGCGCGGCACCATGACGTCGCCGACGCGGCGCTCGCGCAGGCTGAGTACGTTGGAGAGCATCGCGCGCTCCTGCGCGCTGAGATCGGCCATCGGGCCGTCGTCCTGCGCCAACGCCTCGGTGATATCGTCGCGCACGCTGCCGCCATTGCGCACGCCCAGACGCTCGAGGAACTGTCCGAGCCAGTGCGACAGGCCCCGGGCGGGGGTCTCGGTCTGGGCGGGTCTACTGTCGTCGCTCATGATGCTGCTGATGTGAGGGTTGGCGCGGGCGTCGCCGCGAGGTCGAGCGGGTCGCTGTCGGCATAGGGATTGGCGATGCCGAGCCGGGCGAGAGCGGCGATCTCGAGACGCTCCATCCGCTCGGCCTGATCGGGCGTCTCGTGGTCCTCGCCGAGCAGGTGCAGGAGCCCGTGGACCACGAGGTGGCTGAGATGGTCGCCGAGGCTCTTGCCATCGGCCTGCGCCTCGCGCGTCATCGTCTCATGCGCGAGCACGATGTCGCCCAAGGCGGGGCTCTGCGCGACCCGTCCGGGCGGCGCGGCCGGGAAGGAGAGGACGTTGGTCGCCTTGTCGAAGCCGCGCCAGTCGCGGTTGACGCCGCGGATGCGCCTGTCGTCGGTCAGCAGCAGGCTGAGTTCGGCCCCTGCGAGCGGTTGCAGCGGCGCGACCGCGAGCGCCGCCTGCGTGGCGAGCGCGATGCGCTGGCGCAGATCGGCCACGTCGCGCCAGGGCCTGGCCTGAATCCTGATCGCCAGGCTCAGGCCCGGCGTCGTTCCCCTGCGCGGCGCCTCGCGCCGCGTGGGAGGTCGATCCTTCATCTCGGTCGCTCCCGCGACAGCATGCGCTTCAGCCCGTCCGCGTCGTCCTCGACCGGCGTCTGGGGCTCCGGCGCGCGCAGGCGCTCCTCGCGCTCCTCACGGTCCTGGCGCTCGCGCCGCGCCGCGCTTTCATAGGCCATGACGATGCGGCGCACGAGCTCGTGGCGCACGACGTCGCCCTCCTCAAACTTCGCATGGCCGACGCCCTCGACGCCCGAAAGCAGTTTCACCGCCTCGACCAGCCCCGAGCGCTGCCCGGGCGGCAGGTCGATCTGCGAAGGATCGCCGGTGATGATCATGCGCGAGCCCTCGCCGAGGCGGGTCAGGAACATCTTCATCTGCACCGAGGTCGCGTTCTGCGCCTCGTCGAGCAGCACGACCGCGTTGGTCAGCGTCCGGCCGCGCATGAAGGCGAGCGGCGCGATCTCGATCATGCCGGTCTGCAAAGCGCGCTCGACATGGCGCGGCTCCATGAAGTCGTTGAGCGCATCATAGATCGGCCGCAGATACGGATCGACCTTCTCGCGCATGTCGCCGGGCAGGAAGCCGAGGCGCTCGCCGGCCTCGACCGCCGGGCGCGACAGCACCATGCGCTCGACCACGCCCTGCTCGATCAGCGAGACGGCGTGGCCGACGGCGAGCCAGGTCTTGCCGGTGCCGGCCGGGCCTTCCGCGAGAACGAGCTCGTTGCGCTTGAGCTGGCGCAGATAGGCGTCCTGCGCCGCGTTGCGCGCCCTGACGGGTCCACGCTTGCGCGTCACGATCGCGTCGAAGGAGGTCTTGCCGGCGTTCTCGCTCGGGAAGAGCGAGCGCTGGACGTTGCTTTCCTCGATCGCGCCGTCGACCTCGCCGAGCGTCACCGACGCCCCGGCCTTGGCGCGGGCGTAGAGCGTCTTCAGCACGCGCCCGGCCTGTTCGGCGGTCTCGCGCGGGCCCTTGATCGTGACATGATTGCCGTTGGGGCTGACCACTATGCCGAGCCGGCGCTCCAGATGCGCCAGATTCTGGTCGTAATGACCGAAGACCAGGCTCGCCAGCCGGTTGTCCTCGAAGGAGAGCAGGACCTCGGTGGCGGGCAAGCCCTCCCGCGTCAGCGCCTCGATGCGTGCAGGCGCAGCATCGCGCCTTGGGCCGCGGTCGGGTCTCGGGGTCACCTGGTCAGCCTGTGCCAAAAGCGTCGTCTCCCTGGCGGGTGGGCCGGTGCGACGGAAGCGTCGGGCCGGGTCGTCGATAGGCAGGTCTTCCGTAGGCATGAGCGGACGCGACGATTTCAAACTGATGACAAGCTCGCGCGCCTGGCGCGCAGATGGGGGCGAAACGCATCGCGCTCAAGCCGCCAACCCCTTGTCCGCCTCGGCGAGCCGCCCGAACAGCGAATTCGACCCGGCGCGCTCGATCACCACCTGCACCCTGTCCCCGATCTGATTCGCATCGGTCTCGATCTGCACAGCCTGAAGATATGGCGTCTTCCCCGCAAGCTGCCGCGGATGGCGGCCCGCGCGCTCCAGCAGAACCTCGACGCTGCGCCCGACCATGGCGTGGTTGAAGGCTTGGCGATGATGCTCGATCCGCTCCTGCAGACGATGCAGCCGCTCGCTCATCGCCTCGGTCGGAACCTGCTGCCCGAGATCGGCGGCCGGCGTGCCCGGACGGGGCGAGTACTTGAACGAGTATGACGAGGCGAAGCCGATCTCGTCGACCAGCCGGATCGTCTCCTCGAAATCGGCCTCGCTCTCGCCGGGAAAGCCGACGATGAAATCCGAGGACAAGGCGATGTCGGGCCGCGCCTGCCAGATCCTGTCGATCAGGCGGCGATAATCGTCGGCGCTGTGCTTGCGGTTCATCGCCGCCAGGATCCGGTCGGAGCCGGCCTGCACCGGCAGATGCAGGAACGGCATCAGCTGCGGCAGGTCGCGATGCGCCGCGATCAGGTCGTCGCCCATGTCGCGCGGATGGCTCGTGGTGTAGCGAATGCGACTGACGCCGGGGATGTCGGCAACCCGCCGCATCAGCCGCGCCAGGCTCCACGCGGAGCCGTCCGGCCCTGCGCCATGATAGGCGTTGACGTTCTGGCCGATCAGCGTGACGTCCTGCACGCCCGACGCCGCCAGCCGCTCGATCTCGGCCAGGATTTGCGCGACCGGCCGCGAAAACTCCGCGCCGCGCGTGTAGGGCACCACGCAGAAGGCACAGAACTTGTCGCAGCCCTCCTGCACGGTGACGAAGGCCGAAATACCGCGCGCCACGATCGCTGCGGGTTTTGGCGGCGGCAGATGGCCGAATTTGTCGTCGGCAGGAAGGTCGGTGTCGACGACGCGGCCGCGCTGCGCCAGCAGCTCCGGCAGGCGATGATAGGCCTGCGGCCCGACGACGAGGTCGACCGCCGGCTGCCGGCGCTGGATTTCCGCGCCCTCGGCCTGCGCGACACAGCCGGCGACGACGATCTTCGTGTGCTGGCCGTTGGCCTTCTGCGCGGTCTTGAGATCGCGCAGCTTGCCGAGTTCGGTGTAGACCTTCTGCACCGCCCGCTCGCGGATATGGCAGGTGTTGAGCAGGACGAGGTCGGCGCCTTCGGGCGTGTCCGTCTCCGTATAGCCCTGCTCGCCCAGGATGTCGGCCATGCGCTGCCCGTCATAGACGTTCATCTGGCAGCCGAAGGACTTGATGTGGACTGTCTTCATCGGGTCGCGTGTGGTCTCCAAACCGTTTCCTTACTCCGGTTTGCGCGGCGAGGAAATGACTGCATCGATTTGCGGACCGGCGACGCGCCAGAGCCTCGCCGAGCGGCTTAGTCCATCCGCCGCCCGCTCACCGTCTCCTGCCGCGCCCGCCGGATCGCGATCTCGGCCAGGCGGGTCGCCTCCTTGCGCGAGGTCTTGCGGCCCATGGCGATCGGCGGCCCCCAGGCCAGTTCGACGTCGATCGCGCCGATGGCGAGGATCGCCTTGAGATGCGGCGCGAGTTCGGTGTCGCCATACCAGGCCAGCGCGCTGCGCTCGGCCCGCCCGCCCGCCATGCCGTGATAGCCGGTATAGCTGATCGTCAGCGGATAGACCGCGATGTCGGCGTCCTCGCGCTGGCCGAGCGCCTCATGCGCCGCCCCCAGCAGCGAGGAGCGCAGCGGCAGGATGCGCGTGCCGTCCCCCGTCGTGCCCTCGGCGAAAAGCACCACCGCCTCGCCGGCCTTCAGCCGCGCGCCCATCTCGGCGGCGGCGTCGGCGGTCGCGGCGCGCCGCATCCGGTCGATGAAGACGGTGCGCTGCAGCCTCGCCAGCAGGCCGATCACCGGCCATTCCGCGACCTCGGTCTTGGCGACGAAGGCGAGCGGCCGCTGCGCGCCGATCACCGAGATGTCGAGCCAGGAGACGTGGTTGGCGACGATCAGCCCGCCCGCGTCCTTCGGCGGCGGGTTTCCCCGCACCCTGCAGCGCACGCCGAGGCAGCGGCAGGTCAGGCGATGGAACAGGCGCGGGATCGCCGCGCCGCGCGTGGGTCCGAGCCGCACGGCCAAAAGCTGCGCCGGCAGCAGCGCGAGCGTGCACAGCGCCAGCGCGCACAGACGCAGGACGGCTCCGGGGCGAAAGCCGTTCACGCGAGGTCGAGCCGCATCGTCACGGCTCCGCCGCGGCTGCCGTCGGCCTTGGGATAATAGCCCTTGCGCCGTCCCACTTCGCGGAAGCCGAAATGCCGGTAGAGCTGTTCGGCCGGGAGATTGCCGTCCTCGACCTCGAGATAGACATGGCGGACGCCGCCCGCCGCGAGCCTGGCGAGATGGGCGTTGAGCAGGGCGCGGCCGAGCCCGTCGCCGCGATGCCGCGGCGCCACGACGATGCTGAGGATTTCGGCCTCGTCGGCGGCCCGGCGCGAGATCACGAAGCCGGCCGGGTGCGGCGCGCCGCCGGCGAACACCCCCTCGGTGACGGTCGCCGGATCGACGATCAGCGCCGCGCATTCCCCGGGGTCCCAGCCGCGCGCGAACCCGCCCTGATGATGCAGCGCCGCGACATGGCGGGCATGGGTCACGTCGAGCCGACCGGTGCGGGCCGGGGCTGATTCGGGTCTGAGCAGTCGGCGCAACCAGTCCATGGGGTTTGATGGCACAGGGCGCGGGGCTGGCAAGGAAATTCGGCGGCCGGGTGTCAGCGCCTCGGCAGCCGGGCGCGGTCCTGCGGGGTCGTCTCGGGCGCTTTCAGGTAGAGTGGTCGCGGCGGGGCGGCCTCGGGCTCGGCGATCAGACCGAGCCGCGCCACCCAGACGATATCGGGGGCGCGCGCCTCGTCGAGCACCAGCGCGTCGAGGCCGATCGCCCAGGCCTCGTTGGCGACCGCCATCGCCGCCGAACCGACCAGGCTGACCGGCCCTGCGCCGATGGCGCGGGCCGCATCGCGATGGCTGGCCTGGCGCAGCGGCACCAGCGGCTTGCCTTGCGAGGACAGCGCCTGGAACCAGACCTGGCCGTGTTTGGCGTCGAGCGCGGCCGCGATCACGCGGCCCGATTCGCGGCCGATCAGCGGGGCGGCCGTGGCGGCGAGCGTGGTCACGCCGATCGCGGGGATTCGGGCCGCCAGCGCGATGGCGCGGGCGGCGCTGATGCCGACGCGCAGGCCGGTATAGCTGCCGGGGCCGACGGTGACGGCGACGCGGTCGAGCGAGGAAAAGCCGCCCTCGACCGCGTTCATGACGCGCTCGATCATCGGCATCAGCGCCTCGGCATGGCCGCGCTCCATGGCGGTCTGTTCGATCGCGAGCGGCTGCGCCTCGCCGGCGTCGAGCACGCAGGCGGAGCAGGCGCCGAGCGCGGTGTCGATCGCGAGGATGCGCATCGGCGGCCGTTCTGTCGGATCAGACCGCCTCGACCTCGCGCACATCCGGCAGGAAGTGGCGCAGCAGGTTCTGGATGCCGTGCTTCAGCGTCGCCGTCGAGGACGGGCAGCCGGCGCAGGAGCCCTTCATCGCGAGATAGACCGTGCCGTCCCTGAAGCCGCGGAAGGTGATGTCGCCGCCGTCGCCGGCGACCGCCGGCCGGATGCGGGTCTCGAGCAGATCCTTGATCGTCTCGACGGTCTTGGCGTCCTCGGGCGCGAAGAACTCGCCTTCCTCGATCACATCGGCCTGCGATCCGTCGGACAGAACCGGCTGGCCCGACATGAAATGCTCCATGATCGCGCCGAGGATCGCGGGCTTCAGATGCGGCCATTCGCCGTCCGACTTGGTCACGGTAATGAAATCCGAACCGAGGAAGACGCCCGAGACGCCGCTGACGCCGAAAAGCCTCTGCGCCAGCGGGGACCGCTCCGCCTGCTCGGCGGCGCGAAGCTCCAGCGTGCCGTCCGGCATCACGGTGCGGCCGGGGATGAATTTCAGCGTGGCGGGGTTGGGCGTGGCTTCGGTCTGGATGAACATCGACAAATCCTCCGGCGCCGGCGGGTCAAGGCCGCCGGTCCTGCGCGAGATATAGGCGCGTCGCCGCCATCATTCCAGCGGCAAGCGCTCAGGCCAGCGCGTCGATTTCCTCGTCCTCGAGATGCCCGGGCACGATCGCGACCGGGATCGGGAAGGTCGCTGCCGCCTTGCCCGCGAGCGCGCTGACCAGCGGCCCGGGGCCGTCGCGGCCCGAGCCGGCCGCCAGCACCAAGAGCGAGATATCCTCGTCGGCCTCGATCAGCTTGACGAGCTCCTCCGATTTCACGCCGGTCCGGATCACCTTCTCAGGTTCCAGCCCCGCGAGCGCCCGCACGGAGGCCGCGGCCGCGTCGATCAGCTTCTCGGCCTCGGCCTCGGCCTCGGCCTGCATCACCTCGCCGACGCCGAGCCAGGTCTCGTGTTCGGGCGGCGTGACGACCCCGAGCAGCACGATCGCCGCGCCGACGCGGGCGCAGCGCCGCGCCGCGAAACGCACCGCCTTGGCGCATTCCGTGCTGTCGTCCACCACCGCGAGGAATTTCGGGCGATGGCCCGTTTCATAGGACCGCCGTCGCTTGACCATAGGATATGCCTGTCGCCGCTTCCAGGAGAGGGCATGGTGGCCTGCGCCGCAACGTCAGCGCAAGCCCGCCCGTGCATGAGAGGGGCCGCCGTCAGCGCCGCGAGACGAAGCCGACGATGTCCTTGACGTCGGCCATGACCGGCGCGGCGATGGCTTCCGCGCGCTGCGCTCCATCGCCCAGGATCGCGTCGATATGGCTGACATCGGCGAGCAGCCGGCGCATCTCGCCGGCGATGGGCGCAAGCTTGGCCACGGCGAGATCGACCAGCGCGCCCTTGAAGCCGGAGAACTGGCCGCCGCCGAACTGGGCGAGCACGTCGGCCTTGGAGACCCCGCTCAGCCCGGCATAGATGCCGACGAGGTTTTCCGCCTCCGGGCGCCCCTCCAGCCCCTTCTCCTCCGAGGGCAACGCCTCGGGATCGGTCTTGGCCTTGCGCACCTTCGTGGCGATGGTCTCGGCATCGTCGGTCAGGTTGATCCGCGAATAGTCTGACGGGTCCGACTTGGACATCTTCTTGGTGCCGTCGCGCAGGCTCATCACGCGCGGGGCGGGGCCCTGCGTCATCGCCTCCGGCATCGGAAAGAAACCGAGATCGCCCGTGCCGAGGCTTTTCGACGAGATCGATCCGGCAAAGTCGTTGTTGAACTTCTGGGCGATATCCCGGGTCAGCTCCAGATGTTGCGTCTGGTCGTCGCCGACGGGCACATGCGTGCCCTTGTAGAGCAGGATGTCGGCGGCCATCAGCACCGGATAGGCATAGAGCCCGATCGAGGCGGCCTCGCGGTCCTTGCCGGCCTTCTCCTTGAACTGGGTCATGCGGTTCAGCCAGCCGAGCCGCGCGACGCAGTTGAACACCCAGGCGAGCTCGGCATGCTGCCGCACCTGGCTCTGGTTGAAGATGATGCTGCGCTTGGGATCGACGCCGGCCGCGACATAGGCCGCCGTCACCTCGCGCGTCGCGCGCTTCAGTTCGGCCGGCCCGCCCCAGACGTCGAGGCCTTGCGTGATCGCGTGCATGTCGACGACGCAATAGATGCAGTCATACGTCTCCTGCATCGCGACCCAGTTGGTCAACGCGCCGAGGTAATTGCCGAGATGCAGCGTCGCCGTCGGCTGCATGCCGGAGAAGACGCGCTGGTGAAAGGCCGCCATCGGGCGCTCCATCGTCACGATGCGAGGAAAACGGGAGCGGCCTTCTGGCTCATGGCCGTGGCTTGCGCAAGAGGCGCAAGCGAACCGCCGGTCCAAACGCGCCTAGCGCCCAGCCGACCGCGCCATAGACGGCAAGCCCGCCGCCGCACAGCGCGGCGAGGCCCGCCGCCCGCAGCAGCGTCGGCTGACCGGCGGCGAGCCAGCCAGCCAGCGCCGATGCGGCCAGCAGCAGCGCCGCCAGCATCGCCGCGCTGGCGACGAGTGCCGCGAAGACCGGGGCGAGATTGGCCCGGTTCGGGCGCCACAGCCCGTCCCGCGCCAGCGCCGCCGCCAGCATCGCCGCCTGGGCGAGGAAGGCGAGGCTGGCGGCGAAAGCCGCCGTCTCCGCGGCGCGGCCTTCGCGGGCGAGCACGAGGCCGGCCAGGATCGCGACGAGAATGGCGAGCAGCCCCGCCAGCAGCGGCAGGCGCGGCGTCTGGCGGGCGAAATAGACCTGGCCGAAGACTTTTGCCGCCACGGCGAAGGGCAGGCCGAGCGCGAACGCCGCCAGCGCGGCGGCCGTGCGCTCGCGATCCTGCGCGCCGAAGCGGCCATGCTCGAACAGCACCGAGACGATCGGCTCCGCCAGCGCCGCCAGCGCCGTCGCGGCGGGCAAAGCGAGCGCCAGCCCCAGCGCCAGCGCCCGGCCGAGCGCGGCGTCGTCGCCGGGCCGCGCCGCCATCTCCGACAACGCCACCGTGCCCATCGCGACGCCGACGAAACCGAGCGGAAGCTGGAAGACCCGGTCGGCGTAATACAGCGCCGCGACCGCGCCGGGTTCGGCCGAGGCGATCTGCGTCGCGACCAGCAGGACGAGTTGCGCGCTCGAGGCCGCGAGCAGGGTCGCCCCGCCGGTGCCGACAAGCCGGCTCATCTGCGGCGACCAGCGCAGGCTCGGGCGTGGCAGGCCGAGGCGGCGCAGGCCGAACAGGATCAGGGCCAGATGGGCGAGGCCGGTCAGGCTGACCAGGCCGGCGAGCCATGGCGCGGCGAAGGCGGGCTCGCCGCCGGCGACCAGAAGGACAAGCAGCACGCCGAGCAGGATCGCGTTCATCAGCGCTGGCGCGAGCGCCGCCAGCGCGAAGCGCTTTTCCGCGTTCAGCAGAGCAGCCAGCATCGCCGCCAGCGTCGTCAGCAGCAGGAAGGGCAGCATCAGCCGCGTATACTGCGCCGCCAGCGCCAGGGTAGCCGGCTCGTCGGCGAAACCGCCCGCGAGGCCGAGCACGACCCAGGGCGCAAAGATCTCGCCGAGCCCGACGAGAACCAGCAGCAGCAGCGCCAGATGCGACGCCGCCTCGCCTGCGAATTTTTGCGCGGCAGCCGTACCGCTCGCGCCCTTGACCGCCAGATAGAGCGGTACGAAGGGCGCATTGAGGCCGCCCTCGCCGAGCACGCGCCGGACGAGATTCGGCAGCCTGAGCGCCGCGAGAAAGGCGTCCGCGACGGGTCCCGCGCCGAGCAACCGGGCGATCAGCACGTCGCGCGCGAAGCCGAGCAGGCGGGAGAGGATGGTAGCCGCGCCTACCACAGCGGAATCGCGGGCGAGGCGGGATGGCGTGGCGAAAGGCTCGGATCGTCGAGGCGTCACAACTTAACCGTTGCCCATTTGTTCGATTGCTGATTCACTTGGTGACGATGGGAGGCCAACATGGACAGCGCATTCAATCGCGAAAAATTCAAGGCCGTGGTGCACTACCTGTGTCATCACGCGCCGAGCGATTTCGGCCGCGTCAAACTGCACAAGGCGCTTTATTTCGCCGATATGGTTCATTTCATCGATCGTGGCCGGCCTCTTACCGGCGTCGACTACGTGAAGCAGCAGTTCGGACCAACGGCGCGCCATCTCAAATCAGCGTTAGACGAACTGGGTCACGCCAAAAGAATCCGTGTGACGAAGGAAAACTATTTCGGACTCCCGAAATACGTCTTTGAATCTCTCGGCCCTCCCACATCCAATCTGCTATCGCAGCATGACAATGGTCTGCTCGACGGTATTCTCGACTTCGTCAGCGACCATAGCGCAACCGCATTATCGGAGCTGAGTCACAACGAAGCCTGGCAGGCATTCGAGATCGGCTCGGTCATTCCCTATGAAACGGCTTACTGGTTGATCCCTGTCGAAATCACTGACGACGACGTCGCATGGGCTAAAGCGCAGCCGCTGCCTTTGGCGTCCTGAGACCGACGATCTTGGGAGATTGCATCTGGCACGAGCTGGCGATGAGCGGACTGCGCCGGCTCTGTGCGTCCGAAAGTATCGACATCCATGGGGTGAGGTCCAGCATCGAGATCAGGCTCTCCATGTCGACCCGTTTCGCCTATCGTCGCGTCGACGCCCTGACGGGACGCGCCTTGCGCGTCACAGCGCTTGGCTTGGGCGGCGACCGAGCGATCCGAATTTACTTCGAAGCTTCGGACCCGATCCAAATCTGGGCGATAGGTCCGCAATCTGGCTCGCCTACAGAATGAACCGGCTCAGATCGGCGTTCTTCGCCAGGTCCCCGATCCGCGCCTCGACATAGGCCGCGTCGATCGTCACCGCCTCGCCGGAGCGGTCGGGCGCGGTGAAGGAGATATCATCGAGGATGCGCTCGATCACGGTCTGGAGCCGGCGCGCGCCGATGTTCTCGACGGTCGAATTCACATCGACCGCGATGCGGGCGATGGCGTGGATCGCATCCGGCGTGAACTCGACCGCGACCTGTTCGGTCGCCATCAGCGCCACCGTCTGCTTGATCAGACTCGCCTCGGTCTCGGTCAGGATGCGCTTGAAATCCTCGATGTCGAGCGGCTGGAGTTCGACCCTGATCGGCAGCCGCCCCTGCAGCTCCGGCAGCAAATCGGATGGGCGCGAGACGTGGAAGGCGCCAGACGCGATGAACAGGATATGGTCGCTCTTCACCGCGCCGTGCTTCGTCGCGACCGTGGTGCCTTCGATCAGCGGCAAGAGGTCGCGCTGCACGCCCTCGCGCGAGACGTCGGCCCCGCTCTTGCCCTCGCGGGCGCAGATCTTGTCGATCTCGTCGAGGAAGACGATGCCGTTCTCCTCGACCTCGCGGATGGCGGCCTGCACGATCGCCTCCTGGTCGATCAGCTTGTCGCTTTCCTCGGTCAGCAGCGGGCCATAGGCGTCCTTGACCAGCACGCGGCGCGGCTTGCCCTTCTGGCCAAAAGCCTTTCCGAACATGTCGCCGAGACTGATCGCGCCGATCGAGGCGCCGGGCATGCCGGGCACCTCGAACATCGGCGTGTTGGAGGCCCCGCTCGCGATCTCGACCTCGATCTCCTTCTCGTCGAGTTCGTTGGCGCGGAGTTTCCGGCGGAAGGAATCGCGCGTCGCGGGGCTCGCCGTCGAGCCGACCAGCGCATCGAGCACGCGCTCCTCGGCCGCGACATGGGCCTTGGCCTGGACATCCTTGCGCCGGCCCTCGCGCACCAGCGAAATCGCGACCTCGACGAGATCACGCACGATCGATTCGACGTCGCGGCCGACATAGCCGACCTCGGTGAACTTCGTCGCCTCGACCTTGAGGAAGGGCGCGTTGGCGAGCCTTGCGAGCCTTCGCGCGATCTCGGTCTTGCCGCAGCCGGTCGGCCCGATCATCAGGATGTTCTTCGGCGAAACCTCTTCGCGCAGCGGCCCCTCCAACTGCTGCCGGCGCCAGCGGTTGCGCAAGGCGATGGCGACCGCGCGCTTGGCGTCGTTCTGGCCGACGATGAAACGGTCGAGTTCCGAGACGATCTCGCGGGGAGAGAAACTGGTCATGAAGCGACACGATCCGGCTGAAACTGCATGATGAGGACGTCCTCGGTCCGGCCTTCGAGATGCGGCACGGGCCGGAAGCCCGCCTTGCGATAGGCCGCGACCGCGCGGCCATTGGCCGGATCGGGATCGATGATGATCGTGCGGTGCCCCTCGGCCAGCAGCATGGCGATGAAGCGCCGCAGGACCGCCGAGCCGATGCCGCGCGCCAGCCTTTCGCCATCGGCGAGCGAGAGATCGACGCCGACGGCGTCGGACGGCAGCTCCATCAGCCAGGGATTGTCGTCGGCCCATTCGGGAATCTGGTGCGGGCCGATCTTCCAGACCTGGATATAGCCGGCCGGTCCGCCATCCAGCGTGAAAATGAACGGGCGGCAGGTCGCATCGACGCCGGTGACCATGTCGCGGACATAACCAAGCTCGGTTTCCGGATCGCCCCACCATTCCTGCCAATGCGGCCGGGCCATCCATTCGCCCAGCATCGGCAGGTCGGCGAGCGTCACGGGCAAGAAGGCGATGTTGGTCTGTTCTTGCGGGTTCACGCCGCCTCCAGCGTCTCGATGACGAGCGAATGGTTGGTGTAGACGCAGATGTCGCCGGCGATCTTCATCGCCTTGCGCACGATCGTCTCGGCGTCCGCCTCGACATCGACCAGCGCGCGCGCCGCGGCGAGCGCGAAATTGCCGCCCGAGCCGATCGCCATCACCGAGCCGTGCTCGCCTGCCTCCGGCTCCAGCACGTCGCCTGTGCCGGAGATCAAGAGCGAGACCTCCTTGTCGGCGACCAGCAGCATCGCTTCGAGCCGGCGCAGATAGCGGTCGGTGCGCCAGTCCTTGGCGAGCTCGACGCAGGCGCGCAGCAACTGCGTCGGATACTGCTCGAGCTTGCTCTCCAGCCGCTCGAACAGCGTGAAAGCGTCGGCGGTCGCGCCGGCGAAGCCCGCGATCACCGCGCCCTTGGCGAGCCGGCGGACCTTCTTCGCGTTGCCCTTCATGATGGTCTGGCCGAGCGAGACCTGCCCGTCGCCGCCGATGACGACCTTGCCGCCCTTGCGCACCATCAGGATCGTGGTCGCGTGCATCAGCGGGGCGTTGCTGGCGTTATCCATCAGGGCGTCTTCCGGTGTCTTGGGCGTTTTGGCGTCTGCGGCGTCGCGCCAGATGTAAGTGTTTTCCGGCCGCAGACAATCGGCCGGGTGGCGTGAGCGCGAACGCGCTGCTAAAGCACGCCGCGATACCGCTCCGGAAGGGTTGCCCCATGCGTTCTGGCGACGTGAAGCGCCGCACCAACGAGACCGACATTACGGTGAAGCTCGGGCTCGACGGCACGGGCAAAGCCGAGATCGCCACGGGCGTCGGCTTCCTCGACCATATGCTCGACCTGTTCGCGCGCCATTCGCTGATCGACCTCGCCATCTCGGTCAAGGGCGACACCCATATCGACGACCACCATTCGGTCGAGGATGCCGGCATCGCGCTGGGCGAGGCCCTGAAACAGGCGCTCGGCGACAAGAAGGGCATCCGCCGCTATGCCGACGTCCATCTGCCGATGGACGAGACGCTGACCCGCGTCGCGATCGACGTCTCCGGCCGGCCCTTCCTGGTTTTCCGGACGCAGTTCAAGGCGGAGAAGATCGGCAGTTTCGACACCGAGCTGGTGCGCGAGTTCTTCCAGGCTTTTGCGATGAACGCCGGCGTCACGCTGCATGTCGAGACGCTCTATGGCGACAACGCCCATCACATCGCCGAGAGCTGCTTCAAGGCGCTGGCGCGGGCGCTGCGTATCGCGCTTGAGGTCGATCCGCGCGAGGGTGGCCGCGTGCCCTCGACCAAGGGCGCGCTCTGAAGGGTTCTGAACCATGGCGTTCTACAGCGTGATGATCCCGCCGCCCGGCTCCGGCGGCCCGCGCGAGGAGATCGAGCAGGCCCGCCTGCTGCCGGAGACCTTTACCTGGTCGGCCTTCGCGCTGGGCGGCCTCTGGCTGCTCGGCAAACGGCTCTGGCTGGCGACGCTGATTTACGCGCTGATCTGGGGCGCGCTGTTCTATGCGCGGACCCGCTTCGGCCTGACCGGCGGCGCGCTGATGGCGAGCTTCTGGGCGATCGGCGTCTTTCTGGGGCTCGAAGGCCAGAACCTGATCGCCCGCAAGCTGGCGCGGCAAGGCTGGCGGCTCGCGGACGTGGTCGAGGCGCGCGACTTGGCCGAAGCCGAGCGGCGCTATTTCGAGCGCGCGCTCGCCGGCGACGCCGCACCGCCGCGTCAGGCTGCGCTGCCGGCCCTGCGTCCGCAACCCTCGGGCCCTGTCCCCGTGATCGGGCTCTTCCCCGAGGCGCGTGGGCGGTGAGCCAGTCGGTCGCGATCATCGATTACGGCTCGGGCAATCTCCACTCCGCCGCAAAAGCCTTCGAGCGCGCGGCGAGTGAATCCGGGCTCAGTTCGACGATCCGCGTCACCAGCGACGCGGGCGAGGTGCGCGCGGCCGATCGCATCGTGCTGCCGGGCGTCGGCGCCTTCGCCGACTGCCGGCGCGGGCTCGACGCCGTGCCCGGCATGGTCGAGGCGCTGGAGGAGGCGGTGCGGGTCAGGCAGCGGCCCTTTCTCGGCATCTGCGTCGGCATGCAGCTTCTGGCGACGCGCGGGCTTGAATACACGGTCACGCCGGGCCTGGGCTGGATTCCCGGCGACGTCGCGCTGATCGTGCCGGACGATGACGGCCTCAAGATCCCTCATATGGGCTGGAACACCCTGCACAGGCAGGACGACCACCCCTTGCTCGACGGCATCGAGACCGACCCGGCGGGGCTGCACGCCTACTTTGTCCACTCCTACGCGCTCAATGCCGATCGGGCCGAGGACGTGTTGGCCGTCACCGATCATGGCGGCCCGGTCACCGCCATGGTGGCGCGCGGAAACATCGCCGGAACGCAATTCCACCCCGAGAAGAGCCAGACGCTGGGCTTGAAGCTGATCGCCAATTTTCTGGGCTGGACGCCGTGATCCTCTTCCCCGCCATCGACCTCAAGAATGGCCAGTGCGTGCGCCTGCAACAGGGCGACATGGACCGGGCGACCGTGTTCAACGACGACCCGGCAGCCCAGGCCTCGGCCTTCGAGGCTCAGGGTTTCCAGTGGCTGCATGTCGTCGATCTCGACGGCGCATTCGCGGGCAAGCCGATGAACGCCTCCGCCGTAGAGGGGATTCTCGCCAAGGTCGCCTTCCCGGTTCAGCTCGGCGGCGGCATTCGCGACATGGCCACCGTCGCGGGCTGGCTGGAGAAGGGCGTCGCCCGCGTCATCATCGGCACGGCCGCTGTGCGCGATCCCGGCTTCGTCCGCGAGGCGGCGAAGGCTTTCCCCGGCAAGGTCGCGGTCGGCATCGACGCGCGCGACGGCTTCGTCGCGGTCGAGGGCTGGGCCGAGACCTCGGCGCTGGCGGCCGACGATCTCGGTCGGCGCTTCGAGGACGCCGGCGTCGCGGCGATCGTCTACACCGACATCGCCCGTGACGGCATGTTGCAGGGCGTCAACTGGGACGGCACGATCGCGCTGGCGAACGCGCTGACGATCCCGGTGATCGCGTCCGGCGGTCTCGCCTCGATGGCCGATATCGAGCGGCTCTGTGCGCCCGAGGCGGCGATCCTGGAGGGCGCGATCACGGGGCGGGCGCTCTATGACGGGCGGATCGACCCGAAGCAGGCGCTGGCGCGGTTGGGTGAGAGCAACCGCTGACGTCGCCATCCGAGCATGCTAGTCTCCCGATATGACACTGATGACCTTTGTCACGACGCCATCGCCCGAGGCCCTCCGCTACGAACAGGATTTCTATTCCTGGGCGTTAGAGCAGGCCGAGCTTTTGCGAGGCCGACGCTGGGATGAGCTGGACATCGCTAACGTAGTTGAGGAGCTTGAAAGCTTGGCACGTTCCGAGTTCCGCTCGCTCGTCAGCGCCTTGCGTGTCCTCACCCTGCATTTGTTGAAATGGGACCATCAGCCGGAGCGAAGAAGCCGGAGTTGGGCGCTGACGATTGCGGTTCAAAGGCAGGAATTGTCCGCGATCATGAAAGACAATCCTGGCCTCAAGCCGCGCGTCGGCGAAGCCGTCGAGCGAGCGTATCAAATGGCCCGTCTGGAAGCCGCCAAGGAGACGGGGTTGGACGAGGATGTGTTTCCGCCGGCCTGCCCTTATGACCTTTCTGTCATCTCTACGCGCGAAATTGCGCATCGCTGATCCATTCTCGGCTCGCCCACCGTCAAATGACCCTCAAAACCCGCATCATCCCCTGTCTCGACGTCAAGGACGGCCGTGTCGTCAAGGGCGTCAACTTCGTCGATCTCGTCGATGCCGGCGATCCGGTGGAGGCTGCGAAGGCCTATGACGCGGCCGGCGCCGACGAGCTCTGCTTCCTCGACATCACGGCGAGCCATGAGGATCGCGGCATCCTGTTCGACATCGTCAGCCGCACGGCGGAAGCCTGCTTCATGCCGCTGACCGTCGGCGGCGGCGTGCGCAGCGTCGAGGACATCCGCAAGCTGCTTCTGGCCGGCGCCGACAAGGCCTCGATCATGACGGCCGCCGTGCATCGGCGCGAATTCGTGCGCGAGGCGGCGGAAAAATTCGGCGCGCAATGCATCGTCGTCGCGATCGACGCCAAGCAGGTTTCGCCCGAGCGCTGGGAGGTCTTCACCCATGGCGGGCGCAACGCGACCGGCATCGACGCCGTCGCCTATGCGCGCGAGGTCGCGAGCCTCGGCGCGGGCGAAATCCTGCTGACCTCGATGGACCGCGACGGCGCCAGGATCGGCTTCGACCTCGCTTTGACACGACGCGTCGCGGATGCGGTCTCGATTCCCGTCGTGGCGTCGGGCGGCGTCGGCACGCTCGACCATCTCGTCGAGGGCGTGAGCCGGGGCCATGCCAGCGCGGTGCTGGCCGCCTCGATCTTCCATTTCGGGACCTACACGATTCCGCAGGCCAAGGCGCATATGGCGGCCGCGGGCCTTCCGATGCGGCTGGATTGAGCATGGCGATACACACTTTGGTTGTCATTCCGGGGCTTCGCACTGCGAAGAACCCGGAACCCACGACCGGGCGAGCTGCCGTTTGCCCCCGTCTAAAGGTCCCACCCGGTCATGGGTTCCGGGTTCGCGCCTTCGGCGCGCGCCGGAATGACAGGATGTGGTCATGACCACATTCACCCTCGCCGACCTCGAAGCCCGCATCGCCGAGCGCGCCGCCGCCTCGCCCGACGAATCCTGGACGGCGAAGCTTCTCGCCGCCGGTCCTGAGCGCGCGGCGAAAAAGCTCGGCGAGGAGGCGGTCGAGGCCGTGATCGCCGCCGTGAAGGGCGACCGCGCCGAGCTGATCGCGGAATCCGCCGACCTGCTCTATCATCTGTTGGTCGTGCTCAAGTCGCGCGATGTTGCATTGCAAGACGTGTTGAGCCAGCTTGAGGTCCGCACCGCCAAATCCGGCCTCGTCGAAAAAGCCTCGCGGCCGGGCTGAATCCGGGGATTGTCCTGCGTTGAACCTCGAAGCCTGGAATGCGGGTCACGCCATGGACCAGCGCCTGATGCCCGCCCCGGCCGGCCCCGATCTGGGCTCGCCCTACCGGACCTTTTCGCGCGACGAGTGGGCGCATCTGCGCGCCGATACGCCGCTGACGCTGTCGGTCGACGACCTGACCAAGCTGCAATCGATCAACGACCCGATCTCGCTCGACGAGATCGTGGCGATCTACCTGCCGCTGTCGCGGCTGCTTTCGCTCTATGTCGCGGCGACGCAGGGCCTGTTCAAGGCGACGCAGCGCTTCCTGCTGGCCGAGGCCGAGGTCAAGGTGCCCTATATCATCGGTGTCGCCGGCTCCGTCGCGGTCGGCAAGTCGACCACGGCGCGCGTGCTCAAGGCGCTGCTCTCGCGCTGGCCGAACACGCCGAAGGTCGAGCTCGTCACCACCGACGGCTTCCTGCTGCCGAACGCCGAGCTCGAACGGCGCGGGCTGATGCAGCGCAAGGGTTTTCCCGAGAGCTATGACGGCGCGGCGATCCTGCGCTTCCTCTCCGATGTGAAGGCCGGCCGGCAGGCGGTCGCCGCGCCGGTCTATTCGCATCTGGTCTATGACGTGGTGCCGGGCGAGACGGTCACCGTTGAGCGGCCCGACATCCTGATCCTGGAGGGGCTGAACGTGCTCCAGCCGAGCCGGATGCCCAAGGACGGCACGGTCATCCCCTTCGTCTCGGATTATTTCGACTTCTCGGTCTATCTCGACGCCGACGAGAACGACCTGCACCGCTGGTACGTCAACCGCTTCATGACGCTGCGCCAGACGGCCTTCCGCGACCCGCGCTCGTTCTTCCGCAAATATGCCGAGATCGCCGAGGACGAGGCGCTGTCGATCGCGGAAAGCCTCTGGACCGGGATCAACCTGCCGAACCTGCAGGAGAACATCCTGCCGACGCGCCAGCGCGCCAGCCTGATCCTGACCAAGGGCGCGAGCCACCGCATCCAGCAGGTCGCGCTGCGGCGGCTCTAAGGATGACGGCATGATGTCGTCCGAAAACCGGTTCCCACTGTTCGGCATCATGCTGTGATCGAGGGACTCGCCCCGCTCGCCGGCATGGCGGGCGCGGCCTTCGTCGCCGCGACGCTGCTGCCGGCGCAGTCGGAGATCGTCTTCGTCGGGTTGCTGGCGGCGAAATCCGTCGATCCGCTGGCGCTGTTTTTCGTCGCCAGCATCGCCAACACGGCGGGCTCCGTGGTGAACTGGTGGCTCGGGCGCGTCATCGCGCGTCACGGCGTCGAACGCCTGCCGGCCCGCCTTCGGCCCGATCCCGAAAGGCTCGCACAGGCGCAGGGCTGGTTCCGGCGCTTCGGCTGGCCGTCGCTGCTGTTCGCCTGGCTGCCGGTCGGCGGAGACCCGCTCACCTTCGTGGCCGGCACGCTGAACTATCCGCTCGGGCGCTTTGTCGGGCTGGTGCTGATCGGCAAGGCGGCGCGCTACGCCGCGCTCTGGGCCGGCTGGTCGAGCATCGCCTGACCCGATCGTTAGAATTTGCGAAAGCTGGCGGCTCGGGCTACCAGCAAGCGCCCGATTTCAGGAGATTCCCGACATGACCATTCAGCGCATCGCAGTCGGCCCGCGCATGTCCAAGGCCGTGGTGCATGGCGACACCGTTTATCTCGCCGGCCAGGTCGCCGACAAGGCGGCCGGCAAGAGCGTCGCCGAGCAGACGACCGAGATTCTCGGCATCATCGACGGGCTGCTGGCGCAGGCCGGGACCGACAAGACGAAGCTGCTGATGGTCAATATCTGGCTGTCGGACATGTCGACCTTCGCCGAGATGAACGGCGTCTGGGACAAATGGGTGGTGGCGGGCGAGACGCCCGGCCGCGCCACGGTCGAGGCGAAGCTCGCCGGGCCGCAATTCACCGTCGAGATCGCCGTCATCGCCGGCAAGTGAGCCAGGCAGCGGGCCGGGGGCGCGAGATGGGGACCAAGCCGGTCGATATCGCCGCGCTGCTGGCCCATGTCGCGAACGCGCAAGGCGCGCCGCCACCGGCGCTGCTCGCCATGGTCGCGGCGCTCGTCAAGGGGCCGACGACCCGGCCGGCCGAGGCGCTGGAGAGCCTGTTCGCCCGCAAGGCGCAGGATTTTCTGGCGCTGAGAGAACGGCTGGCGCTGGCGATCGGCGACGACGAATGCCGCCGTCTGCGCCGCGAGGCCGCCGCCGCGATCGAGACCGGCCGCTTCGCCGAGGCCGACAAGGCGCTCGCTCTGGCGGAACTTCATCTGCTCGATGGTTCGACCGATCTCACGGCCTTGGCCGAGGCGCGCCGCCTCTGGGCCGGCGAGACGCGCGCGGACCGGGCGGCGACGAGTTTTCTCAGAACCGCGCCCGAGGCCTATGTCGAGGCGGCGCAGCGCTATGGCGAGGCGTCCGCGCTGGTCGGTCTCGCCGATCTGCCGCGCAGCCGCGCGCTGGCTCTGGCGCAGATCGCCGTGCAGGCGCGCAAGACCGAGGATCTCGGCGGGCGCGAGGGGCTGGACGCCTCTATGGCCGGCTGCCGGCGCCTGCTCGACGGGCTGGACAGCCTGGTCGAGCCGGTCGCTTTCGCGGCCGGGCAGGCGGCCCTCGCGGACGCGCTCGATCAGCTTTCCGGCATAACCGGCGAGGCCGGGCCGCGGGCCGAGGCCCTCGAAGCCTGCCGGGCGGGTCTGGACGATCTGCGCCGGAACGAGGCGCCCGATCTGTGGCGGCGGCTGCAGGCGCGTCTGGGCGTGGTCGCGCTGGCGCTCGGCGCGGCGCAGGATGACGAGGCCCTTCTCGAAGAAGCGGTGGCGGCGCTCGCCTCCGCGCTCTCGGCCTGGGATCGCGACCGCGACGCGCCGGGCTGGCTCGATCGCGAACACGACATCGCCCGGGCCCGCGCCCTGCTGGGGGGCAAACGCAGCGACCTCGCCTTGCTGGAGCGCGCCTTCAACAGCTTCAACCGCGTGGCGACGGCCATCGACCGCGCGCGCGAACCGCTGCGCTGGGCCGGGCTACAGGACGACATGGGCAATGTGCTCGTGGCCATGGGGGAGCGCTACAGCGAGCCGGTGGTTCTGGAGGAGGCGGTTGCCGCCTTCGGCCTGGCGCTCGAGGAGCGCAAGCGCGAGGCCGCTCCTCTGCTCTGGGCTACGAGTTCGGCGAACCAGGCGCTGGCGACCATGGAGCTCGCGCGACGTCAGAGGGATGCAGGCGTAGCCCAGCGCGCTCTGGCGCAGATCGTGGCGGCGGTCGAGGCGATGCGCGGCGCGGGCTACGCCGCCAACGCCGCCAAGCTGGAAAAGAAGCTGGTCGAAGCCGGGGCAATGGCGGAGAAGCTGCGCAAGCGCTGACGCCGTCTCAGGCCCTACCGGCGCTCCAGCCGCTCCAGCCGCTCCAGCGCGGCGTCGAGCGTGGCGTCATGCTTGGCGAAGCAGAAGCGCACCACGGTCTTCACCGCCCCTTCCGCATAGAAGGCGCTGACCGGAATCGCGGCGACGCCGTTCCCCGTCACCAGCCGCTGGCAGAAATCGACATCGTCGCTCTCGCCGAGCGGGGCGATGTCGACATTGAGGAAATAGGTGCCGACGCTGGGCAGCACGCTGTAGCCGAGGCCCCTGAGGCCGTCGGCGAAGCGGTCGCGCGAGCGCTGGAAATCGGCGCGCATGCCCTCGAAATAGGAATCGTCCTTGCCCAGCCCATAGGCGACGGCGGCCTGCAGGTTCGGCGGGGTCGTGAAGGTGATGTATTGGTGCGCCTTGGCCAGCACCTTCATCAGCTTCGGCGCGGCCATCACGAGGCCGACCTTCCAACCGGTCAGCGAAAAGATCTTGCCGGCCGAGGAGATCTTGACCGTGCGCTCGCGCATGCCGGGCCGGCTCAGCATCGGCTGGTGCCTGCGGCCGTCGAAGACGACATGCTCCCAGACCTCGTCGCAGATCGCGACCGCGTCGTGCTTCACGCAGAAGGCGGCCAAAAGGTCGAGATCGGCCTCGCTGAAGATCGTCGCCGTCGGGTTGAGCGGGTTGTTGAACAGCACGACCCTGGTCTTCGGCGAGAAGGCGCGCGCCAGCGCCTCCTCGCTCAGCCCGAAGGCCGGCGGCGTCAGCGTCACGAATTTCGGGATGCCGCCGGCCCGGCGCACCAGCGGCACATAGGCGTCGTACATCGGCTCGAACAGCACCACTTCGTCGCCGGGCGAGACCAGCGCCATCAGCGCGCCGGCGATCGCCTCGGTCGCGCCCGAGGTCACCATGACCTCGCTGTCGGGATCGAGCTCGAGCCCCTGCCAATGCCTGAAATGCGCGGCGCAAGCCTGGCGCAGCTCGGGCAGGCCCATCATCGGCGGATACTGGTTCCAGCCGTTGATCACGGCGTCGGCCGCCTTGCGCCGGACATCCTCGGGGCCCGGATCGTCGGGAAAACCCTGGCCGAGATTGACCGCGCCGGTCTCGCGCGCGAGCCGCGACATCACCTCGAACACGCTGGTCGGCAGGGCGGAAAAGATCGGATTCATCGCAAGGCAACGTCGCTGAATGGCCGGAGGGAGCGTCGCTCTACCATGCCGGCCATCGGCGCGCACCAAGCCGAAGTCCCGGAAACAGCGCGAAACCAAATATCGAATGACGAATGTTGACATTCATCATAGATCAGGTTTTAGTCCCCTCGCCGGTCCACGACGGGCGCCTGCGGCGGCTTCGCCCCTTTGACGTTGCAGGATATTGGCGTGGACCGGTGACCCTCCTTTTCGCGCGGTCATGCCGGCTTGCTCCGGCCGTCTCCCGCGCCTAATCACGGCGCATGGCCAGCCCGCATACGCCCGCGCTCATGATCCTCGGAACCGGCTCGAATGTCGGCAAATCCCTGATCGTCGCCGGGCTCTGCCGACTCTTCGCCGATCGTGGTTTCAAAGTCCGCCCGTTCAAGCCGCAGAACATGTCCAACAATGCCGCCGCGACATCCGGCGGCGAGATCGGCCGGGCCCAGGCCCTGCAGGCGCGCGCCGCCCGCATCGCCCCGCATGTCGACATGAACCCGGTGCTGCTCAAGCCCGAGAGCGAAACCGGCAGCCAGATCGTGCTGCAGGGCCGCGTCGCCGGCCATCTCGCCTCGGGCGATTACGCCAGGCGCGGCGATTTTCTCCCCAAGGTGCTGGAAAGTTTTGTACGCCTCGGCGCAGACGCCGATCTAGTCCTCGTCGAGGGCGCCGGCTCGCCGGCCGAGACCAATCTGCGCGCCCGCGACATCGCCAATCTCGGCTTTGCGCGCGCAGCCAACGTGCCGGCGGTCCTGATCGGCGACATCGACCGCGGCGGCGTCATCGCCAGCCTTGTCGGGACGCATGCGGTGCTGGACGACGCCGACCGCGCCATGATCGCCGCTTTCGCGATCAACCGCTTTCGCGGCGACGTCGCCCTGTTTCGCGAAGGCGTCGCGACGATCCGCGCCGCGACAGGCTGGCCCTGCCTCGGCATCGTGCCCTGGTTTGCCGAGGCGCAGCGCCTGCCGGCCGAGGACGGGCTTGACCTGCGCTCGGGCGTGCGCCGGCCGGATGCCGCGCTCAAGGTCGCGGTCCCGGTCCTGCCGGGCATCGCCAATTTCGACGATCTCGACCCGCTCAGGCTGGAGGCCGGCGTCGACCTCGCGCTGGTGCTGCGCGGGCAGGCGCTGCCCGGAGACGCCGACCTGATCATCCTGCCGGGCTCGAAGACCACCTTGCGCGATCTCGCCGTGCTGCGCGCAGAGGGCTGGGACATCGATATCCAGGCCCATCGCCGGCGCGGCGGCCATGTGATCGGCCTCTGCGGCGGCTATCAGATGCTCGGGCGGGTGGTCCGCGATCCGCTCGGGCTCGAGGGGCCGCCGGGCGAGGCGCCGGGACTCGGCCTGCTCGACGTCGAGACCGTACTCGACCGCGACAAGACCGTGCGCGAGGTCGATTTCGGCCACCTCGCCAGCGACGCGGCCGGGCGCGCCTACGAAATCCATCTCGGTCGCACCGAAGGCCCCGACACGCACCGTGCGCCTTTCCGGATCGGCGAGCGGCGCGACGGCGCGACGAGCCCGGACGGGCGCGTCGTCGGCAGCTATCTGCATGGGGTCTTCGCGTCGGATCGGGTGCGCGGCGCGCTGCTTTCGACGATCGCCGGCGCGGCGCGGCCGGCGGGAACAGCCTATGAAGACGAGGTCGAGACGACGCTCGACCGCCTTGCCGCGCATCTCGCGCAGCATCTCGACGTCGAGGCGCTTCTGGCGCTGGCGAGATCGCGCGGCGCATTTTGACGCCTGCGCCCGACTCTATGTCGGATTTTATAGCCGGCCACGGATAAAGTCTTTATACGCCATGACATTGACGAATGATGAAATTCGTCATAGCTGAATATTCGTCCCCCGAAACCGCCGTCAATCGAAACGGGCGTCCTGTTGAGTCATCCCGAACGCGACACCAGGCTGAGCATCGTCGACACTGCCGAGCGCTTCTTCCGCGAGATCGGCTACCAGAAGACGACCGTCGCCGACATCGCCAAGTCGCTGCGGATGAGCCCGGCCAATGTCTACCGCTTCTTCGACTCGAAGAAGGCGATCAACGAGGCGGTCCTGGCGCGCTACAAGGGCGAACTCGAGCAGGCGCTGTCGGCCCTCGCCGACGGTCGGGGTTCGGCTTCGGAGCGGCTCTCGGAGATGCTGCTGGCCACGCATCGCATCAATGAGGCGCGCTTCAAGGACCAGCTCCGCATGAACGAGATGGTCTGCGCGGCGATGGAGGAGAGCTGGGACGCGATCCTCGGCCATATCGACCGCCTCGACGCGGTGCTCTGCCGCGTCGTGTCGGACGGCGTCGCCACCGGCGAGTTCCGCCCGGTCGATCCGCTGGCCGCGACGCGCTGCATCCGGACCGCGATGATCCGCTTCCAGCATCCGCTGCTGATGGACCAGTGCGCGCGCATGCCGGGCCCGACGGTGCAGGAGCAGATCGCCTTCGTCCTGGCCGGCCTCAAGCGCGCCGCCGCCTGAATTCGATCCGCGCCGACGACGGGCCCGCGTTGACAAGCCGGTGAGGGAGCGGGATACCCCGCCTGCCATGGCCCCGTTCTCGAAGCAGAACCTCAAGAAGCTCGCCGTCATCGTCCATGATCTCGTGGTCACGGCGCTGGCGATCTGGCTCGTCTTCGTCATCCGCTTCGAGGGCTGGCAGCTCAACGAGCATCTGCGCCATCTGCCGCGCTTCCTGCCGCTCTTCGTCGCCTATGCCGGGCTGGTCTACTGGTTCTTCTCGCTCTACCGCTCGAAATGGCGCTTCGCCTCGCTGCCGGACCTGTCCAACATCGTCAAGGCGGTGACCATCCTGGCGCTGAGCCTGCTCGTGGTCGACTACATCCTGGTCTCGCCGGATTTCTACGGCGCCTTCTTCTTCGGCAAGATCACGATCGCGCTCTACTGGCTGGTCCAGAACGCCCTGCTCGGCGGCCCGCGCCTGGCCTATCGCTATTTCAAATATTCGCGCTCCAGGCATCAGGCACAGCATCGCGAGGCGCTGCCGGCTTTGCTGCTCGGGCGCAGCGTCGAGGTCGAGATGGTGATCCGCGCCATGGAGGCCGGCACGATGCGCAATCTGCGCCCCGCCGGCATCCTGTCGCCGCGGCGGGACGATCTCGGCCAGTCGATCCGCGGCGTCCCGGTGCTGGGCAGGTTGTCCGAGATCGAGACGATCGTCCTCGACGCCGCCGCGCGCGGCGAGGCCTTCCGCCGCATCGTCGCGACGGCGAGCGCGCTCGCGCCCGAGGCCGAGCCTGAACAGTGGCTCGCCCGCACCCGCAAGCTCGCCTTGCCGATTTCGCGCATCGACACGCTCGGCGAGGGTGCACGCGATGCCGAACTCGCTCCGCTCGAGATCGAGGATCTGCTGGTGCGTCCGACGGTCGCGATCGACCGCGAGCGGCTGGCGGCGTTCCTGCACGGAAAGCGCGTCATCGTTACCGGCGGCGGCGGCTCGATCGGCTCGGAAATCTGTCTGCGCTGCGCCGCCTTCGGGGCCGCCGAACTGCTGATCGTCGAGAGTTCCGAGCCGGCGCTGTTCCAGGTCACCGAGAACCTCGCGGCCGCCAGTCAGAACACGGTCGTCTCCGGCGCTCTCGCCGACGTCCGCGACCGCGCCCGGATCACGCCGCTGTTCACCGCCTTCGCGCCCGACATCGTGATCCACGCCGCCGCGCTGAAGCATGTGCCCTATCTCGAGGCCGACTGGAGCGAGGGCATCAAGACCAACATCTTCGGCTCGGTGAACGTCACCGACGCCGCCATCGCGGCGGGCGCGAAAATCTTCGTGCTGATCTCGACCGACAAGGCGATCGAGCCGGTCTCGATGCTGGGCGCGACAAAGCGCTTCGCCGAAATGTACGCGCAGTCGCGCGACGCCGAATTCGTCGCGGCCGCCGCCGGCATGCGGCTCGTCGCCGTCCGCTTCGGCAATGTGCTCGGCTCGGTCGGTTCGGTGGTGCCGAAATTCAAGGCGCAGATCGAGCGTGGCGGCCCCGTCACGGTCACCGATCCCGAGATGATCCGCTATTTCATGACGATCCGGGAGGCCTGCGATCTCGTCCTGACCGCCGCCTCGCATGCCAAAGCCGATGGGCCCGAGGCCGAGCGCGCCGCCGTCTACATCCTCAAAATGGGTCAGCCGGTGAAGATCATCGATCTCGCCGAACGGATGATCCGGCTCGCCGGCTTCGAGCCCGGCGTCGACATCGAGATCGCGGTCACCGGCGTCAGGCCCGGCGAGCGCCTGAACGAGATCCTGTTCGCCAGGGACGAGCCCAAGGCCGAGACCGGGCTCGACGGCGTCATGGCGGCCAAGCCAAGCTTCGCCGGTCGGGCCAGGCTGCAGGGCTGGCTGGCGCGTCTCGAGGCCGGGCTGAAGGCGGATGACCGCGCCGCGGCCGAGGCCGTGCTCGACGAGGCGATCCCGGATTTCAGCGCCCGCCAGACGCTCCCAGCCGCATCAGCGCCTCTTGCGTCGCAACCGGCGGCCGCCAGCCTGCCCTGAGCAATTCGTCCGGCTGGACGATCAGGCTGCCGCTGAGCTTGTCGAAGGCCTCGCTCCTGCCGGCGAGCTGCGCCGCTGCCCGCAGCCACGCGGCCGGAACCGGCAGAAGGCCGGGCCTGCGCCCGGCGCCTGCCCGCAATGCGGCGACGATGCCGGCAACGCTGATCGGCTCGGGATCGGCGACGAGATAGCAGCGCCTCGCCGGACAGCCGGGCGACAGCGCAAACAGGATGGCGGAGGCGAGGTTCTCGACCGCCAGCAGCGAGCGCGGCGCGGCCAGGCCGCCGAGCGGCAGCGGCACGGGAAGCCGCGCGAGCCTCATGAGCGCCGCCATATTGGCCTTGACGCCGGGCCCATAAACCAGCGCCGGGCGTAAGGCCACCCAGTCGAGATCGCGCGCCGCCAGCCCCTGCTCGGCGGCGCGCTTGGAGCGGCCATAGGCGTCGTCTGGCGCGGGCGCGTCGGCATCGGTCAGGGCCGGGCCGTCGAACGCGCCGTTCAGCGCCTTGACCGAGGACAGGAAGACGAAGCGGCCGACGCCGGCCGCCTGCGCCGCATCGGAGAGCGCAAGCGTCGCCTCTGTATTGATGCGGCGGTAGAGCGCCTCATTGAGGCCCGGCCCGGCATGGGCGAGACCTGCCATGTGGACGACATGGTCGACGCCTTCCAGCGCGGCGCGCCAGTCGATCGGTCCGGCGAGATCGCCTGTGACGACCGCCTCCACGCCCGGCCGGCCGGAGATCGCGCTCCGCTGCGCAAGCCGGAGCCGATATCCCGCCGCCAGCAGCGCCTCGACGACATGCGGCCCGACGAAGCCGCTCGCGCCGGTGAGAAGAACCCGCTCAGCCATGGCCCGGCCGCGGCCTCGCAAAGCGCCGGAGCTGCGCCCCGGTCAGCGCCAGCGCCGCCAGCAGGCAGGCGAGCTGCACCCAGAAGGCCGGCCAGGCGACGCTGGCGAAGGCGAGCCCGATCAGTCCGAGATTGAGCAGCGCGACCTGCGCCACGATCTCGCCGACGCCAAAACCGTTGCCCGTCGCCTGCTGGTAGAAATGCAAGCGATGCGCTTCCCAGACGCGCTCGCCCCGCGCCAGCCTTCGCAGCAGCGTGATGGTGGCGTCCATGACGTGATAGAGCGGCAGGATCAGCGCGGCGGCGAAGGCGCCCGTTCCGGCGAGGCGATACAGAAGATAGGCGGTCAGCAGGCCGATCGGCAGCGAGCCGACATCGCCGAGGAAGAGCCGCGCGGTCGGCCTGTTGAACGGCGCAAAGCCGATCAGCCCGCCGCACAGCGCCGCCGCGAGCCAGCCGGTGGCCGGGTCGATCACGCCGACGCCGCCCGCCAGCGCCAGCGCCCCGGTGAGAGGGACGATCCCCGCCACCGTGATCCAGTCGAGGCCGTCCATGAAGTTGACCAGATTGACGAACCAGACCCCGGCGAGCAGCGCCAGCCCGCGTTCGACCGCCAGCGGCACGGCCTCGGGAAACAGCCGCAGGCCCGGCGCTGTCTGAAAGATCACGATGCCGACGCAGAGCGCCTGCAAAGACAGCCGGACGCCGGCGGGCAGCGGGCGGATGTCGTCCCAGGCTCCGACCGCAGCCAGTGCGACCGCCGCCGCCATCACCAGCATCAGGCCATGCCGTTCGCCTGTCGTCACCGGCGCCAGCAGCAGGGCCGCCCCCAGAGCCAGAAACGCTCCGGCGAGCACCGCGACGCCGCCGCCCTGAGGGGTCGGGACGCTGTGGCTCGAGCGCGCATTGGGCCGCGCCAGCGCGTAGCGCACCAGCAGCGGCCGCAGCACGACGCAGAGGCGCGCTGCGGTGGCTGCCGCGGCTGCGGCGATCAGGAAAGGGGCGAAATACGGGTCCAAGGCGGCGGCACCATAATCGAGCCGGCCGGATTGCCTAGTGGTCAAGCTGCACAAGCTTGCCAGCGCCGGCACAAAGAGAGAACATGAGCGGATGCCGTCCGCCGATTCCCTGCTCAATCCGCCTCCGGCCCGGCCCGACATCACCCGCGCCGTCTGTCGTGGCGCAAGCCGGCATCTGCGCGCGCGCGGCTACGCCGTCGTCAAGGAGATGACCTTCGCCAATGGCCGACGCGGCGACATCGTGGCGCTGTCGCCCTCGGGCGAGCTGCTCGTGGTCGAGGTCAAATCCGGCGTCGAGGATTATCGCATCGACGGCAAATGGCCCGATTACCGCGATTATTGCGACGGCTTCCTGTTCGCGGTCGCGCCGGAATTTCCGCGCGAAATCCTGCCCGTCGATGTCGGTCTGATCGTCGCCGACGCCTGGGGCGGCGAGATGCTGCGCGAGGCGCCGCGCCATCCGCTCAGCCCGGCGCGACGCAAGGCGCTGACGATCGCTTTCGCAAGGCTCGCGGCCGGACGGCTGGCGCTGCTGGAGGACCCGGCCGGACAACTCTAGCCGGAAGGCTCAGCGCGGGGCGCGCTTGGCCAGAATGCGCTGCAGGGTGCGGCGATGCATGCCGAGGCGGCGCGCGGTTTCCGAGACATTGCGGGTGCACAGCTCATAGACGCGCTGGATGTGCTCCCAGCGCACGCGGTCGGCCGACATCGGATTCTCCGGCGGCATCGGGCGCGCGTCGCGCGCGGCGGCCAGGGCCGAGTGGATCTCGTCGGCGTCGGCGGGCTTGGCCAGGAAATCGAAGGCGCCGAGCTTCACGGCGCTGACGGCGGTGGCGATGTTGCCATAGCCGGTCAGCACGACGCCGCGCGCGTCGGGCCGGCGCTCCTTCAATCTCGCGATCACGTCGAGCCCGTTGCCGTCGGCGAGGCGCAGGTCGATCACGGCGAAGGCCGGCGCGGCCTCCTCGACGGCGGCGAGCCCGGCCTGCACGCTTTCGGCGGTGCGCACGGCGTAGCCGCGGCCTTCCATGGCGCGGGCGAGGCGGGTCAGGAACGGCCTGTCGTCGTCGACGAGCAGCAGGCTCATATCGGCGGCAGTGGCGGACTCGGGTGATTCGGTCAGCAACTCTTGCATCGAAACTCTCCTTCCGCCGGGCCTGTCCCGCCGGATTCCAGCGCGGCTGGATCCAATACGCTCCCGACAGGCGTTTGGGTTCAGCTAACCCTATGTAGTATCGGGGCTTCCGGCTTGGTAGTCCCGCTTTGTCGCAGATCGGCCTCGAAGATCGCCCGCGGCCAGACGATCCGGATCGACGCCCCGCTGCCGGGCGCCGGTAGATTCGAGAATTCGAGCGCCGCTCCGCCGCGCTCGAGCAGGGTCTTGGCGATGAACAGGCCGAGGCCGAGCCCGCCGCCGGCCCGGCTCTCGCCGGCGCCGCGGGTGAGGTAGGGCTCGCCGGCGCGCATCAGCACGTCGGGCGGAAATCCCGGCCCGTCATCGGCTATGGTCAAGGTGACATGGCTTTGCGTCCATTGCGCCGTGATCGTCACGGTCGTGCGGGCGAAATCGACCGCGTTGTCGACGATGTTGCCGAGGCCGTAGATCATGCCGGGATTGCGGCGGCAGGCCGGCTCGGGCTTCTCGCCTTGCATCTCGATGGCGAAGGGCGTGCCGAACGGCCGCTGCGGCCCGGCCGCCTCCTCGATCAGCAGGCGCAGGCTGAGCTGATCGAGCGGGCCGGCGTCGTCGTCCTGCAGCGAGGCGAGCTTGCCGAGAATGCCGCGGCAGCGCTCGACCTGTTCTCGCAGCAATGTGATGTCCTCGGCCATCTCTCCTTCCGCCGGCGCGAGACGCGAGAGTTCGCGCGCCACCAGCGCGATCGTCGCCAGCGGCGTGCCCAGTTCATGGGCGGCGGCGGCGGCGAGGCCGTCGAGCTGCGAGAGGTGCTGCTCGCGCGCCAGCACCAGTTCCGTCGCGGTCAGGGCGTCGGAGAGGTCGCGCGCCTCCTTGGCGACGCGCCATGCGTAGATGCCGGTGAAGCCGATGCCGAGCACCAGCGCGACCCAGGTGCCGGCCTGGTAGAACGCCGGCAGCACCGGGCGCGGATCGCCGGTCCAGGGCAGCGGCAGGTGCACGAAATTCAGCCCCGTCGCCAGCGCGATCGCGAGCATTCCGAGGATCAGCGTGCGCTGCGGCGGCAGGGCGGTCGCCGAGATCATCACCGGGGCGAGGAACAGGATCGAGAACGGATTCTGCAAGCCCCCGGTCAGGAACAGCAGCGCCGCGAGCTGGACGATGTCGAAGGCGAGCAGCGCCGTCGCCGCGCCGGCCCGCAGCCGGTGGCTCAGCGGGAAGCGGATGCGCAGCGCGATGTTCAGCCAGGCCGAGATCGCGATCGCCGCGAAGCACCAGCCGAAGGGCAGCGCGAAGCCGAGGCCGAAATGCACGCCGGCGACGGCGAGGCTCTGGCCTGAGATCGCGAGCCAGCGCAGCCGGACCAGCGTGTCGAGACGCAGGTGCCGATTGGAGCGCTCCGGGGCGGAGGCCGTAAGATCGAACACGCTCACGAGATCGCCCCCACTGCGCAACGCTCTGTCGTCGACGGCGGCTTGGTCAGCATAAATCTGTGGCAAATCGGCATCGCAGCGAAATCTTAGCCTTTAGCCGGATTGAATGAGAACAAATACCGACTACGGTGCGTTCTCTGCTGCGGCGCATCATGAATCTTGCGGTGCGGCGTAAGGGACGATTTCAGCATGTACGGGGCCGCCATGTCGTTTGCCTACCATGCCTATGAAGCCGTGCACATGATGGTCGGGCCGGCGCGCGGCTTCTCCGACGCCATGCACCTCGCTTTCAAGAACCCGGCCAACCCGCTGACCTACACCCCGTTCGGGCGCACCGTCGCCGCTTCCTGCGAGCTGTTCGAGCGCACCACGCGGCGCTACGGCAAGCCTGCCTTCGACCTGCCCGAGACGACGGTCAACGGCGTCAAGGTGGCGGTGGAGGAGCGCGTCGTCTGGGAGCGGCCGTTCTGCAAGCTGGTCTATTTCGATCGGCAGCTCGGCGGCCGGCGCAAGCCGCAGCCGAAGGTGCTGCTGGTCGCGCCGATGTCGGGCCATTACTCGACGCTGCTGCGCGGCACCGTCGAGGCCTTCCTGCCCGGCCACGAGGTCTACATCACCGACTGGGTCGACGCCCGCCTCGTTCCGCTCACGGCCGGCCGCTTCGATCTCGACGACTATATCGACTACGTCATCGCCATGCTGCAGACGCTCGGCCCCGACACCCATGTCATGGCCGTCTGCCAGCCTTCCGTGCCGGTGCTCGCCGCTGTCGCGCGGATGGAAGCCGAGGCCGACCCCTGCGCGCCGCGCTCGATGACGCTGATGGGCGGGCCGATCGACACCCGCCGCTCGCCGACCGCGGTGAACTGCCTGGCGATGGAGCGCGGGACGGAATGGTTCAAGCGCAACTGCATCACCAAGGTGCCGTTCCCGTATATGGGCGCTTTCCGCGACGTCTACCCCGGCTTCATGCAGCTTTCGGGCTTCATGGCGATGAACATCGACAAGCATGTCACGGCTCATTACGACATGTTCAAGCATTTGATCCGCGGCGACGGCGATTCAGCCGAAAAGCACCGCGATTTCTATGACGAATACATGGCGGTGATGGACCTGACCGCCGAGTTCTATCTGCAGACGGTCGAGACCGTCTTCGTCGAGCACGCCATGCCCAAGGGCACGATGATGCACCGCGACAAGCCGGTCGATCTCAAGGCCGTCCGCAACGTCGCGCTGATGACGGTCGAGGGCGAGAACGACGACATTTCCGGCGTCGGCCAGACGCAGGCCGCCCACGACCTCTGCGCCAATATCCCGGCGCAGATGCGCGTCCACTATCTGCAGAAGGGCGTCGGCCATTACGGCGTCTTCAACGGCTCGCGCTTCCGCTCCGAGATCGCCCCGCGCATCTCCGACTTCATGGTCAGCCTCGACATGGAGGCGGCGAAGGGCCGCCGCGCCGAGAGCGCGACGGAGGCCCGTAAGGCGCTGAAGATCGCGAGCTGAGCCCTTCCGCTAGCCCCGCGAATCCGGCACCATCGCCGGCGATGCGGTTCTCCCTGTTCAAGCGCCAGCCCGATCCGGACCGGATCGAGGTCGCCCATGGCGGCATGCTCTATCCGGTCGCGGTGAAGCGCCGGGCGAGTGCGCGCCGGATGACGCTGCGCGTCTCGCAGGCGACAGGCGAGATCGCGCTGACCCTGCCCGAGCGCGCCGATTTCGCGGCCGGAAAGCTCTTCGCCGAAAAGCATGGCGGCTGGATCGCGGCGCGCATGGCCAGGCGGCCGGCCTGCGTGCCGTTCGAGCCGGGCGAGAGCGTCCCGTTCCGCGGCGTGCCGCACCGCATCGTGCACTGGTCGAAGATTAGGGGCCTGACCCACGCCACCACCGACAAGGACGGCGCGCCGATCATCGCGGTGGCGGGCGAGGCGGCCCATGTCGCGCGCCGGGTCAAGGATTTCCTGCGCCGCGCCGCGCTCGACGATCTCGAGAAGGCGGTGCGGACGCACACGGCCGCGCTCGGCATCCCGGCCCGAAAGATCACCATCCGCGACACCACCAGCCGCTGGGGCTCGTGCTCGTCGAAGGGCCATCTCAACTTCTCCTGGCGGCTGGTCCTGGCCCCGCCTTTGGTGCTGGACTATCTCGCCGCCCATGAGGTGGCCCATCTCAAGGAAATGAACCATTCGCATCGCTTCTGGGCGCTGACCCACAGGCTTTGCCCGCGCACGGAGGAGGCCGAGGCCTGGCTCAAGCGCCATGGCGCGGCGCTGCACGGCTTCGGCTGAGGCTCGACAGCGATCGGGCCCGCGCCTAAACATCGCGCCGGACCAGCCTGAAGGGCGCGCTCGCGATGAAACTCCGCCCCGATACGCTGGCCATGACCGCCGTGCTGGCCATGCTGACGGCGCTCGGGCCGCTCTCGACCGATTTCTACCTGCCCTCGCTGCCCGAGATCGTGAGGGTGATGCGCACCGACGTCGCCGGCGCGCAGGCGACGCTGTCAGCCTTCCTGTTCGGCTTCGCCGCCGGCCAGATCATCTGGGGGCCGCTCTCGGACCGGCTCGGCCGCAAGCCGGTGCTGCTCACGGGTCTCGGCCTTTTCCTGCTGGCGACGCTCGCCTGCGCGCTCGCGCCGGGCATCGAGCATCTGACGGCGGCGCGCGCGATCCAGGCCTTCGGCGCGTCGGGGCCGATCGTGCTCGGCCGCGCCATGGTGCGCGATCTCTACGAGGGCCCCCGCGCCGGGCGCGAACTGGCGCGCATGGGCATGATCATGGGGCTGGTTCCGGCAATCGCGCCGGTGCTCGGCGGCGTCCTGCAGAACGCCTTCGGCTGGCGCTCGACCTTCGTCGCCACGCTCGTCTTCGCGCTGGCGCTGGCGGCGAGCATCGTCCTGCTACTGCCGGAGACGCTGCGGGCGCGCTCGCCGCAGCCCCTGTCGCTGGTCGCGATCTTCCGCGGCTTCGGCATCCTCCTGCAAAACCGCGCCTACCGCGTCTATGTCGGCATCACGGCGCTGGCCTATGGCGGACTCTTCGCCTTCATCTCGGGCTCGTCCTTCGTGCTGATCGACCTCTACGGCCTGTCGCCTGTCGCCTACGGACTGTCTTTCGGCTTCGCCGTGCTCGGCTTCATCGGCGGCACCATCATCGCCCAGCGGCTGGTGGGGCGGCGCGGGCTCGACGGCGTCATCACGCTTGGCGTCGCCTGCCTGGCGGCGGGCGGCCTGTCCATGCTGGTGGCCGTCGCGACCGGGATCGGCGGCCATCTCGGCGTCACCGTGCCGATGGCGATCTACGCCTGCGGCGTCGGGCTGACCATGCCGCAGGCCCAGGCCGCGGCGATGATGCCGTTCCCGGACCGGGCGGGCGCGGCCTCCTCCTTCACCGGCCTGTGCCAGATGCTGTTTTCGGCCTGTGTCGGCCTGCTCGTCGGCAAGCTGCTGCAGGGTTCCGCGCTGCCTTTGCCGGCGGTGATGTCGGTGATCGGCGTCGCGGCGCTTGCGCTATTCCACGCCTCGCGACGGCTCCGGGCCGCCGGGCCCTGAGCCGGTTGATGGAACCTGTTCCGGCGTGACCTCTTGTCCTGCAGGGGGCGAGGGCGGAGGCAGGCGAATGTTCGACCATATCGGTTTTCGGGTGAGCGACCTCGCAGCGGCGCGACGCTTCTACGACGCGATCGCAAAGCCGCTCGGCCTGGCGACGATCGACAACAGCCCGAACTCGTTCCTGCTCGGCCGCAGTGCCCGAGAGCCGATCCCCTTCATCTGGATCGGGACCGACGAACCGACATTCTGGAGAGCGGGTCACCGCGTCTCGACGAGCCCGATCCATCTCGCCTTCGCCGCGCCGGATCACGAGGCGGTCGATGGTTTCCACCGCGCCGCGCTGGCCGCCGGCGGCCGCGACAATGGCGGCCCGGGCCCGCGCGGACCCGAGGAGTGGCCCGAGCAGATGCGTTATTACGCGGCCTTCGCGATCGACCCCGACGGCAACAACATCGAAGCCGGCAAGCGCGGCTGAGCTGGGATCAGCCGCCGAACAGCCGTTCCAGGAAGTTCTTCTCCTGCGGCGCGGGCGGCGTCCAGGCGCGCTCGCCGCCGCCGGCGGTCTGCGTGTTGGCCGGCGGTCGCGCGACCGCCACCGGCGCGCCGCTGTCGAAGGTCGATTTCGGCCCGCTGCGCCACAGGCCGCCGGGCAGCGGCTCGGGCCTGGCGCCGACATGGGCGGCCTTCATGTACCGGCCCCAGATTTCCGCCGGCAGGCCGCTGCCATAGACCCGCTTCATCGCGCTGTTGTCGTCATTGCCGAGCCAGACCGAGGTGACGAGCTTCGCGGTGAAGCCGACGAACCAGGCGTCGCGGAAGTCCTGCGTGGTGCCGGACTTGCCGCCGACCTCCCAGCCCGGGATGTTCGCCTTCGAGCCGGTGCCGCTCTGCATCACCTCGTTGAACATGGCGTTCATCATCGACAGCGTCTGCGGCTGCACCACCGCGCCGAAGCCCGTGCCCTTGCGGGCGTAGATCACCTTGCCCGAGACCGACTTCACCTCGCGGATGACATAGGGCAGCACGCCCTGCCCGCCATTGGCGAAGGTGGCGTAGGCAGTGGTCAGCTCGACCGGCGTCACTTCCGACGTGCCGAGCGACAGCGAGGGGTTGGCCTGCAGCGCCGAGGTGATGCCGAGCCGCTGCGCGGTCCGCACCGATTCCCGCGGCGTCACCTCCTGGTTGAGCTTGACCGCGATGGTGTTGAGCGAATGGGCGAAGGCGGTCTGCAGCGTCACCGGGCCGCGATAGGTCTTCGAGTTGTTCTCCGGCTGCCAGCCCTTGATCGAGACCGGCGAATCGTCGCGGATCGTGTCGGGCGTCAGGCCCTGCTCCAGCGCCGTCAGGTAGACGAAGGGCTTGAAGGCCGAGCCCGGCTGGCGCTTGGCGGCCGTCGCGCGGTTGAACTGGCTCTTGGTGTAGTCGCGCCCGCCGATCAGCGCCCTCAGCGCCCCGTCGGGGGCCATCGAGACGACCGCGCCCTGGCTGACGCCCTGCTTGGCGCCATTGGCGGCGAGCGCCTCGACCAGAATGGTCTCGGCCGAGGCCTGTAGCTTCGGGTCGATCGTGGTCAGCACGGTGACGTCGCCCTCGACCGCGCCGATGAAATCGTCGAGCACGTCCATGACGTAGTCGGCGGCGTAGTTGACCGAGCCCGCGCCGATGCGCTCGGAGGCCTCGGCCGGCGCGAAGAGCGCGGTCTTGGCGGCGTTGGGCGAGATCAGGCCCTGATCGGCCATCGCCGCGATCACGAGTTGCGCCCGCTTCTCGGCCGCATCGGGATTGCGGTTGGGCGCGAGCCGCGACGGCGCCTGGACGAGGCCGGCCAGCATCGCCGCCTCCGCGATCGTCACAGAGCGCGCCGACTTGTTGAAGTAGCGCTGGGCGGCGGCCTCGACGCCATAGGCGCCCGAGCCGAAATAGACGCGGTTGAGGTAGAGTTCGAGAATCTGGTCCTTGGAATAGGTCCGCTCCAGCCAGAGCGCCAGGATCGCCTCCTGGATTTTTCGGGCCGCCGTGCGCTCCTGCGTCAGGAACAGGTTCTTGGCGAGCTGCTGGGTCAGGGTCGAGCCGCCCTGCACGCCGCCGCTGCGGCGCAGATTGTTGACCATGGCGCGCGTGAGGCCGATCGGGTCGATGCCGAAATGCTCGTGGAAGCGCCGGTCCTCGATCGCCACGAACGCCTTGGGCAGATAGGGCGGAACCTCGCCGATGGTGATGGTGCGTCCGCCGGTCTCGCCGCGATTGGCCAGCAGGCTGCCGTCGGCGGCCAGGATCGCGATGTTGGGCGGGCGCTTGGGCACGGTGAGCTGGTTGATCGGCGGCAGTTGCGCGGCGTGGTAGGCGATCAGCCCGCCAAGGCCGATGGCGCACCACAGCCCCATCACCATGGTCCAGTAGAACAGCCCGCCGAGCAGGGAACGGCCCGTGCGCCGGCCCTTTCGGCCGCCGCCTCCGCCGCCGCTGCGTTTGTCGCGCCGCGGCGGCTGCCGCCGGTCGTCCTGGCGGGATGGCGCGCGGTGGCCGCGCGCGGGCCGGTCGTCGGCCGACAGGCGCATGTCGAAGTCGTCGCGGCTTTCGCCACGCCGGCGTTCGAATGACGGCTCGCGCCGTTCGCCCCGTCTGGTCCGGTCGTTCATCCTACCCCGTTCGCACGCGTTTCGTGCCGGTTCTGGGCGAAACCGCCCGTTGGCTCAGACAGGAGTGAAACATGGCGCTTTTAAGGGGTGGTTAAGCGCTTGCGGCTCGATCCGGGCTTGCCGGGGCGAGGTTGGTCGCCGGTGTTGCACGATCGCAAGCACGCTGTGCCGGCACGCATGGTTGCGGCGCGGGCGGAAAGCCGCTTATCACTAAAAAAAAATGACGGGGGAGACGCAGCCGATCCATGAAAGAGACCCCCGACCATGAACGCATTCGACTCGCTCGGCCGTTACGCGCCCCAGATGCTCGCCATCCTGCGCATCACCACCGCGCTGACCTTCATTTCGCACGGCACGCAGAAGCTTCTTGGCTTTCCCGTGCCGCCATCCTGGGGCATGCCGGCCGCGCTGTCGCTGCCCTGGATCGCAGGCGTGCTCGAGATCGTCGGCGGCCTGATGGTGCTCGTCGGATTCCTGACGCGGCCGACGGCCTTCATCCTGTCTGGCCTGATGGCTGTCGCGTACTGGATGTCCCACGGCTCCAAAGGCTTCTACCCGCTTCTGAACAACGGCGAAGCGGCCTATCTGTTCTGCTTCATCTTCCTTTACATCGCTTTCGCCGGCCCGGGCGCGTTCGCCGCTGACAAGAAGCTCTGATCCGGACGGCCTACCAGCCAACGAAAAGGGCCCGCATCCTGCCGGAGACGGGCCCTTTTGCCTGAAGACCGGCGGCGCTCAGACCGCGCCGGCGATCCAGCGCGACAGGTCGCTCTTGGGCGCGGCGCCGACCTTCTGCGAAGCGAGCTTGCCGTCCTTGAACAGCATCAGCGTTGGGATCGAGCGGATGCCGAACTGGGCCGGGATCGCCTGGTTCTCGTCGACGTTCATTTTCACGATCTTGACCTTGCCGTCCATCTCGCCGGCGATCTCCTCGAGCGCCGGGCCGATCATCCGGCAGGGGCCGCACCATTCGGCCCAGAAATCCACCACGACGGGCTCGGCCGACTTCAGCACGTCGGCCTCGAAGCTCGCATCGGTCACTTTCATCGTCGCCATGGCTCTGTCGCCTTTCGAAACATGTTGGCAGCGGCGCTGCATTCGAATCCGAAGCTATGAACGCCCGGTGCGGTGGTCAAGCCGCGCCCGCAGGCGCGCAAAGCAGGCCTAACCCGCCATTTGCGCGAGGCTTGCGTCGAGCGCTGCGGCGTCGGGCTCGAAGACGGCGAGCGTCGCGGTGTAGATCGCCAGCGCCCGCACCCGCCGCCCCGGATAGATCGCCGACAGCAGCGCGCGATAGACCGCAAGCTGCGCCAGCGTCGCGGGCGGAATTGCGTCCGGCCCGGCAGGCGGGTGCGCCGCCGTCTTGAAATCGGCGATGACGACGCTGTCCGGCGTCGCCGCCAGCCGGTCGATCTGGCCAGAGACCGACCGCGTCGCGCCGCCGGGAAGCGTCACCAGGCCCGCGATCGGAACCTCCGCCAGCGAGCCCGGCGCAAACAGCGCGGCGAGGTTCGGCTTGTCGAGCAGCGCCAGCACATCCGCGACCAGCCTGTCTCGGCGCGCCTCGGACAAAGCCTTGCCGCGCGCCGCAGCCAGCGCCCCCGCGATCTGCGCGCGGCGGCCGGGGGCGACATCCGGCAGCATCTCCAGCAGGAGATGCGCCAGCCGTCCGGCCGCGGCCGCCTCGGCCAGGAACGGGCCGTCGGCGGGCCGCTGCGGGGCGTCGGCGGCCGAGAGCGCGTTTGACGGCCTGAGTGGCGGCGCGGGTTCGGCCTCGGCCGGCGCGGGCCGCCGCAGCCAGTCCGGCGGCGCTGGCGGCGGGGCTGCAACCCTGGTTTCGGCCTGCGTTGCGGCGCGTGGCGCGGAGGTCATGAAGCGCAGGATCGCAGCCTCGCCATCGGGTGCGGGAACCTCCTGCAATCCCTCGATCGAGGCGGCGAGGCCCGCCGTGACCATGGCGTACCAGCTTCCCTCGGGCGGCTCCGGCTTTTTGGCGGCGGCGCAAACGATCAGCCGGTCCTCGGCCCGCGTCATCGCGACATAGAGCAGCCGGTGGTGCTCCTCGACCATCTGCGCGACGACCCGCGCCTTGGCCGCGCGCGTCGCCCGCGCATCATCCGCCTTGGCCGGCGGCCAGATCGGCACGGGCTCGCCGCGCGGCGGATCGACGACGAGGATTTTCGGCAGCCTTTTTTCGCCCGGCTGCGAGCCGATATCGGCCAGGATCACGATCTTCGCCTCCAGCCCCTTGGCGCCGTGCACGGTCATGACCCGGACCTCGCCGGCGCTGGCCGAAAGATCGCGCTTCACGTCGGCCGCGGTCGCGGAGATGTGCTGGATGAAACCGGCGAGCGAGGGACCATGGCGACGCTCATGGTCGAGCGCGGCGGTCAGGAAGGCGTCGAGCGCGTCGCCGGCCTCCGAGCCGAGCCGAGCCAGAGCGAGATTGCGCCCGCCGCCCGGCCCGAGCAGCCCGGCGAAGAAGCGGAACGGCCCGGACCGCCCTGCCTCCTGCGCGAGATCGGAGAGCTTCGCCTCGATCGCGGCGTAGCGCGGCGAGGCGAGGGCGGCCTCCCGCAACGCCGCCCGCAGCGAACCCGGCCGGCCCGGCGCAAGCGTCAGCAGATCGTCATCGTCGAGCCCGATCAGCGGCGTCTTCAGCGCGGTCGCGAGCGTCAGATCGTCCTCGGGCAGTAGAACCGTGCGGGCCAGCGCGACGAGGTCTTCGACCGCCGGGTGGTCGGCCAGCGTCAGCCGGTCGCGGCCGGTCACCGGCACGCCGGAATCCTTCAGCGCCTTGACGATCGTCTCGAACAGCGGCCCGCGATTGCGCAGCAGGATCATCACGTCGCCGGGTGAAAAGCCGTTGCCGAGGTCGTCGCGGCCGTCCCTGGTCCAGCGCGCAAGCGTGCCGGCGATGCGCACGGCGAGTTTCGCAACGCCGCTGCGACGGGGCACGGCGTCGACCGGGTCGGTCCAGGCGTCGGGCGGGTCGCCGGCGTCGTCCACCGATAGCGGCCAGATCTCGACGCAGCCGGGAGCGCCCTGGCGCACTGTATCGTGCAGCTCGGGCCGTAGCGCGCCGTCGAAGACGAGCCCGCGCGCATGCTCGGGCGCTGCGAAGACGGCGTCGACCGCCTGCATAATGGCCCGCGTCGAGCGGAAGGATGTGTTGAGGCTGACCGGCTCGAACCGCAGATCGGCCTCGCCGAGCCGCCGCTCAAGCTTGCCGCGCTCCTCGCCGAAGGCGGCCGGGGCCGCGCCCTGGAAGCCGTAGATCGACTGCTTCTCGTCGCCGACCGCGAAGATGGTGCGCGGCTGCGGGTTCTCCGGACGCGCGCCTGCGCCGGCGCTGAACTCCTCGGTCAGGCGGCCCAGGATCGCCCATTGCGCCTCGCTGGTGTCCTGCGCCTCGTCGAGCAGGACATGGTCGATGCCGGCATCGAGCTTGTAGAGCACCCAGGCGGCGTCGACCCGCGTCAGCAGCGAGCCCGTCTTCGCGATCAGATCGTCGTAATCGAGCAGCGAACGCCGGCTCTTCAATCGCCGAAAACTCGCCAGCATCCGCGTCACCAGCACGGCCAGCGCGTGGCTCCGGTCGCGGATGGCGATGGCGGCGAGCCGGTCGCTCGCGGCGAGCAGGCAGGTCGCGAGGCTTTCGAGCACCGACAGCAGATTGGGCTCGAACAGGGATTTCCCGGTGCCGCGGATGTGGGCGTTGATCTCGTCCTTGTCGGTGATGAAGCCGCGCCGGCAGGCCGCTACCGCGTCGCCTTCGTCATGGCCGGCGAGCAACCCGCGCAGCGAAGCAGCGAAACGCTGGCGCGTCTCGTTGCCGGCCTCGAGCGCCGTGATCAGGCGCGGCAGCCCGGCCATCAGCGACAGGTCGAGCCGGAACGCACCCTGCACCTCTTCGGCCGCGAGCTCGGGCGAAATCCCGAGAAACCCCGCCATGCCCCGGCGCATCGCATCGGCGTCGCGGGCGCTTCCATCGGCGTCGCTGAACAGGGCGCGATGCCGCAGCGCCTCCTGCATGATCGTGTCGAAGGTGTCCTGCGCCGCCTGCCGCGCCAGCAGGTCGAGCGCGCGCGCCGCCTCGCCGTCAGGCTCCGCCGCGGCCTCCGCCAGCAGCTCGCGCCGCGCCTCGCGCATCAGCTCGGCCTGCGCCAGATCGTCGGCGACCTCGAAGCGCGGCGGCACGTTCGCCTCGAAGGGGGCGGCTTGCAGCACGCGGGTGCAGAAGGCGTGGATGGTCTCGATCTTCAGACCGCCGGGCGTCTCCAGCGCCTGCGCGAACAGCCGTCGCGCCTTTGCGCGCCGCTCCGCAGAGGGGTGCTCGTCGGTCAGCTTCGTCAACGCCTCGATCAGCGCCGCCTCCGGCATCGTCGCCCAGTCCGACAGCGCCCTGAAGATGCGGTTGGCCATGTTGGCGGCGGCGGCCTTGGTATAGGTGATGCAGAGCATCCGGCCGGGCTCGACGCCCGCCAGCAGCAGCCGCAGCACGCGGTTGACCAGCACATGGGTCTTGCCCGAGCCGGCATTGGCCGAGACCCAGGCGCTCGCGCCGGGATCGGCGGCCATCGCCTGCCGCGCCTGCGTCAGCGGCGGAACGATCCAGCCCGGCTTCACGCTTCGTCCTCCCCGTCGTCGCCGCCGGCCGCGGCCGACCATTCCTTGACCCGGGCGAGCTGGTCATAGGGGCTGGCGTATCTGATGTAGTCGGGCGCGCGCCGCGAGAGATAAGCCTCGCGGCCGGCGCGCAGCGCGTCGAGATGCTCCAGCAATCGGGTCAGGTGCCGCGCCGCGACATCGGCCAGCGGCTCCTTGTCGGCGAAGACGACCGCGCCGGCCTTCGCCCAGGCCTTCGGGTCGTGATGCAGCTTGAGATAGATCACCTCCTCGACCGGCGTCGGGCCGATCACGTCGCGAAAGCCGGCGCGGGCGGCGAGTTCGGCCTCCAGCGTCAGTTGCGGGGCAAAGCCCTTTTCGATCTGTTTCTTGCTCGGCGGCGCGCCAGTCTTGAAGTCGATGATCCGCAGGGCGCGCGCGCGCGTGATCTCGATGCGGTCGGCCCGGCCGCTCAGCCTGAACTCGGCCCCATCGGCGAGCCGGAAGGTCGCGGCCGTGCTGCGTTCGACCGCGACCCGCGCCAGCAGCCCGCGCCGCCGCTCCTCCCAGGCGATGAAATGGCCTGCCGTCACCACGAAGCGCGGCCACCAGAAAGCGCGCACCTCCGGCGTCGCCTCGAAAGCGGAAAACCGCCGCTCGCCGATCGCGATCAGCGTGCCATAGGCGTCGGCCGGCAGGCCTTCCGGATAGGTCTGCGCGAATTCGCCGACGATCTCGTGCAGCAGCGTGCCGCGATCGGTCGCGCCGGGGTCGAGCAGCAGCGGGTCGAGTGCGTCGAGCTTCAAAATCTTGCGCGCATGGATCTGGTAGGGGTCGCGATAGAGCGTCTCGACATCGGTGACGCTGAGCGAGAGCGGCTGCAGCGCACGCGCCGGTTGTGGCGCGGGCCGTCCGACGGGCGTGTCTCCGGTCTTCTCGCCAAGCACTCCGGCGAGTGCGGTGAGCCGCGCGCCCCTGTCGGCGGCCTGCTGCCAGGTCGGTTCCGGCGTGACCGCCTTCAGCCGCAGCCAGAAGCGCGAGGCGATGGTCTCCGCTTCGCCGGCCTTGCGCGCCCGCGTCAGCGTCACCTGCCGGCCCATCAGCGCCTGGACGAGGTCGTGCGCCGTCTGGCCGATGCGACGCTCCGGCGGCGACAGGCCGAGCTCCCTGCGCATCGGCCGGTTGAGGAACGAATCGGTGCGGGCGTCAGGTGGCCAGACGCCCTCGTTCAGCCCGCCGAGCACGACATGGTCGGCCTCCAGCAGCCGCGCCTCGAGCAGCCCCCAGATTTTCACGCGCGGATGCCCGCCGCCCTGCCGCCTGACCACGCGCTCGGCCAGCAGCCCCTCAATGATGGCGACGAAATCCTGCGCGCTGCCGCCCTCGGGCATGTCGCCCTGCGCGCCGGCGAGATCGTCGAACAGGGCCGACAGCGCCTCGCCATCCGGCCCGGATAAGGCGCGATCCTCGCCGCTCTCGCCACGTGCGAAGGCGGTCAGTGCGGCCTCTGCGGCCGTGACGACGGCTGCAAGCGCGGCGTCGGGTGTGTGCAGCGCCGTGATCAAAGGCGAAAGCGCGGCGTCGATGGCGTCAAGAACCTGCGTGGCGGCGCTTTCGTCTTCGGCCGTCAGGCGGCGGCGCGGACCGGGCGCGTGCGAGTCCGCTCGCAGCTTCGGCAGAGCAGCCAGTGCAATGCGCAAACCTGCGAGACCCGTGCCGACCGCAACCCCGCGCCAGCAGCCGATTTCAAGCGCCGAGGCGCCCCGCCGCATCGTCTCGGCAGCGAGGCCGAGCCGGCAAAGCGGGTGCGCCAGAAGCGAAACCAGGCTCGCCGGCGTCGCATCGGCCAGCGCCGCCTCCAGGATCAGCCGCAGCAGCGCTCCGGCCGGCCAGCGCGCCAGAGGCAAACCGGCGGAATCGTCGATCACGACGCCCCAGCGCCGCAGTTCCACCGTGACGCGCTCGGCCAACCCGCGATCGGGCGTGATCAGCGCCGCCTGCAGTCCCGGCTCTTCCAGCGTCTCGCGTAGCGCGACCGCGACGGCGAGCGCCTCCTCGCGCTCGTTGCCCGCTTCGACCAGCGTCAAATCCTCAAAGCCGGCAGCGATGGTCCCCGGCGGCAGCCGCGCCGCAAGGCCGGCCCATTGCTCGGTGACGCCGGCTGGGAGCAAAGCCTCGCGCAGCAGCGTTGCGCGCGCCGTCCGCGCCTCGTCGGGTTCGCCCAGGGTGCGGACATCGGCGCGCGTCGCCTGCAACTCGGCTAGCAGGTGATGCAGCGCCGCCTGCGGGTGCGAGGGGGCGGCTCCGTCGCCGATCTCGCGCCAGGCCGCGTCGTCGAGTTCCGTATCGAGCCCCGGCAGCACGACCGCTCCATTGGGCAGCCTCGCGATCGCCGAGAGCAGCCTTGCGGTGGCCGGAATCGTGCCGGTCGAACCTGCCGCGATGATCGGTCCGGTCGCGCCGCCCGCGACCAGCCTGTCGCGCTCGGCCGCGAGCATGGCGTTGCGGAAGGCGGCGGGGTCGCAGGCCCCGCGCTCGTCGAGGATCTTCGGCCAGGCCTCGGACAGAATACCGAGAAAGCTGGCGTTGAGCTGCCAGATCGCGTCGAAGCGCGCCGCGTCCAGCGTCGCAAGCCTGTCGACGGGCACGCCCTCGGTCTGCATCTGGTCGAGCAGGGCGGCAAGATCGCCGGCGAGCCCATAGGCGTCCGCCAGCGTCGCGGGCGCCAGCGCGGGCTCGGACGGATCGAGCTTCAGGTGGCTGCGATTGGCGCTCCGGCCCCAGGCGTCGACCAGCCGCGTCAGCAGCATCCGCCGCGTCAGCGGGTCGATCGGCGCGCGCGGGGGGCCGGCGAGCGCGTCGGCGCCGATCAGCGCGGTCTCCGCCTCGTCGACATCGCCCAACGGCACGATCTTGGGCAGCAGCAGCGCTGCGCCGCTCAGCCGCGCCGAGAGGCAGGCGGCGAAGGCGCGCGCGGCGCGGCGCGTCGGCAGATAGAGCGTCGTGCGCGCCATCGCGGCCGGGTCGGCCGGGTCGTGCACCGTGCCGAAGCGGCCCTCCAGCATCGCCTGCGCCAGCACGTCGAGAAACGGCGCGCCGGCGGGAATGCTGAACAGGTTCAGGTCAGGCATGGACCGCCTGCGCCGCGGCATACGCGGCTTCGGCCGGCGCGATCGCCTCGGGCGTGCCGACATGCAGCCACTGGCCTTCCAGCACGAGGCCAAACAGCGTGCCGCTCGCGATCGTGCGATCGAACAGAAGGTTGAGCGAGAACGGGCCGTCCGGCGTCTCGTCAAAGAGTGCGGGCTTGATGATGGCGACCCCGGCATAGACGTAAGGCGCGCCGGCGGCCGGCCCGCGCCGCGCCAGCCGGCCGTCGTCATCGCGGAAGAAATCGCCAGCGCCGTCGAAGCCGATGCTGGTCTCGCGCCGGGCCAGCAGCAGCAGCATGTCCATGCGGTCTGCGTCCCAGCCGGCGGCCATGGCGGCGGTGTTGGACGCGCCGCGCTCGCTCCAGAGCGAATCGGAATTGACGTGGAAGAACGGCTCGGCCCCGAGCAGCGGCAGCGCCTTCTTCACTCCGCCGCCGGTTTCCAGCAATTGCGCCCGCTCGTCCGAGATTCGCACGCGCGGCCGGGCGCGGCCGGCGAGATGCGCCTCGATCCGGCCGGCGAGATGGTGGACGTTGACGACCGCCTCCTCGACGCCGGCGTCGCTTAGCCGGTCGAGCGCATGGTCGAGCATGGCCTTGCCGCCGATCGTCACTAGCGGCTTGGGCAAAGTGTCGGTGATCGGCCGCATGCGCTGGCCCAGCCCGGCCGCGAGCACCATGGCGCGGCGGATCGGCTTGGAAGAGGCCTGCGTCACGCGAATCTCCTGCCGAATTGTCTGCGAAATCCTTAGCGCGTCATGGTCGGGCTTGTCCCGACCATCCACGTCTTTCTGTGTCGAGCTCCATGACCAAGACGTGGATGCTCGCCACAAGGGCGAGCATGACGGAGAAGCGGCCTCAGCCGGCCTCGAACAGCCTCGGAAGATGCGTCTGATACCAGCCCTTGAGCTCCTCCAGCGCCGGATGCTCGAGATTTCTACGCAGATAGGCCTCGATCCGCGGCAGATGCTTCAGATAGGCCGGTTTGCCGTCGCGCCTGTCGAGCCGGGCGAAGATGCCGGCGATCTTGGTGTTGCGCTGCGCGCCCATGATCGCATAGGCGCGGGCGAAACCGGCCAGATCGAACGCCGGATAGTCGCCGCGCCGCGCCGCGCCATAGGCTGCGAGCAGCCGTAGCTCCAGCGCGGCCGGCACATCGACCCGCGCATCCTGCCCGAGCGAAACCAGATCATAGGCGGGATGGCCCAGCACCGCGTCCTGGAAGTCGATCAGCCCGACCTTCGCATGGCCTTCGCGCTCCGCCAGCCAGATCAGGTTGGGCGAATGGAAATCGCGCAGCGTCCAGGTCGACGGCCCCTCCAGGATCTCGTCGAAGAGCCGGTTCCAGATGCGGCCGAACTCGGCCTGCGTCACCGCCGGCAGCGTCACGCCCGCGATATGGGGGGCGTACCATTCGAGGATCAATTCGGTCTCGATCGCGAGCGCGCCGCGGTCATAGTCGGGCACGACATGGTCGCGGCCTTCCGCCACCGGCAGGATCGTCGGCAGGGTGTGGCGGTGCAGGTCCGCGAGCAGTCTTGCCGCCGCCTCGTAACGTTCGGGGATCGGTCCGTCCGCGTCGACCGCGCCTTCGTCACCCAGATCCTCGATCAGCAATAGCCCGGTCGAGAGGTCCTGCGCCAGGATCGCCGGCGCGGAGTAGCCGAGCGAGGCGAGGCCGCGGTCCATCGCCACGAAGGCGTCGACCGTCTCGGCGAGATGGGCGATCGCCGAATAGGGCTTGCCCTGCCGGATCGCCGGGCCGTCCGGGCGCGGCGGCGAGATCATCAGCACGGCCTTTTCGCCATCCGCGCGCGTCACCCGCTCATAGGCGCGGCTGGAGGCGTCGCCCTGCATGAACTCGCGCTTCGCCTCGCCCCAGCCGGCCTCGTCGAGCATCCGGCGCGTGGCGAGCGCGATCGCCAGGCGCTGGCGCCACAGCACGCCGCCCGACAGCGTCGCGATCCGGCCCGTCTCGGGATTGTCGGGGTCGACCTCCAGCACGATGTCGAGCCGGCGGCCCGCCGGCAGGCGCGCGCCGGCGCGATCGGGCCATTCCACCAATGTGACGATGCGGTCGAGATCCTCGATCAGCCCGATATCGTCGAGTTCCTCGGGCGAGCGCACGCGGTAGAGGTCCGCATGCAGCACGGTCCCGGCCGGCGTGTCGTAGCTCTGCACCAGCGTGAAGGTCGGGCTCGGGGCCTCGAGCGCCGGGTCGTCGGCGAGCTTGCGCAGCATGGCGCGCGCCAGCGCCGATTTGCCGGCGCCGAGATGACCCGACAGCGCCACGATGTCCCCGGGCTTCAGGATCGCCGCGAGGTCGCCGGCGAGCCGCGCCGTCGTCTCCTCGTCGGCGAGCAGCAGCCGGTGCGCGCCGCCCGTGCGGGCGTCGTCGCTCATCGGCCTGCATCCGGCGCGAGCCGGTTCATTCGGCGGCGTCCGAGAGCGGCAGGCCGGGCGAGGGGAAGATCGCGGTCACCCGCGTGCCCTGCCCCGGCGCGGAATCGAGCTCGACGCGCCCGCCATGCAGTTCGACGATCGAGCGCACGATCGAGAGGCCGAGGCCGACGCCGCGGTGGCTGGAGCCGAGCGAATGGCTCTCGAACCGGTCGAACACCTTCTCCTTGACCTCGGCTGGAATGCCGCGGCCCTGGTCGCTGACGGTGATGTGGACATGGCCGCCGGTGCGGCCGGCGCTGACGCCGATGGTCTGGCCGGGCTGCGAGAAGCCGATGGCGTTGGAGAGCAGGTTGAACAGCACCTGCCGCAGCCGCCTGCCATCGGCGAGCAGCGGCCCGGTCTGCGGCGCGATGTCGACATGGAGGGTGAGCTTGCTGTCGGTCAGCCTGTCATGCAGCCCTTCGGTCGCCTGCGCGATCGTCTCGGCGACGTCGACCTCGGCGAGATCGAGCGTCAGCGCGCCGTTGTCGATCGTGGCGAGGTCGAGGATGTCGTTGATGATGGCGAGCAGCGCCCCCGAGGAGCGGACGATATGGCCGGTATAGTCGCGCTGCTTCTCGTTCAGCGCGCCGACGGCCTCGGTTCCGAGCAGTTGCGCGAAGCCGATGATGTTGGTCAGCGGCGAGCGCAGCTCATATGAGACATGGTGCACGAAATCCTCGCGCAGCCGCGAGACCTTCTCCAGCGCCTCGTTCCTGTCGGTCAGGGCGCGCTCGACATTCACCGACGCGGTGACGTCGGCAAAGGAGATCAGCGTGGCGCCGTCCGGCAGCGGGGCGGCCGCGCAGTCCAGCACCGTGCCGTCGCGCCGCTCCATCCGGCAGCCATAATCCTCGCGCGCGTCGCGCACGCCGGTGACGACGCTGTGCAGTTCGCTCCAGACCTCGTCTTGCGGGAAGAGCGGCCGGCACAGCCGCACCACCTCGTCGATATGCGGCGCGGCGCTGGCGAGTTCGGTCTGGATCTTCCAGGCCTGGGCGAAAGCGGGGTTGGAGAGTTTGAGCCGCCCGTCCGAACCGAACACCGCGACGCCCTCGCGCAGCGAATCCAGCGTCTCGCGCTGCGTCCGCGACAATTGCTGATAGCGCGATTCCAGCGTGAAGCGCTCGGTCACGTCGTCGAGCAGATAGGTCACGCCGCCCTGCGAGTTCGGGCTCGCGACGACATGGACCGTGCGCCCGTCCGGCAGGTACCACCAATCCTCGATCGCCCGCGTCGCCGTGTAGGCGGCCTGCACGCCGGCCTTCCAGCTCTTGTAGTCGCCGAACTCCGGCAGCCGCCGCTCGGCCCGCAGCCGATCGAGGATTTCGCTGTCGCTGGGCTGGCCGTCGAGGAAGCCTGGGTCGAGCGACCACAGGCTATCGAAGCCGGAATTGCGGTAGACCAGTCGCTGCGAGGCGTCGAACACCGCCACCGCCGTCTTCAGCCGATCGAGCGTGCGCACATGCGCGTCCATCTGGCGCTGCAGATCGGCCCGCACCGCCTCGAGTTCGCTCATGTCGGTCGCGAGCCCGGCGAAGCCGGTCGCGGTCGGCACCTCCAGAATGTCGAGCGTCCGCCGCTGGCCGGCGACGACCGCCGGTGCGCGCACCGAAAACGCCAGACCCTCGCGCCGCGCCTTGGCCGCGCTTTCGCGCTCGCCGCGGTCGAGCAGTTCGAGCCCGCCGCGCACCGCCTCGAGCCCGTCCGCCGCCTCGACCGCGCGGGCATAAGCCGTGTTGCACCAGCTCAGCCGGCCATCCTGGGTCCGCGTCCAGGCCGGTTGCGGCAGGCTGGAGAGCAGGCCGCTCAGGGCGGCGTGGTCGGCCGCGATGCGCTCCAGCTCGCCGCGCAGCGTCATCACCTGGGCGCGCTCGCCGGTGACCACGCGCAGGCGGATCACCGCGCGCCCGGCGACCGGGCGGCCCTCGACGTCGATGAAGGCGCCGGATTTCGCCCGCAGGGTGAAGCCGAAGGCCTCGCCGCGCTCCTTCAGCGCATCGGTCGCCAGCTCCAGCTTCTTGGCCTCGGCGGGCGGCGCCCAGGCGCCATAGGCCAGCGCCAGCGTCGCACCCGGCGCGCCGAGGAAGCCGCTGTCGCCCTCGATCACCGGCTCGGCGTTGCGGCCGCTCCAGCTCACCACGACCTGCGGATCGGTGGCGAGCAGGGCGGAGAGGCGGTCCTGATGCCCGCGCGTGGCCTCGAGTTCGCTGGCGAGTTCGCTCTCGCGGCGCTGCCAGCGCGAGCGTTCGCGCACATAGATCAGCGAGGTCGTGGCGGCGAAGACGGTCAGCCCCGCCAGGAGAAGCGAGAGGCTGCCGGGTCCGAGAAAGTCCGATCGGATCGGCGCGAGGGCGTAGCCCTGGGACAGGACGGTCGTCGGACATGCCATGGCGGCGAGGCCGGGCAGGACGGCCGGGGCAACCCAGCCTCCGCCGCTTCGTCCCTGTCGCGTCGACCGTCTCATCGTCCGTCCATCATCGTTGGGTCCGGCTGCCGGGCAGCCCGCCGTGCGCGCATCGCCGAGAACCGGGTCTGCGTCAGGCCAGCGGTCTTCCGCCCGCCCGATCCACACCCGCCACCACGCCGCTCACCAGAGAGCACCGACCCGGCCCGCCAGCATGCGAACGCCCGAATCAGCAACACTGTAATCATCCGCCGAGTCCGGCAGGAAGTGCTTAATCGACGGTAAATCGGGCGAATCTGCCGCCGGTCCTGCCGCAAGCGCAAGTCGATCTACAGATAGGTGAGAAATCAGAGAAGGAGACTATTAGTAGTGTTTCAGATGTGAGTCCGCCCGGCCACGCCTGACAAAAAAGCCCGGCCTGTGGCCGGGCTTCGTTTCGATGTCGCTGCGGGCGTTATCAGTAGCGGTAGAGTTCGGGCTTGAACGGCCCGGTCTGCGGCACGCCGATATATTTCGACTGCGCGTCGTTGAGCACGGTCAGCTTGGCGCCGACCTTGGCCAGATGCAGCGCCGCGACCTTCTCGTCGAGATGCTTGGGCAGGGTGTAGACCTTGTTCTCGTATTTGGCGTGGTGGTTCCAGAGTTCGATCTGGGCCAGCGTCTGGTTCGAGAACGAGCAGGACATCACGAAGGAGGGGTGGCCGGTGGCGTTGCCGAGATTCACCAGGCGGCCTTCCGAGAGCAGGATGATGCGCTTGCCGTCGGGGAACTCGATCTCGTCGACCTGCGGCTTGACGTTGTCCCATTTGAAGTTCTTCAGGCCGGCGACCTGAATCTCGGAATCGAAATGGCCGATGTTGCAGACGATGGCGCGGTGCTTCATCGCGCGCATGTGGTCGACGGTGATGACGTCGAGATTGCCGGTCGCGGTCACGAAGATGTCGGCGCGCGTCACCGCGTCCTCCATGGTGACGACCTCATAGCCCTCCATCGCCGCCTGCAGGGCGCAGATCGGGTCGATCTCGGTGACCATCACGCGGCAGCCGGCCTGGCGCAGCGAGGCGGCCGAGCCCTTGCCGACGTCGCCATAGCCGGCGACGACCGCGACCTTGCCCGACATCATCACGTCGGTGCCGCGGCGGATGGCGTCGACGAGCGACTCGCGGCAGCCATAGAGGTTGTCGAATTTCGACTTGGTAACCGAGTCGTTGACGTTGATCGCCGGGAACGGCATGCGGCCGGCCTTGGCCAGCTCGTAGAGACGGTGCACGCCGGTGGTGGTCTCTTCCGAGACACCCTTGATCGCATCGCGGGTTTTCGTGAACCAGCCCGGATTGGCCTTGAGCTCGCGCTTGATCAGCGCGAAGAAGATCGTCTCCTCCTCATTGCCCGGCTTGTCCAAAAACTCGGCCTTGCCGGCTTCGGCCTCGGCGCCGAGGATGATCAGCATGGTCAGGTCGCCGCCATCGTCCAGGATCATGTTGGGCGTGCCGCCGTCGCCCCAGGTCGCGGTCTTGAGGACGTATTCCCAGTATTCCTCCAGCGTCTCGCCCTTGATGGCGAAGACGGGCGTGCCGGTCGCGGCGATCGCGGCCGCCGCATGGTCCTGGGTCGAGAAGATGTTGCAGGACGACCAGCGCACATCGGCGCCGAGTTCCTTCAGCGTCTCGATCAGCACCGCGGTCTGGATCGTCATGTGCAGGCAGCCGGCGATGCGCGCGCCCTTGAGCGGGGCCTTGCCCCTGTGCTCCTCGCGGATCGCCATCAGGCCCGGCATCTCGTCCTGGGCCATGTTGATTTCCTTGCGGCCGTAATCCGCGAGGGCGATGTCCTTGACGACGTAATCGGTCTTCGACACGGGGCTCTCCGCTTGCATGCGCTGAATGATGCGCGGCTCTCTAGCAGCGCCGGCGGGCGAAGGCAATCAAAGATATAAAGATGTCTTTATGTGTCTGGTGCGGCCCGTCGTCGCCGGGGTCACCTCCGGCAGGCGAAAGGCAGGAAGGTGCTGGCCGTGCCGGCGTTCATCGCCGCGATGACGAGGATGTTGGCGAGGTCGAGTTCCTCGGCCGAGCGCGGGCAGACATTGGCCTGGCTTGTGCAGCCCGACGCCAGAAACGCCTCGTGGCTTGCGATGAAGGCCTGTCCCAGCCCCTTCGTGCCGCGTCGCGCCAGGACGTCCGACCAGGCTTTGGTGTAGCGCTCGCATTTCACCTGAGACCAGCTTTGCTGGCGGGCGTCCTGAGCGATGGCGGGGAGCGGCTGCTGAACACCCGCGACAAGAGCCATCGCGATAACTTTCGCCAGGACGCGCAACCCTCACTCCCCCTCGCCGAATCGGTCCGCCACCAGCGCTTCCAGCGCCTTCAGCGCCTCCTTCGCCTCGCGCCCCTTGGCGACGACGGTGATCGTCGAGCCGATGCCGGCGCCCAATGTCAAAATCCCCATGATCGAGGTCGCGCCGACGGTCTCGCCGCAGCGCGTCACGGTGATGTCGGCGTCAAAACCCGCCGCGCATTGCACGAATTTCGCCGTGGCGCGGGCGTGCAGGCCCTTCTTGTTGATGATCGGCAGTTCGCAATAGAGCGCGCCGGCAGGAATCATGGGCTCCGGGCAATCGTCGCTGTCGTAGCTCTCGTCCACCCTGGCCTCGCCTCGTCGCCCTATTTGCCGGCCAGCACCCGGCTGGCGACGGTGATGTATTTGCGGCCCGCATCCTGCGCGCTGGTCACCGCCTCGTCGAGGGTCTTGTCCTCGCGCACGCTGGCGAGCTTGATCAGCATCGGCAGGTTGACGCCGGCGACGACGTCGATGCGGCCTGGCTCCATCACCGAGATGGCGAGGTTCGATGGCGTGCCGCCGAACATGTCGGTCAGCACGATCACGCCCTTGCCGGTCTCGACCTCCTCCACCGCGGCGATGATGTCGCGGCGGCGGCCCTCCATGTCGTCATCGGGCGCGATGGCGATGGTGGCGAGGTTCTTCTGGGGTCCGACGACATGTTCCAGCGCGGCGCGGAATTCCGTCGCCAGATGCCCATGCGTCACGAGGACGAGTCCGATCATTCACCATCGCGCCTGGAGAGCGCGCAGGGCGCCCGGAAGGTCGCGGTTTATGCGGCAGGCGCGAGGCTTGCGCAAGCCGCACAGCTTAAAACTTGTCGAAATCGCGACTTAGGGTTCATCCAGAAACAGAGCGAGCGCCGCCAGCACCAGACGCTCGTCGCCGCTCTTGCCGGCAAGCGCCAGGCGCGGCAGGTCGACGCCCGCCACCTGCTCGACCATCGCCTCCGGTTCGGGCAGCCGCGCCGGCTCGCCGCCGCCGAGATCGACGATCAGCCGGACCACGACCGCCGGCAGATGCGGTTCCGGCGTCAGCCCGAGCCCGCGCCGCTCGACCAGCCCCTCCAGCGGAGCGACCGGGCGCGCCAGCAGGCGCCCGCCCCGGCCGGCGATCTCCGTCCGGTCGTCGGCGACCAGCCTCGCAAATGCGCCCGATTGCCGCGCCGCGCCGATCAGCGCCAGCGCCAGCGTCGACTTGCCCGCGCCGGACCCGCCCCGGATCAGGATGCCGGCCTCGCCCACCGCCACCGTGCTGGCGTGGATGCGGGTCGCGCCCGGCGTCTCGACCATCGTCATGGCTCAGGCGCCTTGCGGCACGGCCGGCAGCCGCACGATGAAGCGCGCCCCAAGTCGCGGGCGCTCGCCCCCGGCGTCGGCGGGACCGAGCCGGTTCTCGGCCCGGACCGTGCCGCGATGCGCCTCGACGATCTGGCGCGAGATCGACAGGCCGAGCCCCGAATTCTGGCCGAAGCCCTCATTGGGCCGGTCGGTGTAGAAGCGCTCGAAGACGCGTTCCAGCGCATGCGGCTCGATGCCCGGACCCTCGTCATCGATCGTGACGACGATGTCGGCTCCGTCGCGCGCGAGGCTGACGCGCACCGGCTTGTCCTGCGGCGAGAAGGAGCGGGCGTTGTCGATCAGGTTGACGGCGACCTGGCCCAGCCGGGAATCATGGCCCATCACCAGGAAGCCGTCGCGCCCGGCGGCGCGCTGGCCGCGCCGCTCGCTGGCGAACTCGATGCGCGGCTGCTCGGGCCTGCGCGTCTCGTTCTGGACCGAGACGACCGCCTCCAGCACCTGCGCGAGATCGACCGGAGCCGCCTCGTCGCGCGCCAGTTCGGCGTCGAGGCGCGAGGCGTCGGAGATGTCCGAGATCAGCCGGTCGAGCCGGCGCACATCGTGCTGGATCACGGCCAGCAGCCGCCCGCGCGCATCCTCGTTGCGCGCCAGCGGCAGGGTCTCGACCGCGCTGCGCAGCGAGGTCAGTGGGTTCTTCAGCTCATGGGCGACATCGGCGGCGAAGCTCTCGATCGCCTCGATGCGGCTATAGAGCGCCTTGGTCATCTCGCGCAGCGAGCCCGAAAGATGGCCGATCTCGTCGTGACGGCCGGCGAAATCGGGGATCTGCTCGCGCGCCTTCACGCCCTTTCGCACGCGCTGCGCCGCGTCGGCGAGCTTGCGGATCGGCTCGGCGATGGTGCCGGCGAGCAGCACCGAGAGCACGATCATCACGCCGGCGGCGACCGAGAAGACCTGGAAGATGGCGTAGCGTTCCGACGCGATCACGGCGTCGATGTCGCCGCCCTGCGTCGAGAGCAGCAGCGCGCCCTTGACCGCGCGGAAGCGCTGCACCGGGACGGCGACCGAGACGATGGTCTGCCCGCGGGTGTTGACGCGCACGACGCTGGCGGCGACGCCGTTCAGCGCGCGGGCGACCTCCGGATAGGCCTTGCCGTTGGCGTTCTCGAAATCGTCATAGGCCGGCACGTCGGCGCGGCCGAGCCGGTTGCGGAACATGTTCCAGGTCCGCTCCAGCAGCGGCGGTTCGTCGGGCTGGCCGACGCGGGGCAGGTCGAGCCGCAGCACGTCGCCGCGCGAATAGAGATTGCGCGAATCCAGCGTCAGCAACCCGTCCTTGTCGTAGATCCGGGCGCGCGTCTTGGTCGGCGTCACAAGCCGGCGCAGCAGGGGCGCGACCTTTTCGGGATTGATCGAGAAGTCGAGCGGGTCCTCGGCGAGGCCGGCGCTCTCTCCGGCCTGCAACTGCAGCAGCTTGTCGGGGTCGATGGTGATGGTGTCGGTCTCGACGGTCGCCGAGGCCGAGATCGCGCCGGCGATGATTTCGCCCTGCGTCAGCAGGCTCTGCACGCGCGACTCGATCAATCCCTCGCGGAACTGGTTGAGATAGAGGAAGCCGAGCAGCAGCGCGACGAGCCCGGCGAGGTTGAGGACGACGATGCGCCGCGTCAGACTGGAGGCGGCGCGCGACGAGATCGCGCGCAGCGCGCGCCTGCCGAACACCGCGAGGCGCCTGCGCCAGCCCGGCGTGTTGGCGATGTGGCGCGCCGCCGCCCTGCTGCTGTCATCCTCGATCGTCGCCATCGGCCTGGAGCGTCCTGCCTTCCGTATCGTCCCACACAGCCCTCATCCTGAGGAGCGGGCCGTGGCCCGCGTCTCGAAGGATGCTCCAGGTTCAGGAGTGACTTGAAGCATCCTTCGAGACGCCGCTGCGCGGCTCCTCAGGATGAGGGCTGAGAGACAGGGCCGAGCGGACCTCAGCCTTCCTTGAAGCGGTAGCCGACGCCGTACAGGGTCTCGATCATGTCGAAATCGACATCGACCTGGTTGAACTTCTTGCGCAGGCGCTTGATGTGGCTGTCGATGGTGCGGTCGTCGACATAGACCTCGTCGTCATAGGCGGCGTCCATCAGCGCGTTGCGGCTCTTGACCACGCCCGGCCGCTGCGCCAGCGACTGCAGGATCAGGAATTCCGTCACCGTCAGCGTCACCGGCTCGTTCTTCCAGGTGCAGGTGTGGCGCTCGGGGTCCATCCGCAGCAGGCCGCGCTCCAGCGCCTTGGCGTCCTCGGGACGGGCCGGGGCGGCTGCGTCCTTGGCGCCGGCCCGGCGCAGGATCGCCTTGACGCGCTCGACCAGCAGGCGCTGCGAGAACGGCTTCCGGATGAAGTCGTCGGCACCCATCTTCAGGCCGAAGAGCTCGTCGATCTCTTCGTCCTTCGAGGTCAGGAAGATCACCGGCAGGTCGGATTTCTGGCGCAGCCGGCGCAGCAGCTCCATGCCGTCCATGCGCGGCATCTTGATGTCGAAGATGGCGAGATCGGGCGGATTCTGCTTGAGGCCGTCCAGCGCGGACGCGCCGTCGGTGTAGGTCATGATCCGGTAGCCCTCGGCCTCGAGGGCGATCGACACAGATGTCAGGATGTTGCGGTCGTCGTCGACCAGCGCAATGGTTGGCATCAGATTTATGTCTCTCGGCGTTGCAATAGCGAAATCCACTCTCGCGGGAGAGCGGCCAAACCATGGCCGCAATTTAGCGACTGCGTGACGGTTTTGCCACCGCTCCATCGAAAAAGTCCTGAAAGGCGAAGACGTTCCATGCCGACACCTGCCCCGTCGCCCGGTCCCGGCAAGGCTCCGCCCCCCAAATCCGATCCGATCCGGCCGACCGACGACGCCGCGCGCGGCCTGGCGCGCGACCTCCTGCGCCGCGCCCGCTCGGGTTCGCTGGCGACGCTGGGCGCGGACGGCCATCCGGCCGCAAGCCTCGTCAGCCTCGCCACCGATGCCGATGGAACGCCGCTGATCCTGGTCTCGGCGCTCTCCGCCCATACCGGCAATCTGCTGGGCGATCCACGCGCCTCCCTGCTGCTCGCGACGCTCGGGAAGGGCGATCCGCTGGCCCATGCGCGGATCACGCTGAAGGTCGAAGGCCGACAGATCGAGCGCGGCACGGCGGATGGGCAACGCATCCGGCGGCGTTTCCTGGCGCGCCAGCCCAAGGCCGCGCTCTATGCCGATTTCGGCGATTTCTCGTTCTTCGCGCTCGAACTCCGGTCCGCCAGCCTGAACGGCGGCTTCGGGCGGGCCTATGAGCTGAGCCCAGCCGACATCCTCAGCGATGGAGCGCGCGCTTCCGTCATCGCCGTCATCGAGGAGGGCGCGCTCGCGCATATGAACGCCGACCATGCCGACGCGCTGCGGCTCTACGCGACGGCGCTGCTCGGCGCACGCGCCGGCGCCTGGCGCGCCACGGGGCTCGATCCGGACGGGCTCGACCTGGCTTTGGGCGACGCCGTGCTGCGGCTGCCGTTTCCGACGCCGGTCGGCAGCGCGACCGAACTGCGCGGCATGCTGGCGGCCCTGGCGGCGCAGGCCCGCGCCGGCGCGGGCCGCTGATTCACCACGCCATATCGTTTCACAATGCCTTGCCGTTCAATCGATTTGAGGATGTTTCTTCGATTTGGAGACTTTCCGACGGGTTGAGCCGGCGTCATCATCGGCTTAAAGAGCCGTCCACCCTTTTGCCCACCTCGTCCGCGCGCGCCAACGACGCCGCCCGCGCATCGCACAAGTCAACAGCGCGCCGCGAGCAGGCGGTTCGCGCCCCGGGAGGTTCTCAGTGGACAGCATTGGTCGCTACAACGCCGCGCATGGCGCCGAGACATTCGGCTTCCGCAAGCTCGCTTCGGTGTCGTGGAACCTGGAGGCGCCGCAGCTCTACGAGATCGCGCTGAAGCGCGGCGAGGCGGAACTCGCCAAAGGCGGGGCGCTCTGCGCCGACACCGGCGCCCATACCGGCCGCTCGCCCAACGACAAGTTCACGGTGCGCGACGCGCTGACCGAAGACACCATCTGGTGGGACAACAACAATGCGATGAGCCCGGCGCATTTCGAGGTTCTGCTCGAGGATTTCCTCGCGCATGCCGAGGGCAAGGAGCTGTTCGCGCAGGATCTTTATGGCGGTGCCGATCCCGCGCACCGGGTCAGGGCGCGCGTCTTCACCGAGATGGCCTGGCACTCGCTGTTCATCCGCAACCTGCTGATCCGCCCGGAGGCCGAGGAGATCGCAGCTTACGTGCCGCAGATGACGATCGTCGATCTGCCGAGCTTCAGGGCCGATCCGAAACGCCATGGCTGCCGCTCGGAGACCGTGATCGCGATCGACTTCTCCCGCAGGATCGTGCTGATCGGCGGCTCGGCCTATGCCGGCGAGATGAAGAAGTCGGTCTTCACCTATCTCAACTACGTGCTGCCGACCAAGGGCGTCGTGCCGATGCATTGCTCGGCTAATGTCGGTCCCCGCGACGATTCGGCGATCTTCTTCGGCCTGTCGGGCACCGGCAAGACCACGCTCTCCGCCGATCCCGACCGCACTTTGCTCGGCGATGACGAACATGGCTGGTCGAAGGACGGCATCTTCAATTTCGAGGGCGGCTGCTACGCCAAGACGATCAAACTCTCGGCCGAGGCCGAACCGCAGATCTTTTCCGCCTCGCAGCGCTTCGGCACGGTGCTGGAGAACGTCGTGCTCGATCCGCACACCCGCGAGGTCGATTTCGACGACCAGAGCAAGACCGAGAACACCCGCTCGGCCTATCCGCTCGACTTCATCCCGAACGCCTCGCGCACCGGCCGCGCCGGCGTGCCGAAGAACATCGTCATGCTGACCGCCGACGCCTTCGGCGTGATGCCGCCGATCGCCAAGCTGACGCCGGCCGAGGCGATGTACCATTTCCTCTCGGGCTACACCGCCAAGGTCGCCGGCACCGAGCGCGGCCTGACCGGCGTCGAGCCGGAATTCTCGACCTGCTTCGGCTCGCCCTTCCTGCCGCGCCACCCGTCGGAATACGCCAACCTGCTGCGCGATTTCATCGCCAAGCACCATGTCGATTGCTGGCTGGTCAACACCGGCTGGACCGGCGGCAAATACGGCACCGGCCGGCGCATGCCGATCCGCGTGACGCGCCGCCTGCTGGCCGCTGCGCTCGACGGCTCGCTCAACCGCGCCGATTTCCGCCGCGACCCCTATTTCGGTTTCGCGGTGCCGACCTCGGTCCCCGGCGTCGAGCCGCACATCCTGTATCCGGTCAAGACCTGGCAGGACAAGGCGGCCTTCGCCGAGACGGCGAAGAACCTGGTCGGCATGTTCGCCGAGAACTTCCAGCGCTTCGAGGAGCATGTCGACGACGCAGTCAAGGCTGCGGCCCCGACGAACTCGCTGGCGGCGTGACACACGCGCCCGGCATCAGGCAAGGACGCGGGCAACCCCTCTCCTGTAAGGAGAGGGGCAGGGGTGAGGTGTCGGCCCTTTGACACGGAAGCCGTGGCCTCACCGTAGTCAGCCGACGGGTGAGCGTATGACTGGTCAAGCGGCCGACACCTCACCCTGCCCTCTCCTTACAGGAGAGGGTTCCCCGCGCCGAACCCTCGAACCTTGAGATCGGTGGCCGCGTGGCTGTCGTTGTCCTCGCCCTGCGTCTCCTCGCCACGCTGATCATCCTCGGCGCGACCGCCTGGGGCTCCGGTCTCCTGCTCTTCCGCCTCACCGGCGCGATGGCGACGCTCGCCGCCATCGGCTTTGGCCTCGCTGGCCTCGCCGGCGCGACCGGGCTCTGGACCGGCGCGGCGCGGCTGCCGCTCTCCTTCGCCCTGGTCTTTCTCGGGCTGCTCGGCTGGTGGGGCGGGCTGAAGCCCTCGCACGACCGCAACTGGATCCCCGAACTCGCCCGGCTGCCGGAGATCGCGCGCGAGGGCGAGATGATCACGGTCTCGAACCTGCGCAATTTCGCGTGGCGCACGGAGGCCGATTACGACCAGCGCTGGGAGACGAGGGCCTACGATCTGGCGCGGATCGAGGGCGCCGACGTGTTTTTGTCCTACTGGTCGGGCGAGAGGATCGCCCATCTTCTGGTCAGCTTCACCTTCGCCGACCAGCCGCCGCTGACCTTCTCGATCGAGGTCCGGCGCGAGCAGGGCGAGGAATGGTCCTCGCTCGCCGGGTTCTTCCGGACCTATGAGATGGCCTATGTCGCCGCCGACGAGCGCGACCTCGTCGGCCTACGCAGCCATGCCCGCAAGGAGGATGTGCGGCTGTTCCGGCTCGCCGCGAGCCCGCAGCAGGCGCGCGACGTGCTGCTGGCCTATGCGGCGGACATCAACCGCCTGGCGGCGCAGCCGCGCTGGTACAACACGCTGACGACCAACTGCACCACGGTGGTCTACAATCTCGTCGGCTCGGTCGCTCCGGGCTGGAAATTCTCGCTGCCGCTCGACCCGCGCGTGCTGCTGTCGGGCTACCTGCCGGGCTATCTCCGGCGCGTCAGTGCGATCAGGACCGACATCCCGCTCGACGATCTGGTCCGGCAGGCCCGCATCGGCGAGAAGGCGCGGGCGGTGGCGCTGGACGATCCGGCGTTTTCGATGAGGATTCGCGAGGGCGTGCCGGCGGGCCGGTAGCAATTCAAGGACGCTTGCCGTATCTGAGCGAACGTCTTCGCATCACAGACCAAATCGCCAGCCGAATGATCAGATAGATGATCGGCAAAAAGGCATAAGCGTAAAACGGCAGCCCTAGCGGCGGAGTTTGTGAAACATCGACGAAGGATTGCGCAAAAACATAGAACATCATTGCGAAACTGAATATCACGACGAGGATAAATTCCAGCACGTTGATCATTGACGCCCGCTCCTCGTCATGGTCGGGCTTGTCCCGACCATCCACGTCTTCCGCAGTGCCAATTTTAGCGTAACAAGGCGTGGATGCTCGGGACAAGCCCGAGCATGACGGTAGTGCTTTGGGCGCTACCTGAAGAAAATCACTGTCTGAACCAGAAAGATCGGGATCAGGATCGCGCCCGACCAGAGCATGTAGCCGAAGAAGCTCGGCATCGCGACCTTCCGGTCCTTGGCGATGGCGTAGACCATGAAGTTCGGCGCATTGCCGATATAGGTGTTGGCCCCCATGAACACCGCGCCGGCCGAGATCGCCGTCAGCGTCAGCGCGCCGGTGGTCATCAGCTTCTGCGCATCGCCACCGGCGAGCTCGAAGAAGACGAGATAAGTCGGGGCGTTGTCGAGGAAGGACGAAAGGATGCCGGTCAGCCAGAAATAGGCGACCGTGTTGTTGCTGCCGTCGGGATTGGATACCAGCGCCACCAGCCCCGAGAACGCCCCGTTCGCACCCGCCTGCAGCATCGCCAGCACCGGGATGATGCAAACGAAGATGCCGGCGAAGAGCTTTGCGACCTCCCTAATCGGTCCCCAGGAGAACTCGTTGCCGGCCCGCACCGGATTCGGCGTCAGCTTCAGCGACAAGCCCGCCAGCGCCAGCAGGACGGCGTCACGCACGACGTTCTGAAGCTCGACCTTGACGCCGTGGATGTCGAAGACGATGCCCGGCTTCCAGCTCGCCGACATCAGGATGGCGAGGATGACGCCGCCGAGCAGGATGAAGTTGACCTTGCCGTAGAGCTTGATCGCGCGGTCGGGAGTCGGATCCTTGAGCGGCGGATAATTCTCCTCCTTGCGGAAGAGATAGCTGTCGAGCGCGTAAAACAGCGCCAGCAGCACGACCACCGCGAAAGCGGTCTCCGGCAGCAGGTTGGTCGTCGTCCAGAAGAAGTCGACCCCGCGCAGGAAGCCGAGGAACAGCGGCGGGTCGCCCAGCGGCGTCAGCGAGCCGCCGATATTCGAGACCAGGAAGATGAAGAACACGACGACATGGACGTTGAAACGCCGGTCGTCATTGGCGCGCAGAACCGGGCGGATCATGATGATCGAGGCGCCCGTGGTGCCGACGAAGCTCGCCATCAGCGTGCCGATCGCCAGCAGGCTCGTGTTGGTCGCCGGCGTGCCGTCGAGATTGCCCATGATCAGGATGCCGCCGGCGATGGTGAACAGCGCGAACAGCAGGATGATGAAGGGGATGTATTCGAGCAGCCCGGTGTGCAGCAGCGCCCCCAGCGCCGGATCGAAGCCCCGGAACAGCACCAGCGGGATCAGCACCAGCAAGGACCAGAAGGCGGCGAACTTGCCGTAGTTCAGCTCCCAGAAATGCGGGAACAGCACCGGCCCGAGCGCGATCGAGAGCAGCATGCCGGCGAAGGGCAGCGCCCAGGCGACGCCCATGGTCGCCCCGCCGATGTCGCCGGCGGCGTGCGCCGCGCTGGAGGCCAGGCACAGCGCGAGCGCCGCGCCGATCCGCGTCAGAACTGTCGTCAAGGCCCCGTCCCCTGTGCGTTCTTGTTGGGGTCGTGACTAGACGATGGCCGGCCCCCTGTCATCCCGTGCGCGCCGACGGCGCAAGCGCGTTATCGCGCCGTTCACCGTGGTAGAATAATCTCCTCCGCGCGGCGTCCCGCCCGCAGCCTGATTCGGGACCAGACCATGTGTCGTTTCCTCGCCTATGCCGGCGCTCCCGTTTTCCTCGAGGATTTCGTCGCCGCGCCCTGCCATTCGCTGATCCACCAGTCGCTGCACGCCGAGGAGACCAAGACCGGCACCAATGGCGACGGTTTTGGGGTCGGCTGGTATGGCGACCGGCCCGAGCCCGGCCAGTATCGCGAGATCAGGCCGGCCTGGTCGGACGAGAACCTGCTCTCGATCGCGCGTCAGGTCCGCTCGCATCTGTTCTTCGCCCATGTCCGCGCCGCCACCGGCACGGCGACGACGCGCGCCAATTGCCACCCCTTCGCCCATGGCCGGCACCTCTTCATGCATAACGGCCAGATCGGGGGCTATGGCCTGATCCGCCGCAAGCTCGAAAGCCTGATCCCGGACGCACTCTATGGCGCGCGCGTCGGCACCACCGATTCCGAAGCGATCTTCCTTCTGATCCTGGCGCGGCTGGCCGAGGGGTTCTCGCCGGCCGACGCGATCGCGGCTTCGCTCGGCGATGCGCTCGATCTGATGCGGCAGGCCGGCATCCGCGAGCCGCTGCGTTGCGCCGCCGCGCTGGCCGATGGCGAGGCGATCCATGCCGTGCGCTGGTCCTCCGACGCAAAACCGCCGAGCCTCTATCTCTGCGATCGCGGCGACAGCGTCGTCGTCGCCTCCGAGCCGGTCGACGCCGCCCGCGACTGCTGGCAGGCGCTGTCCTGCAACACGCTGGTTTCGGTGCGGGCGGGGGTCGTCGAGGTCAGGCCGTTCGATGTCGGGCTGAAGCAGGCCGCCTGAACCGAACTTGCGCCCACGCGCGGCCTGCGCCACATCCGCCGCGCATGCGCGCCTTCGACACGCCCCTCCCGATCGACGCGGTCCTCGAAGACCTTGCCGCCGCCCTGCGCGCCGGCCCCAACGCCGTGCTCGTCGCTCCGCCCGGCGCCGGCAAGACCACGCGCGTCCCGCTCACCTTGCTCGACGAGCCCTGGACCAAGGGCGGCAAGCTGATCGTGCTGGAGCCGCGCCGGCTCGCCGCCCGCGGCGCGGCCGCCCGCATGGCGCAGACGCTGGGCGAACAAGTCAGCGGCACTGTCGGTCTGCGCGTCAGGCTCGGCTCGAAGATCGGGCCGAGGACGCGGATCGAGGTCGTCACCGAGGGCGTCTTCGCCCGCGTGATCCTGGACGATCCGGCGCTAGACGGCGTCGCCGCCGTGCTCTTCGACGAATTCCACGAACGCTCGCTCGACGCCGATTTCGGGCTGGCGCTGGCGCTCGACGCGCAATCGGGTTTGCGCGAGGACCTGCGCATCCTGGTGATGTCGGCGACGCTCGACGGCGCGCGCGTGGCGCGGCTGCTGGGAGATGCGCCGGTCATCGAGAGCCAGGGCCGCGCTTATCCCGTCGAGACGCGCCATCTCGGCCGCGACGCCGGAAAACGCATCGAGGATCAGGTCACGCAGGCCGTGCTGCAGGCGCTCAACGAGCAGACCGGTTCGCTTCTGGTCTTCCTGCCGGGTCAGGGCGAGATCCGCCGCGTCGAGGAGCGCCTGCGCGAGCGCATCCGCGACAGGGATATCGAGATCGCCCCGCTCTACGGCGCGCTCACGCAGGCTGAGCAGGACCGCGCCGTTCTGCCCGCACCCCGGGGGCGGCGAAAGATCGTGCTGGCGACCTCCATCGCCGAGACCTCGCTGACGATCGAGGGCGTGCGGGTGGTGATCGATTCAGGGCTTGCCCGCATCCCGGTCTACGAGCCCGATATCGGCGTGACCCGGCTGGAGACCCGCCGCGTCAGCCGCGCCGCCGCCGACCAGCGCCGCGGCCGCGCCGGGCGCACCGAGCCGGGTGTCTGCTACCGGCTCTGGGACGAGGCCGGCACGGGCGCGATGGAGGCCTTCGCCAGGCCGGAAATCCTGTCTGCCGACCTCAGCTCTCTGCTGCTCGACTGCGCCGCCTGGGGCGAGGCCGATCCGACGCGGCTGGCCTTCCTCGATCCGCCGCCGGCGCCCGCGCTGAAGGAGGCCCGCGCCTTGCTGGTCAGCATTGGTTCGCTCGACATCGACGGCCGGATCACGGCCGAGGGCAAGGCCCTGCAGGCCCTGCCGCTGCCGCCGCGGCTGGCGCGCATGGTGGTCGCGGCGGCGCGATTCGGACAGGCGGATGAAGCGGCGGAGCTCGCCGCCCTGCTGGTCGAGCGCGGCCTCGGCGGCGATGGAACCGATCTCGCCGAGCGGCTGGAGCGTTTTGGTCGCGAGCGCGGCGGGCGGGCCGGCGACATGCGCAGGCTGGCCGAGGGTTGGGCCCGCAGCGCGCGAAACGCTGCGCCAGAAGCGATCGGGACGGCTTTGTCGCCCGGGCCGCTGCTGGCGCTCGCCTATCCCGAGCGCATCGCAAAAGCGCGCCAGCCGGGCTCCGGCCAGTATCTGCTCGCCAATGGGCGCGGCGCGGCGCTGGAGCCGTCCCAGCGTCTGGCGCGCGAGCCTTGGCTGGTGGTCGCGGAGATGAGCGGCGTAGCCCAGCAGGGGCGCATCCTCGCCGCCGCCGCGATCACCGAGGCCGAATTGGTCTGGCTCGTGGCGCAAGGTCTGTCGCCGTATTCGCTGGACGAGCGCATCGAGACCCAGTTCGACCGCGCCGCCCGCGCGCTCCGCGCCCGCGCTCTTCGCCGCTATGGCGCGCTGACCCTGTCGGAACGTCCGCTGCCGGCGCAGGCGACTTCGGAGAATGCGGCGATTCTGGCGAAGGGAATCGCTTCGCTCGGCGTCGGCCTACTGCCTTGGACGAAGGCGCAGGCGCAATTGCGCGAGCGTGCCGCCTTCCTGCGCCAGGCGGCGGGGCCGGACGGGCCATGGCCGGACCTCTCCGACGAAGGGCTCGCGGGCGCGCCGGAAGACTGGCTCGCGCCGCACATCGCGGGCAGGGGCTCGCTGGCCGCGATCGAACACGGCGATCTCGATTCGGCCCTCGCCGGCCTGCTGCCCTGGGAGCTGAAGCGCCGTCTCGACGCCGAGGCTCCGACGCATTTCGCCGCCCCGACCGGCTCGAACTTCGCCGTCGACTACGCCGCTGAGGCCGGCCCGACGATTTCGGTCCGCGTGCAGGAACTCTACGGGCTCGCCGTCCACCCATCGCTCGCCGGCGGGCGCGTGCCGCTGGTGCTGGAACTGCTCTCGCCCGGCCACAAGCCGATCCAGATCACGCGCGACCTGCCGGGCTTCTGGCGCGGCTCCTGGGCGGCGGTCAGATCGGAGATGAAGGGCCGCTATCCGCGGCATCTCTGGCCCGACGACCCCGCCGCGGCGCAGCCGACGACACGGGCCAAGCCGCGGGGGACGTGAGGCTGTTCGCCCGCTCGGGCGCGCGAAGCCTAGAACATGCTGACTTTTTCTCGGAACCACTGCGTCATCCCGGACAAGCGGCGAAGCCGCGCCGATCCGGGATCCGTCATAGGCAGGACAGCGCTCGATGATGGATCCCGGGTCAAGCCCGGGATGACGGCGTGTTTCCGTGCGAAATCAGCACGCTCTAAGGCATTTTGTGTCCGATGCCTGTCGGATCATAGACCATCACCGGAAAGCAGCCCGCGAAGACATCGGAACTGGTCTCGCATTTCAGCCTAGCTGCGCTCAGCGCTGCCTCGCGCGAAGGCCAGCCACAGAGATATTCGTGGAAATGCGGGCCGGCCTTGCTCTGGATGAAAAGATCGACGCTCCACCCGGCCGGAGAGCACCAAGCATGAGGCTCACAGGAGTCCCTATCGACTTTCCCGTCAGCCATGCACTGCTCGACGGCGCAGGCAAAGCCGTCCGCCGGCGTATCGGCAATACACATGCCCATCGACAATTCCCGGGCAATGACGAAGGCGACGCCCTTTTGCTGCGCAACGGCCGGAACCGCGCCAAGCAGCGAGGCGATGAGCGCGAGACTGGCGCGGCGCATCAGCATGACATCCGGTCTGGCCCGCTGCGACGGCGCTAATTTCCCATCCGGTCGCGCCATTGCCGTTCGCCGGTCAGGCAGGACAGGGTCTGGTCGCGCGCCTGTGCCTTCTGGATCAGCGCCTCGGGTCCGGCCGGCATTTCGGCGATCTCGCGCACCAGCTTGGTGCGTGTCGCATCGACGAACTGGTGGCGTTCCTTGATCGGGATCACGAAGGCGCCGACGCCGGTGATGACGCAGTCCTCGTAATATTTGTCGAGGTTGTCGATGTCGAAATAGCTCGCCTGCTTCAGCATCACCGGCAGCCCGTTGATGCTGATGCCCTTGTCGCGGGCCTCGTCGCGCGCCGCCGTGACCGGGCGGCCGTCATTGTTGGCGCCGTCGCCGGAGATGTCGATCACCCTTCGCAGGGCCGACACGTTGGCCTGTTCCAGCAGCGCCATGCTGAGGTCGATCGCGCCCGAGATCGAGGTGCGCCGGCCGCGCCGCGTCGGGGCTTCGCCCAGCTCCTCGGCGAAGGCGATCGCCGATTGCGGCGTGTCGATGATCGTCCAGGGCTTGACGATGTGCTGGAAATGCCCGCCCGCCCATTCGAAATAGGTCACCGCGATCTTGCCGATCGCGCCTTTCGAGACCGCATCGTGGAGCTGCTTGGAGCGGAAGGCCTCGATATAGCCATTGCGCTGCAAGGCGAGTTCGTCGAGGTCCATCGAATAGGAGACGTCGACCGCGAGCACCAGCGCGACGTCGACCTCCTCGGGCGGCGAGGCCGCAGATTGTGCGTTCGGCGCCCTGACCGTCCAGACGGCCGCCGTCGCAAGACACAGAAGACCGTACAGCACGCGCCGCATCGCCACCTCCGTCATCATGTCGCAACAGGAGTGTGCGCCTGCTTTCGATTCGCGCCAAGGCCGAAAGCTGGACAGTGCGGCTTCTTGAATGATCTTGGGACCGCGCCGGGCGCTCGGTGCGAATTCAGCCTGTGGCGCGCGCATCGACGATGGCGATGGCGGCAGCGACCGCGTCCTCGATCGTCAGCGCCGAGGTATCGAGCACGATCGCATCGTCGGCCACTTTCAGCGGCGCGTCGCTGCGGCCGGAATCGCGGGCGTCACGCCGGCGGATGTCGGCCAGGATGCCTTCGAAAGCGGCAGCCTCGCCGCGCCCCGCCAGCTCCTTCTGGCGGCGTGCGGCTCGCACCTCCGGCGTTGCGGTGACGAAGAGCTTGGCCCGCGCATCGGGGCAGATGACGGTGCCGATGTCGCGCCCGTCCAACACCGCGCCTCCGGGCCGGGCGGCGAAGCGACGCTGCCGCTCGGTCAGGCCTTTGCGCACCGCAGGCATCGCGGCGACCACAGAGGCCGCCTCTCCGATCTCGCGCCCGCGTAGCCGGTCCTCGGAAAAAGCCGCGTCGTCGAAGTTCGCGACGGTCTCGCCGGCTGCGGCGGCGTCATGAAGATCGTGGCCGGCGTCGAGCATGGCTCGCGCCACCATGCGATAGAGCAGGCCGGTGTCGAGATAGGGCAGGCGGTAATGCGCTGCGAGCCGGCGCGCCAGCGTGCCCTTGCCCGAGGCGGCCGGTCCGTCGACGGCGATGACGAGCCCGTCCGTCATGCGATCTCGGCGCCGAGCCCGTTCATCAGCGCGACGAAGCTCGGAAAGCTGGTCGCGATCATCGTGCCGTCGTCGATCCGCATCGGTTTCTCCGTCGCCAGCCCCATCACCAGGAAGCTCATCGCGATGCGGTGGTCGAGATGCGTCGCGACCGTGCCGCCCCCGGCGACCGGCCCGCCCCGTCCCTCGACGACGAGGTCGTCGCCCTCGATCGCGCAGGTCACGCCCGCTGCCTTCAGCCCGGCCTCGACCGCCGCGAGCCGGTCGGATTCCTTGACCCGCAACTCCTGCAGGCCGCGCATCCGCGTCGTGCCGCTGGCGAAGGAGGCGGCCACCGCCAGCACCGGATACTCGTCGATCATCGCGGGCGCGCGCTCCGGCGGCACGGTGACGCCGGTCAGTTCCGAGGCCCGCACGCGCAGCGTCGCGACCGCCTCGCCGCCTTCGTTCGCCTCGCTCTCGACGGTGATCTCGGCGCCCATCTCGCGCAAGGTGGTCAGGAGCCCGCTGCGCAGCGGGTTGGTCATCACGCTCTCGATCACGATGTCGGAGCCCGGCACGATCAGCGCCGCCACCAGCGGGAACGCCGCCGAGGACGGATCGGCCGGCACCACGATCGGCGCGGCCTGGAGTTCGGGCTGGCCCTTCAGCGTGATCCGGCGGCCATGCGCGCCGTCGCGCGTCACCGTCACCTCCGCGCCGAAATGCGCCAGCATCTTTTCGGTATGGTCGCGCGTCGCCTCGGCCTCGACCACGGTGGTTTCGCCCGGCGCGACGAGGCCTGCCAGCAGCACCGCCGACTTGATCTGCGCGGAGGCGACCGGCGTGCGGTAGACGATCGGGACGGCTTCCTTCGGCCCGCGCAGCGTCAGCGGCACGCGCCCGCCGTCTTCCTGCGAGACGATCGTCGTCCCCATCAGCTCGAGCGGATCGAGGATGCGCCGCATCGGGCGCTTGCGCAGCGAGGCGTCGCCGTCGAAGGTCGTGGTGATCGGATGCGCGCCGCAGACGCCCATCATCAGCCGCGAGCCGGTGCCGGCATTGCCGAAATCGAGCGTGCCGGTGGGCTCCGCCAGCCCGCCGACGCCGACGCCGCGGACGCGCCAGGCGCCGGGGCCGTCGTGATGCACCTGCGCGCCGAGCGCGCGCGCGGCCTCGGCCGTGCGCAGCACGTCCTCGCCTTCGAGCAGCCCGGATATACGGGTCTCGCCGATCGCCAGCAGGCCGAAGATCATGGCGCGGTGCGAGATCGACTTGTCGCCGGGCACGCGGACGCGGCCGCTCAGCGGGCCTTTCGCGCGAGCGGAGAGCGGAATGGGCATCTGGGCGTGCGACAAGGACGGACTCGCTTCGCTGCTCGTTTCGAGTGCGCGCTGCCTAGCATGTCGCCTCGCCGCCCGTCACCCGCGCGCCGCGACGAAATCAGCATTTGACAGCGCCGCCGGCCCCGACTAACGGACGCGCCTGCTTTTCAGAACATGAATGATTGAAGGTCCGACGCAGTGGCGAAACCGGAACTTGGAACCAAGCGCGTATGCCCGGTGACGGGCCGCAAATTCTACGACCTCGACAAGGACCCGATCGTCTCGCCCTATACGGGGCAGTCCTATCCGCGCTCGGTGTTCGAGCCGCAGGCGAAGGCGGCTGCCCCCGCCAAGCCGGCGGATGACGAGGAGGAGGCCGAGGCCGCCGACGGGCCGGTCGAGCTCGTCTCGCTCGACGAAGCCGATGCGGAGCAGTCCGAGAAGGAGGCCGTCGTCACCAGCGAGGACGACATCGAGGTCGAGGACGACGTCACGCCCGACGACGACACCTTCCTGGAGGAGGACGAGGAAGGCGATGACGACGTCGCCGACCTGATCGATGGCGACATTGAGGGCGACGAGGACGTCTGACGCCGTTCGCGCGCTTCCGCGAATGAATGACGGCGGGACGACAATCGGCGCTTGAGTCTTCGCGCCGGCCCGCCTATAGAGCGCTGCGCCGCCGCTTCGGCGGCCGCGAACCGGCCGGCCCGCTTTCCGACATCGGGGAAGCCGGCCGACCGCAGAGACCCGGACTGACCCCCAGATCAGTCCTTCAGTGGGGCCATAGCTCAGTTGGGAGAGCGCTTGAATGGCATTCAAGAGGTCGGCGGTTCGATTCCGCCTGGCTCCACCATCTCTCCAGATGCTGCTCCCCCGCTTTAGCTTTTGCGAATCACGCCTCTGAATCCCGGCCATTGCCGGATCGGATCGCTCCCGCGCGGGTCTGCAACCGACAGCAAGCATGGGTTGCGGGTTTTCCATGCGGCGCCGTTGCGCGCGGTATTCCTGAGACGCGGCGAAGGCGTGCGTCCGGTGCGCATCGGATTGCCTGAAAGCCCGATCATTGCGCTTCTCGCCCGGAAAATCGGCATTTGAGTCAAGTGAATCAAGAATGTGAGTCGAATGCTGAGAGATCGCTTCACTCACTCTTTGCCGTTCCGTCAAGGATTCGGTCCTCCTCATGAAACCACTTTCTACCCGTCTAGGTAGTGGCTGGACCAACCAGAGGAGGATTGCCATGTCTTTGCTTTCCACGAATGCTCTGCTCGGCTCGCGTAGCACCGAGGCGATCGCCGGTGCGGAAACCCTGTTCCTGCAGCCCGGCGGCATCTCCGCCGACGCCCTGACCACACAGCTCCAAAGCCTGATCCCGCTCAGCCTTCTGCCGACGACGGGCGGGAACGACGACGCGCCGCCGCCGGCGACGGATGAACCCCTGCCGCAACTGGGTGATCTGACAGGCTTGATCGGGGGCACAGGCGCCGTCGGCGGCCTTCTCGGCGGCGGCGGGCAGGCCCTGCCCCTAGGCCAGCCGGGCGATCCGGTGGTCCAGCTCGGCGAGAGCCTGCGCGATCTCGGCGTGAACCAGAATCAGACGCTGGCGGCCGACATCGCCGACCTGCCGGGCGAGGTGACCGGGCTGAACGCGACGAACGGGAACGTCGCCGACGCGCTGTTCAACCTCGGCCAGACCACCGTCCATGCCGGCGAGTTCGTCACCGACATCAGCGAAACCGCGACCGGCGCGACGGATCGGCCGCTGGTCGACACCGCCAACAAGGCGGTGCTGGACTTCCACCTGCTTCTGGAAGGCGCATCGCATGAGGTCGGCTTGACCTACGTCACGCACGGCGTCACGCGCCTCGGCGAGACCGTCGGGCTCGGCAAGATCGGCGGCGACAATCTGCTCACCGATGTGGTCGCCCTGCCCGAAACCATCCTGTCGGGCGGAGACGTGCTCGGCTCCGTCGGCGATCTCGGCGACCATCTCGGCGATATCGCCAGCGGGGCGGCGGCGATCATCTCGGCGATCCCGCGCGATCTCGGCTCGGACCCGTTCGGGCTCGGCCTGCTTGGAGAGAACGGCATCATCGGCGGGTCCGGGCTCGACCTCGGCAATCTCGGCGGCGTGCTCGGCCAGGACGGCGGGGGCCCGCTCGGGGCTGGCGGCGGCCTCGTCGACAGCCTCACCAACGGGCTCGACCTGGTCGGCTCGGGCGGGCCGGGCGGCGGCAATCTCGTCACCGACGCGCTGCGGCTGCCCGGCGAGATCCTGTCCGGCGACGGCACGCCGAGCCTGACCGACGCCGGCCGGCAGCTCGACACGACGCTGACGGCGACGGGCGATCTGGTTGAGGATCTGCTCGGCGGCGGCATCGGCTCCTCTCCCAACGGCGCCGTCGGATCGGTCCAGACCAGTCTGGAATCCTTCGCCGGCGCCGCCGGCCCCGCCATCGGCGTGCCGCAGACGCTCGGCGGCGTTACTGCGGTCACCGACGCGCTGGGTCTCGGCGGCGCTTCGCCGCAACCCGAGGGCCTGATTGCGGCCGTGGAAAAGACGGTCGAGGGCGCGGTGACCGATCTCTCGAACGACATCGCGCTGGCCGGGCTCGGCGGCGGCGTTGGCGGCGGCCCGATCGCGATTCCCGATCTGGGCGGCGGCCTCGCCGATTCGCTGGTCGGCGGCCTGACGGATCTGGATGCGCCGGGCGGCTCCGTCCTGGCTCCGGTGACCGGTCTGCTCGATCTGGGCGGCGAAGACGGCGGCGGACTGCTCTCGCCGGTGACCTCGCTGCTCGACCAGGACCAGCGCGACCAGCCGCTCGGCGGCCTCGGCCTGCTCTGAACGACGAGGGGGCGGAGCCGATGCGGCTCCGCCCCGCTTTGCAGCGGTGAACGGGAGAGCGCGGCCATGCCTTCGCCTGTCAGCCAGCATTCGCCCGCCCGGCCGGAATTGCGTGAGGCGCTCCGGCCGCTCTCGCGCGCTCTCGCGGCGGTGGCGGTCGCGAGCGGGGTGATCAATCTCCTGATGCTGACGGCTCCCGTCTTCATGCTCCAAGTCTATGATCGCGTCCTGCCCAGCCGCAGCGGCGCGACCCTGGTCGGGCTCAGCCTGTTTGCGCTGATGCTGTTCCTGTTCCAGGGCGTATTCGAGGCGCTGCGCAGCCGGATGCTGCTCGCCATCGGCCGCATCGTCGACGACAGGGTCGGCCCGCGCGTCTTCGACGTGCTGGCGCGCGCGCCGGGCCAGGAGGGCGTCCAGGCGGTGCGCGATCTCGATGCGGTCCGCGGCTTCGCCGGCAGCGGCGTCGCCCCATTCTTCGATCTGCCCTGGACGCCGCTCTACATCGGGCTCTGCTTCGCCTTTCATCCCAGCCTCGGGCTGGCGGTGCTGGTCGGCGCGCTCGTGCTGGGCCTGCTGACCTGGCTCGGCGACCGGTCGACGCGACGCCCGATCCAGGAGAGCACGGATCTGCTGTCGCGCCGCAACCAGTTCACCGAGACGATCCGCCGCAACGGCCTGCTGGTCGAGGCGCTCGGCATGCGCGGGCGGATGAAGCGGATCTGGCTGGACCGGTCTGGCGAGCATCTCGACGGCCAGGACGGGGTACTGGCGACGACGGCCCATCTCGGCGCGCTGACCCGGATGCTGCGCACTATCCTGCAATCGGGCGTGCTGGCGCTCGGGGCCTGGCTCGTCATCACCAAGGAGGCGTCCGGCGGCGTCATGCTGGCGGCGACGATCCTGACCATCCGGGCGCTCGCTCCGCTGGAGCAGGCGATGGCGGGCTGGCGCGGCTTCGTCGCCGCGCGCCAGGCCTGGTCGCGGCTGGACCAGGCGCTGGCCGCCTGGCCGGCCACTGCCGCGCCGACGCCGATCGCCCGACCGCGGCGCGAGCTCGTGGTCTCTGGCGTCAGCGTCGTCGCGCCCGGCGGCGAGAACCCGGTGCTCGCGAACGTCACGCTCAAGCTGCGCGCCGGCAGCGCGCTCGGCGTGGTCGGGCCCAGCGGATCGGGCAAGTCGACCCTGGGGCGGGCGCTGGTCGGCGCATGGCCGACGGCGCGCGGCGTGATCCGGCTCGACGGTGCGACATTTTCCCAATGGGACCGCGACGTCGTCGGCGCGGCGATCGGCTATCTGCCGCAGGATGTCGAGCTGTTCGCCGGCACCGTCGCCGAGAACATCGCGCGTTTTTCGCCCGATGCGTCCAGCGAAGCTCTCGGCAAGGCGGCGACGGAGGCCGGCGTCCACGAGCTGATCCTGCGCCTGCCGAACGGCTACGACACCCAGGTCGGCGATGGCGGCGTGCTGCTGTCGGGCGGGCAGCGCCAGCGCATCGGCCTCGCCCGCGCGCTGTTCGGCGATCCTTTCCTCGTCGTGCTCGACGAGCCGAACTCGAACCTCGACGCCGCCGGCGAGCAGGCGCTGATGCGCGCCATCGTCGCGGTCCGCCGGCGCGGCGGCATCGTCGTGGTCATCGCGCATCGCTCCAGCGCGCTTGCGGCGGTGGACCAGTTGATGGTCCTCAACGAGGGTCATGTGCAGCATTGCGGGCCGCGCGACACGGTGCTCGCTAGCCTCGGTGCGGCCCCTTTCCCGCAGGCTCCACCGCCGGAAGAGCCGGCCGGCAAGCCGGCGGCCCGACGCCAGTCCCGGAGCCGCGCACGCGCTCCCGCATCCAGGGAGGCGGCCAATGCCCAGGCCTAGAGGCTCTCCGGAACGATCGCTGGGTCGGCAGGGCGCGCTGCTGGCGGCGGGCATCGCCACGCTGATCGGCGGCGTGATGACGCTGAGCGCGGCGATCGACGTCTCGGGCGCAATCATCGCCAGCGGCAATCTCGTCGTCGAAAGCGAGCTGAAGAAGGTCCAGCATCCGACCGGCGGCGTGGTCGCCGACATCCTCGTCACCGAGGGCGCGCGCGTGGCGAAGGACGACGTCGTCATGCGGCTCGACCCGACGGTGGCGCGCGCGACGCTGAACGCCGTCACCAAGGATCTGCGCGAATTGGCCGCGCGCCAGGCGCGGCTGGAGGCCGAACGCGACGGCGCGGCCGAGCCGGCCTTCCCGGCCGAGCTGCTCGGCACCGCCGACGATGAGGTGCTGGCGGGCCTGATCGCCGGCGAGCGCAGGTTGTTCCGCTATCGCACCGCGGCGCTCGCCGGCCAGAAGGCGCAGCTGCGCGAGCGCATCGGGCAGCTCCATGACGAGACCCGCGGCCTGACCGGGCAGCTCGCCGCCAAGCGCGCCGAGATCGAGCTCGTCGGCAAGGAGCTCGCCAGCGTCGGCGAGCTCTGGGACAAGAAGCTGATCCCGCTCAACCGTGTGACGGCGCTGGAGCGCGAGAGCGCCCGTCTCGGCGGTGACGCCGGCCGGCTCGAGGCCCAGCTCGCCCAGATTCGCGGCAAGGTCTCGGAAACCGAGCTGCAGATCATCCAGATCGACCAGAGCGCGCGCAGCGAGATCGGCAAGGAGCTGGCCGATATCCGCGCCAAGACCTCGGAGCTGACGGAGAAGCGCGTCGCCGCGCGCGATCAGAGCGAGCGCATCGAGATCCGCGCGCCGCATTCAGGCCTGGTGCACAAGCTCGCCGTGCACACGCGCGGCGGCGTCGTCGCCGCTGGCGAGCAGATCATGCAGATCGTGCCGGAAGGCGAGGCGCTGACGGTCGAGGCGCGGATCCCGCCCCGCGAGATCGATCAGGTCCGTCCAGGCCAGCCCGCCGCGCTCCGCTTCTCCACGCTCAACCAGCGCACGACGCCGGAGTTCGAGGGCGAGGTCCTGCGGATCAGCGCCGACGCCGTCAGGGACGAGCGCGTCGAGCAGCCCTATTATCTCGTCCGCCTGCGTTTTGCGGCGCTGCCGGAGCCCGAGGGGGGCAGGTTCCTCCCCGGCATGCCCGTGGAGGTCTTCATCCGCACCGACAGCCGCTCGCTGATCAGCTATCTCGTCAAGCCGATGCTGGATCAGGTGCGCCACGCCTTCCGCGAGAAGTGATCGCTGATGGGAGGTTGTCTGGCCCGATCGGGATTGCCGCCACCGTGGCGGCGTGGTTTGCCTTACCGAACCCTATACGGGCCGGAGCCGCCCATGACCATCAAAGCCTTCGTCTTCGACGCCTATGGCACGCTCTACGACGTCCAGTCGGTCGCCGGGATCATCGACCGGGCGTTTCCCGGCCATGGCGACTACATCACGCAGGCCTGGCGGATGAAGCAGCTCGAATACACCTGGCTGCGCTCGCTGATGGGAACCTATGATGATTTCTGGGCGGTAACGCGCTCCTCGCTCGCCTACACGCTGAAGACGCTGGGGCTCGAGGCCTCCCCGGCGCTCTTCGAGCAACTGGCGCAGGCCTACAACACGCTCGCTCCCTATCCCGATGCGCGCGGCGCGCTCGAGGCGCTCTCGGCGCATGACTGCGCCATCCTCTCGAACGGCAGCCCCGGCATGCTGAAGGCGCTCGTCGCCAACAGCCGCTTCGACGATCTGCTCAAGGCGGTGCTCAGCGTCGACGCCAAGCAGGTCTTCAAGCCGCATCCGCGCAGCTACGAGCTGGTCGAGGAGCGGCTCGGCGTCAAGCGGGACGAGGTCGTCTTCGTCTCGTCCAACGGCTTCGACGTCGCCGGCGCAAAGGCGTTCGGCTTCAGGGTGGCGCGCATCGAGCGCGTCTCGCCGCAGGCTCTGCGCGACGAACTGAAGGCGCCCGGCGTCATCGGGCCGGCGACCATGTTCAAGGCGATGCGGATGCAGGCGGAGGCGCTCGGCTTCGACGCCGACTGGACGATCGGCTCGCTCGGAGAGCTCGCCGGGCTGAACGCCTCCGCCTGAGTTCCGTCGCGCCGCCATTGCCGAAATGCCGCGACCGCAGCTATGGCAGGCGGAGAGGCATTGGCCGGGGGGCTTGATGACAGGCGAGGCGCGTTCGGCGACGGCGGGAGACGGTCCACGCGACGCCGCCGGAGTCGGTGCGCGGCTCGATGCGCTGCCGGTGACGCGGCTCCATTTGCTCGTCCTGAGCCTCTGCTCCATCGGCTTTGCCGCTGATATCGCCGAGATCGCGCTGAGCTCGGTGCTCGCGGCGGTGTTCATGGCCCCTCCCCATTCCATGCCGCGAGGCGATCTCTCGCTGCTGCTTGCCTCGATCTTCGCCGGCGGCGCGATCGGCGGTCCGCTGCTCGGCTGGCTCGCCGACCGGCATGGCCGCCGCTTCATGCTCCAGGTCGCGCTGGCGGTGATCGGACTGAGTTCCTTCGCCGCCGCCGCCAGCGACGGCGTCACCGCCATGACGGCGTCCCGTTTCGTCTCGGGACTGGCGATCGGGGCCTATCCGCCGCTGACGGCCGCCTATCTTTCCGAACTGCTGCCGCCCTCGCGCCGGGGCGCGTTGATGCTCGGCTGCGCCGGGCTCGCCGCGCTCGGCGCGCCGGCGGTGATCCTGCTGATGCATGCGCTCTCGCCGATCACGCTCGGCGTCGAGGCCTGGCGCTGGGCGGTCGCTGCGGGCGGCGCCCTCGCTCTGGCGACCGCGGCGGCCTTCGTGCTGCTGCCGGAATCGCCGCGCTGGCTCTCCGGCAGGGGCAGGGCGCTGAAGGCGGACGCGATCTGCCGGCGCTTCGAGGCCTCGCCGGCCTGGCTGGCGGCGCCCGAAGCTCCGCCCACCCGCCCTGTGGCCGCGACGGGCGGAGCTCCGGCGACCGCCACGGATGAGGACGGCAGGCCGCTCGCCCGGCTGGCGTTCTTCGCCGGACTCTATCTGCTCGGCCCATGGGCGACGCTCGGCTTTCCGCTGCTCAGCGCCGTGGTGCTGGTCCAGAAGGGCTTCGCGGTCGCCGACTCGATCCTGTTCGCCGGGCTCTCGATGCTGGGTCCGGTGCTCGGCAACTGCGCGGTCGCGCTTTTCATCGACCGGCTCGACCGCCGCCTGGCGCTGGTCGCCTGCGCCGCGGCGATGGCGGCGCTTGGCCTCGCCTTCGCCTCCGCGGCCTCGTTGTGGTGGCTCGTCGGCCTGGGCCTCGCCTTCAACCTGGCGGCGGCCGTCTACGGCACGATCCTCGCCCTCTACGCCGCCGAGGCGTTTCCGACCCGCTTGCGCGCCGCCGCGACGGGTGGGGCCTGGAGCGTCGGCCGGCTGGTCTCGATCGCTGTGCCGCTGGCGCTGCTGCCGCTCGCGACCAGCTACACGCCCTCGCTCATGTTCGGGGCCATCGCCGTGGCGCTGCTGGCCAGCATCGTCCTGGTTCTGGGCTTCGGTCCGCCGGCTCCCGCGCGCAGGCGTGTGGCCTGAAGCGGCCGCGCCTTCCGGCCATCCCGCGCTTCAGATGCGCTGGAACCAGTCGAGCAGCGTCCGGGCGAAACCCGCTTCGCCCGCCGCCGCGCCGGACGCACCCTGGCTGCGCGCCCGCAGATCGCCGGGTCGGAGGCCGAAGCGGGCCAGGAACACGCGGCTGAAATGCGATTCCGACTGGAAGCCATGGGCATAGGCGATGTCGCCGACCGCGCCGCCGCGCCCCTTCATGCGGGTGATCGCGTCATAGGCCCGGTCCAGGCGCACGCTCTGGACATAGGCGGCCACGCCGCCCTTGTCCTCGAACATGCGGTACAGCGTGCGCGGCGAGACGCCGAGATGGGCGCCGAGCGCGGCCGGCGTCAGCGACGGATCGTCGATCCTCGATTCGATATGGCGCCGCGCCATCATCCGCAGCGTCTCGTCGAGCGGGCCGCGGTGCTCCGCGCCGAGCGCGATCGCCCCATCGAGCGCGCCGGCGACGAGAACGCCTGCCGCCCTTGCGCCTGCGGCGGCCTCGAGCTGGCTCAGCTTGTCGGCCGTGCCGTGCAGCACCCGCAGATGGGAGGTCAGCAGCCCGACGCCGGCCGTCGCCTCGTCCAGCACGAGCCCGTGAATGTCGCGCCGCGCCCACTCCGCGCCGAGCGCCTTGCGTGGCAGCGTCAGGCTGATCGCGTCATAATCCGTGCTCCTGTTTGAGAAGGGGCGCGACAGGTCGACGAGCCGGACCGTGCCGTTTCCGCCGCGCGCCGCGCGCCCGTCATAGTCGCCGGACCACTGTCCGGACGCGTCGTAGAGCAGCATGATGTGGTCGACGCCGGAGCGGCGGATATGCGCCTGCGTGCGCCGGAATATCTGCCCCACGCTGCTTGTGCGCCCGAGCACGGCGTCCGACAGGTCGAATTTCTGGAACCGGCCGTGGAAGCTGGCCGGTGCGAGTTCGGCGTCGAAGAAGTCGGCATGTGTGGCGCGATACTGATCGACAGCGTCGGGGTCGGTCGCTGCGAGGGTGAGGTCGAGGCGCTTGGCGCGCGCGGTCTGCGACGGGTTCATTCCGGCTTCCAATTCCGCGCTGCCTGACGCTGTGCAGATCGCGGCGCTCCCGCATTAACCCAAATATCCGGTTCCGGCGGTCTGGCGACCGGAGTCAAGACAATTGGCACGCACAGGCATAGGAAAGTGCGCGAATTTGTTCAATAGTCCTTTATCAAGTCCTAATGCGCGTCCGGATGCGCGACGGCTCTGTCGTCGACCGACCGTTCAAGAATAAGGACGAGGTAACGTTACGCCATTGTCCAAGGCGTCGAAATAGAGAGCGATCCGCACTCTTTTCGGCGTTCACCGAGTAACCCTCCGGATGTCCACCGCCAGGCCGTCGCTTTTCGCTGCCGAAATCGGTTCCGATGCCGTGCGTTTCACCGGCGTTGGCGCGGAATTCATTGATGTCGCTTCGCATCAGGGACGGACATGAAGCGACGCCATCGCGCTCCCTTCTCGGATCTCGGACGCAACGACAGGCCGGGCGCGGTCCTGGCCGCGTCGCGCCAGCGCTGGCTGGTCGGCCAGGCCATGGCGCTGGCTTTGTGGAACGCGCCGGCCTTCGCCCAGAACGTGATCACGCCCGACGGGCGCACCCAGACCAATGTGGCGGTCAGCGGCGCGGTCACCACCATCACGACGAAGACGGTCGCCGGCGCCGCCGGCTACAACTCCTTCTCGCGCTTCGAGCAATCGGCCGGCACGACGGTCAACATGCATCTGCCCGCGAATACGGGCGCGCTGGTCAACATCGTCCGCAACGGACCCGTGGTCGTCGACGGCATCCTGAATTCCTACAGGAACGGCCAGATCGGCGGCCATGTCTATTTCTCGGATTCGGCCGGCTTCACGGTCGGCCCCTCGGGCGTGATCAACACCGGCCGCCTCACCGTCAACACGCCGACGCGCGAGTTTCTCGACCAGGTGATCAGCCCGGCCGGCGTCGTCAACGAGGCGATGGCCGCCAGGCTCCGGGCCAATGACGTCCCGGTCTCGCCCGACGGCGCGATTTCCGTCGAAGGGCGCATCAATGCGCGGCGCGGCGTGACGTTGCACGGCCATTCCGTCAGCGTCTCGGGCCAGATCGCCGCCAACGCCGCGCCGGTTGACCTCGGCGAGCGCCGCAAGCGCCACCAGACCGCCTTCGACGCCAGCGTCAATACCGCGGGCGTGCGCCATGGCGGGGCGATGGTGGCGCGTCGCGGCGGCGGCATCGAGATCGTCGCGGCCGGCACCGCGCGCATCTCGGGCAGCCTGAGCGCCAACGCCACGGCGCGCCGCTCCGCCGGTGCGGTCACGGTGCGGTCGGGCAAGGGCACGACGATCGAGCGGACGGCCCGGATCGAGGCGCGCGGCGCGACGCCCTCGCCCCATTTGGCGAAAGCAGCCCCGGCCGCCGCCACATCCGCGCCCGTGGCCAACACCGGCGACGGCGGCACGATCTCAATCGCCTCCGGCGCCGCGATCGCCATCGAGGGCGGCGCACGCTTCGACGCCGGCGCGGCGCAAGGAGCAGCCGGCAAGGGCGGCTCGATCATCGTCTTCGCCGACACGCGGCTCGATGTCGGAGACGGCGCGGCCTTCAGGGCGCAGGGCGGCCTGAGCGGCGATGGCGGCTTCCTCGAACTCAGCGCCAAAAAGACGGTCGCGATCGGCGCGGTCGACATCGATCTTGCCTCGAGGAGCGGCAAGGCCGGCAGGTTCCTGATCGATCCCGAAGACCTCGTGATCAGTTCGGCCAGCATCAGCGTCAACGGCGCCAATGTCGAACTCGAGGCCGACAACAGCATCACCATCGCCGCCGGCGGCGTGATCGACACCCGTCAGTTCAACCGCGCCAATGGCGATCTCTCGGCGTCCAATCCCTCGACCGGCGCGTCCGGCTCGATCACGCTGACCGCGCCGAACATCAGCGTCTTCGGCTCGCTGCTCGCCGGCGTCAGCGCGGGCAGCGCACACGCCGCGGGCGACGTCAGCCTCGATGCGTCAAAATCGCAGACGCTGATCGGCGGACGCGCCAGCGCGACCTCGACCATCGACATCCACGGCACGATCACCGGCCGCGACGTGACGCTGAAGACGGAGTCGACGGCGATCGCCTCCTATATCAGCTCCGCCGCGCCGATCGCGGCGGCGGCGGCGCAGACGCTCGCCGGAGCGGTGTTCGGCCTCAACGGCGGCTATGTCGGCAGCCAGGTTCTCAGCCGCATCCGCATCGTCGACGACGCCAGCATAACAGCGACGCGGGATGTCTCGCTCGTCGCCAAGGGCAGGCAGGAAGCCACGATGCCCGCGATCACGATCACGGGCGGCAACGTCTTCGGCGGCGCGGTCTCGATCGGCGAGATCGCCGGCACCGTCACCGCCGACATCGCGTCGGGCGCGACGATCAACGTCGGCCGCAACCTCGCCGTCAGGGCCGAGAACGACGTCAAGCTCGGCGTCACCGCGCTGACCCTCACGGTCGGCACGGCGCTGGTGGCGGCGACCGTCGCCTATGGCGATGTCGACGTGACGACCTCGGCCAAGGTCCATTCCGGCGCGACGATCACCACCGGCAGCAACACCAACAGCAGCGTCAGCGTCACCGCGATCAACACCAATTCGTTCTCGACCGGAGCCACCGCCATCGCCGCATCGGGCGGCGTGGCGGGCGCGGCGATCGCCTATTCGCAGTACAAGTCGGAAACCGAGGCCCTTCTCGGCGCTTCGCTCGGCACGAGCGCCGACAAGGTCGAGAACGTCACCGTCTCGGCCATCACGGACACGGCCAAGAACGCGACCAGCGCCTCGACCACGGTCGGCGACAATCTGATCTTCAACGCCGGCCCGAGTGGCACGACCGTCTCGACGCTGCTCAGCCAGCTCTTCGGCTCGCTCTCGAACGCCTCTGCGAGCGTGCCGGTCAAGGTCGGCAGCGCCGTCGCCATCGCCGACAGCAATCTCAGCGCCAAGGCCTCGATCGCCGCCGACCCGGGCGCGACCGCGCCGACGATCCATGCCGCTGGCAACGTCGCCGTGGCGAGCCGCCAGTACGATTTCGGCGTGCGCCTGATCGCCGACAGCTCGGTCAATTCGAATTCGAAGGATCCAGCCGGGGCTCAGCCGGAGGCGCAGGTCTCGCTGTCCTTCGGGATCGGCGTCGGCAACTACCGCCACGATTCGACCGCCTTCATCGGCTCGGGCGTCACCATCAACGCCGGCCGCATCGGCGTCGGCGCCACCAACGAGATGCCGATCTCGAACACCTGGACGAACTGGGCCGGGCTCAGCGAGACGATCTCGCACATCAACGGCAATCTCGGCGTCGTCAACAACATCATGACGAGCTACGCCAACGCCAGCTCGCAATCCTCCGAACTCGGCCTGGCTGGCTCGGTCGGCTATTTCCGCGCCAACAACGACACCTCGGCCTATGTCGCCAGCGGCGCGACGCTGAACCAGACGATCGTCGGCGGCGCCTGGCAGACGACGCTGACCAACGGCTACGACCAGGACTGGAGCCGAGGCGTCAGCGTCGTCGCCGATACGACCGTTCACAGCATCGATGGCGGCGGCAATTTCGGCCTGACCGGCGGCGTCAACGGCGGGGCGGGCTCGGCCGCCGGCGGCACCCTCATCACCAGCGGGCGGACCAGCCGGACCATCGCCGCGATCGCCGACGGCGTGACGATCACCGCCGCGAGTCTGGCCGTCACCGCCACGACATCGGACAAGATGTTCCTGGTCGTGACCTCGTCAGGCAAGTCGAAGGGCGTCGCCCTGAACGGCATGGTCGGGCTCGCGGGTCTGAACAACCAGACCCTGGCCTCGATCAGCAACCGCGCCTTCGTCACCGCCGACATCGTCGATGTCCGGGCCGAGCAGTTCGTCTCGATGTTCTCGGTCAGCGGCGCGCTGGTCATGGCCGGCGCCGGCGGCAGCGCCTTTGGCGTCTCGGTCGGCCGCATCGACGCCACGGCGGTGACGCGCGCCTATATCGGCGACAATTCCGACGATCTTTCGGATGACCGCCTGCGCGGCGCGGGGACGACGCTGGGCCGCATCCGCACCGATTCGCTGACGGTCCAGGCGGCGACCACAGGGCGGCTGACTGCCGCGTCGATCGCGGCGGCCGTCGTCGACGGCACGATGGAGTTCGTCACCGACGATCCCTTCTTCACGGCAGCCTCCGCCGCCACCTCCGCCGGGGGCGGCGGCAAGCCGTCCTTCGCACTGGCCGGAAGCGCGGCGGTGGCCTCGACCCAGCTCGGCACCTCTGCCTGGATCGACGGCGCGAGGATCGAGCAGAAGACGACGGCGGTGTCCACGGCGGTCCGCTCGCTGAATTCGACCATCATCGAACTGGGCTCGGGCTCGGCCGCGCTCAATATGTCGGGTGAGTCAGCCGGCACGAGCGCGGCGCTCGCCGGCGCGATCGCCTTCGCCAAGCTCGACAACAGCACCGATGCGCGGATCAGCCATTCGACGCTCACCAATATCGGCGACACGCGGGTGCAGGCGCTGGCCGGCGGCCGCGCGACGGTCGTGGGCCTGGGCCTCGCCGGCACGGCACAGGGCAACGGCGCGGCGGCGATGTCGGTGGCGCTCGGGCTGGTGACCAACCGCGTCGCGGCGTCCATCTCCGATTCGACGCTGCAGGGCGCCACAAACGCGCAGTCGAACCTCGTCACCGTCAACGCCTACCAGACGACCGATATCGGCATCGGCGGCGGCGCGGCCTATTTCGGCTCGAAGAACGGCGTCGGCATCGCGCTGACCTATGTCGAGATCAAGGACCCGGATGGTCAGGACGCGGTCAGCGCGACAGTGACGCGCTCGCGCATCGAAGACGTGGACGGTCTGGTCGTGACCGGCTCCTATGCCAGCCGGATCATCTCCAGCGCGATCAGCGCCGGGCTCGGCGGCAATGGCCTCGCCGGTTCCTTCGTCTTCAACAGCGTGACGCCGACGGTCCGGGCCTCGATCGACGACAATTCGGTCGCGCCGCCGACGATCACCCTCAGCGGCGACGTCGTCGTCGTCTCCGACGGCAGCCGGGACAGCGCACTCGACGCCATCATCACCGGCCGCCAGCTCTTCGCCGGGACCGACACCAGCCAGATCGATTTCACCGGCGCGGTGACCAATAACGGGGCCGCGAACCCGACCGGAGCGTCGATCCTCGCCATCGCCGGCGCGGTGCAGGGCGGCGACAACAATGTCGGCGTCTCGCTGCTGAGCAACCGCATCGCGCAATCGCATATCGCCACGATCTCGGGCGCGCGGATCACCACCACGGGCGACGTGATCGTGCGCGCCCAGGACGGCGCGATCATCACCGGCGTCGCGGTCGGCCTCGGCGTCGCGACCGGCAAGTTCGCTGGTGTGGCCTCGGTGACGCTGCAGTCGATCGACAATGTGGTGCGCGCCGGCATCACCGGCGCGAACGCGATCGTCACCGCGCGCGACGTCTCCGTCAGCGGCAGCGCGACCTCGCTGATCCGCGGCACCGCCGGCTCGCTCGGCCTGAGCCTCGGCCAGGCCGCGTTCGGCCTGTCGATCGTCGAGAACAGCATCGACAGCGAGGTCGGGGCGACCATCGAGGATGCGCGCCTGCGCGCCGATCGCGATGTCGTGGCGAAAGCCGAATCGGACTCGCGGATCACGACGCTCGCCATCGGCATCGCGATCGCGCAGAAGGCCGGCCTCGCCGGCTCCGTCGCCACCAGCAGCATCGGAACCGACGTTACCGCCACCGTGAAGCGCGCCGACATCATCGCCGAGAACAATATCGGCGTGATCGCGACCAATCATGACCGCATCGCCGTCTCGGCCGGCGCGCTCGGCGCGGCCGGCGGCTCGCCCAGCGTCGCCGGCGGCCTCTCGATCGTCAACAACACGATCGGCGGCAGCACAGTCGCTTCCATCAGCGAGAACAGCACGGTCGACGCGCGCGTCAACGGCACCGGCTCGCTCGCGATCAGCAGCGGCGCGATGGTCACCGCGCCCGATCTCTCCACCCCGACCGGGCCCTCGACGACCTTCCCCGACCTGGCGATGGCGCAGCGCAATGTGCGCGGCCTCGCCGTGATCGCGACCTCGCGCCAGGCCGTGATGGCCAACGCCGTCACCGCCGGCATCGCGCTCTTTCCGCTCAGCGGCGCGGTCGGCTACGTCACCATCCGCAACACTCTCGGCGGCGAGACGCTGGCCTCGATCGACGGCAGCACGATCGACACGCGGCTCAGTGGCGGCCAGAACCCGACTGCGATCGTGGTCGACGCGGCGAGCCATTCCTATGCCGGCAGCTATATCGTCGTCGGCGCGATCGGCGGCGTCGCCGGCGCGGGCGCCGACGCGCAGACCACGCTGAGGCGCCGCACCAGCGCCTCGCTCAACAATTCGATCACCGGCACGATCGCGACCAGCCAGGCCGGCCTCGGCGGCGTCGGCGCGGTCCAGGTCGCGGCGACATCCTCGCAATCCTCGACCGGCCAGACGATCGGCTTCTCCGTCGGCGGGCTGGGGGCTGCGGCGAGCGGCCTGGTCAACAGTTTTGAAGCGGTGACGACGGCGTCCGTCGACCAGGGCCTGCTCAACGCCGCCTCGCTTCGCGTCACGGCCGACAGCACGAACGGCTTCCATGGTGTCGCCGGCGTCGGCGCGGCCGGCGGCGTCGCGCTCGGCAGCGCCTTCGTCGTCGCCCGCAGCCAGAGCACGACGCTGGCGACGATCGGCGGCGGCGCCAACGTCACCACGCTGAACATTTTCGGCACGCTGAACGTGCTGGCGACCAACACCAACCGCTTCACCGCGCTGGCGGCGGGCGGCGCGGCGGCCGGCATCGCCAGCGTTGCCGGCATGGTCAACCTGATCGACGTCGCCAACACGACGCGGGCCGGGCTCTACGGCGTCTCCTCGATCCAGCGGCGCACGCCGATCCAGGAACTCGCCGGGCAGACCATCGACGCCTCGCTGAACATCGTCGCCCGCGAGACGACGACGATCACGCCCAAAACGGGCGTCGCGTCGATCGGCGGCTCGGGCATCGGCGCCGGCTCGGCGACCAATGTCGCGAGCCTCGATTCGAGCGTGCTGGCCGACCTCGCCAACAGCACCGTCAACACGACGGGCGCGGTCTCGGTCCAGGCGGTCAGCGACCGCCATGTCGACGCCAACGCCTTCACCATCGGCCAGGGCGGCTCGCTCGGGCTCGGCGCGGCGGTCAACGTCATCTCGGTCGGCACGGGCGCACCCGCCGGCGCGGACCTCAATATCGGCGGCAACGGCACGCTCTCGCGCGTCAACCAGCTCACCGCCGTCGATCCGGGCTTCACGCTCAGCACCAGCGGGCTCGCGACCTATCGCACCCTGCGCGGCGCCTATGCCTCGGGCGCGACCGACGACCAGCTTCGCGCAACGGCCAACGCCGAATACCTGGCGCTGCTGCAGAACGGCACGGTCATCGGCGGCGTGCTGACGCTGACCGATAGCGGTGTGCAGGCGCTGCGCGCCAATGCCGCGATCGCGCTCTTCCAGGCGACGCCGGCCACCGACCAGCAGGTTCGCGACTATGCGGCGGCGCGCTACACCGCGCTGAAGGCCGCCAATCTGCAATACGTCATCGGCGACGCCGGGCTGAACTCCTATCGCGAGATCGTCCAGGCCGCGACGCCGAACGCGACCGACACGCAGGTCAGGATCGCGGCCAACGACGCCTTCGCCACGCTGCTGGCCAATGGCGTCCCGGTGAACGGGCTCTATTCGCTGCGCGGGTCGGGCCAGGCCGTCTACCAGGCCGCCGCCGACGCTGAGCTTGGGCGCACCGCGACCTTCAGCGAGGTCAGCAGCTACGCCGCCGCGCAATACGCCTGGTTCACCAGCAACCGCGCCCGCACAGCAACGCCGAGCGCGATCAGCGCCACGGCGCTGCTCGATTCGAGCGGCGCGCAGACGGGCGCGACGGCGCTCGTCGGGTCGATCAACGCTGCATCCGTATCGGTCACCTCGACCTCGAGGACCTCGACCGAGAACACCGCGCTCGGCATCGGCGTCGGCGGCATCGGCGTCGGCGCGGCGCTCGGCTACACCACGGTCGCGGACGTCGTCAGCGCGCGGCTCGACCAGATGACGGTCACGACCGGCTCGGTCACGGTCAACGCCTCGGCGATCGACGGCGCAGCCGGCGCGGCCTCGCGGATCTCGGTCGAGGCCGGCGCGGGCGCGGGCACCGCGGCGGCCGGCGCGGCCGTGGCGAAAGGCTCGGTCTCGAACACGCTCACCGCCCGGCTCGGCGGCACGCTCACCGTCACGGGCGCGACCACCGTCAGCGCCAGCACGACGCAAGGCTCGCGGGCGGATGCGCTCGGCGCGGCGGCGGCCGGCGGCGGCGCGCTCGGCGTCTCGCTCGCCAGCAGCAGCCTGAGCGGCACGGCCAAGGCGGATCTCGCCAGCAACGCCACGCTCTCGGGCGGCACCTCGCTCTCGGTCACCGCCAGCGGCAACGGCGTCTCCTACGCCTCGGCGACCGCCGGCGCGGGCGGATTGCTGGCCGCCGGCGTCGGCGCCGATGCGCGCGCCAGCGACACCTCGCGCGTCGAGGCCCGTCTCGGCGACAACGCCAGCGTCAATGTCGGGACCGGCGCGATCACCGTCTCGGCGACCGCGACGCCCGACGCCAAGGCCGCAGCCTATGGCGTCTCGGTCACGGGCGGCCTCGCCGTCGGCGTCGCGATCTCGCGCGCCACCGTCAACCAGACCGTGATCGCGGCGATGGATGGCGGGGCTGCCGCCCAGCGCGCGCTGACGGCCGGCTCGCTCTCGATCCTGGCCACCAGTTCGATCTTCGGCACGCCGGTCACCTCGATCGGCGGCTCGCCCGGCTCGACCGGCCAGTTCAGCCGCGGCGGCACGGGTGCGGCCGCCTGGTCCTTCGCCGGCTCCGGCGCCTATTATGCCAGCGCGACCGGCTCCGACGCCGGCGCGCGGACGACCTCGACCGTCACCGCCTCGGCCGGCGCCAATGTCCGCCTGCCCAACGGCGTCGTCCGGATCGTCGCCGACAACACCACGCGCCAGATCGCCTCCTCGACCGGCTTCTCGATCGCCGGCAAATATTCGGTCGGCGCGGTGCTGGCGGATGCGCGCGCGGCGGGGACGACCAGCGCGACGCTCGGCGACGACGCGAGCCTGCTCGGCGGCGCGGCGAACAGCTTCAGCCTGACCGCGACCGGCAGCGACACGCAGATCGCCAAGGCGGTCTCGGGCAGCGGCGGCCTGATCTCCGGCGCGGGCGCGCAGGCCGACACGGCGAACACGGCGACCGTGACGGCGAGGATCGGCGCGCGCACGCAGATCGGCGCCAACACCATCCTGGTCACTGCGAACCACACCGATTCCTACGCGAACCTGGTCGATGCGACGCAGGCCGCCGCGGTCGGCGCCAGCGCTTCGCTCGCCAACCACAACGCGACCTCGCATGTGCTGGTCGATATCGGCGCGTCCGTCCTCTTCAGCGCGATCGGCAACGGCACGCGCGGCTGCTACGTCACGAGCTGCGTCCAGGGCATCGAACTGGAAAGCCGCAACATCTTCCGGCAGCTTGCGCTTGGCGACACGATCAGCGCCGGCGCGGGCGGCGGCATCAACGGCGTCGGCGCGAAATCGACCATCGGCATCGACGGCACCTCGAAGGTCGTGATCGGCAATGACGCCAATTTCGCCAGCGGCGGCAACGCGGTCTCGACGCCCGGCCCGATTGCGATCCAGGCGATCACGGAGCTTTCCGCCGACGACACTGTCACGCTGACCACCGGCGGCGCGCTGCAGGGGGCAGGCGTCACCTCGCAATACCGCGCCGACACCGACAACGAGGTCACGCTCGGGACCGGGAACGTCCTGACCTCGGCCGGCACGATCAATATCGGCACCTATACGACCGCCACCGTGAAGACGAACGCCCTGGTCACCACCTATGGCCTGGCGGCTGTCGGCGTGGCGGAAGCCGACACCAATATCCGCACCGATCAGACGGTGAATATCGGCGCCAACAGCACGCTGACGGGCCTCGACAACGTCAACGTCACCGCCGGGCGCGACGCTTCTGGCATCGCTCGTACTGAGATCTATGGCGATGCCACCGCCGTCGGCTATGTGCGCGGCCTGATCGCGGTGCCGGACGCCGACGCCGCGACCGACCTGCAGAACCATGCCCGGCTGAACGTCGCCACCGGGGCGGCGCTGCTCAGCGCCCAGAACGTCACGCTGGGGGCCTATAACGGCACGGTCACGCCCAATACGCGCGGCGCTGGCCACGGCTACCAGCTCTATTTCATCCCGGTGACGCAGCGCGACGAATCGCCTGGCTCGGCCGCGACCTCGACCGTCGTCATGAACGGGCGCGCCGTCGGCGGCGTCTTCCGCGAGCAGCAGATCGTCATCGGCTGCGGGCCGAATGGCGGCTCGATCTGCGGCACGACCGAGCAGCCCACCGTCTACATCAAGGCCGGCGGCGCGCCCGTCACGGTCACGCACGACCCGTCCTTCAACGCGGTCGACTATGTCCGCGCCAACTACACCACCTTCACCGGCACTGTCGCCGAGACGGCGGTCGCCGACACGCTGGTCGGCGGCATCTCGCCGGGGCTGGTCAGGGCCTACCGCATCAGCCAGCTCTACGCCGCGGGCGGCAACGTCTTCGTCAATGGCGACACCATCCAGGGCAACGGCACGCTCACCGCCAATGGCGGCCCGACGATCACGGTCGTCAACAACAGCGCGGCCTATCTGATCCTCGACGGCGGAGCCTATATCCCCGACCTCTCGACCGGGCAGATCCTGTTCACCGGCGCAGCCCAAGGGCGCAGCGGGCTGACGCAGACCGCCGTCAACGCCAACGGCACGGCGAGCGTCATCATCAACAACGCCTATACGCGCGCCGATATCGGCGATTACGGCCCGGCCCTGCTGATCGGCGGCGACATCACCAATCTCGGCGGGCTGGTCTCGATCAACAACACGCAAGGTTCGTTCGGCTTTTCGGGCCAGCGCATCGACGCTCTGCAGTTCAACGTCACGGTGCCCAACGGCGCGGTCGCGGTCGCCTCAAACGGGCCCAACGGCATGTACAACGCCGGCGCCTCGCCGCAGGCGGAATGGGGTCACGCGATCACCTATCCGGGCGCGACGCCCGGCCAGCCGTCGCAGAACTACGTCATCAACGACACCATCAACGCCATCGCCAACACGCTCTATTTCGGCTCGGGCGCGAGCCTCAACTACAACCTCTACCACTCCATTCACGACGGCTCGAACGCCGGGCTGCGCTACAGCACGATCTTCTACGGCAACTGCATCGGCTACGGTGCGACCGGCAACAACTGCGTCGGCGGCTATCATTTCGGCAATGGCATCAACTTCGCTTTGATCCCGATCGTGCCGAAATATCGCGAAAGCAGCTCGGTGCAGGCCCAGGGCAGCGGCTCGCAGATCTACGGTGCGCAGGTCGCGATCAAGGCGTCGGTGATCAACATCAACGCCTCGATCGAGGCCGGTCGCATCACGGAGCGGCAAGGCAATATCGGCGCGAATGTCGGCACAATCCTGGCCAGTATCCGCCAGGACTATCTCAACGCCGGCTACACCACCGCCAGCTTCGCCGAGATCTTCGGCGGCGGCTGGGCGGCCGCCAACGCCGCGCCGGTCGTCTACGACGTCGTCAACCACCGTATCATTCTGAACGACGTCAACGCCTCGTCGGGCGGCGGCTCGGTGCTGCTCGACGGCCAGATCATCAGCACGAACTCGCTGGGCAAGATCAAGGTCAATGGCGGCTTCGGCAATGTGACGCTGAACAACCAGTCCGGGCTCGAACTCGTCACCAACCGGATCAACACCGGCACCGCCGCCGGCGCCAACGCCAGCGTCAGCAAGATCACGATCATCGACCGGCTGAAGCCGGCAAGCGAGAACACGACGGTCTACGCCTATACGCCGGGTTCCGGCATCGCCGTCTACAAGACGAGCAACGGCGCCCAGCCGATCCTGAGCGGCCAGGGCGCGACGACGCCCTTCGCCTTCATCGCCGGCGCCGAGACGAACTACGACACCAAGGACGGCATGCGTTACGAGTGGACGCAGCAATTATTCGTCACCAAGGACGGCCTGGTCGTCAACAATCCCAACGCGCAGGGCGTCTGGCGTTACAATTCCGGGTCCGCCAACAACCCCTGGGTCTACGTGCCGGCTCCCGCGACCGGCCTGTGGGGCGACAACAACTCATCCGGTCCTGACTACTGGAACCAGTCGACCACGCCGCAGGGCCGGGTGACCTACAACCAGTTCCACGCCGTCAGCAATCCGGTGTTCTACCAGACCCTGCAGGGCGGGGTCGTCGAGGTCATCAACGCCATGCAGACCTACGGGCGCTGCAACGGCGGCAATCCGAGCTTCTGCGACTTCGATTTCCGGGGCGACACCGGCTCGACCGCCAACAGCTACTGGAACTACAACTACGTCAAGGACGCCTGGCTTCAGGTCACGTCGTCGGTCAGGGCGGACTACGATTTCGGCATCAGCTTCGCCGGCAACGCCACCGGCTCGGTCGGCATCACCTCGAACAGTTCGATCCGTCTGCAGGGCAACATCATCAACCCGAGCGGAACGGCGACGTTCAACGCGACCGGCAGTATCACCCAGGCCCCGAACGTCTCGATCCTGACCAAGAACCTGACGCTCAACGCCACGGGCTCGGTCGGCGCAGCCGGCGCCGCCATCGCGGCCAGCATCACCGACAATGGCGTCCTGACGATCGATTCCGGCGAAGGCGGCATCCATCTCGCGATGGAAGGCGCCGCGCGCGTCGCCCGGCTCAACGCCGGTCCGGTCGGCGACGTCAACGTCACCGTGGCCGGCGGACTGACCGTCGCGCCCGGCTTCGAGAACGCGACCCATGTCACCGGCAACAACATCACGCTGCGCAGCGCCGACGGCGCCATCGGCTCCATCCTCAACCCACTGCGGATACAGGCCAACGCCGCGACCGCGCCGAATGGCAGCCAGGTCGGCGGCGTGGTCAACATCTCGGCCCAGGGCGACATCGGCGTCCGTCAGCTCTCCGGCAATCTGCGCGTCGGCCAGATCGCCAGCACGAGCGGCAATGTCCGCGTCGACGTGGTCAGCGGCACGCTGAAGGCCGCCAACGCCCAGACGGCGGCGCAATCGCTCTCGACCGAGCAGCTCTCGGCGATCTCGGGCAAGCTCAAGCTGACGCAGGCCGACGGGGCCGACGCGGCGGCGCAAGCAAGCGTCGCCGCCTTCGAGCGCAGCGTCAACGAGACCTATGGGCTCTACACCTCGCTGATCCGCAACGGCACCGTGACGAACGGCGTCTTCCGGCTCAGCGACGCCGCGCTCCCGCTCTACCAGGCGCTTGCCAACCTCGCGCTCGGCCGCACCGCCAACGCCGACGAGGTCCGCGCCTACGCCGCCGAGCGCTATGCTGGCTATGCGACCGTGTTCGACCGCGCCTATGGCGCGGGCTGGAGCGGCACGTCGCGCTTCCAGGCGACATCGCTGGAGAACGGCCATAGCTTCAGCGTGAGCGCCCAGAACGCGGCGCCGGGCCTCGCCGCCAGCGCCACGATCCGGCAGCTCGGCGTCACGACCTTCGAGCGCGACGTCACGACGGCCTACGGGCTCTATAGCGGGCTGATCGTCAACGGCACGGTGACGAACGGCGTGTTCACACTGAACCAGCCGGCGGTCGTGGCCTACCAGTCCGCTGCCGACGCCGCACTCGGCCGGACCGCGACCGAGACCGAAGTGCGCGCCTACGCCGCCAATCTCTACAACGGCTATGGCGTCACCTTCACCGCGGCCTATGGCGACGGCTGGAGCAGCCAGGCGCGCTTCCAGGCGAGCACGCTCGAGAGCAATTACAGCTTCAGCGTCGCCGCGGCCGATGCGCGGCCGGGGCTGGCCGGCAGCGCCGCCCTGACGCAGATCGGCGTCTCGGCCTTCGAGCGCAACGTCGCCGAGACCTACGGCCTCTATGGCGCGCTCATCGGCAGCGGGACGGTGGCGAACGGGGTCTTCACCCTGAACCAGAACGCGACCGGCGGCTACCAGGCCGCCGCCAACGCCTCGCTGGGGCGCACCGCGACACAGGCCGAGGTCGGCGCCTATGCGGCGGGCCGCTACACCGCCTATGCGGCCACCTTCAGCACCGCCTATGGCAGCGGCTGGAGCAACCAGGTCAGCCAGAGCTTCAACACCAGCGTCGCCGATGCGCGGCCGGGCGTCGCCGCCAGCATCACGGCCAATTCGGTCTGGCAGACCGGCCAGCTCGTCGCGGCGATCGACCAGGCGGCGCTGCAGCCGGCTTCCGGCGTCGTCGGCAACGGCACGGCGATCGTCGTCGGCCGCGACGTGACGCTCAACATCGGCGGCAGCATCGGCTCGCTCGCCCCCGATATCGCCGTCTCGCTCGATGCCATCCGCAACGGCACGCTCTCCACGGCCGAGCTGCAGGCGCTCGCCATTGCGACGACGCCGGGCTCGGTCAAGCTAGTCGGCACGAATGGCGCGGGCCAGCGTGTCGACGTCGCCAGCATCGGCACGGTGCCGACCGACGTGACCCTGACCTCCGTCGACATCGCCCAGACCGCGCCGCTCTTCATCAGCGCGACCGGGACGTTCTCCGGCTCGGCGCAAGGCGACATCTATCTGCAGGCGACGACCGGCGCGCAGTCCGGCGGCGGCTCGCTCAACCTCGGCCGCGTCACCGCGACCGGCGCGATCAACCTGCAGGCCCCGCAGGCGATCACTGTCGCGACCGTGCCGAATTCGATGACGCCGCTGAACGCGGTCCAGATCGAGACCGGAGGCGACCTGACGCTCTCGGCGGCCGGCGGCGGCATCGGCTCGGCGGCGACGCCCCTGACCTACCAGATCGGCGGCCGGCTGATCTCGGCCTCGGCCGGCGCGGGCGATGCGTATCTCGTCAAGCCGACCGGCAACGCCGAGATCGGCCGCATCTTCGCGCAGGGCACGGCCTCGCTCACCGCCTCGGCCGGCTCGATCTCGGGCTATCTGCCCGGCGTCGCGATCTCGGCCCAGAACGTCGTCCTCAACGCCTCGGGCAATGTCGGCAGCGCGACGACCGCCTTCGCGGTTCAGTCGGCCAATGATGGCGAAATCTCGGGCCAGATCGGCGGCTCGGGCTGGATCTCGACGCCGACTTTGGCGAGCCAGACCGCGATCGCGCAGCGCATCGGCGCGCTGACGGCGGCCGGCAGCCTGACGCTGAGCGCCGACGCCGAACTGCGCGTGCTGCGCAGCCTGACCGCGACGGCGGGCGCGCTTGCCGCCACCGCCGGCTCGATCGTGATGGAGACGGGCGCGACAGCGGCGGCCAATGGGCGGGTGACGCTCGGCTCGGCGAGCGACGTGACGCTCGGCCGCGTCACCAGCGCTCTGGCCGCGCCGGTCGGCACGGCCTCGATCGCGGTCACCGCCGCCGGCGCGATCTTCGGCAATGCCGGCGTCGTCAATCTCGGCGCCTCGCAGGCTGGCGGCGTCGTCTCGCTCCATGCCGGAAACGGCATCGGAACCGCCCTCGCGGCCGTCAGCTTCGCGACGCCGAGCCTTTCGGCAAGGAGCCTTCAGGGCGACGTCAATCTGCGCACGGCCTCGACCACGCGCATCACGGCTCTGACCGCCGATGCCGGCGCGGCCGATGTGACGGCCGACGGCGCGTTGACGATCGACTTGCTGAGCAGCGGCGGCGCGGCGAGCGCGACCGCTGGCGCGCTGAGCCTGACCTCGCTGAACGCCGGCGGCGGCGCGAGCCTGACAGCGTCCGGAGCGGTCACCATCGGCAGCGCGGCGACGATTGCGGGCGATCTCGTCATCGCATCGACCGCTGGCGGAATCACGGCAGCGACGCTCGACGCAGCCGGTGCGCTCTCGCTGAGTGCGGCGGGCGCTATCGCCGTGACGACCGCGACCAGCGGCACGACCATGCAGGCCGGCTCCTCCGGCGACACGCTTTCGATCGCGACGCTGACCGCCGGCGGCGCGGCGACGCTCGCCGGCCGTAACGGCGTGACGCTCGGCAGCGCGACGACGACGGCGGGCGATCTGACGGTCGGCTCCAGCCAAGCCGGCATCACGGCGGCTGCGCTAAACGCGGCCGGTGCGGTCGGCCTGGCCGCGCAGGGCGCGATCTCCGTCACGACCTCGCTGACCAGCGGCGCCGGCGCGACCGTGACCTCGTCCGGCGGCACGCTGAACCTGGCCGCGCTGACGGCGGGCGGCGCGGCTGGCCTCGTCGGCTACGACTCCGTCACGCTCGGCAGCGCCCGCACCAGCATCGGCGATCTGGCGGTGTCCTCGACCACGGCCGGCATCACGGCAGCGACGCTCGACGCGGCCGGCGCGCTGACGCTGACCGCGCCCGGCGCGATCGCCGTGACGACCGTGACCAGTGGCGCGACCATGCAGGCGACCTCGTCGGCCGGCACGCTTGCGATCACCACGCTGACCGCGGGCGGCGCGGCGAGCCTCGCCGGCCGCAACGGCGTGACGCTCGGCGACGCGACGACGACGGCGGGCGATCTGACGATCGGCTCCAGCCATGCCGGCATCACGGCCACGACCCTCGATGCGGCGGGCGCGGCCAGCCTGATCGGGGCGGGCGCGATCTCGGTCGCGACCTCGCTGACCAGCGGCGCCGGCGCGACCGTCACCTCGACCGGCGACACGCTTGGCGTCGTCGCGCTGACGGCGGGCGGCACAACAAGCCTTGCCGGTTACGGAGCCGTCACGCTCGGAACCGCGCGCACCACCGGCGGCGACCTGTCGATCTCCTCCACCACCGCTGGCATCGACGCGGCGACGCTCGACGCGGCCGGCGCGCTGACGCTGACCGCGTCCGGTCCGATCAGCGTCGCGACCGCGACCAGCGGGACGACCACGGACGCCACATCCTCCGGCGACACGCTGTCGATCACGACGCTTTCGACTGGCGGCGACGCCACGCTCGCGGCCCTGGATGGCGTCAGCCTGTCCTCAGCGACGACCACGCTGGCCGATCTGTCGATCGCCTCCAGTGTCGGCGGGATCACGGCCGCCACGCTGAGCGTTGCGGGCGCGGCCAGCCTGAGCGCGGCCGGTGCGATCTCGGTGACGACCGCGCTGACCAGCGGCGGCGGCGCGACCGTCACCTCGAACGGCGGCACGCTTGGCGTCGCCGCGCTGACGGCGGGCGGCGCCGCGACCCTGTCGGGCTGGGGCGCGGTGACGCTCGGAACCGCGCACACCACGAGCGGCGACCTTTCGGTCTCCTCCACCACCGCCGGCATCGACGCGGCGACGCTCGACGCGGCCGGCGCGCTGACGCTGACAGCGCCCGGCGCAATCACCGTGACGACCGCGACCAGCGGCGCCACCACACGGGCAGCCTCATTGGCCGACACGCTTGCGATCGCCACGCTCACCGCCGGCGGCGCGGCGAGCCTCGCCGGCCGCAACGGCGTGACGCTCGGCGACGCGACGACGGCCGGCGATCTGACGGTCGGCTCCGGCCATGCCGGCGTCACGGCGGCGACGCTGAATGCATCTGGAGCAGCCACGCTGACAGCGGCCGGGCCGATCCTGGTCACGACCTCGCTGACCAGCGGTGGAACGGTCACCGCGACCTCGACCGGCGGCCTGCTCGACCTCGCGGCGATCACCTCGGGCGGCGCCGCGACCCTGTCTGGCGCGACCTCGGTCACGCTCGGCAGCGCCTCGACGGGTGCGGGCGATCTTGTCGTCGAAGCGATCACGGGCGGCATCGCGGCCGCGACGCTCGATGTGGCGGGCGCGGCGAGCCTGGCCGCCGCCGGCCCGATCATGGTGACCAGCCTGACCAGCGGCGGGGTGACGACGGCGATTTCGACGGCCGGCGCGCTCGACCTGAGGACGCTGATGGCGGGAGCGGATATGACGCTGCGCGCTTTCGGCCTCGTGACGCTGGGCAACGCGACCACGCTGGGCGGCCTCGCGGTCGCATCCAGCGCCGCCGGCATCACGGCGATCACGCTCGACGCGGCCGGCTCGGCGGCGCTGACCGCGGCTGGCGCAGTCACCGTGACCGGTCTGGTCGCTGGCGAAACGGCAGCGGTCGCCTCGACCTCCGGCTCGCTCGACCTTGCCTCCGTCATCTCGGCGACGGCGAACTTTGGCGCGGCGAACGCGATCCTGCTCGGCGCGGTCAGCGCGACCGCCGGCGATATCGTAGCGACCTCGATCGCCGGCGGCATCGTCGCGACGTCGCTGCAATCCTTCGGCGCGACGACGCTGAGCGGGCCAGGCGCGATCAGGGTCGCGACGCTCGACAGCGGCGGCGGCGCAACGGCCGCCTCGGCCGGAAGCACGCTCGACATCACGACGCTGACCGCCCGGGCTGGCACGACGCTGCGCGCCTTCGGCTCCGTGACGCTCGGGGATGCGACGGCGGGCGGCGATCTCATGGTGGAATCGGCAAATGCAGGCATCGTGGCGGGGGCGCTGGCTGCGGCCGGAGCGGCGACGCTGAACGCCTCTAGCCCGGTCGTCGTGACGAGCCTGACGAGCGGGGCCGATCTCGCCGCCATGTCGAGCGCGGGCGCGCTCGACATCGGTTCGCTGGCGAGCGGCGGCGGGCTTTCCCTGTCGGCCCGGAGCGGGATCGCCCTGGGGCGCGGCGACGTCGCAGGCTCGGCGACGATGCGCTCGCTCGGCTCGGGCATCGCGCTGACTGATCTGCGCGCGGGCGGCGGCGTCGACCTGCAGGCCGCCACGGATCTCGCTACCGAAACCCTCGATGCCGGCGCTGCGGTCGCCATCGCCGCCCGGCGCCTCAGTGTCGATACGCTCAGCGCCGGCGCGGCGAACTTGCGCGCCGGCGGCCCCGTCGTGCTCGGCCGCGCACTGACCCGCTCCGGCGATCTCGCCATCGTCTCGGCCTCGGCCGCCATCCGCGCCGACAGGCTGGAAGCGGCGGGCGCGCTCATGCTGGAGACGCCTGGCGATATCGTCGTGGCGGCGGCGCTGGCCGAGGGTGCGGTCTCGCTGACCTCGCGCGGTGCCGGAATCGCACTCGGCCGCCTCGACGCCCGCGGCGACGCCACGCTGACCGGCGCCGCCGCGCTTCGTTTCGATGCGGTCGCGGCCGGCGGGTCGCTGGCGCTGTCTTCGTCGCGCGCCGCCGTCACATTCGGCCGGGCCGGTGCGGGCCGGGACGTCTCGGTCGAGGCGCAGGAGATCGTGTTCGGGCAGATCGACGCCGGCCGCGCGGCGCGGCTCGGCAGCGCCGGGACGATCATGGGCGAGAGCGTCGTTGCGACGGACGCTCTCGCGGTTCTCGCCGGGCGCAGCGGCGCGGGCTCGATCGCGCTCGGCGCGGCCGCCGCGCGCCGCGCCGAATTCGCCGCGCCCGACGATGTCCTGGTGACGCGGCTCGGCGTCGCCGACGAGCTCACCATCCTGGGCACGCGCATCGCCTCCAGCATCGTCCAGTTGCCGGGAGGGACGGGCGACCCGCTGGCGCTCATGCTTGCCGGGTCGCGCGAGACGGCGGCGCGCGAGATCATCCTGTCGGTCGACGCCGCGCGCTTCCGCGCCGCGCGCATCGAAACTCGCGACGGCGCGCTGACGACGACGGCGGAGGGCTTCGAGATCGTCACCGCCGTGGTGCCGGGCGCGCTGCGGCTGACCACGCCGGTCATGACCATCCTCGCCGACAACCGGAGCATGGTCCCGGCCGCCGGCTTCGATGTGCAGCTCTATCAGAAAGACCGTCCGTTCTTCGTCACCGTCAACGGCGCGAAGCTCATGACCGACGCCTGGCTGGTGCGCGCCGACGGAACCGTCGCGGATGCGCAAGGCCGCGGCGGGACCTCCGTGGTGCGCGACATGGAGCGGCTCGGCGTGGTCATGCCGTCCGGCCCGGCCTTCGCCGAGATCGCCCGCAGCTTCGTGCTCGGCGCTGACGGACTCTGGCGTGATCGCGTGCCCGTGCTGCCCGGTCCGGACCCGATTTCCGGCGCGCCGCCGGTCAATCTCGACGACGAGGACCGGCCTTGACGCTGGATGCGCGCGGGCGCGGCCGATCGGTGACGTCGCGATCGAGGCTGCCGCTCTGGAGCCTCGTCCTGGCTGCCTGTCCCGCTGTGGCCATGGCGCAGATCGCGCCGCGCACGATCGAGACCGAGGCCGAGCGCCAGCGACAGGACATCGAGCGCCAGCTCGCGCCGCCGCGACAGGCCGGCCCGGCCGTCGTCGCGCCGCCGCCCGGGCCGAGGCTGACCTTTCCCGCCGGCGGGGCGACGGTGGTTCTCACCCGCATCGATTTCGACGACTCGGCCTTTCTCAGCCGGGAAGAGCTCGAGGGCCTGCGCGCCCGCTATCTCGGCCGCGCCGTCGATCTCGCCGAGATCGGCAAGCTCGTCCAGGAGGTCAACGATCTCTACGCCGGGAAGGGCCAGGTCACCGCCAGCGCCATCCTGCCGCCGCAGAAGCTCGATGGCGGCGTCCTGAAGGTCGGCCTGATCGAGGGCAGGGTCGGCAAGGTCGAGGTCACCGGCGCGAACCAGACCTCCGTGGTCTATCTCCGCTCGCAGGTCGCATCGACGCCGGGCGCGGTCGTCGATACGCCGGCTCTCAACCGCGAAGTCTCGATCTTCAACCGGCTCAACGAGGTGCAGTTGCGGGCGCAGTTGCGCGCCGGCGGGCAGTTCGGCCTGACCGATCTCGAACTGAGCGCGACCGAGCCGCCGCGCAATCTCGCGCAGATCTCCTATGACAATCAGGCGGTGTCCTCGACCGGGCGCTATCAGGGCGTGCTCTATCTCAAGCATCACGGCCTGCTCGGGATCGACGACCGGCTGGTGTTTTACGGATCGCGCTCGCGCGGCAGCGTGCTCGGCAGCGGCGCCTGGAGCCTGCCGGTCTCGCCCTTCGGCACGCGTCTGGGGCTCAGCTACACGAGGACGGCGTTTCATATCGTCACCGGTCCGGCCCGCGAACTGCGGCCCGAAGGGCTCTCGGAGAGCCGCGCGCTGACGCTGTCGCAGCCGGTCTTCGCCACGGACGCGATCCTGCTGCAGGCGACGGCCAGCATCGGCACGGGCCGCAGCGCCAGCAAGCAGCTCGACATCGAGACCGCGCGCAGCGACAATCGCAAGGCGGCGGGCGGCTTCGCCCTCAACATCTCGCTGCCGAGGTTCAGCAGCGCGACGACGGTGTCGCTCGGCCGCGTCGACTATCACGACAAGATTGGCCAGACGAAGCGCAGTTTCGCGCTCTGGTCGGGCACCAGCGCCAATGTCCTGCGCCTGAACGACGACATCTACGCCTCGCTGACCGGCGCCTGGCAGTACACCGGCGAAAAGCAGCTTCCCGGCGACCAGATCTTCCAGATCGGCGGGCCGACGACGTTGCGCGGCTATCCGATCGGCTCCGCCTTCGGCGATTCGGGCTTCTATGGCCAGGCCGAGCTGCATTACCTCCTGCCCGATCCGCTGCGCAGCCTCGACGCCTTCGTCTTCCTCGACCATGGCGTGACCTATTTCACCACGCCGCGCAGCACGCGCGGCACCTCCGTCGGCGCGGGACTGGCCTGGCGGCCTGTCGAATGGGCCACCTTCGAGGCCGGAATCGCCCGCCCGCTCGAGCGCGTCTCCGCGACCCAGCGCGATCATGAGCTTTACCTGCGGCTGACATTGCGTAAGAGCATATGAACGACAAGCCAGGCCCACAGGACCAGACCCGCATCATGGCGCCGCTACCCCTGTTCTATTCGAGCATCGTCGTCCTCGACCGCAACGAGCATCGCGACGCCCGCCTCGCCACGGCCGAGCGCGCCTACGCCTTCGCGGCGGGCAGCCATCTCCTGCCGGCGCTGATGGCCGAATTCCCGCTCGCCTGCCGCGACATGCCGATCCTGTTTCTGGAGGAGGCCGGCGCGGTCTCGCCGCTGTTCATGGTCGGCATGCGCGCCGGCGCCAGCGACTTCATCGACGCAGGCGGCCGCTGGACCGGCTTCCACGCCCCGGCCTATCTGCGGCGCTATCCCTTCATCGGCGGCGACATCTCGCAGGACCAGCAGGTGATCTGCCTCGATGGCGGCTTCTCCGGCCTGCAGGGCGAGACGGGCGAGCGTCTGTTCGGCGAGGATGGCGAACCCAGCGAGATGCTGCAGCGCGCCGTCACCTTCGTGCGCGAATATGCCGAGGCCGCTGCGGCGACGGCGACCTTCACCGCCCGGCTGAAGGCGCTCGACCTGTTCCAGACGGTGTCCGTCGACATCCGCTCGCCCTCGGGCGCGACCTCGAATTTCAACGGGTTTTCGGCGATCAGCGAGGAGCGTCTCAATGCGCTGCCCGACGATGTGCTGTCGGAACTGCGTGGCCGCGGCTATCTCGGCCCCATCTACGCGCATCTGATCAGCCTGGCGAATTTCGGCGCGCTCGGAGACCGTGCCGAGGCGAAGGCCCGGGCCTGAGCGCGATCCCGGCCGAGGCCAGCCGCACGCTCCGGTAGGCGGCTGGTCAGTTCTATAGCCGGCAAGGCAGTATCCACCTGATCGCAGCGCGGTATGATCGGCGTCACGGCCGTGATTCGCCCTTCGCGATCGCATGGCCGTGACGCGGGAGGGCGTCGCCGCATCATGAAGAAGGCCAAGCGCGCGCCGGGGGAACCCAGGCGGCAGATCGCTGCGATGCCGATCCGCCGGACCGGCGACGGCGCGGTCGAGATCTTGCTCGTCACCTCGCGCACGACGCAGCGCTGGATCGTGCCCAAAGGCTGGCCGATCAAGGGCGTGAAGGACGCCGATGCGGCCGCGCGCGAGGCGCTGGAGGAAGCCGGCGTCACCGGCACGGTCGCCCGGAAGCCCTTCGCACGTTACACCTACTGGAAACGGATGGAGGCTCATTTCGTGCTTTGTACGGTCAAGCTCTATCTGCTCGAGGTCGAGCGGCAGCTTGCAAGCTGGCCGGAGCAGGCCGAGCGGCGCGGCCAGTGGTTCGCGCTCGCCGACGCAGCCGATCTGGTCGACGAGCCGGCGCTCGGCAGCGCGATACGCAACTTGTCGCTGTCGCCGAAGGGTCGGGCGGGGCGCGTTTGAGCGCGCCACTGGCTCATGTCGAAGACTTGAGGGAAGGGCAGCCATGACGGGTAGCGCAGCGCGCGTCCTCATCACCGGATCGGCGGCCGGCATCGGCCGCGCCACGGCGGAGCGCTGCCGGGCCGAGGGCTACGAGGTCGTCGGCATCGACCGCGACGGCGACGGCATCCGCGCCGATCTGTCGGACCCGGCCGCCACGGCCGCGGCGCTGGAAGAGGCGCTGCGCGGCGGCCCGATCACGCGGCTGGTCAACAATGTCGGCGTGGTCCGCCCCGGCCCGGTCGAGGCGCAGGGTTTTGACGATCTCGAGCGCGTGGTCTCGCTCAATCTGCGCTGCACCCTGCAATGCCTGCAGGCGCTGCTGCCGGGCATGAAGCAGGCCGGTTTCGGCCGCGTCGTCAACATCGCCTCGCGCGCGGCGCTCGGCAAGGAGCTGCGCAGCGTCTATGCCGCGACCAAGGCCGGCGTCATCGGCATGGCGAAAGTCTGGGCGCTGGAACTCGGCCGCCACGGGATCACCGCCAACAGCATCGGCCCCGGCCCGATCCGCACAGAACTGTTCGAGGCCGCCAATCCGCCGGGCAGCCCCGCGACGAAGGCGATCCTGGAGGCGCTGCCGGTCGGCCGCATGGGCGAGCCCGAGGATATCGCCAACGCTGTCGCCTTCCTGCTCGACGCGCGCAGCGGCTTCGTCACCGGCCAGACGCTCTATGTCTGCGGCGGCATGACGGTCGGCGCGGCCGGGCATTAGGGCTCGAACCGGCGCCGTCATGCGGTGGCGGCATGACCGCCGCCGTGTTGACCCGCGCCGGAGCCGCCCCGATAGTCCCGGCCCCGATGACCGGCCCTCCGGCTGCCTGAAATCAAGATCATGCCTCGCCCATCGCCCTCTTCCGCGCTTGCGCGTCTGCGCGTCCTCGATCTCTCCCGCGTCCGCGCCGGCCCGACCTGCGCCCGCATCTTCGCCGATTTCGGCGCCGACGTGATCAAGATCGAGAGCCCGCCCGGCCTCGATCCCAACGAGAACATGAGCGGCGCGCGGCATGGCTACGACATGCAGAACCTGCAAAGGAACAAGCGCTCGCTGACGCTGAACCTGAAGACGGCGGCGGGGAAGGCGATCCTGCTGAAACTCGTCGAGAGCGCCGACCTGCTGATCGAGAATTTCCGGCCCGATGTGAAGGACCGGCTCGGGCTCGATTTTGCGACGCTGCACGCGCTCAATCCGCGCCTCATCCTGGTCTCGGTCTCCGGCTTCGGCCAGAGCGGCCCCTATCGGACGCGCGCCGGCTTCGACCAGATCGCGCAGGGCATGGGCGGCCTGATGTCGGTCACCGGGCTGCCGGGCCAGGGGCCGGTGCGCGCCGGCATCGCCGTCGCCGATTCCGCCGCCGGGCTGTATGGCGCGCTCGGCGCGCTGGTCGCGATCACGGAGCGCGAGAGCTCCGGCAAGGGCCAGTGGGTCCAGACCTCGCTGCTCGAGGCCCAGATCGCGATGATGGACTTTCAGGCGGCGCGCTTCCTGGTCGAGGGTTCGGTGCCGCCGCAGGCCGGCAACGACCACCCCTATTCGACGCCGATGGGCGTCTACGCCACGAAGAACGGCCATATCAACATCGGCGTCGGCGCGGAGGGGCACTGGCGCTCCTTCTGCCAGGCGGTCGGCAAACCCGAATGGACGGCCGATCCGCGCTATGACGACATGGCCAAGCGCTTCGCCAGGCGTCCCGAACTGCGCGAGCTGATCGAGGCGGTGCTGGGGACGCAGGACAGCGCCCATTGGCTGGGCGCCTTCGAGGCGGCCGGCGTCCCGGCAGGGCCGATCTACGCCGTCGACGAGATGTTCGACGATCCCCAGGTCCGCCATCTGGGCATCGCGACGCCTGTGACGCATCCCGCGCTCGGCGAGATCCGCCTCGTCGGCGAGCCGGTGACGCTCTCGCGCACGCCCGCCAGCGTGGCGACGCCGACGCCCGACGCCGGCGACCACAACGACGAAATCCTCGCCGAGCTGGGCTATGACGCGACGATGATCGCGCGGCTCAGGGCTGATGGCGCGATCTGAAGGGATCATTTCATGGATGACGAGATTCTCTACGCCGTCGCCGGCGGCGTCGGCACGGTGACGCTGAACCGGCCGCAGGCCAGGAACGCCCTGACCTTCGCCATGTATGAGCGGCTGGCGCAGATCTGCGGCGATCTTGCCGGCCATGGCGACCCGAAGGTGCTGGTGATCACCGGCGCGGGCGAAAAAGCCTTCGCGGCAGGCACCGACATCTCGCAGTTCCGCGCGTTCGACTCAGCCGAGGACGCGCTCGCCTATGAGAGCCGGATCGACCGCATCCTGACCGCGATCGAGGCCTGCCCGATCCCGACCATCGCCGCGATCTCGGGCGCGGTCACGGGCGGCGGCGCCAGCATCGCCTGCGCCTGCGACATGCGCATCGCGACCGGCAACGCCCGCTTCGGCTTTCCGGTGGCGCGCACGCTCGGCAACTGCCTCTCAATCAGCAGCTATGCCAGGCTGGCGATGCTGCTCGGCCCGGCCCGGGTCAAGGACATCGTCTTCACCGCCCGCCTCGTCGAGGCGCAGGAGGGTCTCGCCGCCGGGCTCTACAACGAGGTCGTCGCAGACCACGCGGCGCTGACGGCGCGGATCGACGAACTTGCCCGGACGATCTCCGGCCATGCCCCGCTGACCATGCGCGCGACCAAGGAGGCGCTGCGCCGCCTCGCCCACGCGACGCCGCTGCCGGATGCCGACGATCTCGTGACGATGTGCTATATGAGCGCCGATTTCCGGGAGGGCATCGACTCCTTTCTCGGCAAGCGCCCGCCGAACTGGACGGGGAGATAGCGCCCGGCGCTGGCCGGCGAACGGCCGTGGAACGTTTCCGCGGCTCCCGGGTATCCTCTCTGCCGGGGTCTTTCGGCGATAAGCGCTGGACGGGATCGCGCTTGACCCCATATGACGGGGAGGTAACGTCATTGTTTCGTCATCATTGCTGCCATCTGCGGCAATAGAAGAGCCGCCATGTCATCCATCCCGCATCACCGTCGCTCGCGCCCGGGCTCGCTGGCGGCCCGCCTCGGGCAGTCGAGCGTCGCCGTGCGCATTGAGGACGAGGTGCGGGTGACGGCGGCCGATTTCGTCGACAGCGTCGCCAAGGCGCGGCTCAGGGTCGCCGCCGTGCGCTACAAGGTCGAGGACGAGGTCCGCATCACCGCCGGCAAGCTCCGCACCCGCGTCAGCAAGGCGGCCGGCGAGGCGAAGTCGAAGCTCGGCGACGAGGCCCGCTTCATCAAATCGTGGATCGACGATCCCGGCCGCACCGGCTCGGTCACGCCGTCGAGTCCCTTCCTGGCGCGCCGGATGGCCTCCTTCGTCGATCCGGCGCAGGACGGCCCGGTGATCGAGATCGGCCCCGGCACCGGCCCGGTGACCGAGGCGCTCATCGAGCGCGGCGTCGCCGAGGAACGGCTCGTCCTGGTCGAATACAGCCCCGAATTCTGCGACCTGCTGCGCAAGCGCTTTCCGCGCGCCACAGTGATCGAGGGCGACGCCTATGCGCTGTCTGCGACGCTGGCCGGGCACCTCGCCCAGAAGGCCGTCGCGGTCGTCTCCAGCCTGCCGCTGTTCAACCGCCCGCCGGCGATGCGCAGCGCGCTGGCGGCCGACGCCTTCAGCCTGCTGGCTGCGGGCGCGCCCTTCATCCAGTTCACCTATTCGGTGATCTCGCCGGTGCCGCGCAAGAATTCCGGCCTCAAGGCGCTGGCCTCGGACTGGGTGCTGCGCAATATTCCTCCCGCGCGCGTCTGGGTCTACCGCCGCGCCGCGGATGTGGCGCTCGTCGTTCCCTGACCGACAGAGGCCAGCCCGCGCCGCATGATCTCCGCAGCGCCCGTTCGTGAGGCTCCATGTCCGCTCCCGCCATCCTCGTCCTTTCCGGCTCCGCGCGCGCCGGCTCCCTGAACACGGCGCTGGCGACGCTGGCGGCGCGCAAGCTCGAACAGGCCGGCGCGCAGGTCCGGCAGATTTCGCTGGCCGACTATCCGCTGCCCTTCGTCGACGAATCCCATCGCGGCCATCCCACGGCCGAGGCGAAGGCGCTCGGCGCGCTCGTCGGCGAACATGCCGGGCTGTTTATCGCCTGCCCCGAATACAATGCGGGCTACACCCCGGCGCTGAAGAACGCGCTCGACTGGATCAGTCTGGCGCGGCCCGGCGGGCCGGCGCTCGCCGGCAAGGTCGTGGCGCTGGGCGGCGCCTCGCCCAGCCCGCGCGGGGCCTATCGCAGCCTGACCCAGTTCCGAACCGTGCTCGAACTCGGTTTCGGGGCGCTCGTCATCCCCGAGACCGTGTCCGTCCCGCATGCCGACAAGGCTTTTGGCGAGGATGGCGAATTCCTCGCCGAGGCGAACGCGAAGCTGCTGGACGCGGCCGTGGCGCGGTTGCTGAAACTGGCCGGACAGGCGGCTTGACCTGATTGGAACGGCCGGGCTTGCTGCCGCGACAGGGCGGATGGCGGAGCGGGGCGGTGACGGATCTTGCGCGGCTGGTCCGCGACATCGCGCAGGAGATGGCGGCCGAGCCCGACCGCGGCGAGGTCGCGACCTATATCCCGCCGCTGGCGACGATCGATCCGGCCCGCTTCGGGCTCTGCATCGTCACCGCCGATGGGCAGGCCCATTGCGCCGGCGACGCCGAAGAGCCCTTCTCGATCCAGAGCGTCTCAAAAGTGTTCGCGCTGACGCAGGCGCTCGGCAAGGTCGGCGACGGCCTGTGGCGGCGGGTCGGGCGCGAGCCCTCGGGCACGCCCTTCAACTCCATCGTCCAGCTCGAACGCGAGCAGGGCGTGCCGCGCAACCCTTTCATCAATGCCGGCGCGCTGGTCGTCGCCGACGTCAATCTCGCCGGCCACGAGCCGCGCGTCGCGATCGGCGAATTGCTGCGCTTCATGCGCTATCTCGCCGATGACGACGATATCATCATCGACGAGGTCGTGGCGCGGGCCGAGCAGGCGACCGGCTTCCGCAATGTTGCGCTGGCCAACTACATGAAGGCGTTCGGCAATCTGACGCATCCGCCGGAGCGGACGCTCGGCGTCTATTTCCACCAATGCGCCATCGCCATGAGTTGCCGCCAGCTCGCCATGGCCGGGCGCTTCCTGATGCATGGCGGGCTTTACGAGCCCGGCGGGGCGCGTGTCGTCTCGGTGCAGCGGGCGCGCCGCATCAACGCGCTGATGCTGACCTGCGGCCATTACGACGCCTCGGGCGATTTCGCCTTCAGGGTCGGCCTGCCCGGCAAATCCGGCGTCGGCGGCGGCATCCTGGCGATCGCGCCCGGCCGGGCCGCGATCGCCGTCTGGTCGCCGGGGTTCAACGCCAACGGCAATTCGAAGCTCGGCACGCTCGCGCTGGAACGCATCGCCGAGGCCACGGGCTGGTCGGTCTTCGGCGCGGGGTGAGCGCCGGCTCAGGCCTTCTTCAGCCGCGGCTTCTCGATGCCGGCCTGATGGCAGAGCGCATCGACCATCGCCGAAAAGTCCCGGCCGCCGAAGCCGCCGGCGCGCGCCGCGCTGAAGGCCTCGCGCGCCGCCGCCGCCAGCGGCATCGGCACCTTCGCGGCGTTGGCGGCGTCGACGATCAGGCTGAGGTCCTTATGCGCAAGATCGATGGTGAACCCCGGCTCCGTGTCGCCGATCAGCACCTTGTTGGGCCAGTTGACCTTGAGCTGGCCGTTCACCGCGGTGGTGCCGTAAAGCACCTCGAGCGTCGTCTCCAGCGTCAGGCCGAAGCGTTGCGACAAGGCCAGCGCCTCGGCGTTCATCTGGCACAGCGACACGGCGAGGTAGTTGTTGACCAGCTTGGTGCGGGTGCCGCTGCCGACCGGGCCGCAATGATGGATGGTCGAACCCATGCCCTCCAGCAGCGGCTTGACCCGGGCAAAATCGGCGTCCGTGCCGCCGACCATGAAAAGCGATTCAGCCCTGTCGGCATGCGCCGCCAGCCGCCCGACCGGCGCATCGACGAAGCCGATGCCTTTTTCGGCCGCCTGTTTCGCCAGCGCATCGGTGACGAGCGGGTCGATCGTGCTCATGTCCATGATCAGGCTGCCGGGCTTCGCATGCTCCAGCACGCCGTCCGGGCCTGCCACCACCTGCTCCACGATCGCCGAGTTCGGCAGCATGGTGACGATCACGCCGGCCTCTGCGGACACCTCCGCCACCGACTCCGCCGGCCGGGCCTGCAGCGATGCAAGCTCCGCGACGGCCTCCCGGTTGACGTCGTGGACGACGAGCCGAAAACCCTTGCGGCAGAGATTGGACGCCATCGGCCGCCCCATGCGGCCGAGCCCGACGAAACCGATCAGATCCATCTAAGTCGTTTCCTCGTGTTTTTGTTGTCTTCAGAACCCCAACCGCCGGGTCATCCCGGACAAGCCGCGCAGCGGCGCCGATCCGGGACCCATTCCGGAGCCCTTCCGGACAAGTTGAGGAATGGATCCCGGGTCTCCGCTTCGCTTCGCCCGCGACGACGCCGTGGGGCTGGACGCCATTGTCGCATCAGCCCTGCGCCAGCCCCAGATGAGCACGGAAACGGGTCTTGATGTAGACCGCGTCGCGCGAGGGCAGCGAGCGCGGCGGATTGTCGGCCGCGACCTTGATCACGTACAGGCGCGGGCCCTGCGCCGGGGCGCGCAGGGTCGCCGCCAGCGCCTCGACCTCGGCGGCGCTGCGCAGCGTCGCGGCCTCGGCGAAGCCGCAGGCTCCGGCGACCCTGGCGAGGTCGATGCCGTGGCCGGTATGGCTCGGCTGCATTCCGGTCTCGCCGAAATGATGGTTGTCGATCACCACGATGACGAGGTTTCTCGGCTTCGCCACCGCGATCGTGGCGAGGCTGCCGAAGGCCATGAGCTGCTCGCCGTCGCCGGTGACCACCAGCACGGGCCGCGTCGGCTGCGCCTGCGCGAGGCCGAGCCCGACCAGCGCCGCCCCGCCCATCGCGCCCCAGAGATAATAATTCGCGTCATGGTCGCCGGCGGCGTGGACGTCATAGGTCGCCGAGCCGAGCCCGGTGACGACGAGCGTATCGCCACGCTCTTTCAGCAGCGTGGCGACCACGTCGCGCCGCGGCAATCCGCTTGCGCCGGCTTCTCCCGCGTCGCTCACGGCGCTCACCACTTCTTCTTGCCGAGCAGGCGCTGGCCGATCAGCACCGCGATCTGCTGGTCCGCCTCATAGGCCAGCGCGGCCGCAGCCTCCACGGTCTCGACCAGGTCGACGGCCGTGTCGGCCCGCATGACGCGGATGCCGACGGCCTCCAGCGCGGCCTGCGTGCCCCGCCCCATCGGCACCTGCCACGGATTGAACTCGGCCCATTCGCCGCGCATCGTCACCAGCATCAAGAGCGGAAACCGTCCGATCGCCGGCAGCGACAGCATGTTGATGCAGTTGCCGACGCCGCTCGACTGCATCAGCAGCACGCTGCGCTGCCCGCCGAGCCAGGCTCCGGCCGCGATCGCGACGCCCTCCTCCTCGGTGGTGAGCACGTTCGAGACGATCTCGGGGTCGGCGCAGAACAGGTTGATCAGCGCGGTGTGGCCGGCATCGGGAACGAAACCCATCTGCCGGACATTGGCCGCCTTGAGGATGCGATACAGTTCGCCCGGCCATTGCGGGCCGGCCCCGCCGGCAGCCTTGTCCGTCGTCGCGTGGCTGCTCGCGTCGGCATGGGTCACGGCCGGTCTCCGAAGGCATGGATGAGAGGAAGCGGCGACCTCAGGTGTCGACGGTCGCGTTCAGCGCGTTGCTCTGGATGAACTCGCGGCGCGGCTCGACGACATCGCCCATCAGCTTGACGAACAGGTCGTCGGCCTCGTCGTTCTGGTCGTTGCGTACGCGCAGCAGCGAGCGCGCGTCGCGGTCGAGCGTGGTCTCCCAGAGCTGGTCGGGGTTCATCTCGCCCAGGCCCTTGTAGCGCTGCAGCGCGACGCCTTTCTTGCCGATGGCGGAGACCGCCTCGAACAGGTCGGTCGGGCCGTTGACGGCGTGGTCGTCGCCCTTGCGCGAGAGCACGCCCGGCTTCGCATAGGCTTCCTGCAGTGAGGCCCCCGCGGCGTCGAGCTTGCGGGCTTCGGCGCTGGCGAGCAGGCCGGCGTCGAGCCCTGCGACCTGCTTCACCCCGCGCACCATGCGCGAGAACAGGAAACCGCCATCGGCGACCTTGCCCTCCCAGCCGCGCTCCAGATCGTCGGAGATCGCGTCGAGCCGCTCGGCGACCGAGGCCGCCTTGGCCGCGGCCTCCGCATCGCTGTCGCTGGCGAGCGGGTGCAGCGCGCCGGCGATGGCCATCTGCTCGACGACGCGCCGGTCATAGCGCGAATGCAGCAGCGAGAGCGTGTGGCGCACGCCGCGCGCCTCCTCGATCAGCGTGCGCAGATCGGCCCCGCCGCGCTCGACGCCGTCGCTGGTGCGGAACACCGCCCCGTCCAGCGCCGTCTCGACGAGGTAATCCTCGAGCGCGCGCTCGTCCTTGAGATAGGTCTGCGACTTGCCGCGCGCTGCCTTGTAGAGCGGCGGCTGGGCGATGAAGAGATGCCCGCGCTCGATCACCTCCGGCATTTGCCGGTAGAAGAACGTCAGCAGCAGCGTGCGGATATGCGAGCCGTCGACATCCGCGTCGGTCATGATGATGATCTTGTGGTAGCGTAGTTTTTCGATGTTGAACTCCTCGCGGCCGATGCCGGCGCCCAGCGCCGTGATCAGCGTGCCGACCTGCTCGGAGGAGAGCATCTTGTCGAAGCGCGCCCGCTCGACATTGAGGATTTTTCCGCGCAGCGGCAGCACCGCCTGATATTCCCGCGCCCGGCCTTGCTTGGCCGAGCCGCCGGCCGAGTCGCCCTCGACGATGAAGAGTTCCGACTTGGCCGGGTCGCGTTCCTGGCAATCGGCGAGCTTGCCCGGCAGCGAGGCGATGTCGAGCGCGCCCTTGCGGCGCGTCAGGTCGCGCGCCTTGCGGGCGGCCTCGCGCGCGGCGGCGGCTTCCGCCACCTTGCCGACGATCAGCCTGGCCTCGGGCGGGTGCTCCTCCAGCCAGGTCGCCAGCGCCTGGTTGACGACGTTCTCGACCACGGGGCGAACCTCGGACGAGACCAGCTTGTCCTTGGTCTGCGACGAGAATTTCGGGTCCGGCACCTTGACCGAGACGATGGCCGTGAGGCCCTCGCGGCAATCGTCGCCTGTGAGCGAGACCTTCTCCTTCTTCAGGATGCCCGAGGCCTCGGCATAGCCGGTGATCTGGCGCGTCAGCGCGGCGCGGAAGCCGGCGAGATGCGTGCCGCCGTCGCGCTGCGGGATGTTGTTGGTGAAGCAGAGCACGTTCTCGTGGTATGAGTCGTTCCACCACAGCGAGACGTCGACGGTGATGCCGTCTCTCTCGTTGGTCAGCATCAGCGGCTTGCTGATGATCGGGCTCTTGGCGCGGTCGAGATAGCGCACAAAGGCCTCGACGCCGCCCTCATACATCAGCTCCTCGCGCACGATTTCGGCATGGCGGGCGTCGGTCAGCACGATGCGCACGCCCGAATTCAGGAAGGCGAGCTCGCGCAGGCGGTGTTCGAGCGTCTTGTAGTCGAACTCGATCATCGTGAAGGTGTCGGTCGACGGGGTGAAGGTCACCTCCGTGCCGCGTTTGTCGCCGGCGGGCCCGACCACCGCGAGCGGCGCGATCGCGTCGCCATGGCGGAACTCCATGAAATGCTCCTGTCCGCCGCGCCAGATACGCAGCTTGAGCGAGACCGAAAGCGCGTTGACGACCGAGACGCCGACACCGTGCAGGCCGCCCGAGACCTTGTAGGAGTTCTGGTCGAATTTCCCTCCCGCATGGAGCTGGGTCATGATGACCTCGGCCGCCGAGATGCCTTCCTCGCTGTGGATATTGGTCGGGATGCCGCGCCCGTTGTCGGTCACGGTGACCGAGCCCTCGGCGTTGAGCGTCACGGTGACGAGGTCGGCATGGCCCGCCAGCGCCTCGTCGATGGCGTTGTCGACCACCTCATAGACCATGTGGTGCAGGCCCGAGCCGTCGTCGGTGTCGCCGATATACATGCCGGGGCGCTTGCGCACCGCATCCAGGCCTTTGAGAACCTTGATGGAATCGGCGCCGTAGGCGGCGTCCTCGAGGTCGCGGGCAGCATCGCTCATGTCTGGGTCCTTCGGCGGGCGGCGGCGCGCCCGCGATCATCTTGATTCGTATCACGAATATAGGGGCTCACCGTGGCTTTTTCACGCGTGTGCGCGTGCGTACGCGAGAGTAGCGTGAAATCGCATCAACATTTCTGTTGACTTCAACACTAATGTTGACTGTGTTATGGTCATGAACGCGCAGGAACTGAAAAAATGGCTGGCCGCGCGCGGCTGCACCTTTGAACCGAAAAAGGGTGGGTCCGGCCATCTGGTCGTGCGGCGCGGTCCCCTGAAATCCGAGATTCCGATGCATGGCGCGCGTGAGGAACTGGGCACCGGTCTCGTCAATGCGATCAATAAGCAGCTGGGATTGAGATGATGCTCGCCTATCATGTCGAACTGACGCCCGACGACAACGACACGCTGCTGGCGCTCTGCCCGAGCCTGCCGATGGTCGCGACCTACGGCGAGACGCGGGACGAGGCGCTGTCGCACGCCAGGGACGCGATCGAAACGGCGCTCGCCAGCATGATCGCCGACAGCGAGGAGATTCCGGTCGCCGATACGGCCGGCACGCTGGTGCGATTGCCGATGCTGACCACGCTGAAGGTCGAGCTTTATCGGGCTTTGCGGGAAGCAGGGATCACGCGCGCAGAGCTGGCGCGACGTCTCGACTGGAAACGGGAATCGGTAGATCGCTTGTTTCGGCTCGATCACGCCTCGCGTCTGAGCCAGATAGAGGCCGCGATGGCGGCGATCGGCAAGACGTTCGAGGTCGAAGTTCAGGAAGCGGCGTGACTACCCTCCAAACCCCGCGATCGCCTCCAGGAATGCCTCGCCATATTGCGCAAGCTTGCGTTCGCCGACGCCCTCGATCGCGCGCATCTGGTCAAGACCCATCGGCCGCTCGCGGGCCATCGCGATCAGGGTGCGGTCGGTGAAGATGATGTAGGCGGCGACGCCCTCCTCGCGCGCGATCGAGAGGCGCAACTGGCGCAGATGCTCGAACAGCGCCGCCGTCTCGCCGTCCAGCCCGTCGGCGCGCGCCGTCTCGCGCGTGGCGCGGCGGGTCCGGCGGTCGGCGAAGGGGTCGGCCCGCAGCGCGATCGGCTCGCGGCCGAACAGGATGTCGTCGCCCTTCTGCGTCAGGGCGAAGCCGCCATGCTCGACGCTGGCCTCGGTGAGCGCGCCGGCCGCGAAAAGTTTTCGCGCCAGCGCGGTCCAGGCGCTTTTCGGCTTGTCCTTGCCGACGCCAAACGTCTTCAGCCCGTCATGGTTCTGGCGCCGGACCGTGTCCGTCACGGCGCCGGTCAGGATGTCGGCGAGATGGGCCGCGCCGAAGCGCTGGCCCGTTCGCGCCACCGCCGACAGCAGTTTTCGGGCGTCGAGCGTCGCGTCGGTCAGCGCCGGCGCGTCCTGCCCGCAAAGATCGCAGCGGAACGGCGCGTCGCCATGCCGACAGGCCGGCGTCTCCTCGCCGAAATAGGACAGCAGCGCGCTCCTGCGGCAGAGCGCGGATTCGCACAGCTCGATCATGGCGTTGAGCCGCCTGTGCTCGATCCGCCGGCGCTCGTCCTCGATCGCCTTCTCGTCGATCTGGCGGCGGCGCAGCGCCATGTCCTCGATGCCGTAGAGCGTCAGCGTGTCGGCCGGCAGGCCGTCGCGACCGGCACGGCCGATCTCCTGGTAGTAGCTTTCGATCGAGCCGGGCATGTCGGCATGGATGACGAAGCGGACATCGGGCTTGTTGATGCCCATGCCGAAGGCGATCGTGGCGCAGACGACGACGCCGTCCTCCTGCAGAAAGACGTCTTGGTTGCGGTTGCGCACCCCCTGCTCCATGCCGGCATGGTAGGGCAGGGCGTTCCAGCCCTTGCCGCGCAAACCTTCGGCCAGCCGCTCGGTGCGGCCGCGCGACGAGCAGTAGACGATGCCCGAGCCGCCGCGATGGCGGCGCAGGAACTCGTCGATCTGCCGGCGCGGCTGGTCTTTTGGCGCAAAGGCGAGCTTGAGGTTGGGCCGGTCGAAGGAATGGACGACGAGATGCGGCGGCTTCGGGAAGAGCTGCTGGGCGATGTCGGCTTGCGTCTGCCGGTCGGCGGTCGCCGTCAGCGCGGTCACCGGCACGCCGCCCAGCGCCTCACGGGTCTTTGCGAGCAGCCGGTACTCGGGGCGAAAATCATGGCCCCATTGCGAGACGCAATGCGCCTCGTCGATGGCGAGCCGCGTCACGCCGAGCCGGCGCAGCCGGGAGACCAGCCCCTCGCCGGCGAGACGCTCGGGCGAGACGAAGAGCAGCCTGAGATCGCCCGAATTGAGTTTTTCCCAGGCCTCGCTCGCCTCGCTCTCGCTGTTCATCGAGTTGAGCGAGGCGGCCGCCACGCCGGCCCGCGTCAACTGGCCGACCTGGTCGCGCATCAGCGCGATCAGCGGCGAGACCACCAGCGTCAGCCCGCCCGCGACCAGCGCGGGCAACTGGTAGCACATTGATTTGCCCGAGCCCGTCGGCATCACCGCGAAGACGTCCCGGCCTTCGAGCGCGGCCGCGATCACCTCCCACTGGCCGGGGCGGAACTCGTCATAGCCGAAGACGGATTTGAGGATCGCGCGGGCGTCTGATTCGCGTGAGAGCGGCATCGGGCCGGTTTGCCCGAGATGCCGCGCGATGGCCAGTCTCAGGGCAGGCCCGCCAACAGGTGAACCGCCGCCGCCAGCGCAAACAGCGCCGTGATCGCGCGCGATGCCAGCGGCTTCAGGTCGAACCAGAGGAATTGCAGCGCCAGCCGCAGCAGCCAGAACAGGCCGCCGGCGAGCGGCAGCGCGGTCGCGGGCTCCCCGGCCTGAGCCTGCCAGAGCAGGGCTGCGCCATAGGCGGCGAAGACGAAGGTCAGCATCACGTTCAGCGTCTGCGTGATCGCGCTGTTGAGGCTGCCGGAAGGCTGAAGCCGTTCCGGCCAGCCGAACAAGCGCCAGAACGCGGCATGAAACAGCGCGAAGCTAAGATCGATCAGCCCCGCCGCGACCAGCACCTCGGCTACCCCCGCGCCGCGATCGCCGCCGCAGCGCCCGCCATCACGCCACCGGTCAGGCGGTTGATCCGCCGCATCGCCCGCGGGCTGGCGACGAGCCGCCGCGCCCGGTCGGCCATGAAGGCGTAGGCCAGCATGGTCGAACCGATGATCGCCGTGATCAGCAACGCGATCTCGGCGAAGAGCAGCGGCGTCATCGCATCGAGATCGATCACCAGCGGCAGGATCGACAGGAAGAAGACGATCACCTTAGGGTTGCCGAGCGTCAGCGCGACGCCGCCCAGGAACAACCGGACGCCCTCGCCGCGCGCCTGCGGGGCCTCGCGTAGCGTGTCGACCTGGGCGGTCCAGAGCCTGAAGGCGAGATAGAGCAGATAGGCGCAGCCGGCATATTTGATCGCGGTGAAAAGCCCCTGGAAACTCTGCATCAATACGGCGAGGCCGAGCGCGGTGCAGGCGAACCAGATCAGGTCGCCGAAGACGATGCCCGCCGCGAAGGGCAGCGAGCGCCGGAAGCCTGTCGCCAGCGAGCGGGCGGCCAGCGCCGCGACCGCGGGTCCCGGCGAGGCGACCGCCAGAAAATACACGCCCGCAAAGACCAGAAGTCCCGCCAGATCCATCCGCGATCTCTCCGCCACGCCGAAACGCGACGATAGCAGGCGGCGCTCGCCCCGTCCCATCGCGAGGCGTGATCGCGTCGATCAGGCGCTTTGCTGGATCAGCCGCCCGGCTGGATCATGGCGCGATGGCGCTCGGCCCTGGCCTTGGCGACCTCGCCGAGAAACTGCGCGATCGAGCGCTCCAGGAGCTGGGACTGGGACGAGGTCGCCCTGACCCGCTCGTCCATCTGGTGCGCGAGTTCGGCGGCCTCGCCGGCCAGCCCCTCGACCAGCGCGGCGTGATGGGCGATGGCGTCGACATCGGCCGAGGAGGTTTCGGCGCGCTCGGCGATGGCGTGGATGCGGCCGGCCTGGTCGGAGACGGAGCCGGCGACGATGCGCGCGCTCGCCTGCATCGCCTGCATGGTCTGGCTCAGCTCGCGCACCGCGTCCTCGATCGCCTGGCCGGCGCTGACGACCTCGCCGACGCCCTGGCGGATCGCCTCGGTCGCGCTGTTGGTCGCGGTGGCGAGCGATTTCACCTCGGCCGCGACGACGGCGAAGCCGCGCCCGGCCTCACCGGCGCGCGCAGCCTCGATGGTGGCGTTCAAAGCCAGCAGGTTGGTTTGCGAGGCGAGATTGCGGATCAGGTCGACGACGCTGCCGATCCGCTCGTTCGCCTGCCTGAGCGTGGCGACATTGTCGGCGATGGCGCGGCACTCCTCGTTGGCATCGTCGGCGGCGCGGGTCGAGGTCGTGGTCTCCTGGATGATCTGCGCGCTGGAGGCGTCGAACGCCCGCGTCGCCGCGACGATCTCGGCCACCGAGGCCGAGACCTGTTCGGGGCGGGCCTGGGTGCCGGCCACCGCCGACAATGTCGCGCCCGCCTTGGCGGAAAGCCGCTCGGAACAGCCCGAGACCTCGCCCATGCTGGCCTCGATCGCCGAGATGCGTTCGGCGATGCCGTCGCGGAAGGCCTGCTCGACCGCGTTGAGGCGGTCGACCATCTCGCTTTCGATGACATCGTCGAAACAGGCGAGCGAGAACGAGATGTCGGTCAGCATCAGCGTGCAGAAGACGCGCAGCGCAGGATCGATCGGCCCCCAGCGCCGCTTCCAGCGCGCGACGATCACGGCCGAGAAGTTCGCGAAATCCTCCTGGAAGAAGCGCGGATAGTCGGCGAGATTGATCTTGCGGCCATTGGCGCGGGCGACGATGCGCCGTTTCGCGGCGAGGTATTCGTCGTCGAGCTGCACCCGGAACAGGCGACGGTATTTCAGCGCCTCGTCGGCATAGGTCTCGTCCTGCTGGCGCGTCGTCTGGCGGTCGCCGAAGGTCTTTTCGTAGAGCTTGCGCACCGAGGCGTCGAAATGCGGCTCCAGGATCGCCAGCAGACGTGCGGCGATGGCGGCTTCGGCGTCGGCGAATTTGGGCTGCGACGGCTGCATTCCCGGCAGTCTCGCAAAGAATGGTTAACCATCCCTGCAGGGACCGGAACGGTCGAATTCTGTCAGCGCACGATCGTCGCGCCGCCCGGCGAGACCTGAATACGCTGCGCTCCCTCCGGCAGATCGGAGAACAGCGCCGGGTCCGCGCCGGTCATCCAGATCTGGCAGCCGAGCCCGGTCAGCCCGGCATAGAGCGCGGCGCGGCGGCGCGGATCGAGATGGGCGGCGATCTCGTCCAGCAGCACCAGCGGCGGCAGGCCGCTCATCGCCGCCACCAACCTGGCATGGGCGAGCACGAGGCCGATCAGCAGCGCCTTCTGCTCGCCGGTGGAGCCGAGTTCGGCCGGGATGTCCTTGGCGCCGTGACGCACTGCGAGGTCGGAGGCCTGCGGGCCGGCGAGCGCGCGCCCGGCGGCGCGGTCGCGCGTCCGGCCCTGCCGCAGCAAGGCCCGGTAGCGGTCCTCCGCGTCGAGCGCCGGGTGCTCAGCCACCAGCGTGTCGATCTCGCCCGCGAGCGCGAGCGTCGCATGCGGAAAATGAGCGCTCTCGTCGCGCGTCCCGGTGATGATCGCCGAGAGCCGCGCCACGGTTTCCGCGCGCGCCGCGGCGACCGCGACGCCGAGTTCGGCGATCTCGCGCTCGACGCCGTCGAGCCAGGCGGTCTGCTGCGGGCTCTCCTCGAGGATGCGGTTGCGCGAGCGCAGCGCCCGTTCCAGCGCGCCCGAGCGCGCGGCATGGGCCGGATCGATCGCGAGCACGAGACGGTCGAGGAAACGGCGGCGTTCGCCCGCCGCGCCCCGGAACAGCCCGTCCGTCTCCGGCGTCAGCCAGACCAGCCGCAGATGCTCGCTGAAGGCCAGCGCCGACCCTGCCGCGACGCCGTCGATGCGCGCCAGGCGCACCCGCCGGCCCTCGCCATCGCGCTCGCCGAGCCCCATGCCCAGCCGCGGCCCGTCATCGGCCAGCGCGATCGAGGCCGCAAACGAGCCCGGTCCGCTCTGCCGCGCCATCGCCGCGAGTTCGGCCCGGCGCAGGCCGCGCCCGGGCGCAAAAAGCGAGAGCGCTTCGAGAATGTTGGTCTTGCCGGCGCCGTTCTCGCCGACGAGCGCAATGATTTGGCCCTCGACCGGGAGATCGAGGGCCTCATAGGAGCGGAAATCCTGCAGGATCAGGCGCGCGACGGCGGCCACGGCGCGGACGCCGCCTAGACCCGCATCGGCATCAGCACATAGAGCGCGGAGGCCCCCTCGCGGTCCTGAATCACGGTCGGCGAGCCCGGGTCGGCGAGCTTGAGCAGCGCGGTGTCGCCGTCGAGCTGGGCGGCGATGTCCATCAGGTAGCGGGCGTTGAAGCCGATATCGAGTGGGCTCGCATCGTAGTCGACCTCGATCTCCTCGGTCGCCGAGCCTGAATCGGGATTGGTCACCGACAGCGTCATCCGGCCATCGCCCATGGAGAGCTTCACCGCCCGGCCGCGCTCCGACGAGATCGTCGAGACGCGGTCGACGCTAGCCGCGAAATCGCCCTTGTCGACGGTCAGGCGCTTGTCGTTGCCGCTCGGGATGACGCGCTGATAGTCCGGGAAGGTGCCGTCGATCAGTTTCGAGGTCAGCACCACCGCCTGGGCCGCGATGCGGATCTTGGTCGCCGAGAGCTCGACCATGACCTCGCTCTCGCCATCCTCGAGCAGCTTCTGGATCTCGGCGACGGCCTTGCGCGGCACGATCACGCCCGGCATGCCGGCAGCGCCCGCGGGCGCCGCCATGTCGACGCGGGCGAGGCGGTGGCCGTCGGTCGCGACCGCGCGCAACAGGCTCCGGCCCTCGACGTCGATCGCATGCAGGTAGATGCCGTTCAGGTAGTAGCGCGTCTCCTCGGTCGAGATCGCGAACTGGGTCTTGTCGATCAGGCGCTTGAACTCGCCGGCGGCGAGCTTGAAGCTGTGCGCCATCTCGCCCGCCGTGATGTCCGGGAAATCGCTCTCCGGCAGGGTCTGGAGCTGGAAGCGCGAGCGGCCCGAGCGCAGCACGAGGCCGGTGTCGCCCGTCGTCTCCAGCGAGACCTGCGCGCCGTCCGGCAGCTTGCGGACGATGTCGTAGAAGGTGTGGGCCGGCACGGTCGTCGCGCCGGGCTCGGCGACATCGGCCGCGATGGTCTCCACCACCTCGATGTCGAGGTCGGTCGCCTTCAGCTTCAGCCCGGTTTCGTCGGCGCTGAGCAGCAGGTTCGACAGGATCGGGATGGTGTTGCGGCGTTCGACGACGCGATGCACATGGCCCAGCGACTTGAGCAGCGTGGAGCGTTCGACCGTGACCTTCATAGCAAATGTCTTCTGGCGTGGCTTGCGCCGGCGCGGGCGCGCGGGCGGCGGAATGGCCGGTGACATTGCAGGAGGGCGTGTTGCGGCGCAAGAGCGCAGCGTATGCGACGCACAGGCGTCGCTGCCGGGCGCCGCGACCCGGAGCGGGGTGCGCTTCGGGCCGCTGGCGTGTTCGCCGCGCTGTCGGTGATGACGGCGGCGGCCGGCGCTCTCACTCCTGGAGCATGCGCTTCAGCAGGTCGACCTCGTCATGCAGCGAGCGGTCCTCGCTGATCGCCTTCTCGATCTTGCGCACCGCGTGCAGCACGGTGGTGTGGTCGCGCCCGCCGAAGCGGCGGCCGATCTCGGGCAGCGAGCGCGGCGTCAGCGCCTTCGACAGATACATCGCGATCTGCCGCGGCTTGACCACGGCGGCGGTGCGGCGCTCCGAGAGGATGTCGGCGCGGCTGACATTGTAGCGGGTCGCGACCAGCTTCTGGATGTCCTCGATCTTGACGCGGCGCGGCTCGCGGGTCCGCACCAGATCGCGGATCGCGGCCTCGGCGGTCTCCATGGTGACGGGCTGGCCCGACAGCGTCGCATGCGCCAGCAGCCGGTTCGCCGCGCCGTCGAGATCGCGGCCATTGGTGGCGACGACGCGGGCGACATAGGAGACGACGTCGGGATTGACGTGGAAGGCGGGGTGGGCGGCGTGCAGCGCCTCCAGCCGTCCGGTCAGGATTTTCGCCCGCAGCGCCTCGTCGAGATCGCCGACCTCGACCACGAGCCCGCCGCCGAGACGGGAGCGGATGCGTTCGTCGAGCGCTTCCAGATCATTGGCGAGCCGGTCGCCGGCGACGACGATCTGCTTGCCGGCGTCGATCAGCGCGTTGATGGTGTGGCCGAATTCCTGCTGGATCGACTTGCCCTGGATGAACTGCACGTCGTCGACGACGAGCAGGTCGATGCCGCGCAGCTTCTCCTTGAAGGCGAGCGCGGTCTGCGATTTCAGCGCGGCGACGAAGCCGTACATGAAGCGGTCGGCGGTGAAATAGGCGACGCGTTTGCCCTGGCTGCGGGCTTCTTGGGCGATCGCCTGGAGCAGATGCGTCTTGCCGAGGCCGACGCCGGCATGGAGGTAGAGCGGATTATAGGGCGTCGAGCCGACGGGCGCGGCCGCGATCCGCTCCGCCGCCGCATAGGCGAGCTGGTTCGACTTGCCGACGATGAAGCTGGCGAAAGTCATGCGCCGGTCGAGCAGCGTGCCGCAGGCGTCGGCGAGGTCGCGCTCGCAGGGCGCGGCGGCGGGCGCATCCCCGGCGCGGGGCGGGGCCGCCGCCGTGACGGCGGCCGTGCCCGGAATCTTGGCGCGCGGCGCGGCCGGCTCGCGTGCGCTCGTCTGCGACGCGTCGCGCGAGACCTGCCTGATCGACAGGATCACGCCCTTTGCGCCGAGCTCCGCTGCGCAACTGACCTGCAGGCGTTCGATGTAATGCGCCTCGAGCCAGCTCTTCAGGAAGCGGGTCGGCACGGTGAGATAGGCCACGCCGTCCACCATCGCTGCGATCTCGACACGGGCGAACCAGCTCGAGAACACGTCTTCGCCGAGCTCCGCCCGGAGCCTGCGCCGGACCCGCTCCCAGGCCTCGCTCAGCGAGCCCTGCACGGGCGTCTCGACGCTCGCGATCAGCGCGGCGGCGTCGGCCGGAGCCGGCACGATCGCCGCTTCGGCCGCATTCATGATTTCCTGCCGTTCGAACATCCGTCTGCCCCATCTTCAAAAAATTGCGCGCGAAGGCTGAGCCGGCCGCAATGCGGCAGCCGCGCAGGCGCTTGTCATCAGTCAAAATCCAGCCCACCGCCGGGCGCAAAAAGCGCCGCGGGTATCAAGCCCCGGTATCACTCGATTGCGTTCAGAAGGCTCGCCGCGAGACGACGCCGCGCTTCATCTCAGCGTAACAAGACAAAGAGCCACATCCTCCAACCCCCCAGGTCGCGAGCCAAAACGTCGATATCTTTCGGAAATCCCCGGCGGCCATTGCTGTCCGACCGGCGATGAAAAGACCTTACAGGGCGCTCTCGAACGGGGGCAATACGCCCTGCAGCCGGCTTCCGAGAGTCACGCCCGGAGAGGCCCGGAATGACCTAGGGAAAAGCCCCTCGCAATGGCTTGGGGAAATTAGCATTTTGGTAAGAATTGACGGGCCTGATCGCGCCCGAATCTTTTTTTTTTGAATCGGCCCCCGCCTCGCTGCGGCTCTCGACGATTCTCGTCCACCAAATCCTTTGCCTGCTAAAGTCATGAAAAATATGAGCTTTATTTGCGCGGTCGAAAGTCCCGCGCGGGACGATTCCCGGCCCTGAAAGCGGCCCGCGAGTCAAGTGGGCAAGGCCTCGGAAAGATTGCAGAATCACGCCGGCGGGCCACAAAAAACCATGATTCGAAGACTGTGGCGCGCGTGCCACATCCGCTGTTCAGCCAACGAAAAACCCGGCCTCTCGGCCGGGTTCGAAAACGGTGTCGGAGCGTCTTTCCAGACGACGAAAATCAGGAGGCGAGAGCGCCGACCCGATGCGCCAGGCGCGAGACCTTGCGGGAGGCGGTGTTCTTGTGGACGACGCCCTTCTGTGCGGCGCGCATGATCTCCGGCTGGGCGGCCTTCAGGGCCTCGGCGGCGGCGGCCTTGTCGCCCGAGGCGATCGCCTCCTCGACCTTGCGCAGGAAGGTGCGCATCCGCGAACGGCGCGCCTTGTTGACTTCGGTGCGGCGCACGATCTTGCGCGTGGCCTTCTTGGCCGAGGTCGTATTGGCCATGGGTCGTCCTCGTTGGGATCACGTCCTGTCGCCCGAGGCGGATGCCTTGGCGGGGCCGGAGCGCGACCTTGATTGAAAATGCGTGTGCGCCGGCCCGTGCTTGCGCCGGCCTTCGCGAGAGGCTGGCGTATAGTCGCTCGGGCGCGCGCCGTCAACGGCGGAATGGCGAAGCGGCAGGAATCACGCCGCAGGCGCGACCAGGCGCGCAAAACTCGCCAGATCGACATTGCCGCCGCTCAGGATGACGCCGACGCGCCGGCCCTTGACCGGAACCGCGCCGGTGAAGGCCGCCGCCGCCGCCAGGCACCCCGTCGGCTCGACCACCAGCTTCATCCGCTCCGCGAAGAAGGCCATCGCCTCGACCAGCGCGGCGTCGCTGACCGTGACGATGTCCTCGCACAGCTCGCGGATGATCGGGAAGGTGTAGTCGCCCAGGAACGGCGTCTGCGCGCCGTCGGCGATGGTTTTTGGCACCGCGATGGTGACGATCTTGCCGGAGCGGAAGGATTGCTGGCCGTCATTGCCGGCCTCCGGCTCGACGCCATAGACCTTGCAGGCCGGGTTCAGCGCTTTGGCGGCGAGCGCGGCTCCGGCCAGCAGGCCGCCGCCGCCGAGGCAGACCAGCAGCATGTCGAGCGGGCCGGCATCCTCGATCAGCTCCTTCGTCGCGGTGCCCTGCCCGGCGATGACATCGGGATGGTCGTAAGGCGGGATCAGCGCGAGCCCGCGCTCGGCGGCGAGCCTTGCGCCGATCTCGAGCCGGTCCTGCGTGTAGCGGTCATAGAGGATGACCTCGCCGCCATAGGCCCGGGTCGCGGCCATCTTCGCGGCCGGCGCATCCTCCGGCATGATGATCGTCGTCGGCACGCCGAGAAGCTGGCCCGACAGCGCGATCGCCTGGGCGTGGTTGCCCGACGAGAAGGTCAGTACGCCGGCCTTCTTCTGGGCGGGCGAAAGCGCCGAGATGGCGTTGTAGCCGCCGCGGAACTTGAAGGCGCCCATGCGCTGCAGATTCTCGGGCTTGAAGACGAGGCTCGCGCCGGTGCGCTCGTCGGCGGTGCGCGAGGTCAGCGCCGGCGTGCGGTGCGCGATGCCCTTGAGGCGGGCGGCCGCGGTCTCGACATCGGCATAGGACGGCAGCACGAGGCCGTTGCGGGCCGGAACGGGGGCGACGGCGGTCATGGCGTGATGTCCTGCGACTGAAGCGATCGCGTCATCTGCCAGCAGAGCCGGCCGCGCTTCAAGTCGGACGGCGTCACGGCGGCCATGCATCGCGCGGATCGGTCGGTCGCGGGGCGCGCGGTCTTGACGGTCTCGCCGGCTTGAGGCCAAACACGGCCCCGGACCGGGCCTTCCGCCCGGGTGCCTGACCGCCAAGATATCTCCAGCATGACCTCTCCTGACGCCGTGCCGGCCGATGCGCCAGCCGCCTTCGTGCTCGATCTCGCCAAGCCGGTTCCCGACGCCTTGCGCGGCGCGGTTCTGGCGCTCGGCAATTTCGACGGCGTCCATCGCGGCCATGCCGAACTCGCGCGCGTCGCGGTGGCGATGGCGGCCGGGCGGGGGCTGGCCGCCGCGGCGCTGACCTTCGAGCCGCATCCGCGCAGCGTCTTTCGGCCCGACCAGCCGGTCTTCCGGCTGACCCCGCCGGCGGTCAAGATCGAGCTGCTCGCTCAGGCGGGGTTGTCGCAGACCGTCGTACTGCCCTTCGACCGGGAGGTCGCCGCGATCACGGCCGAGGCCTTCGTCGACGATCTGCTGCTCGGCCGGCTCGGCGCGGCGGGCCTCGTCTGCGGCTATGATTTCCATTTCGGCAAGGGCCGTGCCGGCTCGCCCGAGATGTTGCAGGCCCGCGCCGGAGCGGCCGGCGTGCCCGTCGCGGTGGTGCCGCCCTATGCATGGGCGGGCGAGCCGGTCTCCTCGACCCTGATCCGCACAGCGCTGGAAGCGGGCGACGTCGCCCGCGCGGCGGAGTTTCTGGGGCGGCCCTGGTTCGTGCGCGGCGTGGTCGCCCATGGCGACAAGCGCGGCCGCGATCTCGGCTACCCGACCGCCAACCTGCATCTGGCGCGCGATTGCCGGCTCCGGTTCGGCGTCTACGCCGTCCGCATCAGGATCGGCGGGGTCTGGCGCGACGGGGTCGCGAGCTTCGGCAGCCGTCCGACCTTCGACGATGGCGCGGCGAAACTCGAAACCTTCGTCTTCGATTTCTCGGGCGATCTCTATGGCCAGCCGGTCGATGTCGCGCTCATTGCCTGGCTGCGGGCCGAGGCGAAGTTCGAGACGCTCGATGCGCTGGTCGTGCAGATGAACGCCGACAGCGCCGGAGCGCGCGACATCCTGGCAAAAACGCCGCCCTTCCTTCCGTAAGCCGCCTTTGCTAGAGCAGCCTTTATACAGGAAACACGTTGTCATCCCGGGCGACCGAAGGGAGACCCGGGACCCATTCCTGAACGTGTCCGGCAAGTGTTCCGGAATGGGTCCCGGGTCTACGCGTCGCTCCGCCCGGGACGACTCGGTTGTTTCTGCAACAGGAAACCTGGTTTAAAGCCTGCCGATGATCATGATCCGAGCCATCTGCCAAAGCTCGTCCCGGCGAATTACGGGCCCGGCCGCCGCCGCGCTGTAGCAGCGCGGGCGCGAGTGCAGGCCGGGATGACGTAGAGCCTTTCCCATTTCATCACGGACCCAGCGCCGCGCCACCGCAGATGGCCCGCTCGTCCCCTTGCCCGAGCCGGACGACAATGACCGACAAGCCAACCGACGCCGTCGATTATTCCCAGACCCTGTTCCTGCCGCAGACGGAGTTCCCGATGCGCGCCGGCTTGCCGCAGCGCGAGCCCGAACTCTTGGCGCGCTGGGCCAGGATCGACCTCTACCGCAAGCTGCGCGAGGCCGCGAAGGGCAGGGACCGTTTCATCCTGCATGACGGCCCGCCCTATGCGAACGGCAACATCCATATCGGCCACGCGCTCAACAAGGTGCTGAAGGACCTCGTCACCCGCTCGCAGCAGATGCTCGGCCAGGATTCCAACTACGTCCCGGGCTGGGACTGCCACGGCCTGCCGATCGAATGGAAGATCGAGGAGCAGTACCGCGCCAAGGGCCTGAACAAGGACGACGTGCCGGTCGTCGAGTTCCGGAAAGAGTGCCGCGCCTTCGCCGAGCACTGGGTCGACGTCCAGCGGCAGGAGTTCAAGCGGCTCGGCGTCGAGGGCGACTGGGACGATCCCTATCTGACCATGGCCTTTGGCGCGGAAGCCCAGATCGCCCGCGAGATCATGAAATTCGCCGAGACCGGCCAGCTCTATCGCGGCTCGAAGCCGGTGATGTGGTCGGTGGTCGAGAAGACGGCGCTGGCCGAGGCCGAGGTCGAGTATGAGGAGCACACGAGCGATACGGTGTTCGTGGCGTTTCCGATACGGAATTGGCCTCACTTTCTCGGTCAAGACATCGTCCCAGCCATGTCAGTGCCCGAGTCGGTAACCTTGGATGGTGCCTCCATCGTCATCTGGACGACGACGCCCTGGACGATCCCCGGCAACCGCGCGATCTCGTTCCACAACAGGATCGCCTACGGACTCTATCGCGTCACTGCCGCGCCGGAACAGAACTGGGCCAAGCTCGGCGCGACTTACGTCATCGCCAAGAATCTTGCTGAATCCGTCTTCAAGGCCGCAAAGGTCGAGGCGTTCGAACGGATCTCAGACGTTCCGGCCGACCAACTCGCCGGCCTCACCTGCGCCCACCCTCTGCGCGGCCACGGCTACGATTTCGACGTCCCCCTGCTCGACGGCGACCATGTCACCGACGAGGCCGGCACCGGCTTCGTCCACACCGCGCCCGGCCATGGCCGCGAGGATTTCGACATCTGGATGGCGAATGGCCGCAGGCTGGCCGAGCGCGGAATCAGGACGGAAATCCCATACACCGTCGACGCCGACGGCAGCTTCACCAAGGACGCGCCGGGCTTCGAGGGCAAGTTCGTCATCACCGACAAGGGTGAAAAGGGCGACGCCAACGAGGCCGTGATCAAGGCGCTGGCGGCATCGGGCAACCTCGTCGCGCGCGGCCGGCTGAAGCACCAGTATCCGCATAGCTGGCGCTCGAAGAAGCAGGTGATCTTCCGCAACACGCCGCAATGGTTCATTGCCATGGACAAACCTATCCTTCCTTCTCCCCTCGGGGGAGAAGGCGGCATCGCGTCAGCGATGACGGATGAGGGAACTGCCGACGTCGCGCCCTCCATCGGCGGCAACGCCGACACCCTGCGCAACCGCGCCCTTCGCGCCATCCGCGAAACCGAATGGGTGCCCGCCACTGGCGAGAACCGCATCAACGGCATGATCGCCAACCGCCCGGACTGGGTGGTTTCGCGCCAGCGTGCCTGGGGCGTGCCGATCACCGTCTTCGTCGACAAGGAGAGCGGGGAGGTTCTCGTCGACGGACAAGTCAACGCCGCCATCGCCGAGGCCTTCGAGGCGGAGGGCGCGGACGCCTGGTTCACGGATGTCGACGGCGCGCGCTTCCTCGCGCCTCACGGCTACGACCCGGCGAAATACGAGCGCGTCACCGACGTGCTCGACGTCTGGTTCGATTCGGGCTCGACCCACGCCTTCACGCTGGAACAGCGCCCCGATCTGCGCGCCCGCCGGCGCGGCGATGGCGGCAATGACCGGGTGATGTATCTCGAAGGCTCCGACCAGCATCGCGGCTGGTTCCATTCGAGCCTGCTCGAAAGCTGCGGCACGCGCGGCCGCGCGCCCTACGACATCGTGCTGACGCACGGCTTCTGCCTCGACGAGAAGGGCGAGAAGATGTCGAAGTCGAAGGGCAACGTCACCGCGCCGCAGGACATCATCAAGGATTCGGGCGCCGACATCCTGCGCCTCTGGGTCGCGGCGGCTGACTATTCCGACGATCTGCGAATCGGCAAGGAAATCCTGAAAACCTTCGTCGAGACCTATCGCAAGCTGCGCAACACGATGCGCTGGATGCTCGGCACGCTCGCCCATTTCAGCGAGGACGTCCGCGTCGGCGAGCCGCAGAGCATGCCGGAGCTGGAACGGCTGATGCTGCACAGGCTGGCCGAGCTCGGCCCGCAGGTCGCCGAGGCGTACCGGACCTACGACTACAAGAAGGTCGTGACCCTGCTCTCGCAGTTCATGAACACCGAGCTTTCGGCCTTCTATTTCGACATCCGCAAGGACGCGCTCTATTGCGATCCGTTGTCGAGCCATGTGCGGAAAAGCGCGCTGAGCGTGGTCGACCAGCTCTTCGCCTGCCTGACGACCTGGCTCGCGCCGATCCTGGTCTTCACCGCCGAGGAGGCCTGGCTCGAACGCTATCCGGAGAAGAAGGTCGGCGAGGGCTCGGTCCATCTCGAACTGCTCGGCAAGGCCAGGGAGAGCTGGCTCGATCCCGAGCTCGCCGAACGCTGGGCGAAGATCAGGCGCGTGCGCCGCGTCGTCACCGGCGCGCTGGAGCTGGAGCGCGCCGCCAAGCGCATCGGGTCCTCGCTCGAGGCCGCGCCGCGGGTCTTCATCGACGATCCCGATCTCAGGGCGGCGCTGTCGGGCGTCGATCTGGCCGAGATCAGCATCACCTCGGGCATCGCGGTGGTCGCCGGCGACGGGCCGGCCGACGCCTTCCGTCTGCAGGACGTGCCGGGCGTCGCGGTCGTGCCGGCGCGCGCGGCGGGCGTGAAATGCGCCCGTTCCTGGAAGTATTTCGACGCCGCAACCGCCGATCCGGCCTATCCGGAGGTGACGCCGCGCGACGCCAGGGCGCTGCGTGAACTGGGGCTGCGCGCGCGATGAACAACCTTTGTCATTCCGGGGCTCGGCAAAACCGAGAACCCGGAACCCACGACCGGGCGAACCGCCAGACCGCGTCCCGAGCGTGCGCAGAGCCGCCGTGCGAAAGATATCACCCCGTCGTGGGTTCCAGGTTCTTCGCTGGCGCGAAGCCCCGGAATGACAGGGGAATGGCATGAACCCTGTCCGCCGCCTCGGCCTCGTCCTCGTCGTGATCGTCTTCGTGCTCGATCAGGCGAGCAAGCTCTGGCTGCTCTTCGGGGTGAGGCTGGCCGAGAACGGCCCCTTCGCCGTGCTGCCCTTCATGGACATCGTGCTGGCCTGGAACCGCGGCATCTCCTACGGGCTGTTCCAGCAATACAGCGATCTCGGCCGCTGGGCGCTGGTGCTGGTTTCTGCCGTCGCTGCGGTCTGGCTCGGGCGCTGGATGTGGCGCGAGAGCCGGCCGCTGACGGTGGTCGCGCTCGCGCTGATCATCGGCGGCGCGCTCGGCAACGGCGTCGATCGCGCCGTCTATGGCGCGGTCGTCGACTTCGTTCATCTGCATTGGGGCCGCTTTAGCTGGTACATCTTCAACATCGCCGACGCGGCGATTGTTGTCGGCGTGGCGGCACTGCTCTATGAGTCTTTTCGTCCCGGATCGGACAAGGCGGCCTGAGCCGGAGCATGATGCCGAAAAGTGGGAGCCGGTTTTCGGACGACATGATGCTCCAACGCTTGGTTCTTGCGCTTCGCCATCGTTTTGCCGCGCGTTTGATGTTTAGACGGGGATGAGACGTCCCACAGGGAGATATGACATGGCTCTTCGCACCCGCATGACGCACTGGCTGGTCGCCGGCGGCGCGTTGCTCGCGGCGTCCCAGGCCTCGGCCCAGGAAGGCGTGCTGTTCAAGAACCTGATGGAGAACGTCTTCGGCGGCGGCAAGAACGACATCGAGTACCGCCAGCGCCCGCCATTGGTTGTGCCGCCGGCCTCGACGCTGCCGCGTCCGCAGGAGGAGCCGGCCATGCGCGGCGCCGCCTGGCCGAACGATCCCGACGTCGAGCGCCGGCGCGCCGAGAACCAGAATGCGCGGCTGCCTGCCACCCAGCGCGAGAAATGGCAGGAGAATCAGCGCCCGCTGCTCAGCCAGGAGGAGATCCGGCGCGGGCGGCTTCCCGGCCAGGCCGCCGGCGGCAAGGAGTTCGCCGGCAGCCGGACCTTCGACGAGAACATCGGCCCGATCCGCATCGGCCGCGACCTCGCGGCGCGCCGCGACGAGCAGGCGACGGCGAATCTGATCTACGGGTCGGAGCCCGAGCGGCAATATCTCTACGAGCCGCCCCCGGGCTATCGCCGGCCCGCCGGCACCGCCCCCCTCGGCCCCGGCCGCTCCGGTCCGCGCGAGGACACGCAGGCGATCGGACAGCGCGAATTCGTCACCGGCCAGCCCGCTCCGACGATCCAGTGAGGCGTCTGGCCGTCTGGCACGGGGCGTCGTCGCGGCCTATATGCTGTTGACGCCCCTCGACGGAGACCGCTCCCGCGATGACGATCCACATGCCGCCGACCCGCCCGACGGCGCCCGTCGAAACCTTCCGGCTCGGCAACGGCATGGACGTCGTGGTGGTCCCCGACCACCGCGCCCCGGTCGTCACGCATATGGTCTGGTACCGCAACGGCTCGGCCGACGATCCGGCGGGTAAGTCCGGCATCGCGCATTTCCTCGAACACCTGATGTTCAAGGGCACGGCGAAATGGCCGGCCGGCGAGTTCTCGAAAATCGTCGCCGGCTTCGGCGGCCAGGAGAACGCCTTCACCTCCTTCGACTACACTGCCTATTTCCAGCGCGTGCCCAAGCAGCATCTGCGCGCGATGATGGATTACGAGGCCGACCGGATGACTGGCCTCGCCTTCGAGGAGGGCGTCGTTGCGCCCGAGCGCGACGTCGTGCTGGAAGAGCGCAAGATGCGCGTCGATTCCGACCCCGCCGCCCAGCTCGGCGAGGAGTTCTCCTCGGCCCTGTTCGTGCACCATCCCTATGGCACGCCGATCATCGGCTGGGAGCATGAGATCGAGGGTCTCGATCGCGCCGACGCCTTCGCCTATTACCAGCGCTTCTACACGCCGGAGAATGCGATCCTGGTCGTCGCCGGCGACACCGGCGAGGCCGAGGTGCGCGCGCTCGCCGAGGCGACCTATGGCGCAATCCCCGCGCGCGGCGACACGCCCCTGCGCAAGCGCCCGGCCGAGCCCGATCCGCGCGCCGCGCGCCGCGTCGCGCTGTCTGATCCGCGCGTGCGCCAGCCCTCGCTCAGGCGCGGCTGGCTGACGCCGACCTATCTCAGCGGCGACCGCGCGGAGGTCTTCGCGCTGGAGATCGCCGCCGAGATCCTGGGCGGCGGCACGACCTCGCGGCTTTATCGCAACCTCTGCGTCGAGCAGGAGCTCGCGGCCGGCGCCAGCGCCTATTTCATGGGCTCGATGGTCGATCGCGCCGCCTTCCAGGTTTCGACCAGCCCGCGCCCCGGCGTCGAGATGGCGGCGCTGGAGGCCGGCCTCGACGCGGCGCTGGCGCGCTTCCTCGCCGACGGGCCGAGCGAGGTCGAACTGACCCGCGCGAAGACACGGCTCGTCGCCGAGACGATCTTCGCCCGCGACAGCCAGTCCTCGCTCGCCCGCATCTTCGGGGCCTCGCTCGCCGTCGGCGAGAGCGTCGAGGACGTGCTGGCCTGGCCCGAGCGCATCGAAGCCGTCGCGCGCGAGGCCGTTGTCGAGGCCGCGCGCCGCTATCTCAGGCCGGATCGCTCGGTCACGGGTCTGCTCTTGCCGGCGGCCTGAGTCCTCCGCCAGTCGCTCAATCGGGCGGGGCGTCTCAGCCTCCCGCCGCCAGGACAAAGCCATGAACGCGCCGCTCGCTCCCGCTGTTTCGACATTGGCCGGCCCATCCGTCGCCGTGCAGAAGGTCCGCTCGCCCGCCGGCGTCGAGGCCTGGCTGGTCGAGGAGCACAGCCTGCCGCTGATCGCGCTCGATTTCGCCTTCGACGGCGGCGCGACGCGCGATCCCGAGAACATGGCCGGCAGCGCCTATCTGACCTCGGGACTGCTCGACGAGGGCGCCGGCGATCTCGACGCCGAGGCTTTTCAGGGCAGGCTGGCCGATCATGCGGTCACGCTCGGCTTCGAGGCCAGGCGCGACGATTTCCACGGCCATCTCCAGACCCTCTCGCGTCATCGCGAGACCGCCTTCGAGCTTCTCGCGCTGGCGCTCAACGCCCCGCGTTTCGACGCCGACGCGGTTACGCGCGTCAAGGCGCAGATCGTCGCCGGCCTGCAGCGCCAGGCCCAGAACCCCGAAACGCTCTGCCGCAACGCGCTCTATGCTGCGGCCTTTCCGGGCCACGCCTATGGCCGGCCGGAGAAGGGCGACGTCGATTCCGTCTCGCGTCTGGAGGCCGAGGGCCTGCGCGCGCTGACGCGCGACCTGCTCAGCCGCGGCGGGCTCAAGATCGTGGTGGTTGGCGACATCGGCGCGGACGAACTGGCTCAGCGGCTCGACGACGTCTTCGGCGCGCTGCCGGCCGGCGCGCCACGCGCGCTGCCGCGCGAGCCGCTGCCGGTCCAGGGGCTCGGCCAGACTCATGTGATCGATCTCGACGTGCCGCAGACCGTGCTGCGCTTCGTCGCGCCGGGCCCGATGCGGCACGATCCGGATTTCATCGCCGTCAGCGTGCTGAACCATATCCTCGGCGGCTCAGCCTTCACCTCCCGGCTGTTCCAGGAGGTGCGCGAGAAGCGCGGGCTCGCCTATGGCGTCTCCTCCAGCCTGCTGCCGATGCGCGAGAGCGCCATGCTCGTCGGCGGCACCTCGACCCGCAACGACCGCGTCGCCGAATCGCTCAAGGTCATCCGCGAGGAGATGGCCAAGCTCGCCGAGGAGGGCCCGAGCGAGCACGAGGTCGAGGAGGCCAAGCGCTACATCATCGGCTCCTATCCGCTGCGCTTCGACACCTCGCCCAAGATCGCCGCCGAACTGCTCGGCCTTGCGGTCTACGGTTTCGAGCCGGAGTTCCTGGCCGAGCGCAACCGGCTCTTCGCCGAGGTGACGCTCGCCGACGTCAGGCGCGTGGCGCAGCGCCTCTTCGGCGATCCGCGCCTGCTGGTGCAGGCGGTGGGGCGGCCTGTCGGGCTGGTGTGAATCCCTGTCGTCATTGCGAGCGCAGCGAAGCAATCCAGGAGGTCTCGCTCGACGGCCCCTGGATTGCTTCGCTACGCTCGCAATGACCGATACGCTTCGACGCATCCGAAATCTCACCAGACCAACGAACCAGTCCACAAAGGGCGTTTCATGCTCCAGCAAAGTTTCGACCTCGCGCTTGAATCCGGCGTCGGCAAGGGCGGCATTCCCGACGCCGCCTTCGAGCAGGCGCTGGCCGATCTCGCCCCCGCGCTCGCCCGGCTGAAGGCGCAGGCCGAAGACGGCTCGCTGCCGCTGCTCGGTCTGCCCGCCGACACCGCCGATCTGCCGCCGGTCCATGCCGCCGCAGGGCGGCTCAAGCAGGGTGCGACCGACATCCTCGTGCTCGGCACCGGCGGCTCCTCGCTCGGCGGCCAGACGCTGGCGCAGCTCGCCGATTACGGCATCGGCGGCCTGTCGCGTTTCGCCCCCGAGCCGCGCCTGCACTTCATCGACAATCTCGATCCCGACACCTATCAGCGCCTGCTCGCGAAACTGCCGCTGAAGACCACGAAATTCGTCGCGATCTCGAAATCGGGTGGCACCGGCGAGACCCTGCTGCAGGCCATTGCGGCGATCAGCGCGATGCGTTCGGCGGGTTTCGACGACGGCGCGATCGGCGAGCGCTTCCAGGGCCTGTCGGAGCCGGCGATACCGGGCAAGCTCCACCCGCTCAGGGCGCTGCTGGAGCCGCTCAGCGTGCCCTTCCTCGAACACCACACCGGCGTCGGCGGGCGCTACTCGGTGCTGACCAATTGCGGCCTGTTGCCGGCCGCGGCGCTTGGTCTCGACATCGGGGCGCTGCGGGCGGGCGCTGCGAAGGCGCTCGCGCCCGTGCTCGCCGGCAAGAGCGTCCGCGAGACGCCGGCCGCGCTCGGCGCGGCGCTGCATCTCGCCGCGATGCGCTCGGGAAAAGGCATTGCCGTGCTGATGCCCTATGCCGACAAGCTCGCGCTGCTGACGCGCTGGTGGGTCCAGCTCTGGGCCGAGAGCCTGGGCAAGGACGGGCAGGGCACCCAGCCCGTCTCGGCGCTCGGCCCCGTCGACCAGCACTCGCAGCAGCAGCTTTATCTCGCCGGACCCAAAGACAAGTTCTTCACCGTCATCACCGTCGGCGCCAAGGGCAAGGGGCCGGCGATCGACGCTGCCCTCGCCGGCAAGATCGGCCAGCAGGATTTCGCCGGGAAAACGATCGGCGATCTCGTGGCCGCTCAGGGGATCGCGATGATCGACACCTTCGCGAAGAACGGCTGCGCGGTGCGGCGCTTCCATCTCGACGAGATCGACGAGACCATCCATGGCGAGGTGTTGATGCACTTCATGCTGGAAACGATCCTGACCGGCTATGCCATGGGCGTCGATCCCTTCGACCAGCCGGCGGTGGAGGAGGCGAAGATCCTCGCCAAGCGCTATCTTGCCGAGGGGCGGGCCTGAGTCGCGTTGGTCATTCCTGGGCTTCGCGCAGCGAAGAACCCGGAACCCACGACCGGGTGAACCTGAAGGCGCATGATCGGCTCGCCCGGTCGTGGGTTCCGGGTTCGGCTCTGCGAGCCGCCCCGGAATGACAAAGGGAACGCCGGTTCCACCTCGGCTCGAGACCACACCATGACCGTCCGCCGTCTCGATCCCGTCCTCGTCGATCGCATCGCCGCCGGCGAGGTGATCGAGCGGCCGGCCGCCGCCGTGAAGGAGCTGGTCGAGAACGCCATCGATGCCGGCGCGCGCGCTGTCGCGGTCACCATCGCGGCCGGCGGGCGCGAGCTGATCCGCGTCGTCGATGACGGGGCCGGCATGTCGCCCGACGATCTGGCGTTGGCCGTCGAGCGCCACGCCACCTCGAAACTGCCCGATGGCGATCTCTTCGCGATCCGGTCGCTCGGCTTCCGCGGCGAGGCCCTGCCATCGATCGGCTCGGTCGCCCGGCTCTCCATCGTGACGCGACGCGCCGACGCGGCCCAGGGCTCCGCGCTCGTCGTCGAGGCCGGCGAGAAGGGCGCAGTCCGCCCGGCGGCGGCGGCCATCGGCACGCGCATCGAGGTCGCCGACCTCTTCGCCTTCACCCCGGCGCGGCTGAAGTTTCTGAAGAGCGACCGGGCCGAGGCGCAGGCTGTCTCCGAGATGCTGCGCAGGCTTGCCATCGCGCATCCGGCCATCCGCTTCTCGCTCGATGGCGACCACGTCACCGGCTTCGACTGGCCGGCCGAGGCCATGGCCGAGGATGGGCGACTGCGCCGGCTGGCGCGCGCGCTCGGTCGCGATTTCCCCGAGAACGCCCTGCCGCTCGATGCGGCGCGCGACGGCTTCCGCGTCACGGGCTTCGCCGCCCTGCCGACCTTCCATCGCGGCACCTCGGCCGGCGTGCATCTGGCGGTCAACGGCCGGCCGGTGCGCGACAAATTGCTGCTCTCGGCGGTGCGCGGCGCCTATGCCGACGTCCTGCCCTCGGATCGTCACCCCGTGCTTTTCCTCGACGTCGCCTGCGAGCCCCGCCTCGTCGACGTCAACGTCCATCCAGCCAAGAGCGAGGTCCGCTTCCGCGACCCGGCGCTGGTGCGCGGCCTCGTCGTCTCCGGCCTGAAGGCGGCGCTCGCCCAGGCTGGACACCGCGCGACCACGACCGGCGGAGCGCGCACGCTGGAGGCCTTCCGCGCCGTCTTTGCCGGCAACGGCCATGGTGCCGGCGCGCAGCGCCCGCTGGTCCCCGCCGCGCCCGCTTGGACGGCTCCGCCGGGAGGTTTCGGCGAGGCTGCTCAGGCCGGATTCACCGCCTTCGCGACGCCGTCAGTCGACGCCCGCGCCGATGCGGCGGAGCCGGCCTCCGACGCGCTCGACCGCCCGCTCGGCGCGGCCCGCGCCCAACTCCACGAGACCTATATCGTCGCCCAGACCCGCGAGGGCGTCGTCATCGTCGACCAGCACGCCGCTCATGAGCGGCTGGTCTATGAGCGGCTCAAGGCCGAGCGCGCCCGAACTGGTATCGCGCGCCAACCCTTGCTGCTGCCCGAGGTGGTGGAGCTCGATCCCGTTGACGCTGACCGGCTCAACGCGGCGACGGGCGAACTCGCGACGCTCGGCCTCGTGATCGAACCCTTCGGGCCCGGCGCGGTGCTGGTCCGCGAGGCGCCGTCGCAACTCGTCGGCGGGAATCTGCAAAGGCTGGTGCGCGATGTCGCCGATGCGCTGGCCGAGCACGGGACCACCGGCTCGCTGGAGCGCAGGCTCGACCATGTGCTTGCGACGATGGCCTGCCACAACTCCGTCCGCGCCGGCCGCCGCCTGCGTCCGCAGGAGATGGATGCGCTGCTGCGCGAGATGGAGGTCACGCCCAATGCCGGCCAGTGCAACCACGGCCGGCCGACCTATGTCGAGCTGAAGCTCGCGGATATCGAGCGGCTGTTCGGGAGGCGGTGAGTTCTAACTCACCGAAAAGCGGCGATCGCGGACAACGGCGCGACGACGCCCTGTCTTGTCCGTGATCGGCTGCCGTCAAAATTCATGACGATATAATCGCCCTGCTCGACGGCGGCCAAGGTCGCAGCGATATCATGTGCTCGCGGAAGGACGGCTCGCGGCCGCGATGTCGGAAGCGCCACGAGCGCGATCTGCAACGTCGCCAGATTTTGTTGAAACCGAATGTTGCGGTCGTTCGTCAGCAGCGCCGCGAAGCCCTGATCATAGGCTCGCGCCAGCAAGCGGCCGTTGCGCAGGCCCTTCCAAACTCTTGGGAACGGTTCCGCTGCAATTCCGAAAGCCGACAAGGCCTTCGCCAGACGGGGAGTGACGCCCTCGTCGAGCAGCACTCGCATCAGGCCGCTTTGGCCGCAGCTATCGCCGCCGATGTCAGCGAAAGAACAGCAAGCACATCGTCGCGGTCGAGCGTCGGGAAATCGTCCAGGATCTCGTCGACCGTCATGCCATCGGCCAGATTTTCAAACAGTGTCTCGACCGTTACCCGCGTGCCGCGGAAGACCAGTGCGCCGCTCATGATTTCGGGATCGCGGCTGACCAACTCCGCCAAGCTAGCTTGCTTCACTTGGGTTTCGATGCCGTCCATCGTCGCCTCCTGAGATCGGGGTCGTCGAGATCGCCATCTTAAAGGCTTCGCCGGGCGCTCGCCAGACGGTCGTACGATGAAGATCAGCCCGCCCGCAGCAGCACCACCTGCGTCTCGCCATAAGCCCGCCGTTCCAGCTCCTCGAACCCCTCGGGCGGCGCCATCGCGACTCCCGCCGCCTCCTCGAACACGACCAGCGCGCCATCCGCGAGCCAGCCGCCGCCACGCGCCGAGGCCAGCGCCTTTTCGCCGAGCCCCTTGCCATAGGGCGGGTCGCAGAAGACCAGCCCGAACGGCGCCATGCCGCTGATCGGCCCGAGCTTCGTCGCGTCGCGCCGGAAGACGCGGCTCTTGCCCGCGACGCCCAGCGCCATCTGGTTCTCGCGGATCAGCCCGCGCGCCTCCGCGCCATCGTCGACCAGCAGCGCAAACTCCGCTCCGCGCGACAGCGCCTCGAAGGCCATCGCGCCGGTGCCGGCGAAGAGATCGAGCACGCGCGCGCCCTCGACGATATCGTCATAGGCGTGCGCGAGCACGTTGAAGAGCGATTCCCGCAGGCGATCCGAGGTCGGCCGGATGGCGCCAATCCCCGGTTTCGGGCCGGCCAGAGGCCGCCCGCCGAAGCGCCCGCCGACGATGCGCATGGCTTGAGGCCTCAGTCGCGCTTGCCGCGCGGGGCGCCGCCGGGACGCGGCCCCTTGCCGCCGCCGCCGGGACGGCCGCCGCCGGACGGTCTCCCGCCGGGTTTCCCGCCGAAGGATTTGCCGCCGCCCGGCTTGCCGCCGAAGCCGCGCCCGCCTGCCGGCTTGTCGCCGGGGCCGCGGCCGCGCGGCCGCTCCTCGCCGCTGCGCTCGGTGAAGCGCCGCGCCGGCCGCTCCGCGCCCTCGCGCGCGCCGCTGTCCTCGCGCGGATGGCGCGGCGGACGCTCGCCACGGCCTTCCGCCGCCGCGCTGCCGCGCGGGCCGCGGCCCTGTCCGTCGCCGCGTGCGTTACGCGGCTTCCGGTCGGGCCGGCGCTTCGGGTTGCCCTCGTCGCGCGCGGGCCGCTCCTCGCCTGGCGGAGCGCTGACGCGCTCGACCAGCACGCGCCGGCCGCTCGGATCGGTGATCGCCCTGGCCCGCTCGCGCCTGACCGTGCCGGTCGCCTCGCGGGCGAGGCGTTCTTCCTTCGGGTCGGCCCCGCGCCGCGGCGGGGCCTTGCGCTCGCGCTGGGGCCGGGCTTCGTCGTCGCGCCAGATCGTGCGCTTCCATGGCTTGTCGCTGCGGTCGTCGAGCGAGGGCGTGCGCACCACGTCGCTGCCCGGCCGGTCGCCGGCGGCGCGCCGACGCGGCCGGTCGTCGCCCGAGGGCGCGCGGCGCGGCTCGCGGCCCTGGACGGGCGGCGGGGCCGCCGGCAGTTCGTCGCGGCGCGGCGCCTCGAAATCGACGCCGGCTTTCGCCATCAGCTCCTCGCCGAGCTGGTCTTTCAACACGCGCGAGCGAACTTCGTCGACCTCGCCCTCGGGCAGGTCGGCGAGCTGGAACGGCCCGAACGAGACCCGGATCAGCCGGTTCACGTCCAGCCCGAGATGCTCCAGAACCGTCTTGACCTCGCGGTTCTTGCCTTCGCGCAGATCGACCGTGAGCCAGGTGTTGGAACCCTGCTGGCGCTCGAAGCGGGCGATGATAGGCCCATAGGCGACGCCCTCGATGGTGACGCCGTCGCGCAAAGTGTCGAGCTTGTCCTGCGTCACCGAGCCGAAGGCGCGCACGCGGTAGCGCCTGAGCCAGCCGGTCTCGGGCAGCTCCAGCATGCGCGCCAGCCCGCCATCATTGGTCAGCAGCAGCAGCCCCTCGGTGTTGATGTCGAGCCGGCCGATCGAGAGCACGCGCGGCAAATCCTCCGGCAGCGCCTCGAACACGGTCGGGCGGCCTTCGGGGTCGTGGTTGGTGGTCACCAGCCCGCGCCGCTTGTGGTAGAGCCACATCCGGGTCCGCTCGCGCGCCGGCAGGGGCTCGCCATCGACCAGCACGACATCGCCCGGCCCGACATCGCGCGCCGGGCTCTCCAGCAGCTTGCCGTTCACGCTGACGCGGCCTTCCGCGATCATCGCCTCGCTGTCGCGGCGCGAGGCGACGCCGGCGCGCGCCATCACCTTGGCGATGCGCTCGGGCTCCTGCGCGAGCGAGGGCAGGATCGCCGGCGCGGGCGCGGCCGTCTCCTCGCCGCGCGGGCGGCGCGGTCGCTCCGGCCGCCTGCCGTCGCGATCACTGAGGCTCCGCCCGCGCGGGGCGGCCCCTTCACGCGGCGGTCGGCCGGAGCCGCGCTCGCCATCGGGCCTGGCGCGGAACGGCCTGTCGCCACCGGCGCGCGGCGGGCGCGGCGCGCCATCGCGTGGTCCGCTGGGTTTGTCGAAGCGGCGCGCGGGGCGCTCGCCACCCTCGGCGCTGGCGCGGGCAGGGCGCTCGCCGCCTTCGGGCCGCGCGCGAAAGGGCTTGCGTTCCCCGCCGGGCGCACTGGCGCGGGCCGGGCCGCGGCCGCCCCCGCCGCGGCCAAAGCCGCCGCCGCCGGGCCCGCGACCCTTGCCGCCGTCCCGGCCGCCGCCTTTGCCGCCGCTTTGGCCGCCGCCCTTGCGCGGGCCGCGGTTGTTCCGGTTGCTGTCGTCGCTCATGATCGCTCCGGCGCATGGCCGGCAAAAGCGGAAGGCTGCTTTCGCGCGGGGCGCATGCTGAATAGGTGGTGTCGCGCCTGTCCTGCCGGCATAGACGCGCTGCGGGGACAGGTGACCGATAGCCGGCGCTTGTAGCAGAGCGTCCGCCGGCTCGCGAGCGGCAAAGCAGGGTTTTTGAGAGTGCAGGCAAAGGGACAGGACTTGGACGGCATGGCGCTGGCGCTGGCTGAGGCGCGCGCCGCCGCCTCGCGCGGCGAGGTGCCGGTCGGCGCGGTGGTGATGCGGGGCGGCGCGGTCGTCGCCAGCGCCGGCAACCGCACGCTCGAGGACCGCGACCCGACCGCCCATGCCGAGATGCTGGCGCTGCGCGCGGCCGCCGCCGCGCTCGGCAGCGAGCGCCTGACCGGCTGCGATCTCTATGTCACACTCGAGCCCTGCCCGATGTGCGCCGCGGCGATCTCCTTCGCCCGCATCCGCAGGCTCTACTTTGGCGCAAGCGACCCCAAGGGCGGCGCTGTGGAGAGCGGGGTGCGGCTCTACGCCAGCCCGACCTGCCACCATGCGCCGGAGGTCTATGGGGGCTTGAGCGAAGGGGAGGCGGGGGAGATGCTGCGTGGGTTTTTCAGGGGAAGGCGGTAGGCGCGCATTCCGGGAGTTGCCGAGCTTTGGCGCCATAGGAAGCGCCGCTTCGCCCAGCAAGATTGACGCCCTCCTTTTGGGAAAGCCTCACGATGCCGCCACGACCAGGCTGTCACAGCCAGCGGCGCACGCGCTTGCGATAGTCCTCGTAGGATCGCCCGAATTTCGCGAGCAGGGCTCGTTCCTCCGGCCTGATCTGAAACCGATCGATGAACGCAACAAAACCGATCGGCCCCAGGACGGTCAGGGGAGCGGCGAGGAACGCCGCCCAGGCACAAAGCAGCAGCGCCATCGAGACATACATCGGATTGCGGGACATGTTGAAGACACCGGATGTCACAAGCGTGGAGGCGGCGTCGACCCGCACCGGATTGATCGTCGTGCGGGCCCGCCTGAACGCCAAAATCGCCGGAAATGCGAACGCGCCGGCGGTCATGAACAGGATCAGCGCCGCTGTCGCCATGATCGCCGGGTTGACGGCGACGACAGGCGTCGCGCGCGCGATGCCCAGCATCAAACCTGCGATCGCCAGCATCACGATGGGCGGCGGCAGGCGGTTGTCCAGATTGCTCATCGCGCGCGCTCCTTCGACCATCCCTAGACGAGACTTAAAACCTTGCGGGCGTCCGATGCGGCGACCTCCATGTTTTGCGCCGAGCGCTCTGCCCGCCACCGGGCGTCCTCGATCGACAGGCTCGGCCTGGGCGGGACCGGGAACGCCTTCTCGCGCTGATAGCGATCGAGATCGTAGCCCGGGACAAATGGGACGAGGTTGAACCGGGCGAACGCTTTCAGACGATTGCTCCAGCTTTGTCGCGCGAACGGCATCGCCGCATAGCGCCGGGCGATCGTCGCAAAATCCTCCGGCGGCGATCCGGTCAAATCCGTCACGACGCTCGTCACGCCGCCCTCGAACTCGAAAGCGCCGGCGCGATGGTCGGCCAGATAGTCGCGGTAACTGAAGACCTCGTGCTGAGCGCCGCCCGTCAGCCGGGCCAGCTTCCGGAACATCCAGAACGGCATGTCGATCGGCAGCACTTTGTGCCCGACCGCCTTTGCGATCACGGCCGCCATCTCCGCGCCCGACAGAAGCTCTGGCCCCGTCGGCCGGTAGCGCATGCCGGCATGGCTCGAAGGCTGCGCGATGACAGCCGCGACGACCCGGGCGATGTCCTCGTGAGAGACCGGCGCGCTGCGGCTCGTTCCGGTCAGGACCGGATACATCCAGAGCAGCGCCGGAAAGTCGATGATCCGCAGGAAATTATCGGCGAACATCCCCGGATTGACGGTGACATGCGCGAGGTTCGGCATCCTCGCGAACATGTCTTCGATCAGCCAGCACTCGCGGGTCAGGATCGAGGGGTGCGATCTGTGCGAGAGCCACTGGCTGAGCTGGACCACGCATTCGAGCTTGGTACTGCTGACGGCGGCGACAAAGGCGGCCGCTGCATGCACGGCGTGCGGGGCGAAAAGCGGCACGTAATAGGCGCGCTGCACATCCTTCAGCGCATCGTGGAGCTGATCTGGATCGTGCATGTCGCCGACGACCGTCTCGACGCCGAGGCTGTCGAGCCGCTCCGACCTGCTGTCGCGCGAATGAACGAGGGCGCGGACGACGAAGCCTTGCGCCAGCAATTGATCGACCACGGCGCCGCCGGTCTTGCCCGTCGCGGCCGTCACGAGAATGCGCGAGCTGGACATGGGTAGCTCCTCATCGGGACATTTAGATGTCGATTGTCATCTATATAGATGACAACTATAATCCAATTGTCAATGCGCTTGATGAGGATGCCGATGAGGATGTCGCAGGACGAGAAGTCGAGGAGCCGGCAGCGCATTGTCGCGCATGCATCGCGGCTCTTCAGGGAACGCGGCCTCGCGGGAGCAAGCGTGGCCGACATCATGCGCCACGCCGGCATGACGCATGGCGGCTTCTACCGCCATTTCAAGGACAAGGACGATCTCGTCGTCGAGGCCCTGCAGGCGGCTTTCGACGAATTCTCCGGTCGCTTGGCGAGCGAGGTCGCGCAGGGCGATCCGATCGCCGCCGCTTCGGACTTCAAATCCCGCTACCTCTCGGCAGACCATATGCTGCATCCGGAACAGGGATGCCCGGTGCCGGCCCTGGCATGCGAGATCGCGCGGGATGGAGGCGTGCCCAAAAACCGCTTCGGCGGCTGGATCGGTCAGGTCACATCGTTGTTGAGCCGCGGCCGTGACGGCCTCGCCGCCGAGCAGGGTCGCGACCGCGCCATCCGAGAGTTCGCGATGATGGTCGGAGCGGTCGTTATCGCACGCGCCAGCGATTCAGAGACCGCGGCCGATGTCCTGCGCGCCTGCCGCTCGGAGGATTAGGCGGGCCGCTTCATCGAGATCGGGCGAGGCGGTGACGTCGTGCAGGATGGTGTCGAGGTGGTCGTCGGCGCAGGGCCCGGGCGGCTTGGCGTTCAGCGCGCCGGCCCGGACGACGCGCGCTGCGAAGCATTTCGATCTCGGATGTCAGGTAATCCCGCACCTGGTCGGCCATCCGCGCCTCCATGCACGAAGCAAAGAGGGTACCATGCGGCAGAGCCGGCCGCGCGCACGGGCCGTTCCAGCGGTTAGCCGGCCGTCAACCGATTGCGAGCAATCAGCCGGGTTTCGCCGTCGCGCGTTTGCGGAGGCGGTCGAACAAGGCATGGTGCGCGCTATCCGGCCGCGCGCAGCACCAGATATCCGCCCAGCGCGAGCAGACCGGCGAAGAAGCACATCTTGAATGCCGCAGCCGAAATCCGCTTCCGGATCAGCGTGCCGGCCGCCATCCCGGCCAGCGCCGGGACCAGCGCCAGCAGCGAGTGCCAGGCGATGGCGAGATCGAGCGCGCCGGCGCCGATCAGCCCGACCGAGAGCGCCAGCGTCGAGACGATGAAGGACAGGCCGAGCGCCTGCACCAGTTCGTCCTTGTCGAGGCCGAGCGCCTGCAGATAGGGCACCGCCGGCAGCACGAAGACGCCGGTCGCGGCGGTGGCGACGCCGGTCGCGATGCCGACCAGCGGTCCGAGCCAGAGTTCGGAGCGGGCCGGGACGCGCAGCTTCGCGGCCTTGAGGCCGACCAGCGCATAGAGCACCAGCGCGATGCCGAGCCAGAGGGTGGCGGAGTCGCCCTTCTGCTGCTGGAGGAGGCCCGCGCCGGCGAAGGTGCCGAGGCAGATGCCGGCCAGCATCGGCCAGAGCCGTAAGACTATCGCCTTCAGCCCCGGCCCGGTCGCGATCTGCCAGCCATTGGTGACCAGGTTGGGCACGACCAGCAGGGCGGCCGCCTGCGCCGGGGCCATGATGACGCCGAGCACGCCGACCGCGATGGTCGGCAGGCCGAGCCCGATGACGCCCTTGACGAAGCCCGCCAGCACGAAGGTGGCGGCGATGAAGAGGATGAGATGCGTTTCCATGGGCGGCGTTGTGCCATTCCCGCCGCGCGCTGTCGCGGGGCGACGCTACGGTCCCGGCCGTAGCGTTCCCGCTTGCTCTCGGTTCGGCCAGGGACGCAATGTCTGTTCAAAGCTCCGCCGTCATCCCGGATCGGCGCCGCTTCGCGGCTTGTCCGAGATGACGACGGAGAGGTCTCGGGAGCACGGCCATGTCCACCAATGGACCCTATCTCGCCGAGATCGCCCATCTGATGGGCGATCCGGCCCGCGCCAACATGCTGCAGGCGCTGATGGACGGGCGCGCGCTGACGGCCAAGGAACTCGCCTGGCTCGCCGGCGTCGCGCCGCAGACCGCGAGCGGCCATCTCGCCCGCCTGATGCAGGGCGGCCTGCTCGGCGTCGCGGTGCAGGGCCGCCACCGCTACTACCGGCTCGCCGGGCCCGAGGTCGCCGCCGCGATCGAGGGGCTGATGGTGCTGGCCGGCGCGCCGGAGACGCCGCGGCGGCTGCCCTCGCGGGTCGGCGCGGAGCTCAGCCACGGCCGCACCTGCTACGACCATTTCGCCGGCCGGCTCGGCATCGCCATCCATGACGGCCTGGTCGCGGCCGGCCATCTCACCGTGAGCGAGGGCGGCTATGGGCTGACCGCGGCCGGCGAGGCGGTGTTCGCGAGGCTCGGCGTCGATCCGGCGGAGCGCAAGGGCCGCCGCGCCGCGCTTCGCCCCTGCCTCGACTGGAGCGAGCGCCGGCCGCATCTCGCCGGCTCGCTGGCGGCGGCGCTGGCCTGCCGCTGCTTCGAGATGGCTTGGGTGCTGCGCAAGCGAGACAGCCGCGCCGTGACGCTGACGGAACAGGGGCGCGCCGCGCTGGCCGCCGCTTTGCCCGGCTTCGCCTGCGACGAGCCGGACGCCGCTACGCCCGCGCCTCGAGAGCCTGCGCGAGCCGTCGCTTGACCTCGTCCTTCACCGGTTCGGCCGCCGCAAAGATCGCTGGACCCTTGAAGAAGTCGAGCCCGCCGACGCCGTCGACGCCGGCGCGGATCAGGATGTCGGGCGGTTGCCGCTCGAGCATGCGCTGCACGATGGTGCGGGTCAGGATCTGGCTGACGCCGACCATCGCCTCCAGCGGCTCGGGGATGCGGCTGTCGCTGACGGTCGCCGGCGCGCTGGTGTCGACCGCCATGACGATGCGGCCGGGCGCGAGCAGCCGGTCATAGGGCAGCGGGTTGATCGCGCCGCCGTCGATCAGCACGCGGCCTTCGATCAGGACAGGCTTCACCAAGCCTGGAATGGCCAGCGAGGCCGCCACCGCCGGCGTCAGCGGGCCGGTGTCGATCAGCACCTCGGCATGGAGATGGTAATCCGCCGCCAGCGCCGCGAAGGGCATCGCCAGTTCCTCGAAGCGGTCGGGCACCTGCTCGGGCCAGAACAGGTCGAGCAGGCGTTCGCCGTCGATCAGCACCGGGTTGCCGAGCCCGCGCATCAGATCAGTGAACTTTCCGATGCGCGCCTCCAGCAGCCGCGAGATCACCCGCGCCCTGTCGCGAAAGGTCAGCGCCGCATGTTCGCGCAGCTCCCTGCCGGACAGCCCGGCCGCATAGGCCGCCCCGACGATCGCCCCGATCGAGCAGCCGACGATCAGCGCGGGCCTGACGCCGAGTTCGTCGAGCGCCTCCAGCACGAGGATATGGCTCAGGCCGCGCGCCCCGCCCGCGCCGAGCACAAGGGCGAGCTCGGGCGTTGTCGCGGCCGGCAACAAAGCGGGGGCGGGGGCTGCGCGGCTCAGGGACATGCGGCGAATGTGGGCGCTTCGGCCGCCATCGGCAACCAGCCGCGGGCGGGCTTGAAGCACCACCCTGTCCCCTTCCCACCGCAAGCGGGGGGAGGGAGCGGAAAGCGCAGCGCCTCAAACCTGAGCTTTGCTGTTCAATCAGCTCTTGGTCGCAGCCAGGAAAGGCTTCAGCGCGGCCAGCGTCGCCTCCGGATTCTCTTCGGGCAGGAAATGTCCGCTGTCGATGGCGTGGCCCTCCGCCTGCGGCGCGAAGCTCGCGCGCCAGATCTCCAGCGGGCTCGCGCCCCTGGCCGGGATGCCGGCCTCGCCCCACAGCGCCAGCACCGGGCAGGAGATGGTCTTGCCGGCGTCGCGGTCGGCCTTGTCGTGGTCGAGATCGGTGGTCGCCCCGGCCCTGTAATCCTCGCAGGCGGCGTGGATGCGCGCCGGGTCGTTGAAGGATTTGCCATAAGCCTGCATCGCCAGCGGGTCGAACAGGTCGAGGTTCTTCGCCCGCGTCCAGCTCGCGATCGTCCGGTCAAGCCAGCCCAGCGGATCCCCTTTGATCAGGTTTTCCGGCACAGGCTCGGGCTGGGCCAGAAAAGTCCAGTGATAGACCTGCATGGCGCGGCCTGCGTTCATCCCCTCCCACATCGCAAGCGTCGGCAGGATGTCGAGCAGCGCCAGCCGCTCGACCCGGCCGGGATGGTCGAGCGCCAGCCGATAGCCGACGCGCGCGCCGCGATCATGGCCGATGACGCCGAAGCGGACATGGCCGAGGGACTGCATCACCGCGACGATGTCCTCGCCCATGGCGCGCTTGCTGTAGAGCGCCTTGCCGCCGTCGCCATTGGGCGCGGCCGACCAGCCATAGCCGCGCAGGTCGGGGCAGACGACCGTGTGCGTCCTCGCCAGCTCCGGCGCGATCTTGTGCCATTCGGCATGGGTCTGCGGAAAACCGTGGATCAGCGCCAGCGGCGGCCCCTCGCCGCCGACACGCGCGAAGATTTTTCCGATGGGGCCGTCGATCCAGTGCGCCTTGAAGCCGGGAAAGAGGGCGTCGAGATTGCTCATGGGCGGGATTCCGTGGCCAGGGCGGAGACGATGTCGGTCTGGCTGAAATCGTCGCCCTTGTAGAGCAGCGGCGCGTTCAGGGATTTGGCGAGCGCATAGGAGAAGCAGTCACCCATGTTGAGGCGCGCTGGATGGCGGCCCTTGCCGAAGCGCATGAACGCTTGTGCCGCCGCGTTGGCCTGCGCCGCATCGAGGGCAGCGCACGAAATCCCGAGACTGCCTAGAAGTTCATGATGATCATCCGGCCCCGTTCCGACGTTTCGACCCGTAACCACCATGAAGCTTTCTACGAACGTCACCATCGAACAGACGCTGTTTGGACTGCTGTTCAATCTGCTTTGGATCAAGCTCCGATCCGGCTCTTCCCGCAGAATCGCGATGATGGCCGAGCTGTCTACGACGATCGTTCCGACCATCAGCTTGGCACGCCGTTTTCATCGTAGCCGATGATTTCGTCGTCCGTCAGATGCTCATTGGCGCTTGGATGAGCCCGGATCTTGGCGAGGATTGCCTCCAGCCGTTCGCGATCCACGCTCCCGGTTCTGACCGGGGGCAAGCGCTCCAGACGTTCTCTTGCCGCGGTCTTCACGGCCTGCGTGATGGTTTCGCCGGTTCTCCTGGCCAATTCGCGGATGAGTTCGTCTGTCTCGTTGTCCTTGATCAGAACTGTCATGACGACCTCCTGAGTGGTATATATATCGCTCTGCCATTATATATACGGCTGCTTGGCCCTTGTCAGCCGCCGCCCTCCCGCTTCACCGCCTGCCAGCCGATGTCGCGCCGGCAGAAGCCGCCCGGCCAGTCGATCAGATCGACCGCCGCATAGGCCTTCTTCTGCGCCTCCGTGACAGTCTTGCCGAGCCCGACCACGTTCAGTACGCGCCCGCCATCGGCGACGAGGTCGAGCGCCGCCTGCTTCGTGCCGGCATGGAAGACGAGGACGTCGTCCTGCGCGACGGCCCGCTTCAGGTTCCTGATGACGCCGCCCTTCTCCGGGGCCGCCGGATAGCCCTTCGCCGCCAGCACCACGGTGAGCGCGGCCTCGTCCGACCAGCGCAGGGTGATGTTGGCGAGCACGCCGTCGCAGGCCGCCAGCAGCGCCGGCACGATGTCGCTCTTGAGGCGCGGCATCAGCACTTCGCATTCCGGATCGCCGAAGCGGACATTGTATTCGATCAGTTTCGGCCCCTGCGCCGTGATCATCAGGCCGGCGAAGAGCACGCCCCTGAACGGCGTCCCGCGCGCCGCCATGCCCGCCAGCGTCGGCCTGATGATCTGCGTCATCACCTGTTCTTCCAGCGCGGTCGTCATCACCGGCGCGGGCGAATAGGCGCCCATGCCGCCGGTGTTGGGGCCGGTGTCGCCGTCACCCACGCGCTTGTGGTCCTGCGCCGAGGCCATCGCGATGGCATGCGTTCCGTCGCAGAGCGCGAAGAAGCTCGCCTCCTCGCCGATCATCCACTCCTCGATCACGACCTCCTCGCCCGCCGCCCCGAGCCCGCCCGAGAACATCATCGCGATGGCCTCGTTCGCCTCTTCGAGCGTCTGCGCCATCACCACGCCCTTGCCGGCGGCGAGCCCGTCGGCCTTGACCACGATCGGCGCGCCCTGCCCGGCGACATAGGCCCTGGCGGAGGCCGCGTCGGTGAAACGGCCGAAACCGGCGGTCGGGATGCCGAACTCGGCGCAAAGCTCCTTGGTGAAGGCTTTCGAGCCTTCGAGCTGCGCCGCGGCCTTCGACGGCCCGAAGACCTTGACGCCGGCCGCGACGAGGTCGTCCGCGATGCCGGCGACCAGTGGCCCCTCCGGCCCGACGACGACGAGGCCAATGCGCTGCAGCCTGCAGAAGCTCACGACTGCGCCATGGTCGGCGACGTCGATCACGACGTTCTCGCCACATTCCGCCGTGCCGGGATTGCCCGGCGCGATGAACAGCTTGTCGCACAGCGGCGAGGCGGATATCGCCCAGGCCAGCGCATGCTCGCGGCCGCCGGACCCGATCAGGAGGATGTTCATCGCGCTCTCCGCTGTGCCTGCAAGGCGCATAGCCTTCGCGCACCGGCCGGGCAACGCTTCTGCAATCCCGCCGCCGCCGCTAAGCTCGCGCCATGGAAACCGAATCGCCCGAAGCCCCCGTCACCAACGCGCCCGAATGGTCGGTCTCCGACCTGTCCGGCGCGCTCAAACGCACGCTGGAGGATGCGTTCGGCTTCGTGCGCGTGCGCGGCGAGATTTCCGGCTACCGCGGCCCGGTGGCGTCGGGCCATGTCTATTTCTCGCTGAAGGACCAGAACGCCAAGATCGACGCGGTGATCTGGAAAGCCGTCTTCGGCCGTCTCAAGACGCGGCCGCAGGAGGGGCTGGAGGTCATCGCCACCGGCAAGATCACAACGTTTGCGGGCAAGTCGAGCTACCAGATCATCATCGATTCGCTGGAGCCGGCCGGCGTCGGCGCGCTGATGGCGCTGCTCGAGGAACGCCGCAAGCGGCTGGCGGCGGAAGGACTGTTCGACGAGGCGCGCAAGCAGCTCATCCCCTATCTGCCGGCCGTCATCGGCGTCGTCACCTCCCCGACGGGCGCCGTCATCCGCGACATCCTGCATCGGCTGGAGGACCGCTTCCCGCGCCATGTCCTGGTCTGGCCGGTGCGCGTGCAGGGCGAGACCAGCGCGGCCGAGGTCGCCGCCGCCATCGCCGGCTTCAACGCATTGCCGGAAGGAGGGCGCATCCCGCGGCCCGACGTCATCATCGTGGCGCGCGGCGGCGGCTCGCTGGAAGACCTGATGGGCTTCAACGAGGAGGCGGTGGTGCGCGCCGCGGCCGCCTCGCTGATCCCGCTCGTTTCCGCCGTCGGCCATGAGACCGACTGGACGCTGATCGACCACGCCGCCGACCTGCGCGCCCCGACGCCGACCGGCGCGGCCGAGAAGGTGGTGCCGGTCCGCGCCGATCTGATGGCGCTGGTCGCCGATCTGTCGCGCCGTCGGGCGGGCGCGATGCGCCGCCTCTCCGACCGCCGCCGCAGCGATCTGCGCGGCGCCGCCCGCGCCCTGCCGGGGCCGGAGGCGCTGCTGTCGGGGCCGCGCCAGCGGCTCGATCTCGCGGCGACGCGGCTGGCGCCCGCGCTGGCGCGCAACGCCCGCGCCCATGAAACCAGGCTGGCCTCGCTGGCGCAGCGTCTCGGCCGGCAGTCGCCGGGTGCGCGGCTCGCCGGCTACGGCGCGCATCTCGCCGGCCTGTCGAGCCGGCTGCGCGCCGGGCGGGAGGCGCTTCTGCGCGCCGAGCGGCTGCGGGTCTCCCGCGCCGGCGAACGCATCGACGATCTCCGCAGCCGCAGCGCGCGCGCGCTGGTCCAGATGCTCGCCCGCCGGCAGGAGCGCGTCGACCTGCTGGGCGGGCGCGCCGGCCGCGCCTTCACGCAGGTCGTCGGCCGCCACCGCGACGCGCTGGAATCGCGCTGGGCGCTGCTGCGCTCGCTCGGCCCGCAGGCGGTGCTGTCGCGCGGCTATGCGCTGGTCCGCGACGAAGCCGGCGCGCTTCTGCGCAGCGCCGCGCAGGTCGGTCCGGGTCAGCGGCTCGAGATCCAGCTCAGTGACGGGCGCATCGCCGCGACGGCGTCGGGGGGCGACGCCGCGCCGCGGTTGCCGCGCCCGGCGCGCAAGGAGGCTCCGAAGGGCGGGCAGGGCGACCTGTTCTGAGTCAAAACCCTTTCAGGAAGGCTTTTACGCGCTTCAGCGCGTCCTCGCGCGCGGCCGGGTTCGTTCCGACCGTCGCCTTGCCGGTTCCGGTGGCCGAATAGGCGATGTCGGAGCGCTCCTTCACATCGAGGCGCGGATGGTCGAAATCATGCAGCGCGCCGGGGTAGAGCACGAGCTCGACCTTTTCGCCGCGCGCCTTCGCCGTCTTCGCCAGGAAAGCGCATGGGGCCGGCGGCGTCCAGTCGTCGGCGTCGCCCATCAGGATGAGCACCGGCAGACGCGCCTGGAAACTGTCGGATTCCGACTGCAACCGGCAGCTCGGATAGAACGCGACCGCGCCGGTGAAATCGGGCTTCTCGTCGGCGGGGCGGCGGTCCTTGCGCACGGCGGCGAGTATGGCGCTGCCGCCGCCGGACCAGCCCATCAGCGCGATCCTGTCGCCGCGCACCTCGGGCCGCGTCTGCAGCCAGCGCCGCGCCGCCGAGGCGTCGGCGACGCGCTCCCGGCTCGGCCGCACTGTCACGTCCTTGACGCCGCATTGCGAGCCGAGCTTGCGCGAGCCGTAGCTGTCGGGGATCAGCACCAGAAGACCCGCCTGCGCCAGCCGCTCGCCCCAGTCGGAATGACGGGTCGAGAGCGTGCCGTCGCTGCGCCAGAGGCCGTTGCAGCCATGCATCGCCACCACGGCGGGAAAGGGGCCGGGGCCGACCGGGCGATACATCACGGCGTCGAGCTGCCCGTCCTCGATCGGGATGCGCACGCGCTCGTAGCCGCCGGCCGAAGCGACCGTCGAGACCAGCAGAAGGGCTCCCGTCAGGGTTGCGGCGCGGCGCATGAGGCTGGACATCATCGGCTGGAACGCTATCACAGGGTCACGACTATTTCGATAATCCGTTTCACGATCAACGGTTTCGATGCCACCGAGATGAATATCAGCGAACGCCCTCCCGTCCCCGGCCCCGAAGCCGCCGTCGACTACGGCCATGGCGAGTTCCGCGTCGTGCGCCCGGGCGCCTTCGTGCGCTGCGCGGTCACCGGCGCGCCGATCCGGCTGGAGGACCTGCGCTACTGGTCGGTGGAGTGGCAGGAGGCCTATGTCTCGCCCGAGGCGGTGCAGCTAAGGCTGCGCCGGGCCGGCCGCGTCTGAACCCGGCTTGCGCGCCGCGACGGCGCGGTCGATGAGCGCCTCGATCAGCGCCGGCTCGTCGAAGGCGAGCGCCACCGGCACGACGATCAGGCGGTCGCGCTCCGCCGCCGGCCAAAGCGGCCCGAGCTTGGTGACGTCCTTTTCCGTCGTCGCGATCGCGCAGTGGCGCGCCTTCGCGTCGTCCAGAAGCTCCGCGACATCCCTCGCCGCATAGGCATAGTGATCGCCGAAGGCGCGCTCGGCGACGATCCGCGCTCCGGCGGCGCGGAGCGTCGCGCTGAATTTTTCGGGCCGGCCGATGCCCGAGACGGCGATCACGGGCCGGCCGGCGAGCCGCGCTGCGACCTCGGGCGAAGGCTCGAGCCGGGCGGCGAGCAGCTCAAGGCCGGCGTGGCGCGCCGCATCCGCGACGGCTGCCCCCGGCTCCCCGTCGCCGATCACGATGACGGCGTCGGTCTGCCCGAGCTGGCCTGTGAGCGGCGCGCGAAGCGGGCCGGCCGGCAGGCAAAGGCCGTTGCCGACGCCGCTCGCGCCATCGACCACGGCGAGCCGCAGATGCTTGGTCAGCGAGGGGTTCTGCAACCCGTCATCCATCACGACGACGCTCGCCCCGAGCGCCTTGGCGAGCGCCGCGCCGGCCGGGCGGTCGCGCGCCACGATGGTGCGCGCATGCGCCGCCAGCAGCAGCGCCTCGTCGCCGACATCGCCGGGACCATGCCTGGCCGGGTCTACCTCGACCGGCCAGGCGAGCGCCCCGCCATAGCCGCGCGTCAGCGCGAAAGGCCTCTCGCCGCGTTGGTGGAGACGGTCGAGAAGCGCGATCGCGGTCGGGGTCTTGCCCGCGCCGCCGGCGACGACATTGCCGACGCAGATCACCGGCAGCCCGGTCTCCACGCCCGGCCGCCGCATCCGAGCCAGCGTGATCGCGCCATAGATCAGGCCGAGCGGTTGCAGCAGCCGCGCCAGCGCTCCGGGGCGGGACCGCCGCCAGAAGCCAGGAGCGCGCGTCAGGGCGCGCATCAGGGCGCGCTCTCGCGCTGGCCGAGCGCGACGCGCATCAGCAGCGGCTCGATCGCCTGCATGGTGCGGTTGAGCGCGCCGCCGAGCTGTCCGCTGGTCTGCGAGGCGGCGCGCGCCGCCTGCCGGGCCGCCGCCGGGTCGCTGAGCCAGCGATGGACCGCGCCGGCGAGCGCCTGCGCGTCGGCGACCTGGCGCGAACCGCCCCCGGCGTCGAAGGCCGCGAAGACCTCCGCGAAATTGCCGATGTCCGGGCCATGCAGCAGGGCGCAGCCGAGCTTGGCCGGCTCGATCGGGTTGTGCCCGCCGACGGGGACGAGCGAGCCGCCGAGAAACGCCACCTGCGAGAGCCGGTAGAACAGGCCGAGCTCGCCGACAGTGTCCGCGACATAGAGCTCGACGTCGCGCTCCGGCAACTGACCGGCGTCGCGGCGCGCCACGGCGACGTCGTTGGCTTCGGCCAGATCCTCGATCTCGCCGCCGCGCTGCGGGTGCCGCGGCGCGATGATCGTCAGCAGCTTCGGCAGATGCGCCTTGACGCCGAGATGGGCCGAGACGATCAGCTCCTCCTCGCCGGGATGCGTCGAGGCCGCGATCCAGACCGGGCGGCCGGTGGTCAGCCCGTCGAAGATCGCCAGCGTATTGGCGTCGGCGGGCGGGGCCGGCACGTCGAATTTCAGGTTGCCGGCGATGCTGACGCGCGGCGCGCCGAGCTGCGCCAGCCGCTCGCCGTCGCCCTGCGACTGCGCCAGGCAGCATTCGAAGCAGGAGAGCAGGAAGCGCGAGGTCTGCGGCGCCTTGTACCAGCGCCGGAACGAGCGCTCCGACATGCGCGCATTGACCAGCACCAGCGGGATGGCGCGTCGCCTGGCCTCGATCACCAGATTGGGCCAGATCTCGGATTCGCAGATCAGCCCGAGCTCCGGCCGCCAGTAGTCGAGGAAGCGGCGCATGTAGCGCGGCACGTCGAGCGGCAAGTACTGGTGGATCACGCCGGCCGGCAGCCTTGCCGCCAGCAGCCGGGCCGAGGTCACGGTGCCGGACGTCACCAAGACGGCGAAGCCGCGCCGCTTCAGCATCTCGACCAGCGGCAGCAGCGTCACGGTCTCGCCGACGCTCGCGCCATGCAGCCAGACCAGCGTCTTGTCGGGCCGCCTGACGCCGGGATAGCCGCGCCGCTCGGCAAAGCGCGTCGGGTCCTCCTTGCCGCGCCGCCGCCGCCACAGCAAAAGCCCCGCGGCGGCCGGCTCCAGCAGGCCGGTCAGCGCGCGGTAGCCCGCGAGGATCGGACCCTTGCCGATCATGCCGCTTCGCCGGCGGCCGGCGTGGGGAGGTCGGCACGGCGCAAGCCCTCGCCGGGATCACGCGCGCCGATCAGGCCATAGGCGCGGGCATGGACGGCGTCGAGCCCGGCCTCCAGCGCCGCCCGCGCCGCCTCCAGCGCCGCCTCGTCGGCGTCTCTCGCCACCCGGATCGCCTCGCCGACGACGATCGCGCCGCGCCCGAAGGGCAGGCCGATCGAGGCGCGGTCCCAGCTCCTGAAATCGATCCGGCGGCTGGTCACCACCGCGATCGGGTGGATCGGCCGTCCCGAGGCGCGTGCGAGCTGGATGATGCCCGGGCCGGCGATGCGGGCGCGCTTGGGGATATCGGCGGTCAGCACCATGGTCTCGCCGGCCGCCAGCCGCCGCAGCATGGCGAGGAAGGCGCTGGCCCCGCCCTTCTCGCGGATTTTCTTGCCGAGCGCGCCCGAGCCCCGGATCGCGCCGATGCCGAGCTGGCGCAGCGCCACCGCGTTGAAGCCGCCGTCGCCATGGCGCGAGACCAGCGAGCAGGCCGGCATCCAGTGCGGCCGCGAGAACGGGATCATGATGTGCTGGCCATGCCACATCGCGATGATCAGCGGCAGATCGGGGCGCACGCGCTCATAGATGTCGGCCGGCTCGACGACGAAGCGGTTGGTCGCGCGCACGAGCTTGAGATAGCCCGCCAGCATGCGGCCGAGCGTCTCCTGCGCCGCGCGCGTCTTGAGAACGGAAAAGCCCATCGTCCTTGAGGAAGCCGCCCTGCGGAATTGAATGACCGGATGCGCCGTGGCGCGTGCCCGCGATGCCTAGACCATGACGGCTGCAAGTGGAAACCCGCTTGCGGGCCGCAGCGCCGTGTGTCGGCCCTTTCCGTCATTGCGAGGAGCAAAGCGACGAAGCAATCCGGAGTCTCGGCGCTCTACGTCCTCTGGATTGCTTCGCTTGCGCTCGCAATGACGGCGCGGCGACAGCCTGGTCAGGCCTTGGTCGCCTCGGGGTCGAGCAGGCGGTGCAGATGGACGACGAAATAGCGCGTCTGCGCCTGATCGACCGTCGCCTGCGCCTTGGCCTTCCAGGCGGCGTGGGCGCTGGCGTAGTTCGGGTAGACGCCGACGACGTCGAGCTTCGACAGGTCCTTGAAGGTGACGCCTTCGAGCGAGCTGAGCTCGCCGCCGAAGACGAGATGGAGAAGCTGTTTCTGTTCGGTTTCCATGGTCTGTCCGGGTGTCGTGTCGTTTGATCGGCCGGTTACGCGCGTCGCGGCATACGCCATTCGCGCGCCTCGCGCGAGGGGTCACCGATGCGATGGCGGCCGATCGTTTCAGATCCGCTGCGGCTGTCCGTCGCGCAGGCGTTGCAGGCTGCTCAGCAACGGGCCGGCCAGGCTTGCGCCGCTGGCGACCAGCATTCCGTGTACGGGTGTCTCGCGGTTGTAGACCGCAAGCTGGCCGTCGCCGCTGCGAAGGCTGCCGCCGGCCTCGCTGAGGATCAGGTCGGCGGCCGCAAGATCCCAGTCGCGCGCGTCGGGCGAGATCAGGCCGGCGTCGATCACGCCCTGCGCGATCCGGCACAGCCGCAACGCCAGCGAGGGAATCTTGTCGGCCGGGGTGAAGGCCTCCAGCCGCGCCAGCGCGTCGAGCATCGGTTTGGGCCCGGCGATCCGCGCGCCCGCCAGCGTCGCGACCCGCGATGTCGCGATCGGCGCTCCGTTCAGGAGCGCGCCTGCTCCGAGCATCGCGGTGTAGGTCGCCCCGCAGGCCGGCGCATGCACGATGCCGAGAACCGGCCGGCCCTCGTCGAGCAGCGCGACGCAGACCGCCCAGTCCGGCGAGCCGGCCATGAAAGCGCGCGTGCCGTCGATCGGGTCGACCACCCAGACGAAGCGGCGCGACAGGCGCAGCGCGTCGTCGACCGTCTCCTCCGAGAGCCAGGCGGCGTCCGGCAGTATCACCGACAGCCTGATCCGCAGGAAGGTGTCGACGCCGATATCGGCCTCCGTCACCGGCGAACCGCCGCTCTTCGACCAGGTTTTTGCGGCAGTCTTCGCGCCCGGCCGGAACAAGGCGAGCGCGATCTCGCCCGCCTCGATGCAGCTTTCGCGGATCGCCGGCATCAGATCCGTGGCGATAGGCAGCGGTGGCGTGCTCATCATCGGTGTCCATATCGAATGCGGGCCGCGCCGGCACAAGCCGAAAATCCGCTTGCGCACCGAAAGATTCCGTCAAGCATCATGCATGAAACAGGCCATCGGAGCCGGCGGAACGGCCGAAACACGCTCCTTTAACCCAACGCCTTAAGCGCTCGGAGAGGGCTGCGGCGCAACTCTCGACCTGCAAGCACGAGAGCCCCGATACGTAGAGAGGGCTCCGGAGCGGCAGGGACAAGAGAGGCGTTACAACCGATGGCCAGCGTCACGCCGGCCGCCGGAGAGCATGGCTTTGCGCCAAAACTCTCCGGCGGCCCGACATCACCGACCACCGTTTCCGAAAACCCGATGCCAGCGCAGCCCGACGCGCCTTGCGTCGAGCGCATCGGCCCGGTCCGGATCCTGCGCGGCGGCGGCTGGCGCGGCGTCGCGATGCGCCTGTCCGCCTCGACCAGCGAGGATGAGCGTTTCGAACTCGCGCTGACCGCCGGCGACGGCCGCTCCATCACCATCGCGGTCGCCGACCAGGAGGATGCTGTCGCGATGTGGCGCGACTGCGGCCGCGCCAGCGGCCTGCCGCTGCTGCTGGAGACCGGCGACGGCGTCGTCACCGAGCCCTATCCGCAGCTCGGCCGCGTCGCGCTCGGCCCGGTCCGGATCAGGCGGCGTCACGGTTTCCTCAACGGCCGCCGGCCGCGCTTCCTGGTTCGGCGCAAGACCGGCCGGCTCGCCGAGCGTCCCGTCGTCGTCGCGGGCGAGCGCCTGACGGACTGAGCGATCCCGGAAAATCTCCGATCGCATTTCGCCGAACTGAACGGGCCGCTGCTAACCTTCGCGCTCACGTTTGGTCGGGCGATAGGTGAGTCCCAGCGACCGTCCGTCCAACGTTCGGCTGTCCACAAGGTCAAGGTCGAAGTCGTCGAGCCCGGCATAGATCGGGCTGGTGCCGGTCCGCCCGGTGATGACCGGAAAGACCGAGACTTGGATGAAGTCGACCAATCCGGCGTTCAAGAGCGACCAGTTGAGAGACAGGCTTGCTTGTGAACGCAGCGGAATATCGGAACGATCCTTGAGGTCGCGGATGATGTCGACGGCGTCTCCGGACGCGATGGTTGCGTCGGGCCATCCAAGCGTGTCGTTCAGCGTCGACGAGATGACAGTGGCCGGCATCGCCAGCAAACGCACGTTCCATTCATCCAGGATGTTGGGATCGATCCCAGAGCCGAATATTCCTGCGACTTCACGAAACGTGGTCGCTCCGTAGATCATGCGTTGCCGCGGGGCGAAGACTTCCGCCCGCCAGCTCAGAAATTCGGGGCCTTGCTTGCTCCAGTATCCGCCCCACTGGGTGTCGCCGGACTCCGTGTCATAGGACCCATACCCGTCCAGGGTCGAGAACACGTCCCAGGTGTATGTCGCTGCCATGATCCATTCCTCTTCGACGGCTTCGATCGTCATGGACGCTGAAGAAGCGGCCCATCAGCGCGACCGGCGCGGTGAGCCGTGGCGCTCCGGACGTGCGCCAACCACCTTCCGATCAAAGAGTTCCTGTCCCTAGCGGACGACGAAGCCCTCATAGCCCTTCGCGACAACGTCCTCGCAGATCTGCGTATAGTTCTGCAGCCCGCCGACATATGGCAGGAAGACGCGCGGCTTGCCGGGGATGTTGGCGCCCATGTACCAGGATTTCGCCAGCGGGAAGAGCGTCCGGCCGGCGACCTCGTTGACCTGCGCGACCCAGTTCTCCTGGGCCTCCTCGGTCGGCTCGATCACGGCCTTGCCGTCGCGTTCCAGCGTGGCGAGGCAGCGCACCACCCATTCGACATGCTGTTCGATCGCGACCACGACATTGGTCAGGATCGAGGGGCTGCCGGGTCCGGTGATGATGAAGAGATTGGGGAATCCGGCCGCCATCAGCCCGAGATAGGTTTTTGGCCCGCCGATCCATTTCTCCTTCAGAGCCTCGTCCCCGCGGCCCCTGATGTCGATCAGGGCGAGCGCGCCCGTCACCGCGTCGTAGCCGGTGGCGAAGACGATGTCGTCGGCCTCGTAATGGCCGTCGGCGGTCTTCAGCCCGGTCTCGGTGATTTCTTCCAGCGGGGCCTTGCGCAGGTCGACCAGCGAAACGTTGTCGCGGTTGAACATGGCGTAATAGTCGGTGTCGACGCAGATGCGTTTGGTGCCGATCGGGTGGTCGGTCGGCGTCAGGGCCTGCGCGACCTCCGGGTCGCGCACGATCGCGGCGATCTTGGCGCGGACGAAATCGGCGGCCTTGTCGTTGGCGTCCTTGTTCACGAAGATGTCGTTGAAGGCATGGGTGAAGTTCGCCCCGCCCTTGGCCCAGCGCGCCTCGAACTCGCGCTGGCGCTCCTCCTCGGAGACGTCGAACGCGCCGCGCTGGCTGTAGTCGTAGAGCACGCCCGAGCGGGTGGCGCGCGCCTTGGCGCGATGCGCCTCGTAGTTCGCCTTCCAGTCGGCCTGCTTCTCCTCGGGAAGCGGGGCGTTCCAGGCCGGGATGCTGAAATTCGGCGTGCGCTGGAACACGGTGAGATGGGCCGCCTGTTGCGCGATCGCGGTCGAGGTCTGGATGCCCGATGAGCCGGTGCCGATCAGCGCGACGCGGCGGCCCGCGAAGGAGACCGGCTCTTTCGGCCAGCGCCCGGTGTGGAACCAGCGCCCCTTGAACCGGTCGAGACCCTCGAAATCCGGCACGCGCGCGGCCGAGAGGCAGCCCGTCGCCATGATGCAGAAGCGCGCCGCGACGACATCGCCCCTGTCGGTCGAGACGCGCCAGCGCCCGCTCGCCTCGTCGAGCACCGCCGCCGTCACCCGGCGCTCGAAGCGGATGTCCTTGCGCATGTCGAACCGGTCGGCGACATGGTCGAGATAGGCCAGGATCTCGGCCTGCGAGGAATAGCGCTCGGTCCAGTTCCACTCCTGCTGCAGCTCGTCGGAGAAGCCGAAGGAGTATTGCAGGCTCTCGACGTCGCAGCGCGCGCCGGGATAGCGGTTCCAGAACCAGGTGCCGCCGACGCCGTCGCCCATCTCGAAGACGCGCACCGACAGCCCGATCTGCCGCAACCTGTAGAGCAGATGCAAGCCGGCGAAGCCCGCGCCGACGACCACGACGTCGAGACTCTCGGCAGGCGCGGCCTGCGTTCCGTCCTGATCAGCCATCGTCATGCTCCGCGTTTCCAGGGCGCAGGCTTGCGGCCGACATGGCCCTCCGCGCTCCTTGTTTGCATCCGCGCCGGCGTCACGCCAGAGGCGGATGGGATTGACAGCACGATACTCGTCAGTATGATAATCAATCAATTGGTATCAACTGGATACGCGACGGTCAAAAGGCCGGGCGACGTCCGGGTTGAGAAAAAACCGCGACGCGGGTGAACGCCCGGACACATGGGAGGAGTGACGATGTCCAAACTCAATTTGGGCCGCAGCGCCGTGCTGCGCCTCGTTCTCGCCGCCGCCGGCGGCGCTGTCCTGTCGACCGCCGCCTTCGCCTTCGAGCGCCCGCAGGACGGCGTCTATGCCGACCGCATCGACTGGGGCGTCACCGGCGACATGAGCGGCCCGGCCGCGGGCTCGCAGCATCCCTGGGTCAAGGGCTTCCAGAGCTATATCAAGACGGTCAACGACAAGGGCGGGGTGAACGGCCGCAAGATCAACGTGCTGGCCGAGGATTCGCGCTACGACACCACCAATGAGCGCATCATCTACGAGAAATTCGTCAGCCAGACGCCGACGCTCGGCACCTCCGGCATGGGCAATTCCAGCGCCCAGACGGCGCTGCTGCCGATCATCCGGCGCTCGAAGCTGCCGGTGGTCGGCACCTACACCAGCGCCAAGATCGCGATCGAGCCGGCCAACCCCTATTTCTACGGCGCCTTCTGCGGCTTCAAGGAGATGTCGCAGGTCGGCGTCGGCCATTTCACCGACACTCTCAACCTGAAGAATCCCAAGGTCGCGACGATCCATCTCGACGTCGCCTCGGGCAAGGAGTTCTCGGGCTACATGGACGAGGCGCTGGCCAAGCGCGGCGGCACCAACAAGTCGATCCCGATCAAGGTCGTCGCCGCCGACGCGACCTCTCAGGTGCTCGAAGTCCTCAACACCAAGCCCGATTTCGTCGCCGTCCATGGCGTCCAAACCACGGCGATCCTGGTGATGAAGGCGATGCAGCAATACGGCATCAACGTCCCGACCTTCGGCATCACCTATCTCGGCACCCCGGCCGTCTATGAGAGCCTCGGGCCCCAGGCCGGCAAGAACTACAGCTTCGTGAGCTGTTTCACGCCGGCAAGCGTCGACGAGAAGGCCTCCGCCGAGATGAGCGCCGCCGCGGCGAAGGACGGCCATGGCGGGCTCAAGGACGACATCAATTTCGTCGCCGGCTGGGTCGTCGGCCAGCTCGTCTCGGAAGCCGTGCAGAAGGTCGGCAAGGAGCCGACGCGCGAAAAACTGGTCGAGATGCTGAACGCCGGCTTCGAGATCGACAGCAAGGGCCTGTCCTCCCGGCTGCGCTACACGCCGACCGACCATGCCGGACTGACCGTGCTGAAGGCGATCTCCTACGACTACGAGGCCAAGCGCTTCAAGGGCGCGGGCGAGTACAAGGACTACGAAAAATACGTACAGTGACGCGCTGACATCCCGGCGACACGAGATAGGCCATGCTCGCGCAACTCCTGTTCAGCGGCTTCGCGCTCGGCAGCATCTACGGGCTCGTCGCGCTGGGATTCGCCGTCATCTACAAGGCGACGCACGTCTTCAACTTCGCCCAGGGCATGCTGATGGTGTGCGGCGCCTATCTCGCCGTCACCGCCACCGTCCATCTCGGCCTACCCTTCCCGCTCGCCATCGCCTTCATCCTCGCCGCCGCCGCCCTGATCGGCGTCGGCGTCTACACGGTGCTGATCCGCCCGCTCAGCGGCCAGCCGCTGTTGCCGGTGATCATGATCACCATCGCGCTCTCGATCGTGCTGCGCGCCGTGATCGAGATCGTCTACGGCTCCTCGCCGCGCACGCTCTCGACGCCGCTGCCGGCCGGCAGCTTCGTCTTCGCCGGCATCCGCGTCTCGGAGCTCCACGCCACGGCGGCGATCGTCTCCTGGCTCTGCGTCGGCCTCTTCGCCGCCTTCTTCCGCTATACGAGGGCCGGCCTGCTGATGCGCGCCACGGCCGACAGCCACGAGGCGGCGATCCTGTCGGGCGTCAACGTCAACCGCATCAACAGCGGGGCGTGGGCGATCGGGGCGGTGCTCGCCGCCATCGGCGGCGTCTTCCTCGGCCAGATCCAGCTCGCCTCGACCGAGCTCGAGAATATCGGCCTGCTCGCCTTGCCCGCCGTCGTCATCGGCGGGCTGCAGAGCATCCCGGGCGCGATCTTCGGCGGGCTCCTGGTCGGGCTGATCGAGCAGCTTGCGTCGGGCTACATCTCGCCCAAGGCGCGGGACGTCTTCATCTACGCGCCGCTCTTGGTGATGCTGCTCGTGCGGCCCTGGGGTCTGTTCGGCCAGCGCGAACTCGGGCGCGTCTGATCCGATGACCGCGCAAACCCAGTTGCAGACGCCCGTCGTCAAGGTCGCCGCGCCCGTGCCGCGCCGCCTGCCGCCGGCCGCAAAATGGCTCTGGCGCGCGTTGGCGCTCGCCGTGCTGCTCTATCTGCCCTTCGTGCTCAACGACCGCGCCATATTCGGCTACCGGCTCAGCAACATGCAGTTGCTCAATGTCGGTTTGTCGCAGCTCAATCTGACGCTGATCGCCGTGCTCGGCGCGGTGTCGCTGAACTACCTCACCGGCTGCGCCGGGCTGGTCTCGATCGGCCATGCCGCGCTCTTTGCGGTCGGCGCGATGGGCGCGGCCGCCACCGGCATCCAGCTCGGCCTGCCCTTCCCCGTCGCCTTGCTCGCGGCGATGCTGGTCGGGGCGGTGGCCGGCGTGCTCGCCGGCCTGCCCTCGCTCAGGGTGCGCGGCCTGTATTTCGTGCTCTCGACGATGGCGCTGCACTTCATCGTCACCTTCCTCTTCGCCGAGTATCAATACGCCTTCTTCGACGTCATCGGCATCACCTTCCCCGATGCCGCGCTCGGCGGCTTCGCGCTCGACAGCGCCCTGAAATGGTATTTTGTCCTGCTGCCGATCGTGATCCTGTGCTGCTACGCCTTGCGCAACACGCTCGGCTTCCGCGAGGGCCGCGCCCTGCTGGCGCTGCGCGACAACGAGCTCGCCGCCGCCTCCAGCGGCATCGACGTCCGCGTCCTGCGGCTGAAGGCCTTCGCCTTCAGCTCGGCCATCGCCGCGCTCGCCGGCGCGCTCCAGGCCTATTATCTCGGCACCGTCGCCGCCGAGCAGTACAGCCTGCATTTCGCCATCCAGTTCATCGCCATGATCATCATCGGCGGCATGGGCTCGGTCGCCGGCGGCGTCGTCGGCGCGCTGGTCTGGCTGCTGCTGCCCTCCGTGCTCTGGGGTTTCGCCGGCCAGCTCAACGCCACCGGCGGCGGCACGCTTGCGAAAATCCTGGCCGAGAGCCGGCCGCAGGTCGTCAACCTGATTTTTGGCGTCCTCGTCGTGCTGCTGCTGATCTACGCCCCGACCGGCATCGTCGGCGGCGTCCGCCGCATCGCCCGCCGCTTCTCGCGGAGGCCGTCATGATGACGCCGCCGCAGGGCGAGGGGCTGCTGGAGGTGGCCAACCTCTCGGTCGCCTATGGGCGCAGGGCGTTTGCGCTGTCGGAGGTCGGGCTCGTCGTGCCGAAATCGGGCATCGTCGCGCTGCTCGGGGCCAATGGCGCCGGCAAGACCACGCTGATCCGGACGATCTCGGGTCTGGTCGGACTGCATGGCGGCACCCGCACGCAAGGCGAGATCGCCTTCGAGGGCCGCTCGATCGCCGGCCTCTCGGCCGACCGCATCGTGCGCCTCGGCATGGGGCAGGTGCCGGAGGGGCGTCTGGTCTTCCGCAACCTGACCGTCGAGGAGAACCTGCAGGTCGGCGCGTCGATCGTTCCCAAGGCGCAGGTCCGCGCCCGGCTGGAGGCCGTCTACGCGCTGTTCCCGCGCCTCGCCGAGCGCAAGGGGCAGGCCGCCGGCCTGATGTCGGGCGGCGAGCAGCAGATGCTGGCGCTCGGCCGCGCGCTCTGCGGCTCGCCAAAGATCCTGCTGATCGACGAATTGTCGCTCGGCCTCGCGCCGCTGATCGTGGCGGCGATCTACGAACAGCTCGGCCGCATCCGCGACGAGTTCGGCACGGCGCTGCTGATCGTCGAGCAGAACGCGAAACTGGCCTTGCGCATCGCCGACCACGCCTATGTGCTGGAGCGCGGCGAGATCGTGCTGTCGGGCCCCTCCGCCGAGGTCGCCGGCAGCGCCCGGGTCCGCGAATCCTATCTCGGCCAGGCGGCGATGGCCGTCGATACCGTGACGGCCGATGGCTGAGCCGATGCGACAGCAAGCCCCGAACGCCCTGCTCGCGGTCGAGGGCCTGCACATGGTCTTCGGCGGCCTGACGGCGCTCGACCGCGTCTCCTTTGCGGCGGCGGAGGGCGCGATCACCGCCATCATCGGGCCCAACGGCGCCGGCAAGACCACGCTGTTCAACTGCATCACCGGCATGTATCGCCCGACGGCGGGCCATGTCTCCTTCGCCGGCGCCGACGTGACGCGCTTTTCCGCCCACCGGATCGCGCGCGCCGGCATGGCCCGGACCTTCCAGAACCTGGCGCTGTTCTCCGGCCTGAGCGTGCGCGACAACCTTCTCGTCGGGGCCTATCGCCATGGCGGCTCGGGCCTGCTGGAGGGAACCTTCGGCAGCGGCCGGGCGCGCCGCGAGCAGGCGGACGCCGAGGCGAAGGCGAACGAGATCCTCGATTTCCTCGGCATGGCCGATCTTGCCGGCGCGATGCCGGGCGAACTGCCCTATGGCCGGCAAAAGCAGGTCGAGTTCGGCCGCGCTTTGATGCAGCAGGCCCGCCTGATCCTGCTCGACGAGCCGATGGCGGGCATGAGTCGGGCCGAGAAGGCCAATATGATCGACCTGATCCGCAACGTCCGGGACCGCTACGGCGTCAGCTTCGTCGTCGTCGAGCACGACATGCCGGTGATCATGGAGATCTCCGACCACATCGTCGTACTCGATTTCGGCAGGAAGATCGCCGAGGGTCCGCCGCGCGCGATCCAGCAGGACCCGGTCGTCATCGCGGCCTATCTCGGCGGCGAATGACGCAAGAGCATGAATACGCCTGCATGAGCCTCTGCCGTCAGCGCATTCCGCAGCCCGGCCCGGCCATGTCATGATCGCTCACCGGCGCGAGACCTCTTGCGCGCAGTCTCCCTGAAAGTTCCGGGCCTTGGCATTCCTGAAAGAAGCGGAACCGCAGCGCGGCGTGGCCCTGCCGGTGGTCGAGGGCGTCCGCCGCATCGTCGCCGCCAATCCCAGCCTGATGACCTATCACGGCACCAACACCTATCTGATCGAGACCGGCGAGGGTCTGGTGGTGCTCGATCCCGGCCCCTCCGACGAGCGCCATCTCGACGATGTCATGGCGGCGACGGGCGGCGAGATCAGCGCCATCCTGATCAGCCACACCCATTCCGACCATCTCGGCGCGACCGCCGTGCTCAAGGCCCGAACCGGCGCAAAAACCTACGCCTTCCATCTCAGCGGCGACCCCGCCTTCGCACCCGACATCCTGCTGCGCGACGGCGACGCGGCCTTCGGCCTGACGGCGATCCACACGCCGGGCCACGCCAGCGACCATCTCTGCTTTTCCTGGCGCGACGGCATCCTGTTCAGCGCCGACCATGTCATGTCCTGGTCGAGCAGCATCGTCTCGCCGCCGGGCGGCGACATGACCGACTATTTCGCCAGCCTGCGCCTGGTGATGGCGCGCGACGACAGGCTCTATCTGCCCGGCCACGGCCCGCCGCTGCCCGATCCGCGGCCCTATGTCGAGCAGTTGCTGCATTACCGGATGAAGCGCGAGGCCGAGATCGCGCAGGCCCTGCTCGGGGGGCCGCAGGATACCTGGGGTCTGGTCGACCGGCTCTATTCCAAGACCGATCCCTGGCTGCGCCGCGCCGCCGAGCGCAATGTCGTCGCCCATCTTCTCAAGCTTCAGGCGGAGGGACGCGTCTCGCGCGACGGAGAGGTCTGGTCGTCGTCCCGGGCCTGACCGGCTGCGCCGAAAGGCGCATCGACACCGCGCGCGAAACCGGCAACCATGGGTTGCCGTTGCCGCTCGGCAATCGGAAATGCGGTTCGCCATGGTTGCATGGGGCCGCTGATGTGGGGCAGCAGGCGTGAGGAAGCGTTGGGTCCGGTCGGCGACGTGCTCCCGGGCCTGCCGGCCGATATCGCCTTCCTCGCGCGCCATGGCGTCGCGCCCGGCCTGCTCGCGGCCGTCGCCGAACGGGCGCTGAGGCTGGGGGTCGCAGCCTCGCGCGAGGTCATCGCCAGCGGCGTCCTGTCGGAAGTGACGTTCTATCGCGCGCTCGCCGATGAGCTGGGGCTCCCCTTTGTGGAGGACCGGCTGCCGTTCCGGCCGGGCGGCAGCTACGGCGCGATCCTGCGCGAGGGCGTCGCGGTGGTCTCCCGGTCGGCTGGGTCGCGCTTCAGCTTCGCGCTCGCTCCCGAAGGACCGGCGCTTCGCCGCCTGCTCGAGGAGGGTCCGCGCCGGCGCGACGATGTCGTCGTTATGACGCCGCGGGCCTTCCTGGCGAGCCTGCGCGACGCCAACGGGCCGGCGCTCGCCCGCCATGCCGCCGGCCTCGACGCGGTGGGGCGCGCCCGCGACAGCGCCCGCACCGGCTCGAGCAGGGGCCAGAAGGTCGTCGCGGGCCTCGCCGTCGTCGCCGCCAGCTTCTGCGGCACGCTCGCCCCGCAGGAGACCTTTTTCGCCGTTGCGCTGATGGTCGCGCCGATCTTCCTGGCGCTGATCTTCCTGAGGCTCGCCACCTTGCTGGAGCGGGCGCCGATCGATCTCTGGCGCAGCTATCGCTGGCGCGTCGATGACGCACGCCTGCCGGTCTACACCGTCGCGGTGCCGCTCTATCGGGAGGAGGCCGTGCTGCCGCAACTCGTCGCCGCCCTGTCGGCGATCGACTATCCGGCGAGCAAGCTCGACGTCCTGCTGCTGACCGAGAGCGACGATGCCGGTATGGCCGCCGCATTGGCCGGGATGGTCCTGCCGCCCTGCTTCACCGTGCTGGTCATGCCGCACGGCGAACCCCGCACCAAGCCGCGCGCGCTCAATCTCGCGCTGCTGGAGGCAAAGGGCGCGCTGATCACGATTTTCGACGCCGAAGACATCCCCGACCCGCAACAGTTGCGCATGGCGGCGGCGCGCTTTCTGCGCGCCCCGCCCGATCTCGCCTGCCTGCAGGCGCGTCTCCAGATCGATCACCTCGGCGAGGGGGTGCTGCCGGCCCTGTTCGCGCTCGAATATGCCGGGCTGTTCGAGGTGCTCAATCCCGGGCTGCTGCGCTACGGCCTGCCGATCATGCTGGGCGGCACCTCCAACCATTTCCGCACGGAAGCCGTCCGCGCCGTCGGCGGCTGGGACGCCTGGAACGTCACCGAGGACGCCGATCTCGGCCTGCGGCTGGTGCGGGCGGGCTTCCGCATCGCCGATCTGCCGTCGCGCACCCGCGAGGACGCGCCACTGACCGTGCGGGCCTGGATGAAGCAGCGCTCGCGCTGGATCAAGGGCTACATCCAGACTCTGGTCACCCATCTGCATCGACCCGGCCGGCTGCTTCGCGAGGCCGGCCTCATCGCCGGACTGACATTCGTGACGCTGGTCTTCGGCACGGTGGCGACGGCGCTGGGCTATCCGCTCTTCGCCGCCGCCCTGGCCTACACCTATGGCTATGGCGCGCTCTGGGCGCCGATGGGCTTTGCCGGCGGGCTCGTCGCGACGCTGGCGCTGAGCGTCTGGCTGTTTGGCGCGCTCGCCATCCTCGGCGTGCCGGCGCTGGGCGCGCTGCGCCGGCGCGCGCCGCATCTGCTGCTGCTCGTGCCGCTGCTGCCGGCGTATTACGCGCTGGTGTCGGTGGCGGCCTGGCTCGCGCTCTACGAATATCTCACCGACCGCCACGGCTGGAACAAGACCATGCACGGCTCGGCGCGGCCGGGCGCAGGCGCGCTCACAGATGGCGCAGCCACTCCGCCGCCGCTTCCGCCGGCGGACGCTCGATGTTGAACGCCCCGACGAAGCCGCCGCGCTTGTCCATCAGATAGACCAGCGCGGTGTGGTCCATGGTGTAGTCGCCGTCCTTCAGCGGGACCTTCTTGGCGTAGGCGCGATAGGCCTTCACCATCGCGTCGACCGCGGCGCGGTCGCCGGTCAGCCCGACGATGCGCGGGTCGAACGAGCCGAGATAGTTCTTCAGCGTCTCCGCCGTGTCGCGCTCGGGATCGACCGTGACGAAGAGCGCCCTGAGCTTCTCGCCCTTGGCGCCAGCGGCGCGCAGCGCCTCCGAGATTTCGAACAGCTTTGTCGGGCAGATGTCGGGGCAGTGGGTGAAGCCGAAGAACACCAGGAAGGGCGCGCCGCGCAGATCGGCGTCGCTCAGCGGCCGGCCCTCCTGCGTCGTCAGCGAGAACGGCCCGCCGACGCCCCCGGCCGCGCTCTGGCCGGATTTCGGCGTCGAGAAGGTGACGAAGGCGGCGGCGGCGAGGGCGAGCGCCCCGAGCAGGAAAACGGCGAGCGGCAGGACGAGGCGGCGGTTCACGGCGGGTCGATTCCGGTGAGGGGCAGGCGTGCTCAGAAGCAGGCGAGGATGGCGGCGATGAGACCGTCGGTGAACAGGCGGTCGCCTTCGCGCCACCACAGCAGCAGCCCGGCCCCGAGCAGGGCGAGCGCCCCGCCTCCGAGAAGCGCCAGGCCGAGGCGCGAAGGCGGCGCGGCGTCCTGGCTGTGCTGATCGGGCGTGTCGGTCATCGCGCGAGCATAGTCCCGTCGGGCATCCGCCGGAAGCGGCCTCCGCGCCGCAGGGGCTGCCGCTTCACGCTCAGGTTCCGCAGAACGTCGCGAGCACGCGCTCATGGGCGGCCGGCGGCAAGGCGTAGGCCTCGCGTCCCGGCTGCTCGTCATAGGGCGTGGCGAGCACGGCCAGCAATTCCTCGAATGGTCCGAAATCCTCACGCTCGACGGCGGCCGCGATCGCGGCTTCGACGCGATGGTTGCGCGGGATGAAGAACGGATTGACGCGCGCCATCGCGCCTGCGCGCTCGGCCGGCGCCACGGTCTCTCGCGCCAGCCGCCGCCGCCAGTCGTCCTGCCAGACATCGAACTCGGCCGGATCGGCGAACAGATCGCGGCAGGCCTGCCTGTCGCCGGCCACGCCCTCCTCGTCCCCGAGCCGTCGGAACACGAGCGTGAAATCGGCCTGCCCGCGCTTCATGATCTCGAGCAGCCGGTTGATCAGCACGACGTCGTCGGCCTCTTCGGTCATGAGGCCGAGCTTGCGCCGCATTCCGTCGAGCAGGGCGGTCTGGAACAGCCCGTCGAAGCCGTTCAGCACCTCCTGCTCCAGCGCCACCGCGCGGTCCTGATCCTCGGCCAGCAGCGGCAGCAGCGCCTCGGCCAAGCGCGTCAGATTCCAGCGCGCGATCGGCGGCTGGTTGCCATAGGCGTAGCGGCCGCCCTCGTCGATGGCGCTGAACACCGTCGCCGGATCATAGGCGTCCATGAAGGCGCAGGGCCCGTAATCGATCGTCTCGCCGGCGATCGACATGTTGTCGGTGTTCATTACCCCGTGGATGAAACCGATCTGCATCCAGCGCGCCACGAGCTTCGCTTGCGCCTCGACGACGGCCGCGAGCAGGGCGAGCGCCGGCGCATCGCCGCCCGCGATCCCGGGATAGTGCCGGGCGACGACATGGTCGGCGAGCAGGCGCAGGCCCTCGACATCGCCGCGCGCCGCGAAGAACTGGAAGGTCCCGATACGGATATGGCTCGCGGCCACGCGCGTCAGCACGGCCCCCGGCAGCAGCGTCTCGCGCCTGACCGTCTCACCCGTCGAAACAGCCGCGAGCGCCCGCGTCGTCGGCACGCCGAGCGCAGCCATCGCCTCGCTGACGATGTATTCGCGCAGCACCGGCCCCAGCGCCGCGCGCCCGTCTCCCCGGCGCGAGAACGGCGTCGGACCCGAGCCCTTGAGCTGGATGTCGCGGCGCCGGCCGTCCCCGTCGACGATTTCCCCCAGCAGCACCGCGCGGCCGTCGCCGAGCTGGGGGCTGAACCCGCCGAACTGGTGGCCGGCATAGGCGGTCGCGATCGGCCGGGAGCCGTCGAAGAGGCGGTTGCCCGCCAGCGTCTCGACGCCGTCCGGGCCGGCCAGCCAGTCGGGGTCGAGGCCGAGAGCGCGCGCCAGCTCGGCATTGAGACGGATCAGGCGCGGCGAGCGCACCGGCTCCGGGTTGACGCTCGCGAAGAAGCGTCCCGGCAGGCGCGCATAGGAGTTGTCGAAATGGGGAGCGTGCATGGCATCTAGATATGCGCGACGCCGCGGACGGCAACTCGCCTCCGACGCGGCGGCCGCGGAACCGTTCGCCGCGATCACGCGCTCGTGATCCGGAACGGGGGGCCGCATCGGCTTTGCGCTCCCGGACGGGGCGCCCCTGACGGCAAGCCGAGGTGGCCGTGGTCGAGCCCCACCCGACGTTCACGCGTCCAGCATCGATTTCGGTCGCCACGAAAACGACGAGATCAGATCATCCGGCGCGAACAATCAGAAATCCGCCAGCATACTTGGGAGTTATTCGAGACAACGGAAAATTACTGATCGATCGGAGCATGATAGCGGACTCGACGACTATCGATAGCCGGGTAATGAACACTGTCCCATGATCGTGCCCATGATAACGCTACTTCATATTCCTGTCATATGCCGCCGTCTAATTCGCCTCGCGGTCGATCCCTAACAGGGCGTTAACCGTACCCGGAGCGTGCGTCGGCGGCCTGGCTGCCGATGGCGACGGCACGGGTCCGCCATTTCGTCGCTCCTCTTCAGGAGCCGCCAGGAGGCGGCCGCGAGAGCGATCAACACGGTCTGAGGGAGACATGACATGGCGCTCGCCAACGGTTCGATCGCGTTCATCGGCTTCAACGCGGATGGCAATGACGGCTTCGCCTTCATCGCGATCGACGAGATCCCGGCCGGCGCGGTCATCCGCTTCAGCGACAATGAATGGAACGGCCAGCCGGTCGGCGCCGGCGGCGCCTTCAACTCCGGCGAGGGCGGCCTGACCTGGACCAACACCGGCGGGCCGATCGCGGCCGGGACGGTGGTCGAGCTGCGCGACATCTCCGAGACCGACCTGCGCAGCGCCAATCTCGGCGCGATCAGCGGCGGCTTCATGGCGCTCGGCAATTCGGGCGAGGCGATCTTCGCCTTCGAGGGCGCCTCGGAAACCAGCCCGACGACCTTCCTCGCCGCCGTCACCAACAACAATGGCGGCTTCAGCGGCGCGACGACCAGCGGCCTGCTCGGCGGCACCGGCCTCGTCGCCGGCGAGACCGCGCTGGTGCTGCCCCGCACCGACGGCGCCGATGTCGCGGCCTTCGATCCCGCGCTCGGCGGGTCGAGCTTCGCCGACCGCGCCGCCGCCCTGACGGCGCTCAACACGCCCGGCAACTGGGTGGCGCAGAGCGGCACCGGCAACCAGGACGCCGACGACGTCGTGCCCGACGCGCCCTTCCTGACCGATCCGCAGTCGCCGATCGCGGGCGTGACCTTCAGCATCGGCGGCGCGCCCGTGCTGGGCGTCACCTCGCTGAGCGTCGACGACGACGCCCGGCCGGAGGGCGAAAGCTTCACTTACACGCTCACGCTGACTGCGGCGGCCGCCGTCGACACCGTGGTTTCGCTGGCGGTTTCGGGCGCGGTCGACGACATCCAGGGCGTGCCCGCGAGCGTCACCGTGCTGGCCGGGCAGACCTCTGCCAGCTTCGTCGTCGACACCGCGCAGGACGCCGTCGTCGAGCCGGACGAGAGCTTCACCATCACCGCGACGCTCGGCGCCTCCTCGCAGCAGGCGACGGCGACGATCCTGAACGACGACGCCGCGCCCGTCGTCGTGCTCGGCGGCGTCACCATCCTCGAACAGGCGCAGTCGCTGCAGGGTTCGGTCGAAACCCCGGTCGCCACCAATTCGCTCAACGTCGCGCGCGTCGGCGGCTATCTCTCCGGCGACGGCGAGGCCGGCGCGGAATCGATCGCCTTCGATCCCGGCAGCGACCGCGCCTATGTCACCAACGGCGCGCAGGAGCGCATCGACATCCTCGATCTGTCGAACCCGCGCCTCCCGGCCAAGATCGGCTCGATCGATCTGGTCGCGACGCTGCCCGGCTTCGCCTATGGCGGCGTCAATTCGGTCGCGGTGCGCAACGGCGTGATCGCTGTCGCCGTCCAGAACGCCGATGGCGGCGAGAACGGCGTCGTCGCGCTCTATGACGCGGCCGGCGCGCTGATCAAGACGATCGAGGTCGGCGTGCTGCCCGACCAGCTCACCTTCAGCGCCGATGGCGGCCTGCTGGTCGTCACAAATGAAGGCACGCGTTCGCTCGATCTCTCGGGCGAGCCGACGATCGACGACGCCCAGGGCTCGATCAGCATCATCGCGATCACCGCCAATCCGGCCGATGCGGCGCTGCGCAACACCATCGGCTTCTCCTCGCTCGACCCGTTCAAGGCGGAACTCGCCGCGCTCGGCCTGAAGACGCCCGGCGCGACCGAGATCGAGGTCGAATCAGGCGTGCTGACCGGCACGATCGAGGTGCCCGAGGCGTCGGTCTCGCAGGACATCGAGCCGGAATACGCCGCGATCTCGGCCGACGGCACGAAGGCCTATGTCACGCTGCAGGAGATCAACGCCGTCGCCGTGATCGACCTGACCGACGCCGGCGCCGACCGGCCGGTCTCGATCCTGCCGCTCGGCTTCGTCGATTTCAGCCTGCCCGGCAACGAGGCGGACTTCTCCGACCGCGACGGCCCCGGCGGCGCAGCCTCGATCTCGGTCGGCAACGCGCCGATCAAGGGCCTGCTCCAGCCTGACGCGATCGCGACCTTCGAGGTCGGCGGCGAGAGCTACTTCATCACCGCCAATGAAGGCGACAGCCGCATCGTGGTCAGCGCCGCTTTTGAGGATCCGGCGATCAACGAGGCGCGCGCCTCCTCGCTGACCGATCCCGACGATCCCGATTACGCCCGCGTCAATGTCGACACGGTCTGGTCGAGCGCCGACGATCTCTACGCCTTCGGCGGCCGCGGCTTCTCGGTCTTCCGCCAGAATGCGGACGGCACCGTCGAGAAGGTCTCCGAAACCGGCGGCGATTTCGAGCAGATCATCGCGGCGCTGCCCAACGCCGCGGCCGTGTTCAACGGACAGAACGGCGGCGAGTTCGACGGCCGCTCCGACAACAAGGGCGCCGAGCCCGAGGGCGTCGTGGTCGGCGAGGTCGACGGCGTGCCCTACGCCTTCGTCTCGCTGGAGCGCATCGGCGGCGTCATGGTCTGGGACCTCTCGGTTCCCGAGACGCCGCGTTACGTCCGCTACATGGCCCCGACCTCCGAGGATTACGGGCCGGAGGTGATCACCTTCGTCAGCGCGCAGGACAGCCCAAACGGGCGCGCGCTGGTGATGACCGCCAACGAGATCAGCGGCAGCGTCACGGTCTACGAGGCCTCCAACATCACCCGCATCAGCGAGGTCCAGGGCGCCGGCAATGCGAGCCCCCTCGTCGGCCGCACCGTCACCGTCGAGGCGATCGTCGTCGGCGACTTCCAGAACGGCGACGCCGCGACGGGCCGCAATCTCGGCGGCTTCTGGCTGCAGGAGGAGAGCTTCGACGAGGACGGCAACCCGCTGACCTCGGAGGGCATCTTCGTCTCGCAAGGCGGCCTGCCGGCCGACGTCCAGATCGGCGACCGCGTCCGCGTCACCGGAACGGTCGCGGAAGCCTTCGGCAACACCGAGCTGAGCGCGTCCGCCATCGCGGTCGTCGAGGCCGGCGCCGTCGCCGACGTCAACACGATGGCGGTCGAGATCGATCTGCCGACGGCTGGCGTGCAGACCGCTTCCAACGGTTCCTATGTCGCCAATCTCGAAGCCTATGAGGGCATGCTCGTCCGCTTCCCCGAGACGCTGACGATCACCGAGCAGTTCAACCTAGACCAGTTCGGCGAGGTCAGGCTGACGCAAGGGGAGCGCCCGAACTCCTACACGGTCGACAACGACCCGAGCGTCGCCGGCTATGACGCGCATATCCGCGACATCGCCTCGCGCTCGATCGTGTTCGACGACGGCCGCAGCGTCTCGAACCCCAATCTCGACGACACCATCGTCGACGGCGACTACAACACCGCGACCGCGCCGCGGATGGGCGACACCATCACCGGCCTGACCGGCATCCTCGACTACGACTTCAACGCCTATCGCGTCCATGCGGTCGAGAACGGCCCTGGCGTCAACGACGTCGTCGCGGCCAATCCGCGCCCGGCGAGCTTCCCCGATGTCGGCGGCACGCTGAAGGTCGCGAGCTTCAACGTGCTCAACTACTTCACTACCCTCGACAACGGCCAGATGACCGCCAACGGCTTCGAGCCGCGCGGCGCCGAGACCGCCGCCGAGTTCCAGCGCCAGACCGACAAGCTGGTCAACACCATCCTGGCGCTCGACGCCGATGTGCTCGGCCTGATCGAGATCGAGAACAACTTCACCGAAGGCGCGAGCGGCAACGCGATCGAGTATCTCGTCGACCAGCTCAACACCGTCTCCGGCTCGTTCAAATATGACTGGGTCCGGCCCGGCCAGGCCTTCGTCGGCGGCGACGCGATCGCGGTCGGCTTCATCTACGACGTCACCTCGGTCAAGGTCTCGTTCGACAGCGAGGTCGCGATCCTCGACGACAGCGACGTCGATCCGGCGCTGCTGGCCCAGAGCTCGATCGGGGCGATCTTCAACGGGCCCAACACCAGCCGCGCGGCGCTCGCGGTGACCTTCGAGGAGCTCGCCACCGGCGGCGAGTTCACAGCCGCGGTCAACCACTTCAAGTCGAAGGGCGGTTCCGGGACCGGCGACGACGCCAACATCCTCGACGGCAATGGCGGCTGGAACAACCAGCGCACGCTCGCAGCCGAAGCCCTGATCGACTGGCTGGCGTCGAACCCGACCGGCAACGCCGACGAGGACGTCGTCGTGCTCGGCGACATCAACGCCTATGACAAGGAAGACCCGATCGACCGCTTCGTCGAGGCCGGCTTCACCGATCAGGGCGCCGGCGGCTACAGCTATGTCTTCGACGGCCAGAAGGGTTCGCTCGACCATATCCTGACCAATGGCAGCGCCTCGGCCCAGGTCACGGGCGTCGCCGACTGGCACATCAACGCCGACGAGGCCGATGCGCTCGACTACCAGCTCAACTTCAACGGCGACCTGACCACCAATGAGCGCGACCCGTCCTATTTCGACGCGGAAACCATCGCCCGCGTCTCGGACCACGACCCGATCATCATCGGCCTCGACCTGGCCGAGGAGCCGGTCTTCACGCTGCAGCTCCTGCATCTGGCCGATGGCGAGGCCGGCCTGCTCGCCGGCTCGACCGCCAAGCATCTGGCGGCGCTGGTCGACGCCTTCGAGGACGATTACGCCAACACCCTGACCCTTGCGGGCGGCGACACCTTCCTGCCCGGCCCGTTCCTGGCCGCCGGCACCGATCCCTCGGTGATCCCGACGCTCAACGCGGTCACCGGCTCGACCATCGCCGCCACCGGCGTCGTTCCGATCGGCGCCGTCGACACCGCGATCCATAATCTGGTCGGCGTCGAGGTCTCGGCGATCGGCAACCATGAATGGGATCTCGGCTCGACCGCCTTCGCCGGCAGCTTCGTCGCCGGGGGCGGCTGGGTCGGGGCGAACTACGCCCTGGTCTCGGCCAATCTCGACGTCTCGGGCGACAGCGCGATCCGCGGCGTCGCCGACAGGACGCTCGGCGGCGCGGCCGCCAACGATTTCATCTACGACGATCCGGCGACGCTGAAGGGCAAGATCGCCCCGGCGGTCGTGATCGAGAAGGGCGGCGAGCGCATCGGCATCCTCGGCGCGACCACCCAGATCTTGGAGTCGATCTCCTCGCCGACCGGCACCGAGATCAAGGGTTTCCCGACCGGGCCGGGCGCCAATGGCGAGGTCGACAACATGGCGCTGCTCGCCGCGCAGCTCCAGCCCATCATCGACCAGATGCGCGCCGACGGCGTCAACAAGATCATCCTCCAGGCCCATCTGCAGAACATCGCCAATGAGCGCCTGCTGGCGACCCTGCTCGACGGCGTCGACATCATCCTGGCGGCAGGCTCCAACACCCGTCTCGGCGATGCCGATGACGAGGCCGTCGCCTTCCCCGGCCATGCCGCGGACTTCGCCGACACCTATCCGCTCGTCGTCACCGACGCTGGCGGCGGCACCACGCTGATCGTCAACACCGACAACGAATACACCTATCTCGGCCGCCTCAAGGTCGATTTCGACAGCGAAGGCAACGTCCTCGTCGACAATCTCGCCGACGACGTCGCGATCAACGGCGCCTATGCCTCGACCGCCGAGAACGTCGCCGAGGCCTGGGAGACCACCGTCGACAATCTCGAGGCCACGGCCTTCGCGGAAGGCACCAAGGGCGACAAGGTCCGCGACCTTACCGACGCCGTCGGCGACGTCATCACCGTCAAGGACGGCAACGTCTTCGGCTTCACCGACGTCTATCTCGAGGGCGAGCGCGCCTTCGTGCGCAGCGAGGAGACCAATCTCGGTTCGCTGACCGCCGACGCCAACGCCTACGCACTGCGCCAGGCGCTCGGCGCCTCGGACGACGCCGTCATCGTCTCCTTCAAGAACGGCGGCGGCATCCGCGCCCAGATCGGCACGCTGTCGGCGCCCGATCCGGTCGACGGCTCCGTCGACAAGCTGCCGCCTCCGGCCAATCCGGACGCAGGCAAGCCGGAGGGCGGCGTCTCGCAGCTCGACGTCGAGAACTCGCTGCGCTTCAACAACCAGCTCATGGCCTTCGACACCACGGCGGCCGGCATCAAGGCGATCCTCGAGCACGGCGTCTCGGCAGGCACGCTGCAGGGCCGCTTCCCGCAGATCGGCGGCGTCGCCTTCTCGTGGGATCCCGATCTTCCGGCCGGCAGCCGCGTCTCCGACATCGCGCTGGTCGACGGCAATGGGCGCAGCTACGCGCTCTACGATGACGGCGTGCTTCAGGCCGGAGTGCCCGCGACCATCACCGTGGTGACGCTGAACTTCCTCGCCAATGGCGGCGACGGCTACCCGGCCAAGGCCAATGGCCAGAACTTCCGCTATCTCCTGAACGACGGCACCCTGTCGGCTCCGGTCGACGAGGCGCTCAACTTCACCGACCCGGCGGTGATCGCGGCCAACACGCCGGCCGGCACGACGCTGCTCGGCGAGCAGCAGGCGCTGGGCCAGTTCCTCGAGGAGTTCCACGGCACGCAGGAGACCGCCTTCGACGTCGCCGACACGGCCGTGCAGCTCGACGAGCGCATCCAGAACCTGAACTTCCGCGAGGACACCGTTCTGGCCGAGGTCAACGACGCCCCGGTCGTCTCCGGTCCGGTCGAACTGCAGGCCTCGCCTGAGGACGCCGCGATCACGATCACCACGGAGCAGTTGCTGGCGAACGCCAGCGACGGCGACGGCGACACGCTTTCGATCGCCAACCTCACCGCCTCCTCGGGCGTGCTGGTCGACAATGGCGACGGCACGTTCGGCTTCACGCCGGCCGCCAACGACTCGGGCTCCGTCAGCTTCAGCTATGACGTCACCGACGGCGTCGACACGGTCGCCACGGTCGCGACGCTGGACCTGACGCCCGTCAACGACGCGCCCATGCTGGCCAATGTCGGCGATCTGGCGACGGCCGAGGATATGGCGCTGTTCATCCGCCAGTCGCAGATCTGGGTCGCCTCCGACCCCGATCAGGCGGACGGCAAGGCGCAGAGCGTAACGCTGACGCTGCGCATCGACAGCGGCGAGGGCACGCTCAGCGCCATCCGCAGCGGTCTCAGCGGCGCGTTCGACATCTCCTCGCCCGATGGCGGCCGCACGCTCGTGATCACCACCCAGGCCGACCCCGGCGAGGGCGGCCGCGACGCCTACGCCATCCTCAACTCGCTGCTGCGCGGCGACAATTTCAACGAGGTCACCAACCGCAACGGCGTTGCCTTCGTCCCGGCGGCGAATTTCACCGGCGACGTCGCGATCAGCTACACGCTGAGCGACAACGGCAATTTCGGCGCCGGCGGCGCGCTGGCCGACAGCGGCGGCTTCACCATCGCCGTCTCCCCGGTCAACGACGCTCCGGAGCTCATCGCCAACACTCTCGATCCGCGCTTCGCCACGAGCGAACTGTTCCGCACGCTGGGTCTCGGCGACCTCGCGGCGATCGACCAGGATGGCGACGGCCTGACCTATACGCTGACCGGCCTGCCCACCGGAACGCTGCTGGTCAATGGCGAGATCGCCGGCGTCGGCACGCGCTTCACCCAGGCCGACATCGAGACCGGGCGGGTCACGCTGCTGGCCGGCGCTGTCACGCCGGACCCGGTCGCCATGGCCTCGGCCGGGGCATCGCCGGGCACAGGCTTCAGCTTCGCCGACGGCTTCGGATTCGCGCTGTCGGACGGCACACTGACGACGCAGGGCGTCTTCAACGCCGGCTATGAGGGCTTCGACACGGTCCAGACGGCGCCGCAGTTCGGCGGCTACTGGGGCGGGCGCGGCGATGACTACCAGCTCGGCACGGGCCGCACCAACGTCATGGTCGGCGGCAACGGCTCCGACACGCTGGTCGGGCAGGGCGGCAACGACCAGCTCAACGGCGGCAACGGCAACAGCCGGCTGTTCGGCCAGGACGGCAACGACCAGCTCAACGGCGGCAATCGCGACGACCTGCTCGACGGCGGCGACGGCAACGACATGCTCAACGCCAATGGCGGGAACAACATCCTGTTGGGCGGGGCCGGCAACGACACCCTCAACGCCGGCAATGGCGACGACTGGATGCATGGCGGCGACGGCAACGACACCATCAACGCCAATGGCGGCGACAACCGCATCAATGGCGGCGCCGGCAACGACCGGATCAACGCCGGAAACGGCGACGACACCATCATCGCCGGAGCGGGCAACGACGTGGTCTTCGCCGGTGGCGGGAACAACACGTTCCAGCTCGGCGGCGTCAAGGGCGCTCTCAGCGACGGCAACGACCAGTACACCGGCGGCAACCGCGCCGACACCTATGCGCTCTATCTCGATGACCGCGACGGCTGGGCCGCCGGCTTCGGCCGCGACACCATCAACGGCTTCAGGATCGCCGAGGGCGACCGTCTCCTGGCCTTCAATGGTCAGTCCGGCTTCTGGGACGATCCGGCCAAGTTGCTCGACCTGGCGCAGAGCGGCGGCATAACCGGCGCGCGGTCGCGCGATGGCGGCGACCTGACGCTGGTCTTCGCTGAAGGCGCCGCGCAGGAATCGACGCTGACTCTGAAAAGCTTCTTCTGGGACAATGAGCGTTTCCTCTCATCCTCCGAAAAGAACGCGGCGAGGGGCGCCGAACTCAGCGCGACCGATCTCGCCGGCATCCTCCAGGATGTCATCAGGGATGGCGGCGAGGTCGGCGTCTCCGGACCCGACTTCCTGAAGAAGGCGCATGACCATATCGCCAACGACTTCCTGCTCTGAGGGCGTCGCGGGCGGCGACGCTCGCCGGCCACGGTGGCTCGCCGGTTTCGGCGAGGATTGAATTCACTGGATGGCGCGCGCTGACAGGCTCTTGGGCCTGGCGGCGCGCGCTGCTATGTGGCGTTATGCGGTTGGACGAGTGAAGACCTGAATGGCCAGACATCCCAGCCCACCGTCGAAAGGCGGTCCAGTCGTCGGGGCGGCGCTGGCCGCATGTCGCGGTCCGTTCATGGCGGTCGCCGCCTTCTCCGGCGTGATCAACCTGCTGATGCTGAGCGGCTCGCTCTATATGCTGCAGGTCTATGACCGGGTGCTGACCTCGCGCAGCCTGGCGACGCTCGTCGGCATCTCGCTGCTGCTGCTGGCGGCCTATGCGCTCCAGGGTCTCCTGGATGCGGTCCGCACGCGGATGCTGGCGCGGATCGGCGCGATCTTCGACGAACAGGTCTCGCCGCGCGCCTTCGCCGCGACGCAGATCCTGCCGCTGGCCGGGGCGCGACGCGAGCAGGCGATGCAGCCGCTGCGCGATCTCGACCAGATCAGGAGCTTTCTCGGCTCGCTCGGGCCGACGGCGCTGTTCGATCTGCCATGGATGCCGCTGTTCTTCGCTGGCTGCTTCCTGCTGCATCCCTGGCTGGGGTGGCTCGCCGTTGCCGGCGGCCTCGTCATCGTCGGCGTGATGTTGCTGACCGAGGCGCGCAGCGCGAAAGCCGTCAGGGCGCAGACGATCAGCGGCGTGCGCCGGCAGGCGATCGCCGAGGCGAGCCAGCGCAACGCCGAGACGATCGCCGCGATGGGCATGGCCGGCAGCTTTCGCGAACGCTGGCGGGCCGGCAATCTCGAACATGTCCGCGACGGGCTCGCCACCACCGACGCCGCCGGCGGCCTCGGCGCTTTCGCCCGGGTTTTCCGGATGATCCTGCAATCGGCGGTGCTCGGGCTTGGCGCCTATCTGGTGATCCGCGGCGAGATGTCGGCCGGCGCGATGATCGCTGCCTCGATCATGACCTCGCGCGCGCTGGCCCCGGTGGAGATCGCGGTCGCTCACTGGAAGGGGTTCACGGCGGCGCGGCAGGGTTACGCCCGGCTCGCCCAGACGCTCTCCGCGCCGGCGCTGACCGAGCGCGAACGGCTGAGCTTGCCGGCGCCCCGGCTGCACGTCGGCGCCAATGATCTCGTCGTCGCCGCGCCCGGCCGCAGCCAGCCGATCCTGAAGGGTGTTTCGCTTCATCTCGTCGCCGGTCAGGCGCTCGGCGTCATCGGCCCCAGCGCGTCGGGCAAATCGACGCTGGCGCGGGCTCTGGTCGGCGTCTGGCGGCCGCTCAAGGGCGAGGTCAGGCTGGACGGGGCCGCGCTCGACCAATGGGACGCGGGCGAGCTCGGCCGCCATCTCGGCTATCTGCCGCAGGACATCGAGCTTTTCGCCGGCTCCGTCGCCGAGAACATTGCGCGCTTCGATCCGGCGGCCGCGCATGCGGCGATCGTCGAGGCCGCGATGCAGGCCGGCGCGCATGAGCTCATCCTGCGGCTGGAGCAGGGCTATGACACGCAGATCGGCGAGGGCGGCGCAGCCCTGTCCGGCGGCCAGCGCCAGCGCATCGCCCTGGCGCGGGCGCTGTTCGGCAATCCGTTTCTCGTGGTGCTCGACGAGCCAAACTCGAACCTCGACCATGATGGCGACGAGGCGCTCACTGCCGCGATCCGGGGCGTCCGGGCGCGCGGCGGCGCCGTCGTCGTTGTCACGCACCGGCCGGCCGCGCTCGCCGGCGTCGATCAGGTCGCGCTGATGACCGAGGGCGTCATCAAGTCGATCGGCCCGAAGGACCGCGTGCTCCAGCAGATCATGCGGCAGGGCGGGATGCCCGCCGTCCAGAAGCAGGAGGCCGCGTCATGACGGAGGGCGCTGAAGCGCGCCCGCGCTCCGAGTTCCGCGGCTCCCTGCGCGGGCTCGGGATCGTCGGCGCCTCGGTCATTCTCCTGTTCTCGGGAACGATCGGCCTGTGGGCGACCACCGCCCCGTGGTCCGGCGCGGTGGTCGCGTCCGGCCAGTTCGTGGTCGACGGCAACGTCAAGAAGGTCCAGCACGCGACCGGCGGCGTCGTCGGCGAACTCGCGGTCCGCGAAGGCGCCCGCGTCGGCGAGGGCGACCTGCTGATCCGGCTCGACGACACCGTGACGCGGGCCAATCTGCAGATCGTGGTCAAGCAGCTCGACCAGCTCGCCGCGCGCCGCGCAAGACTGGAGGCCGAGCGCGACCGGCGCGAGGAGATGTCGGTTCCCGCCGAACTGGCCGGCCGCCGGTCCGATCCGGAGATCGCGGAGCTGCTTGCCGGCGAGCAGGCCCATTTCGCCGCGCGCCAGGCCGCCCGGACGGGGCAGAAGGACCAGCTCGGCCAAAGGCTGAACCAGCTCAGGGACGAGATCCTCGGGCTCGCCTCGCAGCAGGAATCGCGCGACCGGCAGGCGGTGCTGATCGCCGCCGAGCTCGCCGGCGTGCGCGGCCTCTACAAGGCCAATCTCGTGCCGATCACCCGCCTCAACGCGCTGGAGCGCGAGGGCGCGGCGCTCGACGGCCAGAAGGGCCAGCTCATCGCCAGCACGGCCCAGGCCGAGGGCAAGATCGCCGAGACGCGGCTGCAGATCATCCAGATCGACGCCGATCTCGCCGCCGAGGTGATGCGCGAGTTGCGCGATATCCAGGGCAAGAGCGCCGAACTCGTCGAACGGCGCGTCGCGGCGGAGGACCAGCTCCGGCGCGTCGAAATCCGCGCGCCCAGCGCAGGCTTCGTCCACCAGCTCGCGGTCCACACCATCGGCGGCGTGCTGCCGCCGACCGAGCCGGCGATGCTCATCGTCCCGGTCGAGGAGGCGCTGCAGCTCGAGGCGCGGGTGATGCCCCAGGACGTCGACCAGATCGCCATCGGCCAGGAGGCGCGCGTGCGCGTCCATGCCTTCAACCAGCGCACCACGCCGGAGATCAGCGGGGTCGTCTCGCGCATCTCGGCCGATATCAGCCGCGACGCCCAGACCGGCGCGAGCTTCTACACCATCCGCGTCAAGGCGACGCCCGCCGAAATCGAGCGTCTCGGCCAGGTCCGGCTGATCGCCGGCATGCAGGCGGAGGTCTTCGTGCGCACGGCGGAACGGACCCCGCTGGAATTCCTCCTGCGGCCGCTGCGCGACCAGTTCGAGAAGGCGTTCCGCGAGCGCTGACCCGGCAGGCGGGCTTCGGAACCGGCCCCGAAACGCGGCAGGACAAGCGATCGAGCGCCGCTTCGGGTCGCTGTCGGCGGCATCCGACGGTCCCTGAGGCGCCCCCCTTGACCTTACCATGATGGGAAGGCCCATATGCCTTGCCATCATGGTTTGGAGACACCCTATGTCCACGATTGCGATGGCGGGCGATGCGGTTTCGCGTCTGGCCCGACTTGATGTCCCGGTTTCCGGCATGAGCTGCGCCTCCTGCGTCGGCCGCGTCGAGCGCGCCATCGCGGCGGTCAGCGGCGTCGAGGCCGCGGCCGTCAATCTCGCGACCGAGCGCGCGCAGGTCACCGTGGCGCGTGGCGAGGTCGAGGCGGGCGCGATCGGGCAGGCCATCCGCGCGGCCGGTTACGAGCCTGCCGAAACCGAAATCGTGCTCTGCGTCGCAGGCATGAGCTGCGCCTCCTGCGTCGGGCGGGTCGAGCGGGCTCTGAAGGCCGAGCCGGGCGTGATCGAGGCCAGCGTCAACCTGGCGACGGGTCGGGCCGTGGTCCGCCTGCTCGGGAGCTCCGAGGCCGGGCCCGCTCTCGTGGCGGCGCTCGGCGCGGCCGGCTACGAGGCCGAGCGCGTGCGCGACGCGGCCGACACGGCCGATCGCGAGCAGCGCGCGCGCGAGACCGAGCAGAGCAGCCTGCGCCGGGCCGCGCTCGTCGCGGCGGCGGCGACCCTGCCGTTGCTGGTCTTCGAAATGGGCGCGCATCTGTCGGAGACGCTCCACCATGGTCTCGCAAACAGCATCGGCGCGTTCAACGTCAAGCTGCTGTCCTTCGTCCTCGCCGGTTTCGTGATCGCTGGCCCGGGCTTCCGCTTCATCCGGACGGGTTGGCCGGCGCTGTTGCGGGGCGCGCCCGACATGAACGCGCTCGTTGCGCTCGGTACGAGCGCGGCGTTCCTCTATTCGGCGGTCGCCACCTTCGCGCCCGCCCTTCTGCCGGGCGGCGTCGGCGGCACCTATTTCGAAACCGCCGCGGTGATCGTGACGCTGGTCCTGATCGGGCGCTGGATCGAGGCCCGCGCCAAGGGCGGGACGAGCGAGGCCATTCGCCGGCTGGTCTCGCTGCAGGCCAGATCCGCGCGCGTGCTACGCGACGGCATCGAGCGCGATCTCCCGATCGAGGCCGTCATTCAAGGCGACATCGTGATCATGCGGCCTGGCGAGCGCGTGCCGGTCGATGGCGAGGTCGTCGACGGGGCCTCCCATGTCGACGAGGCGATGATCACCGGGGAGGCCGCTCCGGTGCGAAAGGGGCCGGGCTCCCCGGTCACCGGCGGCACGGTCAACGGCGCGGGCTCGTTCCGGTTCACCGCGCGCAGGGTCGGCGCGGACACGCTGCTGGCGCAGATCGTGCGGACCGTGCAGGCGGCCCAGGGCGCGAAGCTGCCGGTCCAGGCGATGGTCGACACCGTCACGATGTGGTTCGTGCCGGCCGTGATCGGCCTGGCGGCGCTCACCTTCGCGCTCTGGCTCGCTTTCGGCCCCAGCCCCGCCCTCTCCCATGCGCTCGTCAACGCGGTCGCCGTGCTGATCATCGCCTGTCCCTGCGCCATGGGGCTTGCGACGCCGACCTCGATCATGGTCGCCACCGGCAAGGGGGCCGAGCTCGGCATCCTGTATCGCCGCGGCGACGCCTTGCAGGGGCTGAAGGACGCCGGCGTCGTGGCGCTGGACAAGACCGGCACGCTGACCAGAGGCCGGCCCGAACTGACCGACATCGCGGTTGCGGACGGATTCGCCGAAGCGGACGTGCTGCGGCTGGTCGCGTCGGTCGAGACGCGCTCTGAGCATCCTGTCGCCGCCGCCATCGTCGCGGCGGCGCGGCAGCGCGGGCTGGCGCTGGCGGAGCCGGCGGATTTCGTCGGCGAGCCCGGCCTCGGCGTCAGGGCCGTGGTCGAGGGCCGGATGGTCGAGGTCGGCGCGGACCGGCTCATGCACCGGCTTGGGCTCGATCTCGCGGTCTTCGCCGCCGCGGCCGCGCAACTTGGCGACGCCGGCAAGACGCCGCTCTACGCCGCGATCGACGGCAGGCTCGCCGCCATCATCGCCGTCGCCGATCCGATCAAGGAGACGACGCCGGCCGCCATCGCGGCTCTGCACCGGCTCGGCTTGCGCGTCGTGATGATCACCGGCGACAACCGGCGGACGGCGCAAGCCGTCGCCGGGCGGCTCGGCATCGACGAGGTGGCGGCCGAGATCCTGCCGACCGGCAAGGCGGACGCGGTGGCGAAGCTCCAGGCGGGGGGCGTCAGGGTCGCCTTCGTCGGCGACGGCATCAACGACGCGCCCGCTTTGGCGCAGGCGGATGTCGGGATCGCCATCGGCACGGGCACCGATATCGCCATCGAAAGCGCCGACATCGTCCTGATGTCCGGCGATCTCGGCGGCGTGGCGACGGCGATCGCGCTGTCGCAGGCGACCATCGCCAACATCCGCCAGAACCTGGTCTGGGCCTTCGGCTACAACGCTCTGCTGATTCCGGTGGCGGCCGGCGCGCTCTACCCCGCCTTCGGCCTGCAGATGTCGCCGATCTTCGCCGGGTTCGCCATGGCCCTGTCGAGCGTCAGCGTGCTCGCCAACGCGCTGCGGCTGAAGCGCTTCGGCGGGCGGGACATGCGCCCCGCCATCGTCGAATGATCATCACGGGCCATCGGGGATCGACAACATGAACATCGGACAGGCTGCGTCCGCCTCGGGCGTGAGCGCGAAGATGATCCGCTATTACGAGAGCATCGGGCTGATCCGGCCGCCGAGCCGGACCGACGCCGGCTATCGCGTCTACAGCCCGGAGGGCGTTCACGAACTGCGCTTCACCCGGCGCGCCCGCGCCCTCGGTTTCTCGGTCGCCGAGGTGCGTGAATTGCTGGCGCTTTGGCGCGACAAGAACCGGGCGAGCGCCGACGTGAAACGCCTGGCCACACAGCATGTCCGCGATCTCGAAACCAGGATCGCCGAACTCCAGGCGATGTCCGGGACGCTGCGGCACCTCGCCCTGAACTGTCATGGCGACGGGCGGCCGGACTGCCCGATTCTGGCTGATCTCGCCGAGCCCGAGGCGCCGCCCGGCAAGCGGCCGCCGGCGCGGTCTTCGCGGCGGGCGACGCCCGAACCGGGATAGCGCGCCGTCGCGCAGCGTCATGGTCGGGAGGATCTGGAGCGGGCGATCGGGATCGAACCGACGACATTCAGCTTGGGAAGCTGACGTTCTACCACTGAACTACGCCCGCGCGGCCGTTTGTCGGGAGGGCCCGCAGCCAGCGTCGCGATACATAGCGGCATCGCCGGAGCAAGTCACCATCGAAGTCGCCGTCGCCGCCATCGGGTCCGGAGTCGGCGCGCTCGGCGTCATCTCGCATTCATCGACGCGCGCGCAGTCTAGGTGGGTCGACGCTGTGTCCGGCCGGGCGGGCCGGAGGCTGTTTCACGGAGAATCACCAATGCGCAAAGCTGACATCGCTCGCGCCGGGCTGCTCGCCATCACGCTGGCCGTCTCGGCATCGTCCGCCTCCGCACAGGCAATCGAGTTCGGGCCCGGCGGGCTGCGCGTCGATCCCGGCTTCGAGCCCCGCGAGCGGTTGCCGCCTCCGCCGCGCTTCGACGGCATTTCGGAGCGCGAGGCGGTGCGCATCGCGCGCCGGCAGGGCGTCGACGAGGTCGAGCGCGTCCGCGAGACGCCGCGCGGCTGGATCATCTCGGGGACCGACAGCGAGGGCGAGGACATCCGCGTCGTCATCTCGCGCGACGGCGAGGTCATCGACGTCAGGTGAGCGGGGGCGAACCCCGGCCGCCACGACGGCGCGGCCTGTCCGGGCGCGTCGCCCAGCGCAAGGCCGCGAGATAGCTGCCGAGCAGGACGGGGACGCCCGCCATGGCGGCGAGATGGATGATGTTCATGCCGTGAACATGGCGGATGAATGCAGTGCAATTGCGGCGCTGCAGCAAGGCGCGCCCGGCGCGGCCTTGACGTCAGTCGCGAAAATGCTTCGAGAGCTTCAGGGCCTGGCCCTGGTAGTTCGACTTCAGCCCCACGCCGTAGAGCGCCTCAGGGCGGGCCGCCATCGCCTCATAGACCAGCCGCCCGACGATCTGCCCGTCCTCGATGATGAAGGGCACGTCGCGCGAGCGCACCTCCAGCACGGCGCGCGCGCCGCGCCCGCCCGCCGCCGCATGGCCGAAGCCGGGATCGAAGAAGCCGGCGTAATGCACCCGGAATTCGCCGACCAGCGCATCGAACGGCGTCATCTCGGCGGCGAAATCGGGCGGCACATGCACCGCCTCCTTCGATGCCAGGATGTAGAACTGGTCGGGATCGAGGATCAGCGAGCGGGTCTCGTCGGCCGGGATCGGCTCCCAGAATTCCGAGGCGCGATAGGCCCCGACGCGATCGACATCGATCAGCGCGGTGTGGTGCTTGCCGCGATAGCCGATCAACCCGTCGAAGCCGGACAGATCGACGCTGACGGCGACGCCGCTCTGGAAGGAGGGTTCGGCCGCGCCGACCAGCGTTTCGCGCTGATGCAACTCGCCCAGCGCCCGGTCGTCGAGCCGCGTCTCGCCGGCGCGGAAGCGGATCTGCGAAAGCCGCGAGCCCGGCCGCACCAGCACGGGAAAGGTGCGCGGCGAAATCTCGATGAAGAGCGGGCCCTCATAGCCGTCCTCGACGAGATCGAACTCGCGGGCGCGGTCGGTGATGACGCGGGTGAAGACGTCAAGCCGGCCGGTCGAGCTTTTCGGGTTGGCGGCTGCGCGCAGCCCGGGCGGCAGGGCGAGACCTTCCATCAGCTCGGCGACATAGACGCAGCCCGTCTCCAGCACCGCGCCCTGCGTCAGGTCGATCTCGTGCAGGGCGAGCGTCTCAAGCCTTGCCTGCACCAGCCGGTCCGGTCCGGGCAGGAAGCTCGCGCGCACGCGCCAGGCACGGGTTCCGAGCCTGAGATCGAGGCTGGCCGGCTGGATCTGGCCCTCGGCCGGCGGCCGGGCGAGCCGGATCACGCCCCCATCGATGAAGGCGCGGATGCGGCTGTCGGGCTGGATGCCGGGCGAGATGGGCAGCATGCGATGAATGACCCTGTTGCTTGCAGAGCTAGCGAAACCGTCCGCAAAGGCCAAGCCGGCCCGGCGGCTCAGCCCGGCTCGGCAAAGGTTGTCCACGCGAGAATCATCCGGCTGCCGGCCGTCGCCAGCGTCAGCGCCGCAAAGCCGTAGGCGAGCCAGGCGAATTGGCCCGGCCACAGCATCATCGCGGCGAAGCAGGCGATGGTCTCCGCGCCTTCCGCGAGGCCTGCGGTGAAATAGAGCGATTTCGCGCCGCGCTGCACCGTGGTCATGCCGCGCTTGGCCGCCATGATCGCGAAGGCGAGGAAGCTCGCGCCGTTGACGTAGAAGGCAAACAGCAGGATCGCCGCCGGCAGCGCGTTGGCCGCGGGGTCGCGCAGCGCGAAGGCCAGCGGCGCCGCGCCGTAGAAAATGAAATCGCAGGTGATGTCGAGATAGCCGCCGCGATCTGTCGGCTTCGTGGCCCGCGCCAGCGCCCCGTCGAGCCCGTCGCAGAGCCGCGACAGGGCGAGCAGGACAAGGCCCGCGAGGTCGTGCCCCAGCGCGATCGCCGCCGCGCAGCCGAGCCCGAGCGTCAGACCCGCCAGCGTCGCCTGATCGGCATGGAAGCCGGCGCGCGCCAGCCTGCGCCCGAGCGCGTCGAGCGGTGGATCGATCAGGGGGCGCAGCCGGCCGTCGAACATGGCTTTCCGAAACGATGCCGCGAGGTCAGGATTGACGCTGTGGCCAGTGCGCCCATAACAGAAGCGCGTCCCGCCGGCCATAATCGCGGCAGGCGGCGCGATCCAGCGACGGAGCCTTGGCGATGTATCAGGCGGAGACGCATGGCGTGCGCGTGACCGCCGCGCCGAAATTCATGGAAGGCGAATCCTCGCATGCGCAGGGCCGCTATTTCTGGGCCTATGGCATCGAGATCGTGAACCTCTCGGAGAAGACCGTGCAGTTGATGACGCGGCACTGGTTCATCACGGACGGGCGCGGCGAGGTCCATGAGGTGCGCGGCGAGGGCGTCGTCGGCCAGCAGCCGGTGCTGCGGCCGGGCGAGGCCTTCAGCTACACCTCGGGCTGCCCGCTGACTACGCCGGACGGCTCGATGCGCGGCTTCTACGCCATGCTGGGCGAGGACGGCGTCGTCTTCGATGTCGAGGTGCCGCTGTTCCCGCTCGATTCCCCCTATGTGAAGAAGGTCCTGCATTGACCGCCGCCACCGCCATCGCCGCCGTCGGCCAGCGCTATGCGCCGCTCGACATGCTGGCCCGTCTCGTCGCCTTCGACACGGTCAGCCACAAATCCAATCTCGACCTGATCGCCTTCGTCGAGGATTACCTGTCCGGCTGGGGCGTCGCCTCCGTCCGCTTCCCCAATGCGGCCGGCGACAAGGCCGCGCTCTTCGCCACCATCGGCCCGCAGGATCGCGGCGGCGTGCTGCTGTCGGGCCACACCGACGTCGTGCCGGTCGAAGGGCAGGCCTGGAGCCGCGATCCCTTCACGCTGCATGTCGCGGACGGCAAGGCGTATGGGCGCGGCGCGGTCGACATGAAGGGCTTTGTCGCGCTGGCGCTGGCCTTGGTGCCGGATTTCCTGGCGGCCGGCCTGAAGACGCCGATCCACCTGTTCTTTTCCTATGACGAGGAGGTCACCTGTCTCGGCGTCGTCGACGGCATCGCCCGGATGGGGCTCGATCTGCCGAAGCCCCGCGCGGTGATCGTCGGCGAGCCGACCTCGCTCGAACTCGCTGACGCGCATAAGGGCATCCGCACCTTCTTCACCACGGTCACGGGGTTCCCGGCGCACTCGTCAAAGCCACATCTCGGCGCCAGCGCCGTCCATGCCGGCACGCGGCTCGCCGCCGAGCTGGTCAGGATCGCCGATGAGCGCGAAGGCGAGCTCGACCCGAGCGGGCGTTTCGATCCGCCCTACGACACAGTCCATGTCGGAAAATTCCATGGCGGCATTGCCCGCAACATCCTGGCCGATCGCTGCGACCTGTCCTGGGAGGTGCGCACCCTGCCGGGCTCCGATCCCGACGACGTGCCGGCGCGTTTCGCGGCGCTCTCGGCCGACGTGCTGGCCCGCATGCGGAAAACCGCGCCCTCGGCGAAGATCGAGACGGTGATGAGTTCGGACGTGCCCGGTCTCGCGCCCGATCCCGGATCGGAGGCCGAGACGCTGGTGATGCGGCTCGCCGGCCGCAACCGCACCATCGCGGTGGCCTACGCCACCGAGGCCGGGCATTTCCAGCGCGCCGGCCTGCCGACCATCGTCTGCGGCCCGGGCTCGATCGACCAGGCGCACCAGCCCGACGAATACATCACGCTGGAGCAGTTTTCCGCCGGCGAGGCCTTCATGCGCCGGCTGATGGCGGAGTGCCGAACCTGATCGCGCCTTGACGGCGGTGGCCTACTCCGCCGCTTTCGGCATCGCCAGCGCGGCGGGCGAACCGTCGCGCAGTTTTGCCAGCAACTGCGCCTCTTCGGCCTTGGCCGCCTTGAGGTGGCGTTCCTTGACATGGCCGAAGCCACGGATTTTTTCCGGGATCGCCGCCAGCGCCACGCAGAGCGCATGGTTCTCGGGGGTCAGCTTCGCCAGGAGGTCGCCGAGCAGCGCCTCATAATCCGCGATCAGGCCGCGCTCGGTCTTGCGCTCATGGCTGTAGCCAAAGATGTCGAAGGCCGTGCCGCGCAGGCCCTTCAGCTTCGAGAGCAGGCCGAAGGCCGGCATCATCCAGGGGCCGAAGGTCATCTTGCGCGGCACGCCGGTGCTCGGATCGACCTTCGCCAGCAGCGGCGGGGCGAGGTTGAACTCGTAGCGCAGCGGCTTGCCCGCGGCGTCGGTCGCCTCGAACGTCGCCTCGACCTGCTTCTGGAAGGAGCCGTCGGCATAGAGGCGGGCGACCTCGTATTCGTCCTTGTAGGCCATCAGCTTGAAGAGATAGCGCGCCACCGTCTCGGTCAGAGCCTGCTGGCCTGGTAGGACGGCCGCTTCCTTGGCCTGCACGCCCGCGACGAGGTCGCGATAGCGGTTGGCGTAGGCCGCGTTCTGGTAGCCGGTCAGGTAGCCGGCGCGGCGGGCGATGATCTCGTCGAGCGATTCCGAGATCTGGCGCGCCTGCGTCGGGGCCTTGGCCTCCGAAAGCGCTGCCAGCAGGGCGGCCGGATCATGCGCGGCTCGGCGGCCGAGCTCGAAGGTCTGCAGGTTCATCGGCACGGCTTCGCCGTTGAGCTCGATCGCGCGCGTCAGCGCCTCGCGCGACAAAGGCACGCCGCCGAACTGCCAAGCGTAGCCGAGCATAAACATGTTGGCGGCAATCGCATTGCCGAGGAAGGCGACGGCGGCGGCCGTGGCGTCGACGAAATGCGTCTGCTCGCGGCCGGCCGAGGACAGGATCGAGCGCTTGATCCGCTCCACCGGCAGCGAGAAATCGGCGTTGCGGGTGAAATCGCCCGGCATGCTCTCGGCCGTGTTGACGACGACGACGGAGCCTGCGGGCTTGACCGCGCCGAGCACCTTCTTGGAGCCGGTTACGGTGAGATCGCAGCCGAGCACGAGATCGGCCTGGCCGGCCGAGACGCGGATGGCGTGGATGTCCTCGGGCGTCGGCGCGAGCTTGACGTGGCTGAAGACCGCGCCGCCCTTCTGGGCGAGGCCGGCCATGTCGATCATGCCGCAGCCCTTGCCCTCGAGATGGGCCGCCATGCCGAGGATCGCGCCGATGGTGACGACACCGGTGCCGCCGACGCCGGTGACGATGACGGCGTAGCTGCGCGTCAGCGCCGGAACCAGCGGCTCGGGCAATTCGCCTGCGCCGAAGGCCGAGGCATCGAGGCGCTTGGGAGCCGCCTTCTTCGGCCGTGCGCCGTGCACGGTGACGAAGGACGGGCAAAACCCCTTGATGCAGGAGAAATCCTTGTTGCAGTTCGACTGGTCGATCTGGCGCTTGCGGCCGAATTCGGTCTCCAGCGGCTGCACCGAGACGCAGTTCGACTGCACGCCGCAATCGCCGCAGCCCTCGCAGACCAGTTCGTTGACGATGACGCGCTTGTCGGGGTCGGCCATCGTGCCGCGCTTGCGGCGGCGGCGTTTTTCGGTGGCGCAGGTCTGGTCGTAGAGCAGCAGCGAGACGCCGGGAACCTCGGCAAGCTCGCGCTGCACGGCGTCGAGATCGTCGCGGTGGTGCATCGTCGTGCCCGGCGGCCATTGCGTGCCGGGCGGGTATTTTTCGGGATCGTCGGCGACGACGGCGATGCGGGATACGCCCTCGCCGGCGATCTGGCGGGCCATCTGGTCGGGGGTGAGGTGCCCCTCGGCCTGCTGGCCGCCGGTCATCGCGACCGCGTCGTTATAGAGCAGCTTGTAGGTGATGTTGACGCCGGCCGCGACCGCCCAGCGGATCGCGAGCGAGCCGGAATGGGTGTAGGTGCCGTCGCCGAGGTTCTGGAAGACGTGCTTTCGCGTCGAGAACGGCGCCTCGCCGACCCAGTTCGCGCCCTCGCCGCCCATCTGGGTGAAGCCGGTGGTGTCGCGGTCCATCCACTGCACCATGTAGTGGCAGCCGATGCCGGCATAGGCGCGCGAGCCCTTGGGCACCACGGTCGAGGTGTTGTGCGGGCAGCCCGAGCAGTAATAGGGCGTGCGCTTGGCGATTTCCTGCGCCTCGGCGAGACGGCCCTGCGCGGCGGCGATCTCCTCGAGCTTCGCGCGCAAGGCGGGATCGTCCTGATATTGCAGCAGGCGTGCGCCGAGCGCGATCGCGACGTCGTTGGGGTCGAGCGCGCCATGGACCGGGAACAGCCATTCGCCGTTCTCGTCCTTCTTGCCGATCACCATCGGCTGCTGCGCCGAGCCGTAAAGCTCCTCGCGGACCTGGACCTCGATCAGCGAGCGCTTCTCCTCGACGACCATGACGAGGTCGAGCCCGGACACGAAGCTCTTCAGCTCGGAGGGGTCGATCGGCCAGGGGCAGGCGACCTTGAACAGGCGGATGCCGAGATCGTTCGCCCGGACCTCGTCGATGCCGAGTTCCTCGAAGGCCTGGCGCACGTCGAGATAGGATTTGCCGACGGTGATGATGCCGATGCGCGGCTGCCTGCCGCCATGGGTGATGGTCTGGTTGAGGCCGTTGGCGCGCAGATAGGCCAGGATCGCGGCCCGCTTGTGGATGTGGAGGCGCTTCTCCTGGTCGAGGAAATCGAGTTCGCGGCGGATGCTCAGGCCACCGGGCGGCATCTCGAAATCATCCGGGATGACGACCTTGACCCGTTCGACGTCGCCATCGACGGACGCAGTCGATTCGATGTTGTCCTTGACGCATTTGATGCCGACCCAGACCGAGGCGAAGCGCGACAGCGCCAGCCCGTGCAGGGAATAGTCCATGATCTCCTGCACGCCGGCGGGGTTCAGGATCGGCATCATCCGGTCGACGAAGACGAATTCGGTCTGGTGGGCGTTGGTCGAGGATTCGGCGGTGTGGTCGTCGCCCATCAGGCAGATCACGCCGCCATGGGGCGAGGTGCCGGCCATATTGCCGTGGCGGAAGACGTCGCCGGTGCGGTCGACGCCCGGGCCCTTGCCGTACCAGAGCGCGAAGACGCCGTCATATTTGCCTTCGCCCTGCAATTCGGCCTGCTGCGTGCCCCAGACGGCCGTCGCCGCGAGGTCCTCGTTGAGGCCGGGCGTGAAGACGATCTCGGCACCCTTGAGATGCTTGCCGGCGCGCGCGAGCTGCTGGTCGAGCCCGCCCAGCGGCGAGCCGCGATAGCCCGAGACGAAGCCCGCCGTATTCAGCCCGGCGCGGCGGTCGCGCTCCTTCTGCACCATCAGCATGCGGGCGATGGCCTGCGTGCCGTTCAGGAAGATGCGCTGCTTGGCGAGGTCGTATTTGTCGTCGAGCGCGACCTCGCGCAGGGCGTTGGGGCGGGCCTGCCCGTCCGATGTCGCCTGGGTCTTCATCTCGGCCATGGCCGACCTCCCACGATCGTCCCGTTTCCAGAATATGGGGCCGGTTGCTCCAGCCTCCAAGCCGGCGTCGGCTGGCTTTAAATTATGTCAGTAATGCTGACATAAATCGGGCGAGGGGTCAAATCACCCTGGGACACTTCCAGTCTGGCCGAAGCGCCGCGATTTGGCCCCGATTTCGCGGGATGGCTGTCGTCGCCGCGATTGCGCCGGGACGCGGTGCATTCACAATGCGTTAACCATGATGCCGCCAGCTTTAGGTCTCATCCGAAGGACATTGCCCTTGACGCGCCGCGCCCCCGTTCCGGCCCTGCTCGCCTGTCTCGGCGCAGGTCTCTCATTCGCCTCGCCGGCGCAGGCGCATCCTCATGTCTTCGTCTCGGCGCGCGCCGAGATCCTCTATGCGCCGGATGGTGCGGTCACCGGGCTGAGGCATGTCTGGAGCTTCGACGAGGGCTATTCGGCCTATATCACGCAGGGTCTGGACAAGAACGGCGACGGCAAGCTCTCAAGCGACGAACTGGCGGAGCTCGCCAAGGTCAACATGGAATCCCTGCCCGAGGTCGGCTTCTTCACCGTCGCCAAGGCCAATGGCAAGACGCAGGAATTCGGCCAGCCGAGCGGGGCGGGTCTCGCCTTCGAGAACAAGATTCTGACCCTGACCTACACCTTGCCGCTGAAGACGCCGGCGACCGCGAACCGCTCCTTCGGCATCGAGATCGGCGATCCGAGCTATTTCGTCGCCTTCGACATCGCCGACAAGCCCGACGCCGTGGTGGCGCGGGATGCGCCCAAGGGCTGCGTCGTGCGCGTCGCCCGTCCGCCCAAGCTCGCCGCCGACGTCCAGCAGAAGCTGGCGCAGGAGGACATCACCGCGACGCCCGACATGAGCGGTTTCCAGGTGACGACGCGCGCGCTGGTGGCATGTCCCTGAGCGCGCCGCGGCCAGCCTCGCTCGCCTGGCCGGCGCTGTCGCGCCGCCTGATCGTCGCCACCATCGCGCTGATCGTCGTCGCGGCCGCATTGGCGGCGATCGCCGCGGTCATCGCCGCCTGGAGCCCGCCGCCTCCACCTCCGCCGCGCAACCCTTTTGGCACGGCGCTGCCGCGCGAGGCGCTGCCCTCGACGACGGGGCTCGGGGGCCTGCTGCTAGCCTGGCAGTCGAGTTTTTACCGTGACCTGAACGCCGCCCTGAAGGCGATCGGCCAGAGCCCGGCGGCGCTGTGGAGCCTGCTGGCGCTCGCCTTCGGCTATGGCGTGTTCCATGCCGCCGGGCCGGGCCACGGCAAAGCGGTGATCTCCGCCTATATCGTCGCCGACGGCCGCAGCCTGAAGCGCGGACTTGGCCTGAGCATCGCCGCGGCGATCCTTCAGGCGCTGGTCGCTATCGCGCTCGTCGCGACGCTGACACTGATGCTCAAGGCGACGGCGGCGACGATGAACGCGACGACGCGGCTGATCGAGCAGGGCAGCTTCGCCCTGGTCGCGCTGGTCGGCCTGTTCGTGCTCTGGCGCAAGGCCGGCGCGCTGCTTGCGCTCGGCTCAAGCACGCCGGCGCATGACCCGGCCTGCGACCATGTCCACATGCCCGGCCCCGAGGAATTGTCCCGCTTGCGCGACTGGCGCGAGATGGCGGGCGTCGTCTTCGCCGCGGGCTTGCGGCCCTGCGCCGGGGCGCTGATCATCCTCGTCTTCGCCGCCTCGCAGGGGCTGTTCTGGGCCGGCGTCGCCGCGACCTTCGCCATGGCGGCCGGCACGGCGCTGACGACGGGCGGGCTGGCGGCGCTGGCGGTGTTCTTCAAGTTCTCCGCACTGAAGCTCGCCGGCGGCGGCTCGCTGCGCGGCGCGCGCATCGTCGCCTGGCTCGAGATGCTGGCGGCGGCCTTCGTCGCGGTGCTCGGGGCGGCGCTGTTCTACGGCCTCGGCGGGCAGGGAAGCTGATGCGCCGGCGCTACTCCGCCGCCAGCCCGTCTTCGACCTCGCTCGCCGCAAAACTGTAGCGTCTCGAGCAGAATTCGCAGGTCACGCCGAGCCTGCCGTCATCGGCGACCATGGCCTTGCGGTCCTCGGGCGAGAAGCCGCGCAGCATGCCCAGCACCCGCTCCCGCGAGCAGCGGCAGGCTTCCCTGACCGGCGCCGCCTCGAAGACGCGCGCGCCGCGCTCGTGGAACAGCCGGTAGAGCAGCCGCTCGCTCTCCAGCAGCGGGTCGAGCAGTTCGTGGTCCTCGACGGTCTCGACCAGCGAGCGAGCCTCCGTCCAGGCGTCGTCGCTGATGCCGTCCGGGTCGCTGCTGGTCAGGATCGTGTGGCCTTCGGGCGCGTCGCCGGGATGGATGTCGGCGGCGCGCAGTCGCTCGGGCGAATGCGGCATGAACTGCACCAGCAGGCCGCCGGCGCGCCATTGCCGGCCATCGCCGGTGACCGTCGAGCCGACGCCGAGCTTGATCCGCGTCGGAATCTGCTCCGACTGGCGGAAATACTGGTGGCCGGCCTCCTCCAGGCTCTGGCGGTTCAGCGCCACCACGCCCTGATAGCGCGTCGCCTGCGTGCCCTGGTCGACGGTCATGGCGAGATGGCCTTCGCCGAGCAGGTCGCCGGTGCTGAGCCTTCCCGCCGCGACGGCCTCGGTGAGCTTGGCCTCGTCGACATGGGCCACGGCGCGGTAGCAATCGGGCGCGTTGAAATCGACGACCATCATCGAGATCGGCCCGTCGCTCTTGGTCTGGAGCTGGAAGCGCCCCTCGAACTTCAGGGCGGTGCCGAGCAGCACGGTCAGCGCGGCCGCCTCGCCGAGAACCCGCGAGACCGGCTCGGGGTAGGCGTGGCGGTCGAGGATCGTGTCGAGCGATGGCCCGAGCCGGACGACGCGTCCGCGCACGTCGAGATCGGGCACCGTGAACGGCACCACGCGGTCGTCGAGCGCGGCGCTGTCGCCGCCTGCGCCGGAGACGGCCATCAGGCCGAAACCCCGCCGAAGCACCAGGCCAGGATGCCCTTCTGCGCGTGCAGCCGGTTCTCGGCCTCGTCGAACACCGCCGATTGCGGCCCGTCCATCACCGCGTCGGTTACCTCCTCGCCGCGCGAGGCCGGCAGGCAGTGCATGAAGATCGCGTCCTTCTCCGCGCGCCCGAGCAGGCGGTCGTCGACCTGGTAGGGTCGCAGCAGATTGTGGCGCGTGCCTTCCTCGTCGCCCATCGAGACCCAGCAATCGGTGATGACGCAGTCCGCCCCGTCCACCGCCGCTTCCGGCCGTGTCGTCAGCGAGACTTTTGCGCCCTGCCCGCGGGCCCAGTCGATCAGCGCCGGCGGGGGAGACAGCTCTTCCGGCGTCGCGATCGCAAGTTCGAAATCGAGCCGGCCGGCGGCATGCACCCAGGAGGTCAGGACATTGTTGGTGTCGCCGGTCCAGGCGATGCGCTTGCCGCGGATCGGGCCCTTGCGCTCCTCGAAGGTCATCACGTCGGCCATGACCTGGCAGGGATGCTGGCGCTTGGTCAGGCCGTTGATCACCGGCACGGTAGCGTGTTTCGCCATCTCGACCACGGCGTCGTGGTCGAGCATCCGGATCATGATCGCGTCGACATAGCGCGACAGCACGCGCGCCGTGTCGGCGATGGTCTCGCGCTCGCCGAGTTCGATCTCCTGCCCGGTCACCATCATCGGCGAGCCGCCAAGTTCGCGGATGCCGACATCGAAGGAGACGCGGGTGCGAAGGCTCGGCTGCTCGAAGATCATGGCGATGACCTTGCCCTCGAGCAGGCGGTCGCCGGCGGCTTCCGAGGTGCGGCGGCGCGCCTTGATCTCGTCGCCCTTGCGCAGGATGGCGCGCAGCTCGGTTGCGGAAAAATCGGAAATGTCGAGGAAATGGCGCGTCACGGGCGCGTCCTTCGTATCGGGAGATCGGAGTTCCGGCGGGTTATTCGGCGGCGGGCCGCTTCAGCGCAGCCTCGATGCCGCGCGCCGCGCGGTCGAGCCGCGCTACCGCCTCCTTGGCCTCGTCCTCGCTGATGATCAGCGGCGGCAGCAGACGCACGACATTGTCGCCGGCGGCGACGACGAGCAGCCCGTGGCTGCGCGCCTCCGTCACGAAATCGGTGTTCGGCGTGTGCAGCTTCAGCCCCAGCATCAGGCCCTCGCCGCGGATCTCCTCGATCACCTCGGGATGCTGGTCCTTGAGCTGCGCCAGCGACTGCCGCAGCCGCAGGCCCATCCGCGCGACGCGCTCGATGAAGCCCGGCTCCAGCACGACGTCGAGCACGGCGTTGCCGACCGCCATGGCGAGCGGATTGCCGCCGAAGGTGGTGCCGTGGGTGCCGAGCGTCATGCCCGACGCTGCGTCTTCCGTCGCCAGGCACGCGCCCATCGGGAAGCCGCCGCCGATGCCCTTGGCCACCGACATGATGTCGGGCGTCACGCCATAGAGCTCATGGGCGAAGAACTTGCCGGTGCGGCCGACGCCGGTCTGGATCTCGTCGAAGATCAGCATCAGCCCGTGCTCGTCGCAGAGTTCGCGGACGAGCTTGAGGAAACGCGGCGGCACGGAGCGGAGGCCGCCCTCGCCCTGGATCGGCTCGATCATCAGCGCGGCGGTCTCAAGGGTAATCGCGGCCTTCAGCGCTGCCTCGTCGTCGAACGGCACCTGGTCGAAGCCGTCGACCTTGGGGCCGAAGCCCTCGATGTATTTCTGCTGCCCGCCGGCGGCGATCGTCGCCAGCGTGCGGCCATGGAAGGCGCCCTCGAAGGTGATGATGCGGTAGCGCTCGGGATTGCCCTTCGCCGCGTGGTATTTCCGCGCCATCTTGATGGCGCACTCGTTCGCCTCCGCGCCGGAATTGGCGAAGAATACCCGCTCGGCGAAGGTCGCCTCGCAGAGCCGGCGCGCCAGCTTCTCGCCATCGGGCATCGTGTAAAGGTTCGAGGTGTGCCAGATGCGCTGCGCCTGCTCGGTCAGCGCCTTGACCAGATGCGAATGGGCGTGGCCGAGCGCGTTGACGGCGATGCCGCCGCCGAAATCGAGATAGCGCGCGCCGTCCGCCGTGATCGCCCACGGACCTTCCCCGCGCTCGAAGGCGACGGGCGCGCGGGCATAGGTCGGCAGCAGAACGGATGTCGAAGCGGCGTTGGAAGCGGAAGTCATGACGGCGGTCCTCACGAAGGGACGGATGAGACGGGTTCAGCGCAACAGGGGAAACGGCGGTTGGATCGATCGCCGGAACCATGCCGACGCAGTGCGACCCGATGGCGACGTTATCGTCGCAGCCGGCTCCCGGTCACTCGTCGCGCCGTCATCCGCATCGGTCGGGCCCCTGATCCGTCATAAACATAAGCGCCGCCCGTGGGGGCGGCTGACTTGCCGAAACTATGCAAAACCACCCGGTCGCTGTCAATTCAGAGAGACGCCGCTGACTCTACGTCAGCGTTGCCGAAGAGATTCACTTGACGGAACTTGCGTGAATCGGCTGGGGAAAAGCCGTTTTCCGATTCGCCGACTCTTGTCGCCGAGTCACGGTATCTTGTATGGTCTGTCTCGTCAGATACGACATCTCGTGCGGCGTCCCCTGTACCGGCAGTTGCGGCTGTAACGGCTTCCGTCTTGCGACGGGCGCTGCAGGTCACGGATTCCGCCACGATCCGCCCTTAAGGCCTGCTCCGCGAGGAGCGGGCGCGAGACAGCAGGTGAAGCCGATGAACGAAGCCGCAGCATGGACCGAGGATCGCGTCGAGCGGCTCAAGAAGCTCTGGAGCGACGGCCTGAGCGCCAGCCAGATCGCGGCCGAGCTCGGCAGCGTCACCCGCAACGCGGTGATCGGCAAGGTCCACCGTCTCGGCCTTTCGGGGCGCGCCAAGAATCCGGCTGCCGCCAGCGCGTCGCGCGCCAACCCGTCGCGCAAGCCGGCGGCCCGCTCGCCGAGCCATCCGATAGGCGCGCCGGGCGGCGGGCATGGCGGCAATCACGGCGGCAATCACGGCGGCATGACGCGCGGCGCCAATGCGCTCGCGCCGCAATTCGCGTCCCAGGCGCAGGCCGAGGTCGAGGAGGTTCCGTCCGAGGATGTGGTGGTGCCGTTCTCCGAGCGCGTCACCATCATGGACCTGCGCGAGTATATGTGCCGCTGGCCGATGGGCGATCCGACGACCCCGGAATTCCGTTTCTGCGGCGGCCGTTCCGCCAGCGGCATGCCCTACTGCACCTACCACGCCCGCATCGCCTATCAGCCGGCGGCCGACCGCAGGCGCGATCGCAGCCGCGCCGTCGTCCGCGCCTGAGCCGACAGGCATCGCATTCCGAAAGCCGGCCCTGGCGGCCGGCTTTTTCACGTCCGTTCAGGCGGGGGCAAGCGCATCGATCAAGGCGCGCGCAAAGCTTTCGCTCGCTGGCGGCAGCGTCCGTCCCGCCCGCTTGATAACGGCGATGCTGCGCACGAAACCCGGCCCGTCCAGCCGCCGCGAACGCAAGGTCCGTTCGGCGCGGACCTCCATGGCGGAGCCGGGCAGGATCGCGACGCCCATGCCGGCGCGCGCCATGCCGACCGCAGTCGACATATAGATCGCCTCGGCCGCGACCTGCGGCGACAGGCCCTGCGCCCGGAAAGCCGCATCCACAACGGCGCGGACGCTGGTCGCGGGGTCCATCAGGATCAGCGGATGGCGCGCCAGCGCCGTAACGTCGATGCGCTTCAGCCCGCCGATCGGATGGCCGTCGGGATAGACTGCATGCATGTGGTCCTGGGTCTTGTGCAGGATTGCGATGTCGCGATCGGCGATCGTTCCGCCCATGATCCCGAGATCGACCTGCTCCTCGCGCACCAATGCTGCGACGCCGCTGGCGATGACGTCGCGGATCATGAAGGCGATCCCCGGGGTGTCCTGCCGGAAGCGCGCGATGATCTCGGGCAGGACGCCCGAGGCGAAGGACGGCAAGGCCGCCAGCCGCACCGTGCCCTGCCGCGCCGCCGACTGTTCGCGCGCCTCGGCGACGATCGCATCGAGTTCGCGCAGCGCCCGGCGCAGCACCGGAGCAAGCTCGCGCCCCGCCCGCGTCGCCGAGACGCTGCGGGTGTTGCGGTCGAACAGGCGCAGGCCGAGCGCCTCCTCGAGCTTGCGGATCTGCACGGTGAGCGCCGGCTGCGACAGGTTCAGCGCCCGGGCGGCGCGGGTGAAGCTGCCGGTTTCGGCGACCTTGTCGAAGGCCCGCATCTGGCGCAGATCGATATTCATAGCGCAAGACTATGACTGTGATCCGATCATTTCAATTGCCTGATCAATCACCGGATGCTCCTGATGGCGCTGGTCACGGGAGGCTGCTGGGTGAGACAGGTCAGGATCGGAGCGGGCGCGGGCTATTCGGGCGACAGGATCGAGCCCGCCATCGAGCTCGCCGAGCGCGGCGCGCTCGACTACCTGGTGTTTGAATGCCTCGCCGAGCGCACCATCGCCTTCGCCCAGCAGGCCAGGCTCGCAGACCCCGCCGCCGGCTACGAGCCGATGCTGGAGGCGCGCTTCCGCGCCGTGCTCGCCGCCTGCCGCGCCAACGGCACGCGCATCGTCACCAATATGGGCGCGGCCAACCCGCTTGCCGCCGCGCAGCACGTGCAGGCTCTCGCCCGTGAGATGGGCTTTGCCGGGGTCCGGATCGCCGCCGTCACCGGCGACAGCGTGCTCGACGCGGTCCGGGCCGGCGACTGCCGCATCGACGAGAGCGGGGCGTCCGTCGCCGAACTCGGCAACAGCCTGATCTCGGCCAACGCCTATATCGGCGCGGAGCCGATCGCGGCCGCGCTCGCGGCTGAGGCCGACATCGTCATCACCGGCCGCGCCGCCGATCCCTCGCTCTTCCTCGGGCCGCTGATGCACGAGTTCGGCTGGTCGCCGGACGACTGGCCCCGTCTCGGCCAGGGCACCTTGGTCGGCCATCTGCTCGAATGCGCCGGCCAGGTCACCGGCGGCTATTTCGCCGATCCCGGCTACAAGGATGTCCAGAACCTCGCCCGGCTCGGCTTCCCGATCGGCGAGGTCGACGAGGACGGAACGGTCGTCATCACCAAGGTCGCGGGCTCGGGCGGCCAGGTCACGCCCGCCACCTGCAAGGAGCAGTTGCTCTACGAGATCCATGATCCGGCGCGCTATCTCACCCCCGACGTCATCGCCGATTTCTCGACCGCGACCGTCGAGGAGATCGGCTTCGACCGGGTCCGCGTCGCCGGCGCAGGCGGGCGTCCCCGCCCGGAGACGCTGAAGGTCTCGCTCGGCCTGCTGGAAGGCTTCATCGGCGAGGGCCAGATCTCCTATGCCGGGCCGGGCGCGGTGGAGCGCGCGAAACTCGGGCTCGAGATCGTGCGCGAGCGCCTGGCGCTGACGAACGCCGCCGTGAGCGAGCTGCGCTTCGACCTGATCGGCATGAACGCGCTCCATGGCGACGGCGCGGTGGGGCGACCCGAGCCTTATGAGGTGCGCGCCCGCGTCGCCGGCCGGACCGATACGCTGGCGGAGGCCATCCGCATCGGCCACGAGGTCGACACGCTCTACATCAACGGCCCGGCCGGCGGCGGCGGCGTCACGCGCTCGGCCCGTCCGGTGCTGGGCATCCTCTCGACGCTGATTCCGCGCGCACGCGTCGAGACCCGCGTCGCGATGCTGGAGAGCTGAGATGAAGCTGCGCGAGATCGCCCATTCCCGCACCGGCGACAAGGGCGACAGCTCCAGCATCTCGCTGATCGCCTACCGGCCCGACGACTATGACCGGCTGGTCCGCGAGGTCACGGCCGAACGGGTGAAGGCGCATTTCGCCGGTCTCGTGGCCGGCGAGGTCGTCCGCTACGAGATCCCCGGCCTCGGCGCGCTCAACTTCGTCCTGCGTAAGGCGCTGAGCGGCGGCGTCACCCGCTCGCTGATGCTCGACCCGCACGGCAAGAGCCTGAGCTCGGCCCTGCTCGACCTCGATATTGCAGATCACGACGCCGGCACATCATCGAGCGGCGAAGACCGCTGAACCTCGGAGGAGATCACCCATGACCGACCGCATCCCGCCCCGTTTGCTCGCAGCGCTGGTCCTGACGGGCGCGCTGCTCGGCAGTCTGCCCGCCGCCGCGCAGGACTACCCCTCGCGCAACATCCGCTTCGTCGTGCCTTTCGCGGCCGGCAGCGCCACCGACGCGCTCGCCCGCATCGTCGGCGAACACGCCTCGCGCACGCTTGGCAAGCCCGTCCTGATCGAGAACATGCCGGGCGCCAGCGGCGTGATCGCAGCGCAGAACGTCGTCCGCGCCGAGCCGGACGGGCACACGGTGTTGATCACCACCAACACCACCCATGGCGCCAATCAAAGCCTGCTCAAGACCGTGCCCTATGACGCGGTCACGAGCTTCGAGCCGGTCGGCAAGCTCGGCACCATCACGCTGGCGCTGACCACCAACCCGTCGGTCCCGGCGAAATCGGTCAAGGAGCTGATCGCCTACGCCAAGGCCAATCCCGGCAAGCTGACATTTGGCGCGGGCTCCAGCTCCTCGCGCATCGCCGGCGAGATGCTGAAATCGCTCGGCGGCGTCGACATCACCTATGTGCCCTATCGCAGTAACCCGCAGGCGATCACCGACCTGCTCGGCGGCCAGATCAATATCGTCTTCGCCGACATCTCGACGACGATGCCGCAGGTCCGGGCCGGCAAGGTCAACGGGCTGGCGGTCTCGACCGCCAAGCGCAGCGCGCTCGCGCCCGATCTGCCGACGATGGCCGAGGCCGGCGTCGCCGGCTACGATCTCGCGGCGTGGTTTGCCGCCTTCGTCCCGGCGAAGACGCCGCGCCCCGTCGTCGACGCGCTGCACAAGGCGCTGAACGCTGCGCTCTCCGACAAGGCGATCCAGGACAAGCTGCTCGCCGCCGGCATCGAGCCCGAGACCTCGACGCCCGACGAACTCGGGGCCTTCGTCAAGACCGAGCTGACGAAATGGGCCGACATCGTCAAGGCCGCGGGCATCCAGCCGGAGTGAGCCGCACCAAGTCTCTAGTTCCCGAACACGGTGTTGAGCTGGCTGCCGACCATGATGAAGGTGGTGCGCTTGGGCACCTCCTTGAGTCGAACTGCGCCGATATAGGTCATCGCCGAGCGCACCCCGCCCATCAGCTCCTGCATCGTGCCCTCGACAGGGCCGCGATAGGGCACCTCGACCGTCTTGCCTTCCGAGGCGCGGTATTTGGCGACGCCGCCAGCATACCGCTTCATCGCGGTCTCCGAGGACATGCCGTAGAAGGTCATGCCGACGGCGACGCGCTGCCCGTCGCGCTCCTCGTAGCGGATGTCGCCCTCGCACTCGTCATGGCCGGCGAGCATGCCGCCCAGCATCATGAAATCGGCCCCGGCCCCGTAACCCTTGGCGAGGTCGCCCGGCGCGGTGACGCCGCCATCGCCGCAGACCAGTCCCTTGAGGCCATGGGCGGCGTCGGCGCATTCGATGATCGCCGAGAGCTGCGGATAGCCGACGCCGGTCATTTTCCGCGTCGTGCAGACCGAGCCCGGCCCGATCCCGACCTTGACGATGTCGGCCCCGGCCAGCAGCAGCGCCTCTGTCATGTCGCCGGTAACGACATTGCCGGCCATGATCGCGGCATCGGGAAACGCGTCCCTTATCGCCTTGACCGTGTCGACGAATTTTTCGGTGTAACCGTTCGCCACATCGAGGCAGATCTTCGTGATCGGCGATTGCGCATGCACCGCCTTGAGCTTGTCGTGGTCGCTGTCGGTGGTGCCGAGCGAATAGAAGGCGTTGGCCGCGCCCGGCTCGCGGAAAAAGGCGATCAGCTCCTCGGCCTCGTAATGCTTGTGCAGCGCCACCATCGCGCCGTGCTTCAAGAGAGCGCGCGCCATGGCCATGGTGCCGACCACGTCCATGTTGGCGGCGATCAGCGGGAAGCCCGTCCAGTCGGTCCCGGTATGGGCGAAGCGGAAGCTGCGCTCGACGTCGACCTCCGAACGGCTGCCCAGCGTCGAGCGCTTGGGCCTGATCAGCACGTCGCGGAAGTCGAGCTTCGGGTCGTTCTCGATGCGCATGGCGGGCTCGCGGCTGGTCTGAAGCACGCCGGTCGCGTGCGCCGATTCATAGCCGGTGCGGTTGGTTGGAGGCAATCGCGGAACCGGCTTTGCCTTCCAGCCCTCATCCTGAGGAGCCGCGAAGCGGCGTCTCGAAGGATGTTTCAGGAGGCTCCCGTGCGAGCTGGAGCACCCTTCGAGACGCGCCTGCGGCGCTCCTCAGGATGAGGGCTGAGGAGGAGGTCCGGCTACGCAACCAGACTCTTCGCCAGCATGCAGTGGATGCCCTTGGAGCCGTTGACCGTCTGGGTCACGCGCAGATCGGCGGCGATGCTGCACAGCATGTAGGCCTCCTCGCGCGTGAGTTTCGTGCGGGCGGTGATCAGCGCGATCATCTCGCGCAGCGCCTGCTTGGCGCAGAGGTTGAGGTCGGGGTCGATGCCCATGGTGATGTGGTGGCTCGGCGTCTCGGCGCGCGGGACGGTCAGGGCCATGTCCTCGCGCAGCACGAATTCGAAGGTGCCTTCCAGCGCGGTCTCGATCGCGGTGACGCAGACCTCGCCGTCGCCCTGCGCGCCATGGCCGTCGCCGCAGGAGAACAGCCCGCCCTCGACGAAGACCGGCAGATAGAGCGTCGAACCGGCGACCAGCTCCTTGTTGTCGAGATTGCCGCCGAAGGCGCGCGGGATCAGCGAGGTCAGCCGGCCCCAATGCGGCGGCGGAGCGGTGCCCATCACGCCGAAGAAGGGCGACAGCGGCAGCGTCATGCCCCAGGGCAGATGCGCGACATGTTTTTCGGCGTCGAGCCCGATATGGACGAATGTCAGCGCGTCGAAATCCTCCGGCAGGGTGCCGGCCAGCGGCTTGATCAGCGTGTAGCCCCAGTCGGTCCGTAAGCTGACCTCGCGGATGCGCACCTCCAGCACATTGCCGGGTTTCGCGCCTTTCACGGCGACCGGGCCGGTCAGGATATGGCCCGGCACGCTGCGATCCGCCTTGTCGTGGATCTCGTGGATTTCCGGCAGGACGTGGAAGCGCTCTTTCGGCAGCGCTTCGGGGCCGCCGCTGACGGTGCGGATGGTGACGCTGTCGCCGCTGTCGATCTCCAGCACGGGTTTCAGCGCGGCGTCGAAGAAGCCCCAATGGCAGGTCTTCAGGCCGGCTTCGAGCAGATGATGGGTCACGCTTCGGCCTCTTGCGGAAAACGGGGTTTTGCTAGGCGGACGGCAGGTTCGGCGCCCTGGCGTTCTTGCGGATGGTGTAGAGCGTCGCGGCGATGACGATGGCCGCGCCGATTCCCGTGGTCAACGCTGGCACCTCGGCGAAGAAGACAAAGCCCGTGAAGCAGGAGAGCAAGAGCCGGCTGAAATCGAGCGGGGCGAGCGCCGCCGCCTCGCCGACCTGATAGGCCCGCGTGATCAGCCACTGCCCGGCCGTGCCGAACAGGCTGAGCAGCACCAGCCAGAACCATTGCTCCGTCGTCGGCCAGGTCCACCACCACCATGTCGGCAGCGCCAGGACAGCGATCAGCACGGCGCCCTGCCAGAGCAGGATTGTTTCGGTCCGCTCCGTCGTCGCCAGCATGCGCACGCTGACGGTGATCCCGGCTCCGAACAGCGCGCCGGCGACCGAGGCCAGGGCATAGACGTTGAGGCCGTCCGTCGAGGGATCGAGCATGATCAGCACCCCGAAAAAGCCGATCGCGGTCGCGATCCAGCGCCGCGCGTCGACGCGCTCCTTCAGCACCAGCACGGCGGCGATGGTGACGAAGAAGACCTGGCTGAAGCCGATGGCGGTGGCCTGCGCCAGAGGGATGTGGATGATCGCCGAGAAGCCGCACAGCATCGAGGCGAGCGTGATGAGCCCGCGCGTCACCTGCAGGCCGGGCCGCGCGGTGCGCATCAGCGCCGGCACGGCGTGGCCGGCGATCGCGACGATGACGAGGCTCATGATGATCTGGCGGATCATCAGGATCTCGACCAGCGGGATCGCCGCGCCGACATGCTTCATCGCGCCGACCATGACGGCGTAGACCAGCAGCGAGGACAGCATGTAGACCGAGCCGCGCAGGTTCGGGCTGGCGGCGGCCCAACGCTGCGACAGCGCCCGCCGGCGGCGGGCGATCCAGCCCAGCGGCGTCGGCGTCGCCACCTTGGCGATCTCGGCGAGGACGATCGGCGCGGCGCTGTCTGCGGCGGCCGGGTCGTCGCGCTCCGACCAGCGCGACGACGCGTCCGCGCCGTCATCCTCGAACCCCGCACGCTCGTGACGCGCGGTCTGCCGCTCTTCGCTCATCGCCGGAACCATGGCGGACGCTGCGCGCGTCCGGCCTTCATCATGCCGGCCAAATCATTGACGGATCAGGCCTGTCACGCCAGCCGCGCTGCGACATGGCCGGGTTGTGCGGATCGGGGCCCGATGCGCCCGCCGGGCAAGGGCGGCATGCCGCGCCGGACTTGTGCAGGCGGCGTGGCGCGTTGTAGGCACGCCGCATCCCCGCGGGACCGTCCCGCCGTCTTCCTGTCGAGGTGAACCGGGCGAATGAGGGTCCTGCTATCGGATTTCGCGAGCGGCCTGCGCGCGCTCGCCCCGGGGCGCTTCCCCTATCGCCGTTTCGCGCTGGCGCTGCTGATCGGCGGCATCGGCGGCTGGCTCTTCGTGCAGGCGCAACTGCCTTTGCCGTGGATGCTGGGCTCGATGGTGGTCTGCACGCTGGCCGCGCTCCTGCGCCTGCCGGTGGCGGCCCCGCCGGTGATCCGCCCGCCGATGACGATGGTGATCGGCGTCATGCTCGGCGCCGGCTTCAAGCCCGACATCGTCGCGCAACTGCCGAACTGGCTGCCGACGCTCGCCGGGCTCGTGGTCTTTATGGTCGCCTGCGCCATCTGCTGTGTCGGCTATTTCCGGAAGGTCGCCGGCTTCGATCCGGTCACGGCCTTCTTCGCCGGCATGCCGGGCGGCCTCGTCGAGATGGTCACCGTCGGCGAGGAGAAGGGCGGCGACGCCCGCATCATCGCGCTGATCCACTCGGCCCGCATCCTGCTGGTGGTGATGACGCTGCCCTTCATCGTGCAATGGCTCGGCGGCGTCTCGCTCGGCGGCGTGCGTGTCGCCGGTCCTTCGATCGCCGAGACGCCGCTCTCCTCGGAGCTGACCCTGCTCGCCTGCGGGCTCGCCGGCATCGTCATCGGCCATTGGCTCAGGCTGCCGGCCAAGCACCTGCTCGGGCCGATGCTGGTCAGCGCGCTGGTGCATGTGCTGGGCGTCAGCGATTCCGTGCCGCCCTTCGAGATCGTCAACGCAGCCCAACTCGTGCTCGGCGTCACCATCGGCTGCCGCTTCGTCGGCACGCCGCCGCGCCTGATCCTGCGTGTGCTGGCGCTCTCGGTCGGCTCCACCGTGATTTTGTTGTCGCTGACGCTCGTCTTCGCCTGGCTGGTGGCGAAATTCTCGGTCCACGGCCATGTCCCGCTGATCCTGGCCTATTCGCCGGGTGGCCTCGCCGAGATGAGCCTGATCGCGCTGGCGCTGCACACCGAGGTCGCGTTCGTGGCGGCCCACCACATCATCCGGGTTTTTCTGGTGATGATCAGCGCCGGGCCGCTGTTTGGGCTGTTCAAGGGCAAGCCCAAGCCCAAGCCCAAGCCGACGGAGTAGGTCAGGGCCGCGCCGCGGCGAGCCCCTGCGCCAGTCCGGCTGCCAGCGCCGCGCGCTGGCTCGCCAGAAAGGCCGCGCCGTCGCGACGCTGCGGATCGCCGGCCCGAATGGCGGCGAGCCGGTCCACCAGCGCCCTGGCGAAATCCTGCGGCGTGTCGGCCAGCGAGACATTGTCGGGGGCCTGCGCAAAACCGCGCAGCGACAGCTTCGTCGCCACGGCCGGCAGACCGAGCTGCATCGCCTCGATGGTCTTGAGCTGCACGCCGGTGCCGGCGCGGCTCGACAAGGCGACGATCCGGCAGGAGCGCAAAAAGTCGTCGGCGTCGGGCACGCGGCCGACGAGCGTCACCTGCGCGCCGGTCACGGGCATATCCGGGGGCAGGCGGCCGGCGACGGCGACCGTGATATCGGCCGGCAGCAGCGGGCAGACCTCGCGCAAAAACCAGTCGAGCCCGATGAAGTTCGGGGCCCAGGTCCAGGTGCCGATCAGGCCGATGTCGTGCTCATAGGCCGGAGCCGCGTCGTCGCCGGCTGGCGAGGGCTTCGCGCCGGAGACGAGCGGCAGCGCCGCCGATTTGTCCTGACAACCAGGCCCCAGAGCCGCGCGATCCTCCTCGGCCAAGGTCCAGACGAAGCGGCAGCCGTCCCAGAGCCGGCGCTCGATCGCTTCCAGCAGCCGCGCCTCGCGTCGGTAGAGCCAGGCGGTCACGGGATTGCCGGCATGGGCAGCGCTCTGCCGCGCCGAGACATGCTCGATATTGTGCTCGACGAGGATGCAGGGGCCGAGTTCCAGCAGCTCGGGGAAAGCGCCGGGCAGCATCACCGAGTTCAGGACGATCGCGTCGAACGGCCCGCCCGCCCTGACGGCCTCGACCAGCCGGCCCTTGCCGGCGAGCCGGAGTTTCGCGCAGGCGATCGGCAGCCCCTGCGCCAGCGCCTCGGCCAGCCATCGCAGCTTGCGTGCGGCCGGGACGGCGGCATTCTCGATCTCGACCGCGTCGATCACGACCGCATGGTCTGGATCGGCCGGGGTCTCGCCCGGCCGCAGGAAGCCGAAGGCGGTCACCTCATGGCCGGCCTCGCGCAGCGCGGTCAGGATCGCGGCGTTGGCGATCTCGAAGCCGGTATCGGGCCTTGCGACCGGGATCAGCGCGGTGAGAAAGGCGAGGCGCAAGACGACGGCCCTGATGCGGCGTGGCGGGAGGCGGCGAGTGCGGTCTCAGTCGCCCCGATCGCGGCAGGGGTCAAGGCCGGGCCGGCTCACGGCGCGACCAGCAGATCGGCGTTGCGCCCCTGACGGCAATCCTCGAGAAACGAAGCGGCGCTGCCGGGGTCGTCGCGGAACCGGGCGAAGCGCTCCGGGTCGATCAGGAAATACGCCTCGTAGTCGATCATCCGGGTGCGGGAGGAGACCGGCGTCGAGAGATAGGGCCGGCCGGTCAGAGTCTCGACGCCGAGCGAGAAAAAATGCTCGCGAAAGACGTGGTGGTCGACAAAGCGCGCGCCGTTCATTGCCATGATCCTGCGTCGATCCCGTCCGCCACCGACACCGAACCTTAAGCACCGCTGCGGCATGGTCGCCAGCATGGCTTTCACCGACCCCATGCCGGCTGCGGGCTTCGCCGCGCCGGAGAGTTTTGCCGTCGTGGCCTCGTCGCCGGCGCCCGACCTCGCCACCGTCGAGAGCGTCGTCTGCGTGCCGACCTTCAAGCGCCCGGACATGCTGGAGGCGACATTGCGCTCGCTGGCGGGCCAGGTCGGCGGCCATGAATTCGCGGTCGTCGTCGTCGAGAACGAGGGCGTCGAGCGCGCCGGCGCGGCCCGCGCGCAGGCGCTGCTGGAAGCCGGGCTGTTCAAGGGTCTTGTCATCGTCGAGCCGCGCCAGGGCAACTGCAAGGCCTATAACGCCGCCTGGCGCTGCGCCCTGACGCGGTTTCCGGCGCTGCGGCAGGTGCTCGGCATCGACGACGACGAACAGGCCGAGCCGGGCTGGCTCGACGCCTATCTGCGCGCCGCGAGCAGCGCGCCGGCGGAGCTGTTCGGCGGTTCCGTGACGCCGCGTTTCGAGGACGCCTCGCGCGCCTGGCTTGCGGCCCATCCGGTCTTCCGCTCGCATTATGCGGTCTCCGGGCCGGTGCCGATGCTGTATTCCAGCGCCAATTACCTGATCCGCCGCGAGGTGCTGGAGCGGCTCGGCCATCCCTTCCTCGACGAGGCGTTCGATTTCACCGGCGGCGGCGACAGCGATTTTTTCGCGCGCGCCAGGGCGGCGGGTTTCCGCTTCTGGTGGGTGCAGGAGGCGGCGCAGCGCGAGACCATGCCGGCGCGCCGCAGCGAGACCGGCTGGATCGTGGCCCGCGCGCTCCGCAACGGCGCGCTCTCGGCGCAGATCGAGCGGCGGGCGCATCCAGGCGCGTTCGGCCGGCTGCGCGTGCTGGCCAAATCGCTCGCCCTGCTCGCGGCCTCCGTCCCGCGCGGGATCGTTCTCGGCCTGCGGACGGGCTCGGTCCTGATCGGGCTCTATCATGCGCAAGTCGCGCTCGGCCGGCTTCAGGCGGAGTTCGGTGGCGCGGGCGAGCAATATCGCAAGCCGGAGACGAACTAGTGGCACGCTCCGTCCTGAGCCCCGCGCCGGACGGCCGAGCGCGCCCGGCATTGGCTCGGTCGCGCCAGCCGCCCTAAACTCCATGGAAAATCGTCAGGGAGGATCCGATGATCAGGTCACGCAGTTTTCTCGCGGCCCTTATGAGTTGCGCGCTCGCGACCTCGGCGTTGTCGCAGAATGCGCAAAGACGCGACGAGTTCTTCTGGCTCGGCGAGATCAACAAGGCGAGCACGGTGATCAACGCCGAGGAAGGCCTGCTCGATGCCGCGCTTGCGCCGCGCATCGCCTCCGGCCTCGACGCCATGCTCAAGGCCGCCGAAAAACCGGGCGCGAAGCGTCCGACGCTGGTGATCACCTTCGAGCCCGTGCTGATCGAGACGGCCGGCGTCGAGGCGACGCTGCTGCATGCCGGGCGGTCGAGCCAGGACATGCTCTCGACCGTGCGCGCGGCGATCCTGCGCGACGATTCACTGAGGCTGGCCGCCCAGTTGCAAAAGCTCACGGCGACCATGGTCGGGCTCGCCGAAAAGCACGCCGGCACGATCGTGCCGAACTACACCAACGGCGTCGCCGCCCAACCCAACAGCTACGGCCATTATCTGCTCGGCCATGTCGCCGGGCTGGAGCGCGACGCGCAGCGCCTGCGCGAAGCCTATGGCCGGCTCGACCGCTCGCCGATGGGCACCACCGTGCTGAACGGCACGAGCTGGCCGCTGAACCGTGACCGCATGGCGGGCTATCTCGGTTTTGCCGACAAGGTCGACAACGCCTATGACGCCGCGCAGATCAGCGCCGTCGACATCCCCGTCGAGCTCGGCGCCGTGGTCACGAGCATGGCGCTGCATGCCGGCGCCTTCGTCGAGGACGTCATGACCCAGTACGCGCAGCCGCGCCCCTGGATGCTGCTCACTGAGGGCGACGGCAACACCTATGTCTCGAGCGCGATGCCGCAGAAGCGCAATCCGGGCCTGCTCAACAGCACGCGAAGCCAGGCCTCGACCGTGCTGACGCTGGCGCTGGGCCGCGTCATCCAGGCCCACAACATCCCGCCCGGCATGAGCGACCCCAAGAACGTCCGCGACAATGCGGCGATGCTGTCGACGACCACGGCCCTGCTGGCGAGCTGGGACAAGATCCTGACCGCGATCGTGCTCGATCCCGAGCGAGCGCTGGAGGAGCTCAACAGCGACTGGACCGCCTCTCAGGAACTCGCCGACCTGCTGATGCGCCAGCACAGGCTGCCCTTCCGCGTCGGCCACCATTTCGCGTCGGAGATCGTCGACCACGCCAAGACCCACAACATCCGTCCGAGCGAGTTTCCCTATGCCGAGGCGCAGCGCATCTACGCCCATACGCTGCGCGACATGAAGGTGCAGGGCGGCGACCTGCCGATGAGCGAGGCGCAGTTCCGCGCCGCGCTCGACCCGGTCGCCATCATCCGGGCGCGCGCCACCGTCGGCGGACCTCAGCCGGCGGAAATGACGCGCATGATCGCCGCGGCGAAAAAGACCCTCGCCGACCAGGAGAGCTGGACGAAGGCGCGGCGCGACCGGATCGAGACCTCGCTGGCCGCGCTCGACGGCGACTTCGCCAAGGTGCTGGCGCTGGCGAAGTGAGCGTCCGGCTGGCTGCATCCAAGAGCCCTAGCCAGCGAACTCGCTAAGCTTGCTCTTTGCGTCGTCTCTCTCCTGATCGATTTCCCTAGGCAGGGACTCACTTCAAGTGGGTTTCAACAAAACTGGAGGATAATATCGTAAACAGAGATAAAATTGATTGCAATCCGGATATTTATTTGTAACGCTCTTTCTGATGAAAGAAAGCGATGCTGTTTTGGACGAATGGCTTAAATTGCTGGACGAGCTATATAAACGTCTTTTGAAGGACCCATTCAATGGACGCTCTCGGATCGAGCAGGAAAGTATATTTGATATAATTGAATTGGCTGGTTTCCTGCCGCATTTTACAATGCCATTTGGGGATATTTTTGAAAATAAAGAATCTATAGAATCAATTAAAAATTTAATAAATGAATATTATAGAGAAGAACTAATTGAAGTTCAAGAATCTATAATGGAGAACTATGATACGCTAAATGTAAATACAGAATATAGAGTAATTATGAAAGAATCTTTAGAATTACACCAATTTGGCTATTTCCGCGCCGTTTGTGGTTTGATTTTCCCCGCCATCGAGAGGGCAATGCGCGAATTGCCGTTTATAGGACATTTTAAAGCCAAGCCAGTTCGTTCATTTCAGGCCGAGATAAGCCGAACTTTTCCTTGGAAACTTCAGGTACTTGAAACAAACCCGCGCCTAGTTTCGATTTTCATGAATCATATATATCGCAAAATTAGCTGTTCTGATGATATTGTGTATTTTACTGATAATTCTATCCCTAATAGGCATGCTTGTATACATCGAATAATAGTTTATGATAAATTCTACCATAGTCTAAATACTATATTTATAGCTGATTGTGTATTCAACATGATAGAATTGATACGAGATAATCCAAAAAATTAGGTCAGGGCGCGACCCGGTATTTCGACGTCAGCCTGAGCCCGATCACCGAGACCAGCAGCGCGAACCAGACCGGATCGGCCCGCCGGAAGAAGAAGCTCTCGAGGCAGGCCGAATAGATCGCAAACAGCCAGATCCGGAAGAACAATTCGGCCAGCACCTTGTTCTCGGGCGTGCGGACGACGCGGTGGTGGTCGCGCAGCGGCAGCAGCACCAGCACGAGCATGCCCAGGATTAGGCCGGGGATGCCCATCCCGATGGCGAGGTCGACATAGCCGTTATGGCCATGGACCATGCCGTTGGAAATGCCGCTCTCGTTCTCCTTCGGCTCGGCGTAGAGCACGTAGTCGCTCTGCCAGAAGCCCTCGAAGCCGTAGCCGAAGATCGGCCGGTTCCAGAGCCGGTCGATGGCGAAGCGCCAGATCTCGGTGCGGCCCGTAAAGGTCTGGTCGGGGCTGACCGACTGCACGATCGCGTCGATCTGCGGGAACAGCACCGAGCCGAGCGTCGCGGTCAGCAGGATGGCGAGCGGCCCGAGCGCCAGCAACGCTCGCAGCCACAGGCTTCTTATCCTCGCGCAGGCCAGACCGACGAGGACGACGAAGGGCCCCAGCCCCATCGAGGTCTTCGAGCCGGTGAAGAACAGGAAGGTCGCCGCCAGCACGGTGACGACGATTCCGAGCCCGCGCGAGCCGGCGGTCGCGACGAAGATGCCGACCAGCATCAGGATGACCATCATCGCGCCGGCGATGTTCTTGTGGTCGAACAGGCCGCGCCAGGCGCCGGCATGCTCGGGCTCCAGCACGTCGCCGCCGGAATGGACCGCGACATCGCGGAAGACCACGAGCCCGGCATAGCAGATCAAGAGCACGATCAGCGCCGCGATGCCGATGAGCTGCGCGAAATCGCGCTGGCTGCGCGGCAGCAGGACGACCGTTCCCGCGATCGCCAGCACGACCAGCGTGAAGCGGAAGGCCCGCATCGAGATCTCGGGATTGGCTGAGTTGACCACGCCCAGCGTCATCCACAGCAGCAGAAGCAGCCAGGCCGGGCGCAGATAGGCATAGGCCACCCGCCCGCCGGCGCTGGCGACGCAGGCGATGCCGAGCAGCGCCATCAGCGTGAAGCTGATCTGGTTGACGATGTTGCTGCTCGCTTCGACCGAGACCTCGTAGCTGCCCTTGAACGGCGCGGTCGAGACCCAGACCAAAAGGAACGTCGCAACGAAAACGGCCCCGCGCCAAGGCGACGTCGCCGCCAGCCCGCCAAGGGCGGGCCGGGACGGGGCGTCGTCGATGCCTTGCAGGCTCATCAGGCTTCGTTGACGACGAAGCCGCGGATTTTCGCGGCGTTCTGGCCGAGCGCGGCGTTGGCCTGCGCCAGATCCTCGGAGGTCACGGCGCCCTCGCGGATCACCAGCACGATGTCGTCGACCGCATCCGCGAAGCGCTGCGTCAGCGCATCGGTCCCGATCGCGGCGCCGTCGACGATGATCGGCCCGAAGCGCCGCCCCTGCGCCAGGAAGGCCGCGACCTGCTCGGCGGTGACGAGGTCGGTGCGGCCGAAGCGCGGCAGGAAGAACAGCCCGGTGCCCTCGTCCTGGAGCGCGGCCCGCACGATGCCGGCCTGCCCGGTGACGATCTCGTGCAGCCCGGCCCGCGCGTCGGGCGCGAAGACCTGGGTCAGGCCGGCTTCGCCGAGCCCGGCATCGACCAGCATGGCCGGCAGGCCGGCGACGCCGGCGTCGAGCGCCAGATTGAGCGCGAGCGTCGAGACGCCCGCATCGGGGCGCAGGCCGACGACGAGGATGCGGCGCTGCTCGTTGCCCGCGGCCTGTTCGGCGAGCTTGGTCCGGATCGCGCGCACCGCCGTCGCGAAGCCGGCCTTGGGCTTGTCGAGCACATCGGTGAGATGCGCCTTGGACTGGAAGACGGAAAGCGGCTCGTCCTCGTTGCGCCGCCAGCGCCGGTGCCGGACGGCCGGCAGAGCCGCCAGCAGGGGGGCCGCGGCCGCCTGCAGGATTTCGGGCAGTTTTGCGGCCTGGCCGCCCTGGATCGTGGCGAAGCGCCGCCAGCCCGCCCCCTTGGCGGCGGCCGGGGGCGGCGGAGCCTGCGGCGCGACGGCCGCCGGGACCATGGCCGTGGTCGGCGCCGCCTCGGGCGCCGCCGGCTCTGGCGCGGACGTGACGGTCTCACGGCTGCGCCAAAGCCGGAACCCCGCCTTCGGCGCGCGCTGCGGCGGCGGCTCGGGGGCGGGGCGCGGGGCGGCAGCCATCAGCGCCAGCCCGATCGCGATCGCAGCTCCGGCCGCGCCGCCGCCAAAGCCGCCGAGCATCGCGATGGTGCGCCGCGTGATGCCGCTCTTCTCCAGCGGCGGCATGGCCTGGCTGATGATGCGGGCGTTGGTGGTGTCGATGCCGGCGAGCTCGCCGGTCTCGCGGGCGCGGCGCAGGAAGGCGTCGTAGACGACGCGCGAGGATTCGACCTCGCGCTCGAGTTCGCGCAGCTCGACCGAGGCGCGGCCGGCGGCGTATTGCGTGCCCGTGAGCTGCTGCACCCGCCGCGCGATCTCGCGCTCGGCCTCCACGGCGCGGTCGAGCTCGACCTTGGCGGCACGCGAGATGCGGGAGAGCTCGTCGGCGATCTGGCGGCGCGCGTCGCGCACCTGCGCCTGCGCGGCGGCGAGCGCCGGGTGGCGCGAGCCGAGCGAGGCCAGCATGTCGGCCTCCTTGCTCAATGCCGCGCCGAGCTGCGAGCGCAGCGCCGTCATGGTGTTGGAGGCGACCGCCTCGGGGATCGCGCCGGCCTCGATGCTGGAGGCGCGCGTCGCCAGCGTCTGATCGTATTTGGCGCGGGCCTCGGTCACCCGGGTGCGAAGCGCGACGAGCTGGGCGTTGTTGAGGGCGAGCTGGTCGTCGGTGATCGATTTCCCGCCGCCGACGCCGACGATGTTGTTGGCTTCCTTGTAGCGCTCGGCCTTGTCCTCGGCGACGCGCAGGCGGTTGCGCAACTCCTCGAGGCGCGAGGTCAGCGCATTGGTGGCGCGCTGCGCCGCTTCCGCCCGGACGGCGGCCTGGTCGTCGAGATAGGCGTTGGCGAGCGCATTGGCGATGCGGGCGGCCTTGGCGGCCTCCTTCGAGGTCACGGCGATGTCGATCACGAAGGTGCGCTCGCCGCGCCGGACCGCCACATTCCTGTCGAGCGCGGCCAGCGCCCAGAGCCTGCCGTCGCGCGGCGGCGCGCCGCTGCTCGGCAACAGGCCAGACAGCATCGCCATCAGGCCGGACTTGGCCGCCTCGCCGCCGAATTCGGGGTCCTTGTCGAGGCTCTCGCTGGCGACGACGCGCGACTTGATGCTGTCGGAGGCGATCACGCGCGCCTGGCTTTCGAGATAGCCGGTGATCGAGGTCGGATCGCCGCCGACGGCGTTGGGCGAGACCTCGTTCTGGAGCACGCGCAGATCGCGCGGATCGATGAAGAGCTGGGCGGTCGAGACGTATTTCGGCGGCAGCATCAGGCTGGCGAGGCCGGCCAGCACCGCGCCGGCGACTGCGGCCAGGATGATCAGGCCCTTGCGGTTCCACAGCGTCGCCATCAGCCAGAGCGGATCGGTCAGCCGCGCGAGCGCGGCCGGCCTCGCAGGCGCGGGCGCGCCGACGTTCTTGCGGCGCTCCCGTGGAGCGCCGCCCTCGTCTGCGGCCGTCTCGGTCGTGAACATGACGCTACGCTTCACTTCTCAGGTTCCGGACCGATCGGCGGAAGCCTGGGGCCGCCCGCCGATCGGAACGCATCTCGTCGCTTGGTCAGCTCGTGCCCCGCCGATAGCGGTTGAGCACGTTCATCATCAGCTTGGGCTTGTAGTCCTCGTCGAGCGGCAGGGGCCGGGCCCTGGCCGAATCCTTGCGCGGAAAGGTCTCGTGAATCCAGGAGTGGCGGTCGCTCAAGCCCCAGGTCACGATCGCCTTGGGCGCTCGCGCCGTGGCGACGGCGTTGAGATAGGTCGAGACCAGGCTGGCGGCGGCGCGGTCGCGCGTCATCGCATCGGCCGGCAGCTTCCAGTCGATCACGTCGAGCTCCGTCACCTCGACATCGAGCCCGAGCTCGCCGATCTCGGCGACGAATTTCTGCAGGCCGTGCGTGTCGATCGGGTTCTCAGCGTAGAGATGCGCCTGCATGCCGATGCCGTGGATCGGGATGCCCTTGTCTTTGAGGCGTCGGGCGATATCGAGCGCGATCTTGCGTCTGGCCGCGACGCCCGCGCCGGCTTCCTCGAAATTGAAGTCGTTCAGCACAAGCCGCGCCTTCGGGTCGACGCTGGCGGCGGTGCGGAACGCGATCTCGATATGCTCGGGCCCGAGCAGCCGCTGCCAGATCGTGTCGCGATAGGGCTCGCCGGGCTGGGGATCGAACCTGATGACCTCGTTGACCACGTCCCAGGTCGCGATCCTGCCCTTGTAGCGGTCGACCACGACCTCGATGTGCGAGATCAGCTCGCGCTCGGCCTCGGCCCGGCTCGACATCGACTTGGCCCAGCCCGGCAGCGCCTCGCCCCAGAGCAGCGCATGGCCGCGCACGGCCTGGCCGTTCTGCTGCGCGAAGGCGACGAGCTCGTCCGCCCCGGAAAAGTCGAAGCGCTTGCGGTCGTGCCGGATCGCCTCCCATTTCAGGTCGTTCATCGGCACGATCACGTCGCAATGGCGCTTCAGCGCCTCGCGATAGCGCGGATCGGCGCGGAAGGTCTCGATCTGCGCCGCCGAGCCATAGGGGATCGGCGCGCGGTTGGCGGCGGCCGGCGAGAGCGGCAATCCGGCCGCCAGCGCCGTCGCGGACAGGCCCGCGCCGGCGCGCAGCGCCTCGCGGCGCGTCGGCTGCGGCCTGTGTCGGTCTGGATCGGGATGCCTCATGAGCGGACGGTTCCGTTTCGTTTAGGGTCGCTCAACGCCTCTCGGCTATGCAGGGCGTCAGTGCAGGCGCTCTGGGGGCATGAGCCGGGCCAGCCATCGCCGCCGCAACGGACGCCATGTCGCCTGATCGCTCGACCATTCTAGCCTACCTCACCATCCTGAGCGGCTCGGCCGGCCGGCTCGTCATCTCCCTTGTCTACTTCCTCATCGTTGCGAATACGTTGACCCTCGCGGAATTCGGCCTGTTCGCGACGGCCTCGGCCACCGGGCTGATCGTCTCGCGGCTGCTCGCCTTCGGCTTCGTCTCGCCGCTCTACCGGGTCGCGACGGTGAAACCCCGGCTGCTCGGAGCCTATGCCGCCGGATTTACCGGTCTCGGCCTCCTGTCCCTGCCGCTGATCGCGCTCGTCTCGGCCGCCGCCTATGGCGCGCTATTCTCCGGCCGGCTGGCGCTATCGTCCTTCGTGCTGATCATGCTGGCCGAGGTGCTGGGCTGGCGGCTGGTCGAGGTCGTCGCCATCGTCAACAACGGGCTCAGGCGTTTCCGCGAGGCGGCGCTGCTCGTCGTCATCGGCTCGTCGCTGCGCACCGTGGCGGCGGTTCTGTTCTACCTGTTCGGGCAGGCGAGCCTCGCCGTCTGGGCCTGGGCCTATCTCGCCTCGACCGCGCTCACGGCGGTGCTGGCGCTGCTGTTCTTCCTGCCGGCCATTCGCTGGCGCTTCGTGCGCCGGCTCTATCCGCGCCGGATGGCGGACGCGTTTTACGCCAGCGCCGCCGATATCGTCTTCTACGTCCAGGCCGAGCTCGACAAGCTGCTGGTGCTGGGATTGGCCGGAGAGCGCACCGCCGGGCTCTACGCCATCGCGATGCGGGTCATCGACCTCACCGCCATGCCGGTGCGCAGCTTCAACCAGATGCTGGTGCAGACAATCATGCAGCGGCGCGGCCTGGGCGGCGGGTTCCGTCGTCATGCGCTGGTCGAACTCGGCATCGCGCTGGTCTCGATCGGCGGGCTTCTGACGATCGTCCTGCTGCTGTGGCCGTTCCCGGGCCTGCTCGGGCGCAACGTCTCGGAAGCGGCCTTCCTGTTCCTGCCGATGCTGGCGGTGCCGGCCTTCCGCAATCTCGTCGAATACCATGCCGAGCTGCTCTATGCCCGCGAGCGCACCGGCGCGCGCATCGCCCTGCTCGGCGCCGTGACGCTGCTCAAGGCGGCGCTGATCTGGTGGGTGCTGACGCGCTTTCCCGCCGGCGACGCCTGGGCGGCCTGGCTCAACGCGGTGTTCGGCGCGGTCTACATCCTGTCGGCGGCGCTGACCTACCGGTTGCTGGCTACTGCGCCTCGAACAGGGCCCGCAGCCGCGCCACCGGCTGGCCGATGAAGGACTGCACGCCGACGGCGACCTGGCCGTCTCCGAGTACCTCCTCGAAGGAGCGCAGCGTCGTCAGCTCGGCGGCATCGCCGCCCCAGTAGACCTTGCACAGCTCGTGACCGTCGGCGACATGGCCAGCCGCGCCAAGCCCCCGCACGCGCTCGGCGAAATAGCCGTAGATCATGTACTCCGAGAAGCTTCGCTGCGAGGCGATCGCCGTGACCCAGTCGCGGCCGGCGACCGCCTCGACATGGTCGAGCATCGCGAGCGCGACGTCGCGACGCCAGGTCACCAGATTGTTGATGTAGTCGGGGCTGGGCAGCGCCGGCGACGGCAGTCCGAGCAGCCGCGCCGCCGCCTCGCACCAGCCGACATGCTCGCTCATTCCCGCATCGATGCCGGCCGGCTTGACGTAGAGCCTGACGCCCTCGGCCGTGACCGCGCTGCCGACATCGAACGGCCGCAGGAACATCATGTCGGAATCGGCGAAGAGGAAGACGTCCTCGCCCGCCGCCTGCGCCAGCGCGAGCTTGCGCAACTGCTGGGCGTGCCAGCCGCGCAGCGGCTTCACCCCTCGCGCCAGCGCGCCAAGGCTGGTCCAGACGCGGCGTCTGCCGAGCGAAAACGGGTCCGGCCAGGATTTCAGCCAGGGCGGCAGCAGCGCCGATTCCGCGATGATCCGCCGCTTTGGCCCGGCGAAATCGGCAAACAGCGGCGCGTCGCGATCCTCGACCAGGATGTAGTGCATGGCGTGGCCGGCGACGAAGCGGTCGATGCTGGCGCAGAGCAGCCGGCAGCGCTCGACGTCGCCGGCATAGCTCGGCGTCGCGATGGCGTGGCTGAGCGTCATGGCGCGGGACGGCGGGCGACGAGGCGCAGGCGCAGCATGCGCAGCAGGAAGGCCGGATTGCCGAGCACATAGCGCCGCCAGAGCCGGCCCGGCTCCAGCCAGAGCCGGTAGAGCCATTCCAGCCGCAAGGCGCGCACGGCCTCCGGCGCCCGCGCGACCTCGCCGGCAAGGAAATCAAACAGCGCGCCGACGCCGGCCGCGACGGCGCAATGCGTCTCCGAGAGCCTGTCCGCGATCCAGCGTTCCTGCCGCGGATTGCCGAAGGCGACGAGCAGGATGTCGGGCGGGTTGGCGGCGAGCCCTCTCAGCATGGCCGGCTCCGCTTCGGCCGCGAAGAAGCCATGGCTGACGACTTCGAAGCGATGGCGCGGATGGTCTTGCGACAGCCGCCGGGCCGCGCGATCCGCGACGCCCGGCCGGCCGCCGACGAGGCCGACATGCAGGCGCATCGGGGCGGCCGCCAGCAGCGCCGGGACGAAATCGGTCCCGTTGAGATTGGCCGGGAAGGGCGCGCCATGCAGCAGCCGCGAGCCGATGTCGACGCCGATTCCGTCGGCCAGAACCAGGAAGCCGGCGAGCAGTCGCCGCAGGATCGCGTCATGCGCCGCCAGGTTGACGAGATGCGCGTTGCAGAAGGCGAGCCTGAGATGCCGCCGCTGCGCGATCGCATCCAGCACGGTCGCCAGCGCCTCGTCGTGGTCGAGCACGGCGATGCGGACGCCGCCGATGTCGCGGGTCGCGACGGCGGAGTCCGGAGGCGCCGCGCCGGGCGCGCGCGAGGTCGTCAGGGCGGCGGACAAGGCGGCGGTCGTTCCTGCGGCGGAATTTGGCGCATCACATGGTCCAAGCGCCCCTCGGGTCAAGCCGAACCGCGCCGGACGGTGAACGCCGGCTTCCCGGCCCGACCCGGGCGGCGCGAATCGGACGTGTCCGCCGTGACCCGCTTGATGCCGTTCCGAAATGACACATCGTCGGGCGTGGCCACGTCCTCGATCGGGCGCGGGCCGCTGCAACCCATTGAAGGACAAAGCCTGCGCCCGGCGCCTGATACGTTTTGAGGCATGCCGCGGCGGCATGTCGATTGCGATCTCCTCCGCAAAGGCGAGCCGGACGGGCGTTCTGTCCCGTTCCGGACCGCGCGCAGCGCCGGCTGTCCCCGCGGGCGCTGAGGCTGGGGGGCCTGGGCATGATGATGAGCGTCAACGACCTGAACTACGCCAGGGCGACCGCAACCGAGGAGCGCGCCAATGCCTGGCGGCACTGGATCGGCCTCGTCACCGCGCTGATCGACGCCGTCGTCGTGCTGGCGATCGTCGCCTTCGCTTCCGTCGCCTATCACCTGCTCGCCTACGGCCATCCCGGGGACCGCCGGATCACGCTGGAGCTGGCGACGATGGTCTCGGCGATCTTCGTCTTCACCAATGTGCTGAAGGGCCGCTACCAGCTCGGCAACTACCTCTCGACCAAGGGCCAGATCGCCCAGGCCTTCACGGTCTGGAACGTCACCATGGTGGCGTTCATCGCGATCGTCTTCATGGCCAAGATCGTCGACCAGTATTCCCGCGCCGTCGTCTTCGTCACCTACCTCGCCGGCATCCCGCTGATTTCGCTGGCCCGCTCGGGCGTCGTGCGGACCATCTCGATGGCGAGCAAGACCGGGCGGATCACCTCCGAGCGGGTCTTCCTGATCGGCCGCGAGCAGGACGTGATGTCCTTCGTCTCGCGCCACCAGCCCTGGAACATCGGCTTCGCCATCGTCGACGTCGCCTTTCTGCGCTCGAACGACGCGCGGCGCATCAACGATCCGGCCGCCGCGCTGGCCGCCGATCTCGCCACGGCCGTGGCGCGCTGCCGCCAGATGCAGCCGGACGCGGTCTTCATCGCGATGCCCTGGTCCGACCAGGAGACGATCGACGCCTGTGTCGACGCCTTCATGAACCTGCCCGTGGCGATCCATCTGACGCCCGAGAAGATCATGGATCGCTTCGAGAATCCCCACATCGTTCGCATCGGCTCGCTCGCCAGCCTGCGCCTGACGCGGCCGGCGCTGTCGGCGGTCGAGATCGCCGCCAAGCGGACCTTCGACATCGTGGCGGCCTCGCTGATCCTGCTTGTCACCGCGCCGCTGATGGTGCTGGTCGCGCTTGCGATCCGGCTGGATTCGCCGGGCTCCGTCTTCTTCCTGCAACGTCGCTACGGCTTCAACCAGAAGGCCTTCCGCATCTTCAAGTTCCGCACCATGACGACGGCCGATGACGGCGACATCGTCCGGCAGGCGACGCGCGACGACCCGCGCATCACCCGCGTCGGCCGCTTCCTGCGCCGCTACAATCTTGACGAATTGCCGCAGCTCCTCAACGTCATCGCCGGGCAGATGTCGCTGGTCGGCCCGCGCCCGCACGCGCTCGCCCATGACCACGAATTCCAGCGCAAGATCGCGCTTTACGCCCGCCGCCACAACGTCAAGCCCGGCATCACCGGCTGGGCCCAGGTCAACGGCCTGCGCGGCGAGACCGACACCGACGAGAAGATGGCCAGGCGCATCGCCTTCGACCACTGGTACATCGACAACTGGTCGCTCTGGCTCGACCTCGGCATCCTGCTGCGCACCGTGATCAGCCCGCGCTCGTATCGGAATGCGCTGTAGCGGGCGACTTGTTCCCGATACGGGAACATGGTAGCACCGCGATGTGAGGGTCATCGCGCGCAGCTCGCTTCTTCGGTTCGCCGACAGGCATCCCGACGCGCGAACCGCGCTCGATCATTGGTTCAAAGTCGCGAGAGTGGCCAGGTGGGCCTCGATGCAGGACGTGCAGACCGCATTTCCGAAAGCGAAGGTCTTGAATGGAGAGCGCGTACGCTTCGAAATCCAGGGTGGAAACTATCGTTTGATCGTCGCCTTCCGGTTCGACCTGCAGATCGCCTTCGTCAAGTTTGTCGGCACGCATGCCGAGTATGATCGCGTCGGTGCGCTGACGGTTTCGCGGTTCTGATACGATGGGAGACGCGCAGATGGATATCCGCCCGATCCGTTCCGATGACGATCACAGAGAGGCGCTGGCCGAGATCGAGCGCCTTTGGGACGCGCCGGCCGGAAGCGCGGAGGCCGACACGCTCGACATTCTCGCGACGCTCGTCGAGAAATTCGAGGAACACCGTTATCCGATCGGCGCGACCGATCCCGTCGAGGCCATTCAGGCCCATATCGATCTGACGGGCCGCGCACGGTCCGATCTTGGCGAACTATTCGGGTCTCGCTCTCGCGCCTCTGAAATCCTGAACCGCAGGCGGCCGCTCACCGTCGCGATGATTCACAAGCTCGCCACGCAATGGGGCATGCCTGCCGATGTGCTCGTGCAGCCCTACCATGTGAAATGAGCGGCGCGTCGCAACGTTCGATCGGCTAGCCTGTCCGTCTTCGCAGTTAGAGACCCGACCATGAATCAAATCGATTTAAAGAACCGCGTCGCCATCGTCACCGGTGGCGCGCAGGGGATCGGCCGCGCCGTGGCGCAGCGCTTCGTGGCCAGCGGCGCCAAGGTCGCGATCTGGGATCTCGACGGCGATCTGGCGAATAAAGCGGCCGCCGAGATCGGGCCCAATGCCAGCGGGACCGCGATCGACGTGACGGACGCCGCCGCCGTGACGGCCGCGGCCGATGCGCTCGAGGCGCAGCATGGCAGCGTCGATATCCTCGTCACCAGCGCCGGCATCGCCGGCCCCAACCACAAGACCTGGGACTATCCGCTCGACGACTGGGCGAAGATCATGAAGATCAATGTCGACGGCACGATGCATTGCTGCCGGGCGGTGGTGCCCGGCATGATCGCACGCAATTACGGGCGGCTCGTGCTGGTGGCCTCGATCGCCGGCAAGGAGGGCAATCCCAACGCCTCGGCCTATTCGGCCTCGAAGGCGGCGGTGATCGCGCTGACGAAATCGCTCGGCAAGGAGCTCGCCGACAAGGATATCGCGGTGAATTGCGTCACGCCGGCGGCCGCCCGCACCCGCATCTTCGACCAGATGAGCGAGGAGCAGATCGGCTACATGCTCTCGAAGATCCCGCGCGGGCGCTTCGTCCAGCCGGACGAGATCGCCGCCATGATCGCCTTCCTCGCCTCGGCCGAGAACAGTTTCACCACCGCCGGCGTCTTCGACCTGTCGGGCGGGCGCGCGACCTATTGAGGCTCACGGCGCCCTGCCGCTGACGACGCCGAGATAGCAGATGCCCTCGCCCGGTTTGGCGGTCGGATTGGGGAAGATGGTGAAGCCGTCGCGCTTGGCCGCGACAGCCGAACCATCGGCGCGCCGGGCGATCGTCGCTCCCGCGGCGATGCGGTCGCCGGTCTTCCACGATCCTTCCAGTCTGTCGCCCTGCGCCTCGCAGAGCACCAGATCGACCATCTGGATCACCGTGCGTCGCGCGGGAGCGGGCGGGGCTGCGTCGACAAGTCCAAGATGCGCCAACGCGTTGCGGATCGCGGCATGGCCGATATCGGCGGAGGCCGGGTCGTCATGCCGGCCGCATTCGAGCGTGACGGCGTAGCCGCCAGACCAGCGCATGTATTCGGTGGTGCCGAAGCCCTCGGTCACCGAAAGCGGCGGCAGGTCGAGCCGCTCGCGCGCCGCGATCTGCCGCGCATAGATGTCGAGCCAGCCATGGGTCAAAACCTCGACGCCGAGGCAGGCGGCGAAGGCGATCTCGGCTTGCGCATGGCGGAAGGGTTCGAGCGCGCCGGTGTTGTCCTCCGGCCCGAAGAAGACGAAAGGGTCGCCCTCGCCCTTGAAGGAGTGGATGTCGAGCAGCACGTCGTGGCGGGCGAGCAGCGCGCAGAGCCGGTTGCCGATCCGGTCCTCATTGTCGGCCGGCAGCGGCTTTTCGCGCAGATCGCGGTTGAGGTTGCGATCGCCCTCGCGCGTTTTCTGGCGAAAAGCCTTCGGGTTGGCGACCGGCAGGAAGGTGACCTCGCCGCGCGCGATCGTCAGCCGGCCGGACCGGCAGTCATCGATGGCGCGGGCGATCGCGTTCGGCCCGCAGGGCTCGTTGCCATGCACCGCGCCGACGACGATCAGTTTCGGGCCGGCGCGAAGGCCGTGGAAGCTGACGGTTTCGAGCGGCGCGTCAGTGGTCTGGTCGGTCATGGGAGGCAAGGTCTCGTTCTGGAAAAGATCAGGCCCGGCGCGAGCGCGATTGCGGGTCCAGGATGTCGCGCAGGCCGTCGCCGAGCAGGTTGAGGCCGAGCACGGTGATGAAGATGGCGAGCCCGGGAAAGATCGAGATCCAGGGCGCGGTGGTGATCTGGTCGCGCGCATCCGACAGCATCGAGCCCCAGCTCGGGAAAGGCGGCCGGATGCCGAGGCCGAGGAAGGAGAGCGAGGCCTCCGCCAGCACGGCCCCGCCCATGCCGAGCGTGCCGATGACGATGATCGGTCCGGCGATGTTGGGCAGCACCTGCGTCAGCATGATGCGGATGTCGCCATAGCCGAGCGAGCGCGCCGCCTCGACATAGCCCTGCGACTTGACCGAGAGCGTCGCGGCCCGCGTCAGCCGGCAGGTGAACGACCAGTTGGTCAGCCCGAGCGCGATCAGCAGGCTGGTCAGGCCGGGCGTCAGGATCGCCATGATCGCCAGCGCGAAGATCAGCGAGGGGATGGCCAGCATCAGGTTGGTCAGCCCGTTGACGAAATCGTCCCACCAGCCGCCCCAATAGGCGGCGGACAGGCCCAGCGCGACGCCGATGATGGTGTTGATGAACTGCGAGACGATGCCGACGGTCAGCGAGATGCGCGCCCCGTGCAGCACGCGGCTGTAGATGTCGCGCCCCTGCGCATCGGTGCCGAACCAGAACTCCGCGCCGGGCGGCGTCTCGGCGTTCATCAGGTTGGCGTCCATCACCGGGTCGGTATGGGCGAGCCAGGGCGCGAGCGCCCCGCCGACGAGGACGACCGCAAAGAGCGCGCCGCCGATCCAGAGATTGCCACGAAACGCCATCTGTCCGCCTAGCTGTAGGTGATGCGCGGATCGATCATCGCGCAAAGCACGTCGACGACGATGTTCACGACGAGGAAGAAAAGCACGATCAGCAGGATGCAGCCCTGCACGACCGGGATGTCGCGCAGGCTGACGCTGTCGACCAGGAGAGAGCCGATGCCCGGCCAGGCGAACAGCTTCTCGACCACCACGGCCTGGCCGATCACCGAGCCGAACTGCAGGCCGAGCGTCGTCAACACGATCACCATGGCGTTGCGCGCGACATGCCAGCGCATCACCCGGTACTCGCTCGAGCCCTTGGCGCGCGCGGTGCGGATGAAATCGGCGTTCATCACCTCCAAGACCGCCGCCCGCGAGGTTCGGGCCAGCAAAGCGAGCGGTGCGACGCCGAGCGCGATCGCCGGCAGCACGATGTAGCGCAGGTCGCCGTCGCCATAGCCGAAGCTCGGGAACCAGCCGAGCGTGAGCGCAAAGCCGTACATCAGCAGCAGGCCGAGCCAGAATTTCGGCAGCGACAGCCCCGAGACGGCGACGACCATGGACAGCGTGTCGAGCCAGCTTCCCGGCTTCAGCGCGGCGAGGAAGCCGAGCGGCACGCCGATCACCATGGCGAAGAGCATCGCGGCGAAAGCGAGCTGCAGGCTCGGCCAGATCCGTTCCGAGAGCGCGAGCGTGACCGGCTGCCGGGTCCGGAAGGAGGTGCCGAGATCGAAGGTGAGGAGGTTGCCGATGTATTTCGCGAAGCGCAGCGGCAGCGGGTCATCGAGACCGAACTGCGTGTTCATCCTCGCCACGGTGTCGGCGTCGACGACGCTGCGGCCGTCCGACATCTGGGTCATGGCGAAATTGCCGGGAATGACGCTGAACAGCAGGAAGATCAGCGCCGCGACCGCGAGCAGGATCGGGATCGCCTGCAGCAGTCGCCTCGAGACATAGGGCAGCATGGGGGAACTCCTGACCACTGCCCTCAGAGGAGAGTGCAGCCCGACGCAAAATCCGTGCGGTCATCCCGGACAAGCGGCGAAGCCGCGCCGATCTGGGACCCATGCCTGAACGGCTCAGGCATGGGTCCCGGCTCTCCGCTTCGCGGCGGCCGGGATGACCACGCATCTGTCATCCCGGTTCGATATCTCTGAATCCGACGCGCGACTACTTCGCCGCCGGCGAGGAGGCGTCGACCCAGAGGTCCTCGTAATATTGCAGCATTAGCTCGGTCGCGTTCGGCTGCAGGCCGTGCAGCCAGGGCTGATGCGCCATCACTGCCTTGTTGTAGTTGAAGAACCAGACCGGCGCGTCGGCATGGACGATGGCGTTGGCCTTCTTCACCAGGTCGAGGCGCTTGGCGGCGTCGCCGGTCGCGCCGGCTTCATCGAGCAGCTTGTCGACCTCCGGGTTCTTGTAGCCGGTGTAGTTGCAGGCGCTGCGCGGCGTCGCCGAATGGAAGCACTTCATCGCCGTCAGCGGGTCCGGCCCCGAGGTGTTCGACCAGATATAGGCCTGGAACTCGCCCTTGGAGACGATGCCGCCGAGCGCCGAGCCCTCGACCGGCTTGACCTTCACCTTGATGCCGACCTTGGCCAGCATCGGGATGGTCGCCTCGACGATCGGCATGCCCCAGCTTTCGTTGGGAGACGCCGTCCATTCGAACTCGAAGCCGTCGGGGTAGCCGGCCTCGGCCAGGAGCTTCTTGGCCTTCTCCGGGTCGAAGGCGTAAGGAGCCATCGCCTTGTCATAGGCCGGCGAGGAGATCGGCAGCCAGCCGGTGGCGCGGTAGGCCTTGTCGCGCACCAGACGCTTGATGATCAGATCGGCGTCGATGGCGTGGTTGATCGCCTGGCGCACGCGCTTGTCGGAGAACGGCTTGTGCTCCGGATTCATGCCCATGTTGCGGGTGAAGACCTCGGCGACCTCCAGAATGCCCTTCTTCAGGTTGGGGTCGGCCTGATAGGCGACATACTGCGTCGGTCCCAGGATCGAGACATCGATCTCCTTGTTGCGGAAGGCGACGTCGCGCGCCGCCGCCTCGCCCATCGGCGAGATCACCAGCCGGTCGGCATAGGGCTTGCCGGCCAGGTAGAATTTCTCCCAGCGCTCGAACACCATGCGCGAGCCCGGCACATGCTCGACGAATTTGAACGGCCCAAGTCCGATCGGCTTGTTGAAGAAGTCGGGCGCCTGCGCCTCCTTGGCCGGGTAGATCGAGGTCGTGCTGGCGAGGAACAGGAAGCCGGGCTCGGTGCGCTCGGTGAAGGTCATCTCCACGGTCGAATCGTCGATCTTCTTCAGGCCGGCGATCTCCTTGGCCTGGCCCTTCTCGACGTCGATCGCACCCTTGATCAGACGGACATAGCGGGCGCCGGGATAGTTCTTGGTCCCGTCCATCAGCCGCGTCAGCGTCCAGATCACGTCGTCGGCGACGAGCTTGCGGCCGTTGTGGAAGAGCGCGTCCTCGCGCAGCTTGAAGGTGTGGACGAGGCCGTCCGGCGACACCGTGACCGAGGTCGCCAGCTCCGGCACCGGCTTGTTGTTGGCCGAATCCCATTTGTAGAGCGCGCGGTGCAGCGCCTTGCCGTAGATGTCGTCCTGAATCTGGTTCGAGACGTGGCTGTCATTGCTGACGAAGGACGCGGCATAGGGCGCGGTGAAGCGGATCGTCCCGCCCCGGCGCGGCTCCTGCGCCTGGACGCTGTAGGCGGCGAGCGTCAGCGCCGAGGTCAGTGCGAGTGTCTTGGCGAAAGTCGTGAACACGGAAAACTCCTCCCATTGCGTTAGTTTCGTCGCCGAGCTTTTCGCCCGGTCTTGTTGTTCCCGTTTGGAACCATAACCGATCCGGCGGGCTTGTCCTGCCTTTCGATCGGTCAACCGGCTCCGGCGCGGTCGAACACGACGCGCCCGTTCAGGATCGTCAGGTTGCAGCGCGTATCGTTCAGAATATCGGCCGGATCGGCCTTGAGCAGGTCGCGCGAAAACACGCAGACATCGGCCAGCATGCCCGGCGCGAGCCGACCCTTCACGCTCTCCTGCTTCTGCGAGAACGCCCCAAACTCGGTATAGGCCTGCAAGGCCTCCTCGATCGAGACGCATTGGCGCGCATCCATCACCGTGCCGCGCCAGGTCTTTCGCGTAAGCATGGCGGAGAAATTCGGGAACGGATCGGGGTCGCAGACCGGCGCGTCGCTGCCGGTGGCCGGTTTCATGCCGAGATCGAACCAGGTCCTGAGCGGATAGCTCGGAAGGGCGCGCTCGGGGCCGAGCACCTTGACGTAGGCGTCGCCGAAATCATGGATGAAGACCTGCTGCGGGCAGGGATAGATGCCCGCCGCCAGCATCCGCTCATGCTGCCGCGGCGTCGAGAAACCGCAATGCTCGATGCGGTGGCGGCGGTCGGGGTCGGGATGGGCGTCGAGCGCCTTCTCGTAAGCCGTGATCAACTGCTCGATCGCGGCGTCGCCGATGGCGTGGCAGGCGAGTTGGTAACCCTTGACATGGGCGTCCATCACCATGCGCTGGATCTGCTCGTCATCGACCATCCAGACGCCATGGGTCTGGTCGTCGCCGAGATAGGGCTCGCTCATCCAGGCGGTGCGCCCGCCCGCCGAGCCGTCGAGGAAGAGTTTGACCGCGCCGACCATCAGCATGTCGTCGCCCGTGCCCGAGATCAGCCCCGCCGCATGGCATTGCGGCACGATCGAGCGGCCCTCGTCGCCGAGCAGGGTCAGCCAGGTCCGCACCGGCAAACGGCCCTCGCGCTTGGCCCGGTGATAGGCCGAAATCTCGGAAAAGCCCGCCTTCTGGCCCACAGCCGCGTCCATGCAGCTCGTGATGCCGAGCGAGAGCAGGTAGCGCCCCGCCCGCTCGATCGCGGCGACGAGTTCGGCCTCGCTCGGCTGCGGGATCGCCTTCTGCACCGGCGCGCGCGCATTCTCCGCCAGCAGCCCGGTCAGCCGGCCGTTCTGCTGCTCGATCAGCCCGCCCTGCGGCGTCGGCGAGCGCTCGTCGAGCCCGCCCAGCGCCAGCGCCGGCGAGTTGCAGATCGCGACATGGCCGCAGGCGCGCACCAGCATCACCGGGTTTTCGGGCGCGGCGCGGTCGAGCTCCTCGCGGAAGGGGTGGCGGCCGGTGTCGAGCTTGGTCTGGTCGTAGCCGCGCGACAAAATCCATTCGCCGGGCTTCAGCGTCGCCGCGCGCTCCGAGATCGCGCCGAGCAGCGCCTCCAGCGTCGGCGCGACGGCGGGCTTGGAATCGACCCAGTCCATGGTCAGGCCGAGCGAGATCAGGTGGAGATGGGAATCGTTCAGGCCCGGTGTCGCCAGCCGGCCCTTCAGGTCGATCACCCGCGTCGCGTCGCCGACGAGCGGCGCGATCTCGCTCTCGGTTCCGGCTGCCAGGACCTTGCCCTGCCAGATCGCCAGCGCCGCGACGACGCCTTCCGCTCGCCCGCACCAGATCGGCCCGTTCCGCAACACGATATCGGCCTGCACGCTCATCCTCGTCCTCCGTTGGCTTGTCGTCGCCGGCGCTTTTCGGCCGGTCGTCTCAGATATCGTCGAGCGGAAAAATCGGCCGTCTGACGTTCTTGTATCCGCGCGTCCTGAAGTTGCGCGTCGAAAGCGCGCCGGTGTCGACCTCGACCACCTCGCGGGCGATCGGCTCGAAGGCGGCGCGGAAATGCTGCATCGACTTGACGATCAGCGTCGATTTCCGGGTCGGGTCGAGGCCGAGCGAGGTGAACTGGGCGAGGTCCGTCGCCTGGCCGTTATGGCTGATGACGACGAGTTCGACGCCGCCGATGCGTAAAAGCGCGCTCAGGCCGTAATTGCGCCAGGCCCCGCCGCCCATCGGCCCATGGGCGATGAAGCGCCCGTCGCTCAGCGACACGACATGCGCCGTCACGCTCAGCGGCCCGCCGCCCGTCGACGGATCGACCTTGCCGCCGAGCTTCAGCGTGACGCTGTTGCCGACGCCGGCGGCCTGCGCCTCACGCGCCGCCTGCGCGTCGCAGATCGCATGGAAGCCGACATTCTGGAGACCGGCGTCGAGCACGGCTTTCAAGAGCGCGGTCGCGTCGCCATAGGCGCCCGAGCCCGGATTGTCGGAATAGTCGGAGATCACCAGCGGCTTTTGCGCCGTGCCTTCGCCGTCCCGCGCCTTGGCGATCGCTTCGGCAAGCGGTGAAAAATGGATCGAGGAGAAATGCCGCTGCTCCCAGGCATAGTCCATCAGCTCTTCCGCGATGGCCTGCGCCCTGTCGCGATCGTCGGCCGAGACCGCCACCGAAGGGCCGATATCGTGGATGTCGGCCGACGAAAAGCCGGCCTGCACGCTGACGACATGCGCCTCGCCGGCCGCCTCGATCGCGTCGGCCCGGCGCAGCATCTCGGCGAAGGGAGGCGAGGTCGTGCGGCCGCCGTCGAGCGCGTAGAGGATCGGCCGGCGCGCCACCGCGACGCGCGGGCTGATCGCACAGTCCATCGCCTTCTGCAGCAGCTCCGCCGCCTGCCAGGTCCGCTCATACTGGTCGATATGCGGATAGGTCCGGTAGGAGATCAGCGCATTGGCGTTGTCGGCCATTTTTTGCGTCAGCGTGGCGTGCAGGTCGAGCACCGCGACAACAGGGACGGCCTCGCCGAGCTTCGCCCGGATGCGGGCGAGCAGTTCGCCCTCGCCATCGTCATGGCTCTGCGTCGACATCGCTCCGTGCAGATGCAGCAGCACGCCGTCGACGCGCTCGCAGGCGGCGACGATCAGGCCGGCGAATTTTTCGAAGGCGGCGTCGGTGACCCTGCCCGAGGGATTGGCGCCGGCCACGACGGGATGCGTCACCTCCCAGCCGAGTGTGTCCGCCGCCTCGAAAGCGGCCCCGATCGCGGTGCGCGTGCCGAGGAAGGCCAGCCTGATCTCGTTGTCGAAATAGCAGCTCGAACTGCGGAACGCCGCCTCGTCAGTGAGCTGAACGCTGAAGGTGTTCGTCTCATGCATGAATTCCGCGACGAGAACCCGTCGCGCCGGAGTCGATTCCGCCATCTCGCCTTGTCCCTCCCAGGAAACCCTTTTCGACTCTTGTGGCCGGTCGTGAGGGTCTGTGCCAATCGGCTTGAGGACATGAGCGCCCTGCATCGGCGCGCTTGCCCGTTGGCTCTCCTTGTGTCGTGAGCCGGCTGCGTCTTATGCGGCGCGGCTGGTTTCGACGTCGCCGGCCCGAGTGACGGCATCTTGCTCGCGCGCATAGGTTGCGCCAAAACGGTTGGCGAGGAAGGCGTCGAGGCCGATATCCTCCTGGCGCACGAAACCGCGCGTAGGCAGGGCGCCTGTCGCCAGCAGGTCGAGCACGGCGCAGATGCCCGACGCCGTCGTGATCTGGATGGCGCTGCGCATCGTCCCGGCGACCTCGCGGCTGTAGATTTTGCTGGCATAGGTCTCCTGCACCAGCCTTCCATGCCTGCGGCCGCTGGCGGTGACGAAGATCACGACCACGTCCTGCATCGTGCTCGGCAAGGCGTGTTCGAAAATGTCCTTCAGGATCTCGCGCCGGTCGGAGAGGCGCAGATCGTTGAGCAGCAGCTTCATGATCGCGGCATGGCCGGGATAGCGGATGGTGCGGTAGTTCAGCGTGCGCACCTTGCCGGCCAGCGTGTCGCAGAGCGTGCCGAGCCCGCCCGAGGTGTTGAAGGCCTCGTAGGTGACGCCGTCGAGCGAGAACTCCTCGCGCTCCTCCAGCGCCGGCACCAGCGCGCGCTGCCCGTTGACGATCGCCTCGCAGGGCTCGCAATACTCGTTGATGACCCCGTCCGTGCTCCAGGTCAGGTTGTAGCCGAGCGCGTTCGACGGAAACTGCGGCAGCGCCCCGACGCGCAGGCGCAGGGCGTCGATCTCGTCGAAATCCCGCGCCAGATCGGCGGCGACGATCGAGATGAAACCCGGCGCGAGGCCGCATTGCGGGATGAAGGCGGAGGTTGCGCTCTGCGCCAGCTCCTTGACGCGGCGCGTGCTGGCGACGTCCTCGGTCAGGTCGAGATAATGCACCCCGAGCGGTGCGGCGGCCTCGGCGATCAGGGTGGTGAGGTGGTAGGGGGCGGCGCTCAGCACCGCGAACTTGCCCGCGAGAAGCGCCGACAGCGCCGCCGCCTCTGTGATGTCGACGGCCTGGGTCGAAACCCTCGGGCCGGTGCGGATCGCGGCGAGCTGCAGGTCGGAGCGGTCGGCGACGGTGACGCGGTAATCCCCGCTGGCGCCGAGCAGATCGGCGATGGTCGCGCCGATCTTGCCGGCCCCGATGACGACGACGTCCTTCATGTCCACCCCGTTTTCAGATCACGAGGCGTAAGGATGCCGTAAAATTTCGTCGATCAGAACCCGTCAACACGACGATTCGGCTGGCGGTTCTCGGCGAAACGCCGTAACGTTTTCATATTATGACGATAGACGCCGCCGACAGGCAGCTCCTCTCCCTGCTCGCCGAGAACGCCCGCGCCCCTGTCGCCGAGCTCGCCCGCGCGCTCGGCCTGTCGCGCACCACGGTGCAGAGCCGGATCGAGCGGCTGGAGCGGCGCGGCGTCATCACCGGTTACTCGGCCAGGCTCTCCGACGAGCATGAGCGCGGTCTGGTCAGGGCGCATGTGCTGATCACGGCGCAACCGAAGCTCGCTGGGAAGGTGGAAGTCGAGCTGCGCCGGATTCCCGAGGTCCGGACCCTGCATTCGGTCAGCGGCCAGTTCGACATGATCGCGGTCGTCGTCGCGCCCTCGATCAGCGAACTCGACCGGCTCATCGACCGCATCGGCGCGCTCGACGGCATCGACCGCACCATGTCCTCGATCATCCTCTCGACCCGGATCGAGCGCTAGCCGCGACGTCGGGCCGCCGCTCACTTCTTCTCGACGTTCCAGAACAGCATCACCGGCGCGGCCAGGACGCCCGAGACGTTCACGCGCCGGGCGTAGGGCTGGTCGAACTGGCCGAGCACGCGATAGGGCTGCATTTCGGCGAGCCTGCGGTGCAGCGCCTCGACGGCGCGCTTGCGGCTCGCGTCGTCGGGCGCATCGACGACCGCGCCGCGCAGGCGCTCGGCCTCGGCGTCGCAGGGCCAGCCGGCCCAGGCTTTCTCGCAGGCCATGTTGGTGCCGATATTGGTCATCGGCGATTGCATGGTCGCGCCCGAGGCGTAGGTCACGAACAGGTTCCAGCCGCCCTGCTCGGGCGTTCCGCGGTTCTGCTGGCGCGTCGTCACCGTGCCCCAGTCGGCGAACTGCACCTCGACATTGAAGCCGACCTTCTTCAGGGCGTCGGCGGCGACCTCCGCCATCCGGCCGATCGGCGCGATGTCGTGGCTCGAGCTGAGCACCAGCTTCTCGCCCTTGTAGCCGCTTTCGGCGAGCAGCCGTCGCGCCGTCGCGAGGTCGGGCTTGCCGAAGGCTTCCGCGCCGGCCTCTGTGCCGTTGGGCCCGCCGCAGACGAAGTAGGCGTTGCAGCGCTTCCACCACTGCTCGTCGCCGAAACCGCCGGCGAGGAAATCGGCCTGGTCGGTGGCGTAGGCCAGCGCCTGTCTGGCCTTGGGATTGTCGAAGGGCGGATGCAGGCTGTTGGGCCGCAGCATCACCTGGTTGGCGAGGCTGGAGTAGCGATCGACCTTGACGCCCCTGTTGGCGGCGACCACCGGGATCAGGTCCTGGCTCGGCTGCTCCCAGATGTCGATCTCGCCGGCCTGCAGCGCCGCCGCCGCCGTGGCCGCGTCCGGCATGATCAGCCACTCGACCCGGTCGAGCTTCACCACGCGCCCGCCGGCCAGCCCGTCCGGCGGCTCGGCGCGCGGCACATAATCGGGGTTGCGGTCGTAGACCACCTTCGCGCCGCTGCGCCATTCCGCCCGGTTGAAGCGGAACGGCCCGCTGCCGATCGTCTCCGTCACCGGCTTGAGCGGGTCGGTCGCGGCGTCGCTCTCGCGCATGATCGCCGGAATCTGGCCGACGGCCGAACCGAGCGCGAACGGCACCAGCGCCATCGGCCGCTTCAGCTTCAGCACGAAGGTCCTGTCGTCGGTCGCCTCCATGCCCTGCGTATATTCGCCGAGCTTGCCGCCGATCGTGTCGCGCGCCATCCAGCGCTTCAGCGAGGCGATGACGTCGCGCGTGGTGACCGCTTGCCCGTCGTGGAACTTGAGCCCGGGCCGCAGCGTGAAGGTCCAGGCGAGACCGTCGGGCGCGGTCGAGAAGCTCTCGACCATCTGCGGCTTGGGGTCGAGATTGGCGTCCCAGGCGAACAGCGTCTCGTAGATCATCAGCCCGTGCATGCGGGTGATCACGATCGAGGCGGAGACCGGGTCGAGCGTCTTGAGGTCGGCATGCGGCGCGACGCGCAGGACGCGGTCGGCGGCGGGCTGGGCCTGCGCGCCATGGCTGGCGGGCAGCATCGCGCCGATGGCGAGGCAAAGCGCGGCGAGGCGGGATGGCGTCATCTCAGTCTCCTTCGGGGTTGCGCTGGAAATGCAGGATCCGGGCCCGGTGGCTGGCGAGCCTGAGCGCGCCGTCCGGCTGGAGCCAGAGGCAGGGCCGGTGCCGCCAGGGCCCGTGGCCGAGATCGGCGAGGGCGCGGCCGCCGGGCAGCGGCGTCAGCACGGTCTCCGTGCCGGTCGCGCCGGTCCAGGGGAAGCACGCCGTGCCGTCCGGGCGGATGACGATCTCGACGCCGGAACGCGCGTCGCGCCAGCGCCCCGGCAGGCCGGCGTCGAGTGCAACGCCGGCGGGAACCCGGAGCAGCCGGCGCTCGACGCCGCCGATCCGGCCGCGCAGGGCGTCCGGGCCGTCCGGCCTCAGCCTGATGTCGAGATAGGCCGGCAGGCTGCGCAGGCCGTCCGCGCCGTCGCGCACGAGGCGCTCGTAGCCGCCCATGAAGCTGATCGAATCACGCGTCAGTTCGGCCCAGAACGGTCCCGTTTCGGTTGCGTAGAGGCCCGACCAGTCGCGGACCGGCGGCTCGGGCAGGACAGCGTCGAGCAGGGCGGCCATGACGCGCAGCGCCGGCCAGAGCGCATCCTCCTCGCGATTGGTCAGCACGACGACGCCGAGGCCGGCGTCCGGCGCGATCAGGACATGGTTGCGGTATCCCGGCAGCGAACCGCCGTGACCGATGAGCGCCGCATCGCCCAATGTGCTGCGGACGAGGCCGAGCCGGTAGACGCTGTCGAGGCCGTCGCCGAAGCGGCGCGGAGCGGTCAGCCTGTCCAGCATGCCGGCGAGCGGCCCGCGCCCCGCCAGCAGGGCCGCGCTCCAGCGCGCCAGAGCCGTCGCGCTGCCGGCCATCCCGCCCGAGGCCGAAAAATGCATGCCGTAGCGCCCGCGCCGCCACTGCGCGCCGTCGCGCCAGTAGCCGCTGGCGAGCCCCGGCACGATTTCGCTCTCGTCCTGGACGAAGCGGATCGGCAGGTCGAGTTCCGCCATCAGATCCGCGACGATCTCGGCATAGGGCCGGCCGAGCCGGATCGTGAGCGCGCGCTGCGCCAGCCGCCACCCGGTGTTGGAATAGGCCATCTCGCGGCCGGGGGCCTCGTTCAGGCCGGGCAGGCGCTGCGCGACAGCGAGGATGTCGGTCTCGGACAGGCCCGCGGTGAAGGGCACGCCCTGCTGCCAGAGCGTCTCCATCATGTCGGGCAGGCCTGCCGTCATGTCGAGCGCGCGGCCGAGTTCGACCTGGCCGATCGCGGCGGGAAGCCTTGGCACGAGGTCGGCAAGGCGCGCCTCCAGCGGCAGGCCGGCGCGCAGCAGCAGCACGGCGAGCATGTGCTTGCTGATCGAGGCGAGCCGATTGGCCGTATCCGGCGTGAAGTCGACGCCGTGCTCGATCACGGCGAGCCCGCCACTGAGCGCCGCGCGCACGCCGTCGCGGTCGAACAGGACGATCGCGCCGCCGGGGCTGCGCTCGCGCGACCATGCGGCCGCGATGTCCGAGGCTTCGGCCTGCGCGCGCGACCAGTCCTGCATCGCGATCTCCCGTCGCCCTCGCCACGTCGGAGGGCGATCGCGAATGTGCCGGGCGGGCGCGGCGGTCGGCAAGGCTCCGGCCATGCTCTGCGCGCAAGGCCGCCGCCGGCCCGACTAGGGGCGCGGCTAGTCCCCGAGCGCCGCCTGCACCAGCGCGAGCGCGGCGACGGCGGCGGTGTCGGCGCGCAGGATGCGCGGGCCGAGCGAGAGGCGCAGCGTATTGCCTCGCGCCAGGATCAGGGCCCGCTCCGCTTCGTCGAAACCGCCTTCGGGGCCGATCAGCACCGCAAGCGGGCCGCGTTTTGCGGCCGCCAGCGCCGCGAGCGGGCTCTCCTGCGCCATCTCCTCGTCGCAGAACACCAGCAGCCGGTCGGGTTCGAGCGCCGCCAGCGCCGCGGCCAGCGGCGCTTCCGGCCTGATCTCGGGAAGGCTGAGGATGCCGCATTGCTCGGCCGCCTCGACGGCGTTGGCGCGCAGCCGCTCCAGATTGAGCCGCGAGACCTGCGTCCGCCGCGTCAGCACCGGCTGCAGAGCGCCCGCGCCCATCTCGACCGCCTTCTGCGCCATGTAGTCGAGCCGGGCATGCTTCAGCGGCGCGAACAGATAATGCAGGTCGGGCGCGGCCGGCTGGGGACGGGTCTGCCTGACCATAACGAGGCTGGCCGCCTTGCGGCCCTCCTCGGCGATCCGCGCCAGCCACTCGCCGTCACGGCCGTTGAAGACCAGCACGGCCTCGTCGCTCTTCAGGCGCAGCACGTTGAGCAGGTAATTGGCCTGCTCGCGCCCCAGCGGCAGGCGGGCTCCGGCGAGAAGGTCGCCGGCGAGCAAGAGGCGATGACGGGGTAGCTCTGCGGCAGGCATCGGCTCTGGAGTGGGCATCGGCGGGTCCGGATGGCGAGCCGCCAACGCTTGACGGGAGCGGGCGCGAAAACCGCCACAATCGCAGTCTAACCGCAAGCCCGGACGAATGCGCGCCTGTCGATGACTCGGGCCGGCGGTCCCGCGGCGGTTGGCGCGCGGGCGTCAAGACTGTTATAAACCATATCTGCGACAGGCAAGCAGTGGCACAGGGCGGCGGAACGCCGGGCCGATCAATCGGGATGGAGACGAGCACGATGCGGCGCAAGATGGCTTTTGGCATGATCGCGGCGGTTGGTTTCGCGGCGGTCGCCCTGGTCGATTCCGCCCCGGTCCGAGCGCAGGCGGCCGTCTCGGGCTGCGAAGAGATCCAGAAGCTCCTCGGTGAGCGCCAGGCGATCGTCACCCAGCTCAACAACGCCTCGAAGGCCAAGCGCAAGCTGACGCCCCAGCAGGCCTGCAGCACGCTCGGCCGCCTCGTCAACAACGGCAACGCCACGCTGAAATTCGCCGGCGCCAACCAGGACTGGTGCCAGATCCCGGCCTCCTTCATGGACGGCATGAAGGCCGACAACGAAAAGGCGGCCGGCATCCGCAACCAGGCCTGCAACGCGGTCAAGCAGCAGGCGGCGATGCAGCGCCGCGCCCAGCAGCAGGCGGCCCAGCAGGGCTCGAACCCCTTCGGCGGCGCAGATTCGATCACCGGCGGCACGCTGCGGGTCCCGCAGGGCGCTCTCTGAGCCTGCGGTGAGCCGCGCGCCCGATCCGGTCCGGACCTCGTCGGCGCCGCCACTCGACGCTCCTCTGCCCGACGCGCTCAAGGGCCACTGGGTCGATCTGCGCGCGCCGCGCGTCACGCGCCCCTATCTCAAGCTCGCGCGGATCGAGCGGCCGATCGGCTGGTGGCTTCTGCTGCTGCCCTGCTGGTGGGCGGCGGGGCTGGCGGCCATCGCCGGCGCGCAGCCCTTGCCCAACCTCTGGCATTGCCTGCTCTTCCTGATCGGCGCGGTCGTGATGCGCGCCGCCGGCTCGACCTTCAACGACATCGTCGACCGCAAGCTCGACGCGCAGGTGGCGCGCACGCGCGGCCGGCCGCTGCCGTCCGGCCAGGTCAGCGTGAAGGCGGCGGCGCTGTTCATGGTCGCGTTGTCGCTGATAGGCCTCTTGGTTCTGCTGCAGTTCAACCGCTTCACCGTGCTGCTCGGCATCGGCTCGCTCGCCATCGTCGCGGTCTACCCGTTCATGAAGCGGGTGACCAACATGCCGCAATTCGTGCTCGGCCTGGCCTTCTCCTGGGGCGGGCTCGTCGGCTGGAGCGCGGTCTTCGGGCGGCTCGATCCGCCGGCCTATCTGATCTATGCGGCCGCGGTGTTCTGGACCATCGGCTACGACACGATCTACGCGCTGCAGGACATCGAGGACGACGTCACGGCCGGCATCAAGTCGAGCGCACGCTATTTCGGCGATCACGCCCGGGCGGCGATCGGCGGCTGTTTCGGGCTCGCCGTGGCGCTGGCCGGCCTCGCGACCTGGCTCGCCGGCGGCGGCCCGCTCGCCTTTGCCGGCGTCGCCGCCTTCGCGGGCCATCTCGGCTGGCAGGTCTCGAAGATTCAGGGCGTCACGCCGGTCGTGGCGCTCAGGCTGTTCCGCTCCAACGACAAGGCGGGACTGCTGCTGGCGGCAGGCTTCGCGCTCGATGCGCTCGTCCGCTTCGGGCTCTGAGCTTCCGCCCTCAGTTCATCCACAATCCGCCGGTGATGTTGAGCGCCTGCCCGGTCATGTAGCGCGCCTCGTCGGACGCGAGGAACGCGACGACGTCGGCGATCTCCTCCGGTTGGCCGGCGCGGCGCATCGGCACGCTCTTCGCGCGGGTCTCGACATCGGGCAGGCCCTGCTCGCGGTTCAACGCCTCGGCCTGCTCGCGCATCTGCGTATTGACGATGATGCCGGGGCAGACCGCGTTGACGCGGACTCCGTGCTTGGCGACCTCGCCGGCGAGGCTCTGGGTCAGGCCGATCACCGCGAATTTGCTGGCGCTGTAGGCGGAATGGTTGGGCGCGCCCTTCTTGCCGGTCCAGGACGACATGTTGACGATCGCCCCGGATTTCTGCGCCAGCATCCGTGGCAGCACCGCCTGGCAAAAATGGAACGCGCCATCGAGGTTGATCGCCATCACCTGCCGCCATTGCGCCTTGCTGGTCTCCAGGAACGGCGCGGTGCGCAGGATGCCGGCATTGTTGACCAGGATGTCGATGCGCCCGAGCCCGGCGAGCAGCGCAGCAACGCCAGTATCGACCTCGGCCCGCTCCGCGACGCTGCCGGTGGCGACCACCGCCTTGCGGCCGAGCGTCTCGACGAGGCACGCGGTCTCGCCTGCGCTGGCTGCGTCGAGATCGAACACGCCGATATCGCAGCCGCAGGCGGCGAGTTTGAGCGCGATGGCGCGGCCGATCCCGCCGCCGCCGCCGGTGACGATTGCGCTGCGGCCTTCAAGCATGGGCATGGCCGGCCCCGGTCTCGGACCCGATGCGCTGTGCCGGCCGCTCCGTGGCGACGACGGCGAGGCGGCGCGCGCCTGACTTCGCATAGTCTCGCGCCAGCAGCTTGCGATAGCGTCGCGGGTCGAGTTCCAGGCCGTAGCGCGGGGAATCCGGGAACTGCCTGGCCTGGAAGGCATGGTCGGCGGCGATCGCGGCCTTCACCCCGGCATTGTCGGGCAGCGCGATCGCGCCGATGGCGACGGCGGCCATGTAGTCCGACTGGTCGTCCATCATCCTGATGTTGCTGCCGCCGGTGACGTCGAAGAAGCCGACGAAATAGAGCTGGCGCAGTTCCGGATGGACGATGCGGTTGTAGAGGTTAAGCCGCGTGCCCGAGAGCGGCATGGCGTGCGCCGGCAGGAACGGCAGCGCCGTCTAGTAGCCGGTCGCGGCGATGATCGCGTCGAACTCGGCCGAGCTGCCGTCGACGAAATCGACCGGCTTGCCCTCGACGCCCCTGATGCCGGGCTTCACCGAAATCCGCCGCCAGGCGATATGCGAGATCAGCGTCGGATGGCTGATCGGGTGGGTGCGGCCGGTCGGCGTGCGAAAGCCCCATTGCTCCATCCGGCCGTGGAACATGCGCGTCAGCATCGTCCGCAGCCAGACCCTGAGCCGCCACGGCAGGAAGGGCTTCTCGAGCTTGCCGAAAATCCGCGAATTGGGCACACCGAACATCATCCGGGGCATGATCAGCACGGGCGAGCGCGCCGACAGGACGGTCGCCTCCGTCACGGTGCAGATGTCGGCGGCGATATCGACGCCGCTATTGCCCGGCCCGATCACCAGCACGCGCTTGGCGGCAAAAGGCTCGGGCACGCGGTAGCCATGCGAATGCAGGTAGTCGCCCCCAAACCCCTCGACCTGCGGCGGATGGCGCGGCACGCTCTGGTGGCCGCTGGCGACGACGACGCCGTCATAGAGCTCCGACCCGGCCTCCGTGCTGACGCGGTAGCGCTCGCCCTCGGGCTCGATCGCGGTGACGCGGCTGTTGAAGCGGATGCGGCGCGTCAGGTCGAAATGCTCGGCATAGTCGCGAAAATAGCGCTCCATCTCGACATGGTCGGGATAGAGCGAGCAGTCCGGCGGAAACGGGAAGTCGATGAAGGTCGAGACCTGCGCTTCCGAATTGATGTGCAGCGAGCGGTAGGCCGGGCTCATGCCGCTGTCGTTCTGGTAGACCCACAGGCCGCCGATCCTGGAGCCGATCTCGAAGATCGTCGCCTCGATCCCGCGCGCGAGCAGGTTTTTCGCCGCACAGAGCCCGCCGGCCCCGGCGCCTATCACCGCGAAATGCTTGCTCATTGCTTCGCTCACCGGCTGCGTCATCCGGTGGTCTTTCTCAACCAGGCGCAGGCCGCGTCGAGCGCCTCGCCGGAGCGGTCGATGATGCCGACCCAGGACATGAAGCCGTGGTTCATATCGGCGTAGCGGATCAGCGTCGTCGGCACACCGGCCTGGGTCAGCCGTTGCGCAAAACGCTCGCCCTCGTCGCGCAGCGGGTCGTATTCGGCGGTGACGACATAGGCCGGCGGCAGGCCGGCGAGATCGTCGGCGTGTAGCGGCGAGGCGTGGGGGTGGGCGGCATGAGAGGCCTCCTGCAGGTAATGCCCCCAGAACCATTTCATCGCGTCGCGCGTCAGCCCGAACCCTTCGCCGCGCTGCGCATAGGAGGGCGTGCCGGGCGTGTGATAATCGGTGACGGGATAGAGCAGGATCTGGGCTGCGGGCTTCGGGCCGCCCTCGTCGCGCAGCCGGATCGCGGTCACGGCCGCCAGCGTGCCGCCGGCGCTGTCGCCCATCAGCACGAGCTTTTCAGGGTCGCCGCCGAATTCGCCGGCATGCGCGCCGATCCAGCGCGCCGCCGCCAGGCAGTCATCGGGGCCGGCGGGAAATTTGTGCTCGGGCGCGAGCGCATAATCGACCGAGACCACGACCGCGTCCGCCCGCAGGCAGATCTGCCGACACGGCCCGTCATGGGTCTCGATGCTGCAGATGGCGAAGCCGCCGCCATGGAAGAAGGCGACCACCGGCCGCGTCCCGGCAAGCTCCGGCCGGTAGATCCTGAGCCTGATCTGCCCGCGCGGGCCGGGGATCGTCCGGTCCTCGACATGGCCGACATCGGGGCGCGGGATCGCGGCATAGCGCGCGACAAAACCGGCGCGCACCGTCTCCAGCGGCAAAGTGTGCATCGGTGGCAGCGCCGCCGCCTGCTCCAGCGCGGCCTCGATGGCGGGATGTAGCGACATGGCTGCTCCTTTCACGCGGATTCAGGCGCGGGCCGCGACCGGCGACGTCCTGCGCGAGGCGTCGCCGCCGAGCATGAAACCCTCATAGCCGGCGGCGGCGACCTCGTCGCATTTGCGGCGATAGCGTCCGATCCCGCCGACATAGGGCATGAAGACGCGCGGCTTTCCGGGCACGTTCGCGCCGAGATACCAGGACGCCGCCTTGACGAAGAGCGTCTTGTCGGCCTCCGCGTTGACATGGGCGACCCAGTCGCGCTCGGCTTGGCGCTCGGCCTCGATGGTCTCGACGCCGCGTGTGCGCAGGTCGCTGAGGCAGCGCGCGATCCATTCGACATGCTGTTCGAGGCCGACGATCATGTTGACCAGAACCGAGGGGCTGCCCGGCCCGGTGATGATGAACAGGTTGGGAAAGCCCGCCGTCATCAGACCGAGATAGGTCTGCGGTCCGCCATCCCATTTCTCGGCGAGCGCCAGCCCGTCGCGGCCGCGAATGTCGATCCGCGCCAGCGCGCCGGTCAACGCGTCGTAGCCGGTGGCGAAGATCAGCATGTCGAGTGCGTGCTCGCCCCTGCCGGTGCGGACGCCCGCCGGCGTCACCGCCTCGATCGGCTCGTCCTTGAGATCGACCAGCGTCACGTTTGCCTGGTTGAAGGTCTCGTAATAGTCGCTGCCGACGCAGATGCGCTTGGCCCCGAGCGGATGGTCCTTCGGACAGAGCCGTTCCGCCACGGCGGGGTCCGCAACGATGCCGCGGATTTTTGCGCGCACGAAATCGGCCGCCGTCTCGTTCGACTGCGCGTCGAGATAGATGTCGTTGAAGGCGTGGACGAAGTTGACGCCGCCCTCGCGCCAGCGCCGCTCGTACTCGGCCTCGCGCTCCTGCGGGCCGACCGACATCGCCGGGCGGTCGCTGAACTCGTAGAAGGTGCCGACCTGCCGGGCGCGCTCGCGGTGCCCGGCATAGTCCGCCTTCCAGTTCCGTTCGGTTTCCGGATCGAGCGGCCTGTTGCGCGCCGGGATCACGAAGTTCGGCGTGCGCTGGAACACGGTCAGGTGTTTCGCCTGCGCCGCGACCACCGGCACGGCCTGGACGCCTGACGATCCTGTCCCCACGATGCCGACGCGTTGGCCCGCGAAATCGATCGGCGCGTCCGGCCAGGCGCCGGTATGGACGAAGCGGCCCGCAAAGCTCCCGATGCCCGGAATCTCCGGCAGTTTCGCGATGGAGAGCGGCCCGCTCGCCATGATGCAGAACCGCGCCGTGACGATGTCGCCGCGGTCGGTGCGGACCTCCCAGAGATTGCTCGCCTCGTCGAAGGTCGCGGCCTCGACGCGGGTGTCGAAGGCGATCTCGCGGCGCAGGTCGAAGCGTTCGGCGACATGGCGGATATAGCTCAGGATCTCGGCCTGCTGGGCGAAGCGCTCGCTCCAGCCCCAGTCCTGCTGCAGCGGATCGGAGAAGCCGTAGGAATATTGCATGCTTTCGACGTCGCAGCGCGCGCCGGGATAGCGATTCCAGAACCAGACGCCGCCGACATCGGGCGCCGCCTCGAAGCCGCGCAGCGACAGGCCGAGTTCGCGCAGTCTGTGGATGGCGTAGAGACCGGCGAAACCCGCCCCGACGACGACGGCGTCGCAGGTGGCGCGGCTCTTCGTCTCGGCCTGGGCTGCTGGCGTCATTTCCGGCGTTCCTCCCGGAACCGGCGTCGCCGGTCCCTGCTGCGCTGCCGCCTTCTTGCCGGGCGGCCGTGCATATTCGTCTGAAAACCCATTGGGATTTCAAACTACCAATTGGTATTCGAGGGCTTCGCCAGCGTCAAGGGCGGCCGGACGCCGCCTCACGGCTCACGGATCGGCCCGAGGTCGTGGTCCCAGTGCGACGGCTTGCGGCCTGCCACCGGCATCGTCAGGCAGGCGAGCGAGGTTCCCACCAGCGAACCGAGATAGGCGGTGCGCAGATCGGGGCCGGCGAAGGCGAGGCTCGAAATGTTGCCCAGTTTCGTCGGCGGGGCGCGGTCGATATGCGGTCGGCCCATCTCGCCGGCAACGAAATCCCGCTCGACTCAGGCGACATGGACTGGGTCGCTGTCCTCCAGCACCACGCGCTGACGGCCGTCCGGCGTGACATGGATCAGCCGGTTGCTGACCACGCTCGTCACCCACAGGCCGCCCTCGGCGTCGGGCGACAGCCCGTCGGGAAAGACGCCCTCGCCGAAGGTCGCGACCACGGTGCGGTCGTGCAGGGCGCCATCGTCGCCAATGCGGTAGCGCGAGATGCGGCGTCCAAAAGTCTCGTTGATGTGGAACAGCCCGGCCTCGACATCGACGATGCACTCATTGGTGTAGCCGAGGCCGTCGGCGACGATGCGCGCGCCTTTGCCGTCGATCAGGATGACGAAGCCGTCATCGGCGTCGCGGCGGTAGGCGAGGTGGCGCGGATGCCGCCAGGTGCTGATCGAGACCCAGATGCGGCCGAGCGCGTCGCGCTGGACGAAGTTGGTCGGCGGCAGCGGCTGCCCGTCGATCTCCGTCAGCACGTCTTCGGTGCGCCCGTCCGGAAACAGCCGGAAGACGCCGCCGGCATCGGCTTCCGCGCCGAGATGGGCGATCAGGAAGGAGCCGCCGGGCTCCATCGCGATGCCGTTTGGGTGCAATGGCGCGTCCCGGTCCGTCGCCAGGATGCGTGAAACGGCCCCGTCCGGCCCGAGCACCGAGACGCCGCCGCCGGCCGTCGAATCCGAGCAGAACAGCAGGCCGGAGCGATGCGCCAGCACGCACTCGGCCCGGTTGAGTCCCGAACCGAATAAGGTCACGGCCGCATCGCTCATTGCAATTTCCTTCCGACAGGTCGATGATACTGAAAAGAATGGGAGGATACCAATGAGAATGACAAGGCGAAACTTTGTCGCTTCCGCGGCTGCGGTCGCGGCGCTGAGTGGCGGCCGGGCCGTGGCGCAGGCCTATCCGGCCCGCCCGGTCAGGCTGGTCTCGCCATTCGCGCCGGGCGGGGGCACCGACATCATCGGCCGCATCGTGGCGCGCAAGTTCAGCGAGTTCTTCGGCAACACCATGATCGTCGAGAACCGGGCCGGAGCCGGCGGCAACATCGGCGCGCAAGCCGTGGCGCGTTCCGATCCCGATGGCTACTCGCTGCTGATGGCGGTGAATTCCTACGCCATCAACGCCCATGTCTACCGCAAGATTCCGTTCGATCTGAAACAGGATTTCGCGCCGGTCGGGCTGGTCGCGACCTCGCCCTTCGCGCTCGTCGTGCACCCCTCGCTGCCGGTGAAAACGGTGGCGGAGTTCATCGCCTACGCCAAGGCGCGGCCGGGCGAGCTCAATTTCGGCAGCGCCGGGATCGCGACCGCGCCGCATCTGGCCCTCGAACTGTTCAAGCTCCAGGCCGGGATCGACATGCGCCATATCGCCTATCAGGGCTCCGGGCCCAACGTCACGGCGCAGTTGCGCAACGACGTGCAGGTCTCGGCGATCTCGCTCAACTCGATCGAGGGCTTTCTGGCCGGCAACGAACTGCGCGTCATCGCCGTCATGAGCCCGCAGCGCAATCCGCGCCTGCCCGACGTGCCGACGGTCGCCGAAAGCGGCCTCCCCGGCTTCGAGGTCGACCTCTGGTATGCGCTGCTCGCCCCGCGCGCCACGCCGCCCGAGATCGTCGCCAAGCTCAGCGCCGATCTCGGGCGCGTCATCGAGAGCGAGGAGATGCGCGAGAGCCTGCCGCAGCGCGGCTTCCAGCCAGCCTGGTCGACGCCGGCCGATCTCGCCGCCCTGATCGACCGCGACCTCGCCCGCTGGAAGGAGGTCACCGACCGGATCGGGCTGAAGATCGATTGAGCCGGGAGACCATCACCGTATCCCGCCCGGTTGGGCATTAGACTTGACGATATAAAATGCTACCGGCTAGTATCCGGCATGAAGAAGAGCCGTTCGGACCACAAGGACGGCGTGGACGCGCGGCCGGCGTCAAGGCGGATCGCGCGCGGGAGGTTGGATGATGAGACTTCAACGCCGTGGCGTTCAGCGCCGTCCCCGTCGCTGCGCGGGTCACTCCGTCCCGGCGCTCGCGCGGCGTCGCGGTTGAGGCGGCGGCGATGAGGGCTCCCTTCTCCCGCACCCTGCATGACTTGCTCGACGAGCAGGCAGGGCGTCATGGCGACGCTGTCGCCGTGATCGATCGCGGGCTTTCGATCAGCTATGCCGGGCTCAGGGAGCGCGCGGGCTGCGTCTCGGCTGCTCTGCGGGCTGACGGCGTCCGCTTCGGCGACCGCATCGGCCTGATCGCTGGCAACCGGCTCGAATGGGTCGAGATCTGCTTCGGCATCAGCGGGGCGGGCGGCGTGACGGTGCCGTTCAGCACCTGGTCGACGCAGCCGGAACTCGAGTACCTGATTGCCGATTCCGGCATCACCACGCTCTTTGCGATGGCCGCCTTCGGCGATCGCGACTACGCCGCCGATCTCGCGGCTCTCGCGCCCGAGGTCGCGGCAGGCGGCGTCGGGGCGCGCTTTCCAAACCTGCGCCGTATCGTCCTGATCGAGCCGCGCGCCGGCGACGGCTTTACCGATTATGCCGGCTTCATCGGCGGTGCGCCGGCGCTCGAAGCGCCCCTGCCGCCCGGCGAGGCGGCGAGCGCGGTTTCCGACGGGCTGATCCTCTACACCTCCGGCTCCAGCGCCCGGCCCAAGGCGGTCAAGCTGCGCCAGGCCGGCATCGTCGAGAACGGCTTCAACATCGGCGAGCGCCAGGGCTATGGCCCGAACGACAAGGTGCTGCTCTCGCCGCCGCTGTTCTGGTCCTACGGCTCGGCCAACTGCATGGCGGCGACGCTGAGCCATGGCGCGACATTGGTGCTGCAGGAAAAGTTCAACGCGGCCGGCACGATCGAGCTGATCGAGCGCCATGGCTGCACCGCGCTCTACACCCTGCCGGGCATCACCAATGCGGTCCTCCGCGATCCGGGCTTCAGCCGAAAGCGCGTCGCGACCTTGCGCACCGGGCTGACCATCGGCTCGCCGCAGGACGTGATAGACGTCGCCGAAAAGCTCGGCGCGGCCGAGATCTGCAACATCTACGGCGCGACCGAGACCTACGGCAATTGCTGCGTCACCTGGCATCACTGGCCGCTGGAACGGCGCGCCCATTGCCAGGGCCCGCCGCTGCCGGGCAACGAGCTGCGCTTCGTCGATCCCGAGACCGGCGAGGTCGTGGCGCATGGCGAGCCGGGGCTGACCGAGGTGCGCGGCCATGTCATGCCGGGCTATTCCGGCGGCAGCGCCGACCAGAACGCGGTCGTGTTCAGCCCCGATGGCTTCTACAGGACCGGCGATGTCGGCCGCCTCGACGAGCACGGCGCCTTCGTCTTCATCGGCCGCAGCACCGAGATGATCAAGCGGGCCGGCATCAACATCTCGCCGGCCGAGATCGAGGAAATCCTGCTCCAGCACCCGTCGGTCGAACTCGCCGGCGTCGTCGGCGCGTCGGATCGCGAGCGCGGCGAGCGCGTCGTCGCCTTCGTCGTGCTCGATCCGGGCAACCCGGTCACGGAAGCCGATCTGTTGGCGCATTGCGGCGCCGTCGCGTCAAAGTACAAGCTGCCCGACCGCATCGAGATCCGCACGCAACTGCCGCAGACGCCGACCGGCAAGCTGCTGCGCCGCGACCTCAAGCAGGAAGCCGCCGCCCTGTTTCCGCATGCCGCGGAGGCGCGTCATGGCTGAGGAAGCCTGGGGCCGCTGGGGGCCCGACGATCAGGCCGGCGCGCTCAATTTGATCGGGCCTGAACAGGTCCGGGCAGCGGCGCTGCTGGTGAGGCGCGGCGAGGCGATCGTGCTCGCCCAGCCGATCTCGGACAAGATGCTGATGCCGCCGGCCCGGCCGCGCCCCATCCATTTCATGGCGCGCGACGGCGGCGACTATGCCGGCGGGATGCGCCGCGCCGGTGGCTTCCAGTTCGCCGACGACACGATCGTGCTGCCATTGCATGTCGGCACGCATCTCGACTGCCTCTGCCACTGCTGGACGGAAGACCGGATGTATAACGGCTTCCCCGGCAGCGCCGTGCGCTCGTCTGGCGCGGTCCGGCTCGGGGCCGAGACGATGCCGCCGATCGTGACGCGCGGCGTGCTGCTCGATTTCGTCGCGCTGACCGGCGGCCCGCTGGCGGACGGCCACAGCATCGGTCCGGATATGGTCAAGGCCGCCTGCGAAAGGGCCGGCGTCGTCATCGGCAAGGGCGATGCGGTGCTGCTGCGCACCGGCTGGCACGAGGCGCATCAGGCCAGCGGCGCGGCCGATTTCAACACCGAGCCCGGCATCGACGTCGAGGCCGCGCTGATGCTGGCGCAGGCTGGTGCAGCGCTCGTGGGGGCCGATAATTTCGCCATCGAGGCGATGCCCTTTTTGGACGGGCAGGTCTTCCCGGTGCATCAGCGCCTGATCCGCGATTATGGCGTGCCGCTGCTCGAAGGGCTGGTGCTGGACAAACTCGGCGCGGCGGGCGCGACGAGCTTCCTGTTCATGGCCGCCGCGCTGCCCGTCGTCGGCGGCACCGGCTCGCCGCTCACGCCCGTGGCGGTGCTGTGATGAGCCCGCAGACCGTCGAACTGATCGCCCAGGCGCTCGCCGCCGGCCTGACCATCGGCTGCCTCTACGGGCTGATGTGCGTCGGCCTCGCCTTCATCTTCGGCATCATGCGGGTGATCAACTTCGCCCAGGGCGAGTTCCTGATGATGGGGATGTACATCGCCATCGGGCTCGCCGTGGCGCTGCCCGCCGGCCTGCTCGGCATCGGCACGCCCTTCCTGTTCGCGCTTGCGGCAGGGCCGGTGATGTTCGTCTTCGGCTATCTGCTCAACCGCTTCCTGATCTCGCGCACCACCGGCCTGCAGGTGCTCTCCAGCACCGAGGGAGAGGCCCATCAGGCGCAGCTCATCCTGACGCTCGGCGTGGCGCTGGCGCTGCAGAATCTGGCGCTGATGCTGATCGGGCCCGCCCCGGTGACCGCGATCAACCCGCTCTCGTCGAGCGCCTGGGAAATCCCGCTGCTGATCGACGATTTCAGCGCCGTCTTCCTCAACAAGGCCCGCACCATCAACGCCGCGATCGCCGTCGTGCTGGCGCTGGCGCTGTTCTGGTTCGTCGGGCGGACGCGGCTTGGCATGTCGCTGCGCGCCGCCGCGATCAATCCGGAAGCGGCGCTCTACATGGGCATCGACATCAGCCGCTGCCATCACATCGCCTTCGGGCTCGGGGCCGGCATCGCCGCGATCTCGGGTGGACTGGTGGCGATCTACTATCCGGCGCAGCCCTTCGTGGGCTTGGAATTCCTGATCATCATCTATGCCGGCGTCGTGCTCGGCGGGCTCGGCGCCATCCGCGGCGCCTTCGCGGGCGGCATGGTCATCGGCCTCGTCCAGCAATTGTCGGTCATCGTCATCCCGCTCCAGCTCCAGAACGCCGCGATCTTCGTCGTCTTCGTCCTGTTCCTGCTGTTCCGGCCCGAGGGCCTGTTCGGCCGCAGCGCGGAGCGCGCCTGATGGCCGGCGGCAGCTCCCTCTCCCGTCAGCTTGGCGCGATCGCGCTGGTGCTTGCCATCTGGTTTGGCCTCGGCTTCGTGGTCGAGAGCGCCTATTACCGGCTGCTTCTGGCGACGATTCCGCTCTGGGCCGTGCTCGCCATCGCCTGGAACCTGTTCAGCGGCTATAGCGGGCTGGTCTCCTTCGGCCACGCCACCTTCTTCGGAATCGGCGCCTTCACCGTGGTGCTGGCGCTGCGCCGGTTCGACCTGACGCCCTGGTTCGGCATCCCGCTCGGCGCTGCGCTCGGCGCGCTCGCGGCCGCCGCGATCGGGGCCGTGACCTTCCGCCTGCGCGGCACCTATTTCGCGCTGGCCATGCTCGCCTACCCGCTGGCGCTGCTCTATCTCTTCGACTGGCTTGGCCTGACCGAGGTCACCTTCCCGATCAAGCGCGGGAACGAACTCTGGTACATGCAGTTCGGCGACTATAGGCCCTATATGGCGCTCTCGCTGGCGCTGCTGGGTCTGGCGCTCTGCCTCTCGCTCTGGATGGAGCGCAGCCGCTTCGGCCTGTCGCTCTTGGCGATCAAGCAGAACGAACTCGCGGCAGAGGCCGCCGGCATCGACACCTTCGCCTGGAAGCTGAAGGCGATCGTGCTCAGCGGCGGGCTCGCGGCGGCTGCCGGCGGGCTCTACGCCACGGTCCTGCTGGTGGTGACGCCCCATAGCGTCTTCGGGCTCGGCGCGTCGGCCCAAGCGATGATCCTGACCCTGTTCGGCGGGGCCGGCACACTCTGGGGCCCACTGATCGGCGCGGTCGTGCTGGTGCCGTTGAGCGAGATCCTGCATGCCGAACTCGGCCATTCGCTGCCCGGGCTGCAGGGGCTGGTCTACGGCGTCGCCATCATCCTCGTCATCCTGCTCGCGCCCGAGGGCATCTACTGGCGCATCCGCGACGCCTTGTTTGCAGGCCGCCCCCCCGCCGCGCTGGCCGCGCCGAGCCCTGACGGCAAGGCCGCCAATGTCGTGCGGTTGCACCCGCTGCCGGGCCCCGCAAAGACCGGCGAGGCGCTGCTGCGGGTCGAGGGCCTGTCCAAACGCTTCGGCGGCCTGCGCGCGTTGGAGAACGTCTCCTTCGAGGTCGCAGCCGGCGCGATCGTCGGCATCATCGGCCCCAATGGCGCGGGCAAGACGACGCTGTTCAACCTGCTCAACGGCATCCTGCCGCCGAGCGCCGGCAAGGTCGTCTTCGAGGGCCGCGACATCACCGGCGCCAAGCCCAACGCGGTCTGCGCCGGCGGCATCGCCCGGACCTTCCAGGTCGTGCGCTCCTTCCCGCGGATGTCGCTGCTGGAGAACGTCGTCGTCGGGGCCTTCGTCGCCCATCGCACCGACGCGGCCGCGCTCGATCAGGCGCGCGAGGCGATCGCGCTGGTCGGGCTGACAGCGCGCATGAACGCGCCGGCCTCGACCCTGACCAACAAGGAATTGCGGCTGATGGAGCTGGCGCGGGCGCTGTCGAGCCCGCCCAAGCTGATCCTGATGGACGAGCCCCTGGCCGGGCTCGGCGGCAGCGAGACGGCCGAGTTGATCGCGATCGTGCGGCGGCTGCCCGCGCTCGGCGTCACGGTGGTGATCATCGAGCACACCATGAAGGCGATGGTTTCGGCGGTCGATCGCTTCATCGTGCTCGACCATGGCGAACTCCTGGCGGACGGCAAGCCGCAGGCGGTGATCGCCGATCCGAAGGTGATCGAGGCCTATCTCGGCCGCAAATGGGCGCAAAACCATGCTGCGGGTTGAGAACCTCTCCGTTGCCTATGGCGGCCTCGCGGCGCTGAGCGACGTCACGCTCACCGTCGAGGCCGGCCAGTTCGTTGCCGTGGTCGGCCCCAACGGCGCGGGCAAGACCACCCTGTTCCGCACCATCTCCGGGCTGGTGACTCCGAGCGCCGGGCGCATCGTCTTCGAAGGCGAGGACCTCGCGGCGGTGCCGGCCGCGCAGCGGCCCCATCTCGGCATCGCCCATGTGCCCGAGGGCCGGAAGGTTTTTTCGGCGATGACCGTCCAGGAAAACCTCTGGATGGGCGCGACCACGCAATCCGGCCAGGCCAACTGGGCGAAGAACAGCGATCTCGTCTTCGCGATGTTCCCGCGCCTCGCCGAACGGCGCGACCAACTCGCCGGCACCCTGTCGGGCGGCGAGCAGCAGATGCTGGCGATCGGGCGCGGGCTGGCCGCTGAGCCGCGCCTGCTGATGCTGGACGAGCCCTCGATGGGGCTGGCTCCAAGCATCGCCGACATGATCTTCGAGAGCATCCACAAGCTTCACCGCGAGTTGTCGCTGACGATCCTCATCGTCGAGCAGCGCGTCGCGGAGACGATCGAGCTTTGCGACCAGGGCTACGTCCTCGAGACGGGCCGGGTCGTGCTGAACGGCAGCGTCAACGAACTGTCGACCAACCCGCGAATCCGGGAAGCCTATCTGGGCCTGTGAAAAAGGGAGAGAGACGATGAAGAGACATCTGAGTCTGACGGCCTGCATCCTCGCGCTCGGCATGAGTTCGCACGCCTTCGCGCAGGCCGAGGTCAAGGTCGCGGTGATCACGCCGCTGAGCGGCGCCTGGGCGCGTTCGGGCGATCTGGCGCGCAAGGGCGCCGAGATGGCGATCGACGACATCAACGCCGCCGGCGGCGTCAAGGCGCTTGGCGGCGCCAAGCTCAAGCTCGTCCTCGGCGACGCCGGCGACACGCCCGAAAAAGCCAAGAACGCGGCCCAGCGCCTGCTTTCGCAGGAGCCCGACCTCGTCGGCGGCAGCGGCGCGGAGATCAGCTCCTTCACGCTCGCCGTCACCGAGGTGACCGAGCGCGCCGGCCTGCCCTGGCTGACGCTGGCCTATTCCGACCTTCTGACGGATCGCGGCTTCAAGCACGTCTTCCAGACCTCGCCGACCGCAGACGAGCAGGCGGCAGCCGCGATGCCGACCATGCTCAAGGTCGCCGAGACCGCGACGGGCGTGAAGCCGACCAAGATGGCAATCATCATGGACAACACGCCCTCGCCGGCGAGCTTCTCCAAAAGCATGCGCGGCCCGGCGATCGAAAAGTTCGGCCTCTCGCTCGTCGCCGACGAGGTTTTTGCGCCGCCGCTCTCGGACGCGGCCCCGATCGCCCAGAAGGTGCGCGCCGCGCGGCCCGATTTCATCCTGCTGCTGCCGACGATCGCCTCCGACATCAAGCTCGTGCTCGAGAAGCTGACCGAGGTCGGGTTGCCGCGCACGCGCCTGCCGATCGTCTCCAACGGCGCGCCGATCGGCTCGCCGGAACTGATCAAGGTCGCCGGCGCGGCCCAGATGGAAGGCGTCATGTTCGTCGTCGCCAACTGGGGCTTCAAGGGGCTGGAGGACTTCACCAAGCGCTTCAAGGAGCGCACCGGCGAGGGCTGGCTGACGCAGGACAGTCTCTCGACCTATGGCCATATCTGGATCCTCAAGGAGGCGATGGAGCAGGCCAAATCGGCCGACCGCGCCAAGGTCAGCGAAGCCATCGCGAAGATGGACGTCAGGGACGGGCCGGCGAACTTCTTCCCGGGCAAGCACATCAAGTTCGACGAGAAGGGCCGCCGCGTCGGCTCGCCGCTGCTCGTCGTGCAGTGGCAGAAGGGCGAGCCCGTGACGGTGTTCCCGGAGGACGCCGCCTTCGCCAAGCCGTCCTGGCCCAAGCAATAGTCCTAAAGCGAAGCGACCGCGACCATGTCCAAGCTCAACAGCTTCCTCGCCGGTGTCCGGGTGCTGGATCTCTCCCAGTACATCCCCGGCCCGATGGCGAGCCTGCTGCTGGCCGACATGGGCGCGGCCGTCCTCAAGATCGAACCGCCCAATGGCGACGAGTTGGCCCATCTCGGTCCGCGCGACGCCGATGGCGCGCCGGTGTTCTACGGCGCGCTCAACGCCGGCAAGAGCGTGCGCCGGATGAACCTCAAGGATGCGGCCGTCCGGGAGGAGTTCCTCGATCTCGTCCGCCAGCACGATGTCCTTCTGGAGGGTTTCCGGCCGGGCGTGATGACGCGGCTCGGCCTCGACTACGACACGCTTTCCGGGCTGAACCCGCGCCTGATCTACTGCTCGATCAGCGGCTACGGTGCGGCCGGCCGGCTCGCCACCAAGGCCGGCCATGACGGCAACTATCTCGCGACCAGCGGCGTGCTCGACCGCAATGGCGAGGGCAGGCCCGTCGTCTTCGACCCGCCGGTCTCCGACACCTCCGGCTCGCTCTTCGCGGCGCTCGCGATCCTCGGCGCGCTGCATGGCCGAAACCGCACAGGCGAAGGCTGCCATATCGATCTCGGCCTCGCCGACGTGATGATGCCGCTGCAACTGATGCAGGTCGCCGACTGGGGCGCCAACGGCACCGTGCCAAAACCCGCCACGACCTATCTTAACGGCGGCGCGGCCTATTACGACGTCTACGCCACCGCCGACGGCCGGAATGTCATGCTCGGCTCGGTCGAGCCCAAATTCTGGCGGAATTTCTGTGAGGCCGCCGGCAAGCCCGAATGGGTCGCGCGCCAGTCCGACCCGCTGCCGCAGCAGCAATTGCGCGCCGAGGTCGCGACCTGGCTCAGGGCGCTCAGCCTGAAAGAGGTGCTGGCGCGCTTCGAGGGCGTCGATTGCTGCCTCTCGCCGGTGCTCGATCTCGGCGAGGCGCTCGATGACGCCGATCTCAGGGCGCGCGGCCTGGTCGTCGACGCGCCCGACGGAGCGGGCCTCCAGACGCTGTTTCCGGCGCGCATCGACGGTGTCGCGCCCGCCCCCCGCCGCGCCTTGCGCGCGGCCGTCGCAAAATTCCCCAGCCGAGCGCCAGCGCGCGCACCCGCTTCATCCGAGGCCACATGACGAGGATTTCATGCCCCTGAACAACAAGACGGCCGTCATCGGCAGCGCGATCCACGCGCCGGTGACCGGCGACGCCCGCTCGCTGGAAGAAATCCTCTACGACGTCGTCCAGGCGGCGCTGAGGGACGCCGGCATCCGGATCGACGACATCGACGGGCTCGTCTGCGCCTCCAATGACCAGTTTGACGGCCGGGCCATTTCGGTGATGGCGGCCTCGGGCTCGATCGGCGGCGTCGACCGCGACATCCTGTCGACGCCCTCGGCCAGCGAGCATGCCTTCGTCATGGGCGTGCTGCGGATCGCCTCGGGCCAGTACCGGACGCAACTCGTCGTCTCGTGGAGCCCGCTCGAGGCGCATTCGCTCTCCGCAGCGCAGCGGCTCGAGGCCGACCCCTATTTCCACCGCCGCCTGCCGCTCGACGACCTGTCGGCTTTCGCCCTGCAGGCCTCGGCGCTCGGCGCGAAGACGCCCGAGGTGCACGACATCGCGAGGGCGCTCGCGGCCTCCCATGGCGGCGGCGCGGACGGGCCCGATCCCAGGCGCTGGCCGCTGCAGTCCGGCATGGTCGGTGCGCCGGCGACGGGCGCGGTCGCGCTGGTGCTGGCCTCGGAGGCGTTCGCCGCCGAGCGCGCGGCAAAAACTCCGGCCTGGGTGCGCGGCATGGGCTGGGCGACCGAGCCCGGCTTTCTGGGCGACCGCGATCTGTCGACCGCACCGGCGCTCGTTGAGGCGGCGCGCCTCGCCTTCGCCGATTCGGGGACGCGCTTCGACGTCGCCGAGATCGCCGACGCGACGCCCTACCAGACGCTGCTAGCGCTGGAGGCGCTCGGCCTGTCGAAGCGCGCGGACTGGGCGAGCGACATCGCGTCCGGCGCGTTCGGGCCCAAGGGCCGGCTGCCGGTCAACCCCTCCGGCGGGGCGCAGAAGACCAATGCCGTTTACTGCACCGGGCTGATGCGGATCGCGGAAGCGGCCGAGCAGGTGCGCGGACAGGCGCGCAACCAGATCTCGAACGTGAAGACCGCTTTGGCCCACGCCGCCAGCGGTTTCGCCATGCAGTACCAGACCGTCGTGGTCCTGGGCCAGGACCGCTGAGGAGACGATGATGGGCAATCCACGGATCGGAATCATCGGCATCGGCCAGTCCGCCTTCAAGGCGCGCCGCGACGACGCCAGCTACCCGGACCTCGTGCGCGAGGCCGTCGTGCTGGCGCTCGGTGACGCCGGGCTCGAGCTCGACGACATCGAGGCGGTGGTCTATTCGCTCTCGCCCGATGCGATGGTCGGCATCGGCAATGCCGAGCGCCTCGGCGTCGATGCGGTCGGGGCGCGGGGCAAGCGCTTCCTGCGCATCAACACCGGCGGCGCGACCGGCATCTCCAGCGTGGCGGCGGCCTATTATCATGTCGCGTCCGGGGCCTGCGACGTGGTGATGACGGCCGGCGCCGACAAGGTCGGCGAATGCGGCGACAGCCAGACCGTCCTGAACAAGATCTGGGACCCGACCTATGAGCGCTCGCTGCCGCTCGGCACCATCACCATGCTGGCGATGTCGGGCGTGCGCTATGCCGACAAATACGGGATGAGCGAGGAGGACATGGCCCAGGTCGTGGTCAAGAACCGCTCGCACGCGGCCCGCAATCCCAACGCCCATCTTCGCAAGGAAACCTCGATCGAGGAGGTGATGGCCTCGCGCTACATCTCCTGGCCCGTCAAACTGTTCGACTGCTGCCCGCAATCGAGCGGCGGCGGCGCGATGGTGCTGGCCTCGGAGACATACATCAAGGACCGCAAGCTCGACGCGGTCTGGATCACCGGCGTCGGCCATTGCTCGGAGAGCTATTATCTCGGCGACCGCATGGGCCGCGGCTTCACCGCCGACCACGCCGACGCGCATGCGCTGCGCAATTCCTTCGCGCGCGCCTATGCGATGGCGGGCATCACCGACCCGCAAAGCCAGGTCGACGTCGCAGAGCTCTACGCTCCGTTCAGCAACACCGAGTTTCATTCGATCGAGGCCGCGGGCTTCTGCGGGCTTGGCGAATCGCCGGCGCAGTTGAAGGCCGGGCGCTTCGACATCGGCGGCGAACTGCCGGTCAATCCCTCGGGCGGCGTGCTCTGCACCAACGCGATCGCCGTCACCGCGATGATCCGCGTCGCCGAGGTCGCGCTCCAGGTCAGGGGCACGGCCGGCGGCCATCAGGTCAAGGGCGCGAAAATCGGCATCGCCAGCGGCAATGGCGGCGACCACCAGTTCTTCGGGACCATGGTCGTCGAGGCCTGAGCCGCGCAGCGCTGCGCAGCATTCACATCATCGCATTCGCGCCGGCCTTCGGCGACAGGACAAGGACCAAGACCATCATGGAACTGATGACCCGCAACGAGAGCTGGAACATCACCTACCGCCACGCGCTCGGCGAGACGGCGAGCTGGTTCTTCACCCAGATCCGCGACAACAGGAAGATCTATGGCCGTCGCGACGCCAAGAGCGGGCGCGTGCTGGTGCCGCCGCGCGCCTTCTCCGACCAGACCTTGGAGCCGACGACCGAATGGGTCGAGGTCGGGCCCGGCGGCCGGATCGAGGCCTTCACCATGGTCTATGAGGAGTTCCAGAACCTGCCGCCGCCACCCTACGCCTTCGGCTATGTCATGCTCGACGGGGCCGACACCGCGATCGGCGGCTTCTTCCGCGGCGTCGACCTCGCCGACCCGGCCGCTGCGGCGAAAAAGCTCGCGGTCGGGGTGCGCGTCACCACGAAGTTCGCCGAGAAGCGCACCGGCGACGTGCTCGATTTCTGGTTCGAGATCGACAAAGCCTGATCGGCCCGCGGCGCGCCGCGCTCAGGCGAGACGCGCCCGGGGCACGCCCTTGCGCGCTCTGGCCGGCGCGACGCCGGCCATCGCCAGGATCAGGGCCGCCATCTGCTCCGAGAGCGCCGGCAGGGCCAGGCGGCCATTGGGCCGGTACCAGACATACGCCCAGCTCACCATGCCGCCGATCGCCAGCGAGGCGACGCGCGCATCCTCGATGGCGAACTCGCCGGCTTCGATCCCGGCGTCGAGCAGTGCGGTCAGCTTGACGTCGAACTCCCGGCGCATCGCGCTGATGCGCAGGAAATCGGTCTCCATCAGGTTCTTCTCCTCGCGGGTGAAGATCGCGATGTGTTTCTGGTTCTCCAGCACGGCGGTGACGAAGCGGCGGCTGAGCAGTGCGAGCTTCTCCGTCGGCGTCGCGTCCAGCCCCAGCACGCTGTCGAGCGCGACCTGCGAGGAGGCGATGCCGCGTGCGCAGATTTCCGCCAGGAGATCGACCTTCGAGCCGAAATGCGAGTAGATGAACGGCTTCGTCACGCCCAGGCGCTCGGCCACGGCGTCGAGCGTGGTGTTGTCGTAGCCGCGCTCGTAAAACAGCTCGACGGCCGCCCCGATCACGCGCTCGCGCTTGAGCGCTGCGACTTCGTCCTTGATGCCGAGGCCGTGCTCCGAAGACAGGCTCATCCCGATGCGATCCCGATCGTTCCAATTGGTATTCGAAGCTACTTGTATAGGCGGCGGCCATCGGGAATTCCAGCCGCGAAAACCGGCATGACGCCCGTCAGGCGCCGCGCGGCGAGCCACAGGCTTCAAAATTTGCGAAGGGGCTGTGCGTGCCGCAGGGGCAGAGCCTTTCGTCTACGTGAAAACCCTGCTGCGGCACGAAACCATGGCCGGTTCTGCGCGTTCGGATGGAGCGAACAGGAACAGGTTTCGCCGGGATGCATGCGCGCGGCGCAAAGGGAGATCGCTGCCGATCGGTTCGCCGGCCTTCGGGCCGGTGGGGTCGGCAGGGATTGAACACGAAGCCATGACTACGCCTATGATCTCGCCCGACAACCACATCGCGCCTCGCGATCAGAATGGACAGAAGCGGACATGAAGAGAATCGCGGCTTTCGGTATCGTCGGTTTTGCCCTGGTCGGTGCGGGCTGCGTCGAACCGGCCCGGCAACGGGTCATCGTCGCCAGCCCCGAGCCGATGCGGCCTCAGGCCTCCGTCAAGCGCATCTCGAGCGACGGAGCGGGCGGCCTCGTCCTGCCCGACGGAACCCGCGTCGAACTCGACGAACGCGGTGGCTTCGCCTTGCCGAACGGCGCCTATGTGCGCCGCGACGCGTCCGGCGCGCTGAATCTCCCCAATGGCGCGCGCTGCGTTCCCGACATGGACGGTTTCGCCTGTCCCTGAGCCGCGAATCGCCAAGGCTGCCCGGCTGACACGCCTGACGACTCGGCGCAGGCCCTTGCCCGATCGGCAAACACTCTGTTGCCGAGTGTCGGCCGATCGGCTATCCACAGTCGCGTTGCGCCCGTAGCTCAGCTGGATAGAGCGTTGCCCTCCGAAGGCAAAGGTCACACGTTCGAATCGTGTCGGGCGCGCCATTTTTTCCGATCATTCTGAATGGAGCTGCGAAGTTTCGGCGCGCGGTATAGGCGCGCAACGGCCTGTCGCCTTGGACTCCCGGGATTCCCGAAGTTTGCTGCAGCGTGGTTTACGACGTGATTCATGGCCGTCTGTTGCAGACAACCATATGGCGGGGGTTCGGCTTCGCGCGGCATTCCGCCATTCGCTTCGGCCTTCGGCCGTTTTCAAAGCGGGCATTTCCGCATGGCAGCCGCTCTCCCGCGCTGGCCCGGTTCGGGCCGAGCTCAACGGGCGTGACGCCGCGACGGCTCGTCGCCGGCCTGCCATGTCTTGACCGACATCGTCGGCAGATCGAAATAATCGCGCGTCGTCGCGTAGCCGTGGCCGCCCATGCGGCCGACCGCATCGAGCGCGGCCGGGTCGACATAGAGTTTCTCGGCGTCGATCGTGTCCGCGCGGAAATGCGCGTAGACGACCTCGCCCAGAATGATCTCGCGCGAATTGCCGATGCCGAGCGAGGTGTGATGGCGGCACTCGAAGGCGGCCGGCGCCTGGCCGATCCAGGGGCAGGGCACCTTGACGCCGGGCATCGCCGTCAGGCCGGCCTGCGCCAGCTCGTCGATTCCGGGCTCGAACGGCACGGCGCAGACATTCATGCCTTCGACGAGCGCGTCCGAAACGATGTTGACGGTGAAGGCCAGGGTCTCGCGGACGTTGCGGCCGGTATCCTTCTGCCCGCCGGTCGGTCGGTACTCGACGCCGAGCGCCAGGATCGCCGGATCGGCCGAGAGACAATTGAAGAAGGAGAACGGCGCGGCGTTGACCACGCCATGCGCATCGACCGTCGTCACCAGCGCGATCGGGCGCGGCACCACCGCGCCGATCAAGAGCTTGTAGCGTTCGCGCGGCGTCAGCGCGGCGAAGTCGAAGGTGACGACGGCGGCGGCCTCGCTCGCCCCGGGTTGCTTGATCAGCGCTGCGGTCACGGCAGTGTCAGTCCTTCGCTCAGGGCATAGGGCGCGAGCAGGTCGCGGATGTCGCGCTCGGCCCTCGGGGTCAGAAGCGCGCGCGTCACCACGGCCTGGAGGTGATGGTCCATGAGATCGGCGGCGTGCGCGGCGTCGCCGGCGCGCAAGGCCTCGATCAACTGGCGGTGTTCCGAGACCGCGCATTCGGAGGAATGCGGCCGGCCATAGATCGCCAGGATCAGCGAGCAGCGCGACGAGACCTCCTGGACATAGCGCAGCAGCAGCGCGTTGCCGGTCATCTCTGCGAGCTTGATATGGAATTCGCCGGCGAGCCGGATCGATTCGGGCCCGTCCTGGCCATGAGCCTTCTCCTCGAGGCCGACATGGGCTTCGAGTTCGGCCGCCTGCGTGGCCGTGAGGCGGCCCGCCAGCGCCTCGGTGACCATGCGCTCCAGCCCGCGGCGGACGTCGAAGACGTCGCGCGCCTCCTCGAGCGTCGGATAGGCGACCGAGGCGCCACGATTGGGCTTGAGTTCGACCAGGCCCTCGACCGCGAGCCGGCCGAAGGCCTCGCGCACCAGTGTGCGGCTGACGCCGAGCTGCTCGCCGATCGAATCCTCGGGAAGCTTCATGCCGGGCTTCAGCGCCTGCTCGATGATGGCGCGGCGAAGGGCCTTGTAGACCGATTGCGCACGCAATCCGGGTTGGCGGGTGTCCGGCGTCATGGCCCGTCTCTGCTCTGGTTCGGCGCTGTGAGGCTCACTCCATGTCACGGGTTGCGGCTCCGCTCCAGTTTTCCGCTTGTCTTCGATAATCGCATACAATACGATGTCTGTATCGTATGCAAGATTGATTAATAATCGCACACGAACTGCCGCGGAATGCGCCAGACCGGCGCTGAAAGCGGCATCACGAGGGGTGGCGGAGCCGGGCGAGCGCCAATGCTGCGCGGCAGGCTCATCGAAGGGAGAGTTCGATGACGAAGGCAGGTTCGACGAAGAAGGCCTGGTTGCTGGCGGCGGTCGCCGCCTTCGCGCTGAACGGCGCGGCGGAAGCCAAGACGCTGAAATGGGGCGCGGCGCGCGAGATCGCCTCGCTCGATCCCTACTCCTTCGGCGAGACCTTCACCCTCTCGGTGCTGAACCACGTCTATGAGGGGCTGGTGCGCTATACCGGCGACCTCAAGATCGAGCCGGCCCTGGCCGAGAGCTGGGAAACGGTGTCGCCGACGATCTGGCGCTTCAAGCTGCGCCAGGGCGTCAAGTTCCACAACGGTAACCCGTTCACGGCCGACGACGTCATCGCCTCGCTGGAGCGCGTCACGCACGAGACTTCGCCGCTCAAGGGCAACCTGCCGGCCTACAAATCCGCGAGGAAGCTCGACGACTACACCGTCGAGATCGAGGTCGCCGGCCCCTATCCGCTGCTGCTCAACGACCTGACCAACATCTTCATCTTCGACAAGGAGTGGCTGGAGGCGAACAATTCGCTGCTGCCGACCGATTCCGGCAAGGGCGTCAAGGGCTACGCCACCGACAACGCCAACGGCACCGGGCCGTTCTCGGTGGAGAGCCGCCGGGCCGATTCCAGGACGATCTATGTCAGGAACGCGAGCTGGTGGGACAAGCCGAAGCACAATATCGACCGGATCGAGTTCACGCCGATCACCTCGGCCTCGACCCGGGTCGCCGCGCTGCTTTCGGGCGAGATCGACTTCACCAATGTCGCGCCGTTGCAGGATCTGCCGCGGCTTTCGGCCTCGCCCGAGGTCAAGGTGCTGCAGACCAACGAGCTCCGCTCGGTCTTCTTCGCCTTCAATCTCAGGGACGCGCTGTTCGAGAGCGACGTGAAGGACAAGAACCCGCTCAAGGACATCCGCGTCCGCGAGGCGCTCTACCGCGCCATCGATGTCGAGGCGGTGCAGAAGCGGGCGATGCGCGGTCTCTCGCGCAACACCGGCGCGCTCGTTGCGCCGGCGATCCCGGGTTATGAGCCCTCGCAGGATGCGCGCCTGCCCTTCGACCTCGACGGCGCCAAGAAGCTGCTCGCGGCGGCGGGCTATCCGAACGGGTTCTCGTTCCAGATGAACTGCCAGAGCGACTCCCTCGTCAACGAGGAGGAGTTCTGCCAGGCGGTCGCCTCGATGTGGTCGCGGGCGGGCCTGAAGCCCAATCTCTCGCTCGCGCCGCGCAGCCAGCAGGCGCCCAAGCGCGTCAAGGGCGATTTCGACGTGATCTCCTTCGGCTGGGCCAACGAGCCGATGATCGACGCCTACTCGCTGCTCGTGCAGGTGCTGCGCTCCAAGAGCGGCACGGGCGGCGTCTTCAACTGGGGCAATTGGGGCGATGCCCGCATCGACGCGCTGATCGACAAGGCCGGCGTCGAACTCGACGACAAGAAGCGAATCCCGATGATGATGGAGGCGCTGAAGATCGCCAAGGCCGAGCACCTGTTCATTCCGCTGCACCAGCAGCCGATGGCCTGGGCGATGCGCGCGAGCGTGGCGAACACGGTGCAGGCCTCCGACAACAAGCCGCGGCTGTGGCTGACGACGATGAAGTGAACCCCTGTCATTCCGGGGCGCGCCGCAGGCGCGAACCCGGAACCCACGATGGGGCGAGCGGCCGCAATGCCGCTCGTCCTCGCATCACCCCGTCGCGCGTTCCGGGTTCTTCGCTGCGCGAAGCCCCGGAATGGCAAGGTGTTCGCGCAGCGCAGGGAGTTGAACGACGATGCCGGCCTTTCTCTTCAAGCGATTGCTGAATGCGGCCGGCGTCATGCTCGCGGTCGCCTTCCTCGCCTTCCTGATCTTCCGCTTCGTCGGCGATCCGGTCGAATTGATGCTGAACGAGCAGGCAAGCCAGGCCCAGCGCGACGAACTGCGCGTCCGGCTCGGCCTCGACAAGGGCTTCGTGCTGCAGTTCGCGACCTTCGTCGGCAACGCCGTCAGGGGCGATTTCGGCATTTCCTACCGCAACCAGCAGGATGTCTTCACGCTGATTGCCGAGCGCTTCCCGGCGACCTTCGAACTCGTGCTGGTCGCGACCTTCCTCTCGCTCGCGGTCGGGATTCCGCTCGGCGTCTACACCGCGATCGCGCGCGACGGCCTGCTCGCCAAGGCGCTGCAATTCATCTCCGTGCTGGGCGTCTCGCTGCCGAGCTTCGCGCTCGGCATCCTCTTCATCCTGGTCTTCTCGGTGACGCTGCAATGGCTGCCGGCCTTCGGCCGCGGCGAGACGGTGCAGCTCGGCTGGTGGAGCACCGGGCTGCTCACCGCCTCGGGGCGCAAGGCGCTGATCCTGCCCGGCATCACGCTGTCGCTCTTCCAGATCACGCTGGTGATGCGATTGGTGCGGGCCGAGATGCTGGAGACGATGCGGACCGATTTCATCCGCTTTGCCCGGGCGCGCGGCATCGCGACGCGCTCGGTCCATTTTCACCACGCCTTGCGCAACTGCCTGATGCCGGTGATCACGGTCACAGGCTTGCAGATCGGCAACCTGATCGCTTTCGCGCTGGTCACCGAAACCGTGTTCCAATGGCCCGGCATGGGCCTGCTCTTCGTCCAGGCCGTGACCTTCGTCGATATCCCGGTGATGGCGGCCTATCTGATCGTCGTCTCTTTCATCTTCGTCTCGCTGAACACGGCCGTGGACCTGGCCTATGCCTGGGTCGACCCGCGCCTGCGCGAGGACGCGATCTCGGGAGCCGCCAATGCCCGTTGAGACGTTTGCCAAACCGTCGCGGCTCGCCCGCCTTCTCGACAGCGACATCGGCTGGAGCTTTCGTCGCACGCCGGCCGCCTGGCTCTCCGCGCTGGTGCTGTTCTTGCTGATCGCGAGCGCCTTCCTGGCGCCGCTGATCGCGCCGCAGAACCCGCATGACCTCTCGCAGATCTTCATCGACAAGGCCGAAATCCCGCCGATCTGGAGCAAGGACGGCGAATGGCCCTTCCTGCTCGGCACCGATCCGCAGGGACGCGACGTGCTCTCCGCCATCCTCTACGGCACGCGCGTCTCGCTGATCATCGGGCTTGCGGCGGTGATCGTCTCGATGAGCCTGGGCGTCACCATCGGGCTGGTGTCGGGCTTCTATGGCGGGCGCATCGACAATCTCCTGATGCGGCTCGGCGACACCGTGCTCTCGATCCCGACGCTGCTGATGGCGATCCTGGTCTCGGCGATCTTCCGCGAGCTGCTGCCGCCGGCGCTGCGCGAGCCGTTCGCGGCCGTCGTCCTCGTGGTCTCGATCTCGCTGACCAACTGGGTGCAGTACGCCCGCACCGTGCGCGCCTCGACCATGGTCGAATCCCGCAAGGAGTATGTGCTCGCCGCCCGCATCATCAAGGTTCGCTCGGCGCGGATCATGCGCCGCCATATCCTGCCCAACACGCTGACGCCGGTGATGGTCGCCGCCACGCTCAATCTCGGTCTCGCCATCCTGTCGGAGGCGACGCTGTCCTTCCTCGGCGTCGGCATGCCGATCACGCAGCCTTCGCTCGGCACGCTGATCCGCATCGGCAACCAGTACCTGTTCTCCGGCTCGTGGTGGCTGGTGGTGTTCCCCTCGCTCCAGCTCGGCCTGATCGTGCTGAGCGTCAACCTGCTCGGCGACTGGCTGCGCGACGCGCTGAACCCGAAGCTGCGGTGAAGCCGTCGCTGCGCTCGCAATGACGGCACGACAAGCCCAGGCGTGAAGCCTGCCCGACAACCAAGGATAGGCCCGCGATGACCGCCTCCCTGCTGCTCCGCAATGTCCGGCCCTATGCCGGCAGTGCCACCGACATGCTGATCGAGAACGGCAAGATCACCAGGATCACGCCTGGCATCGAGGCGCCCGCCAGCGTCGCTGTCGAGGACGGCCGGGGCGAGATCGTCATTCCCGGCCTCGTCGAGGCCCACACTCATCTCGACAAAAGCCTGTGGGGCCTGCCCTGGTACACAAACGACGTCGGTCCCAGGCTGCTCGACAAGATCGACAACGAGCGCGAGAACAAGAAGCGCCTCGACATCGACCCTGCCCGCCAGTCCGCGCGGCAGACGATCCAGTCCTCGCTGATGGGCTCGACCCATATCCGCAGCCATGTCGATGTCGACACCGAGCACGGGCTCTGGGGCGTCGAGGGCGTGATGGCGACCCGCGACGGTTATCGCGACGTCGTCGACATCGAGCTCGTCGCCTTCCCGCAATCGGGGCTGCTGCGCCGACCGGGCACGCTGGAACTGATGAATGCCGCGATGGAGGCCGGCTGCGAGATCGTCGGCGGACTCGACCCCTGCGCCATCGACCGCGACCCGAAGGGCCATCTCGATGCCGTCTTCGGCCTCTGCGAAAAATACGGCAGGCCGCTCGACATCCACCTGCATGAGCCCGGCGAGATGGGTCTGTTTTCCTTCGACCTCATCGTCGAGCGGACGCGCGCGCTTGGCATGGCGGGTAAGGTCACGGTCAGTCACGCCTTCTGCCTCGGCGCGGAGCCGGCGCTGGTCGACCCGCTGATCGCCGAGCTGGCCGAGCTCGACATCGCGATCATGACGACCGCGCCCGCGAGCCGGCCCGCCCCGCCGGTCAGGAAACTGCTCCAGGCCGGCATCCGCGTCTGCTCCGGTTCGGACGGCATCCGCGACACCTGGGGCCCCTACGGCAATGCCGACATGCTGGAGCGGGCGGTGTTCGTCGGCCTGCGCAACAATTTCCGCCGCGATGACGAATTGAGGCTCGCGCTCGATGTCTGCACGGTCGAAGGCGCCAAGGTGATGGAGATCGAGGGGTACGGCCTCGGCGAGGGCTGCAAGGCCGATCTCGTGATCCTGCCTGGCGAGACGCTGGCCGAGGCGATCGTCACCCGCTCGCCCAGCCGCCGCGTGGTCAAGAACGGCAGGATCGTCGCACGCGACGGCGTCTCGATCAGGACCGTGCCGTGACGCCGCACGCCGCAAAGCGCCCCGGAGGCCGCACCCTGCTGACCGCACGCTGGCTGCTCGGCCATGCGCAGGGCCGGCACCGGCTTTACGAGAACGGCGAGATCGTCTTCGAGGATGGCGCGGTCGTCTTCGTCGGACACGGCTTTGCCGGCGAGGTCGCGCGCCGCATCGACTACGGCAACGCGCTGATCGGGCCGGGCTTCGTCGACCTCGATGCGCTGTCGGATCTCGACACCACGATCCTGGCCTATGACAACCAGCCGGCCTGGAAGAAGGGCCGGGTCTGGCCGCGCAGCTATCTCGAGGCCGGTCCCTACGAGATGTATTCGCGCGAGGAACTCGCCTTCCAGAAGAGGCACGCCTTCGCCACGCTTATCCGCAACGGCATCACCACCGCACTCCCGATCGCCTCGCTGTTCTACCGCGCCTGGGGCGAGACGCCGGAGGAATTCCAGGATGCGGCCGAGGCCGCGGCCGAACTTGGAATGCGCGCCTATCTCGGCCCGGCCTATCGCACCGGCAACCAGATCGTCGAGGCTGACGGCCGGATCGCCACGCATTTCGACGAGGCGCGCGGCTTGGCCGAACTCGACGCCGCGATCGCCTTTTGCGAGCGCAACGATGGCGCGGCCGGCGGCCTGATCCGCACCATGCTCGCGCCGGACCGGATCGAGACGTCGACCGCCGAGCTTCTGCGCCGCACGGCGGATGCCGGTCGCGCGCTGAAGGTCCCGGTCCGCCTGCATTGCTGCCAGTCCAGGATCGAATACGACCTCGTCCTCGCCCAGCACGGCATGAGCCCGCCGGAATGGCTGGAGAGCCTCGGCTTCCTCAACGAGCGCACCTTGCTGCCGCACGGCACCTATGTCTCAGGCAGCCGCCAGATCGAGCGACCGGGCCGCGACCTCGAGATCATCCGCGATGCCGGCGCCACGATCGTGCACTGCCCGCTGGTGTCTGGACGCCACGGCAACGCCATCGACCATTTCGGCCGCTATCGCGCGATGGGTGTGAGGATCGGCATGGGCACCGATACCAGCCCGCCCGACATGATCATGAACCTGCAGGTCGGCATGATCCTCGCCCGCACCATGGCCGGCAGCGCCAGCGCCGTGCGCAGCGAGGACTACTACGACGCCGCCACCATCGGCGGAGCCGATGCGCTCGGCCGGCCCGATCTCGGCCGGCTGCAAGCCGGTTCCCGCGCCGACATCACGGTGTTCGATTTCGACCGGCCCCATCTCGGCCAAATCATCGATCCGGTCCAGACCATGCTGCTCGCTGGCCATGGCCGCGATTTTGCGACCGTGATCATTGACGGGCGCTTCGTCATGGAGGAGCGCGTCATCCCCGGCATCGACGAGGCCGCGGATACGCGGCGCGCGCAAAAACAGTTCCAGGGCGTGATGGCGCGCTATCCGGAGCGCACCCATGGCCACCCGCCGGTGAGCGAGATCTTCTCGTCGAGCTACAGGATCGAACGCAGGGAGGCCACCGCATGAACGCCGTGCCCGCCAGGCCGATCGACGCCAGGCCGATCGCCGCGACGCCGCTGCTTAGCGTGCGCGACCTGCGCGTCGTCTTCGACAGCCGCTTCGGTCCGCTGACGGCGCTCGACGGCGTCTCCTTCGAGATCGCGCCCGGCGAAATCCTGGGCGTCGTCGGCGAATCCGGCGCCGGCAAGTCGCTGACCGGCACGGCCGTGATCGGCCTGCTCGATCCGCCGGGCCGCATCTCCGGCGGCTCGATCCATCTCGACGGCCAGCGCATCGACGACCTTGCGCCCGAAGCGATGCGAAAACTGCGCGGCCGCCAGATCGGCGCGATCTTCCAGGACCCGCTGACCTCGCTGCACCCGCTGCTCAGCGTCGGCGACCAGCTCGTCGAGACCATCCTGACGCATCTGCCGGTCTCCCGCGCCGAGGCGCGCCGGCGCGCGCTCGACCTGCTCAGGCAAGTCGGCATTCCGGCCGCCGAGACGCGGATCGACCAGTATCCGCACCAGTTCTCCGGCGGCATGCGCCAGCGCGTTGTGATCGCGCTCGCGCTCTGCGCCGAGCCGAAGCTGATCATCGCCGACGAGCCGACGACGGCGCTCGACGTCTCGATCCAGGCACAGATCACGACGCTGCTGAAGCGGCTCTGCCGGGAGCACGGCACGGCGATCATGCTGGTCACCCACGATATGGGCGTCATCGCCGAGACGGCCGACCGTGTCGCCGTGATGTATGCCGGGCGCATCGTCGAGATCGGCCCGGTCGAGGAGGTGACGCGCCGGCCGCATCACCCCTACACCGCCGGCCTGATGGCCTCGATCCCGAGCGTGCATGCCCGCAACGCTGCGCTCAACCAGATCGACGGCGCGATGCCGCGGCTGAACGCGATCCCTCACGGCTGCGCCTTCAATCCGCGCTGCGGCCGGGCGAGCGCGCCTTGCCGCGAGCACAAGCCGGATCTGCCGCCGGGTGCGCATGCCGCCGCCTGCCATTTTCCGCTGATGGAGAGTGCTCATGCGTGAACCTGCTCTCACCGATGCCCTCAGCCCTCATCCTGAGGAGGCCGCCTCGGCGGCCGTCTCGAAGGATGCTCCAGAGCGCGCTGGAGCATCCTTCGAGACGCAAGCTGCGCTTGCTCCTCAGGATGAGGGCTCGCGGAGTTCGACCGATACGATCCTCACCGTCGCGAACGCCTCCTGCCGCTTCGACGTGTCGCAACCGGCCTGGTCGCGGCTGCTCTCGCGCGCGCCGCGGCGCATCCTGCGCGCGGTCGAGGATGTCTCCTTCACGGTCCAGCGCGGCACGACCTTCAGCATCGTCGGCGAATCGGGTTGCGGGAAATCGACCTTGGCGCGGATGATCGTCGGCCTGCAGCGCCCGACGGAAGGCAGCCTGCGCTTCGCTGATATCCGGCGAGCAGACGGCACGATCGGCCCGCCGCGCGTGCAGATGATCTTCCAGGACCCCTATGCCTCGCTGAACCCGCGCTGGCGCGTCGGCGACATCATCGCCGAACCGATCCGTGAGCTGGGATTGCGCCCCGGCGAGGCCGAGACGATGCAGCGCGTCGGCGACCTGCTCGAGATCGTCGGCCTGTCCCGCGGCGACGCCACGCGCTACCCGCACGCCTTCTCCGGCGGCCAGCGCCAGCGCATCTCGATCGCGCGCGCGCTCGCCACCGAGGCCGACGTGCTGGTCTGCGACGAGCCGACCTCGGCGCTGGACGTGTCGGTGCAGGCGCAGATCCTCAACCTGATGGTTCGCCTGCAGCGCGAATTGGGGCTGACCTATCTTTTCATCAGCCACAACCTTTCGGTGGTGCGCCACATGTCGGACCATCTCGCGATCATGTATCTCGGCCGTTTCGTCGAAGCGGGGCCGGCCGAGGAGGTCTTCGGCGCGCCTCGCCACCCCTATACGCGGCTGCTGATCGAGACGATCCCCGATGTCGAGAAGCCGAACCGGGCGCGCCGGCCGATGTCGGGCGAGGTGCCGAGCCCGATCGCGCCGCCGCCGGGCTGCGCCTTCCATCCGCGCTGTGTGGTCGCCGTGGAGCGATGCCGGACGGAGCGTCCGATATTACGGGCCGACGCTGCCGCCAGCGTCGCCTGTCATCTGGCCTGAGACCGACCGGATGCCGGCGCGCGCGCGCCGTCACCGATAGCGGACGGCCTGCGCGCGGGTTTTGCGCTGCCTGCAGCGGCGACGCCCTCGACACCTCGCAGGACGGCTTGGCGCCGCTATACGCGCTTGCGGCTTTCGGCGCAGGTGTGGTTCGATCGTAAAGCGAAACTATTTCGATCGCCGTCGAGGAGCCACCCGCCTTGGACCAGTTCAGCACGCCCCGGCAGGGCGACATCCTGACGCTCGCCCGGGCCCGGGGGCGGGTCGGCGTCGATGATCTCGCCGCCCATTTCGAGGTCAGCCCGCAGACCATCCGCAAGGATCTGAACGAACTCTGCGAGCGCCGGCTGATGACCCGCGTCCATGGCGGCGCCATCATCGCGTCGGGCGTCGAGAACGTCGCCTATGAGGCGCGCCGCTTCATCGCCCAGGCCGAGAAGCGCGCGATCGGCGAGGCGGCGGCCCGGCTGATCCCCAACAACGCCTCGCTCTTCATCAATATCGGCACCACCACCGAGGAGGTCGCGCGTGCGCTGATGCAGCATGAGGGGCTGCTGGTCATCACCAACAATCTCAACGTCGCGACATTGCTTTACCGCCAACCCAAGATCGAGGTGATCGTCGCCGGCGGCCCGGTGCGACGCTCGGACGGCGCGCTGATCGGCTCGACAGCGGTCGATTTCATCAAGCAGTTCAAGGTCGACTATGCCGTGATCGGCGCGTCCGCCATCGATGAGGACGGCGCGCTGCTCGATTTCGACATCCGCGAGGTCCGGGTCTCGCGCGCCATCATCGACAATGCCCGCCAGGTCATGCTGGTCGCCGATCAGCTCAAGCTGACCCGGGCCGCGCCGATCCGCATCGGCGCGCTCGCCGATGTCGACGTCTTCGTCACCGACGCGCTGGCCCCGCCAGCCCTGCGCACGCTGTGCAAGAACGAGGCGATCCAGCTCGTCGAGGTCGGCAGCCAGGACGGCGGCTGACGATCGGCGGGTGGCCGGACGGAAGGCCTTTGCTCGCGATCAGGATTGGCCCAAGCCGGCCGTTCTGCTCAGAAATGCGCCCAGCACGTCGTTGAAGGCGATCGGCGCCTCGAGCGGCGCCATATGTCCGGCCCGTGGAACGACGACCGCAGTCGCGCCGGGAATGCCGGCCGCCAGCAGCTTCGAGGCCGCCCGGCAGACATTGTCGTGCTCGCCGCGCATCACCAGCGTCGGCGTGCGGATCGAGCCCAGCACCGCGCCCATGCGATAGAGCGACCGGCGTTTGGCCAGGATCTCGGAAAGCGTGAACAGCAGCCCGTGCAGCGGCGTCCGCATGATCAGGGCGCGCATATGACGGCGGGCGCGGGGGCTGCTGCTGGCGTAATGCTTGTAGAACTCGCCGCGCAGCATCTCTTCGGCAAGCGCGGACATGCCTGCGCCCCGGCCGAGTTCGGCCCAGCGACGCGTCACCGAGGCAAGCACGGTCGGGCTTTCCGCACCCGCTCCGACATCGGCAAGCGTCAGCGAGGCGACGCGATCGGGCCGGGACGCCGCCAGGGCAAGCGCCGGGCCGCCCCCGAGCGAGAAGCCGACGAGATGGCAGCGATCGATGCCGAGATGGTCGAGCAGGCCGACGAGATCGCGGCCGAGATGGGCCGGCGAGTAGGCCTCGGCGGCCGCCGGCGCGGTGGAGCGGCCGTGGCCGCGCTGATCGTAGCTCAGGACCGTGAACGAGGATCGCAGATCGGCGACCTGATGGCGCCACATCCGCCGCCCGCAGGCCAGGCCATGGATCAGCACGACAACCGGGCCCGACCCTTCGATCGCATAGGCGAGGTCGACGCCATTCACCGGCGCGATCAGCTCACGCATGCTGCGCCCTGGCTGGCCTGAGCAAGGGTTGCCGAAGCATCGGCCGGCAAATCTTGCGTCTCATTCGGTCGAGCCCCTCGACAGCACGCGCCGTCATCGTCTGGGTTCAATAGCTACGGCATGCCGGCGAGCGCTGTCCATCCGCCGGGCGCGACGACCCCCTTGCTTTCGTTTTTTCGTTCACTTAGCCTTCAAAAAACAAACGAAACGAAATCGGCGCGCTGTGGCGACGCCGCTATGGGAAGCGTCTTGAGCAGCATCGGTCAGAGCGCAGCCATGCCCTTCGACCTCGCCGTCATCGGCGGCGGCGTCAACGGCTGCGGCATCGCCCGCGATGCGGCGGGGCGCGGGGCGTCCGTCGTGCTGTTCGAGCAGAACGACCTCGCCAGCGCCACCTCCTCGGCCTCGACCAAGCTGATCCATGGCGGCCTGCGCTATCTCGAGCATTACGAGTTCCGACTGGTGCGCGAGGCGCTGATGGAGCGCGAGGTGCTCTGGGCGATGGCGCCGCACATCGTCTGGCCGTTGCGCTTCGTGCTGCCGCATCACGAGGGACTGCGCCCGGCCTGGCTGCTGCGGCTCGGCCTGTTCCTTTACGACCATATCGGCGGCCGAAAACTGCTGCCGCCGACACGCACGCTGAACTTGAGCCGGGACGCCGCCGGCCGGCCGCTGAAGGGCGAGGATGCGACGGCCTTCGAATACTCCGATTGCTGGGCCGAGGATTCACGCCTCGTCGTGCTGAACGCGGCCGACGCGGCGGCGCGCGGCGCGCAGGTCCATACCCGCACGAAAGTCGTCGCCGCCGACCGCATCGAGGGCCTCTGGCAGGTCACGACCGAAGGCGTCGCCGGCCGCGCCACGATCACCGCGAAGGCTCTCGTCAACGCAGCCGGCCCCTGGGTCGGCGAGGTGCTCGGCGGCGTCGTGCGATCGAACACGAAGGCTGCGGTCCGCATGGTCCAGGGCAGCCATATCGTGGTGCGGAAACTCTACGAGCACGATCGCTGCTACATTTTCCAGAACGCCGACGGCCGTATCGTCTTCGCCATTCCCTATGAGCGCGATTTCACCCTGATCGGCACGACCGATCGCGATTATCAGGGCGATCCGGCCGAGGCCGCGGCGACTCCGGACGAGATCGCCTATCTCTGCGACGCGGCGAGCGAGTATTTCCGCGAGCCGATCACGCCGGACCACGTCGTCTGGACCTATTCCGGCGTGCGCCCGCTTTATGACGACGGCGCCTCCAAGGCGCAGGAAGCGACGCGCGACTATGTGCTGACGCTCGATGCGCCCTCGGGCGAGGCCCCGCTGCTCTCGGTCTTCGGCGGCAAGATCACGACCTATCGCCGACTAGCCGAGGCCGCGATCGAAAAGCTCGCGCCCCATGCCGGGTGGGCGCAGCGCCCGGTCTGGACGAAGACCGGCACGCTGCCCGGCGGCGATTTCCCCGTAGCCGGGTTTGACGTGCTGGTCGCCGAGATCGCTTCCGCCTATCCTTGGCTCGCGCGCAAGACCGCGACGCGGCTGGTGCGGGCCTACGGCACCAATACGCGCGAGGTCATGGCTGGCGCTGCCAGCGCGGCCGATCTCGGCCGGCATTTCGGGGCCGATCTCTACGAGCGCGAGGTCGCCTATCTGATCCGTGCCGAATGGGCGCGCCGCGCCGACGACGTGCTCTGGCGGCGCAGCAAGCTCGGCCTGCGGCTGGCAGCCGAAGAGCGGCAGGCACTCGACGACTTCATGTTGGCGCAGGCCGCGCCCGCGCCGCTGCAGACGGCCTGAGGGAGGACGCGATGGGTCTCGTTCTCGACAAGGTGCGCCGCGATGTCGGAGCCGTGACGCATATCCACGAGACCAGTCTCAGACTGGAGCCCGGCACCATGACCGTGCTGCTTGGGGCAACGCTCGCCGGCAAGACCTCGTTGATGCGATTGATGGCGGGGCTCGACCGGCCGAGCTCCGGCCGCGTGCTGGCGACGCAAGGCGCGACCGAGACCGACGTCACCGGCTTGGCGGTCAGAGAACGCTCGGTCGCCATGGTCTACCAGCAGTTCATCAACTACCCGAACATGAGCGTGTTCGAGAACATCGCCTCGCCGCTGCGGGTCAAGCGGCTGCCCAAGACCGAGATCGAGGCCAAGGTCGGCGCGATGGCGGCCATGATGAAGCTCGAACCCTATCTGGAGCGCATGCCGCTCACCCTTTCGGGCGGCCAGCAGCAGCGCACCGCCATGGCCCGTGCGCTGATCAAGGGGGCCGATCTCGTCCTGCTCGACGAGCCGCTGGCCAATCTCGACTACAAGCTGCGCGAGGAACTGCGCGAGGAACTGCCCCGGATCGTGCGCGGCTCGAACGCGGCGGTGGTCTACGCCACCACCGAGCCGCAGGAGGCGCTGCTGCTCGGTGACTTTACCGCGACGCTGTCGCAGGGCCGGGTGACGCAGTTCGGCCGCAGCGCTGAGGTCTATCGCCGGCCGCACGACCTGATCACGGCGCGCATCTTTTCAGATCCGCCGCTCAATCTGCTGCCTGTCGTCAAGCGGGGCGGCGCGATGCTGCTTCCGGGCGGGGCAAGCGCGCCGGCGGCCGGGTCGCTGGCCGGGCTCGCCGACGGCGACTACCAGCTCGGCTTCCGCGCGCATCATCTCGCGCTGAAGCCTGGCTCAAGCGCGAGCCTGCCCTTCGAGGCCACCGTCACCGTTTCCGAGATCACCGGCTCGGAGAGCTTCGTTCATGTCGCCTGCGGAGACGCGAACTGGGTCGCGCTCGCGCAGGGCGTGCATGATCTCGAACCGGGCTCGGCCGTCACGGTGCATGTCGATCCTGACAGCGTCTTCGTCTTCGACGCGGATGGCGCGCTCGCGCATGCGCCCGCTTTCCTGTCGGCGGCGTGAGGACAAGGCAGATGGCCCGCATCGAGCTCACCGACCTCGCCCATTCCTACAAGCCCGGCGCGAGCGCGCCCGCCGATTTCGCGCTGAAGCCGATGACGCTGACCTGGCGGCAGGGCGGCGCCTATGCGCTGCTCGGCCCCTCCGGCTGCGGCAAGACCACGCTGCTCAACATCATCTCGGGTCTTCTGATCCCCTCGCATGGCCGCGTCGCCTTCGACGGCCGCGACGTCACCCATCTTTCCACCGAGCGGCGCAATATCGCGCAGGTCTTCCAGTTCCCGGTCGTCTACGACACCATGACGGTCTACGAGAACCTCGCCTTCCCGCTGCGCAACCGCGGCATGGAGGGCAAGGCGGTCGACGGCCGCGTCCGTGAGATCGCGAGCCTGCTGGAGCTGACATCGTCGCTCGGCCGCAAGGCGCGCGGGCTCACCGCCGACGCCAAGCAGAAGATCTCGCTCGGGCGCGGGCTGGTGCGGCCCGATGTCGCCGCGATCCTGTTCGACGAGCCGCTGACGGTGATCGACCCGCAGCTCAAATGGGAGCTGCGCTCGAAGTTGAAGGCGCTGCACCGCCAGCTCGACGTCACCATGATCTACGTCACCCACGACCAGACCGAGGCGCTGACCTTCGCCGACACCGTCGTCGTGATGCATGACGGGCGCGTCGTGCAGGCCGGCCAGCCGGACGAGTTGTTCGAGCGCCCGGCGCATACCTTCGTCGGCTATTTCATCGGCTCGCCCGGTATGAACGTCGTTCCCGCGACGGTCGAGGGCAATCGCGCGCTGGTCGCAGGCCAAACCATCGCCCTGCCGTTGAGCTACGACGTGCCGGCCGGGCAGCGCATCGAGATCGGCATCAGGCCGGAATTCGCCACGCTCGCGCGGGCCGGCGAGGGGCTGCCGGTCAGGGTCGAGCGCATCGACGATCTCGGCCGCGCCCGCCTCGCCCGCCTGCGGCTCGGCGAGCACGCCTTCGCGGCGGGCGTGCCGGATGCGCTAAGCGATATCGGCGACAGCGCCGGGCTGATCCTCCAGCCCGGCCACATCCATGTCTATGCCGACGGCCAGCGCCTGAGCGGGAGGGCCTGATGGATCGCCCCTACGACAACCGCGCCTGGTTCCTGGTGTTGCCGGTGCTGGCGATCGTCGCCTTCTCGGCGGTGATCCCGCTGATGACGGTGGTGAACTATTCGGTCCAAGACACTTTTGGCAACAACCAGTTCTTCTGGAACGGCACCGGCTGGTTCAAGGAGCTGCTCGACCCTTCGACCGATCTCGGCGGGCGGGTCCTCTCCTCGCTCGGCCGCAACCTCGCCTTCTCCGCCATCATCCTGGCGATCGAGGTGCCGCTCGGCATCGCGGTGGCGCTCGCCATGCCGCGCTCGGGCTGGAAGGTCGCCGCCACGCTGGTGCTGATGGCGATGCCGCTGCTCGTGCCGTGGAACGTCGTCGGCACGATCTGGCAGGTTTTTGCGCGCGGCGACATCGGCCTGCTCGGCTACACGATCAACAAGCTCGGCATCCCCTACAACTACGTCTCCGATCCGATCGCGGCTTGGGTCACCATCGTGGCGATGGATGTCTGGCACTGGACCTCGCTCGTAGCCCTGCTCTGCTATGCCGGACTGAAGTCGATCCCCGACGCCTATTATCAGGCCGCGCGCATCGACGGGGCGAGCCGCTGGGCCGTGTTCCGCTTCATCCAGCTGCCGAAGATGCGGCGCGTGCTGATCATCGCCGTGCTGCTGCGCTTCATGGATTCCTTCATGATCTACACCGAGCCCTTCGTCGTCACCGGCGGCGGGCCGGGCAATTCGACCACCTTCCTCTCGATCGAGCTGGTCAAGCTCGCGCTCGGCCAGTTCGACCTCGGCAAGGCCGCCGCCATGTCGATCGCCTACAACCTCGTCATCCTGGCGGTGTGCTGGGTGTTCTACACGGTCATGACCAATCTCGACGTCGAGCGGCAAAAAGAGGGAGCCGCGTCATGAGCGTCGAGACCGCAACTGCGGCCGCCCCAGCGGCCGCCGCGCCAGTCATCGCGCGCCGCGCCTTCCGCGTGAACGGCGGCGCGATCACGCTGTCGCTCTACCTGATTTTCCTGATGCTGCCGATCTACTGGCTCGTGATCATGAGCCTGAAGACCAATGCCGAGATCACCTCGGGCATGACGCTCTGGCCGCAGCAGATCACCTTCGCCAATTACCGCACTATTTTCACCGACGCGTCCTGGTATTCGGGCTACATCAACTCGCTGTCCTATGTCGCGATCAACACCGTGCTCTCGATCGGGCTGGCATTGCCTGCGGCCTACGCCTTCTCGCGCTACCGCTTCCTCGGCGACAAGCATCTGTTCTTCTGGCTGCTCTCCAACCGGATGGCCCCGCCGGCGATCTTCGCGCTGCCCTTCTTCAATCTCTATTCGGCGATCGGGCTGTTCGACACGCCCTGGGCGGTCGCGCTGGCGCATTGCCTGTTCAACGTCCCGCTCGCGGTCTGGATCCTGGAAGGCTTCATGTCCGGCGTGCCGCGCGAGATCGACGAGACCGCCTATCTCGACGGCTACTCCTTCCCGCGCTTCTTTTCAAAAATCTTCATGCCGATCATCGCCAACGGCATCGGCGTCACCGCCTTCTTCTGCTTCATGTTCTCCTGGGTCGAGCTTCTGCTCGCCCGCACGCTGACCACGGTCAACGCCAAGCCGATCGCCGCCACCATGACGCGCACCGTCTCGGCCGCCGGCATGGATTGGGGCCTGCTCGCGGCCGCCGGCGTGCTGACGCTGGTGCCGGGCGTGCTCGTGATCTGGTTCGTCCGCAACTACATCGCCAAGGGTTTCGCCCTGGGGAGGGTCTGACGATGGCCAATCTCGCCGCCGATTTCGCCTGGATGGCCTGGACGCCGCAGACGGCGCTGTTCTTCGCCGGCATCCTCGGCCTCCTCCTGCTGATGACCGGTCTCGCCATCTGGCGCCCCGAGATCGAGCGCGTCGGCATTCTCGGCATCCCGACCACGCGCGGCGACCGGCTGTTCCTCAGCCTGCTCGGCGCGGCCTTCATCCACCTCGCCTGGCTCGGCCTCGCCGGGGCCGACCTGTGGTGGGGCTCGGGCCTCTCTCTCCTCTACGCGGCGGCGGTGTTCCGCTTCGTCTGAGTTCGTCCCCGGGGAACGCGAACGCGGCCCCGCAACAAGAAGCCGTCAAGGCTCGGCAACGATGACCATCACCCCGGAGGAAGTCATGAAGAAAACACGCATGCTCGCCGCCACCGCGCTTGGTCTCGTGCTCGGCGCCGCACCGGCCTTCGCCGACATCGAGGCGGCGCGGCGCTGGATCGATCGCGAATTCCAGCCCTCGACCCTGTCGAAGGAAGACCAGCTCAAGGAGATGGAATGGCTGATCAAGGCCGCCGAACCCTTCCGCGGCATGGAGATCAACATCGTCTCGGAGACGATCACCACCCATGAATACGAGGCCGGCACGCTGGCAAAGGCCTTCTCCGAGATCACCGGGATCAAGCTCAAGCACGACCTGATCCAGGAAGGCGACGTGGTCGAGAAGCTGCAGACGCAGATGCAGTCCGGCCGCAACGTCTATGACGGCTGGATCAACGATTCCGACCTGATCGGCACGCATTTCCGCTACAAGCAGGCGACCAACCTGACCGACTGGATGGCCGGCGAGGGCAAGGCCGTGACCTTCCCGGGCCTCGACATCGACGACTTCATCGGAAAATCCTTCGGCACCGGTCCCGACGGCAAGCTCTACCAGTTGCCGGTGCAGCAGTTCGCGAACCTTTACTGGTTCCGCTACGACTGGTTCCAGCGCGCCGACCTGAAGGAGAAGTTCAAGGCCAAATACGGCTACGATCTCGGCGTGCCGGTGAACTGGTCGGCCTATGAGGACATCGCCGAGTTCTTCACCAATGACGTCAAGGAGGTCGACGGCACCAAGGTCTATGGCCACATGGACTACGGCAAGAAGGACCCCTCGCTCGGCTGGCGCTTCACCGACGCCTGGCTGTCGATGGCCGGCAACGGCGACAAGGGCATCCCCAACGGCAAACCTGTCGATGAATGGGGCCTGCGCATGGAGGGTTGCCGCACCACCGGCTCATCGGTCGATCGCGGCGGCGACACCAATGGCGCGGCGGCCGTCTATTCGATCAGCAAATATGTCGACTGGCTCAAGAAGTTCGCCCCGCCGCAGGCCCAGGGCATGACCTTCGGCGAGTCGGGCCCGGTCCCGGCGCAAGGCGCGATCGCCCAGCAGATCTTCTGGTACACCGCCTTCACCGCCGACATGGTCAAGCCGAACCTCCCGGTGACGACCGCCGACGGCCAGCCGAAATGGCGCATGGCCCCCTCGCCCAAGGGCGCCTACTGGAAGGACGGCATGAAGCTCGGCTACCAGGACGCCGGCTCCGCGACGCTGCTGAACTCGACCCCGGTCGAGAAGCGCAAGGCGGCTTGGCTCTACCTGCAGTTCATCGTCTCCAAGACGGTCAGCCTGAAGAAGAGCCATGTCGGCCTTACCTTCGTGCGCGAGAGCGACATCTGGGACAAGAGCTTCACCGAACGTGCGCCAAAACTCGGCGGGCTGATCGAGTTCTACCGCTCGCCGGCGCGCGTGCAGTGGACCCCGACCGGCAACAACGTCCCGGACTATCCGCGCCTCGCGCAGCTCTGGTGGCAGAACATCGGCGACGCCTCCTCGGGCGCCAAGACCGCGCAGGCGGCGATGGATTCGCTCGCGGCCGCGCAGGACGCCGTGCTCGAACGCCTCGAGCGCTCCGGCGTGCAGGGCGATTGCGGCCCCAAGCTCAACCCGAAGACCAGCGCGCAGGCCTGGATCGACAAGGCCAAGGCCGACGGCAACATCGCACCGCAGGCCAAGCTCGCCAATGAAAAGCCCAAGGGCGAGACGATCGATTACGACACGCTGATCAAGTCCTGGCCGGCGAGCCCGCCGAAGAAGAACTGAGGCCGGAACTGAGACCGATGCGGCGGGGCGCAAGGGCGCCCCGCCGTTTTCTGCGCGAATACCGGTGCCGGGTCTGGCTCAGGCCGCCTGCCGGAAGGCTCGCGTCGGGTTCGTGAGCCCGAACGAGACCGAAAGCACACCGTCGACTAACCGGCAAAAGTCCAGACACTCGCTCCTTGCCCGACGTGGCGGGACGGGTTGGCAGCCGCCTCATGGGACGGCAGAGATCTCACCGGCGACCCAGGTGCCAAGCACCGCGCGCCCGTCGAAGGCGACGAGATCGGCCTGGTAGCCCGGCGCGATCCGGCCGAGTTCGCCGTCGAGTCCCAGGAACGCTGCCGGTGTGCGCGACGCCATGACGAGCGCATCGGCGAGCGTGGCGCCCATCATCGCGACGGCGTTCCAGACAGCCTCGATCATCGTCAGATGCGCGCCGGCCAGCGTGCCGTTCTCGTCCGTCAGGCGGCCGTCCTGCAGCGTGATCAGGCGGCCGTGCAGCACAAACTCGGTCGCCTGCGATCCGACCAGCGACATCGCGTCGGTCACCAGCATCAGCCTGTCGCGGCCCTTTGCCCTGAAAGCGGCGCGCAGATTGACCGGATCGACATGCAGGCCATCGCAGATCACCCCGGCGAAGAGACGCTCGTCGGCGAGCGTCGAGCCGACGACGCCCGCTTCCCGCGGCGTCATCTGCGACATCGCGTTGAACAGATGCGTGACGCCGGTAGCGCCGGCCTCGATCGCGGCCTCGACCTGCGCCGCCGTCGCGTCGCTGTGGCCGATCGAAAGGCGCAGGCCCGCTTCGTTGAGGCGTCGCAGCAACAGCGCGGATTCCGGACGCTCCGGCGCGAGCGTGACGAAAGAGCGGCCGGCGCGGCCTATCGGCAGCAGCGCGTCGAGATCGTCCTTCGTCGGTTGGCGGATATGCTCGCTTGGATGGATGCCCTTGCGCTCCGGATTGAGGAACGGCCCCTCGACATGCAGGCCGAGGACGCCCGGCAACGCCAGGATCGCGTCGGCCTCGGCGGAGAGCGCCCGGAGCCGCGCCGGCGCGTCGGTGATCAGCGTCGGCAGGAGTCCGGTCGTGCCGAAGCGGCGATGCGCGGCGACGATTCGGCCGGCCGTGGCGACCGCGGGCGCATCGTTGAGCAGCACCCCGCCGCCGCCATTCACCTGTACATCGATGAAACCCGGCGCCAGCACGGCTCCATCCGGCAGCCGCATGACCGGCAGTCCCCGCGGCATCGCGGTCTCGTGGTCGATCGCGGCGATCCGCCCGCTGGCGATTGCGACGGCGCAGCCGTCCCGCATCGCCTCGCCGTCGAAGAGCCGCGGCGCGGCGATGATGAAAGACTCGTGCGGCTGAAGCGCGGAAGCGGTGTCCAATGCAGTATCCGGATCAGGCTGGCGGTTCGGTGGTGGTCGCAGCTTGACAATACCAGTATGACACCATTTAGGGTGTCACAAGAGGGCTGACATGGATCGTCTGCGGATCATCGGCGGCAAGCGGCTTGAGGGCGCGGTCACCATCAGCGGTGCCAAGAATGCGAGCCTGCCGCAGATCGCGGCCGCGCTGCTGAGCGAGGAGCCGCTGCGGCTCGACAACCTCCCTGCCGTCGCCGACATCGACAACATGCTGGCCGTCGTCCAGGCCCATGGCGCGAAGGTGATCCGACATGATCCCTATAGCGCCACGATCGACGCCGGCGCGGCCCACGCCGGCGAGACGCCCTACGACACCGTGCGGCGCATGCGCGCGACCGTGCTGGTGCTCGGCCCCCTACTGACCCGTTTCGGCAAGGCGCGGGTCTCGCTGCCCGGCGGTTGCGCCATCGGCGCGCGCCCGGTCGACCTCCATGTCAAGGCGCTGGCCGCGCTCGGCGCCCGGATCGAGATCGAAGGCGGGCTGATCGTCGCGGAGGCGCCGGGAGGCCTGCGAGGCGGACGCCTCGTGCTCGGCTCGCCCTCGGTCGGCGCGACCGAGGCGGCGATGATGGCCGCGACCCGGGCCAGGGGCGAGAGCGAGATCGTCAACGCCGCGCGCGAGCCCGAGGTCGCCGATCTCGCCGAGGCGCTGATCGCGATGGGCGCGCGGATCGAGGGCGCCGGCACCCACCGCATCCTGGTCCAGGGCGGGACGAGCTTCCGCGCCGCCAGGCATCGCGTCATTCCTGACCGGATCGAGGCCGGGACCTACGCCATCGCCGCCGCCATCACCGGCGGCCAGCTCGAACTGACCCATGCCCGGCTGGAGCAGCTCGCCTCGGTGGCGCAGGTTCTGGAGAGCGCGGGCGTCAGGATCTGGCCGGGCGATCGCGGGCTGATCGTCGCCGGCGACGGGCCGCTTGCAGGCATCGACATCAGCACCGAGCCCTATCCCGGCTTCCCGACCGATCTCCAGGCCCAGTTCATGGCGCTGATGACGCAGGCCTCGGGCGCCGCGATGATCCGCGAGACGGTGTTCGAGAACCGTTTCATGCATGTGCCGGAGCTGCAGCGGCTCGGCGCCAACATCGCGCTGCAGGGAACCACGGCGCTGGTGCGCGGCGGCTCGGCCCTCAGGGGCGCGCAGGTGATGGCGACCGATCTGCGCGCCTCGGTCTGCCTCGTGCTCGCAGGTTTGGCGGCGCAGGGGGAAACCGTGATCAACCGCGTCTACCATCTCGATCGCGGCTACGAGCAGCTCGACGTCAAGCTCAGGCGCTGCGGCGCCGAGATCACGCGCCTGAAGGAGTGAGCGCGTGGCGGGGGGCAAGCTCTATCTCGGCATCGACGGTGGCGGCACCGGCTGTCGCGGCAGGCTGGAGACCCCGGCCGGCGAGGTGCTGGGCCAGGGGCTGTCCGGCCCGGCGACAACACGGCTCGGCATCGAGGCGGCCTGGGCTTCGCTGATGACGGCGGCGCGGGCTGCGCTCGATGAGGCCGGAATCGCGCCCGCGGCGCACCGGAGCATCCATGTCGGCGTCGGCGTCGCCGGGCTCGGCCGCAAGGGCGCGCGCGAGGCGCTTGAACGGATGCCGCATGGCTTCGCGCGCATCGATTTCGTCACCGACGCGCTCGCCGCCTGCCTTGGGGCGCATTCCGGAGAGGACGGCGCGATCGTCATCGCCGGCACCGGCTCCGTCGGGATCGGGCGCGTCGGCGGGCGCGACCTCAAGGTCGGCGGCTACGGCTTTCCGATCTCGGACGAGGGCAGCGGCGCCGATCTCGGCCTCCAGGCCGTCAGGCTCGCACTGCGCGCTCATGACGAGCGCATCGCGCGGACCGCGCTGCTCGCAGAGGTGATGCAGCGCTTCAAGGACGATCCGGCCGAGGCCGTCGCCTGGATGGATCAGGCCAGCGCGACCGATTACGCGACGTTCGCGCCGCTGGTGATGCGCCACGCCAATCAGGGCGACGCAGCGGGGCGGCGCATAGTCCAGAATGCCGCCGAGCAGATCGACGGGCTGGTGCGGGCCCTGTTCGATCAGGGCGCGCCGCACGTCGCCCTTCTCGGCGGACTGTCGAGCGCGCTCGAGCCCTGGCTTTCGCCTGATGTCCGCCGCCGCCTGAAACCGGCCGATGGCGACGCGGTCTCGGGCGCGATCATCCTGGCGAAGATGCAGGACCAAGGCTGATAGCCGCGGCTCTTGCATCCGACCTGTCCAAACCCTCGCCGCCATTGCGAGCGGAAGCGAAGCAATCCAGGGGCGGCCGCGCTCGATCTCCCCTGGATTGCTCCGCTGCGCTCGCAATGACGGGAGGCCAAAATCGAGGGCGGCTGGCAATTCCCCTTCCCGCCGAAACTGGTATCTGCTAGACCTCGACAGGCATTGAACTGGTATCTCCCGACTGGCTGAGCCCATGGCCACCGAAGACGTCGATCCACGCTTCACCGATCTCGACGCCTGGCCCGCCGCCAGCGCGATGGAAGCGATGTGGGACGGGCAGATGGCCGCGGTCGCGGCCGTGCGCGGCGCGCTGCCGGCGCTGACCGCCGCGGTCGAGGCGGCAGCCGGCGTGCTCGGCGAGAGCGGCCGGCTGATCTATGTCGGGGCCGGCACCTCGGGCCGCGTCGCGGTGCAGGACGGCGCCGAATTGCCGCCGACCTTCGACTGGCCGCTCTCGCGCATCGTCTTCGCCATGGCCGGCGGCGAGCGCGCCCTGATCGCCAGCGTCGAGGGCGCGGAAGACGATGCCGGGGACGGCATCGGCCAGATCGAGCGCGCCGTCACGGGGCCGGCCGACGTGGTGATCGGCGTGGCCGCCAGCGGCACGACGCCGTTCACGGTCGCGGCCGTGAGACGCGCGACCGAGCTTGGCGCGGTGACGATCGGCATCGCCAACAATGCCGGCGCGCCATTGCTGGAAGCCGCCCGCTTCCCCGTTCTGGTCGAGACCGGCAGCGAGCTGATCGCCGGCTCGACCCGGATGAAGGCCGGGACGGCGCAGAAGATCGTGCTGAACCTGATCTCGACCGGCATCATGCTGAAGCTCGGCCGGGTCTATCGCGGCATGATGGTCAACATGCACGTCGCCAACGCCAAGCTGAAGCTGCGCGCCGAGCGCATGGTGGCGCGGATCGCCGGTTGCGACATCGCCGAGGCCGCGAGCGCGCTTCAGGCGACGCAGGGCGACATCAAGAGCGCGACGCTCGTGGTGCTCGGCTATGCGCCCGAGGAGGCTGCCGCGATCCTGGCGCGCAGCGGCGGCAATCTGCGCGTCGCGCTCTCGACCATGGCCGAGGGCGCTGTCTGATGCTGCGCATCGCCAGGGGTCAGCTCAGCGAGGCGAGTCCGACGCCGCTCTATCTCCAACTGGCCGAGATCATCCGCGACCAGGTCCGCGACGGCGAAATCCGCACCGGCGACGCGCTGCCCTCCGAACGGGAGCTGTCGGAATCGATCGGCATCTCGCGCGTCACCGTGCGGAAGTCGCTGGATGTGCTGCTGCGCGAAGGGCTGCTCTCGCGCAAGCACGGCTCCGGCACCTATATCGCGCCGCGCATCGAACAGCCCGCCGCGCTGCTGTCGGGCTTCTCGGCCGAGATGGCGATCCGCGGCCATGAGGCGAGCTCGATCTGGGTCGAGAGGGCAAGCGGCCTGCCGACGCCGGACGAGGCCATGGCGCTGGCGCTCTCGCTCGACCAGCCGGTGCACCGGCTGACCCGGGTGCGCATGGCCGATGGCGAACCGCTGGCGATCGAGCGCGCGGTGATCCCGGCGAGCGCTCTGACCTCGCTCGACGAGGTCGCTGCCTCGCTCTACGCCGCGCTCGAGGCGCGCGGCATGAAGCCGGTGCGAGGCCTGCAACGCCTGCAGGCCTCGCTCGCCACCGCGCCCGAGGCGAAGCTGCTCTCGATCCCGGTCGGCGCCGCGATCCTGCGCATCGAGCGGCGCGGTTTCCTGCCGAACGGCACGCCGGTCGAGTTCACCCGCTCGGCCTATCGCGGCGACAGATATGATTTCGTCGTCGAGGTCCGCGAACTGCGCAGCGATGGCGGCCGGCCGGAGAGCGGCAAATGACGTCCGCGATGGCGCGTGAGACGGCGGAATGCCCGGCCGTGGCGGAACGCCTGCTCGCCCGGCGCGGCGCGATCCAGGCGCTGGCCACCCGCATCGCCCTCGACAGGACCCCGCTCGCGGTGATCTGCGGGCGCGGCAGCTCCGGCCATGCCGGCGTGCATCTGCGTTATCTGATCGAGACCCGGCTCGGCCTGCCGGTCTCGGCGACGGCCCCATCGGTGACGGCGGTGCTGCGCCGGCCGCTGAAGCTCGCCGGGGCGCTCTTCGTCGTGATTTCCCAATCGGGCGGCAGCCCCGACCTCGTCGCGGCGACGCAGGCCGCCCGCCAGGCCGGGGCAGTCACGCTGGCGCTGGTCAACGTCGTCGACTCGCCCGTTGCGCATGCCGCCGAGCATGTCGTCGGGCTCGAGGCCGGGCCCGAACGCTCGGTCGCGGCGACGAAATCGGTCGTCGGCTCGATGATCGCGGGCGCCGAACTCGTCGCAGCGCTGGCCGGCGACAAGGCGCTGCTGACGGCGCTCGACCGGCTGCCGCGGCGGCTGGACGCGGCGCTCGCGCTCGACTGGTCGCCGGTCGGCGCGGCGCTCGAGCACGCCGCCTGCCTCTATGTCAGCGGTCGCGGCTTCGGCCTCGGACCGGCGCGCGAGATCGCGCTGAAATGCGCCGAGACGCTGCGTCTGCCGGCGCTCGCCTACAGCGCCGCCGAATTGCTGCACGGCCCCCGCGCCGCGATTTCTCCGGCGACGCCGGTGCTGGCGCTGCGTTTGGCCGACGAGACCGCGCGCGCCGTCGATGCGCTGGCGGACAATCTGCGCGCCGGCGGCGTGCCGCTGCATCTGGCTGGTGGACCGGGCGGCGCCCTGCCCTGGATCGGCGACGACCACCCTGTCACCGACGCAATCGCCATGCTGCCGCCGGCCTACCGGATGATCGAGGCGACGGCGCGCCGCCTCGGCTACGATCCCGACCGACCACCGCATCTCTCGAAGGTGACGGAGACGCTGTAATCTCGATGTCATTCCTGGTTCGCGGCTGCGCCGCGCCCCGGAATGACATCGGTTCAACCCTTCTCGTAGCGCACGAAATCGCAGTCCGCCCCGGCGAAGCGGCGGGAAGACGCGTCCGTCAGCCGCCAGCCGGCGCGCTCGTAGAAGCGCCGCGCCCCGGCATTGACCGCGAAGCTTTCGAGCGACCTTGCGCCGCGCCGCTCGGCATCCTCGAGCAGTCTCCGGCCGACGCCACGGCCCTGCGCCGCCCTGTCGATGAAGAACATGTCGATATGCGACAGGGTGACGAGGCAGAGGCCGAGCGGCGAGCCATCTGCGACGATCCTGACGCGCGGCCAGGAATCGCCGAAGCGCTCGCGAAAATGCGGTTCGTCGTAGCGCGACCAGTCGCAATCGGGCAGCAGCGCCGCAAAGACCTCGCGGTAGTTCTGCAGCGCGACCGCCGCGAGCCAGGGTACATCGGCCGGCGTCGCGTCCCGGCAGATCAAGACTCGCCCCTGAGCCTTGGATCGAGCGTGTCGCGCAGCACGTCGCCGAGCAGATTGAGCGCGAAGGCCAGGATCAGGATGGCGAGCCCCGAGAAGATCGCGCTCCAGGGCGAAAGCAGCAGGATGTTGCGGCCTTCCGACAGCATCGTCCCGAGCGACGGTGTCGGCGGCTGCGTGCCGAGCCCGAGGAAGGACAGCGACGCCTCGACCAGGATCGCGGCGGACAGGAGCAGGCTGGTCTGGACCAGGAGCACGCTGGCGAGGTTCGGCAGGATGTGCCGGACGATGATGCGCGCATCCGAGGCGCCGATCGACCGTGCATGGACGACGAAATCGCTCTCGGCCAGCACCAGCGCCGGCCCGCGCAGCAGCCGCGCGAAGATCGGCGTGTAGACCACCGCGATCGCGATCGCGGTCGGCCCCGCGCCGGGGCCGAGCATGGCGATGACGCCGATCGCCAGCAGGATGACCGGAAAGGCGAAGAACACGTCCATCAGGCGCATGATCACGCGCTCCGGCCAGCCGCGATAATAGGCGGCCACCAGTCCGAGCGAGCCGCCGAACAGGAGCGCCACGGCGACGGCGGCGGCCGAGATGCCGAGCGAGGCGCGAAGACCGTGGATGATGCGCGAGAGCAGGTCGCGGCCGAACTGGTCGGTGCCGAGCCAGTGCGCGGCGCTCGGCCCCTTCATCCGCGCCAGGATGCTTTGCGCCAGCGGGTCATAGGGCGCGATCCAGGGCGCGAACGCCGCCAGCATCATGAGCGCGATCACGGCGCTCGCCGCGACGACGAGCAGTTTTGGCGCGCGCCGGGCGGGTGTGGCGCTCAAAGCCGCACCCGTGGGTCGATCACGGCGTAGAGCATGTCGACCAGGAAATTCACCAGCACGAAGGCGAAGGTGACGACCAGGATCGTCGCCTGCACGAGGGGATAATTGCGCTCGGCGATGGCGCCGAGGATCAGCCGCCCGAGGCCCGGGATCGCGAAGACCTGCTCGACCACGATCGCGCCGCCGAGCAGATAGCCGGTCATGATGCCGGCGCTCGTGATGAACGGGATCAGCGCGTTGCGCAGCGCATGGCGAAACAGCACCGTCCGCTCGGAGACGCCCTTGGCGCGGGCGGTGCGGACATAGTCCTGCTGCAGGGCGTCAAGCATGGCCGACCGCACCAGCCGCGACAGATTGGCCAGGATCGGCAAGGCGAGCGCGAAGGCCGGCAGCAGCAGCCGAGCGATATTGCCGAGCGGGTCCTCGCTGAACGGCACATAGCCGAGCACCTGCCAATCCGGCGCCAGCGCCGTCAGCGCCAGGATCAGCATGATGCCGAGCCAGAACGAGGGGATGGTCAGTCCGGCGACCGAGCCGATCTGCAGCGCGACGTCCCAGCCGCGGCCGCGCAGATGCGCCATCAGCACGCCGAGCGGCAGCGACAGCCCGGCGCCGAGCGCGAGCGACAGCAAGGTGAGCTGCAAGGTCGGCCAGACATGCCCGGCAATCTCGGACGCCACGGGCCGGCGCGTCCACAGCGAGACGCCGAGATCCCCGGTCAGGATGCCGCCGAGCCAGCCGAAATACTGCGTGAGGATCGGTTGATCGAGCCCGATGCGGGCGCGAAGCTCCGCGACGCGTTCCGGCGTGACCTCGGTGTTGGCCCCGAGCATGATCGCGACGGCGTCGCCCGGGATCAGCCGGATCATCAGGAAGGTCAGGACCGAGACGCCGAACATCACGACGACGAGGTCGACGAGGCGCGAACGAACGAAACTCATGGGCAGGTCAGACCCGCGCCATCATTGCGAGAAGGCGAAAGCCGACGAGGCAACCCAGGGGACGTGGCGCTCGACGTCCTCCGGGATTGCTTCGTCGCCGACGCTCCTCGCAATGACGCTCACTTCGGGACGGTCGTCGTCGCGAGCGAGAACAGCGAGCGGTTCGCCACGATGTCGAAGCCGGAGACATTGCCGCGCATCGCCGTGAAGAGCTGGCCATAGGTCATGAAGGCGGCCGGCCCGTCGCAGGCGAGCAGCGACTGGACGCGGGCGTAGGAGGCCTTGCGCTTCGCCGGATCGGCCTCGACGCGCGCCGAATCGAGCAGGCCGTCGACCTCCGGGTTCGAATATTTGAAGACGTTGGTCGAGCCGGCCGTGCGGAAGGTGCGGAAGAAATAGTCGTCCGGATCGACCGAGCCGGCATTGGTCGAAACGAAGGCGTCGAAGTTCGAGTTGCGCCAGTCCTGCACGAACTGGCCGAGCTCGGGGATCTTCAGCTCGGCCTTGAAGCCGGCCTTGTTGAGCTGCGCCTGCACCACCTGTGCGATGTCGCGGATGTCCTGGCGCGGCAGCACCAGCAGCGTCACCGCGACCGGCGTCGCGACGCCGGCAGCCTTCAGAAGCTCCTGGGCCTTGGCCGCGGAATGGGCGAAACAGGCGAAGTCCTTCACATCGACCGCCCAGTCCTTCAGCGCCGGCGAGAGCGGGCCGCCGGGCACGCCGGCGCCGAACAGCGCCGCCTGGACGATCTCTTGCCGGTTCAGCGCGTGGTTCAGCGCCTCGCGCACCTTGGGATTGTCGAAGGGCGGCTTCGAGACGTTCATGCCGACCAGCGTGTAGGCGAGCTCCAGCGCCTCTGTGATCCTGACGTTTGGCCGGCCCTTGAGCTGGAGCGCCGTCGCGGCGTCGATATTGGGCAGCATGGCGTATTGCCCGCTCGACAGCCCAACCTGGCGCGTCGCCGATTCCGGGATGATGTTGAACTTGACGCCGTCGAGCTTCGGTTCGCCCTTCTTCCAGTAGCCGGCATGTTTCTCCAGCTCGATGAAGCCGTTGGGCTGCCATTCCTTGAACTTGAACGGCCCGCTGCCGACGGGCCGGCGCTGCAGCCCGTCCTTGTCGGCCTCGAAGGCGCGCGGCACGATCGCGATGCCGGCGAGCGCGGTCAGGAACGGGGCGGAGGGCTCCTTCAGCGCCACCTCGACGGTGCCTGCGTCGACCGCCGTCGCCTTCTCCATCGCGGCGAGCCGGCTCGCCAGCGGCGAGGCGATGTCCTTCGACAGCACCCGGTTGAGGCTCGCCACGACGTCCGCCGCCTCGACCGGCTTGCCGTCATGGAAGCTCGCGCCGGCGACGAGCTTGAAGACGTAGCTCTTGCCGTCGGGCGCAACCGTCCAGGATTGAGCCAGCGCCGGCACGACGCGGAGATCCTTGTCGATCGTCGTCAGGCCCTCGTAGATCGTGCCGTTGACGATCTGGAACGAGGAGAACGCCGTGATGATGTGTGGGTCGAGGCCGGCAGGCGAGGCATCGACCGCCGCCTGCAGCACCTGCGCCCGCGCCGTATCCGCGAGACCCGCAGCCAGACCGATCATCAGCGCCAGAGCGCCAGCCAGAGAACCTTTCATGCCCCATCTCCCCTGTTTTTTGCCGGGCGGCATGGGCTTCGCCCGGATGTGTGACCGAGTGTGTTGCGTATCAAGTGGTCTCATACTACGCTAGCCCTCTAAGATACCAATTGCAAGGCAAGCGCCTCGGAGAACTCTGCGTCATGACGACTGCGCTCACAACCGCCATCGGCGCGATCAGCGGCACCTCGATGGACGGGATCGACGTCGCGCTGGTCGAAACCGACGGGCTGGATGTTGTGCTCGCCGGCGCCGGGCGCACCTTGCCCTATCCGGCCGCGCTGCGCGCCGACCTCCAGGCCCTGCTCGCCGACCCGTCGATCGCCGAGCGCGATCCGCTTGCCGATCTCGACTTGCGCGTCACCGAAGCCTTCACCGACGCGATCGGGCTGTTTCTGCGCGAGGAAGGCATCCCGGCCTCCGACATCGATCTCGTCGGCCTCCATGGCCAGACGGTCTATCACCGGCCGGAGCGGCGCTTCACCCGCCAGCTCGGCCAGGGCGCGGCGATGGCCAGGGCGCTCGGCATCCCGGTCGTCGACGGCTTCCGCCAGGCCGATGTCGCCAGCGGCGGGCATGGCGCGCCCTTCGCCCCGCTCTATCACGCGGCGCTGGCGGCGCGGCTGGAGAAGCCCGTCATGCTGCTCAACCTCGGCGGCGTCGGCAACGTCACCTATGTGGGGGACGAGGCCGTGATCGCCTTCGACACCGGCCCGGCCTCGGCGCTGATCGACGACCATGTCCTCAAGCATTTCGGCAGGCCCTATGATGCCGGCGGCGAGATCGCCGCGCAGGGCCGCGTCGATGAGGCCGTGCTGGCCCGGTTGATGGACAATCCGTTCTTCGCCGCCCGACCGCCGAAATCGCTCGACCGGCAGGATTTTCACGCCCGGGCGAAGATCGTGGAGGCGCTTGCGCCGCATGACGCGGTCGCGACGCTGGCCGCCTTCACCGTCGCCGCGACCGCGGCCGCGCTGGCCCATGTCCCGACAGAACCGCGGCGCTGGCTGGTATGCGGCGGCGGCCGCCACAACCTCACCTTCATGCGCGGCCTGAGCGAGAGGCTCGGCGTCCCGGTCGATCCGATCGAGGCCGAAGGCTGGAACGGCGACCTGATCGAGGCGCAATGCTTCGGCTATCTCGCGGTTCGCTCGCGGCTCGGCCTGCCGCTCAGCCTGCCGACGACGACCGGGGTGCCGGAGCCGATGCCGGGCGGCGCGTTCTGGCAGGCGGCCTGACAGGACGTCTCACCCGTGGCGTCAGTTCAGCTCACGCCACCGGACAGCTTTCGCCTGTCGCCTTCGAGGTCGGCTTGCCCTGGATCAGCTCGTCCCTGGCAAAGAGCTCGGCCAACCAGTCGACGAAGACGCGCACCTTGTTGGATAGATGCCGGTTCGGCGGATAGATGATGTGAAGCGGCTTGGGCGCCGTGCACCAGCCAGTTAAAATCGGTACGAGCCTGCCGGCGGCGATGTGCGCTTGCGCCATGAAGGCCGGCACCTGCATCAGGCCCAGGCCCGCGAGCCCGGCGGCGAGGTAACCGGCGCTCTCGTTCAGGGAGACGGCATAGGTCCCGTGCACTTCGATGGTCTCCTTCGCGCTGGCGAAGGTGAGAGGCAGAATGCGGCTGGTGCCGGCGCGGCGATAACCGATGGCGAGGTGGCCGCTCTCGAGGTCGCGCGGGTGTTGCGGCGTGCCGTATTGCGCGAGATAGCCCGGCGTCGCGCAGGTCACCAGGAGCATCTCGCCGATGCGGCGCGCGATCAGGCTCTGGTCCTGGATCTCGCCGGCTCGCAAGGCGAGATCGAGGTTCTCGCCGATCAGGTCTGCTGGCCGGTCGGACAGGCCCATGTCGATCTGGATATCCGGATAGCGCACATGGAAAGCCGGCAACGCCGGCAGGATGATGTCGGTCGCCAGTGGTACGCTGACATCGATGCGCAGCCGTCCGATTGGCCGCGTTTGCGACGACGCCATGCTCTGGTCAAGCTCGTCGATCTCGCTCAGCACCCTGAGCGCCCGCTCGTAATAGGCCGCCCCGTCCATGGTCACGGTGACGCGGCGCGTCGTGCGGTTGAGCAATTGCGCGCGCACATGCGCTTCGAGCTGCTGGATCAGTTTCGTCACCGTCGGTTTAGGCAGATCGAGCAGCTGCGCGGCGCGGGTGAAGGTGCCGACTTCGACGACGCGGACGAAGGCGCGCATGGCGTTGAGCTGATCCATGAACTAGCCCTGGCTGAAAAGTGAGATTGTTTCCATATAGAAACAATGTAGGAGCAGATCGCGGGTTTATTAGCAGATCAGCATCACCTAAGTCATGCTGCACCGCAACGCCCGTAAGGCCTGCCACCAATGCTCGCTCCGCTCCTCCCCGAAAGCCGCTATCGCCGCGCCGTGTTCTGGCGCGAGCAGAGCGTCGCGGCCGGGCGCGAGATGCTGACGGGGCGGCTCTATGCTCCGGCCGCCGTGCCTGACGATGCCGGGCTGGTTCTGCATCTGCACGGCGGCGCCTTCAACAATGGCTCGCTCGCCTCCGGCGAGGCGGTTGCGACGACGCTCGCGGAAGCCGGCGCGATCGTGGTCTCCCTGGGTTATTCGCTCGCGCCCGAGCATCGCTTTCCGCAGGCGCTCGAGGCCGCCTATGCCGCGCTGCAGACGATAGCGCGCGACAGGGCGCGCTGGGTCGGCAAGCGCGCGCCGCTCTATGTGGCCGGCGAGGAGGCCGGCGGCAATCTCGCCGCGGCGCTTGCCATGATGGCGCGTGACCGGCATGGGCCGCTGCTTGCCGGCCAGATCCTGTTTTCGCCGATGCTCGACGCCTGCCTCGGCACCTTTTCCTTCCGTACGGCCGAGGCCGGCGCGGTCGGCTGCCGCTGGGCCGATGGCTGGCGGGACTATCTCGGCTCGCCGGACAAGGCCGGCCATCCCTATGCGACGCCGGGCAGCGCCGCGCGGCTCTCGGGGCTGGCGCCTGCGCTGATCGTCACCGCCGAGGATGATCTGCTGCGTGACGAGAGCATCAGCTATGCCGGTCGGCTGAACGCGGCTGGCGTCGACACCACCATCCGCGTCGTTGGCGGCCCGAGCGATTGGCCCGACGCCTTCGCGCAGGCGCCGCGAGACGGCTCCTGCCTCTGTTCGGCCTGCCGCCATGTCAGCGAGTTCTTCTCGGTGACCGCGCCGCCCTAGCGCCGCGTTTCACCTCCGCTTTTCAGTTTTCCACGTCTCTCGAAGGAATGAACCCATGATCCAGGGAACGACCCGTCATGCCCTGTTGGGCGCAGGCCTCGCCGCCGGCCTGTCGCTCGCGGCGCTGGCCATCGCCGTCAACGGCGCCGGCAGGGCGCAAAGCGATCCCGCGCCCGCCGCCGCGCCGGCGACGCCGGTTTCGGTCGCGGTCGTCGAGCAGCGCGAGCTGGTGAGCTGGGCCGAATTCTCCGGCCGGCTCGAGGCGATCGAGCGCGTCGAGATCCGCTCGCGCGTCTCCGGCGTGGTCGAACAGGTCCACTTCTCGCAAGGCGCGCTGGTCAGGCAGGGTGATCTGCTCGTCAGCATCGACCAGGCGCCCTATCTCGCCGAGTTCGAGCGCGCCCAGGCGCAGGTGCTCGCCGCGGAGGCGCGCGTCGCGTTGGCCGCCGGCGAGCACGAGCGCGGCCAACGTCTGATGTCGACGCAGAACGTCTCGCAGCGCGATCTCGACGGGCGGCTGAACGCGCTGCGCGAGGCGCAGGCGAACGAGCGCGCCGCCGGCGCCGCCCTGCAGTCGGCCAGGCTCAATCTCGATTACACCCAGATCCGCGCGCCGATCGGCGGCCGCATCGGCCGGCTCGATGTGACGACCGGCAATCTGGTCGCGGCCGGCGCCAATGCGCCCCTGCTGACGACACTGGTCTCGGTCGATCCGGTCTATGCCGGCTTCAACGCCGATGAAGGCTCGCTATTTCGGGCGCTGGCGACCCTGCCGAGCGAGCCGGGCAAGCCGCGCGATCTGAAGCGCATCCCGGTGCAGATGACGACCGCGACGAACGAGGCGGCCCCGGTCTCCGGCCATCTCGCCTTTGTCGACAACGGCATCGACGCCGCGACCGGCACCGTGCGCGTCAGGGCGATCTTCGACAACCCGGATGGCGCACTGATGCCTGGCCAGTTCGTCCGCCTGCGCCTGGGCCAGGCGAAGTCCGAGCCGGCGCTGGTCATCAACGAGCGCGCGCTCGGCACCGACCAGAACAAGAAGTTCGTCTTCGTCGTCGGCGAAGACCGCAAGGCGGTCTGGCGCGAGGTCACGCTCGGGCCCGCCGCCGAGGGCCTGCGCATCGTCACGAGCGGGCTCAAGGCCGGCGAGCAGATCGTCGTCAACGGCCTGCAGCGCATTCGCCCGGGCGCCGTCGTCGCGCCCGAGCAGGTGCCGATGGCGGAGCGGTCCGAGCTGAAGAAGCCGGCCACCGAACTCGCGCAGCGCTGAACGCGCGCCTTTCGCATTCGATCGTCACCCGCCGGCCGCTTCGGGGCCGGCGGGCAGCCGCCTTGAAGGGGCAAGACCATGAACGTCTCGAAATTCTTCATCGACCGGCCGATCTTCGCCGGCGTCCTCTCGGTCCTGATCTTCCTCGCCGGCCTGCTCGCGCTGCGGGCGCTGCCGATCTCGGAATATCCCGAGGTCGTGCCGCCGACCGTGGTGGTGCGCGCGCAATATCCCGGCGCCAATCCCCGCGTCATCGCGGAGACCGTGGCGACGCCGATCGAGGAGCAGATCAACGGCGTCGAAGGCATGCTCTACATGTCGAGCCAGGCGACGACCGACGGCGTGATGACGCTGAACGTTACCTTCAAGCTCGGCACCGACCCGGACAAGGCCCAGCAGCTTGTCCAGAACCGGGTCAGCCAGGCGGAACCCCGCCTGCCGGAGGAGGTGCGCCGCCTCGGCGTCACCACCATCAAGAGCTCGCCGGACCTGACGATGGTGGTGCACATCACCTCGCCGAATGGCCGCTACGACATGACCTATCTGCGCAACTACGCCGTCCTCAACGTCAAGGACCGGCTGGCGCGGATCGACGGCGTCGGCCAGGTCCAGCTCTTCGGCTCGGGCGACTATTCGATGCGCGTCTGGCTCGACCCGCAGAAGGTCGCCGAACACGGGCTTTCGCCGTCCGACATCGTGCGCGAGATCCGCGCCCAGAACGTCCAGGCGGCGGCTGGCGTCGTCGGCGCCTCGCCAAGCGGGCCGGGGCTCGACCTGCAGCTCTCGGTCAATGCGCAGGGGCGTCTGCAGAGCGAGGAGGAGTTCGGCGACATCATCGTCAAGACCGGCCCGAGCGGCGCGGTCGTCAGGCTAAAGGACGTCGCCCGCATCGAGCTTGGCGCCGCCGACTACGCGCTGCGCTCCCTGCTCAACGGCAAGTCGGCGGTCGCCGTGCCGGTCTTCCAGGCCCCGAATTCGAACGCCATCGCCATCGCCGACCGGGTCCAGGAGACGATGCGCGAGATCAAGCAGAACATGCCCGAAGGCGTGGACTATTCGATCGTCTACGACACGACACAGTTCGTGCGCGCCTCGATCAAGGCGGTGATCACCACGCTGCTCGAGGCGATCGCGCTCGTCGTGCTCGTCGTCATCGTCTTCCTGCAGACCTGGCGCGCCTCGATCATCCCGCTCGTCGCCGTGCCGGTCTCGGTCGTCGGCACCTTCGCGGTGATGTATCTGCTCGGCTTCTCGATCAACGCGCTCTCGCTTTTCGGGCTCGTGCTCGCGATCGGCATCGTCGTCGACGACGCCATCGTCGTGGTCGAGAATGTCGAGCGCAACATCGAGAACGGGCTTTCGCCGCGCGATGCGACCTACAAGGCGATGCGCGAGGTCTCGGGGCCGATCATCGCGATCGCGCTCGTGCTGGTCGCGGTCTTCGTGCCGCTCGCCTTCATCTCGGGCCTGACCGGGCAGTTCTACCGCCAGTTCGCGCTCACCATCGCGATCTCGACGGTGATCTCGGCGATCAACTCGCTGACCCTGTCGCCGGCGCTCGCCGCTCTGCTGCTGCGCGGGCATGACGCGCCCAAGGATCGCCTGACGCGCGTCATGGACTTCGCCTTCGGCTGGTTCTTCCGCGGCTTCAACCGCTTCTTCAACCGCTCCTCGCAGGCCTATGGCGGCGGCGTGCGCCGCATCCTCGGCCGCAAGACGATCATGATCGCGCTCTATGCCGGCCTCGTCGGCCTGACCGGGGTGCTGTTCCAGAGCGTGCCGAGCGGCTTCGTGCCGGGCCAGGACAAGCAGTATCTCGTCGGCTTCGCGCAGTTGCCGGACGCCGCCACCCTCGACCGCACCGAGGACGTCATCCGCAAGATGGACGAGATCGCCCTGAAGCATCCGGGCGTCGAGAACGCGATCTCCTTCCCGGGGCTCTCGATCAACGGCTTCACCAACTCCTCCAACGCCGGCATCGTCTTCGTCGGCCTGAAGCCCTTCGACCAGCGCAAGACGCCGGAGCTCTCCGGCAACGCCATCGCACTGCAGCTCAACAAGGAGTTCGCCGGCGTCAAGGAGGCGTTCATCGCCATGTTCCCGCCGCCGCCCGTCCAGGGGCTCGGCACCATCGGCGGCTTCAAGCTGCAGATCGAGGACCGCGCCGGCCTCGGCTACAAGGCGCTCGACGAGGCGACCAAGGCCTTCATGGCCAAGGCCGCGACGGCGCCCGAGATCGCCGGCATGTTCTCGAGCTTCCAGGTCAGCGTGCCGCAGCTCTATGCCGATATCGACCGCACCAAGGCGCGCCAGCTCGGCGTTCCGGTGACCGATGTGTTCGAGACGCTGCAGATCTATCTCGGCTCGTCCTACGTCAACGACTTCAACAAGTTCGGCCGCACCTACACGGTGCGCGTCCAGGCCGATGCGCCCTACCGCGCCCGGCAGGAGGATATCGGCAAGCTTCAGGTCCGCTCGCTTTCGGGCGAGATGGTGCCGCTCGCGGCCGTGCTCAACGTGCGCGCGGATGCCGGCCCCGAACGGGCGATGCGCTATAACGGCTTCCTCAGCGCCGACATCAATGCCGGCCCGGCCCCCGGCTACTCCTCGGGCCAGGCGCAGGCGGCGGTCGAGCGCATCGCGGCCGAGACCCTGCCGAAGGGCTTCGCCTTCGAATGGACCGAGCTGACCTATCAGGAAATCCTCGCCGGCAACTCCGCACTCATCGTCTTCCCGATCGCGCTCCTGCTCGTCTTCCTCGTGCTGGCGGCGCAATACGAGAGCCTGACCCTGCCGATCGCGATCCTGCTGATCATCCCGATGGGGCTGATGGCGGCGATGGCCGGCGTCTGGTGGAGCGGCGGCGACAACAACGTCTTCACCCAGATCGGCCTCGTCGTGCTGGTGGGACTATCGGCCAAGAACGCCATCCTGATCGTCGAGTTCGCGCGCGAGCTCGAATTCGAGGGCCGGACGCCGGTCGAGGCCGCGATCGAGGCCAGCCGCCTGCGCCTGCGGCCGATCCTGATGACCTCGCTCGCCTTCATCATGGGCGTGGTGCCGCTGGTGCTTTCGACCGGGGCCGGCGCCGAGATGCGCCAGGCCATGGGCATCGCGGTCTTCGCCGGCATGATCGGCGTCACTGCCTTCGGCATCTTCCTGACGCCGGTCTTTTACGTGCTGATGCGCAAGGTGACCGGCAACAAGCCGCTCAGACATGGCGGACCGGCAGCCGTGGCGCAGATCGCCCGGACGGCGAGAGACCCGGCCACGCCTCTCGCCGCAGCGCCTTCGTCCTGAGCGTCGTCGGACCGCGCTCCGGACCCATCGCGGAGCGCGGCGCCTCAAAAAGGAAACGGGGGCATCTTCAGCTACCGGGAATGGGCATGCTTTGCGCAGTCTGATCCTGTAATTTCGGCGCATGACGTCCACCTTCCCGGTGGCAGGCGAGGATCAGGATTGATCCAGAAAGCCCGTCATGACCGCCGCTGTTTCCTCGGCCAGCGCTTGATTCGCGACGCCAGGGGTCTGTCTGACGAGCGCGCCGGGCACGAGCTTCGCCACTCCTGCGAGGTAGGGCAACAGCATGTCGTTGCCGGCGCAGACCAAAAGCGTCGGCGTCCGCAGCAGCGGCAGGCGCTCCTCCTTGCGATAGGCGATCGCGGCCCGGTAGGACAAATGGTAGGTTCGGCAGGCTTTCAGCACCTCAACCAGCTTGTCGTGCAGGACGTCCGGTGACGGCAGACCAACCGCCCGGACATGGGCGGCGTCGCGCTTGTACCAGGGCCAGAACAGGTAATTGTCGCGTACGAAATGCCAGGCGAAGGTGAGATGGCCGCCGCCGAGATCGGGCCTGATCTCCAGCGCGTAGTTCTCCAGCATGTCGGCGCGCTCCTCCGCGGAATAGAGCGACATCCCGTCGAGGATGAGCCGCCGGACACGGTCCGGATGGCGGATCGCAATCTCGCAGGCGATGCAGCCGCCGGTATGCGTGCCGTAGAGGTCGAAGCGCTCGACGCCGAGCGCGTCGAGCGCGCGCAGATGCGCGTCGGCGAAATCGGCGATCGTAGGCGCGGTCTGGCGCGGGGCGGCGGAATCGCCGTTTCCCAGCGTGTCGGTCGCGATCACGCGGCGCGAGCGTCCCATCAGCGCGATCATGCCGGTCAGCATCCTGGACGAGCCCGGCGAGGCGTGCAGCATGATCAGTGGCAACGAATCGGCGTCGGTCGTCCGGCTGCGGCGATAATGCACCTGGCCTTCCTCGATCTCGACGAACCCCCGCAGAATATCGCTTGCCATCCTTGTCTCCGTACACGCTGTCGCCACCGCCGCGATCACCCGATGATAAGTCAACTGTTGACAGTTCGTCCATCGACTTCTAGCGTCCGCTCAGAACAAGACGAACCACAAGAGGGGTAAGGCGAGACGGGCCTGACCATCGTATGGCGATGGGCGACCAGTCGTGCCGAAATTCAGCGATGCTTCCGTTCGTGCTCAAACGCCTGGCGCAGTCACTGCTGACGATCTTCGGCGTGCTGACGGCATCGTTCTTCCTCGTGCGGCTGAGCGGCGACCCGACCGCGCTCCTGCTGCCGGTGGAAGCCTCCGAGGCCGACATCGTCCGGCTGCGTGAAGCGCTGGGGCTCGACCAGCCGATCTTGGTCCAGTTCGGCAAGTTCCTGAGCGATGCGGCCCAGGGCGATTTCGGCATGTCGCTGCGCCAGCGCACGCCTGCGCTCGGGCTCGTGCTGGAGCGACTGCCGGCGACGCTGGAGCTCGCGCTCACCGCCTTCGTGCTGGGCATTGGGCTGGCCTTCGCGGCCGGCCTCGCGATCAGGCTCTCGGGCTCGCCCCGCCTGCGCGCCACCCTGATGTGGCTCGCCTTTGTGCGCCAGGCGATCCCGACCTTCTGGTTCGGGCTGCTGATGATCCTGCTGTTTTCCGTCACCCTGCGCTGGCTGCCCTCGCTCGGGCGCGGCGGCATCCAGAACCTGATTCTGCCGGCGATCACGCTCGCGACCTATGAGCTCGCACTTTATCTGCGCCTGTTCAACGCCGCCTTCGGCGAGCAGCAGAGCCAGGATTATGTCCGCACGGCCTATGCCAAAGGCCAGACGCGGGCGAAGATCATCGTCAGGCACATGCTGCCCAATGCGCTGTTGCCGCTCGTCACCATCGCGGGCCTCAATCTCGGCGTGTTGCTCGGCGGCACCGTCGTCACCGAGACGGTGTTCAGCTGGCCCGGCGTCGGCCGGCTGATCGTGCAGTCGGTCAGCCAGCGCGACTATCCGGTCATCATCGCCGGCGTGCTCGTCGTCTCGCTGGTCTTCGTCGTGGTCAATTTCGTCATCGACCTGCTCTATGCGGTGCTCGATCCGCGCGTGAGGCTGGCATGAGCGTGGTCCTCGAAAAATCATCATCCGCAGCGCCAGGGTTCTGGCGCACCCTGTTGCAGGTCGGACCCTCCAGCCTGCTGGCGACGGGGCTGCTGGCGGCGATCCTCGCCTTCGTCCTCATCGTGCCGCTGCTTCCGATCTACGACCCCTATGGCCAGAACCTTTCGGCCAGCCTGGCGACTTTGGGCGAGACCAGCGACGGACGCTTCTATCTGCTCGGCGCGGATGCGCTCGGCCGCGACATGGTCAGCCGGCTGGCGCTGGCGGGGCGTGTCTCGATCTTCATCGCCGTCTCGGCGGTCGCGATCAGCCTCGTCGTCGGCGTCGCCCTCGGCCTGATCGCGGGTTTCTTCCGTGGTCCGGTCGAGAGCCTGATCATGGGGCTGGCCGACCTGCAGCTCTCGATCCCGCGCGTGCTGCTGCTGATCGCCGTGACCTCGGTGATCGGGCCGAGCGTGCCCAATCTCACAATCCTGCTCGGGCTGACGAGTTGGGTCGCCTATGGCCGCGTCGCGCGCGCCATGGCGCTGTCGCTGCGCGAGCGCGAATTCGTGCTCTCGGCGGTGACGCAAGGGGCCTCGCCGTTCTGGAACATCCGCAAGCATCTCTTGCCCAACGTTCTGCCCCAGATGCTGATCGTCGGCTCCTTCGAGCTCGGCCAGATCATCGTGCTGGAGGCCTCGCTGAGCTATCTCGGCATCGGCGTCCAGCCGCCGCTGCCGAGCTGGGGCCTGATGATCAGCGAGGGCCAGAACTATCTCGAGATCGATCCCTGGCTCTCGGTGCTGCCGGGCATCGCGATCTTCATGCTGGTCACGGGCGTGCAGTTCATCAGCCAGCGCTTCACGGCCGAAGGCGAACAGAACCTCGAACTGACGAAGACATCGGCATGACGCCAGCTCACGCACAGAAGCTGCCCGCGCCGGACGACGCCGTCCTGTCTGTGCGCGACCTCGGCGTCGAGGTGCTGCGGCCGGACGGCGCGGTTCGCGTCGTCGACGGCGTCTCCTTCGAGGTCCGCCGCAACGAGGTCTTCAGCGTCGTCGGCGAGTCGGGCTCCGGCAAGAGCATCACCATGCTGGCCGTGATGGGGCTGCTGATGTCGGGCCGGGTGCGGATCGCGGGCGGCGAGGTCACGCTTGCCGGCCAGGATCTGCGCCGGCTCTCGGCCGAGGAGTTGCGAAAAGTCCGCGGCCGGCAGATGGCGATGATCTTCCAGGATCCGATGACCTCGCTCAATCCGGTGCTCAGAATCGGCTCGCAGATCGGCGAGACCCTGAGAATCCATCAGCCGGGCCTGTCCTCAGCCGCGATTCGCGCTCGCGTCACCGAACTGCTCGCGCTGGTCGGCGTGCCCAATCCCGAGCGGCGTCTTACGCAGTATCCGCACGAATTCTCGGGCGGCATGCGCCAGCGCGCCATGATCGCGATGGCGATCGCCAACGAGCCGGCGCTCTTGATCGCCGACGAGCCGACGACGGCTCTCGACGTCACCATCCAGGCGCAGGTCATGGACGTGCTGGCCGAGGTCCGTGCTCGGACCGGCGCGTCGATGATCCTGATCACGCATGATCTCGGGCTGGTCGCCGATACGGCCGACCGGGTCGCGGTGATGTATGGCGGCCGTCTGGTCGAGGTCGGGGACGTCGTCGAGATCTTCGCGCGGCAGCGTCATCCTTACACCGTCGGCCTACTGGCCTCGCTGCCGCGCCTTGATGGCGGCAATGAGGAGCTGTACTCGATCCCGGGTCAGCCGCCCGGGCTGAACAACCGGCCCAGGGGCTGCGTCTTCAACGCCCGCTGCGGCCTGCGCCAGGGCCGCGCGATCTGCGAGCAGGAGATGCCGCCGCTCGCAGCCGTCGCGGCTGGCCATGCGGTCGCCTGCCATTTCGCCGACGAGACGCAAAGCTGGGCGCTGACCCTGCCGGGCTCGCGCCACGCCGCGCAGGCCGCGGAGGCCGTGCGATGAACGCGATGACGGCCCCGCCGCGCCACGCCAGCGATATCCTCGCCGTCGACGGGCTGCACACGCAGTTCAAGATCGGGCGACGCTTCGGCTTCGGCTCCGACACGCTCCATGCGGTCAACGGCGTCAGCTTTTCGATCGCGCGCGGGCAGACGCTCGGCCTCGTCGGCGAATCCGGCTGCGGCAAGTCGAGCCTGGGGCGCACCATCCTGGGCCTGCACGAACCGGCAGCCGGATCGGTCAAGCTCGACGGACAGGAACTCGTCGGCCTCTCCCGCCGGCAGCGGCGCGCCTCGTGCCGGCGCATGCAGGTTGTCTTCCAGGACCCCTTCGCCTCGCTCGATCCGCGCATGACGATCCACGACATCGTGGCCGAGCCGCTCCAGATCAACGGCGTCTACTCGGCCGCCCGCGTCGCTGAGATGATCGATTGCGTTGGCCTGGCGCGCGATGCAGCGGGGCGCAAGCCGGCCGAATTCTCCGGCGGTCAGAGGCAGCGCATCGCGATCGCGCGGGCGCTTGCGCTCGGCCCCGAGGTGATGATCCTGGACGAGGCGGTCTCGGCGCTCGACGTTTCGATCCAGGCCCAGATCGTCAACCTCTTGATGCGGCTGCAGCGCGAGTTCGACCTCGCCTTTCTGTTCATCTCGCACGATCTCTCGGTCGTCCGGCACATCTCGCATCAGGTCGCGGTGATGTATCTCGGCCGCATCGTGGAGATCGGCAGCCGCGACCAGGTTTTCGGCGCGCCGCAGCACCCCTACACGCAGTCGCTGATGTCGGCGAAATCGGCGCCCGATCCGGCGCGCCGCCAGGAGCGCCGGCGCATCGTGCTGAAGGGCGACCTGCCCAATCCGCTGAAACCGCCAAGCGGCTGCGCCTTCCGGACGCGCTGCTTCAAGGCGCAGGCCTTCTGCGCCGAGGACAGGCCCGAACTGGTCGCGCATGCCAAGCCGGACCATCGCGCCGCCTGCCACTTTGCCGGACCGCTCGATGCCGATCTGCTGCTCGGCGCGGCGTCGCTCTGAAGAACCAGACCATGCCGACCAACCAGAAAAGGGGATCATCCATGTTCGACAAACGCACTATCCTCGGCCTGGGCCTCGCCGCTCTGATCGGGCCGGCGCTGGCTCTCCCGGCAGGCGCGCAGACCGCCAGCCGCATCGTGGTCGCGCAGACCTCGGACGTACTGACACTCGATCCGCGGCTCGACACCTCGCCGATCGGGCTCAACGTCTTCCAGAACGTCTTCGACCAGCTCACGAAGATCGAGGCCGACGGCTCGGTCGCGCCGCTGATGGCCTCGAAATGGGAGTCGTCCCCGGATCTGAAGACCTGGACCTTCACCTTGCGGCCGGGAATGACCTTCCATGACGGCAGCCCGGTCACGATCGACGACGTGATCTTCACCTACAAATCGGTCATGGCCGACGCGAAGTCGCCGGTCCGCGCCTATCTGACCAAGATCACCGCCATGGACAAGGTCGGCGCCGACCGGCTCAGGTTCACGCTCGATGCGGCGTGGGCGCCGTTCCCGCGCCAGGTCTCGCTCGTCTCGATCGTGCCGCAGGCTGCGGTCGAGAAGCTGGGCGCCGACAAGTTCGCGCAGGCGCCGGTCGGGTCCGGCCCGTTCAAGGTCGTGCGCTGGAGCAAGGACGAAGCGGTCGAGCTCGCCGCCTTCGACACATACTGGGACGGCGCGCCGAAGGTGAAGACCGTCCTGTTCAAGCCGGTGCCGTCGGAAGCCGCGCGTTCGGCCGCGCTGCTCTCCGGCGAGCTCGACATCGTGCCCGGCCTGCCGCCGACGCTGGTCGAGCGCCTGTCCTCGGCCAAGGGCGTCACCATCGAGAAGGTCGCGGCCAACCGCATGCCCTATCTCGGCATCAACATCGAAAACCCGGTTCTGACTGATCCCCGCATCCGCCGCGCCATGGACATGGCGATCGACCGCAATGCGATCACGACCAAGCTGTTGCGTGGCCTCGGCGTCGCCTCGGGTCAACTGCCAGCTCCCGTCACCTTCGGCTATGACGCCGCGATCAAGCCCGTCACCTTCGATCCCGAGAAGGCCAAGGCGCTGGTCAAGGAGGCCGGCTACAAGGGCGATAAGATCGTCTTCCAGTATCCCAACAACCGCGTCGCCTTTGGCGAGCAGGTGGCGCAGACGGTCGCCGGCTATCTCAACGCGGTCGGGCTGAACGTCGAACTGCAGGGCATGGAATACGCCGCGTTCTTTCCGCTCTGGACGCAGCGCAAGATGAGCGCGCTCTATATGAGTTCGTTCGGTCCCTCGATCATGGATTCCGATCTGATCGCGCAGTTCTTCTACGAGACCGGGCCGTCGCGCGGCTATTTCGACGACAAGGAGGCCAACGCGCTGTCGCTGGCGCAGCGCGCCGAGCCTGACCAGGAGAAGCGCAAGGCGATCTTCTCCAAGCTCTGGAAGCTGAGCCTCGATCAGGCCCCGTACCTGCCGCTCTACAACGAGGTGCAGGCCTATGGCGTGCGCAGCACTGTGAAGTGGAAGCCGCGGGCCGACGAGCGTATCCCGCTCAAGGACGCCGAGATCGTGGCGGCGCGCTGATCCCTTACAGTCGGCGGCGGCCGCGGGCCGCCGCCCCGGAGACGACGATGAACGCGATGGATCAGGCGTCCGACGACGCGATGATGCTCGACTCTGTCGACGAATTCTGCCGGCGGCATCTGCCGCCGGACGAGGTCAGGCGGCGCGACGAGGCTCATATCGCGCCTTACGATCTCGTGCCGCATCTCGCCGCGATGGGGCTGATCCGGGCTGGTTTTCCCGAGGAAATCGGCGGCCTCGGCCTGCCCTGGGCCAGCCTATGCCGGATCCAGGAGCGGCTCGCCTACCACACCCACTCGATCTCCTCGCTGCTCAACCGCTATGTCAGCTTCGGGGCGATGCCGATCCGCTTCTTCGGCAATGAAGAGCAGAAGGCGCGCCTCCTGCCGGAGATTTTCGAGGGACGAACTCTGGTCGCGCTGGCGCTGAGCGAGCCGCAGGCCGGCTCGGACGCACGCGCCGTGACGACGCGCGCCGTCCGTGATGGCGACGGCTGGCGCATCAGCGGGCGAAAAACCTGGATCAGCGACGCCGATCATGCCGACTACCTGCTGGCGCTGTGCCGGACGCCCGGCGAGGCGGGCGGACCCAAGAGCCTGACCAGCTTCCTGATTCCGCGTCATTCAGCCGGTATCGCGATGACGTCGATCGCCAAGATCGGCAACAATTGCATGCCGAGCTGGGACATCGGCCTCGACGACGTCCATGTCGCAGACAGCGACCGGCTCGGCCCGGTCGGCGAGGGTTTCGCCACGATCACCGGCTCGCTGCGCTATTCGCGCGCCAGCGTCGCCGCCGCGACCATCGGCACGGCGCAGGCGGCCGTCGATCTGGCGTCCGCCCATGCGCGCGAGCGCGTCCAGTTCGGCCGCCCTCTGGTCGATTTCCAAGTGATCAAGCACCGCCTCGTCGATATGCATGTCGAGGTCCGCAAGGCCCGGCTCGTCACCTACGAACTCGCCCGCGTGATCGATGCCGGCGAACCGGCCGAGGAGATCGGCGCGCTCGCCAAGATCGTCGCGACCGAAGCGCTGCAATACGTCACCAATCACGGCATGCAGATCCTCGCCAGCGCCGGCTATGCGGCCGAGAGCGCGATGCAGCGCTACTGGCGTGACGCCAGGCTCTACTCCTTTGGCGAGGGCACCAACGAAATCCAGCGCGAGATCATCGCAAGGCAACTCGGGTTGTTCGTACCGCGCGAGAAGGGGCTGGCGAGGGCGGGATAAACCCGGTTGTCATTCCGGGGCAGGCCAAAGGCCTGGATCCGGAACCCACGACCGGGTGAGCGTTTTCCAATGGCGGATTGAGGGTCGCACCCGGTCGTGGGTTCCGGGTTCCCGGCTGCGCCGGGCCCCGGAATGACAACACTTACACCTCGAACGGTACGCCTGCCGCAGCCCCCGCCTTGGTCAGCGCCGCGACCACCTCGTCGGTCAACGGGATGCCCTTCGCCAGCCGCTCCTCGCGGATCGCGGCGGTGCGCTCGCCGGGGTAGCGGACATCGCCGGATGCTTTCCAGGTCGCGAGCCAGTCGGTGAGATGCGCCTCAAAAGCCTCGCGGCCGATGACGATGTCCGGATTGACCACGATCAGGAAGGCGCCGAAGGCGTAGGAGAGCTGGTTGCCGCGCTTGGCCTTGGCCGGGTTCGTGCCGCTTAAGCTGCCAGCGAAGGCTTCGACCAGCATGGCGAGGCCAATGCCCTTGATGCCGCCCATCGGCAGCAGCATGCCGGCCAGCGCCGCGCGCGAATCCAGTGTCGGCTGCCCGTCCTTGTCGAGCGCCCAGCCGGCGGGGATCGGCGTCGCCGCCCGCGAAGCTTCGATGATCTTGCCGAAGGCGGCCTCGCTCGCCGCCATGTCGAAGACGATCGGCGGTTTGCCGGCGACGGGGGCGGCGAAGGAGAGCGGATTGTTGCCGATGCCGCGAGCGGTGCCGCCTTGCAGCGCCATCATCGGCGGGGCGTTCTGCATCAGCAGCGCCAGCAGGCCGGCCTCGGCCGCCATTCGGGTGAAATAGCCGAGCGCGCCGAGATGGCCGACATCGCGGATAACCGCGACGACGACGCCGCTGGTCCGAGCGCGCGCGATCGTCTCGCGCATCGCGATCGTGCCGGCGACCTGCCCGAGCGCGAAATCGCAGTCGATGTCGAGGAAGCCCGGCTTCTCGGTGATCGTGATCGCGGGCTTCGCCTTGGTGTCGCCCTGTCCGAGAAGCTCCATGTAGCTCGGGACGCGCGAGATGCCGTGCGTATCGATGCCGGTCAGGCTGGTCTCGACCAGCATATGGGCGGCGATGCGCGCGTCCTCCTCGGACATTCCGGTGGTGGCGAAGATGCGGGCGGCCCAATCCTCGAGTGGCTGGCTTGCGACGGTCGGCATGGTGACGATCTCCCGTTTCAGAGAGCTAATAGCAAACTGTTGACAGTTGCAATCGCGCATGCGAGCCAGACAGGTGATAGCGCGGACGAGCCCATGGCAGTGCAGACCGAGATCGTCGTCATCGGGGCCGGCATCGCCGGCGCGGCCGCCATGATCGAAGCGCATTTCCGCGGCGCGCGCGTCGTCGGCATCGAGGCAGGCCTGTCATTCGGCGGCACCGCGATGCGCGGCGGCGGCGGCGTCTGCGTGCCGGGCTCGGCGATGCAGCGGCAAGCCGGGATCGTCGACCATCCCGATCTCGCCTTCCGCGATCTCGCCGCCAACGGCAATATCTTCGACCAGGTCTGGGCACGGCGCTATTTCGAGAGCGCCGAGGCCGAGGTCTTCGACTGGCTGCGCGGGCTGGGAGTGGCTTTCGCAGATATCCGGCACATCGAGGGCGACAGCGTGCCGCGCTGGCACGGCCCGGTCGGTCTCGGCGCCGGCGCGATGGCGAGCCTCTGGGTCTGGATGGGCCGTGAAGGGCTCGACCGCGCCTGGCGCTTCGGGCAGCGCGTCGTAGAGATCGAAGCCGCTGCCGGGGGATCGCGGCGCGTGGTCTCGGAGGATGAGGGTGGCGCGACGCACGTGATCGAGGCCAAAGCGGTCGTCGTCGCGACCGGCGGCTTTGCCGGCAATCTCGACATGGTTCAGGCCTCGGGCGCGCGGATGACGCGGTCAGGGCGAGTGCTCGCCGCCGGCGGTCCCGCCGCGCAAGGGCAGGGGCACCGGCTCTTGGCCGGGCTCGGCGCGTGCGTCGACCATCTCGAAAATGTCTACGCCTACGCCACCGGCACGCCGGACTACAGTGATCCCACGGGCCGGCGCGGCGTGATTGTGCGCGGCGTCAAAGACTGGGTCTGGCTCAACAGGCAGGGCCTGCGCTTCCACGATGAGAGTCGCGCGACCAGCGGCAAGAGCGCGACGCCCGCTTTGCTTGCGCAGGACGGTGGAACCTGCTGGGCCGTGTTCGACGCCACGATGGCCGAAGATCTGCTGGTTGCCGACCATTATCGCGAGCCGGGCTCCGAGACGATGCGCGAGGCGGCCTTGCGACTGCTCGCGCATTCGTCGCTGGTCTGGCGGGGCGGGACAATTGCAGAGCTCGGCGAGGGGATCGGTTGGAACGGCGAGGCCGTAGCCGCCACAGTGGCGAGCTGGAACGCGCTGCTGGCGTCGGGCGCGGAGCGCGATCCGCTGACCGGCCGCGCACTGCAGGGCCTGCGCCCGCTCCTGGTTCCGCCCTTCGTCGCGGTCCAGTTCTTTCCATCGAGCCGCAAGACGCTGGGCGGGGTGCAGACCGATCTAGCCTGCCGCGTGCTGGATCAGGACGGGCAGGCGATGCCCGGCCTGTTCGCCGCCGGCGAGCTTTGCGGCATGGCCGGCGGCCATATCGCCGGCACGATGCCGCTCGAAGGCATGATGGTCGGCGCCTCCTGCTTCAGCGGCCGCATCGCCGGGCGCGAGGCCGCGGCTTACGTCCAATCTGTTGACAGTCTACAATCGACGCGCTCTATTGCGTGACATGGCCGGCGCCGTGCTTGCCGCCGCATGGTCCAATCCGGGGTTTCAGAATGGTTGAGAAAATCGGCGCGATCGACATCGTCGCCAACATCTGGACGCCGGAGGCGCTGGCTCTCAGGCCGAAATGGGGCGACGCGTTCTTCGTCGGCAAGATGAAGGCGGACAACGACTGGATGAGCGGGCTCTCCCTGCCCAGGATGATCGACATGCTCGACGAGGCCCGGATCGAGCGCGCCTTCCTGGTCGCGCCCAAGGCCGGGCGTCTCGGGCCGGCCTCGACCTATCACCTGCCGTACGAACTCGTCGCCGACGCGGTTCAGGCCCATCCCGATCGCTTCAGCGCTCTCGCCGGGATCGACCCCTATCAGGGCATGGCCGGCGTCAAGGCCTTCGCCCATGCGGTGAACGAATACGGCTTCCTCGGCGCGCATCTTTATCCGCACTGGTTCGAGCTCGCTCCCGATCACGCCAAATATTATCCGTTCTACGCCAAATGCTGCGAGCTCGACGTGCCGATCCAGATGCAGGTCGGCCAGTCCATGGTCTATGCGGCGGATTATCCCTGCCGCAGCGTCGGCCGGCCGATCACGCTCGACGCCGTCGCCTGCGACTTCCCGGAGCTGAAGCTGATCGGCATCCATGTCGGAATACCCTGGACCGACGAGATGATCGCCATGGCCTGGAAGCACAAGAACGTCTATATCGGCTCCGACGCGCACAGCCCGAAATACTGGCCGCCGTCCTTCGTGCACTACATCAAGAGCTACGGGCAGGACAAAGTCATGTTCGGCACCGATTTTCCCGTGCTCGGCTTCAAGCGCACCATGGACGAGGTCGACGCGCTCGGCTTCTCCGACGCGATCCGGGAGAAGTTTCTGCGTGGCAACGCCATGCGCGTCTACGGCCTGAAAGATTAGGGGCTGTCATGAGCCTGACCGAGACCCTGCGCTGGCACGCGCGCCACCGGCCAGCCAAGACGGCGATCCGCGAGCGCGGAAAGACCATCGACTACGCCGCACTCGATCGCATGATCGACGGCCTCTGCCATGAACTGGTCTCACGCGGCATCGCGCGCGGCAGTCTCGTCGGCGTCGGGCTCGACGACGATGCCGAGCATCTGATCACGATTCTGGCGCTGGCGCGCATTGGCGCCGTGCTGCTGCCGGTCGACCGGCGCTGGAACCAGGCCGAGAAGCGCTCGGTGATCGAGCGTTTCAAGGCCGACCACGCAATCATGAGCCGGCATGAGGATGGGCATGCCGAAGGCTGGCTGGCGCCGATGCCGGAGTGGTTCGCCGGCAGCGACGAAGCCTATGTCGATGCGGAGGTTACCGAAAAATCGCCGCTGCTGCTTTCGCTCTCGTCCGGCACGACAGGTCTGCCGAAGGGGCCGCGCCTGAGCCATGAGCAGCTGATGAGCCGCTTCATGGTCTATTGGATCGACATCGGCATGAGTTCGTCCGACCTGTTCGTCGTGGCGACGCCGCTCTACTTCGGCGGCGGCCGGGCCTTCGCGCTCGGCTTGCTCTGGGCCGGCGGCACGATCGACATGTTCCCGCCGCCCTACAGGCCCGAGGAACTCGTCGCCCATGTCGCCGAGGCCGGCGGCACGGCGCTGTTCCTGGTGCCGACGCTCCTGCGCCGGCTGCTCGCGATGGAGCATGACGGTCTGCTGTTCCCGAGCCTGCGCGTGCTGATCTCGAGCGGCTCGGTGCTGTTCGGGCACGAACAGGCGCAGGTGCGCGAGAAGCTGACGCCGAACCTGTTCCAGTACTACGCCTCGACGGAGGCCGGCGGCGTCTCGATCCTGACGCCGGGCAACTTTGAAGGTCATGAAGACTCGGTCGGACGGCCCTGCTTCCGGGTCGAGGTCGAGGTCGTCGACGAGGACGACAACCCCGTGCCGCGAGGCACGGAAGGACGGCTGCGCTACAAGAGCCCAGCCTCCCCCGAAGGCTATTATCTCGGCGAGAGTTCCGAGGCCTTCCAGGGCGGTTATTTCTATCCGGGCGATCTCGCTCTGATCGACGCCGACGGCTATGTCTATCTGCGCGGCCGCTCGAAGGACATCATCATCCGCGGCGGCGTCAACATCCATCCCGGCGACATCGAGCAGGTGTTGCAGCAGGTGCCGGGCGTGGTCGAGTCCGCCGTCGTCGCGATGCCGTCGCCAGATCACGGCGAGGAGGTCGCCGCTTTCGTGGTAGTCAAGACTCCGACGACGCAGGATGCGCTGATCGCCGCCTGCCGGCAGCATCTGGCGCCCTACAAGACGCCCAAGAAGATCGTCTTCGTCGATGCGCTGCCGCGCAACGGCATGGGCAAGGTCCTGAAGAAGCAGTTGCAGGCGCGGCTGGCCGAGCCCGCTGCGGCGACGTCCGCCTGAGCCCGCTCGACAGGAGGCAGCCATGATCGAGATCGACGCCAACATTGTGGTCGAGACCGAGCATCTCGGCTCGAACAATTCGATCGTCTCGACGCCGGAAGGGCTGGTGCTGATCGATTCGCCGCACCGTCCGACCGACGCGATCCGCTGGCGCCATCAGGTCGAGAGTCGCGGCGAGACGCTGTTCCTGATCAACACCGACCATCACCCCGACCACACCATCGGCAATTACTGGCTGCCCGGCCGAGTCGTCTCGCATGAGGGCACGCGCGAGCGCCTGACCAACAATGCGCCCAGCGACCAGTATCTCCATGACCTGATGACGGTGATCGATCCAGAGGGCCTGAGATTCATGCAGGATTACCGGGTGCGCAGGCCCGAGATCACCTTCAGCGAGAACCTCACCCTGCATGTCGGCGGGCTCGATTTCGAGATGAGTTACGCGCGGGGACATACCCTCAACAGTGCGATCATCTACATCCCGCAGCAGCAGATCTGCTTCACCGGCGATCTCGTCTGCAATCTCGGCCTGCCGGCCTTCATCGAGGCCGACACCTTCGCCTGGATTGAGACGATCAGGCGGATCGAGAAGATGGACATCCGCCATATCGTGCCGGGCCACGGCAAGGTCTGCGATCGCGCCCAGGCGACGCGCTTCCGCGAGATGATCGAGGAGTTGGTCGGCGAGGTCGAGCGCGAGCTCGACAAGGGCGCGCCGCGGACCAGGATCGCCGATCTCGTCGCCTATGAGGATTTGATCCACATGTCGACGGGTGGCAGCCCAGACTATCCGCAGCACCTGATCAGCCTGTTCATGCGCGGCTCGATCGAGACGATCTTCGACCATATCCTCGAACGACGGAAGAGCTTGGCGGCGTGAGCAAGCCAAGCGGACAGCGAACCTGCGTCATTGCGAAGAGCGCAGCGACGAAGCGATCCGGCGGCGGCAGCGCTCTGCGCCGCGCTGGATTGCTTCGCTCGGCCCGCAATGACGGCACAGCTCATCGGACTATCGTTTGGAAAGGTCGGACATGCCGTTTGCGACACCCTGGCGAGATCTCCCGGAAGTCGAGGTTCTGCCCAACAACTTCCGCCGCTCTGTCGCGGGCCTCAAGCTCGGCATCAACCAGATCCGGCTCGTCCATCCGTCGGGCACGCCTGTCCACCGGCATGACGGCGAGGAGCAGGCGGTGATGATGCTTTCCGGCGAGATCGATGTCACGATCGCTGATCAGACGATTCGGGTGAAAGCCGGCGATGTCTGCATTATCCCGATGGCGACGGACCATTGCTTCAAGACGATCTCCGGCGAAGCGGTTCTGCTCGAAGTCTTCGGCCCGATGCGCGTTCAAAATCTCGTAGGTTTCCTGGGAAAAATCTTCTGAAGGCCGCCGGAACCGCGCTGTGACAGTTTGCGTCCGCTCGGATATAAGCCAATCGCAGTCAATCGGGGATCGTCCCGGGTCATCCTACCGCAACTGGACCAACCCATGTCCGCACTTCGGCCCATAGCGCTCGGCTCGCTCGCCAACGAAGCCTTCGAGAAGATCGTGCAGGCGATCACGGCCGGCGAACTCAAGCCGGGCGAACGCCTGTCCGAAGCCTATCTGGCGCGCCAGCTCGGCATCAGCCGCGGCCCGCTGCGGGAGGCGCTGGGACGTCTAGAGGGACGGCTGGTCGAGCGGACGCCGCGCATCGGCGTCAGCGTCATCGAGCTGAGCGAGGCCGGTCTGGTCGAACTCTTCGCGGTGCGAGAGGCGCTGGAGGGGATGGCCTGCCGGCTGGCGGCGACCAACGCGACCGACAAGGAACTCGCGGAGCTTGAGGCGTTGCTCGATCAGCACGGTCGGAACGAAGGCGTCTTGAGCGAGGACGGTTATTACCAGCGCACCAGCGACAACGATTTTCACTTCCAGATTGTGCGCTGCGCCCGCAACCAGCGGCTTGAGGAACTCCTGCTCGAAGGGCTCTATTTCCAGCTCAAGCTCTACCGTTTCCGCGCCGGCGCCAAGCCCGGCCGGGCGCGGGCCGCCTTCGGCGAGCACCGCAAGATCGTCAAGGCGTTGCAGGCGCGCGATCCCAATGCGGCGGAGGCGGCGATGAGGCAGCACATCCGCAACGCCGTCGCCAACATCGTCCGCGACAGCGCCGACGGCGGCAAGCCCCTGGCTGCCGGCGCCGAGACCGCATCGTCCGTCACGCCGATCCGTGCGCGGATGGGAAGACGCGCAGCCGTCTGAGCCGTCGCCCGTCTTCCCGTCGATCGTGCCGAGCCGCCCGTCGCCACGATCTCGCTGCTCCGACAAACTGTCATCTGTTGACAATTCTCCGTTCAATGCGCAAGCTCACGGCGAGATGAAGAGCTGGATTGGCCCGCCGTGACACTCCCTTCGCGTTTCAAGTCGATCGTGGCGCGCCGCGCCGCGACCATCCTGCCTGGAGCTCCAAACGCGCTTTTCGCCCGCGTGATCGAGGACCTCGGCTTCGAGGCGGCCTATGTCACCGGCGCCGGCATCGCCAACATGCATCTTGGCGCCCCCGATATCGGGCTGGTGACGCTGACCGAGATTTCCGAGACGGTCGCGCGAATTTCCGATGCGGTCGCGCTGCCGCTCGTGGTCGACGCCGACACCGGCTTCGGCAACCCGGTCAACATGGTGCGCACCGTGCGCGTGCTGGAGCGGGCGGGCGCGGCGGCGATCCAGATCGAGGATCAGGTCTTCCCGAAGAAATGCGGCCATTTCGCCGGCAAGGAGGTGGTGCCGCTGCCGGAGATGCTGGCCAAGATCAAGGCGGCGGTCGACACCCGGCGCGATCCCGACCTGCAGATCATCGCCCGCACGGATGCGCGCGCCGTGCTCGGCCTCGACCAGGCGATCGACCGCGGCCATGCCTTCGTCGAGGCCGGCGCCGACATGATCTTCATCGAGGCGCCGATCAGCGACCGCGAGATCAGGCGCGTCGCGACCGAGATCAAGGTGCCGCAACTCGTCAACATCGTGCATGGCGGCCTGACGCCGGCGTTGCCGCTCTCGACCTTCAAGGAAATGGGCTTCAGCATCGCGCTTTTCGCCAATGCCGCTCTGCAGGCTGCGCTGCGCGCCTCGACCGAAGTCTTGACCGCCTTGAAGAACGAAGGTTCGCTCGCCTCCGTGCATGACCGTTTGGCCTCTTTCGAGCAGCGCCAGCAATCGGTCAACAAGCCCTATTACGACCAGCTCGAACGCAACTACGCGACCGAGGGGCTGGACGGCGGCGCCGTGCTGAAGCGCACGGCGTCCTGAGCCGACCGAAGCGAAAGGAGCCGGCGATGAAACCCTGGGACGGCATCATCACCGAAGAGGAGCAGCGCGCCTACCGCGCCGCGGGCTTTGGCCGCCGCACTGGCCTCGGCTCGCGTCCGGCGCTGATCATCATCGACGTGCAGTACCGCACTGTCGGCACCCGGCGGATGCCGTTCTGGGAGGCGATCGAGGAGTTCAAGACCTCCTGCGGCGAGGTCGCCTGGGACGCCGTCGGCAACATCGCGTTGCTCTTGAAGCTGTTCCGTGCGCAAGGCTGGCCGGTGCTCTATCCTTACGTCGCGCCAAAGCAGAATTTCGACAGGGGCAGACTCTCCGACAAGGTGCCCGACATCATGGGCATCGGCGCGAAAGGCTACGAATTCGTCGCCGAGATCGCGCCGGTCGAGGGCGACATCCTGCTGCCCAAGAAGCATCCGAGCGCCTTCTTCGGCACGCCTTTGGCGAGCTACCTGATCAATCTGAACGCCGATACAATGATCGTCACCGGCTGCTCGACCAGCGGCTGCGTGCGCGGCTCGGTGGTCGACGCCTTCGCCTATAATTTTCGCGTCTGCGTGCCGTCCGACGCGGTCTATGACCGCAGCCAGACCTCGCATGCGGTCAACCTGTTCGACATGGCGGAGAAATACGCCGATGTCGCCACGACGGCGGAGTGCCTTTCGGCGCTGAAGGCGCTGAAGCCGGCGGCCGCCGCCTGACCACGACCGACGAGCGACCGAGCACGATGCAGCAGCCTTTCGACATGGTGGTAAGGGGCGGCTCGGTTCTGCTCCCCGATGGTTCGCAAGCCGAACTCGACATCGGCATTCGCGATGGCGTCTTTGCGGCCCTGCTGGCCTCCGGGTCGCCGGTCGAGGCGGCGCAGCAGGTCGATGCGCGCGGACTTCTGGTGATGCCGGGCGGGCTCGACGTCCATGTCCATCTCGGCCACGGCAAGGATATTTCGCGCCCGCGGGTGTCGGAGGATGCCGCGAGCGAAACCGGCGCGGCCGCCGCTGGCGGCCTGACCGCGATCGTATGCTATCTGATGGGGACCGAGCCCTATGAGAGCGGCCTGTTCGACGAGGTCCGGGCCGTCACCGAAGCCGGGGCGCGGGTCGATTTCGGCTATCACTTCATCATCTCCAGCGAGGAGCAACTCGCCGGCGTGCCGGATTACGTCGCCCGCCACGGTGCACCGAGCTTCAAGATATTTATGAACAACCGCGGCGGCGAGGGCGCACGGCTCGGCCTGCCCGACATCGACGACGGCTTCCTGTTCCGGCTGGCGGAGGCGGCGGCGAAGCATGGCGGCATGGTCTGCCCTCACCCTGAGAACATCGAGGTCTCCTGGGTGCTGCGCGACCGCGCCAAGGCAGCCGATCCCGAGGGCAAAGGCGGGCTCGCCCTCTGGAACTCGACTAGGCCTTCCTTCGTCGAGGCCGACGCCGTGCAGCGCGCGGCGCTGCTGACCCATGCCGCCGGCGCGCATCTCTATGTCGTGCACACCTCCTCGGCGGCCGCGCTGCAAGCCGGGCTGATGCATCGCCGGGCCGGAGCGCGCGTCTCGCTGGAGACCTGCCCGCATTACCTCACCCACGACATCGGCTGGGACAAGGGCGACATCGGCAAGATCAACCCGCCTCTGCGCGAGACGGCCGATCGCGAGGCGCTCTGGCAAGCGGTGGCGTCCGGCGAGATCGACACCGTCGCCAGCGACCATGTCCATCGCGACATCTTGTCCAAGGCGGGCGGCACCTGGGCGGCGTCTCCGGGTTGCCCGGGGCTGGAGACCCTGCTGCCGGTGCTGCTGAGCGAGGGCCACCATAAGCGCGGCATCCCGCTCGCCCGCATCGCCGATCTCGTCAGCGCCAATCCGGCGCGGCTGATGGGGCTGCGCAGCAAGGGTGGCGTCGCCATCGGCAAGGATGCCGATCTGGCGCTGGTCGATCTCAAGGGGTCTTGGCTGGTCGAGCGCTCCGGGCTGCGCTCCAATGCCGGCTACTCGATCTACGAGGGTTGGAAGCTGCAGGGCAGGATCGTCTCGACGCTGGTCCGGGGCGCGCCCGTTCTGCGCGACGGCGAACTGGTCGATGCCGCGATCGGAACGGGGCGTTACGTCAGGCGCGTCCTGAGCTAGCCGCCCATAAAGGCGGCTTGGCTGCCAATCGAATCGCCTGTCAAACTGTTGACAGATGACAGTTCTGGCTTAAGGTTTCGATCTAGGAGTGACTGCATGGCGCCGCATCTGTTCGAGCCCCTGAGCCTGAGAGAGATCACGCTGCCCAACCGCATCGTGGTTTCGCCGATGGGTCAGCACTCGGCCGATGATGGCGTCGTCGCCGACTGGCACCTGATGCATCTCGGCCAATTCGCCGTCTCGGGCGCGGGTCTCGTCTTCACCGAGGCCGTGGCGGTGACGCCGGCGGGCCGGGTCAGCCCCTACGACATCGGGCTGTGGACCGACGAGCAGGCTGAGGCGCTGACGCGGATCGTCGATTTTGCCAGGCGCTATGGCGGCGCGGTGATGGGTGTCCAGCTCAACCATTCGGGCCGCAAGGGCTCAGTGGCCCCGGCCTGGGAAGGCCATGAGGCGCTGAAGGCCGGCGGGCGCGGCTGGCAGCCCGAAGCGCCGTCGGCAGCCGGCTATCCTGGCCGCAACGCCCCTGTCGCGCTCGACGATGCCGGTCTCGCGCGCACCCGAAAGGCCTTTGCGGATGCGGCCCGGCGGGCCGATGCCGCCGGTTTCGAGGTGATCGAGCTGCACTCCGCCCATGGTTACCTGCTGCACAATTTCCTGTCGCCGCTGGCCAACCGCCGGTCGGATGCCTATGGCGGCTCGCTGGCCAACCGCATGCGCTTTCCGCTCGCTGTCTTCGACGCGGTTCGCGCCGTCTGGCCGACGGGCAAGGCGCTTGGCGTGCGCGTCTCGGCGACCGACTGGATCGAGGGCGGCTGGAGCCTCGCCGACACGATCACTTACGCAGCCGAACTCAAGGCGCGCGGCTGCGACTTCATCTGCGCATCGAGCGGGGGGACTGCCCCGGAGCAGACCATCGCGGTCAAGCCGCTCTATCAGGTGCCGTTCGCGCAAGCGATCCGCGAGGCGATCGGCATCGCGACCATCGCGGTGGGATTGATCAAGCAGCCGCGCGAGGCCGAGGGCATCCTGGCGGCGGGCCAGGCCGATCTCGTCGCGCTGGCGCGCGGCATGCTGGCCAATCCGCGCTGGGCCTGGGACGCCGCCGAACAGCTCGGCGCCTCGGCCTTCTATCCCAAGCAGTACGACCGGGCTCATCCGGCGATGCGCAATAACGATTCCTTCGGCGTGCGCCATCTCAGGCAGGCCGGATAGGCAGGAGCGCCGGCGGGCTGCCGCCGTCGGCGACGAGACCATGGGGACGCGGCAGGTTCGGGAAAAGGGGAGACATCATGAGCAAGCCCACTCTGCCCATCCATCGCCGCACCCTGCTGAAAGGCGGCGTCGCCTTCGGCGCGGCCGGCCTCATGGCCGGGCCCGCCTTCGCCCAGCAAGCGGCCTATCGCTTCGGCCTCGCTTTGCCCCTGACCGGGCCGCAGGCACTCTACGGCTCCGACCAGATCCAGGCGGCCGAATGGGCCGTGGCCGACATCAACAAGGCCGGCGGCATCAACGGCAAGAAGCTCGACATGATCGTGCTCGACACCCAGGCCGATCCGCAGGTCGGCATCAACGCGGTCAACCGTCTGGTCAGGGTCGAGAACGTGCCGGTCTTCGTCACCGGCTTCTCCGGCGTGGTCAAGGCGGTCGCGCCGATCGCCAACGACAACAAGGTGGTCGAGCTCTCGGTCGGGGCCAATTCGCCCTCGGTCGCGCAGCTCGGCGACTATGTCTACACCACCTATCCGCTCGCCGACATCGACGTCGTCGCGCTGGCGAAATACTCGGTCGCGCAGCTCGGCAAGAAGCGCGCGGCGGTGCTCTACATCAATGACGAGACCGGCTCGGTCGCGGCCGAGGTCTACCGCAAGACGTTCACGGGCGCTGGCGGCCAGATCGTCGCCTTCGAGGCCTATGATCCCAAGGCGACCGACTTCACCGGACAGATCCTCAAGGTGCGCTCGTCCAATCCCGAGATCATCCATATCCACGGGCTGGTCTCGGACACCCCGCAGGTGATCGCGCAGATGCGCCAACTCGGCCTCAACCAAGTCGTGACCTCCTATGCCGCGATCTACAATCCGCGCCTGATCCAGTTACTCGGTAAGGGCGCCGAAGGCATCATCGTGACCTCGCTCGCGCCCGGACCCGCGGATAGCCCGAAGGTCGCCGAGTATGTCGAGCGCTGGAAGAAGGAGAAGGGCCGCGAGCCCAACGGCCTGCCCTACACGCAGTATCTCTACGATGCGCCCTGGCTCGTCGCCGACGTGTTCAGGACGCTCGACAAGGCCGGAGCCAAGGTCACCGGCGAAAGCTTCCGCGAGCAGATGATCAAGACCAGCAAGTTCGACCTGCCGGTGACCGGCATGACCGAGATGCTGCCCAACCACACCGTGGTCAAGCCCGTCTACCTGATGGAGGTCCAGGGCGGGCAATGGGTGCGCAAGGCGATCGTGAGCTGATCAGGTTGCGCACCACAAAACGTTCGTCATCCCGGGCAAGCGAAGCGCAGACCCGGGATCCATTCCAGAACGGTTCAGGCATGGATCCCGGATCGGCGCGGCTTCGCCGCTTGTCCGGGATGACGGTGCGGTTCGGGAGATAATTGGTCAGATGTTCGAACCCACCCTGCTCGCCCAGATCGGTTGGACGTCGCTCGCGACGACGAGCTACTACGTGCTGTTCTCGGTCGCCTTCGCGCTGGTGCTGAAGGTCAACGGCCTGTTCAACTTCACGCAGGCCGCGGCGATGAATGTCGCCTTCTATGCCGGCTATGCGGCGATGAACCTCGCCGGACTGCCGCTGCCTGCCGGGATCGCAGCGTCGCTGGCGGCCGTACTGGCGTTCTCCTGGCTGATCGAGACCTGGGGTTTCGCCGTGCTTCGCGCCAAGAAGGCCTCGGTGCTGTTCGTCTTCATCTTCACCTTCATCGTCTCGGAATTCGCGGCCTATGTGATGATGCTGCTGTTCGGCACTTGGCCGACGACGCTGTTTTCGCAACTGCTCTGGCCGGTGACGCTCGTCGGCAACGTCGCGGTCAGCCACTGGGACGTTCCCGCCATCCTCTCGGCCGCCGGCTGTTGCGCGGCGCTCTTCGCCTTCCTGCGCTTCACGCGCTGGGGCCAGTTCATGATCGCGGTCTCCGACAATCCCGATCTCGCCGAGCTCTACGGCATCGACAAGCGGAAGGTCTTCCTGCTCGCGGTCTCGATCGCCGGCGTTCTCTGCGCCGTCGGCATGCTGCTTTATGGCTCGCGCTCGCAGGTGCAGCCGAAAACCTCGCTGGAGCTGATGCTGTTCGCCACCGTGGCGACGATCATCGGCGGCATCGGCAACATCTGGGGCGCGGCGATCGCGGCGGTCGCGCTCGGCTTCGTGCAGAACGCCGCCGTGCTGTTCATCCCCTCGCAGCTTCAGGGGCTCCTGCTCTACGTCTTCCTGTTCGTTGCGATCATTTTCTTTCCCACCGGGCTGCGGATGCCCGAGCGCAAGCGCCGCTTCGCCACCGGTTCGCGCGACATCGAGACGGGTCCGGCGGGCGCCAAGCCCGCTCCGGCCGTGGAGTAGTACGATGGAATTCGTCTATGTCGTGCTCATCACCATCGGGATCTACGTGATCCTGGCGACGAGCTTCAATTACGTCATCGGCTTCGGCGGGCTGATCTCGGTCGCGCACCCGGCCTTCTTCGCGATCGGCGCCTATGCCTCGGGCATCCTGGCGCGCGATCTCGGCTGGCCGGTGCTGATGACCATGCCGATCGGCGCGATGACCGCCTTCCTCGCCTCGCTGATCATCTCTTTGCCTTCGCTCAGGGTCTCGGGCGACTATCTCATGATCGCCAGCATCGGCTTCCAGCTCGGTCTGGTCGAGGTGATCAAGCACGTCTCCTTCACCGGCGGGCCGGGCGGGTTGACCGGGATCCCGTCCTTCCTGATCCGCGACTACGGCACGATCGGCTATCTCGTCTTCACGCTGACGATCGCGTTCGCCGTCATCCTGCTCCTACGCCGGATCGTGCGCAGCGATTACGGCCGGGCGCTGGCGGCCCTGCGCGACGACGAACTGGCTTTCGCCGCGCTCGGGCGCAACCCGATGTGGCTGAAGATCTGGGTGATCGCGCTGGCCTCCGGGCTCGCCGGCCTCGCGGGTGCGATCTACGCGCATTATTTCCGCTTCCTCGCGCCCGAGCAGTTCGAGGTGCTGCAATCGGCCGCGATGCTGACCATGGTCGTGGTCGGCGGCATGCGCACCGTCTGGGGGCCGGTGATCGGCGCGATCCTGCTGCAGATCCTGCCGCAGGCGATCACCTTCCTGAATCTGCCGCCGAGCCTGCTCGGACCGCTGCAAGGGCTGCTCTTCACCGGGCTGGTGCTGGTCTTCATGTTCTTCCGGCCGGGCGGCCTCATCCCCGCTCCGGCGATCTGGAGCGGCGACGCCGTGCAGCGGCCCGCCGCAAGGAGGGCGAGCGATGCAGCCGGTGCTTGAGATCCGCGGGCTCAACAAGAGTTTTGGCGGCATCCGCGTCGCCCACGAGATCGATCTCTCGCTCCATGCCGGGCGCGTGCTCGGGCTGATCGGCCCCAACGGCGCGGGCAAAACCTCGCTGTTCAACCTGGTCTGCGGCGTCTTCGCCGCCGATTCCGGCGAGGTCTTTCTCAACGGCCAGCCGCTGGCGGGGCTGAAGACCTATCAGCGGGCGCGGCTCGGCCTCGCCCGGACCTGGCAGAACATCCGGCTGTTCCCGACGCTGTCGGTGCTCGACAATGTCCTGATGGGGGCGAAGGACTATCCCGGCGCGAGGCTGACCAACATCCTGTTCCGACCGGGGTATTTGCGCCGGGAGGCCGCCGCCAATCTGGAGAAGGCCTACGGCATCCTTGAGCGCTGCGGGCTGGCCGACACGGCGCAGAAGACAGTCGCCGACCTGCCCTATGGCCGCCAGAAGCTCGTCGGCGTGGCGCGCGCGCTAATGAGCGACGCAAGCTGCTTGCTGCTCGACGAGCCGATGGCCGGCGTCGAGGGCCAGTCCTACGCCACGATTCAGCGCGTGGTGCGCGACCTCGCGGGCAGCGGCATCGCGGTCGGCGTCGTCGAGCACAACGTCGCCTTCGTCCGCGACCTCTGCGACGAGGGCGTCTTCATGTTCTCCGGCAAGATTCTGGCGCGCGGGGCCGTCGCCGATCTGATCGCCGACCGTCAGCTCACCGAACTCTATTTCGGAACCTGAGGCGGCCATGCTCCAGACCCACGCCATCACCGCCGCCTATGGCGCGCTCAGCGCGCTCTCGGACATCAGCCTCTCCTTCGAGCTGGGCAGCAAGACCGGCATCTTCGGCCATAACGGGGCGGGCAAGACGACCCTGCTGAAATGCCTCGTCGGCGCGGTCACCCCTGTCGAGGGCCATGTCGACTATGACGGCGCGCCGCTGCTGGCCAATGTCTCGCAGAACGTCCGAAAAGGCCTGGCCTTCGTGCCGCAGGGCCACAACGTCTTCCCCAACCTCTCGGTCGAGCAGAACCTGAAGATATCCGGGCTGCTCTTCGACCAGGCTTTGGTTCCGCAAATCTACGCGACGTTCCCGGTGCTGAACGAGCGTCGTGTCCAGCGCGCCGGCTCGCTCTCGGGCGGCGAACAGCAGATGCTGGCGCTCGGCATGGCGCTGATGACGCAGCCGAAATGGCTGCTGCTCGACGAGCCTTCGACGGGGCTCGCCCCGGTCATTGTGCGCAACGTCATGGCCAGACTCGACGAGATCAACCGGCGGCTCGGAACCGGCCTGATCATCGTCGAGCAGAACGTACCCGCCACGCTGAAGATCGTCGACCGCGCCATCATCGTGAAGGCGGGTCGCGTCGTCTTCGACGGCAGCGCCACTGAGCTCGGCGCGAACGAGGAGCTGTGGAAGTGGTTCTGAGCGGTGCCGCTCGGGTCGCCGGCGCGACGGCGGTCCTGTGCGACTGGGCGGCCGCGGCTGCGTGCGCACCCTTGCCGGCAGCCGTCCAGCGCCGCGCCGCGCTCGTCCTCGCCGACGATCTCGCCGCCATGACCGTCGCCTCGCGCGAACATCAGGTCGCGGCCGGCCAGGCGATCATCCTGCGCGAGAGCGGACCGCCGGAAGCCAGCCTGTTCGCGGCGGGCGGCCGCAAGGCTTCGCGCGCGACTGCCGCCGCCGCCAACGGCCTCGCCGTCACCTGGGCCGAGCTCGACGAGGGCTTTCGCTTCGTGCCCTGCCATGCCGGGGCCTACATCCTGCCGGCCCTGCTCGCCGAGGCGGAAGCGACGGACGCATCGGTCTCCGACGTCCTGCGAGCACTCGCGATCGGCTACGAGATCACCGCGCGGATCGCGCTCGCCTTCGCGTTCCCCGGCCTCACCGTCCATCCGCATGGCGGCTTCAACGCGATCGGCGCCGGCGTCGGGCTGGCATTGCTGCGCGGCTATGACGCCGCGCTTCTGCAGAGGACGCTGACGGCGGCGGCGACGCTGGTCGCGGCCGGCCCTTTCAATCACGCGATCGAGGGCGCGCTGGTGCGCAATGTCTGGACGAGTCTAGGTGCGACGGCCGGTTTTCGCGCCGCCGATTTCGCCCCGCTCGGCATCGCCGGGCTCGACACGGCGCTGCACGACGTCTTCGTCGACGGCTTCCACTGCGCCTGCGATCCCGACCGACTCGACGGAGGTCTTGGCGAGAGCTTCGCGATCGAGAGCGGCTATCACAAGCTCTATGCCTGCTGCCAGTACACTCATGCCTCGGTGCAGGCGGCGCTCGATCTTGTGGCGCGCGACGCCGCCAAGGGCCGACCCATCGCAGCGATCGAGGTCGAGACCCACGACAAGGCGCTGGCTCTGGCTGGCGCGTCGCCGGAGACGGTGCTCGGCGCGAAGTTCTCGCTGCCGCATGCGATGGCGGCCGTCGCGGTGAAGGGCGCGGGCGGCGCAAAAGGCTTCGAGGCGGCGACGCTGCACGACCCCGCCTTCGCGGCGATGCGCGACAAGGTCAGGCTGACGCGTCATCCGGCGATCGGCGACTGGCCGAACGACCGGCCGGCGCGGGTCCATTGGGTCTTCGCGGACGGCAGCCGCGAAAGCGCGGCCTGCGACAACGCCAGAGGCGGGGCGGACCAGCCCTTCAGCGAGCCGGAACTGATCGCGAAATTCGGCGAGCTGACGCGCGAGGTCTTTCCGGGCGCACCGGCCGTTCTGGCGGCTCTCGTGGCCGGCGCTTCCGGAACGATCGCCGGCTCCTGGCGCAGCTGCGTGGCGCGGCTTTCCGGTTGAGGACGCGCATATGGAAAGCGATATCGACATTCTGGTGATCGGCGCGGGAGCCTGCGGCCTGGCGGCGGCGATCACGGCGCATGATTCCGGCGCGTCGGTTGCGGTCGTCGAGAAGCTGGCGCGTCCCGGCGGCAATTCGGCGCTCTCGACCGGCTCGGTCCCGGCGGCCGGCAGCCGCTTCCAGCGCGAGGCCGGCATCGCCGACGATCCCGCGACGATGGTCCGCGACCTGATGGCGATCGCCGGCGAAACCGACGATCCGGCCCTTGTCGAGCGGCTGGCGGAGGTATCGGCCGAGACGGTCGAATGGCTGGTCGATACCGTCGGGGCGAGGCTCGCGCTCGTCACCGCCTACAGGCATATCGGCCATTCGGTGCCGCGCCTGCACGCGCCGGTCTCGCGGCGCGGGCAGGACCTCGTCGACGACATGCTAGCGGCCGTTGCCGGGCGCGGCATCCCGCTCGCCTGCGGCAACGATGCGCGCGAGCTGATCGTTGAGGATGGCGAGGTGCGCGGCGCTCGCATCGCCAATGGCAGCGCGGCCGAACCGTTTCGCGCGGGCAAGACCATTCTGGCCGTCAACGGCTTTGCCGGCGACAAGGCGCTGGTCGCGCGCTTTTGCCCGGAGATCGCCGGCGCGCGCTATTTCGGCGCGCGCGGCTCGACCGGCGAGGCGGTGCGCTGGGGTGAGGCGGTCGGAGCCGGTCTCGCCAACATGGGGGCCTATCAGGGCTATGCCGCGGTCGCCGATCCGCATGGCAGCCTGCTCTCCTGGACCACGATCGAGAAGGGCGGCGTGCTGGTCGGTTGCGACGGCCGCCGTTTCAGCAACGAGGCGCTCGGCTATTCCGGTTTCGCCCGCATCGTGCTCGAACAGGGCGACCACGCCTTCGCGATCTTCGACCAGCGCATCTTCGACATCGCCGCCGGCGAGGAGGAATTTCTGGAACTCTGGAATTTGGGCGGGCTGAAGAAGGGCGATACGCCAGCCGAACTCGCACGGGCCTATGGCCTCGACGCGCCGGCGCTGGAGGAGGAGGTGACGGCCTATCGCGCCGCCGCCTCCGGCGCCGGGGACCGCTTCGGCCGCACTGAATTCGGCCTCGCGCCGCTGCAACCGCCCTTCTATGGTTGCCGCGTCGTGCCGGGACTGTTCCACACCCAAGGCGGGCTGCGCATCGACGGCGATGCGCGCGTATTGCGGCCCGATGGCGGCGCGGTGCCGAACCTGTTCGCCGGCGGCGGGGCGGCGGCCGGCATCAGCGGCAGCAGCGGCGCGCTCGGCTACGCCTCTGGCAATGGCCTGCTCTCGGCGATCGCGCTCGGCCGGCTCGCGGCGCTGGCGGCTTCAGCCGAACTGGAGGCCGAACGATGACGCTGTCGCGCGAACTTTTAAGCGGCATGGCGCGGATCGCTGCCGCGCCGCTCCCGACTGCCGTACTCGATGCGGCAAAGCTGCATCTGCTCGACGCGCTCGGGGTTGGCCTCGCCGCCTCGACGCTCAAGCCGAGCGAGCCCTATCGCCGTTATGGCGCGGGTGTCGTGCGCGGAGGGCCATCCTCGGTGTTGGGCTTCCCCGAGGGCGCATCAGCGGCCGACGCGTCGATGATCAATGGCGGGTTGATCCACAGCCTGGAATATGACGACACCCATACCGGCTCGATCGTGCATGGCAGTTCCGTCCTGGCGGCTGTGGCGCTCGCCGTCGCCGAGCGGGAAGGCGCGACGGGTAGCGAATTCCTGAGAGCCTACACGGCCGGCTGGGAGGCTCTGGTGCGGCTCGGCCTCGCCAGCCCCGGCGGCTATCAGGGCCGGGGGTTCCACGTCACCTCGGTCGCCGGCACGCTGGCCGCCGCGCTCGTCGCAGCCTGCCTGAAACGGCTCGATCCAGAGCGCAGCGTCGCCGCCGTCGGAATTGCGCTCAGCCAGGCCTCGGGCGTGTTCGAGTTCCTCAGCAACGGTTCCTCGGTCAAGTCGCTCCATCCGGGCTGGGCCGCCCATGCCGGCGTGATCGCCGCCGACCTCGCGCAGGCCGGGATGACCGGGCCGGAGACGGCGCTGGAGGGCCGCCACGGTTTGTTTGCCGTCTTCGCCGGAGACGGCGAGGCGGCCGGCAGGCTCGCGGCCTCGGCCGCGACCTTGGGCACGGTCTGGCATCTGCCAGAGGCGGCCTACAAGTTCTCGTCGAGCTGCCACTACATCCACCCCTTCATCGAGGCGGTGGCCGAGCTTGCGCGCGGGGGCTTGCATCCCGACGCGATCGCCAGCCTGACCTGTCATGTCCCACCCGGCATGGCCGCGCTGATCTGCGAGCCCTGGGCGCTGAAGCTCGCGCCACCGACCGGTCATGCCGCGCGCTGGAGCCTGCCGGTCGTGCTGGCGGCCAGGCTGCTGCGTGGCGAGGTCGCTCTCGAACTGTTCGAGACGCCAATCGAGCCCGACATCCTGGCATTGGCGCAGCGCTTCGCCTGGACGCCCATGGCGCAGAACTCCTTCCCGGCGCGCTTCGAGGCTGCCATCGAGGTCGAGTTGGTCGACGGCGCTCGCCGCTCTGCGCGGGTCGAGGATGTTTACGGGAACCCCAGCCGGCCGGCGCAGGCACAGGACGTATTGGCCAAGTTCGAGGGCAATGCCGGACGAGCCTTGCCTGTGGCGGCGGTCGCGGCGCTGAAAGTGGCCGTCTTTGGGCTCGACGACGCCCCCGATCTCTCCGCCCTGAGCCAGTCGCTCCGCGCCGCGGGTGGGCGCGCAAGGTTGTAAAGCGCTGGCTTGATGGAGCCGCCGCCATATCGCGGCCCGCTGACGGTTCGCAGATCGTCGGGTTTCGGCGTCGACTGCCTTTCGACAGAAAACTGTTGACAGTTCTCAACGGCAAGATAGCCTCCGGGTCGGTCTCGAGATCGAACGGCAGGAGCGCCCCTCCTGCAAGATGGGAACGGTGCGATGTCCATCCCCGACGTATCCGCAGCCATTGCCGAGACCAGGATCGGCGAGTTCCTGCGCTTCTACGACAGGCGCGGCTATGGCCATCGGGTTGGCTTCGGCCGGCGACCGGCCGTTCTTGTCATTGACTTCAGCATCGCCTTCACCGTCGGCACCGAGAATTTCCCGGGCGGCGGTTATGACGAGCAGGTCGCGCGCACGCGCGAACTGCTCGACGCAGCGCGCGAGGCGGGCGGCATCCCGATCCTCTACACCACGATCGCCTACGCGCCGGACATGAAGGATGCCGGCCACTGGGCGGCGAAGATCCCCTGGATCAAAGGCCTGCAGACCGGCACCCGCGAAGTCGAGATCGACGAGCGGCTGGCGCCGCGCTCCGACGAGCCCGTGCTGGTCAAGAAATACCCCTCCGCCTTCTTCGGCACCACGCTCGACGCCGAATTGAAGCGCGGCGGCGTCGACACGCTGATCATTTGCGGTTGCACGACGAGCGCCTGCGTGCGGGCGACGACCGTCGATTCGATGCAGCACGGCTACCGCACGATCCTGGCCCATGACGCCATCAGCGATATCATTCCCGAACTCCACACGATTCATCTGGCTGATCTGGTCTCGCGCTATGCCGATGCCGTGAGCACGGCGGAACTGGTCGGGCTGTTGTCGAAACAGCCGGCGAGCGTTGGAGCCTGATCATGCCGCGGGAGCGATCGGCCCATTTCCGGCACGATGATCGCCACCCCGGCCCGGCATCGCTTCCGTCGCGCGCCGAGACGGCCGCGCCCTGTTTCGACTTCATCGTCGTTGGCGCCGGGTCCGCCGGCTGCGTCCTCGCTAACCGGCTGAGCGCCAGCGGTCGTTACAGCGTGCTGTTGATCGAGGCCGGGCCGGAGGACCGCAATCCCTGGATCCATATTCCGCTCGGGGCGGGCAAGCTGCGCGCCCATCCAAAGGTCAACTGGTGCTTCGAGACGGTGCCCGAGGCGACGATGAACGATCGCCGCCTGCCGATCCCACGCGGCCGGGTTCTGGGCGGCTCCTCCTCGATCAACGGCATGGTTTATGTCCGTGGCCAGGCGCAGGACTACGACAATTGGGCGCAGGCAGGCTGCCGCGGCTGGTCCTTCGACGACGTCCTGCCCTATTTCAAGCGCTCCGAAGACAATGAGAGGGGCGCAAGCGCCTACCATGGCGTCGGCGGTCCCCTGCACGTCTCGAATGTCGGCGCCCGGCACGAGGTCTGCGATGCGCTGATCGCGTCCTGCGAGAGCATCGGCATCCCGCGCAACGACGACATCAACGGCGCAGAGCAGGAGGGCATCGGCTATCTCCAGGCGACGATCCGGAAGGGCCGCCGGCAAAGCACCGCGACCGCCTTCCTCAAACCCGCGCGCGGCCGGGCGAACCTGACCGTCGTGCCGAATGCCCGCGTCGAGCGGCTGGTGCTTGAGGGCAAGCGTGCCGTCGGCGTCGCCTATCGCACGCCGGCCGGGCAGCAGGTTGCGCGGGCCGGACGCGAGATCGTGCTGGCGAGCGGGGCGATCGGCTCGCCGCATCTGCTGGAGATGTCGGGCATCGGCGATCCGGCCCGGCTCGGCGAGCTCGGCGTTCCCGTGGCGCATGGCCTGCCGCAGGTCGGCGAGAACCTGCAGGACCATTTCCTCGCCGGCATGCGCTGGAAGCTGCGCGGCACGCGCTCGATCAACGAGAGCACGCATGGCCTGCGCGCGATCGGCGAGGGGCTGCGCTACCTGCTCGGTCGCAAGGGCGTGTTGACCCTGCCGATCGCGCTGACGACCGCCTTCGTCAAGGCGATGCCGGGCGCGGGTTCGCCGGACACGCAGTACCAGATGATGCCGTTCTCCTTCGACGGCGCGAAGAGCCAGAAGCTCCACTCGTTTCCCGGCATGACGATCTGGTCCTGCATCCTGCGGCCGGAATCGCGCGGCTCGGTCCACGCCGTCTCGGCCGATCCCGGCGGCGCGCCCGCGATCTGGCAGAATCAGCTCGCAACCGAGAAGGACCGCATGCTCGCCGTTGCCGGGCTTTCGCTTGCACGCCGGATGATGCAGCAGCCGGCGCTGGAGCGCTTCCGCGACCATGAGCTCAGCCCCAGCGCCGAGGCCCGCAGCGACGATGAACTGCTCGCCTTCGCCCGTGAGTACGGCGGCACCTGCTACCACCCGGTCGGAACCTGCCGCATGGGCTCGGACGCTCTGGCCGTGGTCGATCCGGCCCTGCGGGTCAACGGCATCGCGAATCTGCGGATCGCCGACGCCTCGATCATGCCGACCATCGTCTCCGGTAACACCAACGCGCCGGTGATCATGATCGGCGAGAAGGCGGCTGATCTCATGCTCCAGGAGGCGGCCTGATGCGAAGGCGCGTTGCAGCGCGCGGGACGATGCCGAGCGGACTGCTTCTTCCACCAAAGAACCAAAAAAAGGGGATTGTCATGACTAGCAGGCGGAGTTTCCTGATCACAGCGACGGCTGTTTCGCTGGCCATACAGACCGGAGCGGCCAGGGCGCAAAACGAGGTCGCCATCGGCGCGGTGGTGCCGATCACCGGGGCGTTCGCGACCTCCGGCATCCAGTACTACAATTCGCTGCGAATGGCGGAAGAGGACATCAACGCCGCCGGCGGCATTGGCGGCAAGAAGTTCAGGATCCTGTTCGAGGACACGCAGGCCTCGAACCCGACGGCGGTCAACGCCTTCGTCAAGCTGGTCAAGCAGAACACCCTGCCCTTCATCTTCCTGTCGAGCCTGTCGACGCAGAACCTGGCGACCGAGCCGGAGGTGCTGAAGGCCAAGGTGCCGACCTTCTTCGGCGGCGGCTCGGTCGCGATCCAGGAGCGCAAGAACCCCTACATGTTCCGGCTGCGGCCGCCCGACAGCCTTGCCTCCGAAGCGCTTGCCGCCGGCGTCAAGCTGTTGCTGAACAAGAGCAAGCCGGGCATTCTCTACACCCAGGACGATTATGGGCTGGGCCTCGCCAACATGGTCGAGGCCGGCCTCGCCAAGGCGGGCATCACGGCGGTCGGACGCGAGGCGTTCTCGCCGCGCGACAACGATTTCTCGGCCCAGCTCCTCAGCCTGAAGAACAAGGGCGCCGATTCGGTCCTGTGCTTCACCTACAACCGCGACGGCGCGCTGATCCTGAAGCAGCGCATCAGCCTAGGTCTGGAACTGCCCTTCCTGTGCGGCTCCGCCATGGTCGCGCCATCGACCCTGCAACTGGTCGAGCCGGCCGAGACCGAGAACCTCTTCGCCGTCGCAGACACGGTGCTGGGCGAGGCGATCAGCCCGGCGAGCGCCGATTTCGTCAAGCGCTACGCCGCCAAATACGGCTTTGCGCCGGACCCCTTCGGCGCGGCCTATTACGACGGCGCGATGATCGTCGCCGAGGCGCTGCGCAAGGTCGGTCCCGATCCGGAGAAGATTCGCGCCCATCTCGCGGCCCTGAAGGACTACAAGGGGCTGGCCCGGACCTACAGCGCCGACGAGCACCAGAACCTTGCCAACGACGTCGTGCTGGTGAAGTTCGCCAAGGGCGGCGTCTACACGCCGGTCAGCCGCTATCCGGCCAAGCCCTGATCGCCTGATGTCATGAGGCGGGGCAGTGCTCTGCCTCATGACGCGATTTCATCCACGCATTTCCCGCTACGGATGGCCGGCGCTCGCCGGCTGCCGGGCCATGCCAAGACAGGCAGGACAAGCGCCATCATGACGCTCCAGCTCTTCCAACTGGCGATGAACGCTCTGGCCGCGGGCTGCATCTATGCGGTCATCGCGCTCTCCTTCGAGCTCGCCTATGAATCGACCGGGGTGGTGAACTTCGCCACCGGCCAGCTCGTGACCATCGGCGCGCTGGTCGGGGCGAGCGCGGTGGCGGTGACGCAGTTCAACATGGCCGGCGCCTATCTCGTCGCGATGGCGGTGATGAGCGTCGTCGCGATGCTGTTCCTGGTCGGCGTCTACCTGCCCTTGCGCAAGCAGCCGGTGCTGACGATCGTGATCGGCACGGTCGGGGCCGGCATCCTGATCCAGAACCTCGCTTTGCTGATCTGGGGGCCGCTGCCCTATCGGACGCGCTCGCCCGTCGGCGCGGATACGATCTCGGTGATGGGTGCGAACGTCTCGCTCCACGTGCTCTACGTCATCGCCGTCACGGCGGCGCTGATCCTCGGCCTCTATCTTCTGCTCTACCGCTCGAGCCTGGGCAGCCAGTTCCGGGCCTTGGCGCAGGACCCCGAGATCGCCCGGCTGATGGGCATCCGCGTCAACCGGCTTTACGCCTTGACCTGGATCCTGGTCTGCCTGCTCGCCGGCATCGCCGGCCTGCTGGTCGGGCCGATGTGGTTCATCGACGTCACCATCGGCGACAATCTCGGCCTGAAGGCGTTCGCGGCGGCGATCATTGGCGGCTTCGGCAGCATTCCGGGCGCGATCATCGGCGGCATCGTCGTCGGCTTCGCCGAGATTTTCGGCGCCTCCTACATCTCCTCCGCCTACAAGGATGCGATCGTCTTCGCGCTGATGTTCGCCTTCCTGCTGATCCGGCCGCAGGGCCTGTTCGGCGAGCGCATCTCGGACAGGGGCTGACCGTTATGACCCCGGTCAGGACCTTCGTCCCGCTCGTCGCTCTCGCGCTGGTCGCGCTGACCCTGCCGGCGCTGCTCTCCGACTATAATCTGCGCGTCATGGTGCTGGCCCTGCAGACCGCGATCGCAGTAATCGGCCTGTGCATCGCCTTCGGCTGGGCCGGGCTGATCCAGCTCGCCCAGGCTTCCTTCGTCGGCATCGGCGCCTATACGGCGGCGCTGGTCTCGCTGAAGTTCGGCCTCGGCTTCTGGTTGGTCACGCCGCTCGCCATGCTGGCCTGCGGGCTCGTGGCGCTGGCGGTCGCCGGGCCGATGCTGCGTCTGCGCGGGCACTACCTCGCGCTCGCCACGGTGGGCTTCAGCGTCACCTGCGACATCGTCGCCAAGAACTGGATCGGCCTGACCAACGGCTTCGACGGCATCAGCGGCATCCCCGGCGTTTTTCTGGGGGCCTACGAACTCAGGAGCGACGGCGAATACTATTATCTCTCGCTCGGCTTCGTGGTGCTGACGGCGCTGTTCGCCATCGCGCTGCGCCATTCGGCTTACGGCCGGGCGATGATCGCGGTGCGCGACAACGAACTCGCCAGCGGCACGGCGAGCGTTCCGGTGGTCCGCGTCAAGGTGCTCGCCTTCGTGCTGGCGAGCGTGCTGGCCGGCCTGTCGGGCTCGCTCTTCGCGCATTATTCGCACTACATCGCGCCGCAGGATTTCGAGCTGGTCCATTCGGTGACGATCCTGGTGATGCTGATCGTCGGCGGCGAGGTCTCGGTGCTCGGCGCGGTGCTCGGCGCGATCCTGCTCTCCTTCGCGCCGGAAATGCTGCGTTTCGTCGGTCAGGCCTATCTCGCGATCTTCGGGGCCGGTGTGTTGCTGGTCCTGATCCTGATGCCGGACGGCATCGTCGGTCTCGCCAAGCAGCTCCGCGCCAGGCTTGGCCGGGGAGGCGAGCGCCATGCGTGAGCCAGCGCCTGCGTCGGCGGGGGCAGTGCCGCCCATCCTCGCGGTCCGGGGCCTGACACGCCATTTCGGCGGGCTGGTCGCCGTCGACGATGTCAGCCTCGACATCGCGCCGGGCCGCCTGCTGGCGTTGATCGGGCCGAACGGCGCCGGCAAGAGCACGATGGTCAACCTCCTGACCGGCGTGCTGGCGCCGGGTTCCGGTACTGTCTCGCTGGAGGGCAAGGACATCGTCGGGCTGGCACCCCATGTGATCGTCGGGCGCGGGCTGGTGCGGACCTATCAGAACGGCCGGCTCTATCCGCGCCTCGACGTGCTCGAGAACGTGCTCGTCGGCGGGGAGGGCGGGAGGACGACCCATTTCCACGACGCGATCTTCCGAACGCCTGCCTTCCGGCGCGAGGACCGGCGGCTGCGCGAGGAGGCGGCCGCCCATCTCGCTGGCCTCGGCCTCGGCGACATGCTCCATCGCAAGCCGCTGGAGCTGCCCTATGGCAAGCAGCGCAAGATCGAGATCGCGCGCGCCCTGATGACGAGGCCCAAGGTGCTGCTGCTCGACGAACCGGCGGCCGGGCTGAATTCCGGCGAGGTCGAGGAGCTGATCGCCTTTGTCTCGGCCTTGCGCGCCAGCGGCCTCTCGATCCTGCTTATCGAGCACAATATGGGTCTCGTCATGCGCCTCGCCGACGAGATCAGCGTCCTGAATTTCGGCCGCATCATCGCGACCGGAACGCCGGCCACGATCCGCACCGACGAGGCCGTCATCGAGGCCTATCTCGGCCGGAGGAAAAGCCATGCTGGACATTGACGGTCTCAGCGTGAGCTACGGGGCCGTCAAGGCGCTGGATTCGGTGTCGCTCAGCGTCGCGAAAGGCGAATGCGTCGCCTTGCTCGGGGCCAACGGCGCCGGCAAGACCACGCTTCTGCGCACGATCTCCGGGCTGGAGAAACCCAAAGCCGGCGAGATGCGCTTCGATGGGGCGAGCCTGCTCGGCGTCGCTGCGGAGGCGCGCGTAAGGCGCGGCATCGCCCATGCGCCGGAGCGTCGTCGTATCTTCCCCGGTCTCACTGTGGGCGAGAACCTCGATGTCGCGACGACCTCCTGGCGCAAATTCGGCCAGTCGTCGATCGATGATCTCGACCGCGTCTTCGAGCTGTTCCCGCGACTGAAGCAGCGCGTCGGCCAATATGGCTGGTCGCTTTCCGGCGGCGAGCAGCAGATGCTGGCGATCGGCCGCGCCTTGATGTCGCGCCCGCGCATCCTCCTGCTGGACGAGCCGTCGCTGGGGCTCGCGCCGCTGATCTCCGACGAGGTCTATGCCCGCCTCGGCCAGGTCAGCGGGCTCGGCGTCGCCATGCTGCTGGTCGAACAGAATACGGTGATGGCGCTTTCGGTCGCGAGGCGCGGCTATGTCCTCGAACACGGGCGCATCGTGCTCGATGGCACTGCCGCCGAGCTGCTCGATCATCCGCGCGTCCGCGAAGCCTATCTCGGCGCCTGAGCAGGATGCCCGCGCCCCGCCCCCACCGCGAAGATCGATAGTCGGTCTGGTCGTGGCGCTTTGCGAGGAGCACGCCCCGGCTCGACGCGCTCGACTATGGAAATCGTCATTTTATTCTTGTATATCAACGGTATATGGAGCGCGCTCGGGCGCTTGCCGCACCGCCGTGCGGATCGCCGGCTCGCTGGTCGCGCCGGTCTATGGTTCCAGCTTGATGCCGGCAGTCCTGACGATCTCGCCCCATCGTTCGAAATCCGCGCGGATACAGGCGGAAAAACCGGCGCGATCGAGGGTCGAGACCAGCCCGCCCTGGCGTTCCAGCGTGTCGCGCACCGAGGGCGTCGCCAGCGCGCCCGACAGCGCCTCATGCAGGCGGGCGAGCTCCGGTTCCGGCGTCCCCTTCGGCGCGAGCAGGCCGTACCATGTCTCCGACAGGACGTCGAAGCCCGCCTCCTGCATCGTCGGCAGGGCGGGCAGGATGGCGAGGCGCTGTTTTGCGGTGACGGCCAGCGCCTTCAGCGTCCCGGCCTGGATCTGCGGGAGGAAGGCCGGCGCGTCGGCGAGCATGAACTGGATGCGGCCGCCGAGCAGGTCGCTCAGCGCCGGCGCCGCCCCACGATAAGGCAGGTGGGTCACGTCGATGCCGGCCTTGAGCCGGAACATCTCGCCGGCGAGATGCAACGAAGAGCCGACGCCGGCCGAACCGTAGATCAGGTCGCCGGGCCTTGCCTTGGCGCGGGCGACGAGTTCGGCTGCGCTGTCGACCTTGAGATCGGGCGAGACGACGAGGATCTGCGGCGTCGTCATCGCCAGCCCGACCGGCGCGAAATCGCGCAGCGGGTCGTATTTCAGCGTCGGCATCATGTGCGGCAGGATGGTGACCGCGCCGGTGCTGATCATGCCGATGGTCTGGCCGTCGGGCGCTGCTGATGCGACTGCGCCCGCGCCGACCGTGCCGCCCGCGCCGGCGCGGTTGTCGATGACGATGGGCCGATTGAGGCTTTTCTCCATCACCTCCTTGACGACCCTAGCGACCAGGTCGGCCGGGCCGCCGGCCGGGAACGGCACGATCATCGTCGTGGTCCGCCCGCGCGCCGCCTGCTGGGCCAAAGCCGGCGGGGTGGCCGGCGCGACGGCGAACGCGCCCGCAGCCAGGATGATGAACCCGCGGCGATCGATCATAGGCCCGTCCTCCTGTTTTCCCCGATTGCCAGAATGGCGCTGCTTCGTCCGCTGCGTCTCAGCGCAGCGGTGGGGCGTATTGCAGGCCGCCCTTGGACCAGAGATTGTTCAGGCCACGCGGCACGGCGAGCAGCGATTTCGGGCCGAAATGCTTCTCGTAGGACTCGCCGTAATTGCCGACATGCCTGACGATCCGATAAGCCCAGTCCTTTGACAGTCCGAGGCCTTCGCCGAGATTGCCGTCGACGCCGAGGAAGCGTTTGATCTCGGGGCTGGCGGATTTCAGCATCTCGTCGGCGTTCTGCGAGGAGATGCCGAGCTCCTCGGCGTTGACCATGGCGAAATGCACCCATTTCACCAGGTCGGACCATGGCTCGTCGCCCTTGCGGGTGGCGGGTCCGAGCGGCTCCTTCGAGATGATCTCGGGCAGGACGACGAAGGCCGCCGGATCGGCCAGCTTCAGCCGGTAGGCAAACAGCGCCGAGGCGTCGGTCGAGAACACGTCGCAGCGGCCGGATTCGAAGGCCTTGATCGCCTCGTCGCCGGCGTTGAAGGCGACAGGCTCGTATTTGATGGCGTTGGCGCGGAAATAGTCGGCGAGATTGAGCTCGCTCGTCGAGCCGGTCTGGACGCAGACCGAGGCGCCGTTGAGCTGCTTGGCGGAGGAGACGTTGAGCGCCTTGCGCACCAGCAGACCCTGGCCGTCATAATAGTTGATCGCTCCGAAATCGAGACCGACCGTGGTCTCGCGCGAGAGCGTCCATGTGGTTTGCCGTGACAGGACATCGATCTGCTTGGATGACAGCGCGGCGAAGCGGTCCTTCGGATTCAGCGGCGTGAACTGCACCTTGCCCGGATCGTTGAACAGCGCGGCCGCGACGCCGCGGCAGATGTCGACGTCGAGCCCGTTCCATTTGCCCTCCGCGTCCGGCAGCGAGAAGCCCGGCACGCCGGGGCTGACGCCGCAGTTCACGGAGCCCCGCGCCTTGGTGTCGTCGAGCGTACCCGCGCCGGCGGCGAAAGCTGGCAGCGTCGCCGCGAGCGCCAGTGCCATGATCTTGAGTACCGACGTCATGATGTCCTCCCGGTGTTGTCGTTGAAGCTTTTTGCGATCGCGGCCTGGAGCAGGCCGATGATCGCCTTGCGCGTCTCAAAGGTGATGCTGGCGTAATGCGGCTGGAGCACCACGGTCTCGAATTCCAGCAGGGCCTTGTCGAAGCTTGGCTCGGCCGCGAAGACGTCGAGCCCGGCGCCGGTGATGCGCCTGTCGCGCAGCGCCGCGATCAGCGCTGCCTCGTCGACGACAGAGCCGCGCGCGATGTTGATCAGGATGCCGTCGGGGCCGAGCGCGTCGAGCACGGCGGCGTCGACGAGATTGTTCGTCGCCGGCCCGCCGGGGCAGGTCAGGACGAGGAAATCGGACTGCCGCGCGAGTTCGGCCACGTCTGCGACATAGGCATAAGGCGCGCCGGGCTTTTCGCGCGGCCCGGAGTAGCGCACGCTCATGCCCAGACCTGCGGCGCGCTGCGCCACGGTCTCGCCGATCCGCCCGAGCCCGACGATGCCGCAGTTCTTGCCGGAGACGCGCCGCGACGGAACCATGCGTTCGGCTCCCCAGCGTCCGGCGCGGACGAACTGGTCGGCGCGGACGATGTTGCGCGAGACGGCGAAGATCAGCGCGATGGCGAAATCGGCCGTGTCCTGCGTCAGCACGTCGGGTGTGTTGGCGACCGTGATGCCGCGTTCCTTCGCCGCCTCCAAGTCGATCTTGTCGAGCCCGACGCCCTGGCAGGCGATCAGTTTCAGATCGGGCAGCGCGTCCATCAGCGCAACATCGGCGCCTGCCATGCTGGTCGTCAGCGCGACAGAGAAGCCCGGCCGCTTCGGCCAGGAACCGTCGGCCGCTTTGTCGAAGTCGTCGAGGCGGTAGTCGCGCGACAGCGCTTCGCGAAGGTCTGCCGGCACCGGGGTGACGACGAGGATGCTGCGGACGGCGTCGCTCATTGTGGTTTTTCGCCGGCGGCGGCCTCGCGCGCGGCCCGCAGATCGGCCAGGATTTGCGGCATCGCCTTTTCGGCTTCGTCCTGCAGCGTATCGTACAGGCTGTTGCCATGGGCATCGATCGCCACGGTGAGCGGTCCGAGTTGCTCGACCCTGAGCTTCACGATGCGGTAATGCGAGATCATGTCGTTCCAGCTCACCGAGACGACCTCGCGGATCGCCTCCGACAGCACGGTGCAGCCACCACCCAGAAACGACAGGTAGACGCAGCCGATCTCCTTCATTGCATGGGCGCAGGCGGCGTCGAGCCCGCCCTTGCCGCCGACGGCGCGCAGGCCGAAGGCGCGTATCAGCGTCGGCATATAGGGGTTGAAGCGCGTGCTCGTCGTCGGGTTGAGATAGAGCACATCGAAGACGCCGTCGGCCTCGGTGTTGTAGCTGCCGAGATGGAAGAAGCCGGCGTTTGTCAGGTCGGTCGGCAGTTCCGCGCCGTCCTCGAGGCATTTCATGATGCGCTGATGCGTCGGCAGGCCGGCGGTCATGACGATCTCGCCGTCGAGATAGACCATGTCGCCGAGCGCGAGCTTGCGGATGTCGGCTTCCTCGATCGGGAAGGTCAATGTGTAGGTCTGGCCCATGGCGCGCCTATTCGTAGAAGGTCACGGAACCGTCGGCCCCGATGCGCGCGCCCATCCGCCGGTTGATCCAGCAGTTGAAGCAGACCGCGACGGGCACGAAGCCGTGGCTGGCGGCGTAACCGACATGGACGGCGAGCGCGGTGGTGTCGCCGCCGGTGCCCATCGGCCCGAAGCCGGTGGCGTTGACCGCCCTGGTCAGCCGCGCCTCCATGTCCTTCAGGATCGGCTCGGAATTGACCGAGCCGAGCGGGCGCAAAGTCGCTTCCTTGGCGAGCTTGGCGGCGTAGTCGAAGGTGCCGCCGATGCCGACGCCGATCACCACCGGCGGGCAATGCTGGGAGCCGGCCTTCATCACGCATTGCATGACATAGGCCTCGATCGTCTCCAGCGACGGGAAGCTGAAGATCTCCAGCGCCGCCCAGCGTCCCGATCCGAGCGCTTTTGGCGAGCACATGATGTCGATATGGTCGACGCCCGGGATCATGTCGAAGGTCGTGATCGGCATCTCCTTGCCCTGGTAGCCGCGCTCAAGCGTCAGGGGGTTGGTGACGTGCTTCAGGATCGGCGGTTTGATCGTCTCGACGAGATGGTCGAACCCGTCCGAGATCGCCTGCTTGATGTCGAAGCCGAGCGGCGCGTTGGCGCCGAGCTTGACGAAATAGACCGGGATGCCGGCGTCGGAGCAGACCAGATGGTCCCTCTCTTCCGATTTTTCGGCGCTGCGCAGCATGAAGGCGAGCGTCTTCTTCGAGACCTCCTTGGTCTCGGCCTCAAGGGCGCGGCGCAGCGCCTCCTTGGTGTCTTCGGGCACCTTCTTCAGCGCCCGCTCGTAGAGCTGGGCGGCGACCGATTTCACCAGTTCGAAGGTGATGCCGCCATCGGTCGGGCCGGTGGCGGCCACATGCACGGCGGCAGGTTTGGTCTGGGTCATGCTCATGATCTGAACACCGGCTTGCGCTTTTCGGCGAAGGCGCGCTGCGCTTCCTTCGTGTCGTCGCTGCTCGCCAGCGCCACGGTCTGCGACTGCTCGAAGCGATAGCCGCCATGCAGCGGCATGTCCTCGGTGACGGTGAAGGAGCGCTTGGCGGCACGCACGGCCGAAGGGCTCTTTTCGGCGATCTCGCGGGCGATGCCGCGCGCGGTCGCCATCAGTTCGCCAGCCGGCACGCTGGCTGAGACGACGCCCATCTGCAGCAGCTCGGGCCCCACGATGCGCCGCGCCGTGTAGATCAGCAGCCGCGCATCCGATTCCCGGAAGAAGCGCCGGACATGGCGCACGCCGCCGGCCAGCCCGACATTGACCTCGGTCATCGACAGATAGGCCTCGTCGGCCGCGACCAGGATGTCGCAGCACAGCGCCAGCACGCAGCCAGCCCCGATCGCCGCGCCGTTGATCGCGGCGATGACGGGCTTTTCGCACTCCATCACGGCGTTGAAGGATTCGCGCACGATGCGGTTGTGGCCGGGATAGGCGCCGGGCTGCTCGGCGAGGCCGGGCCGCTCCTTCATGTCGGCCCCGGCGGAGAAGGTCTTGCCGGCTCCGGTCAGGATGACGGCGCGGACATCGGCGCGGTCGCTCAGCATGTCGAAAATCGCCATGATCTCCTCGCGGAAGCGCCGGTTCTGCGCGTTCACCGGCGGCCGGTTGATCGTGACGACGGCGATGAACTCGTCGACCGCGACGTCGAAGCATTCCCATTGCGGCTGCATCGTCATTCTCCGGCCGCGGTCGCACCGACCGCCTGTAACGCCGTCGCGAGCGGCAAATGGGTCAGGCCTTCGCCGGAAACCGGTTCGAGCGGCGGCTCGCCGGCATCGGGCAAGGGTATTTCGTGGACGTTCAGCGTCATCGAAACCATCGTGTAGTAGCCGACGAGCGCGGTCAGCTCGACCACCCCCCGATCGCCCCAGCGCCGCCGGATCGCAGCATAATCGCCCTCTGCGACCGTGCCGGTCTGCTGGAGCTGGCGCGAGAACTCGTAGATTTCGGCCTGCTCGGCATCGCGAAAGGCGGGAGCGCCGCCGAGCCGCAGCGCCTCGATCGTCTCGGGCTCGACGCCCGCCGCGAGGGCCGCCTCGCGATGGATGTGGAACTCGACCTGGCTGTTCCAGCGCCGCGCCGTGACGAGGATGGCGAGCTCCTTCAGCGCCGGCGGAAGGCAGATCTGATAGCGCAGGAACTCGCCCAGCCGCGACCAGCGCCGCGCCAGGTCCGGACTGTGGATCACGGCCCGCAGCGGGCCGACGAGCCGGCCCCTGGGCCCCGACACGACTTCGTCATGCACGGACCGCTGATCCTCGGTCATTTCGGCGGCTGAAGGGAGCGGAATGCGCGACATCGATCGATCCTGGGACATCAGCTTTGCCGCGGCTCGAGACCGAGTTCGCGCAGGATCTCGGCGGTATGCTGGCCGAGCAGCGGCGGCGGCCGGTCGAAGGACAGGTTCGCCTCGCGGAAATTCAGCGGGCTGACCACCTGCCGGACAGAGCCGGCGCTCGGATGGGGCAATTCGCGCAGCATCCGGCGATGCTGGATCTGCGGATCGGCGAAGACCTCGGGGACGGTGTTGATCGGACCGCAGGGAACGCCGGCGGCGTCGAGGCGAGCGGTCAGTTCGTCGCGGGGCCAACGCGCGAAAGCCTCCCGCAGCAGGGGGTCGAGAAGTGAGTGGTTGCGCACCCGCGCCGGGTTCGTGCTGAAGCGCTCGTCGCGCGCCCAGTCGGGATGGCCGAGCAGTTGCGCGAGCTTCTCGAACTGTCCGTCATTGCCGACCGCGAGCACGATCTGGCCGTCGGCGCAGGGAAAGATGTCCTGCGGCTGGATGTTGGGATGGCGGTTGCCGTTGCGCTTGGGGGCGTTGTCCGAGACCAGCCAGTTCATCGCCTGGTTGGAGAGGAAGGCGGCCTGGACGTCGAGCATGGCGAGGTCGATATGGTCGCCCTCGCCGGTCTCGGCCCGACGCGCCAGCGCCGCCAGCACGCCGACGGAGGCATACATCCCCGTCATGATGTCGACGATCGGCACGCCGACCTTCTGCGGGCCCGCGCCGGGCATGCCGTCGCGCTCGCCGGTGACGCTCATCAGCCCGCCCATCGCCTGGATGGCGAAGTCGTAGGCGGCCAGCTGGGCGCGCGGGCCGTCCTGGCCATAGCCCGTGATCGAGGCGTAGATCAGTCGCGGATTGAGCGCCTTCAGCGAAGCGTAGTCGAGCCCGTATTTGGCCAGCGCGCCGACCTTGTAGTTCTCGATCACGATGTCGCTGACTTTCGCCAGCGCACGCACCACCTCCTGGCCCTCGGCCGTCGCGATGTCGAGCGTGATCGAGCGCTTGCCGCGGTTGACCGAGAGATAGTAGCCGGCCTCGCGCGTCGGCTTGCCGTCGCGATCCTTCAGAAAGGGCGGCCCCCAGGACCGGGTATCGTCGCCGGCGCCGGGCCGCTCGACCTTGATCACGTCGGCGCCGAGATCGGCGAGGATCTGGCTCGCCCATGGCCCGGCCATGATGCGGCCGAGATCGAGCACGCGGACATGGCTGAGCGGACCCTGCCGGGCGGCGGGAGGGGCGTGCTGCGTCTCAGAGGTCATCGACCGGCTCCGTGGCGGCGGCCGAGGGGCGGGCGCTGAACTTCGCATGCCAGGCGGCGAGCCGGGGATGGTCGCCGCGCCAGTCGAACGGCTGGAAGCGGAAATCGAGATAAGACAGCGTCACCCCGAGCGCGATCTGCGCGACGCCGAAGGGCCGCGCCGAGATCGCGTCGATGTCGCGCTCGAACTGCGCCAGCGCCGCGTCGAGCTTGACCTGGAAGGCGGTGAGCCAGGCCTGGGTCCGCGCCGCCTCCGGCTTCTCGCGCTCGTTGCGGTAGAGGATCAGCGTGTCGAGCAAACCGTTGGCCAGCGCATGTCCGCTCAGTTCGAGCCAGCGCTCACGCCCGGCGCGAGGCACGATCCGGCCGCCGCCGGCGAGATCGTCGAGATATTCGCAGATCACGAGCGAGTCGTAGAGCATCGTGCCGTCGGCCAGGACGAGCGTCGGAATCTTGCTCAGCGGATTGATCGGCAGCAGCGCCTCGTTGGGAGCGGCCATGCTGACGACGGTGCGACGGCACTCCAACCTATCGACCAGCCCGAGTTCATGCGCCGCGATCATGACCTTGCGGACGAAGGGCGAACGCGGCGACCAGTGCAACGTCATCCGCTCTGGCCCCAGCTCGATCTCCACCACGCTCTCCGCAAATTTACCTATCAGCTAGTCTTATGTCCTTTACTAGGCCGGCAAGTCTGGCTTGTCCAGTCCGCGATGCGATGTCGGCCTCACTGGGACGACGACTTGAAGGCCTCGTTGAGCTTGACATCGATGCGCACCACGTCGCCGCGATAGATGCCGATGGCGGCGAGGATCAGCGTGCCGGCGCTGTCCACCGCAGAGCGGTCGACGAAGGCGACGGGCGCGTTCAAGGGAAGGCTGAGATGGCCGGCGATCTCGACATCCGCCGTGCCGATGGTCAGCGTCTGACGCACCTCGGCGATCGTCACGCCCGGAAGGTTGGCGACGAGATTCAGCGCCGTCAGTTCGGCGAGGTTTTTCTCGCTGACCATCGGCCACAGCCGCTCGTCGAGATACACGTCGGCGAGCAGGAAAGCCTGGCCGTCGCGCCAGTGCCGCCGCCTGAAATGGCGATAGCTCGGCGCCGGCGCGCCCGGCATCTCTTTCAGCGCGGGCGGCATGCGGTCGGCCTCGACCGAGAGGATCTCGATCGTGGCGCCCGGGCGCGAGCGCAGCAGCCCGGACCAGTCGGTGTTGACCTCGCACCACAGGCGCTTGTCGGCGCGATGGCGCACGAAGGTGCCCTTGGCCCGGTAGCGCTCGATCAGGCCCTCGGCCTCGACCTGGTCGAGCGCCTGGCGGATCGTGGCGCGCGCGACGCCGTATTCGGAGGCGAGGTCGTCGACCGTCGGAATCTGCGCGCCCGCCGCCCAGACCCCGGTCTCGATCCTGCGCCTGAAAAGCGTCGCGAGCTGGATATAGCGCGATACGGTGCTCTGCGTCAGGTCGATGGCGGCGTGGCTCGCCCTGGACGCTGGCGTGGCCTTCGGCTGCGAGGTCTTGTATGCCACTAGCGATGCTCCAGAAAGTCGGCAACGACGGAGTTGAAGACGTCCGGCCGCTCCAGATTCGGCAGATGCCCTGCCTCGTCGATCTCGACGAAGCGTGCGTTCGGCATCGCCGCCTGCATCGCCCGCATCGTCGCCGGCATCGCACCGTCGCGCGCCCCCGCGACAAGCAGCGTCGGCTGGCGGATCGCGCCAAGACGGTCTGCGATGTCATAATCCTGCAGAGCCTGCGCGCAGGCGACATAGCCGTCGAGCGTCGTGCCGCGCATCATGCGCAGGGCGCGCTGGAGATCCTCATGGCCCGATGCGAGAAAGCCGGGTCCGAACCAGCGCGGCAACGTCGCCTCGACGACCGCGGCCATTCCGGCCTCGCGGGCGAAATCGATGCGCTCCTGCCAGGCCTGCCGTCCGCCCGGTGCAGTTTTGGCCTGGCCGTCCGACGCGATGATCCGCGCTGCCAGCGCCGGCGCCGTCGCCGCCAGGCCCAGCGCTGTCGCTGCCCCCATCGAGACGCCGGCGACGACGGCGTCCCTGACATCGAACCGTTCGCACAGGGCGCGGGCGTCGTCGACCAGCAGGTCGAGCGTCACCGGCCGCGCGCCGAGGCCGCTGCCGCCATGCCCACGCTGGTCGTAGCGCAGAATCCGGAAGCGCCCGGACAAGGCCTCGACCTGTGCATCCCACAGCGACAGATCGGTCAGGAGCGAATTGCTGAAGACCAGCCAGGGCGCGCCGTCGCGCCCGTCGAGGCGGCATCTGAACGCGACGCCGTCATGGCTGATCGTCCGGTCGTCGCTGCCATGCATTCGCGGGCGTCTCCGTGCCGCGAGCGCCGCTCCGGCAAAAAGGTCAATTCATCTAGGATATAGGGTTTTTGCGCTTGGGAAAGCAACCGGCTCCTGACGCGGGCTTGGCTGCGCGGGGGCCGCGGCCGGCAGTTGCGGGGGCACTAAAGATCATATAACTAGTTTTTCAGACTATATGAGACAGCGAGGCGTTTTGAAAGTGACTGTGAACTGGTCGGATCGTTTCGCGCGGCGCATTCACGCGCTGAAGCCGTCGGCGATCCGGGCCATGGCGAAGCATATCGGGCAGCCGGGCGTGACCTCCTTCGCGGCGGGCTCGCCGAATGCCGATCTCTTTCCGGTCGAGGCCATCGCCGAGGCTGTGGCTGAAATCCTGGGCGACCCCGGACTGGCCCGTCAGGCCCTGCAATACGGCGCGTCGGAAGGCTACACGCCGCTCAGGCAGCTCATCGGCGAGCTTCTTTCGCGCCGCGATGCGGTCGTGCCGGCCGCCGACGTCATCGTCACCAGCGGTTCGCAGCAGGCGCTCGAATTCATCGGCAAGACCTTTATCGACGCCGGCGACCGCATCGTCGTCACCCGCCCGACCTACTCCGGCGCCTTGCAGGCCTTTGGCCTGTTCGAGCCGGACTTCGCCAATGTCGATCTGACGCCGGAGGGGCTCGACCTCGCCGGGCTGGAAGCGGAATTCCGCAAGGGCGCGAAATTCTTCTACGTCATGCCCGATCACGGCAACCCGTCGGGTGCGACGATCTCGCTGGCCCACAGGCACGCCGTTCTCGCCTTGGCACGGCGCTACGGCGTCCCGGTGATCGAGGATCAGGCCTATGACCAGTTGCAATTGTCGGGCTCGCCGCTGCCGACAATGCTCTCCCTCGATCGCGCCGGCGGCCAGGGCGAGCCCGTCGTCCTGTATCTCGGCACCTTCTCGAAATCGCTGACGCCCGGACTGCGCGTCGGCTGGATCGTCGCGCCGGCGCATGTCCATGGCAGATTGGTTTCGATCAAGCAGGCGTCGGACCTGAATTCGGGCATGCTCAACCAGATCGTCGTCGAGATGGTGGCGCGCCGGATTCTCGACAGCCATGCGCCGGTGCTGCGCGCCGGCTATCGCGTGCGGCGCGACGCGATGCTCGACGCGTTGTCGCGGTACATGCCCGATGGCGTGACCTGGCTCGAGCCCGAAGGCGGCATGTTCGTCTGGCTGACGCTGCCGCCGAAGATGGATGCGACCGCGTTGCAGCAAGCGGCGTTCGAGCAGGCCAGGATCATCTTCGTGCCCGGCTCCGCCTTCCACGCCGATGGGTCTGGCGCGAACACGCTGCGCCTGTCCTATTCCATCGCCAGCAGCGCCGAGATCGCCGACGGCATAAAGCGTCTGGCCGAGGTCATCGCGCGTCTGATCGGGCGCTGACGGCGCACCGGTTCGCCGAGGCCATGAGGACCTGATTGACCGACAAAGGACATATAACTAGCTTAACAACTGTTTGGCGCCGGCCCCGGCCGGATATCCGGACCGAAGCGCTACGCGCCGTCTGGTCGCATCGAAGGGAGACGACCATGAGATTTCGCAGATTGCGGCTGGCGGCGGCGGCCATTGCGGTCGCGGCGATGGGCATCGGCGGCGCGCTGGCGCAGGGCTATCCGACGAAGCCCGTCAAGATGATCGTTCCCTTCGCGCCGGGCGGACGGGTCGAGGCGGTCGCGCGCATCATCGCCGACGCGCTCAGCAAGGATCTCGGCCAGCCCTTCCTGGTCGAGAGCCGGGCCGGCGCGGGCGGCGCGATCGGGGCTGACTTCGTCGCCAAGGCCGCGCCGGACGGGCACACTTTGCTGCTCTGCTCGGCCGGCGTGCTGGCGATCCTGCCCAATGTCGACAAGAAGCTGCCCTATGACCCGGTCAAGGATTTCACCCCGGTCGCGCGGCTGATCGAGGGCTTCACCTTCATCGGCGCCTATCCCGGCCTGCCGGTGAAGTCGATCGCCGAACTCGTCGCGCTGGCCAAGCAGAAGCCCAACACGCTGGGCTACGCCTCCTCCGGCGTCGGCACCTATAGCCATCTCGCCGGCGAGCTCGTCAGCATCGCCTCGGGCGCGCCGATCAAGCACATCCCCTATCGTGGCAGCGGTCCCGCGCTGAACGACATCGTCGCCGGCCATGTCGCGCTGATGATCGGCGGCGAACTCGGCGATCTCGCCAAGGCCGGCAAGATCCGCATCCTGGCGACCACAAACGAGAAGCGCTCCCCGGAGTTTCCTGACGTGCCGACGATGAAGGAAAGCGGCTTTCCGCAGTTCACCGCCCATTCCTGGGTCGGCCTCGTCGGTCCCGCCGGCATGGCGGCCGCCATTTCGGACAAGCTCAACGTGACGCTTTCCCGCGTGATGGCCGACCCGGCGACGCAGGAAAAACTGCGCGGCCTTGGCGGCGAGCCGGCCTATCTCGCGGCGGCGCCCTTCGGCCAGCAGATCGCCAGCGACATCGGCATTTACGCCGACATCATCGGCAAGGCCGGCCTGACCTTCAACTGACGCTGGCTGCGCGTGACTCGGCCAGCGTCATGCCCGTGCCCGCCCCCGCGGGCACGGCGACCTCGCCGTTCTCCAGCGTCAGGCCGGAGAAGCGGTCGTCGGTCAGCAGCGCCATCTCCGAGAACTCGTGCGGGAAGCGCGGCGGCGGCAGGCTTGCGGCGAGATGGATCGTGTGCGCGTGCACGATGCTCGAGCCGAAGACCGCGCCGAAGCGTACGGCGAGCCCGGCCGCCTGGCAGATCGCGACGGCCTGCAGCGTCCGGCGCGGCCCGCCGAGGTTCAGGATGCGCAGATTGATCGATTCGACGCTGCCGGCCTCGGCGATCCGCAGGATGGATTGAAGGTCCTGGGCGCTCTCATCGGCCTCGACGGGTATGTCGAGGGCGCGGGCGACGGCGATGAAGCTCCTGAAATCGGTCGCGCTGGTCGGCTGCTCGACGAGGTCGAGATCGAACTTCGCCATGGCGTTGATCGTCTTCACCGCGAGCTTGGGTGTATAGGATTCGTTGGCGTCGACCATCAGGCGGATATCCGGCCCGACGGCGGCGCGAACCGAACGCACGCGGTCGAGGTCGAGCGCCGGCTCGCCCGAAACCTTGACCTTGAGATGCCGCAATCCCGACGCGACCAGCTCCTCCGCCACCTCGGCCATCCGGGCCGCCGATTTGAGCGGAATGATCCGGGTGTTGGCGAAGCGCTCCTGCCGCTTGCCGCCATAGAGATCGTGCAGCGGCACGTCGAGGCTGCGCGCGCGCAGGTCGAGCAGGGCGCATTCGATGCCGCCCTTGACCGTCGCCGCGCCATGCAGCCGGCGGTCGAGCAGGTCCATGACGGCGCCGATGGCCGCCTCGTCCTGGCCGGGCAGAATCTCGGCGAGATAGTCGAAGCTCGCCTTCACCGCCGCGAGCGGCTCGGTCCAGGGCGGCATCGCCCGGAAATAGCCATGGCCTGACTGGCCCGCCGCGTTGCCAATGACGACCGCAAAACCCTGGATTCGCGTCAGCGGCCCCTGGGCGAAGCGCCATTCCGGATCGGACAGCGCCTGGTCGATGGCGACGCAGCGCAACGCGGTGATGGTCATGCAATCCGCCTCCTGGCCGCCGCTCATTCCGGCGTCTCCAGCCATGCCATCGCGCTTGCGCCGCCGTCAATAGTATATAAAGCTGGCCTATTGATCATAGAAGGGTAGCCGGACGCGCTCCCGTCACCGAGCCGGAGGCGCTGGCGATGCAGCATCGCGAGGGAGGGCTGACGCCGGAGCCTGCCGAAAGGCCGCCGGCGGACGACGCCGTCGCCGCCACCGGCGACATCCTCGCCGGCGCGCTGTTTGCCGGGGTCGGCCTGCTCGCGCTCTACATCGGCTACGGCTATCCGGCCGGGAGCGCGCTCGACATGGGCCCGGGCTACCTGCCGCGCATCGTCGCCGGCGCGCTCGTGCTGATTGGCGTCGCGCTGGTCGCACGCGGGGCGCGCCGCCACGCCTGGGCGCTGCCGCCGTTTCCGGTCCGCTCGATGATCTGGATCGGGGCCGCGATCCTGCTCTTCGCCTTCCTGGTCGAACGCGTCGGGCTGTTCCTGGCCTGCCTTGCCTGCGTCCTCGTCGCGGCCGCCGCCGATGCGCAGGCGCGCTGGCGCGAGGCCCCGGTGGTGGCCGTGCTGCTCGCCGCGTTCTGCGCGCTGTTGTTCGGCTATGTGCTGAAGCTGTCCGTGCGGATCTGGCCGCTGTGAGCGACGTCCTCCAGTCCCTGGGCCTCGGCCTGTCGGTCGCCGCGACGCCGATGAATCTCTGGTATTGCTTTCTCGGCGCGCTGATCGGCACGCTGATCGGCGTGCTGCCGGGGCTCGGGCCGATCGCGACCATGGCGATGCTGCTGCCCCTGACCTATTACCTCGAACCGACCGGCGCGCTGATCATGCTCGCCGGCATCTATTACGGCGCGCAATATGGCGGCTCGACCACGGCCATCCTGATGCGCCTGCCCGGCGAATCCTCCTCGGTCGTGACCTGCCTCGACGGCTACGAGATGGCGCGCCAGGGCCGCGCCGGGACCGCGCTGGCGACCGCGGCGCTGTCGTCCTTCTTCGCCGGCACCGTGACGACTCTGCTGATCGCCTTCTTCAGCCCGCCGCTGACGGCCGTCGCTCAGAAATTCGGGCCGGCAGAGTATTTCTGCCTCATGGTGCTCGGGCTGGTCGCGGCCATCGTCTTCGCGCAAGGCTCGCTGCTGAAATCGATCGCGATGATCCTGCTCGGGCTGCTGCTCGGTCTCGTCGGCGCCGACGTCAACACCGGGCTCGACCGCTTCACCTTCGGCGTGCCGGAGCTGCGCGACGGCATCGGCATCGCGGCGCTGTCGATGGGCGTGTTCGGGATCGCCGAGATCGCGCTCAACCTCGGCAAGCGCGAGGAGACGGGAAGCCACCTGCATACGGTGTCGAAGCTGCGGCTGACGCGGGAGGATTTTCGCGCGGCATGGCCGGCGGCGCTGCGCGGCACCGGCATCGGCGCCCTGCTCGGCATCCTGCCGGGCGGCAGCGCGATGATGGGCTCCTTCGCCTCCTACTCGATCGAGAAGAAGGTGTCGGGCACACCCGATCGCTTCGGTCAGGGCGCGATCGAGGGCGTCGCCGGCCCCGAGGCCGCCAACAACGCCGGCGCGCAGGCGTCCTTCATCCCGATGCTGGCGCTGGGCATCCCGAGCAATTCCGTGATGGCGATGATGGCTGGTGCGATGCTGATCCACGGCATCGCGCCGAGCCCGAACCTCGCCAGCGTCCAGCCCGGCCTGTTCTGGGGGCTGATCGCCTCGATGTGGCTCGGCAATTTGATGCTGCTGGTGATAAATTTGCCGCTGATCGGGTTGTGGGTCAGGCTGCTGCAGGTGCCCTACCGGCTGCTCTTCCCGGCGATCCTGTTGTTCTGCTGCATCGGCATCTATTCGGTGAACAGCAGCGTCTTCGAAATCGCTTTGCTCGCCTTGTTCGGGCTGGCGGGCATCGCCTTCTCGCTGCTCGGCTGCCCGCTCGCCCCGCTTGTTCTGGCCTTCATCCTCGGGCCGGCGATGGAAGAGAATCTGCGCCGCGCCACGCTGCTTTCGAACGGCAGCATCGACATCTTCCTCAGCCCGATCTGTCTGACGCTGCTGGGCATGGCGGGGCTTCTCCTGGCCCTGATCCTGCTGCCCTCATTCCGTCGCGTGCGCGCCGTCGCCGCCGAGGAGTGATGTCCGGCCGTTCAGGGCTCCTCGAACGCCACCGTCCGGGTCCGGCGAAACGACGGCAGCACCATCATCAGCAGCAGGATGAGCGACATCGACAGCAGGACGAGGCTGATCGGGCGCTCGACGAAGACCGCGAAATCGCCCTGCGAGATCATCAGCGTGCGCCGCAGATTGGTCTCCAGCAGCGGCCCGAGCACGAAGCCGAGCAGCAGCGGCCCGGCCTCGCATTTCGCCTTGCGCAGCACATAGCCGAGGATGCCGAAGCCGACCGCGAGCGCGACGTCGAAGGCGCGGTTGTTGACGCTGTAGACGCCGACGCAGCAGAACAGCAGGATCGCCGGGAACATCAGCCGATAGGGCACCCTGAGCAGGCGTATCCACAGGCCGACGAGCGGCAGGTTGATCACCAGCAGCATGATGTTGCCGAGCCACATGCTGGCGACCAGCCCCCAGAAGATCTCGGGCTGGTTCTGGAACACCGCCGGGCCCGGCGTGATGCCGTGGATGACGAAGGCGCCCAGCATCATCGCCATCAGGTTGTTCGACGGGATGCCGAGCGTCAGCAGCGGGATGAAGGAGGTCTGCGAGGCGGCGTTGTTGGCGGCCTCGGGGCCGGCGACGCCCTCCACCGCGCCCTTGCCGAAATCCTGCGGCCGGCCCGAGACCTTCTTCTCGAGCGAATAGGCGCAAAATGAGGAGAGCGTCGCGCCGCCGCCGGGCAGGATGCCGAAGAAGGTGCCGACGCCGGTGCCGCGCAGCACGGCCGGCCAGCTTCTGCGAAAGTCCTCGCGGCTCGGCCAGAGCCGGTCGATCTTGCCGGCCAGGAGGTCGCGCTCCTCGGGCTTCTCGAGATTTTCGGCGATCTCGGCGATGCCGAACAGGCCGATGGCGATGACGATGAACTCGATGCCGTCGAACAGTTCCGGCGCGCCCAGCGTCAGGCGCTGCGCGCCGCTGCTGACGTCGGTGCCGACCATGCCTAGCACGAGGCCGACGCCGATCACGCCGATCGCCTTGATCATCGAGCCATGCGCCAGGATCGCCGCCGCCAGCAGGCCGAACACCATCAGCGCGACGTATTCGGACGGGCCGAAGGCGAGCGCGAACTGCGACAAGGTCGGTCCGGCGATCGCCAGGAACACGGTCGCGACGGTTCCGGCGAAGAACGAGGCCAGCGCCGCCACCGCGAGCGCTGCGCCCGCGCGGCCCTGTCGGGCCATGACGTAGCCGTCCAGCGCGGTGACGACCGACGAGGCCTCGCCCGGCAGATTGACCAGGATCGCCGTGGTCGAGCCGCCATATTGCGCGCCGTAATAGATGCCGGCCAGCATGATCAGCGCCGCCAGCGGCGGGAAGTAGAAGGTGATCGGCAGCAGGATCGCGATCGTCGTGGTCGGCCCGATGCCGGGCAGGACGCCGATCAGCGTGCCGAGCAGCGCGCCGATCAGGCAGAAAGCGAGGTTGGTCGGCGTCAGGGCTGCCCCGAAGCCGAGCAGGAGCGGATCGAGCAGCTCCATCAGAACGGGCCCAGCTTCATCTGCACGCCGAGGCCGTAGATGAAGACCGCGACCGCGAAAACGGTCAGGCCGAGCACCAGCCAGACCAGTTCGACCGCCCGCCAGTTTTTGTCGGCGAGGCTGCCGACGCCGACGACCCAGGCGGTGGCGACGATGAAGCCGAAATAGCTGGCCGCGACGGCGAATCCCCCGATCGCGATCAGGATCATCGCGATCGGCCGCAGGCGGACCACGCTGATCGGCTCCACCTTGCCGCGCAGCGAGAGCGCCAGCACGAAAAGTCCGATCAGCACCACCCCCGCGGAGAGGGCCCGCGGCAGATAGCCCGAGCCCATCGCCGCAAGCGTGCCCATTTCGAGGTCGCGTCCGGCCCAGAGGCCGAACGCGCCGAGCGCTATGAAGAGGCCGCCGGCGAGCGCATCCGGCTTGCTGGCGGGCACCCCGCCCGGGACGGAGCCGGCCATCACGGCGCCGCCTTGGTCAGCTCCCAGATCGCCTTGAAGCGGTCGAGGCGGCCGGGCATTTGCGCCTCCCATTGCTCGCCGGTGACATAGGCGAGGGGGACCGAAAGCGACTTCGCCTTGTCGATGAAGCCCGGATCCTTGATCGACTGTTCGACCGCCGCCGCGAGCTTCTTCCTCATCTCCTCGGGCAGGCCGCGGGGCGCGCCGATGCCGCGCTCGGAGCTCATCAGGACGAGATAGCCCTGCTCCTTGGCGGTCGGCAGGTCGGGCATCGCGACCGAACGCGTATCGGAGAGCTGGGCCAGCGCCCGGATGCGGGACTGGTCGGCCCCGAGGAACTCGCCGATGTTGAGGCCGATCATCGAGATGTGCCCGCCCAGCAGCGCGGTCCTGGCCTCGCTCGAGCCGGCGAACGGGATCGGCGTCAGGTCGATGCCGGCCTCGCGTTCGAGCTGCAGCGTAGCGAGGTGCTCGTCGCCGCCGACGCCGGTCGTGCCGATCGTGACCTTGCCCGGATTCGCCTTGGCGAAGGCGACGAGCTCCTTCAGGTCCTTATAGGGCGCGTCGGACCGGACGACGAACATGCTCGGATCCTCGACGATGCGGGCGACCGGCAGCACCTCGGCCGGATCGAAGCCGAGCTTGCGGTTGAGCCGCATCGTCAGGAAGCCCGGCGTGTTGAGCGAGGACAACGTGTAGCCGTCGGGCTTGGCCTTCGCGATCGCGGTGTAGGCGATCTCGCCGCCGGCGCCCGGCCGGTTGAGGATGACGATGCGCGCGCCGCCGAGATGCTTCTCGAGGAAGGGCGCGAGCGTCCGGATCATCACGTCGGAGCCGCCGCCCGGCGCGAAGGCGACGATGAACTCGATCGGCTTGTCCTTCGGCCATTCGGCGCGGCTAGGCTGGGCGAGCCCCGTCAGCGCCGCGAGCGCCAGAGCTGCGAATGTGGTCGTCCTCATTCTCGTTTCCTCCCGGTGGTTTGGCGGATGTCCCTTTTCGTGCGCGCGGCTTTGCGCCGGTCGTTTTTTTGTCGATGGTCGGGGGCCTGCCCGGACGTGTCTGGAAGACGGGAGTTCCGCCGAGCTGTCGGGTCAATTCGTCGGCGATCAACTTCACCTGCTCGAGATGCCGCTGAATGACCTTCTGGGTGAAGCGGGTGACCGGCCCGGTGACCCCGATCGTGCCGAACAGGACCTGATCGGCCTTGAAGACGGCGCAGGCGATGCTCCCGACCTGCGGGTCGCGCTCGCCCATGGTGACATGGAAGAAGCGGCGGCGGATCTCGTCATAGGGCTGGCCGTCGGCGTTGGCGAACGCCAGCATCACCCGGCCGGGCGCACCCCGGTCGAGCGGCAGCATGTCGCCGACGCGGGTGTGGTGTCGGACCGACTGGATCGAATCGACGCGGTAGAGGCAGATGCGGTGGTCGCCCTCGCGGACATGCAGCGTCGCGCTCTCGCCGGTGATCTGCGCCAGCCGGGCCAGCGCGGGCTCGACCAGATCGCGCACCTGAAACGTCGTCTGGTACATCATTCCGAGCCGCGCCAGCTTCGGGCCGAGACGCCAGCTCGCATCGTTGCCCCGCACCAGCAGGCCGGCCTTCTGCAGCGAGGCGGCGAGCCGCAGGATCGTCGCCTTGTCGAGCCCGCTCCGCCTGGCGAGCTCCGACAGGGTCAGCGAACGGTCATGGTCGGTGAAGACGTCGAGCAGCCCCAGCGCGCGATCGACCGCGATGACGCCGAGGCGGGGGCGAGGCTTGGACGTTCGTTCCAAGGTGTTTCACTCTATGAAATACTATTTCGTACTATACAATAGGCAGGATTTATGGTGTCGTCAAAGCCCAGGGACGTAATGGCGGAAAGGCGGCTCGAGGGATGGTTGCGCAGGGCGATGCGGAGATGCGGAGGCGGCCCGCCATCCTCGTCACGGGGCAGGAGATAGCGCCGGAAGCCGCCGCACTGATGGCGTCGCGCGGCTGCGAGGTTTATTACGTTCCGCTCTACGCCTCGGCCGAGCAACTCGCCGAGGTCGCGGCCCGTCACGCGGTCGACGGCATCATCGCCCGCGGCGGCCAGGTCGCCGCCGGCGTGATCGAGGCCTCGCCGCGCCTGAAGGTCATCGCCAAGCACGGTTCCGGCGTCGACAACATCGACATCGAGGCGGCGAGCCGGCGTGGCGTTCCCGTCCTGCGGGCCGTCGCGGCGAATTCCCAGGCCGTCGCCGAGCACGCTTTCGCGCTGATGGCGGCGTTGACCAAGGATCTGTTTCCGCTCGACGCCCAGATCCGCAATGGACGCTGGTCGAAGGCCGGTCATCGCGGCCGCGATCTCGCGGGGCTGACCCTGGGGATCGTCGGCTTCGGCGAGATCGGGCGGCGGCTGGCCGGCATGGCGGGCGCATTCGGCATGCCCGTGCTGGCGCATGATCCGCAGTTCCCGTCAGACGCGATCGACGTCAACGTCACCCGAATCGACGATCTCGACGCCCTGCTTACGTCATCGGACATTGTCAGCCTCCATTGCCCGCTGACGGCGCAGACGCGCCACATGATCGGCGCCGCGCGCCTCGCCGCGATGAAGCCCGGCGCGATCATCATCAACACCGCCCGCGGCGGCATCATCGACGAGCGGGCGCTGGTCGAGGCGCTGCGCGACGGCCGGATCGCCGGGGCGGGGCTCGACAGCTTCGAGCAGGAGCCGCCAGCCTCCGACAATCCGCTCTGGGCGCTGCCCAACGTCATCCTGACCCCGCATGTGGCCGGGGTGACGCAAGGCGCGGTGCGCGAGATGGGCGTGCAGGCGACGCGCCATGTGCTCGGCGTCCTCGCCGGTGAGCCGCCCGAGCCGCGCTGCCTCGCCAACCCGGATTACCGCAGCGGCCGGTCCGCACGGGCCGACACCTGATCGGCGCAAAGGCCCGCCTGACGGGCGGGGCCCAGAGAAAGGAAGAAGACATGTCGAAACTGGGTTTCCGGATCGAACCGAACGCGCCGCTACTCGCGGCCGAGCTGGTCGAGGCCTATCGGCCGGTGGTCGCCGCCCATATCAGCGACAGCATCAACCGGGTCAGCGGCAGCTATAATCTGCGCCCGTTTCACGGCAGCGGAAAACTGGTCGGAACCGCTTTGACGGTGAGGGTGCGCAGCGGCGACAACCTGATGCTGCACAAGGCGATCGACATGGCGCAGGCCGGGCATGTCATGGTGGTCGATGGCGGCGGCGACCTCAGCCGGGCCCTGACCGGCGAGATCATGGCGCTGTTCGCTCAGAGCAAGGGCATCGCCGGCTTCGTCATCGACGGCGCCATCCGCGACGTCGCCTACTTCGCCAAGAGCGATTTCCCCTGCTATGCCCGCGGCTTCACCCATCGCGGGCCCTATAAGGACGGGCCGGGCGAGGTCAACGTTCCGGTGGTGGTCGACGGCATGGTCGTCCACCCTGGAGACCTGATCGTCGGCGACGAGGACGGCGTCGTCGCGGTCCCGGCCAGCGAAGCCGCTGCCGTGCTCGCGCTCGCCCAGGCCAAGGCCGCGAGCGAGGAGAAGGCGATCGCGGCGATCCGGTCTGGAACGCCGCGCCGCGCCTGGGTCGACGAGACGCTGCGCGCCAGGATGGGCGCGGCCGGGTGAGCCTGACGACGAAGGACGGGCCGGTCGACGATGCCCGCTCCGCCATGGCCGCCGCCGCGCCGCGCGGCCGGGCCGCGACGCCGCCGGGCGAGCTGCCGCGGCGTCTTCGCAAGATGCTGGCGCTCGACGATTTCGAACCGGCGGCGCGGCGTCATTTGCCGCGACCGATCTTCGGCTATCTGTCGGGCGCATCCGAGACCGGCGCTTCCCTGCGCGACAACCGCGACGCTTTCGGCGAATTCGCCTTCGTGCCCAGGGTTCTCGTCGACGTCTCGCGGCGGTCGCGGCAGGCCGCGCTGTTCGGCGCGACCTACGACGCCCCGTTCGGCATCGCCCCGATGGGGATCAGCGCCGTCGCCGCCTATCGCGGCGACCTCGTCCTGGCGAGCGCGGCGCGCAAGGCGAACATTCCGATGATCATGAGCGGCTCCTCGCTGATCCCGCTCGAGGACGTCGCCCGCGAGAATCCGCAGGCCTGGTTCCAGGCCTATCTGCCGGGCGAGCCCGAACGCATCGTCGCATTGGTCGAGCGCGTCGCGCGCGCCGGCTACGGCACGCTGCTGCTGACCGTCGATTCAGCCGTTCTGGCCAATCGCGAGAATAACCGCCGCAACGGCTTCTCGACGCCGCTGCGCCCGAGCGCGCGCCTGGCCTGGGACGGAATCACCCATCCGCGCTGGCTGCTGACGACCGCCTTGCGCACCCTCGTCAATCATGGCGTGCCGCATTTCGAGAATTCCTATGCCAGCCGCGGCGCGCCGATCATCTCGCGCCATGTCCTGCGCGATTTCGGATTGCGCGACCATCTCGACTGGACGCATCTCGGCCTGATCAGGCGAATCTGGCCGGGCCGGCTGATCGTCAAGGGACTGCTCTCCTCCGCCGATGCGCACATCGCCCGCGAGAGCGGCGCCGACGGCATCATCGTCTCGAACCATGGCGGGCGGCAGCTCGACGGTTCGGTCTCGCCCCTGCGGGTCCTGCCCGGGATCGTCGCGGCGGCCGGCGATGTCCCGGTGATGCTGGATGGCGGGGTCAGGCGCGGCACGGATGTGCTGAAGGCGCTGGCGCTCGGCGCGCGCTTCGTCTTCGTCGGCCGGCCGTTCATCTACGCCGCCGCGATCGCTGGCGAACGCGGCGTCCTCCACGCGATCGATCTGCTGGCGGCCGAGGTCGACCGCGACATGGCGCTGCTCGGCATCGGGGCGCCCGCGCAGATGACGCAGGAACTGATCATGCGCCTGCCGCGCTGATGCGGCGCGGCGTCCGGGCGGCAGCTTTCAGATCAGCGGCCGCGGCTCGAATTCCTGGTCGAACAGCGAGGCCATCCGCGCCGTCAGGCGCGGATTCAGCAGGGTCAGCCGGCCGCCGGCAAACGAGAACAGTCCGGCCCGCCGCAGCCGCGACCAGGTCTTGCTGGTGTGCACGAGCGAGAGCCCGAGCGAATCGGCGAGCTGCTGCTGCGACAGCGGAAACAGAAAGCTGTTGTCGCTGACGAGGCCCAGCACATTGGCGCGGCGATGGAGCGAGATCAGCATGGCAGCGATCCGCTCCGAGGCGTTGCGCTGGCCGACGGAGGTCAGGTTCTCGTCGATCAGGCTCTCCTCGCGCGAGCCCAGCCAGGCGACTTCGTAGGCGAGGCTCGGCATGCGCACGAACAGGTCCCAGACGCGCTTGCGCGGAAACACGCAGAGCTCGACCTCGGTCAGCGCCTCGATGCCATGGGCCGCGGCGCTGAGCAGGGAAGCCTGCAGTCCCACGAGATCGCCCGGCAACAGGAAATTCAGGATCTGGCGGCGCCCGTCCGGCAGCGACTTGTAGCGGAAGGCCCAGCCGGAGAAGAGCGTGTAGAGTTCCGCGTCCTCCTGGCCGGGATGGATGATGTCGGCCCCGGCCGGCAAGACGCGGTGATCGACCTTCATCGATTGGATGAAGCGCACCTCGTCGTCGGTCTTGTCCTTGAAGGCAGGCTTCAGTCTCAGCGGACATGCGAGACACGGCACGCCTGGGCGTCCCTGATTGGCGGCTGCTGTCATCGGCTGAAACTCACCCCCTGGCAAAAACCTTGCGCTTCGCCGCCGACGCCATTCAATATCAAAAGACGTCCAGCCGCCATGCTGCAATGCAACGCGGCAGCAGGAACCTGAACGCTGCGGGCACGTTGATCGCCGAGCCGTCTGTGTTGCGACGCGTCTGGAGCCGGGGCATGTCCGATACGTTGCATACGCGGGAGCGGTCGCGCATGCGCCGCTTCTTCGCGACAGCCCTGAAGTTCTGGACCGGCCAGACGCGCTGGCGCGCCTGGGCGCTCACCCTCGTCGTGCTCACCTTCGTCGCGGCGCAGATCGCGACCGCGGTCGGCGTCAATGCCTGGAACCGGCTGTTCTTCGACGCCCTCGAAAGGCGCGACATCGCCGCTGTCTGGGGCATCGTCTCCTGGCTGCCGCTGCTGGTCGCGGTCTCGGCGCTGACCCTGTCGACGCTGGTGATCAGCCGTATGCTGCTTCAAACTCGCTGGCGCGAGTACACGACGCGGCGCGTCGCCGGCTGGTGGATCGCCGATCAGCGCTATTATCGCCTGCAGTTCACCGCGCCCGAGCAGAGCGCGCCGGAATACCGCATCGCCGAGGATGTCCGTCTGTCGATCGAGCCACTGGTCGAGTTCGCGATCGGCCTGATCAGCGCCGCCGTCACCGCCGTGACCTTCGCCGCCATCCTCTGGCATGTCGCGGGCTCGATCAGCTTCACGCTCGGCGGCGTGGCGGTGGTGATTCCGAGTTATATGGCGATCGCGGCGATCATCTACGCCGTCATCGCCTCGCTTGCCGCCTATCTCGCCGGCCGGCCGTTGGTCGCCCGGATCTCGGCGAAGAACGAGGCCGAGGCCCAGTTCCGCGCCGAGATGACGCGGCTGCGCGAGAACGCCGAAAGCATCGCGCTGATCCGGGGCGACGCCGACGAGCGCAGTTCCGTGGGAGACAATTACGGCCGCGTCGTCGCGGCTTGGCTGCGCGTCATCCGGCAGCAGGGCGTCATCGCGCTGGTGCTCAACACCAACGGCGCGCTGTTCCCGATCGTGCCCCTGCTGCTGATCGCGCCGAAATACCTCTCCGGCGACGTCACGCTCGGCGCGGTCATGCAGGTCGTCGCCGCATTCAGCGCGGTGCAGGCGGCGCTGATCTGGTTCGTCGACAATTTTGTCCGGCTGGCGGAGTGGTTCGCCTCGGTCTCCCGTGTCGATGAACTCCAGGAGGCGCTGGAGGCGCTCGACATCGGCACGATCATGGAAGGCGAGACTCATATCTCGCTCGGCGAAAGCGATGACGGCGCGATCCATATCGAGAACCTGTCGATCGCCCACAGCAACGGCCGCGCCGTGATCAGCGATGCCTCCGTCGTCATCGGCAAGGGCGAGAAGGTTCTGATCGTCGGCGAGAGCGGCACGGGCAAGAGCACCCTGATCCGCGCGCTGGCCGGCCTCTGGCCATGGGGCTCGGGCACGATCGAGGTGCCGCGCGGCAAGAAGATCGCCTTCGTGCCGCAAAAGCCCTATCTGCCGATGGGAACCTTCCGGACGGTGCTGCTGTATCCGGAGGCCGAAAAGCCGGTCGAGGACGAGGTCGTGCTGGCGGCGCTGAAGCGCTGCGGCCTGTCCTACATGGCCAGGCGGCTCGACGACGAGGACGCCTGGGACCGCATCCTTTCGGGCGGCGAGCGCCAGCGCGTCGCCTTCACCCGCCTGCTGATCCAGCGGCCCGACATCATCATCATGGACGAGGCGACCTCGGCGCTGGACGAGGACAGCCAGAATTCCCTGCTCGGCCTGCTCGAAGGCGAACTGGGCCAGGCGACCGTCATCAGCGTCGGACATCGCCCGGGACTGGAGGAGTTCCACGACCGCAAGATCACGCTGGAGAAACGCCTCGCTGGGGCGCAGTTGACCTCGCGCCGGCTCGGCAAATCGCTGTGGCGTCTGTTCCAGACCAAGCAGGCCGCGAACGACCCGGTCGCGTGAGCGACCGCGCCGGCTCACGCCGATGTGATCGGCGATGCGCAACGTCACCGTCGCGCGATGGAACCGTTCCGCGACCGTTGCGTTAACTCCCGTAGAAGCCGGCCGATCATGGCCGGTCAGGCGTCGGGAGAGACAGATGTTGAATGACAGCCTTGCCCCCATCAAGCGCGCCGCGGTCTTCTTCGGATTCATGGGCGTGGCTGTCGCGACGCTGACCTTCGGCGCAGGGCTCCAGGCGCCGACCGACCAGAGTTCGGCCAGTGTGGCGCAGGCGAAGCTGGAACGCCAGGCGCCCGTGGATGCCCGGTTCGCCGCTGTCGATCCTTCGCAGCGTCAGGCGACGCCCGCCAAACGCGCGATCGCGACCTCGCAGCAGGCCCAGCTCGGCGCGCCAGGCGCCAATCCGGTGCGCTGAAAATATCGTCTCCGGGCCGCGGAACTTTAGCTGCGGCCGGACGTTTTCATCGTCAGCGCCCCCTCGCGCGAAACACTTCAGAAAGCCGCCTCCGGGCGGCTTGTTTTTTGCCCGTCATCGCCTGCTGATCCTATCGAGCGAGGTTTCCTCGCAAGGCCGCCATGTATCTGCGCATCCGCCACGCCACCACCTATCGCTATGCCGGCCCGGTCTCGTTCGGTCCGCATCGGCTGATGCTGCGCCCGCGCGATTCCTTCGATCTGCGCGTCGTCGACACATCGCTCTCGATTTCGCCTCAGGCGCGGCTGCGTTGGATGCACGATCCCTATGGCAACTCGGTCGCCGTGGCGAGCTTCGCCGCCCAGGCCGACACGCTCGACATCGTCAGCGAACTGGTGATCCAGCGCTTCGGGTCGGCGCTGCCACGCACCGAGGTCGAGGCCGACACCGCCGTGACCGGCGTCGTCTACAGCGAGCCGCAGCGGGCGGTCCTGCAGCCCTATCTCGGCCTGGCAGCAGCCGATCCCGACGGGATTCTCGATCAGTGGCTCGCCGATTTCCACGCGCGCATAGGCGAAGGCTCGGGCCATCTCCTGCGCGATCTGGCGCATGCGATCTATACCGGGCTGAACTACGCCCTGCGCTATGACGAGGGCACTCAGCACCCCGCCGACACCATCAGGCAAGCAGCCGGGTCATGCCGCGACTATGCCTGGCTGTTCATCGAACTGGCGCGGCGCATGGGCTTCGCGGCGCGGTTCGTCACCGGCTACATCCATGACCGCGCGCCGGATTCGGCCGGCCTCGTCTCGGCGGTCGGGCTGACCCATGCCTGGGCCGACGTGTTCATTCCAGGCGATGGCTGGGTCGAGTTCGATCCGACCAACGACCTCGTCGCCGATCGCCAGCTCCTGCGTGTCGCGGTCGCGCGCGTGCCCGAGGACGCCTCGCCGATCTCCGGCAGCTTCACCGGGCTGACTGGCTCGTTCCTCGGTCTCAGCGTCGGAGTCAGCATCGAGCCGGTCGATCCGCTGGCGCGCTGACGCTTCGGCGGCGCTTGGCCTGACGAGATCGGGCGTCCGGCGCTCTAGACGTGGCCGAGCCGCCAGGCTCCGAGCGAACGCCCTTCGGGGCTTTCGGACTGCACGGCTTCGATCTGCGCCACCAGTCCGGCGAACAGTTTTGGCGGCGCGGTGTGGACGATCTCGCGGTCCGCCGCCATCGCCACCTCGAGCGTCGTCTCGTCGATGTCGCGCAGCGTGATCCGGATCGTCACGGCGTCCGTGCTGCGCAGGGCGCGCGACACCACGTCGACGATCAGGAAGCCAAGCGGAATGATGCGGTCCACCGGCAGCGAGGCGCGGGTCTCGATGGCGCTGGTGATCCACTGGTCGCGGCCGCGAAGCAGGTTGCTTATCATGGTCACGACATCGTCGATGAACAGGTCGACGCGGACCGGCTGCATTTCGCCATCCGCCAGGGTGAACCGATAGGCGGCCGACAGCACATGGACGCGGCATTCGGCGTCGGCCAGCGCCAGCCGGGCCTCGCCGCGATAGTCGCGTTTGGTCAGGCCGATATAGCTCTGCACCACCTGCAAGCTGTTCTTGACGCGGTGATGCAGTTCGCGGACGAGAAAGCGGTTGTCGTCGAGCGTCGACTGCAGGCGGCGCTGACGCACCTCCTGCTCCTCGATCATCGTGTTGAAGGCTTCGGCGACGCTGCGGATGTCCCGCGGCATGTCCGGCGCGATCACGGCGCGGGCGGAAGGCTGTGTCGCGCGCGCCCGGGCGGCGCTCTCGATCCCGCGCAGCCAGCCGACGCAGTGCCGGTCGATCGCGCGCAGATAGACCAGGCAAAGCAGCGCCAGCGTCAGCAGAGGCGCGATCAGCAGCACCAGGAACTGAACGCGCGCCGCCCTGCCGAGTCCGTCGTCAAAGCTTGCGATCACATAGACATCCTGCTCCGCGACCACACGGGCGGCATAGGTCCGCATCTCGCCGGCGCGGCTTTCCGCCTGCCAGCGGTCGCGAACCTCGGGGATGATTTCGCGGATCGGGAGCCATGACGTGGCGTCCTGGTTCTCCTTGCGCAGGGCGATGACGCCGCCCGCGCGGCTCACCAGCGCGACGGAAAGGCCCGGCTCGCTCTCGCCGAGATCGAAGACCCTGTCGAGGACATCGGCGTCGATCAACAGCAGGCCTTCGCGCAGCGGCTGGTCATTGCCGTCGCTGCCGGCATAGACCGCGAGATAGGGCTTCCCGGCGAAACTGATCTGGTCATAGCGCACCTGGACGCGTTCGACGCCGCCCCAGATCTGGACGGCGGGCTTCGCCTTGAGCGTCTCGATGGCCTGCGCGAGCTCGTTTGCGCCGATGGCGGACTCCATCGACGCCGTGCAGGTCAGATCGGATCGGGACCTGATGTGGATCGCGCCGTAGCCCGGCACCTGACCGAGAACGGACATGGCGCCGCGGCTGCACTCCTCCGCCGTCGCGCCGGAACCGACGAGCGCCGTGCCGCCCGTCAGCAGCGACCGCAGCGCGCCGCGATACCAGACGCGGGCTCGCACCGCATAGTCATCCGCCGTGCGAAGCTGCGTAACCGCGACGCCGGCGGTCACTGTCCTGTAGGTCGTATAGGCCGTGATCGCAGTGAGGATGGCGATCGGAAACGCAATCGCCACGAGCAGGGCGAGCAGTCGTCCCCTGACGGTGGCGAACCGCGCCAGCCGCATCAGAGGCTGACGATTTCAGAACCGATCCGCTGGAGGGCGGCCGCGCTCTTGCGGTCCGGGCCGAGATCGTCGAGTCCGCCGATCGAGAGCAATTCGGCGAGCTTCGTCCTGGCGCGATTGACCCTGCTCTTGATCGTGCCGATGGCGACGCCGCAGATTTCCGCCGTCTCCTCATAGGACAGGCCGGTGGCCCCGACCATGATCAGCACCTCGCGCTGCTCCTCCGGCAGTTTCGCCAGCGCCTTGCGGAAATCCGCAAGGTCGAGATGGCTCTCCTGGTTGCCATGGGTCGCCATTCGCTCGGCGTAGGTGCCTTCGCTGTCCTGGACCTCTCGTCCGCGCTTTCGATACAGCGAGTAATAGGTGTTGCGCAGGATGGTGAAGAGCCAGGCGCGCAGGCTGGTGCCGGGTTCGAACTTCTCGGAATTGCCCCAGGCCTTCAGCAGGGTGTCCTGCACCAGATCGTCGGCGAGCTGCATCGAGCCCGACAGCGACGCCGCGAAGGCGCGCAGGTTCGGGATTTCCTTGATCAGCCCATCCTTGAACTCAGTTGCGCTCATCGGACGATTCTCCCGCCGCGGCGCGCTGTTCCTGATCCTCGAGCTGCGCCAGCAGCACGAGGAACTTGTCGGGAACCGGCGAATTCACGATGTCGTCGTAATGCGCCTTCAGCGACCGCCCGATCGAATCCTGGATTTTGGGGTCGAGCAGGAAATCAGCTTCGCCGCTCCCGCCTCCGCCCTGCTCTGCCATCGATTCCGCCGTATTCATGTCAGCCCTCGCGTACACTGCGAGCCGGCTTTTCCAGCCGGTCCCGCGCCGTCACCATAACTCAGCCGATTGTTTCCTGCCCGACCCCAACCAAATCGGGCCGTCGTTCCGTTACCGACACTGATGCGCCAAAATAACGGGGTCTTTCTTGAAAGGTTCCACCGCCGGTGAAAAATAATTTGCTTGTCAGCAGGGCTGCCACGGTGCTCATTTCCGGCACGTTAAAAAGGACACATCCATGTCGATCGCCAAGGAAATCGCGCCTCATCTCCCCTATTTGCGCCGTTTCGCGAGAGCCCTGAGCGGCACGCAGGCCAGCGGCGACGCCTATGTCGTCGCCATGCTCGAGGCTCTGGTGCTCGATGCGAGTTCGTTCCCACGCGACGTCGGCCCGCGCATTGGCCTTTACCGGACATTTCTCAAGCTCTGGTCGTCGGTGAGCTTCAACACCGTCGCGTCCGGCGCGGTCGAGATCGATCGATCGTCGGCGGAGCGCAACCTCGAGGCGCTGACGCCGCGTCCGCGCCAGGCGTTTCTGCTGCGCACCGTGGAGGGCTTCACCATCGAGGAGGTCGCGGCCATCATGGACGTGTCCGCCAGCGAGGCCGCAGGCCTGATCCAGTCCGCCGGCCAGGAGATCGCAGAGCAGGTCGCGACCGACGTCCTGATCATCGAGGATGAGCCGATCATCGCGCTCGACATCGAAACCATGGTCGAGGAACTCGGTCATACGGTGACGGGCGTCGCCCGCACGCATCGCGAGGCCATCACCCTCGTCGCCAAGAAGCGCCCGGGCCTCGTGCTGGCCGATATTCAGCTTGCTGATGGCAGCTCGGGCCTCGATGCGGTCAACGAGATACTGTCCTCGGTCGACGTGCCCGTGATCTTCATCACCGCCTACCCCGAACGGCTTCTCACGGGCGATCGTCCCGAGCCCGCCTTCCTGATCACCAAGCCGTTCCAGCCGGAGGCCGTGAAGGCGGCGATCAGCCAGGCCCTGTTCTTCGACCGGCGCGCCGGCCGCAAGGCGGCCTGACGAGCCGGGCGACGCCTCCTCCTCGCACCGGCAAAGGGCTCGCGGCCGCAGCTGCGAGCCTTTTTGCCGGGCCGATCCCGGCCACCGCGACGGAACAATCGCCGCAGTCACTGCGTTCCCCCGACGCGACTGCGCGAAATGGCGCCTGATTCGGGAGAATTGGCGATGATGATGTTCCTGGCGGTGTTCGTGGCCGCCGTATCCATCGCCGCTGCTTTTTTCGGCGGCATCGTACCGACCGGCGCCGTCTCGGCCGAGGTCTTATCGCTCGCTTTCGTGGCCGCTGCCGCCGCCGGCGCATCCGCGTTCGACAGTTGAACGAGCGGGGCCTGCGCCCGATTCTTCGATCTCTCCGCCATTTCCGCCTGCGCCGGCATGCAGTCACTCGCCTCGTTTCGGGCGCAGCTCTTTGCATCGCCGCGAGCGTCGCGCTGGCGCAGACCGGGCCCAAGCCTGTGACGCCGCCGCCGCGACCGCCGGCATTACGAGCGCCGAAGCCGGCTGTCCCGGCGATCCCACCGGTGCAGGTGCCCGCCGTCCCGGCTCCCGATGTTTCGGCGCCCGTCTCGCCGGACGCTGCGCAGAGCCCGACGGCATGCCTTCCCGGGCTGGTCAAGCGCTATGGCGAGCGCGTCAGGGTGGCGCCGCCGCCGGCGCGGCCGGCTGCCGACGCCGCATGCGCGGTCGTCGAGCCCGTCATCGTCGAGGCGCTGCAGATCGGCGGGAAGGCGGTCGTCTTCCAGCCCGCCGTCACATTGAGCTGCGAGACGGCTGGCAAGGTCGCAGACTGGGTCGGGCTGACGCTTCTGCCCCTGACACGCGGCGTCTTCGGGCGCGACCTGGCCAGTCTGCGGGTGGGCGGAGGTCATGAATGCCGTCGGCGCAACCGGGCGTCCGCGGGCCCCCTGAGCGAGCACGCGACAGGGCGAGCGCTGGACATCTTCGGTTTCGTGCTGGAAGGAGCCGCGCCCGGCGCCATGGTCAGCGTGGAAAAGCCGGTCGGCGAGCAGGAGCGCGATTATCTCGCCGCCGTGAGGCAGTCGGCCTGCGGCGCCTTCAACACGGCGATCGGCCCCGGCGCGGACGCGGCGCACGCCAATCACATCCATGTCGACATTCAGGCGCGCCGGGCGGCGTCCACGCGTTTCTGCCAGTAGCGGCCGCGATCAGGCGGACAGGCGCGTCTCGCCCAAGTCCAGCGAATCGGCCCCCGCCGCCGACTGACCCGTCAGCCGCGACCTGCGTGAGTTGCGCGGCCGCTTGCGTCTCGAGCGGCGGAGTGCCCGGGTGCGAGCGGCGTGCGGCGAGCACGGCGAGGGCGGCGGCGAAATCGTAGCCTTCGCGGAGCAGCGCTTCCAGATCCCAGAAGGGCGGATGGCCATGATCGCCGGCAGCAGCGGGATCGGTGATTTCTGCGAGTATTTTTATGATCATGACCGTGTCCGCCCGGATGGTCGGGGTTAACGCAATTAAGGCAATCTTGTTCCCATAACCGGGAACTGTGGAGCGTTTGCGGCGTTCCACCACTTCAGACGGCAAGGAGCATGAGATGGCCACTACCCGCTTCGGCTTTCGGAGGGTCGCTCTGGCGGCTACGGCGCTGTGCCTGACGGCGCTGCACTCGCCAGCGAATGCGCAATCCGGGGCTCCGGCCGGGCGGTTATCCTGCAATGTCGGGCCTGGCCTTGGTCTGGTCGTGACCTCGCAGCGGCCGATGACCTGCCGCTTCACGCCGAGGCGCGGCCCCGTGCAGCGCTATGTCGGAGTCGTGCGCAGTTTTGGGCTCGATCTCGGGACGATCAGGCGCAGCACCATGAACTGGCGGGTCTACGGTCCTTATGCGCGCGCTCCGCTCGGAGCTCTCAGCGGCCGGTATGGCGGCGCAGCGGCGGGTGCGTCGGCCGGCGTCGGCGCAAGTGGCAATCTTCTCGTCGGCGGCAATGACGGTGACGTCACCCTGCAGCCGCTCTCGTTGCAGAGTTCGCGTGGCATCAACGTCGCGATCGGCGTGACGGGGTTCGAACTCACGCTGGTGCAGCCGAGGGCGCGGCGCTGAACAGGCTCGACCGTCGCGGACGCTTACGATCTGCTAACCAAATCGCGACAGTTTGAGTCGAATTCGACCGGGTTTTGCAAATTCTCCAGATTTCGGTTGGAACATCGACCCTGAGATGCCGTTCTCTGGTTGTGTAACAGGTGTAGTTTGAGGGAAGGGAGCGAGGTCGATGTCCGATATCCGCATCCTGATCGTTGAAGACGACCCGTTTATCGCGATGGACATCGAGTCCGCCGTGGCGGACCAGCTTGGCCACGACGCTGAGCTGATCATCGTCGAGTCGCTGGCCGAGGCCCACGCCGCCGCATCACAGGATTTGTCCTGCGCCCTGCTCGACATAGACGTGGTCGGCGGCAAGACGTTCGACGTGGCTGCCAGCCTGCTCGCGCGCGGCACGCCCTTCGTGTTCGTCTCGGGCTCCTCGCCGAGCGATGTTCCCAAGCCGCTGCGCGACGTGCGATTCCTGCGCAAGCCGTTCTCGACACACGAGATCGTGAGCTTCGTCTCTGGGGCGGTTCAGGCGGACTGATCGCGCCTGGGAAATGTCAGCGTGATGCGCGAGCCGGGGCGGTCCGACCCCGGCTTCACTGCTTCCTGGACCATCGTCGCGCGCATGCTGCGCATCAGGCTGGCGATCACGGTCTGGCCTAGCCCCTTCGACTGGGCCGTCTCGGGAAGGCCGATGCCGTCATCTGTGACGGACAGTGACAGGGCCTCGCCCCCGTCCTCCTGCATGGTTTCGGCGAAGGCGATCACGATCCGGCCCGGCGCATTGTCGGGGAAGGCGTGCTTGATCGCGTTGGTCACCAGTTCGTTGACGATGACCACGAAGGAGACCGCGTCGCGTCCGGGCAGGCGAATGGCGTCCATGACGAGGTCGATGGCGATCGGCCGACCTTCGGTAGCCTTGCCGATCTCGGCCAGGAGATCCTCCATGTAGGGCCTGGCGTCGATCTCGTCGGTCTCGATGTCGAGCCGCAGCCGGCGCTGACCGGCGGCGATCGCCTGGATACGCGATTGCGCCTGCCCGAGCGCGTCGCGGACGGCGGGGTCGCGGTTCTGTCGGATCTGGACGTTGAGCAGCGCCGAAACCATCGCCAGATTGTTGCCGACGCGGTGGCTGACGTCGCGCAGCAGCGCTTCGATGCGTATGCGCTCGCGCTCGAGCTGCTGCGTGCGCTCGCCGACCATCCGTTCGAGACTGGCGTTGCTGAGCGTCAATTGCGCCGCGCGTTGCTGACGGATGCGCAATTGCTGCCAGGCGGCGAAAGCGAGCCCCGCCAGCGCCACGACGATCCCGCTGCTCGCCATCAGGCGGCGGCGTTCCTCGCTTCTGTTGAGGTCGACGAGCCGCATGTTTTCCGCGAGCTGGATCTGCTGCACCGTGGCGCGAATGGCGTCCATCGTCGCGACCCCCCGCCCTTCGCGGACGCGGGACGCCGCTTCGGACTGTCGTCCGGAGCCGGCCAGCGCGATGGTGCTGTCGAGTTCGGCAATCTTGAGATTCGTGTCCGCCCGCGCCTTGGCGACCCGCTCCTTTTGCTGCGGATCGTCCGAGACCAGGTTCTCCAGCGTATCGAGTTCGGGCAGAGCGGCGGCGCGCCCGCTGGTGAAGGGCCGCAGATAGATGTCCACGCCGGTCAGGATGTAACCGCGCTGACCGGTTTCGGCATCGCGCAGATGGCCGAGAAAGCGCTCGGCGCGCTCGCGGACCTCGATCGAATGCGACACGCGCGCGGCGGTCTCCAGCGCTTGCTGGTTGATCCAGGCCGCGACGATGACCGAGACGCCAACCACACCGATCGCGATGACCGTCGTCGTGGCCGTGCGCATCCGCGTGGCGAGGATCGGCATGCGGACGAATGAAAAGCGGCCGCGCGGCCGCGCATGGGCAGACATGGGCACCGTGTTACAGGACGGAATCTACAGACCCTATGTCAAAAGACAGGATGAGCAAGAGCCATCGGCCGCATGGGTGACGGCCGTTCAGGCATCCTCGCCCCCGTCTCGATCCTCGCCGCTGAACAACTGCCGGCCGAGCAATGCGCCGATCGCGATCACGCCGCCCAGCGCCGCCATCCGCCATCCGGTCCGCGAGCCGAACACCTTCGAGCCGACCACCTTGGCGACGAACGGGGCCGCCACGAGCGCCGTCTTCGCGATTGGCCGCGCCGGACGCGGGCGGTTCTTCACGTAATGGGCGAAGCCGAAAGCGACGAGCCCCGCCGCCAGCAATCCGCCCGCGATCCAAAGGCTCGCCGTAACGGGACCGACCCGCATGACGAGCACCGTATGCAGCGCGTTCAGCCCGTAGCCGGCCGCACACAAGATCAGCAATACTCCGGCGCCGTACAGGCCGTAGACGGTGAGATTGCGCCTCACCGAGCCCGACACTTCGGACGCGATATAGGCTCCGAGCCCCCCGAGCATCGGCTTAGCGGGCCGACAGGAAGCCGACGAACAGGCCGACTGCGGCCGCCAGCCCGAGCGCGCGCAACGGCCGCTCGCGGATCTCGTCCTCGATCAGCCGCTGCAGATCGCTCGCCTGCTCCTTTGCGACATCGACCATACGATCGGTGTCGACGCCGACCGAGCGCAGCCTCTCGCCGACCTGCGCGGCGATGTCCTCGGCGCCGCGGGTCAGGCTCGCCTCGATCTCGCTGGCCTCCCGCCTGACGCGGGCGCCGGTGTCTTTGGCCTTGGCCGCGACCGTCTCCGCGCCCGCCGCGACATCGTCCTTGACCTGTTTCGCGGCGGCCTTCGCCTGGTTCTTTGCGGTCGTCGCGGTCGCCATGTCGAAAAGTTCCTTGCCGGTGTTGTCGGATGGGGAGGATGCTGCGGGGTTGCGCGCCCGGAGCACCTGACGAGCGTAACGCCGGCCGGCGACGGCGGTTCCGTCGTCTGGCCGGAAACAGGCTCAGGCCGCCCTCGCCTGGGCTGGTTCGGCCTGGGCGGCTTCCTCGTCCTGGGCCTTTCGATAACGCACGAATTCCTCCCGCGCCACCATGCCGACGAGCAGGATCGGAGTCGAGAGCACGGCGCCGACAGGTCCCCAGAGCCATAGCCAGAATATGAAACCGATGAACACCAGGAAGGGCGAGACGGTGAGGCTCCGGCCGACGACGACCGGATTGACGGCGTTGCCCTCGATCAGGTGGACGATGAAATAGGCGGCGGCCGGAGCGAGCGCGGCGAGCAGCGTCGGGGCGTCGATCAGCGCGCCGGCGAAGATCATGACCGTGACGATGATCGGGCCGATGAAGGCGAGATAGTTGAGCAGGAAGGCAAGCGCGCCCCAGAACACCGGATAGGGCAGGCCGGCGAACCATGCGATCATCATCGTCGCCAGCCCCATGCCGAGATTGATCAGCGTCACCAGGCCGAAATACCGCGCCGCCCGCGATTCGATCTCCTCGAAGAACGCGCCCGCCGATTTGCGCGCGCCGCGTCCGAGGCAGAGCCGCAGAACCCGCGCCTTGAGATGCCGGCGCGTCGCCAGCCAGAAATAGACGGTCGCGACGAAAACCAGCATGCCGCCGGCCGCCGTCGAGCCCGAGACCGCGATATCGAGCAGCGGGTTTCCCTGCGAGACGCTGAGTTCAGCGCCTTCCTTGCCCGTCAGCGAGGCTGCGGCCCGCTTGAACTCGTCCATGAAGGCGAAGACGCCGGCGAGCTTGGCCTTGAGCGCCGCCATCATCGCCGGGGCCTGGTCGGCGAACCCGGCGATCGGCACCGCCAGAACGGTGATCGAGGAGAGCAGCACGCCCAGAAAGAGCAGAACGACGAGCGCCGCGGCGAGAAGCTGCGGCACGCCGTGCCGGACGAGCCAGTCGACCAGCGGGCCGAGCACGAGCCCGAAGATCACGCCTGCCACGATCGGCATGGCGATGACCTTGGTCAGGTAAAGCGTCGCGGTCGCGAGGATGATGAAGATGCCGATGATGGCGTAGCGGACGATGAGGTCATGCTCTTGCGGCGTGACGTCGTCATGCGTCTCTTCCGGCTCGGGCTCCGCCATGTAGCGCGGAAACGGCTTCCAGACGGCTGAACTGACCATGATATCGATTCCAACGCGCGAACTGCGCCCCCCGGCGCGTCGGAAGCCATAACACTGGGATCGCAGGGAAAGTTCCGTACGGCGCGTCACGATCTGCAGGCGCGGTGGCGCAGCGGCCGCTCGCCTCAGTGAGCCTCGTCCCAGTTGCCGGCCGCCCGCGCATCGACCTGAAGCGGCACTCGCAGATCCAGCGCCGGGTGCGGCGCGTCCACCATCACCTTCGTGATCACCGGCAGCGTCGCCTCGACCTGGGCGTCCGGCACCTCGAAGACCAGTTCGTCATGCACCTGCAACAGCATGCGCGCGTCGAGCTTGGCTGCGGCGAGCGCACCCTCCATCCGGATCATCGCGCGGCGGATGATGTCGGCGGCCGAGCCCTGGATCGGCGCGTTGATCGCCTGGCGCTCGACGAAGGCGCGCTCGGAGGGGTTCTTGGAGGCGACCGCCGGGAAATGGCAGACCCTGCCGAAGATCGTGGTGACATGGCCATTGGCCCGGACATAGGTCTTGGTCTGGTCCATGTAGTCGCGGATGCCGGGGAAGCGCTCGAAATATTTGCGGATATAGGCCCCGGCCTCCTCGCGGCCGATGCCGAGCTGGTTGGCGAGCCCGAAGGCCGAGATGCCGTAGATGATGCCGAAATTGATCGCCTTGGCGCGGCGGCGGACCTCGCTCGGCATGCCGGCGACGGGCACGCCGAACATCTCCGACGCCGTCATCGCATGGATGTCGATGCCGTCGGCGAAGGCCTGCCGGAGCTGCGGGATCTCGGCGATATGGGCGAGCAGGCGCAGCTCGATCTGGCTGTAGTCGGCCGAGACCAGCTTGAAGCCTTTTTCGGCGACGAAGGCGGTGCGGATCTTGCGCCCCGCTTCGGTCCGGATCGGGATGTTCTGCAGGTTCGGCTCCGAGGAGGAGAGCCGGCCGGTGGTGGTGGCCGCCAGCGCATAGGAGGTGTGCACCCGGTTGGTCTGCGGGTGGACATAGGCCGGCAACGAGTCGGTATAGGTCGATTTCAGCTTGGAGAGCTGGCGCCAGTCGAGGATTTTCGACGGCAGGGCATGGCCCTGCTCGGCCAGATCCTCGAGCACGCCGGCCCCGGTCGCCCATTGCCCGGTCGCGGTCTTCTTGGCCCCTTCGAGCCCCATCTTGCCGAACAGGATGTCGCCGAGCTGCTTGGGGGAGCCGATCGTGAATTTTTCACCGGCGATCTCGTAGATTTCGTCCTCCAGCCGCGCCAGCGATTGGGCGAACTCGCCCGACAGGCGCGAGAGGATCTGCCGGTCGATCGCGATGCCACGCCGCTCCATCCGGGCGAGAACCCCGACCAGCGGCCGCTCCAGCGTCTCGTAGACCGTGGTCTTGGCCTCGGCCGCGAGCCTCGGCCTGAGCGCGCGCCAGAGCCGCAGCGTCACGTCGGCGTCCTCGGCGGCGTATTCCGTCGCCTTGTCGAGCGCCACCTTGTCGAAGGTCACCTGGGCCTTGCCCGTGCCCGTGACCTGCGCATAGGGCACGGTCTCGTGGCCGAGATGCAGTTCGGCGAGCTTGTCCATGCCATGCGAGTTGCTGCCGGCGTCGAGCGCGTAGGAGATCAGCATCGTGTCCTCTATCGGGGACACCTCGAGCCCGTGCTGCTGCAGCACCAGCAGGTCGTATTTCAGGTTCTGGCCGATCTTGAGCACGCCGGGGTCGGCGAACAGCGGCTTCAGCGCCGCCAGCGCCTGGTCGAGCGGGATCTGCCCCTCGAGCGCGCCGCCGCCGAACAGATCCGTGCCGCCGCGATGCTGCAGCGGGATGTAGCAGGCTTTTCCGGGCGCGACGGAAAGGGAGACGCCGACGAGATCGGCCTGCATCGCGTCGAGCGAATTGGTCTCGGTGTCGAGCGCGACATGCCCCGCCTCAAAAGCCCAGCCGATCCAGCGTTCGAGATCGGCCAGCGTGCGCACGCATTCATAGGCCGAGCGGTCGATCTTCTCCGCGGCCGCCTCGGCCTTGCGGGCGGCCGCCAGATCGGCTGGCTTCAGCCAACCATCGACCGAGGCCTGCGCCTCGCTCGTGGCGGCCGCGGCGATCGTCGCCCCGGCCGGGAAGCCGACCGCCTCGGCCGCATCCGCGCCGGCATAGAGCGCCTTGAGCTCGGCGGCCCGGGCGCCACCCGGCGCAAGCTCCGGATCGGCGTCGATCGCCGCGATATCGGCGTCATAGGCTTCGCCGACGCGCTTGGTGATGGTGGTGAACTCCATCGCCTTGAGGAAGGCGATCAGCCTGGCCGGCTCGGGCTGGCCGAGCGTCAGATGCGACAGCGGCGTCTCGACCGCGACGTCGTCGACCAACGTGACCAGCCGGTGCGAAATCCGTACCTTCTCGACCACCTCGGGATTGGTCAGCGTCTCGCGGCGCTTGGGCTGCTTGATCTCGCCGGCCCGCGCCAGCAGCGTCTCCAGGTCGCCATACTCGCCGATGAGCTGGGCGGCCGTCTTGATGCCGATGCCGGGCGCGCCGGGGACATTGTCGGTCGCGTCGCCCGCCAGCGCCTGCACATCGGTGACCTTGTCGGGGGTGACGCCGAAATACTCGACCACCTCGGGCTCGCCGATCCTGCGCTCGGCGCGGAAGCCCACGCCCTTCTTGGCGTCGCCCGAAGCGGGGTCGTACATCGCTACGCCGGGCCGCACGAGCTGCATCAGATCCTTGTCTGCCGACACGATCAGCACGTCGGCCCCGGCCTCGCGCGCCTGTTTCGCATAGGTCGCGATCAGGTCGTCGGCCTCGTAGACGTCCTGCTCCACCGGAAGCAGGCCGAAGGCGCACACCGCTTCGCGCATCAGCGGGAATTGCGGGATCAGGTCCGGCGGCGGGTCGGAGCGGTTGCCCTTGTAGGCCGGATAGATGTCCTTGCGGAACGAGTTCTCCGACTTGTCGAAGACGATGGCGAGATGCGTCGGCTTCACCCCCAGCACGCCGTCACGGACGAACTGGAACAGCTTTGTCGCGAAAAGCCGGACCGCGCCCGAGGGCAATCCGTCCGAGCGGGCATTGTATTTCCGGTCCTGGTTGATCGACTGGAAATAGGCCCGGAAGATGAAATTCGAGCCGTCGACCAGGAAGAGATGGTCGCCGGGCTTCAGTTCGGGGGCGGTCGTCTGGCTGGCTGTCTCGCTCATGGCGCGGACCATAAGCGGCGCGCGCCGGCCGGTCCATTGCGCAGGCGGGGCGATTCGCGGGATGCTGCGTCCAAAGCCGTCAGGAGGATGCGCCGTGAACGAGTTCGTCACCATGCCCTTGGCCTTCGAGCCCGTGCCGGAGCACGAGATGCTGCCGCGCGCCGAAGCCTTCCTGGCGAAGATGCGCAAGCGCCGCACCGTGCGCGACTTCTCCGACAGGCCGGTTCCGCGCGCGCTGATCGAGACGGCGGTGCGCGCCGCCGGCACCGCGCCCTCGGGCGCCAACCAGCAGCCCTGGAGCTTCGTCTGCATCGGCGATCCGGCGCGCAAGAAGCAAATCCGCGCGGGGGCGGAGGAGGAGGAGCGCGCCTTCTATGCCGGGCGCGCCGGCGAGGAATGGCTCGATGCGCTGAGCCATCTCGGCACCGACGCCGACAAGCCCTTCCTCGAGACCGCGCCCTGGCTGATCGCGATCTTCGCGCAGCGCTGGGGCGTCGATGCGCAGGGTCGCAGGATCAAGCATTACTACGTGCCGGAATCGGTCGGCATCGCCACCGGTTTCCTGATCGCGGCCCTGCACGACGCCGGGCTGGCGACGCTGACGCATACGCCGGCCCCGATGAACTTCCTGAACGCGATCTGCGGACGGCCGGACAACGAGAAGGCGCTGATCCTGCTCGTGGTCGGCTATCCGGCGCAGGATTGCCGCGTTCCGGCCATCGGCCGGAAGCCGCTGGAGGATATCGCGAGCTTCCTCTGAGACCTCAGTCTGCGGCCCAGGCGGCGGCGGCGCGCAGGCGCGCGCGGTCGCCCTCGTCCTCCAGCGCGGCGAGCCCGCGCGACAGCGCCGAGCGCGCCTGCCGGCGCGCGGCCGCCTCGAGGCCCTGCATGCCGGCGATGACCGCGAGCATCTTCTGCAGACGCATTCCGACCTCGATCAGCCCCGCGCCGTCGCGGGCGATCGGCGTGATGCAGTCCTCCAGCGCGTCGGCCTCGTCGAGGGCCGGCACGAAGATTCGGGGATAGGCCGGCTCCATGGCGTCCTGCGTCTCGCCCTCGGGCGACAGCGCGCGCACGATCGCGGCCAGCACGTCGATCGCCGTGCCGGGATCGTTGACGGCGGGCGAGAGCGCGCGCGAGGCGATCTCGGAGAGCACGATCAGCCCGAAGCGCGGATCCTGCTCGAAGGAGCGCCGCTGGCCGATGACGAAGGCGCGCCGCACCATCTCGGCGATCTCCGCCGGCTGATCGGCCCCGATGAAGGCGAGCGGCTTTCCCTTGCCGGCGAAGGCGCCGGGCAGGATCGCCACGTCGACCGCGCCCGTCTCCGCCGCCGCGCCGAGCGTGGCCATGTCGACATGCTGGACGTAGCCATTGGCGGGGCAGAGCACCGCGACCGCGTCGCCGGGCCGCGGGCGGGCCGGCGCGCCGCCCAGAAAGGGCTCCGCCCGTCGCCGCGCGATCGCCTCGCTGGCTGCCCTCGCGACCTCGTCGATGGTCTCGCCGACGCGGCCGAGCCGCGACAGCCGATCGATCCAGCCGATGAAGGTCACCACCACGAGCGCCACGACGACGAGCGTGACGACGAACAGAACCAGCCGCCCGCTCGTGCCGTAGACGCCGGTGCTGAGCGCGATGATGCCGACCACGCTGAACAGGAACGCGCCGATGAAGGTGCCGAGCGCGTTCAGCGCGCCCGAATCCTGCTGCAGGAGCTGCGTCGCGCGCGGCGTCGCCCCGGTCGCCGCGGCGCCATAGGCGGAGACCATGGTCGAGAGCGAGAAGATCGCCACCGTCAGCATCGAGGAGGCGATGATGCCGAGGACCTTGTCGACGGCGTCCGCACCGATCCGCGCCGAGACGTCGGCGGGAACCAGCGGCGCGAGCCAGATCGACAGCAGCGCGCTGCCGACGCCGAGCCATGCGAACAGAGCCGCGCGAAACCAGAGCCGTCGCCCGAGTTGTCGCAGTAGCCAGACGATGCGCGTCACGCAGGCCTACCGTTGATATCGCTCTGCGGGACGCGCCCGGCCGTCCGGACCCGGCAGCGGGATCCGGGCGGCGGCGAGGCTCACTTCTTTTTGCCGTCGGGGCCGAACTGCTTGAGATAGGCGACGATATTCTTGATCTGGGTTTCGTCCTTCAGACCCGGAAACACCATCTTGGTCCCCGGCGTGACGCCGCGCGGATCCTTGATGTAGGTCGTGAAATTGGCCTCGTCCCAGGTCTTGTCGAGGCCCTTATAGGCCGCCGAATAGGTGTAGTTCGCCGCCGTGCCGGCCTTGCGTCCGTCGAACAGCCCGTTGAGAGTCGGCCCGACGCCGTTCTTGGCGGTTTCGCCGACCTGATGGCAGGCCCGGCATTGCAGGAAGACCTTCTCGCCGGCAGCGGCGTCCTGCGCCATGGCGGTGACGGGGGTGAATGCGAGGAATCCGGCGGCGACTGCGTAGGCGAATTGTCTCATGGTGAGCATCCTCCGTAGACTTCGTCCAATTCAATTAGAGCGCTATTTGTTCCGTGCAAGACGGCTGGGCCTCCGCTGCGGTCACGCCTGCTCCAACTGCGCTCACGGCCTCGCGACGCCTGGTTTCGTCAGCGCCGACGTTCGAAACGAAAGCGCCGTCCAAAGCGATTGCATGTCCCGCGACTCCTTCGTAGTGTATCGCCGAGTTGACATCAATGTGTTAATCAAACTTGACACATCGGTTCTGCGATGGGGAGTGCAATGCCCGAGACCCCGATCCTCGACACGGTCGCCGTTCCCGCCCACATGCGCCATCTCTCGGTCCCCCAGCTCAAGCAGCTTGCCGACGAACTGCGCGCCGAGACCATCGCCGCCGTCTCCCACACCGGCGGCCATCTCGGCGCCGGGCTCGGCGTGGTCGAGCTCACCGTGGCGCTGCATCATCTTTTCGACACGCCGCGCGACACGCTGATCTGGGATGTCGGCCACCAGGCCTATCCGCACAAGATCCTGACCGGCCGGCGCGACCGCATCCGCACGCTGCGCCAGGGCGGCGGGCTCTCGGGCTTCACCAAGCGGGCCGAGAGCGAATACGATCCGTTCGGCGCGGCCCATACCTCGACCTCGATCTCGGCCGCGCTGGGCTTTGCCGTGGCGCGCGACTTCAAGGGCGAAAGCGGCCATGTCGTCGCGGTGATCGGCGACGGCGCGATGTCGGCCGGGATGGCCTATGAGGCGATGAACAACGCCGGCGCGCTTGGCAAGCGACTGATCGTGATCCTCAACGACAACGACATGTCGATCGCCCCGCCGGTCGGGGCGCTCTCGGCCCATCTGGCTAAGCTGCTTTCGGGCAAGACCTACCTCTCGCTGCGGGATCACGGCCGGCAATTCACCAAGCGCTTCGGCAGGAAGATCGATTCGACCATCACCCGCGCGGTCGAGCATGCGCGCGGCTACCTCACCGGCGGCACGCTGTTCGACCAGCTCGGCTTCTATTATGTCGGCCCGGTCGACGGCCACAATCTCGACCACCTGCTCCCGATCCTGCGCAATGTCCGCGACGCCGGGGAGGGGCCGATCCTCGTCCATGTCGTGACCCAGAAGGGCAAGGGCTATGCGCCCGCCGAGGCGACGGCCGACAAGTACCATGCCGTCGTCAAGTTCGATGTCGAGACCGGCGCGCAGCAGAAGGCGGCCTCGAACGCGCCGTCCTACACGAAGGTCTTCGCCCAGAGCCTGATCAGGGAGGCGCATTCCGACGACAGGATCGTCGCCATCACCGCCGCCATGCCGTCCGGGACAGGGCTCGATCTCTTCGCCAAGGCCCATCCCTCGCGCTTCTTCGATGTCGGCATCGCCGAGCAGCATGGCGTCACCTTCGCGGCCGGCCTCGCCTGCCAGGGCTTCAAGCCGTTCTGCACGATCTACTCGACCTTCCTGCAGCGCGCCTACGACCAGATCGCCCATGACGTGGCGTTGCAGAAGCTGCCCGTCCGCTTCGCCATCGACCGCGCCGGCCTCGTCGGCGCCGACGGGCCGACCCATGCGGGGGCCTTCGACACCGCCTATCTCGGCTGCCTGCCCGGTTTCGTGCTGATGGCGGCCGGCGACGAGGCCGAACTGGTGCATATGGTCGCGACCGCGCGCGCCCATGACGAGGGGCCGCTCGCACTGCGCTATCCGCGCGGCGACGGCATGGGCGTCGAGATGCCGGAGTTCGGCGTGCCGCTCGAGATCGGCCGCGGCCGTGTCCTGCGCGAGGGGACGCGCGTCGCGCTGCTCTCCTATGGCACGCGGCTGGCCGAATGCCTGAAGGCGGCCGAAATGCTCGACGGTCTGGGGTTGTCGACAACGGTCGCCGACGCCCGCTTCGCCAAACCGCTCGACCGGGCGCTGATCAAACGGCTCGCCCGCCACCACGAGGCGCTGATCACCGTCGAGGAGGGTTCGATCGGCGGCTTCGGCTCCTTCGTCCTGCACGCGCTCGCCGATGACGGGCTCTTCGAGAACGGCCTCAAGGTCAAGACGCTGACGTTGCCCGACCGCTTCCAGGACCACGACACGCAGGCCGCGATGTATGCCGACGCCGGTCTCGACGCGGATTCCATCGCCGCGACCGCGATGAGCCTGTGCCGGCCGAGCCAGGCGGCCCTGCGCAGCGCCGGCGCGCCGGCCCTCAGGCTGCTGCCGGGCCATCCCGCCGGTCCCGCCCCGCTGCATGGAGCCGCGACATGAGCGCGATGACGGCCGGCAAACGTCCGCTCACGGTGCTGCTGGCGAAGCCGCGCGGCTTCTGCGCCGGCGTGGTCCGCGCCGTCGAGATCGTCGAGCGCGCGCTCGCGCAGGCCGGAGCGCCAGTCTATGTCCGGCACGAGATCGTTCACAACACCCATGTCGTCGAAGGCCTGCGGGCGCAAGGCGCGGTCTTCGTCGGCGAGGTCGACCAGATTCCCGAAGGCGCGACCACGATCTTCTCGGCCCATGGCGTCTCGCGGACCGTCGAGGCGGCAGCCAGCGCGCGCGGGCTCGATGTCATCGACGCCACCTGTCCGCTGGTCCACAAGGTCCACAACCAGGGCCGGCGCTATGCCGAACAGGGCTATGACGTGGTGCTGATCGGTCATGAGGGCCATGCCGAGGTCGAGGGCACGCGCGGCCAGATTTCCGGGCGACTGCATGTCATCGCCCGCGCCGAGGAGGTCGCCGATCTCGTCGTGCGCGACGACGCCAGGGTCGCCTACATCACCCAGACGACGCTCTCCGTGCAGGATACCCGCGAGGTCATCGTGGCGCTGCGGACGCGCTTCCCGGCGATCGTCGGGCCCGACACCCGCAACATCTGCTACGCCACCCAGAATCGGCAGGCCGCCGTGCAGGCGATGGTGCCCTGGTGCGATCTCATCCTCGTCATCGGCTCGCGCTCCTCCTCGAATTCGAGCCGGCTGCGCGAGGTCGGCGAGATTGCTGGCGTCGAGAGCCATCTGATCGAGGGGCCGGCGGCGATCGAGCAGAGCTGGTTCGACGAGGTCGAGACGGTCGGCTTCACCGCCGGCGCATCCGCCCCGGAGCGCCTGATCCAGGACACGATCGAAGCTCTGCGCCGGTTTCGCGCGGTGAGCGTGCGCGAACTCGACGGCACGGAGGAGGAGGTCGTCTTCCGCCTGCCGCAGCGCCTTGCCGAAGCGGTCGCGTCCTGATCATCTGAACGCCCGCTCCGCTGCCCCAAGGTCCGTTCATGGCTGCCCCGTTCCCGTTCTCGGCCATCGTCGGACAGGAGGAGATGAAGCGGGCGCTGCTCCTGGCGGCGATCGATCCGACCATCGGCGGCGTGCTGATCTTCGGCGATCGCGGCACCGGCAAATCGACCGCGATCCGCGCGCTCGCCGCCCTGCTGCCGCAAATGAAGGCGGTCGTCGGCGACCCCTACAACCGCGCGCCCGATCCGTCGGTCAAGGGCCAGAGAACCCATCTCGTCCCGGTCCCGGTGGTCGACCTTCCGCTGGGGGCGACCGAGGACCGGGTCGTCGGCGCGCTCGATCTGGAGAAGGCGCTGGCGAGCGGCGAGAAGGCCTTCCAGCCCGGCCTGCTCGCCCGCGCCAATCGCGGCTTTCTCTATATCGACGAGGCGAACCTGCTCGAGGATCATCTCGTCGACGTGCTGCTCGACGTCGCGGCCTCGGGCGAGAACGTCGTCGAGCGCGAGGGGCTGAGCATCCGCCACCCGGCCCGTTTCGTGCTGGTCGGCAGCGGCAACCCTGAAGAGGGCGAACTGCGCCCGCAACTGCTCGACCGCTTCGGGCTCTCCGTCGAGGTCACCACGCCGGCCGATCTGCCGAGCCGGATCGAGGTCGTGAAGCGCCGCGACGCTTTTGACCGCGACCCCGCGGCCTTCACCATGCTCTGGCGGGGCAAGGACGAGGCGATCGGCAAGAAACTCAGCGCAGGCCGCAGGAAACTGGCGACGATCTTCACCTCCGACGCCGCTCTGCATCGCGCCGCGCAACTCTGCCTGCATCTCGGCACAGACGGCCTGCGCGGCGAACTCACTTTGATCCGCGCCGCCCGCGCGCTGGCGGCGCTTGAGGGCAAGGCCGAGGTGCGCGACAGCCATATCCGCACCGTCGCGCCGATGGCGCTGCGCCACCGCCTGCGCCGCAACCCGCTCGACGAGGCGCGCTCGACCGCCCGCGTCGATCGCGCGCTCGAAGAGATATTTGGGTCGTGACGGAAGCCGGCGAGATCGCGCCTGCCGCGCCCTCGCTTTGGCGACTGGCGGAACTTTCCGCAGCGATCCTTGCGCACGGCGCTGCCGGCATCGGCGGGCTGACCTTGCGCGCCCCGGCCGGTCCGGTGCGCGACGCCTGGCTCGCGCATCTGACGACGCTGCTGGGCGAGCGCCCGCTGCGCCGCATGCCGGCCGGTATCGCTGACGCCAGGCTGCTCGGCGGGCTCGACCTGACCGCTACGCTCGCCGCGGGCCGCCCGGTCGCCGAACGCGGCCTGCTGGCGCAAGCCGATGGTGGGCTCGTGCTGGTCGCGATGGCGGAGCGGCTGAGCCCGGCGACGGCGGCGAAACTGGCGGCCGTGCTCGATTCCGGCGAGATCGCTGTCGAGCGCGAAGGAGTCGCGCTGGTCGAGGCCAGTCGCTTCGGCGTGGTCGCCTTCGACGAGGGCATCGCGCCCGATGAACGCCCGCCGCCGGCCCTGAGCGAGCGGCTGGCGCTGATGCTGGACCTGAGCGACATGTCGCATCGCGAGGTTGAGCCGCCCGCCTATGCCCCCGGCGATATCGCGGCGGCGCGCCGGCGGCTGGACGGCGTCGCGATCGACGACGGCGCGATCGCGGCGCTCTGCGCGGCCTGCCTGACGCTCGGCATCGGCTCGGCCCGCGTCGCCGTACAGGCCGTCAAGGTCGCCCGCCTCATCGCCGCGCTGATGGGGCGCGATGCGGTGGCGCAGGAGGACGCCGCGCTGGCTGCCGCTCTCGTGCTAGCGCCGCGCGCGACGCAGATGCCCTCCGTCCCGGACGAGGCGGAGCCCCCGCCACCCGAACAGCCAGACGATGCGCCGCCGCCAGATAGCGAGGGCGACGACAAGGATGCTCCGGCCGATCTCGACGATCTGGTGCTGGAAGCGGCCAAGGCCGCGATTCCGGCCGGCCTGCTCGCACAATTGCTGGCCCAAAGCGGGCGGGTGAGGGCGCGCGGCTCCGGTCGCGCCGGCCAGTTCCAGAAATCCGCCTCGCGGGGCCGCGTCATCGGCTCCAGGGCCGGCGACCTGCGTGGCGGTGCGCGCCTCGACGTGGTGGAGACCCTGCGCGCCGCCGCGCCCTGGCAGCGCCTGCGCGCGAGCGAGCCCGGCATGGCGGGCCGGCGCGGCGTCATCGTCCGCCGCGACGATTTTCGCGTCGCGCGCTACCGGCAGCGCTCGGAGACCGCGACCCTGTTCGTCGTCGACGCGTCGGGCTCGTCCGCCCTGCAGCGCCTCGCCGAGGCCAAGGGCGCGGTCCGGCTGCTACTGGCCGAATGCTATATCCGCCGCGATGAGGTCGCGCTGATCGCCTTCCGCAAGACGCAGGCCGAACTGATCCTGCCGCCGACGCGCTCGCTGGTCGCGGCCGAACGCGCGCTCGCGGCTCTGCCGGGCGGCGGCGGCACGCCGCTGGCGACCGCGATCGGCGCGGCCGCCGCGCTCGCCGATGCGGTCCGCCGCAAGGGCCGCACGCCGGCGATCGTCTTCATGACCGACGGCCGCGCCAATATCGACCGCGACGGCCAGCCGGGGCGGGTCAAGGCGCAGGCCGACGCGCTCGCGGCCGCCTCGGCTCTGCGCGGCGAGGGGCTGACCGCGCTGTTGATCGACACCTCGCCGCAGCCGCAACCGCAGGCGGCCGAACTCGCCGCCGCCATGGGCGGGCGCTACGTGCCGCTGCCCCATGCCGATGCCGCCGGGGTGAGTCGCGCGGTCAATGCGTTGCTGCCGGGGCGGTAGGGCGTGGGGTTCGTTTCCGCCATTCGCGCGAAAGGCGCGGGGAACCCCTCTCCCGGAGGGAGAGGGGCAGGGGAGAGGGGTCGGCCCCTTGACCAGCGAGGCGAAACCCCAACCGCTGCTTGGCTCCAGCCAACGATATCTGGCCTACACCTCACCCCTGCCCCTCTCCTTACAGGAGAGGGGTTCCCCGCGTTTCATCCGGGCAGGGCTGAGGGGCGATGACCGCGCTCTCCTGGCACACCGATGGCCGCGACTGGCCGAATCGCGAGACGAGCCGCTTCGTCAGGGCGGGCGGCTTGGCCTGGCATGTGCAGGTCATGGGCGCGGGCCCGGTCCTGCTCCTGCTCCATGGCACCGGCGCCTCGACCCATTCCTGGCGCGATCTTGCGCCGCTGCTCGCGTGCGATTTCACGGTCGTCGCGCCCGATCTGCCCGGCCATGGCTTCACGCAGGCGCCCCATGGCGACCTGCTCTCTTTGCCGGCGATGGCGCGCGCCCTCGCGGCGCTGCTGAAACATCTCGACCTTGCCCCTGCGCTGGTGGTCGGCCATTCCGCCGGCGCGGCGATCGGGATGCGGCTCGTCATCGACAGGAGCGTCGCGCCCAAGGCGCTGATCAGCCTGAACGGCGCGCTGTTGCCCTTTCGCGGCGTCGCCTCGCAGCTCTTTCCCTCGCTGGCGCGGCTGCTCGTGCTCAACCCCTTCGTGCCGCGCTTTTTCGCCTGGCGCGCCGGCAGCGCCGGCGCGGTCGACAACCTGCTCGCCGGCACCGGCTCGCAGCTCGACGCGCGCGGTCTCGACCTCTACCGGCGGCTGTTCTCCAACCGGGTCCATGTCGCCTCGACGCTGGCGATGATGGCGAACTGGGATCTCGACGCGCTCGGCCGTCAGTTCGGCAAGCTCGATGTGCCGGTCGTCCTCGTCGTTGGGGAAGGCGACAGGGCTGTGCCGCCGGGCGATGCGCGCGAGGTCGCAAATCGCCTGCCACAAGCCCGGATCGAGATTTTGGCGAAGGCCGGGCACCTCGCCCATGAAGAACGGCCAGACGCAGTCGCCGCGTTGATCCGCGCCGTCGCGCAGGAGAATATCCCGCTTGCGCCGGATTGAATGACATATACGATGTCAACTTATGTTGACGGAACTCTCGCCTCCAAGCACCGGTTCCCGTTCGGCTTTCGCCAGCAAGCCCGACAAGCGCCCGCATGCCGTGGTGATCGGATCGGGCTTTGGCGGATTGGCCGCCGCGATCAGGCTCGGCGCGCGCGGCTACCGCGTCTCGGTGCTGGAGCGGCTCGACCAGCCCGGCGGCCGGGCCCGCATCTTCCGGCAGGACGGCTTCACCTTCGACGCCGGCCCGACCATCGTCACCGCGCCCTTCCTGTTCGAGGAACTCTGGAGCCTGTGCGGCCGGCGCATGCAGGACGATGTCGCGCTCACCGCGCTCGATCCCTTCTACCGCCTGATCTTCGACGACGGCGCGACGCTGGACTGCTCTGGCGATGACGCAGCGATGCGGGCGCGGATCGCGGCCTTCGCGCCGGACGACATCGACGGCTACGAGGCGTTCCTGAAGGACGCCGAAGCGATCTACAAAATCGGCTTCGAGCAGCTTGCCGACGTGCCCTTCAGCACGCTCGCCGACATGCTGAAGGCCCTGCCCGGTATGGCGAGGCTCCGGGCCGACCGCAGCGTCTATGGTCTTGCCGCGCGCCATGTGAAGAACGAGCGGCTGCGCACGGCGCTGAGCTTTCACCCGCTCTTCATCGGCGGAAATCCCTTCGCCGTCACCGCGATCTACGCGCTCGTCATCCATCTGGAAAAGAAATACGGCGTGCATTTCGCCCATGGCGGCACCGGCGCGCTGGTGCAGGGACTCGCCAGGCTGATCGAAGGGCAGGGCGGGACGATCCGCCTCAACGCCGAAGTCGCGGAGATCACCATCTCGGGCGACGCCGCCAGCGGCGTCCGGCTGGCAAGCGGCGAGGAAATTGCAGCCGACATCGTCGTCTCCAATGCCGACGCTGCCTACACCTATGGCGCGCTGCTTCCCGGCCGAAGGCGCAAGCGCTGGAGTGACCGCAAGCTCGCCCGCGCCCGCTATTCGATGAGCGTCGTGGTCTGGTATTTCGGCACAAACCGTCGCTACGAGGACGTGCCGCATCATACCATCCTGTTCGGCCCGCGCTATCGCGGCCTGATCGACGACATCTTCGAGGCCAAGACGCTCAGCGACGATTTCAGCCTCTATCTGCATCGCCCGACCGCGACCGATCCCGCGCTCGCGCCGCCCGGCTGCGACGCATTCTATGCGCTCGTTCCCGTGCCGAACCTGCAGGGTTCGACGGACTGGGCGGCGCAAGCCGAGCCTTTCCGGCAGCGGATCCAGGATCGCCTCGAGGCGACGCTGCTGCCCGGTCTCGGCGAGGCGATCGCGACCTCGCGACTGATGACGCCGCCCGATTTCCGCGACGACTATCTCTCGGTCCATGGCGCCGCTTTCGGCCTGGAGCCGCGCCTGCTGCAGAGCGCCTGGTTCCGCCCGCACAACCTCAGCGAAGAGGTCTCGCGGCTCTATCTCGTCGGCGCCGGCACCCATCCCGGCGCAGGCCTTCCCGGCGTGCTCTCTTCGGCGAAAATTCTCGATACGGTGGTGCCTCATGCGACAGACCTGGCCCGAGCCTGACGCCGCCGACCTCGCCGCCTGCGAGCGCCTGTTGCGGGCAGGCTCGAAATCCTTCCATGCCGCCTCGCTGCTGCTGCCGCGCGAGACGCGCGGGCCGGCGACCGCGCTTTACGCCTTCTGCCGGCTGGCCGACGACGCGATCGACGAAGGCCCGGGTGATCCTGCGACGGTCGCGCTGCTGGAACGGCGCGTCGCCGACGCCTATGCCGGACGGCCGCAGGACTGCGCCGCCGATCGCGCCTTCTCGGCGGTGGTGCGCCGCTTCGCCCTGCCGCAGGCCGTGCCGCTGGCGCTGATCGAGGGCTTTGCCTGGGACGCGGCCGGCCGGCGCTACGAGAGCTTTGACGATCTCTGCGACTATGCCGCCCGCGTCGCGGGCTCGGTCGGCGTGATGATGACGACGGTGATGGAGCGGCGGTCTCCCGACGTGCTGGCGCGCGCGGCCGATCTCGGCGTCGCCATGCAGCTCACCAACATCGCCCGCGACATCGGCGACGACGCCCGCAAGGGGCGGCTCTATCTGCCGCTCGCCTGGCTGCGCGAGGCCGGCATCGATCCCGAGGCCTTTCTGGCGAATCCGGTCTTCACGCCCGCCCTCGGCCGGCTGGTCGCGCGCCTGCTGGATGAAGCCGAACGGCTCTACCTCCGCGCCGACGCCGGGATCGATCGCCTGCCCGCCGGCTGCCGCGCCGGCATTCGCGCCGCCCGGCTGATCTATGCCGAGATCGGCCATGAGGTGGCGCGCGCGGGCTTCGATTCGGTGTCGCGGCGGGCCGTGGTCGGCAAGCGCCGCAAGCTCGTTCTGCTGGCGCGCGCGCTGGCAGCCGGCGCGCCCGACGCTGCCCGGCTCGCGCTCGCGCCGCTGCCGGCCAATGCCTGGCTGGTCGAGGCGGTCGCGCTGACGCCGCATCCGGCCCGCCCGCCGCAGCGTATGACCGCCATGCCGTGGTGGAATTTTCTCGGCCGGACGCAGGCCGTGATCGAGATGTTCGAGCGGCTCGGGCGGGTCGAGCGGGAGCTCATCCGCGGCCCGTGATCGCGCAGCAGGAGGCCGCCATGTCGTCCACCGCGATGTTCATCGCCGAGATCACGCTCACGCTCGGCGTCGCGCTCGGCTTCGGCTTCTGGCAGCTCTGGGATCTGCGCCGCGAAAGAATCAAGGATGCAGCCAAGGCGGCCGCAAAAGGCTCGACCGAACAGGCCGGCTCTACCGCCTCCTCGGCATCCTGAAGGGCAGCATCGCCTGCACGACCGGGTTGGCGAAGCGGTCGAGCGACAGGCTTTCATGCATCGCCGTGACGATCTCTCCCGCGAGCGTCGTGCGGACCAGCGAGCGCGCATAGAACGGTGTGTCCTCAAGCGTCTCAACGAGCTCCGCCGGCGCCCCGGCGTCGCTGCGGGTCGCGCGCGCGATCCGCCAGCCGCTCCGTGGTAGTCTGGCTGCAGGCGGCGGCGCGAGCGGCGTCGCATGGCCCTGGCCGTCGAAGCGCCAGCCGAGATCGAAGGCCGAGCCGTCGCGCCGCCTGCCGCCATAGAGCACGGCCGCCCCGTCCTTCGTCGGTCCGCGCGACCAGTGCCAGTCGCGAAAGCCCTCGGCGATGGGCGCGTCGCCCTGATTCATGTCGAGATAGCCCGGGCCGCGCCAACGCAGACCGGGTTCCGACAGATCGACCTCGACGGTCGAGAGCGGCGCGATCGGCCGCCAGCGATGGCCGTCCTGTGCGTTCAGCGTCACGACCTGGCCGGTCAGCGCGTGCGGCGTCACCCGGATTGTGCCGCGTACGCGCCTGGGGACGGGCAGCGGCATGCCGATCTCGTCGATCGTGATCGTCAGCGTCGCGCCGTCCCAATGAAGGGCGCTCGGCCCGATGACAAAGCGGTCCGCCGTCAGCACAACATGTCGCCGACCGCGCTCGGTCATCGTCCAGCGCCTCGCACCTGGCCCGTAGAGCGCGACGTTGAGCGCGCAATGGTTCAGCGGGTCGGCCGGGCCGCGCCGCCGCGCAACGGCGTAGTAGGGAGAAAAGACGCTGCCGATGAAGGCGATGATGCTCAGGCCATGGCGCCCGTCCTCGCTCAGCGCGTCGACATACCACCAGGCGTAGCCGCCGGGCGGCACGCTCACATCGAAACGAGGTCCGCCATCACGCTCTGCGCCGCGATCATCCCCGACAGCGCCGCCATCGGCACGCCCGGCCCAGGATGCACGCTCCCCCCCGCCCAGTACAGCCCCGGCAGGCGCGAGCGCGAGCCCGGCCGGGCGAAGCTCGCCATCGCGCCATGTGTCGCCCGGCCGTAGAGCGCTCCCCCCGTCGCCGGGAACAGTTTTTCCCAGTCGCAGGGCTGCGTCGTCAGCATCCGGTCGGCCTGCAGGCTGACGCTCAGCCCGCATTGCGCCAGCCTGGCGAAGGTCGTGTGCAGGCATCGCTCGATCTCCGTGTCGGGAAGGTGGCCTCGGTCGCCGGTCGCGGGCGCGTTGACGAGGACGAGCAGTCGCTCCGGCCCGGCGGGCGGCGGTCCGGTTTCGTCGCGGTCCTGCGCGCAGACATAGATCGTCGGCTCCGCCGGCAGCTTGCCGCGCTTGAAGATGGCGTCGAATTCGGCGGCGTAGTCACGCGAGAAGAAGACGTTGTGCCGCGCCAGCGGAAAGCCGGAGGTTTCCGCCACCGCGCACCAGGTCAGCGCCGAGAGCGAGCGTTCGGACGGCCGGATCGCCGGCGCGAACGCAGCCGCGTCGCGCCCGAGCCGGCCCGCGGCGATCGCGTTGACGTCGGCGTTGCTGACCACGGCGTCGGCGAAGATCGTCTCGCCATGGGAGAGCATGATGCCGACGGCATGGCCGCCGGCGACGACGATCTCGCCGACTGCCTCGCTCTGGCGCAGGGTGGCGCCCTTCGCCTGCGCCAGGCCCGCCAGCGCCAGCGCCAGCCGGTGCATGCCGCCCTCGACCAGCCAGACGCCTTCCTGCTCGACATGGGCGACGAGCATCAGCGTCGCGGGCGCGGCATAGGGCGAGGAGCCGCAATAGGTCGCGTAGCGGCCGAAGAGCTGGCGCAGGCGCGGATCCTGGAACGCCTTGCCGAGCGCGTCCGCCATCGTCGCGAACGGGCTTGTGGCCCAGAGCCTGCCGAGACCACCGAAGCCCGCCTGCTGGACGAGGCCGAGCGGGCTCGGCTTTTCCCGCGCCATGAACGTATCCTTCAGCGCGTCATAGATGCCGCGCGCCTGCTCGCAGAAGGCGAGATAGTTCTTGGCTTCGGCGATGCCGGCGAAGGCGGCGATGGCCTCGGTCGAGGCGCGGCGGTCTGCGAACAGGTCGAGCCGCTCCTCGTCGCTCCAGGCGTGGCGCGCCAACGTCGCGGCCGGCAGCAGCGTGACGTGGTCGCCGAGGCTTTCGCCGACCTCCGCAAGAATCCGGTCGAAGACCCAGCGCATGGTCATCACCGTCGGCCCGGCGTCGAGCCGGCGGTGGGCGACCGCGACTTCGCGCATCTTGCCGCCGGGCGTCTCCTCCTTCTCGACGATGGTGACGTCGAACCCTTTCGCGGCGAGCATCAGCGCCGCCACGAGCCCGCCGATGCCGGCGCCGATCACCACGATGCGCTTGGCGGCCACCTCGGTCTCGAACCTCTCCGGGTGATTGACTTCACAGGCTCGCGTGTCCAATCTACTTTACATATAGAATGACAGTTTGAAAGAACGCTCATTCACGAAAGGGACGGCGATGGATGTGAGTCACCGCATCGAGCAGACCCTGGACGAAGCCTTGCGCGTCGCCGAACGCCAGGATTGCCCCCCGCTGCTGGCCAGCGCCATGCGCTACGCCGTCTTCCCCGGGGGCGCGCGAATCAGGCCGCGCCTGACGCTCGCCGTCGCAAAGGCCTGCGGCGACGCCCGGCCGGAGATGGCGAACGCCGCCGCCGCCGCCATCGAGTTCCTCCATTGCGCCTCGCTGGTGCATGACGATCTGCCCTGCTTCGACGACGCCGATCTGCGGCGCGGCAAACCCTCGGTGCACAAGGCTTATGGCGAGCCGATCGCGGTGCTCGCCGGCGACGCGCTGATCGTGCTGGCCTTCGAGACGCTGGCTGACGCGGCCGTAAGCCAGCCGCAGCGCCTTGCCGCGCTGGTGCGCGTGGTCGGAGCCGCTGTTGGCAGCCGCGGCGGCATCACCGCCGGCCAGGCCTGGGAATCGGAGCCGGCGATCGACTGCTCGCTCTACCATCAGGCCAAGACCGGCGCGTTGTTCGCGGGCGCGACCATGGCCGGCGCTGCGGCGGCCGGCGCAGCCCATCACGACTGGCGCGGCCTCGGCGAGAAGCTGGGCGAGGCCTTTCAGATCGCCGACGACATTCGCGACGTCGCGTCGACGCCGGAGGAGCTCGGCAAGCCCTGCGGCCAGGACGCCGCGCATCTGCGGCCGAACTACGCGCTGGCGCACGGGCTCGGGCCCGCGATCGCCCATCTCGACGAACTGGTGCTGGAGGCGATCGCGTCGATCCCGGCCTGCCCGGGCCGGACAGAACTCGGCACGCTGATCGGCCTGACGGCGAAGAGCTTCTTGCCCGAGGGGCTGCAGCGCCGGGCGGCGTGAGTTTGCGAACCCGGCGCGGGGAACCCCTCTCCTGTAAGGAGAGGGGCAGGGGTGAGGTGTCGGCCCTTGGACCAGTGGAGCGAGGCAGGCGAGCGGTCAGCTCACGGCCACAATGTCAAAGGGCCGACCCCTCACCCTGCGCTCTCCCTCCGGGAGAGGGTTCCCCGCGCTTCGTCCCCTGAAGTCGGTGCGCCGGCGACATCGCTGCGCGACCGTATCGCCGCCTTCCGCAACCGCCTCGTCGCGTCGCCGCGCTTCCAGCGCTTCGCCGCCGCGTTCCCGCTGACCCGGCCGATCGCCAACCGGCAATCGCAGGCGCTGTTCGATCTCTGCGCCGGCTTCGTCTATGCGCAGGTGCTGGCGGCCTGCGTGCAGCTCGACCTCTTCGCAATCCTCGAGCCCGGCCCGCAATCGGCGGCCGAGCTCGCGCCGCGCCTGGCGATGACGCCCGACTCGACCGAGCGGCTGCTCAAGGCCGCCGCCGCCCTGGATCTGGTCGAGCAGCGCGGGCAAGGCAGCCCCGGCCAACAGCGTTACGGCCTCGCCATGCTCGGCGCGGCGCTGCTCGGTAATCCCGGCGTCGGGCGCATGATCGCCCATCACCACCGGCTCTACGCCGATCTGACCGACCCGGTCGCGCTGTTGCGCGGGCAGTCGCAGCCGACCGAACTGTCGCGCTTCTGGAGCTATGCGGCCGCGGCCGATCCCTCTACCGCGCAGGAGGACGAGATCGCGGATTACAGCGCGCTGATGGCCGGCTCCCAGCATCTCGTCGCGGGCGACATTCTCGACGCCTACGATGTCAGGCCGCACCGGCGCGTGCTCGACATCGGCGGCGGCGACGGCGCCTTCCTGTGCGAGGTCGCGCGCCGCGCCCCAGGGCTGCACCTCACCGCGTTCGATCTGCCGGCCGTCGCCGAGCGTGCGAAGGCGCGCTTCGCCGATGAAGGCCTGAGCGCGCGTAGCCGGGCGATCGGCGGCGACATGCATCGCGATTCTCTTCCCGGCGACGCCGACCTCGTCACGCTCGTCCGCGTCCTGCACGATCACGACGACGACGCGGTTCGCGGCCTGCTCGGCCGCATCCGCCGCGCCATGCCGGCAGGCGCGACGCTGCTCGTCGCTGAGCCGATGGCCGGCCTGCCCGGGACCGCGCGCATGGCCGACGCCTATTTCGGTTTCTACCTGCTCGCCATGGGCAGCGGCCGCGCCCGCACGCCCGCCGAACTCACGACCGTCCTCGCCGAAGCGGGCTTTTCCGACATCCGCCGCCTGCGCACGCGCCGGCCGCTCTTGACCGCGGCCATGGCGGCAAGCGTGGCCTAGTGCAAAAGTGTAAGTTCAAATTGACATCCCGAATTGTTGATCTAACTTGACAGTCTGGCGACAGGGGACCGCCGCGCCTGCGGCGAAACCCCGATCCGAGAGTGCTCCGATGCAAGCGCTGGCCGTCCTTGTCGAGAGACCCGAGCATCTGGTCCTGAGCCAGCTGGAACTGGTCGCGCCCGGCGATGACGATGTCGTCGTCGCCACCGAATGGAGCGGCATTTCGACCGGCACGGAGCGCCTGCTCTGGTCGGGCCGGATGCCATCCTTCCCAGGCATGGGCTATCCGCTGGTGCCGGGCTACGAATCGGTCGGCCGCGTCGCGCAGGCGGGAGCCCGTTCCGGCCATCATGTCGGCGAGCGCGTCTTCGTGCCGGGCTCGCGCGGCTTCAAGGAGGCGCGCGGCCTGTTCGGCGGCGCCTCCTCCCATCTCGTGGTGCCGGGCGCGAAAGCCGTCACGATTTCGGACGATCTCGGCCAGTCAGGCGTCCTGCTGGCGCTGGCTGCGACGGCGCGCCATGCGCTGGCGGATGGGGCGGCGCCGGAGCTGATCATCGGCCACGGCGTTCTCGGCCGGTTGCTCGCCCGCATCGCTGTGGCGCAGGGTGGCGCTCCGATCGTCTGGGAGCGCAATCCGCTGCGGGCGGCCGGCGCGCAGGGATACAAGGTCGTCTCCCCGGATGACGACGCCCGCAAGGACTACCGCGCGATCTATGACGTCAGCGGCGACGCCGCGCTGGTCGATACGCTGATCTCCCGGCTCGCGCCGGGCGGCGAACTGGTGCTGGCCGGCTTCTACGACCAGCCGATCTCGTTTGCTTTCCCGCCCGCCTTCATGCGCGAGGCGCGCCTCCGCATCGCCGCCGAATGGAAGCCGGACGATCTCGTCGCCGTGACCGCGCTGATCGCGGAAGGCCGTCTCTCGCTCGACGGCCTGATCACCCATCGCGAATGCGCGACCGCCGCCCCGGACGCCTATCGCACCGCTTTCAGCGATCCGCTCTGCCTGAAGATGATTTTGGACTGGAGAGCCTGCTCGTGAACATCCAGATCAGGAACCCCGTTCCCGCTCCGTCGGCCGCCGCAGCCATGACCGCGCGCCTGCGCGAGGAGGCGGCGCAGCCGCAAGACGAGATCGTCACCGCCGCGCCGACGAAAGAGACCCAGATCATCGCGATTTACGGCAAGGGCGGCATCGGCAAGTCGTTCACGCTCGCCAATCTCAGCTACATGATGGCCCAGCAGGGCAAGAAGGTGCTGCTGATCGGCTGCGATCCGAAATCCGACACCACCTCGCTGCTCTTCGGCGGAAAAGCCTGCCCGACCATCATCGAGACCTCGTCCCGCAAGAAGGCGGCGGGCGAGGAGGTCAGGATCGGCGATGTCTGCTTCAAGCGCGACGGCGTCTACGCGATGGAGCTCGGCGGCCCGGAGGTCGGGCGCGGCTGCGGCGGTCGCGGCATCATCCACGGCTTCGAGCTGCTGGAGAAGCTCGGCTTCCACGACTGGGGTTTCGACTTCGTCCTGCTCGATTTCCTCGGCGACGTGGTCTGCGGCGGCTTCGGCCTGCCGATCGCCCGCGACATGTGCCAAAAAGTCATCGTCGTCGGCTCCAACGACCTGCAGAGCCTCTACGTCGCCAACAATGTCTGCTCGGCGGTGGAGTATTTCCGCAAGCTCGGCGGCAATGTCGGGGTCGCCGGCATGGTCATCAACAAGGATGACGGCACCGGCGAGGCCAAGGCCTTCTGCGACAAGGTCGGCATCCCGGTGCTGGCGGCGATCCCCGCCAATGACGACATTCGCCGCAAGAGCGCCAACTACCAGATCGTCGGCCGGCCCGGCGATGTCTGGGCGCCGCTGTTCGAGGAACTCGGCCTCAACGTCGCGCAATCGCCGCCGATGCGGCCAACGCCGCTGACGCAGGACGGGCTGCTCGGCCTGTTCTCGAAGGAGACGACCGGTGCCGATTTCGTGCTTGTGCCGGCGACGATGGAGGACATGTGCGGCCCCTCAGCCGCCAAGAAAGCTTCCCTCGAAGTCGTCTACGACACGGTTTGAGGGCGGATATGACCATCCACCAGCCCCTGCCCGATACCGCCTCCGCCCCCGCGATCAACGCGGCGGCGACGCAGGGCGACGGGCTGGGCTGCCATTCCGGCAAGGACGCGCTACGCGCGGCCGCCACGGCCGCCGGCAACAGCGAGATGCTGGAGCGCTTCGCGCGGGACTATCCGGTCGGCCCCCATGACAAGCCCCAGAGCATGTGCCCGGCCTTCGGTTCGCTTCGCGTCGGCCTGCGGATGCGCCGCACCGCGACCGTGCTCTCCGGCTCCGCCTGCTGCGTCTACGGGCTGACCTTCACCTCGCATTTCTACGGCGCGCGCCGCTCGGTCGGCTATGTCCCGTTCAATTCGGAGACGCTGGTCACCGGAAAACTGTTCGAGGACATCCGCGAGGCTGTGTTCAAGCTCGCCGATCCGGCTCTCTACGACACCATCGTCATCACCAATCTCTGCGTGCCCTCGGCGTCGGGCGTGCCGTTGCGGCTTCTCCCCAAGGAGATCAACGGCGTCCGCATCATCGGCATCGACGTGCCGGGTTTTGGCGTGCCGACCCATGCCGAGGCCAAGGACGTGCTCGCCGGCGCCATGCTGGCCTATGCCCGCAAGGAAGCCGAGGCCGGGCCGGTCCAGGCCCCGCGCGCCGGCAAGACCGAGAAGCCCACCGTTACCCTTCTCGGCGAGATGTTCCCGGCCGATCCGGTCGGCATCGGCATGATGCTGGAGCCGCTCGGCCTCGCGGCCGGCCCGGTCGTGCCGACGCGCGAATGGCGCGAGCTTTATGCGGCGCTCGATTGCGCCGTGGTGGCAGCGATCCACCCGTTCTACACGGCCTCGATCCGCGAGTTCGAGGGCGCGGGCCGCAGCATCGTCGGCTCCGGCCCGGTCGGCGTCGTTGGCACGGCGGCCTGGCTCAAGGCGATCGGCGACGCCTGCGGCGTGCCGGCTCCGCTGGTCGAATCCGCCCAGAACAAGCTTCTGCCGGCGATCAGGGGCGCGCTCTCGGCGATGCCGATCAAGGGCCGGATCACATTGTCCGGCTATGAGGGTTCGGAGCTTCTGGTCGCCCGGCTCCTGGTCGAGAGCGGCGCCGATCTGCGCTATGTCGGCACCGCCTGCCCGCGCACCCCCTGGTCGGAGGCGGACCGCGACTGGCTCGCCGCGCATGGCGTCATGGTCAACTACCGCGCCACGCTGGAGCAGGATCTCGCGGCGATAGCCGAGTTCCAGCCCGATCTCGCCATCGGCACGACGCCGGTGGTGCAGAAGGCCAAGCAGCTCGGCATCCCCGCGCTCTATTTCACCAACCTTATCTCGGCCCGTCCGCTGTTTGGCCCGGCCGGCGCGGGCTCGCTGGCGCAGGTCGTCAACGCGGCCATCGGCAACAAGAGCCGCATGGACACGATGAAAGCCTTCTTCGCCGGGGTCGGCGAGGGCGATACGGCCGGCACCTGGCAGGACACCCCCAAACTCCATCCGGATTTCCGCGAAAAATTCGCCCGACGCGCCGCCAAGGCCAAGGCGATCGCCGAGGAGATTCCGTGATGCTGATCCAGGATCACGATCGCGCCGGCGGCTATTGGGGGGCGGTCTACGTCTTCTGCGCCATCAAGGGCCTGCAGGTCGTCATCGACGGCCCGGTCGGCTGCGAGAACCTGCCCGTCACCTCGGTGCTGCACTACACTGACGCCCTGCCGCCGCACGAACTGCCGATCGTGGTCACGGGCCTGGCCGAGGAAGAGCTCGGCCAGCACGGCACGGAAGGGGCGATGAAGCGCGCCAACGCCGTGCTCGATCCGCATCTGCCCAGCGTCGTGGTCACCGGCTCGATCGCCGAGATGATCGGCGGCGGCGTCACGCCGGAAGGCACCAATATCCAGCGCTTCCTGCCGCGCACCATCGACGAGGACCAGTGGCAATGCGCCGACCGGGCGCTGTTCTGGCTCTGGAGCGAATACGGCGCCAAGCGCGGCATCGTCCCGAAGGCCAAGCCCCGCAAGGAGGGCGCCAGGCCCAAGGTCAACATCATCGGCCCGGCCTATGGCATGTTCAACATGCCCTCCGATCTCGCCGAGGTGCGGCGGCTCGTCGAGGGTATCGGCGCGGAGGTCCACATGACCTTCCCGCTCGGCAGCCATCTCGCCGAGGTGCAGCGTCTGGCCGCCGCCGAGGTCAATGTCTGCCTCTATCGCGAATATGGCCGCCTGCTCTGCGAGGCGCTCGACCGGCCTTATCTGCAGGCCCCGATCGGCCTGCATTCGACCACGGCCTTCCTGCGCTCGCTCGGCGAACTTCTGGGCCTCGATCCCGAGCCCTTCATCGAGCGCGAGAAGCACACCACGATCAAGCCGCTCTGGGATCTGTGGCGCTCGGTTACGCAGGATTTCTTCGGCACGGCCTCCTTCGCCATCGTCGCCAACGAGACCTATGCCCGCGGCATCCGCCATTTCCTCGAGCACGAGATGGGCCTGCCCTGCACGCTCGCCGTCTCGCGCTGCGCCGGCAAGAAGTCCGACAACGATGCGGTGCGGGCGTCGCTGAAGGACAAGCCGCCGCTGGTGCTGTTCGGCTCGTTCAACGAGCGCATGTACATGGCGGAAGCCGGTGGGCGCGGCGTCTACATCCCCGCCTCCTTCCCCGGCGCGGTCATCCGGCGGCACACCGGCACGCCGTTCATGGGCTATGCCGGTGCGACCTACCTCGTCCAGGAGGTCTGCAACGCGCTGTTCGACGCGCTCTTCCACATCCTGCCGCTGGGCACGCAGATGGACGCCGTCGAGGCGACGCCGTCCCGGCTGCATCGCGAATTGCCCTGGTCGGACGAGGCCAGGGCGCTGCTCGATGCGATCCTGGAGAAGCAGCCGGTGCTGGTGCGCATCTCCGCCGCCAGGCGCATGCGCGACGCCGCCGAATCGCGCGCCCGCCATGATGGCGACGAGCGCGTCACGGCCGACCATCTCGACGCCGCCAGACTTCGCGAAGGAGCCTTCGCATGACCGGCTTCCACACGGGGAGACTTGACCCATGAGCATGCAGTTCACCGCCCGCGAGCCGTCTCGCCAGGCAAAATCCTGGGCTTCAGACCGGCGCATGTGCCGGCGTCTCGTCATCGCCTCGATGCCGGTCTTCCTGGTCGCGACCGCCCTGCGGCGGGTGTTGCGGCCGGCCCCGTCCGGCTCGCGCCTCTCGATTTATGCGGAGGCGCGCGCCAGCGCCAACGCCACCATTCCCTTCATGTTCATGGGCTGACGCCCGGACGCGAAGGATCACGCCTTCCGTCCGGTTCGCCGGGCGGAGGAACTGCCGGGGTGAGAGACCGGCGACCAGCCGCACGGGCTTCCGTGCGGTAACGGCCGCAAGGCCAAAGGAGAGGACTGATCATGACAGAGAGAGACTCACTGTCAGGGTTGACCGAAGCGGAAGCCAAGGAATTCCACGGCTTCTTCATCACGAGCTTCATCGCTTTCACGGTCATCGCCGTGGTGGCGCATTTCTTGGTCTGGTCATGGCGGCCCTGGCTGCCCGGACCATCCGGCTATGCGTCTCTCGATGAAGGCGTGAAGACGGCCCTGACCACAGCCGTTTCCCTGATCTCGTGACGAGGAGCGGACCATCATGTGGAAAATCTGGCTGTTGTTCGATCCGCGTCGCACGCTGATCGCGCTGTTCACCTTCCTGTTCGGGTTGGCGATCCTGATCCATTTCATCCTGCTCTCGACGAACAGGTTCAACTGGATCGAAGGACCGCGCAAGGCCGCCGCGGCGCTGCAGATCGAGGTTCCCGCCTCGGATGTGGTCGTCACGCGTATCGGCTGAACGGGTCGCAACGACACTGGCGGACGAGGGCTGCGTTTCCGCGCACCCCCGTCCGCCGATCAAGCTGAAACCGCAATAGCAGTCCGTTTCAGACGAGGCGGGGCCGCAGAGCCCGTCGCCAGCGGAGGGTTCCGATCATGGCCTTGCTCAACTTCGAACGTAAATACCGCGTCAGGGGCGGCACCCTGATCGGGGGCGATCTCTTCGATTTCTGGGTCGGCCCGTTCTATGTCGGCTTCTTCGGCGTCGCGACGATCTTCTTTTCCGTGCTGGGCACGGCGCTGATCCTCTATGGCGCGTCGCAGGGGCCGACCTGGAACCCGTGGCTGATCTCGATCGCGCCACCCGATGTCAGCCACGGCCTGCGGCTCGCGCCCCTGGCGGAGGGCGGGCTCTGGCAGATCATCACGATCTGCGCCACCGGCGCCTTCTGCTCCTGGGCGCTGCGCGAGGTCGAGATCTGCCGCAAGCTCGGCATGGGCTACCACGTGCCCGTCGCCTTCGGCTTCGCCATCCTGGCCTATGTCACGCTGGTGATCTTCCGGCCGATGCTGCTCGGCGCCTGGGGCTACGGTTTCCCCTATGGCATCTTCAGCCATCTCGAATGGGTCTCGAACGTCGGCTACCAGTACCTGCAGTTCCACTACAACCCGGCGCATATGATCGCGGTGAGCTTCTTCTTCGCCGTGACCTTCGCGCTGTCGCTGCATGGCGGCCTGATCCTCTCGGCGACGAATCCCAAGCGCGGCGAGCCGGTCAAGACGCCCGAGCACGAGAACACCTTCTTCCGCGACACGATCGGCTATTCGATCGGTACGCTCGGCATCCACCGGCTCGGGCTCTTCCTGGCGCTCAACGCCAGCTTCTGGAGCGCGGTCTGCATCATCATCAGCGGCCCCTACTGGAGCGAGGGCTGGGGCGAATGGTGGGACCTCTCGCGCCATTTCACCATCTGGCGCTGAACGGCCCGGCACATCCGACTGAAGGATCACGACGATGGCGACCTATCAGAACATCTTCACCAGGGTTCAGATCCACGGCGCGCCCGACATGGGCGTGCCGATCCCGGGCCGCGGCACCAGGCGCGGCACGGCGACGAGGACCAGCAATCTCTTCGGCCTGATCGGCGACGCGCAGATCGGCCCGATCTATCTCGGCTGGACCGGCGTGACCTCGATCATCTGCGGCATCATCGCGATCGAGATCATCGGCCTCAACATGCTGGCCTCGGTGAACTGGGATCCGGTCCGCTTCGTGCGCGAGATCTTCTGGCTCCAGCTCGCGGCGCCGCTGCCGCAGCACGGCCTGAAGATCCTGCCGCCGCTCCAGGAGGGCGGTTGGTGGCTGATCGCCGGCTTCTTCCTGACCACCTCGATCCTGCTCTGGTGGGTGCGCACCTATAACCGGGCCCGTGCGCTCGGCATGGGCACGCATGTCGCCTGGGCCTTCGCCTCGGCGATCTTCCTCTATCTCGTGCTCGGCTTCATCCGGCCGCTGCTGATGGGGACATGGAGCGAAGCGGTGCCCTTCGGCATCTTCCCACATCTCGACTGGACGCAGAATTTCTCGCTGCGCTACGGCAACCTGTTCTACAACCCGTTCCACGCGCTCTCGATCGCCTTCCTCTACGGTTCGGCGCTGCTGTTTGCGATGCATGGCGCGACGATCCTTGCGGTCTCGCGCTATGGCGGCGACCGCGAGATCGAACAGATCGTGGATCGCGGCACAGCCTCGGAGCGCGCCGCCCTGTTCTGGCGCTGGACCATGGGCTTCAACGCCACGATGGAGTCGATCCATCGCTGGGCCTGGTGGTTCGCGGTGCTCTGCACGCTGACCGGCGGCATCGGCATCCTGCTCACCGGCACGGCGGTCGACAACTGGTACGAATGGGCGATCAAGCACAAATTCGCCCCGGCCGATCCCAGCATGTGGGCCCCGATCGCGGTGCCGCCTGCGAGAATCTGACGACCACCCCATTGTCTGGGGCGTGAAGGGAGGCCGGCGACGGCCTCCCTTTCTTTTCGTCAGGCCGTGATCGCGTCGATCTCGGCCAGCTCCTCGGTCGTCAGCGCCCACTCGGCCGCCTTGACGTTGGCCGCGACCTGCTCCGGCCTGGTCGCACCCGCGATCACGCTGGAGACCACGGGCTGCGCCGCTAGCCAGGAGAAGGCGAGCTCGACCAGCGTCCTGCCGCGCGCGTCGGCAAAATCGCTGAGCCCTTCGATCCGACCCCAGTTCGCATCCGAAAAAATCTGCTCGGCGCGCTGCGGCAGACTGGTCAGCCGCGCGCCTGCCGGCATTTCGGCGTTGCGCCGGTATTTTCCGGTGAGCGCGCCGTTGGCGAGCGGGAAATAGGGCAGGAGCCCCATTCCGAAATGCCGCGCGGCCGGGATCAGCTCCTTCTCCGCGCCGCGCACCAGCAGGCTGTACTCGTCCTGGCAGGAGGCGAACCCGGTGACGCCGGCCTCGCGCGCCGTCCAGGCGGCGTCGGCCATCTGCCAGGGCGCGAAATTCGAGCAGCCGAGATAGCGCACCTTGCCCTGCCGGATCAGATCTTCCAGCGCCCGCGCCGTCTCCTCGATCGGCGTCAGCGGGTCGAAGCGGTGCATCTGGTAGAGATCGATCCAGTCGGTCCTGAGCCGGCGCAGGGAGGCCTCGACCGCGTTCATCAGGTAGCGCCGCGAGCCGCCCTTCATCGTGCCCTGCGCGTTCATGTCCATGCCGAACTTCGTCGCCAGCACGATGTCCTTGCGGCGCGGCCCGAGTACCTCGCCCAGCACGGTCTCGGAGCCGCCGCGCTCGCCATAGACGTCGGCGGTGTCGAACAGGGTGATGCCGTTCTCGATCGCGGCGTCGATCACCTTGCGGCTGGCTTCGAGGTCGATCCGCCCGCCGAAATTGTTGCAGCCGAGGCCGACGAGCGAAACGCGCAGGCCGGAACGGCCGAGATTACGGGTGAGCATGGCGGAATTTGACTTTCCTGGTTCGAAGGCGTCAGGCGAGTTCAAGATCGGTGTGCGAGAAATCGCGACCCTTGAACAGAATCGGAGCCGACGCTGTCTTGGCGCAGGCATAGGACATGCAGTCGGCCAAATTCAGTTGCGCGGGCGAGCCGCGCCCTTTCCCGTAGCGCTGAAACGCCGAAACGGCCGCATGCGCGATCGCATCGCTGATTACGACCATCTCGACGTCGGCGATCTCCAGAAAGGCGTCGAAATCGCCCTCGACATCGACAGGATCGCGCGCGAGGCGCGAGGAGAGGACCATGCAGGTCTCAAGACGGACCAGCGGCGAGGTGAACCGCTTGTTCGCCAGCTCCAGCTTGCGGGCAAACCCGTGAGCCTCAGGTTCCTTGCAGAGAATCGCGACGAAAACCGAGGTGTCCACAAACATCAGCGCGTCCACATCGCGTCGCGCTCGTCCTCGCTCACGCTCCGGCCGCCGGCGGCCGCCTTGGCCAATGCGCGATCGGCGAGAGCCTCGAGGCGCGTGGCTAAGGGAATCTGCGCCTGCAGTCGCTTGATGTCGGCCTCCAACGCGCCGACAACCGCGTCGGTGATCGACACGTTCCGCAGACTCGCCAGCCGTCTTGCCAGTTCGCGAGCTTGCGGATTGCGAATGTTGAGTGGCGCTCCCATGCGAGTCGCTCCTGCCTTTTCACAAACGTAAAGGCAGAAAGGCATTTTCGTCAATATCATTAGATGCAGCGATTCCCATTGTAGCGGCTTCCTTCGGAACCGTTCGTCGTCGGCGCGGTTGCTGAAGCATCGGCGCGCCCTCTGGCCGCCACGGCCAAGGCGCTCCCGTGCGCCGCTCACTCTTGGAAATCGCCATGACTGACATCACCTCGCACGCACCGGTCGTGCGTTCATCCTCTATGTCCGCCGTCTCCTGGGGCGCGATCCTTGCCGGGGCGGTCGGTAGCGCGGCGGTCTCGCTGATGCTGCTCGCGGCCGGCGCCGGGCTCGGCTTCACCTCGATCTCGCCCTGGTCGAATAGCGGGGTCACCGCGACCACTTTCGGCATTGCCGCCGTGCTCTGGCTTGCGCTTATCCAAGTGCTGTCGATGGGTTTCGGTGGTTACATCGCCGGCAGGCTGCGGACCAGGAGCGCCGGCCCGCACACGGCGGAGGTCGGCGTGCGCGACACCGCGCACGGATTCCTGGCCTGGGCGGTCGGCTCGATCGTCGGCGCGGTGCTGCTGGCCTCGACGGCGTCGGCGATCATCGGCGGCACGGCGCGGCTCGGCGCATCGGCCGCATCCGGGCTGGGTTCGGCTGTGACCAATGTCGCCGGTCAGGCTGCCGGCCAGGCGGCCGGGCGCGCCGATCTCGGCAGTCTCGACCCATCGGCCTATCTGACGGATACGCTGTTCCGCAGCGAGCGGCCCGCGCCCGCGTCCGGCGATGTCGCCCCGGCCCGCGCCGAAGTCGGCCGCATCGTCGCGACCAGCCTGCGGAACGGCGACATGACCGCCGCTGACCGGACCTATGTCGCCAGCGTCATCGCCGCCCAGACCGGCATCGCTCAGGCCGATGCCGAAAAGCGGATCAGCGATGCGATCCAGCAGGCTAAAGACACTGCCGCGAAAGCCGAGCAGACGGCGCGCGAAACCGCCGATACTGCCCGCAAGGCCGCCGCGCAGCTCGCTCTGGCGACTTTCATCGCGATGCTGATCGGCGCGCTATCGGCCAGCTTTGCCGCTACGCTCGGCGGCCGCGCCCGCGACCGCTCGGTCGCCTGAGCCCGAGCGCTGGACCAGTAGCGAAACCCCGGCGACGTCAGTCGGCGGGGTTTTCTATGGATGACGGACCATTGGAGCGCCCGGCCTTGTCCAGCCGATATGATCGAGGATGTCCGTCGCCAGATCAGTTGGCGAGCGTTCGTCCGTCCTGATCGTTAAGAACCCGTCCTGCCGTTGCGCAGACATCCTGCTGGCTTGCTGCAAACTGCGCTCGATCTGCGCATCCCGCCCGGCTCCGGTTTCGCGTCGGTCGAGCCTTTCGAGGAGCGTCGACCGGTTCGCCTGCAGGCGCACCACCAAGATCGTCGCGCCGGGTATGGCTGCCAGGATCCAGCGCCGGTCGAAGTCGAGATGCAGCATGACGCCGGACATGATCAGCCTCGTATGGCCGAGCGCGCGATAGCTCGCCCAGAGCGCGGCGAGATTGATCTGGCTCATGTCGCGCGCGCCCGGCGACAGCGCCTCGAGCTGTGCGGCGTCGGGCTTCGGGAAAACCCGGTCGAGTTCGTCGCTCTCGATGATCGCATGCGCGATCTGGGCCTCGGCCAGCAGGTTGCCGAGGGCCCAGCTCAAGGTCGATTTGCCGATGCCGGCCGGGCCTGTGATCAGCAGGATTTCGGCGTTGCCGGTCATCGCGGAGCGCGTGCGCTCAGGCCACTTCCTGCTTCATCTTCTGTGAGCGCTTGCGCTCGTTGGGATCGAGCACGCCCTTGCGCAGGCGGATCGACTTCGGCGTCACCTCGACGAGTTCGTCATCGTCGATCCAGGCGAGCGAGCGCTCCAGCGTCATCCGGATCGGCGGCGTCAGGCGCACCGCCTCGTCCTTCGAGGTGGTGCGGATATTGGTCAGCTTCTTGCCCTTGAGCACATTCACTTCAAGGTCGTTCTCTCGCGTATGCTCGCCGACGATCATGCCCTGATAGACCTTCCAGCCGGGCTCGATCATCATCGGGCCGCGATCCTCCAGGTTCCACAGCGCATAGGCCACGGCCTCGCCGGTCTCCATCGCGATCAGCACGCCGTTGCGGCGCCCGCCGATCTCGCCCTTGTAGGGCAGGTAGGCATGGAACAGCCGGTTCATGATCGCGGTGCCGCGCGTGTCGGTCAGGAGTTCTCCCTGATAGCCGATCAGCCCGCGCGTCGGCGCGTGGAAGACGAGCCGCAGCCGGTTGCCGCCGGACGGGCGCATCTCCAGCATGTCGGCCTTGCGTTCGGACATCTTCTGCACGACGACGCCGGAATGCTCCTCGTCAACGTCGATCACGACCTCCTCGACCGGCTCCAGCAGGCCGCCACCCTCGTCGCGCTTGAGCACGACGCGCGGACGCGAGACGCCGAGCTCGAAGCCCTCGCGGCGCATCGTCTCGATCAGGATCGCGAGCTGCAATTCGCCGCGTCCCGAGACGATGTATGAGTCCTTGTCGGACGCCTCCTCGATCTTCAGCGCGACATTGCCCTCGGCTTCCTTGAACAGGCGGTCGCGGATGACCCGGGTGGTGACCTTGTCGCCCTCGGTCCCGGCGAGCGGCGAATCATTGACCATGAAGGTCATCGAGACGGTCGGCGGGTCGATCGGCTGGGCCTTGATCGGGGTCTCCACAGCCGGGTCGCAGAAGGTGTCGGCGACGGAGCCCTTCACCAGCCCGGCGATCGAGACGATGTCGCCGGGGATCGCTTCCTCGATCGGCGTGCGCTCCAGGCCGCGGAAGGCGAGGATCTTGGTGATGCGCCCGGTCTCGACGGTGGAGCCGTCGCCCGAGAGCACCTTGATCGTCTGGTTCGGCTTGGCCGAGCCGGAGACGACGCGGCCGGTGATGATGCGGCCGAGATAGGGATTGGCTTCCAGAAGCGTTCCCAGCATGCGGAACGGACCCTCCTCGATGCGCGGCTCGGGCACATGAGAGAGGATGAGGTCGTACATCGGGGCGAGGCCCTGATCCTGCGGGCCTTCCGGGGAATGCGCCATCCAGCCCTGCTTGCCCGAGCCGTAGAGGATCGGGAAGTCGAGCTGCTCGTCATTGGCGTCGAGCGCCGCGAACAGGTCGAAGACCTCGTTGATCACCTCGGTGACGCGAGCGTCGGGCTTGTCGACCTTGTTGATCGCCACGATCGGACGCAAGCCGAGCTTCAGCGCCTTGGAGACCACGAACTTGGTCTGCGGCATTGGGCCTTCGGCGGCGTCGACCAGCACGATCGCCGAATCGACCATGTTGAGGATGCGCTCGACCTCGCCGCCGAAATCGGCGTGGCCCGGCGTGTCGACGATGTTGATGCGGGTGTCCTTCCAGACGACCGAGGTCGCCTTGGCCAGGATCGTGATGCCGCGCTCCTTCTCCAGGTCGTTGGAGTCCATCACGCGCTCGATGATGCGCTGGTTGTCGCGATAGGTGCCGGACTGCTGCAGCAGCTTGTCGACCAGCGTCGTCTTGCCGTGGTCGACGTGGGCGATGATGGCGATGTTGCGCATGGACATGCGGATAAGGGCCTTGTTCAAGGCCACAAGCCGGCGAGGATCGAAGCCCTGCCGGCGCAGCCCGTTCATGAGGAAACTGGAATTCGCTGCGCTGCACATAAACCCTGGAGGCCGTTTGGGCAACCTCGGAGCTGCGCGGACCCTATGTCTCCGCGAGCATCCGCTGCCGCTCCGCCACCGCGCGTCCGACCTGGTCCATCACCAGCCGGTAGGCCGCCAGCCCCGATCCATCGAGATCGCCCTTGGCGTAGTCGCCGAGCACGCGCGTCAGGATGTCGTCGGCGCGCTGCTCGAAGGCCGCGAGGTCGGCGTCGGCCTCGCAGGCGCGGATCGCCGGCAGCAGGGCGAGCAGGTCGTCTAGTCCCGCCATGGCGCGCCGCCGGCGCGCGGCGCTGGCCCGGCCGAGCACGGTCGCCCCGCCGGTGCCGAAGAGCGAGAGCCCCATGACGCCGAGATAGAACCAGTCGCCATAGCGCTCGAAGAAGGTCTGCTGCTCGCCGTCGATGAAGGCGGCCGCGCCCGAATGCACCGAAAGAGGGGCGTCCTTGTCGGTCGACGGCGTCTCCAGCCCCTGGATCGCCGGCAATTCGGCGGCGAGCGTGAGGCGCAGGCTGAGCAGGTCCTTGACCACCGCGCCGACCACGTTGTCGTCGAGGCTCTGCGCCGCCATCAGTCGCGACGTCACCGAGATCGTCGGCAGGTTCTCGGAGGGGCGCGGCGGATCGCCGCCGAGCGCGCCGCGCACGATCTCGCCGGTCTCGATCGAGCGGTAGCGCGCCTTGATCGCCTCCGCCTCGCGGATCGGGATCAGCACCGGGTTCTCGCCCCAGGCCGAGCGCAGCCGGTTCAGCGCATCATTGTTGGTCAGCGAGCCGACGGCGTTGATCGAGAAGAAGGCGTCGACGCGCTTTTCCCGGGCGGCGGGCACGATCTCGTCCTGGCCCAGCCCGACGATCTCGACCTCGCTGGCGGCGACCTCATACTGGGTCAGGACGCGTTCCAGCAACGTCGCATTGCCGGCAGGGTTGCGCACGAGCCCGATCCGTCGTCCGCGCAGATCGGCGATCCGGCCGATCGCCGATTCCCTGGTGGTGATGATGAAGGGGAAGGTTCGCCTGATGATCAGCGCGGTGTCGCCCTGCGCCGGCAGCGCGATGTCGGGGCGCACGATCGCGAGCTCGGCCTGGCCGTCGTCGAGGCGCTTGGCGCTTTCCTGCGACCCCTCCGTCAGCACGAGCCGGAGCCGGATGGAGGATTTTTCGCGGTTCAGCCCCTGCACGAAGCCGGCCGCCATGCGCGCATCGTCGGAGCCGAGGGGGCCGACGGCGAGGCGCAAGGTCTTTGGCTGGTTGGCGAAGTAGAACACCGTCGCCGTGATCCCGGCCACGGCCAGCAGACCCGCCAGGACCGTGAACCCCCGCCTGCCCATCACCGTGACGATTCCCAGCCAGTCATCGCCGGCAGCATGACGCCGCCGGCGATCATGTCGCAAGTGCGGCGTCGCACAAGATCATGTTAATGCGATGCGATGAAGCGATCGGACATGGATATGCAGATCAAGATTTGCGGTCTCTCGACGCCGGAGACGCTGGAAGCGGCGCTCGCGGCCGGCGCCGACATGATCGGGCTCAACTTCCACCCCAGTAGCCCGCGCCATGTCGAGGTCGCCCGCGCGGCCGGACTGGCCGGGCTGGCGCGGGGGCGCACGCAGATCGTTGCGCTGATCGTCGACTGGGACGCCAGCCGTGCGGTCGGGCTCGTCGAGGCGGTGAGGCCGGACTGGCTGCAGATGCATGGAAGCGAAACGCCCGATCAGGTGCGCGCGATCAAGGCGGCGACCGGCCTGCCGGTGATGAAGGCGCTCGGCATCGCCGGGCCCGGCGACCTCGCCGCCGTCGCGGCTTACCGCGAGGCCGCCGACCTCATCCTGCTCGACGCCAAGCCGCCGAAGGACGCCGCCTATCCCGGCGGCCATGGCAGGCCTTTCGACTGGACGCTGCTGGAGAAACTCGACCCGGGTTTGATCTTCATGCTATCGGGCGGCCTCGATCCGGCGAATGTCGGCGAGGCTATCCGCGTCGCCCGGCCCGGCGGCGTCGACGTTTCCTCCGGCGTTGAAAGCGCCCCGGGGATCAAGGACCCGGACCGGATCGAGACTTTCGTCGCGGCGGCGCGGGCTGCCGCGCAGGACATGGACAAGAAGGCAGGCCCGGCATGAACGCGCCCCAGAACCCGAACACCTATCGCTCCGGCCCCGACGAGAACGGCCGCTTCGGGCTGTTCGGCGGCCGTTTCGTCGCCGAGACGCTGATGCCGCTCGTGCTCTCGCTGGAGCAGGCCTATGAGGCCGCCAAAGTCGATCCCGGCTTCCAGAAGGACATGGCCTCTTATCTGAAGCATTATGTCGGGCGGCCGTCGCCGCTCTATTTCGCCGAGCGCATGACCGAGCATCTCGGCGGCGCAAAAATCTACTTCAAGCGCGACGAACTCAACCACACCGGCGCGCACAAGGTGAACAATGTGCTCGGCCAGATCCTGCTGGCGCGCCGCATGGGCAAGCAGCGCATCATCGCCGAGACCGGCGCCGGCCAGCACGGCGTCGCCACCGCGACGCTTTGCGCGCGCTTCGGGCTCGAATGCATCGTCTATATGGGCGCGGTCGACGTCGAGCGGCAGAAACCCAACGTCTTCCGGATGAAGATGCTGGGTGCAGAAGTCGTGCCCGTGCAGTCCGGCACCAAGACCCTCAAGGACGCGATGAACGAGGCCCTGCGCGACTGGGTCACCAATGTCGCCACGACCTTCTACTGCATCGGCACCGCGGCGGGCCCCCATCCCTATCCGGCGATGGTGCGCGATTTCCAGTCGGTGATCGGCAACGAGACGCGCGAGCAGATGCAGGAAGCCGAAGGCCGCCTGCCCGATTCGCTGATCGCCGCGATCGGCGGCGGTTCCAACGCGATCGGCCTGTTCCACCCCTTCCTCGACGATCCGGACGTGAAGATGTTCGGTGTCGAGGCCGCCGGCCACGGCCTCTCGTCCGGGTTGCACGCGGCTTCGCTGACCGGCGGCACGCCGGGCGTCCTGCACGGCAACCGGACCTATCTGCTGATGGACGGCGACGGCCAGATCAAGGACGCGCATTCGATCTCGGCCGGGCTCGACTATCCCGGCATCGGGCCCGAGCACGCCTGGCTGCACGATTCCGGCCGCGTCTCATACATTTCGGCGACCGATGACGAGGCGCTGGAGGCTTTCCAGCTCTGCTCCAAGCTCGAGGGCATCATCCCGGCGCTGGAGCCGGCCCATGCGCTGGCCAAGGTCATGCAGCTCGCACCGCAACTGCCGAAGGATCATCTGATGGTGATGAACCTCTGCGGCCGCGGCGACAAGGACATACCCCAGGTGGCTGAGATCCTGGGCGGGATGTGAGACTTGCCTAGATCGGCTCGATTCTGATGTAGGGTTTGCCATAGCGCGTCACCAGAAAGCGCTGTCCTTGTTCAGCGGCTTGGAGCAATCGTCGGGAGTGCCGTGCTGCGTTCGTTGCTGTTATGATCCTCATGGCGCCAACCTTTGCGCGAATTCTGGTCTGCCTTGCCGTTGTTGACAAGGTGGACGGACCACCAGAGAGTCTGGGACTGGACGCGATGCCATGACCCTCCGCATCGTCAGCCTCGGCTCGGCCCGCCATCCGCAGGAAGGCACGCGCATCGGCACGGTGCGCCGGCCGCCGCGCGGCGTGCGCAAGGAGCGCTTCGCGGCCGACGACTGGTTCGACGTCTGGTATCCCGAGCTCGCGCCGAGCGCCGATCTGGTCGCGACCGCGCAGGCGGCGCAGACGGACGAGGAATGGGCCGGCTTCGTGCGCGCCTTCAGGGCGCAGATGGCGCACCCGCCCGCGAGCCGCACGCTCGATCTGCTCGCGGCGCTCTCTCACAACGCCGATCTCTCGGTCGGCTGCTATTGCGAGGAGGAGGCGCGCTGTCATCGCTCGGTGCTGCGCGAATTGCTGGTGGCGCGCGGCGCGTCGATCAGCTGACGGTTCGGGTCGGCGCGCCCTCTCGCCAAGCCTGCCGCCGTCGTGCTAACCGCTCTGCCATGCCACAGACCGACCAGACCCGCATTCCCGCCCGCTTCGCCGCCTGCGCTGCTGAGGGTCGCGCTGCTCTCGTGACCTTCGTCACCGCCGGCGATCCGGATTTCGACACCGGGACCGCCATCCTGCACGCGCTGCCGGGGGCGGGGGCCGACATCATCGAACTCGGCGTGCCTTTCACCGATCCGATGGCCGACGGCGTGCCGGTCCAGCTCGCCGGCCAGCGCGCGCTCAAAAGCGGCCAGACGCTGAAGAAGACGCTGGCCATGGTCGAGGCCTTTCGCAAGGCCGGCCATGACACGCCGATCGTGCTGATGGGCTATTACAACCCGATCTATGTCTACGGCGTCGAGCGCTTCCTGCAGGACGCGAAGACTGCAGGCGTCGACGGTCTGATCGTTGTCGATCTGCCGCCGGAGGAGGACGCCGAATTGTGCCTGCCGGCGCTGGCGGCGGGCGTCAACTTCATTCGCCTGGCGACGCCGACGACCGACGACAGGCGGCTGCCGAAAGTGCTGCAGAACACCTCTGGCTTCGTCTATTACGTCTCGGTCACCGGCGTTACCGGCGGCGCCGTCGGCAATTACGACGCGGTCGGGGAGGCCGTGACGCGGATCAAGCGCCATACCGATTTGCCGGTCGCGGTCGGTTTCGGCGTCAAGACGGCTGCCGACGCCACGGCGATCGCCGCGAGCGCCGACGGGGTGGTGGTCGGCTCGGCGCTGGTCGAGCGCGTCCGGCTGTCGCTCGATGCGGACGGCAAAGCCACGGAAAAGACCGTATCGGCTGTCACCTCCCTGATAGCCGAGTTGGCCGCCGCCATCCGGACGGTCGCCAAGGCCGCGGCCTGATCGCTGCCCGAGCCCAGAATGTCAGGGATGATCCGATGAACTGGATTTCCGAAGTCGTCCGGCCGCGCATCAAGACGCTGTTCAAGCGCGAGAGCCCGGAGAATCTCTGGATCAAATGCCCCGATTCCGGGCAGATGGTCTTTCACAAGGACGTCGAGGCCAACGGCTTCGTCATCCCCGGTTCGGACCACCATCTGCGCGTCACCGCGCCAGATCGCCTGCGCATGACCTTCGACGAGGGCAAATGGCTGGACGTGGCGCTGCCCGAGGCCCCAGCCGATCCGCTGAAGTTCCGCGACGAGAAGCGCTATCTCGACCGGCTCAAGGACGCCCGCGCCAAGACCGGCTCAGCCGACGCCTTCAAGATCGGCTATGGCCGGGTCAAGGGCTTGCCGATGACGGTCGCTGTCCAGGATTTCCATTTCATCGGCGGCACGATCGGCACGGCGGCGGGCGAGGCCTTCATCAAGGGCGCCGAGACCGCGCTGGAGAAGAACACGCCCTATGTCGTCTTCGCCGCCTCGGGCGGGATGCGCATGCAGGAGGGTATCCTCTCGCTGATGCAGATGCCGCGCACGACCATCGCGGTCAGGCGGCTGCGGGCGGCGCGGCTGCCCTACTTCGTGGTGCTGACCGACCCGACCACCGGGGGCGTCACCGCTTCTTACGCCATGCTGGGGGACGTCCACATCGCCGAGCCCGGTGCGCTGATCGGCTTCGCCGGCCCGCGCGTGATCGAGCAGACGGTGCGCGAAAAGCTGCCCGATGGCTTCCAGCGCGCCGAGTATCTCAAGGATCACGGCATGGTCGACATGGTCGTCCATCGCCATGAGCTGCCCGCGACGCTGGCGCGGCTCGGCCGGCTGCTGACGAAGCAACCGGCGCCTGCCGCAGCGCTGCCCGAGATCGCGCCCGAGCCGCAGACTGCGGTCGCGGAAGCCGTCTGACGACGCGGCCGGACGGGAGCCTTTGCGCCGATGGGCTCGTCCGACACGCTGCTTGCGCGCTTTCTCGCGCTGCATCCGAAGCTCATCGACCTGTCGCTCGGCCGCAGTCTCAGGCTGCTGGAGCGGCTGGGCGATCCGCATAAGCGCCTGCCGCCGGTGATTCATGTCGCCGGCACCAACGGCAAGGGCTCGACCATCGCCTTCATGCGGGCGATCCTGGAAGCGGCGTCGTTGAGCGTCCATGTCTATACCTCGCCGCATCTGGTGCGCTTCCATGAGCGCATCCGGCTGGGAGCTCCCGGCGGCGGCCGCTTCGTCGACGAGGCCGTGCTGGTCGAGGCGCTGCAGGAATGCGAGCGCGCCAATGCCGGCGAACCGATCACCTTTTATGAAATCACGACCGCAGCCGCGTTCCTGCTCTTCCTGAACCATCCCGCCGATGTCGTGCTGCTGGAGACCGGGCTCGGCGGCCGGCTCGACACCACGAACGTCATCGCCCATCCGGCCTGCACGGTGGTCACGCCGGTCTCGCTCGACCATGCCGAGTATCTCGGCGATACAGTTACCAAGATCGCGGCCGAAAAGGCCGGCATCTTCAAGCGCGGTGCGCCGGCGGTGATCGCGCCGCAGGAGCCCGAGCCGACCGCCGTTCTGGAAGCGACCGCCGAGCGCGTCGGCGCCTCGAAAATCCTGATCGGCGCGCAGGATTTCAACGTCCATGAGGATGGCGGCCGGCTGGTCTATGAGGACGGCGATGGCCTCCTCGATCTCCCGCTGCCGCGGCTCGCCGGGCGTCACCAGCACGTCAACGCCGGCACGGCGATCGCCGCCTTGCGCGCCGCTGGCTATGGCGGCCTGCCGGCGCGGGCGTTCGAACAGGGCATGCTCGGCGCCGACTGGCCGGCCCGCCTCCAGCGCCTTTCGCGCGGAAAGCTCGTCGAACTGCTGCCGCCGCGCGCCGAACTCTGGCTCGACGGCGGCCACAACCCTGATGGCGGGCGCGTGCTGGCGCAGGCGATGGCCGATCTTGCCGACCGTAACCCCGCGCCGCTGGTGATGATCGCCGGCCTGCTCTCGACCAAGGACGCCCTCTCCACGCTCGGGCATTTCAAGGGCCTCGCGCAGGGGCTGATCGCGGTGCCGATCCAGAACACGCTCGTCGCCCGCCCTGCCGAGGAGGTCGCAGGCCTGGCGCGCGAGGTCGGGCTCAATGCGGAGGTCGCGGGCTCGGTCGAGCAGGCCTTGCGCGAGATCGCCGGCCGGGCCTGGGCCGTCCCGCCCCGCATCCTGATCTGCGGCTCGCTTTATCTGGCGGGCGAGGTGCTGTCGGCGAACGGGACGCTGCCGGTGTGAGGCTTTCCGCCGCTAGGCCGGATAGAGCCAGGGATTGAACACCGGCACACCGCACGCCTCGAAGTCGGCGACATTGCGGGTTGCGACGCTGAGGCCGTGGACGGCGGCGGTGGCCGCTATCATGCTGTCGCGCTCGGGCCGGGGATCGGGCACATGCATGGGCGCGCAGCGGATAGCGACCTCGGCATCGACCGGCAAGATGCGCCCCTTGAAAGCCGTCAACACGTAATCCTGTATCCAACTTCGCAGCATCGTTCCTTTGCGCACATCGCGGCGCAAGGCGCGCAATGCACCGCGCTCGAGTTCGAAGATGGTGATGGCCGACAGGAACCAGCCATCTCCGTCCAGCCTGCGCGACCACGCAAGCACGGCGGGGTCGGCAATGCGCGGATTTCGCAGTTCCGAAACGACGTTGGTATCGAGAAGATACATCAATCAAAACTCAAAGGGCTCCGAAAGCGATCCCTTGATGGTCTCGAACTCGAATTCGAAATCTGCCTCGGACCTCGGGTCCGCCAGCGCTTCCGCCAGACTCTTCCCCTTGAATGCGAGTTTCCGGTAGTCGTCGATTGAAAGCAGGACGTGCGAGGTCTGACCCCGGTCCGTGATGAAGACCGGACCTTCCTTCGCGGCGCGCTTGGCCTTGCCAGTGTCTTGGTTGAACTCCCGGCTGGAGAGCGTGGTTTGCATGATATGCCTCCCGCTGCCCTGATCGCGGCTCTATCCATGTAGCAACGTTTATATATAAAAGCTGCGCCGCCGTCGAGATCATGCGGACCGATTTGAAAGCGGAGACGATCGTGAAGTCACAGCCGTTCGGAGCCGGTGGACCGGCCGTTTCGTCCATCGGCCAGGGCACCTGGAACATCGAGCTCTCCGACCGCCGGCAGGCCGTCGCCTCCCTGCGGCGCGGGCTCGATCTCGGCCTGAGCCACATCGACACCGCCGAGATGTACGGATCGGGACGTTCCGAGGAGATCATCGCCGAGGCGATCGCGGGCCGCCGCGACGAGGTCTTCCTGGTCTCGAAGGTGTTGCCGCATAACGCTTCGAAGGCCGGCGTCAGGGCCGCCTGCGAAGCCTCGCTCAAGCGTCTCAAGACGGACCGGCTCGACTGTTACCTGCTGCACTGGCGCGGCTCTCATCCGCTGGCCGAGACTTTTGCGGCGTTCGAGGCGTTGAAGAAGGCCGGCAAGATCGCCTCCTGGGGCGTCAGCAATTTCGACGTCGACGATCTCGACGAGGCGCTGGCCGTTGCGGGCAAAGGCGCGATCGCCTGCAACCAGGTGCTCTATCATCTGCGCGAACGCGCCATCGAGCACGCCGTGATCCCGTGGTGCGAGCGCCACGGCGTCGCGGTCACCGCCTACAGCCCGTTCGGGCAGGACGATTTTCCCGACGCCCAAAGCGCCGGCGGCAAGGTGCTGGCCGGGATCGCGGCGGCGCACGGCGCGAGCCCGCGCCAGGTCGCGCTCGCCTTCCTGACCCGCCATCCCTCGGTCTTCGCGATTCCCAAGGCGTCGACGCCAGCCCATGTCGCGGACAATGCGGGCGCGCTGGCGCTGCAGTTGGGCGAGGCCGAGATCGCCGCCATCGAGGCGGCGTGTCCGCGCGGAGAAAAACCGCGCTCGTTGCCGATGCTCTGACGTATCAGTAGCCCGCCGCGCGCCGCAGCAGGTCGAGCCCGACCAGCGTCAGCGCGGCCTTGATCGTCACCAGGAACCAGCGCTCCGGCAGGCTCTCCAGCAGCCTTGTGCCGGCGAGTGTGCCGGCGAAGCCCGACGCGATCATCGCCGCGATCAGCGGCAGCCAGTCGCGGAACGAGAAGCCGAGCGCGCCGAAGGCGAACACTTTCAGCAGATGCTGGATCGTGGTGCAGGCCGCATGCGTCGCGATGAGCTGGCGCTTTTCGAGGCCGAGCGGCAGCAGCAGCGCCTGCACGAAGGGTCCGGTCGCGCCGACGAACATGGTGACGAAGGTCGAGATGCCGCCGCCGACCACGAGTCCGGTCGAGGCCAGACCCGGAATGCGCGGTTTCGGCAGCCAGGTCATCGCCAGCAGGAACAGTCCGAGCAGGAGCATCAGCAGGCGTTCGGGCAGGGCGACGACGAACCAGACGCCGAGCGCGACGCCGACCAGCGAGCCGGCGGTGAAACGCGCCACCAGCGGCCACAGCGCATGGGCTCGTTGCACGATGGTGCGCCCGATATTCGAGCCGACCTGGACGAGCCCGTGCACGGCGATGACGACGCCGGGCGGCGCGGTGCCCGCGAGCGCGCCCAGCATGGCGACGCCGCCGCCGATGCCGAAGGCCGCCGTCAGCGCCGAGGTCAGGAAGCTGACGGCGATCAGCAGCAGCGCGACGCTCGCGCCGATGCCGTCGGGGAGAAGCGTGTCGGGCATGGCGACCTTCGAGGGGGCGTTCTGGAGCAGGCGGCGAGGCCGGGGAAGCGGCGAGGTCCTGCTACACCGGCTTCGCTGCTGCGGCAAAAGCCGCGCGCGTCGTTCCCGGCGCGATCGTCGGAAACCACATTTCGTCTCCGCGCTTTACAAGACCCGGCTAACGGGCGTTTGCTGGGAACACAGGCGGCGGCGCATGGCGCTCGACAACGCCATCGGGTTTCAACGGTTGCGTGCTTTCGGAGTGGTGTGATGCGTCGCGTTCTCGGCATCCTGGCCGTGTTGCTGCTCTCCCTCGCCGGCCTCGTTCCGGCGCAGGCCGGCGTCTCCGTCCGCGTCGACATCGCCGCCCAACGCATGCAGGTGAAGACGACCGACGGCGAGGTCTACAACTGGGCGATCTCGTCCGGCCGCAAGGGCTTTCGCTCGCCGAATGGCGTCTACCGGCCGACCCGGCTGGAAAAGAACTGGTACTCCCGCAAATATGGCGGCGCGATGCCCCATGCGGTGTTCTTCCGCGGCGGCTACGCCATCCATGGCACGACGGCGGTCGGTGCGCTCGGGCGGCCGGCTTCGCATGGCTGCATCCGCCTGCACCCGGCCAACGCCGCGAAACTCTTCGCTCTGGTGAAGAAACATGGCGCGGGCCAGACCCGCATCGCGCTCAACGGCGCGGCCGATGACGGCCTGTCGCGCTTCGCGAAAGCCTCGGGCGGCGTCAAGACCAAGCTCGCCAGGGCGAAGGCCAAGACCCAGGAGCGGGCCGCGCTCGCCCAGCAGCGCAAGGCTCCGACATGGGGCGAGGCGCGCGAGCAGATCCTGCTGCGGCCCAGCTTGCCGGCGAGCGCCTATGGCTACCAGCCCTACGAGTTGCGGCGCTATTACGAGCCCGGGCCGCGCTGGCGCTAGCATCCTCTCCGGGCGCGCCACCCCTGCGATTGGCGCACCGGGTCCTCGGTTCCGTGATATGCTGACCTGCTTCAGCGCGCCGCGGCAAGTCCTGGCACGGGTCGCGGCCGCATCTCAGCCGGGGAGATGCGCCATGCCGATCTTCATGCATTTCGAGGGCCTCGACCGGCGCGCCATCGTGAATGGCGGGGTCACGGTCGCGGGCTATCAGGGCTGGGTCGAGGTCGATTCGATCATCACCGAGCCGCAACAGGCGGCCGCGGGCAGTCAACATCCCATCTTCACCTTCAAGAAGCACGTCGACAAGAGCACGCCCGCAGGGGACGGGCCCGGACTGACCAGCGGCCAGCAACAGGCGGCCGGCAAAGCCAAATATCCCGTCTTCACCTTCAAGAAGGAGATCGACACGGCCACACCTCAGCTCGCCGCGCTGGCGCTGACGAGCGCACCGCTCGTCGTCACCCTCGCCAAGCTCGGCGCCCGCGCCGGGCCGCCGGTGGAGGCGGTGCTGCACGATGCGGTGCTCGCCAGGCTCGGTGCGTCAGTACTCACGACGCGCGGCAGGCCGCTGCCGGCCGAGACCTTCCAGATCGTCTGCGCCTCGGTCGCGCATCGGCACACCGGAGCGCCGCAGGATATCGGCCTGCTGGCGCAGCGGCTCGGTGCGATCACGGGTTAGGATTTGACGGCGGCAGCGCGCCGGGCGTGATCCTGAGCCAGCCCTCGAGCGTCTCGCCGGGCGCGAGCCGCGTCAGCGGTGCGGCAGCTCGCGCCGCCGCCTCGCTCGGTGAGCCGATCGCGTGGCTCTGCGGCTCGACGCAGAGGAAATCCGCGCCGGCCGGAGCCCAGACCACCGGACAGCGCAGGCTCTCGCTGGCGCTGAGCGTGATCGCGAGCCCGGTCGAGGGCGTCTCGATTCGCGCGACGCCGTCCCAGCCCAGAAAACTCCAGGCGGTCTCGGCTCCGTTCGCGAAAACCGGCATGTCGGCATAGGGCCCGCCATCGGCGAGCCGCTGCGAGCCCGTGGCGCGAAAGGCGTCGCCGAATATCAGCGCCCCGCGCGCGGCCATACCGAGCCGGGTATCGGGCGCGCAGGCGAACCAGGGATGATGGCCGATGCCGTAGGACAGCGCCTCGTCGGCCTCGTTGGTGATGGCGATCGCGGTGGTTAGACCGGCCTCGTCGAGGCGGATGTCCTGGCGCGCGCGGTAGCGATAGGGGTCCGGCCCGTGCCTCCGGCGATGTTCCAGCACGGTATGGCCGGAGCTCTGCGAAAGGACATCCCAGGCCGACTGCCAGCCGAAGCCGTGGATGTTGCCGCCGCCATACGCGTTGTTGTCCGGCACGAAGAAGCGGCGCGCGCCATCGTCCACCAGGCCGCCGAAGGCGCGATTGGCGAAGGGCAGCATCGCCCAGCTTCCGAACATGTTCGGCGCGGCTGTGGAGGGCACAGCGCCACGCGGCGCGTGCAGCAGCCCGTGCAGGCGGCCATCGGGCGCGCGCCATTCAAGCGCCGCGACGATGCCGCCGGCCTCCGGGACGATGCGGGCGCGGAGCGGCCCCGTTACAAGTTCGATCATGTCTTCGATCTCCTGCATATCAGGCGATGAGCGGGCGCAGCATCGTCTGCATGTCGCGCATGCGCGGCAGAAAGCGTTCGGCCATCTCGGCGGCTGACATGCGTTGCGCCTGGCCCGAAATATTGAAGGCCGCGACCACCGCGCCGCCTGCGTTCAGCAGCGGCATGGCGAGCGAGACCAGCCCGAGTTCGAGCTCCTGGTCGACGACGCAGTAGCCCTGCTCGCGCACCTGCGCCAGCAGCGGCGTCAGCCGCGCCGGGTCGATGATCGTGTGCGGCGTGAGCTGTTGCGGCCTGCCGGCGAGGATCAGGACCCGCGCCTCGTCGGGCGTGCGCGCCGCCAGCAGAACGCGCCCCATCGAAGAGCAGAACGCCGGCAGCCGCGAGCCGACGGACAGGCCCACCGACATGATCCGCCTTTGCGCCGAGCGGGCGACGTAGACGATCTCGTGGCCGTCGAGCAGCGCGGCCGAGGAGGATTCATGCGTCTCCTCCGACAGGCGCTCGAGGAAGGGCTGAACCAGTTGCGGCAGCGTCGTCGAGGCCAGCCAGGCATAGCCGAGCCGGAGCACGCGCGGCGTCAGCCGGAAGAACTTTCCGTCGAATTCGGCATAGCCGGTCCGTGTCAGCGTCAGCAGGCAGCGCCGGGCGGCGGCGCGCGAAAGGTCGGTGGCGCGCGCGACATCGGCGATGGTCAGCCGGTCATGGGCGGCGTCGAAGCATTCGATCACCGCCAGCCCCTTTTCGAGGGCGGCCATATGGTCGCGGTCTGGCGCCGGGGCTGTCATGCTTGACCCGCAAGCTCTGGAAGCTTAAAGTGCGAAAATCACAACAATGTGCGATTAACGCACATACCGAGGAGATGTCAAGGTGGCGGAATTCGTCTCCCTCGCCGAGGGGATCGAGGCTGTTCTGAGCGATGGCTGCTCCGTCGCGATGGAGGGTTTCACCCATCTCATTCCCCATGCGGCGGGCCATGAGGCGATCAGGCAGGGCAAGAAGCGCCTGACCCTGATCCGGATGACGCCGGATCTGGTCTACGACCAGATGATCGGCATGGGCTGCGCCGAGAAGCTCGTCTTCTCCTGGGGCGGCAATCCCGGCGTCGGCTCGCTGCACCGTTTCCGCGACGCGGTCGAGAATGGCTGGCCTCACAAGCTAGAGATCGAGGAGCACAGCCACGCCGCCATGGCCAATGCCTATGAGGCCGGCGCGGCGAACCTGCCCTTCGCGGTCTTCCGCGGCTACAAGGGTGTTGATCTGCAAAAGGTAAATCCGAGGATCAGCTCGGTGACCTGCCCCTATACCGGCGAGGTGCTGGCGACGGTCCCCGCGATCCGCCCGGATGCGGCGATCATCCACGCGCTCAAGGCCGATCGCGAGGGCAACGTCATGCTGGAAGGCATCATCGGCGTGCAGAAGGAGGCGGTGCTGGCGGCGAAACGCTCGCTCGTCACGGTCGAGGAGATCGTCGACGATTTTGGCCCGCGCAACGCCAATGCGGTGATCCTGCCGGCCTGGACCGTGACGGCCATCGCCCATGTTCCGGGCGGCGCCTATCCGTCTTATGCCCAGGGCTACACGAAGCGCGCCAACGACTTTTACATCGCCTGGGACGCGATCTCGCGCGAGCGCGAGACCTTTCTGGCCTGGATGAAGGCCAATGTGCTGGAGCAGGGGCCGGAGGCGTTCGCGGTTCATGCGGGCGCGAAGGCGAGGGCGGCGTGATGGGCGTGGCCGCGACGACGCCGCGCTTCCCTTCTCCCCTCGCGGGAGAAGGTGGCTCGGCGCAGCCGAGACGGATGAGGGCGCGCGCGACCTTTCCAGAAATTGCAGTCATCGGCGCAAGCCAATGCCGAAGCGCACGGCGCCCCCTCACCCCAACCCTCTCCCGCGAGGGGAGAGGGGGTCCGTCGCGCCCCGGAGTCCCCTCATGATCGCGACCCCGACCGAGATGATGACCATCGCCGCCGCGCGGCTGCTGACGAATACGGATGTCTGCTTCGTCGGCATCGGCGCGCCCTCGGCCGCCTGCAACCTCGCCCGGCTGACGCATGCGCCAAAAATCACGCTGATCTATGAATCCGGAACGCTCTCGACACGGCCCTCCGTGCTGCCGCTGTCGATCGGCGACGGCGAGCTCTGCGACACGGCGCTGACCACCGTTTCGGTGCCGGAGATGTTCCGCTACTGGCTGCAGGGCGGGCGTATCACCATCGGCTTTCTGGGCGGCGCGCAGATCGACCGCTTCGCCAATCTCAACACCACCGTCGTCGGTCCGTATGACGCGCCCAAGGTCAGGCTGCCCGGCGGCGGCGGCGCGCCCGAGATCGCGATCCATTGCGGCCAGATCTTCATCACCATGGCGATGGGTTCGCGCGCCTTCGTCGAGAAACTGCCCTTCATCACCTCCTTCGGCCATGGCGCGGGCAAGGGCGACCGCGAGGCGCTCGGCCTAAAGACAAGGGGGCCGACCAAGGTCATCACCGATCTCTGCGTGCTGGAGCCCGATCCCGAAACGGCCGAACTGACGGTCACGGCGCTGCATCCCGGCGTCACGCGCGAGCAGGTCGAGGCCGGCTGCGGCTGGCCCTTGCGCTTCGCGGCCAGCGTGGTCGAGACTCCCGCCGCGACCGAACCGGAACTGAGCGTGTTGCGCGATCTGCACGCGCGCACCAGACGAGCCCACGGGGTGGCGGCATGAGCCTGATCTATCCGCGCGCGAGCCTTGGCGTTCACCCGGCCAACCTCTCGCCCGACTACAAGTCGACGCTGAAGCGCGCGCCGGCGCAGCCGCTCGTCGTCCTGCCGCACACGCTCTCGGAGACCACCGGCCCGGTCTTTGGCCATGGGTCGATCGCGGAGACGGACGCCGATCTCACCCGTCAGCATCGGGGTGAGCCGCTCGGCGAGCGCATCATCGTCGCCGGCCGCGTGCTCGACGAGGACGGCCGCCCCGTGCCGCACACGCTGGTCGAAATCTGGCAGGCCAATGCGGCCGGCCGCTATGTCCATGTCCGCGACCAGCACCCGGCTCCGCTCGACCCGAACTTCACCGGCGCCGGCCGCGCCGTCACCGACGCGGACGGGCGCTACCGCTTCGTCACGGTCAAGCCCGGCGCCTATCCCTGGGGCAACCACCACAACGCCTGGCGGCCGGCCCATATCCACTTCTCGCTGTTCGGGCCGAGTTTTCTCTCGCGCATCATCACCCAGATGTATTTTCCGGGCGATCCGCTGTTCAAATACGATCCGATCTTCCAGTCGGTCACCGACGAGGCGGCGCGCGACAGGCTGGTCTCGCGCTTCGACCTCGGGACGACCGAGCCGTCCTGGGCGCTCGGATACCAGTTCGACATCGTCCTGCGCGGGCGGCAGGCGACTCCGACGGAAGAGCCGCATGAGCACTGAGGCGAAGCCCGGGCTGACGCCATCCCAGACCATCGGACCGTTCTTCGCCTATGCGTTGACGCCGCGCGCCTATGGCGGGCCGGAGCTCGCGACCGAGATCATGGCGAGCGATGGCGTTGCCGGCGAGCGCATCCGCATCGAGGGCGCGGTGTTCGACGGCGACGGCGCGGCCGTATTGGATGCGATGCTCGAAATCTGGCAGGCGGACGGTCAGGGCCGCTTCAACGCCGCCGGCAATGCCGGCTTCACCGGCTTCGGCCGGGCCGAGACGACGCCGGAGGGCGGCTTCTTCTTCGAAACTGTCAGGCCGGGAGCGCTTCCCGCCCCCGGTGGAACGATGCAGGCTCCGCATCTGAGCGTGTCCGTCTTCGCGCGCGGCCTGCTGCTGCGGCTGATCACGCGCATCTATTTTTCGGACGAGCCCGCCAATGCGGACGATCCGGTGCTGGCGCTGGTGCCGGCCGGTCGACGCGACACGCTGGTCGCCAGGCGGACGCGAGACGGCGTCTACCGTTTCGACATCCGCCTTCAGGGCGAAGGCGAGACCGTGTTCTTCGAGGCGTGAACGAGGGCGCCTCGTCATGCCCGGGCTTGACCCGGGCATCTCCGGCAGGAGATTCTCGGGGCTGCGCTGCGCTTCGCCCGAGAATGACGAGGCCGTTCTTCCGCCGGAGCCTCCCATGCAAAAACCCCTGATCGCGCTCGACTGGGGTACGACCCGCGCCCGCGCCTATCTGATCGGCGAGGATGGCGCGCTGCTTGAGAGCATGGCAGCCGATTGCGGTATCCAGTCGGTGCCGGCGGGCGGCTTTCCGCAAACGGCGCGCCGCCTGACCTTCAACATGCGCCGCGCCCGGCCCGATGCGGCGATCGTGCTCGCCGGCATGGTCGGCAGCCGCAATGGCTGGGTCGAGGCGCCTTATGTCGCCTGCCCGGCGACGCCCGGGGCGATTGCGGCGGCCGCCATCCCCGTGACCCTCGACGACGGCGGCAAGGCGACGATCCTGCCCGGCCTGTCCTGCGACGAGGGCGCGTTCGACGTGATGCGCGGCGAGGAGACGCTGATCGTCGGGCTCGGGCTGGAGAACGGCGTCGCCTGCCTGCCGGGCACGCACTCCAAATGGGCGCAGGTCGAGGGCGGCCGCGTCACGCGCTTCGCCAGCTTCATGACCGGCGAGTTCTACGGCCTGCTGCGCGAGCAATCGCTGCTGTCGCGGCTGGCGACGCCGCCCGGTCCCGCCGATCCGCAGCAGGGAACCCGGGCCGGGCTCGACGCCAGCAGGAGAGCGGGCGGGCTCCTCAACGCGGCCTTTGCCGCCCGCACCGAAGTGCTTGCCGGGCGCATGCTCGGCGGCGCGGTCGGGCCTTATCTCTCGGCGCTGCTGGTGGCCCATGAGATCGCCGGCGCGCGGGCGCTGCTGGGCGAGCCCGGTGAGATCCAGCTCGTCGCCGACGGCGCGCTGGCGGCAAGTTACGGCGCGGCGTTGTCCTATGCCGGGCTCGCATTCCGGCTCGTCACCCCGGAAGCCGCCTTCATCGCGGGGGTCCGGCGTCTCGCGGCGGAGCTGCCGGCATGATCGTCGTCTTCGGCTCGCTCAATGTCGATCTGGTCACGTCGGTCGAGCGCCTGCCTGCCGCTGGCGAGACCGCGATCGGCCCGGCCTACGCGGTTCATCCCGGCGGCAAGGGAGCCAATCAGGCGCTGGCGGCGCGGCGCGCTGGCGCGGACGTCGCGCTCGTCGGCGCCGTCGGGCGCGACGCCTTCGCCGAGACGGCGCTGTCGCTGCTGGCGGCCGACGGCGTCGATCTCGCCGGGATCGCGCGGGTCGATGCGCCCACCGGCGCGGCCTTCATCGCGGTCGATGCGGCGGGAGCCAACCAGATCGTCGTCGCGGCCGGCGCGAACGCCCATGCCAGCGCGGCGGCCTTGGAGAGCATGCCGCTCGGCGAGGGCGACATTCTGCTGCTCCAGCGCGAGGTTCCTGAAAGCGAATGCCTGGCCGCCGCGGGGCTGATGAAGCGCGCCGGGGGGCGGGTCATCCTCAATATGGCGCCGGCCGGCGCGCCTGACCCCGCTCTCCTCGCCTGCCTCGACCACCTGATCCTCAACGAGCACGAGGCGCTGCTGCTGGCGGGTTCGCTGGGTTGGGCCGAGTCCGAACCGGACGCGATCGCGCAGCGTCTCGACGCCGAGCGCGGCTTGGCCTGCATCGTCACGCTCGGCGCGGACGGGCTCGTGGCCTGGCAGGGCGGCCTGCGCCGCAGGCTGGAGGCGCCGCAGGTCGCCGTCATCGACACGGTCGCCGCCGGAGACAGCTTCTGCGGGGCCTTCGCGGCGGCGCTGGCCGCGGGCTACGGCCTGTCGGGCGCGCTCCAGCGCGGCCTTGCCGCAGGCTCGCTCGCCTGCACCGCCGCTGGCGCGCAGCCGAGCGTGCCGCGCCGCGAGGCGATCGAGGCGCTGGTCGGCGAGGCGTTTCTCTAGGCCGGGCCAAGCGTTCCGGCCACCGTATTGCGGCAACCCGGCGTTAAGCCTGCCGAATGGCAGGCGGCATTCGACGGCGTGATTCCGGCAATGCAAGCGACGGGCTTCACGCTTCGGCAGGAACTGTGACGCAGCGTCGCCCCATCGACCTTGCGGAGCTGCGATCGGCGATGGCGCAAAATCCGGTGTTCTGGGCGCTCGGGATCGCCGTCTTCGTCGCGTGCGCGGCGCTGACCTCCGTCGACCGGCTGTCGGGTGGCCGCGATTCTCCGCGCGCCGCCGCCATGACGCAAACCGAGGCGCCGCCTCGTCAGGCTCAGGGCGGCGTGCCTGCGCGGCCGGGGAATCCGACGCTGACCGTCTCGGCCGATTATCGCGGGCACTACCTCGTGCATCCGACGATCGAGAATTACCGGCTGACGATGATGGTCGACTCCGGCGCCAGCGTCGTCGCGCTGACCGCGCGCGATGCGCGCGCCCTTGGCTTCAACCTGCGTCCGGGCGACTACAGGATGGCGATGAACACCGCGAACGGCGTCGTGCGCGGCGCGCGCGTCAATCTGCGCGAGATCCGGCTCGGCGACATCCTCGTGCGCAATGTCGAAGCGGTCGTGCTGCCGGAAGGCGTGCTCTCGATCAGCCTCCTCGGCACATCCTTCCTCGGCAAGCTGCGCGGCTATGAGGTCCAGGCCGGCAAGATGATCCTGCGCGGCTGAGCCCGCCGATCGCGAATCCCCGACAATTGTCGCGGAACGCCTGGCCCGCAGCGGCGTTTTCGCCTGAGAGCCGGGAACCGGATTGTCGATTCGTGAGCGGGCGGTGCAGGCCGGGTCGCTGGTGGGCCGGCGCGATCAGCCAGACCGGGCCTGACGCGAACAGCCTGCCGAGGACGACATCATGACGCAATCCCGCCGCTTCGGCATCGAGGAGGAGTATTTTCTGTCGGATGCCGGCAGCCGGGGCGTGGTTCGCAAGGTCGCACCGGATTTCATCAAGGCGGTGAAGCAGCGTTTCCCCGAGGAGGTGCAGCGCGAGATGCTGCAATCGCAGATCGAGGTCGTCACGCCGGTCTGCGAAACGATGGCGCAGGCGCGCGAGAGCCTAACGACGCTGCGGCGCGGTCTCGCTGGCCTCGCGCTCGAGCACGACATGCTGCTGCTGGCCTGCGGAACCCATCCCAGCGCCGTCTGGTCGCGCCAGCGCGTCACCGACGCCTCGCGCTACGACAAGCTGATGCGCGATCTCCAGATGCTCGGCAGCCGCAACCAGCTTTGCGGCCTGCACGTCCATGTCGAGGTCGAGGATGAGGACGAGCGCATCCGCCTGATGGTCCGGATGCTGCCTTTCCTGCCGCTGCTGCTGGCGCTGTCGACCTCGTCGCCGTTCTGGCAGGGCCAGCGCACCGGGCTGATGGGCTACCGGCTCTCGGCCTATGCCGAGCTGCCGCGCACCGGCCTGCCCGAACTCTTCGCCGATCCGGCGGATTACCGCGCCTATGTCGAGACCATGGTCGCCGCCGGCGCGATCAGGGATGCGAGCTATATCTGGTGGGCGATCCGCCCCTCCGACAAGCACCCGACGCTCGAACTGCGCATCGCCGACAGTTGCACCCGGCTCGACGACACGCTCGCCATCGCCGCGTTCTATCGCTGCCTCGTCTCCCACCTGCTGCGCAATCCCGCCCTCAATGCCGATCTCACGGCGGCCTCGCGCGCCATCGTCGCCGAGAATCTCTGGCGGGCGCAGCGCTATGGTGGTCATGGCGGCCTGATCTGCGCGCAAAGCCGCAGCATGCGCACGGTCCAGAGCGTCACCGACGATCTGGTCGAGCAACTCGCCGACGACGCGGCCGCGCTCGACTGCGTGGAGGACCTTGCGCATTGCCGGGCGATCGCGGCCGGCGGCACCAGCGCCGACATGCAGCTCGCCGTGTTCGAGGAGGCGCGCTCGCGCAGCGGCGGGCAGGCGGCGGGGCTTGCGGCGGTCGTCGACTGGCTCGCCTCGCAGACGCGGCTCGATGGCGCGGGCCTTGCCGCCGAGGCGCGCAACCGCATGCGCGGCGCGGCCTGACAACCGGCGCCTCACGGCCGCCGCTGTGCATTCCAGCGCGGATCACTCTTCCATCAACGCGCGGCCGGGGTCGTTGTCGCGCGTCCGGCGCTCGCCTATGTCTGGCGCTCCTGAAAGCCTGATCCCCTCGCGCGCCTGCGCCCCGGGGGAAGCCTGGCCGAGATTGTTCCAGCGGCGGAGCGCCCATGGCTCGCGATGTGTCCGATTCGACCCCGGTCGGCTCCAAGGACGAACTGATTGCGTGGATCGCCGCCGGCGAGAAACCGCCTTCGGCCTTCCGGCTCGGCACCGAGCACGAGAAATTCCCGTTCTATTCGCATGATCTCTCGCCGGTGCCCTATGAGGGGGCGGGTGGCCGCGGCGGCATCCGCCATCTGCTGGAGGGGATGCGGGAGCGGCTCGGCTGGGAGCCGATCGTCGACGCGGGAAACATCATCGGCTTGGCCGGTCCCGAGGGCGGCGGCGCGATCTCGCTGGAGCCCGGCGGCCAGTTCGAGCTGTCAGGCGCGCCGGTGGCGACGCTGCACGACACCGCTGCCGAGCTGGCGGAGCATCTCGCCACCGTCAAGGCGGTGGCGGAACCGCACGGCATCGGCTTCGCCCTGCTCGGCCATTCGCCGCTCTGGACCCGCGCACAGACGCCGGTGATGCCGAAAAGCCGCTACCGGATCATGATGGATTACATGCCGAAGGTCGGCACGCGCGGCCTCGACATGATGCTGCGGACCTGCACGGTGCAGGTCAATCTCGATTTCGCCACCGAAGCGGACATGGTCCGCAAGCTCCGGGTCTCGCTCGCCCTGCAGGCGCTGGCGACCGCGCTGTTCGCCGCCTCGCCCTTCACCGAGGGCAGGCTCAACGGCCTGCAGTCGATGCGCTCCGAAATCTGGCGCGATACCGACAAGGCCCGCTCCGGCATGCTCGCCTTCGCCTTCGACGAGGCGATGTCCTACGAGGCCTATGTCGACTGGGCGCTCGACGTGCCGATGTATTTCGTCAAGCGCGGCGCGACCTATCACGACGTCGCCGGTTCCTCCTTCCGCGACCTGCTCGCCGGCCGTCTCGCGCAACTGCCGGGCGAGCGGGCGACAATCTCGGACTGGGCGAACCATCTCGGCACGCTGTTTCCGGAGGTGCGGCTGAAGCGCTTCCTCGAAATGCGCGGGGCCGACGCCGGCCCGCCGGAGATGCTGAACGCCCTGCCGGCCTTCTGGGTCGGCCTGCTTTACGACCAGGCGGCGCTGGACGGCGCCTGGGAGCTCGTCAGGGGCTGGAGCGCCATGGAGCGGCAGGCCCTGCGCGACGCCGTGCCGGGCCAGGGGCTCGAGGCCGTGATCGGCGGGCGCAGCTTGCGCGATCTGGCGACCGAGGTGCTGGCGCTGTCGCGCGCCGGCCTCGCGCGCCGGGGTCGGCTCGGCCCCCGGGGCCAAGACGAAACCGGCTTCCTTGCGCCGCTGGAAGCGATCGCTGCGAACGACCGCACGCTGGCTCAGCGGCTCGCTGCTGATTTCGAAGGCGAATGGGAGGGTGAGATCGCGTCCGCCTTCACCCGGCTGTCGATCTGATCGAATCGTCGAAAAATGCGGCAAATCCAACGATTTTTGCTTGCGTATTAACGATTTGGCCGATTTTGGCCGCTATCATCGGCAGCATGGATCCGATCGCGCCCCATCTCAGCAAGTTCGTCGCCGATGAGCGCGGCGCCACGGCGATCGAATACTGTTTGATCGCCGGCCTGATGTCGATCGTCATCGCGGCCGGCGCGACCCAGATCGGCCAGTCGGTCCTCGCCTTCTTTCAGACTGCCGCCGCAGGCCTGCAATAGGCCCTACTCCGCCGCCGTCTTGAAGCTCTGCAGATTGTCCAGGCTCTGGATGATGTGTTCGGCCAGCGCGTTCGACAGCATCGACGGGTCGAAGCGCGTGCGCAGCAGCCCGATTTTGCAGGACGGCAGGGCCGAGAAGCCGTCCGCTGCGCTGAGGATGCGCATTCCGGGGCGCACCGCGCTTTCCGGCAGCACCGAGACGGCGAGACCTGCCACCACGGCGGCGCCGACCGCCGTCGAGTTCCAGCTTGCATAGAGCACCCGGAAGCGCCGTCCCTTGTTCTCCAGCGCCTCGACGGCGGCCTGCCGCCAGTTGCAGTTCGGCCGCCCCAGCGCCAGCGGCAGCGGGTCCTCCTCATGCACGCCATGGCGCGCCGAGGTCACCCAGAGCAGCGGCTCGATCCGGATGATCTCGCCCTGTCCGCGGCTCTCGACATGGGTGATGATGGCGAGGTCGATGTCGCCGGTGGCGATGCGCTCGGCCAGCATCGGCGTCGGCTCGCACACCACCGTCACTTCGGCGCGCGGATTGGAGCGGGCGAAGCGGGCCAGGATCTCGGGCAGGTAGCGGTCGGCATAGTCGTCGGGCACGCCGAGCCGGATGCGGCCCTTGAGGTCGGCGTCGGTGAAGCTCGCGACACATTCGAGGTTCAGCCGCACGATGCGGCGGGCATAGTCGAGCAGCCGCTCGCCGTCCTCGGTCAGTTTGGCGTGGCGTCCGTCACGGCCGAACAGCGGCCGGCCGACGCGCTCTTCCAGTCGCTTCATCTGCATCGAGACGGCCGATTGGGTCTTGAAGACGATCTCCGCCGCCCGCGTGAAGGAGCCGGTGTCGGCGATGGCGACGAAGGTTTTGAGCTGGTCGGCGTCGAGCACATGCGCCATGGCGGCCCCCTTGATCGATCATCAATATCCGTTTTGTCAAGCATCATAACCATTCGTTTGGCTGATGGCTAGGGCGAAGCTATCCTACGGTCAGTCTCAGGTTCCTGCCGCAACGCGTCAGGGCGGGAGCGCAGGATGCAAGTCGTTCTGACCTAGGAGGTCGCCATGCTGATCATGACCTTTTCCACCAAGGTGTTCTCGTCCGTTCCGGCGGGCGTCATTCGTGCCGCTGCTGCCGGGTTCGGCGCCGTAGCGACGCTCGCGAAAGCGTTGGTCCACCGCCGCGAGGTGCTGCGCCTCGGCGATCTCGACGAGCGCAGCCTGAAGGATATCGGCCTGCTCCGCTCCGATGTCGACGGCGCGCTGGCGACGTCGTGGCTGAAGGACCCATCGGCCATCCTCGCCGCCCGCGCCGGCGAACGCTCCTGCGTCGCCTCGCTGCGACGCGGCGACGGGGTTCGACGGGCGCAGGTGAAGGCTCTCGCCGAGCGCCCGCGCGTCGCCCCTGCGGCACGGCAGAATACGGTCGCGTGCAGCGCCTGACCCCTTGGGGCTGCGCGTTCCTGAAGGCGGAAGCTTCGTGCTTCCGCCTTTTTTGTCGGGCCTTATGCGCGCCTGCCTAAACCCAAAATTCACCAAGTCCGACGATTGTCCTCCTCGCTTGGCGGCGCATGGCGCGCACCTGCTTGATGACGAGGCTGTCGACGATGCGATTTTCCCTGCGCCTGCGGGATCTCCCGATCCGGACCAAGATCGCGCTGCCCATGCTCATCATCGGCCTGATCGGGTTGGCCACCGCCTTTTACGGCGGGCAGGAACGGACGCGCATCGAGCGGACCTATTCTGAACTCATCGCCCAGCGATCGGTCGCTATCCTCGATTCGGCCCGCGCCACGCGCGCCATGAGCGACATCTCGCGCGATCTCTACAAGGCCATCGCCTATCCCGAATACATGAAGCAGAACGGCGTCGCGATCGAGGACGTGCGCAAATCCTATGATCGCGCACTCGATCGGCTGATGAACGCCAAGATCAGCTTTCCGCAGAAGGCGGCCGAGATCGATGCGCTGTCGCGCCGCTTCACCACGCTGAAGGGTCAGATCGACGACATCGTCGCGCAGGCCGGCCGCGACGAGGATCTCGCCGCGCTCTCGATCATGTCCCAGCTCGACAAATCGATCTCAGAAACCGTCGCCGAAGCGGACGCGCTGAATGATGCGATCCGCCTGGACACCGAGACCACTTCCGGCGCGCTCGACGCCGAGGCCCAGTTCGTCAACACCCTCACGCTCGGACTGGCGGCGCTCGGCATGGTGCTTGGCCTGATTGGCGCGATGCTGATGGTGAGCCAGTCGATCACGAAGCCGCTCGACGCCCTGAAGCGCCGCATGGACGATCTGACGGCTGGAAACTACGCCGTCGAGATCGACGGGCAGTCCCGCAAGGATGAGATCGGCGCTATGGCGCGCGCTGTCCAGGTCTTCAAGGAGAATGGGCTCGCCGTGCAGCGGCTCGAAGCCGAACAGGCTGAAGGCCGAGAGGCCGCCGAGCAGCAGTCCATCCGGATCGACGGCGAGCGCGCCGCCCGGGCGCAGGAGCAGGAGCGGCTCGCAGCCGAGCAGGGCGAAGTGATGGCGTTGCTCGGGAGCGGGCTCGACCTGCTCTCGCAAGGCGACCTGACCTACCGGATCGACGCTGCGGTCGCCGCCGAATACGAGAAGCTGCGTGACGATTTCAACGCGGCGGTGTCGAAACTCTCCGAGACCGTCGGCACCATCCAGGCGACCTCGGGCGATGTCGGCAACGCCGCGCGCGAGATCACCATGGGGGCTGACGATCTCTCCAAGCGCACCGAGGAGCAGGCCTCGTCGCTGGAGGAGACGGCGGCCACCACCGAAGAACTCGCCGCCTCGGTCAAGGCCTCGGCCAACGCCTCGCGTCAGGCCGTGGCGCTCGCCGACGAGGCGATGGAGGTCGCGCAGAAGGGTGGCGCGATCGTCGGTGACGCGGTCGCGGCGATGGCGCGGATCGAGACGGCCTCGCGCAAGATCTCCGACATCACCTCGGTGATCGACGAGATCGCCTTCCAGACCAATCTGCTGGCGCTGAACGCAGCCGTCGAGGCGGCCCGCGCCGGCGACGCCGGCAAGGGCTTCGCGGTGGTGGCCTCGGAGGTGCGCACGCTGGCCCAGCGCTCCTCGGAGGCGGCCAAGGACATCACCGCGCTGATCAGCGAATCCGGCTCGGAGGTCGCGCAGGGCGTCGGGCTCGTGCGCTCCGCCGGCGAGGTGCTGGAGCGCATCGTCGAGGCGTCGCGCAAGGTCTCGGCCACGGTGTCCGACATCTCCGCCGCCGCTGCCGAACAGGCCAACGGCATCGACGAGATGAGCCAGACGGTGGCGCATATGGACGAAATGACCCAGCAGAACGCCGCCTTGGCGGAGGAGAGCGCGGCGTCGGCGACCTCGCTGTCGAGCCAGATCGGCCGCCTCAACGAACTGGTCGCGAGCTTCCGCACCCGCGACGATGGTGCGCAACTGCACGGGCTGGCCGCGACGGTGGCGACGAACTCCGCCGAGACGATCACATGGTCGGAGCGTCGCCGGGCCTGATTCCTCTCTGTCTGATCGATGGCGCGGGCGGGTGTGAAAGCGCCCGCCCGCTTTTCGTCAGCGCCGGTTTTGCCCGCCGAACATACCCTCGAAGATCGATTTCAGCGCGTCCTGATGGCTCTCCTGCACCTGTCGGCCGGTCTCGAACATGCGGTTGAGCGCGTCCAGCCCGATCGAGCCCGGCCCGGCTTCCGTCGAAGGCGGCGGCTCGTCCTGCTCGTCCGGCTCGGCCTGCCGCCGCTTGGGCTCCGGCTCGCGCGGCGGCTCCGGCTGCTGCGCGCCGCCCAGCATGCTGGTCAGGATCTGGCCGAGAATGCCGCCGCCCATCTGGTCGGAGCCGATCTGCCCGCCCGGCATCTGGCCGCCGCCAAAGGGGCCGCCGCCCTGCGTCTGGCCGGGGGCCTGGAACTGGCCGTTGCCGAACATGCCGCCGAGGATCGCTTCCAGCGGGTTCGACGGATTGGCTTGCGGCGGCGGGGCGGGTTGCTGGCCAGGCATCTGGCCGCGCATCATCTCGGCGAACTGGCCGAAGACGCCGCCCATGCCCTGGCTGCTGGTCGACTTGAACAGCCCGCCCATCACCATCGCGGCGATCACCGGCAGCATCTGCTTGAGGATCGCCTGCTGGACGCCGCTGGTCGCGGCGGCCTGGGCCGCGACCGCGTTGCTGACCTCCTTGGAGCCGAAGAGCTGGGCCAGGACATCGTTGCCCATCGGCACGGCCTGGCTCGGAATGGTCGCCGCCGGCGCCTCGAACATTTTCGCGAAGGGCGAGGCCGTCACCATCTGGGCGAGCCCGCCGAAGGCGTAGGGGTCCTGCGTCTGGCGCTGCAATCCCATCGAGAAGGCCGGCAGCAGGGCGTCGATCGCGGCCTGCGTCTGCTGCTGCGAGAGCCCGTAGGCCCTGGCCATGTTCTGCATCGCCTGCCCGTTCTGCGCGGACTGCATCATCTCGAACAGGTTCGTCATGGCTCAGCCTCCGGATCGATCGCGGTCTGCCGCCGCCGGCGCGGAGACGATAGCAGCGCCTTGTGGCGAGGCAAGCGGCGCGCCCTGACGCGCCGCCTTGCGCTCCAGCCGCGTGATACCGCGATAGGCGAAGACCAGCGCAACGATCCCGAACGCCACCGCGCCCAGCGCCCCGCCGACGAGCGCGCCCTTCGGCCCGCCGTAATGCGCGCCGAGGAAGGCCAGCGGAATCGTGCCGAGCGTCGAGCGTCCCCAACTGAACAGGGTCGAGTACAACGGCATGCCGAGATTGTTGAAGGCGGCGTTGGCGACGAAGAGCAGGCCGGTAAAAATCCACATCGGGCCGGCGATCAGGCAGAAGAAGACCACGAGCTCGGCTGTCAGCCCGGTCGCGCCGAACGCTGAGACGATCGGGCCGCGCAGCAAGACGAGCGCGAGCCATGCCGCCAGCACCCAGCCGATCGCGAAGATCGCCGAATCGGTCAGACCGCGCCGCATCCTGTCGAACCGGCCCGCGCCCCAGTTCTGGCCGAGGATCGGGCCAACCGCGCCGGTGAGCGCAAACAGCACGCCGAAGGCGACGGGCACCAGCCGATCGATGATCGCCATGGCGGCGATCGCCGCATCGCCGAAACGGGCCATCACGCTGGCGAAGACGGCGTTGCCGATCGGGTTCGACAAATTGGTCAGGATCGCGGGGCCTGCGATGGCGGCCATCGCGCCTGCATCCCGCGCGACGCCGGGCAGGCTCGGGCGGGCGATGATGTCGTGCACCGTCACCGCGCCGTGAAAACCGATGCCCAGGATGAGGATGCGCGCCAGCACGATCGCGATGGCAGCGCCGTCCGGGCCTAAGCCCAGCCCGAAGATGAAGAGCGGGTCGAGCCCGGCCGTCGCGATGCCGCCGCCGAGCGTCACGAACATGGCGCGGCGCGCATCGCCGACGGCGCGCAGCACGCCGGAAAAGCCCATGCCGACGGCCATGACGATGTTCGACGGCAGCACGATCCAGAGGAAGGAGAGCGCGACCGCATGCGTTTCGCCCTGCGCGCCGAGGAGGCGCAGCAGCGCCGGCAGGAAGGGCAGCGCCAGCAGCGACAGGACGAGCGAGGCCAGCGCAGTGAGCGCGATCGCGGAGCCGGCGATCCGCCTTGCGTCGGCGCGAAGGCCCGCGCCGAGCGCCCGCGCGGTCAGGGCCGTGACGGCGATCATGAAACCGATATTGATCGAGATCATCAGGTAGAGGACGATCGTGGCGAAGCCGACGCCGGCCGTCGCCTCCGGCCGGCCGAGCCAGGAGACGTAGAGCAGCGAGAGCAGGTCGACGACGAAGATCGCCATCAGCCCGACCGAGCCGGTCGCGGTCATCACCGCGACATGGCGCATCAGCGAGCCGGTGACGAAGACGGCCTGCTGGCCGCCGGCCGGCGGGCTCACCGTTCGGGCTCGCCGACGCCGCCGACCGCGACCTCCGCCCCGCCATCCTCGATCACCTCGCGGGTCTCCTCGGTCAGCGCCTTCGACTTGCCTCGCGGCTTGACGAGCGGCTCCGGCGTGACGCGCGGAACCTTGTTCAGCGCCGCCTGGATACCCTCGCTGAACTGGATCTCCATGCGCTGGGCGTCGCGTTCGCGGACATTGTCGATGATCAGGCTGGCCTCGTCATAGGCCAGGCCGAGCGCCTCCAGCGTGACGCGGCCGAAGCCGAGCGCCGATTCGAAGGTCTCGCGCATCTGGTAGTCGACATCGGCCTTCATCAGCTCGATGGCGTGGATGCGGTCATAGGCGCGCGCATGCAGGCGCGCGCTCGGGAACTCGGCCTTGGCCATCTCGGCGATGCGCAGGGCCGCCTCGCCATTGTCGACGCAGACGCAGATCACCCGGGCCTTGGCCCCGCCTGCCGCACGCAGCACGTCGAGGCGGGTACCGTCGCCATAATAGACCTTGAAGCCGAAATTCGCCGCCGAGCGGATGCGCTCGACGTCGGAATCGATCACGGTGACGTCGATATGCTGCAGCAGCAGCGCCTGCGTCACGATCTGGCCGAAGCGGCCGAAGCCGATGACGACGACGGAGGCCGCGCCCGCGCCGTCGAAATCCTCCTCCATCGTCTCCTGCTCGACCCGGGCGAGCAGAAAGCCGTCGATCAGCTTGGCGACGACCGGGCCGATCAGCATCGAGAGTGCGGCGAGAGCGGTCACGATCGCGCCCTGCTGCGGCGCGAGCAATCCCAGCGACAGGCCGAGCGGCAGCAGCACGAAGGCGAACTCGCCAGCCGGCGAGAGCAGCGCGCCGGCGCGGATCGCCTCCGTCATCGAGGAGCAGGAGGCGCGCAGGATCGAGGCCGCGACCGCGATCTTGAACAGCACCAGCAGCGGCGCGGCCAGCGCCAGCAGAAGCGCATTGTCGAGCACGAGCCGCAGGTCGAGCGACATGCCGACCGCCATGAAGAACAGGCCGAGCAGCACGCCGCGGAACGGCTCGATATCGGCCTCGAGCTCGTGCCGGAAATGCGAATCCGCCAACAGCACGCCGGCCAGGAACGCGCCCATCGCCATTGAGAGGCCGACATGCTCCATCAGCAGGGCGGCCCCCAGCACGATCAGCAGCGCGGCGGCCGTCATCACCTCCTTCGCGCCGGACTTGGCCAGGATGCGGAAGAACGGGTTCAGCACATAGCGGCCCGCCAGCACGATGATGGCCACGGCGAGAAAGGCGATGCCGAGCCCGATCAGCGCCTGCATCGCGCCGCCTTTTTCGGCCCCCGTCGTCGCCAGCAGCGGCAGGATCGCCAGCGCCGGCGCGATCGAGATGTCCTGGAACAGCAGGATCGAGAAGGTCCGCCTGCCATAGGGCTCGTTGCCGTCGCAGCGCTCCTCCAGCAATTGCAGCGCGATCGAGGTCGCCGACAGCGCCAGCGCCAGCCCGACCGCGACCGCCCCGCCGATCGAAAGCCCGAAGAACCAGCCGACCGCCCCGATCGCCAGCGCGCTCAGCGCCATCTGCGAGAGGCCCGCGCCCAAAATGTCCTTGCGCATCGAATAGAGCCGGGCCGGCTGCAATTCGAGCCCGACCAGGAAGAGCAGCAGCACGACGCCGATCTCGGCCGTGCCGCGGATGGCGTCCGGGTCCTTGATCAGCGCCAGCACCGAGGGGCCGATGACGATGCCGGCGGCGAGATAGCCGAGCACCGCCGATTGCCCGAGCCGCCTGAACAGCGGCACGGCGACGACGGCCGCGGCGCAGAAGGTCAGGATCGGCGGCAGATAGCTGGTATGGGAGGCGTCTGCCATGGCGGGCTCGTCGGCTCGAACGGCCGGCTCAGGGCCGACGGGCCCAATCTAGGATGCGCCGCGTCATCCTGCGAGACCCCCTCGCAGACGCGGGACGCAGGGCGAGCCTTCATGGCGCGAGGCGGGGTTTCCTTGACATCGAAGACCTCACGCCGAAAGAAGACGGACGCCAACCCGGAGCCCCTTTGCGCGTGAAGCCGCCGCTCGACATCCTGCTCTGTGCGCCGCGCGGTTTCTGCGCCGGCGTCGTGCGCGCCATCGACGCGGTCGAGAAGGCGCTGAAGCTGCATGGCGCGCCGGTCTATGTCCGCCACGAGATCGTTCACAACAAATACGTGGTCGAATCGCTGAGGCGGAAGGGCGCGGTCTTCGTCTCGGAGCTGTCGCAGGTGCCCGACGCGACCAGGCCCGTGATCTTCTCCGCCCATGGCGTGGCGAAATCGGTGCCCGCCGAGGCCGGCCGGCGCCATCTCTTCGCCATCGACGCGACCTGCCCGCTGGTGACCAAGGTCCATCGCGAGGCCGAGGTCCACCACAAGCGCGGCCGCCACATCCTGCTCGTCGGCCATGCCGGCCACCCCGAGGTGATCGGCACGATGGGGCAGTTGCCGCAAGGCGCGATCACGCTGATCGAGACGCTGGGCGATGTCGCAGTGCTGGAGCCGCCGGCCGACCGGGCGCTCGCCTATGTCACGCAGACGACGCTCTCGGTCGACGACACGCGCGAGATCGTGGTCGCGCTGCAGGCGCGCTTTCCGGAGCTGATCGCGCCGCACAAGGAAGACATCTGCTACGCCACGACCAATCGGCAGGAGGCGGTCAAGCGCGTCGCCCCGCTCGTCGAGGGGCTGATCGTCGTCGGCTCGCCCAATTCCTCGAACTCGCAGCGGCTGCGCGAGGTGGCCGAGCGCGCCGGCTGCCCGGTGGCGCGGCTGGTCCTGCGCACCGACGAGATCGACTGGTCGGTCTTCGGCTCGATCCGTAGCCTCGGCATCACCGCCGGCGCGAGCGCTCCCGAGGTGCTGGTCGAGGAGATCATCGACGCCTTTGCGCAGCGCTACGAGGTGCGGGTCGAGACGGTCTCCACCGCCGATGAGAGCGTCTTCTTCCCGCTCCCGCGCGAACTGCGCGAGCCGGCCCCGACCGCGGCCGAGTGAAGAGCCTTGGCCGTCTACACTGAAGTGCCCGACGACGAGATGGCTGCCTTCATGGCGGGCTACGGCATCGGCGATCTGCTCTCGCTGAAGGGCATCGCCGAGGGCGTCTCGAACTCGAATTTCCTGCTGCACACGACGCAGGGCTTCTACATCCTGACGCTCTACGAGGAGCGGGTCGACGCCGCCGACCTGCCCTTCTTCATCGCGCTGATGGAGCATCTGGCGCAGCGCGGGCTGATCTGCCCGCAGCCGGTGAAGGCGAAGAACGGCTCGGCGGTGGGCCGGCTCGCCGGCCGGCCGGCCGCGATCGTCACCTTCCTCGACGGGCTCTCGGTGCGTCGCCCAAGCGCGACGCATTGCGCCGAACTCGGCCGGGGACTGGCGCTGCTGCACCGGGCCGGCGCGGATTTCGCACTGGAGCGCGCCAATTCGCTCGCCGTCGCCGACTGGCGACCGCTGGCCGAGCGCGCCGGACCCAAAGCCGACACCGTCTCGCCGGGGCTGGCGCGCCGCGTCATGGCCGAGATCGAGACGCTTGAGCGCTCCTGGCCACACGACCTCCCGCGCGGCGTCATCCATGCCGATCTCTTCCCCAACAACGTCTTCTTCATCAAGGACCGGCTCTCGGGCCTGATCGACTTCTATTTCGCCTGCACCGACGCGCTCGCCTATGATCTGGCGATCTGCCTCAATGCCTGGTGTTTCGAGGCCGACTCCTCCTTCAACCTGACCAAGGGCCAGGCGCTGCTGGCGGGTTATGAGAGCGTGCGTCCGCTCCAGCCGGCCGAGGCCGCTTCCCTGCCGCAGCTTTGCCGGGGGGCGGCCCTGCGCTTCCTGCTGACCCGGCTGGTCGACTGGCTGAACGTGCCGCCCGGCGCTTTCGTGCGGCCGCTCGACCCGCTCGAATACGATCGCAAGCTCGTCTTCCACCAGCGGGTGAAGGATGCCGGCGACTATGGGCTGAGGCGATGACCGACCCTGTCGACATCTGGACCGACGGCGCCTGCTCCGGCAATCCCGGTCCCGGCGGCTGGGGCGCGATCCTGTCCTTCAAGGGCAAGGAGCGCGAACTCTCCGGCGGCGAGGCGATGACCACCAACAATCGCATGGAGCTGATGGGTGCGATCGCGGCGCTGGAGACGCTGACGCGGCCCTGCACCGTCGCGCTACACACCGACAGCCAGTATCTGCGCCAGGGTATCACCGCCTGGATCCATGGCTGGAAGAGGAACGGCTGGAAGACGGCCGACCGCAAGCCGGTCAAGAACGAGGAGCTCTGGAAGCGCCTCGATTCAGCGCTCGGCCGCCACAAAATCGAGTGGAAATGGGTCAAGGGCCATGCCGGCGACGCGATGAACGAGCGCGCCGACGCGCTGGCGCGCGCCGGCATGGCGCCGTTCAAGCCCAATCGTTAGAGCATGCTGCGTTTTCCATGAAAACGTGGGTCATCCCGGCCGGAGCGAAGCGAAGAGCCGGGATCCATGCCTGAAGCTCGATCGGAAGCGTTCCGGAATGGGTCCCGGGTCAAGCCCGGGACGACAGTCTGGTCCGTACAAAAATCAGCAAGCTCTCGCCCACGCGCTCGCCGCTACCGCTTCACCAGCTTGCACTTGGATTCAGACAGCGGCTGCGCGCCCGCTTCCGCCGCGATCACCGACTTGATGGTATAGTAGTCCCACGGCTCCTTCGACGCGGCCGGGGCCTTGACCTCGACCACGAGCATGTCGTGGACCATGCGGCCGTCCTCGCGGACCTTGCCCTTGAACACCGCGTCGTCGACCGTCGCCGATTTGAGCGCCTTCATCACCGCGTCGGCGTTGTCGCTGCCAGCGGCCTCGATCGCCTTGAGATAGTTCAGAACGGCCGAGTAGACGCCGGCATGCGCCATGTTCGGCATGCGCTTGAAGCGCTGGTTGAAGCGGCGCGCCCAGGCTCGCGTGGCCTCGTTGCGGTCCCAGTAGAACGGCTCGAGCAGGTTGACGCCCTGCATCTTGTCGAGCCCGACGGCATGGACGTCGTTCAGCACCATCAGCAGCGGCACCAGCATCTGCTTGCGGGTGATGCCGAATTCGTCGGCGGTGTTGACCGCCTTGATGGCGTCCTGGCCGGTATTGGCCAGCGCGATGACGTCGGCCCCCGAGCGCTGCGCCTGCAGCAGGAAGGACGAGAAGTCGGTCGCGCCGAGCGGATGGCGCAGCGTGCCGACGACCTCGCCGCCCGCGCCCTTGACCGCCTTGGCCGTCTCGGCCTCCAGCACATGGCCGGCCGAGTAGTCGACCGTGAGGATGAACCATCTCTTCTTGCCCTGCCGCACGAGTTCGGCGGGCAGGCTGTTGGTCAGCGGATAGGAATCATAGACCCAATGGGCGGTGTAGGCGTTGCAGCGCTCGTTTGTGATCGCCAGTGCGCCGCCGGACGACACCAGGACGACGCGCTTTTTCTGCTCGGCGAGATCCATCACCGCATAGGCGGCGGCCGAGTTCGGCAGGTCGACGATCACGTCGACGTCGCGGGTGTCGTACCATTCGCGTGCGATGGTCGAGGCGATGTCGGGCTTGTTCTGGTGATCAGCCGAGATCAGGTCGATGCGCTTGCCCGCCACGGTCCCGCTCACGGAAAAATCCTCGATCGCGAGCTGCGCCGCCACCACCGAGCCCTGCCCGCCGAGATCGGCATAGGCGCCCGACATGTCGGTCAGCACGCCGATCCTGACGACATCCCCGGAGATCTGCTGGGCCTGCGCCGCGCCGCTCAGCAGCACGGCCCCCAGGCCGGCAATGACAGTTCCGCGCATCGTATCCTCCCCCTTGATTGACGTCCGGCGCGCTCGTCCGGCGGTCTTGTCGACAGTCGGGCATCGTCGGCGCTACATCAGGAAAACCGCCTTGCCGCTGCTCTGCGCATCGAATTTGCGATAGGCTTCCGCCGCCTGGTCGAGCGACCAGCGATCGGTGAACAGCGCGTCCACCGGCAGGCCGCGATCGGCGACGAAGGCGGTGCAATCGGCGAGCCCGACGGTCGAGAACGTTCAGGAGCCCATGATCGTCAACTGCTTGCGGATGATCTCGGGGCTGACGTCGATGCTGACCGTCCCGCCTTCGCCGACGAGGCAGACCATGCCCCATGGCGCGGCGGCGCGGATCGCGCCGCTGCGTCCCGCCTGCACGCCGGTGGTGTCGAGCGCGCGTGAGACGCCGCGGCCCTGCGTCAACTCCCTGATCGCCTCGACCGGATCGGCCTCGCTCGCATTGATCGCGTGGTCGGCTCCGAATTCGAGCGCCCGCGTCGCGCGCTCGGCGTCGATGTCGACGGCGATGACGCGCGCGCCCATCGCGCTCGCGATCATCGTCGCCGAGAGCCCGACCGGGCCCTGTCCGAAAATCGCGATCACGTCGCGGGCCGTCAGGTTGAGGCGCACGAGGGCGCCGAAGGCGGTGCCCGTGCCGCAGGAGAGCGCCGCGCCCGTCTCGAAGGACAGCTCCGCCGGCAGGCACACGAGCGTGCTGGCCGGGACCTTGATGTAGGGGGCGTGGCCGCCATGGCCGTTGACGCCGTAGATGGTCGCGCCCGCGGAGCACATCTGCGTCCAGCCGGTGCGGCAATGCGGGCAGGAATCGCAGCCATGGTAGTGGTGAACGGTGACGCGGTCGCCGATGCGGGTGGTGCGCGGGTCGACATCGGAGCCGACCGCCGCGACGATCCCGCAGGGCTCATGGCCGGCGATCACCGGCTCGTCGGAGCCCTTCAGGCCGAGCGCGGCGAAGACCTGGTCTCTCGGCGGCCTGTAGAGCTTGAGATCGCTGCCGCAGAAGCCCGACGCCTTCATCTCCAGGATGACGTCGCGCGGGCCAGGCGTCGGGTCGGGAACCGACACGAAATCGAGTTCGCGATTGCCAATGAACGAGACGCCGCGCATCGCCTGCCTCCCTGCAACGCGTGCCGGGTTGTCCCGCCGTCGCCAGACGCGCGAGCGTTGTCCCGGCATCATAGTATCGAACGATATTGCCCTACGATTTTGCCGGATGTCAATTTGCCCCGCGCTCCGGCGCGCCGCGCCGTCCGTGACCGCTGCGGTCACCCGCGCATCCCGAACATCAGTCGCGTCGGACGCGAGAGACCGGCGGCCAGCGCGAGCGCCAGACTCAAAGCCAGCGAGAGAACGGCGATCGCGAGATACTTGACCAGCGGCGCATCGCTCCAGGCCAGCAACCAGAAGCCCAGGAGCACGATGACCGTCTGGTGGACGACGTAGAACGGAAAGCTCAGCGCCGAGAAGCCGGTCAGGAGCGGGATCGGGCGGTTCAGCCGGTCCGCGCCCCAGCCCAGCAACCCGGCGATGGCGCACCATTCGGCGAGCGCGCGCAGAGTCTGTCGCGCCTCGATCGGCAGGACGGTTCCGGTCGCCCGCAGCGTCAGCAGCAGGACGATCAGCGAGGCCGCCATCGCCAGAACGGGGCGCCATAGCCGTGTCGCCGCCCGCGCCAGGTCGGGACTCGCTGCAAACAGCCAGCCCACCAAAATCAGCAGCATGAAATGCGCGTGGTTGGCGAAGTCGTCGATCAGGGCATGCGTGCTCGGAAAGGTCCGGCGCAGGCCAAGCTCGATCGCCACGATAGGCAGCGCCAGCAGCAGCAGGCGCGCGCCTCCGGCAAGCCATCGGCCGAGTGCTCCGACATGCGCGGCGACCGTGGCGCGGCGCAGCATCAGGAACAGCGGGAGAAGCAGCAGCGAGTACACGAACAGGTAGATCACGAACCAGAGATGATGCCAGCTGAAGCTCGCGGCCGGATAGCAGCACGTGAAGAACGACGGATAGAACGCCGCGAAGGAGCCGCTGAAATCGATCGGGCTCATCCGCCCAGGTAGACCGGCCGCCAGCCGCTCGACATAGACCTGCGGCGGCACGACCAGCAGGATTCCGACAACCAGCGGCAACAGGAGCCGGACCAGTCGCTCGCGGAGGAAACGCCCGGCGCTGCGGCTGCCGAGGCTGTGAAACGCCGTCATCCCGGCGAGGAAGAACAGCAGCGGCATCTGGACGACGTTGAAGGCGGCGATCAGGAGGTCGGCCGCCCGGTAGCGCTCGAGATCCTTGATGTGCCAGGCTTCGGCATCGAACAGCCGGGCGGTATGGAACAGGATCAGCCCGATGATCACGCCGTTGCGCAGATGGTCGACATGCAGGAGCCGGCCAGGGGGGCGGCCGGCTTGGCGAGAATCGGGCGAATCCATTGCTGGGGACGGCGCGGGCAGCGGCATGGCTGCCTCACCCCAGTGGCTGCCGATAGACGATGAAGCCTGATTTCTCCGCCACCTTGTCGTAGAGGTCCTGTGCCTGCAGGTTGCTCTCATGCGTCTGCCAATAGACGCGGAAGCAGCCCTTCTCCTGCGCCATCGTCCGCACGGCCTCGATCAGCGCGCGCCCGGCGCCCGTGCCGCGGGCTTCGGGAGCCGTGAACAGGTCCTGCAGATAGCAGATGTTCTTCGTGTTCCAGGTCGAGCGATGGATCACCCAGTGCACGATGCCGATCGCCTTGCCGTCGCGCTCGGCGACATAGCCGCCCATCGGCTCGGCTCCGCCGGTCAGGCGGGCGAAGCTCTCGTCGCTGATCGCGGGCGCCAGCGAAGCCTTGTAGAACGTCAGATAGCCCTGCCAGAGCGGCTCCCAGGCGGCGCGGTCGGAGGAGGCGAGCGGACGGATCATGGTCTCGGGCATGCGGCACGCTCCTGCGATTGCGGCAGGCTATCGTCGCGACGACCGTCTGTCTCATGAGAAGCGGCTATCGAACTGATCAGGCGCAGTGAACTTGCACGAGAAAGGCCGCCATCGGTGTCAGCTTTCGATCTTCAGCGGTCTTTCTTCGGCGCCAGGACGAATGCTGCAAGAGCCTCGATCACGCCTCCCGCAAGAGGCAGATTGGGGTTCTGATAGGCCGCGATGTTCGCGGCGCGATCGTCGGACGCGACCGTCTTCAGGACGTGGTTTGCGTCTGGCAGGAGGACAAGTTTGGCGTCCGGACGTGCGCGATGCAATCGTTCGGCGTCCGCCGGCCCCACCTGGATGTCTCGCAGCCCCTGCAGGATCAGCACCGGTCCCTGATAAGCCGCGATCAACTTGGCCGGGTCGAGAGGCAAAGTGCTGATCAGGAAGCCTTGGACCTCTGCTCGGAACAGCGAGCTCAACGCGGGGTGGATGTTTGCCACATCGACCCGCCCCCCGGCTTCCAGCTGCGTCATGATGCTCTCTGCCTGCTCGCGGATCGGTGCGTTTGCAGGATTAGCCGCGATCTGCTCGCGGATGACATCACCAAGCCGGCGTCCGGCTGCCGCCACCAATAGCAGCCCGCAGATGCCGCCGGGCCGCTGGGCCGCAACAAGCGCCGACAGACCGCCTTCGCTGTGGCCCATCACCCACACGCATGGAACGCCCATCGTCTCGCGGATCGTCGCGACCCAGCTCTGGATGTCGGCAGCGTAATCCTCGATGGTGACGGCATTGGCGTCCGAGATCGCCCGAGTGCTCCCGAACATTCCGCGCTTGTCGATACGAACGCTCTTGATCCCTCGCGCCGCCAACCCCTCGGCGATCAAGCGGTACGAGGATGCGCGAACGCCGAGCGAGTTGTTGCCATCGCGGTCGGTCGGCCCGGAGCCGGGAACGATGAGAACGACGGGGACACCGGCGTTCGAAGAACCCAGCACGGTACCCGATAGCGGCCCGGCGGGGCCGGGGGCCGTAATCATGCTGGGATTGCTCATCTGTGATGCCGCCGGCTGCGAAATGACCAGTGCCGCGAAGCAGGCGAGAACAAACTTTTCGACCGTCGGCGACATCTCAAAAATCTATGTCGGTCGCGTAAAGGTTGGGAACCGTGCTTGCGCTTTCTATCAATGCGCGAAACGCGCAACCGCCCTTCACGTCTGAACGAGAAGCCCGCGCAGAGCAATTCTCTGCGCGGGGTCACCAAGCCTATCCGGATCAGAGCTGCCCCAGCAGCGCCTCCGCGCCGGACACGTCGGCCTTGCCGGGACCTTCCTCGACGTTCAGCGCGGTCACCACGCCGTCCTCGACGATCATCGAATAGCGCTGCGAGCGCGTGCCGAGCCCGAAGCCCGAACCGTCGAGCGACAGCCCGATCTCCTTTGCGAAATCGGCGTTGCCGTCGGAGAGGAATTCGATCGCGCCGGCCGCGCCGGTCGCCTTCGCCCAGGCGTCCATCACGAAGACGTCGTTGGTGCTGGTGACCAGGATCGCGGCGACGCCTTTGGCCTTGATCTCGTCGGCCTTGGCGAGGAAGCCCGGCAGATGGTTCTTGTGGCAGGTCGGCGTGAACGCGCCGGGAACCGCGAACAGAACGGCTTTCCTGCCCTTGAACAGGTCGTCGGTCGTCTTCGCCGCCGGCCCGTCCGCCGTCATGACGCGAAAGGTCGCCTGCGGAAGCTTGTCACCAACCTGGATCGTCATCGCGCCTGTTCTCCGTGAGCCTGGCGGCAGCATGCCGCCCGGCTTGAGGGATTACGGCCTGGCGGCGGGGATGTCGAGTTCGAGGCGGGTCTCCACAGGCTGCGGCTGGCCGCGCATCGTGACGATGAAAGGCAGCGGCCCGGACGCCCCCTTCGGGCGGTCGCGCAGTCGCACCAGGGCCAGCACCGTGCCGTCGGATTGGTTGGTCAAGGCGGGCTTGCCGAAGGACCACATGCCCGGGCCTTCGATGAAGATGTCCTCGACCTTGCCCTCCGCCGGCGTACGCAGCACGAATTTCAGCGCCGGTTCGGCCGCCGCATCGTCGAATTTCGCCTCGGCGATCGACAGCCGGTCCTTGTGCTGGCCGAGCTTACCCTGCAGCGGCACGCGGGCCTCGTATTGTTCGAGGCGCGGCGAGGTCACCGAGGTCACGCCCGGTTCGAGCCAGAGCCGCGCCTCACCCTTGGCCGGGATGCAGATTTTTTCGCACACCGCATAGTCGAGCTTGAGCACCAGCATGACCGGCTTGGCCGGATCGACCGGCTGCACCGAGATGGGGATCACCACCTCGCCGACATAGCCGATCGAATGGCCGGCCCCGTCTGGAAAGCGTTCCGGCGCCGGCCAGCGCACGTCGAGCCCGCCGATATTGGCCGAACCGCTCCAGTCGAACACCGGAGGCACGCCGAAATCGCCGGGGTTGCGCCAATAGGTCTTGTAGCCCGGCTCCATCACGATCTCGACGCCGACGCGCTGCTTGCCCGACGGCGCGGTTGCGCCCGAGATCAGCCGCAGCGAGGAGAAATCGCCTTTCGACCAGGACGACGTCGCCGCGTCCTGCGCCAGCGAGGGCAGGGTCAGCGCCGAGGCGGCGAAGGCGAGCATGACGGCGAGGACGGTGCGCACGGAGTTGATATATGCGTTTTGGTGCAAAATAGCGAACGAACCTCGCTGATTGCGGCCAACAATTGCGTGAAGATGGTTGCCGCCGCCATTGGTGCAGCAGGAATGGGGCGCAATCACGGTGCGCAAAATCACCGCGTCCCGCCCTGTTCCCAGCGCGGGGGAAAGTGATCTAGCATGGCGTTATGAAGATCGGCTCAAATCAGCGCGTCAGCGGCCGCAGCTATCTCGACGGGCAGTGCCTGATCGCGATGCCCGGCATGAGCGATACGCGCTTCAGCCGCAGCGTCGTCTATGTCTGCGCCCATTCCGAGGATGGCGCGATGGGCATCATCGTCAACAAGCCCGCCGCCGATACGCGCTTTCCCGATCTTCTGGTGCAGCTCGACGTGATTCCCTCCGACGAGCTGATTCGCCTGCCAAGCCAGGCCGAACGCATGCAGGTGCTGCGCGGCGGGCCGGTCGAGACCAAGCGCGGCTTCGTGCTGCACACCGCCGATTTCTTTCTCGAATCGGCGACCCTGCCGATCGATGACGGCATCTGCCTGACGGCGACGCTCGACATCCTGCGCGCCATCGCCGTCGGCAGCGGGCCCGAGAACGCCATTCTCGCGCTCGGCTATGCCGGCTGGGGCGCGGGCCAGCTCGAATCGGAGATCCAGTCGAATGGCTGGCTGCATTGCGCGGCCGATCCGGCGCTGCTCTTCGACAGCGGCGTCGAGACGAAATACAGCCGCGCGCTGCGCAAGATCGGCATCGATCCGGCCTTCCTGTCGAGCGAGGCCGGTCACGCCTGAGCGGCCGGCTCGCCGAGGCCCGCGCCGTGCAGTTCGATCCGGGCCTTGATCGGCAGATGGTCGGAGGCGATCCGCGCCAGCGGCGTGTCGTGCAGCATCACCGAGACGACGATCTCCTGCGGGTAACTGACGATCCGGTCGAGCGCCAGCATCGGGAAGCGCGCCGGGAAGCTGGGAACCTGCGCCTGCATCGGCCCGAAGCTCGCAGCCAGTCCGCGCAGGCTCGATCGGCGGCCGACGCGCCACTCGTTGAAATCGCCCATCATCACGATCGGCTGGGTCGCGCCGTCGCCGGCGGCGGCGATCAGGCTTTCGATCTGGCGCGCCCGCGAGCGCCGCAGCAGCCCCAGATGCGCGGCGACGACCCGCACGCGCCCGGCCGGCAGGCTGAGATCGACGATCAGCGCGCCGCGCGGCTCGAGGCCCGGCAGCACGATCTGGGTCGTCGCAGTCGCCTTGCCCTCGCGGATCAGCACGACATTGCCGTGCCAGCCATGGCGCGGCCCGCCGGCATGGACGCGCACGGGCGCCAGGCCGGTCTCGCGGCGGAGCTTGTCGAGTTCCAGCAGGCCGGCGCGTGTTCCGAAGCGCTGGTCGGCCTCCTGCAGCGCCACGACGTCCGCGTCGATCTCCTTCAGCACGGCCACGATCCGGTCGGGGTCGAAGCGACGGTCGCGCCCGATCGCCTTGTGAATGTTGTAGGAGGCGAAGAGCAGTTCGGTCGCCGGCGCCGGCGCGGGCCCGCCATGGCGCGGCGCATGGCCGCGCTCGCGGCTCCAGCCGGCGGTGCGCAGCGCGCGCAGCCGCCTGATGCGATTCAGGCGCTCGGAGCCGGCGTCGGGGGCCGCTTCGCGCCGAAATCCGCGACGCCACCGCGCCTTCCATTCGTCAGACACCAGCCGACCTCATATTTCTCTCGAACGACCGTCAGGCATTGGCGCGGGCAGGCGCGCCCGCCCCGTCCTGAACGCGCATCCCGGCGATCGGGTTCGCTGGGACGGCGCGGGATTGAACGATTTGCCGCCGGAGGCATTGATCAGGAGTGCTCGTCCTGACCGGATTCCCGATGTCGTTGCTGCTTGTCGTCGCCGTCCTCACCGTGCTGGCGTTGGTCATCCTCGCCGGCGTGTCGTCTTATGGCCAATTCGCAAGGCGCGCCAGCGGTCCGTCCTCCGCGGCGCTGCCCGTCGCCGCCGATGCGACGGCGATCGATCGCGTCGTTGCGCCGCTTTTGCGGGCCAAGGCGGGGCAGTCGGGCGTCCGTCTTCTCGCCGACAATCTCGAGGCCTTCGCGATACGCGCGGCCTCGGCCCGCCATGCCGGGCGCAGCCTCGACCTGCAATACTACTACTGGCTGGACGACCTGACCGGCGGCCTGCTGCTGCGGGAGGTGATCGCTGCGGCAGAGCGCGGCGTGCGCGTGCGACTGCTGATCGACGACATCAGCATTCGCGGCGCCAACCAGTTGCTCCGCGCCGTCGACCGGCATCCGAACATCGAGATTCGGCTGTTCAACCCCAGCCGCAACCGTTCGAACGGGTTCAAGCGCGGTCTGGAGATGCTCGTGCGTTTCGTCACCGCCACGCGGCGCATGCACAACAAGGCCTGGATCGCCGACGGGCGCATCGCCGTCATCGGCGGCCGCAACATCGGCGACGCCTATTTTGACGCCGCCGCCGACGCCAATTTCCACGACATGGATCTGCTGCTGGCCGGCGATGCGCTGGAGCCGGCGCAGCGCATCTTCGACGAGTACTGGAACAGCGAAGCCGCGATCCCGCTCCTGAACTTGTATCGGCGACGCCTGCGGACTTCGCTCGGGGACGTGGGCCGAAAGCACGCCGCCCTGGCCGATTCGCCCAATGCGCGGCCCTATCTGGCCCGGCTGGCGGAGCAATCCGACGCAGCCGGGCTGCTGCGGGACGAACTGCGCTGGGTCGGGCAGGTAGAGGTGCTGGCCGACCGCGCCCGCAAGGCGCTGGGCAGCAACAACGGCAACCTGCTGGCGCGGCGCATCGGCGAACTGGTCGCGGCCGCGCGCAGCGAGCTGAATATCATCTCGCCCTACTTCATCCCCGGCGAGGCGGGTCTCGTGACGGTCACCGATCTGACGGGGCGCGGCGTCGCGATCTCGGTGCTGACGAACTCGCTGGCCGCGACCGACGTCGTCGCCGTCCATGGCGCCTATGCCGGCTATCGCAAGCCGCTGCTGGAGAAGGGCGTGGCGCTCTACGAACTCAGGCCGGAACTCAATCAGGAGCGTCCCTCGCTGTTCGGCTCCAAAGGCGCGAGCCTGCACACCAAGGCCTTCACGGTCGATCGGGAGATCGCCTTCGTCGGCTCGTTCAACTTCGATCCGCGCTCGATTTCGCTCAACACCGAGATGGGCGTCATCGTCCATGACGCCGGGCTGGCGGCCGAAATCGACGGCCATTTCCGCGCGCAGGCCGAGCCCGCTTCGGCCTACCGCGTCACCCTCCGATCCGGGCGGCTCTGCTGGGCTTCCAAGCCCGATCTGGGCAGTATCGGCCCAGAGCCCGGCGCGAGTCTGAAGCGCCGCCTCGCCGCCTTCTGCATCGGCTGCCTGCCGGTCGAATCGCAGCTTTGAGGTCTCCGTCCCGGTTGCGCCCCGGTTGCGTTCACCCGGCGGCTGGCGGCCTCCGCCAGGCCGAGGCCGTGTCGTAGAAGAAGCGCTCCTCGGCGATGCGGTCGCCGACCCAGCGCTGGATCGCGAGCTCCTCCAGTCGCCGGACCGAGCCGTCATGGCCGATCGCGTCGAAGATCCACTGCACCACCACGAGGTCGCCATCGACGAGAACCGCTGCCGGCGCATGGGTGTGCATCCTGGCGATCCGGTCGAGCGCGCGCTGCTCGTGCTGCATCAGGACGTGGCGGCCGCGCCGCGGCTCCCTGTCGGGCTCCTGCATCGTCGCATCCTGATGATAGAAGTCGGCGATCGCCCGGACATGGTCGCCGCTGACGACGGCGGCGACGAACGCATCGACGCGGGCGCGATCGGGCATGGCTGGTCTCCTCCTGGCCAAAGGGCGGCGCTCGCTTGGTCAGGCCGCCTCGCTCGAACTTGCCGCCGCCGCGCCGACGAGGCGGCGGGCCTCCGCCGCGCTCATCGGCTGGCCGAAGATGTAGCCCTGCGCATACTGGCAGCCGAGCTGGTAGAGCTCGATCGCGTCGGATTCGCTCTCGGCCCCTTCCGCGACCACGTCCATGCGCAGGTCGGCGGCGAGCTGGACGATCGAGCGCAGGATCACCGGCGGCCTGCCATTGCCCATCTGGCGCACGAAGCTCTGGTCGACCTTGATCGTGTCGAAGGGGAAGCGCTGCAGATAGGACAGCGAGGAATAGCCCGTGCCGAAATCGTCGAGCGAGAGCCCGGCGCCAAGTTCGCGGATGCGCGAGAGCATCTGGGCGGCGTATTCCGGGTTTTCCATCACCAGGCTCTCGGTGATCTCGAGCTTGAGCGTGCCCGGCAGCACGCGCCGGCGGCCGAGCACGGTCTTGACGTCGTGCAGCAGGTCGTGGCGCAGCAATTGCCGGCTGGAGACGTTGACGCTGGCGAAGATCGGCGGGTCGACGTCGAGCGCCGCCTGCCAGGCCTCGAGCTCGCGCGCGGTGCGGTCCATGACGTAGACGCCGAGATCGACGATCAGCCCGGTCTCCTCGGCGATGGCGAGGAAGTCCTGCGGCATCAGCCGGCCCTCGCGCGGATGGTCCCAGCGCACCAGCGCCTCGAAGCCGGCGATGGTGCGGTCCTCCAGCCTGACGATCGGCTGGTACATCACCTGGATCTCGCCGCGCTCGATCGCCCGGCGCAGATCGCTTTCCAAAGCCAGCCGGTCGTTGCGGTCGGTCCGCATCGCCGGCACGAAGACCTCGATCTTGTTGCCGCCCTGGCGCTTGGCGTGGGCCATGGCGAGCTCGGCGTTCTTCAGCGCGTCGTCCTTGCGCGCCGCAGGCGCAGGGTCGTAGAGCGCCAGCCCGATCGAGGGCGTGAGAAAAATCTCGCGCTCCGAAAAGGTCACCGGCGTCGAGACGGCGCGGCGCACCAGTTCCGCCAGCGCCAGGATGCGCTCCGGGTCGCGCTCCGAGACCAGGATCATCGCAAAGGTGTCGCCGCCGATCCGGGCCAGCGTGTCCTGCGCCCGCAGCAGCCGGCCGAGCCGGCGCGACAGCGTCAGCAGGATCGAATCGCCAGCCGAGAAGCCGACCGATTCATTGACCTGCTTGAAGCGGTCGATGTCGATCACGATAACGGTCGGCCGCATGGTCTCGTCGGCCCGGCAGAAGCCGAAAACGGCCCCGAGCCGGTCCTGGAACAGTTTTCGGTTCGGCAACCCGGTCAGATTGTCGTGCACGGCGTCGTGCAGCAGCCGCTCCTGCGCGGTGCGCTGCTCGGTGACGTCCGACAGCGTGCCGATCACCCGGATCACCTCGCCGTCGGAGCCGATCACCGGGCGCGCCTTGAGATTGCACCAGTGATAGGCCCCGCTCGAGGCGCGCAGGCGGAAATCGAGGTTGAGCTTGCCGCGGCGTTGCTCCAGCACGGCGTCGAGCGTGACGCGGTAGCGGTCGCGGTCGGCGACATGCATGTGTTCGAGCCAGCGCGAGGCCGAGCCTTCGAGCGCGCCGCGCGACAGCCCGAGCAGCCCTTCGATCTGCGGCGAGACGAAGATCCTGTCGGCCCCGACATCCCAGTCGAAGACGAGATCGCCGGAGCCCGACAACGCGAGGGCCCGGCGCTCGGTGTCGGAGACCAGCCCATGCGCAACCGCCCCGCCCGCGAAGGCGTGCTGGATCACGGTGAAGCCGATCAGCAGCACGATCAGCACGAGCCCGCCCAGCAAGGCGGGCGCGGCCAGATCGCGCTGAAATTGTCCCGTGACCGTGAAGCCGGCCGCCGTGACCCAGACCGCGAGCAGGAACCAGGTCGGGATCAGCATCACCGCGCGCTCATAGCCATGCGTGGCGAGATGCAGGATCAGAACGAAGCCGACGGCCGCCACAGCCGCGATCGAGATGCGCGCGATGCCCGAGGCCATCGGCGCATCGAAGACGGCGAGCCCGACGAGGCCGGCGAGTCCCAGCATCCAGATGATGGTGACGTGGCTGTAGCGCACATGCCAGCGCCCGAGATTGAGATAGGCGAACAGGAAGACGAGCAGCGTCGCGGCCAGCACGACTTCCGCGCCGGCGCGGTAGATCCGCTCGATCGCCGGCGTCAGCGGAAAAATGCGCTGGAAGAAGCCGAAATCGAGCCCCGAATAGGCCAGCACCGCCCAGGCCAGCGCGGCGGCGGCCGGGAAGATCACCGCGCCCTTGACCACGAAGATGATCGTCAGGAACAGCGCTAGCAGGCCGGCGATGCCGATGATGATGCCCTTGTAGAGCGTCAGCCCATTGGTTTTCTGGCGGTAGGCCTCCTGCTCGTAGAGATAGAGTTGCGGCAGGTTCGGCGATTTCAGCTCGGCGACGAAGGTCACGGTGGTGCCGGGGTCGAGCGTGATCAGGAAGACGTCGGCGTCGGGGCTGGGCTCGCGCTCGGGCGAGAGGCCCTGGCTCGCGGTCACCGCCTCGATGCGGGTGTCGCCGAGATCGGGCCAGACCACGCCCGAGCCGATCAGCCGGTGGAACGGCGCCACCAGCAGGCGGTCGATCTGCTCGTCGGAGTCGTTCGTCAGGGCAAACGTGATCCAGTCCGGCCGCGCGCCCGATTCCCGCGCGCGCACCGCGATCCGGCGCACGATGCCGTCGGGCCCCGGCGCGGTCGAGATCTGGATGACGTCGCCGTCGGAGCGGTTGCGCTCCACGACATTGGTCAGGTCGAGCACCGGCGCATCGACCGGCACCCTGACCGCCTCGACGGCGAGCGCGGGGGCCGCCGCCAAAGCGAGCCAGAGCGCGAAGCCGGCGACGGCGAGGCCAATCCGGAAGAGTCGGTCGGGAATGGACAAGCGCGGCTCGGGGCTGGGGCGGAAGAAAGTCATGCGTGGTCGCGGGTTCAGTCGTATCGGCGGCTCATGGCGAGGGCAAGGCGCTGGCAGGCCGGAAGCTGGGGGCGAAAACCGCCGCGCGGCCTAGGGGCCGGCGGGCAGGCGGTCGCTGGACAGCGCGGCGTAGAGCAGATGGTCGGTCCAGGCGCCGTTGATCCGCAGATAAGCGCGCGCCATGCCCTCCTGCTGGAAGCCGACGCGTTCCAGCAGGCGCCGCGACGGCTCGTTGCTGGGCAGGCAGGCCGCCTCGACCCGGTGCAGTGCGAGGTCCGAGAAGGCGAAGCGCAGCGCGCCGCGCACCGCTTCGGTCATGTGGCCCTTGCCGGCGTGGCGCTGGCCCATCCAGTAGCCGAGCGTGCAGGCCTGGGCGACGCCGCGGCGCACCAGCCCGAGCGTCAGGCCGCCGATCAGCGCCTCGGAGCGGTTGTCGAAGATGAACAGCGAATAGGCCTCGTCGGTGGCGATCTCGCGCGCGGCGCGCTTGACCCGCAGCCGGAACGAGGGTCGCGTCAGGTCGTCCTCGTTCCAGACCGGCTCCCACGGCGTCAGGAATTCACGGCTCTCCAGCCGCAGCACCGCCCAGGCCGGGTAGTCGGTGGCGATCGGCGCGCGCAGGCTGAGGTTCGGCGTGCGGATCAGGGGCCGCGTCGGCGGATCGGTCGAGAAGCGGAACAGCGCCATCGCCGGTCCTAATCCGCGGCGCGCGCCGCATGGCGCAGGCGCTTGGCCGCCGGCAGGCCCTGCAGCGGACCGACCGCCGCGATCGTCGGCTGGTGGCCGAGCAGCGAGCGCCCGGCCGCGCGCACGTCCTCGAGCGTCACCGCGTCGAGCCGCGACGCCAGTTCCTCGCGCGGGATGGCGCGGCCGAAGAGCAGCACCTGCCGCGCCATCTGCTCCAGCTTGCCGCCGGGGCTCTCCAGCGAGGCCAGGAGCCCGACCTTCATCTGCGCCCTGGCGCGGGCGACCTCGGTCTCGGTGACGTCCTCGGCCGCCTGGCGCAGGCAGGCGAGCGCTACCTCGACGAGTTCGCCGGCATCCTCCGGCGCGGTGCCGGCGCTGATGCCGAAGACGCCGCAATCGGAGAAGGGCCAGTGAAAGGCGTCGACCGCATAGGCGAGGCCGCGCTGCTCGCGCACCTCCTGGAACAGCCGTGACGACAGCCCGCCGCCGAGCACCGAGGAGAAGATCTGCAGGGCGTAATGTGCGCCCTTGGTGAAGGGCTGGCCGGGAAAGCCGAGCACCAGATGGACCTGTTCCTCGTCGCTCCTGATCCGCGCCTCGCCGCCGCGATAGCGGCCTTCCTCGCGTTCGGCCGCCGCGGCCGGGCTTTCGGGAAGACCTGCCAGATGCTGCTTCGCCAACGCGACGAGTTGATCGTGATCGACCGCGCCGGACGCGGCCAGCACCATGTTGCCGGCATGATAGTTCCGCGCCAGATAGGCCCGGATCGCGTCGGGGGTGAAACTCTTCACCGTCTTGGCCGTGCCCAGGATCGGCCGGCCGAGCGGCTGGTCGGGGAAGGCGGCCTCGAGGAAGCGGTCATAGACCAGATCGTCGGGCGTATCCTGGACGGCGCTGATTTCCTGCAGGATCACGCCCTTCTCGCGCTTGAGCTCCTCGGCGGTCAGCGCCGGCCGGGTCAGGATGTCGGCGAGGATGTCGACCGCCAGCGCGAGATCGGGCCCGAGCACGCGGGCGGTGTAGCAGGTGTATTCGACGCTGGTCGCGGCGTTGAGATCGCCGCCGACGCTCTCGATCTCCTCGGCGATCTGGAGCGCGTTGCGCTTGGCCGTGCCCTTGAACGCCATGTGCTCGAGCAGATGGGCGAGCCCATGCTCATGGGGCAGCTCGTCGCGCGCCCCCGCCCCGATCCAGATGCCGAGCGAGACGGTGGCGGCGTGCTCCATATGCTGCGAGACGATGCGCAGGCCCGACGGCAGCGTGGTCAGGCCGACATCGGGGTCATGCCGGCCGCCTTCGGCGGGCGCGGCGAGTTCCGGGGCTTCGGCCGGTCCGGTCGCGCTCATGCGGCTGCTCCCCTGACGGCGCGGGCGTTGCGCCGGACGAAATCCTCGATCGCGCCCTGCGAATTCGGCAGCAGCGTGAAGCTTTCCGGCCGCTCCATCAGGTCGGCGAGATGGGCAGGCAGTTTCGGCGCGACGCCGCTGGCGGCCCGGACGGCGGCGGGGAATTTGGCCGGATGGGCGGTGCCGAGCACGATCATCGGCGTGCCGGGGTCGCGCGTCAGGCCCTGCCGGGCGGCGGCGACGCCGATCGCCGTATGGGGATCGAGCAGATAGCCGGCCCGCGCCCAAGTCGCGCCGATCTCGGCCGCGACCGTCGTCTCGTCGATAGCTGCCGCGTCGAACTCGGCGCGGATCGCAGCAAGTGGTCCGGGCGCGATCTCGAAGCGGCCCGACTGCCTGAGCCCGTCCATCAGCCGGCGCACGGCGGCGCCGTCGCGGCCATGGACCTCGAACAGCAGCCGCTCGAAATTCGACGAGATCTGGATGTCCATCGAGGGCGAGGTCGTCGCGGAGACGCCGCGCATCTCGTAGACGCCGTCAGCCAGCGTGCGCGGCAAGATGTCGTTGCTGTTCGTGCCGATCAGCAGCCGCTCGACCGGCAGACCCATGCGCTTGGCGACATGGCCCGCCAGCACGTCGCCGAAATTCCCGGTCGGCACGGCGAAGGAGACTTTTCGCCCCGGTCCGCCCAGCGCGACGGCAGAGGTGAAATAGTAGACCACCTGCGCCGCGATCCGCGCCCAGTTGATTGAGTTGACGCCCGACAGGCCGATCTCGTCGCGGAAGGCGTGATGGTTGAACATCGCCTTGAGCAGGTTCTGGCAGTCGTCGAACGTGCCTTCGACCGCGATGGCGTGGACGTTCTCGGCCTCGACCGTGGTCATCTGCCGGCGCTGCACGTCCGAGACGCGGCCCTGCGGATAGAGGATGAAGACGTCGACGCGGTCGAGACCCTTGAAGGCGTCGATCGCCGCCCCGCCGGTGTCGCCCGAGGTCGCGCCGATGATGGTGGCGCGCTCGCCGCGCTGCTTCAGGACATGGTCCATCAGCCGGCCGAGCAACTGCATCGCCACGTCCTTGAAGGCGAGCGTCGGGCCGTGGAAGAGTTCGAGCACGAACAGGTTGTCGCCGATCTGGGTCAGCGGGCAGACGGCCGGGTGCCGGAAGCCGGCATAGGCGTCGGTGATCATGGCGGCGAGCGCAGCGCCCTCGATGTCGCCGTCAGTCAACGCGCCGATCACCCGCTCCGCGACCTGGGCATAGGACTTGCCGGAAAAGCCCGCGATCTCGTCGCCGCCGAGCCTGGGAAACGTCTTGGGCAGATAAAGCCCGCCGTCGCGGGCGAGCCCGGCCAGCAGCGCGTCGGAGAAGGACAGCGCGGGGGCTTCCCCGCGGGTGGACACATGCAGCACGGCGCAAGCTCTCGGTGATCGTGGCTTTGCTATAGGCCGGTCCGCCGCTTTGGGCAAAACCGGCGGCGGGGTCAGGGCGGCGGGCGCTGGCCGCGGCTGGCCTGCCAGGCATAGGCGGCGAAAACCCCGAGCAGCGTCGCAGCCAGTCCGAACCAGGTCAGCGCATATTGCAGGTGGTTGTCGGGAATGCGCGCGATCAGTTCCTTCGCGTCGACGCCGGCCGGCGGCGTCATGCCGTCGCCCTGTCGCTCGGCCTCGAGATAGAACGGCGCAGCCGGGCCGATCCCCAGCGCAGCGGCGATGCCGGCCGGATCGCGCGTGTAGAATTCGCGTTGCGCCGGCAGGTCGGCCGGCGTGAAGGAGCCGCGCGTCTCGGCCGAACGTAGGTAGCCGGTGATCGTGGCAGGTCCGGTGGCGGGCCTGATCTCGCCGAGCCGGCTCTCCGGCACGAAGCCGCGATTGACCAGCACGACGCCGCCCGAATCGAGGCGAAAGCCCTGAAAAATCCAGCGGCCGAAGCCCGAGAGCTGGCGCGTGCCGGGGCCGCCGGAGGCGATCGTGGTGCGCACGCCGGCGAAGGGTCCGTCGATGAAGACGCCGCTGGCCGAGACCCGCGTCAGGTCGAGCCTGACGGGATCGAGCGTGCTCCAGCTCGCGGCGGCGGGCATGGCTGCCGGCGCGCCCGCCGCCTGCGCCCGCAGTCTGTCGAGGAAGAATGTCTTTTCGCCCCAACGTTCGATCTGCCAGACGCCCAACGTCAGCAGCACCGCGAGTCCCGCCAGCATCATCAGGCCCGGCAGCAGCAGGCCCGGTCGGCGCGATAGGGCTGGTGCCTCGCTCATTTCTCCAGCCTGCCTTCCTCGGCCTTGTTGGCGTATTGCAGCGCCACCGCCAGCCCCTTCATCGGCGCCAGCATGGCGAGGCAGACGATGACCGCCAGCGGCAGCCAGATCGCCAGATGCAGCCAGATCGGCGGCTCATAGGCGATCTCGACATAAAGCGCCGCGCCCAGCACCGCGAACCCCGCGATCAGCATAATGAACACAGCCGGCCCGTCGGCCGAATCGGCGAAGGAGAAGTCGAGCCCGCAGGCCTCGCAGCGCGGTCGAATCTTCAGGAAGCTCTCGAACAGCCTGCCCTCGCCGCAGCGCGGGCAAAGACCCTTGAGGCCGGTCGCATAGGGCGAAGGCAGGGGCGGGGTGTGGTCGGCCATGGCGGCTCCATAAAGCACAAAGGCGGCCGAAAGGCCGCCTTTGCCGATTGTCGCAGCGGCGACGGCTCAGTGCGCGGCGCCGGCGGCCGCACCCGCGCCCCAGACATAGATCGCGGCGAACAGGAACAGCCAGACCACATCGACGAAGTGCCAGTACCAGGCGGCGAACTCGAAGCCGAGATGCTGCTCCGGCTTGAAGTGGCCGAGATAGGCCCGGTACAGGCAGACCGCCAGGAAGATCGTGCCGATGAAGACGTGGAAACCGTGGAAGCCGGTCGCCATGAAGAAGGTCGCGCCATAGACATGGCCGCTGAAGGCGAAGGCGGCGTGCGAATACTCGTAGATCTGGCAGGCCGTGAACAGGATGCCGAGGATCACGGTCAGCCAGAGACCCTTCTTCAGCCCGTCGCGGTCGCCATGGATCAGGGCGTGGTGCGCCCAGGTCACGGTGGTGCCCGAGGTCAGCAGGATCAGCGTGTTGAGCAGCGGCAGGTGCCAGGGGTCGAAGGTGGCGATGCCCTTGGGCGGCCAGACGCCGCCGGTGAACTCCTGGCGGGTGTAGTTGATCGCCTCGCCCGCATAGAGGCTGGCGTCGAAATAGGCCCAGAACCAGGCGACGAAGAACATCACCTCCGAGGCGATGAACATCAGCATGCCGTAGCGGTGGTGGATCTGCACGACGCGGGTGTGGTGGCCCTCGTCCTGCGCCTCGCGGATCACGTCGATCCACCACATCAGCATGGTGTAGAGCACGCCGAGCAGGCCGAGGCCGAAGAGCAGCGGGCCGAGCTTCATGCCGCCCAGCGTCATCGCCTTCATCCACATCACGGCGCCGATCGCCATCACCGTGGCGCTGGCCGCGCCGATGATCGGCCACGGGCTCGGGTCGACGAGATGGTAGTCGTGGTTCTTGGTATGGGCCCCGGCCATCGTCTTGGTCTCCGCGTCCGACGTCGTTTCAGCGCGCTTGTGCGCCGTGTCTTACAGATTCGATTTGCCCGCGTCACCCACGGCCGGACCGGACTTCACCTCGGTCACGGGCTGGCCCGCCCTGGAGGGAAAGTAGGTGTAGGACAGGGTCAGCGAAATGATTCCGTTGAGATCGCGGTTCTTCGCGATCTCGGGGTCGATGTAGAACACCACCGGCGCCGCCAGGCTCTCGCCGGGCTGCAAGGTGTGCTCGGTGAAGCAGAAGCACTGGATCTTGACGAAGAAGGCCGCCGCCTTGTCGGGCGCGACGTTGAAGGTCGCTATCCCGGTCGAGGCGCGGTCGGAGCGGTTGGTGATCTTGTAGAACACGGTCCTGGTCTCGCCGACGCGGAGTTTGATCTCCGGGCTCTCGGGCGAGAAGGTCCAGCCCAGAGCGGGCGCGACATTGGCGTCGAAGCGCACCGCCATGGTGCGGTCGAGGATGGTCGATGCGCCGGCGGTGCCGAGCTCCTGCGACGCTATTCTGGGCGTGCCACCGAAGCCCGTCGCCTTGCAGAACATGTCGTAGAGCGGCACGGCGGCAAAGGAGAGGCCGGTCATGCCCATGACGACGCCGGCGCAGATCAGCGCGGTCCGCGTCGCTCCCTCGGGCGTTGGCGTGTGCTTGCCCATCACAGCGGCCGGTTCATGATCGCCGGGCCGGTCTTCACCAGCGTCACGACGAAGAAGAAGATCACGAGCCCGGCCAGGACGAAGGCGAGCGCCACAGAGCGGCGCTTGCGCCGCGCCAGATCCTCCGGCGAGAAGGCGGCGACGACCGGGCGCTTGGGGTCTTCGTTCATCCGATCACCCTCGGCAGGGCCCACATCAGCCCGAGGCTGTTCTCGGCGAGCAGCACGGCGAAGAGCAGGAAGAGATAGAGGATCGAGAAGCCGAACAGCGAGTAGGCGGCCTTGTAGGCGGCGTCGCCCTCCGTCGTCCGCAGGACGCGCACCGACAAGGCGATCATCGCGAGCCCGGTGACGACCGAGACGACGAGATAGATCAGCCCGCCAAAACCCATCAGCGCCGGCAGCACGGCGACCGGGGCCATGGCCAGCGAGTAGGCGACGATCTGGCGGCGCGTCGCCGCGGGCCCGGCGACGTTGGGCAGCATCGGCACGCCGGCTCGCGCGTAATCCTTGGCCTTGACCAGCGCCAGCGCCCAGAAATGCGGCGGCGTCCACAGGAAGATGATCGCGAAGAGCACCAGCGAATGCAGGCCGAACCCGCCGGTGACGACGGCCTCGCCGATCATCGGCGGAAACGCTCCCGCCGCGCCGCCGATGACGATGTTCTGCGGCGTCGAGCGCTTCAGCCACATCGAGTAGACCACGGCGTAGAAGAAGATGGTGAAGGCGAGCATGCCCGCCGCCAGCAGGTTGGCGACGAGGCCGAGCACGATCACCGAGCCGATCGACAGCGTCAGGCCGAAGGCCAGCGCCTCCGACGGCAGCACGCGGCCGGACGGGATCGGCCGCTTGGCGGTGCGGGCCATGAGCGCGTCGATATCGGCGTCCCACCACATGTTGAGGCAGCCCGACGCGCCGGCCCCGACCGCGATGGCGAGCAGCGAGGCGAGCGCGATCACCGGATGGACCGCGCCAGGCGCGGTCGCCATGCCGCCCATGGCGGTGACGACGACGAGGAACATCACGCGCGGCTTGAGCAGGGCGAAGAAGTCGCGCGCCTCGCCGGTGGAGGTCAGGGCGACGCCTTCGGAACGGGTCTCGATGGTGTCGAACGCTGCGGACATGTCGATACGTCGTCTCGTGTCTTGAGGTCGCGCGATCGGGCGCGAGGTTCTGGGGTCGGCGGCTCGTGCCGCCCCTCTCCGGAACGCCTCGTCGAAGGCGCTCGGGGGAGGGGCGACGGCGGATTCTGTGGAACCCGCCGCCTCGATGGTCTCAGTGATCCTGGCCGGTGATGCGCGGCAGGGTCTCGAACTGGTGGAAGGGCGGCGGCGAGGGCAGCGTCCATTCCAGCGTCGTCGCGCCTTCGCCCCACGGGTTCTCGCCGGCGAGTTCCTTCTTCGAGAAGGCGAGCCAGACGCCGTAGAAGAAGATCAGCAGGCCGGCGGCGAAGATGTAGGAGCCGATCGACGACCAGAAATGCCAGCCGGAGAAGGCGTCGGGATAGTCGGCATAGTGACGCGGCATGCCGGCGAGCCCGAGGAAGTGCTGCGGGAAGAACAGCAGGTTCGCGCCGAAGAAGGCGACCCAGAAATGCACCCGGCCGATCCAGTCGGGGATGACATAGCCGCTCATCTTCGGGAACCAGTAGTAGAAGCCGGCGAAGATGCCGAACACCGCGCCGAGCGACAGCACGTAGTGGAAGTGGGCCACGACGTAATAGGTCGCGTGCAGCGAGCGGTCGACGCCGGCATTGGCCAGCACGACGCCGGTGACGCCGCCGACGGTGAACAGGAAGATGAAGCCGACGGCCCAGAGCATCGGCGCGGTGAAGCGGATCGAGCCGCCCCACATCGTCGCGATCCAGGAGAAGATCTTGATGCCGGTCGGCACCGCGATGACCATCGTCGCGAAGACGAAATAGCGCTGCGTGTTGAGCGACAGGCCGGCCGTGTACATGTGGTGCGCCCACACGATGAATCCGACGACGCCGATTGCGACCATGGCGTAGGCCATGCCGAGATAGCCGAAGATCGGCTTCCGCGAGAAGGTCGAGATGATGTGGCTGACGATACCGAAAGCCGGCAGGATCATGATGTAGACTTCGGGGTGGCCGAAGAACCAGAACAGGTGCTGGTAGAGGATCGGGTCGCCGCCGCCGGCCGGGTCATAGAAGGTCGTGCCGAAATTGCGGTCGGTCAGCAGCATGGTGATCGCGCCCGCCAGAACCGGCAGCGCCAGCAGCAGCAGGAAGGCGGTGACCAGCACCGACCAGGCGAAGAGCGGCATCTTGTGCAGCGTCATGCCCGGCGCGCGCATGTTCAGGATGGTGGTGATGAAGTTGATCGCGCCCAGGATCGAGGCCGCGCCCGCCAGATGCAGCGACAGGATGCCGAAATCGACGGCCGGGCCGGGATGGCCCGAGGAGGAGAACGGCGGGTAGATCGTCCAGCCCGTGCCGACGCCGTGCGCGCCCGGCGCGCCCTCGACGAACATCGAGATGATCAGCATGATGAAGCCGGCCACGGTGAGCCAGAACGAGATGTTGTTCATGCGCGGGAAGGCCATGTCCGGCGCGCCGATCATCAGCGGCACGAACCAGTTGCCGAAGCCGCCGATGACGGCGGGCATGACCATGAAGAAGATCATGATCAGGCCGTGGCCGGTGACGAAGACGTTGTAGCTCTGGCCGTTGGCGAAGATCTGAAGGCCCGGCTCCTGCAGCTCGATGCGCATCATGATCGAAAGGAAGCCGCCGACGAGGCCGGCGATGATCGCGAAGACCAGATAGAGCGTGCCGATGTCCTTGTGATTGGTCGACATCGTCCAGCGCCGCCACCCGGTCGGGTGGCCGTGCCCGTCGTCATGTCCGTAGCCGTGGGCGTGCGCAGCCTCGGTTGCCATGGCGTGGTCTCCTCGTGCGAAGTGCGTTCGCGACAGTCAGTCAGATCATCGGTTGCGGCCGCCGGGGCCGCGCGAGCGGGTTTTGCGGCGGTTACTGGCCGGCCGTCGCGACCTTGCCGGCGGCGTCGCCGGCATTGGCGAACTTCTGCTTCGATTCCGCGAGCCAGGCGGCGTAGCGCTCCTGGCTGACGACGCGGAAGGCGATCGGCATATAGGCGTGGTTCTGGCCGCAGATGAACGAGCACTGGCCGTAATAGACGCCCTCGCGGTCGGCCTTGAACCAGGTCTCGTTGAGGCGGCCGGGGATGGCGTCGATCTTCACGCCGAAGGACGGCACCGTGAATTTGTGGATCACGTCGGCGGCGGTGACCTGCACGCGCACGGTCTTGCCGACCGGGACGACGGCCTCGTTGTCGACGGCGAGCAGGCGCGGCATGTCGCGGTCGCCGACCTCCTGCGACGCGCCTTTCGCCTTGATCGCGGCGGCGCGCTGGGTCTCGTCGAGCATCAGCGAATCGAAGGTGAAGGCGCCGCCATCCTGCGGGTACTCATAGGACCAGTACCATTGCTTGCCGGTCACCTTCACGGTGATGTCGGCCTGCGGAATGTCGAGCTGGAGCTTGAGCAGGCGGAAGGAGGGGATGGCGATCACGACCAGGATCAGCACCGGGATGACCGTCCAGGCCACTTCGAGGAGCGCATTGTGCGTGGTCCTGGAGGGCGTCGGGTTGGCCTTCTCGTTGAAGCGCCAGGCGACATAGACGAGCAGGCCGAGAACGAAGATCGAGATGATGAAGATGATCACGTTCAACCAGTCGTGGAACCAGTTGATGTAGGCGGCGACCTCGGTCACGGGCCCCTGCAGGTTGAGCTGCCACGGCGTCGGAATGCCGGTTCCGGCGAGAGCGCCGTCGCTGGCGGTCGTCGCCAGCGCGACGGCGAGCGCCGAGGCGGCGAGAGTGGCTGGGGTCCTGCTCAGAAATCGCATCGATCCGACATCGCTCCTCATCATGCCCGGCACGGAGCGCTCCTGTCGGGGTTGCGGTCCATGCAAGACGAGGCGCGGCCCGCCGGGCCCGCCCTGTTCTTCGGCATTGCGATAAATCAAAGATCACGCTTGCGCCAGAGGGGCAATGCAGCCCTCCGACGCATGTCGTGCGGCATAATCGCGCGACCGTGGCCCGCCCGCAACGGCGCGCAAGGGGCCTCCAGCCTTGACAGGACAGGGCCTGCATGGTCCCAACGCAGGCATGTTTTTGGGCGATGTCGGCGCGCCTTGCGGCGCGGGCCGGCTTTTCGCCCGATTTGGCTGACTTGGTGTGCGGGTCCGGCGGCTCGCGCCGGTGTGGAGGTTTGGCCGGTATGGTCAGGATGTTTGGGTCCGCCGTGGCGGCGGCGCTGGCGGTCTTCGCTTTCGCGGGCGCGGCGCAGGCGCAGGGCGCGGTGAAGTCGACGCATGGCGACTGGCAGATGCGCTGCGAGGTGCCGCCCGGGGCCAAGACCGAGCAATGCGCGCTGGTGCAGAACGTCGCGGCCGAAGACCGGCCGAATCTGACGCTGCTCGTCATCGCCCTGAAGACGGCCGATCAGAAGAGCCGGCTGCTGCGCGTCGTCGCCCCGCTCGGCGTGCTGCTGCCGTCGGGCCTCGGCCTCAAGATCGACGACAAGGACATCGGCCGGGCCGGTTTCGTGCGCTGCCTGACCACCGGCTGCGTCGCCGAGGTGGTGATGGACGATGCGCTGCTCGGCCAGCTCAAATCCGGCAAGAGCGCCACCTTCATCGTGTTTCAGACCCCCGAGGAGGGCGTCGGCATTCCCGTCTCCCTCGACGGATTCGGCCCCGGCGTGGAGACCTTGCCGTGATGGATGCGCTTACCGCCCGGCCGCATTGGCTGGCTCTTCCCCTGCTCGCCGTGGCGCTCGCCGGCTGCGGCTCGTCCGGCTCGTCGTCCTCCGGCGGCGGGGGCGGTGGCCTGCAGACGCTCGGCAACATCATCGCCTTCCAGTCGACGACGCCGCCGCCCGTGATGGATCTCCCGCCCGAGGGCCAGGACGAACTGAGCTGTCCCGAGGTGATCATCGCCGATGGCGGCGCGGCGATGCGCTCGCAATCGGGCCCCGACAGTTCGAGCCTGCGCCACCAGATCTCGATCCTGAAGCTCGCGCGCGAATGCAACGCGACCGGCGGCGGCGGCTTCACCCTCAAGGTTGGCGTCGAGGGCCGTGTCCTGCTCGGCCCGGCCGGCTCGCCCGGCGGCCATTTCGCCACGCTGGAGACCCGCGTCCTGCGCGGCACGACGGTCGTCGCCAGGCGCGCCGCGCGTGTTGGCGGCAACATCGCGTCGGGCCAGGGCGGCACGGATTTCAGCCATGTCGAGCAGGGCATCGCGGTGCCACCCGGCCGCGGCGATGTCGAGATCATCGTCAGTCTCAACCCCGGCGGCGCGACGCAAGCCCGCGCGCGGCGCAGATAGCGCCCCGATTGCCGTGAAAGAAGGCAGCGCGCCGGTTGACTAGGGCGGCGCGTCTTGTATCTCTGCCGACAAGCCGCATATCCCCGCGGGAGAGACCGGGTTCGGACGACCATTCAGGTCCGGCCCCGGCGCCGAAGGCGCAACCGCCCCGGAAACGCTCAGGCAAACGGACCGCGTGGGACTTGGCGCTCTGGAAAGCGGCGGAAGCGATTCCGCCCACCGACGGGTGTAACGCGTCCTGGCCGCTCGCGGCGGGGCGCGGAAATCTCTCAGGTTCCAAGACAGAGGGGGCGCGTTCCGGACGATGACGTCCGGGGCTTGCGCTTGACTCTGGAAGGGGCCCTGGATGGCTGCCGAAGCCGAGACCCGCGAAACCGAGAGCGGCGACGCCGCGCCCGCCGCCGCGCCGCTCAAGACCCCGCTGCATTCCCGCCATGTCGCGCTCGGCGCCCGGATGGTGCCCTTCGCCGGCTACGACATGCCGGTGCAGTACCCTTCCGGCATCCTGACCGAGCACAACTGGACGCGCGACAAGGCGGGGCTCTTCGACGTCTCGCATATGGGCCAGGCCTTCCTGATCGGCCCCGACCACGAGACCGTGGCGCGCGCGCTCGAGGCGCTGATCCCCGCCGACATCCTCAATCTCGCGCCCGGCAGGCAGCGCTACTCCCAGCTCCTCAACGAGGAGGGCGGCATCCTCGACGATCTGATGGTGACGCGCTCGCTCGATCCCGACGAGGACGGCGCGCTCTATCTCGTCGTCAACGCCGCCTGCAAGACGCAGGACTACGCCCATATCGAGGCCCGCCTGCCGGGCAATGTGAAGCTGATCAGGGCCGAGCATCGCGGCCTGATCGCGCTGCAGGGCCCCGGCGCGGAGGCTGCGCTCGCCGCGATCGCGCCCGAGGCCGCCGAGATGGGCTTCATGTCCTCGCGCAGCATGAAGGTCGCGGGCGTCAAGGCCAATGTCAGCCGTTCGGGCTATACCGGCGAGGACGGCTACGAGATTTCCGCCGCAGTCGCGAAGATCGGCGAGATCTGGGACACGCTGCTGCTCGACGCGAGCGTCAAGCCGATCGGGCTCGGCGCGCGCGATTCGCTCAGGCTGGAAGCCGGCCTGTGCCTCTACAGCCACGACATCGACACGACGACTTCGCCCGTCGAGGCCGCGCTGACCTGGTCGATCCAGAAGCGCCGGCGCGAGGAGGGCGGTTTTCCGGGCGCGGCGCGCATCCAGCGCGAATTCGCCGACGGCGTCGCCCGCGTCCGGGTCGGCCTGCTGCCGGACGGCAAGGCCCCGGCCCGCGAGGGCGCGGAGATCGCGACCCCCGAGGGCGAGATCGTTGGCAAGGTGACGTCCGGCGGCTTCGGCCCGACGCTGAACGCGCCCTGCGCCATGGGCTATGTCGCAAAGACCCATTCCGCTCCTGGCACACAGCTTCATCTGATCGTGCGCGGCAGGCCGCTGCCGGCGGTCGTCGCCGCCATGCCCTTCGTGCCCAACCGCTACAAGCGCTGAGCCTGATCCCTTTTGTGTTGGAGAGACCCATGTCCGAGACCCGCTACACCAAGGACCACGAATACATCCGCATCGAGGGCGACACCGGCACGGTCGGCATCACCGACTACGCCCAAAGCCAGCTCGGCGACGTCGTCTTCGTCGAGCTTCCCGCCATCGGCAAGGCGGTGAGCAAGGGCGGCGAGGCGGCCGTCGTCGAGAGCGTCAAGGCCGCATCCGAGGTCTACGCCCCGGTCTCGGGCGAGGTCGTCGCGGTCAACAGCGATCTGGAAGCCGCACCCGGCACGGTCAACGAGGACGCCGCCGGCAAGGGCTGGTTCGTCAAGCTCAAGCTCACCGATGCCGCCGAGCTGGAGGGCCTGATGAGCGAGGCGGAGTATCAGGATTACGTCAAAACCCTCTGACCCCCACCGCCGTCATCCCAGACAAGCGGCGAAGCCGCGCCGATCCGGGACCCATTCCGGAACCGTTCAGGAATGGATCCCGGGTCTCCTCTTCGCTCCGCCCGGGATGACGATGAACCAGTTGATGCGTTGCCCGAGGAACCACGGACACACCCCATGCGCTATCTGCCCCTGACCGACACCGACCGCCTCGACATGCTGGCGCGCATCGGCGTGCCTGATGTCGACGCGCTGTTCAGCGACGTACCTGCCGACAGGCTGCTGAAAGCCCCGCTCGATCTGCCGCGCGCCAGGGGCGAGCTCGAAGTCGAGCGCATCATGGGCAGGATGGCGGCGCGCAACGTCGCGGCTTCCTCGGTGCCGTTCTTCGTCGGCGCAGGCGCGTACAAGCACCATGTCCCGGCCACGGTGGACCACCTGATCCAGCGCTCGGAGTTTCTCACCAGCTATACGCCCTACCAGCCCGAGATCGCGCAGGGCACGCTGCAATATCTCTTCGAATTCCAGACCCAGGTCGCAGGCCTGACCGGCATGGATGTCGCCAACGCCTCGATGTATGACGGCTCGACCGGCGCGGCCGAGGCCGTGCTGATGGCGCACCGGGTGACGAAGCGGCGCAAGGCGGTGCTCTCGGGCGGGCTGCATCCGCATTATACGGCGGTCGTCGAGACGCTCTCGGAGATGGCGAGCGACACGGTTGTGGCGCTGCCGGCGGATGTCTCCGCCAGCGAGGATATCCTCGCGCAGATCGACGACACGGTCTCCTGCGTCGTCGTCCAGTCGCCCGACGTCTTCGGCAATCTGCGCGACCTGCGCCCCATCGCCGAAAAAGCCCATGCCCATGGCGCGCTGCTGATCGCGGTCTTCACCGAGGTGATGTCGCTCGGCGCGGTCACGTCCCCCGGCGAGCAGGGGGCCGACATCGTCGTCGGCGAGGGCCAGTCGATCGGCAACGCGCTGAATTTCGGCGGTCCCTATGTCGGGCTCTTCGCGGCCAAGACCAAATATCTGCGCCAGATGCCGGGCCGGCTCTGCGGCGAGACGGTCGACGCCGACGGCCAGCGCGGCTTCGTGCTGACGCTCTCGACCCGCGAGCAGCACATCCGCCGCGACAAGGCGACCTCGAACATCTGCACCAATTCCGGCCTCTGCTGCCTCGCCTTCACCATCCACATGACGCTTCTGGGCCAGGCCGGGCTGGAGCGGGTGGCCGAGGTCAACCACGCCAACGCCGTCAAGCTCGCCGACATGCTCGGCGCTGTGAAGGGCGCGGACGTGCTGAACGAGACCTTCTTCAACGAGTTCACGGTGCGGTTGTCGAAGCCGGCGGCCGAGGTGGTCGAGGCTCTGGCCGAAAAAGGCGTGCTCGGCGGCGTCCCGGTCTCGCGGCTGCTGCCGGATGCGGGCCTCGACGATCTGCTGATCGTCGCGAACACCGAAGTCAACACGGATGAGGACCGGGCGGCCTTCGTGGCGGCGCTCGCGGAGGTGCTGTAATGCTGAACCGTCAGGGACGTCCCACCACGCCCGGCCACGCCGCCGCCGAATCCCACCCCACCTTCACCGGCAACCGCGCGCTCCAGCAGATCGAGCCGCTGATCTTCGAGATCGGCCATCACGAGACGACCGGCGTCGATCTCGACGCGCCGGCGCCGTTCAAGTCCCGCCTCGGCAGGCATGCCCGCAGCGACGGCATCGGCCTGCCCGGCCTCTCCGAGCCCGAGGCGATGCGCCATTACGTCCGCCTGAGCCAGAAGAATTACGGCATCGACACCGGGCTCTTCCCGCTCGGCTCCTGCACGATGAAGCACAATGCCCGCCTCAACGAGAAGATGGCGCGGCTGCCGGGTTTCTCCGATGCGCATCCGCTCCAGCCGGTCTCGACCGTGCCGGGCGCGCTCGCGGTGATGCAGGAACTCGCCCGCTATCTGATGACGCTGACCGGCATGCCGGCGGTCTCGCTGAGCCCCAAGGCCGGCGCGCATGGCGAGCTTTGCGGCATGATGGCGATCAAGGCCGCCATCGCCGCCAAGGGCGAGGGTGACACCCGCAAGGTCGTGCTCGTGCCGGAATCGGCGCACGGCACCAACCCGGCGACCGCCGCCCTGATCGGCTTCATCGTCAAGCCGGTGCCGGCGCGCGCCGACGGCACCGTCGCGGTCGAGGACGTCGAGGCGCTGCTGGGGCCGGAAGTCGCCGCGATCATGCTGACCAATCCCAACACCTGCGGCATCTTTGAGCCGCAGGTCGTCGAGATCGCCGCGGCCATGCACGAGGCCGGTGCGTACTTCTACTGCGACGGCGCGAACTACAACGCCATCGTCGGCAAGGCGAAACCCGGCGATCTCGGCGTCGACGCCATGCACATCAACCTGCACAAGACCTTCTCGACCCCCCATGGTGGCGGCGGGCCGGGCTCGGGTCCCGTCGTGCTGTCGGAGCGGCTGGCTCCTTACGCGCCGGTGCCGTTCATCCATCTGGAGAACGGCGAGCCACGCCTCGTCGAGCACGCGGCCGACGCACCCGACGGCAACGCACCCTTCGGCCGCATCACCGCCTTCCATGGCCAGATGGGCATGTATGTCCGCGCCCTGACCTATATGCTCAGCCATGGCTCGGACGGCATGAAGCAAGCCTCCGAGGACGCCGTGCTGAACGCCAACTACATCCGCGCCGGTCTGTCGGACCTGATGTCGCTGCCCTATCCCGACCATCCGGCGATGCACGAGGCGCTGTTCGACGACGAATGGCTGAAGGGGACGGGCGTCACGACGCTCGATTTCGCCAAGGCGATGATCGACGAGGGCTATCACCCGATGACGGTGTATTTCCCGCTTGTCGTCCATGGCGCGATGCTGGTCGAGCCGACGGAGTCGGAATCGAAGGCCTCGCTCGACCTCTTCATCGCGACATTGCGCGACCTGGCCATGGCGGCGAAGGGCAACGACAAGACGCGCTTCACCGGCGCGCCGCATCACGCCCCGCTGCGCCGGCTCGACGAGACGAGAGCCGCCCGCCAGCCGGTGCTGAAATGGGTCAGGCCGATGCCGATCGCGGAGGCGGCGGAGTAGGGAGCGTCAGGCGTCGTCCCAGGGATCGATCAGCCTTAGACCCAACCCGTCGAAATGCCGGCGATTGCGGGTCGCCACGGCGAACTGGCGCGAAAGCGCGCTCGCCGCAAGCAGGCTGTCCGTGATATGCAGGTTCAGGCCATCGCGGCGCGAGCGGGCCATGAGTTCGCCCCAGACGGGCGCATCTTGTTCATCGAGGGACAGAATGCGTCCGCTGAACCGCATCGGCAGGTCGTGATTCACCCAATCCGCCAGCGCCTGCCGCCGACGGCCCGGCGGCATCAGCGCGATTCCGCGATAAAGCTCAGCCATTGTCACCACGCTGATAAACAGTTCGTCTTCGTGCAGGCTGAGAAAAGCGATGACCTTCGGCTCGGGAGCAGGCTTTGCGGTTTCCGATATGACGTTCGTGTCGAGGAGGATCACGATAGATCGATGTCACGCGGAGGCTGGTCCTCGCGGGTAAGATCGATACCGGACCCTCGCAACGGCGAATTCATGAAGAACTCGCCCAGCGTTCCCTTGCGGACGGATTTGCGCTCCCATTCCTCGACGGAAACCACCACCACTGCCGGCCGTCCGTTGCGGGTCACCGTTTGCGGCCCTTCCGCCTTGGCCTTGTCGATCATCTCGGAGAAGCGCGCCTTGGCCGAAGCGACCGACCAGCTCTCTTTTACGGCTGTACTCATGCGCCACTCCTCTGCATGGTCATTATGGTCATCATAGTCATGGTGATGGTTGTGGACAAGCGATCTCCGCAACATGCCGAAACGTCATTTCCGTCCCGCCTTAAGGCTTCCTTGACCATGTGCGAGGGAAGCTCTTCGTCATGCGCTTCTGGCGCTGTCCCGGATCGGTCCATGCCCGTGCGTTTCGCCAAGACCTCGATTGCCGCCGCCTTCGCGCTCCTGCTGGGCGTGGCCGGCGCGCGCGCCAACGAGCCGAGCTACGGCCCCAACACCTATGACCGCACGCTCGAGGCGCTGATCGCGCATGAGGACATCGCCGGCCGCGGCGGCTGGCCGAAGGTGCCGGCCGGCGTCACCGCGCTGAAGCCCGGCGCGATCGGTCCGGAGGTCCTGGCCCTCAAGCAGCGCCTGCTGCTGAGCGGCGACTTGCCGCCCGACGCCCTTCCGGGCGATCTTTACGACGAGACGCTGATCGCCGCCGTCAAGCGCTTCCAGCTCCGCCACGGCCTGTCCGATCTCGGCACGGTCGGCCGCCTGACGCTGAAGGCGCTGAACGTCCCGGTCGAGACGCGCCTGAACCAGCTCACCGCGACGCTGGAGCGGCTCAAGGGCAACGGCTTTTCTTTCGCAGAGCGCTATGTGGTCGTGAACATTCCCGGCGCCAGCGTCGAGGCGGTCGAGAACGGCGTCGTCCAGCGCCGCCATCTCGCCATCGTCGGCCGCGCCGACCGGCAGTCGCCTGTGCTGCAGGCCAATATCACCTCGGTGAACCTGAACCCCTACTGGACCGCGCCGACCTCGATCGTGAAGGCCGACATCATCCCGAAGATGCGCAAGGAGCCGGATTTCCTGGCGAAGTCGCATATGAAGCTGCTCGGCGCGGAAAACCGCGAGATCGACCCCGCGACGGTGAACTGGGCTGCGCTGACCTCGCCCTATTTCACCGTCCGGCAGGATCCCGGCCCCGACAATGCGCTCGGCCAGCTCAAGATCGACATGCCCAACACGGAAGCCGTCTATCTGCACGACACGCCGAAGAAGAGCCTGTTCCGCAACGACGTCCGCTTCAACTCCTCCGGCTGCGCCCGCGTCGAGGGCGTGCGCGATCTCGCCGCCTGGCTGCTCGAGGGCACGGAGTGGACGCTTCCCGCGCTCGAGGCCGAGATCGCCAGGAACGAGCGCAAGGACATCCGCCTGAAGAAGGCCGTGCCGGTCGCCTGGGTCTATCTCACCGGCTGGCAGGGCGCGGACGGGCTCGTCCAGTTCCGCGAGGACATCTACAGCCTCGACACGCCCCAAGGCATCGTCACCTCGACGATCCAGGCGCGCAAGCCGCGGCCGAAGGTCGCTGCGCCGAAACCCGACGCCGTGCCGTCGCCCGCCGCGCCGGTTCTGCCGCCGGCCCGGCCCGCTGCCGCGGTCCAGACGACGACGGCCATCAACTGAGACGCCTCAGCGGCCTTGCAGGATCGCCATCGTTTCGGCGATCGCCTGCCGGCGCGCCTGCGCATCCGTCCCGATCGTCACCAGGCCGTCCGGCCGCTGCGAGAACGCGGCCCTGCGCTGGCGCAGCTTCAGGTCCGGATGGTCGAAATTGTGGTAGGCCCCGTCATAGCCGGAAAAGCGCGCCCCGCCTGTCCGCGCCAGCTCCCCGCAGGGCGCCGCCGGCGTCCAGTCGTCGGCAAGCCCATGCAGGATCGTGGTTGGAACGCGCGCGCTCCAGCCCCGCTTCAGGATGACGCGGCAGCCGGGATAAAACGCGATCACCGCGTGAAAGCCGTTTGCGCCCGCGGCGGCGGCGTCGCCCGCGACATGCAGCGCCGTCGAGCCGCCATTCGACCAGCCGATCAGGCTGACGGGGCGTCCGGCCGCGAAGGGCTGCCGCGCCAGCCAGTCGCGCGCGCCGAACGCGTCCTGCGCCCGGCCGCGCGGCGTCAGCGTCCGATCGCGGTCGTTGCAGAGCGCGCCGAGGCCGCGCGGGCGAAAGCTGTCGGGCAGCAGCACGGCGTAGCCGGCGGCGACGAGCCGGGCGCTCCAGTCGTTTTCGCGCGCATTCATCGCGCCGGAACGGGTCCACAGGCCGGCGCAGCCATGCAGCGCCACCACGGCCGGGAACGGTCCCGCGCCCTCCGGTTTCGCCAGCCAGCCCGAGAGCGCCGTGCCATCGCGCGAGGCGAAGGAGACCTGCTCCATCGCGCTGGCGCCGCCGGCGGTCGCCGCCAGCGCGATCAGGACCAGGAGGAAACGCATCTGCGACATTTCGGCGACTGGTCCCGGTTGGCTCGGACAGCAACGAAAAAACGCCGCGATCCGGGCGGATCGCGGCGTCGAAATCATGACCGGTCGGGCAGGCTCAGTTCAGCTTGGCCTTGACCTCGGCGAGCCCGGCCGAGAAGGCGGCGTCGCCGGCCTTGCCGCCCATCTGGCTGCGCAGGATCGTCTCGGCAGCCCGGGTCGCGGCTTCGGCGGCGGCGGCCCGCACCTCGGCCTCGGCCTGGACCTCGGCCTGGGCGATCTTGTCCTCGGCCGATTTGGTCCGGCGCGCCACGAATTCGGCGAGCTTTTCCTCGGACTCCTTGGCGAGACGCTCGGCCTCGTCGCGCGCGGCGCTGACGATCTGCTCGGCTTCCGCCTCCGCGGCCTTGCGCTTGGATTCGTAGGCGGCGAGAATCGCGGCCGCCTCCTCGCGCAGGCGGCGCGCCTCGGCCAGTTCGGCGGCGATCATCTCGCCGCGCTTGTCGAGCGCCGCCGTCACCGCCTTGGCGGCGCCCATGTAGATCGCGAGGCCGAGGAAGATCGCGGTCGCGATCAGGACCCAGAAGGTCGGATTGGTCAGCATGGCGCGGTCACCCCTTCGTGGTCGTCTTGACCGCCTCGTCGGCGACCGCCTTGGTCGGCGTCGCGCCGGTGATCTGGGCGACGATCACGGAGGCCGTTTCGGCGGCGATGCTCGCGACATGGCTCATCGCCTTCGCCTTCATGGCGACGATGGTGCCCTCCGCGCTCGCCAGCTTCTCCGACAGCTCGGTCTCCACGGCCTTGCGGCGCGCGTCGCTCTTGGCGTTGACCGCGTCGCGCGTCTCCTGCGCGATCGCCTGGGACTGCGCCCGCGCATCGGCCAGCGACTTCTCATAGGCCGCGCCGGCGGCTTCCGCCTTGGCCTTCATCGCCTCGGCCTCGTTCAGGTCGGTGCTAATCCGCGAGGCGCGATCGGCCAGGATGCCGCCGAGCCGGGGCACGATGACCTTGTCGGCGAGCCAATAGAGAAAGCCGAAGGTGATCGCCAGCCAAAGCAGCTGCGAGGCGAAGGTTTCCGTCTGGAACGGCGGAAAGGCGCCGCCTGGCGCGGGTGCGCCGCCTGGGGCGACAGTGCCGGTCGTGGTGGGGGTGGCCATCACTGAACCTCATCGGCGTCGCGGATCGGGAGCGATCCGCGACGCAGCCTGAAAAAGGGCGATGAACGCGCGATCAGACGGCGAACAGCAGCAGCAGCGCGATCAGCAGCGAGAAGATGCCGAGCGCTTCCGTCAGCGCGAAGCCGAGCAGCAGCGTGCCGCGCTGGCCTTCGGCCGCCGAGGGGTTGCGCAGCGCGCCCGCGAGGAACTGGCCGAACAGGTTGCCGAGGCCGATGCCCGCGCCGGCCATGCCGAGGCAAGCGAGACCAGCGCCGATATACTTGGCTGCGACGGGATCCATGGGAAAAACTCCTTGAGAGGTCTGGTTAGGTACGGATGGGTGGAGAGTGACCGGCTGCTGATCTGATCAGTGGCCGGGATGCAGGGCGTCGTGCAGGTAGATGCAGGTCAGGACCGCGAAGACATAGGCCTGCAGCACGGCGACGAGGAATTCGAGCGCGGTCAGCGCCACGGTGAGCGCGAGCGGCAACGGCGACAGGATCGCCCAGCCGCCGGCGAAGAGCAGCGTGGCGATGAAGCCGGCGAAGATCTTGAGCGCGATGTGGCCGGCCAGCATGTTGGCGAAGAGACGCACCGAGAGCGAGATCGGCCGCGACACGAAGGAGATCACCTCGATCGGCACCAGGATGATCAGCATCAGCGGGTGCACGCCCGACGGCACGAACAGCCCGAAGAAATGCGCGCCGTGCTTGTAGATGCCGTAGATGATGACGGTGAAGATCACCAGCGCCGCGAGCGCGGCCGTCACGACCAGATGGCTCGTGACCGTGAACGCGCCCGGCACCATGCCGAGCAGGTTGCAGAACAGCACGAACATGAACAGCGAGAACACCAGCGGCAGGAACTTCATGCCGTCATGGCCGGCGGAATCCCTCACCGTATTGGCGACGAATTCGTAGCCCATCTCGGCGAGCGACTGGATGCGGCCGGGGATCAGCGAGCGGTCGCGCGTGCCGTAGACGAAGAGCAGCACGATCAGCGAAACGGCGATGACCATGAACAGGGCGGAATTGGTGAAGGCGATCTCGCTGTTGCCGATCTTGCCGAGCGAAACGATCGGCTTGATCTCGAATTGTTCGATCGGACTCGCCATTTCTCGCCTTCAGCTCCGCTCCCGGGGCAGGGGCTCCTGGAGCCGCCGGACCGCTACTTGGGGCCCGACTTATCGCTAGTGCGAGATTTCATCAAGCCCGCTGAACGCGCCACGTTGAAAAAACCGGCGCAGGTTCCCAGCAGCAGCAGGACGATCATTCCCCAGGGCGCGGTTCCGAGCCAGCGGTCGAGCGCCCAGCCGGCGCCGGCGCCGACGATGATGCCGGCGATGAACTCGGTCGAGAGCCGCATCGCCTGCCCGATGCCCGACATCGCCGGGCTCTGGCCGGCGGTTTCGTCGACATCGCCCTTGCGCGTCTCGACCTTGCGCAGGCCCGCGCCGAGCGAATCCAGGCGGCGCGACAGGGCCGCGTCGTCGGAGCCGCTGCGGGGGTCGTTCTGGGACATGGGGCCGTGGTTCTGTGAGGCGAAGGAGGCGGTTGAAGCTAACGCAGTTTTTGTCGGGATTGAACCTCAGACGTCATTGCGAGGAGGCGAAGCCGACGAAGCAACCCACGGGGACTTGGCGCCCGGTCCTCCTGGGTTGCTTCGCTACGCTCGCAATGACGGTCGAGATTCACACCGCCTCGCGGATCGCCTCGGCCGTCGACAGGTCGACCGAGACCATCTGGCTGACGCCGCGCTCGGCCATGGTCACGCCGAAGAGCCGGTCCATCCGCGCCATGGTGATCGGGTTGTGGGTGATCAGGATGAAGCGCGTATCGGTGGTCCGCGCCATCTCGTCGAGCAGGTCGCAATAGCGCTCGACATTGGCGTCGTCGAGCGGCGCGTCGACCTCGTCGAGCACGCAGATCGGCGAGGGATTGGTCAGGAACACGGCGAAGATCAGCGCGGTCGCGGTCAGCGCCTGCTCGCCGCCCGAGAGCAGCGTCATCACCTGCGGCTTTTTGCCCGGGGGCCGGGCGAAGATTTCCAGCCCCGCCTCCAGCGGATCCTCGGAGTCGACCAGCTTCAGCTCGGCCGTGCCGCCGCCGAACAGGACGGAGAACAGCCGCTGGAACTGCTCGTTGACGATCTCGAAGGCGGCGAGCAGCCTTTCGCGGCCCTCCCGGTTGAGCGCGCCGATCGCCTGGCGCAGCCGCCTGATCGCCTCAGCCAGATCGTCGCGCTCGGCCGTCAGGCCGTCGCGCTTGGCCTTGACCTCGGCCAGTTCGTCCTCGGCCCGCAGGTTGACCGCGCCCAAGCGCTCGCGCTCGGCCTTCAGCCCGGAAAGCCGGCTCTCGACTGCGCCCGCATCGGGAAGGCTGGAGCCGGCCCTTATGCCGGTGAGCTCCTGCAACCCCTGAAGCGTCGTCTCCAGCCCGTCCTCGATCTGGCGGGCGACGTCACTGACGCGCTGGCGCGCCGCCTCCAGCCGCGCCTCGGCCGCAGCCCTCGCCTCGCGCGCAGCCGCAAGCGCCTCCAGTCCCGCGCGCGCCTGCCGGTCGGCCTCGGCCAGCGCCGTCTCGCCCTGCGCCAGCGCGTCGGCCGCGCCGCGCCGCGCCGTCTCCGCGCCCTCGATCTCGCCGACGATCCGGCGTCGCTCGCTGAGGAAGGTGTCGGGCGCGTCGAGCAGCGCCTTCTGTTCCGCGCCGACCGCCGCGATGCGCCGCCTTGTCTCCTCGGCGGTCTGGCCGCCGGCGGCCGCGCGCGCGCGCCAGGCCGCGATCTCGGCGGCGATGGCGGCGCGCCGCCGCTCGCGCAGTTCGGCCTCGCGCGCCAGCGTCTGCACCCGCGCTTTGGCGTCGGACGCGACCACGCGGCTTTCCCCGAGCGCGACCCGCGCCTTGAGCAGGGCGTTCTCGATCTCGGCCAGCGGGGCGAGCGCGGCGAAGGCGGCCTCGTGCTCGCCCGCCTGCGCCTGCGCCTCCGCGACGGTCTGGCCGAGGCGGCCGATCGCCTCGCTGAGGGCCGAGCGCCTCGCGGCCGTCTCGCCGGCGCGGCGTTCGGCCGCAGCGAGACGCTCGCGCGCCGCGTCCAGCGCGCGCCTTGCGTTGCGGCCGCCATCGAGCGCTGCCGTCTCGGCCTCCGCGGCGCTGCGGGCCGTCGCCGCGGCGGCGTCGAGCGCGTCGCGGGCGGCCTCGGCCGCCTCGCGCGCTCCTTGCGCCTCCTTTTCGAGGTCGCCGAGCCGGTTCTTCTCGACGAGCCGGCGCGCCGCCGGCGAGGGCGCTTCGGCGGCGCTGACGAAGCCGTCCCAGCGCCACATGTCGCCCTCGCGCGAAACCAGCCGCTGACCCGGCTTCAGCGCCTCGCGCAATCTCGGACCATCGCCGCGCGCCACGACGCCGATCTGCGCCAGCCGCCGCGCCAGTGCGGCCGGGCCGCGCACATGCCGAGCCAGCGCCTCGACGCCGTCCGGCAGGGCGGGATCATCCGCGCCGGCCCCGGTCTCGCGCCAATGCGTCGGGGCCGAGGCGTCGGCGGCGGCGTCGAGATCGTCGCCCAGCGCCGCGCCGAGCGCGGCCTCATAGCCCTTGGCGACGCTGACCGCCTCGATGATCGCCGGAAAGAGATCGCCGGTCGCGGGCGCGAGCAGCTTTTGCAGGGTCCGGATTTCGGTCTCCAGCCGCTGCGCCTTGCGGTCGGCTTCGGCCAGTGGCGCGCGGGCCTGCGTCTCGCGCTCGCGCGCCTGCGCCAGCCCGGCGCGGGCCTCGCCGGCGGCCGCATCGGCCGAGCGCATGGCCTCTTCCGCGCCCGCGACGGCGGCCCGCAATTCGTCGAGCGGGGTCGAGGCGGCGGTCGCGTCCAGCGCCGAAAGATCGCGCATCAGCCGCTCGCGCTCAGCCGACGCCTTCTCCGCGCGCTCGCGCGCCTCGCGCAGCGCGCGTTCGAGAGCGTTGCGCCGCGCGCCGAGATCGGAGAGCTGCGCCTGCGCCGTGGCGTGCTCGGCCTCGGTCGCGGCGAGCGCGGTTTCGGCCGCGCCGAGCCCGCTGGCTGCGGTCTGCGCCGCCGCCAGCGCGCCGGACTGGTCGCGCGCCAGCCCTTCATCCTCTTCGCCCAGCCGGGCGAGACTGTCGGCGGCGTCGCGCGCCACGGTCTCCTGGCGGGCGAGATCGCCCTGCAACTCGACCAGCCGGCGGCCGAGCTCCTCGCCGCGCTGCCTGGCGCGCCGGTTCGCCGCCTCCAGCTCGTCGAGGCCGCGCTTCAGCCTGACCAGCGTCGCGGCGGCGACGGCCTCGGCCTCGCGCAGTCCCGGCAATGCATGGGCCGCCACCGCCTGACGCCGCGCGCTCTCGGCCTGGACGCCGGTCTGGCCGGCGACGCCGCTCACCGCGGCTTCGAGGGCGCGCTCCGCGTTGTCCGCCTGCGCGCGCGCCTCGTGATGGGCGATCAGCGCCAGCATCGCCTCGGCGCGGCGGATGTCGGCGGCGAGGCTGCGATAGCGCGCGGCCTGCCGCGCCTGCCGCTGCAGTCCCTCGATCTGCCCGTCGATCTCGGCCAGCACGTCTTCCAGCCGGGTCAGGTTCTCCTCCGCCCCGCGCAGGCGCAATTCCGCCTCGTGCCGGCGGCTGTGCAGCCCGGCGATGCCGGCGGCGTCCTCGAGGATGCGGCGGCGCGATTGCGGCTTGGCCGCGATGATCTCGCTGATCTGGCCCTGCCGGACGAGCGCCGGCGAGCGCGCGCCGGTCGCGGCGTCTGCGAACAGGAGCTGGACGTCGCGGGCGCGCACCTCCTTGCCGTTGACGCGGTAGGTCGAGCCTTCCTCGCGCTCGATCCGGCGGGTGACTTCGAGCACGTCGGTCTCGTTGAAGGCTGAGGGGGCCTTGCGGTCGCTGTTGTCGAGCGTTAGCGCGACCTCGGCCATGTTGCGGCCGGGCCGCTCGGTCGAGCCGGCGAAGATGACGTCGTCCATGCCCGCGCCGCGCATGTTCTTGAACGAGCTTTCGCCCATCACCCAGCGCAGCGCCTCGACGAGGTTGGACTTGCCGCAACCATTGGGCCCGACGACGCCGGTCAGCCCCGGCTCGATCAGGAACTCGGTCGGCTCGACGAAGGTCTTGAAGCCGGTGAGGCGAAGGCGCGTCAGCTGCATGGGCGCGCGCTCCCGTCATTGCGAGGAGCATAGCGACGAAGCAATCCAGGGGTCGCCGAGCGCGCGCTTCTGGATTGCTTCGCTTCGCTCGCAATGACGGCTAGCGGGGCAACTGGACGCGTCTTCTCAGCCCGCCAGAAGCGGCTCGATGATCTTGTCGAACTCGGCGATGGAGAGCGCACCTGAACGCTTCTGCCCGTTGATGAAGAAGGTCGGCGTCGAATCCACCCCGGCCTTGGCCCCACGATCCTTCACTTGCGTGACGGCGTCATAGATATCCTGCCGTTTCAAGCAGGCCTCGAAGGATTCCTGTGTGAAACCCGCCTGTTTGACCATGCTGGACAGCGCATCGACCGGCTTGTCGGTGAAAGCCCAGTTGCGCTGCTGGGCGAAGAGCAGGTCGGTCATGGCGACGTATTTGTCGTTGCCGTTGCAGCGCGCCAGCATGAAGCCGGCGGTGGCCAGCGGGTCGAGCGGGAATTCGCGCAGCGTGAAGCGCGCCTTGCCGGTGTCGATGTATTTCGCCTTCAGCGCCGGCCAGGTGTCCTTGTGGAAGGTGGCGCAATGGCCGCAGGTCAGCGAGGCGTATTCGATGATCGTCACCTTGGCGTCGGCCTTGCCGAGCCAGACGTCGCCGAGCGGGCCGGCGGTCGCCAGATCGGCCTGGGCCTGCGCCGGGCGCAGGGCCAGCGTCGCGGCGGCTGCGAGCCCGGCTGCGCCCGTCAGAAGCTGTCGCCTGTTCGTCATTGCAATCAATCCTCGAAGGTCCAAAAATCCTGCCCGGACCATAGTCGCCACGATGATTGTGGCAAGATCGGTTCCGCCGGACGGGCGGCCGCTCACGAAGCCGTGTCGGCTGGGGCCTTCGCACGCTGCGCGACGCCGCGGCCGAGCCGCGCCAGGGCCTCGCGCAGATCGGGATCGGCGATGCCGGCGACCTGGCGCGCCACCTGCGCGAGGAGCGCCGGATCGGGCGGCGGAGCCGCCTTGCGCTGCGCCGGCGGCTCGACCGGTCCCTGCTTCATCACCAGCTTGCCGACAGCGCGCCAGCCGAGATGGGTGTTGACCCGCTCGAGCACCAACGGCGCGAGCTGCTGCATCTCGAGCGCGAAGGCGCCCTCGACCCGCACGACGAGCGTCGCGGGCTCCGAGGCTTCGCCCGGCGCGGGCCGTCGGCGCGGCCAGTCGATCTTGAGCGGGCGCGAGCGGACGCTGAGCCTCTCGCCGACGATCTCCGGCCAGAGCGCGACGATGGCGCGCCCCGCAAAACCCTGCGCCGCCAGCGCGGGCGCAAGGCAGTCGTCGATCAGGTCGGCGAGGGGTTTGGGAGCCATGGCGAGATTGTGAGTCCGGGACGCCACGGCGGCAAGTGGCCAGGGGGAAGGAACGCCATTTTGCAGGAATTCATAAATCTGTTTCGTATAATTCGTAAGTTGGGAAGCTGTCTAAATCAACCCCGATAGATGTTCGGAAATTCAATGAACGCAGCCGAATCTATAATGATATATCTATATATATTGTTTGGCTTAATTTATCAATCCTTAAGCTATTTTATAATTCCTTTGATTTTTATTATCATAATATCGAGATACTTAAGATTATCTCTTTTATATATTTTCCTTTCAATAATATCCACAGTTACAATTTTTGTCGTTTTTCTGATGGCGCTAACATACAAATGGGTCGGCTGAGTAAATATATCCTGTCATGGTTGATGAACTCGACAAATGCAGGTCTTCACCGTAGAGAGCAACTCTGTCCGCGCCATGGTCTTGGTAGCCCTTTTCGAGCGTTTAGAGAGGCGCGGCATTGTCTGGATCGATCGCTGCTAAATTTCGTCACACCTCGTAAAAGCTACAGCCCACGTTGATGCCTCCCCCCGCCGCCGACCTTCTTGCCTGGTACGACCGCCATCGCCGCGTCCTACCATGGCGCGCGCAGCCAGGCCAGGCGGCCGATCCGTACCGCGTCTGGGCCTCCGAGATCATGCTGCAGCAGACCACGATCGCGGCGGTCAAACCCTATTACGAACGCTTCATGGCGCGGTTCCCCACCGTGCAGGCGCTCGCCGCCGCACCGTCCGAGGCGGTGATGCAGGCCTGGGCCGGCCTCGGCTATTATTCCCGCGCCCGCAATCTTCACGCCTGCGCGAAAGCCGTGGTCGAACACCATGGCGGCCGCTTCCCCGACACCGAGGATGCCTTGCGCGCGCTGCCCGGCATCGGCGCCTACACCGCCGGCGCGGTCGCGGCGATCGCCTTCGACCGCCCGGCCGCCGCCGTCGACGGCAATGTCGAGCGCGTGGTGACGCGGCTCTTCGCCATCGAGGAGGTCATGCCCGCCGCCAAGCCGCTGGTGCGCGAGCGCGTGCTGTCCCTGCTCCCCCCGGGAAGGCCGGGCGATTTCGCGCAAGGACTGATGGACCTCGGCGCGACGATCTGCACGCCGCGTTCGCCCGCCTGCGCGCTCTGCCCCTGGCGCGAGCCCTGCCGCGCCCGGGCCGCCGGCACACAGGAGACCTATCCGCGCAAGGGCGCGAAGAAGGCCGGCGCGATGCGCTATGGCGCTGCTTTCGTGCTGCTGCGCGAGGACGGCGCGCTCCTGCTCCGGACGCGGCCGGACAAAGGCCTGCTCGGCGGCATGGCCGAGGTTCCGACCAGCGAATGGAGCGCCGACCATGAGCCCGGCAAGGCCGGGCGCGACGCGCCGCTGAAGGCGGACTGGCGCAAACTGCCGCTGCCGATCCGCCACGTCTTCACGCATTTCCCGCTGGAGCTGACGGTTTTCGTGGCGACTGCCGCCGCCTCGACGCCAGCTCCGGCAGGGATGCGCTTCACCCCGCTCGCGATGCTCCGCGAAGAACCGCTGTCGAGCCTGATGCTGAAGGTGGTCGAGGCCGGGCTGGAGGTGCTACGCGCAAACGAGGTCGTGCGTACGCCATTGACGTAGTGCGCCATTGGCGTATTATCCCATTTATGAGCGTCCTCGTCTCCGTCGTCGAAACGCCGAGTTATCTGGTGCGGGCCGAGCGGCTGATGAGCACGGACGAGCGAGCGGCCGTCGTGAACGCTATCGCCGCCGATCCGATGATCGGTGTCATAATTCAAGGAACCGGCGGCCTCAGGAAAGCGCGGATTCCTTTGGCTGGTCGAGGCAAACGGGGTGGCGGCCGTGTCATCTACTGGTTTCACTCGGTCGGGTTTCCGGCGGTGCTTCTCTGGGTGTTCGCCAAGAACGAGGCGGATGACCTGACATCTGTGCAGCGGCGAGTTCTGACGGACGCGACGCGCGATCTGCTGAACGACTTTCGGAGGCCGAGATGAAGAACGAGGACTTCGAGGGCTTGATGCGCAGCCTGAGCGAAGCGCAGGCCTATGCGAGGGGCGAGCCTGTCCCCGGTCTGCGGATTCATGTGCCGGAGCAGGTCGATGTCGCGGCGATCCGGGCCGTCACCAGGCTGTCGCAGGTGGCTTTTGCCCGGCGGATCGGCGTTTCACCGGGTACATTGCGGAACTGGGAGCAGAAGCGCCGCGCGCCCGAAGGCCCGGCCCGGGTGCTGCTCGCGATGATCGCGCGCAATCCCAATGTCGTGGAAGAGACCCTGGCCGCCAGTTGACGTAGCCCCTCAGGCCGCCGCCATCCGCGCCCTGATCTCGCCGCGCAAATTGTCGAGCAGCAGCGGCGCCCCGTCGCGCTCGACATGCCAGAACGTCCAGCCATTGCAGGCGGGCAGCCCTTGCGCCAGCGCCCCGACCTTGTGGATCGAGCCGACCGCCGGCCCCAGCAACAGCGTGCCGTCGGCGCGGATCACCGCCGCGTGGCGGCGCTTTTCGTCGAACACCGTCTCGCCCGCCTTGACCAGCCCGGCCTCGACGAGGCTCAGGAACGGCACGCGCGGCTCGCTGCGCTTCGAGGGCGCGGTCGCGAACGCTTCCGGCGGCAGCGGCGTGATCGCGGCGATGCGCCGGCGCGCGGCCTCCGCATAGACCGGGTCGCGCTCGCAGCCGATGAAATGGCGGCCCAACGCCTTCGCGACCGCGCCCGTCGTGCCGGTTCCAAAGAACGGATCGAGCACGACGTCGCCGGGATTGCTGGCCGAGAGCAGCACGCGCGCCAGCAGCGCCTCGGGCTTCTGCGTCGGATGCACTTTTGCGCCCGCGCCGTCCTTCAGCCGCTCCTCGCCGGTGCAGAGCGGTAGATACCAGTCCGAGCGCATCTGCAGATCGTCATTGCCTCCTTTAAGCGCCTCGTAATGGAAGGTGTATTTCGAGCGCTCGCCGCGCGCCGCCCAGATCAGCGTCTCATGCGCGTTGGTGAAGCGCCGGCCGCGGAAATTCGGCATCGGGTTGGCCTTGCGCCAGACGATGTCGTTCAGCATCCAGAAGCCGAGATCCTGCAGGATCGCGCCGACGCGGAAGATGTTGTGGTAGGAGCCGATCACCCAGAGCGCCCCATTGGGCTTCAGCACGCGCCGGCACGCCGTGAGCCAGGCGCGGGTGAAGGCGTCGTAATCGGCGAAAGAGGAGAACTTGTCCCAGTCGTCGTCGACGGCGTCGACGAGGCTGTCGTCGGGCCGGCGCAGGTCGCCGCCGAGCTGGAGGTTGTAGGGCGGGTCGGCGAAGACGAGGTCGACGCTGGCCGCCGGCAAGGCCTCGATCGCGGCGACGCAGTCGCCGACGAGCACCTGATCGAGCGGCAGTTCCAGAGGAAGACCTGACGTCTTCATCCGAGACTCCAGCGCGGGCCGTCCGGTACGCGAAACCTGAATCCGGACGGCGGCGCTGGTGGTCCCGGTACGCAAGATACCCATGACGCCCAGACCGTTACGCAACTTCAACGGGGACGATCCTGGACGAGTCAGGGTAAAAGCCGGGTTTCCCGGTTGAAAAAAATGCGTCCCATTCTGGGGCTGCAATTTCTGCCTAGCCCATTGGCGGGCAAGGCGAATTCCTAAGCGCCGGTTAACGCCGCCAGACGCCCTTCACCGGCGAAAACGAGTAGCGGTGCTCCGGGCAGGGCCCTTGCGCCAGCAGGGCGGCGCGATGCTCGGCCGTGCCGTAGCCGACATGGCGCGAGAAGCCATAGGCCGGATAGCGCGCGCAGAGCCGCGCCATCATCGCGTCGCGCATCACCTTGGCGACGATCGAGGCCGCCGCGATCGAGGCGACCAGCGCATCGCCCCCGATGATCGACTCGCAGCGGCAGGCGAGCGTCGGCGGGTCGTTGCCGTCGACCAGCGCGAAAAGCGGGCGGACGGGCAGCGCCGCGACCGCGCGCCGCATCGCCAGCAGCGTCGCCTGCCGGATGTTGATCGCGTCGATCTCGGCCGCCGTCGCGCTGGCGACGGAGACCGCCAGCGCCGTTTCGGCGATCAGGGCGAACAGTTCTTCCCGCCGCGCCGCGCTCAACGCCTTGGAATCGTCGAGCCCGGCCGGCACGCGCGCCGGGTCGAGGATCACCGCCGCCGCCACGACAGGCCCGGCCAGCGGCCCGCGCCCGACCTCGTCGACGCCGGCGAGCGGCCAAAGCCCGGCTGCGATGGCCCGCGTCTCGCGGCTGAAATCGGCGCTCATGCGTGGCTTATGCCGAAGCCGGCCCGTCGCGGCTAGACCGCGGCGCCAGCCATCCCCTTCATTGCGAGGGGGCACAACCGACGGAGCAATCCAGGGGCGGCGGCGCTCTACGTCGCCTGGATTGCTTCGCTGCGCACGCAATGACGATCGAGGCCGGATTCCGTCAGAACAGGCTCAACTGCGCCTTCTCCTTCTCCGGTTTGAGAAACAGGTCGCTGCGCAGCTTCAACCGCGTCGCGTTGAAGCCGAGCCGCTCGGCCGCCATCTCGAAGCGCCGGCCGATCATCCAGGCATAGGGCCCCGACCCGACCTGACGCTGGCCCCAGGCCGAATCATAATCCTTGCCGCCGCGCGTCGAGCGGATCAGCGAGACGACATGGCGCAGCTTGTCGGGGTGGTGCGTCAGCAGCCAGTCCTGCACCAGGTCCTTCACCTCCAGCGGCAGGCGCAGCAGCACATAGCCGGCTTCGCGCGCGCCGGCCGCCTTCGCGGCGTCGAGGATACGCTCGATCTCATGCTCGTTGATCGCCGGGATGATCGGCGCGACCAGCACGGTCACCGGGATGCCGGCCTCCGAGAGTTTTCGGATCGTCTCGAGCCGCTTGGCCGGCGAGGCGGCGCGCGGCTCCATCGTGCGCGCGACCTTGGGGTCGAGCGTCGTCAGCGAGATCGCGACCTTGGCGAGGCCAAGCGCGGCCATCGGCGCCAGGATGTCGATGTCGCGCTGGACCAGCGCCGATTTCGTGACGATGCCGACCGGATGGTTGAAGCGCGCCAGCACCTCCAGGATCGCGCGCATGATCCTGAGCTTCTTCTCGATCGGCTGGTAGGCGTCGGTGTTGGTGCCGATCGCGATGGTGCGCGGCTGGTAGGAGGCGGCCGAGAGCTCCTTCTCCAGCAGCAGCGCGGCGTCGGGCTTGGCGGCCAGCTTGCTCTCGAAATCGAGCCCCGGCGAGAGGCCGAGATAGGCGTGGCTCGGGCGCGCGAAGCAGTAGACGCAGCCATGCTCGCAGCCGCGATAGGGGTTGATCGACCGGTCGAACGAGATATCGGGGGAATCGTTTCTGGTGATGATGGTGCGCGGCTTCTCGATCGAGACCTCGGTCCGGAACGGCGGCAATTCGCCGAGCGAGCCCCAGCCGTCATCCTCGCTGATGCGCTGTTCCGCCTCGTAGCGGCCGCCCGGATTGATCGTGGCGCCCCGCCCGCGCCGCCGCTCGGGATCGATGCGGTGGCCGGCATAAGCCAGCGGGTCGACTGGCGCGACGCGCGCGGAGACCGACGCCGGCTCGGCGTCGTGACGCCGCAGCGGCTGGATTCGCGCGGAGGGTCTGGCGGTGGGCGTGGCCTGGCGCATCGGATCGGCTTTCGAATTCGACCTGGAATCACCCGCTTTTCGGAGGCTCAATGTGAACATATCAGGAACAGAATGCAAGTGACAGGATTGCGACATGCTGCGCTGCGTCATATTGCTGTGCGCATGCTCACAGCCGTGATCCGGGCCGCCGGCTCGCCCAACCTCCTGGCCGCGACGTTCTCGGTGCTGATCCCGTCCGTCGCGGACGGGTTTCTCGGCCATGCCGTGGTCGTCGACGAAGCCGGCGACGCGGATGTCGAGCGCCTCGCAGACGCCACCGGCGCGAGCTATCTGCGCGCCGGCGGGGCCGAGGGCTGGCATCTCGGCGCGGGCCAGGCGCGCGGCGACTGGCTCGTCCTGCTCGACGCGGGCGACGCGCCCCAGCCGCACTGGGCCCGGATCGTCGACCGTCACCTGACGCTCGCCCCCGGAGTGGCCGGGCTGATCCCGCTGCGCGGCGTCGCCGGCTCCCTGCGAGAGCGCGCCGCGATCTCGTTTGGCGCGCGGCGGCTGCGGGCGGGCCTCGTGGTCGCAAAGAGCGCGGTGCTGACCGGCCGGCTCGACGCCGCCCCGCGCCGGTTGGCCGTGCGGCGCGAGCGCGCGGGAGGATGAGGCGACGCGCCGTCCGCGCATGATTTCGACCCGCCCGCGTTTCCGCGTCGGTTTCCGATGAGGGGCAGCGGAGCGCCGCGAGGCGCGAGGTTGTAGAAAGCCGCGACCGTTGAGCCAGATCGCGGCGCGGGCAGGTTGAGCCACTGCCCGCGCGCCCCGTGGCGCTCCGCTCGGCGATTTCTGTCTCCGGGCCGCGCTTATCGGGTCATTGGCTCACGCCGCCGGCCTTATAGCGAAGCTCCTCGCACAGGGACCGTAGTATCCCCAGGGCGGTTCCCGAAGCCTCCCGGGAGCGGGGCGTAACCCCCGCCCGCAGGCGCCGCCCTCAACCCCACCAACGGCATACCTCCGGATGGCTGCCCCTCGGGGATGAGGTGGTGGGAGCATAAGCGAGGCTGAGCGGGCGGGGATAAGTTTTCGTTGCAGAAGGAGGCAAGGACAGCGCGGGATCCCCTCTCCTGTAAGGAGAGGGGTAGGTCACTGGACCAGTTGAGCAAAAACCCAGCCGCCGCTGCGGTGAGGTCACGGACAAGGTGTCAAACGGCCGACACCTCTCCCCTGCCCCTCTCCCTACAGGAGAGGGGTTCCCCGCGGTGCCCGCGCTTCACCGTCATGGTTGGGCTTGTCGTTCAAAAAGACGGCCTCCGCCCCTAAAGCTGGTTGGTCCGGAACGTGTCGCAGCTCTGCATGTTGCCCGAGCGCAGGCCGGTGGTGAACCAGCGCGTGCGCTGCGCCGAGGAGCCGTGGGTGAAGGAATCGGGCACGATCTGGCCTTGCGACGCCTTCTGCAGACGGTCGTCGCCGATGGCCGAGGCCGTCTTCATCGCCTCGTCGATGTCGCCGGCGTCGATCCGGCCCATCGCCTGGACGTGATTGGCCCAGACGCCGGCCAGGCAATCGGCCTGGAGTTCGATGCGCACCGAGATCAGGTTGGCCTCGCGCTCGCCGGAGCGTTCGCGCAGTTCGTTGGCGCGCGGCAGGATGCCGATCAGGTTCTGGATGTGATGGGCGACCTCGTGGCCGATGACATAGGCATAGGCGAAATCGCCGCCGCCCCCCAATTTGCGCTGCATTTCCTGGAAGAAGGAGGTGTCGAGATAGACGCGCTTGTCGGGCGGGCAGTAGAACGGCCCCATCGCCGACTGCGCCCGCCCGCAGGCCGAGCTGGTGACGCGGTCGAACAGCACGAGGCGCGGCTGCTCGTAGCGGCGGTTGGCCTGCTGCGGCAGCACCTTGGTCCAGACGTCCTCGTTCTGCGCCAGCACGGCCGAGACGAAGCGGCCCATCTCGTCGGCCGGCGGGCCCGACGATTTGCGCGTCTCCTGCGTCGGCGGCTGCCGTCCGCCGATGCCGCCGATCATCTCGGCACCGCCGATCAGGATGCGCGGATCGATGCCCAGCGCCCAGCCGACGAGCCCGAGCACGACCATGGTGCCGATGCCCATGCCGCCGCGCCCGCCGGGAATGCCGGCGAAGGTGCCGCCGCCGCCGCGCCGGTCCTCGAGGTTTTCGGACTGGCGGTAATCTTCCCACTGCATGACTGGCGCGCCCCCGACTCCATCCGGGCAATGTCTTTGAGAGACTGCCGGAACTCAAGCCACGATCAACGCTGTGGCGCACGATCCGTTCCAGCGACGCTGGTTGGCCGACAGCGCAAAATTCGCGATTCTCGCGAAGATCGGCTATGGCTATCGACAGATGGTGGCAGGCCGGAGGATGTCATGACAAAATCGGTCACGCGCAGCGAATTGGAAGAGCGGCTCGGCGACGCGCTGGATCAATCCCTGACGCAGCCGCTGGTCGTCACCAAGCACGGCCGCCCCAAGAATGTGCTGATGTCCTATGAAGAGTATCAACGCCTTGTCGCGCGCGATCGCCGCATCGTTGGACTGGAAGACTGGACGGCAGAGGATGTCGCGGCGCTCGAAGCGGCCGCAATGGAGCCGGGCAACGAACATTTGAACGCCGAACTGGCCGAACGGTGATCGGCGGCCCGCCCCGCATCGGCTGGGTCATTCGTTACGAGTACGATTGGGGCGAGCCCGGATCGGCCGGGTCTGGCGCATCCGTGAAGGAGCGGCCCGCCGTCGTCGTCCTGTCCATCAGGCGTAGCGATGCCGTGACCGTGGTTCGGGTCGCCCCCGTCACGCATCTGGCTCCGGGCGATCCCGTGCGAGCGGTCGAGCTGCCCGCTGAGACCAAGGCGCGGCTCGGCCTCGATGGCGAGCGATCGTGGATCGTACTCGATCACGCCAATGAATTCATCTGGCCTGGGCCTGATCTTCGCCCGGTGCCGCGTAGGACGCCAGTCACGATCTACTACGGCGCGTTGCCGCCGGCGCTGTTCGCCAAGGTCAAGAGTTCGCTGCTCGATCTGCTCAGGGCCGGGCGCGTCGGAGCGAAGCTGCGCAACGACTGACCGGCCGGGCCCTCAATGATACCCGCTATCGGCCTTCACCTTGCCGCGAAAGGTCCAGTACACGAAGGCGGTGTAGAACAGGATCATCGGCAGCAGGAAGGTGACCCCGATCAGCACGAAGATGTGGGAGGAGGGCGCGGCCGCCACGTCCCAGATCGTCAGGTCGGGCGGGACGAGATAGGGATAGTTCGAGATCGAGAGGCCGAGGAAGCACAGCACGAAGATCGCGATAGTGAGAGCGAAGGGCGTGAACTCATGCGTCCCGTGCAGCCGTTTCCAGGCCATGAAGCCGCACAGCGCCGTCAGCAGCGGGAACGGCCAGAGCAGGATGAGGTTCGACAGCGTAAACCAGCGCTCGGCGATGCGCGGATGGGCGTAGGGCGTCCACAGCGAGACCACGACGGCAAACAGCAGCAGCCCGATCAGCAGCTTCTTAGCCAGCGCCCGGGCATGGTCGGCGACGCGGCCTTCCGTCTTGTAGATCAGCCAGGTCGCCCCGAGCAGCGCATAGCCGACGACGACGCCGGCCCCGCACATCAGCGTGAACGGCGTCGCCCAGTCGAACGGGCCGCCGGCGAACTGCCGGTCGACCACCGTGATGCCCTGGATCAGCCCGCCCAGGATCAGCCCCTGCGAGAAGGCGGCGATGGTCGAGCCGAGCCAGAAGGCGAGGTCCCAGATCTGGTGATGCGGCTTGGCGACCCAGCGGAACTCGAAGGCGACGCCGCGGAAGATCAGCGCCAGCAGCATCAGGATCACCGGGATGTAGAAGGCCGGCATGATGATGGCGTAGGCGGTCGGGAACGCCACCCAAAGCCCCCCGCCGCCGAGCACGAGCCAGGTCTCGTTGCCGTCCCAGAACGGGGCGACCGAGTTCATCATCTGGTCGCGCTCGCTCTCGTCCTTCGTGGTCGGGAACAGGATCGCGATGCCGAGGTCGAAGCCGTCGAGCACGACATAGAGCATCACGGCTGTGCCGATCAGCCCGGCCCAGATCACGGGGAGATACCATTCCATCGCAACTCTCTCCCAGATTTCCTTCAACCCTCATCCTGAGGAGCGCCGCAGGCGCGTCTCGAAGGATGCTCCAGAGCGCGCTGGACCATCCTTCGAGACGCCGCTTCGCGGCTCCTCAGGATGAGGGCTGAGAGTGTGATGGCCATGGTTCAGCTCGCGGGCTGGATCTTGTCGTCGCCGGGATGGCCGTCGCCGAACAGGTCCGAGGCCGGGGCCTGCGCCGCCTTGAGCGGCCGTTTCGAGGGCTGCTCGGGCGGGTCCTCGCTGGTGATCTCGTCGGGTCCCTTGTCGATCAGCCGGTTGATCAGCAGGATTCCGGCGGTGAAGACGACGCAGTAGACGCAGACGAACAGCGCCAGCGAGATCGCGACCTCCAGCGTGGTGATCGGCGAGATCGCGTCCCTGGAGCGCAGCACGCCCGTCGCGATCCAGGGCTGGCGGCCGACCTCGGTGACGAACCAGCCCGACAGGATGGCCACGAAACCGAGCGGCCAGGTGTATTGCGCCACGAAGAGCCAGCGCCGCTCCTCGAAGACCCGGCCCTTCCACCACAGGAACGCGCCGAGCCAGCCGAACAGGATCATGAACACCCCGATTCCGACCATGATGCGGAAGCCGAAGAACGGAATCTTCACCGGCGGCCGGTCCTGCACGGCGAAGTCGTTCAGGCTCGGGAACAGCGCGTCCATGCTGCCATGGGTGAGCAGGCTGGCCAGGCCCGGGATCGCGATCTCGAAGCGATTCACCCCGGCGACCTCGTCGGGCCAGGCGAACAGCACCAGCGGCGCGGGCTTGGATGAATCCCAATGCGCCTCGATCGCGGCGAGCTTGGCCGGCTGGTATTTCGCCGTGTCCTCGCCGTGGCGGTGGCCGATCACAGCCTGCATCGGCGCGGTGATCGCGATCATCAGGATCGCCATCCTCACCATGGTTCGGGCCGTCTCGGTGCGGTGGCCGACCATGAGATGGCGCGCTCCGGTGGCCAGCACGACGAAGGCGGTGGTGAGATAGGCCGCCGTCATCATGTGCATGTAGCGTAGCGGGAAGGTCGGGTTGAAGATGATCTTCATCCAGTCGAGCGGATAGGCGATGCCGTCGCGGACCTCGTGCCCGGCGGGATACTGCATCCAGCTATTGGCCGAGAGAATCCAGAAGCCCGACAGCGCCGTGCCGCCGGCGACGATCACGGCCGAGAGGAAATGCAGCCAGGGCGGCACGCGCTTCCAGCCGAACAGCATGACGCCGAGGAACGACGCCTCGAGGAAGAAGGCGGTCAGCACCTCATAGCCGATCAGCGGGCCGATGACGTTGCCGACGACGACCGAGAACCGGCTCCAATTGGTGCCGAACTGGTACGACAGCACGATGCCCGAGACCACGCCCATGGCGAAGGAGACGGCGAAGATTTTCGTCCAGAACCGCGCCAGCACCCGGTATTTGAGGTCGCCCGTCTTCAGCCACATCCCGAGCAGCGTCGCGATATAGGCCGACAGCCCGATGGTGAAGGCCGGGAAGACGATGTGGAAGGAGATCGTGAAGGCGAACTGGATGCGCGAGAGCAGGAAGGCGTCGATCGTCATCGCAGGGCTCCGTCCGGCTGCGCGGGAGGCGTCTGGAACGACTAAGCCCCGTCACCATCGCTGCCGGAGGTGACGATAGTCAAACGGCCGCGCGACGGCAGCGCTCCGCGGTGTCGCAGGCGTCGAGGCCTGCGGGCCTTGCGCAATCTGTCACTTAGTGCCATATGCCGCTCTGGCACTAAGTGACACGGAGGTCGCCATCGAACGGTCGAAGACAGAAGAGGCGCGGCTCGCCGTCTCCCGCCATGCGGCCGATCTGTTCTGGCGGCACGGCGTCGACGGGACGAGCGGGGACGCCATCGCCGCGGCGTCCGGTGTGTCGAAGCGCACCGTCTGGCGCTATTTCCGCTCGAAGGAAGCCTGCGTCGAGCCGCTGCTTCTGGCGACGGAGTACCGCTTCGTCGAGCTGCTGCGGGACTGGCCCCGCACCGTCTCGATCGAGAGCTATCTGCACCGGACCATGGCCTCGTTCGTCGCGAGCGAACAGCACATCCGCGACGCCGTCGCCGCCGCGCGGATCGTCGCGCTGCTTCCGAGGGAGCCGGCGCTGCGGTCGGCTTGGCTGATGGCCTGCAGCCAGGCCGAGGCGGAATTCGTCCATATCGTCGCCGCGCGCGCCGGAGGATCGCCGGGCGACTTCGAGGTCAGGCTCTGCGCCGCCACAGCGATGGCGGCGATGCGCGTGGTCGATGAAGAGATCAGCTCGGCCGCGATCAACGACGGCCGAAAATTCGAACTAAGCGAAGTGACCGACAGGCTCGCTGCGGCCATCCGCGCTGCGTGCACCCTGCCGATCTGCGATCCCGTCGCGGGATAGCTCTCCCGCTGGCGGTTCGCCGCGTCTCGTCGATGACGCCCGCCCTTTCGCTCCTCCCGACACCACGCCTTGCATCCGCCAACGAGGACCCGATCATGATGTATCCCGCAACGAAACGCGTCGATGTCGTCGACGAGTATTTCGGCCACAAGGTCGCCGATCCCTATCGCTGGCTCGAGAACGACGTCCGCGGCGATCCCGAAATCGCCGCCTGGGTCGGCGCGCAGAACGACGTCACCCGCTCCCATCTCGCCGGGCTGTCCGGCCGCGATCGCTTCCGCGCGCGGCTGACCGCGCTGTTCGACCATGAGCGCCTGACCGTCCCGCAGAAGAGGGGCGGGCGCTACTTCTTCACGCGCAACAACGGTCTCGACAACCAGTCGGCGCTCGTCCTCCGCGACGGCGCGGACGGGCCGGAGCGCATCCTGATCGATCCGAACGCATGGTCGCAGGACGGCGCGACGGCGCTCGCGGAATGGTCCGCCTCCGAAGACGGCGCGCATGTCGCCTTCGCGACGCAGGACGGCGGAACGGACTGGCGCACGATCCGCGTCCTCGACGTCGCGAGCGGCGAGATGCTGGAGGACGCTGTCGCCTGGGCGCGGTTCAGCTCCCCTGCCTGGACGCGGGACGGCTCGGGCTTCTTCTATTCGCGTTTTCCCCAACCGGAGAAGGAAGCCGCGTTCGAGGCGCCCGTGGCGGGCCATGCGGTCTACTTCCACAAGCTGGGAACGCCCCAGTCGCAGGATCGGCTCGTCTACGCCACGCCGGAGCAGCCGCATCTGATCCATGTCGCCGGCGTCACCAGGGATGGTCGCTATGCGGTGATCTACTCGTCGCCAGGCTCGGGCGGCAGCGCGCTGACGGTGCTGGATCTGGCGAGCGCGGCATGGACACCGCATGCCATCGTGGACGGTTTCGACCATGACTGGTCGGTCGCCGGCAATGTCGGGACGAAATTCTTCCTGACGACGCAGAAGGGCGCTGAGCGCGGGAAGATCGTGACGCTGGACCTCGGCGACGCGGAGCCCGCATTCGCGGAGCTCGTCGCGGAGAAGGACGCGGTCCTGAGCGGCGCCTCCCTGCTCGGCGGCCGGCTGATCCTCTCCTATCTCCGGGACGCCAGGACGGAGGTCGAGCGCTTCAGGCTCGACGGCGCTCCCGACGGCGTCGTCGCGCTTCCCGGCATCGGCAGCGCCGGCGGGTTTCGCGGCCACCCCGAGGAGAACGAAGCCTTCTTCGTCTTCACCGGCCAGAACGCGCCGACCACGATCTATCGCTACGACGTGGCCGCCAACGCCAAGACGGTCTGGGCGGAGCCGAAGGTTTCGATCGACCTCGACGGGATCGTCGTCGAGCAGCGCTTCTACGCCTCGAAGGATGGCATGAAGGTGCCGATCTTCATCGTCCGGCGCAAGGATGTCGCGGGTCCGGCTCCGACCATCCTGTATGGCTATGGCGGCTTCGGCATCAGCATGATGCCTTACTACTCGCCTCCGCAATTGGCCTGGGTCGAGCAGGGCGGCGTCTTCGCCGTCGCCAACATCCGGGGCGGCGGGGAGTACGGCAAGGCCTGGCACGATGCCGGGCGTCTGGCGAACAAGCAGAACGTCTTCGACGACTTCATCGCCGCCGCCGAATATCTGAAGGCGCAGGGCGTCACCTCGCCCGACGGCCTCGCGATCCAGGGCGAATCGAATGGCGGGCTGCTCGTCGGGGCCGTGGTCAACCAGCGGCCGGACCTGTTCGCGGCGGCCCTTCCCGGCGTCGGCGTGATGGACATGCTGCGCTTCCATCGCTTCACCGCCGGCCGGATGTGGCAGCGGGACTACGGCGATCCGGCGAAGGAGGCGGATTTCCGCAACCTCCTGTCCTATTCGCCCTATCACAACATCCGGCCGGGCAAGGCCTATCCGGCGGTCCTGGCGACCACGGCCGACACGGACGACCGCGTCGTGCCGGGCCACAGCTTCAAATACGTCGCAGCCCTGCAGGCTGCCGATCTCGGAGCCCGCCCGCGCCTGCTTCGCGTCGATGTCCGGGCCGGGCACGGGGCCGGCAAGCCGATCGACAAGGCGATCGAGGAACTGGCCGACATGTGGGCTTTCGCTGCCCGCTGGACGGGGCTCGACTTGGATGCGTCGGAATGACAAACCCGGCGGGCGCAACATCTGTTTTCGGCGCATCGCCGATCTAGGTGGTCGCAGCCTCCAGCTCAGCCTTCAGCGCCCGCCAGTCGCGCCAGGCCAGCCGCTTCTGCAGCGGCTGGCGCAGCAGATAGGCCGGGTGCAGCGTCGCCATCGCCCGGATCTTTCGTGAGCCGGTGTCGTAGTCCATCCACTTGCCGCGCGAGGCCAGGATGCCCGACAGGCCGAGCAGCCCTTGAGCCGAAGGCGCGCCGACGCAGATCAGGATGTCGGGGTCGGCGAGTTCGATCTGGCGCTGGATGAAGGGCAGGCAGATCGAAACCTCCTGCGGCGTCGGCGTGCGGTTGCCCGGCGGCCGCCAGGGCAAAAGGTTGGCGATGTAGACATGCTCAGTCCGGGTCAGCCCGATCGCCGCCAGCATCCGGTCGAGCAACTGGCCGGACTTGCCGACGAAGGGCAGCCCGACCCGGTCCTCTTCCGCGCCCGGCGCCTCGCCGACCAGCATGACGCGGCCCTGCGGATTGCCGTCCGAGAAAACCAGGGTCTTGGCCGTCGCCTTCAGCGCGCAGCCCTCGAAACCGGCCAGCGCCTCGCGCAACGCCTCCAGGCTCTGCGCCTGCGCGGCCAGCGCGCGCGCACCGAGCGCGGCCCGCGGCGGCAGGGCTCGCGCGGCGGCAGGGGCCGGCTCGGCCTGAGCCGGCGCTTGGACCGGTGCCTCGGCGAAATGGTCGTGCGGCGTCTCGTCGAGCGCCTCGGTGACGCCCATCTCGGCGTACCAGGCGAGCAGCTCGGCGGGATTGGGGACGGGCGTTGGCGTCATCGCGCCAGCCTAGCACGCTCCGCTCTGCTTTCACGAGGCGGCCGGTTGCAAAATGGAACGGGCGCTTGGATAGAGGGTTTCCAGACTGGGGCTGCGCCGGCCTTGAAGCGGCAGGCGAGATAGTTCATATATAAACTAATTAGGTCCAGGTCCTTCGGGGCCGCGCGGAGGGCAGGATGGAACTCGAGGAAGCGCAAGCGCAGCCGCGCGAGAGCATGGATTACGACGTCGTCGTCGTCGGCGCGGGCCCTGCCGGCCTCGCCGCGGCGATCCGCCTGAAGCAGCTCGACGAGGCCCTGACCGTCGTGGTGGTCGAGAAGGGCGCCGAGGTCGGCGCGCATATCCTCTCCGGCGCGGTGATCGATCCCGTCGGGCTCGACGCCCTGCTGCCGGACTGGCGCGATGACCCCGACCGTCCGCTGACCACCGAGGTCAGCGAGGACGTGTTCTATTTCCTGACGCAGCCCAACGGCATCCGCCTGCCCAATTTCGGCATGCCGAAGCTGATGAACAACCACGGCAATTTCGTCGGCTCGCTCGGGTTGGTGACGAAGTTCATGGCCGCCCGCGCCGAGGCGCTCGGCGTCGAGATCTATCCGGGCTTCGCCGCCGCCGAACTGCTCTTCGACGAGAACGGCGCGGTGCTCGGCGTCGCCACCGGCGACATGGGCATCGCCAAGAACGGCGAGGTCTCGGAGCGCTACACCCGCGGCATGGAACTGCGCGGCCGCTACACGCTGCTGGGCGAGGGCGCGCATGGCTCGCTGTCGAAGATCGCCATCCGCAAATTCGGCCTGAACAAGGATCGCGAGCCGCAGAAATACGGCATCGGCCTGAAGGAGATCTGGCAGGTCAAGCCGGAGAAGTTCGTCAAGGGCCGGGTGCAGCACTCCTTCGGCTGGCCCCTCGACGGCGGCACGGGCGGCGGCTCCTTCCTCTACCATTTCGACGATAATCTCGTCTCGGTCGGCTTCGTCGTGCATCTGAACTACGAGAACCCGACGCTGTCGCCCTTCGACGAGTTCCAGCGCTTCAAGACGCATCCGCTGATCCGCGACGTCTTCGAGGGCGGAAAGCGCCTTTCCTACGGCTCGCGCGCCATCACCGAGGGCGGCTTCCAGTCGGTGCCGAAGCTGAGCTTTCCGGGCGGCGCGCTGATCGGCTGCTCGGCCGGCTTCGTCAACGTGCCGCGCATCAAGGGCAGCCACAACGCCATCCTCTCGGGCATGCTCGCGGCCGAGAAGCTCGTTCCGGCGCTGGCGGCCGGCCGCTCGCATGACGAGGTCGTCGAGATCGAGACGGGCTGGCGCGACGGCCCCATCGGCGCGGACCTGAAGCCGGTGCGCAACGTCAAGCCGCTCTGGTCGAAATACGGCACCATGGCCGGTATCGCGCTCGGCGGGCTCGACATGTGGCTGAACCAGCTTCTGGGCTGGTCGCCCTTCGGCACGCTGAAGCACGGCAAGGCCGATCACGAGACGCTGAAGCCGCTCAATGAGGTCACGCCGATCGTCTATCCGAAGCCGGACGGCAAAATCTCGTTCGACAAGCTGTCGTCGGTCTTCCTGTCCTCGACCAATCACGAGGAGGACCAGCCGGCGCATCTGAAGCTGACCGATCCGTCGATTCCGGTCGAGAAGAACCTGCCGCTCTATGGCGAGCCGGCGCGGCTCTATTGCCCGGCCGGCGTCTACGAGGTGGTCTACGCCGACGAGGCGGCCAGAACCGGGCCGCGCTTCGTGATCAACGCGCAGAACTGCGTCCACTGCAAGACCTGCGACATCAAGGACCCGGCCCAGAACATCACCTGGACGGTGCCCGAAGGCGGCGGCGGGCCGGGCTATTCCAACATGTGAGATGTCCCTTGAGCCCTCATCCTGAGGAGCGCCGCAGGCGCGTCTCGAAGGATGCTCAGATGTCTGGGGAGCCTCCTGAACCATCCTTCGAGACGCCGCTTCGCGGCTCCTCGGGATGAGGGCTCACAGCTGGCCGAATGCCGATCTGGCGGCCGGACATGAAAAAGGGCGCGTCGGATGATCCGGCGCGCCCTTTTTGTTTCCAGCGGTGAAGCCGGAGAAATCAGCCCTTGCGGGTGACGGCCGGGGCAGGCTTGGTCTCGGTCTTGGCGCAGCCGGCGGCGAAGCCGGCCAGCAGCGCGACGGCGGCGAAGCTGAGAACGATCTTTTTCATCGATGGCATCCTGGACGAATCGTCGCGACATCCGCGAACCGAGAAAGCCTACCGGCAAAACCTTGACGTACCGGCAATGATTCGCGGCGCATTCGCGCAGGCGGTTCGCTTTTGCGGCATTGTTGCACGGTTGCTACGGAATCCGGGCGATACGGCCAGGGTTCGCTTGCCGACCGGCCTGGAAACGGCCATCTTGCCGGCCTAGGGCGTGACGCCGAAGAGTCGGAACCGGGTCCCGGACGGCATCGCGCCCTGACTGGTTGGTGTAGAGACGGCTTTGGATTTCGGGTCGAATCGACCTGAAATCGTCCGGCTCTGGTGCAGGGCGGTCCCGATCGGCCGGCGACGACGACGTCCGGCAGGCAAGGCGGCGGACCGAGGGAGATTGGCGATCGTGACGTTTCGAATGAAAGGCCGCGGCCTCAGCGCGGCTGCCGCTCTCGTGCTGCTGCTGGCCTGCCAGGCCGGCGTGGCGGCGCAGGGGACGGCGGCGACCCGCACGACCGAGCAGCTCGAACCCGCCGACAGCCTCGAAGGCAATTATCTGGCGGCCATCGTCGCCGGCGCCGGGCGCGACCTCGGCGCGGCCTCGGTCTATCTGCGCGAGGCGATCAAGGGCGATCCGCAGAACAACGACCTGCTCGAGCGCGCCTTCGTCGCCTTCCTCGCCGATGGCGCGATGCCGGACGCCTTCCGCGCCGCCGACCGGTTGATCCAGCGCGATCCCAGCAACGGCCTCGCCCAGCTCGCGATCGGCATCCGCGCGATCAAGCAGAAGAGCTACGCCAGCGCGCGCAACCATCTTCAGCGCGGCGGGCGCGGCCGCTCCGCCGACATCACGGCGACATTGCTCTCGGCCTGGTCTTATGCCGGCTCCGGCCAGACCAACCGGGCGATCGAGACGCTCGAGCGGCTGCGCGGCGAGGCCTCCTACAACGCCTTCCGCGACTATCACGCCGGGCTGATCCTCGATGCGGCGGGGCGGCGGGCGGACGCCGAGAAGCGGCTGAAGAGCGCCTATGACGCCGAGAAGACGACCTTGCGGCTGGTCGACCTCTGGGCCAGCTTCCAGGCCCGTCACGGCAATTACGAGGCGGCCGCCGCGACCTATGGCGATTTCGACCGGCTCTTGCCGAACCATCCGATCGTGCGCGACGGCCTCGCCCGCGTCGCCTCCAGGGACAGGTTCGCCCGCCAGGTCGCCACGGCCCAGCAGGGCGCGGCCGAGGTGCTCTACGGGCTGGCGAGCGCCGGCAACCGCCAGGGCGACGAGGTCGCGGCGCTGCTTTATCTGCGTCTGGCGATCTTCCTCGATCCCGGCCACGACCTCGCCATCCTGACGCTCGGCGACATCCTGGAGCGCTCCAAGCAGCCGGAAGACGCCGTCGCGGTCTATGAGAAGATGCCGGCGACCTCGCCGCTGCGCCCCAACGCCGAGATCCAGGCAGGCCTCGCTCTGGAGACGCTGGGCCGGCCCGAGGAGGCGGTCAGGCATCTGACGGCGCTCATCGCCGAGCGCCCCGACGACGTCGACGCGCTTTCGGCGCTGGGCAACATCTACCGCTCGCGCAAGCTCTTCAAGGAAGCCGCCGAGACCTATGACCAGGCGATCACCAAGATCGCCGCGCCGGGGCGGGCGAACTGGGACCTGTTCTACTTCCGCGGCATCGCCCGCGAGCGCACCAAGCGCTGGCCCGAGGCGGAAGCCGATCTGCGCCGGGCGCTGGAGATGATTCCCGAGCCGCTCGGCCGCGAGCGCGCGCTCGTGCTGAACTATCTCGGCTATTCGCTGGTCGACCAGAACCTGAAGCTCGACGAGGCGCTGGGCATGCTGCGCCGCGCCGTCGAACTCAGGCCGCGCGACGGCTACATCACCGATTCGCTCGGCTGGGCCTTTTATCGTCTCGGCCGCTTCGAGGACGCCGCCCGCGAACTGGAACGCGCCGTCGAGCTGCGCCCCTCCGACCCGGTGATCAACGACCATCTCGGCGACGTCTACTGGAAGGTCGGCCGCCAGCTCGAGGCGCGCTTCCAGTGGAACGCCGCCCGCGACCTCAAGCCGGAGCCCGAGGAGCTGGAGAAGATCCAGCGCAAGATCGAGCGCGGCCTCGAGGATTCGCCCTCCGCCAACGCGGCCGAGCCGAAGAAGGATGGCGGCTGACCCGTCCGCATGCCGGCGCGACCCCTGACCAGCCGCTGCCGGGCCAAGATCAACCTGACGCTGCGCGTGCGCGGCCGCAGGGCGGATGGCTATCACGAGCTCGAAAGCCTGGTGGCCTTCGCCGGCGTCGGCGACACGCTGACGCTGGAGCCCGGCCCGGAGCTCGCACTGTCGTTCGCCGGGCCGTTCGGCGCAGGCCTCGCCTCCGATCCCGACAATCTCGTCCTGCGGGCCGCGCATGCGCTCGGCCGGGAAGCCGGCGCGCTGCGCTGGGGCGCGTTCCACCTCGTCAAGCGCCTGCCGCTGGCGTCGGGCATCGGCGGCGGCTCGGCCGATGCGGCCGGCGCATTGCGCCTGCTGGCGCGGCTGAACGGTCTCGCGGAGGATGACCCCGTGCTGTCGCGCGTTGCGGTGACGATCGGCGCGGACGTGCCGGTCTGCCTCGCCTCCCGCGCCCGGCTGATGTCCGGCCTCGGCGAGCAGCTTGGGCCACCTCTGACATTGCCGCCGCTCTTCGCGGTGCTGGTCAATCCGGGCGTGCATGTGGCGACGGCGGCGGTTTTTCGGGAGCTGGCGGCGCCGTCATTGCGAGCGCAGCGAAGCCATCCAGGGGACGTCAAACGCGCGGCTCCGGATGGCTTCGCTGCGCTCGCAATGACGGGTGGTTCGAGCGGGACAGATCGAAAGACGGCGGCCGATCTGATCGCGGCGCTCTCCGAAACCGGCAACGACCTCGAAGCCCCGGCGCGCCGGCTCGCGCCCGTCATCGGCGACGTGCTGTCCCGTCTGGCCGCGCTGCCCGGCTGCCGGCTCGCCCGCATGTCGGGCTCGGGCGCGACCTGCTTCGCGCTGTTCGACGACTGCCGGCAAAGCGCTGCGGCGGCGAAGGCGCTGCGCAGGGAGGAGCCGGGATGGTGGGTGAAGGCGACGCTGCTGCGCTGAGGCGGGCAAGCTCCGCCGATGGGCAGGACGGCGGCTGGCGCGGCAATGTCGGCACGCGCCGGCGAAAACCGCGCCACGAGCCCGTCGCCGATCTGGCCGAACCCTGCTGTCAGGCCGTCGAGGTCGAACAGCGGCGATCGGGATCCGGCAAGACGGTCGAGGGGGACTGACGTGACGCATCCGGGTCGACGCTGCCCTCATCGCCCGAGAGCGACAACAACGCCGCGACGACCTGATGCGACGCTGCCGGCTTCTGCAGCCACGTGCCCTTGAGAAAGACGGGATCGACCTCCTCCAGGGAAACGCGTCCGGAGAACACGACGAAGGGTATCGATTTCGCCACCAGCGTCTCGGCGACCTCGACGCAGGGTCCATCCCGAAGCAGGACATCGATAATGGCGATATCGGCAGTGTTCCGCTTCAGCCATTCAAGCGTGTCGGCGCATGACGATATGACGGAAGCGACGCGAAACTCAGCCCGTGCGATCGTATCCTCCAGATCGAGCGCGATGATGGCGTCATCTTCGAGGACGAGAATGGATTTGTGCCGGCGGTGAAGCATGGCGCTCTCCGCAATTCTCGGTGACGAAAATCTTCGGCCAGAACCATAAGCCCATAGAGATCGAACCGAGTCTCGGTCCGATATCGTACCGTTTTTCTGTTGGTACGATATCAGACCGAAAAGCAATTAAGACATCATTTGAGATTATTAGCATCGTTATCGGGCGAATTTTGTGGCCTGAAACACGGGAGTTTCCGAATTTTAGATCGAAAGTAACTGAAGTTAATAAGCTCAACCAAATAGATCTCGGCAATAAATTGATCGGTGTATTGCACGAAGAGTTATTTGCAAAAATTTCTTTGCATCTCGAACCTATAGATTTACCGCGAAAGTTCTCGCTCGCTGAACCCAATGAAATCGCTTTGTTCAACTATTTTCCTGAATCGGGAATTGGTTCAATAGTCGCTATTTCACCGGAGGGGCAAAGAGCCGAAATCGGGTTGTTCGGGCGCGATGGGATGAGCCCGACCGCCGTCGCGCTTGACGGAGAAACCTCGCCCTTCGCGATTTTTATGCAGGTCGGCGGTGCGGGACACCGGATTCGAAGCACGATCCTCGTCCAGTTGCTGGAAGAGAGCGCGCCGTTGCGCAAACTGCTCTCGCGTTACGCTCAATCGCAACTGGTGCAGACGGCCTACACCGCGTTGTCGAATAGCACGCATCACATCGAGGAGCGGCTCGCCCGCTGGATCTTGATGTGTCATGACCGGACGGACGGCAACGAGATCGCCCTGACGCATGAGTTTCTTTCGGTCATGCTCGCCGTACGGAGGCCGAGCGTGACGACGGCCCTGCATGTCCTCGAAGGCAACGGCTTCATTCTTGCGGAGCGCGGGCTGATCACGATCCGCAACCGCGCGGCGCTGGAAGCCTTCGCGAGCGACGCTTATGGCATTCCCGAACGGGAGTATCGACGGCTGGTCGAACAGATGCCCTGACCGGACTCTCTTCTCCTGACAGAAGAAGGCTCCCGCGCTCGCTGGCCGCACGGACCGCCCGCTCAATGCGCCCTTGCGACGCAGAAATCGACCGTCTCGGTCAGCGCCTGCTTCATCGCCGAGGCCGGGAACAGGCCGAGCGCGTCCTTGGCCATCTTGGCGTAGTGCTCGGCGCGCTCGATCGTGTCGTCAAGCGCCCGGTGCCGGCGCATGATGCCTTGCGCCTCCTCGAGGTCGCCATCGCCGATCTCGCCGTCCTGCAGCGTGCGCCGCCAGAAGGCGCGTTCGGCCTCCGTGCCGCGCCGGAACGACAGCACGACGGGGAGCGTGATCTTGCCCTCGCGAAAATCGTCGCCGGTGTTCTTGCCGAGCCTGGCGGCGACGCCGCCATAGTCGAGCGCATCGTCGATGAGCTGGAAGGCGATGCCGAGATTGAGGCCGTAGCTGCGGCAGGCCGAGGCCTGGGCCCTGGTCGCCTCGGCGATGACCGGGCCGACCTCGCAGGCGGCGGCGAAGAGTTCGGCCGTCTTGCCGCGGATCACGGCGAGATATTCGTCCTCGGTGGTCTCGGTGTTCTTGGCGACGGAAAGCTGCATCACCTCGCCCTCGGCGATCACGGCGGCCGCCGTCGAGAGGATGTCGAGCGCGCGCAGCGAGCCGACCTCGACCATCATCTTGAAGGCCTGGCCGAGCAGGAAATCGCCGACCAGCACGCTGGCCTCGTTGCCCCAGAGCATGCGCGCCGCGAGCTTGCCGCGGCGCATGTCGCTCTGGTCGACGACGTCGTCGTGCAGCAGCGTCGCGGTGTGCATGAACTCGACCGAGGCCGCGAGCTTGACATGGCCCTCGCCGCGATAGCCGGCGAGCGCCGCCGTCGCCAGCGTCAGCATCGGCCGCAGCCGCTTGCCGCCCGACGAGATCAGGTGGTTGGCGACTTCCGGGATCATGGTCACGTCGGAGCCGGTGCGCGACAGGATCATCGCGTTGACGCGCTGCATGTCGGGGCGCGTCAGCGCGACCAGCGTCTCGATCCGGGCCTCGCCCGCTTCCTTGTCCTCGAAGGGGACGACGACGCCCATCGCATGCACTCCAGCCGACCTGACGCGCCTTTGGCGGGCGCGCGCATGCCTTGCCACAACCGTCGCATGGCTGGCCAGCTCCTGCAAACGCAGCCAGTCGCCGCACCCGGCCGCTCCGGGCCTCTGCAATGCCGGGGCTTGCGCAGGAGCCCCCGCTCGCGCTCCATGGCGACATGCACGAACTCGTCCGCACCAACGACATCGTCCTGCTCGGGGCCATCGAGGCGCTGCTCGCCTCGGCCAATCTCGACTGCCTGATCGCCGACCAGCACATCAGCGCGCTGGAGGGCATGATCGGGGCGTTCCCGCGCCGCCTGCTGGTGCGCGAGGCCGACCGGATGCGGGCGCGCGCGCTGCTGATCGACGCCGGCTTCGGCCCCGAACTGCGCGATGGCTGAGGCATTGCCTGCGGGCGAGATCGGCGAGGACCGGCTGCTCGACGGCCGCCTCCTGCTGCGCCAGCCGAGAAAGGGCCATCGCGCCGGCAGCGACGCGATCCTGCTCGCCGCTGCCCTGCCCGCGCTGGGCGAGGGGCCGCTGCTCGACATGGGGGCGGGCGTCGGCACGATCGGGCTAGCGGCCGCGCTGATGCAGCCGGATCTGCATGTCGTGCTGCTGGAGCGCGATCATGCGATCGCGAGGCTGGCGCATGACAATGTGGCGGGCAACGGGCTTGGCGGCAGGGTCCGCGTCGTCGCCGCCGCCGTCGAGGCGGGCGCGCAGGCGTTCTCCGGCCTCGGCCTCGCGCCGGCGAGTTTTTCCTGCGTCGCGATGAACCCGCCCTTCTACGACGCAAGCGAGGCGAAACCCTCGCCGCTGCCGAACCGCCGCGCCGCCCATGTCGTCGACGGTTCGCTCGAAAGCTGGTTCAGGGCGGCGCGCCATCTGCTGGCGCCGGGCGGGCGGATCGTGCTGATCCACCGGGCGCAGGCGCTGGCGCAGGTGCTGGCGGGCCTGAAAGGCTTCGGCGGCGTGGTCGTGCGCCCGGTTCATGCGGCGGCGGAGCGCCCGGCGATCCGCATCCTCGTCGCCGCGACGCTGGGCAGCAGAAAGCCGGCAGCGCTGCTGCCGGCTTTCGTTCTCAATGCGCCCGAAGGCGGTTTTACGGAGATCGCCGAAGCGGTCCATCGCGGCCGAGCCAGGCTCGACATGGGCGAGGGCTGATCCGGCCGGCCGGGCTCCGCGAGCCGGCGCTTACCAGTAGTAGCGCGGGCCGTAGAAGGGACGCGGGCCGTAGAACAGCGGCGGCGCGTAATAGCGCCTCGGCGCGTAGTAGCGCGGCCCGTAGAAGCGGCGCGGACCGTAATAGCGGCGCGGGCCATAATAGCGCCGCGGCCCGTAATAGTACTGGGCCTGCTGCACCTGTCCGCCATCCTGAACGGCCTGGACCGTCCCGGCGGCGACCGGCGCGGCCGAAGCGGGCGCGCTGGCGAGCGAAAGGCCGCCAAGCGTCAGCGCTGCAGCGAAACCAAGAACGAGTTTCCGGAACATGGCATGATCCTTCTCTGGAACGGCGCCGGCGGCCCCTGCCGCCCGATTCATCGCCTCACTTGGTGGCAAATTTTAGTCGCCGAAGCTGAACAGGGCAAAACCGCCCCGTTCAGCCTGGCTTCATCAGCGGCAGACGCGCACCCGGCGCACCACCCAGCCATAGCCGGTCCAGACGCGCCGGTTGGTGACGAAGCAGCGCGGGCGGTAGATCGGCCGGCCATAGAAGCGGCGCGGGCCATAGTAGCGGCGCGGGCCGTAGTGCGGCCGGCCGCGATGCCAGGCCTCCTGGACGAGGCCCGTCTCGGCCTGCGCGGCCGGGACGGGGGCCGCCGAAACGGGCGCGGCGTCGGCCGGGGCGGCCGCGAAGGTCGCGCCGGCGAGGGCGAGGACGCCGAACGCGGCGGCGGCGATGCGAGATGACAGCATAGTGGTCTCCTGCTGGTATCGACCGCCGAACCGGCTCAAGCGCTCGCCCCCGAACGCCGCGGATCGTGCGGTTGCGATCATGATTATCGCAGTCCCCATGAACGAAAGCTGTCTGCGTCGGTTCCCGCCGATGCGTCGGCGGCATGCTTGACCGGAGCCCGTTGCAGACCCTAAGCACGCCTCAAATCGCTGCGCTTTGGAAGGCTTTGATCGTTGTCCGCGCCCGTTTCCGTCCAGACCGCGCCATCGCCGGCGCTCGACCCGACCCGTTCCTTCCAGGGGCTGCTGCTGACCCTCCAGCGCTTCTGGGCCGATCGCGGCTGCGTCGTCCTGCAGCCCTATGACATGGAGGTCGGGGCCGGCACCTTCCATCCGGCGACGACCTTGCGCGCGCTCGGGCCGAAACCGTGGAAGGCCGCCTATGTCCAGCCGTCGCGCCGGCCCAAGGACGGCCGCTATGGCGAGAACCCAAACCGGCTCCAGCACTATTACCAGTTCCAGGTTATCCTGAAGCCCTCGCCGCCGGACCTGCAGCAGCTCTATCTCGACTCGCTGGAGGCGATCGGCGTCGATCTCGCCTTGCACGACGTCCGCTTCGTCGAGGACGACTGGGAAAGCCCGACGCTCGGCGCCTGGGGGCTCGGCTGGGAGTGCTGGTGCGACGGCATGGAGGTCAGCCAGTTCACTTATTTTCAGCAGGTCGCCGGCGTCGAATGCGCGCCGGTCGCGGGCGAGCTGACCTATGGGCTGGAGCGCCTGGCGATGTATGTCCAGGGCGTCGAGAACGTCTACGACCTCAACTTCAATGGCGGGCAGGGCGAGGAGCGCATCTCCTATGGCGAGGTTTTCCTGCAGGCCGAGCAGGAGTTCTCGCGGCATAATTTCGAGCATGCCAATACCGAAATGCTGTTCCGGCATTTCTCGGACGCGGAGGCGGAGTGCAAGGCGCTGCTGGCCGCCGGCGAGGCGGGAGAGAGCGTCAACGACCCGCGCCACAGGCTCGCGCTGCCGGCCTATGACCAGTGCATCAAGGCGAGCCACATGTTCAACCTGCTCGATGCGCGGGGCGTGATCTCGGTGACCGAGCGCCAGAGCTACATCCTGCGGGTGCGGGAGCTGGCCAAGGCCTGCGGGGCCGCCTGGCTCAGGACGGTGGGCGGGGGCGCGGGCTAACGGAATTCGACGATGCGCTCGCCTTGATCGAAAGCGGCGACAATTGCTGGGAGCACAGGTTCCAGACGCCTCCAGAGCCCGTCATTCGAGACGTTGCCGCTGCGTATCCACAAGACGCCTCGACATGAAGATGGACGCCGTGCCCATGTGAGGAGATCTTCGTCTTTGGTCATCAAGACAGCCGAAGCCATATCGCCAAGGACCATATTTCGCGATCTGGCGCGCCTTCAATCATATGATCAGATATATGGCTGGCCTGATGTCCGGCGTTCACCAGACGCTTCACGAGCCATGGCGACATTTGCTCGTCCAAGAGAAAGAGCACTCAGGCGATCTCGATGACCCGGTGGTCTGTCGCCCTGGCGCCGTAGGCCAGAGCTGCGGAGATATCGGCGTCGCTCAGACTCGGGAAGTCAGCGAGGATCGTCTCTCGCGCAACGCCTTCCGCCAGCATGTCGAGAATGTCCATCACGCGGATGCGCGTCCCTCGGATCACCGGGCGGCCGCCGCAGACATCATTGTTCGTCGTGACGCGGCTGAGATCGGGAGACGTGGCTTTTTCGACCGGCATCGCTGCGCCTCGGGTTGACCGCTGTCAAATCTAGCTTAAGCGGCAGGATCGAAACAGAGCCGCAACCGCGCCTCCCGTTGATGAAGTTAGCACAATGCCCGATCTCCTGCTCGAACTCTTCTCCGAGGAAATCCCCGCCCGCATGCAGCGCCGGGCGGCCGAGGACCTGCGCAAGCTCGTCACCGATGCGCTGGTCGAGCGCGGCCTGGTCTATGAGGGCGCAAAGGCCTTCGCCACGCCGCGAAGGCTTTCGCTGCATATCGCCGGCCTCCCCGTGCGCGGGCGCGATGTCCGCGAGGAGCGCAAAGGGCCGCGCGTCGGCGCGCCGGACGCCGCCGTGCAGGGTTTTCTCAAGGCGGCGGGGCTGAGCAGCCTCGATCAGGCGACGATCGTCAGCGACACGAAGAAGGGCGACAGCTACATCGCCGTCATCGAGAAGCCGGGCCAGGAAACGGTCGCGGCCATCGCCGGGATCGTGCCGGCGGTGATCCGGGCCTTTCCCTGGCCGAAATCGATGCGCTGGGGCCAGGCCTCGGCTGCCGGCGCCAGCCTGCGCTGGGTCCGCCCGCTGCATGCGATCCTGTGCACCTTCGGGGCCGAGACCGAGGAGCCCGAGGTGGTGCCGCTCGACGTCGACGGAATCGTCTCGGGCAACGTCACCTACGGCCACCGCTTCCACGCGCCGGAGCCGATCACGGTCAGGCGCTTCGACGATTATGTCGCGTCGCTGGAGAAGGCCAAGGTCGTGCTCGACGCCGACCGGCGCAAGGAGATCATCCTGGCCGACGCGAAGACGCTCGCCTTCGCGCAGGGGCTTGAGCTGGTCGAGGACGAAGGGCTGCTGGAGGAAGTCGCGGGGCTGGTCGAATGGCCGGTCGTGCTGATGGGCTCCTTTGAGGAGCGCTTCCTCGACATTCCGGCCGAGACGATCCGGGCGACGATCCGGGCCAACCAGAAATGCTTCGTGCTGCGCGATCCCGCGCGCGGCGCGCTCGCCAACCGCTTCCTGCTCACGGCCAATCTCGTCGCAAGCGATGGCGGGCGGGCGATCGTCGCCGGCAATGAGCGCGTCGTGCGGGCGCGGCTATCGGACGCCGCCTATTTCTTCGCAACCGACAAGGGGCCGCTGCCGGACCTCGACACGCTTCAGGCCAGCGCGGAAAAACTCGGGCTCGATCTGCAAAAGCCGCTCGACCAGCGCATGGCCAAGCTCGACAGGCTCGGCGTCGTCTTCCACGCCAAGCTGGGAACGCAAGGGGAGAGAGTGCAGCGCATCGCGGCGCTGGCGCGCGAGCTCGCGCCCATCGTGGGTGCCGATCCCGGGCTGGCCGAACGCGCGGCGAAGCTCGCCAAGGCCGACCTGCCGACGGAAATGGTCGGCGAGTTCCCCGAACTGCAGGGGCTGATGGGCCGGAAATATGCCGAGCTTCAGGGCGAGCATCCGAGCGTCTGCGCCGCGATCGAGGAGCACTACAAGCCGCTCGGCCCCTCCGACCGCGTCCCGACCGATCCGGTCTCGGTGGCGGTCGCGCTCGCCGACAAGCTCGACACGCTAGTCGGCTTCTGGGCGATCGACGAGAAGCCGACCGGGAGCAAGGATCCCTTTGCGCTGAGGCGGGCGGCGCTGGGGGTTATTCGGTTGGTGGTGGAGAATGGGGTGAGGTTGGAGCTATCTAGGACTGTTGCTTGTTCATTGCATGCATTGATGCTTGGCCCGCCGCGTTACTCGGTTGAGGGGCGTCGGAAATTTTGGCTCCGACTTGTCGATGAGACTGACAATTTCGGCCCACATCTCCGGCATTGGTTTGCGGAGCGAGTAAATAGTGGTTTGCCGGTCGTCAGCGGAGGCCAATGGTCGAGCATAGTCGATGCTGGAAACGACCTCCTCTCCTTCTTCCACGACCGCCTGAAGGTCATGCTCCGCGATCAGGGCGCGCGGCATGATCTCGTCGATGCGGTGCTGGCAGGTGCCGGCACGGGCTCCCCTTCTCCCCTCGGGGGAGAAGGTGGCAGCGCGTCAGCGCTGACGGATGAGGGCAGCGCCGCCATCTCCGGAAAGGGCGGCGCCGACCCTCTCCCCCGAGGGGAGAGGGGGCAGGGCGGTGCTGACGACTTGCTGCTCATCACCCGCCGCGTCGCGGCGCTGTCGCGCTTCCTCGACACGGACGACGGCAAGAGCCTGCTCGCCGGCTACAAGCGCGCCGCCAATATCCTGCGCGCCGAGGAGAAGAAGGATGGCGAGGGCGCCTTTGCGGGCGCGGTCGATTATGCGCTGATCGAGCAGGCCGGGCTGATCGAGGAGAAGGCGCTGGCGGTCGGACTGCACAAGGCCGCGCCCGCGGCGAGCGAGGCTGTCGCGCGCGAGGACTATGAAGGCGCGATGGCGGCGCTGGCAGAATTGCGCCCGGCGGTCGACGCCTTCTTCGACAAGGTCACGGTCAACGACCCGAACCCCGCCTTGCGCGCCAACCGTTTGCGGCTACTGAACCAGTTGCGCGAGGCTACGCGCGCGGTGGCGGATTTCGGGCGCATCGCGGGGTAGAGCTGGACGCTGACGCGAATCCGGTCACCTTCCCGTCATTGCGAGCGAAGCGAAGCAATCCAGAGGCGGCAGCGCTCTATGTCCCCCTGGATTGCTTCGCTGCGCTCGCAATGACGATGGCGAGATTGGTCGCTGCGCGGCGAACGCCGCTCCCGCCTCACCTGTTCTGAAAATCCGGCTTCCGCTTCTCGATGAAGGCGGCCATGCCCTCCTTCTGGTCGGCGGTGGCGAAGAGCGAGGAGAACACCCGGCGCTCGAAGCGCAGGCCCTCGCCCAGCGTCACCTCGAAGGCCCGGTTGATCGCCTCCTTGGCCATCACGACGGAAGGCAGCGATTTCGCGGCGATGCCGTCTGCGGCCTTCAGCGCCTCTTCCATGAGCTTGTCGAGCGGCACGATCCGCGCCACCAGCCCGGCGCGCTCGGCCTCGGTCGCGTCCATCATCCGGCCGGTGAGGCACAGATCCATCGCCTTGGCCTTGCCGATCGCATGCGTCAGGCGCTGCGTGCCGCCCGCGCCGGGGATGACGCCGAGATTGATCTCGGGCTGGCCGAATTTCGCGTTGTCGGCGGCGATGATGAAATCGCACATCATGGCGAGTTCGCAGCCGCCGCCTAGCGCAAAGCCAGCGACGGCGGCGATGATCGGCTTGCGGCGCTGGCCGATTCGATCCCAGTCGGCGAACTTGTCGTCGAGATAGGTCTCGGGGAAGGTCCGGGCCTGCATCGCCTTGATGTCGGCCCCGGCGGCAAAGGCTTTTTCGGAGCCGGTGATCACCATGCAGCCGATGCCGGCGTCGCTCTCGAAACCGTCGATCGCCGCGTTGACCTCGCCGATGAGCTGGCCGTTCAGCGCGTTCAGCGCCTGGGGCCTGTTCAGCGTGATGACGCCGACCTTGCCCTTCGTCTCGACGAGAATGGTCTCATAAGCCATGGCGGCCTCCCGGATGGTTCGATGCCGTCGAGCTTTAGCGGTCGGCACCGGCACGGTCCATGCGCGCGCATGCACGCCGGCATGGGAGCGCCCGGCTTGCCGGGCGGCGCGCGATCGCCTTCACTCGGGGCTGTGCGAGGGAGAGTCGAAAACGATGACGACGGCGATCACGGGACGGTGCTTCTGCGGCTCCGTCCGCTTCCGCTTCACGCAAGCGCCCGTCGCCAGGCGCGCCTGCTGGTGCCGCGACTGCCAGTATCTCGCGGCGGGCAACGCCACGATCAACCTGATCTTTCGCGCCGAGGCGTGCGAGGCCGAAGGCGAAGTCGCGGCCTATGTCAGCATGGCCGACAGCGGCAACGTCATGCGCCGCAGTTTTTGCCCGCGCTGCGGCACGCCGCTGTTCGCCGCCTCGCTCGAGACGCCCGACTACATGGTGGTCCGCGTCGGCGCGCTCGACGACCGCGAGATCGGCAAGCCGGATAGCGTCATCTGGACGGGTTCGGCCCCGAGCTGGGGGCTGGTCGACATGGGCGGGGCGGCCTGCGCCGGCCAGCCCGCGCCGGTGGGCAAAAGCTGAGCTAGCGTCGAGGCTGGCAGCTTTCGCAATAGAAGGTCGAGCGGCCGGACTGAACGAGCCGCGTCACCGCCCTGCCGCAGCCCGGCGCGGTGCAGGGTTGCCCTTCGCGGTCATAGACCCGAAACCGGTGCTGGAAATAGCCGAGTGAGCCATCCGCATGGGCGAAATCGCGCAGCGTCGAGCCGCCCGAGACGATCGCCTCCTCCAGCACCTCGCGGATGATCTGGGCCAGCGCATGCGCCGTCTCGCGCGGACGGCCGGTCGCGGTCGCGATCGAGCCCGCCGCCGCCTCGGGATGGAGTCCGGCGCGAAACAGCGCCTCGCAGACATAGATGTTGCCTAAGCCCGCGACGAGCCGCTGGTCGAGCAGCGCCGCCTTCAGCGGCGCGAATTTTCCGGCAAACAGCTTTGCCAGCGTCTCGCCCGAAAGCTCGTTTCCGAGCGGCTCGATGCCCATGCCGGCGAAATGCTTCGAGCCGGCAAGGTCGGCGCGTGGCACGAGGTCCATGAAGCCGAAGCGGCGGACGTCGTTATAGGTCACGCGCGCGCCGCTCCCGAGATGGAACACGACATGGTCATGCGCGAGATGCCGGCCGATCTCGTTGTAATAGGCGCCGGGCTCGTGCGGGGCTGTGCCCGGCGCCTCGACCAGGAAGCGCCCGCTCATGCCCAGATGCATGATCAGCGCCTGGCCGTCGTCGAGGTCGGCGATCAGGTATTTCGCGCGCCGCGACAGAGCCTCGACGCGCCGCCCCGTCAGCCGCTCGGCGAAGCGCTCCGGCAGCGGAAAGCGCAGATCGGGCCGGTTCTGCGCGACGCGGGCGAAGACCTGGCCGAGCATGGCGGGCTCGAGGCCGCGGCGGACGGTTTCGACCTCGGGAAGTTCGGGCATCGCTTTCACTTTTCAGCATGCGTCGAGACGGGCCGCGACAAGGCCCGCGGGTTTGGCTATGCATCGCTTCAGCAAAGCACAAGAGCAGCCGACCCGTGACAGCAGCCTCCAACACCACCCATTTCGGCTACGAGACCGTGCCGCTCGCCGAGAAGCAGGCAAAAGTCGACGACGTCTTCCACAAGGTCGCCGGCCGCTACGATCTGATGAACGACCTGATGTCGGCGGGCCTGCACCGGCTCTGGAAGGACGCGCTGATCACCGCGCTGAAACCGGCGAAGGACCGGCCCTTCCGCCATCTCGACGTCGCCGGCGGCACGGGCGACGTGGCCTTTGCCGTTCTGGAGGCAGGCGGCCCGCAGACCGACGTGACCGTGCTCGACATCAACGCCGAGATGCTGACTGTGGGTCGCGACCGCGCCGAAAAGCGCTTTCCGGACGACGACCGCATCCGCTTCGTGCAGGGCAACGCCGAGGAGCTCGGCCTGCCCGACAACCATTTCGACGCCTACACGATCGCCTTCGGCATCCGCAACGTGCCGCGCATCGATGCGGCGCTGGCGGAGGCTTATCGCGTGCTGAAGCGCGGCGGACGGTTCCTCTGCCTCGAATTCAGCCATGTCGACGTGCCACTGCTCGACAAGATCTACGAGGCCTATTCCTTCAACGTCATCCCGCCGATGGGGCGGATGGTGACCGGCGAGGCCGAGCCCTACCAGTATCTGGTCGAATCGATCCGCAAATTCCCGAGACCGCAGGTTTTTGCCGGCATGATCGAGGATGCCGGTTTCCGGCGGGCGAAGTTCACGCCGATGACCGGCGGGGTCGTGGCGCTGCATTCCGGCTGGAAGCTGTGAGGCATCATTCCGCCAACCCCACCGCCCTCATCCTGAGGAGCCATGTCCCTGGACATGGCGTCTCGAAGGATGCTCCAGGGGGCTCCCGAACCATCTGGAGCATCCTTCGAGACGCCGCTTCGCGGCTCCTCAGGATGAGGGCTTTGGGTGGGATCGACCCGGCCCGCATGACGGCAACCGCATGATCACCGCCCTCTTCCATCTCGCCCGCACCGCCCGGGTCGGCTTCGTGCTGGCGCGCGAGGGGGCGCTGGCGCTGATCGACCCCTCGGCCTTGCCGCCGCTGGCGCGGGCTGCGATCCGCCTCGGCCGCCTGATCGAGCGCCGGGGCGCGGGCTCCTCGGCGACCAGGCTCGCGGCCGCGCTGACCCGGCTCGGCCCGTCCTATGTCAAGTTCGGCCAGTTCCTGGCGACGCGGCCCGACGTCGTCGGCATGCGGATCGCCTCGGACCTCTCGGCCCTGCAGGATCGCATGGAGCCCTTCCCGACGGCGCAGGCGCGGGCCGCGATCGAGGCCGCCCATGGCCGCCCGGTCGAGGATATCTTCGCCGAGTTCGGGCCGCCGGGCGATGTTCACCCCGATGACCGGCGGGGTCGTGGCGCTGCATTCCGGCTGGAAGCTGTGAGGTTCACCCTGGCGGCATCCGAGGCGCGACGCTTGCCATCTCTCTCCCCCCGCTTGCGGTGGGGAGGGTTGGGGTGGGGGGCAGTTCCGCTTGGTGCGAGAGAGGTCGCATGATCACCGCCCTCTTCCATCTCGCCCGCACGGCCCGCGTCGGCTTCGTGCTGGCCCGCGAGGGGGCGCTGGCGCTGATCGAGCCTTCCGCATTGCCGCCGCTCGCGCGGGCTGCGATCCGCCTCGGCCGCCTGATCGAGCGTAGGGGCGCGGGCTCCTCGGCGACCAGGCTCGCGGCCGCGCTGACCCGGCTCGGCCCATCCTATGTCAAGTTCGGCCAGTTCCTGGCGACGCGGCCCGACGTCGTCGGCATGCGGATCGCGTCGGACCTGTCGGCCCTGCAGGACCGGATGGAGCCCTTTCCGACGGCGCAGGCGCGGGCCGCGATCGAGGCCGCCCATGGCCGCCCGGTCGAGGATATCTTCGCCGAATTCGGCCCGCCGGTCGCCGCCGCCTCGATCGCGCAGGTGCACCGCGCCCGCCTGCATGACGGCCAGGAGGTCGCGGTCAAGGTGCTGCGTCCCGGCATTCGCGACCGCTTCCACCGCGACCTTGCCGCCATGCGCTTCGGCGCGGAGATGGCCGAGAGCCGCTCGGCCGAGGCGCGCCGCCTGCGCTTTTCCGGCGTGGTCGAGACGCTGGCGCGCTCGGTCGCCATGGAGATGGACCTGCGGCTGGAGGCCGCCGCGCTCTCCGAATTCGCCGAGAACACCAGGGACGACGCCGATTTTCGCGTGCCGGAGCCGGACTGGCAGCTCACCGCCCGCGAGATGCTGGTCGACGAATGGATCGACGGCGTCAGGCTTTCCGATACGCAAGCGCTGATCGCGGCGGGGCACGATCTGCCGGCGCTCGGCAAGATGGTGATCCAGTCCTTCCTGAAGCACGCCATCCGCGACGGCTTCTTCCACGCCGACATGCATCCGGGCAACCTGTTCGTCGATGCTCAAGGGAGGCTCGTCGCCGTCGATGGCGGCATCATGGGCCGGCTCGGCCTGAAGGAGCGGCGCTTCCTGGCGGAAATCCTGCTCGGCTTCATCACCCGCGACTACACCCGCGTCGCAGAAGTGCATTTCGAGGCGGGCTATGTCCCGGCGCATCACGCGGTCGCCGATTTCGCCCAGGCAATCCGGGCCGTCGGCGAGCCGATCCACGACAAGAGCGCCGACCAGATCTCGATGGCGAAGGTGCTGACCCTGCTGTTCGAGATCACCGGCCTGTTCGACATGGTGACCCGGACCGAGCTGGTGATGCTGCAAAAGACCATGGTGGTGGTCGAGGGCGTCGCCCGCACGCTCGACCCCCATCTCGACATGTGGACCACGGCCGAACCCGTGGTGCGCGACTGGATCACGCGCAATCTCGGGCCGCTCGGCAAGCTGGAGGATGCCGGGCGCGGCGTGCGTTCGCTCGCCTTCAGCCTGGCGTCGTTGCCCGAAACGGTCGGCCGGGCCGAGCGCGTGCTCGGGCAACTGGAGCAGAACTCGCGCCACGGCTTTGCGCTGGACGAGCATTCGATCGCCGCGATCGGCCGCGCCGAGGCGCAGCGCAACCGCTGGGGCAATTGGGCGTTGTGGGCGATCGCGGCGCTGATCGCCTGGGCGGTGCTGGGGTAAAGCCTTGTCATTCCGGGGCGACCCGCTGGGTCGAACCCGGAACCCACGACCGGGGTGAACACGATCGACCGGAATTGTTGAGGCCGCACCCGGTCGTGGGTTCCGGGTTCTTCGCTCACGCGAAGCCCCGGAATGACAAGGATCGATCACGCCGCCGCGCTGGAGGCTTCCGCCGCTTCGCAGCCGATCATCCAGTGCGTGCCGAAGCGGTCCTGCAGCATGCCGAAGCGCGGGGCCCAGAAGGTCTCCGACATCGGCATCTTGATGCGCGCGCCCTCCGACAGCGCCGCGAAGATGCGCTCGGCTTCGGCCGGCTGCTTGACGTTGACCGAGACCGAGACGCTCTGCATCGGCCCCTCGCTCTGCTCGGGTGGTACGTCCGACGCCATCAGCATCTGGTCGCCGAATTTGAGGCATGCATGCATGACGAGGTCGGGATTGCTCGGCGCCGGGCCGTCGCATGCCGGCATGTCCGAGTAACGCATGATCGGCTCGAGCGTCCCGCCGAGGATCGTCTGATAGGCCTTGAAGGCTTCTGCGCAATTGCCGGTGAAGAAGAGATAGGGGGCGATCTGCATGGGATGTTTCCTCTGTTTCTTGAACGAAGGGCGGCGATTCAGCGCGCGCGGCGATAATGCGCGGTCATGAACTCGCTCCAGCCGCCATTCCCGTCCGGCACATGGGAGGACAGGATGCGATGGTCGGGGCTCTCGATCGTGATGACGTCGCGATACGTCATCATCGAACCGTCGCCGGTCATGCTCGGCCCTTCGGATTCGAGGGTCAGCGTCTTGCCGTCCGCTTCGAGCGCGCCGTCATAGAGCCACTGATGCGTCATCATCGAGCCCACGAAGCTGCCGACGAAACGGCCTTTGGCGGGGTCGAAGCCGAGCGTCATCAGCGTCGTCCCGGTCGTGCCGTCAGGCATCTCGCCCTCGCCCTCGCCGAGCGTCCAGAGCCCGCCGAGCGAACGCACGCGCTCCTTGCCCGTCGACTTCTGGCGCGGCTGGTCGGGGCCCATGGCGCAGTCCATTTCCGAGGTCCAGTCGCCGACGAGCTGCTGGAGCCATTCGTGCTCCTTCTGCGGCGTGGCGGGCGTGCAGCCGCCGGCGCTGTCCTGGCCGGTCGTCGTGGCGTCCTGGCCGGCGTCGAACTGTTCCTGCTGCTTTTGCGTGTCGTTCTGCATGGGATTCTCCTCTTCGCTGGGGGGATGGCGCGAGCTTCGCGCCGGGGATTGGCTCAGGCCGGACGTTCGGCCTGGGCCTTGAGGGCTTGCAGCCCGGCCTCGAAATCGCGGCCGCACATTTTGTCCATGTCGATGAAGACATGGATGATCTTGGCGAGGAACGGCACTGCGCCGGTCATCGTCCAGCTGACGTCGGTCGTCCGCCCCTGCGGTTGCAGCGCAAAGACGACGTCATTGCTGGCCTTGAAGGGCTTGAGGAAATCGAGCTTGAGGCCGACCCGGTTCGGCGCCTGCGCCTCGGCGATCTCCATGCTGCCCTCGCCGACATTCCTGTCGCCGACCCAGGCATAGCGCGCGCCGAGCCCGGTTTCTGGACCGCTGAAGCTGCGCTTCAGGTTCGGGTCCTTCTTCTCCCAGGGCGACCATGCGTCCCAGGCCCTGAAATCGGCGATCAGCGGATAGATGCGCTCCGGCGGCGCGTCGATCGCGATCGCGCGCCGGACCTGGAAGGTCTCGGGCTTCAGCGCGGCGAGAACCAGCACCACGACGATGGCGAGCGCAACGAGAATGGCGAGGCCGGTGAGAATGGACATGACTGGCTCCTCGGGCTGGGATGATTGCGGGAAAAGGCTGTCTCGGCGGCGCATTCAAAAGGGGCGCGGGGTTCAGCGCCGCAGCGGGATCAGGGCGCGCAATCGCGGATCGCGCAGCCAGAGCCCGCACCAGGCGATCAGCCCGAGATAGACGCCGAAGAACATGTGGCTGAAGAGCGGGCTGCCTACCCTCAGATGCGTGGCGATCGCCCCGCCGAGCAGGCCGGTGAGCAGGATCGCGCCCAGGACGGCCGTGCGCGGAAAGGCATAGAGCAGCGCGATGCCGAGCGTCATCAGGCCGAGGCCGCGCGCCAGTTCGACGCTGCCTGAATAGCCGAGCTGCTGCATCGTCTCTGTGACGGGCGGGATCGGCACGAGCTTGATGCCGCCGTCGAACAGCAGGAACAGCACCGTCAGGCCGCTGAGGACGCGGCCGGTCCAGAGCATGGCAGCGGAAGGGGCGGACAGGGCGTCCGCATCGTCGATGGGCGAACTCTGCGCGGTCATGGGGCATCCTCCGAAAGCGTCGGTGTGGCCGCCGGAGCGGCGGGGCGGGCGTCGTCTCGTTCAGGGCCCGCCATCTCCTGGAGCAGGTTCTCCAGCCGGACGAGGCTCTCGTCCCAGAAGCGGGCATAGTGCTCCAGCCATTCCGAGACCTCGCGCAGCGGGCCGGGGTCGAGCCTGCAGGGCCGCCACTGCGCCGCGCGGCCGCGTGTGATCAGCCCGGCCCGCTCCAGCACCTTGAGATGCTTCGACACCGCCGGCAGGCTCATCGCGAAGGGCTGCGCCAGTTCCTTGACCGAGCTCTCGCCGAGCGACAGCCGCGCCAGGATCGCCCGGCGGGTCGGGTCGGCGAGGGCGGCGAGCGTCAGGCTGAGGGGGTCGGTCGACATCGTTGGAAACCGATCGGTTAATTAACTTGATGGTTTAGTAATGCGCTCCGGCAGCCCTGTCGAGCGGGTCTTTCATGAAGCGTGATCGCATGTCGCCGATTGTCAGCAGCGCATCTCCACGGCTAGAAGCTCCAGCGGAGGAAAGGACGCGTTCGCTTCATGACCTTCGAGATCGCCGCCACGCCCGAGGCCGCCGTCGACCGGCTGGAGGCGCTCTATGCGCAGGCCAAGGCGGCGCTGCGCTCCGACCTGCAACGCTTCTTCGAGACGGGGCAGCCGCCGGACGCCGACGAGCGGGCGCGCTATCGCTACCCGCTGCTGCGCGTCACCTACGCGCCGTCCGCGCTCCCGGCGGCGAACCGGCGCGGCTACGCCAAATTCTCGATGCCGGGCATTTACTCGACCACGGTGACTCAGCCGGGCGAATTCCGCGCCTATCTCCTCGATCAGCTCGGGCCGCTGGTGGAAGAATACGGCGCGACGCTGGAGACCGGGGTCAGCAGCCAGGAAATCCCCTATCCCTATGCGCTCGACGGCGGCGACGAACTCGGCCGCGGCAAGGTCACCGCCGCCGAACTCGCCAGGCATTTCCCGACGCCGCTGCTCTCGCTGGTCGGCGACGAGATCGCCGACGGCGCCTTCGAGCTGGTCGATGGCGAGCCGCGCCCGCTGGCGCTGTTCGACGCCGTGCGCGTCGACTACTCGCTACGCCGGCTGGTGCACTATACCGGCACGGACTGGCGCGCCGTGCAGCCCTGGGTGCTGCTGACCAACTACCACCGCTATGTCGACCAGTTCGTCCGGCTGGCGCTGGCCGAGATCGAGGCCGGCACGGCCCAGGCGCTGGTGACGCCCGGCGGCGTGCGGATCGACCGCGACGGCATCGACGTCAGCGCCGCCGAGCGCGTCATGGCCGCGCCCTGGCACCGCTTCCAGATGCCGGCCTATCATCTGATCAGGGCGGAGGGCGAGGGCGTCACGCTGGTCAATATCGGCGTCGGCCCGTCCAACGCCAAGAACATCACCGACCATCTGGCGGTGCTGCGGCCCAATTGCTGGCTGATGGTCGGCCATTGCGGCGGCCTGCGCCAGACCCAGATCATCGGCGACTATGTGCTGGCCCACGCCTATCTGCGGCAGGACGGCATTCTGGACGAGCTGGTGCCGCCCGACATTCCGATCCCGGCGCTGGCCGAGGTCCAGGTCGCCCTGCAGCAGGCGGCGGCCGAGATCACCGGCGAGAAGGGCGACCGGCTCAAGAACCGGCTGCGCACCGGCACGGTGGTGACGCAGGACGACCGCAACTGGGAGCTGCGCTGGACCAAGGAGCGCCGCCGCATCAACCTCTCACGCGCCATCGCCGTCGACATGGAATCGGGCACCATCGCCGCGCAGGGCTACCGGCTGCGCGTGCCCTACGGCACGCTGCTCTGCGTCTCCGACAAGCCGCTCCATGGCGAGATCAAGCTGCCGGGCGCCGCCAACGCCTTCTACGAGCGCGCGGTGAGCGAGCATCTGAAGATCGGGCTGGCGGCGCTGGAAAAGCTGAAGGAGGCCGGCAGCGCGATCCATTCGCGCAAGCTCAGGAGCTTCGACGAGCCGCCGTTCCGGTAAAGCTCTAGGCGCGGGGAACCCCTCTCCTGTAAGGAGAGGGGTTCCCCGCGCCCTGTCCCCATGTCGCGAGACTTTCCTGGCTATTGGAGCCCGCCTTGCCCACCTCTCGCTCCATCCTGCTGATCATCGGCGGCGGCATCGCCGCCTATAAGTGCCTGGAGCTGATCCGGCGGCTGAAGGATCACGGCATCGCCTGCCGCTGCATCCTGACCAAGGCGGGCGAAGAGTTCGTCACGGCCCTGTCGGTCTCGTCGATCGCCGGCGAGCGTTGCTTCACCGATCTGTTCTCGCTCACCGACGAGGCTGATATCGGCCATATCGCGCTGTCGCGCTCGACCGACCTGCTCGTGGTCGCGCCCGCGACCGCCGATCTGATCGCCAAGATGGCGACGGGGCTCGCGAACGACCTCGCCTCGACGGCACTGCTCGCCACCGACAAGCGCATCCTGATCGCGCCCGCGATGAACCCGAAGATGTGGGAGCATCCCGCGACGCGGCGCAATATGGCGCAGCTCGAGCGGGACGGGGTGCTCGTCATCGGCCCCAACAGCGGCGCGATGGCCGAGCGCGGCGAGAGCGGGCCGGGCCGCATGGCCGAGCCGCAGGAAATACTGGCTGCGATCGAGCAGGCGCTGTCTGGCGACGCATCCGCGCCACCCCGCGCCATCGGCTTCCTCGGGCGCAGGCCGGGCGGCGCGATCACGGAAAAGTCGCTCGCCGGCCGGCATGTGCTCGTCACCTCCGGCCCGACCCATGAGCCGATCGATCCGGTGCGCTACATCGCCAACCGCTCCTCGGGCAAGCAGGGCCACGCCATCGCGGCCGCCGCGGCCGCCGCCGGCGCTCGCGTGACGCTGGTCTCCGGCCCGGTCGGCATCGCCGATCCGGCAGGCGTCACGACGGTTCGCGTCGAATCGGCGCGCGAGATGCTGACGGCGACCAAAAACGCGCTGCCGGCCGACATCGCGATCTTCGCCGCCGCCGTCGCCGACTGGCGCGTCGCGGACGCCGCTCCCGAGAAGATGAAGAAAGCCGGCGGCGCGCTGCCTGCGCTCGCGCTGGTCGAGAACCCCGACATCCTCGCGACCGTCGCGACGATGACCGCTGGTCGTCCGCCGCTGGTCGTCGGCTTCGCGGCCGAGACCGAAAAGCTCGTCGAGCACGCCCGCGCCAAGCTGGCGAAGAAGCGCTGCGACCTGATCGTCGCCAATGATGTCGGCGGCACCGGCGTCATGGGCGGCGACGCCAACACCGTGCATCTCGTCACGACCGAAGGCGTCGAGACCTGGCCGACGCTCGCCAAGGACGAGGTCGCGGCGCGGCTGGTCGCGCATCTTGCCGGATTCCTCTCCGCGAAGTCGGGAGGCTGACCGATGGTCGAGATTGCGATCGTGCAGATGGACCATGCCGCCGGCCTGCCGCTGCCAGCCTATGAGAGCGCCGGCGCGGCGGGCATGGACCTTTGCGCCGCGCTGGCGGGCGGGGGGCGGATGGCGATCGCGCCAGGGGCTCGCGCGCTGGTGCCGACCGGTCTCGCCATGCAGCTTCCCGAGGGCTACGAGGCGCAGATCCGGCCGCGCTCGGGCCTCGCCGCCGGCGACGGCGTCACCGTGCTGAACGCGCCGGGCACCGTCGACAGCGACTATCGCGGCGAGATCAAGGTCATCCTGATCAATCACGGCCCGGCCGAGTTCACCGTCCATCATGGCGACCGCATCGCCCAGATCGTGATCGCGCCGGTGACGCGCGCGACCTTCGTCGCGGTCTCGAGGCTGGGCCAGAGCGTGCGCGGTTCCGGCGGGTTCGGCTCGACGGGGCGCGCCGCCGGGACAAGGGGCGAAGCGTCGTGATCCTGCTCTCGCGCCGCAGCCAGCTCGCCATCGCGGCGGTGGTCGACATCGCGCTGCACGCCCGGCCGCAGCCCGTCGCCGCGAAGCTGCTGGCGGCGCGGCACGATCTGCCGCCGCGCCATCTCGAGACCCTGCTGCAGGCGCTGGTCAGGGTCGGCATCCTCAAGGGCGTGCGCGGGCCACGCGGCGGCTACGAACTCGCCCGCGAGCGCCGCCGGATCAGCGCCGGCCAGATCGCCCGGGCCGCGATGCAGGACGGCGAGGATGGGCTCGGCCCAATGCCGCGCTCCCGGCTGATCGACGAGATCGTCGCGCCGCAGGTGCAGCGCGCCTCCGACGCCTTCCTGGCGGCGCTCGACGGGCTGACCGTGGAAGACCTCTGCCGGCAGGCAGAAGCCGGCGCGGTCTTCGGCAAGCGCGGTGTCGACGGCGATTTCACGATATAAGGATGTAAATTATTTCTTTTATCGACCACCTCTGTGAATTGAGCTAGCCTCCGCCTAAATCGAGACATCCAGTCAGGAGGATTCCATGGCAGACGCAGTGCGCAAGCTTCAGTCCGCTCCCGCCAAGGCCCCCGGCCGCGGCCGGGTCTACGATTCGATCACCGACACGATCGGCGACACGCCCCTCGTCCGCCTGAACCGCCTGCCGGCCGATCGCGGCGTCAAGGCGACGATCCTGGCCAAGCTCGAATTCTTCAACCCGATCTCCAGCGTCAAGGATCGCATCGGCGTCAGCATGATCGACGCGCTGGAGGCCTCCGGCGTATTGAAAGCCGGCGGGACCCTGATCGAGCCGACCTCGGGCAACACCGGCATCGCGCTCGCCTTCGTCGCGGCCGCGCGCGGCTATCGCCTGATCCTGGTGATGCCCGAGACGATGTCGCTCGAGCGCCGCAAGATGCTGGCCCTGCTCGGCGCGGAACTCGTGCTGACGCCGGGCCCCGGCGGCATGCGCGGCGCGGTCGCCCGCGCCGAGGAGCTCAAGGCCGAGATTCCAGGCTCGATCATCCCCCAGCAGTTCGAGAACCCGGCCAATCCCGAGATCCACCGCCGGACCACGGCCGAGGAGGTCTGGAACGACACCGATGGAAAGGTCGACATCTTCATCTCCGGCGTCGGCACCGGCGGCACCATCACCGGCGTCGGCCAGGTCTTGAAGGCGAAGAAGCCGGGCGTAAAGATCATCGCGGTCGAGCCGGAGGATTCCCCTGTCCTGTCGGGCGGCGCGGCCGGCCCGCACAAGATCCAGGGCATCGGCGCCGGCTTCGTGCCCGGCATCCTCGATCGCGCGGTGATCGACGAGGTCGTCACCGTCGGCAACCAGACCTCCTTCGAGACCGCGCGCGCCTTGGCCAAGGCGGAGGGCATTCCCGCTGGCATCTCGTCGGGGGCTGCGGTCGCGGCGGCGCTGGAAGTCGGCGCGCGGCCAGAGAACGCCGGCAAGACCATCGTCGTGATCATCCCCTCCTTCGCCGAGCGCTACATTTCGAGCGCACTGTTTGAGGGGTTGTGAGGCGGCCAAAGGATGAGGCGCGGGGAACCCCTCTCCTGTAAGGAGAGGGGCAGGGGAGAGGTGTCGGCCGTTGGACACTTTGGCTGTGACCTGACCGCTGCCGCCGTTGGAATTTTGCCTCGCTGGTCCAACGGCCGACCCCTCACCCTGCCCTCTCCCTACGGGAGAGGGTTCTCTGTCGAGGATCAAGCCTCCGGCGAACGAGGTCTCAGCACCAGCCGGTTCCCCCACGGATCGGCCACCGTCGGGCCGTCCGGCCCCTCCTCGCCGTCGGCCGCCAGGATGCGCCCGCGCATCGCCTCGAAATCAGTCGCATCGCGCGCGATCAGCGCGAAACGGTCGAGCCCGGCCTCGCCCGGCTGGCGCGGTCCCGCGCCGCGACTGCTCCAGACATTGCCGGCGATGTGGTGGTGATAGCCGCCGCTGGAAAGGAAGCTCGCGCCGGGATAGCGCACCATCAGATCGAAGCCGAGCAGGCCGGCATAGAAGGCCTCGGCCTGCGCCGTGTCGCCGACGCGCAGATGGATGTGGCCCATGCGCGTCCCGGCCGGCATGCCGCGATACGGCTTCGGCGCGGCTTCGCTCAGAAGGACGTCAAGGTCGAGCCGCTCTGTCGCCATTTTGATCGCGCCGTCGCGGCGCGGCCAGTCGGCGCGCGGCCGGTCGCGGTAGATCTCGATGCCGTTGCCCTCCGGGTCGGAGAGATAGAGCGCCTCGCTGACGAGATGATCGGATGCGCCTTCGAGCCGGATGCCGGTCGCCGCCGCATGGGCGACCCAGTCGGCGAGCGCGGCCCGAGACGGCAGTAGCAGGGCGAGGTGGAACAGCCCCGCCGGCGAGGTCGGCCGCTCTGCGCCTTCCAGAAGACGCACCAGCGCGACGTCGGCGACCCCGAGCGTGGCCGTTCCGGGCGTCTGGTCGATGAGCCGAAGTCCGATCGCGTCGCGGTAGAACGCGGTCAGCCCGGCGAGATCGCGCGCCCGCAGGGTCACGGCCCCGATATGAAACGGCGCGTCATGGGCGTCGAGCCGGATCGCCGGCGCGGCGTCGGAAGAACGGGTCTGGACCGCGACCATGGCAGCCTCCTGTGGCGCGGCCGACGGGCCGCCTGATGCCGGAGAGATGGCGGGCTTTCGCCGCCGTGTCGCCCCCCGGGCCGACAAGATCGGTCTTGCAGCGGCGCAATCGGCCGGAGTCAAGGCCGCGTCGGGTCGGGCCGGTCGATCGCGAAATGCCGGAACCACGGCGCCTCGGCTCCGCCGATCAGCGCGCCGATCATCCGCGAGGCGAGGAAGCTGAAGGTGATGCCGTTGCCGCCATAGCCATAGGCCGCCAGCATGCGCGGCTGGCCGGGCACGCGGCCGATCAGCGGCAGCCCGTCCCCGGTCTGACCGAAGGCGCCCGACCAGGCGAGGCCCAGCGTCGGCTCGGCCAGCGGCAGCAGCGCCCGCAGTTTCGCGAGCAGGGCCTGCGTCTTGGCGGGTCCCAGCCTTTCGCGCAGGTCGGGGTCGTCGCTGTCCTCGTCCTCGCCGCCGAGCACGATGCGGCCATCGGTCGTGGTGCGGCAGTAGACGTAGTCTTCCGACGCCTCCCAGACCAGCGCCGGCCCGGGCCAGAGCGCCTGGGGCTTCTGTGGCAATGTCGCGATCGCCCAGCTCGAGGCGACGCTGTGCAGGTCGCTCTTGACGCAATCGGGCATGACATAGCCGGTGGCGAGCACGATGTGCTCGGCCTCGATCGTGCGCCCGCTTGCGAGCGTGACCGTGGCTCCCTTCGCCGTGGCGTCGAAACCGATGGCGTCGTCGCGGATCAGGCGCGCGCCGCGCGCGGCGGCCGTGGCCAGCAGGGAATGGCACAGGCTCAGCGGGTCGGCCTCGGCCGAGCCTGGCGAGACGATCGCGGCCGCCCGGTCGAAGCCGAAGGCGCTCATCAGCCCGCCATGGTCGACGAGCTCTCCGGGCAGGCCGGCGCGCTGGCGCAGCGAGAACTCCTCGCGCAATTCGCGCGGGCCGACTTCGCCTGCGGCGAGATAGATGGTGTCGCGGGCGATGAAGGCCGCGCCGAGTTCGAGCCGCGCCACCAGCTCGCGCAGGCCGGAGACGGCTCGGAAGCTGCGGCGATAGACGTCGGCCGCGCGCTCGAAGCCGTAGAGCGCCGCCAGTTCGCGCAGCGGCAGGTCGATCTCCCATTGCAGCATCGCCGTGCTCGCCGCCGTGCTGCCGAACCCTTCCTGCTCGCGGTCGACGACGACGACCTGCTGGCCGAAGGCGGTCAGGTGTTCGGCGACGAGCGCGCCGGTGATGCCGCCGCCGACGATCGCGACGTCGCAGCGGATGTCGTTGGTCAGGGTCTCGCCGGGCGGGCGCGCGAGCCCGCGCAGCCATGGCCCGCGGCCGCTGCGCAGGTCGTGCTGCCGCGTCGTCTCGGCGTCGAGCATCCGGTCAGTCCGTCTGTGACTTGCCGATGGTGTCCGCCATCGTCGCGCCGCGCTGGCCGAGCGGCTTGGGAATGCCGACCGTCGTGTCGTGCGTGGTCTGGTGTTCGAGCTCGGCGTTGAGCTCGGCCCCGGCCAGCACGATCGTCGCCGAGAGCCAGAGCCAGGTCATGAAGACGACGACGGTCGAAAGCGAGCCATAGGCCGCGGTGTAGTTGCCGAGCGTGCTGACATAGAACGAGAACGCCCATGATGCGGCGGCCCAGAGCAGCGCGGCCGCGACGGCCCCCGGCAGCACCCAGCGGAAACGCGGCGGATGGCGGCTGGGGCCGATCCAGTAGAGGCACGCGATCGCCATCGCACCGACGAGGAAGAAGGCCGGCCAGCGCACCAGCCTGACCAGGCGCTCGAGTTCATGGGCGAACGGAAACAGCGCCGTGATCACCGGCACGATCGCGATCACGGTCAGCGCTAAAGCGAGCATGACCACGCCGCTGACCGTGGTCGAGAGCGAGATCAGGTTGAGTGTCACGAAACTGCGCTTCTCGCGCTCGCGATAGATGATGTTGAGGGCGTCGAAGATCGCCTTCACGGCTGCGTTCGCGCTCCAGGCGGCGACCAGGAAGCTGAGCAGGAAAGTGATCGACAGCGCCGAGACGTCCTGAGTCGCGAAGCGCATCGCCTGCTCGCGGATCACGTCGCGCGCCGCGTCGGGGAAGACGATGGTCAGGCTGTCGAGCTGGGTCGCGATCGTCAGCGGATCGGTGAAGGCGCGATAGATCGTGACGAACAGCGAAAGCGCCGGCACGAGCGAGAGCAGCGTGAAGAAGGCGACAGCCCCGGCCAGCGACATCAGGCGGTTGTCGGCCATGTTGTTGGCGAAGCGCAGCAGCACGTCCTTCCAGCCGAGCCACGGCATTTCCAGCGGCGAGACGGCGTGACGCCCGCGCGCGGCTTCGCGCGTCCTGCGCGTCAGCCGTCGCGTCACCGCCTCGTAGACGTAGCCGAGCGCGAGGGCCGCGCCGGCGGCTCCGGTGATGCGTTTCAGGAATGCCATCGGTTCAAGCTGAATCGTCCAGGGCGGCTGTGTTGCGTTCATCCAACGTCGCACCCACAGCTTGTCCCGAACATGGCACCGGCACAATTGTTCCGTTCGCCGTTCCACTTAGCCAATTGTTAACCTTAACGCTTTCTGATGCTCCCGAACCGGCGCACCGCCGGATGGCCGCCGACTTCGTCCGAGCATTGAGAGTGCGATGAAAACGCATCTGACCGCAGCGTTGACCACGCTCCTGATGCTGGGCGGCGTCGCCGCGGCTTCCGATCTGCCCGCCTCGAAGCTTCTGCCGCCGGCCCCGCCGCTGCCGGCCTTCTACAACTGGAGCGGCGCCTATCTCGGTCTTCAGGCCGGCTATTCCTGGGGTCAGGACCGGCTGAAGGATCTTGCGACGGCCAGCGGCGCACCGCTCGGCCTGGAGTTCGCCTATGGCGCCGACACCGCCGTCGCCGGCGCGCAGGCGGGCTTCAACTATCAGCTCGGCTCGGTCGTGCTCGGCGTCGAGGGCGACATCGAGGCGGCCGACGGCCGCGGCGGCTTCAACGATCCCGGCGGCCGCAACCCGTTCGACCCCGGCCGCGTCGTCCGCGTCAAGCGCGACTGGCAGGCCTCGCTGCGCGGCCGCATCGGCTTCGCCTTCGACCGCTTCATGATCTTCGGCACGGGCGGCGTCAGCTTCACCGAATTCGACTATCACCACTACAACCCCGTCGCGCGTCTCGGGGAGGGCGGCACGGTCTCGCGCAGCGGCTGGACCGCCGGCGGCGGCGTCAATTACGCCATGACCGACAGCCTCATCCTCGGCGTCGACTACCGCTACACCGGCTACGGCCGGTCCGGCTTCGTCGCGCGCAGCGCCTTCCCCGGCCTCATCGTCGAGCACAGCCCGACCATGCATACGCTCCGCGCCAGCCTCGCCTATAAATTCTGACGCGAGCGTCGTCGCCTCAGGAGCCGGTGCGCTGGCGGATCGCGGCGGCGAGCGTGCCGTCGTCGAGATAGTCGAGTTCGCCGCCGACCGGCACGCCATGGGCGAGCCGCGTCACCTTGACCGGCAGATGCGCCAGCATGTCGGCGATCACATGCGCCGTGGTCTGGCCGTCGACCGTGGCGCTGAGCGCCAGGATGATCTCGGTCACGGCGGCGTCCGACGCCCGCGCGACCAGCGTCTCCAGCGCCAGATGCTCGGGCCGCACCCCGTCCAGCGCGGACAGCACCCCGCCCAGCACGTGGTAGCGCCCCATGACCGCGCCCGAGCGCTCCAGCGCCCACAGATCGCCGATATCGGCGACGACGACGATCTGGGCGTCGTCGCGGCGCGGGTCGCGGCAGAGCGCGCAGGGATCGCTGGTGTCGATATTGCCGCAGGTCGAGCAGACGACGATGCTGTCGCGCGCGACGGCGATCGCCTCGGCCAGCGGGCCGAGCAGCTGCTCGCGCTTCTTGACGAGGTGCAACGCCGCGCGCCTGGCCGAGCGCGGGCCGAGCCCCGGCAATCTCGCCAGGAGCTGGATCAGGCGCTCGATCTCAGGGCCGGCGACGGCGCGGGACATGGGACCTACCTTGTCATTCCGGGGCTTCGCGCAGCGAAGAACCCGGAACCCACGACAAGGCGAGCCGTTTCGAACGCGCGTGTCGACGACCGGGCGAACCCAGTCGTGGGTTCCGGGTTCGGCCTGCGGCCGCCCCGGAATGACGGCGGGTGACCTCGTCCCAAGCTCAAAACAGCTTCATGCCGGGCGGGATCGGCAGGCCCTTGGTGATCTCGGCCATGCGCTCCTGCATCACGCGGTCGGCGCGGGTGCGGGCGTCAGCGCAGGCGGCGACGATCAGGTCCTCGACGATCTCGCGCTCGTCGGGCACCATCAGCGAGGGATCGATCTTCACCGATTTCAGCACCCCTTTGGCGCTCATCACGACGCCGACCATGCCGCCGCCGGCCGAGCCCTCGACCTCGATGCTGTCGAGTTCGGCCTGCACATTGGCCATCTTCTGCTGCATTTCCTGCGCCTGCTTCATCAGGCCCATCATGTCGCGCATGGTCCAAAATCTCCCGGATGATCAGAAATCGACGCCGTCGAAATCCGGCTCGCTGTCGTCGAACAGCGGCTCGGCCTCGGGCAGATACTCGTCCTCGCCTGAGGCGGGGGGCGTCTCGGTCGCCGCCTCGGCGGCGCGCGGATCGCGCACATCGACGATGCGTGCGCCGGGGAAACGTTCCAGCACCGCCTTGACCGCCGGATGGGAGGCCGCATCGCTTTCGCGCCGGCCTTTCGCGGCCTCGGCCTGCTCGCGCAGGGTCGCGCCGCCCTCGCCATTGAACACGGCGACCATCCAGGTCTGGCCGGTCCATTCCTTCAGGCGGCGCGACAGATCGGTGGCGAGATGGCGCGACGCGCCGGCCGCCAGCGAGAACTCGATCCGCCCCGCCTCGAACCTCACGGGCCGGACGTCGCGTTCCAGCGCGAGCTTGAGCGTGATGTCGCGATGCTGCGAGGCGAGCGCGACGACGTCCTCGAGCGACGCGACCAGCGCCTGCGGCTGGGCCATGGCGCGTGGCACGGCAGCCGGCATCGGGTTTGCGCTGGCCAGCACCGGGCGCGCCGCCAGCGCCGTGTTGCCGCCGCCCGATGGCGGGCGCGGGGCCGACATGGCCGCGCCGGCATTTCCGTTCGGCACGCCGCCGTTGCCGTCGCGCAGCATGCGCAGCGCTTCGTCGGGCGTCGGCAGGTCGGCGGCATGCGCCAGGCGCACCAGCACCATCTCGGCCGCCATCACCGGGCGGTCGGCCTGCTTGACCTCGGCGATGCCCTTGAGCAGCAACTGCCAGGTCCGCGCCAGCACGCGGATCGACAGCGCTTTCGAGAAGTCGCCGCCGCGCACCCGCTCGGCCTGGTTCAGGCTGTTGTCCTTCACCGCCTCGGGCACGAGCTTGAGCCGCGTCACCAGATGGGTGAACTCGGCGATGTCGCCCAGCACCACGGCAGGGTCGGCCCCGGCGTCGTATTGCGCGCGCAGTTCGCCCAAAGCCGCCGCGATGTCGCCCTTCATCACCGCCTCGAACAGGTCGATGATGCGGGCGCGGTCGGCGAGGCCGAGCATCGAGCGGACATCGTCGAGCGTGATCGCGCCGGCCGCATGGGCGATGGCCTGGTCGAGGATCGAGAGAGAATCGCGCACCGAGCCTTCGGCCGCGCGCGCGATCGCGGCCAGCGCCTCCTCCTCGGACTCGACGCCCTCGGTGCGGCAGATGCCGGAAAGATGGCCGACCAGAAGGTCCGCCTCGACGCGGCGCAGGTCGAAGCGCTGGCAGCGCGACAGCACCGTGATCGGCACCTTGCCGATCTCGGTGGTGGCGAAGATGAACTTTGCGTGCGGCGGCGGCTCTTCCAGCGTCTTCAGTAGCGCGTTGAACGCCGGCGTCGACATCATGTGGACTTCGTCGATGATGTAGACCTTGTAGCGCGCCGAGACCGGCGCATAGCGCACCGCGTCGTTGATCTGGCGGACATTGTCGACGCCGTTGTTGGAGGCCGCGTCGATCTCCTGGACGTCGATATGCCGGCCCTCGATGATCTCGCGACAATGCACGCCGAACGCCGTCAGATCGGTGGTCGGGCCGCCCGCGCCGCCTTCCGTCTGGTAGTTCAGCGCGCGCGCGAGGATGCGGGCGGTGGTGGTCTTGCCGACGCCGCGCACGCCGGTCAGCATCCAGGCCTGCGGGATGCGCCCGGCGGCGAAGGCGTTGGTCAGGGTCCGCACCATCGCGTCCTGGCCGATCAGGTCGCCGAAATGCGCTGGCCGGTATTTGCGCGCCAGCACGCGGTAGGGCGTCCCGGCGGTAGCGGGCGCGGGCGCAGGCGTAATGTCGAAGCCGGCGAAACCCGGTTCGTCCTGGCTGGAGAGCGTCTCGTCGGTCATCGGGCAGGTTTCGCCAATCGCAGGGCGGCGGTCAACGCCGCAGGCGTCGCGGCGCGACGCAAAATGTCAGCAGCCGGCGGCGCGGTGGGAGGCTGGACGAAGACCCGTTCGGTCTCGTTAGGGCTGCTTCCTTCCGGACCTGACCCGGTTGGCGAGTGAGACGTCCCTCGCCAACCTCCCGGCCGCTATATCGGGGATGTGGAGGCGGAGCGCAAGCGGGGAGCCACGACGTCCTTGTCTCGACGGAGGCGATCATTCCAGGTCGCCGCCACCGCTTCCGGCGACGCCGTGGAGAAAAAGCGCATAGCCGAGTTCCGCCGCGTTCTTGGTCAGCTCGACGTTGACCCATGCGACGACATCGATGAACGGCCGATCGGTGAACGGCCAGCGCGTCCGCCCCGGCGAGGCGAATTCCGCCTCGGGCAGACGCGCCAACTCCTCCCGCCAGCGCGTCGCCAGCGCCAGAATCCTGGCCTTTACGCCGGGTGCGTCGCCCGGCCAGTCGACCCGCTGGCGCGTCAGTTCGCCTTTGTCGAACGAATGATCGAGCGCCATCGACCACCAGAAGACGATATGCCAGGTCAGCCAAGCGATGCTCGGCGGTCCCAGATCGTAGCTCTCCCTGTCCGGCCAGTCGGCGCGCCAGACGCCGTCCGCGTCGCGCCGCACATGCGGCCCTGATCCGGCGGGACGCCAAAGGCATTGTTCTGTCGTCAGACCTTCGAGATGGAAGCTGGCGAGCGCCCAGGCGATCTCGAACTGCCTGACAAGTGTGTCCCGCGCTTCGGCGCTCATCATGCATCCTTCCGCTGCGCCGTCGTTCGCCGGCGACAGGTCGCGCGAGCGCGCCTTCGGCATTGACTTGGCGCGACCCTTCCGCCATAAGCCGGCCACCTGCGCTGCCTCTGGCGGCGCGAACCTTTTGCATGACAGGCTCGGATGGCCACGCTTCCCCCGGGAAGCCGCGACCGCCGCGCCGCAAGGCCCCGGAGACGAGCCGTGAAGAGAACCTATCAACCCTCGAAGCTGGTCCGCAAGCGCCGCCACGGCTACCGCGCCCGCATGGCGACCGCCGGCGGCCGCAAGGTCATCGCCGCCCGCCGCGCGCACGGCCGCAAGAAGCTGTCGGCCTGAGCAGCCGGCGCGTCGGCAGCGCGCGCCTCGTCAGGAAGACTGGCCAATCGCCATGCGCCTCGCCCGTCTGACACAACGCAAGCAGTTTCTGGCGGCGGCCGAGCATGGCCGCCGTTTTCGTTCGTCCGCCTTCACCGCGCAGGTGCTCGACGCGCCGCTGCGCGATTGCGGCGACGCTCCGCTCCGGCTGGGGCTCACCGCCTCGCGGAAGGCCGGCAACGCCGTGAAGCGCAACCGCATCCGCCGCCGCCTGCGCGCCGCCGCGACCCAAGCGCTCGCCGGCCAGGCGCAGCGCCCCTGCGACATCGTGATCATCGCCCGCCCCGAGACGCTGGGCGCCGGCTTCGGCATGCTGGTCGCCGAGATTTCGGTCGCGCTCGACCGGGCCAAGCCTGCCGGCAAGCATTCCGCCGGCAAGCATCGCGGCCGCGCCTCCGGCGAACGGCGCCCGCAGGGCGCCAGCGCCTCCTGAATCCAGACAACACCAGCCCGATGGGCGTCAGCGAGATCTGTTTCCGATCATGATGAAAGAAGACAACCGCAACCTGCTTCTGGCGATCACGCTCTCCGTCGTCGTGCTGCTCGGCTGGCAGTACTTCTACGGCGTGCCGCAGATGGAGAAGCAGAAGCAGATCGCGCAGCAGAACCAGCAGACGCAGACGCCCGCCGTCACGCCGGGCTCCACCGCCGTGCCCGCGCCCTCCGCCGCGCCGGGCCAGCCCGGAGCCGCCGCCCCCGCCGCCGTGCCGGCGAGCCCGGCCGTCGAGACCCGCGCCCAGGCGCTCGCCCGCAGCCCGCGCGTCCGGATCGACACCCCCAAGGTTTTCGGCTCGATCGCGCTCACCGGCGCGCGCATCGACGACGTCTCGCTCAAGGCCTATCGCGAGACGGTCGACCCCAACAGCCCCAACATCATCCTGCTCTCGCCGCTCGGCGGCCCCAACGCCTATTATTCCGATTTCGGCTGGGTCGCCGCGCCGGGCACGAACACGCCGCTGCCCACCGCGACGACGCTCTGGAGCGCCGATGCGCAGGCGCTGCGTCCGGGCGCGCCGCTGACGCTGTCCTGGGATAATGGCCAGGGTCTGCTGTTCAAGCGCATCGTCACGATCGACGACAACGCCATGTTCACGATCCGCGACGAGGTCGAGAACAAGGGCGCTGCCCCGGTCAGCCTGTTCCCCTACGGACAGGTGGTGCGCCACGGCAAGCCGGCGGTGCTCGGCTTCTACGTGCTGCATGAGGGCCTGATCGGCAATCTCGGCGAGGCCGGCCTGCAGGAATACGGCTACGACGCCGTCGACAAGGAGCCGCTGCTCTCGGCCGGCACCAACGGCAAGGTCTGGAAGGACGCCGTCGGCGGCTTCGTCGGCATCACCGACAAATACTGGGCCGCCGCCGTCATCCCCGATCAGGCGCGCAAATATGAGGGCCGCTATTCCTCGGTCCAGACCGGCTCGGCCCGCACCTACCAGGCCGATTTCCTGGCCGAGGCGGTCACCGTCGCGCCGGGCGCGAGCACGACGAGCCAGTCGCGTCTTTTCGCCGGGGCCAAGGAGGTCGCGGCCGTCGACGGCTATGAGAAGAACCTCGGCATCAAGCGCTTCGAGCTGCTGATCGACTGGGGCTGGTTCTATTTCATCACCAAGCCGATGTTCTACGTGATGGACTGGATCTATCGCCATGTCGGCAATTTCGGCGTCGCGATCCTCGCCGTCACGGTGCTGCTCAAGCTGCTGTTCTTCCCGCTCGCCAGCAAATCCTACGCGTCCATGGCCAAGATGAAGGCGGTCCAGCCCGAGATGCTGGCGATCCGCGAGCGCTATGCCGACGACAAGATGAAGCAGCAGCAAGCGCTGATGGAGCTCTACAAGACGCAGAAGATCAACCCGATCGCCGGCTGTTGGCCGGTGCTGCTGCAGATCCCGGTGTTCTTCGCGCTCTACAAGATCCTGTTCGTCACCATCGAGATGCGGCATGCGCCGTTCTTCGGCTGGATTCAGGACCTCGCCGCGCCGGACCCGACCTCGATCTTCAACCTGTTCGGCCTCTTGCCCTTCGCGGTGCCGGCCTTCCTGCTGATCGGCGTCTGGCCGATCATCATGGGCGTGACGATGTTCATCCAGATGAAGATGAACCCGGAGCCGCCGGACCCGATCCAGAAGATGATGTTCACCTGGATGCCGGTGTTCTTCACCTTCCTGCTCGGCACCTTCCCGGCCGGTCTGGTGATCTACTGGGCCTGGAACAACTTCCTCTCGATCCTGCAGCAGGGCTACATCATGAAGAAGCACGGCGCCAAGATCGAGCTCTTCGACAACCTCAAGGGCCTGTTCGGCAAGAAGCCGGACGCGCCGAAAACCGGACCGTCGCCGGCGGCTGAACCGACCCAGCCCGCGAGCCCCAAGGCGCCGGCGAAAGCCGCCAAGGCGAAATCGGCCAACACCAAGAAGTCGGCGCCCGTGGCCGCTGCGCCTGCGCCGGACAAGCCCGCCAACAGCAACGAGAAGTGAGGCGTTCGGGAGTCGAAACGCGATCGGCTCCCGGCCGCCCGGCGAAGCAGCCATGCCCCTTCCCGATCCGCTGACCCGCCATCCGATCCCCGGCTGGAAGGGCACGGCCTTCCTCAGGGCGATCGTCGACCATCCGCTGATCGAGGTCGGCGACTGGAGCTATTACGACGACTCGCGCGGGCCCGAGCATTTCGTCGCGCGTTGCGTGCGCTATCATTTCGACTTCATCGGCGACCGGCTGATCATCGGCAAATTCGTCGCGATCGCCCAGGGCGCGCAGTTCGTCATGAACGGCGCGAACCACCCGATGGGCGGCTTCTCGACCTTTCCCTTCGCCATGTTCGGCCTCGGCGACCCCGACGCGCTGAAGCGGGCGTGCGCGGAGCATCGCGGCGACACCCGCATCGGCAACGACGTCTGGATCGGCCGCGAGGCCGTCATCATGCCGGGCGTCACGGTCGGCGACGGCGCGATCATCGGCACCCGCGCCCAGGTCGCAAAGGACGTTCCGCCCTATGCGGTGGTCGTCGGCAATCCCGGCCGCGTCGTCAGGATGCGCTTTGCGCCGGACGTCGTCGCCGAGCTGCTTGCGATCGCCTGGTGGAATTGGGATTCAGAGCGGATCGCCCGCAATCTCGCCGCGATCGGTGGAGCCGACATCGACGCGCTGCGCGCGGCCGTGTAAGACCCCATCACATCCTCAGCCCTCATCCTGAGGAGCAGCCTTCAGGCTGCGTCTCGAAGGATGCTCCAGAACGCGCCATCTGGACCATCCTTCGAGACGCCGCTTCGCGGCTCCTCAGGATGAGGGCTTCTGTTTCCAGGCAGGCAGAAGCCATGACCAGCGCCATCACCACGCCCTACAGCGACGACGAGATCGAATCCGCCCGAAAACTGTTCGAGGGGCCGTGGGACTTCGTCTGGGCCTCGACCCATATCGACGACCTGCCGCCCATGGTCGGCCACGAGATCGCCTTTGCCGGCCGCTCCAACGTCGGCAAGTCGAGCCTGATCAACGCGGTGACGCGCCGTAACGCGCTGGCGCGCACCTCGCATACGCCCGGCCGCACGCAACAGCTCAACTTCTTCCGGCAGGTCGGCGCCGACGAGCGCCTGACGATCGTCGACATGCCGGGCTACGGCTATGCCGCAGTCGGACGGGCGAAGGTCGCGTCATGGACCAACCTGATCCACAACTATTTGCGCGGTCGGCCGAACCTGATGCGGGTCTATCTGCTGATCGACGCCCGGCATGGCCTCAAGGACGTCGACGCCGCCGTGCTGGAGACGCTCGACAAGGCGGCGATGTCCTACCAGGTCGTGCTGACCAAAGGCGACGCGATCAAGAAGGCCGACCAGCAGTTCATGTGCGAGGCGACCTATGACGAGATCAAGCGTCGCCCGGCGGCTTTTCCGGAGGTGCTGCTGACGTCGAGCGAGACGGGCCTGGGCATTCCCGAATTGCGAGCGGCTGTCGGGCGCGTGCTGGCGGAGCGGGGCGAGGCGTGACCGCCACCCGCATCCATCTGACGCTCGCTGCCCTGATGGGGCTTGCTGGAGTGGCGCTGTTGGCCGCCGCCGCGCATGTCACCGGCACGACGAACGTCCAGACGGCCGGCCAGATGCTGCTGTTCCACGCGCCGACCGTGATGGGCGCGACGGCCGCCCGCAAGGCTGGGTTCCTGCACGACATGCTGGCGCGCCTCGCCATCTCAATCGTGATCCTCGGCGTCGCGCTGTTCGCCGCCGACCTGACGCGGCGCGGCTTTTCCAGCGAGGCGCTGTTTCCGCGCGCGGCTCCGATCGGCGGTTTCCTGATGCTCGGCGGCTGGGTTGGGCTGACGCTGGCGGCCGTATTCGCTAAGCGCGCCTGACAGGATTTCCGTGTAACGGATATTGACGTTCGGCCTGATATGGACCTAGCATGCGCAGGCATGGAGATCACGTACCATCCGGCCAAGCGCGATGCGACGCTGAAGGAACGCGGTCTCGATTTCGAGGATGCGGCAAAGGTGTTCGCCGGGCCGTCTCTGACCCAGCGCGATGACCGCTTCGACTATGGCGAGAACCGCTTTCTGACCTATGGGCTGCTGGCGGATCGTCTCATCATGCTGGTCTGGACACCGAGAGGCGAGGCTCGGCACATCATTTCGATGAGGCATTGTCATGAACGCGAAAGCAGAAAAGTCCGCCCGTCCCTTCGTTGATCCTGACGACGGCCCGGAGTGGACACAAGATCAGATCGACCGCGCCGAGTTCGCGATCAATGGCAAGGTCATCCGCCCGGCGCAGGGCACGCTGACGCGCCCGCCCGGCCGCCCCAAGCTGGCGGACGCCAAGCAGGTCGTGACGCTGCGCCTCGCGCCGAGCCTGATCGAGCGCTACAAGCGCGAAGGTGCGGATTGGCGCGCGCGCATGGCCGACGCGATCAGGAAGGCGGCCGGCTGAGCGGCGTGCGGGCTTCGGCCCGCTTCCGCACGCGGCGATTGTCCGCTAGAAGGCGCTCCGGCGCGGTTCCTCGCGCGCCGCGCGGAGCCTGCCGATGATCCCGCCTGCCCATATGACGCCTTCGCAAGCCGCCGACCTGCTGGTCCAGGCGCTGCCGCACATGCAGCGCTACGATCAGGAGGTCATCGTGATCAAATATGGCGGCAACGCCATGGGCGACGCCGCGACGGCCGAGGATTTCGCCGAGGACGTCGTGCTGCTCGAGCAGTCGGGCCTGAAGCCGGTCGTCTGCCATGGCGGCGGGCCGCAGATCGCCCGCATGCTGGAGAAGCTCGGCATCAAGTCCGAGTTCAGACAAGGTCTGCGCGTCACCGACGCCGCGACCGTCGATGTCGTCGAGATGGTCCTGGCCGGTTCGGTCAACAAGGAGATCGTCGGCTACATCTCGCGCGAGGGCGGCAAGGCGATCGGGCTCTGCGGCAAGGACGGCAACATGGTCACCGCCCGCAAGGTGACCCGCACCATCGTCGATCCCGATTCGAGGATCGAGCAGGTGCTCGATCTCGGCTTCGTCGGCGAGCCCGAGACGGTCGACACCTCGGTGCTCGACGCGGTCCTCAAGGCCGAGCTGATCCCGGTGCTCGCCCCGGTCTGCGCGGCGGCCGACGGCCAGACCTACAACGTCAACGCCGACACGTTTGCCGGCGCCATCGCCGGTGCGCTCAACGCCAAGCGCCTGCTGCTGCTGACCGACGTGCCCGGCGTGCTGACCAAGGACAAGGAGCTCATCCCGGAGCTCACCGTCGAGGAATGCCGCCGGCTGATCGCCGACGGCACGATCTCGGGCGGCATGATCCCCAAGATCGAGACCTGCATCTACGCGCTGGAGAAGGGCGTCGAGGCGGTCGTCATCCTCGACGGCAAGGTGCCGCATGCGGTGCTGATCGAGCTCTTCACCGATACGGGTTCCGGCACGATCATCCGGCGGTGATGCGCGTCATTCTCGGGCGCAGCGCAGCGGAGACCCGGGAATCTCCGGCAGGAGATGATCGGGTCAAGCCCGATCATGACGGTGTGGCCTTTAAGCCTTAGCAAAAGACTTGCATGTCAGGCTGGCCACGCCACATTCCGGAGCCCGATGAACACGCACGCCGCCATCCCAGCCGCCACGCCGCCGCTCCATGTGGAGACCTTCGCGCATGTCGACCACTGGGTCTTCGACCTCGACAACACGCTCTACTCGCATGAGGCGCGGGTCTGGCCGCAGGTCGACGAGCGGATCACGCTGTTCCTGGCGGAGCTTTTCGGGCTCGACGGGCTGTCCTCGCGGGCGCTGCAGAAATATTACTACCAGCGCTACGGCACGACGCTGAAGGGGCTGATGGAGGAGCACGACATCGATCCCGACGTCTTCCTCGACTTCGCCCACCAGATCGACCTCACACTGCTCGATCCGAATCCGGGTCTGGGGGACGCCATCGCGGCCCTGCCGGGGCGCAAGCTGATCCTGACCAACGGTTCGGTCGCGCATGCCAAAAACGTGGCCGGCAAGCTCGGCATCCTGCATCATTTCGAGGACATCTTCGACATCGTACATGCCGGCTTCGTGCCGAAGCCTGAGCGCGCGACCTATGAGAACTTCCTCGCCAAGCACGGCGTCGATCCGGGTCGCGCCGCGATGTTCGAGGACATCGAGAAGAACCTCATTGTCCCCAGCGCGCTCGGCATGAAGACGGTTCTGATCATCCCCAAGACGCCCGACCCCTTCCGCGAGGCCTGGGAGCAGGCCGCGATCGAGGCCGGCCATGTCCATTACGTCACAAGCGACCTGACCGGCTTTCTGACGCCGCTGGGGCTGGAGCGCGCTCGCGCCTGACGCCGATCGTTCCCCTGAGAGGAATTTCGTTCGTCTTTACGAACGAAAGCGAAGCTGATATTCCCTCCGTCCGCTATAACGGACGGCTGGAGCATGATCATGTCAGGAACCGGGAACGGCGCGGCGGCCCTTCATCCGCATACCCGCCTCGTCCATGCCGGCACGATGCGCTCGCAGTTCGGCGAGACCTCCGAGGCCCTGTTCCTGACGCAGGGCCATGTCTATGACAGCGCCGAGCAATGCGAGGCGCGCTTCCTCAACAAGGATCCGGGCTTCCAGTATGCCCGCTTCTCGAACCCGACCGTGGCGATGCTGGAAGCGCGCATGGCCGCCTTCGAGGGCGCGCAGGCCTGCCGCGCCACGGCGACGGGGATGGCGGCCGTCACCGCCGCGCTGATGGGGCAGGTCCGCGCCGGCGACCATGTCGTCGCCGCGCAGGCGCTGTTCGGCTCCTGTCGCTACGTCGTCGAGGAGCATCTGCCGCGCTACGGCGTCTCCTCGACGCTGGTGAATGGGCCCGACATCGAAGCCTGGCGCAAGGCGGTCGGGCCGGCCACGAAAGTGCTGTTCCTCGAAAGCCCGGCCAACCCGACGCTGGAGGTGATCGACATCGCCGCTGTCGCCGCGCTGGCGAAAGAGATTGGCGCGACGCTGGTGGTCGACAATGTCTTCGCCACGCCGCTCTATCAGCGCCCGTTCGAACTCGGCGCCGACTGCGTCGTCTATTCGGCGACAAAACACATCGACGGGCAGGGCCGCTGTCTCGGCGGGCTGATCCTGGCTTCGGAAGAGTTCATCCAGACCCATGTCCAGACCTATCTCCGCCAGACCGGCCCGGCGATGTCGCCCTTCAACGCCTGGGTGATGCTGAAGGCGCTGGAAACGCTGCCGCTCAGGGTGGAACGGCAGGCGCAGAGCGCGGCCGTGATCGCCGATTGGCTGGCGGCGCAGGACCTGCCCAAGGTCGTCTTCCCCGGCCGGCCCGACCATCCGCAGGCGGACGTGATCGCCCGGCAGATGAGCGGGCCTTCGACGCTGATCGCCTTCGAGGTCGCCGGCGGCAAGGATGCCGCCTTCCGTCTGCTCAACGCCTGCAGGCTGATCCGCATCTCGAACAATCTCGGCGACGCCAAGAGCCTGATCGTGCATCCGGCGACGACGACGCATCAGCGCTTTTCGCCCGAAGTGCGCGCCAGCATGGGCGTCGGCGACGGGCTGGTCCGGCTCTCGGTCGGGCTCGAGCATCCGGGCGACCTGATCGCCGATCTGGAGCAGGCGCTGGCGGCGGTGTGAGCAGAACCGTCATGCTCGCCCTTGTGGCGAGCATCCACGTCTTGGGCGTAAGGCTCGACGAGCGAAGACGTGGATGGTCGGGACAAGCCCGACCATGACGACGAAGAGAGCCGGGGCCGCCAGCTTCAAGCCGCGAGCTTCAGCCCCACCTGGCCCCAGATCGCCGTCAGCGCGCCGACGAGATGGTCGATGTCGGCGTCGGTGTGGAGCGGCGAGGGCGTGATCCGCAGCCGCTCCGTGCCGCGCGGCACGGTCGGGTAGTTGATCGGCTGGACATAGATGCCGAAGCGCTCGAGCAGTTCGTCGCTGATCTGCTTGCACAGCACCGGGTCGCACACCATCACCGGCACGATATGGCTCGGATTGGGCAGATGCGGGATGCCGATCGCGTCGAGCCTTGCCCGCACGGCCGCGACGCGGTCCTGCTGGCCGGCGCGCTCGGACTGGCTCTGCTTCAGGTGCCGGATCGAGGCGAGCGCGCCCGCCGCCAGCGCCGGCGGCAGCGAGGTCGAGAAGATGAAGCCCGAGGCGAAGCTGCGGATGAAATCGCAGGTCGCGGCCGAGGCTGCGATATAGCCGCCCATGATGCCGAAACCCTTGGCGAGCGTGCCCTCGATCACGGTCAGGCGATGGGCGACCCCGTCGCGCTCGCTGACGCCGCCGCCGCGGTTGCCGTAGAGGCCGACGGCGTGGACCTCGTCGATATAGGTCATCGCGCCGAACTCATCGGCGAGGTCGCAGAATTCGGCGATCGGAGCGATGTCGCCATCCATCGAATAGACCGATTCGAAGGCAATCAGCTTGGGCCGCCGCGGGTCGATCGCCTGCAGCTTGCGGCGCAGATCGTCGGGGTCGTTATGCGCGAAGATCACCTTGTCGGCGCGCGAATGGCGGATGCCCTCGATCATCGAGGCGTGGTTCAGCCCGTCGGTCAGCACGACGCAGTCGGGGATGCGCGCGGCGAAGGTCGAGAGCGAGGCCCAGTTCGACATGTAGCCGGAGTTGAACAGCAGCGCCGCCTCCTTGCCGTGGAGATCGGCGAGCTCCTGCTCCAGCAGCACATGATAGTGGTTGGTGCCGGCGATGTTGCGGGTGCCGCCGGCGCCCGCCCCGCAGCCGTCGAGCGCGCCATGCATGGCGGCGAGCACGTCGGGGTGCTGGCCCATGCCGAGATAGTCGTTCGAGCACCAGACGGTGACCTCGCGCGGGCCGTCCTTGCCGTGGAAGGTGGCGCGCGGAAACTTGCCGGCATGGCGTTCGAGATCGGCGAAAACCCGGTAGCGGCCTTCCTTGCGGAGCCCGTCCAGTTCCTTGCGGAAGAAGTTTTCGTAGTCCATCAGCAGCCTCCTGCGAGTCAGTCCAGTCCTAAGCAACCAGAGACGGTGGCGAAATGGCACGCGGTGTCGCGGGGTCCGCGATGACGCGAGGCGAGGATAGAACAGGCGCGCGCGCCGCGGGCGGGGCCGCCTCGTGCGAGCGCAGCCCCCACGACCAAAGTTCTGCAACCGGCAGCGGCACGACCAGGAACCAGTGCTCGATCAGCCCGAGCACGCAGAGCGTCCCCAGCAGCGCGAAGCCAGTCACCGCAAAGGGGTCGGTTGCAAACGCGATCTTGTGAACCAGGAACGCGCTGAGCAGCGTCGCGGCGGTGACCGAAAGCGGAAACAGCAGGTTCATCGGCCGCTGGCGGAAATGGCTTTTCAGATAGGCAAGATGCGTGGGCAAGAACTCGACCGTGGTGTTGGGCACGCCGAGGAAGATGTTGAGCTTGGTCGAGAGCCTCATCGCGAACAGCAGGGCGAAGGTCATCAGGCCGAACGGGTTGGCGCCGCCCCAGGTCAGGATGGCGACGACCAGCAGCGACAGGCAAAGCGCGATCTCGTGATGCAGGATCGCCGACGCGGCGTGTCGGAAGCGCGCAAACCCTTCCGCTCCCGCCGGGGCGGGCGCGCGGTTGCTGCCGGTGACATAGCCGAACAGGAACGCCATCTCGTTCCAGCCCCAGAGCGCGAGCGCGCAGAACACGGCGACATAGGCCCCGGCGACGCTGCTTTCGCCGGCGGTCGCGGCCAGCCCCCAGAGCGCCGCGAGCGCGACCAGCGATGCCGCGCCAAAACTCCAGCGGAAGGTTTTCCGCGGCAGCCCGTCGAGATACAGGATCGCCCCAGTGGAGAACCACCAGGCGAACAATGTCGCGACGATCGGCAAGCCGTAGGCGGCCAAGGCGCTGTTTCCCTCTTCAGTAGGCCGGCTGGAGCCGGCTGGTGGCGGGGATGTCGTTCTTGATCGTCGGCATCAGATAGAGCCGCGCCAGCGTCGCGCCGACCTGCGCCTGAAGGCTGAGCTTGCGGACGGTCTGGCCCTTCTCGGCCGCGTCGGCGATTTTCAGGCTTAAGGTGCGCACCCGCTCCAGCCCGGCCCGGAATTTCGGGTTGTCGGTGTCGAGCACCACCGGGAAGCACTGCTTCGAGATCTCCGAGGTGATCCGGAAGACCTCGTAGTCGTATTCGGTCGGGTCGATGTCGAGCGCCTTGTGGAACTCCGGCCTGACATGGTCGCGCACATACATCGTCGCGTAGACAGCGAGAAGGAAGAACCGCACCCAGAGCTTGTTGCCGCCGGTGAGCAGATGCGGATTGGCCCGCATCAAGAGCGAGAAGGCCTCGCCATGGCGGAACTCGTCATTGCACCACTCGCGAAACCATTTGAAGATCGGGTGGAAGCACTTGTCGGGATGCCGCTCCAGGTGCCGGTAGATCGTGATGTAGCGCGCATAGCCGATCTTCTCGGAGAGATAGGTCGCGTAGAAGATGAATTTCGGCTTGAAGAAGGTGTATTTCTTCGCCTTGGTCAGGAAGCCGAGATCGACGCCGATGTGGAATTCCTTCAGCGCGTCGTTGATGAAGCCGGCATGGCGGGCCTCGTCGCGGCTCATATATTTGAACAGCTCGCAGATGTCGGGGTTGGTGCCGCGCTTCCTCATCTCGGCATAGAGCACGCAGCCGGAGAACTCGGCCGTCAGCGACGAGATCAGGAAGTCGATGAACTCCTTGCGCAGCGGCTCGGGGATCTTCTCCAGTTCGAGCTTCCACTCGGCGTTGCGGGTGAAATGGCCCTTGTTCGGGTCGCTCTTCATCTCGGCGATCAGCGCATCCCATTCCTCGCGCACCGAAGAGACGTCGACCTTGTCGAGCTCCTCGAAATCGGTGGTGTAGAAGCGCGGCGTCAGCAGCGTGTCCTGCTGCGCGATGCGGGTCGATTCGTTGGGGGCCGCGCGCATCGCACCGGCCGGCATGGTCGCGGCTGTCATAGCTTGGTCCTTTCCGAGAAGCTGAATTCGAGCAGCTCCATGAATTCGGCCCGGCCGGCGATCTTGGTCCAGGTCTGCTCCAGCCAGCTCGCGCGCTTGACGGTGGCGATGCGGCGGAAGCTCTGCACCTCGCCATACGGCACCTTGATCGGCTCGCCATGGACGATGACCTCGTCGCCCGGCCGGATCTTGATGTCCCCGTCGAGCACGCAATGGGCGTGCAGGCTGTCGAAGGTGTGCGAGACCTCGATGGTGCAGGGGACGTCGAACTGTTTCGGCTCGGCCATTGCGTGGTCGCTCAGCGAGAGATCGGTCATGGACGCGCCTCCCTCGCCGGCAGGAACCGCGCGAAGGCGGCCGAGTTGCTGGGTCCGAAGGCGTCGAGCTCGATCCTGCCCCCAGTTGCCGGATCGCTCAAGCTCAACCGGCCGTTTTCGCGCCGCTCGACCAGGAAGGGCGCCTGCGGGCCGATGTTCAGGCGCTTGCGTTCGCGCACCAGGCTGCGCATCGCGCCGCGGATGAAGCCCTCCGTGCTGACGGGCAGGGTGGCGAGCGTCTCGCCGGCGGCGTTGCGGACGATGACCGAGCCGTCGTCGCGATCCTCGAAGGCGAGCGCGACCGAGGCGACGACCGGGCTCGCCGGGATGCCGGTGACGCCGACGCCCGTGACCCGGGCGAAGCCCGCGATCGCGATCGCGGCCAGCGCGAGCACGACCATGCCGATCAGCGGCCAGCGCGGCAGCGGGGCGGCGCGGTCACGGGGCAAGTCTCGACGGGTCAGGCTCGCATCGCTCATGGCCGTTCTCCTTATCCTGCCGCCGCCACGCCTTGGGGCAGCCGCGCATCATTGGCCGCCGCCGGCGCCACCGACCTCGCCGGCGCGGACATGCCGGCATGGGCGGCGAGCGCCCGGCCGAGAATCTCTGCGACGGCGGCCGCGTCGGGGATCGCGCGCAGCATCGGCTGCGGCCGCGCCAGCCGCCAGGGCCGCACATGCGGCCAGAGCACCGCCCAGGAGACGCGTTCGCCCGGCATGATGCCGAGCGCGAGATCGCCGCCGCCGTCGCGATGCGGCTTCAGCCCGGCGTCGGCGATGACGGCGAAGGGCAGGTTGATCGTCACCGGCAGCGCCACGCCGATCCGCATCACCACCCGCCGGCTGGTGATGGTGTAGACGGTGCTGCGGGCCGAGGCATAGGCGAGCACGGCGAGGATGCCGAGCGCCGCCGCCGCAGCAAGCCCGGTCCAGAGCATGGCGGGCACCGTCGCGGCGAGGCTCGTCCCGCGCAGCAGCGCCAGCGCCGGCTGCAGCGCGATCAGCAGCGCGAAGTAGAACGCCACCTCGCGGATGTGGAAGGCGCGCCAGGCGAGGCCGCGCCACTCCGGCGCGCCCTGCCAGAGGATGCGCTCGCCTTCGGGCGGAACCTCGGGCAGGCCCCGGATCGGCTCGAAGGCGAAATCGTCGTGGGGCGTCGCCTGGCTCATAGCTTCGGCTCCGCGCGCAGCCTCGTGGCGTAGAGCGTGCCCGCGCCGTAATAGGCGCAGATCTTCTCCTCCTCGAGCCGGGTCACGGCGTCGGGCGTGCGGGTGCCCGGCACCTCGGCGAACTGGTGGGCGAGGATGGCCTCGACCTTGATCCGGCCGACGCCGGGGCGCACGCCGCGCTTGATGTCGGCGAAGGTCACCGGCAGCAGCACGCTGCGACCGCCTTCGAGGGCGACCTCGAAATAGCGGATCAGGCATTCCGAGCGATCGACCCAGAGATCGACGACCTTGCCCGCGACCTTCATGTCCGCTCCGACGACGTCGTAGCCGCGCGGGTCCTCATAGGCCGAGCAGGCATAGCCCGTGGCGACGCGCACCGGCACGATCTTGAGGTGGTTGTCATAGGTCATGTCGGGCATGTCGGCGCGCTCGGCCCAGGAGCCGGGACCGATCGAATCCAGCATCGGGTTCGCGCCGGTGGGCGCGAGCGGCGCGCCGGGCCAGGGCGCGGTCGGCCGGGCGGCCAGTTCGCGCCGGTCGGCCTGCCCGGTCGGAGCCGTCACGGTCTGGCCGTTGGAGAGCCGGAAGCTTTTCGCGGCCGGATAGAACACCAGGCTCGGCGAGAGCAGCCTGCCGGGATGGGTGTCGGACTCGAGCGGATAGCCCTCGCGCCGGTCCTCGCGGCGCAGATAGACCACCAGCCCGGCGAAGAAGAGCCAGAACAGCCAGATCGTGACCTGGGCGACGTCGATATGTCCCATGATTTCGCGCATTGGAGAGCCCTCCTTCAAAGGCTTTCAGCTTGGAAATTCAGCGAGGCCGAACCGGGTGGACGGGGTGGCGCGCACCGTATCGGCGCTGCGCACGAGCGGGCCGATGGCGATGAGCGTGGCGAAGAGCAGCGCGATCTCGACATGGTAGACGACGCTGTAGGCGACGGACGGATCGGAAAAGGCCGGCCCGAGCGAACCCTGGCCCGCCAGCATGGCGACGAGATCGCGCAGCGCGCCGCCAAGCGCGATCGACAGCCCCGCCGCGCTGGCCTGGACCGCGCCCCAGATGCCGACGGCGAGCCCGTTCAGGCCGCCGCTCTCGATCTCCATGGCGGTGGTCAGCGTCGAGACCGCGAACAGCCCGCCGCCGAAGCCGATCAGCGTCACGCCGAAGCGGAACAGGTGGGCGGCGTCGAGCGCCCCGGCGAAGATCACGCAGGGGAAGGCGACGAGCCCGGCGACGACGCCTAGCGCTGCGAGGCGATAGGGGTCGACGCCGGCAGCCAATGCCCGCCCCGCCAGCGCGAAGGCGAAGAGCGCGCCCGCCGCCAGCAGCGCGGTCAGGATCGTCGTGCCGCTGACGCTGAGATTGAGCACCTGCGCGCCATAGGGCTCCAGGATGATGTCCTGCATGTTGAAGGCGGCGGTGCCGAGCCCGACCGCGACGAGGAACCTGAACGAGCGGCGATCGGCGACGAAGGCCGAGAGCGCGGCGCGGAAGGCCGGCCGCGTCGCATCCTTGCGGGTCAGCGCCGGGTTGCGCACCTCCTGCTTCCAGAGCGCGACGATGTTGAGGCCCATGGTCACCATGGCTGCGCCCTGCACGACCTGGATCAGCCTGAGCGCCGAGAAATCGGCCAGCAGCCAGGCGAAGGCGAGCCCGCTCAGGACCATGCCGGCGAGCAGCGTCACATAGAGCAGGGCCACGACCCGGGCCCGCGTCGCCGGCGTCGCGAGATCGGTCGCGAGCGCAAGACCGGCCGTCTGGGTGGTGTGCAGCCCCGCGCCGACCAGCAGGAAGGCGAGCGCCGCCCCGGCCTGGCCGACCCAGATCGGCCCGACGCCGTCGCCAGACAGAACCAGCAATGCGAAGGGCATGATCGCCAGCCCGCCGAACTGCATCATCGAGCCGAACCAGATGTAGGGCACGCGCCGCCAGCCCAGCACCGAGCGATGCGTGTCCGACCGGTAGCCGACCAGCGCGCGGAAGGGCGCGAACAGGAAGGGCAGCGACACCATCAGCGCCACGACCCAGGCCGGCACGTTGAGTTCGACGATCATCACCCGGTTCAGCGTGCCGACCAGCAGCACCGTCGCCATGCCGACCGAAATCTGGAACAGCGAGAGCCGCAGAATGCGCCCAAGCGGCAGGTCCGGCGAGGCGGCGTCGGCAAAGGGCAGCCAGCGCGGACCGATCCGCGTGATTCCCTTCACCAAAGCTGCCGAGACCGGGTTCATCTGGCGCGGCTCCCTCCGGCGACGAGTTCCAGCGCCTGCGACTTGTAGAAGGCGCTCGAAATTCGCTGCGTGCGCGCAGGCCGCCAGCCTTCGAGCGAGCGTTCGGCCGCAATCTGCCGCGCCAGCGTCACCTCGCTGACCGGCTCGATCGCCGGTGCGCGGTCGGCGCGCGGAAACGCGCGGCCGACGATGTGCATCAGGGTCAGCGCCGGCGTGCGCGGGGCATGCGTGATCAGCAGCGAGGACGAGGTCCGCGCCGCCAGACCCGAGAGCACCCGCACGATGTCGGCAGCCTGGTAGTGGATCAGCGAATCCATCGCCACGACATGGTCGAAGCGCCCGAGCGCGGGGTCGAGCATGTCGCCGGAGCGAAAGGCGATCGCGCCGCCCTTCAGGTCGCGCGGGCTGCGGTCCTGCGCCAGCGCGACCAAGGTCGGCGAGAGGTCGATCGCCACCACATCCGCGCCGCGCAGGGCGCAGGCGACGGCGAGCGCCCCGGTGCCGCAACCGGCGTCGAGGATGCGCTGCCCCCGCAGATCGTCGGGAAGCCAGGACAGCAGCGTCGCGCGCATCGCGTCGCGCCCGGCCCTGACCGTGGCGCGGATGCCGCTGACCGGCGCGTCCGAGGTCAGCTTCGACCAGGCCTCGACCGCGGTGCGGTCGAAATAGGTCTTCAGCTCACTGCGGCGCTGGGCGTAGGAGACGTCCGACATCGCTTGTCCCCACTCACTCGTAGCCAAGAAAATCGAAGATCTCGCGGTCCTTCATCGGCCGCGCGTCGAGCCCCGGCCCGCCAGCCCACATCTGCTCGGCGAGGTTCATGTATTCGCGCTGGACAGCGACGACTTCGGGCGCATCGCCCATCTCGAACAGGGTCGCCTTCTTCAGCCGCGAGCGGCGGATGGCGTCGAGATCGGGGAAATGGGCGAGCCGCTTCAGCCCGGTCGCGGCGTTGAAGCGGTCGATCTCGTCGGTGCCGGCCGAGCGGTTGGCGATGACGCCGCCGACGCGGACCTCGTAGTTCTTCGACTTGGCCTTGATCGCGGCGACGATGCGGTTCATCGCGAAGATCGAGTCGAAATCGTTGGCGGTGACGATCACCGCCCGCTCGGCATGCTGCAGCGGGGCGGCGAAGCCGCCACAGACGACGTCGCCGAGCACGTCGAAGATCACCACGTCGGTGTCTTCCAGCAGATGATGCTCCTTGAGCAGCTTCACCGTCTGGCCGACGACATAGCCGCCGCAGCCGGTGCCGGCCGGCGGCCCGCCGGCCTCGACGCACATCACGCCATTATAGCCCTCGAAGCAGAAATCCTCGACCCGCAGCTCCTCGGAATGGAAGTTCACCGTCTCCAGCACGTCGATGACCGTCGGCATCAGCTTCTTGGTCAGCGTGAAGGTCGAATCGTGCTTGGGGTCGCAGCCGATCTGCAGCACGCGCTTGCCCATCTTCGAGAAGGCGACCGAGAGGTTCGACGAGGTCGTCGACTTGCCGATGCCGCCCTTGCCGTAGACGGCGAAGACCTTCGTGCTCTCCACGCCCATGAGCTGGTCGAGCTGGACCTGGACCGAGCCCTCGCCGTCTTCGCCGGGAGGGGGCGGCGCTTTGCGCGCATAGTTCGGCAGGCCGGGGTGCTGGAAAAGTGTCGTCATGCCGCGGCCTCCACACCGATGCCTTCGAGCCGGTCTTCCAGCTCCTCGCCGGCGAGGCGCAACGCGTTCAGCGTCGCCTCGTCGGGCTGCCAGTATTGGCGTTGTTGCGCTTCGATCAGCCGGTTCGCCAGCTTGGCGCTAGCGGTCGGGTTCAGCGCGGCGAGCCGCTCGCGCATCACCGGATCGAGCAGGAAGGTCTGCGTCACCTGCTGGAAGACCCAGGGCTGCACCGCGCCGGTTGTGGCCGACCAGCCCATGGTGTTGGCGACATGGTGCTCGATCTGGCGCACGCCCTCATAGCCGTGCTTGAGCATGCCCTCATACCATTTCGGGTTGAGCATCCGGGTGCGCGTCTCCAGCGAGACCTGCTCGGAGAGCGTCCGCACCGTGCCCTCGCCGCGCGTCTGGTCGCCGATATAGACCGGAACCGAGGAGCCGCCGGCGCGCTTCACCGCGCGCGAGATGCCGCCGAGCGTGTCGAAATACTGGTCGATCGTGGTGACGCCGAGCTCGACCGATTCGAGGTTTTGATAGGCCAGCTCGACTCCGGCGAAGATCGTGCCCAGAAGCTCCTTCTGCTGCACCGGCTTGCCGGAGACGCCATAGGCGAACGACTTGCGGCGCGAATAGGTCTCGGCCAGTTCGTCCTCGTCGTCCCAGCGGCTGTTCTCGATCAGGTGGTTGACGTTGGCGCCATAGGTGCCGTCGGCGTTGGAGAAGACGCGCAGGGCGGCGGTCTCCAGATCGCAGCCATGCTGGGCCTGATAGGCCAGAGCATTGCGGCGCAGGAAATTCTGCTCGGCGGGCTCGTCGGCCTGCGCAGCCAGAAGCGCGGCTTCCGCCAGCAGCCTGGTCTGGAGCGGCAGCAGGTCGCGAAAGATGCCCGACAGCGTCATCACCACGTCGATGCGCGGCCGGCCGAGTTCCTCCAGCGAAACCAGTTCCGCGCCGCAGAGCCGGCCATAGCCGTCGAAGCGCGGCTTCGCCCCCATCAAGGCGAGCGCCTGGGCAATCGGGCCGCCTTCGCTTTTGAGGTTGTCGGTGCCCCAGAGCACGATCGCGATCGAGGCCGGCAGCGGAGCGCCGCCCTCGCAATGGCGCGCCAGCAGCCGCGCCGCCTGCTTCGCGCCATCCGCGACGGCGAAGGCGGAGGGAATGCGGAACGGATCGAAGCCGTGCGAATTGCGCCCGGTCGGCAGGATCGCAGGCGTCCGCAGCAGGTCGCCGCCTGGCGCGGGGCGGACGAAGCGGCCGTCGAGCGCGGTCAGCAGGCCCTCGATCTCGCTGTCGCGGTCGATCATCTCAGCCGTGCGGGCGAGCTCGCCGAACATGGCGAGCTGCGATGCGTCGGTGGCGAGCGCTGCCGCCGTCACAGCGCCTGTCGCCAGCGCCTCGACGGCGTCGCGAGCGGGCTTTTGCCCATGCGACGCCTCGGCGACGGCGAGCAGCGTGTCGACCTTCTCGGCGACCGTGTGCCTGTTGCCGACGACGTGCAGCCCATGCGGGATCAGCGTGTATTCGAGTTCGAGCACGGCGTTGGTCAGCGCGGCGATGGAGGAGACCGCATCCTCGCCCCAGGCCGGCTCGGCCTGAGCGAGGTCGAGCCCGGAGGCCTGCGCCTGGATCAGTTCGGCGAGATCGGCGCTCTCATGCTCCGCGCCGGGCTGACGCCAGCGCTCCAGCGAGGCCTTCAGCTCGACCAGCCCGCGATAAAGCCCTGCGCTCGCCACCGGCGGGGTCATGTAGCTGACCAAAGTCGCGGCCGAGCGGCGCTTGGCGATGGTGCCCTCGGAGGGGTTGTTGGCGGCGTAGAGATAGATGTTCGGCAGGTCGCCGATCAGCCGGTCGGGCCAGCATTGCGCGGTCAGGCCGACCTGCTTGCCGGGCATGAATTCGAGCGCGCCATGGGTGCCGAAATGCAGGCAAGCGTTGGCGCAAAAATCCTCGCGCAGAAAGCGATAGAAGGCCGAGAAGGCGTGCGTCGGCGCAAAGCCCTTCTCGAAGAGCAGGCGCATCGGGTCGCCCTCATAGCCGAAGCCGGGCTGGATGCCGACGAAGACGTTGCCGAATTCGCGGCCGAGCACGAAGAGCGAGGTTCCGTCGCTCTGCTGGCGGCCGGGGGCGGGGCCCCATTGCGCCTCGATCTCGGCCAGATGCCGCTCGCGCCGGACATGGTCGTTGACGTTGATGCGCGTGTGGACGTTGGCGTCCGCGCCGAAGCGGGCGGCGTTGCCATGCAGGATGGCGTCGCGCAGCGCATCGACCGAGGCCGGAACCTCGACGCTGTAGCCGGCCTTCGCCAGCCCTTTGAGCGTATTGAACAGCGATTCGAACACGGCCAGGAACGCAGCCGTGCCGGTGTTGCCGGCATTGGGCGGAAAATTGAACAGCACGATGGCGAGCTTGCGCTGCGCGATCTGCGTCTTGCGCAGCGCGACCAGCCTGGCGACGCGGGCGGCCAGCATCGCGACGCGCTCCGGCACGGGCTGCATGTCGGCGCGGCCCTCGCCCGACAGCGTCTCGGAGCGCCCGCCGAAGACGATCGGCCCGGTCGCGCCGTCGAGTTCGGGGATCGCGACCATCATCGTCGCTTCGACCGGCATCAGCCCGCGATCCGATGCGTTCCACTGCTCCTGGCTCTGGAACTCGATGGCGTGCGCGGCGAGATAGGGCACGTCGAGCGAGGCCAGCAGCTCCTCGGCGGCGGCGGCGTCGTTATAGGCGGGTCCGCCGACGAGCGAGAAGCCCGTCAGCGAGACCAGCGCGTCGATCGCGGGACGGCCGGCGCTCTTGAAGAAGGCTTCCACCGCCGGGCGCGCATCGAGCCCGCCGGAGAAGGCGGGGATCACGTTCAGCCCCTTGGCCTCCAGCGCGGCGATGACGGCGTCGTAATGGGCGGTGTTGCCGGCGAGCAGGTAGGAGCGCATCACCAGCAATCCGACCGTGCCGCGCGCCTGGGCGAGCTTCGGCAGCTTGTCCGCCGTCTCGGCCATGCGGCCGTTCAGGCGCGGATGGTAGACCCCGACTTCGGGATAATGCACGGGCGGGGCTGCCTTGACCGTGCCGCGCAGGCCGCGGCGCGGCCCGTCGGCATAGCGATCGACCAGCAGGCGTACGAGATTGGCGACATTGGCGTCCGACCCCGCGAGAAAATACTGCAGGCCGAGGAAGTAGGCGCGCACATCCTGCGCCTTGCCGGGGATGAAGCGCAGGATCTGCGGCAGCCGCTTCAGCATGGCGAGCTGCTGCGCGCCGGCGTTGCCGCCCGGCTTCTTCGCGCCGCGCAGGCGCTTCAGCAGCGCCATCATGCCGGTCTCGGGCGCGTCCATGCGCCAGCCGCCGAGTTTTGTCAGCTTGACGACCTCGCCCGCCGACATGGCGCAGAGCATGGCGTCGCAATGATCGCGCCGCGCCCGCAGCGTCGGCGCGATCATCTGGATGTGGTCGTCCATGAACAGCATGTTGGCGACGACGATGTCGGCCCGCTCGACATCGGCGCGGGCGTCGCTCAGGGCGGAGGGGTTCTCGCCCCATTCGGCGGCGGCGTGCAGCGAGAGCGTCAGGCCCGGAAGTTCCCGGCGCAGCGTCGCGGCCGTGCGATCCACCGCGCTCGACAGGTGCCTGTCGAGCGTGACGATCACCACGCGGATCGGCGTGGGGTCAGCGGCCGAAATGGGCTTTGGCATCGTAGAGCGTCTCCACCGTGATCGGGCTTATTCCGCGTTCGCTGGCGAATGCCTCCGTGTTGCGCCGCGCCTTGCCGCGGACGAAGAAGGGGATCTTTTTCAGTTCGAGTTCGGCCTCGGCCGCCCAGCTCAGGACGATCGGCTTGTCGGCCACCAGCACGCTGTCATTCCGGGGCGGCCCGTCAGGGCCGAACCCGGAACCCACGACCGGGTGAGCGCTGTCGACCGGCCGGCTGTCAGCGGCGAGCCCGGTCGTGGGTTCCGGGTTCTTCGCTTCGCGAAGCCCCGGAATGACAGGCTTGGCGCCATGCCCCAGATGCGAAGACCCCGCCCCGTCATGGAACTCGAAATCGTCGCGGAACATGCCGAGCAGATGCTCTTCGAGCCCCATCATCAGCGGATGGACCCATGAGTCGAAGATGACGTTGGCGCCCTCGAAGCCCATCTGCGGCGAATAGCGCGCCGGGAAATCCTGGACATGGACCGGGGCCGAGATCACCGCGCAGGGGATGCCCAGGCGCTTCGCGATGTGGCGCTCCATCTGCGTGCCGAGCACCAGCTCGGGCTGCAGCGCGGCGCAGGCCGCCTCGACCTCGAGATAATCGTCGGTGATCAGGGCCTCGAGCCCGAGCCGCCCGGCCGCCTCGCGCACGTCGCGGGCGAGCTCGCGGCTGTAGGTTCCAAGCCCGACCACCTTGAAGCCGAGCTCCTCGCTGGCGATGCGGGCAGCCGCGATGGCGTGGGTCGCGTCGCCGAAGATGAAGACGCGCTTGCCGGTGAGGTAGGTCGAATCGACCGAGCGCGAATACCAGGGCAAGCGCGAGGTCTCGTCGGCGAGCACGGCGGTGGCGTCGACGCCGGCGAGCCGGGCCACCTCGGTGATGAAGTCGCGCGTCGCGCCGACGCCGATCGGCACGCTCGCGACGATCGGCTGGCCGAAGGAGCGCTTCAGCCATTGCGCCGCCAAGCCGGCGATCTCGGGATAGAGCACGACGTTGAAATCGGCCTGCCCGAGTTTTGCGATGTCGGCGGCCGACGCCTGCCAGGGCGCGGTGACGTTGACGTCGACGCCGAGGCCGGCAAGCAGCTCCGTCACCGCGCGCACATCGTCGCGATGGCGGAAGCCCAGCGCCGTCGGCCCCAGAATGTTGCAGCTCGGGCGCTTGCTCGCATCGCGCGCCGGGCGGGTCATCCCGGGTTTGGGCATATGCGGCCCGGCCAGCGTGCGCACGAGCTGGTAGAAGGTCTCGGCCGCGCCCCAGTTCTCCTTGCGCTGATAGGAGGGCAGTTCGAGCGGGATGACCGGGATCGGCAGGCCGAGCGCCCGCGCCAACCCCGCCGGATCGTCCTGGATCAGCTCGCCGGTGCAGGAGGCCCCCACCAGCATGGCGGCGGGCTTGAAGCGCTCGAAAGCGTCGTGCGCGGCGCGCTGGAACAGGTCGGCCGTATCGCCGCCGAGATCGCGCGCCTGGAAGGTGGTGTAGGTCACGGGCGGACGCTTGCCGCGCCGCTCGATCATGGTGAAGAGCAGGTCGGCATAGGTGTCGCCCTGCGGGGCATGGAGCACGTAGTGGACGTCCTGCATGGCCGTGGCGACGCGCATCGCGCCGACATGCGGGGGGCCTTCATAGGTCCAGACGGTGAGATGCATCGCTACACCTCCAGCGCCGCGCGGCGGTTCAAGGGCCGCGCGAACAGTTCGGCGAGGTCGCCGGCCTGTTCGAAGCCCTGGATCGGCGTGAAGACGAGCTCGATCGCCCATTTCGTGGTGAGGCCGCGCTCCTCCAGAGGATTGGCCAGGCCGAGCCCGCACACCGTGATGTCCGGATGCGCCGCAAGGCAGCGGTCGAGCTGGCGGTCGACGTCCTGGCCCTCGCTGAGCTGGGCGCCCACGGGGAGCAGCGCGAGATCGGCGGCGAGATGGTCCTTGTGCAGATAGGGCGTGCCGACCTCGACAAGCTCCATGCCGAGCTCGCGATGGAGGAAACGCGCGATCGGGATCTCGAGCTGGCTGTCGGGGAAGAAGAAGATGCGCCGGCCCGTGAGCGCGGCGCGCGAATGCTCCAGCGCCCGGTTGGCCCGCTCGCGCGGCGCGGCGATGGCGGCCTCGAAGCGGTCATCGGGAACGCCGAAAGCATCGGCCGCGGCCCGGAGCCAGCCGGTCGTGCCTTCCGCGCCGAGCGGGAATGGCGCGGCGAGCCGCTTCGCGCCGCGGTTCTCCAGCGCGCGCGCCGTCTCGCCGAGGAAGGGCTGGACGAGAAGGTAGTTCTTGTTCGGCCCGACCGCCGGCATTTCGCCGGCGCGGCGTGCCGGCAGGAAGGCGACCTGTTCGATGCCCATCGCGTTGAACAGGCGGCGGAACTGGTCCTCGACCGCATCGGCCAGCACGCCGACGACGAGCAGGGATTTTTCCGCCCCGGACGCTTCGGCCGGCAGGGTCGGCACAAGCGCGGTCAGGCAGGCGTCCTCGCCTTGGGTGAAGGTGGTCTCGATGCCGCTGCCGGAATAGTTCAGCACGCGGACCTTCGGGGCGAAGCGCTGGCCGAGCCGCAGCGCGGCGCGCGAAAGGTCGAGCTTGATCACCTCCGACGGGCAGGAGCCGACGAGGAAAAGCAGTTTGATGTCAGGCCGGCGCTCCAGCAGGCGGGTGACGACCGCGTCGAGCTCGGCATTGGCGTCGGCGAGGCCGGCGAGGTCTTTTTCCTCGATGATCGCGGTGGCGAAGCGCGGCTCGGCGAAGATCATCACCCCGGCGGCCGACTGCATCAGATGGGCGCAGGTGCGTGAGCCGACGATCAGGAAGAAGGCGTCCTGGATTTTGCGGTGCAGCCACATGATGCCGGTCAGGCCGCAGAAGACCTCGCGCTGGCCGCGTTCGCGCAGGATCGGCCGGGCGTCGCAGCCCTGCGCGGGGACAGCCGGGGCGAGCAGCGGCGCGTTCATGACGCCAGCTCCAGCCCGCCGCGCCGCGGCGCGGATGCGGCGGCCTGCAGCCGCGCGGCGCGCAGCTTCAGCAGGAACTGGCCGGCGTTGACGACATAGACGGCATAGGCCGCGAGCGCGACCATCATCTCTTCGCGCGGCGCGAGCGCGCCGGTGGCGATCGCATAGAGATAAAAGCTGTGGATAGCGATCACCACGAAGGAGACCGCGTCCTCCCAGAAAAAGGCCGGCGCGAACAGGTATTGCCCGAAGACGTCGCGCTCCCAGAGCGCGCCCGTCACCATGATCGTGTAGAGCGCCAGCGTCTTGACGATGATCGAGATCGTCGCGGCCTCGTAGCCGGCGCCGGTGGCGAGATAACGCAGCACGAGCGCGAGACTGACGAGGAAGATCGCGAACTGCAGCGGAGCCAGGATGCCCTGAACCAGGGTCCAGCGCGATTCGTCGCGGCGACGGCGCTGCTCGGCAGTATAGAGCGCCTTTCTCCCTGTCTCCGCAGTCCGAACTGGCATCGGATATCTCCGATCCGTCGCGCCGTCGCGTCAGGCGGCGGCTTGTCAGGACCGCGAGATTGGCGCGGCGATCAGGATGTGTCAACTCTGACTGACACATCCTGATCGCAAGATGTCATCCTTGCTGGACACTTCGAAAAATCGGAGTAAGGTTTTGGTCGGCGCCCGGAGACCGGCGCTACCGCGCCGCGCCGGGCTTTCGGTGGCGCGAGAGCTTGGCCTGAGCCGATCGCCTTTTCGCCGTTTCAGCCTGCGAATCCGCTTGCATAGCCACCATGTCCGCTGCGTTTTCACGATTGCCGAGGGGCAATTGGCATGCTTCACTCCCCCGCGATAGGTCGAGAGGAACTGCTTTCCGGATCGACGGCCGCTATCGCGCAGCCGTCGAAGGACAGGACCGACAGAGTGCCTGCGCCGGGAAGTCGCCTGCCTCAGGGAGGTGACCTGATGCCTGATTCTGGACGCGGGGTTTTCGCGACGCGCGCGCTATCCCAGGACGACGCAATCGGATTTTCAAGTGTGCGGTCGCCATTGTGGTGTCCGGAAGGGGACATAACGCCGCCGCCGGAATTGCGGACCGAGCTCGCCCGCACCATCGAATCGGAGATCATTCCGCGGCTGATGCTGGCCCACCGCGCCAGCGATGCGGCGAGGGCGCCGGCCCAGCCTCGTGCGTCGGTTCCGATCGCGATCACCGGCAAGGAGGTCGAGGCGTTTTCGGAGATGATCGTGCGGCAGCCGTTGCATGCGGCGCGCGCCTATCTCGACGATCTGCGCGAGAGCGGCCTGTCGGCCGAGGCGGTCATCGTCGACGTGCTCTCGGCGACGGCCCGCCATCTCGGCCTGCTCTGGGAGCAGGATCGCTGCACCTTCGTCGACGTCACGGTCGGGCTGTCGCGGCTGCAGCAGTTGCTGCGGGCCTATGGTCCTGACTTCGAGGCCGAGCCCGCGCCGCAGGGCGAGGGCTGCCGCGTCCTGCTCGCTGTCGTGCCGGGCGAGCAGCATACTTTCGGGCTCGCCGTGGTCGAGGAGTTCTTCCGGCGCGCGGGCTGGCATGTGCAGTCCGAATTCCTGCCGTCGAAGCCGATCCTGGTCGAGCAGGTCCGCACCGAATGGTTCGATGTGGTCGGCCTTTCGGCGAGCGGCGAGGTCGCCTCCGCCGGCATCGCCAGCGTGGTCAGGGCGGTTCGCGAGGCCACGCTCAACAAAAACCTGCACATCATGCTGGGCGGCAAGCTCTTCGTCGACGACCCGGCCCTGGCCTTGTCGCTCGGCGCCGATTTCGGCGCGCGCGACGCGGCCGAGGCGGTCGCCTCCATCGACGGCCTGCTCGAGGCGAAAAAGATTTCTTGTTGAGGGGCTTGCGCGCCCTTATCTGCTGAATGCCGCGATCTCAGGCAAATGAGTCAGGAACCGGACCTCCTTTGCGATGAACGTCTTCACGCCCCAGACGCCCATGCTCGGCTTCAAGGGTCAGTCCGGCTGGCTCGGGCGGCTCGCGCCCGATATTGCCGGCAGCCTGATCACGGCGGCCAGCGACATCGCGCTGGTGCTTGATCGCGACGGCGTCATCCAGGACGTGTCCCTCGGCACCGAGGAGTTGCGTCGCGACGGGCATCAGGGCTGGGTCGGCCGTCATTGGGCCGAGACGGTTACCGTCGAGACCCGGCCCAAGGTCATGGACCTGATCGCCAACGCCGGCAACGAGGCCTCGGTCCAGTTCCGCGAGATCAACCATCCGCTCGTCGGCGGCATCGACGTTCCGGTGCGCTACTCGGCGATGCAGGTCGGCGAGGACGGCACCATCGTCGCGCTCGGGCGCGACCTGCGCAGCTACGCCAATCTCCAGCAGCGCCTGGTCGAGGCGCAGCAGGCGATGGAGCGCGAATATGCGCGGCTGCGCATGGCCGAGACGCGCTACCGGATGCTCTTCCATCTCGCCTCCGAGCCCGTGGTCATCGTCGACGCGGCCGCCCTGCGCATCGTCGAGGCCAATCCCGCCGCCCAGCGCCAGCTCGAACTGGGCGGCGACCGGCTGACCAACGCCTCGCTCCTGTCCTGCCTCGCCAGCAAGAGCGGCGAGGCCCTGCAGGCGATGCTGCGCGCCGTGCAGGCGACCGGCAAGGCCGAGGAGATCGAGGTCGCTCTCGCCAGCGGCGCACGCCGCTTCCGGGTTTCCGCCTCGCTGTTCCGGCAGGACAACGCCGCCTTTCTGCTGGTGCGCCTGACGCCCGTCGCAGCGGAGGGCTCGGCTGCCGACAATGTCTCCGGCCGCGTGCTCGACGTGCTGGAGAAATTCCCGGACGGCTTTGTGGTGATCAGCCCCGAGCTGAAGATCCTGGAAGCCAACCGCGCCTTCCTCGATCTCGCTCAGCTCGGCTCGAAGCGTCAGGCGCTCGGCGAGCCGCTGGAGCGCTGGCTCGGCCGCCCCGGCATCGACCTGCCGCTGCTGATGGTGACGCTGACCGAGCATGGCGTCGTGCGCAATTTCACCACGATCATCCGCGGTCTCTTCGGCAGCGTCGAGGAGGTCGAGATTTCGGCGGTGCCGGCGCTTTCGGGCGAGACGCCGTCCTATGGTTTCGTCATCCGCAGCCTCGGCGCGCGCGCGGCGCTGGAAGGCCATCGCGGCCGCTCGCTGCCGCGTTCGGTCGAGCATTTGACGGAGCTGGTCGGCCGCGTCTCCCTGCGCGACCTTGTGCGCGAGACCACCGACGTCATCGAGAAGCTCTGCATCGAGGCGGCGCTGGAGTTGTCCAAGGACAACCGCGCCTCGGCTGCCCAGATGCTCGGCCTGAGCCGGCAAAGCTTCTACGCCAAGCTGCGCCGTTACGGCCTCGGCGATCTCGGCGACGACGAAGAGGCCGGCGAGCTCAACTGAGCCGAGGTCCGCCCGTCATTGCTTCGCTTACGCTCGCAATGACGGCGATCCGGAGCTGTCAGGCTGGCGTGACGATCTGGTGCCGCAAAGTGTCAATTTGAGTTGACGATTTCGGGTCCGAGGCGGTAGCCTCCCGTCATGACGCGCCTCACCATCCAGGGCCCGATCGCCAAGAGCCCGCCGCGCCCTTCGCCGGCCGCGGCGCTGGAGTTGCTGAAGCCCATCACCTGGTTCGCCCCGATGTGGGCCTATGGCTGCGGCGTGGTCTCGTCCGGCCAGCCGCTCGGCGCGCATGTCCCCCAGATCATCCTCGGCATCCTGCTCGCCGGCCCGCTCGTCTGCGCCAGCAGCCAGGCCGCGAACGACTGGTACGACCGCCATGTCGACGCCATCAACGAGCCCCACCGGCCGATCCCGTCCGGGCGCATTCCGGGCCGCTGGGGGCTCTATATCGCCATTGGATGGACCCTTCTGTCGCTGCTGATCGCGGCGCTGCTCGGGCCGGTGGTTCTGGCGGCCGCCTGTGTCGGCCTTGTGCTGGCCTGGATCTACAGCGCCCCGCCGCTGCGCCTCAAGCAGAACGGCTGGTGGGGCAACGCCGCCTGCGGGCTCTGCTACGAGAGCCTGCCCTGGTTCACCGGAGCGGCCGCGCTCGCCGGCGGCGTGCCCGACGGGCGCATCATCGCCGTCGCCTTGCTCTACGGCATCGGCGCCCACGGCATCATGACCCTGAACGATTTCAAGTCGGTCGAAGGCGATCGGCTGATGAAGTTGAAATCCCTGCCGGTCCAGCTCGGCGTCGATCGCGCCGCGCGGCTCGCCTGCTGGGTCATGGCGCTGCCGCAATGCGTGGTCATCGCGCTGCTGTGGTCATGGGGCCAGCCCGTCCACGCCGGCGTCGTTGCTGCGATGCTCCTCGTCCAGCTCGCCTTGATGGCGCGCCTGCTCGCCGCGCCCCGCGAGCGCGCGATCTGGTACAACGCCACCGGCACGACGCTTTACGTCCTGGGCATGCTCGCGAGCGCCTTTGCGCTGCGCGGGCTGGTCGGCGGGGGCGCGGCATGAAGGCCCCGCTCGGCTGGCTCGGCATCGTCAGGCTCGGGCTGGTCCAGACCGGGCTGGGCGCGATCGTTGTGCTCACCACCTCGACGATCAACCGCGTGATGGTGGTCGAACTCGCCCTGCCGGCGATCCTGCCGGGACTGCTCGTCGCGCTGCACTATGCCGTGCAGGTGCTGCGGCCGCGCTGGGGCCACGGCTCCGATGTCGGCGGGCGGCTGACCCCCTGGATCGTCGGCGGCATGGCCGTGCTCGCGCTCGGCGGCTTCGGCGCAGCCGTGACGACCGCGCTGATGGAGGCGCGGTTCTGGCCCGGGGTCGCGCTGGCGGCGCTGTCCTTCACGATGATCGGCGTCGGCGTCGGCGCGAGCGGCACCTGCCTGCTCGTCCTGCTCTCGCGCCGCGTCGCCGATGAGCGCCGCCCGGCCGCCGCGACCGTGGTCTGGGTGATGATGATCGCGGGCTTCATCGTCACCGCCGCCACGGCCGGGCATTTCCTCGATCCGTTCTCGACGGGCCGTCTCGTCGCGGTCGCGGGCGCAGTCAGCGCGCTCGCCTTCGTCGTCACGCTGGTTGCGGTGCACGGCGTCGAGGATTCAGCCGCCGCCCCCGCGGCGTCCGTCGCGCCCGAGGCCGAAACCAGCTTCCGCGTCGCATTGGCCGAGGTCTGGGCCGAGCCGCAGGCGCGGCTCTTCGCCATCTTCGTCTTCGTCTCGATGATCGCCTACAGCGCGCAGGACCTGATCCTCGAACCGTTCGCGGGCACGGTCTTCGGCTACACGCCGGGCGAGAGCACCAAGCTCGCCGGAGTCCAGAACGGCGGCGTGCTGGCCGGCATGGTGCTGGTGGCGCTGGTCACGACCTTTGCCGGGGCGAGGGCCGCGTCGCTGAGGTTATGGGCGGTCGGCGGCTGCATCGCCTCGGCCATGGCGCTCGCCGTCCTGTCCGTCTCCGCCTTCGCCGGTCCGGCCTTCCCGCTGCGCCCGGTCGTGTTCTGTCTCGGCGTCGCCAATGGCGCCTATGCGGTCGCGGCGATAGGGTCGATGATGCGCCTCGTCGGACAGGGCAGCCCCGGACGCCAGGGCGTCCGCATGGGACTGTGGGGCGCGGCCCAGGGCGTCGCCTTCGGCCTCGGCGGGCTGATCGGGGCCGGCGCAACCGATCTCGCGCGTCAGATCATGGCCTCGCCCGCGGCCGCCTACGCCGCCGTCTTCACCGCCGAGGCGATGCTGTTCCTGGTCTCCGCCGGGCTCGCCATCGCTGTCGCGCGGCAGGCCGGCGCAGCGCAGGCACGACCGCAGCAAGCCTTGCCGCAGCAAGTCCCACCGCACGATAGGGCGCTCGCCATGCGCCCGAGCGCAGGATGACCCCGATGAACGCGGAACCCGAGCAGCAGGCCCTCGATCGCGATGCGGTCTATGACGTCGTCATCGTCGGCGGCGGCCCGGCCGGCGCGACCGCCGCGACCGACCTCGCCAAGGCCGGCCGCTCCGTGCTGCTGCTCGACCGGGGCGGGCGGATCAAGCCGTGTGGCGGCGCGATCCCGCCGCGCGCGATCCGCGACTTCGCCATCCCGCCCTCCCAGATCGTCGCCCGCGTGACCTCGGCCCGGATGGTCGCGCCCTCGCGCATCGGCGTCGATATGCCGATCGAGGACGGCTATGTCGGCATGGTCGATCGCGAGCATTTCGACGAATGGCTGCGCATCCGCGCGGCTGAGGCCGGCGCGCGCCGGATCACCGGAACCTTCGAGAGTTTCGGCCGCGATCCCGACGGCACGGCGCGGCTGCATTACCGGCCAAAGGGCGAGGAGGGCCTGGCCTCGCTGCGCGCCCGCATGGTGATCGGGGCCGACGGAGCGATCTCGAACCTCGCCCGTGCCGCGATGCCCCAGATGAAGCGCCCGCCCTTCGTCTTCGCCTATCACGAGATCGTTCGCGCGCCGGCTCAGGCGAGCGCCGCCTATGATGCAAAGCGCTGCGACGTGATCTATCAGGGCCGCATCTCGCCGGATTTCTACGGCTGGGTCTTCCCTCATGGCGAGACCGCGAGCATCGGCACGGGCAGCGCCCATAAAGGGTTTTCGCTGAAGGATTCGGTCGCGCGTCTGCGCGCCGACACGGGGCTCGAGGGGGCCGAGACCATCCGCCGCGAGGGCGCGCCGATCCCGATGAAGCCGCTGAAGCGCTGGGACAATGGCCGCGACGTCATCCTGGCGGGCGATTCGGCCGGCGTCGTCGCGCCGGCCTCGGGCGAGGGCATCTATTACGCCATGCTCTGCGGCCGGCTCGCGGGAGAAGCGGTCGACAAGGCGCTGGCGACGGGCGACGCCCGCGCGCTGGCTGGCGCGCGCAAGCGCTTCATGGCCGATCACGGCCGCGTCTTCTGGGTGCTCGGCCTGCTGCAATGGGTCTGGTATCGCAACGACAAGCGCCGCGAGCAGTTCGTCAAGATCTGCCGCGATCCCGACGTGCAGAAGCTGACCTGGGATTCCTACATGAACAAGCAGCTCGTCCGCGGAAAGTTCATGGCGCATGTCCGGGTCTTCTTCAACGATATCGGCCATCTGCTCGGCGTCGTCAGAACCTGACGGCGACAGCCGGAAGCGGCGGCGCGATGCCGGAGATCATGATCCATCTGGTCGATCTGGCGATCGCGATCCTCGTCGTCGAGGCGCTGGCGCTGGTCTGGCTGCGGGCGCGCCATCGCCTGTCGCCGCGCGACATCGCGCTGATCGCGCTGGCGGGGCTGGGATTGCTGCTGGCCCTGCGCGCGGCGTTGTCGGGGGCAGGGCCGGTCTTCGTCATCGCCGGGCTGACGCTGGGCGGCCTCGCCCATGCCGCTGATCTGGCGGCGCGGCTGAGGCGCGCCGCGGCGCGTGACCGATAGCTTGCGGCTTGCGCTCAGCCCTGCCGGCGCGCGAGTTCGAGCAGCGTCTCCAGCAGCACGCGGATGGCGATGCCGGCGTCGAGCTCCGTCATGCTCTCCAGCGGCGAATGGCTGACGCCGCCGGCATTGCGGACGAACAGCATCGCGGCGGGGCAGATTTTAGCCATCGCCATGGCGTCGTGGCCGGCTCCCGACGGAAGCCGGCGCGCGGCCGGGTTGGCGCCGGCATGCGCGATGCCTGCGGCGAGCGCCTCCTGCAGCGGTTCGGCCATCGGCGTCGCCTGGTCCATCGCATAGGGCGTGATCGACAGCCCGACGCCGCGCCGTGTCGCGATCTCGGCGAAGCGCTCGCCGATCGCCTGATCCATCGCCGCCAGCGTCTCGTTCAGCGGCGAGCGGAAATCGATGGTGAAATCGACAGCGCCGGGCACCACATTGGTCGCGCCGGGGTCGGGCCGGAAGACGCCGACGGTGCCGACGGCGTTCTCATGCCCGGCGGCGATCTCCTCCAGCGCCAGCGCCATTTCGGCGCCCGCCGTCAGCGCATCGCGGCGCAGCCGCATCGGCACCGTGCCGGCATGGCCCGCCTCGCCGGTGACGCGCACTCGCGCCCGCTTCTGGGCGTTGATGGCGGTGACGATGCCGACCGCCTCGCCCTCGGCCTCCAGCACCGGCCCCTGCTCGATATGGACCTCGAGATAGGCCTGGATCGAGCCTTGCCTGCGCGCCAGCCCGGCGATGCGGGCGGGATCGCCGCCGAAGGCGACAAGCGCCTCGCGCAGGGTCGCGCCCTCGCTGTCGCGCCCGTCGAGCCATTCCGGCCTGTACGCTCCGGCAAGAGCGTTGGAGGTCGAGAACGAGGTCGGGAAGCGGACATTCTCCTCGTCGCCGAAGGCGACGACCTCGAGCGGGAAGGGCAGCGCGATCCCGGCGTCGTGCAGCGCCTTCGCCGCCAGGACGCCGGCGACGACGCCGAGATTGCCGTCGAAGCGTCCGCCATCCTTCACCGTGTCGATATGCGAGCCGATCATCACCGAAGGCAGGTCGGGCCGCGAGCCCTCGCGCCGGCCCTGCACCGAACCGGCGGCGTCGATGAAGGCGGTCAGTCCCGAGACCTCCATCGCGCCCTTGGCCCATTCCGCCGCCTGCCGATGCGCCGGGGAAAGATAAAGCCTCGTCAGCTTGCCCGGCTCGTCGCTGAAACGGTTGAGCCCGTCGAGGGCGGCAAAAGCGCGCGCGCCGAGAACGGCCGCGGAGGGAAGCGTGTGCGTCATTGGGCGAGCTTAGAATCCGGTGTCGCAAAATCAAACCCGCGCCGCTGCCTGTCGGGCAGATTGCGACGTTTCCAAGGGCCGGGCGATCGGCTATGCGAGCGGCGCTGTTCTTGCACTGCCGCCGGCACGGCGCGACGGACCCCCCCGCCGCCGGTTCGATCAGGATGACGCGATGTTTCCGACGCCTCTGCCCGAGCTTGTCGCCAACACCTTCGAGTACGAATCCCTGCCGATGGTGAAGCCGACCGGCTTTCGCGAGTACGATGCGCGCTGGTTCTTCGGCCAGGAGCTCAACCTGATGGGCGTCCAGGCCGTCGGCATGGGCCTCGGCACGCTGATCCGCCGCATGGGCGTGAAGCCCGAGATCGTCACCGGCCATGATTTCCGCGGCTATTCCTCAGCGATCAAGATGGCGCTGGTCACCGGCCTGATGGCGGCCGGCTGCAGGGTCCACGATATCGGGCTCGCCATGTCGCCGATGGCCTATTTCGCCCAGTTCGCGCTCGATGTGCCTTGCGTCGCCATGGTCACCGCCTCGCACAACGACAATGGCTGGACCGGCGTGAAGATGGGTTGCGACCGCCCGGTCACCTTCGGGCCAGACGAGATGGGCGCGCTGCGCGACATCGTGCTGGCGGCGGATTTCGATCTCGCCGGCGGCGGCTCCTATGCCTTCGTTCCGGATTTCCCGGAGGTCTACTTCAACGACCTGACCTCGCGTCCGAGGATTGCGCGAAGGCTCAGGGTCGTCGCCGCCTGCGGCAACGGCACGGCCGGCGCCTTCGCGCCGAGGATCCTGGAGGCGCTCGGTTGCGAGGTCATCCCGATGGACGCCGAGCTCGACCACTCGTTCCCGCGCTACAACCCCAACCCCGAAGACATGAAGATGCTGCACGCCATGGCGCAGGCCGTGCGCGAGCACGGGGCCGATCTCGCGCTCGGCTTCGACGGCGACGGCGACCGCTGCGGCGTCGTCGACAACCTCGGCGAGGAGATTTTCGCCGACAAGATCGGCGTCATGCTGGCGCGCGATCTCGGTCAGCTCCATCCCGGCGCGCAATTCGTCGTCGACGTGAAGTCGACCGGCCTGTTCGAGACCGACCCCGAACTGCGGCGGCTCGGCGTCAGGACCGATTACTGGAAGACCGGCCATTCCCACATCAAGCGCCGCGTGCGCGATCTCGACGCGCTGGCTGGCTTCGAGAAGTCCGGACACTTCTTCTTCAACGCGCCGATCGGCCGCGGCTATGATGACGGGCTCGTCACCGCCATCGCCGTCATCGACATGCTCGACCGCAATCCCGGCCGCTCCATGGCCGAGCTCTATGCCGCCGTGCCGAAGACCTGGGGCACGCCGACCATGGCGGCCAAATGCGCCGACGAGATCAAATACGACGTCGCCGCCCGCGTCACCGCCGCCGTCCAGGCGCTGCATGCGGCGGGCGAGGGCTTCGCCGGCCAGCCGATCCGCGACGTCGTCACAGTCAACGGCGTGCGCGTCACGACGGCCGACGGGAGCTGGGCGCTGGTGCGTGCCTCCTCGAACAAGCCGGAGCTGGTCGTGGTCTGCGAGAGCCCGGTCTCGGATCAGCGGATGCGCGGGATGTTCGCCGCGATCGACGCGCTCATGCGCGGGAACCCGGAGGTCGGGGCCTACAACCAGACCATCTGACCAGCCGCTCCCGGGGTCCGTCGCGAAACTCGCTCCGGCCGCCGGAGTAGAGTTTCCGGACGGACCCTCAGAAGGTCGGGCAGAGGTTGAAATTCTCGCGCGAGACCTGCTCGATGTTGAGCGTCCCGCCCGCGGCGCCCAGACGCGGCCGCATATAGATCGGGTCGCCGCCGATCCGGATCGTTCCGGTCAGAACATAGCCGATGACCGGCGTGAAATCATAGGTCGCCGTCGCCCGGATCAGGGAGGTGTTGGCGATCCTCAGCTCGTCGGGCACCGTCACGGTCGCTCCGCGCGCCAGGGCCGTGGAGTTGCGCTGCGAGCTCCAGCAGACCCGCCCGACGCGGTTGTTGTCGATCACGATGCTGCTCACCGTCAGGTTGGGCGTCACCGCCGTGAACGGCATCAGCACGGTGCTGGCCGCGTCGAAGATGTCGGTCATCTCGGTGTTGGAGATCGTGGTCGACCGCGCGCCCAGATCGGCCATCGAACGGGTCAGTTCGGTGATCTTGCGGTCGATCATCACGCCCTGGCCGAGTTCGACGACGCCGAAGTAGATCGACAGCATCAGCGGCAGCACGAAGGCGAACTCGATCGCGGCGACGCCGCGGCGGCTGGCCCCGAACCGGCGCGCGAGCCGGCGCAGGGCGGCGCGGTTGCGGCGCGGCGAAAGGAAGCGGGCGATGGGCGCGGCGCTCATTGGAAGGGCTCGGTCCGGAAGGTGCTCGACGCCACCAGACCGCGCCGGCCTTCGCCGATATTGGCCAGCGCCGAACTCCACTGGGTGAAGAACAGCGTGTATTCGAGCACGGCGCGCACGACCACGATCTGGCCCGCCGCCGGCTGGTTGAAGGTGAAGCCGCTGGTGTTCAGAACGCCGCCCGCGATCGGGTTGGAGCCCGTGGTGCCGGTCTGCGCTCCGGCGAAGGAGGCGTAGGTGCGCACGTCGACCGCGACCTTGGTGCAGTCGATCAGCAGCGGCCCGTTGGCGCAGACCGCGTCGCGGAAGGCGGCGGCGTTGGCGGCGTTGGTGCCGGTGAAGATTGCCCGGGCCTGGCCGGTGACCAACGTTCGCGCCGTCTCGTTGACCGCCTCCTCGAGGACCTGGCTGGTCCAGAACATGACCGCGGTCTCGATGATCGCCGCCAGCAGCATCAGGAAGGGGGCGGCGACGAAGGCGAATTCGATCGCGGTCGCGCCGTCCTGCGAGCGCCTGAAGCGGGCGAGGATGCGCCTCGGCTTGCGGCGGCGCTGCGCCTCGGCAGGGATGTCGGTGGTGTCGCCCGTCATGGCTGGCGTCCGGCTTGCAGTCACCTTGGGAAGCGGACGACGGCGCAGGGGCGGATCGTGCCCGGCGTCGCGGCGGCCGCTATGGGGCCGATCGCGGCTCCACGCATAAAGCCATACGTGAAAAGAATTTCCGATCCGTTAGGGGAGGTTCGCCGCCGCCGCCGACCGCATTAGCGCAATCTTCACCCTTTCGGATGGCGGCGCCCCGGCTCAGCGTTCGGCCCCTGCCGCAAAGGTGTTGCGGGTGCGCGACTGCGTGTTCGTGGCGTCGAAATGGCGCTGCGCGTCGCCGAGCTGCAGCGAAGGCTGGCAGGCCGGCGTGCAGGAATAGGTCTCCCGCTCCAGCCCGCGCTGCACGGTCAGTGTCGAATCGGCGGCCGCGCTCACGCGCACGAGCGATTCCGCCAGCAGCGCGCCATTGGCGTCGAGCGCGATCAGGTTGGTGACGCCGAAGCTCTTGCCGGTGACGACCATAACGCCGTTCTTCTGCACCGAGACGTCGGCGATGCCGGGGTTGCCGACGATCACGGTCTGGGACTTTTCCGGCAGCCGGACCACCTTGGCGTGGTCGACATGGACGATCACGGTTTCGACGGACGCTTTCTGCGGGGCCGCCCCGGCGGTCTGCGCGCCGCTGACGAGGCCGGCGAGCGCGACGCCGATGAACGCCGACAGCGGCCTGCCCGCCATCCGGCGACGCCGCGAAGACCGATCCAGAGTGCCCATGGCGCCCGCCCCAAGATTTCCACCATTCGGAGGAAAGCGCAAAATGATGAACCAATCCCTAATCGCCGCCGTTCGATGGTCTTGGTCGCTCGGGAATCGGCCTGCCGCAGAGGGATGCTCGATGCGAGTTGTGGTCGCGCCGCCACGATTGAAACTAAGTCTATAGATTTTAGCCTTGAGGTTGGCTGTAATTACAAATCGTAAACCGACATAGCCGCTGCAGCATGCGTTCTCGATTGAATATTAACTTATAAATCCAGCGTTAACCATCGCAACGATACATGTAAAATCGAGCGAATTCTTCGTTTCGTTTAACTGATCCGCAACGGGTGCGGGGTAATGTCCACCTGTCGCTGACCGAAGCCGCCTAGAGCCGAGGCAGCAGTCAAACCGTAGTGCAAAAGGAGCTCCACCATGACCAAGCTTTTCGCTCGCTTCGCCAAGAACGAATCCGGCGCGACCGCCATCGAATACGGCCTGATCGCCGCCCTCGTCTCGGTCGTCTGCATCGGCGCCTTCCAGCTCATCGGCACCAACCTGCTGGCCACCTACACCACGATCGGCAACGCCCTCCAGTAAGATCGCGTCTGGCCTGGGCCAGCGTAGATATGACGACCGAGCGCTCCGGCGACAATCCGGAGCGCTCGCGATTCCGGCGCGGCCCCGCCGCCGGGTAGACCGATCGATGACCTGGAGCGCGGCCGGTCCGTCGCGCGCGCCGGCCCTGCGACATTCGGAAGACGCCCATGACCCCCGCTTTGCTGGCAACGCTCGTCGTCTTTCCCGCGGTGATGGCTTACGCCGCCGCCAGCGACCTGTTCTCGATGACGATCTCGAACCGCGTCTGCCTGATCCTGGTCGCGGCCTTCGCGGTCACGGCCGGCTGGCTCGGCCTGCCCTGGAGCGTCATCGGTCTGCATGCCGCCGCCGGCGTCGCGGTGCTGTTCGTCTGCTTCGGGCTGTTCGCGGCCGGCTGGATCGGCGGTGGCGACGCCAAGCTCGCCGCCGCCACGGCGCTGTGGTTCGGTTTCGAGCAGCTTCTCCCTTATCTGCAGATCGCCACGATCGCCGGCGGCCTCCTCACGGCCCTGATCCTGTGGCTTCGCAGGGCGCCGCTGCCCGGCGTCGCGGCCGGCTGGCCCTGGGCGCGCCGGCTGCACTCGGCCACGGAAGGCGTGCCCTATGGCGTCGCCCTGTCGCTGTCGGCGCTACTTGTCCTGCCGCACACCGCCGTCTGGCGGGCATCGATCGGGCTTTGAACGCGACAGCCGCCCGGAACGGCAAAAAAGATACGTTCGATTAACCATAAGTTGACGATTCCGCCTGCACGATCCGTCGAGAACGCCAAGTGGATTTGGCGGAGGGTCGGTCGCCATGAGTCCCGCACGCATCATCATCCTGGTCGTCGCGCTCGTCGCCGGTCTCGGCGCGGCGTTCCTGATCCAGCGCCCCAAGCCGGGCCCCGCGCCCGTCACCCAGTTCCAGCCCGCGCCGACCGTCCCCGTGCTCGTCGCGGCGGCCGACATCCCGATCGGCAACACGCTCTCGGCCAATGATGTGCGCTGGCTCGACTGGCCGCTCGCGAGCGTCCCCGCTGGCGCCGTGCGCAAGGACGAGGCGCCCGACGCCGAAAAGGAGCTGATCGGGCAGCTGGCGCGCTACAGCATGTTCGGCTCCGAGCCGATCCGCCGCGAAAAGCTGATCAGGACGGACGGCACCGGCTTCCTCTCGGCCGTGCTGCCCGCCGGCATGCGCGCCGTCGCGATCACCACCGACAGCCGCGGCGCCAACACGGCGGGCGGCTTCATCCTGCCCAATGACCGCGTCGACGTCGTGCGCACCATCAAGGATGAAGGCAGCAACAGCGAAAACCCGACCTATTCCAGCGAGACGATCCTGCGCAATGTCCGCGTCCTGGCGATCGGCCAGAACATCCAGGAGCGCAACGGCGAGAAGGTCGTGATCGGCGAGACGGCGACGCTCGAACTCGATCCGCGCCAGGTCGAGGCCGTCGTGCATGGCCAGAAGAGCGGCTCGCTCTCGCTGGCGCTGCGCAGTCTCAAGGACGCCGCCGCCGACCCCGCCCGCCCAGGCGAGGAAGGCGGGCTGACCCTCGTGCGCTACGGCGTCACCAGCAAGAGCTCGAAGCCATGACAGTCGCTCGCATCATCCTCTCGGCCGCTCTGGCCCTCGGCCTCGCCGGTCCGATCGCGACGCAGGCCGCCGACCGCGACCCGGGTTTCCAGGCCGGCGTCTCCGAGCATGCGGCGGCCCGCCGTCTCGACCTCTCGATCGGGCGCTCGGTCGTCGTCGACCTGCCGCGCGACGCCAAGGAGGTCTTCGTCGCCAATCCGCGCGTCGCCAACGCCGTGGTCCGCTCGGCCCGGAAGATCTTCGTCATCGGCATCGCCGACGGCTCGACCTCTATGTTCGTCATGGACGCCGAGGGACGCCAGATCGCCGCGCTCGAGATCGCCGTCGGGCGCGATCTCAACGTGCTGCGCCAGACGCTGCGCAGCGCGCTTCCCAGGGCGCAGATCGAGGTCAAGCCCGCCGGCAACACCATCCTGCTGATCGGCAATGTCGCGAACGCCTCCGAGGCGACCCAGGCCGTCGACATCGCCAACGCCTTCGTCGGCGTGACCGCCGGGTTCTTCAGCTCCAGCCGGGGCTCCGTCATCAACTCGCTGACGATCCGCGGGCGCGACCAGGTCATGGTCAAGGTCGTGGTCTCCGAGGTCTCGCGCAAGGCGATCAAGCAGCTCGGCATCAACACCACCGGCGAATGGCGGCTCGGCAATTTCTCGGTCACGCCGTCGATCGACAACCCGTTCCCGTTGCAGCCGCAGGCGCTGTCAGCCACCGCGATCGGCGCAGGCATCGGCAATTCGAACAACTTCACCCTGCGCGCCCTCGAGCGGGCCGGCCTCTCGCGCGTCCTCGCCGAACCGACCGTGACCGCGATCTCGGGCGAGAGCGCCAAATTCACCGCCGGCGGCGAGATCCCGGTGCCGAAGGGCCAGACCTGCTCGCTCGACCTGCTCGGCCGCCAGGTCTGCCAGTTCCAGATCGAATACAAGCAGATCGGCGTCGCGCTGAACTTCACGCCGATCGTGCTGTCCGACAACAAGATCAGCATGCGCATCGCCACCGAGGTGACGGAGCTCGATTTCGAGAACCAGATCCGGCTCGGCAGCAGCGGCCAGACCGACCTCAACACGCCGGCCTTCCGCGTCCGCAAGTCGGACACCACGGTCGAGCTGCCGTCGGGCGGCACGCTCGCGACCGCAGGCCTGATCCAGCGCGTCTCCAAGACCTCGATCAACGGCTTCCCGGGCCTGATGAACCTGCCGATCATCGGCGCGATGTTCCGCTCGCGCGACTACCAGCGCGAGGAGACCGAGTTGATGATCACGGCGACGCCCTACATCGCCAAGCCGATGGAGCCCAACCAGGTCCAGCGTCCCGATGACGGTTTCGTCGAGGCCCATGATGCGCAGGCCCTCCTGCTCGGCCGCCTCAACAAGATCTACGGAACCGGCCATGGCGGGCCCGTGCCGCAGGCCTACAAGGGCCGGGTCGGCTTCATTGCGGATTGAGAGCGTGCGGATCGAAAGCGTGATTGCGCGGAAGAGGGATGACGGGACCATGACGGCTCCATCTGACAGGATCATCCGGCCTCGTGCGGGCGGCGGCCTCGCCATGCTCGCCATGGCGCTGGCGCTCGCGGGTTGCGCGAAGAACGCGGACATCACCGGTTCTCTGGCGCCGGTCGACCTGCGCGAGCGCCACCCCATCGTGCTGCGCGATGCGCCGCGCTCGCTCGACGTCTTCGTCGGCCGGGCGGGCGCCGGGCTCGATCCGAGGCAGGCCGAGGATGTCGCCGATTTCGCCAGGGAGTATCGCCGCTCGGGCCGCGGCGGCCTCGTCGCCCAGGTGCCGACGGGCGGGCGCCGCGAGCTCGCCGGCCATGACGCGCTGAATGCGGTGCGCGCCGCGCTCGCCCGTGGCGGCGTGCCGGGCGGTGCGCTCTCGGTGCGCACCTATCCGGTCGCGGACCCCGGCCTCGCCTCGCCGATCCGCCTGACCTTCGCCTCGCTCCAGGCCGGGCTGCCGCATTCCTGCGGCCAATGGCCGGAAGATCTCGGCGTCTCGAGCTACAAGACCGACGCCGCCAATGCGCCCTACTGGAATCTGGGCTGTTCGAGCCAGGCGACGCTGGCGGCCCAGGTGGCCGATCCGATCGATCTGGTGCGCGCCCGCAGCGAGGGCCGCTCCGACATCGTCAAGCGGATGGGCGCCATCACCAAGCTGCGCGAGGGCAAGGATCCCTCGACCGAGTATCGCCAGGCGACGCCGCAGATCAACAGCGCCGTGGGGGGACGCTGATGGACGCCGATCAGACAGTTCCGGGCCAGGCCGAGGCCATCGCCAACGACATCGTCATCGCGCCGCTGCCGCGCATCACTTTGCAGGCCTTCTGCGAGACGCCCGGCGTCGCCGCGACGATGCAGGCCGCAATCGCCGACCGCCGCATGGACAAGGCCCATGCCAAGATCCAGATGGGTGGGCCGGCCGCAGCGGTCGAGGCCTTCCGCTCGGCGCCGACGCCCAACATCATCGTGCTCGAAACGGTGTCGGACCCCTCGGTGCTGGTCGGCCATCTCGAGACCCTGTCGGAGAGCTGCGACGCCGGCACCAAGGTCGTGGTCATCGGCCATGTCAACGACGTCCAGCTCTATCGGGACCTGATCAGGCGCGGCGTCAGCGAATATCTGATCGCGCCGCTGGGCCCGCTCGACGTGCTGCGCACGCTGTCGGAGCTCTATGTCGCCCCCGGCGCGCGCAATCTCGGCCGCATCATCGCCGTGATGGGCGCCAAGGGCGGCGTCGGCGCCTCGACCGTCGCCCACAATGTCGCCTGGGCGATCGCGCGCAATCTCGACGCCTCGACGGTGATCGTCGATCTCGACATCGCCTTCGGCACCGCCGGGCTCGATTTCAACCAGGACCCGCCCCAGGGCGTGGCCGAGGCGGTGTTCGCGCCGGAGCGTCTCGACGCCAACATGCTCGACCGCCTGCTCTCGCGCTGCAGCGAGAACCTGGCGCTGCTCGCCGCCCCCGCGATGCTGGAGCGGACCTGCGATCTCTCCGAGGACGCCTTCGACCAGCTCTTCGACCTGCTGCGCGCCAGCGTGCCCTGTGTCGTGCTCGACGTGCCCCATGTCTGGACCGCCTGGGTCAAGCGCGCCTTGCTCACCGCCGACGAGATCGTCGTCGTGGCCGGGCCGGAGCTGGCCTCGCTGCGCAACGCCAAGAACCTGATCGATCTGGCGCGCTCCGCCCGGCCGCATGATTCCGGCGCGCGGCTGGTGCTGAACCAGGTCGGCGTGCCCAAGCGCCCGGAGATCGACGCCGCGGAGTTCGCCAAGGCGTTGAACGTCGATGTGCTGACCTCGATACCGTTCGACGCGCAGCTCTTCGGCACCGCCGCAAACAACGGCCAGATGATCGCCGAGGTCCAGTCCAGCGGCAAGGTCAACGAGGCCTTCGTCCAGATCGCCAGCGTGCTGACGGGCCGCGGCGAGGCCAAGCGCGGGAAGCGCCGCCTGTTCGAGCCGCTGGTCGCCAAGCTGCGCCGCAGGGCCTGAACGATGACGAATCGCCAGACCCGCGCCAGCATCGTCGGCATCGCCCGGGCCCGCCTCCGGCCCGGAGCGCCCGGCGGCCGCTGCGGCGCGGGCGCGAAAGAGGGTTGAGATGTTCGGAAAGCGATCAGCCGGCGCGACCACGGTCCAGGTTCTGAGCCCCGGGCCGACGGCCTCGCCATCGGCGCCTGCCCAGCCGCGCCAGCTCGCGGCGCAGGCGGTCGATCCGCGTCGCGCCCCCCCGCCGCCGCCGGTTCCCGTCGAGACGCCGAAATCCGACGAATACTACCAGATGAAGAGCATGATCTTCGGCGCTCTCATCGAGGCCATCGATCTCTCGCAGCTCGCCAAGCTCGACGCCGAATCGGCGCGCGAGGAAATCCGCGACATCATCAACGAGATCATCGCGCTGAAGAACGTGGTGCTCTCGATCGCCGAGCAGGAGGAACTGCTCGACGACATCTGCAACGACGTCCTCGGCTACGGGCCGCTCGAGCCGCTGCTGGCGCGCGACGACATCGCCGACATCATGGTCAACGGCGCGAGCCGGACCTTCATCGAAGTCGGCGGCAAGATCTCGCTGACCAACATTCGCTTCCGCGACAACGCCCAGTTGATGAACATCTGCCAGCGCATCGTCAGCCAGGTCGGCCGTCGCGTCGACGAGAGCTCGCCGATCTGCGACGCGCGCCTCGCCGACGGCTCGCGCGTCAACGTCATCGCGCCGCCTTTGGCGATCGACGGCCCCGCCCTCACCATCCGCAAGTTCAAGAAGGACAAGCTGACGCTCGACCAGCTCGTGCGCTTCGGCGCGATCTCGCCGCCCGGCGCCGAGATCCTGAAGATCATCGGCCGCGTCCGCTGCAACATCGTCATTTCCGGCGGCACCGGCTCGGGCAAGACGACGCTGCTCAACTGCCTGACCAACTACATCGACCATGACGAGCGCGTCATCACCTGCGAGGACGCGGCCGAGTTGCAGCTCCAGCAGCCCCATGTCGTGCGACTCGAAACCCGCCCGCCCAACATCGAGGGCACCGGCGCGATCACCATGCGCGACCTCGTCAAGAACTGCCTGCGCATGCGCCCCGAGCGCATCATCGTCGGCGAGGTGCGCGGACCGGAGGCCTTCGACCTGCTGCAGGCGATGAACACCGGCCATGACGGCTCGATGGGCACGCTCCACGCCAACACCCCGCGCGAATGCCTCAGCCGCATCGAATCGATGATCACCATGGGCGGCTTCACTTTGCCCTCGAAGACGCTGCGCGAGATGATCTGCTCGTCCATCGACGTCATCATCCAGGCCCAGCGCCTGCGCGACGGCTCGCGCCGCATCACCCACATCACCGAGGTGATGGGCATGGAAGGCGACGTCATCATCACCCAGGACCTGATGACCTACGACGTCCTCGGCGAGGACGCCGCCGGCAAGCTGACCGGCCGCCATCGCGCCACTGGCATCGGCCGGCCGCGTTTCTGGGACAGGGCCCGCTATTTCGGCGAGGACCAGCGCCTCGCCGCCGCGATCGACATGCTGGAAGAGCAGGGCGAGGCCAATGCCGCCTGACGGCGCGGCCTGAGCCGAAGGACGAGCCATGGACCTCAGCGTCATCGCCGTGATCGTGCTCGCGACCCTCGCCGCAGGCGGGGTCGTCTATGCGCTGTTCTATCCGATGCTGAGCGGGCAGGCGCGGGCCGAGAAGCGCCGCAAGGAGTTCGCCGCGCCCGTCGCCGCCCGCGGGATCGACCGCGAGGCGGTCGCCCGCGCCAAGCGCGGCGAGATCGTCAAGAGCCTGAAGGAGATCGAGAACCGCGAGAACGCCCGCAACAAGGTGACGCTCGACATGCGCCTTCAGCAGGCCGGGCTGAGCTGGACGCCGAAGAAATACTACGCGGTCAGCGCCGTCGCCGCGCTCGTCACCGGCGTCGTGCTGTTCGCCGTCTCCGGCAACGTCGTCTTCTTCGCGGCCGGGCTGTTCATCGGCGGCCTCGGCCTGCCGGCCTGGTTCCTCAAGCGCAGCAAGGCGGTGCGCCTGAAGAAGTTCGGCAACGCCTTCCCCGACGCCATCGACGTCATCGTGCGCGGCATCAAGGCCGGCCTGCCGCTCAACGACTGCATCCGGATCGTCGCCAACGAGGCGCAGGAGCCGGTCCGCGGCGAGTTCCGGCAGATCATCGAGAGCCAGACGCTGGGGCTGCCGCTGACCGACGCCGCGGCGAAGCTCTATGAGCGGATGCCCTGCGCCGAATCGAACTTCTTCGGCATCGTTCTGGCGATCCAGCAGAAGACCGGCGGCAATCTCTCGGAAACGCTCGGAAATCTGTCGAAAGTCATCCGCGAGCGCCGCAAGATGCGCGACAAGATCCAGGCCGTCTCGATGGAGGCCAAGGCGTCGGCCGCGATCATCGGCGCCCTGCCGCCCGTGGTCGCGATCCTCGTCTACCTGACCAGCCCGAAATATATCGAACTGCTCTGGCTGACCCAGGCGGGCAAGGTCGCCCTCGTCATCTGCGCCTTCTGGATGGTGACCGGCGTCATGGTCATGCGCAAGATGATCAACTTCAAGATCTGAGGGCCCGGCCATGCTCGCCTTGGTTGCCGACAAACTGTCCGACGCCCAGTTCCTGCTCTCGATCCTGGTCGCGGTCGCCGCCGCGGCGACGGTCATCACCGTCGCGATCCCGCTCACCGAGGGCAACAACCTCCAGAAGCGGATGAAGGGCGTCGCCACCGAGCGCGAGAAGATCCGGGCCCGCGAGCGCGAGCGCCTCAACAAGCAGAAGGACAAGGTCTCGCTGCGGCAGGAGCCGAAGGAGTTCATGAAGCGCATCGTCGAGCAGTTCAAGCTCGGCGACTGGCTCGGCACCGAAACGGCGAAGAAGCAACTGGTGATGGCCGGCTACCGCGGCCAGCAGGCCGAGGTCGCCTTCCTGTTCTTCCGCCTCGTCGTGCCGATCGGGCTGTTCCTGTTCGCGCTGTTCTACGTTTTCCTGATCAACGATTTCGGCCAGCCCCTGTCGATCAAGCTCGGGATCGCCGTCGCCGCCGCCTATCTCGGCATCAAGGCGCCGGAAATCTTCCTCTCGAACCAGACCAGCAAGCGCCAGGCCTCGATGAAGACGGCCTTCCCGGACGCGCTCGACCTGCTGCTGATCTGCGTCGAATCCGGCATGTCGATGGAGCACGCCTTTCGCAAGGTCTCGACCGAGATCTCGACGCAGTCGGTGCCGCTCGCCGAGGAGTTCGCGCTCTGCACGGCCGAGCTCTCCTATCTCGCCGAGCGCCGGCAGGCCTATGAGAACCTGGCGGCGCGAACCGGGCTGGAGAGCGTCAAATCGGTCTCGACCTCGCTGATCCAGGCGGAGCGCTACGGCACGCCGCTGGGCACGTCGCTGCGCGTTCTGGCGCAGGAAAGCCGCGACCAGCGCATGATGGAGGCCGAGAAGAAGGCCGCCGCCCTGCCGCCCAAGCTGACCGTGCCGATGATCATCTTCTTCCTGCCGGTGCTGTTCGTGGTGATCATGACGCCGGCGCTGATCAAGGTCTTCAAATGGCAGTGAGGCGTTGCGCTGCCCGCGCGGCGGCCGGGCGCCCTGCAAGTCAGGGTTGCCCTTCCCGCGACACCGCCCTTGCGAAGTGCTTTTCTGTATGGTGAACCTGTTTTCCCGCCATGGTCGGCGCGGCGCGTTTGCGCGAGGCGTTTTGCTGCGATGAAGATGCTCGATCCCGTGAAGACCGCCGCGCGCACGCTCGATCTGTTCGAGGTGTTCGCGGACGTGAAAACCCCGCTCAGCCTGACCGAGGTCGCCAAGCGCATCGGCGCGCCGGTGAGCAGTTGCCACGGCCTGATCCGGACGCTGAAGACGCGCGGCTACATCTATGAACTCGGCGCCCGCGGGCCGGTCTATCCGACCAGGCGGCTGCTCGACATCGCCAATCTGATCGCGAGCTACGATCCGGTCATGGACCGGCTGGCGCCTCTCCTCGAAGCCCTGCGCGACGCGACGGGCGAGACCGTCATCATCGGCCGCCGCCAGGGCGACCAGATCGTCTACATGAACGTCTTCGAGGGTTTGCAGACGATCCGCTACATGGCGCGGCCCGGCGACATCAAACCGCTGCATTCGAGCGCGATCGGCAAGGCCGTGCTGTCATCCTTCGCGCCGGACGAACTCGATGCGGTTCTGGGGCGGCTGGTGCTGAAGCGGGTGACGCAGAACACCATCACGGACCGCGCCGCGCTGCTCGATTCCCTGGCTGCCGGCCGCAGTCAGGGCTACCACGTCACGCGCGGGGAGAACGTGCCGGAGGTGATGGGCATGGCGATCGCTTGCCGGGTCGAGAGCGAGGTCTTCGGCATCGCGCTCGCCGGCCCGACCGAGCGCATGACGCGCAGCGAGGAGGCCTATGCCGAGCGTCTGCTGCGGCTCAACGACATCAGGATCATGAACCGTCGCGATCCGGCTTCGCCGGGCGGCGAGGGCAAGGGCTGACGGCGGGCCAGAGGCGTCCGGCGCACCGCGGTCGCTCAAAATCGAGCTTTCCCTGCCTCCGAAACCGGCTCGCCGCGTATCCTCCTAAAGGAGGATCGACTTGCCCGAGCGATGCCAACTCAAGCGCCCCGTCAGGGTGGATATGCCTGACGGCAAGCCTGCCCTGATCAAGACGGTGCCGGAAGCCTTGCAGTGGATCGATCGGCATATCGGCGATGATCCGACATGGACGAGGACGAGGAGAGCCCTGTCAGAGGCCGCGACGGAGCGCTCCCTGCGGACGATCCGGGCCGCCACGCGCGCATTCGAGGAGGCGATCCGCAAGCCGCGTTAGCCGACTGCTCCGGCACGCTCGCGGGCGTCAGAGCAGGCCGTGCAGCAGATTGCCATGCGCTCCGGCCGGGCCGTCATGCGCATCGGGCGCGTCGGCATAGGACTGCCCGGCGAACCCGATTCTGACGGCTTCGATCCCGCCCGCGAGATCCGGCATCGCGAAATCTCCCGCCGGCGCGGCCAGGCCGCTCGCGGCATCCGCGCCGCCGAAAGCCGCTTCGCCCGGCTCCCCCGCGTTCGCCGACGGCACAGTCTGCGCCGCGTTCTCGCCTTTGTCGAAAAGCCGGGACAGCAGGCCGTCCGGCTGCTTGTCCTCCGCGTCCGCGCCGAGCAGCGTGGCGGGGATCGCGAGCGCCGCCGGCAGGGCGTCGGTCGCGTCCTGCAATGTCTCGACGGTCGCGGACAGGCTGTCGTCGACGGTCGCGGACAGGGTTTCCAGATGTCCGGTCGCTTCGGCGGCCAGCGCCGAAACCGTCTCATCGATCGTGCCTTGCAGAGAGGTAACGACCTCCTGCGGCCGGGCGGCGAGACCTTCGCTGATGCGGCCGAGATCGGCGTCGAGCCTGGCGAGCGCCTGGTCGATCGCGCTGGTCACGGTGTCCGCCAGGCCCGCCGCCGCCCCTGGCCCGCCCGATCCGACGATGGCCTGGAGCAGCGGGCTCGCGACGTCGGCCGCCATGGCGGCCTCATCGCCATGCGCCGCTTCGGCCGCCTCGCCCGGCAGGGTCGCGATCGTCGCTCCGGCGGCTGCCGTGGTCGGGATGAGGGTGCTGACGGCCGCCTGCGTCGCCTCGCTGTCGGTGTCGGCTGTCGGCGCTTGCGAGACGCCGGAACGCTCATTCGTCGCCACCGCATGGTCGATCTGCTCCCCGCCTGCCCGAGCGGAATCGTGTTCGTGTGGTGAGGCCGGCGGCGCGGCGTCGCCCGGCTGCGCGGCTTGGGCCGCAGCATCGGCCGTGGCGCCCTGTCCGGGCAGCGAAGCCGCGTCGTCGGGCGAAGCGGCCGGCTCGCGCGCCGGTTCGTCGCGCGCCATCGCCTCGCGCGCCTCGACGACGCCGGCGACCGCTCCCGTGACTGCGCCGGCGAGCAGCGTCGTCGTCAGCGCGGCGAGGCCCGCCTGGTCGGCGGCCTGACTTTGGCCGGGACGTCCGGCATGCCGGCCGGCGATGCCGGTCTCGGCGGCGGCTTTCTGCACAGCCATCCTGTCCTCCTGATCGCGTCTCATTGTTCGCGGAATGCTCCGGACACCTCGTCGAGCAGCGGCCCGACGAGATATTCGACCAGCGTGCGGCCGCGCGTCGGGATCACCACCTCGGCGACCATCCCCGACTGCAGCGGAATCCTGGAATTCTTCACATCCTCGGCGTTCATCCTGATCGTCACGGCGTAATAGGGCTGCCCCGAACGCTCGTCGCTGAGCCGGTCGGCCGACACGACGGCGATCTCGCCGCGAATGCTCGGCCGCTCGTTGCGGTTGATGCTGGTCAGCCGGACATCGGCCTCCCGCCCGGTCGCGACCTCGGCGATGTCGGTCAGCGGCAGTCTCGCATCGACGATCAGCGGATTGGCCGACGGCACGATCTCGAGCAGCTTGGCCCCCTGCTGCACGACGCCGCCCTCGGTGAAGACGTTCAGGCCGACGACCGCGCCGCTCGCCGGCGCGCGCACCTCCGTCCGCGCCAGCACGTCCTCCGCCGCGGCGATCTTCGGCGCGAGGCCGACGATGCGCGCCTGCACCTCGCGCAGCCGGTCGGTCACCTCGGTCGTCAGCAGGCGTTCGATCCGGGCGATTTCGAGCTCCGCCTCGCCGATCGCCTCCTGCACGCGCGCGACCTCGGAGAGCCTCGCGCCGCGATCGGCTTCGAGCCTGGCCGCGTCGCGCTCCAGTCCGAGAACGCGGGTCTTGGGCGTGTAGCCGGAGGACAGGAGCTGGCGCGCGCCGCGCGCCTCTTCCTCGAGCAGGGATTTCTGCCGCTCAAGCCCGGCGATCTGCGCGTCGAGCCCGCCCTTCTGCTGTCCGAGCTGGGCGATGCGCTGGCGCAGGATGTCGGCCTGCGTCGCGCTCTGCCTTCGGCGCGCGGCGAGGATCGCGGTCTCGTTGGCGATGGCCTGGGCGACGGCCGGTTGCCGGCTGCGTTCCGCCAGAGCGGCGAAATCCGGTTCGTCCTTGCGGTCGCGCTCGGCGATCAGCCGCGATTCCTCCGCCCAGAGCGAGTCGCGTTCGGCGGTGAGAATGTCGAGCTGGGCGCGCGGCTCCGTCTCGGAGAGCGTCATCAGCACCTGGCCCCTGGCGACGGTGTCGCCCTCCCTGACGCGCAACTCCCTGACCACGCCGCCATAGGGATGCTGCACCGCCTGCCGCTGGCCCTCGACCCGCAGATTGCCCTGCGCGATCGCCGCCCCTGAAAGCGGCGCGAATGCGCTCCATAGCCCCAGGCCGGCGACGAACGCGGCCAGCGCGCCGAGGCCGAGCCGCGCCGGCGCGGCCGCGCTCATGTAGAGGCCGCGCCGGCTCGGCTGGAGATCGATGGTCTTGCGGTCCATGGCGCGTTCCTCAGGTCACCGTCGCGCTTTCGCGCGCGGGCGTCATGGTCTGCCGGATGTGGTCGTAGACCTCCTCGGGCGGGGCGAGCTTCTCCATCTTGCCGGCGCGCACGAACATCAGCGCGTCGACCACCTCCAGCACGGTGTTGCGATGGGTCACGACGATGATCGTCGAGCCCTGCGCCTTCAGCGCGAGCAGGGCGCGTTTCAGCGCCTCCTCGCCGGTGGCGTCGAGATTGGCGTTCGGCTCGTCGAGCACGATCAGGTCGGGCCGGCCGAGGAGGGCGCGGGCGAGGCCGAGACGCTGGCGCTGCCCGCCCGACAGCCCGACGCCGCCGGGCCCGAGCACGGTGTCGTATTGGTCGGGCAGTTCCAGCACCATGTCGTGGATGCCGGTCATCCGGGCCGCCTCGACGATCTCCTCGATCGGAGCCGGGCCGAAGCGGGCGATGTTGTCGCGCACGCTGCCGGCGAAGAGCCCGACATCCTGCGGCAGATAGCCGATGCGCCGGCCGAGTTCATGCCGGTCCCATTGGCCGTAGTCGATGCCGCCGAGCCGGATCGCGCCCGCGCTGGGCGTGATCGCCCCGACCAGCAGCCGCGCCAGCGTGCTCTTGCCCGAGCCGCTCGGCCCGACGACGCCGACGGCCTGGCCGGCCGGGAGGTCGAAATCGAGCCCGTCCAGGATCGGGCGCTTGCGCGCGGGAATCCGGTAGCTCAGCGCCTTGGCTGCGATGGCGTGGTTCTGCGTCGGCACGATGGTGCGATCGTCGGGCGCCGGGACCTCGGCCAGCAGCGCGCGGACGCGACGATAGCCCTCGCGCGCCTCGTTGAACTGGCGCCAGGTGCCGACCGCCTGCTCGACCGGGACCAGCGCCCGGCCCATCACGATGCTGGCGGCGAAGATGGTGGCCGGCTGAATGGCGTTGTCGATGGCGAGCCAGGCGCCGACGCCGAGCATCAGCGCCTGCAGCAGCAGCCGGGAGAAGCGGATGCCCGAGGAGACGACGGCGTTGCGGTCGCTGGCGCGGGCCTGCTCGGCCAGCATCGAATCGCGGCTGGAGAACCAGTTCCGCTCGATCGCGGGGTGCATGCCCATGCCGACGACGACGTCGGAATGGCGCAGGATGTTCTCGGTGAAGACATAGGCGCGGTTGCCCGACGCCTCCGACTGGCGCAGCGCCGCGCGCGTGATCCTCTCGTTCAGAACCGCCAGGCCGAGCAGGAAGATCGCGCCGAGCGTCGCCACCGCGCCGAGCCAGGGATGGATGATGAAGAGCAGGACGAGATAAATTGGAATCCAGGGCAGGTCGAAGGCGAAATGGATGCCCGGCCCGGTGATGAAGGAGCGGAACTGGTCGAGATCGCGCAGCGCCTGCGCGCCTTTCGAATAGCCCTGGCTGGCGGAGCGCACCACCAGCGCCTCGAACACCCGGCCGGACAGCTTCGCATCGAGCTTGACGCCGCAGCGGATCAGCAATTGCGAGCGGGCGGCGTCGAGCAGGCCCATGGTCGCGAGCGCGATCGTCAGGATCACGGTCAGCATCACCAGGGTGGTGACGTTCTCGCTGACCAGCACCCGGTTGTAGACCTGCATCAGATAGAGCGGCGAACTCAGATAGAGCAGGTTGATGGCGCTGCTGAACAGGCCCGCCAGCGCGAACTGACGCCACATCGCGCGCAGGGAATCGCGCAGCTCGTCGGCAGCCTGATGATTGTCGGGGAGAGCTCGCATGAGCGGCGGCGAAGGCTAGGGCGGGGCCTTTCGGCCCCGCCCGCGCAATCAAGCCAGCCTCAGAGAAGGCCGCCGAGGAGACCGCCGCCGCCATCCGTCTCGGAGGCGCTGGCGCTGTCGCTCGAACCGCTGACGCCGATCAGCGTCGGAGCGGAGAGACCCAGGCCGAGATCACCGATGCCGGTGAACGAGGTCGAGTCCATATCGTCGCCATCCGAGCTGGAATCGGAGAACGACAGGACGTCCGACAGACCAAGGCCGAGGCCCGGATTGGTGCCGATCACGCCGCTGAAGTCAGACGAGTTGGAGCTGATCTCGGTGGAATCGTTCGAGCCGCCCAGCAGATCGTCAAGAATAGACATCTTTGGTTTCCTCTCGGAAGTTTCAGACCGTCGGCGACGAACGCCGCCGACAAGGGAGAAACAGCCGAAAGCGGCGCTGGGTTTCAGTGCGGGCCGGGGCGATCCGGGGATTGCGGCGGTGATTTCGTGAAGTCTGCGGCGAGACTGTGGGACGGCCGGAAGCCGACGGGTCTGGGGATCGACCGACCGGCCAATTCCTGTTGGGTTATGCCCGTGGCGCCGCCGCGCCGGCCGTGCGGGCGGGCTTTCCGGTCTTCTCCGGCTTGCCCTTCAGCATCTCCCAGCTGTTCTGCTGGCTCACGCTGCGCTTCAGATAGGCGATCGAGGCCTCGGCCTCGGCCGGGCTCTGGTCTTGCCGGGCCAGCGCCTCGGCCTCGCCGAAGCGCCCCTGCAGGCCGAGCACCAGCACCAGGTTCTGCCGGATGCGCGCGTCGCTGCGGCGCGACTCAGCCGCCTCCTTCAGAACCCGCTCCGCTTCGGGCAGGCGTTTGGCGAGGGCGAGCGAAAGGCCCAGATTCGACATCACGGTCGGCTCGCCGGGCGCATGCTTCAGCGCCGACTGGTAGAGCTGCTGGGCCCGGTCGTGCTCGCCGAGCTGGTCGGCGACGGTGCCTTGCGCCGAAAGGATGCGCCAGTCCGGCCGCTCGGGCGAGTGCGCGCGCGAGAGCACCTCGTCGGCCTCGCGCAGGCGGCCATTGTCGGCGAGCGAGCGGCCATAGGCGCCGAGCAGCTCGAGGTCGTTGTTGTGGGCCAGGACCGCGCCCTGCAGCACCGCGAGCGCCTGGGCGTTCTGGTCGAGCGCGCGCAGGGCGCGGGCGTGGAAGAACGCGGCGTTGCGGTCCTTCGGGTTGGCGTCGTAGCGCTTGCCCCAGTTCTGGCTCTCGGCGCGCCATTCGGCCTGGCTGCGCGGCTGCGTCTCGCTGCGGCCGATCGAGCCGGTGACGTCGCCGATGCCGCCGCGCCCCTGGCAGCCCGCCGCCATCAGCGAGACGAGGCAGGCCGCGGCGAGCAGCGTCTTGCGGGCGATCCCGCCCGGGGCGGAGGAGGGGACGAAACGACGTGCGGACATCGGCGGGATCGCCTCGCGACATGGATGATCTGGTTCCTCCGGTGATAAAGCGTTAACCCTAATGCATCCTTAACCGGCCGCCGTCCGGCCGGCCCGGCCTCGCTCCCGATTGGTCCAGACGCCCGTGCACAGCCGCCTTGCTCCCGCCTCAACCTCCGCCATTCCGGTTCACGTCGTCTCGAAATCCGCCTGGCCGGCGCTCCAGCAGAGCCTCGCGCCGCAGGGCGCGCGTTTTGCCGAGGCGCAGGGTTTCGTCGCGCGCCCGGGCCAGCATCTGGCGCTGCCGGACGCGGCCGGCGGCCTCGCCGCGGTGCTGCTCGGCGTCGATCAGGCGAGCATGCGCCGGCGCGATCCGTTTGCACCCGGCCGCCTCGCCGCGCTGCTTCCGGCCGGCGACTACGCTCTATCGGGCGAGATCGGCGATCCCGCCCTCGCCGCGCTCGGCTGGCTGCTGCAGGGCTACCGCTTCGATCGCTATCGCAAGAAGGCGCCGGCGCTCGCCCGTCTCGTCCTGCCCGAGGGCGTCGATGGCGAGGAACTCACCGCGATCGCCGAGTCGGTCGCGCTGGCGCGCGATCTCGTCAACACGCCCGCCAACGATCTGGGGCCGGCCGAGATCGAGGCCGCGATCCGCGATCTGGGCAAGGCCTGCGGCGCCACCGTCGCCAGCATCGTCGGCGACGATCTGCTCGCGCGCAATTTCCCGATGATCCACGCCGTCGGCCGCGCCTCGGCGCGCAGCCCGCGTCTGGTCGATCTGGTCTGGGGCGATCCCGCCCATCCCAAGGTCACGCTGGTCGGCAAGGGCGTCGCCTTCGACACCGGCGGGCTCAACCTCAAGCCCGACGCCTCGATGCTGCTGATGAAGAAGGACATGGGCGGGGCGGCCGCCGCCATCGCCGCCGCCCGCATGATCATGCTGGCGAGGCTCCCCGTTCGCCTGCGCCTGCTCGTGCCGGCGGTCGAGAATTCCGTCTCCGGCGACGCCTTCCGCCCCGGCGACGTGCTGGCGAGCCGCAAGGGGCTGTCGGTCGAGATCGGCAACACCGACGCCGAGGGCCGGCTGATCCTGGCCGATGCGCTGGCGCTCGCCGACGAGGAGGCGCCGGAGCTGCTGGTCGACTACGCCACCCTGACCGGGGCCGCGCGCGTCGCGCTCGGCCCCGAGCTGCCGCCGTTCTATTGCCATGACGAGGGGCTGGCGCAGGAGATCGCCCGGCTCGCGCTGGCGGTGAACGACCCGGTCTGGCGCATGCCGCTCTGGCCGCCCTATGACGCCCTGCTCGACTCCAAGATCGCCGACGTGAACCACATCTCCGGCGGCGGCATGGCCGGCTCGGTGACGGCGGCGCTGTTCCTCAACCGATTCGTCGAGAAGACGGCATCATACGCGCATTTCGACATCTATGCCTGGAATCCCTCGGCAAAACCCGGCCGGCCCGAAGGCGGCGAATGCCAAGCCGCGCGCCTGACCTATGCGCTGGTCAAGCAGCTTTATCCGGCCGGTTAAGCCTGTCTGCGATCGGCGATTGCATCCATTCGCGTCCGCAACAATGATACGGACCCGTAACGATCGGGACCGCGCAGCATCGTGCCTCTGGAGATCAAGTCCTCGACGGCGCTCAGGCTGTGGCGGCAGGTCCATCTCGATCTGGTGCGCGACGGCCAGGCCGACCTCTCGGCCCGCCAGACCGCGATCCTGCTGACGATCTATCTGGAATTGCCGCCGCATACGGTGCGCGGGCTGGCGGCCCAGCTCGGCGTCACCAAGCCGGTGATCACGCGCGCGCTCGACACCATGGGCAAGCTCGGCCTCGTCACGCGTAGGCGCGACGAGTTCGACCGCCGCAACGTCGTCGTCCAGCGCACGGTCGCGGGCGCGCTCGCGGTCGAAAAGCTGGCCGATCTCGTCACCGACCGCGCAAGGGAACTCGGCGGAGGCTGACCGGCGGGTCTTCGCGCGTTAACCCGCGAGGGCTAGATTGCGCCGATGAGCCCGATTCCCGACCGCCGCATCACCCCCTATCGCCCCGACCTCGCCGCGAGCCATCTGAGAGGCCAGGTCGAGGCCCAGCGCTTCGCCGAGCCGCAGCCGATGCGCGTCGTAGCGCCCTCCGCGCCGCTGCGTCGCGAACCGCGACCCGACGCTCCGCTCGACACCGAGGCGCTCTGCGGCGAGCGGGTTCAGGCCTATGAGCGGCACGAGGGCTGGGCCTGGGTCCAGCTCGAAGCCGACGGCTATGTCGGCTACCTGCCCGACGACGCCCTGCGCGTGGACCCGCCCGCGCCGACGCATCGCGTTTGCGCGCTGCGCAGCTTCGTCTATCCCGGCCCGTCGATGAAGCTGCCGCCGCTGGCGGCGCTGTCGCTCGGCGCGGGCGTCGCCGTCGTTGGCGCGGCCGGCGAGTTCCTGGTGCTCGCCGATGGCGGCCATGTCTTTGCGCGCCATCTCGCGCCGCTGGGCGATGTCGAGCCGGATTTCGTCGCCGTCGCCGAGCGCTTTCTGCACGTGCCCTATCTCTGGGGCGGCAAGACCAGCCTCGGACTTGACTGTTCCGGCCTGACCCAGCTCGCGCTGGCCGCCGCCGGCATCGCCTCGCCGCGCGATTCCGACATGCTGGAGGCCGCGCTGGGCACGGCGCTACGGGTCGACGGCGACCTCTCGGGTCTGGCGCGCGGCGATCTGGTCTTCTGGAAAGGCCATGTCGGCATTCTGACCGACCCCGACACGCTGCTGCACGCGACGGCCTGGTCGATGACGGTGATGCGCGAGCCGCTGAAGGTCGCCCGCGACCGCATCCTTGCGAAGAGCTTTGGTGCGATCACCAGCATCAGGCGGCTGGCATAGGCATCCTTGGCAATCTTTGCCAAGGATGCGATAGTCCTAGGCAGAAGGAGATCGCCATGGCGACGATGAACGTGTCCCTGCCCGACCAGATGAAGGCCTGGGTCGAAACGCAGGCCGAAAGCGGCCGCTACGGCAACGCCAGCGATTATGTCCGCGATTTGATCCGGAGGGATCAGGAGCGGCAGGACAAGATCGCCGAATTCCAGCGGCTGGTCGACGAGGGGCGCGCCAGCGGGATCAGCACCCGGACCTTGGACGAGGTGTGGGAAGCGGCCCGACGGCGAGCTCGCGAGCTTGGACTCGATGGCGGTTAAGCGGACGCCACAGGCCGAGCGGGATCTGGTCGATATCTACCTGGAGAGCGCGCGGCAGTTCGGTATGAAGCAAGCTGACTCGTATGCGGCGCGACTGAGCACTTGTTTTGAGCTTATTGCATCACAGCCTCTGATGGCCAGAGAGCGGACGACCATCAGGCCTCCGGTCCGCGTCCATCCCCGTGGCAGTCATTTGATCGTCTATGTGTCGGACAGCGAAGATGTCTTGATCATGCGCGTTCTGCATGCGCGCCGCGACTGGGAACGGGAATTTCAATAGCGATTACTTAGCCGATCCCCTTCAGCCGATACAGCGCCTCCAGCGCCTCCCGCGGCGTCATCTCGTCGAGGTCGAAGCTCGCCAGCGCCGCGCGCAGCGGGTCTTCGGCCGGAGCCGCTGCGCTCGCCGGCGCCGCTCGCCTCACGGGAGCCGCGAACAGCGGCAGGTCGTCGACCAGCGAGGCGACCGGCTTCTCGCGCTCCGTCTTCTCCAGTTCGCCGAGGATGGCGCGCGCCCGCTCGACCACGGCCGGCGGCAGGCCTGCGAGTTTTGCGACCTGGATGCCGTAGGAGCGGTCGGCCGCGCCCGCCACGACCTCGTGCAGGAACACGACCTCGCCATTCCATTCGGTGACGCGCACCGTCGCGTTGGTGACGCGGTCGAGCCGGTCCCCGAGCGCGGTCAGCTCGTGGTAATGCGTCGCGAACAGGCCCCTGCAGCGATTGATCTCGTGCAGATGCTCGATCGCGGCCCAGGCGATCGAGAGTCCGTCGAAGGTCGCCGTGCCGCGTCCGATCTCGTCGAGGATGACCAGCGCGCGCGGCCCGGCCTGGTTCAGGATCGCGGCGGTCTCGACCATCTCGACCATGAAGGTCGAGCGCCCCCGCGCCAGGTCGTCGGCCGCGCCGACGCGCGAGAACAGCCGGTCGACGATGCCGATATGGGCGTTCGCGGCCGGCACGAAGGAGCCCATCTGCGCCAGCACGGCGATCAGCGCGTTCTGGCGCAGGAAGGTCGATTTGCCGGCCATGTTGGGGCCGGTGATCAGACAGATGCGGCCGCCTGTCGCCGCGCCGGATGGCGGCGACAGCTCGGTGTCGTTGGCGACGAAGGGTTTTCCGTCGCGCTTCAGCGCCGCCTCGACCACCGGATGCCGCCCGCCCGCGATGGCGAAGGCCACGCTGTCGTCGACTGCCGGCCGGCTCCAGCCTTCGCGGACCGCGAGTTCCGCCAGCGCCGCCGCGACGTCGATTTCGGCGAGCGCCGTCGCGGCGGTCTTGATCGGCTCGGCCTCGGCGAGCACCGCCTCGCTCAGCGCGGCGAAAACCGAGAGCTCCAGCTTCAGCGCCCGGTCGGCGGCCGACGCTATCCTGGCCTCCAGCCCGCCGAGCTCGACTGAAGAAAACCGCATCGCGTCCGACATCGTCTGGCGATGCACGAAGATCGCGCGCCACGGCTCCTTCAGGAACTCCTCGCCGACCGCCTGCGGAACCTCGATGAAATAGCCGAGCATGGAGTTGTGCTTGATCCGCAGCGTCCGGCAGCCGGTCTCGCTGGCGTAGCGCGCCTGCAACTGCGCGATGACCTTGCGCGAATCGACCTGCAGCAACCGGAGTTCGTCGAGATCGGCGTCGAAACCCTCGCGCACGAAGCGGCCGTCGCGGCGGGCGAGCGGCAACTCCTCGGCCAGCGTCGCCTCGAGGCGCAGCGGCAATGCGGGGTCGGTCGCGGCAAGCGCGCCGGCGGCCGCCGTGAGGTCGCGCGGCAGCGCGGCCTGCGCCGCGAGCAGCTCGGCGATCGCCCGCGCCGCGCCGAGCCCTGCGCCGAGCGCGGCCAGGTCGCGCGGGCCGCCCCGGTCGAGCGCCAGCCGCGACAGCGCCCGCGCCATGTCCGGCACCCGCGCCAGCGCCCGCTGCAGATCCTCCCGCAAGGCGCTGTCCGCGACCAGCGCCGCGACCGCATCATGGCGATGGCCGATCGCGACAGGGTCCGTCAGTGGGCCGGCCAGCCGTTCCGCCAGCAGCCGCGCGCCGCCGGGCGTCACGGTCCAGTCGATGGTCGAGAGCAGGCTGCCCGCCCGTTCGCCCGCCAGCGTCCGCACCAGTTCGAGATTGCTCCGCGTCGCGGCGTCGATCAGCATTGTCGCGGCGCCGGCGTCGCGCGCCGGCGGCGAGAGCGGCGGGCGCGCGCCGAACTGGGTGCGCTCGACATAGGCCAGCGCCGCGCCCGCCGCCGCGATCTCGGCCCGCGAGAAGCTGCCGAAGGCGTCGAGCGTGGCGACGCCGAAGAACTCCTTCAGCCGGCGCTCGGCGGAGGCCGCGTCGAGCCCCTCGCGCGCCAGCGGCGTCACCGGAACCGGGACCTCGCGCCACAAGGCCTTCAGTTCGGGATCGTCGTAAATCGCATCAGGGCAGACGATCTCGCGCGGTTCCAGCCGGGAAAACTCGATCGAGAGCCGCTCCTGCGCGGTCTCCATCACGCTGAAGCGTCCGGTCGAGATGTCGATCGCGGCGATGCCGTAGAGCGCCTCGCCATCGCCCGTCTTGCGGCGGGCGATGGCGAGCAGCAGGCTGGCGCGCCCGGGTTCGAGCAGGCGCTCCTCGGTGATCGTGCCCGGCGTCACCAGCCGGACCACGTCGCGGCGGACGACCGATTTCGCGCCGCGCTTCTTCGCCTCGGCCGGGTCCTCGGTCTGCTCGCAGACCGCGACCCGGTGGCCGGCCGCGATCAGGCGCTGCAGATAGTCGTCGGCGCGCTCGACCGGCACGCCGCACATCGCGATGTCCTCGCCGAGATGCTTGCCGCGCTTCGTCAGCACGATGCCGAGCGTGCGCGAGGCGATCTCGGCGTCGGTGAAGAACAGCTCGTAGAAGTCGCCCATCCGGTAGAACAGCAGGCAGTCGGGATTGGCCGCCTTGATCTCGATATACTGCGCCATCATCGGCGTGACGCGGTGCGGTTCGCTGGCCACGGGCGTCGGCGTTTCGGTCAAGTCAGGGTCGGACGACGATCTGGGGCGCATGGCTGGCGGACGCTATCAAAATGCGCGGGCAAAGCCATCCGTTAGGACGCCCTTCAACAATTGAAAGCATGGTTGGCCAATCGTTGACGGCCGGGGCCTGCCGGAATGCAACTGCTGCTGAACCTCGTCGAAAGCCTGTCCTTCATCCTGATGGCGGCTTTGCTCCTGACGCTGATCCTGCCTGCCTTCGAGCACCGGACCTGGTTGCGCCAGATCATCGTCGGCGTGACGCTGGCTCTGGCCGGCCTGTGCAGCATGAGCGACCCCTTCGTGCTGCGACCCGGGATCCTGATCGATTCCCGCAACATCGTCGTGGTGCTGGGCGCCGCCTTCGGCGGGATTCCCGGAACCATCCTGACGGCGGTTCCGCTGATGGCGGTGCGTTTCGCGAGCGGCGGCGTCGGCGTCTATGCCGGGCTGGTTGGGATCGCGGTCAGCGCCGTCGGCGGCCTCGCCTACATGGCGCTGCTCAGGCGCGGCAGGCGCCAGATCGCCCTGCGCGACGTGCCCTTCCTCGGCTGCATCGCCGGGCTTTCGACCTTGCCCTCGCTGATCTTCCTGCCGGACTGGGCGATGATCGAGACGCTGCTGCGCGAGGCCATGCCGACGATGGTCGCGGTCAATGCGATCGGCGTCGGGCTCGCCGGCCTCGTGCTCTGCGCCGACGCCGAGCGGATCGAGACCATGCGCCGGCTCGAGGCCTTCACCACCAACACGCCCGGCGTGCTCTACCAGAAGATCATCAAGCCCGATGGCGCGATCCGCTACAAATTCGCCAGCGCCGGCATCGAGAAGCTGCTCGACGTCACGCGCGAGGAGGTCGAGAACGACCCGACGAGCTGGCTGCGCTGGATGGAGCCGGAGGATCGCGAGGTTCTCGCCAGGGCCAACGCCAGGCCCCCCTCCGAGCAGACGCTGGCGCCCTGGCGCTTCGAGGCGCGCCACCGCAAGGACGACGGCTCCCTGGTCTGGCTGCGCACCGACGCCGCCGCCCGGCGCATGTCCGACGGCTCGATCTGCTGGGACGGCATCCTCACCGACGTCACCGCCGAGCATACGCTGGAGCAGCGCCGCAGCGAGGTCGAGACCGACCGCAAGGCCGCGCTCGAGGAGCTCGCCGGCCAACTCGAGGCGACGGTCGGGCAGGCCTTGCGCGAGGTCGGCCAGTCGATGCGCGGCATGCACGACGCCGCCAGCGAGATGGCCGGCAGCGCCCACAAGACCGCCCAGCGCGCCGACCAGGTGATGCAGCAGGCCGAGGGCGCCTCCCAGCGCGTCGGCAGCGTCGCCGTCGCGGCCGAGGAGATCGAGGCCTCGATCAGGGAGCTCACCCGCCAGACCGCCCATGCCGACGAGACCGCGCGCGAGGCGGCGAACTACGTCCGCAGCACGCGCCGCGACGTCGCCGGATTGTCCGAGGCCGCCGACAAGGTCAGCGCCGTCCTCGACTTCATCGAGGACATCGCCCAGCGCACCAATCTGCTCGCCTTGAACGCGACGATCGAGGCCGCCCGCGCCGGCGCCGCCGGTCGCGGCTTCGCCGTCGTCGCCGGCGAGGTCAAGAACCTCGCCGAGCAGACCCAGAAGGCGACGCGCGACATCGCCGACACCCTGCAGGAGATCCGCGGCGCGGCGGCGACCGCGTCCGACGCCGTCGCCCATATCGAGGGCACGATGACGACGATCGAGCAGACTTCCGGCATTCTCGCCGATGTCGTCAGCCGCCAGGCCGACATCGCGTCGGGCATCGCCAGCGACGCCCAGGCGGTGGCCGGCAGCACCAGCGCGGTGACGACGAGCGTCGGCACGGTCGGCGCCGAGGCTCGCGTCACCGGCGACGCGGCGGTGCGCGTGGTGGACGCCGCGCGCAAGGTCAGCGACCAGACCATCGCGCTCGACCGCTATGTCGGCGATTTCGTCCGCAGCGTGCGCGGCCGGCTCTGAGAACGCCGCGCGCGACGCGCCCGATTTTCGCCCTGCCGTCATGACCGCTGATCGCCGGCCGCGCCTTGTGGCGGCGCGGAGGCTTGCCTATGGTCCGCCTCCCTCAGGAAACGCTCACAAAAAAGAACGCCTTCATGTCCGACCGTCCGCCGATCAAGCATGCCCGCCCGACCTTCACCGATCAGGAAGCCCTGCTGTTCCACTCGCAGGGTCGGCCCGGCAAGCTCGAGATCGTCCCGACCAAGCCGATGGCGACGCAGCGCGATCTCTCGCTCGCCTATTCGCCCGGCGTCGCCGTCCCCGTGCTGGCGATCGCGGAGGATCCCTCCCGGGCCTATGACTACACCACCCGCTCCAACCTCGTGGCGGTGATCACCAACGGCACGGCGATCCTCGGCCTCGGCAATCTCGGCGCGCTCGCCTCCAAGCCGGTGATGGAGGGCAAGTCGGTCCTGTTCAAGCGCTTCGCCGACGTCGACTCGATCGATCTGGAGGTCGACACCGAGGACGCCGACAAGTTCATCGACGCGGTGCGCTATCTCGGGCCGTCCTTCGGCGGCATCAACCTCGAGGACATCAAGGCCCCGGAATGCTTCATCATCGAGCAGCGCCTGCGCGAACTGATGGATATCCCCGTCTTCCATGACGACCAGCACGGCACAGCGATCATCGCGGCCGCCGGGCTGATCAACGCGCTCGACCTGACCGATCGCGACATCAAGTCGACCCGCCTCGTCATCAACGGCGCCGGCGCGGCCTCGATCGCCTGCACCGAGCTGCTGAAGGCGATGGGCTTCAAGCCCGACAACGTCATCCTCTGCGACACCAAGGGCGTGATCTATCAGGGTCGCACCGAAGGCATGAACCAGTGGAAATCGGCCCATGCCGCGATCACCGACCGGCGCACGCTGGCGCAGGCGATGGAGGGCGCGGACGCCTTCTTCGGCCTCTCCCAGAAAGGCGCCGTGACGCCGGAGATGGTCGCCTCGATGGCGGCGAACCCGATCATCTTCGCCATGGCCAATCCCGACCCCGAGATCACGCCCGAGGAGGTCGCGGCCGTCCGCGACGACGCCATCATGGCGACCGGGCGCTCGGACTATCCCAACCAGGTCAACAACGTTCTCGGCTTCCCCTTCATCTTCCGGGGTGCGCTCGATGTCCGCGCCACCACCATCAACATGGAGATGAAGATCGCCGCCGCCGACGCGCTGGCCTCGCTCGCCCGCGAGGATGTGCCCGACGAGGTCGCCGCCGCCTATCAGGGCTCGCGACCGCGCTATGGCAAGGACTACATCATCCCGGTCCCGTTCGACCCGCGCCTGATCCATGTCGTGCCGATGGCGGTCGCGAAAGCCGCGATGGAGACCGGCGTCGCCGGCAAGCCGATCGTCGACACCGCCGCCTACAAGGCGCAGCTCTCGGCGCGGCGCGACCCTGTCGCCGGCACGCTGAACCGCATCTTCGAGCGGGTGCGGCGCTATCCCAAGCGCGTCGTCTTCGCCGAGGGCGAGGAGGAGCAGGTCATTCGCGCCGCGATGTCCTTCGTCGGCCAGCAGCTCGGCCACGCCGTCCTGGTCGGGCGCGAGGAGCGCATCAACGAGACCGCCGCCGGTCTCGGCGTCGATCTCGCGGCCAAGGGCATCACCATCGCCAACGCCCGGCTCTCGCACCGCAACGCGGCCTATGCGCAATATCTCTACGAGCGCCTCCAGCGCCATGGCTATCTCTTCCGCGACTGCCAGCGCCTGATCAACCAGGACCGCAACCACTTCGCCGCCGCCATGGTTGCGCTCGGCGACGCCGACGCCATGGTCACCGGCGTGACCCGCAACTACTCGATCGCGCTCGAGGAAATCCGCCGCGTCATCGACGACCGCCCGGGCCACCGTCTGATCGGCGTCTCGATCGTGCTCTCGCGCGAGCGCACCGTGCTGGTCGCCGACACCGCCATCACCGAGATGCCGACCGCCCAGCAGCTCTCCGAGATCGCGATCGAGGCCGCCGGCGTCGCGCGTCGCCTCGGCTATGAGCCCAAGGTCGCGATGCTGGCCTTCTCGACCTTCGGCCATCCCGCCGGCGAGCGTTCCGAGAAGGTGCGCGAGGCGGTCAAGCTGCTCGACGGCCAGCGCGTCGATTTCGAGTATGACGGCGAGATGGCGGCCGATGTCGCGCTCAACCGCGATCTGATGGCCCAGTATCCGTTCTGCCGCCTCGGCGGCCCGGCCAACGTGCTGATCATGCCGGCGTTCCATTCGGCCTCGATCTCGACGAAAATGCTGCAGGAGCTCGGCGGCTCGACCGTGATCGGCCCGCTGATCGTCGGCCTCGACAAGCCGGTGCAGATCGTGCCGCTCGGCGCGAAGGACAGTGACATCGTCAACATGGCGGCGCTGGCGGCCTTCAACATCGGCGGGTGAGGCGCGCCAACTCCCCGCCCGCCTTCCGGCGTCGGTTGATCATGAGGGGCAGCGGAGCGCCGCGAGGCGCAAGTGTTTATAGAGCCGCGACCATTGAGCCAGGTCGCGGCGCGGGCAGATTGAGCCACTGCCCGCACGCGCCGTGGCGCTCCGCTTCGGCGATTTCGGACTCCGGGCCGCGCTTGTACGGAAGGCCGGTTCCAGCCCTGATCGCTCGGACGCCAGTTCGGCTCAGCGCCTCGTCGCATCCTCGGTCGCGGGACGTTTCCCGACCTGCCTTCCAGCGAGCTCCTCGCACAGGGACCGTAGTATCCCCAGGGCGGTGCCCCGAAGCCTCCCGGGAGCGGGGCGTAACCCCCACCCGCAGGCGCCGCCCCCACCCCCGCCAACGGCATACCTCCGGATGGCTGCCCCTCGGGGATGAGGTGCAGGCAGGATAAGCGAGGTGAGAGGGGGCGGGGATTACTTTTCGTCGCCATTCCGTCATCGCCCGCATCCGCGAGGCGACGGGAACCTCGACGGAGAACCCTCTCCTGTAAGGAGAGGGCAGGGTGAGGTGTCGGCCGCTTTACGGATGAGACTCGGGTTCGCAACGGTGAGGTTTGCGCCCCACTGGTCCAGCGGCCGACACCTCTCCCCTGCCCCTCTCCTTACAGGAGAGGGGTTCCCCGCGCCTTGCCTTGACTTGTCAGAACCCGACAGATTTGCGAGGCAAGAGGCGTCAGGACGCCTTCTTGCGCGTCGCCGCCGCCTTCTTTGCCGAAGCCGAGCGCTCCGCAGCCGGCCGCTCCGCCGACGCCTTGCCGCCGATCGCGCCACCTTGCTTGGCCGAGACTTTCGTATCCGGCTTGCCGCGGCCGGAGCCGGACTGGTTGCCGCCGCCGCTCTCCTTATTGACGGTCGCCCAGGCGATCGCCTCGGCCTCGTCCTCGGAGCGCCCCTGCTCGACATAGCCCTCGGCGATATGCCCGGCCTTGCGCTTCTGCTTGTCGGTATAGGCGGATTTGTCGCCGCGTGGCATGGCGCGTCTCCTCTCGGCGTTGCGGCTGCGATGCAGCCGAAACGACGATGGCGCGCTTGCGGTTCCCGCTTCAGCCGGCGGCGACGGCAGCGTCGAAGGCGCTCTGCAGCATGTCACGGCAGGCCTCGGCCTGCTCGCGCGCCGCCGGCATGCCGATATGGACGATGATGTCGGAGAGGTCGCGGATGGCGACGTCGACCGCCGTCAGGAGGTCGATGGCGTCGTCATCGACCGCGCCGCGCCACGCCGCGACTGGAAACTGCAGAACCTGGCCCATCGGAACCCCACGCCACGAATCAGGCCGCCACTCTGGGAGATTCGCGTAATCGAACGGTTAATCGGGCCGTGCCGGCGTCATCGGGTGCGGATCAGATGGTGAAGCGCACGCCGGCGCGGGCGAGGCCGCCGGAGATCGCCACCGGGGTGCCGTCGGCGCGCCAGCAGGCCGCGCCGGTCAGCGTGCCGTCGTCGTTGAAGGCGATCGCGTTCATGCCGCCGGCGACGCGCGGCGAGCGCAGGATGCGGTGCCCGCGCGCGCTGAGGTTCTCGGCCACCGTCTCGGGAAACGCCGCCTCCAATTCGAGCGCGCCGCCCTCGGTCCAGATCCGCGGCGCCTCGACCGCCTGCTGCAGGCTCATGCCGTGGTCGATCAGGTTGACGATCGCCTGCAAGGCCGAGGGGAAGATGCGCAGGCCGCCCGGCAGGCCGAGCGCGAAGGCGAGCCTGCCGTCTTTCAGCGCGATCATCGGCGCCATCGAGGTGAAGACGCGCTTGCCGGGCGCGATCGAGAGCGCGCGGCCGGGATGCGGGTCGAAATTGAACATGTAGTTGTTGGTCAGCATGCCCGTGCCCGGAATCATCCGGCAGGCCCCGAAGACGCCGTTCAGCGTCTGCGTCGCGGCGATGACGTTGCCGTCGCTGTCGGCCACCGTCAGATGCGTGGTGTCGGCCGATTCGCCGCCTGAGAGACCGGCTACCCAGGCCTGCGCCCTGTCCGGCGCGATCAGCGCCCGGCGCTCGGCGGCGTAGCCCTTGTCGATCAGCCGCGCTACCGGCACGGAGACGAAGGCGGGGTCGGCGGTCGCCACGGCGCGGTCGGCGAAGGCGATCTTCAGCGCCTCGGCCAGCAGATGCACGCCGTCCGCCGTGCCGAAGCCGAGCCCGCCGATGTCATAGCCTTCGAGGATGTTGAGCATCTGCGCGATGTGGACGCCCGAGGAGGAGGGCGGCGGCGGCCCGAAAATCTCGTAGCCGCGATAGTCGCCGCGCACCGGCTCGCGCAGCGCGACGCGGTAGGCCGAGAGGTCCTGGGCGTCGATCAGCCCGCCATTCGTCGCCATGAAATCGGTCAGCGCCGCGCCGAGCGGGCCGTCATACAGCGCGGCCGGGCCGTCCTTCGCGATCAGCCGCAGGCTTTGCGCATAGTCGCCCTGCGCCAGCCTTGCGCCGGCCTGCAGCCGCTGGCCGCCGGGCAGCAGCAGCGCGGCGAGGCCGGGATCGCCGGCGAGATCGGCTGCCATGTCGGTGATGCAGTCGCAAAGATAGGGCGTCGCGACAAAGCCGCGCTCGGCCAGCCCGATCGCCGGTTGCAGCACCTCGGCGAGCGGCATCGTGCCGAAGCGCGCGAGCGCCTCGCACCAGCCGGCGAGCGCGCCGGGAACCGCGACCGCCTTCGGCCCGATCAGGTTCTCGCGGTCGCGCACGTCGCGCTGCTTGCCGATCTCGTCGGAGAGGCAGTGATACATGTCGGGCGCAGCCCGGCCCGGCGCGGTCGAGAGCCCGTCGATCACGGCGTGACGCCCGTCCGCCATGCGGACATGGCTGAGGCCGCCGCCGAGGATGCCGACCATCATCGGCTCGACCACGGTCAGCGCAAACAGCGCCGCCACGGCCGCGTCGACGGCGTTGCCACCCGCCAGCAGCATCTGCGCCCCGGCGGCCGACGCGAGCGGATGGTTGGTCACCACCATCCCGCGCGAGCCCGTCGCCGGCTGCTTCTCGCAGGTGAAGGCGGCGGGCGAGGTGAGGGGAAGAGGCTGCATCGGCGGGGGCTCGCGGGGATCGAGCCTCCGTTTGAGCATATCGCAGGCCTTCTGCCGAGCGCGGCCCGATGCGGGCGGCGTTGCGTGCGGCTCGGGTCAATCCGCGGCGGCGAGCCGCGACAGGACGGCGTGGGCCGCTGTCACCCGCGCCTCGATCGGATAGTTCTTGTTCGCCAGCATCACGATGCCGAGTTTTCTGGCCGGGATGAAGGCGACATAGGCGCCGAAGCCGTTGGTCGAGCCGGTCTTGTTCAGCAGCATGTCGGGTCGCGGCGGCATCGGCGGCTCGATCCGGGAGGCGGGCGTCGTCTCGAACGCCATGCGCGGCGCATTGCCGGCGAGCAGCGTCCTGAGATCGACCGGATAGGGATATCGCTCCCAGATCAGCGCCTGGACCATCTCGCCGGCGCGGTAATGCCCGGTCTGGGCCGCGAGCGCGGCGCGTCCGGCCGCACCGGCCTCGGTCCCGACGCCCATATTGACCTCGACGAAGCGGATCATGTCGGTCGTGTTCGACTTCACGCCATAGGCTTCCGACGCAAGCAGCCCCGGCGCGACCCGGATCGGGGCGTCGCTGCGGCTGTGACCCCAAGCATAGGTCTTCATCTCGGCGGCCGGCACGCTGACATAGGTCCGGCGCAGGCCCAGTTCCGGGAAAAGCCGGCGCTCCATCGCCTCCGCGAAGCCGCCGTTCAGGCTTCCGGCGACGATCATGCCGAGCAGGCCGATGCTCGGATTGGCGTAGTTTCGCTGCGTTCCGGCGGCAAAACGCGGCTTCCATTCGCGGAAATAGGTCATGAGCTCGGCTTGCGAGCGGATCTGCTCGGGCACCTGGAGCGGGAAGCCGCCGGCGGTGTGCGTCGCGAGGTCGAGCAGGGCGACGTCGTCGAAGGCGCTGCCTTTCAGCGCGGGCAGATGCCTGCTGACCGGGTCGCGCAGGGACAGCCTGCCCTGGCCTTCGGCATAGGTCGCGAGCGTCGCGGTGAAGGTCTTGCTGATCGAGCCGAGCTCGAACAGCGTCTCGCGCGTCACCGGCAGGCGCGGCGATTTGGAGGCGAGGCCATATTCGAAGAAGTGGCGCTTGCCGGCGATCGTGACGGCGACGGCGAGGCCCGGCACGCCGTGGCGCTCCATCACCGGCCTCATCGCCTCGTCGACGGCCTTGCGCACCGTCGCGTCGGACGGCTCCGCCGCCGAAACCGCCAAGACTCCGCCCGGCCCGAGCGCGATCAGGCCGGCGGCGAAGAGGCCGGCGGCGTGCCGGCGGGATGGTCTGCTGAACACGGGATTCTCCTGAGCGGTGTCGTTTCTCCCGGTCTATGCCCCCTTATGGATGACGACAAACGATGATAACTGGGACCAGTCATAAGCTGAGCTTGGTCATCCATGGTTCGCCCGTTCCTCCCCCTGAATGCGCTGCGCGCCTTCGAGGCCGCCGCCCGGCATCTCAGCTTCACGCGCGCGGCGATCGAGCTCGGCGTCACGCAGGCCGCGGTGAGCCAGCAGGTGAGGGCGCTCGAACTGCGCATGGGCGTTCCCCTGTTCCGTCGCCTGCCGCGCGGCCTGCTGATCACGGCGGAGGGCGAGGCGCTGCTGCCGGCCGTCGGCGACGCGTTCGACCGGCTGGCGACGACGCTCGACCGGGTCGGCTCCGGGCAGGTCCGGGAACCCTTGCTGGTCGGCGCGGTCGGCACCTTCGCGGTCGGCTGGCTGCTGCCGAGGCTGGCGGCGTTCAGGCGGGCGCATCCTTTCGTGGAGTTGCGGTTGTCGACGAACAACAACCGCGTCGACATGGCGGCCGAGGGGCTCGATTTCGCGATCCGCTTCGGCAATGGCGCCTGGCACGGCATCGAGGCAACCGAGCTGTTCGAGGCGCCGCTCACGCCGCTCTGCACGCCGGAGCTGGCCTCCCGGCTCCGCTCGCCCGGCGATCTGGCGGAGCTGACCCTGCTTCGCAGCTATCGGGCCGACGAGTGGCCGCGCTGGTTCGCCGCCGCCGGTTTCGAGCCGCCCCCGCAGATCGCGGGGGCGATCGTCTTCGATTCCTCGCTCGCCATGATGGAGGCGGCCGAGCAGGGCGCGGGCGTCGCGCTGGCGCCGGCCCTGATGTTCCAGCGCCAGCTCGACGCCAGCGCGATCAGACGCCCGTTCCAGACCGCGATCTCGCTCGGGAGCTACTGGCTGACGAGGCTCAAGTCGCGAGCGCCGAGCGCCGCCATGACCGCCTTCGCCGAATGGATCACGGCGCAGACGCCATGGCGCGAGGGGGCCGGGTGACGCGCCCCGCGGCGCGTCGCGGCGTCAGGCCGCCTTCGATTGCTGCGCGCCCGTCAGATAGCTCTGCTGGAACCGCGTCATCACGGCGCCGACCATGTCGCGCGCGACATGGAGCTGGTCCTCCTCGAAGGCGAGTGCGCGCGGCGAGTTCAGAACCAGCTCGTAGCTCGGGAAATAATCGACGAAGTCGAAGCGCCGGAACAGCTCCTCGGCGATGGCGCGCAGCACCGATTTCGAGGCGCTGTTGGCGACGATCACGTCGGCGTCCTTGAAGGTCGCGCCGAGCGGCACCGGCGAGACCGTGACGATGAAGCGCATCTCCGGGTGGCAATGCGCCCGCACCAGCTCGACGATCTCCATCATGTCGGCGAGCGTCGCGTCATAGCCGTAATCGACGAAACGGAAGCGCTCCGGCATCCGCGCCAGCCAGGCCGGGCCGGGATGGGCGTTCATCGCCAGCCCCGTCTCCGAGTCGAGCCAGGTCTCGGTCAGTCCCAGCGTGAAGAAGCAGATCCGCGCGTCCTTGATCCGCGCCGTCGCCGCCGTGAGCCGCGCCCGGTTGGCGAAGGCGGTCTCGCGGTCGAGCAGCCTGAGGCCGCTGGCATGGGGGTCGAACCATTGCTCCGGGGCCAGTTCGATCATGCCCTCGTCGGGATAGACCTCGCCGAGCAGGACGCGCTTCAGCTCATGCGCCATCGAGCGCACGGAATATTTGTTCAGCGCGCCGCGGCTGAGCTCGCCGGCCGCCGCGCCGCCGCCGCGCCCGCTTTCCGCGTTCCAGCTCTCGAAATGCTCGGCCGGCGCGCCATGGCCGTCGAGCAGGAGCGGCAGCCCGCGCCCGATCAGCACGTTCTCGACGCCGCGCGCGAAGCATGAGCCCATGGTGAAGATCGGCCAGGACGGGTCGATCGTGAATTTCGGCTTGTGCTCGACGGCGAGGAAAGCGCCGGAGGTGAGCCGGTCCTTCGCCATCTGGCCGGGCTTGCCGGAGGTCCAGCCGCGCACCGGGTTGCCGCGCATCAGCGTGAGCGCCGTGCCTGCGTCGTATTCGATCCTCATCGGTCGATTTCCTGTCGCTTCGGCCGCCGGCGCTCGACGAAGTCGGAGCTCGTTTCGGCTCCCGAGCCGCGGACCACTTCTAGAACAGATGGCGGAAGCTCTCGGGCAGCCGCATCGCCTCGCCGGCCGCGATGTCGAGCGGCGAGACATACATCGTGCCGACCTCGCCGCCGCGCTCGGATTGCGTGACGCGGTCGAGATACTGGCCGCAATAGCCCTCGATCGCGGCATCCTCCCAGTCCTTGCGGTCGAGACTGGCGAAGGAGCGGTAGATGTTCATCAGGTCGAGATCGCTCTTGCGCTGGTGGCCGCTATGCTGCGACCAGGCGAAGTCGAGACCGCGCGTCAGCGCCTGGCGGCGCATGCGCTCGGCGAGGTCGGCGTATTTCAGGTGGAAGAGGTAGCCGCCGTGGAAGCGTGGCGGCTGGTTGGCGTGGTGGAAGCCGCCGCCCCAGCGGATCGGCTTGCGCACGATCAGCGTCTTGCACATCGGCGAGACGAAGCGGACATGGCGGCGCTGCGCCAGCACCTCGCCCTCGAGCAGGACGGCGTTCTCCTCCTCCAGCATCGTCATGACGTTGAAGCCGACGCAGGTCGAGTAGTCGAAATCGGTCGTGTCCAGCCAGTCGCCGAAGCTGGCGAAGCGGCGCGGATCGTGGCTGACGAACTCGTCGCAATCGGTGTAGATCACCGTCTCGTAGAGTTCGAGCAGCGCGTTGACGAACTTCGAGATGAAGCGCGCCCGCTCCAGATCGTCCAGCGCCGAGCGCGGATAGCGCACCGTGCTGACGCCCTCCAGCATGGCGCGGACCTCGTCGCCGCTGTCATGGTCGACGACATAGAGGTTCTCGCGCCCGACCAGCCCGGCGTAATAGGCGATCCAGCGCGAGACGTAGAACGCCTCGTTGTACTGCATGGTGACGACGGCAATCTTCTTCATCGCGACAGGCTTCTTCCGTTACATCCGGTGTGGCGCGCCGTTGCGGTCCAGGAAATCGCGCATGCGGTCGTAGGAGGCGGCATAGGACCTCGCCAGCCCGTTCAGCGCCGCTTCCTTGTAGACCGCGCGCCAGCCGCCCTCGGCCAGCGCCGCTTCCGGCACGACCGGGATGTTCAGCGTCTCGGCCAGTTCCTGGCTGCGCGTGTCATAGGCGACGAGCACGCCCGGAACGCCTTGGGCCACGGCCGGCAGCACGCCATGGACGCGGTAGCCGACGGCGAGGTCGAGCCCTTTCGAGAATTCGTCGTAGCGCGCGACGTCGAAGAAGCTGAAGAGCTGCTTCTCGTAGATTTTGCGCATCGCGGCGTCGTCTTGCCCGTCCCACCAGCCGGTCCGGACGAATTCGGCGACCGCCTTCTCCATTCCGGCCTCGTCGCGCAGGAAGAACGCCTTTTCCTCCTGCTCGCCATGGGAGGACATCACCATCTCGCTCTGCCGGTCGACCTTGAGCAGGGCGGCGCGTTGGTTGCGCAGATAGGCCTCCGGATCGGCGGTGTAGCTCCTGTCGGCTTCGCGGCGCAGGCTGAAGGCGACCTTGCGGATCTCGCGCTGGTCTGGAACCCGGATCGCGAGATCGCGGTTGCGCGTCCGGAACATCGAGGGGCAGCCGACGACATCGACATTGCGGATGCCGTTTTCGCGCAGCGTCTGGGCGCTGAAGGCGCCGCGCACGCCGATCGAGGCGCAGCGATCGGCGACCAGCGACCAGAACCGCTTCGAGGCCTCCGGTAGCGCGATCGCCCGCGACTGGCTCGCCTGCGCGCCAACGCCGATGGCGTAGACCGGCAGCTTGACGCGCCCCAGCACCTCGACGGCGCGGTACCACTCCATCGATTCATGGATGAAGTTCGAGCCGCGCACGAAGACGAAGTCGAACTCGCTGGCGTAGCGCTCGATGTCGGCCTCGCTCGGATTCATGATCTTCATCGGCTCGAGCTCGGCATAGCGCAGCAGCTTCAGCGTCGAATCGAAGACGATCATGTCGCCGATGTTGAAATAGTCGGCGAGCAGCTTCTCCAGCGGCGCGCGATACCAGCGCACCTTGTCGTGCTCGTAGACCTCGCCGGCGGGGTAGATGACGAGCGCGCGCAGCTTCGTTTCGGTCGCGATCGGGCGCAGGCCGGAGCCGGCGGCGAAGGCGCCGGTCGTGACGTCGCGCACCGAAACCTGCCGCGGCCCGCCACCGGCCAGCCGGGGCAGCGGGATCGTCAGCTCGGCGACCGTCGCATCGCGGGCGATGACCGCGCCCGGATTGATCGTGGCGTAGTCCTGCCCGTCGAGCCGGAGCGTCAGCGCCGGCCAGCCGCCATCGGGCCCGCGCGCGACGGAGACCACGACCTCGTTGACGGTGGCGCGCAGGATTTTTGGCGAAAGCCCGGTCGAGCCGGCCAGGCTGGGTTCGAGAACGGGAGCGTTCATGGTGTGTCTTTCACGATGCGGACCTTGAGCCGGACGAGGTCGCGCTCGGGGCCGACCTTGCAGCCGGCGACGCGCATCTTCGTCATGAACAGGAAGGGCTCGTCGCCGGTCGTCTCGAAATTGCGCGAGGACGAGGCCGGGTCGGCGAGCGCGCCATAGGCGTAGCGCGTGCTGTCGCCGCAATCCTTGCTCCACATCGTCGGATGCGTGACGAGCGTCTGCAGCGGCGACCAGCGCCTGAGATCGTCCGACCAGCTATAGGCGACGCGCCCGCCGGCGATGTTCTGCGCGGCGTCCGGGCCGAGATGGAAGATGGCGAGCCAGCGCCCGCTCGCCTCGTGCCGGGTCAATGAGCCGACCGTGGTCGGCAGCACCCGGAGCGGCTGGCAGGGCTTTGCCTGCGCGACATCCTCGCGATAGGGATCGACCGCGCGCACGGTGAAGTCCTGGCCGTCGAAGGCGCGCCAGGAGCCGGCGTCGGCGATATCGGTCGTGCGGAACAGGCAGACGCCGCCCTTCTGGCCTTCGCCGCCGGTGGTCGCGATCAGCGCATACCAGGCGTCGTCATGCCGCACGACGTTGGAGGGGTTGAAGAAGCCGCGATGCCGGCCCTGCCCGACATCCTGCCGGAAGGCCGGGGCGGCCACGAGCGTGCGCGGCTCGTCCACGGTGAAGCTCTGGCCCCCGTCCCGGGATCGGGCGGCGGTGACGACATTGTACCAGCAGGCCATGCCCTCCTTGAAGCGGCAGGCGCCGGCATGGCGGTCGGCGTGATACTCGTCATGCATCAGCGCGAAGACGTCGCGGCCATTCCCCGTCCAGGTCGCGGCGATCCAGCTCATGTCGCTGAACTCGCTCGGATCGGGGCTGTTCTTGGCCTGGAACGAGACCGCGCAGGTGGTCGCGATCCGGTCCAGTCCTGCCCCCAGCAGAGCCCGGTTGCGGTGATGGCTGGCGAAGGCCACGACCTGCCCCTTGTCGTCGCGGAAGGCGCGCAGCGGCGCGTCGGGGATATGCCATTCCTCGCAGCGCTCGCGCGACCAGGCGTAGACCGTCTCCTCGCGCGCATCGGGCGCGACCTCGAGCCGCCAGGCTGGAGCCTGAGCCTCCGCGTGGCCGGCCAGCGCCAGCAGCAAGCCCGCTGCCAGCCAGGCCGAACGCCTTGCGAAAGGCCCGCTCATGCGACCTTCCGCTGCGGCTCGTCCGCGACCTCAGCGCCGGCCGGCACGACCATCTTGTGATCGACCTTGTTCTCGCTGAGGAAGGCGCTCATCGCGCGGTAGACCTGGGCGTAGGCCGCGTTGAATCGGTCGAACCGCGCCTGCTCCCAGTATTCTTCAAGCCGGAAATCCTGGCCGGAGAAGACGTCGACGCTCGGGATCTTGAAGGTGTCGGCGAATTCGACGGTGCGGCTGTCATAGGTGAAGTAGATCGACGGCGTGCCGTTGGCGAGCGCCATCAGATTGCCGTGCAGCCGGTAGCCGAGCACGAGGTCGAGCCCGCGCACCAGCTTTTCATACTCCGCGACGACGTCGGAATAGAACATCCTGGAGCGGTAGAGGCCTTCCATCGCCTCATCGAGATACCACGTCGTCGCCCATTCGTTCTGGCGCAGCGCCGCCATCGCCTCGGCCTTCTGCTCGGCCGTGCCCAGCGCGAGCTTCTTCTCCTCGATCTCGCCCTGCGCCATCAGCGTCACCTCGAAGCGGTCAGCCATCGCCTTCACCAGATCGCGGTGGAAGGTGAGGTAGCGCCTGATGTCCTGGGCATAGGTCTTCGAGACCTCTCGCCTGAGCGTCACGCCGACATGCTTGACCTGGTCGAGCGCCGGCAGGCGGATGGCGAGGTCCGGCTTGTTGGCGCGGAACGCCGTCGGACAGCCGATGATGCGGACGTTCTGGATGCCGAGATCGTTCAGAACCTCGGCCGAATAGGTTCCGCGCACGCCGAGCGAGGCGGTCGAATCCGCGATCAGGCGCAGCACCGTCTTGGTGTCGTCGCTCAGTTCGAGCTTGCCGCTGACCGGAGCCTGCGCGCCGATGCCGAAGGCGATCACCGGAATCTTGAGCCGGCGCAGAACCTCGACCGTCTTGCTCCAGTTCATCTGGGCGTGGACATAGTTCGAGCCGCGCAGGAAGACGTAGTCGTATTCCGCGTTGATCGCGTCGATCGCGGCGGGATCGACATGGGCGATCGGCAGCTCCGCCAGCGTCTCGAAGTTCAGCAGTTTCAGCGAGGAATCGAAGACGAAGGCGTCGCCGATATTGTGGTAGTGGTTGATGTGGTTCTCGAGCTGGGCGTGCTTGTACCAGCGCACATTGTCGTGGTCGTAGACCTCCCCCGAGGGGCTGATGACGAGAATGCGGGTCATAGTTTGTCTCTCCCTTGGTCTGTCCCCGAGCGTCAGGCGATCATCGGCGTCGCCATGCGGCTTTCGGGCACGGGCATGCCGCGCTCGCCGATGAGCCGGCGATAAAGCGCGAGATGCGCGTCTGCGCAGTCGATGTGATTGAGCGGTTTGGCGATGCCGACGCGCAGGCGCGCCCAGAGATCGGGCTCGCTCAGCGCGCGGCTCATGCAGTCGACGAGATCCTCCGGGCTGCCGGAGCGGAAATGCAGCCCGTTGACCTCGTCGGCGATCTTCTCGGCCATGCCGCCGATATTGCTGGAGAGGATCGGCCGGCCGTGATGGAAGCATTCCTGGATCACGATCGGCGAGTTCTCCCACCAGATCGAGGGCATCACCACCCAGTCGACCGAACGCATCAGGTTCGGCAGCTCATGGTTCTGGAAGGCGCCGCAGAAGCGCACCCGCCGCCCGGCCGCCTCGACCAGTTCGGCGAACTTGTCCTGATATCCTTGAGGCTGCCGCTCCAGATTGCCGCCATAGACCAGCAGGATCGCATCCTCGCCCCAGACGGAGTCGGGTATCCGCGTCACCGCGTCGATCAGCACGTCGGCGCCCTTGTAGGGCGTGAGCTGGCCGAAATAGGCGAAGCGCGAGCGCCGCGCGTTCGGCTCCGGCAGCGAGCGCGGCGGCGCGGGCTCAGCCGCGTCGAGCCCGTTCTCGATCACCGAGAAGCGCTCGGCGTCGAGCCCCCAGGCCTGGTAGCGCTCGGCCAGGAAGCGGCTCGGCGAGATGAAATGGTCGGCGAGCCCCAGCATCGCCTTGACGAAGGTCTCGCGCGCCAGGAAGCGCGCCGGCGAGATCTCCGGGAAGCAGGCGTTGCAGTCGGTCGGCGAGGCCCGGTAGCAGAGCTTGAACGCGCCGGTCTTCACCATCTGGCCGTGATGGTGGCAGATCGAGAGATATTCGTGGAACGTCACCACGATCGTCGCGTCGGGCAGCGTGTCGCGCACCGCGAAGAGGCATTCGAGACCGAGTCCGATGACATGGTGGAAATGCACCACGTCGGGTTTGAGGTCGCGCAGCACGCGGCAGAAGTCGCGCTCGATCTCGTCGGTCGCCCGGTTCGAGAGCATGAAGTGGTCGTAGTCCTCGGCGTAGTAGAGCAGCTCGCCGCCGGCTTGGCGCAGGCTCATCAGCGCCGTGCCGGCATGGCGCGGCGTCGGCGCGCCGATGCGGGCGAGGTAATGCGCGTCGACGCCCTCGCTCGCCTGCAACCCCTTGTGGAGGTTGTAGGAAGCGATCTCGGCGCCGCCGAGCGACAGGCTCGGATGGGCATGGGACACCACGAGAACCCGCATCGTCACCCTCTCATGTTCGAGACGGCCAGCGCCCAGCGCCGGTCGAAGCTGGTGCGGTCGGCGAGCGCCGCCAGCGCGCCGATATGCGGCCGCGCCAGTTCGCCGTCGTCGACGACATAGATCTCGACCTCGGGAACCCAGATCGAGGGCGCGCCGCCCATGCGCAGCCTGAGGCCCAGATCGAGCCCCTTCTCGCCGGTCGTGAAATAGCCGCGGGCGAAGCCGCCGGCCTCGATGAAGGCGGCGCGCGACAGGACGCAGCATTCCATCGCGCCGGCCGCGACCTCGACCGGGCCGAGACTGCCGATGGCGTCGAGCGGATAGCCGACGAAACGGTTGCAAATGCGCCGGTTCGCGCCTTCGCCCTCCAGCCAGGCCCCGGCCCAGCGGATCGAATTGTCCTCGAACAGCAGCGTCGGGCTCGCCACGCATTCGCCGTTGCGGGCGCGAAAGGCCCTGTCCAGCCGGCCGAGCCAGCCCGGCATGCGGATCTGCGCCGCGCCGGACAACAGCGCCACCGTCTCGAAGCGGCAGGCGCGCACGCCCGCCTCCAGCGCGTCGCAGGCATCCTCGACGCCGTCGACCAGCGCAAGCCTGAGCGACAGCCCGTAGAAGCGCGCGAGCCGGCGCGCCTCCGCGCCGATCCGGTCGAAGCTCTCGGCCGGGGCGGCGAGCACGATCGGCAGCGGGCGGACCTCGCCGTCGATCGCCAGCATGGCGAAGAGCGACGACAGCTCGCGTGATCTGTGGTCCAGTCCGATGACGAGCCCGAGCCTCGCATTGGTGTCGAAGGTTCCGAGATCGACGGTTTCGACCACCCGCGGCGGCGCGATTTCGGCCGCCTGCAGGGCCGGCGCGATCTGGCGCTCGACCACGGCGGCTGCCGTCGAGGAGCGCGGGTCGAGCAGGCCGAAAATGCGTTCGAGCGTGCGCCGCGGCGTCCCCCGCCCGGGTTCGAGCGGCAGGAAGGCGGGGCCGGAGCCCTCGATCTCGAATTCGAGATAGATCGGCTGGCCGGATTCGGCCGCGATCTTGGGCGCGAAGACGATGAAGCCGTGGCTGTTGCGCCGGCCCGCCAGCGCCGCCCCGAAGCGCGGGTCCTCCGCGAAGGCGGCCGAAACGTCCGGCCGCGAGACCCGCGTCCAGAGCCGGTCGATGGCGCAGGCCTGCGCCCCGCTGCGCAGGGTGACGGCGTTGACCTTGCGGTCGGGGTCGAACAGCCAGCCGATGATCAGCACGCCCGTGCCGTCGAGGATGGTGGCGTCGTCGATGCCGGCGCGGACGGGTGCGTCGAGCAGGGCGACGGTGTCGCGCCCGTCGAAGCGCTGCGACAGGCGCTTGAGCTTGTCGAGGGTGGCTTGCGGGGCCGCACCGCGCTGCAGGCCGTCGCGCAGATGGCCCGGCACCGTCACCGGCTCCAGCAGCACGTAGCGCTCATAGACCTCGAGCGCGCGCCAGCCGTCATTGCCGCGGAAGAACAGCCGCTCGATCTCGCCGGGATGGCGGATGGCGGCGCCCTCCAGAATGCCGAAGAAGCCGCGCGCCCCCTTGCCGAGATCGTCGCGCTCGAACACGCCGGCTTCGAGCGTGGCGGGGGCGAGGCCGCCATGGGCGATCAGCAGCCGGGTCTGGCCGGCGGCGAAATTGGCGCTCCAGCCCTGCAGGAAGACGCCGTCGTCGAGCGGGCCCATCACCTCGACGAAACCGCCGGGCTTGGCGACCGATTGCAGTAGCATGCCGACCGCGCGCAGGCGGCGCGGATTGGCCTTGCCGGCGAGCAGCACCTCGAGCAGCCCGTCGACCACGGTCGGGAAGGCCTGGCCGGCCTCGTCGGCCAGCGCGGCGAGAAAACCCTGCAGCGGCAGCGGCTTGGGCGAGAGGATCAGCCTGAGCGGCCGGCCGGGCCGCCCGAGCAGCAGCGCGCCGGAGCCGGCGCGGTCGGGGGCAGGGGCGGGCGCGAGGCACAGGAAGCCGACGGCCGCGCCGGGCTCGGCCTGAGACCGGCGCCAGCTCAGCACCATGGTTTCGGCGCGGTTGCGCGGGTTGCCGTCGACCGCGACCGGCACCTTGCCCGGGATCGCGTCGCAGGCGCTCATGATCAGAATCGCGTTCTCGCCGAGCGGCGTCCAAGCCACGGTGGGCGCGGGCGCGAGGCGGGTCTGGTCCGGGATCACGACCTCGTTCATCGGTCCACCAGCGTGATCGCGAGGGTGACGAAGGACATCAGCGCCGCCAGCCCCGAGAGGAAGCCGAGAACGACCGTCACCTGCCGCAGCGGCGCCTTCGCCTCGCTGCGGATCGTGGTCAGGCGCTCGTCGATGCCGCGCAGGGTCGCGTCGAAGCGGAGCTGGAAGACGTCGAGTTCGGCCAGCCGCTGGCCGATCGCCTCGGCCTGGCCGGCCGCAGCCTCGCCGTCATTGGCGATCGCGCCATGCCGCTCGTCGAGGCGGGCGGCGAGGGCATCGAGCTTGTCGTTGAGCTCCTTCTGCGAAAGCTGCATGCGCCGGTTCAGCGCGATCAGGGCCTCGACGCGGTCGAAGAAGCGCGCCAGCGGCACCGCGATCGCCGCCTCCGCCGCGAGCTCGGCCGGCGGCGGCAGCCTCAGTTCGAGTTCGGCCCCGGTGCTGGGCGAGACCCCGACGACGCTCAAGCTCCCGCGCACGCCGATCGTGGCGTCGTCGAGCTCCATGGCGAAGGCGTGGCGCCCGTCGCCGATGCCGTTGCGGCGCAGATCGATGCGGCCCTGGTCGGCGACGGTCTCCAGCACCGGCGCGCCGTCGCGCAGCAATCTGACGATCAGCCGCTCGTCGGGCCGCGTCTCGTCCCAGATCCAGCCGTGAAGGCGGGCGCCGTCGAGCGCGTCGACACGGCCGTTGAGCCGGGCGGGGGAGGGCGGCGCCATTGCGATCGTGTCTTGTGTCGTCGTCATGCCGCCACCGCCAGTTTCAGGCGATCGAACAGGGCGAGATGCGCCCCGGCGCAGTCGGCGAGCGAGGGTTGCGGCGCGATGCCGTCGACGAGGCGTTGCCAGAGCCCCTCCTCGTTCATCGCCCGCTGCATGACGCGGGCCAGCGCGACCGGATCGCCGGGGCGGGCGTGCAGCCCGTCCTGCCCGTCGCGCACCATCTCGGCCATGCCGCCGATGCCGCTGGCGATGACCGGGCGGCGATGCTGGAACGCCTCCTGGATGACGAGCGGCGCATTCTCCCACCAGATCGAGGGCGTCACCACCCAGTCGACCTCTTCCATCAGCGCCGGCAGTTCGTCGAGGCGATAGGGTCCGCAATGACTGACCTCGCCACCGCTGCGCGCCAGCGCCTCGTCGAGGGCGGTGGTGAAGGCCTCGCTCTGGAACGGCGCGCCGCCATGGATGCGCAGCTCGAAATCGCTCTCGCCGATCGCCTTGAGCTGCTGCGCCGCCGCCAGCAGCTCGAGCACGCCCTTCCACGGGTTGAGATTGCCGAAATAGCCGAAGCTGGCGCGGCGTCCGCCGCTCGCCCGGTGCGGCGCCGGCGTGCGGTCCGGGCGGGCGTTGGCGATCACCTCGATGCGCTCGGCCGGCAGTCCCCATGCGACATAGCGCTGGCGCAGGAAGCGGCTCGGCGAGACGAAGCGGTCGATCACGGCGAGATGCGTCTTGATGAAGCGCTCGCGCAGCAGGAAGCGGTCGGCGGGAATCTCGGGGAAGCAGCCATGGCAGGCCGAGGGCGAGGCGCCCTGGCAGCGCGCCTTGTCGGTCGGGCGCAGCATCAGCCCGTCATGGTGGCAGATCGGATAGTAGTCGTGCAGCGTCATCACGAGACGCACGCCGGGCAGGATGCGTCGCGCCAGCGTCAGGAACTCCGCGCCGATCAGGACGAGGTGATGGATGTGGATGACGTCCGGCCGGAACTCCTTCAGCAGCGCCGCGCAGTCCTGCAGCGCGCCGTAATGGTCGATCTGGCTGAGGTGGAAGCGGTCGAAATGGCCGCTCCAGAGCAGCACGTCGCCGCCCGCCGCCTGCAATGCGGTGCCGGGATGGGCCTGCCGGTGGATGCGGTTGGTCGCGCCGAGGAACATCACCTCGCAGCCCTGCTCGCGATAGCTCGCGGCGAGGTCATGCGCGAAGATCTCGGTGCCGCCGGGATGCAGCCCGGGGTGATTATGGGCGACGACGAGGATGCGGCGGCTCATCGGCTGCGCTCCGGCTGCGTGGCGATCAGCAGGTCCTGGTAGTGCGGCGAGTTGACGCCGCGCCAATGGCCGCGCCGCAGGCTCTCGATCCTCAGCCCGGTCTTCTGCGTCTGCTCGCGCAGGAAGGCGGCGTCGATGCCTGCGGCCGCCAGCGGCGCCTCCTCGATCGCGTACCAGCCCGGTCCCTCGCCCCAGCGCCGGAAAGAGAGCCGCTCATGTCCGCCAGGCTGACCCTCGATCGCGAACGCGGTCAGGAACAGCCGCCCGCCCGGCGCGAGCAGCCGTGCCGCCTCCGCGAGGTAGACCGTCAGTTCGTCAGGCGGCAGATGCGTCGCGACCGAGATCATCGCGATGAAGTCGAAGCTGTGCGCGGGAAAGCCGAAGCGCACCTCCGTTCCCGGCAGCGAGCCCTGCGGGTTGTAGAGCGGGTGGGCGATGTCGAGCCGCTGGAAGCGGAAGCGCGGATAGGCCGGCGTGATCGTCTGGGCGCACCAGAGAATGCCCTCCATCACCGGGTCGACGCCGTCATAGCTGCCGCGCTCGGGGTCGAGATATTGCGTCAGCGGCACCGCCATGCGGCCGATGCCGCAGCCGATATCGAGCACGCGCTCATGCGGCTGGAGCCCGCCCAGCCTGACGAAATGGCCGAGGAATTCGGCGCCGATCGCGCGGTAGTCGCCATCGCCGACGAAGATGCTCTCCGGCGGCGGATGCGGCAGGAAGCGGTTCGACTGGACCATCGAAAGAAGCCAGCCGAGTTCGGGCCCGGCCAGCGCCGGAACCTCCTCGACCATCGCAACCGGGTTCAGCGCGAGCGTTGCCGTCATGCCGCCGTGGCCCTCCTGAGCATGGGACGCGTCGACCGGTCAGCCTCGGCCGAGCGCGTGGGGGGAGCGTCGATGCGCTCCATCAAGGTCGTGATCGCGGCGTCCCAGCGCTGGGTCTGGAGCCAGGCGTTGTGCTGCGAGGCTGCGCCACGCATGTAGTCCTGGCTGCGCGAGATCGACTGCCGTTCGAGATGGTAGAGCGCGACGGACGGCACATAGGCGATGTCGAAGCCCGCCTGCCTGATCTTCAGGCAGAGATCGCTGTCTTCGTAGTCACCAATGACATAGGCGTCGTCGAAGCCGCCGACCTCGGCGAACAGCGCGCGCGGCAGCGCCATGCAGGCCCCGGTCACGCCCGGCGTCCGGCGTTCGCGATTGGCCGGGCCGTAGTCGCCGGGCATGCCCTTGAAGTAATGCTGGTTGAACCAGCAGCCCTTCTCGTCGCGCTGGAAATAGAGCCCGGCATGCTGCAGCGAGCCGTCATGGTAGAGCAGCTTGGGCCCGACCATGCCGATCTTGCCGCGCCGGTCGAGCTTGCCGACCAGGGCCGGCAGCCAGCCGTCGCCGGTCGGGATCACGTCAGAATTGACCAGAGCCAGCGTCTCGGCCCGCGCCTGCGCCGCGCCCGCGTTGCAGGCGGCCGAGAAGCCGCCATTGCGTCCCATCGTCACGAGCTGCATCGGCAGCCCGTAGGCGCGGTGCAGTCCGCCCAGGAGATGGGCGACCTCGCCCTCGTGCTCGGGGCAGTCGAGCACATAGATCAGCTCGGCGCCCTGAGCGAAGCTGGCGTCGCCGGCGAAGGACGCGACCTGCACGCGCAGGAATTCATAGGCCCTGTAGAGCGGCACCACGACCGAGACGGACGGCCTCGCCGGAGGCTTGCCGAACGTGGTCAGGCGCGGCTCGGGCAAGCTCGCCCGCAGCTCGGCCTGGCAGGCGGCGAGCACCGGCGCGAGCGTGCGCGCGATCATCGCCTGCGTCAGGTGCTGCGGCGGGATCGCCTCCAGCGCGCGGGCCCTGATGCCGGTGGCGTCGGCGGGCTGGACGGCCGGCCGCAGGAACAGCGAGGTTCCCGATTTCAGGCGCAGTTCGCAGCGCGGCTGCAGCACCGGCGCGCCCCCGGCATAGCCCGGGACGAGGCCGGCGAAGCCCGTCGCCGGCCGGCGCTCGCCCTCGCTCGCGCCGGGCAGCAGGGCCTGGAAGCGGTCGAGGCGGTCGAGCACCGGAAGCGGTTCGCCCGCGCCGCGATGCAGCAGGATCTGGTCGAGCAGCCCATCGGGATCGCGATACCAGCCGCCGAGCAGCAGGCCCGCCTCGTTGCAGAGCGCGAGGTCGAGTTCGGCCGAGGGCAGATCGTCCTGACGGCGCACGCTCTGGACGGCCAGGGGAAGGCGGCGCTGCATCTCGATGGCGAGGAGACGGCCTTTTTCGGAAAGGCCGGAAAGCTGTTCGACGAGCCAGCTCCGCAGGCCGTCGCGGCTGCTCGCCTTGCCCGCCCACCAGCGTCCGAGCGTCGGCGTGGCCGTCCGCGCCGGCAGCGCGCGCAGCGCGATGCCGCTCGCGCCCTGCAGGACCAGCAGCGCATTGGAGCGCGCGGGCGCCTCGTCGAGGACGAGATGCAGCGCCTGCTTGCCGGAATTGTCGGCGCGGCCGAGCCGGGGCGCGCCCGGAAGCGCCGTCAGGCCTGCGGCGTCGAGACGCCAGGCGGCTGCAATCGGGCCGAAACGGGGCGGCGCCCAGCTTTCGACCAGAACCTTGCCCTCGACCAGCGTCGCGACGGGAACGGCGGGAGCCGGCGCCGAGGACAGCGCCAGCAGGAATTGTCTCAGGAAGGCGAGATAGCTCGCCGATTCGAGCAGGCCGAACAGGGCCGGCCATGGCCCGACCAGCGCCTTGGCGAGGGCGAGCCGCGAGGCCGGCGTCAGTTCGCGGGCGATCTCGACCGCCTCGACGAGATCATGCGCGAATGCCGGTTCGATACGCGCGCCCGGCCGGTCGCCCGAATCGAGCCCCGTCAGCGTGGCGGTGAGGCCGTCCTGTCCGCTGTCGCGGAAGGCGACGGCGATGCGCATGCGTCCATCCGCCAGTCGCAGTGTGACCGAGGCGCAGGCCAGCCTGCGGCCTTCCGCCGCCAGCGCCACGATCGGCTTGCCGGACAGCGCCGCCGGGAAGGTCCAGCACAGCAGGAAGACCGAGCCGCCGAGCCGCGACAGGGTGCGCTGCTGGCTGCTGTCCTCCGCGGACTGGATCGGTGCGAGCGTGAGCATGAAAAGACGTCCGGCGCATCGGGCGGGGGGTGCGACGCCGGCAGGGAGGGGCCGGCGTCGCGGGAGCATGGAGCCGAAAGGCGGGCGCGCCTTCCGACTCCATGCTTCGGTTGCGAGGCCTTATCAGGCGACCGAGAAGTAGCTGTTCGGATCGGCCTGGATGTCCTCGGCGGTGACGCCGACCAGCGTGAGCGTGTCGCCATTGCCGAGATCGACCACGGCGTTGCCGCCGACGGTCGAGGCGCGCGCCGCGACGTCCTCGGCCGAGGCGACGCCCGTGCCGTTGATGTCGGAGGCGATCTGCATCAGGTCGGAGCCGGCCTCGAAATCGAGCACGACATCGTTGCCGCCGCCGCCCTCGAAGAAGAAGACGTCGCTGCCGCCGCCGCCCGACAGGATGTCGTCGCCAGCGCCGCCGAAGAGGAGGTCGTCGCCGGCCCCGCCCTGCAGAATGTCGCCGCCATTGCCGCCCTGGAGCACGTCGTCGCCGTCGCCGCCCTGGAGCAGATCCGCGCCAGCGCCACCCTGGAGGATGTCGTTGCCCGTGCCGCCCTGGAGGATGTCGGCCCCGGCGCCGCCCTGGAGCACGTCGTCGTCGGCGTTGCCGCGCAGGATGTCGTTGCCGGCGCCGCCGGTCAGCACATCGAAGCCTTCGCCGCCGAAGAGCGAATCATTGCCGGCGTCGCCGGAAACGACATCGTCGCCGAGCCCGCCGAAGAGCGCATCGTCGCCTTCGCCGCCGGAGAGGAAGTCATTGCCGCCATCGCCATAAATCAGATCGTCGCCCTCTTCGCCGAAGAGCGAATCGACCTGGTCGCCGCCCTTGACGATGTCATCTCCGGCTCCGGCGAGAATCACATCGCTGAACCGGCTTCCAATCAGAAAATCGTCGAATGCACTTCCTTCGATCGTGGCCATTCGTCACCTCCTTCGGCGATCTCAAAAGCGCCGCCAGGATGACGGTGCTGGGCACCGTGTCGCGTCCTGAATTCGGCGCAGTTCCGATGATGCGCGTAAGGCTCATCATCGCTCGACAGCCCAAAGACTAGCCAATATATGCATCGCAGCAAGGATTTTATTGTGACCATTTTGCGATGCAGCAAGATTTAATCTTTGAATGTCTTGATTAAATCTCGGAACAGGGTCGATTATGTTTTGGAATTTGAAACTTTGCCCATGAGCATAGTGTCTGGAGCATTGCATCAAATGCGATCGGTTCCCGGCTAAAGCTCTGTTCCGATGACCGGAATCAGTCCTCGCGGAAGGCGCGGTTGAAGCTCTCGGCGAAAGGCGCGAGCAGATAGTCGATGGCGCGGCGCGCGCCGTTGACGATCAGCACCTCGGCCGCCATGCCGGCGTGGAGCGTGATTTTATTTTCGGCCAGGCTCTCGGGCGTGATCTCGGCGCGGACCAGAAAATATGGAATCGCGGTCTTCTCGTCGATGAGCTGGTCGGGCGCGACATAGCTGACCTTGGCCAGCAGCGGCGGCAGCGTGCGGGCGTTGAAGGCGGTCAGCCGGATACGCGTCTCGGCCCCGACGCGGACCGAGTCGATGTCGCGCGGATCGACCCTGGCCTCGACGATCAGGGGCTCGCGCTCGGGCACGATGTCGAGGATGGCTTCGCCCGCGGCGATGACGCTGCCGGCCGTCCGCATCCGGATATTGGCGACGATGCCCTCCTGCGGCGAGGAGACGACGAGCCGGCGCAGCACATCCTCGGCCTGGACGATGCGCTCGACCACCTCCGACAGCGCGAGCTGCGCTTCCTGCAGTTCGCGCGCGATCTCGCTCTGACGTTCGAGCCCGATCGAGAGGATTTCGAGATTGGCCCCGGCCATGGCCTGCTCGGCCTTGGCCTTGCGCGCCGCGATCTCGCCGCCGCGTCCGGAGAGCTCGCTCTGCTTGGTCTGGAGATCGACGAGCTGGCTGCGCTTGGCGTAGCGCTTCTCGTAGAGGTCGGCGACCATCCGCACCTCCTCGTCGATCAGCGTGCGCTGGATCCGGGTGGCGTCGATCTGCGCCTGCAGCGCCTCCGCCTCGGCCTGGTGCTGCTCGATGACGCGCTGCTGGATGCGGACCTTGCCGTCATGGACCTGGGCGCGGGCGCGGAACAAGGTGCGCTCGGCGGTGACGACCTCGCGCGCGATCGGCGAGTGCGCGGTCTCGATGTCGTCGGGGAAATCGATCGTCGTCGCGTCGGTCTGCTCGGCTCTGAGCCGGGCGAGTTTCGCCTCGAAGCCGACGCGCTTGCCCTGCAATTGCTGCAACTCGGCGCGCTGGCGGGCGTCCTCCAGCCGCAGCAGCGGCTCGTCGCGGACGACGCGCTCGCCCTCGGCCTTGAGCAAAGTCTTGAGGATGCCGCCCTCGAGATGGCTGATCGTCTTGCGCCGGCTGTCGACGATGACGGTCCCGGTCGCGACCGCCGCGTTGTCGAGGCGCGCGGTCATCGCCCAGGCCCCGAAACCGCCAAATCCGATCGCGATCGCGCTGACGCCGGCGAAGACGAGATTGCGTAGGCTCGGCTGGCGCTCGTCGCCGGCCTCGATGTCGGCAGGATGCGGCGCGGGCGTGGTGGAGCGGCGCAGAACGGGCAGCTTCATGCCGTCACCTCGCGAATCGCCGGCGGCGCCTTGGCCGGCTCGATCTCGACCAGCCCGGCCGGCGTGATCATGCCGGCGATGGCCGAGCGCGGCCCGAACTGGTTGATCCGGCCCTCGCGCAGCACCAGGATCTTGTCGACGACCTGCATCACCGAGGGCCGATGCGCGATCAGGACGATGATCGCCCCGCTCTCGCGGGCGGCGTTGACGGCCCGGATCAGGCTCTGCTCGCCTTCGGCGTCGAGATTGGCGTTGGGTTCGTCGAGCACGATCAGGCGCGGCGAACCATAGAGCGCGCGCGCCAGCCCGATACGCTGGCGCTGGCCGCCGGAGAGCTTGAAATCGCCGTCGTTGACCGGCGTGTCGTAGCCGAGCGGCAGCCGGCCGATCAGCTCGTGCACGCCGGCGAGCCGCGCCGCCTGCAGCAGCGCCTGCGGATCGGGCGTCGCCATGCGGGCGATGTTCTCGGCGATGGTGCCATTCAGCAGCGAGACCGATTGCGGCAGATAGCCGACCATCGCGCCGAACGAGCCGCGCTCCCAGAGATAGGCGTTGTGGCCGTCGAGATAGACCCCGCCGGCATTGGGCCGCAGCACCCCGACGAGGAGTCTGGCCAGCGTCGATTTGCCGGCCCCGGACGGGCCGACCACGCCGAGCGCCTCGCCCGGCTCCAGCGAGAACGAGATGCCCTTGATCACGGTCTGCTCGGCGCCCTGCGGCGCGTAGATCAGCCGGTCGATCGCGAGCGTGCCCTGCGTCGCCGGGGTCGGCAGCGTTTCGCGCTGCGAGGTGCGCGCGCTCAGCAACTCGCGCACCCGCTTCCAGGCACCGGCCGCCAGCACCCATTGCCGCCAGTCGGAGATCATCGAATCGAACGGCGCCAGCAGCCGGCCGAGCAGGATGCTGGCGGCCATCAGCGTGCCGACCGAGACCTCGTTACGGATGATCAGCACCGCGCCAGTGGCGTAGATCGCGAGCTGCATCACCATGCGCGAGGTCCGCGTCAGCGCCGCGATCAGCTTGCCGCGCCTCGTGCCGAGGTCGAGATGCTCGATCATCGCGATCTGCTGCGCCCGCCAGCGCTTTGCCAGCGCCGGCAGCATGCCCATCGCCTCGATCGTCTCGGCATGGCGCAGGCTCGCGCCGACATCGTTGATCGACGCGACGCCCTCCTCGTTCGCCTGTTTCAGCACGCGCCGCGTCAGCACGTCAGACAGCACGCCGAGGATCAGCAGGATGAACAGCGAGACCACGCCGACGAGGCCGTAGATCGGATGGAAGGCGAACAGCACCGCCAGGAAGATCGGCGACCAGGCCGCCTCCAGCGGCGTCGCGATCGCCGAACTCGCGATGAAGTAGCGGATGTCGTTGAGATCGCGGATCGCCTGCGTCGCCTGCGCCGAGCCCTGCTCGAGCGCGGCCGTCACCGCCGCCTGCAACGCCGGCAGGTTGAGCCGGCGCGCGAAAATGCTCGCCATCGTCTGGAAGGTCAGCGAGCGGATGAACTCGATGACGCCGTACAGCACGAGCCCGCCGACGGCGATGACGAGCAGCATGGTCAGCGTGTCGTAGCTGCGGCTGACGATGACGCGGTCCTGCACCTGGAGCATGAACAGCGGCACGGTCAGCAGCAGGAGGTTGACGCACAGGCTCAGCAGGGCGGCATAGCCGAGCCCGCTCGCGAAGGCGCGCTGCATCGCCCGGATCAGGCCGTCGGAGGCCGCATTGGCAGGCTTCATTCCTGTCTCCGGTGGTCTGGCGGGGCGGATTGGTGGAAACGAATCCCGCATTTTCGGCGAGAGCTGGCGGCGGTTCGCTGTCTTTCACCAGAAATAGGAGATGATCGACCCAATATGGTGATCGTATGACAGTCTATATTGTCAATATGTCATATGAAAATGAGTAACTGCGTCAAAAGTGTGAGATATTATGAAATTGAAACCAAATTATACTTAAAATGCCTCCGCAGAAAATTTCAATTGTCGAGATATGGGGTGGCATGTGCTTTGCGTCTGGGCTATTCGGGGGCGGGGTCGTTTCGGGGAGTGGGCTGCGCGGACTGAGAACCAGGCGGAGCAAGGTATGCATTCGAAACCGCAGGAGAACGTCCGTTCGATGGGACGAGCGATGAACGGTGATCATCCCGACGCCGGGCGGCGGGGTGACGGGGAGACGCGCTCTGGCGTCTCGCAGCTCGAGCTCGCCCGGCTGGTCGAGCGGGTCAGCCGGCGCTTCCTCGACTATCTGCGCCTGGAGCTGACGAAGCTCGGGGTCGACGACATCTCGCCCTCGCAGGTCATGGTTCTGCTGACGATCGGCGCCGGCGAGATCGCGGTGCGCGACCTGCTCGATCGCGGCCATTATGTCGGCTCGAACGCCTCCTACAACCTCAAGCAACTGGTCGAGAGCGGCTATCTCGACCGCGGCGCCTCGCCGCGCGACCGCAGGCTCGCCCGCATCTCGCTGTCGCCCAAGGGGCAGCTGCTCTGCGAGAAGCTGAAGCTTCTCGACGAGGGCAGCCCTTTCGGCGGCAGCCAGGAACCGGGCTTCGAGACCGATCTGCAGACGACCTATGACACGCTGCGCCGGCTGGAGCAGTGGTGGAACGACGCGCTGCGCTATGGAGGAGTCCTGCTCTGCTCATGCACGTCCTATTCGTTCATCGTTCAGGATCTGGTCAATTTGCTCACCTGATCGCGCGGCTGGTCGGCGAGGGGCACGAGGTCACGCTCGTCACCGAGCGCGGCGCGCCCGAAAGTCCGGGCCTCAGGCAGTTGACCTATGCGCCGGGCGCGCCCGCGACCGCGAGCCCGCTTCTGCAGGCTACGGATTACCATGCCCGCACCGGCGAGGCGGTGGCGCGGCTGCTGTCGGGCCTCGCCCGGCATGATCGTCCCGACGTGATCGCCGGGCATATCGGCTGGGGCGGCCTGCTCTTCGCCAAGGACGTGCTGCCGCAGGTTCCGGTGCTCGGCTATTGCGAGTATTTCTACAAGGCTGCGGGCGCCGATCTCGACTTCGACCCGCAAAGCCCGGTTGCCGATGCCGAACGCCGCCGCATCCGCCTGCGCAACGCCGCGCAGTTGCTGACGCTGGAGGCGATCGATTCGGGCTATGCGCCGACACGCTGGCAGCAGCAGCAATATCCGGCGGCATTGCGCCGCAAGATCGCGATCTGCCATGACGGCATCGACACGCAGGCCTGCCGCCCCGATCCGGATGCGCGCTTTCGGCTGCCTGACGGGCGCACGCTGCGCCACGGCGATCCCGTCGTGACCTTCGCGGCGCGCGATCTCGATCCCTATCGCGGCTACCCGCAGTTCATGCGGGCCGCAGCCGAGGTCGCGCGCAGGCGGCCAGACGCGATCTTCGTCGCGGTCGGCGGCGACGGTCCGGGCTATGGCCGCCCGCGCGCCGACGGCAGGCTCTGGCGCGAGGTCATGCTGGCCGAGACCGGGCTCGGCGACCGCGTCGTCCACATTCCCTGGCTCGCGCATGACGCGCTGATCGCGCTGTTCCAGGTCTCGGCTGCCCATGTCTATCTGAGCGTGCCCTTCGTCCTGTCCTGGTCCGCCCTGGAGGCGATGGCCTGCGGCGCGCTCCTGGTCGGCTCGGCGACGCCGCCGGTGCAGGAGGTGCTGAGCGACGGGGTGAATGGTCTGCTGGCGCCCTTTTTCGACACGGATGCGCTGGCGGGCGCGATCCTGGCGGGCCTTGCGGCCGGGGCGGCCGGCGCCGGGCTGCGCCGGGCGGCGCGCGCCACGGTCCTCGCGCGCTACGAGCAGCAGGCCTGTGTCGACCGCCAGCTCGGCTTCCTCGAGGGGCTGGCGTTCCAGCCGGAAGACGCTTTCGCCTGACGACGGCGCGTCGGGCGCGCCGGTCGTTCGCAGGGATCGGCCGAACGAAAAAGCCCGCACAAGATCACCTGAGCCTGCTCCGGCCGGAAAGTGGGGGTCCACTTGTCCGGAGCATGCCCTAATGCAGCGACCCGTCGGCGGTGCGACGGAAGGTCATCGCCTGGGTGATCAGCCGGCCGCGGCTGAGCGGCCGCAGCCCGGCCTCCTCCCAGCCATTGGCGGCCATCAGCCGCGAGACCATGCCGTGCACGCGCTGGAGATGCGCCTCGCGGTCGTCGTCGAGCCACGGCCCCCACCATTCCTCGATCAGCCCGACCAAAGGCTCGATCGGGGGTTGCCCGCTCTCGGCTGCGTATTGCAGCGCAGCATAACCTGCCGGAGACGATATGATCTCCCATATCTGGAGAGGCTCGGTTCCTCTCATCATGGCGTCCGGACCTTCTGTCTTCTGGTGTAGCCGCTTCCCCGCGCCACATACATGGCGAATACATCGCAACTCCGCAATCGGATGCGGCCGGCGACCAATAGTCATGATGACGCATCTCTTGACGCGATCGCCGAAACGCGGCGCCAAGCATCGGCGGCGCGGGGCAGCCCGCCCGATCCGGACCGGGGCAGGGCGACAATGCTCCAGCTAATGGAAATCTCTTGATCTCGGCAGGATGTGGACATCGCGCGGATGGCGTCCGCGCGGGATTTGCGGATGAAGGATCTCGTCGGCCCGGGTCAAGGCGATCTCGGCGCGGTGGGTGTCCGACAGGCTCAGGAGATCGGCCGTGCGGTCGAAGACGCGCTGCGCCATCAGATGGGTCACGCCCTCGGGGCTTTTCTGGACGCGGCCTTCGACGAGCAGCAGCCGCGCGCCCATGATCTCGCGCCGGTAGCGCTCGAACAGGCGCGCCCAGAGCACGACATTGGTGACGCCGGTCTCATCCTCCAGCGTGACGAAGATCGCCTTGCCGTTGCCGGGACGCTGGCGCACCAGCACGATGCCGGCCGTGCGCACGAAGGCGGCGTCGGGCCTGGCGTCGGTCTCCGCGCAGCTCGAAATCCCTTGCGAGCGGAACAGGGGCCGCAAAAGGCCCATCGGGTGGCCCTTCAGCGAAAGCCGCGCCGTCTGGTAGTCGGCGACGATATGCTCCCGCAGGGCCATGCCCGGCAGCGCCATCTCGGGCTCGGTTCCCAGTTCCGGCGCCCGCGCGGATGCAAAAAGCGGCAGGGCCTCGTCGTCAGGCAGACGGCGCACCTCCCAGAGCGCCTCGCGCCGATCGAGGCCGATCGACCGGAACGCGTCGGCGTCGGCCAGCAGGCGCATGGCGCGGGCGGGCAGTTTCGCGCGGCGCATCAGGTCTTCGACGCTGGTAAAGCCATCGTCCCGCGCCGTCTCGATACGCTCGCCCCACTCCTCGACAAAACCATCGATCTGGCGGAAGCCGAGGCGAAGGGCGAAGGAGTATTTTTCCTTTGGTTCACCCACTTCATCTTCGGCGCAAGCGCTGGAAGAACCCCTCTCCTGTAAGGAGAGGGGCAGGGGTGAGGTGATGGACGCTGGACCAGTGGAGCAATGACTTGAAGTGTGCTGCGGTGAGGGGGCGTTCAATGCGGAGAACGTCCTTCCCCTCACCCTGCCCTCTCCCTCCGGGAGAGGGTTCCCTGCGTCCCTTCCGGCAAGATTATCAGAATGAAAGCTGCCGCATTTATCGCGCTCCAGCTTATTGTCCCAGCCGCTCGAATTCACGTCGATCGCCCTTGCCTCGACCCCGCCATTCTCCTGCGCCTCGCGCACGATCTGCGCCGGCGCGTAAAACCCCATCGGCTGCGAGTTCAGCAGCGCGCAGGCGAAGGCCGCAGGATGGTGGCATTTCAGATAGGACGAGATGTAGACCAGCTTGGCGAAGGAGGCGGCGTGGCTTTCGGGGAAGCCGTAGCTGCCGAAGCCCTTGATCTGGTCGAAGCAGCGCTGGGCGAAGGCGGGATCATAGCCACGCCCGATCATCCGGCTCACCATCAGCTCCTCGAGCTGGCCGATGGTGCCGATATTGCGAAAGGTCGCCATCGCCCGGCGCAGCCTGTTGGCCTCGATATCGGTGAATTCGGCGGCAACCATGGCGAGCTTCATCGCCTGCTCCTGGAAGAGCGGCACGCCGAGCGTCTTGTCGAGAACCTTGACCAACTCGTTCTCGTCGTGTGGCGGTTTGGGCGAGGGATAGATGACATCTTCCAGCTTTGCCCGCCGGCGCAAATAGGGATGCACCATGTCGCCCTGGATCGGGCCGGGCCGGACGATCGCGACCTGGATGACGAGGTCGTAGAGGATGCGCGGCTTCAGCCGCGGCAGCATGTTCATCTGCGCCCGGCTCTCGACCTGGAAGACGCCGAGCGAGTGGCCCTTGCAGAGCATGTCGTAGGTCGGCCCGTCATCCTTCGGAACGTCGGCGAGCCCCCAGTCGATGCCTTCATGCTCACGCAGCAGGTCGAAGGCTTTTCGGATGCAGGTCAGCATGCCGAGCGCCAGCACGTCGACCTTCATCAGCCGCAGCGCGTCGATGTCGTCCTTGTCCCATTCGATGAAGGTGCGGTCGGGCATCGCGGCCTTGCCGATCGGCGCCGTCTCGTCGAGCCGCCCGCGCGCCAGGACGAAGCCGCCGACATGCTGCGAGAGATGCCGGGGAAAGCCGAGCAGGCGGATGGCGAAGCCGACGGCGCGCGCGATCGTCGGGTTCCCCGGGTCGAGCCCGGCCTGCCGGACATGGGCGTCGCCGATCTCGGTGCCCCATGAGCCCCATTGCGTCGAGGCGATCCGCGCGGTGACGTCCTCGGTCAAGCCAAGCGCCTTGCCGATGTCGCGGATGGCGCTGCGCGGCCGGTAGCGGATCACCGTCGCGGCGATGCCGGCGCGATGGCGGCCATATTTCTCATAAATCCACTGGATCACCTCCTCGCGCCGTTCATGCTCGAAATCGACGTCGATGTCGGGCGGCTCGCGGCGTTCCTCGGAGATGAAACGCTCGAACAGGAGGTTGCCCTCGGCGGGGTCGACCGCCGTGATGCCGAGCACGTAGCAGACGGCGGAGTTTGCCGCCGAGCCGCGCCCTTGGCAGAGGATGCCGCGGCTGTCGGCGAATTCGACGATCTGGCGGATGGTCAGGAAGTAGCGCGCATAGTCGAGCTTGGCGATCAGCGCGAGTTCCTTGGTGAGAAGACCCTGCACCTCGTCCGGCACGCCTTGCGGATAGCGGATTTCGCCGCGCCGCCTGACCAGTTCCGTGAGCCAGCCCTGCGGCGTCCAGCCGGGCGGCACCGGCTCGTCGGGATATTCGTATTTGAGCTCGCCGAGATCGAATTCGATGCGACCCATGAGGTGGCCGATCTCCTCGATCGCTTCCGGCGCATCGCGGAACAGCCGCGCCATCTCCGCCCCGGTTTTGAGATGACGTTCGGCATTGGCCTCGAGCAGACGCCCGGCGCGGTCGATGGTCGTGCCCTCGCGGATGCAGGTCAGCAGGTCCTGCAGGTCGCGCTGCTCGGGCGCATCGTAGAGGACATCGTTGGTCGCCAGCAGCGGCGTGCGGGTCGCGGCCGCGATCGCCTTCAGGCGGGCGAGGCGGCGGCGATCGTCGCCCTTGCGATGCATGCAGGCCCCGAGCCAGACCGCGCCGGGCGCAGCCTCGGCGAGGCGGGCGAGCTGGCCCGGCAGATCGTCATGCGCCTTGCCCGGCATGACGATGAGCAGGAGATCGCGCGCATCCGACAGCAGATCGTCGAGATGCAGGAGGCAGTCGCCCTTCTTCACGCCCTCCTTCAGGTTCCCCTTGCTCAGAAGCCGGCAGAGCCGGCCCCAGCCGGCGCGGTTGGCGGGGTGGACGACGATGTCTGGCGTGCCGTCGGCGAAAACGAGCCGGCTGCCGGTGGCGAGCCGAAAGCGCTGCGCCATCGCCCGGAGCTGCGTGGCCGTGAAGGGCAGGCCGGCGAAGGCCGGGTTCTCCAGCCAGAGATACTCCCCGGGGCTGCCGCCCTCGCGGATTTTTTCGGGCGCGGGCAGGCCGTGCTCGCGTAATTCCTTCAGGGCGCTCCAGGCCCGCACCACGCCGGCGACCGTGTTGCGGTCGGCGACGCCGAGACCGCCATGCCCCAGCAGCAGCGCGGTCAGCACCAGATTGGGCCCTGGCGAAGCGCCCCCCAGGAAGGAGAAATTCGTCGCGGCGACGAGTTCGGCGTAGGACGTCATGCGAACAGCCCGTGCAGGAACCAGCGCGGCGGTCCGTCCTCGCGCTCGTAGAGCCCGGCCCGGAACAGCCAGAACCGGCGCCCAAGCGCATCCTCGACGCGGTAATAGTCGCGCGTCGGTTCGGAAGGGCCGTCGCGCCACCATTCCGGCGCGATCCGCTCGGGGCCTTCGGCGCGGGCGATCTCGTGCAGCACGCGCCGCCAGCGGAAGCGCAGCGGCGGCCCGTCGGGCACCTGCGCCAGGGTTTCGATCGGCTGCGGCGGTTCGAAGAGCTGGAGCGGGCGCGAAGGCGGCCCGTTCGGCTCCGGCGCCGGCCAGGCGGTCCTGGCGGCAAGCGGCACAGCGACCGGAACCGCCTTCGCCTCGCGGCGCGGATCGTGGCTGTCCTGCGCCACGAAGCGCAGCACACGATCGCGGCCGAAACGGATGACCAGCCGGTCGACGAGATCGGCGACGGCCTCGTCCTCGACGGCGCGGCCATCGAGGCTGGATTGATGGATAGTCAGCGGTTCGCAGATCGGCACGGCGAGACGGACGGCGTCGAAGCCGAAGCCGGGATCGAGCGGATCGGACAGTGTTTCGATGCGCTCGCGACAGAGCCGCAAGATGGCCTTCGCGTCCCGCGACGGCCGGCCGGTCTCGACCATCAGCCGCCTGACCGCTCCGTCGCTGCGGAAGAAGCTGATCTCGAAGGCGCGCCCGCCTTCGCCGCGCTGCTCCAGCATGCGGCCGGCATCCGCGACCAGCCGCGTCACCACCTCCTCCAGCCCCGCCATGTCCAGCAGCGGCTCGGCGAAATGCCGCTCGACCATGCAGGCCGGCGGCGGGCGCAGGGGCGTGATCCGGATGTCCTCCCGGCCCAGCGTCCGCCGGAGCCGGACCGCCAGCTCCTCGCCGAAGCGGGCCGACAGGGCGTTCGACGGACGGTCAGCCAGATCGCCCACGGTTCTCAGCCCGGCGCGGGACAAGGCGATGACGGTCTCGGCCGCGACGCCCAGCGCGGCGACCGGCAGCGGGCGGATCATGGTCTCGTCCTCGCCGGCCGGGACGATGCCGCCCGGCCCGAAACGCGAGAACGCATGGGCCGCCTCGGGCGTGCCCATGATGGCGGCGCGGTGAGTGAGGCCGCCACGGCGCAGATAGCCGGCGATCAACGCCAGAAGCGCCGCTTCGCCACCGAAAAGATGGGCGCAGCCGGTGATGTCGAGTTGCAGGCCATGGGGTGGATCGAGCGCGACCAGCGGCGTGAAGCGGTCGCAGAAGGCGGCCAGACGATCGATGAGACGCTGGTCGGCCTGCGGCTCGGCCTCGACCGCCACGAGATCGGGGATGCGGGCGCGGGCGTCGGCCAGGGTCAATCCGCGCGTGAGGCCCAGCCGCACGGCGGTGTGGTCGCACTCCGCGAGGCGCAGCGCATTCTGCTGCGTCTCGACCACGACCAAAGGCGGTTCACCCGGTTTTCCTGAGCCTGGAACCCTGCCCTCCCTCCGCAGCCGGTCGGTCGGCAGGAAAGGGAACCACAGGGCGAGGTAGCGGCGCGGCATCGGGGAGCCTCCCGGTAGACGCGGCCCTGTCGGGAAAGACGGATTGCTCCTGGAAGGATTGTCGGTCACGGCTCCACTCCATACGCCACTCACGCTCATCGATGCCGCCGCGATGGCGCAGCAGCCTGAGACTGAAAGCCGGATTTCCCGGCGCATTGGCCTCCAGCGCCCGCGACGGCAGGGCCGAGACCTGCCAGCGGGTGCGGGCGGCGCTGGCCTGCTGTCTGGGCGAAGCCCGCAGCAGCACAGTCGTGACGCCCGAGGCTTCGGCCGCCAGCGCCAGCCGCCGGCTCGCCGTGAGATCGAGCAGGCGCGGGTCGCCCCAGGGCTCGATCAGCACCGCCCCCAGCGCCGCGCAGCGCGCAGCCTCGCCCCCGGCGCGCAGAACGCCCCCGGCATCGCGCGCACGCACCAGCAGGATGCGCGCGGGATCGAGGCCGAGCTCGACCAGCCCCGGCGGATGCAGGCGCCCCGTCTCGGCGTCGAGAACATCCTGCCTGACCCACAGGACCGGGCGCGTCGGCGCGGCCCTGATCGCCAGCCCCACGGAAAATCCCGTCGCGGCGGCAAGATCGGCCGTTCCCGCCGCATAGACCTCATGCAGGGCCGCGCGGGCGATGCCGCCGCCGAGCAGATCGTCGAGGGTCGGCGCACCGAACGTCACCTGCCCGTCGACGGCCCGCCCGGAGCGCAGGGCGGCCCCGGCAAGGCGGCCGCGCAGATCGGCCAGGAGCTTGTCATTCGCGGGCATGCGGGCTGAAACCAATGTTCATTGTTTGTTCTAGTCTAGGCTGCCCGATTTCAGAATGCGAGGACATTTTCCAGGCAGGCCCAGGACGCGCTATTCCCGCGCAAGAACGGAGCCGAAATCGGCGTGTCAGAAACGTGCCGGAACAGCTGCATCGGGCAGCAATGTTCTGCATCGGGTCGCGACCAGCCGTCTCATTTGACAAGCCCCAGAACCAGCGTGCAGTATGCAGCATACAATAAGATCGCCGGCTTGGACTGGCGGTCATCAGGGCCAGGAACATCCGGAGGTGCGTGCATGCTCGCGAACCCGCCGCTATCGATCAGCCGCCTGCATCGCTCCATCAGCCAGAACCGAAAGACCGCCGCTCCTGCCCCTGCAGAGCAAGGCCGCTGACGCCGCATGCGCCCGGCATCGTCTGTGAAACCCCACGCCTGTCTCTGACCCCGACTCATTGATCGATCGGCGAGTTGTCCCGCGATGCATCTGCCCAAGACCCTGCTCCGTCTGCTCGAGAACCTGCTGATCCTGGCCTTCGCGGTGATGATCGCGATGGTCTTCGGCAATGTGGTGCTGCGCTATCTGTTCAACTCGGGCATCACCATGTCGGACGAGGCTTCGCGCATGATCTTCGTCTGGCTGACCTTCGGCGGGGCCTTCCTGGTCGCGCTGGAAGGGGGGCATCTCGGCATGACGACGGTGGTGCAGCTACTGGGCCTGCGCGGCCGGTGGCTGGCGCGCGTGATCGCCGAGGGGCTCTCGCTGTTCTGCATGATCCTGCTGGTCTGGGGTTGCTGGCAGCAGAGCAGCATCAACATGAGCAACCTCTCCCCGGTGATGGGCGTGCCGACCGCGATCTTCTATATCGCCGGTCTGGCCTGTGGGCTCGGCATCGGGTCGATCAATGCCGTGACGCTGGGCAGGCTGCTCACCGGAACCCTCCCGCCCGACCAGCTCATCACTGGCGCGGCGTCCGAGGAGTTGGCCGCGTTCGAGGCCCACAGCCAGGAGCGCCCGCGCTCATGACCGTCCTCGTCTTCCTCCTGTCGCTGCTCGGCGCGATGGCGCTCGGCATGCCGATCGCGACCTCGCTGCTGGTCTGCGGCGTCGCGCTGATGATCCATCTCGGGATGTTCGACGCCCAGATCCTGGCGCAGAACCTGATCGGCGGCGCCGACAGCTTTCCGCTGATGGCAGTGCCCTTCTTCATGCTGGCCGGCGAGTTGATGAATGCCGGTGGGCTCTCGAAACGGATCATCGCCTTCGCGCTGGCGCTGGTCGGGCATGTGCGGGGCGGGCTCGGCTATGTCGCCGTGCTGGCTGCGATCGTGATGGCGAGCATCTCCGGCTCGGCGGTCGCCGATACGGCCGCGCTGGCGGCGCTGCTCATCCCGATGATGCGGCAGGCCGGCTACAGGCTGGATCGCAGCTGCGGCCTGATCGCGGCCGGCGGTATCATCGCGCCGGTGATCCCACCCTCGATCGGCTTCGTCGTCTTCGGCGTGGCGGCCGGCGTCTCGATCACGCGGCTTTTCCTGGCGGGCATCGTTCCGGGGCTGCTGATGGGCCTGGCGCTGATGATCACCTGGTATGTCCTGGCCAAGGACGAGCCCGTCTCCACCCTGCCGCGCCCGAGCCCGAGGAGCATCGCCCGGGCCGCGCTCGACGGCTTCTGGGCGTTGCTGCTGCCGTTCCTGATCATCGGCGGCATGAAGGTCGGCGCCTTTACGCCGACGGAAGCCGCGGTGGTCGCGGCCGTCTACGCGCTGTTCGTCGGGATGTTCGTCTATCGCGAACTGAGGGTCGAACACCTGCGCCCGGCCTTCCTGGCCGCGCTCAAGATGTCGGGCTCGGTGATGTTCCTGGTGGCGGCCGCGCTGGTCTCGGCTTGGCTGATCACCATCGCCAACATCCCCGCCGAGATCGGAGCGCTGCTCGGTCCGCTGATCGAGTACAAGACACTGCTCATGATCGCGATGATGCTGCTCGTGGTCGTTGTCGGCACGGCGCTCGACTTCATCCCGACCGTCCTGATCCTCACTCCGGTGCTGATGCCGATCGTCAAGCAGGCCGGGATCGATCCGGTCTATTTCGGCGTCCTCTTCATCATGAACAACGCCATCGGCCTGCTGACCCCGCCGGTCGGAACCGTGCTCAACGTGGTCTGCGCCGTCGGGCGCGTGCCGATGGACAAGGTCATCCGCGGCGTCATGCCGTTCCTGCTGGCGCAGGTGGCGGTTCTCGCCTTGCTGACGCTCGTCCCAGAGATCGTCACGGTGCCGGCGAAATGGTTCTACGGGCGCTGAGAGGCCCTGCCTACAAAAACGACAAACAGGAGGAAGACGCCATGACGATCACCCGACGCACCGCCCTCGCCACTGCCGGCGCAGGGCTGGGACTCTTTGCCATCGGCCGCCCCGCCTTCGGCCAGGCGACGAAACTGCGCTTCGCCCATCCCCACCCCGAGTCGGATAGCTGGCACAAGGCCGCGCTTCAGCTCGCCGAGAAGGTCAAGGCCAAGAGCGGCGGCAAGGTCGAGATCCAGGTCTTCCCGAACGGGGCTCTCGGTTCGGACTCGCAGACGATCAGCGCGGTGCGCGGCGGCTCCCTCGACATCTGCCTGACCGGAAACCCGTTCTTCACGGGCTTGGCGCCCAAGCTGAACGTCCTCGACCTGCCCTTCCTGTTCCAGAGCCGCAAGCATGCAGCGGCCGTGATGGACGGGTCCATCGGCGACGGTCTGCGCAAGGAGCTCGACGGCTCGAACCTGAAGGCGCTGGCGACCTGGGAGATCGGCTGGCGCAACCTGACCAACAGCCGCCGCCCGGTCGCCACGGCCGCCGACATCAAGGGCCTGAAGATCCGCACCACGCCCAATCCGGCGCATATCCGCGCCTTCCAGTTGCTCGGCGCCGTGCCGACGCCGATGGCTTTCACCGAGCTGTTCTCGGCGCTGGAGACAGGGGCCGTCGATGGCCAGGAAAACCCGGTGACGCTGATCCTCAACGCCAAGTTCAGCGAGGTCCAGAAGCATCTCTCGCTGACCCGCCATGCCTTCACCACCGGCCCGGTGGTGATGAACAAAGCCAAGTTCGAGGCGATGGCGCCCGACATCCAGAAGGTCCTCGCCGACACCGCCCTCGAACTGGCTGTCGTCCAGCGCCAGATGAACGAGGACACGGAAGGCTCGAGCCTGGCGGAGCTGAAGAAGGCCGGCATGCAGGCGGTGGAGAACCCCGATCGCGACTCCTTCTCCAAAATCGTCACCGCGGAGGTCGAGAAGGAGTTCGTCACGAAATTCGGCGGCGAGACGCTCGAGGCCATCAAGAAGGCGGCGGTATGATGGAGATTATCGATCTTTCCATGCCGATCGAGCCGCATTTCCGCTGGCCGGTCGAACTTGGGATCAAGGGCGACATCGCGGCGGGAGACCAGTTCCGGGTCTCCCGGATCAACATGACCTGTCATGGCTTCTCCCATGTCGATGCGCAGGCCCATGTGATCGCCCATGGTCCGACGATCGAGAGCACCGCGCTCAACCGCGTCGTCGGCCCTTGCCGGCTTCTCGATCTGCGCGACGTCGCGCCCAACCAGGCGATCGACGCCGAGCGGCTGGCGGCCGCCGATCCCGGAGGGCCGGATGGCGAAATCCTGCTCCTGGCGAGCGGGTGGGACCAGAAACGCGATTACAGGACGCGCGAATTCTGGCTCGACGCGCCCTATCTGACCCGCGACGCGGCGCTCTGGCTCAAGGCGCGGAACCCGACCGCGCTGGCCTTCGACTTCCCGCAGGACTTCCCGATCCGCCTCCTGCTCGACAACAAGCATGTGCCCTTCGAGGAGCACGTCACCCATGACGTGTGCCTGCGCGCGGGGATCACCCTGATCGAATATGTCGTGAACACCGGCGCGCTGAAGAACCCGCGGACCTTTCTCTGCGCAGCCCCGCTGAAGCTGCCGAACGCGGACGGCTCACCAGCCCGCGTCTTCGCCATCGAAGGTTTGGCGTGACGCCTGCGGTGGCTCCGCGACTGAGGCGGCTTCCCAGATCAAGTCCTGCTGGGCGCCCTGAATCGATGAGTTCGAGGCAACACGCGATGTCACCGGATCGGGATGTCACGTGATCTGACTTGTTGCGGTTCTTGTAACGTCAGATCGGACACAAGCCTGTCGAGTCAAAGGCTTCAGCAATATCAATGAGATGGGCTGGTGCTGCGAGAGAGGATTGAACTCTCGACCTCTCCATTACCAATGGAGTGCTCTACCACTGAGCTACCGCAGCAGGACCGTCCGGCAGATGTCGCTGGCGTCGCGCGAGGCGATGCGGGCGCTGGCCGCGTTCCGAAGCGGCGTCCTGATGCCACAAGGCCCGTGCCGACGCAACCCGCAACGAGCGCAGTCCGAACCTCAATCGGGCAGCAGCAGGCGCTCGTCGATGCGGAAGAGCCGGCCGTCGCCGAGGATATGGGCGTTCAGGCCTTTGCCGAAAAGCCGGCGGAAGGCGTGGTCGCGCAGGTTCAGGCCCCCGGCATAGGCGCCCATCGCCGGCATCACGCAACGGTCGCCGGAAAGCGCGAAGCAGCGCCGGCGCAAGGCGCGCCCCCGCAGCCTGATCTTGGCAGCCGGATGGAGATGGCCGGCGATCTCGAAGCCACGCGCGGCCGGGTCCGGCTCGTGACGCAACGCAACGCCGGCGATCTCGACCGCGTCGGCCGTCGCGCCGCCGAGCGCAGCCGCAATCTCGGGGTCGTGGTTGCCGGTGATCCAGAGCCAGTCGCGGCCATGCTGAAGCTCGGCCAGCGCCGCGCGGCAGGCAGGGTCGAGCCGGGCCTGTCCGCCGCGATCGTGGAAGCTGTCGCCGAGCGCGATCACCCGGGCCGGCTGATGGCGCCGGATCGCGGCGCTCAGCACGGCCAGCGTCGCGGCCGTATCATAGGGCGGCAGGAAGACCCCGCGCGCCGCATAGGCCGAGCCTTTCTCCAGATGCAGGTCGGCGACGATCAGCGTGCGCTCGTCGGGCAGAAACAGCGCCCCCGACAGATCGGGCGCGAGCGCGAGCCGGCCCAGCATGAAGGCGGGCTGCGTTCCCGTCGTTCCTCTCGCCAGAACCGTCACGCCATCGCCTCTTCGACCAGCATCGCCTCGGCCTCGGCCAAAATCTCGTCGGCGGCCTCGCCATAGACCGCCTCGCGGCCGATCTCCAGCATCACCGAGACGCCGAGCGGCGAGACGTGATCCAGCGGCTGATGCACGATTGCCCCGCTGATTCGTGTCAGCATCTGACCAAGGCGCTGGATGTCGAGCAAGCCCGTGGCCGCGTCCTGGCGTGCGGCCTTGAGCAGCACATGGTCCGGCTCGTGGCTGCGCAGCACGTCATAGACCAGGTCGCTCGACATGGTGATCTGCCGCCGGTTCTTCTCCTGCCCGGGGAAATTGCGCTCGATCAGCCCGGCGATCACGGCGCAGGCCCGGAAGGTCCGCTTCATCAAAGCCGATTCGGCGAGCCATTCCTCCAGATCGTCGCCGAGCATGTCTTGTGCGAACAGGTCGTCGAGGCTCAAAGCACCCCGCGCGATCGCCGCCGACATGTCGCCCAGCGTCCAGCAGGCGATGCCGTAATCGTTGCAGACGAAGCCGAGCGGGCGCATGCGGGCCCGCTCCAGCCGCCGCGTCAGCAGCATGCCGAGCGTCTGGTGGGCGAGGCGGCCCTCGAAAGGATAGGCGACGAGATAGAAACGCCCGGCCCGCGGAAAGGTCTCGACCAGCAACTCGCCGGGGCTTGGCAAACGCGATTTCAGGCGTTGGGCATGGAGCCAGGACGAGACCTCGTCCGGCAGCGTCGTCCATTCCTTGGGGTTGGCCAGCAGGGCGCGCACGCGGGCGGCGAGAAAGGTCGAGAGTGGGAATTTTCCGCCGGCATAGGAGGGAATTTTTGGGTCCGTCCCGGGCGCTGCGCGCGAGCAGACGGCCTCGTTGCCCGCGATGCCCTCGAAGCGCAGCACCTCGCCGGCGAAGATGAAGGTGTCGCCCGGAATCATTGTCTCGGCGAAATACTCCTCGATCTCGCCGAGCACGCGCCCGCCCGTCATGATCCGAGAGGGCTGGCCGGGCTTTTCCGTCCGCGCCCGGCCGAGCCGGACCTTGAGCATGGTCGATTCGACGATGGTGCCGACATTCATGCGGTATTGCTGGATCACGCGGGCGTTGCTGGCGCGCCAGAGCCCCGCCTTGTCCTGCCGCAGTTTTGCGAAGCGCTCGTAGCTGCGCAGCGCATAGCCGCCGGTCGCGACGAAGTTCACGGTCGCGTCGAAATCGGCCCGCGCCAGCCCGGCATAGGGGGAGGCGGTGCGGACCTCCTCATAGAGCGCGTCCGCGTCAAAGCCGTCCGAGCAGGCGACGCCGAGCACATGCTGGGCCAGCACGTCGAGGCCGCCGAGTCTTGGCTCGGGCGTGTCCTGGGCGGCTTCAGCAACCGCCTCCAGCGCGGCGCGGCACTCCAGCAGCTCGAAGCGGTTGGAGGGCACCAGCAGCGCCTGCGAGGGCTCGTCCATGCGGTGGTTCGAGCGCCCGATCCGCTGCATCAGCCGGCTCGCCCCCTTGGGCGCGCCGATATTGACGACGAGATCGACATCGCCCCAGTCGATGCCGAGATCGAGCGTCGCGGTGCAGACGACGGCCTTGAGCTTGCCGGCCGCCATCGCCGCCTCGACCTTGCGGCGCTGGCTCGCGTCGAGCGAGCCGTGATGCAGCGCGATCGGGAGGTTGTCGTCGTTGATCGACCATAGCGCCTGGAAGGCGAATTCCGCCTGCATGCGCGTGTTGACGAAGACCAGCGTCAGCTTGTGATCCTGGATCGCCCTGTAGATGTCGGCCATGGCGTGGCCGGTGGTGTGGCCGGCCAGCGGCAGATGACGTTTGCTGTCGAGGATGCCGATGCGCGCGCTCGCGCCGCCCGTCACGGTGACGAGACCGGCCGGCGTTTCCGCGCCGCCGAGGAAGCGCTGCAGATCGGCCGGCTCGCGTACCGTGGCCGAGAGCCCGACCGCGCTGACCTGTGGCGCAAGCGTGCGCAGCCGGGCGAGACCGAGCGAGAGCAGATCGCCGCGCTTGGAGGTGACGAGCGCGTGCAGTTCGTCGAGCACGATCCGCCGCAGGCTGGCGAAGAACGGTTTCGCGTCGCGATGCGAAACGAGCAAGGCGAGCTGCTCCGGCGTCGTCAGCAGGATGTCGGGCGGCCGTGCGATCTGGCGCGTGCGCTTGGCGGCGGAGGTGTCGCCGGTGCGGGTCTCGATTTTGATGGGAAGGCCCATCTCGGCGACCGGCATCTCCAGATTGCGGGCGATGTCGACGGCGAGCGCCTTCAGCGGCGAGATATACAGCGTGTGCAGGCCGTCGCGCTTTCCATCGCGCTCTGTCAGCTCGACCAGCGAGGGCAGGAAGCCGGCCAGCGTCTTGCCTGCTCCCGTGGGGGCGACGAGCAGGGTCGAGCGCCCGGCGCGAGCCTCCTCCAGAAGCGCGAGCTGATGGCTCCGCGCGCTCCAGCCGCGGCTGGCGAACCAGTCGGCAAAGGCCGCGGGGAGGGGAGTGGGGGCTGGCATGTGCGCTAGAGATACGGCGCGGTGCGGAAGAACGAAAGGGGAATAAGAAGCATTCAGGCCGGCAACGCAGGCCAGCCCGATCATGCCTTCTCAGTTCTTAGCTCCAGCTGGCTTACGCGCCTTGAAGAGCCGAGATGAGACCCGCCCCGCTTGTCCCGATCAAGTCCTTCGAAAGGTCCGCCACGAGCGCGACTTCGAGCTGTTTGTGATAATGGCGCCGCATTTCGCCCAATGTCCGGGGCGAGGCGACGATCACGAGCTTTTCGATCTTGTGCCCGAGAACCTGCTGATTGAGCCATTCGGTGGCAGCGGCCGCGTGGGCGTCTTCATCGATCTGATGGCCTGTCGGATTGGCGGAGCTTGAATCCCGTCCGGCCCCACCGCCCTTGTTGCTTTCGCTCAGGCTTGGCGAGTCCATCACGGATAGTTCGGGGTTCGCTTCATCGCCGCTGTTACGATGAAGCTCAAAATGCTTTCCATCGACGAGTGCGACGACGGTGCCATGGGGTAGCTGCATCATTGTCTCCATAATCGGATGATCCGGCCAGACATGAAGCGGGGCGTGCTAGTGGATGACCGCTTGTGAAAGAGCCCGCAGATCTGAGAGCGCTTCATCTGGGTCATGGCTTAACCACAGGCGGAGCGGATCGTTCCAGTATCGGTCAGGCTGAAATGGCAGCCTCCCCTGTCTGCCGCGCCGATGTCGTGTACAGAACTCAAACGGTGTTGCTAAGACCCTAAACTGACGTCCTTTGGCCCCGCTGCGCCACGACGATCAGCCCGGGCACGGCCTCGCCACGGTCCTGCCGCGTGCTCGCGGCCTCGACCAGAACCGGCCGCAGTCCCGCCTGCGCCAGCCGCTCGCGCAGCCAGCCTTCGTCATGGGCGAAGCGCCGGTCCGCCCCGACCACGACGCCTTCGCCCGCATGGCTCTGCACCGTGAAGGCGAGCAGCCCGCCTTGCTTCAGCACGCGGGCGCTCTGCGAAAAGGCCGGACGCAGTTCGCCGAGATAGACGAAGACGTCGGCTGCGATCACGAGGTCGGCCGAGGCGTCGGGCCGGCTGGCGAGGAAGCTCGTCAGCCCCGCAACCGCGAGCTTGTCGTAGAGCGGCCGGTCGTCGGCGCCGCGCTTGGCCCGGGCGCGCTCGATCATGCGCGGCGAGAGATCGCAGCCGGCGAGGAAGCCGGTCTCGGCCCTGATCGCCTCGCCCATCAGCCCGGTGCCGCAGCCGAGATCGTAGACGGTCTCGAACCTTATCCCTCCCCCCGCTTCAGCCATATCGGAAACATCCGACATGGCTGAAGTGGGGGGAAGGGGACGCAACCGCCGCAACGCATCCATCAGAAGGGCAGGGGCGTTGTAGCGCAGCGTTTCGACGAGATGGCTGTCGAAGCGCTCCGCGTAACCGTCGAACAGCACGCCGGAGAAATTCTCCGAGGTCGCCTCCTCGGCGCTCATCGCGCCGATTCGGGCGAGATCGAGCCGCGCGCCGAAATGGTCGTTGGGGTCGAGCGTCAGGCATTGCCGCCAGGCGGTGGCCGCCTCCTCGTTATGGCCGAGCGCCTCCTGCGCCTGGCCGTAGAGATGCCAGGCGGCGGTGAAGCCGTAAGCCTGCGCCAGCGTCTGGTCGAGGATTTCGACGCAGCCCTGCGCGTCGCCCTCCTCCAGCGCGGCCTGCGCCCAGGCATAGCGTCGGTCGAGAGTCGGATCGCCCGAGCCGGCGGAATGCGTGCTGCTGCCCTGTTCAGTCATGGCGGCAGGTCTATCTGAGGAGGATGACGACGGCCAGACCACGCGCCGGGCAGACCCTGCGCCCCCACGAACTGCTGCTTCCAACTCCGGCCGGGCTCTACTGCCCTCCGGCCGATATCCATATCGATCCCGTGCGGCCGGTGGCGCGCGCGCTGGTCACCCATGGCCATTCCGACCATGCCCGCGCCGGCCATGGCGCGGTGCTGGCGACGCGCGAGACGCTCGCCATCATGGCGCTGCGCTATGGCGAGGATTTCACGGCCGCCCGGCAGGACGCCGTGCCCGGCGAAACGACCCGGATCGGCGAGGTCGATTTCAGTTTCGTGCCAGCCGGCCATGTGCTGGGGTCCGCCCAGATCGTGGTCGAGCACAGGGGCCTGCGCATCGTCGTCTCGGGCGACTACAAGCGCGAGCGCGACCCGACCTGCGCGGCGTTCCAGCCCGTTGCCTGCGACGTCTTCATCACCGAAGCGACCTTCGGGCTGCCGGTCTTCCGCCATCCGCCGGCCCATGCCGAGGTCGCCAAGCTGCTGGAATCGGTCAGGCTCTTTCCCGACCGGACCCACATCGTCGGGGCCTATTCGCTCGGCAAGGCGCAGCGCGTCATGGCCCTGATCCGCGAGGCCGGTTTTGAGCGGCCGATCTTCGTCCATGGCGCGATGGAGAAGCTGACCGAGTTCTACATCTCGGAGGGCGCGCAACTCGGCGAGATCAGGAAGGTCGTCGCCGCCGAGCGCAAGAGCCTCGGCGGCGAGATCGTGATCTGCCCGCCGAGCGCGACGCAGGATCTCTGGGCCCGGAAATTTCCCGATCCGGTCACCGCCTTCGCCTCCGGCTGGATGCGGGTCCGGGCGCGCGCGCGCCAGAAGGGCGTCGAGCTACCGCTGATCATCTCCGACCATGCCGATTGGGACGATCTCCAGGCGACGATCCGCGAGGTCGGCGCGGGCCAGATCTGGGTGACGCATGGCGCCGACGAGGCCCTCGTGCACTGGTGCGGCACGGTCGGGCTCGAAGCAAAGCCGCTGCATCTCGTCGGCTATGGCGACGAGGGCGAGGCGGAGCCCGACGTCGCGCCGGCCGAGGCCAATGCGAGCGGGGGCGGCTCATGAACCGCTTCGCCTGGCTGCTCGACCGCCTCGCCTATGAGCCGCGCCGCAACGCCAAGTTGGCGCTGATCGCGGATTATCTGCGCACCACGCCCGATCCCGATCGCGGGCTGGCTCTGGCGGCGATGACCGGCGGTCTGGTTTTCCAGAACGCCAAGGCCGGGCTGATCCGCGCGCTGATCGCGCAGCGCACCGACCCCGTGCTGTTTGCGCTGTCCTACGACTATGTCGGCGATCTCTCGGAGACGGTGGCGCTGATGTGGGGCGCTTCCCCTCCCCACGAGGGGGAGGGGGCCTCCGTCGAGCCCGGCCACAACCATCCGCCGCTCACCCTGCCCGATGTCGTCGCCGGCCTGCGCTCGGCCGGCAAGACCGAACTCCCGCGTCTCGTCGCCTCCTGGCTCGACGCGCTCGACGAGACCGGGCGCTGGGCGCTGCTGAAGCTGATCACCGGCTCGCTTCGCATCGGCGTCTCGGCGCGACTGGCCAAGACCGCGGCAGCCAGCCTCGGCGGCGTGCCGGCCGACGAGGTCGAGCAGGTCTGGCACGGGCTGGAGCCGCCCTATGCGACGCTGTTCGCCTGGCTGGAGGGCAGAGGTCCGCGGCCGGAGGCGACCGATCCCGCCCCGTTCCGTCCCGTCATGCTCTCGCACCCGGTCGAGGATGCCGATTTCGACAGGCTCGATCCCGCCGATTTCAGCGCCGAATGGAAATGGGACGGCATTCGCGTTCAGGCGGTCAGCGGGACGCGTCCCGACGGCACAAGGCTGACTCGGCTCTATTCGCGCACCGGCGAGGATATCGGCCCGGCCTTTCCCGATCTCGTCGAGGCGCTGACGCAGGATGGCGCGCTCGACGGCGAACTGCTGGTGATGCGCGAGGGCGCTGTCCAGAGTTTCAACACGCTGCAGCAGCGGCTCAATCGCAAGACCGTGACGGCGAAGATGCTGTCGGAGTTTCCCGCCCATATCCGGGTCTACGATCTGCTGGCCGATGGCGACGAGGATATCCGCGCCCTGCCGCTCGACGCGCGCCGCGCCCGCCTCGACGCATTCCTCGGCCGACTCGGCAGCGATCGCTTCGACCTGTCGCCGACCATCCCGTTCTCGACCTGGGACGATCTCGCCGCCGCGCGCGCCGACCCTGTCTCGGCTGGCGCCGGCGACGACGCCGAGGCTGTCGAGGGCTGCATGATCAAGCGCCGCGATTCGCCCTATCTGCCGGGCCGGCCCAAGGGCTACTGGTGGAAGTGGAAGCGGCAGGCGCGGCTCGTCGACTGCGTGCTGATGTATGCCCAGCGCGGCCACGGCAAGCGCTCGTCCTTCTATTCCGACTACACCTTCGGCGTCTGGCGGCAGGGCGAGGGCGGCGACGAACTGGTCCCGGTCGGAAAGGCCTATTTCGGCTTCACCGATGAAGAGCTGATCGAGCTCGACCGCTATGTCCGCAAGCATACGCTCAATCGCTTCGGCCCGGTGCGCGAGGTGACGCACAACGCCGCGAGCGGCCTTGTCTTCGAGGTCGCGTTCGAGGGGCTGCAGCGCTCGACAAGGCACAAATCCGGGCTCGCCATGCGCTTCCCCCGCATCAGCCGCATCCGCTGGGACAAGCCCCCGGTCGAGGCCGACCGCATCGAGGCGCTGGAACAGCTTTTGCCGGCGACGGGTTGAGAACATGGGCCCCGCCCGTCATTGCGAGCGCAGCGACGCAAACCAGAGCTGCAGCGCTCGACGTCCCCCTGGATTGCTTCGCTGCGCTCGCAATGACGCGATGCGTTTCACAGGACCGCTGCCATGACCCCGCTCCGCCTCGTCTTCCTCGCCGCCGCATTGATCCTTGGCGCGGCCATCGTCTGGGCGATGGCGACCGCGTCCTTCTCCGCGAGCTTCGCCAAGATCGCCAACGACCCCTGGGGCGTGGTGACGCTGATCGATCTCTACAGCGCCTTTCTCGTCACCGGCCTTCTGATCTGGCGCTTCGAGGCCTCGCGCCCGCTGGCGCTGGCGCTGATCGTCCTGACGCTGGTCCTCGGCAGCCTTGTGCCGCTGCTCTGGCTCGCCTTCCGCGCCGGCCCGGCTCTGATCGCGTCGCGGCGCTGACAAGGCCGTGAAATCGGAACCCGACCTCGATCTGTCACGTTCCTGTGCTGACATCTGACCAGCCCGGCTCCTCGCGGCCGGATCCCTTCCCCGCAGCGGAGAACCAGCATGCCCTTCATCGAGGCCGCCGACGGCACGCAGATTTTCTACCGCGAGGCGGGCGCCGGAAAGCCGGTCGTCCTGATCCATGGCTGGCCGCTGAACGGCGACATGTGGGAGTATCAGGTTCCGGCGCTGGTCGAGGCCGGACACCGCGTCATCACCTATGATCGTCGCGGCTTCGGCCAGTCGGACCAGCCTTGGACAGGCTACGACTACGACACCTTCGCCGACGATCTGAAGGCCCTGATCGACGGGCTCGACCTGCGCGATGTCTCGCTCGTCGGCTTCTCGATGGGCGGCGGCGAGATCGCCCGCTATATCGGCCGCCACGGCACGGCCCGCCTCGCGCGGACGGTGCTCGTCGGCGCGGTCACGCCCTTCCTGCTCAAGACGCCCGAGCACGAGAACGGCGCGCCGCAAGCGGTCTTCGACGAGATGGTCGAAGGTCTCAACGCCGACCGGCCGCATTTCCTCGCCGGTTTCGGCAGGATCTTCTTCGGCGTCAGCCTGCTCAACGCCGCGGTCTCGTCCGAGATTCTCGACTGGGCTCAGGTCCATGCGCTGAAGGCGTCTCCGAAGGGCACGATCGACTGCGTGCGGGCTTTCTCCGAGACCGATTTCCGCGCCGATCTGCCGAAGTTCGACAAGCCGACGCTGATCATCCATGGCGACGACGACCAGACGGTGCCGATCGACATCTCGGCCCGCGAGGCGGTGAAGCTCATCCCCGGCGCGAAGCTGAAGGAGTATGAGGGCGCGCCGCACGGGCTCTTCATCACTCACAAGGACATGCTCAACGCCGATCTCGTGGCGTTCCTGTCGGCTGCGGCCTGACGGCTCAGCCCCGCCCGGCGATCCCGACGAGGACGCCGGCCGTCAGCATCAGCGCCGCCGCCACGGCGTGATAGGCGGCGAAGCGCAGGAACACCGCCCGCCTGATCGCGGCCAGCAGATGCTGCGCCAGCGGCTCGGGCGGGCGTTCGGCCTCGCTCAGCATCAGCCACAGCTCGGTCTGGCGATAGGGCTTGGTCGGCGCGCGCTGCGCCATCAGCAGCAGCACGGCCGTGACCAGCAAGGCGGAATAGCCCCCGGCCTTCAGCGTCACCGCGATGTTGCCGGAAAGCCCGACCATCAGGCACAGGATCGCGAGGCCGGCGAAACCGCAGCCCCTCGCCGTCGAGATTTCGGCGAGCAGGCGCAGGCGGCTGTTCGGGTCGACGGTCGTGGTTTTGTCGCGTTGCACCATGAGATGCAGATTGATCGAACGCCGCCTGCGGCCGAAATCACCCTTTCGTGATCGTTCAGCCGCCCATGCCGACGAAGACGGGGACGGCCAGCGCCAGCAGCCCCGCCAGCCAGACCCCCAGCGAGACCGCGTCGCTCTCGCGCCGGCCGGTTGCGCGCTCGAACGCCGCCGCGACCGCTCCCGCCAGGATCAGGCAGGAAATCGAGACCAGCAGCGAGGTGAAGTAATAGAGCAGGATCGGCGAGGAGATGAAGAAGGTCGGCGCGATCAGGAACTTCACCACGATGAAGGCCGGGTCGAAGAACGGCGAGAAATGCATGCCCGAGAGCAGCGAGGCGCCGGCGATGCCGATCAGCAGCCCGTCCTGGCGGACGAGCTTTTCGCGGTCGTCGCTCATGAGGTCGCTCCCTGGATGGTCGGCAGCAGCCCGAGCGAACGGATCAGGAAATAGAACGCCACCCGCGCCAGCACGAGCCAGATGATGGCGAACAGGTTCAGCAGCGGCGGCGGCACGATCGCCGGCGTGATCAGGCGCACCGCGGCCAGGATCGGGTCGGTGATCTGCTGGAACACGCGCCAGACCACCTTGTCGCTCTCGGGCGGGAAGAACAGCGACAGGATGTAGCGCCCGAGCAGCGTGTAGATCGCCGCCGCCAGCAGGATGTTGGGAATGTGGAACAGCCAGAAGCCGGCTTCCTGAGCCACGCGCGATACTCCGAAAGACGGATGACGATCGAGGATTTCGGGGGGTTCTAGAGCATCGGCCCGAAAAGCGGAATGCATTTCTCGGGTAAAGCCGATGCAATAACAACGGCCTAGGGCGTCGCAGCGGTTATGCTGTCCGGTCGGAGGCCATAACGACGAAGGGGCGGGACGAACAGTCCCGCCCCTTCGCCGATGATGCGTGAGAGTCCGCGATCAGGCGGTTTTCTCTTCCATGATCGTGCCGCCGCGCGGGCGCCGGCAGGAATCGACGAAGTCCTGCAGTTCCTGCGAGGGCGCGGCCGTCATCCGCGACACCACGAACATCACCACGAAGCCGACCGGCAGGCCGAAGATCGCCGACGAGATGTTGTTGATGTTGAACCATCCGACCTTGGAGGCGAGCGCATGCGTGCCCGCGACCCAGCCATCCATCGCGCCCGGCGCCGCCATCGCGGTCTGGAGATTGACCAGCGGCGCGTTGGTGACGGGGTTGAGCAGCGAGGACATGCCGGCATAGGCCACGCCGAAGCCCGGGAAGTAGCGGGTCACGACGAGGTAGAACAGGCAGACGCCGAAGCCGGCGACGATGCCCCAGATCGCGCCCATCTTGTTGGTGCGCTTGTCCCAGATGCCCAGCACCAGCGCCGGGAAGAGACCGGCGGCCGCCAGCGAGAACGCCCAGGAGACCATCGCCAGGATGTCGGCCGGCCGCTTGGAGGCGGTCCAGGCCGCAGCCACCGCCACGACCACGAGCAGGACGCGCGAGACGATGAGACGGCGGGCTGTCGGCGCCTTCGGGTCGATGATCTTGTAGTAGATGTCGTGCGAGAGCGCGTTGGCGATGGCGAGCAGCAGCCCGTCGGCGGTCGAGAGCGCAGCCGCCAGACCACCGGCGGCGACGAGGCCGGCGATGACATAGGGCATGCCCGCGATTTCCGGCGTGGAGAGCACGACCACGTCGGTGTTGATCGCGAAATCCTGCAACCGGATCACGCCGGGATGGCCGGCGATGTTGGCGCAGGCCGCCTTGATGGCCGCGATCGTGGCGGCGTCGACGCCGCAGATCTTGACCAGCCCGAGGTTGCCGTATGTCAGCAGCCACGGCCGGACCGCATCGAGATCGCGCCCGATCACGGTCGAGTAGACCTCCAGCTTCGAGAACGCCGCATAGGCCGGCGCCGTGAAGTAGAGCAGGAAGATGAAGAGCAGCGACCAGGCGACCGACATCCGCGCGTCACGCACCGAAGGGGTGGTGAAGTAGCGCATCAGGACGTGCGGCAGCGAGGCGGTGCCGACCATCAGGCACAGGATCAGGGCGAAATAGTTCGCCGGGCTGTAGGAGGTGAACGGCGCCGTGTGCAGCTTCTGCGTCGCGGGGGCGAGCCCGTTCTGGATGAAGCTCTGCTCGAGCTGGGCGATCTGGTCGAGCGCCGCGCCATAGGTGAGCTGCGGCAGCGGCAGGCCGAACTTCTGCGCCGAGAGGATCACCACCGGCACGAGATAGGCGACGATCAGCACGATGTACTGGGCCACCTGCGTCCAGGTCACGGCGCGCATGCCGCCGAGCATGGAGCAGACCAGGATGCCGAGCAGGCCGACATAGACCGCGACGACGAAGTCCATGCCGAGGAAGCGCTGCGCGATCAGGCCGGTCGCGAAGATCTGCGCCACCACATAGGTGAAGGAGCAGGCCAGCAGCACCATGACGCCGAGCAGGCGGGCGGTGTTGCCGCCATAGCGCGCCGCCAGGAAGTCGGGAACCGTATAGGCGCCGAACTTTCGCAGGAACGGCGCGACCAGCACCGCGACCAGGACATAGCCGCCGGTCCAGCCGAGCACGAAGGCCAGCCCGTCATAGCCGAGCAGGAAGAGCGAGCCCGCCATGCCGACGAAGGACGCGCCGGACATCCAGTCCGCGCCGGTCGCCATGCCGTTGTAGAAGGCCGGTACCTTGCGGCCCGCGACGTAGTATTCCGACACCTGCACGGTGCGCGAGACGATGCCGATGAAGGCGTAGACCAGAATGGTGAAGCCGACGAACATGTAGCCGAGGATCTGGTTGGGAACCCCGACCTTCTCCAGGATCGCGACGAGAATGATGAAGCCGGCGAAGCCGCCGGTGTAGATGCCGTAGATACGGCCGAGATTGGAGGTGAAATCGCCTCCGCCCGTTTCAGCTTGCGTTGTCATGATGCGGTTCTCCCCCTCACTCGTCTTCGGCGAAGCCGGCTTCGCGGTCGATCTTGTCCTGGGCCTTGGCGAACCAGAACAGCATCGCGACGAAGACGATCAGGGAGCCCTGCGCAGCCATGTAGAACCCGAGCGGAAACCCGAAGATCTTGATTCCGTTCAAAGGCGTGACGAAGGCATGGATCACGTAGCCGAAGAAGAACCACAGCGACATCATGAGGATCATGAGCTTGCTGGTCTTCTGCCAGTGTTCGTCGTCCGGAGATGAATTCATTGTTTCGCTCCCTCAGCGCGCGTTTGTGGTTCGTCTCGGCCTTATGGCGGTTGCCGGAGCTTCTCGTGATTCGGACCCGTTGCCCCAACGGCCTTTTGGCAGGTTAAGCCAAGGCGATGCTTGAAAGAATGTGAACTTAAGACGTAGTCCCTCGCTCTCCGGCGGATTTTCTGTTGCGTTGCAGCATCGGGTGTCGGAAGGAGCCGCCCGGGACCGCTCGCCTTGCATGGCGGCCCGCATTGCGGGGCGGGACCCTGCTGCTTGAGATCGTGGGCGCGCTCGGCGCAGAATGCGGCCGCGCGGACGACAAGGAATCAGTGCGATGTCTCGGCCACCCTCGACGCGGATCGTCATCGCGGACGACCATCCCCTGTTCCGGGGCGCTCTGCGCCAGGCGGTGTCGCACGCGCTGGAAGGCGCCGACGTCAGCGAGGTCGGCTCGCTCGACGCCCTGACCGAGGCGCTGTCGCAGGGCGCGGACGCCGATCTCGTCCTGCTCGATCTGACCATGCCGGGCGTGCAGGGTTTCTCCGGCCTGCTCTTCCTGCGCGCCGACCATCCCGAGATTCCGGTGATCGTGGTCTCGGCCAATGACGATCCGGCCGTGATCCGGCGCTGCGTCGAGTTCGGCGCGCTCGGCTTCCTGCCCAAGACCGCCGAGGTCGGCCAGATGGGCGAGGCGATCCGCGCCGTGCTCGACGGCGGGGTCTGGACGCCGCCGGGGGTCGATCTGACGACGCCGGTCGACGAGGAGGTCGCCGACATGGTGCGCCGCCTCTCGACGCTGACGCCGCAGCAGGTGCGCGTGCTGATGATGCTGTCGGAGGGGCTGCTCAACAAGCAGATCGCCTATGAGCTCGGCGTCTCCGAGGCCACGGTCAAGGCTCATGTCTCGGCCATCCTGACCAAGCTCAACGTCGACAGCCGGACGCAGGCCGTGATCGCCGCCTCGAAGATCGCCGGCACCGCCTGGGCGACGACGGGCGCCTCGGCGACGCTGTAGCCCATTCAGCGCCGGTTCAACCGCCGCATGCTCGAAAGCGGCGTCTTCTCAAGGGATTGATGTGATGGCCCATGGCTCGATCGAACGGTTTCTCGGCGGCTCGGTGCTCGGCGTGCTGGTCCGGCTGCTGTTCATCTCGCTGCTGGTCGGGGCGGCGATGGCCTTTCTCGGCCTGTCGCCACGGGCGCTCTTCGATGCGGCGGCGCGCTTCGTCCGCTCCGTTGGCGATCTCGGCTTCGGGGCGCTGAGCGAGGTCGGCCAGTGGGTCGTCGCCGGCGCGCTGATCGTGGTGCCGGTCTGGCTCCTGTCGCGGCTCTTCGCGGCCCGGCGGTAGAGCCGGATGATTCTAGGTCGAATCGACCTGAAATCTGAATCCGTCTCTACAACGATAAGTTTGAGCATGATGTCGTCCGAAAACCAGTTCCCACTTTTCGGCATCATGCTCTGAAGAACGCGCGCCAGATCGATGGTCACAGCCGTTCGCCGCGCGCGATCTCGGCGGCGTCCCGGCCGACCAGCGCGCTGACGCGTGACAGCCCGGCCCGGCGCGCCTCCGAGGCGAGGCCGGCCTTGATCGTCTTCGCCAGTCCCGGACCCTGGAAGACCATGGCCGAATAGAACTGCACGAGGTCGGCGCCGGCCCGGATCTTGGCGAAGGCGGTCTGCGCCGACTCGACGCCGCCGACCCCGACCAGCGGGAACTGGCGCTCGACGCGCAGGAAGGTTTGCGCCAGCAGCCGGGTCGAGGGGAGAAACAGCGGCCGGCCCGAGAGCCCGCCGGTCTCGGCGCGCGCGTCGCCCGTGAGCGTATCGGGCCTCGCGACGGTGGTGTTGGAGACTACCATGCCCTCGATGCCGCGTCGGCGCGCGACCGCGACCATGCCGTCGAGTTCGGGCAGGGAGAGGTCAGGCGCGATCTTCAGCAGCACCGGTGTCCTGCGGCCGCCTTGCGCAGCCTCGTCGCGCGCCTCCAGGGTGCGGGCGACGAGATCGTCCAGCGCTGATTCGGCCTGCAGGTCGCGCAGGCCCGGCGTGTTCGGCGAAGAGACGTTGATCGTCAGGAAATCGGCGACATTGGCGAGCCGCCTGGCGAGGATCGCGTAGTCGGCGGCGCGATCGGCGGACTCCTTGTTCGCCCCCAGATTGACGCCGACGATCCCGCCGCGCCGGCGTCTGGCCGCGAGCCGCTGCGCCACAGCCTCCATGCCGTCGCTGTTGAGGCCGTAGCGGTTGATCACCGCTGCGTCCTCGATCAGCCGGAAGACGCGCGGGCGCGGATTGCCCGGCTGCGGCAGCGGCGTGACGCCGCCGACCTCGACGAAGCCGAAACCGAGGCCGAACGCGCCGTCGACCGCCTCGGCATGCTTGTCGAAGCCGGCCGCGAGCCCGACCGGATTGGGGAAGGAGAGCCCGAAGGCGCTCGTCGCCAGCACCGGATCGTCGGCGGCGGGCCTGAGTGGCGGCGCGACCGCCAGCGCCGCCACGGTCATCCGGTGCGCGGTTTCGGCGTCCAGCCGATGAATCAGCGGGCGGGCGAGCCCGAACAGCGCATCGATCACGCGACATCCTCCGGAAAATCGTGTCGGCCGTCGGCCCGCAGCGGCAGCGGCGCGATCCAGCGCACGCGCCTGGGGTCGAGTTCGTCATGAAGATGCGGGAACAGGGCGCCGCCGCGCGAAGGCTCGTAGCGCAGCGCCGGTCCGAGGCTTTCGGCCTCGACGGCGACCAGCAGCAGGCCGCGCTGGCCGGAAAAATGTCGCGCCGCCGTCTCGCGCACCTGCGCCGCGGTCGAGAAATGGATGTAGCCGTCGGCGAGATCGACCGGCGCGCCCTCGAAACGGCCGGCGGCCTCGGCCTCGCGCCAGAGCGCCTCGGGGCAGATCTTGTAGATGAGCGGCACGGACAGCCTCACATTCCGGGGTGCGCGACGACATAGCTTCTGTCAGGAGGCTTGGGCAAATTTTATCCCGATACCCGTAAGAAAAAGATTGAAATCTTATTTATTAGGGGATATTTCCTATTTTATCCCCGCCCGAACGGCAACATCAGGATCGAGGCCTCCGCGATGCTGTCCCACGACCAGATCTGGAGCGCCATCGACGCGCTCGCCCAGCGCTACGGCTTCACCGCCTCGGGCCTCGCCCGCAAGGCCGGGCTCGACGCGACGACCTTCAACCGCTCCAAGCGCATCGGGCCGGACGGGCGCGAGCGCTGGCCCTCGACCGAATCGATCGCCAAGATTCTGGCGGCGACCGGGGCCTCGCTCGACGAGTTCATGGCGGTGGTGATGCGGCGCAGCGCCGCGCCCGCGCGCACGATCCCGCTGATCGGCTTCGCCCAGGCCGGCTCCGGCGGCTTCTTCGACGATGGCGGCTTCCCGGTCGGGACCGGCTGGGAGGAGGTCGCCTTTCCCGGCGTCGCCGATGAGAAGGCCTATGCGCTGGAGATCGCCGGCGATTCGATGCTGCCGCTCTACCGGGACGGCGACACCATCATCGTCTCGCCGACGGCCGCCGTCCGGCGCGGCGACCGCGTCGTGGTCAAGACGGTCGAGGGCGAGGTGCTGGCCAAGCAATTGAAGCGCCAGACGGCGAAGACGGTCGAACTCGCCTCGCTCAATCCCGAGCATGCCGAGCGCGTGCTGAACCTCAGCGAGATCGCCTTCATGGCGCGGGTGATCTGGGCGAGCCAGTGAGGGCCGCCCTCAGTTCCCGTTCTGCCTCTTCGTCGGCAGCGTCACCTTGAACACCGCGCCGACCGTCGAGGGCTCCAGCGCGATCATGCCGCCATGCAGGCGCACGAGTTCGGCGGCGATGGCGAGGCCCAGCCCCGTGCCGCCGGGATTGACCGAGCCGCGGAAGGCCTGGAACAGGTTCTCGCGGGCGCGCGCCGGCACGCCCGGGCCGTTGTCGGCGACGCGCAGCGCGATCTCGTGTTCGCCGCGCTGCGCCTTGACGACGAGCGTCGGCTGGCCGCCGCCCTCGGCGCCGGCGAGCGTCAGCGCCTGCACGGAATTGCGCATCAGGTTGAGCAGGACGCGGGCCATCTGGTCGGGGTCGCAGGGCACGCTCAGCTCGGCGGGGACCTCGTTGGCGAAGCCGACGATCTTGTCCTCGGGCAGGCCGAGCAGTTCCGCCTGATCGGCCACGAGCTGGCGCAGCGCGACGTCGCGCAGCACCGGCGTCGCCTCGGCCGCGCGGCCGTAGACCAGCGTCGCCTGGCAGAAGTCGATGGCGCGGCCCAGCGTCGCGATCAGGCGCGGCGCGAAGCGCCTGATCTTGGCGTCGCGCGTATCGACCAGCCGGTCGGACATGAGCTGCGCCGCCGCCAGCATGTTGCGCAGGTCGTGGTTGATCTTGCTCACCGCCAGGCCGAGTTCGGCGAGATGCTTCTTGGTGCGCAATTCGCCGGCGAGCGTGCCCTGCATCCGCGCCAGCGCCCGCTCCGCCTCGCCGATCTCGTCGGCGCGCTGCGAGGGCTCGATGATCCGGCGCGGATTTTCGGGATCGGCCTCGAACTCCATCACATTGGCGGCGAGCTGGCGGATCGGCCCGACGATCATCCAGTTCAGCGCGATGTAGACGAGCAGCGCCGTCAGCCCCGAGATCAGCAGCGAGAGCAGCAGGATGTTGACCGAGAAGGTCAGCATGGCGCGGCGCAGCGGCGCCTCGTCGAGCACGAGCTCGACGAAATCGGCCTCGCCCATCGCCTGCCCGATGACCCGGATCGGCTTATCGTGCGGCGGGCTTCCCAGCACCACCAGCGCCTCGCCGATCGCGCTGAGCCAGCCCATGTCGCGCAGATCGACCGTGCGCGCCACCTCGAGCGGCATCGAGTCGAGACTGAGCAGGCGTCGCGCCCCGCCGACGCGCGCCGCGATCGCGCGCGCCCCGACGCCCGTCAGCAGGCGGGTCTCGCTGCCTTCCGGCAGGCCCTCGCCCGGCGCGCCTTCCAGCACGAGCACGGCAACCTGCGCCGCCGCGAGCCGGTCGTTGAGCCAGTTGCGCCGGAAGTTCGCGACGGATGGCAGATAGATCAGGATTTCCGCCACCATCACGAACAGCACGGTCAGCAGCAGCAGCTTGGCCGAGAGGCCAAGCCGGGTCAGGCCGCGCGGCAGACTGACGGATAATTGCGTTGGATCGATCGGGGGCTGCTGCATCGCCGGCAAGTCTAGCCGAAGCGGCGCAGAAAGCCGATCAGGCGCCGGATCGCCGGTTTGGCCGTCAGCGGCGCATAGAACGACACGGCGACCCGCTTCGAAACCTCGGACAATGTCGGATAGGGAAAGACGAGGCCCGCCATGTCCTTCACGGTCATGCCCTTCTGCACGGCCAGCGCCCAGGGCACGATCAGATCGCCGGCGGCCGCGCCGACGATGCTTGCGCCGAGGATGCGCCCCTTGCGGTCGGCGACGAGCTTCACGAAGCCTTGTGTCTCGTGCTCCGCCTGGGCCCGGTCGTTCTCGGCATAGGGCCAGCGCAGGACGGTGAGCGCGCCGCCGGCCTCGCGGGCTTTCGCCTCCGACAGGCCGATGCTGGCCAGCTCCGGATGGCAATAGGTCACGCGCGGAATGGCGTTTGCGTCGGCCTTCACCGGCAGCCTGAACAGCGCGCTGCGCAGCACGAGGCCGGCATGATAGTTGGCGACATGGGTGAACTGCAGCCCGCCGGCCTGTCCGCTGGCGCAGTCACCGATCGCGAAGATGCGGCGGTTGGCGGTGCGCAGGCCCTTGTCGACGATCACGCCCCTGGCGTCGTTGCGGACGCCGGCGAGTTCGAGGTCGAGCGCCTCGATGTTCGGCGTCCTGCCGGCCGCGACCAGCAGATGCGTGCCCTCGACCATGACGTCCGGGCCGCCCTCCGCCCCTGCCAGCACAAGCCTGACGCCACCCCTGATCGCCTCGGCGCGCAACGCCTTGGCCTGCTCGTGCAGGGTCACCCCGTCGCGCAGCAGCGCGCGGCGGACGATCGCTGCGGCTTCGGGGTCGTCGCGCGAGAGCAGGCTCTGGGCCTCGACGATGGTGACCGCGCTGCCCAGCCGCGCGAAGGCCTGCGCCAGTTCGACTCCGATCGGCCCGCCGCCGAGCACGACCAGCCGCTCGGGCAGGCGGGTCAGGTCGAAGACGCTCTCATTGGTGAGATGCGGCACGGCGTCGAGCCCCGGAACCGGCGGCAGCGACGGGCGCGAGCCGGTGGCGATGACGATGCGCCGCGCCCTGATCGCCTGCGCGCCGACCATCACGGTGTTGCGGTTGATGAAACGCGCCTCGCCCTTGATCACGTTGACGCCGAGCGCGGTGAAGCGTTCGACCGAATCATTGGGCGCGATCGCCGCGATGACGCGCCGCACATGGGCGTGCACCTGCGCGAAATCGACCTTCGGCTCTCCGGCCGAGACGCCGAAGCGCCCGGCGTCCCGGATCGCCTGGACGCGGGCACCGGCCGCGATCAGGGCCTTTGACGGCACGCAGCCGACATTCAGGCAGTCGCCGCCCATCCTGTCGCGCTCGATCAGCACGACCTGGACGCCGAACTGCGCGGCTGCGGCGGCGACCGAGAGACCGCCCGAGCCTGCGCCGATGACGCAGATGTCCGGCGTCAGCGCGGCCGGCCTCGATGCTGTGGCGTCTCTCAAATCCTGCCTCCCTGATCGGCCTGTCTGCGTTTGCTGATGCGTCGCCAGATCACCGGAATCAAGGCCACGCAGCCCAGAAGCCCGAAGGCGATCAGAAGTTCCGGCGTCACGATCGCCTTGAGGTCGAGCCCGCCGGCGCAGTCGGCGCGTCCGGCCGCCTGGCAGGCGGTGCGCGCCTCGCCTTGCGCCGCGATCACCGAGTCGAGGCCGGCCCCGGCGACGGCGAAGGCGAGCGTGCCGGGGATGATCCCGACTAATGTCGTCCAGGCGAAGACGGGAAGTTTCACTCCGCCGATCGCCGCCGCCAGGTTGACGAGCCAGAACGGAAAGGCCGGCACCAGCCGCAGGAACAGCAGGTAGGAGGCGGCCTCGCTCTTGAAGCCTTCGAGGATGCGCGCCAGCGCCGGCCCGGCCTTGCGCTGCAGCGCCTCGCCAAAAGCCGAGCGCGCGACCAGGAACACCACGATCGCTCCCGCCGTCGCCGCCAGAACGGCTGCGATTCCGCCTAGGACGCCGCCGAACAGGAAGCCGCCGAGCAGCGTCAGCAGGACTGCGCCGGGCAGCGACAGCGCCACGCAGGCCGCGTAGACGCCGAGATAGGCCAGCAGCGCCAGTGCCTTGTTGGCCTTCACCGCCTGCTTCAGCCAGTCGCGATGCTCGATGATGGCGTCGAAACTCAGATAGCGATGCAGCCCGGCCGCGTACGCCCCGGCCATGGCGGCCGCCAGCAGGATGAGCGGCAGATAGCGGCGCCATGCCGGCCGGGCTTCGGTTCGGGCCGGTTCGGCGGACGTCGAGGGCTTCGTCATGCTGTCGCGCGCATCCTTGGAGCTCTTGCCCTTCAGCATGTAGAGCAAGCGGCGTGCGGACGCATCGCCCCGTCACCACCTCGTGACGCGGCGCGGGCGGAGGCGGTCGGGCGGGGGCAGCGGTCAGGCGCTCTTGCGGCTCTCGCCGGGGAAGAATTGCGACATCGCCTCGGGACGGCCGAAGAGATAGCCCTGCGCGCGCTGCGCGCCGAGGAGTTGCACCGCGATGCGCTGCTGCTCGGTCTCGATGCCCTCGACCACGACGTTCATCGAGAGCCGGCGCGCAAGCTGGCAGACCGCCTCGATGATCGCCTTCGAGGCCTCGTTCGAATGCACGTTGCGGCTGAAGCTCTGGTCGATCTTCACCTGCGCGAAGGGATAGGTCGAGAGATAGGCCAGCGAGGAATAGCCGGTGCCGAAATCGTCGAGCGCGAATCTGACGCCGAGCGCCCGCAATTCGTCGATCACCGCGAGCGTCGTCTTGTTGTCCTCGATCAGCAGCGACTCGGTCACCTCCAGCGTCAGCCGGTCGGAGCCGAGCCGGGAGGTGATCAGCGCGGTCTTGACGGTCTCGACGATGCGGCGCGGCTCGCGGAACTGGAGCGGCGAGATGTTGACCGAGACCCCGGTCTTGTCGTCCCACTGCACGCAATCCTTGCAAGCTTGCCTGATCGCCCAGTCTCCCATCAGGGCGATCAGCCCCGACTGCTCGGCGATCGGGATGAACACGCCGGGCGGGATCATGCCGCGCGTCGGGTGGCGCCAGCGCATCAGCGCCTCGCGGGTGACGATCTCCTGCGTCTTCAGGTCGATGATCGGCTGGTAGTGCAGCTCGAGCGAACCATCCTCGCAAGCCTTGCGCAGATCGACCTCGATCTCGTGCCGGTCGAGCATCTCCTCGGCCATGGCCGGGTTGAAGAAGGTCAGCGTGTTGCGGCCGGCGGCCTTGGCCTTGTACAGCGCGGTGTCGGCATGGCGCAGCAGGTCGCCCGGGTTCGCGCCGTCGTCGGGGGCCATGGCGATGCCGATGCTGGCCGTGACGTAGATGCTCTTGGTCTCGATCTGGAAGACCTTGCCCATCGCATCGATCATGCGCTGCGCGATGGCGGTGACGATGGCGTGGCTGGCCGAGGGCAGGATCAGCAGGAACTCGTCGCCGCCGAAGCGGGCCAGCAGGTCGCCGCCGCGGATCGCGCCGCGCAGGCGGTTGGCCGTCTCGCTGAGCACGCGGTCGCCGATGTCGTGGCCGAGATTGTCGTTGACCTGCTTGAAGCCGTCGAGATCGACATAGAGCAGCGCGAAGGCCTCGCCCGTCCGCTCCAGCTTGCCGAAGGCGTCGGTCAGGTGGTTGTTCAGCTCGAAGCGGTTGGCGAGGCCGGTCAGCTCGTCGAAGCGCGCCATCTGCTCGATGCGCGCCTCGGTCGCCTTCCGCTCGGTCGCGTCCTCGGTCAGCATCAGCACGCCGCCCTCGGCCGCCGGCGCGATGGTGATCACCAGCACGCGGCCGTTGCGGGTCTGCAATTCGCGGGTCAGGGGCGAGTGCGTCGACTGCACGGCGACGAGCGCAGCCCGCACGTCGCGGATCTGGTCGGGCGCGATGACCTGCCGCTCGAGCAGGAAACGCGCGATCGCCGTGAGCGGCGTGCCCGGCAGGGAGAGCGTCTCGGGAATGCCGTAGAGCGCCCGGTAGGGCGCGTTGCTCACCGCGAGCTTGAGCTCGCGGTCGAACATGGCGAGCCCGTGGATCATGGTGTTCAGCGCCGCATCCAGCGTCAGGTTCTGCGAACGCAGCGCCGAAGCCAGCGCCTTCGACTGCTTGGTGGCGTCGCTCAGCGCCAGCAGATTGCGGTGCAGCGAATTGGTGATGGCGATGTTGGCCAGCACATAGAGAAAGGCGAAATAGCCGATATACTGGTAATAGACGTTGTGGGCCTGGATCAGCCCGATCGCCATCGGCACGCAGAAGCCGAGCAACTGCACGGCGACGAATTTGGGCCGCCCCGCATTGCGCGAGACATAGCCCGAGGCGAGCGCGATGGTCGAGGCCACGGAGGTGATGTGCGCAGCCGCGTCGTCGGTTTGCGCCAGCGCGGCATAGCAGCTATAGCCGAGCACCAGGCTGAAGATCGTGGCGCCCAGCGAAAATTCGCGGTCCCAGCGCCTTGTTTCGGCGCGCGTGTCCTCGGAATGGTCGCGGCGGCGATAACTGATCACGGTGACGAGGCGCAGCACCACGATCAGCGCGACCAGCACAGTCAGGTTCAGGAACTGGTCGAGGCCGGTCGAGAGCCAGCACAGATAGGGCGTCAGGATGCCGGCGATGCCGCCGGGAACGATCGAGGCCGGAGACGAGAACAGCGAGCTGACCAGCAGCCGGTAACCGGGCAGGTCGAACCCCCCGCCCGCATCCGCCGTGCCGCCGCTGAACATCCGCCTGATGGGGCCCGCCATCCAGTTCCGCCTCTTCACGGCCGCGAATGAGCATGCGCATGCGCCGCGCAATCCTCGCCGTCCAAAAGCTGTAAGGCCCCAGAAGTAAACGTTTCGTATGAATTAAGTCGGATTTTCGCCAATGGTCGGACCGCAACGAGGCGGTGCGGCCGGCGTCTCAGGCTCCCAGTTGCAGCTCGCCCGCGCCATGGCGCTGATAGACGCGCGCCAGCATCCGGTCCTGGGTCTGCGCGATGCGCTGCAGCTTCGAGATGGCGATCGGGTTCAGCCGCAGCATGCAGTTGGTCCAGATTTCGCCGAGATGCTCCAGTTCCTCGCGCAGATCGCCGGCGCGCCGGTTGAAGGCCGAGAACAATGCGGTCTTGGCGGCATGGACAGGCAGCGACTCTGCGGCGTAGCGGCGGACCCAGGCCTCGCCGGTTCCAGCCGGCACCACCGCCTCGAGCCCGCCGGCCGCCATGAACTCCCTGGCACCGAGTTCTTCGCCCGAGAGCAGCATCTGCTCGGCCGCCCGCGCGCCCATGCGCCGCGACAGGATCGCGACGGCGGTGATCGGGAAATGGTTGAACTTGATCTCGGGGTAGACGAAGGACGCCTGTTCCTCGGCGATCATGATGTTGCAGGAGCGCGGCGCGTCGATGCCGCCGCCGATCGCCTTGGCGTGGATCGTCGAGAGCGTCACCACGAGGCCGTCGAGGCCGCTGGCGTTGGCCACCGCACCCTCGATCGAGAGCCTGGCGTATTCCTGCAGCGCGGCGCGGTCGTTCTTGGCGAGGCAGTCGAGATAGAAGTCGAGATCGCCGCCGAGCGTGAAGAACGGCCCCGTGCCGCGGAACGCCAGGAACCGCACCGGTGCGCGCTGATACTGATCGGGCGCGCCCCAGAGCGCCATGATCGCCTGCTGGATCTTGCCGAGGCTGTCGAGCAACTGCAGCGTGAAGACCGGCTTCAATTCCGGCTTGATCGTGACCCAGAGCGTCTGGATCTGCGGTTCGTAGGCCAACTGAACCTCTGGCAGGAAACCGCAGCGATGACGGATGGCGTCGATCACCTCGCAACTTTCGAGAGTGGTCGCGGGCGGCGCCTCTGAGACTCTGACAAGTGACTGGAACATGCCGCTGATCCCATGTTGCCGCGCACCACGAACGCCGGACCAAGGTAGGCGAAGTTAACAAACTGTAAACGAAATCCCACGGAAATGGTTAACTTCGTTAGCAATTCTTCCCTAACGTCACCTTGGCCAAGTTTTCGCTGTGTCATCCTGGCGCGTGATGCCGAACCGAAGACCGAATTCTGACGGCCCCACGCAAGAGTTGTGCTCGGATTGGCGCTCCAGCCGAGGTTGGTCGAATCGCCTCTGGAATGCACGCGTCGCGCGGGGGATCGCGCGTCCCGGCCGCTTTCTCAGGCAGGTTCGTTCCGGTTGTGCGGAAGCGCAGGCCGGCCGTCGTCCCGCTCCCGGCCGGTCCTGTGCCTATTCGGCACGCAGGGTCTCATCATGGAGACAGGCGCGGCTCTTGCCGCGATACCGATGCGGGTTTATCGATGCGCCGCGAATTCGCCGTGTTCCGCGCGTTGAACCTGAATGCCGAGTCGATGCCCGTGAATCGCCGACCCGCCGCCGAAGACGAGACGAGGGCGCGCCTGGCCGCCGCCCTTCGCGAGAACCTGAAACGCCGCAAGGCGCAGGCCCGCGCTCGCAAGGTGGAGGATCAGCCCGCGCAGGACGAGGTTCCGAACGATCAGGCCGCGCCGCCCCGGCCCCGATCGCCTTGATCTCATCGGCCGCCCGGCGTTCCGCCGTGTCAGGCCCTGCAGGATATGACGATGGACAAGATCCGCATCACCGGCGGCCAGCCTCTCAATGGCTCGATTCCGATCTCCGGCGCGAAGAATGCGGCCCTGCCGCTGATGATCGCGAGCCTGCTCACCGACGAGACCCTGACGCTGGTCAACGTCCCGCGCCTGTCCGACGTCACGGCGCTGTCGCGCATCCTCTCCAACCAGGGCGTCGACCGCACGGTCGCCGGCAAGCGCATCGGCCAGTCGGCTGAGAGCGGCCAGACCGTCGCCCTGACGGCCCGGCAGATCACCGACACCTGCGCGCCCTATGAGCTGGTCTCGACCATGCGGGCGAGCTTCTGGGTGATCGCGCCGATCCTGGCGCGGATGGGCGAGGCCAAGGTCTCGCTGCCCGGCGGCTGCGCCATCGGCACGCGGCCGGTCGATCTGCTGCTGATGGCGCTGGAGAGGCTCGGCGCTGAGATCGTCATCGAGAACGGCTATGCGCTGGCGCGCGCGCCGAAGGGCCTCAAGGGGGCGGAGATCGTCTTCCCGAAGGTGACGGTCGGCGGCACCCACACCGCGCTGATGGCGGCGGTGCTGGCGCAGGGCACGACGGTGATCGAGAACGCCGCCCGCGAGCCGGAGGTGGCCGATCTCGCCGCCTGCCTGGTCAAGATGGGCGCGAAGATCGAGGGCGCGGGCACAGCGCGCATCGTCGTCACCGGCGTCGCGCGTCTCGGCGGCGCGCATCACGCGGTGCTGCCGGACAGGATCGAGACCGGCACCTACGCCATGGCGGTGGCGATGACCGGCGGCGACGTCATGCTCGAGGGCGCGCGTCCCGACCTGCTGCAGGCGGCGCTCGACGCCATCGTCAGGGCCGGCGCCGATGTCACCACCACCAATGAAGGTATCCGCGTCCGCCGCAACGGCCATGGTCTCGACGCGGTCGATATCGACACCGACCCGTTTCCGGGCTTTCCGACCGACCTTCAGGCCCAGTTCATGGCGCTGATGACGCGGGCGAAGGGCACGTCGCGCATCCGCGAGACGATCTTCGAGAACCGCTTCATGCATGTGCAGGAGCTCGCCCGGCTCGGCGCGAAGATCAGGCTCGACGGCGACTGCGCCCATGTCGAGGGCGTCGGCAAGCTGACTGGCGCGCCGGTGATGGCGACCGATCTGCGCGCCTCGGTCTCGCTCGTCATCGGCGGGCTGGCGGCGCAAGGCGACACCACGATCAACCGGGTCTACCATCTCGACCGCGGTTTCGAGGCGCTGGAGGCGAAGCTGACGCGCTGCGGCGCGCAGGTCGAGCGCATCAGCGGTTGACCTTGGCCGGCGGCCTCGCCAGAACATCGGCATGTCCGAAGACGCCGCCGACCCTTTGAAGCTGATCGCTCTCGACGCCGAGGACCTGGCGATCGTCTCCGCGCATCTCCAGGACGCCGTCCTGAAGCTGGCCGACATCGCCTGGCTGCCGGCCGAAAAGCGCTTCGCGCTCGCCGCCCGCCGTTTCGACTGGCAGGCGGCGCAAGGCGGGGAGCGCCGGCGCAGGTTGTCGGCGCTTCATTTCGAGCGCGTCGGCGCCGCCCGCAGCACCAAGCTCGACCCGGCCGCGACCGACGCGGTGCTGAACCTGCTGGCGATCACCTTTGCCGAGCGCGAGGCGCCGGCCGGCGAGGTGACGCTGCATTTTTCCGACGGCGCGGCGATCCGCCTCGACGTCGAATGCATCGAGGTCCAGATGAAGGATCTCGGCCCGGTCTGGGAGGCCGTCGCGACGCCCGAACACCGCGACGCCGGCTGAGCTCCGTTTTCCGACCCAACCGTCAGGATTCCGCGATGCCGATCCGGCTCGATGACAGGGACGCACGCTTCGAGCAGGAATTTCGCGACCTGCTGGGGGCCAAGCGCGAGGTTTCCGAAGAGGTCGACGCGGTCGCCGCCGACATCATCGCACAGGTGCGCCGGGACGGCGACGCCGCGGTCATCGCCTGCACCAGCCGCTTCGACGGGCTCGACCTGACGCCGGAAACCTTGCGCGTCTCCGAGGGCGAGATCGACGCGGCGCTCGCCGCCTGCTCGCCGGACCTGCTCGCGGCGCTCGAGACGGCTCGTGCCCGCATCGAGGCCTATCACCTGCGCCAGAAGCCGCAGGACGCCTGGTTCACCGACGAGGCCGGCGTCGGCAGCGGCTGGCGCTGGAGCGCGATCGAGGCCGTTGGGCTTTATGTGCCCGGCGGCACGGCGAGCTACCCGTCCTCGGTCCTGATGAACGCGATTCCGGCCAGGGTCGCCGGCGTGCCGCGCATCGTCATGGTCGCGCCGACGCCGCGGGGGCAGACCAACCCGCTGGTGCTGGCGGCGGCGCGGCTCGCCGGCGTCGACGAGGTCTACCGCATCGGCGGGGCGCAGGCGGTTGCCGCGCTCGCCTATGGCACCGCCACGATCGCGCCTGTCGCAAAAATCGTCGGCCCTGGCAACGCCTATGTCGCCGCCGCCAAGCGCCGCGTCTTCGGCCAGGTCGGCATCGACATGATCGCCGGCCCCTCCGAGGTGCTGGTCATCGCCGACAGGAGCGCCAACCCGGACTGGATCGCCGCCGATCTGCTGGCGCAGGCCGAACACGACGTCTCGGCCCAGTCGATCCTGATGACGGACGATGCGGACCTCGCCGACGAGGTCGAGAAGGCGGTGGCGGCGCAACTCGGAAGCCTGCCGCGGGCCGATATCGCGGGCAGGAGCTGGGCCGAGTTCGGCGCGATCATTCTCGTCGCCGATCTCGAGGCTGCGGTCCCGCTGGTCGACCGGCTCGCGCCCGAGCATCTCGAGATCATCACCGCCGATCCCGAGAGGCTCTCGGCAAAAATCCGCAATGCCGGCGCGATCTTCCTCGGCGGCCACACGCCCGAGGCGATCGGCGACTATGTCGGCGGGCCCAACCATGTCCTGCCGACGGCGCGTTCGGCGCGGTTCTCGTCCGGGCTCGGAGTAATCGACTTCATGAAGCGCACCTCGCTGCTGGCATGCGGGCCCGATGCGCTCCGCGCACTGGCGCCGGCGGCGGTCAGGCTCGCCGAGGCCGAGGGCTTGCAGGCGCATGCCCGTTCCGTGACGATCAGGCTCAACCTGTAGTCTTGAGTCTCGCCCGCCGGGCGGGGCCAACGGAGGCGGCATGACCGGCAGCGCGAAATCCGAGCGGACATGCCTGATCGGCGTCACGCTCGACGAGGCTTCGCTCGGACGCGGCTCGCCGGACCAGGAGCATGAACGCGCGGTTGCGATCTACGACCTGATCGAGCGCAACCATTTCGCGCTGCCCGGCCATGAGGGCGGCCCCTATCTCGCCAATCTGGCGCTGGTCGAGCGGCGGCTCGCCTTCGAGATCCGGCAGGCGGACGGCGCGCCCGTCGTCACGCATGTGCTGTCGCTGACGCCGTTCAAGCGCATCATCAAGGATTACGAGATGGTCTGCGAGAGCTATTACGCAGCCATCCGCACCGCCACGCCCTCGCAGATCGAGGCGATCGACATGGGCCGGCGCGGCCTGCACGACGAGGCGGCCGGCATCCTGGTCGAGCGGCTGGCGAGCAAGGTCGAGATCGACCACGACACGGCGCGCCGGCTCTTCACCCTGATCTATGCGCTGCACTGGAAGGGCTGACAGGCGTGGAGCCTTCCGCCCGCAAAAAGGTCCAGAGCGTGCTCTTCATGTGCGCTCAGAACGCCGTGCGTTCGCCGATGGCGGAGGCGATGGCCAAGCACTTCTTCGGCAAATCGGTCTATGTCCAGTCGGCTGGGGCGAAGAAGGGCGAGGTCGACGGCTTCGTGCTGGCGGTGCTCGACGAGATCGGCATCGACGCCCACAAGCACAAGCCGAAATCGATCGAGGATCTGGAGGAGTGGGAGGGGCTGAATTTCGACCTGATCATCTCGCTCTCGCCGGAGGCCCATCACAAAGCGCTCGACCTGACACGCACCGTCGCCGCCGACGTCGAATACTGGCCGACCATGGACCCGACCGTCGTGCAAGGGTCGCGCGAGCAGATGCTCGACGCCTATCGCGACGTCCGCGACGGGCTGATGAAGCGGATCAAGGCGCGGCTGAAGGGGTGAAGCGCGACCGTCATTGCGAGGAGCGTAAGCGACGAAGCAATCCAGGGAGACGTAGGGCGCGGCCGCCCCTGGATTGCTTCGCTGCGCTCGCAATGACGGAGGTGCGGCCTCACCGCACCAGCACGGCCCCGCCGCAGCGCACGCCGCTGATCCATGAATCCGCCTGGCCGAGCCCGACGCCAAGCGTGCCCAACACCGCGTTCAGCACCTGGTCGATCGGGGTCGCGGCGGCCGAGACCACGCCGCTGACCGCCCCGCCGAGCCCCGGCAGCCCGAGGCCGAGCCCCAGCGCCTCGACCCGGATGTCGAGATCGCCGATCAGACGCCCCAATAGCGTCGCGACGAAATTCTGCGTCGACGTGGTGCGCTTGTCGCCGCGCAGGATCTCCGGATAGCTGAAAGAGACCGGCGTCGCCGAAAGGTTGGTCATGGTGGCGTGCGCCCGCCCGGTCACCCTGGCGAGCCCCGCCACGTTCAGCAGTGTCGCCGCCGGCGGTCTGGGGGCGGTCCGGAAATTGTTGAACTCCGCCATCGAGACCTGGCCGATCCAGGCGTCGACCAGCGCCGGCGTCACCGTAAGCGTCACCCGCGAGGTCGAGACGTCGCCGGCGCTGCACTGGATCGACTGGAGGCGCGCGGTCGCGGAGGCGAGTTCGAGATAGATCGGCAGGCGCACCAGCGCGGCCTGGCCGGAGCCGACGAGGTCCACCGTCAGCAGCAGGCGGGTCTGGGCGGTGTGGACGCTGGCGCCGAGCCGCCCGACGCTGACCAGACTCGTGCCGACCGGGCGCTCGCCGATGCCGAGCTTGAGCGAGGCGGCGGCGATCCCCGGCAGATTGAGCGCGAGCCCGACCTCGACCTGCCGCGCGCTGTTCGAGATCTGCGCAAGCGCCGAGACGAGATCGAGCGCCGTCAGCGAGGCCCCGATCGGGCGTGGACCGGAGATCGGCCTGCCGCCGAAGGGCCCGAACGAGACCAGCGATTTCAGGTCGACCGCCTGCCCTGCGCGGCTGCCGGCCTGCGCGATCCGCCCGAGCGCGCCGATGGCGGCCGCGCTGCTGCCCGGATGGTCGCGGGCGGCGTCGGTCGCCGCCTTCAGGACGTCGCCGAGCCGGACATTGGCGTCCAGGACCTCGTCATAGGTTACAGCCGTCAGGCTGGCGCGCGTCGCCAGCCGCTGCGAGAAGTCGAACAGGTCGATGCGGGCCTTGAGCAGCGCCTCGTAATCCATCACCGACAGCGAGACGCCGCCGCCGAGCAGCGCGCCGAGCACGCCATTCAGCACGCCGCCCTCGAGCCTGGCCAGCCGCGAGCCGATGGCGAAGGCGGCCTGCGCATCCTGTGCCGCGATGGCGCTGGAGCCGATCGGCACGTCGCCGCTCTGCAAGCTCGCCTGCGTCGCGCGCAGACCGGGGCGCTCGGTCTGCTCCGCGATGCCCGGCGCGACGGCGAGCACGCGGCCGAGCAGCATCGGCGTGACCGAACGCATCTCGACCCTGACCGCATTGGCGCTGGCGGCGGGGCCGGGGGTGAAGCGTCTGGCGACGGGGAGCGCGGGATCGGGGTTGTAGACGCCGGGTTCGACGGCCTGGACGGCGCCCGCCGCAAAGCCGTTGCTCGCGGCGCTGGCCTGCGCCGCGGCCCGTGCGCGCGGCAGGTCGCTCGCCGCCGCCAGCGCCGCGAGATCGTTTGCGGTCTGCTGCCGGCGCTTTTCATAGAAGAAGCTGCCGACGTCGACGGCCATCGCGCCGAAGCCGAACAGCACGAAGATGCTGGCTGCGAAGAGCACGGTGGTTCCGCCGCGCTGGTCGGCGAGGATGGCGTCGAGGCGTCGTGTCATCATGGCCTCCAGGAGCGGACAGGTTCGGGGCGGGCTCAGTAGCCGCCACGCTGGACGACGGCGCGGCGCTCAATCACAGGTGGTGGCAATGCAACCAGGCTGCCGAGGTTGTGGAACACGGTGTCGGTCATGTCGTAGATGATCGCCACCTCGAAGGTCTGCCGGGGCGGCCCGCTCTGCGAGGTGGTGACGCGCAGCCGCGCGGGATCGAGCAGGGCGTAGGAGGATACGCTCGTGGCGACGAAATCGCGCGCGATGGCCTCCCGTTCGAGGTCGTTGATGCCGGAAACGGAGGCTCTCGCCGCCTCGGAGGCGATCTGCTGCACGCCGTGATAGATGCCGAAGATGTAGCCATAGGCGATGATGCCGAAGAGCAGCAGGAGCAGGATCGGCGCGACGAACGCGAACTCGATCGCGCTGTTGGCGGACTGGTTCCTAAGAAGGCGATCGATGGCGGAGCGCATGACCATGTCTCAAAGGTAGATATATTCCACCTTTGGTTGTTCGGCCCGTTTGCTCATAATTGGTAAAGATGGCCGCCGAAAGAGCCCGTCATGCCACCGGCCCGCCGCGAGCCTTAACGCAGGATTGACGCGATCGTGGAGCCGCGGGCCGGCCGAGGCCTCACCAGGCCTGCCCGGGACCGACTTGGCCCAGGCCGAGCCAAAGGCCGAGCTTTGCTGCGATATCGGCCAGGCTTTCGCGCCGGCCGATCGGCCCGGCCGGCTGGCCGGGACCGAAGGCGAGGATCGGCACATGCTCGCGGGTGTGGTCGGTGCCCGGCCAGGTCGGATCGTTGCCATGGTCGGCGGTGATCACGGCGAGGTCGCCAGGCTTCAGCGCCGCCTCCAGCCGCGGCAGCATGGCGTCGAAAGCCTCGAGCGCCGCCGCATAGCCCGGCACATCGCGGCGATGACCGAACTCGGTGTCGAAATCGACCAGGTTGACGAAGCAGAAGCCGCCATCGGGCAGGCGCTCCAGCACCGCCAGCGCCGCCTCGAACATCGCGGCGTTGCCGAAGGGTTTGATTTCCTCGCCCGTGGCGCGATGGGCGAAGATGTCGCCGATCTTGCCGACCGTGACGATGGCCCGGCCCTGCGCCGCGAGTCGGTCCAGGATCGTCTCGTCCGGCGGCGGGATCGAAAAATCCTTGCGGTTGGCCGTGCGGGTGAAGCCCGTCTCGGCGCTGCCGATGAAGGGCCGCGCGATCACGCGCCCGATCCGCAGCGGGTCGACCAGCCGGCGCACGATCCGGCACAGCGCATAAAGCCGCTCCAGCCCGAAATGCTCTTCATGCGCGGCGATCTGGAAGACGGAATCGACCGATGTGTAACAGATCGGCTTTCCCGTCCGGATATGCTCGTCGGCGAGTTCGTCGATGATGCCGACGCCCGAAGCGTGCTTGTCGCCGAGGATGCCGGGCAACTCGCCGTCCCGAATGATCGCCGCCACAAGGTCGGGCGGAAACGCATTCTCCAGCGCGGTGAAATAGCCCCATTTGAAAGGCACCGGGCAGCCCGCGATCTCCCAATGGCCGGACGGCGTGTCCTTGCCCTGGCTGATCTCGACGCCGTAGCCGAAGCGGCCGGTCGGCGCATCCGGCTTTTCGACACCGGCGAGCTGCCGGCCGGTCGAGGCCTCGCAGGCATGGGCGAGGCCGAGCCGGGCGAGATTGGGCAGCCGCAACGGCCCGCTACGCAGGCCGTCTCGGTCGCCGCGCCCCTCCGCGCAGGCCTGCGCGATATGGCCGAGCGTATCCGCGCCGGCATCGCCATAGGCGGTCGCGTCCTCGGCCCCGCCGCAGCCGACGGAATCGAGCACGAACAGGATGGCGCGGGCCACGTGTCAGTCTCGCACGGCGGCGACGCCGACCGGTTCGAGATTGAGCGCGGCCGCCAGCAGCGCCTGCGTATAGGCCTCGCGCGGCCGGGCGAAGATTTCCTCCGCCGGACCCTCCTCGACGACCCTGCCGTTCTGCATCACGACGACCCGGTGCGAGAGCGCGCGCACGACCTTGAGGTCGTGGCTGATGAAGAGATAGCCGAGCTTCCGCTTCGCCTGCAGGTCGCGCAGCAGCTCGACGATCTGCGCCTGCACCGACATGTCGAGCGCCGAGGTCGGCTCGTCCAGCACGATGAATTTCGGATTCAGCGCCATGGCCCGCGCGATCGCGATGCGCTGGCGCTGCCCGCCGGAGAATTCGTGCGGGTAGCGGTCCATGGCTGCGGGATCGAGCCCGACATCGGCGAGCGCGCCGGCGACGACCTCGCGGCGCTGGGCGTAGGTGAGCGCGCTCTGCTGGACGGTCAGCCCCTCCGCCACGATCTCGGCCACCGACATGCGCGGCGAGAGCGAGCCATAAGGGTCCTGGAAGACCACCTGAAGGTCCTTCCGCTTCGGCCGGACTGCCGAACCGGACAGCCCGTCGATGCGGTCGCCGAGGAAGACGATCGGGCCTTCTGAGGAGATCAGCCGCAGGATGGCGAGGCCGAGCGTCGTCTTGCCGGAGCCGGATTCGCCGACGACGCCGAGCGTCTCGCCCTCGCGCACCTTGATCGAAATGCCGTCGACCGCCTTTACATGGCCGGTGGTGCGGCGCAGGAAGCCCGACTTGATCGGGAACCAGATCTTCATCGGCCCGGCTTCGAGCAGCGTCGCCGCGCCGTCCGCCACCGGTGCGGGCCGTCCCTTCGGCTCCGCCGCGAGCAGCCGCTGCGTGTAGGCGTGCTGCGGATTGCCGAAGATGTCGGCGACCGGCCCCTGCTCGACGATCTTGCCCTTCAGCATGACGCAGACCCGGTCGGCGATGCGCCGCACGATGCCGAGATCATGGGTGATGAACAGCATCGCCATGCCGAGCCGGCCCTGCAACTCCTTGAGCAGCGCCAGGATCTGCGCCTGCACCGTGACGTCGAGCGCGGTCGTCGGCTCGTCGGCGATCAGTAGCTCGGGCTCGTTGGCGAGCGCCATCGCGATCATCACGCGCTGCCGCTGCCCACCGGAGAGCTGGTGCGGATAGGCTTCGAGCCGGCTTTCCGCGTCGCGGATGCCGACCAGCGCCAAAAGTTCGAGTGTGCGGGCGCGCGCCCTGTCGCCGCGCAGGCCCTTGTGCAACTCCAGAATCTCGCCGATCTGCCGCGCGATCGGGTGCAGCGGGTTGAGCGAGGTCATCGGCTCCTGGAAGACCATGGTGATGTCGTTGCCGCGCACTTTTCGCATCGCGTCCTCGTCGGCCGCGATCAGGTCCTGCCCGTCGAACACGACCTGGCCGGAGGGGTGGTGCGCCGCCGGATAGTTCAGCAGCTTGAGGATCGAGAGAGCGGTCACCGATTTGCCGGAGCCGGATTCGCCGACGATCGCCAGCGTCTCGCCCCGGGCGAGGTCGAAGGAGATGCGGTCGACAGCGAGCGTCTCGGCGCCGCCCTGGCGGAACGCGACGGAGAGGTCCTGGACGGAGAGGAGGGGGGTGGGGGCTGAGGTCATGTTGGCCCAAGTTCGGAGATAAGGCGGTCGAGTTCACCATCCGCGAAGGAAACGTAGGACCTGAGCGATGTGCTCGCCCCGTCGGGAGAAAAATCAGTTCGCGCTGCGACCGCACGAACCGCCGAACCGAGTTGGCCGTCGTTGGAGACGAGCGTGTCGCAGCCGGAGAGAACGGCAGTCGCCAGATGGATAGCGTCGGGGAGCTTGATTTTTAAGCCGACCAGAAAATCCAGCTTCGCGCGGGTGAACGCGGCGAATTCCAGTGCGTCTCGGCTTACGGGCTGGATATCGGTTATCGTCGAGTCCGCTTGCAACATTGCCCGGTAGAGATCACGCAAGCGATAATCGCCCGTTTCCAAAGCATTGCGGAGTGGGTGAACTAAAGCTTCGCCCAATGTCAGCTCGCTCGTGACGATCCGCTTATCCTGCTGCCGATACACCGAAAGAATCTGGCCGATCTTTTCCGCGATGGCCGAGCGCCGTTCGGCATACTCGATATAGACGCGCGTATCGAAGTAGATGCGACGAAACGGGTCAGCCATCCCATTCGTCACGCAAATGACGGAGCCTTGCGTCGAGGTCATCGGTCGTAGGTGTCAGCGCAGCGCGACGTCGCTCAATGTCCTCAAGCCATTGCTGCGCGGAAAGCGCGCTTTTCAAGGGCTCAAGCGTGACCTTGACCGCTTCGGCGTGCCTTACCCCGACCTGCATATCATCTGGCAGGCGCTCGACCGGATAGCGATCCAATACGATCTTGTTCATCACCTCTCTCCTGGCCGGCATTCTAGCACGGCGATCACGCAAACGTCTTCCGCGGATCGAACGCATCCCTCACCGCCTCGCCGATGAAGATCAGCAGCGACAACATCAGCGCGATCACGACGAAGCCCGAGAGGCCGAGCCAGGGCGCCTGCAGATTGGCCTTGCCCTGCGCCAGCAATTCCCCGAGCGAGGGCGAGCCCGGCGGCAGGCCGAAGCCCAAAAAGTCGAGCGAGGTCAGGGTGGTGATCGAGCCGTTGAGGATGAAGGGCAGGAAGGTCAGTGTCGCGACCATCGCGTTGGGGAGCAGGTGCTTGACCATGATGGCGCGGTTCGAGAGGCCGAGCGCGCGCGCGGCGCGGACGTATTCGAAGTTGCGCGCCCGCAGGAATTCCGCCCGCACCACGCCGACGAGCGCGACCCAGGAGAACAGCAGCAGGATGCCGAGCAGCACGAAGAAGCTCGGCGTGATGATCGCCGCCACGATGATCAGCAAATAAAGCGCCGGGATCGAGGTCCAGATCTCGATGAAGCGCTGGAAGATCAGGTCGGTCCAGCCGCCGAAATAGCCCTGGATCGCGCCTGCCGCGATGCCGATCACCGAGGAGATCGAGGCCAGGATCAGCCCGAACAGGATCGAGATGCGGAAGCCGTAGATCAGCCGCGCCACCACGTCGCGCCCCTGGTCGTCGGTGCCGAGCCAGTTCCATTCGAGGTCGCGGCAGCCCGTGCCGCCGCTGCGCTGCGCGATGACCTTGCACTGCTCGTCCTCGAGCATCCAGGTCGGCGGGGCGGGGGCCGGAACCGGCAGATCGAGATTGTGCGTGCGGTAGCTGTAGCGGATCGGCGGCCAGAGCGCCCAGCCATGGGCGTCGATCTCTTTTGAGATCACCGGGTCGCGATAGTCGGTGGTGGCGAGGAAGCCGCCGAACTTTTCTTCGGGATAGTTCACCGCGATCGGGACGAGAAACTCGCCCTTGTAGCGCACCAGCAACGGCCGGTCGTTGGCGATGAATTCGGCGAAGAGCGAGAGCGTGAACAACGTCAGGAAGATCCAGAGCGACCACCAGCCGCGCTTGTTGGCCTTGAAGTTGTTCAGCCTGCGACGGTTGATCGGCGAGAGCTTCAGCCATCCGGCCTGGTTGGCCTCGACCGGCGCGACAGGCGCGCTGCTGCGCAGGGCGGGCGGGGCGTCGAGAAGCGTGTCGCTCATGCGTCTCTAAGCCTCCCGCGTGTCGAAATCGATGCGGGGGTCGACCCAGGTGTAGGTCAGGTCGGTGATGAGATGCACGACGAGGCCGATCAGCGAGAAGATGTAGAGATTGGCGAAGACAACCGGGTAGTCGCGGTTGACGATCGCCTCGAACGATAGGAGCCCGAGCCCGTCGAGCGAGAAGATCGTCTCGATCAGCAGCGAGCCGGCGAAGAGCGCGCCGACGAAGGCGCCCGGGAAGCCGGCGATCACGATCAGCATGGCGTTGCGGAAGACATGGCCGTAGAGCACGCCGCGCTCGGAAAGTCCCTTCATCCGGGCGGTCAGGACATACTGCTTCCTGATCTCGTCAAGGAAGGAGTTCTTGGTCAGCAGCGTCGAGGTGGCGAAGGCGCCGAGCGCCATCGCAGTGACCGGCAAGGCGATGTGCCAGAGATAGTCGACGATCTTCCCGAAGAGGCTCAGTTGCGCGAAATTCTCGGAATAGAGCCCGCGCAGCGGAAAGATCTGCCAGAACGAGCCGCCGGCGAAGAGCACGATCAGCAGGATGGCGAACAGGAAGCCGGGGATCGCATAGCCGACGATCACGACCGCGCTGGTCCAGGTGTCGAAGCGCGAGCCGTCCTTGACCGCCTTGCGGATGCCGAGCGGGATCGAGATCGCATAGGAGAGCAGCGTCATCCACAGGCCGAGCGAGATCGAGACCGGCAGCTTCTCCTTGATCAGTTGCAGCACCGGCGCATCGCGGAAATAGGATCGCCCGAAATCGAAGCGGATGTAGTCGCCGAGCATCTTGATGAAGCGCTCATGGGCCGGCTTGTCGAAGCCGAACTGCTTTTCGAGCTCCTTGATGAAGGCGGGGTCGAGCCCCTGTGCGCCGCGATAGGACGAGCTCGCGTCGCCTCCGGTCTGGCCGCCGCCATCGCCGGTCTGTCCGCCGCCGACACGGTCGAGCGCGCTGGCATTCGGGTTCTGCAGTTGCGAGATCACGCGTTCGACCGGCCCGCCCGGCGCGAACTGCACGATGACGAAGGATATCAGCAGGATGCCGAACAGCGTCGGCACCATCAGCGCGATGCGACGGGCGATGTAGCTCAGCATGCGCGAACACGCTCTGGCGGCAAACGCAGGCAGACCCGCTTGGGACAAAAAGACCGCGGCCTTGTCTCGATCGTCGTCATGACTCGGTCTCCGCTGTCGCGATGATATCCGGCAGGCGAGCGAGAAGGTCAGGCGCTGCCGTCCTTGCCGTCTCCCAGACGATACCGAGATTGATCTCGAAATAGCCGTGCGCGATACGATTGCGCATGCCTTTCATGGCTTTCCATTGCACCTCCGGGAAGCGGTCGAGAAAGTCGGCGTCGGTCTGCAGCAATCGGGTCGCAGCCTCGCCAATGATGACGAGATTGAAAATGACGGCATGCTGGGTGCGCTCGTCCTTCAGAAAATCCGTTTGCTCCATACCCTTGATGTAAGTTGCCGTCTTCAGCGCCGCGTCGGCCATATGCCGGAGATAGTCAGCCAGTCTCGGGCGTGGACTCATACCGGCTGCGCCTCCGCCAGCACTTGATCGCGAAACCGTGGTGGCAGGTCCTCCGCCGTCAGAACGTCGACGCTGACGCCGAGCAATTCCTCGAGAGCGATCTGGAGTCCGCCGATATCCAGCAAGGTAGCGCCCGGCAGGGGATCGATCAGGATGTCCAGATCGCTGTCCTGATGGTCCGTGCCGTGCAGGACAGAGCCGAAGATGCGGGGATTATCAACCCGAAAGCGGCCTAATGCCGCACGGACCGCGTCGCGGTTAAGGGCAAGAGCGGTTGACGGCTTCATGACAGTCCCTTGGTTGCCTGCGCGTTTAGCCGGCCCGTTCCGCAATGACTACCCCTTCCCGATCCGCTTCGCCTTCTCGGCGTCGTACCACCAGATCGCCGGCGCGCCGGACGAGAACTTCGGCTTGGTCTGCGGCCGGTCAAACATGTCCCAGAAGGCGAGCCATTCGTTCTGATTGTACCACATCGGAATCCAGTAGCGCCCCGCCCGCAGCAGCCGGTCGAGGCACTTGGCCGCGACAACGACCTCGGCGTAGCTGTCGGCCTGGCCGATATGGCCGATCATCGCGTCGATGGCGGGGTCGCTGATGCCGGCGACGTTGCGCGAGCCGCGCGTCTTCGCCGCTTCCGAACCGTAGACGATGCGAAGCGAGTCGCTCGGGATCGCCGAACCGCCCAGCGCCCGGCTGACCATGTCGAAATCGCTGTCGTCGAGCCGGCGCTGATATTGCGCGGCGTCGACGATCCGCGAGGTCGCGTTGATGCCGAGCCGCTTCAGATTGGCCTGGAAGGGCTGGGTATGCGGCTGAAGCGCCGCCGAGAAATCGAGGAACTCGATCTCGAAGGGCTGTCCGCTGGGCAGCTTCAGCACGTTGCCGTCACGCTTGCAGCCGGCGGCGCGCAGCATCTCGTCGGCCTTGCGCAGCAGGGCGCGGTCGCTGCCCGAGCCGTCGCTGACCGGCGGCAGGTAGGGCTCGCCGAAGACCTCGTCTGGAACCTTGCCGCGGAATGGCTCGAGCAGCTTGAGCTCCTCGGGCGAAGGCTTGCCGACGGCCTTCGAATCCGAGTTTTCGAAGAAGGAGGTCATCCGCGTGTAGGCGTCGAAGATGATGGTCTTGTTGGTCCATTCGAAATCGAAGCACAGGCCCAGCGCCTCGCGCACGCGCGGATCGGTGAACTTGTCGCGGCGCAGGTTGAAGTACCAGCCCTGCGAGCGGGTCGGCGCGGTGCTCGGCAGCGATTCCTTCCTGACCTTGCCTTCCTTGAGCGCGGGAAAATCATAGCCTGTCGCCCAGGTCCTGGAGGTGTACTCCTCCTGGAAGGTGATGATGCCGCTCTTGAACGCCTCGAAGGCGACCTGCCGGTCGCGAAAATACTCCCAGCGCACCCGGTCGAAATTGTTGACGCCGACATTGACCGGCAGATCCTTGCCCCAATAGTCCGGCACGCGCTCGAATTCGATGAAGCGGCCCTGCTCGAAGCGGGCGACCTTGTAGGGCCCCGAGCCGAGCGGCGCTTCCAGCGTCGAGGCGGCGAAATCGCGCGTCGACCAGTATTTCTCCGAGAAAACCGGCAGGCCGGCGACGACGAGATGCAGGTCGCGGCTGCGTTTGGGCGAGAGCGTCACCACCGCGATCTCGTCGCCCTCGGCGCTCGCCGAGACCAGCTCGTTCAGGATCAGCCGGTACGACGGGTGGCCCTTGCTCTTGAGCAAATTCATGGTGAAGGCGACGTCGCCCGCCGTCACCCGCGAGCCGTCATGAAATTTCGCCTCGGGCCGCAGCCGGAAGCGGTAGGTCAGCTTGTCTTGCGAGATCGCGACGCTTTTGGCGAGCAGGCCGTAGAGCGAGCCCGGCTCGTCGCCGGAGCCGGCCATCAGGCTGTCGTAGCAGGCGTCCATGCCGGCCGCGCCGTCGCCCTGCAGCACGAAGATGTTGAGCGTGTTGAAGGTGTCGAAATTCTGGTTGCCGCTGGCGCTCTTGATCTGGAGCGTGATCTGGCCGCCTTTCGGGGCTTTCGGGTTCACATAGGCGAAATGCGGAAAATCCGGCGGCAGTGCGAGTTCGCCGAAGGTGGAGAGGCCGTGGCTCTCGCCCTCCTGCGCCAGCGCGGGGCCGGCCAGCGACGGCAGGGTCGCGGCCACGGCGGCGACGCCTCCGGCTTCGAGGAGCCTGCGGCGGGTGATGCGGATCGCCATGGTGCGCTGGTCTCCCTCGTTCGATTCGCCGGCCGATGATGTCGCGCATGCGCGGCTGCGCCAAGCGGCGTCGGGATATGGCGGCATGGTGACGGCAAGACGATGGCCGCGGCAAGCAAAAGCCGGGCGCGAGGGCCCGGCTTCCTGGCGGCGGCTCAGCGCTCTATCGCCGCAGGGCGGCGGTTTTGCGCATCATTTCGGCAAGGGCTTGGGTGCATCCGCCAGCGTGTTCAGATAGGCGACGATGTCGGCGCGCGTATCGGCGCGGCCGAGCCCGGCATAGGCCATCGAGGTGCCGGCCATATAGGCCTTCGGGTTCTTCAGGAAGCCGTCGAGCTGTTCGGCTTCCCAGGCTTCGCCGGACTTGGCCTTCATCGCGGCCGAATAGCCGAAGCCGGCGACGGAGCCCTTGGGCCGCGCATAGACGTCGAACAGATGCGGGCCGACCTTGTTGGCGCCGCCCTTCTCGAAGGTGTGGCAGGCCTTGCAGGCGCCGACGGCCTTTTCGCCGCGCGCCGGATCGGCCTTGGCGAGACGGGCGACGATCGGCTCGTCGGCTGCGGCGGCCGGGCCGGCGGCAGCCGCGGGCTCCTCGCTCGGCAGTTCGTAGCCCGCGATGGCCGGCTTCTTCGGCGCGAAGACGATGCCTGAAATCATATTGAGGCCGAGCGCCACCATCAGCGTGGAGAGTACGGCTCCGGCAATCTTGTTGGTTTCGATATCCATCGTATCCCGAACCCTCGGCCGCGCCTGGCGAGGCGGGCAAGACAGCGCTGCGATCGCAGGCGCGAAGGGCTCCGGCGATCGCCGTTGCTTAACCGCTTTGCGCGCTGCAATGCAACTCGTATAAGCGCCGCTTCCTTTGAGACCTTTTGACGCTTCTCCCGGACCTTCCCGCTGCCGATGTCGGACCCGCTGATCCTGATTCCCGCCCGCATGAGCGCGACGCGCCTGCCGGGCAAGCCGCTGGCGGACATCCATGGCGAGGCGATGATCGTCCATGTCTGGCGGCGCGCGATCGAGTCCGGCATCGGCCCCGTCGCGGTCGCGACCGATGCGCCGGACATCGCAGCCGTGATCGAGGCTGCCGGCGGACGCGCGGTGATGACGCGCGACGACCATCCCTCGGGCTCCGACCGTATCAAAGAGGCCGCCGACATCCTCGATCCCGAGGGTCGGCACGACGTCATCGTCAACGTCCAGGGCGACCTGCCGACGATCGACCCGCGCGTCATCGCGGCCTCGGTCGGTCCGCTCTTGGACCGCGCCGTCGACATCGCCACGCTCGCGGCCGTCATCCGGCGCGAGGAGGAGAGGACGGAGCCCAGCGTCGTCAAGGCGATCGGCAGCGAGGTCTCGCCCGGCCGCCTGCGCGCGCTCTACTTCACCCGCGCGACGGCTCCTTCGGGAGACGGCCCGCTCTATCATCACATCGGACTCTACGCCTATCGCCGCTGCGCGCTCGACCGGTTCGTCTCGCTTCCGCCCTCGGCCCTGGAGAAGCGCGAGCGGCTGGAGCAGTTGCGCGCCATCGAGGATGGCATGCGCATCGACATCATCGTCGTCGACGACGTGCCGCTCGGCGTCGACACCCCTCACGATCTCGAACGTGCCCGCATCATGCTGGCCGCCCGCGCCGGAGCCTGAAGCCATGCCCGTCACCGTGTCCTATCAGGGCGAACCCGGCGCCTTCTCCTCGCAGGCGGCGCTCGCCGTCTTCCCCGATTGCGAACTTCTGCCCTGCGCCACCTTCGAGGACGCGCTCGCCGCCGTCAGCGACGGCTCGGCGCGCTACGGCATGATCCCGATCGACAATTCGATCGCCGGCCGCGTCGCCGACATCCACCACCTGTTGCCCAATTCCGGCCTGCACCTGATCGGCGAGCATTTCCTGCCGATCCGCTTCCACCTGATGGCGGCGAAGGGCGCGACGCTGGCGACACTGAAGACGGTGCAGAGCCATATCCATGCGCTCGGCCAGTGCCGCCGGATGATCCGCAAGCTCGGCCTCAAGGCCGAGGTCGCAGCCGACACGGCCGGTTCGGCCCGGCAGGTCGCCGAGGCCGGAGACGTCGCCCGCGCCGCGATCGCGCCGCGCATCGCCGCAGAGGTCTACGGGCTCGAGATCCTGATGGAGGACATCGAGGACGAGAAGCACAACACCACGCGCTTCGTCATCCTGTCGAAATACCCGGAATTCGCCCGCCAGGGCTCGGGCAAGACGGTGACCACGCTGGTCTTCCGCGTCCGCAACATCCCGGCCGCGCTCTACAAGGCGATGGGCGGCTTCGCCACCAACGGCGTCAACATGACCAAGCTCGAAAGCTACATGGTCGACGGCCTCTTCGCCGCGACGATGTTCTACGCCGATGTCGAGGGCCATCCCGACGATCCGGCGCTGAAGCGGGCGCTGCAGGAGCTGGAATACTTCTCCAAGGAGATGCGCATTCTCGGCGTCTACCCGGCGCATGCCTTCCGCGACAGCATCGTCGAGCCGGGGGAGTAGCCTCAGGCCTCTTCCCCATCCACCGCCCAGGCCTTCAGGATCGTGTTCGCGATCGCCATATGCGGCGGGCAGAACAGGTTGTCGGGATGCGTGCCCTCCAGCATCTGGAGGGCCTCGGCCCGCGAGAACCAGCGCCCCTCCTCGAGCTCGGTCATGTCGAGCACGATGTCGTCGTTCAGCGCCTGCGCGATGCAGCCGATCATCAGCGAACCCGGAAACGGCCAGGGCTGCGAGGCGATGTAGCGCACCGCGCCCGCGCGCAGGCCGGCTTCCTCCCAGGTCTCGCGGCGCACCGCGTCCTCGAAGGTCTCGCCGGGCTCGACGAAGCCGGCGATGCAGGAATACATGCCGGGCGCAAAGCGCGATTGCCGCGCCAGCAGGCAGTTCTCGCCGCGCACCGCCAGCATGATCACGACCGGGTCGGTGCGCGGGAAATGCTGCGCGCCGCAGGCGCTGCATTGCCGCTTCCAGCCGGCCGAGCCGGCCTCGGAGGGCGCGCCGCACTGGGCGCAGAAGCGGTGGCGGGCATGCCAGTCGAGCAGCGCCTTGCCTTCGCCGAGCGGGCCGAGTTCGTCCTTGGGCACGAGGCGCTTCAGCGCCACCGAGCGCAGATCGATCAGCAGCAATTCGCCCCGCTCGCGCAGCGGCTCGACCAGCGCCTTGTCGATCAGCCGGGCGAAGCGCGGCGCGCCGTCGGGCGCGAGGCCGAGAAACGCCTCGTCGAGGCTGTCGCCGAGCAGATTCGTCTCGGCAGGGCTGAACCAGACCGAACAGGCCTCGTCGTCGAGCCGTTTCAGCACCGGCGTCTCGCCGGCGACGACCGTCAGCCGCGTGTCGGAGCGGTGCCTCAGGCGGTCGATCGCGTCGGGCTTGTCGCGCAGGTCGGCCCGGCGGTCGAGATTGCTGGTGGCGAAGCCGGTCAGGGCCGAGCGTTCGCGGCGGGGCGAGGCGTCGTTCATGCCTGCCGTCCTACCCGCTTGCCACAGGGGGGTGCAAGCATGGCGCACGCAGGCATGCGCCGCGTCAGCCCGGCGCGCGCCCGCGCAGCAGGTGGATGATCGCGGAAAAATCCGCCGCGCCTTCGCCCCAGGCGTTGTGGATGCCGAAGAGTTGCGCTGCCGCCGCGCCGAGCGGCGTGCTCGCGCCCGCTGCCTGCGCGGCCTCCTGCGAGAGCTTCAGGTCCTTCAGCATCAATGCCGAGGCGAAGCCGGCCTTGTAATCGCTGTTGGCGGGCGAGCTCGGCACCGGGCCGGGCACCGGGCAATAGGTCGTCAGCGACCAGCACTGGCCCGACGAGGTCGATGCGACGTCGTAGAGCGCCTGATGCGACAGGCCGAGCTTCTCGCCGAGCACGAAGGCCTCCGCGACGCCGATCATCGAGATGCCGAGGATCATGTTGTTGCAGATCTTGGCCGCCTGGCCGTTGCCGGCGTCGCCGCAATGCACGACCTTGCGCCCCATTGCCTTCAGGACCGGCTCGCCGATGGCGAAAGCCTCGCTCGCGCCGCCGACCATGAAGGTCAGGGTCGCGGCCTTCGCGCCGCCGACGCCGCCGGAGACCGGCGCGTCGAGCGACAGGCAGCCGCGCTCGCTGGCCAGCGCATGGGCCTTGCGGGCGCTGTCGACGTCGATGGTCGAGGAATCGATCAGCAGCGCGCCTGGCTTCACCGAAGGCAGGATGTCGGCCCAGACCGAGAGCACATGCTTGCCGGCGGGCAGCATGGTGACCACGATCTCGGCCGCCGTCACAGCCTCCTTGGCGGAAGCCGCGATGCCGACGCCGAGCTCGGCGGCGGCGTCCTTCGAGGCCTGCGACAGGTCGAAGGCGCGAACCTCGTGCCCGGCCTTGACGAGATTGCCGGCCATGGGCCCGCCCATATTGCCGAGGCCGATGAAGGCGATGGTGGTCATTGGGTTTCTCCCGTTATTCTGTTTGACAGAATACTTGTTGCGGAATATCTTTCATTCGTGATCAGATCGTTTGCACAAAAGGATGCGAAACGCCTGTTTCACGATGGATCAGTTCGACGTTTCGAGGCGATCGAGCGCATCATTCGGCGCAAGCTGCTGTTGCTGAACGCGGCCCGCAAGCTTGACGATCTGCGCACGCCTCCCGGCAACCGGCTGGAAGCGCTGCGCGGCAATCGAGCCGGGCAATATTCGATCCGGATCAATGACCAGTGGCGCATCTGTTTCCGCTGGTTGGACGGCGAGCCGCATGACGTCGAGATCGTCGACTATCATTGATGCCAGCGGCCAGACCTGTGGCTTGGGCAGAAGGGGGATGAGCCATGGCGAACCTGCAGATTGACGAAGTGTCCGAAGACCAGCTTTTGGACCTGATCCCGCCGGGCGAAATCCTGCTGGAAGAGTTCATGAAGCCGCTCGGCGTCAGCCAGAACCGGCTGGCGCGCGATATCGACGCCCCGGTCAGCCGCATCGCCGGCATTGTGAAAGGCGACCGGGCCATCACGGCCGATAGCGCTTTGCGATTGGCCCGCTTTTTCGGAACAAGCGCTGAAATGTGGATGAATCTACAGGCCGACTACGATCTGCGCGTCGCCCGGCGCGCCCAGGGCAAAGAGATCGAGAAGCGCGTGCGGCAACTGGCGGCATAGGCTCAATTCCCTTTCGCCCGCCCGACCAGCCCGCGCGCGACGATCATCCGCATCACCTCGTTGGTGCCTTCCAGGATCTGGTGGACCCGGAGGTCACGGACGATCTTCTCGATGCCGTAATCGGCGAGATAGCCGTAGCCGCCATGGATCTGGAGCGCCTGGTTGGCGACCTCGAAGCCTGAATCGGTCGCGACCCGCTTGGCCATGGCGCAGAGTTTCGTCGCATCCGGCGCTTTCGCATCGAGCGCCGCGGCCGCCCGCCACAGGAAGGTTCTGGCCATCTCCAGTTCGGTCGCCATGTCGGCGAGCTTGAACTGCAGCGCCTGGAAATCGGCGATCGCCGAGCCAAAAGCCTTGCGCTCCTTCGCGTAGAAAAGAGCCTTGTCGAGCGCCCCTTGCGCCCCGCCGATCGAACACGCGCCGATGTTGAGCCGCCCGCCATCGAGCCCGGCCATGGCGATCTTGAAGCCGATGCCTTCGGGCCCGATCCGGTTGGCGACGGGCACGCGGCAGTTCTCGAAGATCACGGCCCGCGTCGGCTGGGCGTTCCAGCCCATCTTCTTCTCGTTCGCGCCGAAGGAGAGGCCGGGCGTGCCCTTCTCGACAATGAGCGTCGAGATGCCCGACGACCCTGCCTCGCCGGTGCGAACCATCACGACATAGATGTCGGAGACGCCCGCGCCGGAGATGAACTGCTTCTGGCCGTCGAGAACATAATGGTCGCCATCGCGAACCGCCTTGGTCTTCAGCGCCGCCGCGTCCGAGCCCGCGCCCGGCTCGGTCAGGCAGTAGCTCGCCAGATACTCCATCGAACACAGCTTCGGCAGGAAGGCCTGCCGCTGCGCCTCGTCGCCATAGCGGTCGATCATCCAGGCGCACATGTTGTGGATCGAGATATAGGCCGCGACCGTCGGGCAGCCGGTCGAGAGCGCCTCGAAGATCAGCGCGGCGTCGAGCCGCGTCAGTCCCGAACCGCCGACATCCTCGGCGATGTAGATGCCGCCCATGCCGAGCGCGGCCGCCTGGCGCATCTCCTCGACCGGGAAATGCTTCTCCTCGTCCCAGCGGATGGCGTTGGGCGCGAGCGTGTCGGTGGCGAAGCCGAGGGCCATTTCCTGGATGGCGATCTGGTCTTCGGTGAGGGCGAAGGCGGTCATGCAGAGGCTCGCCAATCTTTGAGGTGAACCATTGGGGTTGCGAAGGCGGTTCCTCGCAGCTTTGTGAGAAACCGGTTGTCAGCCGTAACAAGAACCAGACCCAAGCGGCTCGCAACCTTGAGGTAGATCAGATCGTAAACCGGGTGCCCAAGGTCGCATGCTGCGAGAAGTGCCGGCTGGAGTTCATTTTCGTGATCGACGATCTCGGGAATGAAGCGTGGCAGAATCGCGAGGTCTGACGCCGCGTCCGCAGGCTTCATCAGATTGGCGCGGACCTTTTTGAAGAACGCGTTAGCCAACTCCGTCATGATCAGACGCGGCGCGACGAGGCGCGCACCTGAGGCGGAGAGTTCATCGGCTTGGTCGGAGAATTCTTCCGGCACGAACCACTTGACCGCTACGCTGGCATCGACCACGAAGCCGCTCATTCGAGGCCTTCGCGGATTTCGTCCAATGTCAGCGAGGGCTGGATTTCAGTATAGCGCGCTCGCATGGCGCGCGACATTGCAACCCTCTCTTCAGGCGTGAACGGCTTGTGGGTTTCCATGAGATCGCGGAGTTCCTGCTCCAACGAATGGCCCTTTAGTTTCGCCTTGATGCGGTAGCTCTCGATCGTGTCGTCGGCGACGCTGCGGACCAGAACCTGACCCATGACTGCCTCCCTAGGACTTGCTATCATAAATGATAGCAAGTCTTCAGTCCTAGCTCAACCCATCGTCGGGATGACGAAGCTCGCACCGTCCTTGATGCCGCTCGGCCAGCGCGCGGTCACCGTCTTGGTCTTGGTGTAGAAGCGGATCGAATCCGGGCCGTGCTGGTTGAGGTCGCCAAAGGAGGAGCGCTTCCAGCCGCCGAAGGTGTAATAGGCCAGCGGCACCGGAATCGGCACGTTGATGCCGACCATGCCGACCTGCACCTTGGAGGCGAAGTCGCGCGCGGCGTCGCCGTCGCGGGTGAAGATCGCGGTGCCGTTGCCGTATTCGTGGTCGTTGGTCAGTTTCAGCGCCTCGTCATAGCTCTCCGCGCGCACGACGGAGAGCACGGGGCCAAAAATCTCCTCCTTGTAGATGCGCATGTCCCTGGTGACGTTGTCGAACAGGCAGCCGCCGACATAGAAGCCGTTCTCGTAGCCCTGCATCTTGAAGTCGCGGCCGTCGACGGCGAGCGTCGCGCCCTCCTGGACGCCAATGTCGATATAGGAGCGGATCTTCTCCTCCGCCTGCTTGGTGACGACCGGACCGTAATCGGCCGAGGAATCGGTCGAGGGGCCGATCTTCAGGCTCTCGACGCGGGGGATCAGCCGCTTCACCAGCTCGTCGGCCGTCGCCTTGCCGACCGGCACCGCGACCGAGATCGCCATGCAGCGCTCGCCGGCCGAGCCGTAGCCGGCGCCGATCAGCGCGTCGACCGCCTGGTCCATGTCGGCGTCGGGCATCACGATCATGTGGTTCTTCGCGCCGCCGAAGCACTGCACGCGCTTTCCGGCCGCGCAGCCACGAGAATAGATGTATTCGGCGATCGGGGTCGAGCCGACGAAGCCGATCGCCTTGATGTCGGGGTCGTCCAGAATGGCGTCGACCGCCTCCTTGTCGCCGTTGACGACGTTGAGGATGCCGGCCGGGCCGCCCGCCTCGATGAAGAGTTCGGCCAGCCGCATCGGCACGCCGGGGTCGCGCTCCGAGGGCTTGAGGATGAAGGCGTTGCCGCAGGCGATGGCGGGGCCGAGCTTCCACAGCGGGATCATCGCGGGGAAGTTGAACGGCGTGATGCCGGCGCAGACGCCGAGCGGCTGGCGCAGCGAATAGATGTCGATGCCCGGCCCGGCGCCGTCGGTGAACTCGCCCTTCATCAGATTGGGCGCGCCGAGCGAGAACTCGACGACCTCGACGCCGCGCTGGATGTCGCCCTTGGCGTCGGCGATCGTCTTGCCGTGCTCGCGGGCGAGCAGTTCGGCGAGTTCGTCGTTGTTCTGCGCGATCAGGTCGAGGAACTTCATCAGCACGCGCGCCCGGCGCTGCGGATTGGTCGCGCCCCATTTCGGCTGGGCCTCGGCGGCGTTCTCGACCGCCTTGCGAAGCTCCGCGGCGGAGGCGAGCGCCACCTTGCCGATCACCGAGCCGTCCATCGGCTGGTAGATGTCGGCCGTGCGGCCCGACGTGCCCGCGACATGCTCGCCGCCGATGAAATGCCCGACCTGACGCATCGCGTCCTCCCTACGAATGGTGGTGTCTGGTGATTGCCGCAAGCCCTACCATTCTCGTTTGCGCACGGCTATAGCGATCTTGGTCTGGATGTCGTGCGGAAAAGCGAATATCGGGGAGAGCGCCTGTGGAGCGGTTTGACTGGGACGATCTGCGCTTCTTCCTCGCCGTGGCCCGCTCCGGCCGGCTGACCGCCGCCGCGCGGCGGCTCGGCGCCGACCACGCCACGGTCTCGCGCCGCATCACCTCACTGGAGGAAGCGCTGAAGGCCAAGCTCTTCGAGCGCAGGCCGCAAGGCTACACGCTGACCGCCCATGGCGAGCGCCTTCTTGCCAAGGCCGAAAGCATGGAGACCGAGGCGCTGGCGATCCAGAGCGATATCGGCGGGGCCGACATGGCGCTGGCCGGCACGGTCCGGATCGGCGCGCCGGACGGTTTTGGCACGGTGTTTCTCGCGCCTCGCCTCGCCAGGCTCGCTTCCGCCTATCCGGGCCTGGAAATCCAGCTCATCGCCATGCCGCGTCTGCTCTCGCTGTCCAAGCGCGAGGCCGACGTCGCGATCACGCTCGCCCCGCCTAAGGAGGGCAAGGTCGTGGCGCGAAAACTGTCGGACTATCGTCTCGGACTCTACGCCAGCCAGGCCTATCTCGACGCGATGCCGAGGATCGAGAAGCCCGAGGACCTCTTCGCCCACCGGATCGTCGGCTACATCGACGACCTGATCTTCACGCCGGAACTCGATTATCTCGACGAAGTCGCCAAGGGTTTGCGCGCGCAGGTCCAGAGTTCGAGCGTGCTCGCCCAGATGAACGCGGTGGTGGCCGGCGCCGGCATCGGAGTCATCCATCATTTCATGGCGGAGGACGAGCCGGGCCTCGTGCCGGTGCTGCCGGACATGGTTTCGATCACGCGCTCCTTCTGGCTGCTCGTCCACGCCGATCTGAAGGACGTCGCGCGGGTCCGCGCCATCGTCGATTTCATCGTGCGAGAGGCGAAGGCGAACCGGGCGCTGCTGATGGGAGAGGGCAGGGCGGCCGCGACGGCCGCATGAGCCCTCCGTCGCGTCTCACAGTCGCCAGGGCAGCACATTCTCCGGCAGCCGCCTGCCCAGCAGGTCGAGCGCCAGCATCACGGCCAGGATCACGACCGAGGCGCTGATCGCGACTGCGGCCGCCTCGCCCGCCAACCCCGCCTCCTTCAGCGAGAACAGCACCACGCCGAGCGTCTCCGTGCCCGACGACCAGAGCAGCGCCGACACCGTCAGTTCGTTGAAGGCGACGAGGAAGACCATCAGCGCGGAGACCGCCGCCGCCGGCGCCAGGATCGGCGCGACGACGAAGCGCAACATCTGCCAGAGGCTCGCCCCGTCGAGCTTCGCCGCCTCCTCATGATGGGCCTCGATCTGCGCCATCGCCGCGACCGGGGCCTTCAGCGCCAGCGCCAGGAATCGCGCGAGATAGGCAAACAGGATGATGAAAGGCGTGGCGTAGAGACTGAAACCGAGCAGGGGCAGCGGCCGAAGGAAAAGCAGGATGCAGGCGATGGCGAGGACGACGCCGGGCAGCGCATAGGGCAGCTCGATGATCGGTTCGACGATGCGCCGCATCCTGCCCATGCGCCGCTCCAGCACGTAGGCGAAGGCGATCGAGAGCAGCGCGAGGATCAGCGCCGCCGAGCTTGCGAGCAGGAAGGAGTTGCGGAAGGCACGGATGGTGACGTCCTGCCGCAGCAGCACCTCGGCGAACTTGTCGAAGGTCAGGCTCTGCCAGGATAGCGCGACGCCAAGCGCCGGCGTCAGCGCCTCGCCGAACAGGGCGAGCAGCGGCAAGCCGAGCTTGAGCGCGAGCAGGGTCCACAAGGCGGCTTCTGCGAAGGCCCGGGCGCGCCCGAGCCGCCAGAACCGCTGCAATGGCCGGTCGATCTCCACCCTGCCGCAGCCCCGGCGCGCCACGAGCATGCCGGCCAAGATGCCGAGCCCGGCGACGAGCGCCACCAGGATCGAGAGCGCGGCGGCATCCGGCAGTCCGGCCGGGCCGAAACTGGACAGGCGGCGATAGATCAGCGTCGGCAGGGTCAGGTAGTTCACCGGCAGGCCGAGCAGGGCGGGAATGCCAAAATTGCCGACGCCCGCGACGAAGGCCAGCAACCCGGCGGCGATGATCTGCGGCCGCAGCACCGGCAGCAGGATGCGCGCGACGATCGTCGCCGGGCCCGCGCCCTCCATCTGCGCCGCCTCGACCAGCGAATGCGGCACGCTGCGCAGGCCGCTCCACAGCGTGATCGCGACCAGCGGCGCATGGTGCAGCGCCATGACCAGGACGATGCCGCCGCGCCCGAGCAGCGGGTTTGGCGTACCCGGCGCCGGCGACAGGCCGAGCACCGAAAGGATCGGCGATAGGGGCGAGAACAGGCTGAGGAAGGCGAGCGCCGCGACCTGTGGCGCGATCATCATCGAGAACACGAACAGGAAGGCGAGCGGGCGCTTGCCTCTCACATCCGTGACGCCGAGGGCCAGCGCCACGAAGCCGCCGACCAGAAGCGCGCCGAGCGCCGAGAGGCCGGCGGTCTCGAGCGTATGCAGCGTCGCGTTGAGCGCGGCGCGGCTGCCGATCTCGGCCAGCGCCGCCTCGGGAGCGAAGGTTCCGCCCGGCGCGAGCGCGGCCGCGACGAGCCGCAGGAAGGGCAGGGCGCCGAGCAGCAGCGCGGCCAGCGTCAGGGCTGCCGGCAGTCCGAGGCCGGCCGGCAGCCGGACCGCCGGCCAGATCGCGCTCGATGCACCGCGCGAACTCCCTCCCCCCGCTTGCGGTGGGGAGGGTTGGGGTGGGGGGGAGAGTTCAGGCCGTCGCCCGGCTTCTCCGTAGAGTCTCATCCTGCACGCCCCCCCATCCCTAGCCCTTCCCCACCGCAAGCGGGGGAAGGGGACAGGGCGGCGCCGCTCTCACTCGAAGATCGACTGGAAGCGCTTGCGCGCCGCCATTTCCTCGGCGAGCGCCCTGGCGGCGTCGAACGGCATCAGCCTGATCGCGGCCCGCGCAGGATAGCCGGCCGGCAAAGCGATATCGGGGTGCGCCGCGACATAGCCCTGTTTCAGCGCCAGTTCCTGGCCGTCCTTCGAGATCAGGAAGTCGACGAAGGCCTTCGCGGCTTCGGGGTTTTTCGTCGTGTTCAGGATCGCGACCGGCTCGCTCACCGCCGAGACGCCCTCGCTCGGGAAGACGAATTCGACCGGCGCGCCCTTGGCCTTTTCGCGGATCGGCATGAAGTCGACGATCATGCCGTAAAGCTTCTCGCCGGTGGCGACCTGCCGAAGGATGTCGCCATTGCCGCCGGCGGCGAGCGCGCCGTTGCGCTTGAGCTGCTCATAATAGCTCCAGCCGCCGGGCAGGGCGCCGGTCAGCGTCATGGCGTGGATCAGCGCCGCGCCCGAGGTCAGCGGGCTCGGCATGGCCAGCAGGCCCTTGGCCTCCGGCTTGGCGAGATCGGCCCAGCTCGCGGGCTTCATCGCGGCCTTGGTGTTGTAGACGATGCCGGTGGTGATCAGCTTGGTGGCGAACCACATCTTCTGCGGGTCGTGGATGCCGGCGGGATAGGCGGAGATGGTCGCCTTGTCATGCGCCAGCAGCCGGCCCTCCTTCTTCAGCCCCTCCATCGTCACGGAATCGGCGATCAGGAGCACGTCTGCCTGGGGGCTGCCCGCCTCGATCTCGGCGCGGAGCTTGGCCATGACGCGCGGGGTGCCGTCGCGCACGAAGCTGATCTCGACCCTGGGATGCCTCGCCTTGAAGGCGTCGATCGTCTGCTGGGCGTCGGTGTTGGGCTGGCTGGTGTAGAGTACGAGCTTGCCCTCGGCCGCGCGCGCCGCCGCAGGCAGGCCGGCCAGGGCGGCCATCATCAGTACGGTCAAAGCCTTGGGGGGCATCGGTCTCTCCTGTCTGGCTTTTCGCGTGCGGGACGGCGGTGGCCGTAGACCGCGCATATGACATATTGGTGAAAGGCGCATCATGCAGCGCGATGCGCGGCTGCGGTCTGGACCGCGGCCTTGGAAACCGGGCGTCGCTGCTTGATTTTCTCGCATCTGCCCGGCTTGTTTGTCATGACGGTTTTCGACTAGAGTCATCGACAAGGCGTTTCAAAACGTCGGATTTAAACGTTTTAAATGGGAGGTTCTGATGAAATCGGTACGTTATCTGGTGACGGGGGCGGCTTTCGCCGCGATCACGGCCGGCTGGTCCGGCGCGGCCGTCGCGCAGGAGACCGTCCAGGTCTGGTTCACCAAGGGATTCTACAAGGGCGAGGACGACGCGCTGCTCGCCGTCGTCGACAAGTTCCAGAAGGCGACCGGGGTCAAGGTCGATCTCTCGCTCTACGCCACGGAAGACTGCGTCACCAAGTCTGTCGGCGCGGTCCAGGCCGGCACGCCGCCGGATGTCGGCTTCTGCACGACCTATGATTTCCGCACCACCGGCCAGTGGGCGTTCGAGGGCAAGCTCGAGGACGTTTCCGACGTCATCGAGCCGCTCAAGGGCGATATCCTGCCCGACGCGCTGGTCGGCGTGAACCTGATGAACGACAAGACCAAGAAGAAGGCCTATTACGCCTTTCCGGTCCAGCAGCAGATGATGCACATCACCTACTGGAAGGACATGCTGGAAGAAGCCGGCTTCAAGGAAAGCGACATCCCGAAGGGCTGGAACGGCTACTGGGACTTCTGGTGCGACAAGGTGCAGGCCGGCCTGCGCGCCAAGGGCAAGCGCGTCTATGCCGTCGGCCATCCGATGGGCGTCGCCGCCTCCGACACGTTCTACTCGTTCCTGACCTTCGCCAACGCCTATGGCGCGCAGGTGGTCGATGAGAACGGCAAGATCGTGCTCGACCAGGACGCCAACAAGAAGGCCATGGTCGAGGCGGTGAAGTCCTACGCCAACATCCTGCAGCGCGGCTGCACGCCGCCCTCCTCGGTGAACTGGCTCGATCCCGACAACAACGTCGCCTTCCACAACAAGACGATCGCGATGACCCACAACGCGACGATCTCGATCGCCTCCAAGCATCTCGACGACATGAACAATCCCGCTCTGACGCAGGAGCAGCGCGACACCGCCAAGAAGAACTATCTCGACAACATCCGCACCACCCAGTTCCCCGACAAGCCGGATGGCAAGCCGCTTCCGAACCTCGCCGCGGTGAAGACGGCGGTGGTCTTCGCCGACGGCAAGAACAAGAAGCGCGGCAAGGAGTTCATGGCCTTCATGATGAAGGATGAGAACCTGCGTCCCTTCGTCGAGGGTTCGCTCGGCCGCTGGCTGCCGACGACCAAATCGGGCCTCGCCAGCCCGTTCTGGACCGACGGCAAGGACCCGCATCGCGCGCTGGTCTACAAGCAGTTCTCCTCGGGCACGATTCCGTTCCAGTTCGTGTACAACTACAAGTTCACCGCGGCGAACGCCGAGAACGTCTGGGCCAAGGCGGTCAACCGCGTCGTTCAGGACAAGATCGCGCCGGATGTCGCGGTCGACGAGATGATCGCGCGCATCAAGCAGATCGCCGGCTGACGCCTGCGCTCTGACCATCGAAAAAGGCGCCCTGCGGCCGCAAGAGCCGCGGGGCGCCGACCCGTCTCGACAGGACGGCTCCGCGAGGGATTGAAGCATGACAGCGACCACGATGACGATGCCGGTCGCGGCGGCGAGCGACGCGGTCTCGGGCCATACGCGTGACCGCGCGCTCTGGGGCGCGATCATGCTGGCGCCCTATATCCTCGTCTTCGCCATCATGGTGGTCTATCCCGTCGCCTACGGCCTCTGGCTCGGCCTGAACTGGCAGTCCTATCGGGCGTTGTTCGCCGACCCGATCTTCATCCGCACCATCCTCAACACCATCGTCTTCCTGTTCATCGCGGTGAACCTGAAGTTTTTGATCGCGCTCTGGCTGTCGGGCTTCTTCGTGGCGCAGCGGGCCTGGGTTCGCTTCGTGCTCGTCCTGTTCATCCTGCCCTGGGCCGTGCCCTCGATCCCGACGATCCTGTCCTTCCGCGTGATGCTCAACCCCGAGACGGGGATGATCAATTCGCAGCTCTTCCAGTGGTTCGGCATCGTCGAGGGGCCGGGCTGGCTGACCGACCCGACGCTCGCCTTCGCCTGCTCGATCGTCGTCCACATCTGGAAGTCGCTGCCGTTCTGGACGCTGATCCTCGTCACCGGCCGGCTGGCCATCTCGCAGGATCTCTACGAGGCCGCCAGCGTCGACGGCGCCAGCAAATGGCAGCAGTTCAGGTTCATCACCTGGCCCTCGCTGGCGACGCTCTACGTCACCTCGACGATGCTCTCGATGATCTGGACGCTGGGCGACTTCAACAGCGTCTATCTGCTCACCGGCGGCGGCCCGGGCGACCTCAACCATGTGCTGGCCACGCTCGGCATCCGCTACATGCGCAACAACAATCTCGATCTCGGCATCGCCTCGATCATCGTCGCCATGCCGCTGATCCTGCCGATGGTCTATTTCATGGTGAAGCGTCTCTCGAAGGGAGCCGAGTCATGAGAAGGTTTCTCGACGAGGGCAAGCTGATCCTGATCGCCATCCCGGTGCTGATCTGGACGCTGCTGCCGATCTACCACCTCTTCGTGCTGTCGATCTCGAGCCAGGAGGCGATGCTGGCCGGCACGCTCTGGCCGGCGCAGCCGACGCTGCAGAATTTCCAGATCGTCTTCAAGCAGCAGCATTACTACCTGTCGAATTTCTGGCGGCAGATGTTCAACAGCTTCTTCATCGCGGTCGCGACCGGGCTGATCACGCTGTTCGTCGCCACCTTCGCCGCCTTCGCCATCGCCAGGCTCCGGGTCAAGGGCGGCCGCACCATCATGAATCTGGCGCTCGCGACCTATCTGATCCCGGCCGCCTTCCTCGCCATCCCGATGTACAAGGCGATGGGATCCTACGGCCTGCTCAACACGCAGACGGCGCTGATCCTGGCCATGGTCGCGCTCGCCTCGCCCTATGCCATCTGGGTGCTGAAGCAGGCTTCCGACAAGCTGCCCAAGGAGCTCGACGAGGCCGCGATCATGGACGGGGCGACCTCGCTCCAGCTCTTCCGGCTGGTCTACCTGCCGCTGATGAAACCATCCATGGTGGTCATCGGCATCTATGCGCTGCTGCTCGCCTGGAACGAATATCTCTACGCCTTCCTGCTGCTTTCCAGCGAGCAGGCGGTGCCGCTGGCGGTGGGGCTCGGCCTCTTCCTCTCGGCCGACGACGCGCCCTGGAACCTGCTGATGGCGGCAGGCCTGCTCTACGCCATTCCGCCCGCGGTGATCTATTACGGCTTCCGTAAGAACATGGTCGGCGGGCTGACCTCGGGCGCTGTGAAGAGCTGAAACCAATTGTCATTCCGGGGCGCGGCAAAGCCGCGAACCCGGAACCCACGACCGGGCGAGCGCTTTCAAACGCACGAGACGGCGCATCACCCGGTCGTGGGTTCCGGGTTCTTCGCTATGCGAAGCCCCGGAATGACAAGGGGTGCATGCCGGACATGCTCCATCCCCCTCGCCAGACCGCCGAACCGACGTCACATTAAGGGCGTTAGCCTGAAGCCGACGACTGCCAGGAACCCGGAATGACTGCTTCAAAACTCGACCAGCTCCGCGAGATGACCATCGTCGTCGCCGACACCGGCGACATCGAGGCCGTTCGGCGTCTCAGCCCCGTCGACTGCACCACCAATCCGACCCTGATCCTGAAGGCGGTCGAGACGCCGGCCTACGCCCATCTCGTCGACGAGGCGATCGCCTGGGGCAGGAAGGAAGGCGGCTCGGGCGAGGCGGCCGTGCACGCGGTCTGCGACCGGCTCGCCGTGACCTTCGGCGCGGAGCTGACCAAGATCGTGCCCGGCCGCGTCTCGACCGAGGTCGACGCCGACCTCTCCTTCGACACTGAAGCCACGATCGACAAGGCCCGCGCCATCATCGCGGCCTACAAGGCGCGCGGCGTCGGCAAGGACCGCATCCTGATCAAGATCGCCTCGACCTGGGAGGGCATCCAGGCCGCCAAGGTGCTGCAGGCCGAAGGCATCGACTGCAACCTGACGCTGCTCTTCGCGCTGCCCCAGGCCGTCGCCTGCGCCGATGCGAAGGCCTTTCTGATTTCGCCCTTCGTCGGCCGCATCCTCGACTGGCACGTCAAGGCCGGCGGCGGCCCCTATACGGCCGAGACCGACCCCGGCGTGGTCTCGGTCAAGAGCATCTACGCCTACTACAAGGCGCTCGGCATCAAGACGGTCGTCATGGGCGCGTCCTTCCGCAACACGGGCGAGATCGAGGCGCTGGCCGGCTGCGACCGGTTGACCATCGGCCCCGGCCTGCTCGACGAACTGGCCGCCGCGACCGGCGACCTGCCGCGCAAGCTCTCGCCGGCCGCCTCGCCGCAAGCCGTGTCGGAGGCCTTCGCCAAGCCGATCGTGCTGGACGAGAAAGCCTTCCGCTTCGCCATGAACGAGGACGCGATGGCGAGCGACAAGCTGGCGGAAGGCATCCGCGGCTTCGTCAAGGACCTGCGCGGCCTGCGCAAGCTGGTGGCGGCTAAGCTCGGCTGAAAGCTTGCCGGCTGCCGCGCGTCACTGCGTCGGCGTCAGCGGAATCGGAGCAGGCCTCGGTGCGGCCGGCCGCGGCCTCGGCCTTGCCGCCGGCTTGGGCTCGCTGGTGATGCCGAGCCGCGCGCGGATCGCGGCCGCTTTCGCCTCGGTGATGCGGGCGCCGCAGAAGCCGTACTGGCCCTCGCGCTGAAACTCGCGGCAGGTCAGTTCGCGCTCGGCCGAGAATCCCGCCTGCTCCCGCGCGATCGTGCGCTGCTCGACCGCGTCGGCCTTCTGCGTCAGCACGCGAAAGCCCTCGCGCACCGCCCGCTCGGCCACGCCACGGGCGGTTTCGATCTCCTTGGCGCGGCTTGCGAGCGTCCTTGAATCCGGTCCCCACAGGCCGCGCGGGTCGATGCGGCAGGCGGCGGTCTCGACGACGCAGGGCTGGGCCGGCTCGACGACGAGGAACGCGCCGTCGAGCACGTCGAAGACGATCGGGCAGATCGGGGCCTCGAGCCTGTAGCGCGGCACGCCGGCGGGCCTGCCCTGCGCTGTCACCGGCACGGCGGCGTCGCCGAAGGAGATCGCGCAGGGTTCGGTCAGATTGGCGGTCTGGAACCCTTCGGCCCGCAGTTTCAAACCGTAGCCTGTCGCGGTCTTCTCGAACGTCGCCTCGCCGAAGCCGCCATTGCGCCGCAGCACGCGTCCCGTGACCGCCTCCTCGCCGGCGACCTTGATCGCCGGCATCGTCGCCGGACGAGGGGCCGCGGGCGTCGCGGGTCCCGAAGCCGGCGGCGCCGATTGCTGCGCGCCGGCGGGGTTGAAGGGTTGCGCGCCCGGCAGTTGCAGCGGCTGTGCATGCAGGCTCAACGCTCCGCCGGTCAGGCTAAGCGCGGCGAGGCCACAGATCAGGCGCAGAATTCGGTTCACGTCTCGGCCCTGTGGAACGCTTGACGACCCGTGCGAAAGCTTGGGCTCAGCGTTTTGAATGAAGCGGGGCGCGCTACCGCGCAAGGACACAAGCGCAACACCTTCCGGCAATGATGAGCGCATGGCGGCCCGTCCAATTCCTTGGCGCCATGCGATTCTTAATCGGCTGACGTGTCTTGCAAGGGCGGGAACACCCTCCCTATATACGCCGCCAAGAGGCGGTTTCACCACCGTCCGACGTGGAATGCCGTTTCGTTCGCCGCATTGGCGGGGGCGGGGCGGTCCATGGGCCGGCAGGCGTCGCCGTCAGCGGCGCGGGTCGGCGATCTGCTCGTTCAAAAAGGGATCCCCTCCATGGGTAAAGTTATCGGCATCGACCTCGGCACGACCAATTCCTGCGTTGCAGTGATGGAAGGAACGACGCCCAAGGTCATCGAGAATTCCGAAGGCGCGCGCACCACGCCTTCCATCGTCGCCATCACCGACGACGGCGAGCGCCTGGTCGGCCAGCCGGCCAAGCGCCAGGCCGTGACGAATCCGGAGCGCACCTTCTTCGCGATCAAGCGCCTCATCGGCCGCACCTTCGACGATCCGATGACGCAGAAGGACATGAATCTCGTCCCCTACAAGATCAAGAAGGCCTCGACCGGCGACGCCTGGGTCACGGCCGACGGGACGGATTATTCGCCCTCGCAGATTTCCGCCTTCACCCTGACCAAGATGAAGGAGACCGCGGAGGCCTATCTCGGACAGCCGGTCACGCAGGCGGTCATCACGGTCCCGGCCTATTTCAATGACGCCCAGCGCCAGGCGACCAAGGATGCCGGCCGCATCGCCGGTCTCGAGGTGCTGCGCATCATCAACGAGCCGACGGCGGCAGCTCTGGCCTATGGCCTGGAGAAGAAGCAGGCCGGCACGATCGCGGTCTACGACCTCGGCGGCGGCACCTTCGACGTCTCGATCCTCGAGATCGGCGACGGCGTCTTCGAGGTGAAGTCGACCAATGGCGACACCTTCCTCGGCGGCGAGGACTTCGACATGCGCCTCGTCGAGTATCTCGCCGAGGAGTTCAAGCGCGAGCAGGGCATCGACCTGAAGAAGGACAAGCTCGCTTTGCAGCGCCTGAAGGAGGCGGCCGAGAAGGCGAAGATCGAGCTCTCCAGCGCCGCCCAGACCGAGATCAACCTGCCTTATATCACCGCCGACGCCTCGGGGCCGAAGCATCTCGCCATCAAGCTCTCGCGCGCCAAATTCGAGAGCCTGGTCGACGATCTGATCCAGCGCACCGTCGAGCCCTGCAAGAAGGCGCTCAAGGACGCCGGCCTCTCGGCCGGCCAGATCGACGAGGTCGTCCTCGTCGGCGGCATGACGCGCATGCCGAAAGTCCAGGAGGTGGTGAAGCAGTTCTTCGGCAAGGAGCCGCACAAGGGCGTCAACCCGGACGAGGTCGTCGCCATCGGCGCCGCGATCCAGGCCGGCGTGCTGCAGGGCGACGTCAAGGACGTGCTCCTGCTCGACGTGACCCCGCTCTCGCTCGGCATCGAGACGCTGGGAGGTGTCTTTACGCGTCTCATTGACCGCAACACCACGATCCCGACCAAGAAGAGCCAGGTCTTCTCCACCGCCGAGGACAACCAGCAGGCGGTGACGATCCGGGTCTTCCAGGGCGAGCGCGAGATGGCGGCCGACAACAAGATGCTCGGCCAGTTCGACCTGATGGGCATTCCGCCGTCCCCGCGCGGCATGCCGCAGATCGAGGTGACCTTCGACATCGACGCCAACGGCATCGTCTCGGTGACGGCGAAGGACAAGGCCACCAACAAGGAGCAGCAGATCCGCATCCAGGCGTCCGGCGGACTCTCTGAGGCCGACATCCAGAAGATGGTCAAGGACGCCGAGGCCAATGCCGGCGAGGACAAGAAGCGCCGCGAACTGGTCGAGGCGAAGAACCAGGGCGAGAGTCTGGTGCATTCGACCGAGAAGTCGCTGAAGGACTATGGCGACAAGGTCTCGGAGGCCGACAAGGCGGCGATCGAAACCGCCATGGATGCGCTCAAGGCGGCGCTCGCCGAGGACAACGCCGAGACCATCACGGCGCGCTCGACCGACCTGATGCAGGCCTCGATGAAGCTCGGCGAGGCCATGTATGCGGCGAGCCAGGCCGAGGGCGCGGCGCCCGAGGGCGGCGAGCAGCCGGCCGAAGCCAAGAAGGACGACGTCATCGACGCCGACTTCAAGGATGTCAGCGACGACAAGGGCGACAAGAAGAAGAGCGCCTGAGCGGCGCTCCAGCCATCCACCGCGACATCATGGCCGGGCTTGACCCGGCCATCTCGTTACGGGATGGCGTTTCGAACGAATGTCGCTGTCCTGCTGGAGATGACCGGGTCGATCCCGGACATGACGGGAGAGGGAGCGAAGGGGCGGCTGTTTGATGTCCAAGCGCGACTACTACGAAATCCTCGGCGTGCCGAAGACCGCGGATGAGGCGGCGCTGAAGAGCGCCTTCCGCAAGCTCGCCATGGGCTGCCACCCCGACCGCCACCCCGGCGACAAGGCGGCCGAGGCCAAGTTCAAGGAGCTGAACGAGGCCTATCAGGTGCTGTCGGACGGGCAGAAGCGCGCCGCCTATGACCGCTTCGGCCACCAGGCCTTCGAGAATGGCGGCGGGCCCGGCGGCGGCAATCCCGATTTCTCCGACTTCATGTCGGACATCTTCGATTCCTTTTTCGGCGACGCCAAGCGCGGCGGCCCGCGCAGCGCCCACGGCCGCGAGCGCGGCGCCGACCTGCGCTACAATCTCGAGATCGGGCTGGAGGATGCGTTTGCCGGCAAGAACGCCTCGATCCGCGTGCCGACCTCGGTCGCCTGCGAGCCATGCTCGGGTTCGGGCGCCAAACCCGGCTCGAAATCGCGCCAGTGCCCGACTTGTGGCGGTCATGGCCGGGTCCGCGCCAACCAGGGCTTCTTCTCGGTCGAGCGCACCTGCCCGACCTGCGCGGGGCGCGGCGAGATCATCGACGATCCGTGCAAGAACTGCCAGGGCGCGGGCCGCGTCACGCGCGAGCGCACGCTCTCGGTCAATATCCCGGCCGGCGTCGAGGACGGCACCCGCATCCGCCTCGCCGGCGAGGGCGAGGCCGGCCTGCGCGGCGGGCCGGCGGGCGATCTCTACATCTTCCTCTCGATCAAGCCGCACGCCATCTTCCAGCGCGACGGGGCCGACCTGTTCTGTCGCGTGCCGATCGGCCTGACCTCGGCCGCGCTCGGCGGCGAGATCGAGGTGCCGACGCTGACCGGCGAGCAGGCGCGGGTGAAGGTCCCCGAGGGCACGCAGACCGGCAAGCAGTTCCGCCTCAAGGGCAAGGGCATGAGCGTGCTGCGCTCGCGCGAGACCGGCGATCTCTACATCCAGGTGCTGGTCGAGACGCCGCAGAAGCTCACCGCCCGCCAGCGCGAACTGCTGCTCGAATTCGAACGCGAGAGTTCGCATTCGACCCATCCCGAGAGCGCCGGCTTCTTCGGTCGCGTCAAGGATTTTCTGGGTGGGCTCGGCGGGGCGGCGTGAACTGACCTTCATTGCGAGCGCAGCGAAGCAATCCAGGAGCGGCAGCGCTCGACGTCCCCCTGGATTGCTTCGTCGCTGCGCTCGCAATGACGGTCGAGGTCGGGCACAAAAAAGCGGGCCGCCTTTCGACGACCCGCTCCTTGATCGCGCTCTGACCGAAATCAGGCCTTGTCGATCACCTTCTTGACGGCGTCCTTGCCCTTGCCGACCATCTGCTGGGCCTCGCCCTTGCGCTCCTGCGCGATGCCTTCGGCCTCGAGGCCGGGCTTGTTCATCGCCTTGCCGGCGGCCTGCTTGACGTTGCCGGCGGCCTCATTGGCCATGCCCTTGATCTTGTCACCCGTGCTGCCCATCGTGCTGTTCCTTCTGCTGAATTTCGTGCCGCTTTTGCGGTTTCGCCAATAGAACCGGCGGCGGCGACTTAGGTTCCGCAGAATTTTCGGGCGACTCAGGCCGCCGCCGCCATCGCGCGCAGGGCCGCCGCCGTCGCCGCATCGGCCGGGAAAAATGTCTCCAGCGCCAGTTCCGAGAGCGTGATGTCGACCGGCGTGCCGAAGACGGTGGTGGTCGAGATGAAGGACATCACAGTCTCCCCGACGCGCAGTTGCAGCGGCACCACGATCGCGGGCTCCGCCTCCGGCTCCGGCGCATGGCCCTTCCGCGCAGGCTTCGTCGGAGCAGGCGCGGGGTAGCTCAAAAGCTCGCTCAGCAGTTCGGCCAGAACGGGGTCGGCCGTCGCCCTGATCTGCTGGCGCAGCCTGGCGAAGATATGCATCCGCCAGTCGTCGAGGTTGACGACCGCGGGCGCGAGCCCGCCAGGATGCAACGAAAGCCGCAGCACGTTGACGGGCGGGCGCAGCAGGTCGGGATCGGAGCACAGCCCGAGCAGCGGCGCGACGGCGGCGTTGGCGGCGAGCAGGGTCCAGTGCCGGTCGATCGCCAGCGCCGGATAGGGCTCGTGGCCTTTGAGTACGAGGTCGATCGCGGCCTTGGCCGCCTGCAGGCTGGGGTCTTCCAGCGCGCGCTCGAGATAGACCGGCGCATAGCCTGCCGCCAGCAGCAATGCATTGCGCTCGCGCAGCGGCACGCCGAGATTTTCCGCCAGCAGCAGCACCATGTCGCGGCTCGGCTGCGAGCGGCCGCTTTCGATGAAGCTGAGATGCTTTTGCGAGATTTCCGCTTCGAGCGCGAGATCGAGCTGGCTGAGCCGGCGCAACTGCCGCCAGTCGCGGATGAGGCTGCCGACGATGGGCTGATGATGCTTGTTCATGGGCCAAACCTAATCCGGCCCACGGGCCGTTTCCAATTACCTCCCGCTTAATCGACCGACCGACAGGCTTTCGTCAGCATGGCCCCCATCGACCACGGCCGGCACGGCAGACGCCGCAAGGGCCATCAGCCAAGGAGACCACGCCATGTCCATGATCCAGCCTTCGCGCTTCCTGAAGAATGCGCTCGCCCTCGACGCCGCCGCCAGCGCCGCGACCGGCCTTTTGCTCGCCGTGGCGGCCGGCCCGCTGTCTAGCCTGCTCGGCTTTCCGGCGGGCTTCCTGCGCGGGGCAGGCCTGCTGCTTCTGCCCTGCGCCCTGGCCTTCGCCATGATGGCCGGCCGCGATACCCTGCCGCGCTGGACAGTTCAGGTCGTGATCGGGCTCAACATCCTCTGGATCGCCGACAGCGTCATCCTGCTGCTGATGGGCTGGTTCCAGCCGACCGGGCTCGGCATCGCCTTCGTTCTGGCGCAGGCGGCGGCGCTCGCCATCATCACCGAGCTCGAGGTGATCGGCCTGAAGCGCTCGGCCGCCTTGCGGGGCGAAGCAGCCATCCGCCTCTGACGATCCGCGCCATCATTGCCGCGCCGCCGGGGCTTGTTCCGGCGGCGCGGCGCACCCATGCTCTCATTTGTCGGAAATCTGATTTGCGTGCGCGGCCCCGTTGCGGTCATCTCGGGTGCAGCGCCTGGAGACGGCATGACGAGCACGGATGATACCGCCACGATCGCTCCGCCGGCCCGCCGCAAGCCTCGTTTCACGCCGAAGGGCCGACAGCTCGATCACCATGCGCTGGCTGAGGTCGAGGCCCTTCTGGCCGGGCAAACGCCGCGCCGCGACCGGCTTATCGAGTATCTCCATCTGCTGCAGGACGGTTTTGGCGCGCTGCATGCCCGCCATCTCAGGGCGCTGGCCGAGATCATGCGGCTGGCCGAGGCGGAGATTTTCGAGGTCGCCTCGTTTTATCACCATTTCGACATCGTCCGGGAGGGCGATGCCGCGCCCGCGCCGCTGACGATCAGGGTCTGCGACTCGCTCTCCTGCATGATGGCGGGAGCCGAGCGTGTCGTCGCCGAACTGGAAGAGCTGGTCGACCCCGCGGACATCCGCGTGCTGCGCGCGCCCTGCATCGGCCGCTGCGCGCAAGCGCCGGCCGCGATGGTCGGGAAGAACGGGCTCGGTTCTGTAAGCGCCGCCGGCCTCGCCGACGCCGCCCGCAGGCGCGCGATCGCGCCGGCCATGCCCGATGCCGTCCGGCTCGACGCCTATCGCGCCGCCGGCGGCTACGCGCTGCTCATCGCGTGCCGCGCCGATGAACGCACGCCCGAGGAACTCATCGATCATTTGTCGGATGCCGGCCTGCGCGGGCTCGGCGGGGCTGGCTTTCCTGCCGGCAAGAAGTGGAGCAGCGTGCGCTCCTTCCCCGGTCCGCGCCTGATGACGATCAACGCCGACGAGGGCGAGCCCGGCACCTTCAAGGACCGCCATTGGCTCGAACGCGATCCGCATCGCATGCTGGAGGGCGCGCTGGTCGCCGCCTGGGCGGTCGAAGCCGAGCGCGTCTATCTCTATCTGCGCGACGAGTATCCGCATCTGCACGCGCTTCTCGGGCAGGAGATCGTCGCGCTGGAGGCATCCGGTCTATGCGAGCCCGGATTCATCGAGCTTCGGCGCGGCGCGGGCGCCTATATCTGCGGCGAAGAGAGCGCGATGATCGAGAGCATCGAGGGCAAGCGCGGCCTGCCGCGCCACCGCCCGCCTTTCATCGCCGAGAAGGGCCTGTTCGGCCGGCCGACGCTGAACCACAATGTCGAGACGCTGTTCTGGCTGCGCGACATTCTGGAGAAGGGACCGGGCTGGTTTGCGGATCAGGGTGTGCGCGGCGCGAAGGGGTTTCGCTCGTGGTCGGTGTCGGGCCGTGTGGCGCGGCCAGGCGTGATCGTCGCGCCCGCCGGCTCCACCGCAAACGAACTGATCGCGCTCGCCGGCGGCATGGCCGACGGTCATCGCCTGGCCGGCTATCTGCCGGGTGGGGCGTCGGGCGGCATCCTGCCGGCCTCGCTCGCCGACGAACCGCTCGATTTCGGCACGCTCGACAGGCACGGAGCGTTCATCGGCAGCCACGCAGTGGTGATCCTCTCCGACCGGGACGATCTGCGCGCCGTGGCTCGCAACCTGATGGCGTTCTTCGAGCATGAGAGCTGCGGGCAATGCACGCCCTGCCGCGCCGGCACGGAGAAGATGAGCGTGCTGCTGAAAGCGCCGCGCTGGGACCGCGACCTCATCGGCGATCTCGACCGCGTCATGCGCGACGCCTCGATCTGCGGGCTCGGACAGGCCGCGCCCAACCCGGTGCGGAGCATCCTGCGCTTTTTCCCGGAGGTGGCGGGATGAGCGCACCCATCCGCTTCACCCTCGACGGCGCCCCCGTCGCAGCCGCGCCGGGCGAGACGATCTGGCAGGTCGCGCAGCGCTGCGGAACGACGATCGCGCATCTCTGCCATCGGCCCAAGCCCGGCTACCGGCCCGACGGCAATTGCCGCGCCTGCATGGTCGAGATCGAGGGCGAGCGCGTGCTCGCCGCCTCCTGCATCCGCACGCCCGCGCCCGAGATGGTGGTCAGGAGCGGCTCGGAACGCGCCGTCGCCTCGCGCAGGCTGGTTATGGAACTGCTGGTCGCCGACCAGCCGCCGCGCGAACGGGCGCATGACGCGGCCTCGCCGTTCTGGGCTTTCGCCGAGGCGCAGGGCGCGGCGACCAGCCGCTTCCCCTCGCGCTGGGACGGCGACGGCAGCGCGCATCAGGACCTTTCCCACCCCGCCATGGCGGTCAATATCGACGCCTGCATCGCCTGCGGGCTGTGCGCGCGCGGCTGCCGCGAGGTCCAGGTCAACGACGTCATCGGCATGGGCTTTCGCGGCGGCGAGCACCGCCCGGTCTTCGATCTCGACGACGCGATGGCGGCCTCGACCTGCGTCGGCTGCGGCGAATGCGTCGAGGCCTGCCCGACCGGCGCGCTGATGCCGAGATCGATCGTCGATTTGGCGAGCCAGGCCGGCAGCCGCGGCGCGGACGAGAGCGTCGCCAGCGTCTGCCCCTATTGCGGCGTCGGCTGCCAGCTCTCCTTCAAGGTCCGCGACGGCGCGATTGCCTATGTCGAGGGCCGCGACGGCCCCTCCAACGAGAACCGGCTCTGCGTAAAAGGCCGCTTCGGCTTCGACTATGTCGCAAGCCCGCTGCGGCTGACCACGCCCTTGATCCGCCGGGAAGGCGCGCCCAAGGGCGTCAACGTCGATCCCGCCGCCCCGCTGACGCATTTTCGCGAGGCGACATGGGACGAGGCGCTGGAGAAGGCGGCGCAAGGATTTCTCGGGCTCAAACGCGACCATGGCGGGCGCGCCGTCGCCGGCTTCGGCTCGGCCAAGGGCTCCAATGAGGAGGCCTATCTCTTCCAGAAGCTGATCCGCCAGGCATTTGGCCACAACAACATCGACCATTGCACCAGGCTCTGCCACGCCTCCTCGGTCGCGGCGCTGATGGAGGGCATCGGCTCGGGCGCGGTCACCGCCGCCTTCAACGAGGCGCTGTCCTCCGACGTGATCGTCGTCATCGGCGCGAACCCGACGGAGAACCACCCGGTCGCGGCGACCTATTTCAAGCAGGCGGTCAAGCGCGGCGCCAAGCTCGTCATGCTCGATCCGCGCGGGACGGCGTTGAAGCGCCACGCCAGCCACCGGCTGCAGTTCCGCCCCGGAACCGACGTCGCCCTGCTCAACGCCATGATGCACGTCATCGTCACGGAAAACCTCCACCACCGCCAATTTGTCGAGGGCCAGACCGAGGGCTTCGAGCGGCTGCGGGACCATCTCGACGCTTATCCGCCCGAGGCGATGGCGCCGATCTGCGGCATTCCGACCGGGACCATCCGCGAGGTCGCCCGGCTCTATGCCCGGGCCGAGCGCGCCATCATCTTCTGGGGCATGGGCGTGAGCCAGCACAGCCACGGCACCGACAATGCCCGCGCGCTGATCTCGCTCGCCATGCTTTGTGGCCAGACCGGGCGGCCGGGCACCGGGCTGCACCCGCTGCGCGGCCAGAACAACGTCCAGGGCGCGTCCGACGCCGGCCTGATCCCGATGGTGTTGCCGGACTACCAGCCGGTGACCGACGAGGCCGTGCGCGCCCGCTTCGAGGCGCTCTGGGGCACGCCGATCGACCCGCAGCCGGGGCTGACCGTGGTCGAGATCATCGACGCGATCGACCGCCGCGAGATTCGCGGGCTCTATGTCATGGGCGAGAACCCGGCGATGTCGGACCCCGACCTCACCCATGCCCGCCATGCGCTCGGAAGTCTCGACCATCTCGTCGTGCAGGACATTTTTCTCACCGAGACGGCGATGTTCGCCGATGTCGTGCTGCCAGCCTCGGCCTGGCCGGAAAAGACCGGCACGGTGACCAACACCAACCGGCAGGTTCAGATGGGCCGGCCGGCGATCGCGCCGCCGGGGCAGGCGCGGCTCGACTTCGACATCATCCTGCAACTTGCCGACAAGCTCGGGCTCGACTGGTCCTACGCCCATCCGCGCGACGTCTTCGCCGAGATGACGCGGGCGATGCCCTCGCTCGCCCACATCACCTGGGACCGCGTCGATCGCGAAGGCTCCGTCGCCTATCCGAGCCTCTCGGACAGCGACCCCGGCCAATCGATCGTCTTTTCCGACGCCTTCCCGACGCCGAGCGGGCGGGCGAAGCTGGTGCCCGCCAGCGGGCTCGGCGCGGCGGAGACGCCCGATGCGGACTACCCGCTCTACCTCACCACCGGCCGCCAGCTCGAACACTGGCACACTGGCGCGATGACGCGCCGCGCCACCGTGCTCGACGCGCTGGAGCCGGCGGCGACGGCTTCGCTGCATCCTTTCCTGATGCGCAGGCTCGGCCTGCTCGCCGGCGACGCGGTCCGCCTGACGACGCGGCGCGGCGCGATCACGCTGCCCGTCCGCGCCGACGAGGCCTTGCAGCACGACGTCGTCTTCGTGCCCTTCGCCTATGTCGAGGCGGCGGCCAACATGCTGACCAATCCGCAGCTCGACCCGATGGGCAAGATCCCGGAATTCAAGGTTTGCGCGGTCCGGGCCGAGCGCGTGCTGGCGCAGGCGGCGGAGTGAGCCGGCTCAGGCGGCGACGAGCTTCAGCTTGAGGCCGAGCGCCCGGGTGGCCTTAGAGACGGTCTCGAGCGTCGGATTGCCGCCTTCACGAAATGTCTTGTAGATCGTCTCGCGGCTGATGCCGGTCTCTTTTGAGAAAGCGGTCACGCCGCGCGCACGCGCGATATCGCCGAGCACGACCGCAACGAAACTCGGATCGTCGTATTCGAGCGCAGCTTCGAGATAAGCCACTTGCGCCTCGCGGGTTTCGAGATGCTCAAGCGGGCTCCATGGGATCACTTCCAGCGGCATATCAAAGCTCCCTCGCCAACTGCTTTGCCTTGAGGATATCGGCGGCTTGGCTGCGCTTGTCGCCACCGCACAGCAAGAGCACAAACGTGTTGCCGCGTCTGGTGAAATAGAGCCGATAGCCCGGCCCATAGTCCAATCGCAACTCGCTTACACCCTCGCCGACTGACTTCACATCGCCGAAATTCCCGATCGACACCCGACGAAGACGGGCGCGAATGCGCGACCTGATTTCCTCGTCTTTGAGCTTTCCGAACCAGTCCGAGAATACCCGCGTCTGGCCGATCTCGATCATGTGTATCATAATACACAATGTCGCCGTCGCGGCAACATGCTTGCATCACGCAAAAACCCCGGACGCTCGCGCATCCGGGGCAGGCGTCTGTCCGCGGACGCGGCCAGGTGGGGAGGAGGGGTCACCAGCTCGCGAGCACCGCGCCCTTGAAGCGCTCCGCGACGAAGGCCTTGATCTCGGGGGAGTGATAGGCCTCGACCAGCGTCTTGACCCAGGGCTTGTCCTTGTCGGCGGCGCGCACCGCGATCAGGTTGACATAGGGGCCCTTGGGGTCCTCGCGCAGGATCGCCGAGGTCGGCTCGATCCTGGCGTCGACGGCGTAGTTGGTGTTGATCGCGGCCGCCGCGACGTCGGGCAGCGAGCGCGGCGTCTGCGCCGCCTCGATCTCGATGATCTTCAGCTTCTTCGGGTTGCCGGTGATGTCGGCCGGGCCAGGCTTGAAGCCGACGCCGCCCTTCAGCGTGATGATGCCCTTGTCCTGCAGCAGCAACAGCGAGCGCCCGCCATTGGTCGGGTCGTTCTGGATCGCGATGGTCGCGCCATCTGGCACCTCGGCCCAGCTCTTGTATTTCGCCGAGTAGATGCCGAGCGGGAAGTTCACTGTATAGCCGACGCCGACCAGCTTGAAGCCGCGATCCTTCACCTGGTTGTCGAGGTATGGCTGGTTCTGGAAGGAGTTGGCCTCCAGCTCGCCGGCGTCGAGCGCCTGATTGGGCACGACATAGTCGGAGAACTCGATCACCTTAAGGTCGATGTTCTTCGCCGCGAGCAGCGGCTTCAGCTTCTCCAGGATTTCGGCATGCGGGCCGGGCGAAGCGCCGATGCGCACGATCTGCTTCGTCTGGGCGAGCGCGGGAAGGGCGAAGGCCAGCGCGAGGGTGGCGGTTGCGGCGAGCGCGGCGCGGCGGATGATGGCGGTCATGGGTCTGCTCCTGTTGGAATGGCTGGTGGTGGTGAGAGACAGTTCAGGCGTGCCTGAGCCGCTTGTTCAGCCGGCGCGACAGCCTGTCGCCGACGCTCTGGACGGTCTGGACGAGGACGATCAGCACGGCGACGACCGTCGCCATCACCTCGGGCATGAAGCGCTGGTAGCCGTAGCGGATGCCGAGATCGCCCAGGCCGCCGCCGCCGACCGCGCCGACCATGGCGGAGAAGCCGAGCAGGCTGACGATGGCGAGAGTCAGGCCCAGCACGATCGCGGGCAGCGCCTCGGGCACCAGCACCTTGCGCACGATCTGGACCGGCGTCGCGCCCATCGAGCGCGCCGCCTCGACCAGACCCTGGTCGACCTCACGGATCGCGCCCTCGATCAGCCTTGCGATGAAGGGCGTGGCCGCCACGCTCAGCGGCACGATCGCGGCGTTGGTGCCGATCGAGGTGCCGGCGATCAGCCTGGTGAAGGGGATGATCGCGACGACGAGGATGATGAAGGGCGTCGAGCGCGTGGCGTTGACCAGCGCGCCGAGCACGGCGTGCAGGGCCGGCGCGGCGAAGAGTTCGCCACGCTTGCTGGTGGCGAGGAACACCCCGAGCGGCAGGCCGAGCAGCGTGCCGATCCCGGCCGCGACGGCGACCATCAGCAGCGTGTCGGCCGTCGCCTGCGCAATCAGGCGGATCAGTTCAGGAGACATGGCCGATGACCTCCGCTTTCAGTTCGAGGCTGTTGAGCGCGCCGAGCACGGCGCCGAGCGCGGGTTCGTGCCCAGGCACCGAGACGAGCAGGCTGCCGAAGGGACGGCTGGCGATCGCGTCGATGCGTCCGGCAAGAATGTTGACATCGACGCCGATCGTGCTGGTGAGCCGGCTGATCACCGGCGCGGTCGCGTTCTCGCCGGTGAAGCCGATGCGCAGCACCGCCTGGTCGCCGGGCCGCGGCTCCTTGTGGATCGCGTCTGCCAGATAGGCCGGCAGTTCGACGCCGGTGACGGCCTCGACGAAGCTTGCCGTGGTCGGATGCCGCGGCCGGGTGAGAACCTCGAAGACCTCGCCCTCCTCGACGATGCGCCCGTCCTCGATCACCGCGACGCGGTCGCAGATCTCCTTGATCACCGGGATTTCGTGAGTGATCAGCAGGATGGTGAGGCCGAGATCGCGGTTGACCTGCTTCAGTAACGCCAGGATCGAGCGCGTCGTCTCGGGGTCGAGCGCCGAGGTCGCCTCGTCGCACAGCAGGACCGTGGGTTCAGTCGCCAAAGCGCGCGCGATGCCGACGCGCTGCTTCTGCCCGCCCGACAATTCGGCGGGGTAGCGCCCGCGCTTGTCGGAAAGGCCGACGAGGTCAAGCAGGCGGGCGACCCGGGACTCGATCTCCGCCTTCGACAGGCCCGCGATCTCCAGCGGCAGCGCGACATTGTCGAAAACCGTGCGCGAGGAGAGCAGGTTGAAATGCTGGAAGATCATGCCGGTCTTGCGCCGCCGCGCGCGCCAGCCGGCCTCGCTCAATCCCGTGACATCCTCGCCCTCGATCTGGATGCGGCCCGACGTCGCCCGCTCCAGCCCGTTGACGAGCCGGATCAGCGTCGATTTTCCCGCGCCCGAGCGGCCGATCACACCGAGGATCGCACCCTTGGGCACGGCGAGGTCGATGCCGGCCAGCGCAGCGACCTCGGCCTGGCCGCGCCGGCCGGCAAAGCGTTTTCCGACCCCCTCCAGGCGGATGACGGGGTCTGGCGCCGGCGCGGCTCCGGCCCCGACGCGGAAGGCGTCGGGCTTGTACTGGGCTGTCATGATCTGTCCTGTCAGGGTACGGCGCGATGGCCGTTGCCATGCGGCCGGAGCGTCAGCGCGCGTGCCGCCCGTTCGGCGGCGACCGGCGTGGCGAAGCGCTGCCCGTCGAGGGAATCGAACGCGGCGCTGGCGGCGATGAAGGTGAAATGGCGCTCATCGGGGTGGCGGTTGACGAGTCCGGCCTGCGTCTCGCCGATCTCGATGACATAGGCCTGCCTTGCCGCATGGACGTGATTGGGTTGTGCCAAGGGGAATGGGGACATGAAAAACCTCCGCCGCAGGGCGGCGTTGCTGAACATAGGATAGGCAGGAACCGGCGCTGGCCGGTCGTCGGCGCGCAATCAGCGTCGACAGCAACCCATGGCCATGGAGGCGGCGCGGCGTTTGCGGCGAAGGGTCCGATGATCGGTCATATGTCTCTCCTGCGATGGGAGCCCACGACCAAGCCGTGGCGCTTTAGCGTTTGGTGACGCGGTGCAAGCTGCTCGCTCAAATCCCCGCGGCCGCCGGGCCACGCCCGACGACAAGCCCAATCTGGGGCTCAACATCCGATTTGTCAATCGGATCGTTCTTTTAAAGAAACAGTCAGTTGCGGCATAATTCTGCGCTTCGCGGCGCGGCAAGGATAAAATCTTGCCTGCCGGGCCTGGCCTCAACCCTGCGCGGCGATCGCCTCGGCGCGGATCGTCGACAGCGATTTCGACGGCGTGATCGCTTCGGGGTCGAGCAGGCAGTGCAGGATCGCCGGCTTGCCAGACGCCATTGCGCGCTCAAAGGCAGGGCCGAACTCGGCCGTGGTCTCGACCCGCTCGCCATGCCCGCCAAACGCGCGAGCGTAAGCGGCGAAATCAGGGTTCTTGAGCTCAGTTGCCGAGACCCGGCCGGGATAATGCTTCTCCTGATGCATCCGGATGGTGCCGTACATGCCGTTGTCGATGACGACGACGATGACGCTTAGGTCGTATTGCACGGCGGTGGCGAAGTCCTGCCCATTCATCAGGAAGCAGCCATCGCCGGCGAACGCCACCACGGTGCGCTCCGGATAGAGCCGCTTGGCCCCGATCGCGGCCGGCACGCCATAGCCCATCGAGCCCGATGTCGGCGCAAGTTGCGTCGCAAATTTCGTGAAGCGGTGGAAGCGATGCACCCAGGTGGCATAGTTGCCCGCGCCATTGCAGATGATCGCGTCGGCAGGCAGATGCCGCCGCAGCCAGGTCACGGCCTCGCCCGGGTGGAACGTCCCCTGCACCGGCGCGGGCTGCTCGCTCCAGCCGAGATAGGCCTCATGGGCCTCCGCAGCAGCGCCGGCCCACGGAATGACCTGCGGCGGATGCACGGTTTCCAGCGCGGCGCAGAACGCGGTCGGCGAGGCGTTGATCGCCAGCGCCGGCCGGTAGACGCGGCCGAGTTCTTGCGCATCGGGATGGACATGGACCAGCGGACGCCCCGGCTCGGGAATGCCGAACAGCGTATAGGACTGGCTCGGCATCTCCGAGAGCCGGCCGCCGACGAGGATGACGAGATCGCTGTCCTGGATGCGCTGCAGCAGCTTCGGGTTCGGGCCGATGCCGAGATCGCCCGCAAAATCCGGATGGTCGGCCGGAAACAGCATCTGCCGCCGGAAGGAGACCGCGACGGGCAGGTCGAAGCGCTCGGCGAAGCGCTGGAAGCGGCCGATGGCTTGGGGATCCCAGCGCGAGCCGCCGAGGATCGCGACGGGCGATTTCGCCGCCCAGAGCCGCTTCTGCAGGTCGATGGTCTGGAGCAGCGAGGGGTGCGTCTCGGTGACCTGATAGGGCTGCGCGTCGGCGACGTCGGCAAGATCGGTCAGCACGTCCTCTGGCAGCGCGATCACCACCGGACCGGGCCTCCCGGCGGTCGCGACATGGAAGGCGCGGCTGATGATCTCGGGGATGCGCGCCGCGTCGTCGATCTCGGTCGCCCATTTCGTCATCGACCCAAAAACGGCGCGGTAGTCGAGTTCCTGAAACGCCTCGCGCTCGCGCATGCCGCGCTCGATCTGACCGACGAAGAGGATCAGCGGCGTCGAATCCTGGTCGGCGATATGGATGCCGGGCGAGGCGTTGGTCGCGCCCGGCCCGCGCGTGACGAAGCAGATGCCGGGCTTGCCGGTCAGCTTGCCGGCGGCCTCCGCCATCATGCAGGCCCCACCCTCGGCCCGGCAGATCGTGACCTTCAGGCTGGCGTCATGCAGCGCGTCGAGCACGGCCAGATAGCTCTCGCCCGGCACGCAGAAGGCGTCGGTCGCGCCATGGATCAGGAGCTGATCGACGAGGATCTGCCCGCCGCTGCGCATTCTTGTCGTCATTGACCCTGTCCTTGAAACTTAGCTAAGTTGGTCATGTTCGATGATGAATCGGAGGTCGCGATGTCGCGCGTCACCATCCATGAGGCCAAGACCCATCTCTCCCGCCTGCTCGCTGAGGTCGAGAAGGGCGGCGAGGTCGTGATCTCGCGGCGCGACAAGCCGATCGCGCGGCTGGTGGCGATCGAGACCAAGCGGCCCGAGCGAAAGCCGGGCAGCATGAAAGGCATGTTCACAGTCGGCGATGAGATATTCGATCCGCTGCCGGAGGATGAGCTGCGGCTTTGGGAAGGACGTGACGATTGGGACTTCTTCTCGACTCCGCCACGCTGATCTGGTGGGTGCTGGATAATGGGCGCGTGTCGGTTTCGGCCAACATAGCGATCAGAAGCGCGAGCCATGTGGCCGTCAGCGCGGTGACGGCTATGGAACTCGCTACGAAACTTCGTATCGGCAAACTGCCCGAGGTTCGATCGCTTGTCGAAGATTTTGCCGACCGCTGCGCTAAAGATGGCTTCGAGTTGTTGCCGCTCCGACATGAGCATTCGATCTGCGGCGGCTCGGTTCCAGGCGATCACCGCGACCCTTTCGACCGCATGCTCGCGGGTCAGGCCATCGTCGAGAAACTGACGATCATCTCTCCCGACACCGCCTTCGACGCGCTCGGCGCGCGCCGCCTTTGGTGAAGCGCCCATTCAGCCGCCTCCCCAGGCCGGATCGTTCAAAACCTCATCCGCGTGCTCGCCGAGCCTCGGGCTCGGCCGCTGCGTAACCTGCCGGACCCCGTCGATCACGATCGGCGAGGCGACGGTCGGGATCGTGCCGGCCTTGGCCTGCGGGCTCGGCAGATCGACCCTGACGCCGCGCGCCACGATCTGCGGATCGGCAAAGACCTCGTCGACGGCGTTGATCGGCCCGGCCGGAACGCCGACCGCCTCCAGCGCCGCGAGCAGATCGGCCTTGGCGTAGCGCTGCGTCAGGACATGCAGATGCGCGGTCAGCGCCACCCGGTTGGCGATGCGCGAGCGGTTGTCGGCATAGTCGGCGTGGCCAGACAACGCCGGTTCGCCCAGAACCTCGCAGAGCTTGCGCCACTGCCCGTCATTGCCGGTCGCGATGATGATGTGCCCGTCGGCGACGGGAAACACGTCATAGGGCACTATGTTGGGGTGGGCGTTGCCGAGTCGCGCGGGTGGATTTCCGGAGACGAGATAGTTCATCGCCTGGTTGCCGAGCACGGCGACCTGCGAATCGAGCAGCGCCATGTCGAGCGTCGCGCCCTCTCCGGTCGCGTCGCGCCGACGCAGCGCGGCGAGGATGCCGACGGAGGCGTAAAGGCCCGTATAGATATCGGCGACCGCATAGCCCGCCTTCATCGGCGCGCCGGCGGGCTCGCCGGTCACCGACATCGGCCCGCCCATGCCCTGCACGAGGAAGTCGTAGCCGGCGCGCGGGGCATAGGGCCCGGTCTGGCCAAAACCAGTCACGGAGCAATAGATCAGTCTCGGATAAGCCTTGCGCAGAGACGCCGCGTCGAGCCCGTATTTCTCGAGCCCGCCGACCTTGAAGTTCTCGACCACGACATCGGCATGGGCGGCGAGCTTTCGCACCAGCGTCTGCCCCTCTGGCGTGCGGAAATCGGCCGTGATCGAGCGCTTGCCGCGATTCGCGGAGTGGAAATACGCAGCCGAGAAATGCTCGCCGTCGACGCCCTCGACGAAGGGCGGCCCCCATTGCCGCGTGTCGTCGCCCTCCGGGGCCTCGACCTTGACGACGTCGGCCCCGAGGTCGGCGAGCAGTTGCCCGATCCAGGGCCCGGCCAGAATGCGCGCGAGTTCGAGCACGCGCAGGCCGGCGAGCGGGGAGGCGGAGGCGGGGGCCTCAGTCATTGTCGGGATCCATCGAAAACGCGGCCAGCGCGGTGAAGACGACGATCTGCGCGGCGTAGATTGTCAGCGAATGGCGTCCGCAGAACCGCAGCAGGGCGGCGGCCGGGCCGGGCAGGGCGCGTTCGACCTCCGCCCGTCGGAAAACGAACAGCAGACCGGAGACGGCAAGCACGATCACGGCCAGCGCGGCGATCTCGACGCCCTCGAAGCCGTAATCCTGCGTCTCCACCATCACGAACAGCAGCCCCGCGACCAGCGCGAGCCCGATCCGCAGCATCAGCGCGCGCCGCTCAGGCGTCTCCAGCCAGTGCCGGTGCGCCAGCCCGACCAGCGCCAGCAGCCAGCCCTCGGTGCCGTACTCGACGACCTGGTTGGCGACGGGAGACAGCGCCGCCAGCGCCGCGACCAGAAGCGCGATCCGCCAGGCATGCGGCCAGACATGGCGCTCGATGACCGGCAAAGCGAGCCGGATCGCGGCGAAGTTCAGCAGGATGGAGAGCTGCGCCGCAGCAAGCGAGCCCTCGCGCCAGTAATCCAGCAGGCTCAGAGCCAGCCCAAGCCCGATCCAGCTCCACGGAGTTCCGCGCGAACGCGCGAAGCCGATCAGGAAGAACCAGACCGGCAGCGAGGCCCGGCCCACGACGCGCCACCAGATCTCGTCGGGCGCGAAATAATGGCCCCAATGATCGATGAAGACGAAGACGAGCGCGGCGGCCTTCAGCAGGTCGGTCGTGCTGACCGCGTACCGAAGCCCGCTCGAAGCCATCCCCTCGGCGCGTGCGATCATCGTTGCCGCTCGCGGTCCCGTCCTGTCCGGCGTCTCAGAAAAACGCCTGCAGACCCGTCACCGCCCGCCCCAAAATCAGCGCATGCACATCATGCGTGCCCTCATAGGTGTTGACCGTCTCGAGGTTCGCCGCGTGGCGCATGACGTGGTACTCGATCGAGATGCCGTTGCCGCCGTGCATGTCGCGGGCCATGCGGGCGATGTCGAGCGCCTTGCCGCAATTGTTGCGCTTGACGAGCGAGATCATCTCGGGGGCCATCTTGCCCTCGTCCATCAGCCGCCCGACGCGAAGGGAGCCCTGCAGGCCGAGCGAAATCTCGGTCAGCATGTCGGCATACTTCTTCTGGAAGAGCTGCGTCTGGGCGAGCGGCTTGTTGAACTGCCTGCGGTCGAGCCCGTAGGTCCGCGCCCGGTGGAAGCAGTCCTCGGCCGCGCCCATCACCCCCCAGGAGATGCCGTAGCGCGCCCGGTTCAGGCAGCCGAACGGCCCCTTCAGCCCCGAGACGTTGGGCAGCAAATTCTCCTCCGGCACGATCACGCCGTCCATCACGACCTCGCCGGTGATCGAGGCGCGCAATGAGAGCTTGCCGCCGATTTTAGGCGCGGACAGTCCCTTCATGCCTTTTTCGAGGATGAAGCCGCGAATGGCGTTGTCATGCGCCGCCGACTTCGCCCAGACGACGAAGACGTCGGCGATCGGCGAGTTCGAGATCCACATCTTCGAGCCGCTGAGCTTGTAACCGTCGGCGACCTTCTCGGCGCGGGTCTTCATGCCGGCAGGGTCGGAGCCGGCGTCCGGCTCGGTCAGGCCGAAGCAGCCGACCCATTCGCCGGAGCCGAGCTTGGGCAGGTATTTCTTGCGCTGCGTCTCGTCGCCATAGGCGTAGATCGGATACATCACCAGCGAGGACTGCACGCTCATCATCGAGCGGTAGCCGGAATCGACGCGCTCGACCTCGCGGGCGACGAGCCCGTAGGAGACGTAGTTCGCGCCGGCGCAACCGTACTCCTCCGGCACCGTGACGCCGAGCAGGCCGAGTTCGCCCATCTCGTTGAAGATTTTGCGGTCGGTCGTCTCGTTGAGATAGGCCTCCGAGACGCGCGGCTGCAGCTTCTTCTGCGCATAGTCGCGCGCCGTGTCGCGGATCAGGCGCTCGTCCTCGGAGAGCTGCTCGTCGAGCAGGAAGGCGTCGTCCCAGGCGAACTCGGCGAGCTTGTGGCTGTGGCCGGTCTTGCGGGCGGGCTCGGACATGATTGGACTCCTGACATCAATTCCGTCGTCATCGCGGGCGACCGCAGGGAGACCCGGGATCCATTCCGGAACGGTTCAGGCATGGATCCCGGCTCTCCGCTTCGCTTCGGCCGGGATGACACGGCCGAATGTTGCGGCGAGCAATTCTACGATAGTGGTCTACGCATCGACATCGAAGCTGACGCCCTGCGCCAGCGGCAATGTCGCGCCGTAGTTGAGCGTATTCGTGGCGCGGCGCATATAGGCTTTCCAGGCGTCGGAGCCGGCCTCGCGGCCGCCGCCGGTTTCCTTCTCGCCGCCGAAGGCTCCGCCGATCTCGGCCCCCGAAGGACCGATATTGACGTTGGCGATGCCGCAATCGGAGCCTTCCGCGGAAATGAAGTTCTCGGCCTCGCGCATGTCGAGCGTGAAGATCGACGAGGACAGGCCCGCCCCGACCGCGTTCTGGATCGCGATCGCCTCGTTGAGCGCGCTGTATTTCATGACGTAGAGAATAGGCGCAAAGGTCTCGCGCTCGACCGGGCCGCATTGCGACGGCATCTCGACGATGGCCGGGCGGACATAGAACCCGCCGGCGCCGACATCGACGCGCTCGCCGCCATGCACCGTGCCGCCGGCCGCTTTGGCCTCGGACAGCGCCGCCTGCATGCCTTTGAACGCCGCCTCGTCGACCAGCGGGCCGACCAGCACGCCGGCCTCGCGCGGGTCGCCGATCCTCACCGATCCATAGACCTTGATCAGCTTGGGAATCAGCGCGTCGTAGACGCTTTCATGCACGATCAGGCGTCGCAACGTGGTGCAGCGCTGGCCCGCTGTGCCCATGGCGGCGAAGGCGATGCCGCGCAGCGCCAGATCGAGGTCGGCCGAAGGGGCGACGATCGCGGCGTTGTTGCCGCCGAGCTCGAGGATGGCGCGGGCGAAGCGGGCAGCCAGCTTCTGCCCCACTTCCTTGCCCATGCGGGTCGAGCCCGTCGCCGAGACGATCGGGACGCGGTGGTCGCTGACCAGGATGTCGCCGATCTCGCGGCCGCCGATCAGGACTTCCGACAGGCCGACCGGCGCTTCCGGCCCGAACCGCTTCATCGTCTTCTCGACGATAGCCTGCACCGCGAGCCCGGTCAGCGGCGTCTTCTCCGACGGCTTCCAGACGACGCTGTCGCCGCAGACGAAGGCGAGCGCGGCGTTCCATGACCAGACCGCCACCGGAAAGTTGAAGGCCGAGATCACGCCGCAGACGCCGAGCGGATGCCAGGTCTCCATCATGCGGTGGTTGGGACGCTCGGTCGCGATCGTCAGCCCGTAGAGCTGCCGCGACAGGCCGACGGCGAAATCGCAGATATCGATCATCTCCTGGACCTCGCCGAGGCCCTCCGACGTCACCTTGCCGGCCTCGATCGTCACCAGCAGGCCGAGATCGTCCTTGGCGGCGCGCAGCTCCTCGCCGAGCAGGCGCACGAACTCGCCCCGGCGCGGGGCAGGAACCTTGCGCCAGGCGAGGAAGGCCGACTGCGCCCGGCCGATCGCGGCGGTGGCTTCCGTCGCGCTCGTCTCGCGCAGTGTCGCGATCGCATCGCCGGTGATCGGCGAGCGGGCGGTGAGGCCCGTCGTCGCGAAGGCAGCGTCGGTGACGCCGAGGCGCTTCAGCAGCGCGAGCGCGTCCTTGGGGAGGGGGGAGGTCATGGACAGATCCAAACTGCTTTCAATCATCCTCAGCCCTCATCCTGAGGAGCCGCGCAGCGGCGTCTCGAAGGATGCTCCAGTTGCACGGAGCCTCCTGGAGCATCCTTCGAGACGCGCTCCCGGGGAGCGCTCCTCAGGATGAGGGCGGAGGTGGAGGGGCCTCGCTTCCAGCAGACCGCACAATGCCCTCTTCCGCCCCGCCGCCGCAACCGATATGTTCTCACGACTTGGTGAGAAAAAATCATGGATTTTGAGTTTGCCCCCGGCCGCCTGAGCGTGCCCTCGCTGTCGGCGCTCGCCGCATTCGAGGCGGCGGCCCGGCATGGCAGCTTCACCCGCGCTGCCGAGGAACTCAACCTGACGCAGGGCGCGGTCAGCCGGCAGGTCGGGCATCTGGAGAAGACCCTTGGCATCGCCCTGTTCGAGCGGGTCCGAAAGCGCGTCGCGCTGACCGCGACGGGCGCGGTCTATGCCACGGAGATCCGCGACGGCCTCTCGCGCCTGGCCGCCGCCACCGTCTCGGCGATGGCCTTCCGCGGTGGCGCCGGCGTGCTGCATCTCGCCATCCTGCCGACCTTCGGCACGCGCTGGCTGATCCCGCGCCTGCCGCGCTTCACCGAGGCCCATCCCGGCATCACCATCAATTTTGCGACCAAGCTCGTGCCTTTCGACTTTTCCCGCGAGCCGATCGACGCCGCGATCCATTTCGGCGATCCGGTCTGGCCGGGCGCAAAACTGCACCGGCTGATGGGCGAGGAGGTCGTGCCCGTGGCCGCGCCGGCGCTCGTGGCGCGCATCGGCCTGGCCGAGCCCGCCGACATGCTGCGTGCGCCCCTGCTGCAGCAATCGACCAGGCCGCGCGCCTGGGCCAACTGGCTGGAGCAGCAGGGCCTGCCGCCGCAGCGCGCTTTGATGGGGCCGCGCTTCGAGCAGTTCGCCATGGTCTCGCAGGCCGCTGTTGCGGGCCTCGGCATCGCCATCGTGCCGCGCTTTCTGGTCGAGGAGGAGTTGCGCTCCGGCGCGCTCGTGATCCCGGTCGATCGGCCGGTGACGGGATCGGGCGGGTATTATCTGGTCTATCCCGAGGCGAAGGAGACGCTGCCGGCCGTCGCGGCGTTTCGAGACTGGTTGCTCGGCGAGTGCGGGTCGTAGGGCTTCCCGTCATTGCGAGCGACGCGAAGCAATCCAGGGGTCGTCGAGCGCTGCCGCTCTGGATTGCTTCGGAACTCGCGCTCCTCGCAATAACGGGTCTCGACAAGCGCTCCGCGTCGCGGCATTCATGCGCTGCAATCACCAACCCAACGCACGCAGGCCGCCATGCCGTCCATGTCTGATGCCGCCGACGTCGTGATCTGCGGCGGCGCGGCCATAGGCTCCTCCGTCGCCTACCACCTCGCCGCCGATCCCGGCTTTCACGGCAAGGTCGTGGTGATCGAGAAGGATCCGAGCTACCGTTACTCGGCCTCGGCGCTGTCGGCCGCCTCGATCCGCCAGCAGTTCTCCAGCCCGGTGAACATCCGCATCTCGTTGCACGGCATCGATTTTTTGCGCAACATCGGCAGCCATCTCGCCGTTGACGGCGAGACCCCGGCGATCGATCTTCACGAGGGCGGTTACCTCTATCTCGCCTCGGCCGAGGGCGCGCCGACCCTCGCCGCGAACCAGCATCTTCAGTCTGCCGAGGGCGCCGATGTTGCGCTTTATGCTGCGGAATTGCTGCGCAGCAAATTTAGCTGGCTCAATACGGACGACCTTGCCTGCGGAACCTTCGGCGTCAGCGGCGAGGGCTGGTTCGACGGCTGGGCTTTGCTGCAGGCCTTTCGCAGGAAAGCCCGCTCCCTCGGCGTCGAATACCGGCAGGGCGAGGTCGTGCGCTATGTCGTCGAGGGCGGCCGCGTCGTCGCCGTCGAGCTGGCCGATGGCGGGCGGATCGCCTGCGGCGCGGCGGTCAATGCGTCCGGCACGCATGGCGCGCGGCTGGCGGCGACCGCCGGCGTCGTGATCCCGGTCCGGTCGATGAAGCGCCATGTCTTTTCCTTCACCTGCAAGGGCGAGGTCGAAAACTGCCCGCTGCTGATCGACGTGAGCGGCGTCTGGTGCCGGCCGGAAGGCGCGCGCGGCCATGACGGCCAGATGTTCATCTGCGGCGCTTCGCCCGCGCGAGAGGCCGACCGCGAATGGGTCGAGGCCGATCCCGCCGTCGAAGATGTCGACTGGTCGTTCTTCGAGGACACGGTCTGGCCGGCGCTCGCCCATCGCGTCCCGGCATTCGAGGCGATCCGGCCAGGCCGCGCCTGGGCCGGCCCATATGACATGAACGAACTCGACGCCAACGCCATCATCGGCCCGGCTATCGGCGTGCCGAATCTCTATCTCGCCAACGGCTTTTCCGGCCACGGCCTGCAGCAATCGCCGGCTGTCGGGCGCGGGCTCGCCGAGCATATCGCGCATGGCGGCTATCGCACGCTCGACCTTGCCGATCTCGGCCATGCGCGCATCGTCTCGGGCACTCCGCTGCTGGAGGCCAACGTCATCTGAGGTTTGCCATGGTCGACCCCGCCTTCGTCCAGATGATGGCGCGCTACAATAGCTGGCAGAACCGCAGCCTGATCGCGGCCGCCGACCTGCTCGACGAGGAAGGCCGCAGCCGTGACCGGGGCGCCTTCTTCGGCTCGATCCAGCGCACCTTCAACCATGTGCTCTGGGCCGACGAGGTCTGGCTGCATCGCCTGACCGGCTCGGAGAAGCCCTTGGTCGGCGGGCGGGACTCCGCCGTCTACATCGCCGATTGGTCCGAGTTCCGCGAGCGCCGCGCCGCGCGCGACGCCGCGATCGAGGCTTGGGCCGCTTCGGTCGACGCCGCCTGGCTGCGTGGCACGCTGATCTGGTACTCTGGCGCGGCCGGCCGCGAGCTCGGCCAGCCGCGGGCCCAGGTCATCGCCCATCTCTTCAACCACCAGACCCATCACCGCGGCCAGATCCACGCCATGCTGACGGCGGCGGGCGGCACGCCGGAGGCCACCGACCTGATGCTGGTCGACGAGCCGCGCTGAGGGCAGAGCGGGCCTGACATCGTCGCGGACGCGCGGATCAAGCCGTTTCGAGGTATCGCATGAGCCTGGCTCGGCCGTCATAGGGAGCGCCATCGGCGACCGACGCAGCAAAGGTCGGCGTTGTGGCAATGCCGGTGGCGTCGACGTGCATCGCGACCAGAAAGGTGCAGGGACGCGCCTTTTTGATGGCCCATTGGAGGCCGCCGCCACCAGGGGGATATTGCGATGCGGGCGGCATATCGTCAGCGTGCCGGGTCACGGGAACCACCTTCGCGATCCGCTCCGCACCGGCAAGTTTTACGGTCTGGAGCGCACGCCTCTGCATCTCCTCGTATCCTGCCGTGCCATGCTGGGCGATGGCCTGATCGTGAACCCGAACCCGCATCGCGTCTTGCGACGCCGTCTGCCCCGGAAGGCCGAGTCTGCCGCCGGAGCGTAGCGTGATGCCGTCAAACTCGAAATCAAGCGGCGTAAGCGACTGTTTCAGGAGGACGACCCAATAACCCGCGCTCAGTCTACCTGCGCCGTATCCGAGGTTTCTTTCAATCTCGCGCGGCGGGCGCGGGCCGATCCAGTTCAGGGTTGTTACGTTGCCGTAAAGTTTTTCGGTGGTTCCGACTTTCATGTCAGCCTCCCTGCGCCGATCTTGTGGGCAAACCTAACACTCCCGCGATCCATGGGAACAGATTTTGCCAAGTTGACGCAACGGAGCCATGCGCCCTGACGGGGCAGGAGCGCATTTTGGGAGTTCGCGGCCGCTCAGCTCTTCGCGGCGGCCGGGCGCTTGCGCTCCGCCGCCCGCGCTTTTGGCCCGGGACTGTCCTGGTCCGCCGGCAGGCTCGCCGTCGCGTTCTGGCTCAGTTTCTGGAACAGGCCGAGACCGACCAGCGCCAGCACGGCGAGCAGCATCAGCAGGCCGGGATAGACGATGTCGGCCATGTTGGCGCGCGACGCCTTGGTGATCAGCACCAGCGATTCAAGACTCAGCGCGATGATCATGATCGTCATGAACTTGGTCAGCGAGCCGCGCGCTTCCGAGGGCCGGCGCAGTTCGCGGTCGCTGATCACCTCTTCCTCGAACAGGAACTTGCCGACATCGGCCACCGCGACCGCGATGATGATCAGGCCGATGCCGTCGAGCATGTTGTCGAGTGCGCCCTCGCCCGTCCAGAAGCCGGTGGTGGTGCGCCAGACCGCGACGCTCATCAGCAGCACGGCGGCGATCAGCAGCGAACTCGCGATGGCGGTGTAGAGGATGCGGCTGAACAGGTTCATGGCAGGCTTTTGCGCGGTGGGACGGCGATGATCGGCGCTGGCGAGCCGGCTTGCAACCGGCGGCGGGCGGCGATGCACATGGGCGTGATCGCGCCGGCGGGGGCTCAAGCGCACGTGATGGCGCGGGTTGATCTTGTGTTTGGACCTTGCTGCCGCGCTTTGGCACGGTGAGCGTCGATCCTGTACCTAGGGGCAGTCGTGGTGTTCAGGGAGACAACCATGCAGATTTTCGTCGCGTCGTGCGCCCGCGGAAAGGCTTTCGCGCTGGCGCTGGCCATCGGGTTTTCGCTGGCGGCTCCGGCCTCTGGCGGCGAGATCAACGATCTCGACGGTCCGGCGATCAAGGGCTACGATCCTGTCGCCTATTTCGAGGCGGGCAAGCCCGTCGCCGGTTCGGCGCAGTTCACCGCGGCCCACAAGGGCGCGACCTTCCGCTTCGCCACGGCCGCCAATCGCGACGCCTTCGCCGCCGCGCCGGAGAAATACGCGCCGCAATATGGCGGCTTTTGCGCCTATGGCGCGGCCGGCGGCTACAAGGCCGACATCGACCCGGCCGCCTATACGATCGTCAACGGCAAGCTCTACCTGAACTACAACAGGCGCATCCAGACGAGCTGGAATCAGGATCAGCCGGGCTACATCCTCAAGGCCGACAAGAACTGGCCGAGCGTGGCGACGCAGACGAAGGTGACGCGCTGATCCCGGTGCCTCGGCCGATGCGCAAGAGTGTTGCGATGCGCAAGAGCCATGCCCCGCATGCGCGCGCGCCTCTGCGCGCCATGCCCGGGTCAAGGCATCCTCGGCTCGCCCGCCGCAGGACCAGCTCTCGATGACAGACGCAGCCAATCTCGCCGCTTTCGCCCTCGTCGCGCTCGGCATGGTGCTCACGCCCGGTCCCAACATGATCTATCTGATCTCGCGCTCGATCACGCAGGGCCGGATGGCCGGGCTGATCTCGCTCGGCGGGGTCGCGCTGGGATTTGTGTTCTACATGTTCTGCGCGGCCTTCGGCATCACGGCGCTGCTCTTCGCCGTGCCCTACGCCTATGACGCGCTGCGCTTCGGCGGCGCGCTCTACCTGCTCTGGCTCGCCTGGCAGGCGGTCCGGCCGGGCGGTCGCTCGCCCTTTCAGCTTCGCGATCTGCCCCATGACAGCCCGCGCAAGCTCTTCCTGATGGGTTTTCTGACCAATTTGCTCAACCCCAAGATCGCGATGCTCTATCTGGCGCTGCTGCCGCAGTTCATCGATCCGGCCGCCGGCAGCGTGCTGGGGCAGTCGCTGACGCTCGGCTCCGTGCAGATCGCCATCAGCGTCAGCGTCAATGCGATGATCGCCTTCGCCGCCGGCGGCATCGCGGTCTTCCTGCGCGAGCGGCCGTTCTGGTCGCTGGTCCAGCGCTGGCTGATGGGGGTTATGCTGGCCGGTCTGGCGCTGAAGATGGCGACCGAAGCCCGCCGCTGAGCGTCTAGCGCAGGCTGACGGGACGGCCCTCGACGGTCTGCGCCCCCATGCCGGCGGCCGCGATCTCCGCGCCGACTTCGCTCAGGATCGATCCGAGGGCCTCGAAATCCCGCCGGCGCGACGAGGTCTTCCGCCAGGCGAGCCCGATCGAGCGGCTCGGACAGGGATCGGTGAAGCGGTAAAGCCGGACCGGCATGTCGGACCGCAGTTCGATCGGCAGCGCCATCGCCGGCAGCAGCGTCGCGCCAAAGCCGTTGGCGACCATCTGCATGATGGTGGAAAGGCTCGACGCGCCATATTGCCGGCGCGCCTCGCTGCGGGTCGTCCGGCAGAAGCTGAGCGCCTGGTCGCGCAGGCAGTGGCCCTCCTCGAGCAGCAGCAGATGCTCGCCGGAGAGCGCCATCCGGGGGGTCAGCGCCGCCAGGTTCGCCGCCGGCTGTGACGGCATCGCCAGCAGGAACGGGTCGTCGAACAGCGCCAGCGTCTCGATGCCGGCCCGCTCGATCGGCAGCGAGAGCAGCGCGACGTCGAGCCGCCCGTCCGTCAACTCCTCCAGCAGCGTCGCCGTCTGCGTCTCGCGCAGGCGCAAATCGAGGCCGGGATGGCGCGACTGCAGCGCCGGCAGCGTCGCCGGCAGCAGATAGGGCGCGATCGAGGGGATGACGCCGAGATCGAGCTCGCCGCTGAGTAGATTGGGCCGATGGCGCGCATGGTCGACGAGGTCGCTCGCCTCCAGCAGGATGCGCTGCGCCCGCTCGGCGATCTCGTGGCCGGTCTCGGTCAGCGCGATCGCGCCGCGCCGGCGCTCGACGAGCTGGCAGCCGAGATGGTGTTCGAGCTCCTGGATCTGCAGCGAGAGCGCCGGCTGGCTGATGTTGCACTCGGCCGCGGCTCGTCCGAAATGGCGCTGGCGGGCGACGGCGGCGAAATAGCGGAGCTGTTTCAATGTGAGCATTGTGATTTGATAAACTTATCGATGTGCGAGGTAAACGGTATTGGACATCATCGTCATGAAGGGATGTTAGTTCCTCCAATTCGAAATCCGCCGGGCCGCGGCCAGCAGGCGGCCACCGATCCGACCATGGAGGATGCGATGTCCAAGAACCCGACGCCCAAGAACCCGACCATGACGACCAGCGCCGGCGCGCCCGTCCCCGACAACCAGAACTCGCTGACCGCCGGCGAGCGTGGCCCGGTCCTGCTCCAGGACTACCAGCTCCTCGAGAAGCTCGCCCACCAGAACCGCGAGCGCATCCCCGAGCGCGCCGTCCACGCCAAGGGCTGGGGCGCCTATGGCACGCTCACCATCACCGGCGACATCTCGAAATACACCAGCGCCAAGGTGCTCCAGCCGGGCGCGCAGACGCCGATGCTGGCGCGCTTCTCGACCGTCGCGGGCGAAATGGGCGCGGCCGACGCCGAGCGGGACGTGCGCGGCTTTGCGCTGAAGTTCTACACGCCGGAGGGCAACTGGGATCTCGTCGGCAACAACACGCCGGTCTTCTTCGTGCGCGATCCGGTCAAGTTCCCCGACTTCATCCACACCCAGAAGCGTCATCCCAAGACGAACATGCGCTCCCCCACCGCGATGTGGGATTTCTGGTCGCTCTCGCCTGAGAGCCTGCATCAGGTCACGATCCTGATGTCCGACCGCGGCCTGCCGACCGATGTGCGCCACATCAATGGCTATGGCTCGCACACCTTCTCGCTCTGGAACGATTCAGGCGAGCGCTACTGGGTAAAATTCCACTTCAAGACCATGCAGGGCCACAGGCACTGGACCAACGAGGAGGGCGCGGCCGTCGTCGGCAAGACCCGCGAATCGACTCAAGAAGACCTGTTCAACGCGCTGGAGCGCGGCGACTATCCGAAGTGGAAGGTCCAGGTCCAGATCATGCCGGAGATGGACGCCGACAAGACGCCCTACAACCCCTTCGACCTGACAAAAGTCTGGCCGCATGGCGACTATCCGCCGATCGACATCGGCGTGATGGAGCTGAACCGCAACCCGGAAAACTATTTCGCCGAGATCGAGAACGCCGCCTTCTCGCCCTCGAACATCGTGCCGGGCATCGGTTTTTCGCCCGACAAGATGCTGCAGGCCCGCGTGTTCTCCTATGCCGACGCCCACCGTCACCGGCTTGGCACGCACTATGAGAACATCCCGGTCAACCAGCCGAAGAACCCGGTCGCGCACTATCATCGCGACGGCCAGATGAACACCTATGGCGGCATCCGCACCGGCAACCCGGACGCCTATTACGAGCCGAACTCCTTTGGCGGGCCAGTCGAGCAGCCTGCCGCCAAGGAGCCGCCGCTGCGCATCTCGGGCGATGCCGCGCGCTACAACCACCGCATCGGCAATGACGATTATTCGCAGCCGCGCGCCCTGTTCAACCTGTTCGACCAGGGGCAGAAGGACAGGCTCTGCTCCAACATCGCCGCCGCGATGGGCGGCATCCCGCGCGAGATCGAGGAGCGCCAGCTCGCGCATTTCGACAAGGTCCATCCCGACTACGGCAACGGCGTCCGCCGCGCGCTGTCGAAGGCCGACGGGACCGAGCGGCCGGGCATTTCGGTGACGCCGGAAACGCCGCAGCAGGCCGCCGAGTAATCGGCTCCACACCGGCAAGACCCAGGGCCGCGACGCAAGTCGCGGCCCTTTCGTTTGTGGGTCGTCATTGTTTCGCTTCTCTCGCAATGACGGGTCGCGCTCGCGCGGGTTCAGGATCGCGGTCGAGGCGGCTACGGTGGGTTATCCCTGCAAAAGGATGCTGCCGTGACACTCACCGCCGAAGAAAAGACCGTCGTCGACTGGCTCGCCGCCCGCAGGGAGGCGATGATCGCGTTGCTGCGCGAGATGGTCGACACCGATTCCGGCTCCTACGACAAGGCTGGCGTCGACCGGGCAGGCCAGGTTCTCGCGCGCTTCCACGAGAGCAACGGCCTCGCCGTCGAGATCGTTCCTGACGCGCGCTTCGGCGATGCGGTCAAGGCGGCCCTGCCCAATCCGGCCGCCAACGACCAGCGTCCCGTGCTGCTGCTCGGCCATCGCGACACTGTCTTCCCTAAAGGCGAGCCGACGCGCCGGCCCTTCGCGGTCAGGGGCGGGCGCGCCTATGGGCCGGGCGTCGCCGACATGAAGGGCGGGCTCGTCATCGAGGCCTTCGTGGCGGCCGCCTTCGCCGAGTGCGGCGGCCTTTCCGCGCCGCTGCTGATGCTCACCACCAGCGACGAGGAGATCGGCTCGCCCTCGTCGCGGCCGATCATCGAGGCGGCGGCGCGCGAGGCGCGCTGCGTCTTCAACGCCGAGCCGAGCCGCCTGCCGGCGGGCTCCGACTTTGGCCGCGACCACAGGCAGTCGATCACCTCCGGCCGCAAGGGCGGCGTCTTCATGCGCGCGGAGTTCGTCGGCAAGGCGGCCCATTCCGGCGCCAACTACCAGATGGGCGTCTCGGCCATCGTCGATCTCGGCCACAAGATTCCGCAGCTTCAGGGCCTGACCGATCTCGATCGCGGCGTCACCGTCAATGTCGGGCTGATCGGCGGCGGCCAGACCGTCAACACGGTCGCGCCCCATGCCTGGTGCGAGATCGACCTGCGCTATGTCACCGCCGCCCAGCGCGACGAACTGGTCGACGCCATCCGCGCCATCGTCGAGACGCCGGTGGTGCCGGGCTCGTCGGCCGTTCTCACGATCAAGGGCGAGTTCCTGCCGCTGGAGACGACGCCGGATTTGGCGATGCTGTTCGAGACCTACCGCGAGGCGGCGGCGGGTTTCGGCATCGCGACCATCGCCGAGTTCACCGGCGGTTGCGCCGATTCGGGCTTCACAGCCGCGCAGGGCTGTCCGACTTTGTGCAGTGTCGGCCCTGTCGGCGGGCTGGCGCATACGCCCGACGAATTCCTGGAGGTCGAGAGCCTCGTGCCGGCGGCGCAGGTCCTGGCGCTGGCGGTGATGCGCACGGCGGCGCGGATGGAGTGACGACGACCGGGCGAGCCCTGTCCCGTCATGGTCGCCCTTGTGGCGACCATCCACGTCCTCTCTCGTCGAGGGCGGCGTTAAAGACTTGGGTGCTCGGGACAAGCCCGAGCATGACGGTGCTGCTTTATGCCGTCCGCGTCCTCAGAACGCCTCTTCCCAGTTCCGGGAGAGCCGCATCGCCGAGTTGATCAGCCCGACCATCGAATAGGTCTGCGGAAAATTGCCCCAGAGTTCGCCGGTCGTCAGATCGGCGTCCTCGGAGAGCAGGCCAAAGCTGTTGCGCCGCTTCAGGATGCGCCCGAACAGCTCCTTGGCCTCGTCGCTGCGGCCGATCGCGTGCAGCGCGTCGACATACCAGAAGGCGCAGATCAGGAAGCCGGTGTGCATGAAGCCGAAATCGTCCTGCGTCGCATAGCGCAGCAGCAGGTCGCCGCGCGTCAGGTCGCGGCCGATCGCCTCGACGGTGGCGATGAAGCGCGGGTCGTCGGCCTTGACGAAGCCGAGCTCGGCGAAGAGCAGCAGCGTCGCGTCGAGCTCGGTGCCGTCGAAGGTCGAGACGAAATGGCCCTTCTCCTGGTTCCAGATGCGGTCGCCGATGATCTGCTTCAGCCGCTTGCCCTCGCCGCGCCAGAACTCCTTGCGGTCGGCGCGGCCGAGCGTGCCGGCGATGCGGGCGAGCCGGTCGCAGGCCGCCCAGCACATCACGCTCGAGAACGAATGCACCACCTGCTTCTCGCGCAGCTCCCAGGGTCCGGCGTCGGGCTTGTCGAAATAGGCGATGGCGAGCTCGCCCATCCGCTCGAGCTGGCTGAACAGCGTGTCCTTGCCGGGCTGGATCAGGCGCTGGTCGAAGAAGGAGTGGGTCGCAGCCAGCACCACCGCGCCATAGCCGTCGTTCTGGATCTGGGTCGCCGCGCCGTTGCCGAAGCGCACCGGCTGGTGGCCGCGATAGCCCGACAGGTTGGGCGCCTCGAACTCCTCCAGCGTGCCGCCGCGCGTGATCGGGTAGAGCGGCGGCAGGTGCTCGGCCCCGCTTTCGGTGAACGAGTCGACGACGTTGGTGATGAAGCCGAGATAATCCTCCATCGTCCGCGTCGTGCCGAGGCGGTTGAGCGCATGCACGACGAAATAGGCGTCGCGCAGCCAGCAGAAGCGGTAGTCCCAGTTGCGCTGCGTGCCCGGCGCCTCGGGGATCGAGGTCGTCAGCGCCGCGACGATGGCGCCCGATTCCTCGAAGGAGCAGAGCTTCAGGGTGATCGCGGCGCGGATCACCTCCTTCTGCCAGTCGAACGGGATCGACAGCGCGCGCACCCAGTCGCGCCAATAATCCGTGGTCTTGTCGAGGAATTCCCGCGACGTCGTCTCGATCTCGGCCCGCAGCGCCTCGTCGGAGCCGATGAAGAAGGAGAACGGCCGGTCGACCGCGAAGGGCACGCCGTCGACGACGTAGGAGATCGGCGCGTCGGTCGTCAGCCGGATGGTCTGGTCGGCCCCGACGAAGCGGACATGGTTGGAGCCGCGCGTGATCTCGTCGGGCTCGTCGCCGAGCCCCAGGCAAGGCTTCACCACGGTCCGGATGCGCGGTCGCCCGGAAATCCGCCGGACGCGGCGAACCAGCTGCGGCGGCCGGAAGAAGCGCTCGTAGCGCACGAAGCGCGGCGCGAAATCGAGGATCTCGATGGCGTTGCCATGGTCGTCGGACATCACCGAGGAGAGGATCGCGGTGTTGTCGAGATAGCTCTGCTCGCAGCTCGTCATGCCGACGAGCTCGATCGCGAAGACGCCCTTCTCGGACTCCGAATCGCCATCATCGGCCTGGTTGTCGATCAGGGCGCAGAACACCGGGTCGCGGTCGAAGCGCGGGAAGCAGCCCCAGACGATGCGGGCGCGCCGGTCGATCAGCGCGGCGATCGAGCAGTTGCCGATCACGCCGAGGTCGAGCGAGGCGGAATGCCGCCCCGCGGTCGTCGTCGAAACAGTCATCATCAATCCCGGGAAAGCGTGGCGTCGGAAAAATCTCTGGCGGTCAGCGCGCCCTGCTCGACGGCGGCCAGTAGGATGGCGCGCAGCGCGGTCGGGGAGGCGATCCGCAGCGCCGCGCAGGTCTCGCCCTCGCCGATCCGGATCGACAGCCCGCCGAGCGCGTTGACGCTCTCGAAGCCGGCCTCGTCGGTGACGTCGTCGCCGATGAAGACCGGCAGCCGGCCGGCATAGGGCGGCGATCGCATCAGCCAGGCGATGGCGTTGCCCTTGCTGGCGCCCGCCGGGACGAGTTCGGCGACGGATTTGCCCTCCTGCAGCCGCACGCCCGGCCCCATCCGCAACGCGGTGGCGCGCATCAGCGCCAGCGCCTCGTCCTTGAGATTCGGCGCCAGCCGCCAGTGAAGGGCGATCGAGATGCGCTTGTCCTCGACGATGATGCCGACATGGCTGTTGGCGAAACGAACGAGATCGCGTGTCGCCTCGCGCATCGTGTCCGGCGTGTCCGCCTGCGAGCGGATTTCGCCATCGGAGCGGATCTGTGCGCCGTGCAGGCCGGCGGCGTCGAAGCGATGCGGATCGAGCACCTCATCGAGAAACGGGATCGGTCGCCCGGAGACCAGAGCCAGCGCGCCGCCGAGTTGAAGGCGCAGCGCCGCCAGCGCCCCTGGCATCCTGCGATCCAGCTTGACGGCGTCGGGCAGGGGAGCGATCTCGACCAGCGTGCCGTCAAAATCCAGAAACAATGCGATTTCGCGCTCCACCATAGCGAAGTCGCGGATATCCTTGTTTGAATCGGTTTCGATCAATCGCATTGTCATGATGGGTCTGAGCCTTCGGCGCGGCCGGGAAGACGGGCCTCTGCTCTGAAATCCTTATATCGGATGGGTGGCGATCGGGCTGACGGGTTGAGATATTCGCTCCGTCGTCCCAGTATGACTCAGGCGCCTGGTCGTTGCCACGGTTCAAACCGCTTGTGGGCGCCTTACCGCCATGGCTGCGTCCGCGCCGTCTCGAAACATTACGTGTGCGCCAGCGTTCTGTTCCCTGTCGTCGGTGTCGAAATTCGGGCAGCCGGCCAAAAAATTCAGGAGAGCCATCCGCCATGCGTCTCGTCATCGTGTCCAACCGCGTCACCATCCCCGACCGCACCGAGAAGGCCGTGGCGGGCGGGTTGGCGGTGGCGCTGCGGGAGGCGCTGGAAACGCAGGGCGGCCTCTGGTTCGGCTGGAGCGGAAACGTCACGCAGGCCGAGACCCACGAGGTCCGCAGCGTCCAGCGCGGCAAGGTCACCTATGCCGTCACCGATCTCAGCGAGGCCGAGCGCCAGACCTATTATCTCGGCTTCTCGAACCGCGCGCTCTGGCCCAACATGCATTACCGGCTCGGCCTGACCGAGTTCTCGCGCACCGACTATGCCGGCTATCTCGCGGTCAACCGGCGTTTCGCCAAGGCGCTGGTCGCGATGCTGGAGCCCGGCGACGTCGTCTGGATTCACGACTACCACCTGATTCCGCTGGCCGCCGAACTGCGCCGGCGCGGCGTCAGGAACCGCATCGGCTATTTCCATCACATCCCCTGGCCGCCGGCCGAGGTCTTCGGCGCGCTGCCGTTCAGCGCCACGCTGATCAGCACCATCGGCGCTTATGATCTCGTCGGCCTGCAGACGCCTGTCGATGTCCGCAATCTCGTCGGCGGCCTGGTGGCGTTGTGCGGCGCGCAGGCGGAGGGCGACAAGGTTCGTCTCGGCCGCCGGCAGACCGTGATCCAGGCCTTTCCGATCGGTATCGACGTCGAGGCTTTCCGCAAGCTCGCGGCCGCCTCCGTCCGCGCCGCGCCGCGACCGATCAAGACCACCAAGGAATCGCTCGGCGAACGCCAACTCGTCATCGGCGTCGACCGGCTAGATTACTCCAAGGGCATCGTCCAGCGTCTCGAGGCTTTCGGCGAGTTCCTGCGCAGCCACCCCGATTACAGCCGCCGGGTCGGCCTGCTGCAGATCGCGCCACCCTCGCGCTCCGACGTGCCGGAATACGCCGAGCTCGACCGGATGTCGGACGAGGTCGCCGGCCGCCTCAACGCGGCGCTTGGCGAGTTCGACTGGACGCCCATCAGGGTGGTCAAGAAGGCTTACTCGCGCAACGCGCTGGCCGGCTTCTACCGCCGCGCCCAGGTCGGCCTCGTGACGCCGATGCGCGACGGCATGAACCTCGTCGCCAAGGAGTACGTCGCGGCGCAGGACCCGGCCGATCCCGGCGTGCTGGTGCTGTCGCGGTTCGCCGGCGCGGCCCAGCAGATGGGCGAGGCGCTGATCGTCAACCCCTATGACACCCATGAGGTCGCGGATGCGATCCGCACCGCGCTCGCCATGCCCAAATCCGAACGTATCCGCCGCTTCGAGCGGCTGTATGCGACGATCGCATCGAGCGATATCGGCTGGTGGACGCGGCGCTATCTCGCGGCGCTGTCGGGTCTCGACGCCGCCGCGCAAGCATTCGGGCCGCCGCCGGGGCGCGCCTCTCCGGCGCGGCTCCGGCTGGTCAAGGGCGGTGCGCCCGGCGACCCCGGCAAGCCGCCCGTCCCCTCGAAGACGGCGCCGCCGGTCGAGGATTCCGTGCGGACGTCGTTGCGGCCCGCCCGCGTGATCTCGCGCCCGACGACACACTGAAAAACCCGGCCTCCGGCCTCGGCATTGCTCGCGGGCCTTGCCGAGCGCGGTCAATGCTCGCTAGAAGGCGGCGGAAATCCGGGTCGAGCTTGCGACTCGGGCGCTGCGGGTGTCAGGTCCGCACAGGCGTCGGCCGCGAGGGCCGGGGAGGCGGGCGGAGGGCTGAAATCGATGCGAGGCGCTCTCGGAGGACCTGGCGTCCTGCTGCGCCGCCTCCGCGAGGTGATGGCGGCGTCGATCAGCCCGCAGGAGCGGCTGGACCGGCTCGTCGTCCTGATCGCCGGCAATCTCGTCGCCGAGGTCTGCTCGGTCTATGTCCTGCGCGAGGACGGCTCGCTCGAACTCTACGCCACCGAGGGCCTCAACCGCGAGGCGGTGCATCTCACCACGATGCGCGCCGGCGAAGGCATCGTCGGCCTGATCGCCCGCGAGGCCGAGCCGCTGGCGCTCTCGGACGCCCAGTCCCACCCGGCCTTCTCCTACCGGCCAGAGACCGGCGAGGAGATCTACCACTCCTTCCTCGGCGTTCCGATCCTGCGCGGCGGCGCGGTGATGGGCGTCCTCGTCATCCAGAATCGCGCCACGCGGCTCTACACCGAGGAGGAGACCGAAAGCCTCCAGACCACCGCCATGATCATGGCGGAGATGATCGCCGCCGGCGGCCTGAAATCGCTCGCCGCGCCTGGCGCCTCGATCGGCCTCGACCGGCCGATCCACGGGATCGGCGTTTCGCTCGCCGACGGCGTCGGCCTCGGCCACGCCGTGTTGCACGAGCCGCGCGTCGCCATCACCAACCTCATCGCCGAGAATCCGGCCGGCGAGGTCAACCGGCTGGAAGCCGCGATCGCCGAGATGCGCGCCTCGATCGACGAGTTGCTCGAGCGCGGCGACGTCGCCCACACCGGCGAGCACCGCGAGGTGCTGGAGACCTTCCGCATGTTCGCCCACGACCAGGGCTGGCTGCGGCGCATGCGCGAGGTCGTCCTCACCGGCCTGACCGCCGAGGCCGCCGTGGAGCGCGTGCAATCGGATACGCGCGCGAAGATGCTGCGCCAGACCGACCCCTATCTGCGCGAGCGCCTGCACGATCTCGACGACCTCGCCAACCGGCTGCTGCGCACGCTGATGGGCAAGGCCAACGGCGTCGCCCGCGAGGAACTGCCCGAGAACGCGATCCTGATCGCGCGCTCGATGGGCCCGGCCGCGCTGCTCGACTACGACCGCGCCCATCTGCGCGGGCTCGTGCTAGAGGAGGGCGGCCCGACCAGCCACATCGCCATCGTGGCGCGCGCGCTCGGCATCCCCGCCGTCGGCGAGATCGTCAACGCGACCGCGCTGATCCAGTCCGGCGACGCCGTCATCGTCGACGGCCAGGCTGGCGAGGTGCAGATCCGGCCGCAGCCCGACGTCGAGAACGCCTATAAGGACAAGGCCCGCCTGCGCGCCCGCAAGCAGGAGCAGTACCGCAAGCTCAAGAGCCTGCCGGCGGTGACGAAGGACGGGGTCGCGATCACGCTGCAGATCAATGCCGGGCTGATCATAGACATGCCCAACCTCGAGGCGACGGCCGCCTCCGGCATCGGCCTGTTCCGCACCGAGCTGCAGTTCATGGTCGCCGAGCACATGCCGACGACGAGCGAGCAGCAGGCTCTCTACAACGCGGTGCTCGACGCCGCCGACGGCAAGCCGGTGACCTTCCGCACGCTCGACATCGGCGGCGACAAGGTGCTGCCCTATATGGAGCGCGTCGAGGAGGAGAACCCGGCGCTCGGCTGGCGCGCCATCCGCATCGGCCTCGACAAGCCGCGTTTGCTCCGGGCCCAGCTCAGGGCGCTGCTGCGGGCGGGCGCCGGCCGCGACATGAAGATCATGCTGCCGATGATCGCGACCGTCGACGAGTTCCTGCGGGCGCGGCTGCTGGTCCAGCGCGAGCAGGCGATGCTGGCCAAGCAGGGGCACGAGCCGCCGCGAGACCTCCAGCTCGGCGTGATGGTCGAGGTGCCTTCGCTGCTGTTCGAGCTCAACGAGATCGCGCATGAGGCCGATTTCCTCTCGATCGGCACCAACGACCTGATGCAGTTCCTGTTCGCCGCCGACCGTGAGAACAAGCGCGTCTCCGAAAGGTTCGATCCGCTCGGCGTCAGCGCGCTCAGGGCGCTGCGCAGCATCGTCGAGGCGGCCGCCGAGGCCGATACGCCGGTGACGGTCTGCGGCGAGATGGGCGGCAAGCCGCTGGAGACGATGGCGCTGATCGGGCTCGGCTACCGGGCCTTCTCGATGTCGGCGGCGTCGATCGGCCCGGTCAAGGCGATGCTGCGGGCGCTCGATGTCGCAAAACTGCGCGAACGCATGGACTGGATGCTGGCCTCGCACGATGTCGTCGCGAGCCTGCGCCCGCAGCTTGCGGCGTTCGCGGCGGAATCGAAGGCGCCGGTCTAGCGCCGCTCCTTTCGGCTGCGTTCCCGACCCCGTCGTCCTTTTTTTGAGTTTCCCGATGTCCCTTCAACTCCCGCAAGACCGTCTCGACGCGATTCTCGCGCGCCACGCCGCCGCCAGCGCCGAGATCAACAGCGCGACCGATGCCGCCCGCACGGTCGAGCTCGCCAAGGAATTGTCGGAGCTCGATCCGGTGGTCGCCGCCATCGCCGCCTGGCGGCAGGCGCAGGCGACGCTCGACGAGGCTCAAGGCATGATCGACGACCCCGCCAGCGATGCCGAGTTCCGTGACCTGGCCTATGAGGAGCGCGACGCGGCCCGCGGCGAGATCGAGACGCGCGCCCGCGAGATCCTGGTCGCGCTCCTGCCCAAGGACGCCGCCGACGAGCGCGGCGTCATCCTCGAAATCCGGGCCGGCACCGGCGGCGACGAGGCCTCGCTCTTCGCCGGCGACCTGCTGCGCATGTATCAGCGCCACGCCGCCCAGCATCGCTGGAGCGTCGATATCCTGTCCGAAAGCGAGGGCACGGTCGGCGGTTTCAAGGAGGTCATCGCCGAGATCGCCGGCAAGGGCGTCTATGCCCGGCTGAAATTCGAATCGGGCGTCCACCGCGTCCAGCGCGTGCCCGATACCGAGACGAGCGGGCGCATCCACACCTCGGCTGCCACCGTCGCGATGCTGCCGCTCGCCGGCGATGTCGACGTCACGCTGAACGAGGCCGACATCCGCATCGACACGATGCGCGCCGGCGGCGCTGGCGGGCAGCACGTCAACAAGACCGAATCGGCGGTGCGCCTCACCCATCTGCCGACCGGCATCGCCGTGGTCGTGCAGGACGAGCGCTCGCAGCACAAGAACAAGGCCCGCGCCTACGAATTGCTGCGGGCGAGGCTCTACGATATGGAGCGGACGAGGGCCGACGCCGAGCGCGCCGCCGACCGGCGCTCGCAGATCGGCTCCGGCGACCGTTCGGAGCGCATCCGGACCTACAACTTTCCGCAGGGCCGCGTCACCGACCACCGCATCAACCTGACGCTCTACAAGCTCGACGAGATGATGCAGGGGCTGGCGCTCGACGGGATCATCGACGCGCTCACCGCCGAGCATCAGGCGGCGCTGCTCGCCTCCCAGAATGCGGCGTGACGATGGCGATGAAACCCTTTGCCGCCTGCGGCGTTGATCGGTCAGCAGAAGCTGAATCGGTTGGAGGAAATCATGATCAAGTTGGTGTCGAGCCTCGCTGTGGCGGGCATGATGGTGTTCTCGGTGACGGGCGCGGCCCACTCGCAGGAGCGAGCCCTGCGCTCGATCACGCGCGGCGAGGCCGCCCCGCTCGGAAAGGCGATGACGCAGTCGCAGGCGCGTCGCCTGTGCCAGCAGCAGATGCGCGGCGCGCGCGAGTCTCGGTCGGCGATCCGCCAGAAGGTAGCGATCTGCATGCGCCGGAACATGGAAGGCGCCTGATCGCATCCGGCGGACGGCGCGACGCCGGCGATGGCGAGCCTTCCTTTTCATCTGTCGGTGACGCGCGGCGAACTCTCGCCGCGCGTTTTCGCGATGCAGGCATCGCCAGCGCCGCGCTCGACGCGCGCTTTCTGGTCGAATCCGCGCTGGGCGGCGTCGCGGCCGCCGCCGATCCGCGCACGTGCCTGCCTGCCTCCGCGCGGGACATTCTCGAGGACCGGGCGCGCCGCCGCCTCGCCGGCGAACCGGTCTGGCGGATTCTCGGCGAGCGCGAGTTCTGGGGTCTCCCCTTCGCGCTGTCTCCGGCGACGCTCGAACCGCGGCCCGACAGCGAAACCATCGTGGAGGCGGCCCTGGCGGCGCTCGGTCCGCGTCGCGACGAGGCGATCGCCATTCTCGATCTCGGCACGGGAAGCGGCTGCCTGCTCGTCGCGCTGCTCGGCGAATGCAGGCAGGCGCGGGGGCTCGGCGTCGATCTCTCTGCTGACGCCTGCGCGACCGCGGCCGGCAACGCCTTGCGCAACGGCGTCGGCGAGCGCGCCCGGTTTGTCCGCGGCGACTGGCTCTCGATCGTGACCGGGCGCTTCGATCTCATTGTCTCGAACCCGCCCTATATCGTCGCGGCCGAGATCGCCGGCCTCCCTCCCGAGGTCCGCGACCACGATCCGTGGCAGGCGCTGGACGGCGGCGCCGATGGACTGGACGCCTATCGGGCGCTGGCGCCGAAGCTCGCTGGCGCGCTCGCGCCGGGCGGGATCGTGGTGACCGAGATCGGGGCCGGGCAGGAAGGTGACGTGATCGCGATCATGCGGGACCACGGGCTGGTTCACGGTGCGACGCGGCTCGATCTCGGCGGACATGCGCGCGCGCTCGTCTTCGCCGCTCGATGATGCGCACAGGGTTTTTTGCGATTTTGCTTGGAAGAGGCGGCGAAACTCGCTATGTACGGCGTAGGACGAAGCTGGTGGATGTCAGCGCCGAGCCTCGATCAGTCCCCTCACCGGAATGGCCTGCCTTCGGCGATGTCCGTGGATTGACGGAACTGACAGACCAGATGTGACATCCGCAGGCGCCAGAGCGCCGGTCGGCTTGCAGGGCGTGGAGCCCTTGTTGGAAAAGAGCGCGTGAAGACCAGGAACGGCGTCTTGCCCCCTCAGGTCAACTCAACCCGATGCAGCGTCGCAACCCGCTGTGCATCGGAACGCGCATGACGATCCCACGGTTGTTTTGAGAACAGAGCGCGAGACACACGCGAAATGAGACCAGGTCAGAACCGGCGCATGCGCGGCCGTAACAATAACAACAGCGGTGGCAACAACAACGGCAACCGCAAATCGCCAAATCCGTTGCAGCGAAGCTACGAATCGAACGGACCTGACGTTAAGGTCCGCGGTACGGCGCAGCATGTCGCTGAAAAATATCTGCAGCTGGCGCGCGACGCCCAGTCGTCGGGCGATCCGGTGGCGGCGGAGAACTATTTCCAGCATGCGGAGCATTACTACCGCATTCTCCTCGCGGCTCAGGAGCAGATGGCCCAGCAGTTCGGCCACAGCTTTCCGCCCAATCGCGCCTTCAACGACAGTGAGGACGAGAGCGAGGAAGAGGGCGAGGACGAGGCGCAGGCCTTCCAGCCCGGCGGACCGCAACCCGAGATTCGCCATGGCAGCATGAACGGCAACGGCTATAACGGCCAGCCGCGCCAGGACGGCGAGGCCGGGGAGGGCCGGCCGCAGGGCGGCCAGCGCTTCGAGCGCCAGGATCGCGGCGGCCAGGATCGCGGCGGCCAGGATCGCAACCATCAGGACCGCAACGGCAATCGCCGCTTCGACCGGAACGACCGCAATGATCGCGGCGAACGCCGGTTCGAGCGCCCGGAGTCGGGGCAGGGCGGCTACACGCCGCGTCCCGATGCGCCGCGCTCCGACATCCCGGTGCCGGTCTCTTCCGAGCAGCCGGACCTTGCGCCCGTTCCCGTCCAGGGCGAGCGCCGCTTCGAGCGCAACGAGCGTTCCGATCGCGGGCCCAGGCCCGAGCGCTCAGAGCGTCGCCCGCGCCGCGAGGTCGAGCTCGCCGATGCCGAAGGCGAGGTCGCGGCGGCGCTGCCGTCCTTCCTGACCACGCCGGTCCGGGTTCCGGTCGCGCCGGCCGAGGAGCCGGGGCGCCCTGAAACGCCTGCTCCCGAGAGTGCGGAGACCGCAGCGGCCGAGGCTCCGAAGCGCCCGCGCGGGCGCCGCCGCTCGCCGCGCGAGGTCATGGACGCGCTCGGTTCGGACGCCGAGAACGTCACGGAATGATCGGCGCCGCGCCGGTTCGATAATGTGAGAAGGGGTCCGCGAGGGCCCCTTTTTCGTCAGGCGATGCCCAGCGCCGTCCGTGTCGGCGGGGCGACCGGGCGCAGTTGCTCGCCCTGCGCCAGCACGCCTCCCTCGATCACCTCGCAATAGACGCCGCAATCGGCATGGCCGAAGGCAGTCATCAGCGCGCGCGGAACCTGGAGGTCGCGCAGGCCGGTCTGCGGGTCGACATTGGTCGCGGCGCAGCGCTCGATGCGCTTGCTCACCCGCAGGGTCGCGCCGCCCGGCGTCGCGAAGTCCTGCCCGATCAGGTCGAACTCGGCCCAGGGCTCGAGCCCTTCGACCATGATGTTGCCGCGAAAGCGCAACGGGTCGAGCGGCCGCCCGATCCGGCGCTCCAGATCGGCGACGCTGGCGAGGTTGATGATCGAGACGAAGCCGGAGCGCGAATCGGTGAAGCGGTAGCTCGGCGGCGCGGCCAGCAGGCGCGGTTTGCCCCGCAGTTCGTCGGGCATGAAGCCCTCGAAGAAGCCGGAGATCGAGCCGCGCCCTTCCGACGTCTTCGTGCTGGCGCGCAACGCCTCCGCGCCTTGGCGGCCGATGACGAGATCGCCGCTGGCGTCGTCATAGCGCGTGGCGAGCCGGGCCAGCGATTCGTTGCGCATCAGCATCAAGTACTTGATCTTGGGCTCATGCGTCGGCGCGGCCGGATCGAAGCCCGACGGGCCGTTCTCGATGGCGAAGAGCCGGTCGCCTGGAAAATAGCCGCCGGCGGCAAGTTCGGCGCGCGGCAGACGTTCGGGGGAGAGACCCTTGACCGGGTAGCGATAGAGCGAGGCGATGCGCATGAGTGGGTCCGGCAGCTTCTGATCGGAGCAGGATAACGCGGCGATGGCCGTATGTTCGATCAAATCCTCGCATCGGTTCGATCAGCGTCGCGACAGGCGGACCCTGACGGCCTCCTCCTCGGCCTCCTCGCTGTCGGTGACCGAGCGCTGGCAGCCCCAGCCGGCCAGCACCGCATCGCTCTCCTCCGCCACGAAGAAGCGCGCGGACTCGCGCTCATAGCCATCGGCGAGCAGATGCTCGTAATCGGTGTGGACATGGCGTACATGGCTGCCGAGCGCCAGCCAGAGCGCGGTCGCGGGGGGCAGATCCTTCATGTGCCGCCGTTCGGCCAGCGCGATCACCGCCTCGGCATCCGACAAAGGAATGCCGGGCGCGAGCGCGCGCAGCGCCTTGCGGATCGCCTGCTGACGTTTGGTTCCTGCCATGGCGGCTGAGGTGAGCGCGCCGGCTTCGCGGCGTCAACCATGTCGATCGCTGCCCCTTCCGTTGCGCGGATGCCACACCTATCTCTCTGGGCGAAGGGCGGCCCATGCGGGAGCCCTAACCTGACGAGAGGCAGCCGGATCGCGTCGCCACGGGGCGCGCCGGCGGGCGGAGTGACGAAAAGACATGAACATCGAGAAGTATACCGACAGGGCGAAGGGCTTCCTGCAGGCGGCGCAGACGATCGCCCTGCGAGAAGGCCACCAGCAGTTCACGCCGGAGCATCTGCTCAAGGCGCTGCTCGACGACGCCGAGGGCATGGCCGCTGGCCTGATCGAGCGCGCCGGCGGGCAGGCGAAGCTCGCCATGCAACTGACCGATGTCGCGCTGTCGCGGCTGCCCAAGGTCAGCGGCGGCGGCGCCAGTGGGCTCAACCTGACGCCGGGCCTCGCCCGCGTCTTCGACACCGCCGAAAAGGCCGCCGACAAGGCCGGCGACTCGTTCGTCACGGTCGAGCGGCTGCTGCTGGCGCTGGCGATCGAGAAGGACACCGAGGCCGGCAAGGCGCTGAACCGCGCCGGCGTCACGCCGCAGGGGCTGAACGGCGCGATCGAGGCGATCCGCAAGGGCCGCACGGCAGACTCCGCCTCGGCGGAGCAGAGCTATGACGCGCTGAAGAAATACGCCCGCGACCTCACCGCCGCGGCGCGCGAGGGCAGGCTCGACCCGGTGATCGGCCGCGACGAGGAGATTCGCCGCACCATCCAGGTGCTGAGCCGGCGCACCAAGAACAATCCCGTGCTGATCGGCGAGCCCGGCGTCGGCAAGACCGCGATCGCCGAGGGCCTGGCGCTGCGCATCGTCAATGGCGACGTGCCCGAAAGCCTCAAGGACAAGGAGCTGCTCTCGCTCGACATGGGCTCGCTGATCGCCGGCGCAAAATATCGCGGCGAGTTCGAGGAGCGGCTGAAATCCGTGCTGAACGAGGTCTCGTCGGCCGATGGCGGCGTCATCCTGTTCATCGACGAGATGCACACCCTGGTCGGGGCCGGCAAAACGGACGGCGCGATGGACGCCTCCAACCTGCTCAAGCCCGCTCTGGCGCGCGGCGACCTGCACTGCATCGGCGCGACCACGCTCGACGAGTACCGCAAATATGTCGAGAAAGACGCCGCTCTCGCCAGGCGCTTCCAGCCCGTTTTCGTCGACGAGCCCTCGGTCGAGGACACCATCTCGATCCTGCGCGGGCTGAAAGAGAAATACGAGCAGCACCACCGCGTCCGCATCACCGATGCGGCGCTGGTCGCGGCAACGACCTTGTCGAACCGCTACATCACCGACCGTTTCCTGCCCGACAAGGCGATCGACCTGATGGACGAGGCCTCGGCGCGTCTGCGCATGCAGGTCGATTCCAAGCCCGAGGAGCTCGACTCGATCGACCGCGAGATCGTCCGCCTGCGCATCGAGCAGGAGGCGCTGAAGAAGGAGACCGACAAGGGCTCGAAGGAGCGCCTGTCGCGGCTCGAATCCGAGCTCGCCGATCTGGAGACGCGCTCGGCCGCGATCACGGCGCGCTGGAAGGCCGAGAAGGACAAGCTCGGCCAGGCCGCCGAGATCAAGACGAAGCTCGACAACGCCCGCACCGAACTGGCGCAGGCGCAGCGCAAGGGCGAATATCAGCGCGCCGGCGAACTCGCCTATGGCGAGATCCCGCAGCTCGAGAAGACGCTGGCCGAGATCGAGGCGATCGGCGACACCTCCGGCATGGTCGAGGAGGCGGTGACGCCCGACCACGTCGCTCAGGTCGTCAGCCGCTGGACCGGTGTCCCGGTCGATCGCATGCTGCAGGGCGAGAAGGACAAGCTGCTCCGCATGGAGGAAGTGCTCGGCGCCCACGTCGTCGGCCAGCGCGAGGCCGTGGAAGCGGTCTCGACCGCGGTGCGCCGCGCCCGCGCCGGCCTGCAGGACCCTAACCGGCCGACCGGCTCCTTCATGTTCCTCGGCCCCACCGGCGTCGGCAAGACCGAGCTGACCAAGGCGCTTGCCGCCTTCATGTTCGACGACGAGACCGCTATGGTGCGCCTCGACATGTCGGAATACATGGAGAAGCACTCGGTCGCGCGGCTGATCGGCGCGCCGCCCGGCTATGTCGGCTATGAGGAGGGCGGGGCGCTGACGGAAGCGGTGCGCCGCAGGCCCTATCAGGTCGTGCTCTTCGACGAGGTCGAGAAGGCGCACCCCGACGTCTTCAACGTGCTGCTGCAGGTGCTCGACGACGGGCGGCTGACCGACGGGCAGGGTCGCACGGTCGATTTCCGCAACGTGCTGATCATCATGACCTCCAATCTGGGGTCGGACTATCTGGTCAATCAGCCCGAGGGTCAGGATTCGGACGCCGTGCGCGACGAGGTGATGGGCGTGGTCCGGCAGGCCTTTCGCCCGGAATTCCTCAACCGGATCGACGACATCATCCTGTTCCACCGGCTGCGGCGGCAGGATATGGGCGCGATCGTCGACATCCAGATGGCGCGGCTCGCGAAACTGCTGACCGACCGCAAGATCGTGCTCGATCTCTCGGAGCAGGCCCGCGCCTGGCTCGCCGACAAGGGCTACGACCCGGCCTATGGCGCGCGCCCGCTGAAACGCGTCATCCAGAAATCGGTGCAGGACCCGCTGGCCGAGATGCTGCTCGCCGGCAAGATCGGCGACGGCGAGATCGTGCCGGTAACGGTCGGCCCGACCAGCCTGATGCTGGGCGACGTCGCGGTGGTGAAGGAGAAGCGTCCGCCGGGCGTGGCGTTGAATTGACGCGGTCGCTTCCTTCTCCCCCGGGGGAGAAGGGACTACCCCCGCTTCAGCAGAAACACCGCCTGCGCGCCAAACAGGTTCCAGAACCACCACGGCGCGCTGACGCCGACTCTTCCGCCGGCGGCGTCGAGCGCGACCGCGCGCTCCTTCTCCGCCCCGACCGCCTCGCACAGCGCCACGAAATCGCGGATCGTGCAGAAATGGATGTTGGGCGTGTCCCACCAGGCATAGGGCAGAGCGTCCGTCACCGGCATGCGGCCCCTGAAGAAGACCTGGCTGCGCATCCGCCAATGCCCGAAATTCGGGAAGGAGACGATGGCGCGCCGGCCGATCCGCAGCATCTGCTCGAGTACGAGGCGCGGATTGCGCGTCGCCTGGATGGTCTGTGAGAGGATGACGTAGTCGAAGCTGTCGTCGGGGTAGTCGAAGAGGTCCGTATCGGCGTCGCCCTGGATCACCGACAAGCCCCGCGCGACGCAGCCCGCCACGCCCTCGCGCGACAATTCGATGCCGCGCGCATCGACATTCCGCGTCTCCGCCAGCAGCGCCAGAAGCTCGCCATCGCCGCAGCCGACATCGAGCACGCGCGAGCCCGGCGTCACCATCTCGGCGACGAGCTTCAGGTCGATGCGGTTGGTGAAATCGCTCAGGGCCATGGAGATGCCCTTTCCGTCATGGTCGGGCTTGTCCCGACCATCCACCTCTTGCGCCGTTGATCGAGCCGGCAGCGCTCAAGACGTGGATGCTCGCCACAAGGGCGAGCATGACGGGAGTGGCTGGTGATCAGCGTCATCACACCCCCCGCGCCCTTGCCGCAGCGCCGATGAAGCCGCGCGTCGTCGCGAACAGGTTCGGCTCCTCAAGGAGGAACGCGTCATGGCCCTTGTCGCTCTCCAGTTCGACGAAGGAGACCGACGCCCCGGCCGCGTTCAGCGCATGCACGATGGCGCGTGAATCCGCCGTAGGGAACAGCCAGTCGGAGGTGAAGGAGGCGACGCAGAACCGCGTCTTCGTGCCCGCGAACGCCTTGGCCAGCACGCCGCCATGGTCGGCGGCGAGGTCGAAATAATCCATCGCGCGGGTGACGTAGAGATAGGAATTGGCGTCGAAGCGCTCGACGAATGAGACGCCCTGGTGGCGGAGGTAACTTTCCACCTGAAAGTCCGCGTCGAAGGAGAAGGTCGGCGCCTCGCGGTCCTGCAGCTTTCGGCCGAATTTCCGGTGCAGCGCCGGCTCCGAGAGATAGGTGATATGCGCTCCCATCCGCGCCACCGACAGCCCCTTGGCGGGCCGCGTGCCGTCTTCCAGATAGCGTCCGCCGCGCCAGTCCGGATCGGCCATCACCGCCTGTCGGCCGACCTCGTGGAAGGCGATGTTCTGGGCCGAGTGCTTTGCCGCCGCCGCCAGCGGCAGCGCGCAGAAGACGCGGTCCGGATAGCTCGCCGCCCATTGCAGCACCTGCATGCCGCCCATCGAGCCGCCGGCGGCGCAAAATAGGCTCTCGATCCCGAGCGCGTCGAGCAGCAAGCCTTGAGCCCGCACCATGTCGCGGATCGTCACCATCGGGAAGGCGAGGCCCCAGGGCTTGCCGGTCTCCGGGTTGGTCGAGGCCGGGCCGGTGGTGCCGGTGCAGCCGCCGATGACATTGGCGCAGATCACGAAGAAGCGTTCGGTGTCGATCGGCTTGCCCGGTCCGATCATCGCCGTCCACCAGCCGTCCTTGCCGGTGATCGGATTGCGGCTGGCGACATGCTGGTCGCCGGTCAGCGCGTGGCAGACCAGGACCGCGTTGGAGCGCGCCGCGTTGAGTTCGCCATAGGTCTGGTAGGCGATCTGCCAATGGTCGAGCGACACGCCGCAATCCATCACCAGCGGCCGCTCCGGCCCGAAGCGCGCAACCGGGCTGGAGGGCTCGTTGGCCTCCTTCATCGGGTCGGCCAGGCTCGGGAAAGGCTCGCTCATCATCGTCCGCTATGACAGATCGATTTGTCTTGCCGGTCGGCTCGTTCGGAAAATCGAACTCTAGCGATGCCGCGCCCGCGCGCGCCTGTCAACGACAGCTCGTCTTGGCGGCAGCTCGCATCGGCTTGTTCCCAAATGGGAACAATGCTAGGAGTCTTTGATGAGGCTGATCGCCCGGTCGACGCTGCTGGCATTCGCGCGTCGCCATCCCGATGCCGGTCCGGCCTTGCGCCGCTGGGAGATGGTGATGCGTTCCGTTGCGTGGCAAAGCCTGAGCGAGGCTACGCTGAGTTTTTCAGGCTGCAAGGTTCTGAATGACGAGCGCGTACGGTTCGAGATCGGTGGCGGCAAGTACAGGCTGATCGCGGCGTTCGATCTCGGTCGCGGGATCGCCTTCGTCAAATTTATCGGCACGCATGCGGAGTATGACCGGGTCGATGCTCTCACGGTCAGCCAGTTCTAGGAGGCGACAATGGAGATCAGGCCGATCCGTAGTGAGGACGATCATCGCGCCGCGGTCCGGGAGATCGAGCGGCTGTGGGGCGCGGCGGCTCGGAGCGCGGACGGCGACCGGCTGGACGTGCTGGCGACGCTGGTCGATGCCTTCGAGCGGGAAAACCGGGGACTGCCGGACCTCGATCCGGTCGAACTCATCCGCGTCACCATGGCGGAAGAAGGCCATAGCCAGGCCGATCTTGCCGCCGTGCTGGGCTCGCGCTCGCGGGCGTCGGAAATCCTCACGCGCCGGCGGGCGCTGACCCTGCCGATGGTCCATCAGATCAGCACGGCCTGGCGCATTCCGGCGGAGCTGCTGGTGCGGCCATACCGGCTGGAGGCTGACGTTCCTCGCGCGGGCGGCATGCAGGCCCAGGGCTGACCGCGCGGAAAAGCGGAAAACCGCTTCCCCCGGCCATGGCGATTGCTTTAGGACAGCGCGATTGTCCGAGACCGCCCATGACCTCAGCCGCCCCCACGACCCTCGCCGATCTGCGCGCCGAGATCGATCGCATCGACGCCGAGATGCATGCGCTGCTGATGGAGCGCTCCTCGATCATCGAGACGCTGATCTCGGTCAAGAAGACGCAGGCCTCGGGCTCTGCCTTCCGCCCCGGCCGCGAGGCCGAGATGATGAAGCGGCTCGCCCAGCGCCACAAGGGCCTGCTGCCGCTCGACACGATCGAGGGCATCTGGCGCATCATCATCGCGACCTTCACCTTCGTGCAGGCGAATTATTCGGTGCATGCGGAAATCTCCGGCGGCGACGCGGCGATGCGCGATTCCGCCCGCTTCCATTTCGGCTTCACCGTGCCCTTCGTCGCGCATGAGGACGCCCGCGCGGTGATCAAGGCCGTGGCGGACTCCGCCGGCGATCTCGGGATCTTCCGGATGGACCAGGGCGCCAGCGCCGGCATCTGGTGGCGCGATCTGATCGGGCCGGATGCGCCAAAGATCATCGCGCGCCTGCCGTTCATCGAGCGGCCGGACCACCCGGCCGGCACGCCGGTCTACTGCATCGCCAAACCTTTGGCTGACGCGGCGATGCGCGAGATCGTGCTCTATGCCGCCCGCGTCGAGCGCTGGTCGGAGGCTTTGCGCGCCGGGCTCGGCCAGCATCTCGCCGAGGTCTCGGCCTCGGCCGCCGACGGCTCGCATCTCTCGCTGCTGGTCGCGGCCTCGGGCGAGATCGAGCAGGGCGTCGTCCGACGGGCGCTTGAGCCGGCGGGCCTCAGCGATTTTTCCGAGATCGGCAGCCACGCCGCCCGTTTCGCCTTCAAATCCGTTCGGCAATGATCCCGATGTCCAACCCTTACTGATCTGAACGCTGTCGTCCCGGGCGACCGCAGGGAGACCCGGGACCCATTCCTGAACTTTTCCGGAATGGGTCCCGGGTCGGCGCTGCGCTCCGCCCGGGACGACCCGCGAAGACATCGAAACAGAAAGCCAGACAATGTACGCCTCGTCTCAGCCGCAACGCCCCATGCCTCGCCCCGGCGTCCTCGACATCGAGGCCTATGTGCCAGGCAAGTCCGCCGCCCCGGCGGGCGTGAAATTGCACAAGCTCTCCTCCAACGAGACGCCGCTCGGCCCGAGCCCGAAGGCGGTTGCGGCCTTCGGCGCGCTCGCGGGCAAGCTCGAACTCTACCCGGACGGCTCCTCGACCAAGCTGCGCCAGGCGATCGCCGCCCGCTACGGGCTCGACGCCGGCCGCATCCTATGCGGCACCGGCTCGGACGAATTGCTGCAGATGGTCGCAAAGGCCTATCTCGGCGATGGCGACGAGGGCATCTTCACTGAGCACGGCTTCCTGGTCTATCGCATCGCCATCCTGGCCTCGGGCGCGAAACCCGTGGTTGTGCCGGAGACGAATTTCACCGCGGATGTCGACGCCATCCTCGCCGCCGTGACGCCGCGGACCAAGATCGTCTTCCTCGCCAATCCCAACAACCCGACCGGCACCTATCTGCCCTTCGACGAGGTCAAGCGCCTGCAGGCGGGCCTGCGGCCCGACATCCTGCTCGTGCTCGACGCGGCCTATGCCGAATATGTCCGCCGCAACGATTACGCCTCGGGGTTGGAGCTGGTCTCGACCTGCGACAACGTCGTGATGACGCGCACCTTCTCGAAGATCTACGGGCTGGCCAATCTGCGCCTCGGCTGGCTCTACGGGCCGGCCCACCTCGTCGATGCGCTGGAGCGCATCCGCGGCCCCTTCAACGTCAATGGCGCGGCGATCGAGGCCGGCAGCGCGGCAATAGCCGACGAGGCGCATGTCGCGGCCGCGATCGCGCATAACGACCGCTGGCTCGCCTGGGCGACGGCCGAGATCGAGGCGCTCGGCCTGCCGGTCACGCCCTCGGTCGGCAATTTCATCCTGATCCATTTCCCGCCGACGCCGGGCCGGACGGCGAAGGAAGCCGACGCCTTCCTGACCCAGCGCGGGCTGATCCTGCGCGCGATGGCGGCCTATGGCCTGCCCGACGCGCTTCGCCTGACCATCGGCTCGGAGGAGGCCAACCGCCTCGTCGTCGCCGCCCTGACGGATTTTTTGAAAGACAAGCGATGACCACGCCGGCCGCCTCCCTCGCCGAGAGTTTTGCCCCGCGCCGCGACGAGCCGATCTTCGCGCGGCTCGCCATCATCGGCATCGGCCATATCGGCTCCTCGATCGCCCATGCGGCGAAGGATATGAATCTCGCCGGCCAGATCGCCCTCTATGATCGCAGCGAGGCCGTCCGCATCCGCGCCCGCGAGCTCGGCCTCGGCCATGAGGTGGCGGAGACGGCGGCCGACGTCGTCCGCGACGCCGACCACATCATCCTGTGCGTGCCTGTCGGCGCCTGCGGCGCGGTCGCCGCCGAGATCGCCGGCAGCCTGAAGCCGGGTGCGATCCTGTCGGATGTCGGCTCGGTCAAGAATTCCGTGGTCGAGGCGGTGACGCCGCATCTGCCGGCCGGCGTGCATTTCGTCCCGGCCCATCCCGTCGCCGGCACCGAGAATTCCGGCCCCGATTCCGGCTTTCCGAGCCTGTTCCTCAACCGCTGGTGCATCCTGACCCCGCCCGAGGGCGCGGACGAGACGGCGATCACGCGGACGCGCCAGTTCTGGGAGGGCATGGCCGCGATCGTCGAGGTGATGACGCCGCAGCACCACGACCTCGTGCTCGGCATCACCAGCCATTTGCCGCATCTGATCGCCTACACCATCGTCGGCACGGCCGAGGATCTGGCGGCGGTGACGCAGTCCGAGGTGATCAAATTCTCCGCCGGCGGTTTTCGCGATTTCACCCGCATCGCGGCATCCGACCCGACGATGTGGCGCGACGTCTTCCTGCACAACAAGGAGGCGGTGCTGGAGATGCTCGGCCGCTTCAGCGAGGATCTGTCGCTGCTGACCCGCGCCATCCGCTATGGCGACGGCGAGACGCTGCACAGGCACTTCACCCGCACCCGCGCCATCCGCCGCGGCATCGTCGCGCTCGGGCAGGAAAAGCCTGAGACCGAGAAGTTGCGCAAGGACTGAGGCCGCCTTGCGACGCTTTTCCTTGCCAGGAATCGGCCGGGCTGATACAGGCTGGCCGCGTCGCCGCAATAGCTCAGCTGGTAGAGCACCTCATTCGTAATGAGGGGGTCGGGGGTTCGAATCCCTCTTGCGGCACCATTTTCCAACGACATCCGCTGACAGACGCGAACCGGCCCGCAAGGCCGGTTTTCCGTGCTGTCGGCTCATCGTTGTTCCGTGGCGACGATTTCGTCTCGCGCACCCTTGATCACCATTTACTGACATCCATATACCATCCATATGGATGGTATATGGATGCGATCATGAAAACGCCCGATAGCGAGAAGCTGACGCTCAATCTCGGATTCGTCGATCTCGGGCAGATCGACCTGCTCGTGCGCGACGGCTTCTATTCCAACCGCTCGGATTTCATCCGGACGGCGGTCAGGAACCAGCTCGCCACCCATGCCGATGTCGCCAGGCAGGCCACGACCCGGATGGCGCTCGAACTGGGCTTGAGAACCTACACAAGCCACGACCTCGAAGCCGTCAGGGCGGCGGGCGAACGGCTCGACATCCGGGTGCTTGGTCTCGCCGTGATCGCAGCCGACGTCACGCCGGAACTGGCGCGCGCGACGATCGCATCCATCACCGTGCTCGGCGCGCTCCACGCCTCGCCGGAGGTGAAGGCCGTCCTGGCAGATCGCCTGCACTGACCCCGGCACCGGCATCCAGCCGCCTATGTCTCGAAAAGGAATGAGCCCATGAACTCGCATCTGCGCACGGCCGTCGGCGACGCGATGAATTTGCTGCGGACGGCCGACGTCATCGGCGCGACCGCCGCGATCCAGCGCGGTCTCGGCGGCGGGTCGCCCCCCACCGCTCCCGTCGCGAACGACGAGGCCACCGAGGCAGCCGGCTTCAGGGCGACCTGCCGTCCGCTGGCGGAGGTCCTCAAAGCCTTGCGCTTGAACCGGGCCAGCTTCGCCGAAGCCGGAGCGCCGGGCGCGGTCGACGACGATGACATGACCCCGGCCGAGGGCGGCGAGCGCTTCGTCTCGCGAAAGCATCGGTCGGCCGCTGGCAGCGTCGGCTACAAGCTCTATGTTCCGGCCGATCATGCGCAGCGCGAGCTGGCGCTCGTCGTGATGCTGCATGGCTGCACCCAGAACCCCGACGACTTTGCGCGTGGCACGCAGATGAACCGGCTCGCCGAGGAGTTCGGGCTGATCGTCGCCTATCCGCACCAGCCGCGCTCTGCCAACGCCCAGGGCTGCTGGAACTGGTTCGACCCCCGCCACCAGCAGCGCGGCTCCGGCGAGCCGGCCGTGCTTGCAGCACTGGCGCAGGAGCTCGCGCAAGAATTCGGCGTCCGGGACGGCCGCATCTTTGCCGCGGGCCTCTCCGCCGGCGGGGCCATGGCCGACATTCTGGCCTCGACCCATCCGGAGGTTTTCGCCGCCGTCTGCGTCCATTCGGGCCTGCCCAGCGGCGCGGCCAGCGACGTGATGTCGGCGTTCGGCGCGATGAAGGGCGAGATGAAGGCGTCCCGGCCCGTGCATAACGGGCCTGTCAGCCGCAAGATCATCGTCCATGGCGCAGCCGACGGCACCGTCCATGCCTCGAATGGCGAGCGCATCCTTGAGCGGGTGCTTGCGCAAAGCCCGGGCAGCGCCTTGCTGAAGACAGACAGCACGGTCAACGGACGGCGGGTGACGCGCACGCTGCTCGACGATGCCGATGGCGGCGCGCTGGCCGAGCACTGGCTCGTCCATGGCGCGAGCCACGCCTGGTCGGGCGGCGACCGCGGCGGCAGCTTCACCGATGCGACGGGCCCCGAAGCCTCGCGCGAGATGCTGCGCTTCTTCCTTCAGGGCTAGAACACACTGCATTTTCATGGAAACGCGGGTCATCCCGGCCGAAGCGAAGCGGAGAGCCGGGACCCATGCCTGAACCTCGATCGGGAGCGTTCCGGCATGGATCCCGGGTCAAGCCCGGGATGACGCCGTGGTTCCGTGTAAGATCAGCATGATCCATTCGACGGAGAACGGCGCGGCCAAGGCCGCGCCGTTCTTGTCCGGGACGCCAATGGTCGCCCGTTTACGCGGCGACGCTCTCGATCGTGGCCGGGCGCTCCCATTCCGCGCCCCAGACCATCACGGCGTGTCCGGGCGATACCTCGCGGAAGATACGCTCCGGCGGCACGTAGTCGGCGGGCCGAACCGGGCTCTTGATCTCGTCGTTGGAGGGCGGCTTCTTCTCGTGCCGGCGCATCGGATCGGCGATCGGCACCGCCGCCAGCAGGCGCTTGGTGTAGGGGTGCTGCGGGTTGCCGAAGACCGCCGCGCGCGGGCCGATCTCGACGATCTCGCCGAGATACATCACCGCGACGCGGTGGCTGACGCGCTCGACCACGGCCATGTCGTGCGAGATGAACAGATAGGCGAGCTTCATGCGCGCCTGCAATTCCAGCATCAGGTTGATCACCTGCGCCTTCACCGAGACGTCGAGCGCCGAGACCGATTCGTCGGCGACGATCAGTCGGGGCTCGACGGCGAGCGCGCGCGCGATGCAGATGCGCTGGCGCTGGCCGCCGGAGAATTCGTGCGGGAAGCGGTTGGCCATGTCGGGCGAGAGGCCGACGCGGCGCAGCAGTTCGGCGGTCTGGTCGCGCGCTTGGGTGCGGTTGGCGAGCTTGTTGATCAGCAGCGGCTCGGCGATCGCGGTGCCGACGTTCATGCGCGGGTTCAGCGACGCGAACGGGTCCTGGAAGATCATCTGCATGCGCTTGCGCTGCTCGCGCAGATCGGTCTGGTTGAGCTTCAGCACGTCGACGCCGTCGAGCAGCACGGAGCCCGCGATCGGCTCGATCAGCCGCATCACCGAGCGGCCCGTGGTCGACTTGCCGCAGCCGGATTCGCCGACCAGCGCCAGCGTCTCGCCGCCCTGCACGCTGAAGGCGACGTTCTCGACCGCATGGACGCGGCCCGTGACCCGGCCGAGCACGCCGGTGCGGATGTCGAAGCGCGTCGTCAGGCCGCTGACCTCGAGCACCGGGCGCTGGGCGGCCTCGACGGTGTCGGGCGTCTCCTGCGGGATGTCGGACTCGCCGGTCGTCCGGTCGACGACGGGGAAGCGCATCGGCCGCGAGCGGCCCTCCATCGAGCCGAGCTTGGGCACGGCCGAAAGGAGCGAGCGGGTATAGGGATGCTTGGCGCGGGCAAAGATGTCCTCGGTCCCGCCGGTCTCGACCGCCTCGCCATTATACATCACCACGGTGCGGTCGGCGATTTCGGCGACGACGCCCATGTCGTGGGTGATGAAGAGGACGGACATGCCCTCCTCCTCCTGCAGCAGCTTGATGAGCTGCAGGATCTGCGCCTGGATGGTCACGTCGAGCGCCGTCGTCGGCTCGTCGGCGATCAGGAGCTTGGGCTTGCAGGCCAGCGCCATCGCGATCATCACGCGCTGGCGCATGCCGCCCGAGAAGCGGTGCGGATATTCGTTGAAGCGCGATTTCGCCGCCGGGATGCGAACCTTCTCGAGCAGACGCACCGTCTCGGCCTCCGCCTCCGAGCGCGACATGCCGCGATGCAGGATCAGCGATTCCGCGATCTGGAAGCCGATCGTCAGCACCGGGTTGAGCGAGGTCATCGGCTCCTGGAAGATCATCGCCATGTCGTCGCCGCGGATTTTCCGCATCGCCGAATCCGGCAGCGTCAGCAGTTCCTTGCCGGCGAGCTTGACCGAGCCCTCGACGCGGCTGTTGCCGGACGGCGTCAGCCGCATGATCGAGAGCGCCGTCACGCTCTTGCCCGAACCGGATTCGCCGACGACCGCCAGGGTCTCCTTCGGCGCGATGTCGAAGGAGACATTGCGCACCACCGGCTTCCAGACGCCCTCGACCCGGAAGGCCGTGGTCAGGTTCGAAACGGAGAGGATCGGGGTCTGGGTCATGATCTGTCCATTCTGGTCGTCGTGTCGGGGCGAAGGGGCGAAAGGGCCCCTTCAGATCACGCGGCGCGGGTCGAGTGCGTCGCGCAGGCCGTCGCCGATGAAGTTGATCGACAGCACGGTGAGGAAGATGGCGGCGCCGGGAAACAGCGCCCAGTGCGGCGCGACGTCGAGGAAGTCCTTGGCGTCGAACAGCAGCCGCCCCCAGGTCGGGATGTCGGGCGGGAAGCCGAGGCCGAGGAAGGAGAGCGTCGATTCCGCGATGATCGCGGCCGAGACCTCGATCGTCGCCGCGACGATGACCGGGCCGATCGCGTTGGGCAGGATATGGGCGGTGATCTGGCGCCATTTCGTCGCGCCCTGGGCGCGGGCGGCCTCGACGAACTCCTTCTCGCGCAGCGAGAAGAACTGCGCCCTGACCAGCCGCGCCACCGGCATCCAGCGCAGCCCGCCGATGACGACGACGATCAGGATGAAGACGCCGCCCTCGACGCCGAACACGGCTTTGAGCTGCTCGCGGAAGAGATAGATGATCAGCAGCAGCAGCGGCAGCTGCGGCAGCGACAGGAACAGGTCCGTCACCCACATCAGCACGTTGTCGGCATAGCCGCGCGACATCCCGGCCAGCGCGCCGACGACGATGCCGAACAGCGTCGCCACGATCATGGCCGCGAGCCCCACCGCCAGCGAGATGCGCCCGCCATAGATCATCCGCGCCAGGATGTCCTGGCCGAGATCGTCGGTGCCGAACGGGTGGTTCCAGGACGGCGTCTGGAGCTGTGCGGCGAAGTCGATCTCGTTGATCGCCACCGGCCAGAGCCAGGGTCCGATCACGACGCCGAGGATCAGCAGGCCGAGCACGACCGAGCTCGCCATGGCGAGGCGGTGGCGCCGGAAGCGCCGCCAGGTCTCCTGCGCCGGCGAGACCGGGGCGGACGACGCTGTCCGCGCCGGCGCCAGCTCAGCGGTAGGAGATACGGGGGTCGAGCCAGCCATAAAGCAGATCCGCGATGAGGTTGAAGAGGACGACGAGGCAGGCGAAGACGAAGGTCACGGCCATGATGACGGGCGTGTCGTTGGACAGGATGGCGCTGATCAGCAGCGAGCCGATGCCCGGAACGCGGAAGATCTGCTCCGTCACGATCGCGCCGCCGAACACGGCCGGCATCTGCAGCGCGACCAGCGTCACGACCGGGATCAGCGCGTTGCGGGTGATGTGGCGCAGCGTGACGCGCCGCTCGCTCAGGCCCTTGGCGCGCGCGGTGGTGACATAGTCGAGCCGGATCACGTCGAGCACGGCCGAGCGGACATAGCGGGTATAGGACGCCGCCTGGAACAGGCCCAGCACCATGATCGGCATGATCGCCTGCCGGAACATCTCCCAGTACCAGCGCCAGCCCGTGGCGGCGAGGTCGGAGCGGTAGACGAAGGGCAGCCAGTCCAGCGTGATCGAGAACAGCAGGATGAAGAGCAGGCCGGTGAAGAAGGTCGGCAGCGAGAAGCCGATGAAGGCGAAGGTGTTGGCGATCTGGTCGAACACGGAGTAGGGCCGGGTCGCGGCGTAGATGCCGATCGGCAGCGCGATCAGCAGCGCCAGGATCTGCGAGGAGCCGACCACGAACAGCGTCGTCGGCACGCGCTGCAGGATCAGCGTGTCGACATCGATGCGGCTGGCGAAGGAGAAGCCCCAGTCGCCCTGCACCATCGCGCCGAGCCAGCGGAAATAGCGGACCATGACGGGGTCGTCGATGCCGAGCTGCGCGCGCAGATTGGCGCGGACCTCGGCCGGGACGTTGGGATTGGTGGCGATCTCCTCGAACGGATCGCCCGGCGCGAGCGCCAGCACGGTGAACAGGATCAGGCTGATTCCGAGCAGGCTCGGTATCGCGATGAGCAATCGCCGGATGAGGTAACTGGCCATGAGGGGATGTCTCTGTCGGTCGGCGCGCCGCCGCCTTGGGGCCGCTGCCGGATCTTGTTGGAGGCCGGGCCGGCTCTTGCTTCTTGCCCCGGGCCGGCTCGCGGCCAGGGCGGCGGTGTCGTCCCCCGGGAGCCGCCTGCGCGGCTCCCGGGGGCGGGATATCAGCTACGATACCAGCTGTTCAGGCGCCAGACATCGTTGTCCCAGCCGCTGTATTTCGGCGTCAGCGTGTTGGCCGCCGCGGCGACGCGGGTGCGCGCCAGCAGCGGCAGGATGACGTTGGCCTCGCAGAAGATCTCGTTGACCTTGATCAGCAGCTCGGCCCGCTTGGCCGGGTCGAGCTCCTTCTGCGCCGCCTTGTAGGCCTCGTCGGCGGCCGGGTCCGAGTAGCGCGAGACGTTGCGGCCGAGCCACTTGTTCTCCTTGTTGGCGATCTCCCAGGAGACGAACTGGTTCAGGAACCGCTCCGGGTCCGGCTGCGGCTGCGTCGTGGTGTACATCTCCATGTCGCAGTAGAGCTTGGTGTAGGTGTCCGGGTTGGCGACGTCGGAGGAGAAGAACACCGACGCCGTGACCGCCTTGACCTCGATGTCGATGCCGGCGCGCTGGCAGGCCTGCTTGATGATGGCCTGGCATTTCTGCCGGGGCGCGTTGATCGAGGTCTGGAAGACGTATTTGAGCTTCTTGCCGTCCTTTTCGCGGATGCCGTCGCCGCCGCGCTTGTAGCCGGCGTCGTCGAGGATCTTGTTGGCCTTGTCGATGTTGAACTCGTATTTCAGCTTCTTCGACTTGAACATCTCCGGCGCGTTGACGAAGCTCGCCGTCGCGGTGCCGCCGCGGCCATAGATGAACTTCTGGATCGACTCGCGGTCGATCAGCAAGTTCATCGCCTCGCGCACCTTCGGGTCCGACAGGGTCGGGTGCTTGGTCTTGACGCTGGAGCGCTCGCCATCGACCTCGACGTTCGGGTCGGTCGTGTTCAGGATGATGAACTCGATGTTGCCGCTGGGCACCGCGAGAATGCGGCCGCGACCGCCGGTCTCCATGCGCTTCAGCACCTCGTCCTCGACCTGCATGTTCCAGGCATAGTCGAATTCGCCGGTCTGCAGCACGGCGCGCGCCGCAGAGACCGCGTCGCCGCCGCCCTTCATCTCGACGGTGTCGAAATGCGGCTGGTTCTTGATGTGGTAGTCGGGGTTGATCGCGCCCGTGACGATGTCGCCCGGCTTGAAGTCGACGAACTTGTAGGAGCCGGTGCCGACCGGCTTGAGATTGGCCGGCGCCTCGCGCGACTTGGCGCCCTTGTACTCGCCGAAATGATGCTTGGGCAGCACCATGCCGGCCGTGCCGACGAAGGCGTCGGCCCAGAACGGCTGCGACGCCGGGAAGATGACCTTGATCGTCAGGTCGTCGACCTTCTCGACCTTGATGTCCTTGTAGGAGCCGGTCGTGTAGGCGGCGGTGGCGAGATCGGCGGCGTATTCCCAGGTGAAGACGCAGTCATCGGCGGTGAAGGGCTTGCCGTCATGCCATTTGACGCCCGGCTTCAGCTTCCAGGTCACCACCTTGCCGTCGGCGGAGAGGCCGCCATTCGCCTTGGTCGGTATCTCGGCCGCCAGGAACGGGACGAGGTTGCCTTCCGCGTCCCAGCCGGCGAGCGGCTCGTAGAAGATACGCGAGGCTTCCTGGTCCTTGGTGCCGCTGGCGAAATGCGGGTTCAGCAGGGTCGGCGCCTGCCAGAGCAGGATCTTCAGCGGCCCGCCGCCGCCGGCCTTGGTCGGCTTGTAGTCGTCCGCGGGCTGCGCCATCGCGACGTCGTTCCAGACGAGGATCTGGCTCGCGATCGGCGCGGTCACGCCCACCGCGACCAGCCGCTGGATGAAGGCGCGCCGCGACAGGCGTCCGTCCTTCACCTTCGTGACCAGCTTGTGCAATTCTTGATCGTTCATTTCATGCCTCCACGTTTTTGCGCCCTGCAGACGCGCTTATCGATCATGCGACGCTTAAGCGCCGTCATTCCCCGGATGGCCTGAGCAAGGCATGTGCCAATCGATGCGTCAACCGTGCAGCGCAGCGGCGCGTGTGGAGAGCCCCTGCTCTCGGTTGCAGGCGGCCCGGGACGATTGCGGCGTCAAGCCGCGCTTTCTCGAAAAACCTTTCGGCCGGCGCAATTTTGTGGCGTCGGGATCGCGGGCGCGACGGTTTTCTTGCCATTAGGGATGACCTCATCTTCCCGTGGATGCGCGCGACGCCACGCCGTCGCCGCTCTCGATGCCACGGCTGACCGGGCCGGCGGCCACTGCGTCAGGCCGCCGCCTTGCGCTCCGGCGTCAGGGAAGGGCCCAGGCGCAGCAGCAGGTAGCCGGCGACGCCGGCGATCAGCGAGCCGGCGAGGACGCCGATCTTGGTCTGGTCCTGCAGCGCCTGCGAGCCCGGGAAGGCCAGAAGCCCGATGAACAGGCTCATGGTGAAGCCGATGCCGCAGAGCAGGGCGATGCCGTAGAACTGCGTCCAGGTCGCGTTCGCCGGCAGGTCGGCTAGACCTGAACGGATCGCGAGCCAGCCGAAGCCGAAGACGCCGAGCTGCTTGCCGAGGAAGAGCCCGAGCGTGATGCCGAGCGGCACCGGCGCGAGCAGCGCCGACGGACCGACGCCGGCGAAGGAGACGCCGGCATTGGCGAAGCCGAAGATCGGGATGACGAGGAAGGCGACCCAACCATGCAGCCCGTGCTCCAGCCTGTGCAGCGGCGAGGCGGCGTCGTCGGGCGCGGCCGGGGAGGGCTTGAGCGGGATCGTCAGCGCCAGCGCGACGCCGGCCAGCGTGGCGTGGACGCCCGATTTCAGCACGAGGAACCAGAGCACCGCGCCGAGCGCGAGATAGGGCGAGAGCCTTGTCACGCCCAATCGGTTCAGCGCGATCAGCAGGCCCAGCGTCGCGAAGGAGAGCCCCAGCATCAGCCCCGACAGGTCGGTGCTGTAGAACACCGCGATGATCAGCACCGCGCCGAGATCGTCGAGGATGGCGAGCGCGGTCAGGAACACCTTCAGCGAGCCAGGCACGCGCTTGCCGAGCAGCGAGAGCACGCCAAGCGCGAAGGCGATGTCGGTCGCGGCGGGGATGGCCCAGCCGCGCAGCCCCTCCGGCGAGCCGCTGTTCAGCGCGACATAGATCAGCGCCGGCGCGACCATGCCGCCGAGCGCGGCGATGCCGGGCAGCGCCCGGCGCGACCAGCTCGACAACTGCCCGTCGAGGAATTCCCGCTTGATCTCGAGGCCGACCAGCAGGAAGAACACCGCCATCAGCGCGTCGTTGATCCAGTGCAGGACCGACAGGCCGAAGACGTATTGTTTCAGGACGCCGAAATAGATCGGCGCCGCCGGCGAGTTCGCGATCACGATCGCGATGAAGGCCACGCCCATCAGAATGATGCCGCCGGCCGCCTCGCTGCCGAGAAAGGCGCGCAGAACAGAGCGTTGCCTCGGGTTTTTGACGATCGCGTCCATGCAATGACCTGTTGCGCCGGCGGCGGCTGAAAAAATCGGGCGGAAACCCAAAAAAGAGCCCGCTCCAGTTCTGGAAGCATGCTGATTTTTTGACGGACCCGCTGCATCATCCCGGACAAGTCGCGAAGCGACGCCGATCCGGGATCCATCGCAGGGCTCCGGAGCGCGACGATGGATCCCGGGTCGAGCCCGGGATGACGTCGTGGTTCCGAGCAGAGCCCGCACAGTCTAACCAGCCGGTCGACGGCGGCCAGTCGCGGCCGGCGGTCATAATGCCGCAGCGGCGGCAAGCACGGGCTGCAAGTCCGGACGGCAAGTCCGGGCGCCGCCTCACCCCTGGATCGGCTCGACCCCGCACCATTCGGCTACGAACAGCGCCATCGCGCCGGTGATGCGCTTCACCGAGGCGAGGCTGACGCGCTCGTCGAAGGCGTGGATATTCTCGCCCATCGGCCCGTAGCAGAGCGCCGGGATCTTGTCGTAGAGCGCGTGCACGCGGGCGTCGAGATAGGCCGGCGTCATGAAACTCTTAAGCGGCTGGCCGAGCGCCGACTCATGCGCCCGCCCCAGCACGGCCTCGGCCTCGCTGCCGGGCGCCAGCACATAGCCCTCGGCCCAGAAGCCGTTGAAGACGACCTTGGGCGGGTTGTTGGCCAGAAAGCCGTCGGCGCGGGCGCAGGCGCGGATCCAGTCCTCGATCCGCCGCGCGATCTCCTGCGCGCTCACCCCCGGATAGAGCCCGACGCGGCAATCGACCCGGCACCAGCACGGCACCGAGGAGGCCCAGTCGCCGCCCTCGATCTTGCCGATGTTGAGATTGATCGGGTGGTCCTGATCCTCGAAATGCTCGCGCCCGGCCTTCTCGGCGTTGAACTCCTTCTCCAGCTCGCGCAAGGCCGCGATGACGCGATAGGCCGCGTCGATGGCGTTGGCGCCCGCGCCCATCTCGCGGACATGGACGGGCACGCCGCGCACCTCGAACTGGAACCAGATCGCGCCGGCATTGGCCCGCGCCAGCATCTCGTATTCGGGCTCGGGGATCAGCGCGGCATCCGCCCGGTAGCCGCGCAGATGCGTCATCAGCGCGCCGTTGCCGGTCGATTCCTCCTCGACGACGGATTCGAGATAGACCGTCGCCGCCGGCTGCAGGCCGATGCGCTTCAGCGCGTCGAGGCAGCCGAAATTCGCGGCGGCGCCAGCCTTCATGTCGGCGCTGCCGCGGCCATAGAGCCAGTCGCCCTCGATCACGGGGTCGAAGGGCGCATGCGTCCACTGGTCGAGCGGCCCGGTCGGCACCACGTCAACATGCGCCTGCAGGATCAGCGAACGACCTTTCTCCTCGCGCGGATGGTGGATGCCGACGACGATCGGCGCGTCGGAATGGGTCTCGGAGAACGGCCCGCCGCCGGGATGGGCCTTGATCGCCGCCTCGTCCATCCTGAAGCGGTCCATGGTGAAGCCGCGCGCCTTCAGGGCCCGGAACACGAAATCCTGGCAGGCATGCTCCTCACCCCGCAGCGAGGCGAACCGGACCAGGTCCTGCGTGAAGGCGATCTGCCCGGCAAAGCCCTCCTCGACGGAGGCGAGGATCTTTTCGCGCAAGGCGGGGTCGAGAGGCATGGGCGGGGCTCCGGGGTTGCTCGCCCGATCATTGCCGAAACGCAGCCCGGCTGGAACGACCTTGCGCAACTGCCCCGCATGCGGGTCCCGCGTGGCGTCAGAAGCCGACCCGCGAGACGATGCGGGCGTTGCGCAGGCGCGGGTCGTTGTCCGGAATCCGGAATGAGGGTTTTGTTCTCACCGAGGACGAGCCCGGAACGATCCTCTCCGCCAGCGCTCGGTCGACCTCGGTCACGGTCTCCTCCGCGCAGGCCCCCGGCCTGTCCCAGAGCCCTTTGGCATAGCTCGTTCCTACGGCTGCGGTGATCAGGCTGGCGGCCGTATCGTCCCGCTTCACCTGATCGGCCGCAACGAGGCCCTTGATCGCCTCGCCAATGATTTTCGCCGATTCATCGAAGCTCAGGCCCCTCAGCCTGTCGTAAGGCGGCCCCGTCCGGCCGTCCGTCAGGCAATGATTGGCGACGAACAGCCAGTCATGGACCATGTAGGCCGGCGCGTAGCCCCAGGGCGAGAAGCCCTTGAAGGCCTGCGCCAGCCGCGGAATCGAGCCGCCATCGGTATACATGATGCTGGGGCGGATGATCGCGGCGGGAGCGTTGCGGTTCGCCCTCGCAAAGGTCAGAGGCTGCTTGGGGTCGGGAACGAAGAGAAAGCGGCCGTCTCCGGACGGGCCGCCCTCGCCGAGCCAGATCACGACGACCGATCCGGTGAACTCGCCTGCCGGCAGCGCGCCGTAATCGACGCCCAACGCGCATCCGCTCAGCGTGAGGCAGGCAGCGAGGGAGAGCGCCCGTATTCGCGACCCTGTGCCGATAACCATGACCGAAGCCCCCGCTTTTCAGCAGCTTCGCGCAATTCGCGGCCTCGTTGCAACTGGACTGGTCGGGCTCGGCGGAGTGATCGCGCCGACCGCTACGCCAGCAGGAAGGCGCGCGTCGCATCCGCCGGCAGCGCGCCGCGCAACCGCGCCACGAAGGCGGGGTCGGAGACCAGCCTCAGCACCATCATCGCGTCCGGGCCGGTCTCGCGATCCTCGACCAGCATCGGCACGCGCGCGCGGATCGCGTCGAACAGCAGTTTCGTGGTCGGCGCGAGGCGCGGCCGCTTGCCGAGATCGACCGCCTGCGCCGCCACCATCGCCTCGATCGCGATCATCATCGCGAGCGGCGAAAGCTGTTCCTCCAGCTTGCGGATCGTCAGCGGCGTCTGCGGCGCGTGATCCTCGACGCTGTCGGAGACCGGCAGCGCGTCGCAGCTCGCCGGCTGCGCCTTGAGCCGAACCTCCGCATGCAGCGCGGCGACCGTCTTCTGCAGCGAGTTGAAGCCGGTCGAGGCGCCGCCGACCGGGGAGAGGTATTTCGGCAAGCCCGAGACGGCCGGGTTCATCATCTTGATGGTGCGATAGGCGCAGGCGGTGGCCAGATGCGCATTGGCGATCGCCATCGCATCGAAGGCGAGCGCGATCGCAGGCGTATGGAAATTCGCCGTCGACAGGATCAGCCCGTCCTCGGGCAGCACCAGCGGGTTGTCGGCCGCCGCGTTGATCTCGGTCGCGACGCTGTCGGCCGCCGTCTCGAAGCTCGTCAGCGCCGGCCCGTAGATCTGCGACAGCACCCGGAAGGAGAGCGCGTCCTGGATCGAGCGCGCCGCGCCCGCATCGTAGAGATAGCTGCCTGCGAGCACGGCGCGGAACATCGCCGCCGCCCGCTCCTGCCCGCCGGCGGGCCGCGCCGCCGCGAGTCTGGCGTCGAAGATGTGCGGATTGGCGGCATAGCCCTCGTCAGTCAGCGCGGCGACGATCACCGAGACGGTCAGGAGGTCGGCGAGAGCGGCCAGCACGCGCACGCCATGGCCGCAGCTCACGGCGCTGGCGTTCAGGATCGCCAGCCCGTCCTTGGCCTGCAGCCTTGCCGGCGAAAGCCCCGCCGCCGCCAGCGCCTCGGCCGCCGGCCGGCGCTCGCCGTCGACGAACATCTCGCCGAGCCCGATTACCGCCGCGCCGAGATGCGCGCACAGGCCGAGATCGCCGGCCCCGATCGAGCCGCGTCCGGGGATGACGGGCGTCAGCCCGGCGTTGAACATCGCCACCATCGCGTCGAGCACATGCGGCGAGATGCCCGAGCCGCCCTGCGCCAGCCCGATCAGGCGGCAGAGCAGCATCGCCCGCGCCACCGGCTCCGGAAACGGCTCGCCCATGCCGATGCAGCGCCCGCGCACCATCTGGACCTGGAAGGCCTCGATCTCCTGCGGTTTCAGCCGGTAGGCGACGTTGCCGCCGAGCCCGGTGTTGAGCCCGTAGATCGGCTCGCTGCCCTGCGCATAGCGCTCGACCACCTTGCGGGCGGCCAGGATGCGCTCCTTTGCCCTTGTCGAGAGCGCGACCTGCGTTCCGGGGCGGCTGGCCGCGATGACGAACCCCAGCCCGACCGGCCCGTCGCCGAGAATGAATTCGCTCAAGATCGCCCGTCCCTCATCGCCGCCGTGGTCGCCGGACCGGCCGGATTCTCACGCAGTGCTGATCGCGCTGCCCATCAAATCGGCACGCAAGCCCTTTACGTGCTGACGCGAACTGACCGACGATAGACCCAGATTGAACTTTCGGGCCAGCGACGACGTTGGAACCACGGCCATGCCGCGCAGGCCGAGGCAGGGCCGGCCCAAGGCAGCGGAGAACCACCATGCGCCACGATCCCGAATTCGCCGTGTCCCGCCGCGCCGTCATCGCAGGCTCCGTCGCGACGCTTGCGACCCCGCTGCTCTCGGCGCTTCCCGCCGCCGCGCAGGCGAAAACCGCGATCAGCGTTCGCATCGAGCGCGACATCACGGTGCTCGACCCGGCCTTTCGCGGCGGCCCGCACGACGCCAACGTCTTCAAGGCGGTCTATCAGCGCCTGATCAAGCAGAAGGACAATTCCGCCGAGACCGAGCTCGACGCCGCCTCCGAGCTGAAGCAGGTCAGCCCGACGCTGATCGAGTTCACGCTCAAGCCCGGCCAGATGTTCACCGACGGCTATGGCGAGATGACCGCCGAGGACGTGAAATTCTCCTTCGAGCGCTTTTCGGTCGCCCCCGTCGACGGAAAAATCTCGCCCTACAAGGGCGACTGGACCGGCCTGACCGGGGTCGAGGTCACCGGCAAATACACCGGCAAGATCGTGCTTTCGCAGCCCAATGCCGGGCTCTTCGCGATCGCGCTCGCCGACGGTTCGGGCTGCATCGTCTGCAAGAAGGCGGTGCTGGAGCGCGGCGTCGAGCACAATACGAAGCCGGTCGGCTCCGGCCCCTACCGCGTCGTCTCGGTCGAGAAGCAGCGCGGTGCGGTGCTCAAGCGCAACGACGCCTATGCCGGGCCAAAACCGACCTTCGAGGAGATCAGGGTCGTCTTCATCCAGGACCCGAAGACCGCCGAACTCGCGCTGCGCTCGGGCGAGCTCGATTTCGCCGTGCTGCCGCCCGCCGTCGCCGAGCCGATGCGCAGCGCGCAGGGCATCGTCGTCGATCAGGCCCCCGGGCTGGCCTATATCTGGCTCGGCATCAACATGGAGAAAGCGCCTTTCACGGATCTGCGCGTGCGTCAGGCGGTCAGGCTCGCCCTCGACGTCGACCAGATGCTGCTCGCCGGCTTCAACGGCAAGGCCCCGCGCCTCAACACGCTGGTGATGGAGCCGGTGCTCGGAGCCTGGAAGGAGGCCCCGGTCTACAAGCGCAACGTCGCTGAGGCGAAGAAGCTGCTGGCGGAGGCCGGCCAGACCGCGATCAAGACCAGGATCACCATCCTGAACCAGCCCGCCTACCAGACCATGGCGCTGGTGGCTCAGGCCTTGTTGAGGGAAGTCGGCATCACGGCCGAGCTCGACGTCCAGGAGGGCGGCACCTATTGGGACGTCGGCAAGGGCGAGGCCGGCAAGAACCTCGATCTGTTCATGATGCGCTTCAACGGCAAGCTCGACCCGAATTTCCTGATGCAGTGGTTCGTCTCGAGCCAGATCGGCACCTGGAACTGGCAGCGCTTCAACAGCCCGGAGTTCGACAGGCTCTATCAGGAGGCGATCGTCGAGAGCGATCCGGCCAGGCGCGCCGCGATCGTGATCAAGGCCCAGCAGGAGATGGACAAGTCGGCCGCCTTCGTCTGGCTGACCAACGACATCGCCTTCCCGGTCCGCCGCGCCAGCGTCAAGCCGGCCTTCCTGCCGGGCGCGATCGACTGGCAGCTCGACCGGTTCACGACGGCTTGAGCGCCGGCCTCCACTTCTCAGCCCTCATCCTGAGGAGCAGCCTTCAGGCTGCGTCTCGAAGGATGGTCCAGAGCGCACTGGAGCATCCTTCGAGACGGCCGCGGTGCGGCCTCCTCAGGATGAGGGCCATGCGTGGCCTGCGGGCCTCGAAGCCATGACCGACACCGCCCGCTACCTCGCCAGCCGCCTCGTCACCACGGCGCTGATCGTGCTCGGCGCGATGCTGCTGCTGTTCGCGCTCTCGGCGGTAGTGCCCGGAGACCCCGCGACCGCGCTGCTCGGCCCGCAGGCGACGCCCGAATACGCCAAACGCTTCATCGCCGAGATGGGGCTCGACCAGCCCTGGTGGCGGCGGCTGCCGGTCTTCCTCGGCAATGTCGCGACCGGCAATCTCGGCACCGACGTGCTCTCGGGCCGTCCCGTCACCGCCATCGTCTGGGCCGTGATCCCCTACACCTTCATCCTGACCTTCGCCGCGATAGGGCTCGCCGTGCTGATCGGCGTGCCGCTCGGCTGCTATGCGGCGACCCATCGCGGCTCCGCGCTCGACCATGCGCTCGCTTTCGTCAGCGTCGCCTTCATCGCGATCCCCTCCTTCGTCATCGCGATCTTCCTCCTGCTGATCTTCTCGACCTGGCTGAACTGGCTGCCCGTGCTCGGCGCTGGCGATCCCGGCAATTGGGGCGACCAGGCCATGCGGCTGATCCTGCCGACGATCGCGCTCAGCGCCGGCTGGATCGGCTTCATCGCGCGGCTGGTGCGCTCCTCGATGCTGGAGGTCCTTGGCGAGGGCTACATCCGCACCGCGCGCGCCTATGGCCTCTCCGAGCGCATGGTCACCTATAAATACGCGCTCAAGAACGCCTGCATCCCGACCATCGCCGTACTCGGCATGGGCATCGGCCGGCTGCTCGGCGGGGCGGTGCTGGTCGAGATCGTGTTTTCGCGCCCCGGTCTCGGCCGGCTGATCTTCGACGCCATCGCGACCCGGAACTTTCCGGTGCTGCAGGGCGCGGTGCTGGTCGTGGTGCTGGTCTTCGTGGTCACCAATTTGCTGGTCGATCTGAGCTATTCCGCCATCGACCCGCGCATCCGCCGCGACGGCCCGCCGCAGGCGCTGGCGCGATGAGCGCGCTGACGGCGACAGCCGGAACCTTCAGGCGTATCGGCTCGCAATTCGGCGGCGCGGTCGGGCTCGTCATCGTGACGATCGTGGTCGTCGCGGCGCTGTTTGCGCCCTGGGTCGCCACGCACGATCCCGATGCGCTCGACGTGCTCAACCGCTTCTCGGGCCCGACCTGGACGCACTGGCTCGGCACCGACCATCTCGGCCGCGACCTCTACAGCCGGCTCGTCCACGGCGCGAGCGTCGCCATGGCGGTGGCGCTGACCGCGATCGCGGCGGCGCTGACGGCAGGCACGCTGCTCGGCATCCTCGTCGCCTTCCTGCCGGCGCGCAGCGAGCGGCTGGTCCTCATCCTGTTCGACGTGATCTCGTCATTCCCGAGCCTCGTCCTGGCGCTGGCGGTGGTCGCGGTCTTCGGCCCCTCGACCACGCTCGTTGTCATCGTCGTCGCGATCACGCTCGTCCCGCATTTCGGCCGGGTGGCGCGGGCCCAGGTGCTGACCGTGCGCAGCGCGCCCTATATCGAGGCCGAGCGCCTGCTAGGGGCGTCTCCCGCGCGCATCGTCTTCGCCCATATCCTGCCCAATATCGCAGGTCCCCTGGTGGTGCTGGCGAGCATCGACATCCCTGTGGTGATCACGATCGAGGCGGGCCTGTCCTTCATCGGGCTGGGCGTTCGCCCGCCGCTCGCGAGCTGGGGCACGCTGATCTATGACGGCTACGCCTATCTCTCGGATTCCAAGCTTCCGGTGGTGGTCGCGAGCTGCGCGCTCGGCCTCGCCACGCTCGGCTTCACGCTCTTCGGCGAGGCCCTGCGCGACGCCGTCGATCCGCGCCTGAACGGAGAGCGCTGAGGTGTCGCAGGGCTCAACCGCTGTCATTCCGGGGCAGGCCGAAGGCCTGAACCCGGAACCCACGACCGGGCGAGCGGCCCACCCCCGTCATGGTCAGCCTCGTGCCGACCATCCACGTCTTCCGCCGGCGAGCCCGACGTCCAAGACGTGGATGCTCGCCACAAGGGCGAGCATGACGGCTGGGGGCTCGCCCGGTCATGGGTTCCGGGTTCTTTGCGGAGTTTATCCTTGGGCCGACCGAAGGTCGGACCCGAGGGCGAAGCCCCGGAATGACAAGGGGGGAGGCTCTCATGTCTGACACCCCCCTCGTCAGCATCCGCGACCTCACGCTCGACGCCAGAACCGAGCGCGGCCCCGCCCATATCCTGCGCGGGCTGAACCTCGACATCGGCCGCGGCCGCATCCTCGGAATCGTCGGCGAATCGGGCTCCGGCAAATCGACGCTGGCCTCCTGCCTGCTGCGGCTGCTGCCGGCCAATCTTGCCCGCCTCGACGGCGAAATCCGCTTCGGCGGAACCGACCTGCTGGCGCTGCCGCCGGAGACGATGCAGGCCTGGCGAGGGCAGCGCATCGCCATGATCTTCCAGGACCCGATGACGGCGCTGAACCCGCTCTTCAGCATCGGCACGCAGATGGTCGACGTGCTGCGCCGGCGCTTTCCAAAGCTCTCGAAACGCGAGGCGCTGGCGCGCTGCGAAGCGATGCTCGCCAAAGTCGGCATCGCCGACGCCGGCTTGCGCCTGAAAGCCTATCCGCACCAGCTTTCAGGCGGCATGCGCCAGCGCGTCATGATCGCGATGGCGCTGTCGGTCGAGCCCGACCTGCTCGTCGCCGACGAGCCGACGACGGCGCTCGACGCCACGATCGAGGCGCAGATCGTGGCGCTGTTCGAGCGGCTCAGGCAGGATTTTGCCGGCTCGATCGTTTTCATCTCGCATCATCTCGGGTTGGTCACCGAGCTCTGCGACGATCTTTGCGTGCTCTATGGCGGCGTCGTCGTCGAGACCGGCCCGGTCGCGCAGGTGCTGGCCAGACCGCGCCACCCCTATACAAGCGCGCTGCTCGCCTGCGAGATCGGCGACGGCGACGAGGGCCGGCTGGCCAGCATCCCGGGCGACGTGCCTGACCCCTTGAGCGACCTGACGCAGTGCATCTTCGCCAGCCGCTGCGCCTTCGCCGCCGAGCCCTGCCTCGCCGGCCAGCCGCCGCTCGCCCCGGTGGGGGAGGGGCGGCAGGCGGCCTGCATCCGCTCGGCCGAGGTGCTGCCATGAGCGACCTTGCCGTGAACCCACCGCTGATCGCCTTCGAGGACGTCGCCGTCGTCTATGACGGAAAAGTCCGTGCGCTCGACGGCGTCTCGCTCGCCGTCGCCGAGGGCGAGATCGTCGGCCTCGTCGGCGAATCCGGCTCGGGCAAGACCACGCTCTGCCGCGTTCTGATGGGGCTCGTGCCCGCCTCGTCCGGCGCGGTCGCCATCGCCGGCGAGCCGCTGGACGCCCGGCTCACGCGCGATCGCCTCGGCTTCCGACGGCAGGCGCAGATGCTCCTGCAGGACGCCGTCGCCTCGCTCTCGCCGCGCATGCGCATCCGCGCGCTCGCGGAGGAGCCGCTGAAGATCCATGGCCAGCCCATGAAGGAGGGCCGCGCAAGGCTGCTGCGCATCCTCGCCCGGCTCGGCCTGCCCGAGGCGATCCTCGACAAGTACCCGCATCAGGTCTCGGGCGGGCAGGCGCGCCGCGTCGCGATCCTGCGCGCGCTTGTGCTGGAGCCGCAGATCATCGTCGCCGACGAGCCGACCGCCGGTCTCGACGTCTCGGTCCAGGGCGAACTGCTCAACCTGATGCGCGATCTGCATGCCGAATTCGGGCTGACCTATCTCGTCGTCAGCCACAATCTCGACGTGGTGCGCCGGCTGACCGACCGCACGGTGGTGATGTATCTCGGCCAGATCGTCGAGGAGGCGCCGACGAAGGCGCTGTTCGACCGGCCGGCGCATCCCTATACGGCGGCGCTGCTTTCGACCAACCCCTCGGTCGATCCGGCAAGACGCCGTGAGCGCATCATCCTGAAGGGCGAGATACCGAGCCCGGTCGACCCGCCCTCCGGCTGCCGCTTCCACACACGCTGCCCGCAGGTGCAGGATCGCTGCAGGGCCGAGATGCCGCTGCTGCGCGAAACCAGCGACGGCCGCCGCGTCCGCTGCCATTTTCCGCTGAGTTGACCCCGGAATGCACGCTCGTTTCCATCGCCCTCATCCTGAGGAGCGGGCAAAGCCCGCGTCTCGAAGGATGCTCCAGGAGGCTCGGAGCGATATGGAGCATCCTTCGAGACGCCGCTTCGCGGCTCCTCAGGATGAGGGCTGAGTTTTGGACCGACGCTGGATTAAGATGATCCGGCCTGCTTTGAGGAGCCCGCCATGTCCGCCCACGGCCCGATGCCGCCGATCTACATCACCTATATGAACCGCCTCGACATCGAAGCGCTGGCCGTCACCGACGACGAAATCCTCGCCGCGATCGAAAGTTCGCTGGCGACGCAGGGGAGAGGCGAGGCGGTTATCGAGCCGCGCATGCATCTCGAGCCGAAGGCCGCCAACGGCCATTTCAACGTGCTGCGCGGCTCGCTCGGCGGGCAGATCGACGCCGCCGGCGTCAAAGTCGTCGGCGACTTCGTCGACAACTACAAGCTCGGCCTGCCCTCCGAACTCGCCATGCTGACCCTGTTCGACCGCTATAACGGCGCGCCCAAGGCGATCCTCGACGCGTCGGGCATCACCGACATGCGCACCGGCGCGATCACCGCCATCGGCGCGAAATACCTGGCGCGGAAAGGCTCGAAGGTGCTCGGCCATGTCGGCGCGCGCGGCACCGCCTACTGGAATGTCCGCCTGCTCGACCGGCTCTTCGATTTCGACGAGATCAGGGTGCATTCGCGCAGGCCCGAGAGCCGCGACGGGTTTGCGGCGAGGCTGGCGGCGGACCTCGGCAAGAAGGTCGTCGCCACCACCGACTGGCAGTCCTGCGTCGAGGGGGCCGACATCGTCGTCGAGGCCTCCCGCCTCGACCGGCCGACGCCGATGCTGAAGACCGACTGGATCAAGAAGGGCGCCTTCGTCGTGCCTTATGGCACGATGAGCGCGGTCGAACTCTCGCTGACCGACATCATGAGCAAGCTCGTCGTCGACGACTGGGGCCAGTGCAAGGGCGGCAAGTTCGGCTCGCTTCGCGCCCATGTCGAGGCCGGAAAGCTCTCGGAGGCGACGCTCCACGCCGAGATGGGCCAGATCGTCGCCGGGCTGAAACCCGGCCGCGAGCGCGAGGACGAGACCATCCTGTTCTGGCATCGCGGCCTCTCGCTCTCGGACATCGCGCTCGGCCACGCCATGCTGGAGAAGGGCAAAAGGCTCGGCATCGGCCAGCGCCTGCGTTTCGCGTAGACCGCCTCCGTCATTGCGAGGAGGCGCTGCCGACGAAGCAATCCAGGGGGCGTAGAGTGCGATCCCCCTGGATTGCTTCGCTCCGCTCGCAATGCCGGGAAACGCCGACGCGAGGCCAAGAGACAGATGACCACACTCGTCGCCAATGCCCGGATGTATGCGGTCAACGAGGCGGTGCGCGCCGCCTGGGCCGCGCTGTTCGCGCTCGTCTCGCAACGCTCCGGCGTGCCCCTGACCGTCATCGACCACGCCGCTCCGGCCCCGCTGGAGGAGCTCTGGCGGCGCGGCGATCTCGGCCTCGCCTTCATCTGCGGCTATCCCTTCGCGACTGGCGATTTTTCGCTCCAGCCGGTCGCCGCGCCGGTGCCGGCCAGTGCGCTCGCCGCCGGAAAACCCCTTTACGCCACCGACCTGATCGTCCGCGCCGACAGGCCGCTGCGCACGCTGGACGACAGCTTCGGCGGCCGCATCGGCTGGACGGCGCGACATTCGCAATCCGGCTTCCAGGCGCTGCGCCATCATCTCGCGCCCTATCGCAGGGAGGGCGCGCCGCTCTACCGCGAAAGCCTCGGCGACCTCCTGACCCCGCGCCGCGTCGTCGCGGCGGTGCTGGAGGGCCGCATCGACATCGGCCCGTTGGACACCTTCTTCCACGATCTGCTGAAACGCCACGAGACGGACACGGCTGCGAAACTGTTTGCCGTCGCGACCACGGACCCCACGCCGATGCCGCTGCTGGCGGCGTCGGCCTCCGTCCCCGCGTCGACGGTCGCGGCGTTGCGCGCGGCGCTGCTTGGTCTGGGGTCCGATCCTGCGGCGCATCCTGCGCTGGCGGTGCTTTGCCTGTCGGGCTTCGCCGAAATCGGCCGCGAGGACTATGCGCCGCTGCTCGCCAGGGCGGCAGCAGTGGACGCCGCCGGCTACGAGACGCCGGGCTGATCTGCCGGTCGTGCCGGAACTCCCAAAGTCCGGTCAGCCCTTGCGCTTGCGGTCGCCCTGCGCGGTCCAGCCGCCATCGACCACCATCACCGTGCCGGTGCAGAAGGAGGCCTCGTCGCTGGCGAGCCACAGGATCGCCTGCGCGATCTCGACCGGCCTTCCCATGCGCCCCATCGCCTGGCGCTCCTCGAAGCCGCGGCGGAGATCGGCTGCGTCCGGCGTCTTCAGGATCTGCGTGAAATAGGGCGTCTCGATCGTGCCGGGCGCGACCGCATTGACGCGGATGCCGGCCGCGACATGGTCGATCGCCATGGCCCGCGTCAGCGCCGCGACCGCGCCCTTGGAGGCGACATAGGCCGCGCGGTCGCGGATGCCGATGGTCGCGGCGGCCGAGGCGGTGTTGACGATCGCGCCGCCGCCCTGCCGCTCCATCACGGGGATCGCGTATTTGCAGCCGAAGAACACACCCTTGACGTTGACCGCCATCAGCGCGTCCCAGTCGGCCTCCGAGGTCGAGACCACGGTGCCGGCAAACCCGTAGCCGGCATTGTTGACCAGGATGTCGAGCCGGCCATGATCGGCGACCGTCTTGCCGATCATCGCCTCGACCTGCGCCTCCTTGCCGACATCGGCCTGATGCGCGGAGGCCTTGCCGCCCGCCGCCGCGATCTCGGCCACGACGCGCTGCGCCGCAGCACCGTCGCGGTCGGCGACGACGACGGTCGCCCCCTGCGCCGCGAACAGCTTTGCGGTCTCATGCCCGATGCCCGAGCCGCCGCCGGTGACGATCGCGATCTTGCCTGCCAGTCTCATCACACCAATCTCCGCTTCACGTCTGGATGGCCCACACGCTGACTCATCTGTCCGCGCCCGTCGCTTCGAGAACGTCAAGCCCTCATCCTGAACATCCGGCGATCATACCTCCGCCCTCATCCTGAGGAGCCATTTCGCCAGAAATGGCGTCTCGAAGGATGCTCCCGATGCTTCCGGAACCTGCTGGACCAACCTTCGAGACGGCCCTGTGGGCCTCCTCAGGATGAGGTCTGAAGGAATTGTCGAACGGACACTCACAGCATCGCGACCGGCGAAAAATGCTGGTCGATCGCCGCCAGCAGCGAACGCCCGACGATCCAGGAGGATTTCGGGTTGGTCGGGGAGGGCGTATTCGCGATCGTCAGGCGCATCGTGCCGAATTCGCTCGTTGCGTTCACGACATGCATGTTGCCGGTCGCCGCCGGGTCGCAGACCACCTCGACGCCGGTCGCCTCGAAACCCGGCCCCGCCAGCGCCAGGGCGGCGGCGACATTGAGGTTCTGCGGATAGGCGGCCGCCGCCTCTCGCGCCGTGCCGGAAAACAGCGTCACCGGAGCGGACAGGGTGTCCGCGTCATGGCCGAGCGCCGCCAGTTGCGCGCGCCATGCGGCCGGCGGCTTGCGCGATTCGTAGCGCAGAGCGAGTTGGCTCGCTCTGCTGACGGCCCGGACATAATCGAGCCCGCCGAGCGCGCCCGACGGCAGCAGCAGCCGCCCGCCATGCCGGCGCGCCGTCGTAACCAGGTCGTCGAACAGCGCTGCATCATGCAGCGCGCCGATCGACGAGATCAGCACCGGCAGGCCGAGCGCAAGGCACTCCGCGACCGCGCCGCGCACCGCCGCGTGGCCAGCCGCCTCGACCACCAGATCGGGCGCAAAACCCGCGACCTCGCCTGCGGCGGAAAGCAGCGCGCAGCCCTCCGGCACGAGCGCCCTCGATGCCGATCCCGGCTTCAGCAGGACCCTGAGCTCGTAGCCGGGCTCCGGCTCCGCCAGCAGCGCGGCCGCGACATCGCCCGCGATCGCGCCGAATCCGATCAGGACGACGCGGCGCGGCCTCATCCCAGCTCGCCCATCCATTCGGCGACGGTCGCGGTGAAGGCGTCCGGCCTTGCGACGGGGAAGAAGTGCCCGCCCGTGTCGAGCATCGTCTTGCGCGCTCCGGGCAGGGCGGCGGCGAGTTCCTCCTGCAGGAAGGCGGGCACGACCATGTCGTCGCGCGCGCCCAGCACCAGCACCGGCATGACCAGCGCGGCGACATCGGCCGAGCCGTCGAAGGCCAGCAGGGCGTCGATGCGCTCGCGCACCACCTGGCGCGCCTCGGAGCTGTCGGGCGCGCCGGCCACGGCCTTCTCATAGACATCCCAGTTGGCCTCGATCCAGGCCGGCGGATAGGACAAGAGGGCGGCGGTCGCGGCATAGGCCTTCGGGTTCTCGGCGAGAATGGCGCGGCGCGTCCCGAACAGGCCGGTCATGTAGCGGCTCGGCTTCAGCCAGGTCGCGCTCAGGATCAGCCCGTCGATCCGCTCCGGCGCGAGCTTCGCCAGCGCCTGGCCGATGCAGCCGCCGGTCGAGTGGCCGAGCACGACGGCGCGCGCCGCCTTGGCCGCGTCGAGCACGGAAAGGCAGTCGAGCGCGAGCTGGTCGATGCTGCACGGCGCCTGCCCGCGCGTGCTCGCGCCGATGCCGCGCTGGTCGAAGCGGATGACGCGGCAGGAGCGCGACAGCGTCGCGGCGGGATCGGCCCAGAAACCGGCCGAGCCGCCGAGCCCGCTGACCAGCAGCAGCGCCGGTCCCTCGCCCTCGGCATGGGCCTTGAGCACGGCCCCGTCGGGCGTCCTGACGGTGAAGGGTCCGGCCGCACCGGCTTGCTGTGCCGTGCTCATTGCAGCGGGGAGTAGGCGACCGGGGTGAGGATGCGCGTGTTCTGGGTCTCGATCAGCCCGTCGACGCGCGCGAGATAGTCCTGCCAGCGCGGGTCGGCCAGCATCGCCTTGCGCTTGCCTGCCCGCTCGTCGAGGCTCTGGTAGCCCCAGAGCGCGACGACATGGTTCAGTTCGCCGATCTCCGTGGTGAAATAGGCGATGAACGAGCCGAGATGCTCTTTCTGCAGCGGCAGGCCGAACTCGCCATAGGCCTTGACGAACTCGCCGAGCTTGCCGGCCCTGATGCGATAGTCGCGCTCTTCATAGATCAACGGACGGCTCCTTCCCCTGTTATCGCTTTGGCCGGCGGCTTGGCGCCGTCTAGCCCATGCGTGAACCGCATTGAACCGGACATCTGGTCGCTGGCCGGCCGCCGCTCATGCTCAGGAAGCATGGCTTACTCGCCCTTCTTCCGCCATGTCCGCCATGGCGGGGCCGGGACGCGAGCCGCGCAGGTCGCCCGCATTCACGTCAAGTTCATGCGGCTTGCGCTAGCCGATCCGCGATCTGTGCTTGGCGGCGGGAGCGATTCCGGTTGCAAAGGCCGGTTTCGGTCGGGGGCCGTCGCTGTTGCAGAAACCTGACGAGATGCATGAGGGCGCAGGCCGGCCGAGCGACCGGCAGGTGGCGGCGCGCTTCGCCCGTCTGACCGGCGGCTTCTGGCGCGGGGGCAGCGCCGGGCGGGCCTGGTTCTGGTCGCTTGCGCTCGCCACCGCCATCATCGTCTCCGTCTTCGCCAACGTCACCGTCAACCGCTGGAACGGCTGGTTCTTCGACGCGCTCGAGAAGAAGGACGCCGAGAGCGCGCTGATCGCGATGGCGGTGTTCCCGGTGCTCGTCGTCATCGTCGCCGGGCTCGGCGTCGCCATCCTGGTCTCGCGCGAGACCTTCCAGGTGCATTGGCGGCAATGGGTCACGTCGAAACTGGCCGATGGCTGGGTCCAGGACCGTCGCTTCTTCCGGCTCAGCCTGTCCGGCTACGAGCCGGCCAACCCCGAATACCGCATCGCCGACGACGTCCGCTGGGCGACCGAGCCGGTGGTCGATTTCGCCATCGGCCTGCTCTCCTCGGTCATCACCGCGATCACCTTCATCGGCATCCTCTGGAGCATCGGCGGCAGCCTGACGATCCCGACCGGCAGCGGGCCGGTGGTGATCCCGGCCTATATGGTGCTGGCCGCGATCCTCTACGCCGTGCTGGTCTCGGTGCTGATCACTGTGGTCGGCCGCCGCCTGCCGCGCCTGATCGCGGCGCGCAACGAGGGCGAGGCCAAACTGCGCTTCTCGCTGATGCGCATCCGCGACCATGGCGAGACGATCGCGCTGGCGCGGCTCGAGGCCGGCGAGCGTCGCGCCGTGGCGCAGACCTATGACAGCCTGGTCGGGCGCTGGCTCGCCATGATCAAACAGCGCGGCCGGTTGACCTGGATCACCAACGGGTCGGGCGCGCTGGTGCCAGTCGTGCCCCTGCTTCTGGCCGCGCCGAAATATCTCTCCGGCGAGATGTCGCTCGGCGGCGTGGTGCAGGTCGCGGCCGCGTTCGTGGCGGTGCAGAACGCCTTCAACTGGCTGCTCGACAACTTCATGCGCATCGCCGAATGGCTCGCCGCCGCCCGCCGCGTCAACGAACTGGCCGATGCGCTGGAGCGCGTCGACGGCGATCCGCCGGGCGACCATCTCAGCGTGATGCCGAGCGCCGATGGCCTGCTGCGGCTCGACGCGGTCACGCTGATCGATCGCGACGGCCGCACGCTCGTCGCCGATATCGACCTCGCTCTGCCGCCGGGCGCGACCCTGCATCTGTCCGGCGAACTCGGCCTCGGCAAGGCGGCGCTGATCCAGGCCGTGGCGGGCCTCTGGCCCTGGGGCCGGGGCGAGATCGCGCTGCCGGCCGACGCGCTGGTCGCGGTCGTGCCGCAGAAGCTGCACCTTTCGGACGGGACGCTGCGGGCCGTGCTCGACGCAACGACCGAGCATCCGCAGGAGCGCATCGCCGAGGCGCTACGGCGGTATGGCCTGTCCGGCCTCGCGCCGCGTCTCGACGAAATCCGCGACTGGGACAAGGAACTCGCCACCGGCGACCGCCAGCGGCTGGCGCTCGCCCGGGCCGAGCTCGATCTGCCCGACGTCATCCTGCTCGACGAGGCGACGAGCGCGCTCGAGACCGATGTCGCGCTCGAACTGCTTGATCAGCTCCGCGCCGCCCGTCCCGATGCGATCATTCTCGCCTTCGGCCAGAGCGCCGGTTTCGCCGAGGCGGCGAGCCACCGCCTCCTGCTCAAGCGCGCCGGCGGCGTCGTGCGCATCGCCGGGCACGACCGCCCCCGCACGGAAGCCCGTGCCGAACTGTCCGAACCCGGCGCACCGTGAGCCTGCCCTGGCCCGCACTCTCCAGCCCTCATCCTGAGGAGCGCTCCGCAGGAGCGCGTCTCGAAGGATGCTCCAGTGCGCGCTGGAACGCCCTTCGAGACGCCGCTTCGCGGCTCCTCAGGACGAGGGCTGCGGAGATCAACCCGGAACCGGCGTTCAGCCCCAGTTCAGGCGCGAGCGCGGCCTGTGCCGCCCTTCGATCGCATGATTTTTTCTTCAAGGAGCCAGTGACATGACCGCCGCGACCAGCGCCACTGCCGCGCCGATGAACATCTGGGACGTCTATTGGGGCCTGCGCGTCGAGCAGTGCCCCTGCGACGTGCATTTCGTCGAATGGCTGGAAGAACAGGGCGTCACGGCTAAGCGCATCTACCATTTCGGCACAGGCGGGCATCACTATGTCGGCATCCGCTGCGCCGAGCCGGAGCTGGACTGCACCGTGCTCGGCATCACCGCCTCGCCGAAGGAATACGAGTCCTTCGTCAGGCTGGCGACGGACAACCCGACCATCATCAAGACATACTCGGCCTATTTCGGCGACATCTACACCAGCAACGCAAAGCTGCTGCCGCGCTTCGACATCGTCACCCTGTTCCATGCCTGCGAATTCCGCACGCCGGCCAACGACGCCTATGGCGCGCTGACCGACCGGGAGGTCATCGATCTCTTCACCGCCCAGACCGATGTCGGCGGCCATCTCCTGTTCTACACCGGCTCGTTCGCCTACGCCTCGGCCGAGCCGGTCATCGCCGACTGGGCGAAGACGGCGAAGGTCGAGGAGGTCGCGGCCTTCAAGACCCTGCGGGTGTTCAGGAAGCTGGGCTGATCCGCGCCGGCAGCGGTCCTGCTCCGGCGGCCGGCGGCTTGTGATCTGGGGCGAAGGCGCTATCTGTCGGGAGAGCGCCGTCCAGGACGGCTTCGCCTCCCGTCTCGGGACGCCGCGCCATGCGCGCGGTCCCGCCCAGTCTCCAAGCGAGTTCTTGTATGTCGTTCGGCCAGCATGAGCCAGGAGTGTCGCGCCCGGCCGTGCCGCTGCGCAGGCGCAGCCGCTGGTGGTGGCTGGGCCCGCTTGCGAGCGCGGCGATCTTCTGCGCCTCGCTGGTGGTGCTCTGGTACATCGTCCAGGAGATCGAGCCGGGCGAGCTCAGCGCCGCCTTCCGCAACGCCAGCCAGCGCCAGATCGGCCTCGCGCTGGGCTTCACCGCGCTGAGCTACCTGCTGCTCACCGGCTATGACGCGCTGGCGCTGAAGCGGCTCGGCCTCACCATACCCTATCGCACCACGGCGCTCGGCTCCTTCACCAGCTACTCGGTCTCCTTCACGCTCGGCTTCCCGATCGTCACCGGCGGCACGGTGCGCTACTGGATCTATTCGCCCAAGGGCGTGCGCGCCTCCGAGGTCGCGAGCCTGACCGTGATCGCCGGCCTGACCTTCTGGCTGGGCTTGGGCGCGATCCTTTGCGCCTGCCTGTTCTACGCCTCGGATTCCGTGGCGCTGCTGGCGCGGACGACGCCGCTCGTCGTGCAGGGCGTCGGCGTCGCCGTCACGCTCGGCACGCTCGGCTATCTGACCTGGATCGCCACCGGCGAGCGCACCATCCGCTTCCGCGGCTGGAACCTGCCGCTGCCGGGCCTCGGCATCACGCTGGGCCAGATGTTCCTGGGCGCAGCCGAGGTCTGCGCCGCCGGGGCCGTGCTCTATGTGCTGCTGCCGGGCGGCCACAACATCGCCTATCCGACCTTCCTGGCGGCCTATGTCTTCGCCTGCCTGATCGGCATCGCCAGCCACGCGCCCGGCGGCCTCGGCGTCTTCGAGGCGACGATGCTCGTCGCGCTCAGCCGGCTGCCCTATGAGGGCGTGCTCGGCGCGCTGCTGCTCTTCCGCATCGCCTATTACCTGCTGCCCTTCATCCTGGCGCTCGTCCTGCTGGCGCTGAACGAGATGGTGCGCCGGATCAGGCGGCGGGAGCGCTAGGACGCGTCAGAGCCCGACCGCCTTGCGCAGCGCCGCGTCGATGCGCGACTGCCAGCCCGGCCCGCCGGCCTTGAACCTGTCGATCACATCCGGGCTCAAGCGGAGCGAGACCAGCGTCTTGGTCGGGGCCTTCTGCGGCCCTCGTCCACGGCGGATGCTGGTGGCGAGGTCGGGGAATGCCTCGGCGAACGGTCTTGCGTTCTGGAAATCCTCGGCCGTCCATTCGGGGCTGTCGGACACCTCGTCCCAGTCGGCCTTGCCGTAGCCCCGGCCGGGCACGAATTCCTTGCGCGGATCAGCCATGAAACAGGCTCCTTTCGTTCACATTCGCGGGCCGCATGCTGATCACCGACAGCGCTTCCTGGCCCAGCGGCCGAAACACGACGGCGACGATCAGTTCGTTGCGGTGCCAGCCAAAAGCCAGCAAGCGCCCTGAATGGCCTGACCGCACAATCGCCGAGGCGAAAAACTCCGGATCGAGATCGCAGAAATCCAGCCGGTGCTTTGCGATGTTCGCCAGTCGCTTCGGTTCGTCCCAGACGATTTTCACGGGCTATTTCGTATCTACGATATACGATCAAATCAACGAAGGTTCAAGCCGGGCCTCACCTCTCCCCGCCATTCCCGAGATAGCTTTCCGCGCTGAGCACGACCTTGTCGTCGATCGCGCCGATCGCGGCCTCGTCCCTGCCGGCATACGGGATCGCCCTGAGCACATGCCGGATCGTGTTCAGCCGCGTCCGGAACTTGTCGTTGGCCCGCGCCACGGTCCAGGGCGCCCATGCCGTCGAGGTCCGCCCCAGCATCTCGTCGAAGGCGTCGGAATAGGCGTCGAAACGCGGGATCGCCTCGAAATCGATCGGCGACAGCTTCCAGCGCTTCAGCGGGTCGTGCCAGCGCGCATGCAGCCGCGTCATCTGCATCTGGCGGCCGATGGTCAGGAACAGCTTGACGATGCGGATGCCGTCGCGCGCCAGCATGCCCTCGAAGGCGGGCGCCTCGCGCAAAAAATCCTCGGTCTGCTGCGGCGTGCAGAAACCCATGGCGCGCTCGACGCCGGCGCGGTTGTACCAGGAGCGGTCGAAGAACACGATTTCGCCGGCAGTCGGCATCTGCGCCGCGTAGCGCTGGAAATACCATTGGCCCTTCTCGGTGTCCGACGGCTTCGACAGCGCCACGACGCGGGCCTGGCGCGGGTTGAGATGCTGGGTGAAGCGGGTGATCGCGCCGCCCTTGCCGGCGCCGTCGCGGCCCTCGAAGACGATGACGATGCGCTCGCCGCCCTCGCGCGCCCAGGCCAGCAGCTTCTGCAGCTCGATCTGCAGCGGCTCCATCTCCTTGTCGTAGCGCTTGCGCTTCATGCGCTTGCCATGGGGATAGTCGCCGCTGCGGAAGGCCGCGTCGACGATCGCCCTGGGGAGCGTTTCCGCCTCGATCTCGAAGGCGGCCTCCGCCGTCTGCGTCGGAACGGCCGGAGCCGACCTCGCCTTGCGGGCGGCCGCCTTGGGCCGCGCCGTGGTCCGTGCGGCCGCCTTCACGCCCGCGACGCGCGTTCTCGAAACTCTCTTGGCCATCGGGCTGCTCCTTGTGCCGCCTCAAGCTAGCGCGCCGGCACGCGCAAGGGAATTGACGCCTGCTGCGGTTGCGCGCAGGAAATGACGGCCCCTGAAAGCGGCCCCTGACCGTCCAGCGCGAGGTTGCAGCGCCGTGTTCGATGCCGTCGATCCCAAAGCTCCGGCGACCTTCGCGCTGATCGAGGCCGTCGGTTCCGCCGTGGCGCTGCTCGATCCGCAGGGGCTGGCCCAGGCGCTCAGCCCGGCGATGCGGGCGCTGATGCCCGGCCTCGCCATCGGCCACCCGCTGACGCTCGTGCTGCGCGATCCCGACCTGCTCGACGCCGTCGAGCAGGCCGCGCGCGAGGGCGGCCGGCGCGTCATCGAACTGATCGAGCGCGTCCCGGTCGAGCGCACCTTCCGCATCCACATCGCCGCGCTCGCCGGGGCCGGCTGGCGGCGCGCCGTGCTCCTGACGTTCGAGGATCTGAGCGAGCAGCGCGTCACCGAGCGCATGCGGGTCGATTTCGTGGCGAACGCCAGCCACGAGTTGCGCACGCCGCTGGCCTCGCTGCTCGGCTTCGTCGAGACGCTGCAGGGCCCGGCCCGCAACGACGCCGGCGCGCGCGACCGCTTCCTGGCGATCATGCGCGAGCAGGGGCTGCGCATGGCCCGGCTCGTCGACGACCTGCTCTCGCTCTCGCGCATCGAGTTGCGCGCCCATGTCGCCCCCGACACCCCGGTCGATCTCGCCGGCATCTCGCGCGAGATCGTCGATTCGCTGGCGCTGATGGCGCGTGAACGCAATGTCACGCTGAATCTCGGCCTGCCGCCCGAGCCGGTCCGGGTCGCGGGCGACCGCGATGAACTGCTCCGGCTGATGGAGAACCTCGTCGAGAACGCGATCAAATACGGCCGCGACGGCGGCGAGGTCGAGATCGAGGTGCTCGACGGCCCGTCCGAGGCCAGCGTCAGCGTCCGCGACGACGGGCCGGGCATCGCGCCGGAACACCTGCCGCGCCTGACCGAGCGCTTCTACCGGGTCGATACGGCGGCGAGCCGCGAGGCCGGCGGCACCGGGCTTGGGTTGGCCATCGTCAAGCACATCGTCCTGCGCCATCGCGGCCGGCTCACCATCGAGAGCCTGCCCGGCCAGGGCGCGACCTTCCGCGCGGTGCTGCCGCGCCTCGGCGGGGCCAGGGCGCAGGGGTGAGCGGCCGCACCATCGCCATCGTCGGGGCGGGGCCGGCCGGGCTGATCGCGGCCGAGCGGCTGTCGGCCGCCGGCCATGCGGTGACGCTCTATGACCGGATGCCCTCGCCGGCCCGAAAATTCCTGCTCGCCGGGCGCGGCGGGCTGAACCTGACGCATTCCGAGCCGCTCGACACGTTCCTGACGCGTTATCGCGACGCGCAGCCCTGGCTGGAGCCTCCGATCCGGGCCTTTCCGCCGCAGGCGCTGCGCGACTGGGCCGACGGGCTGGGCGCCGACAGCTTCATCGGCACGAGCGGGCGGGTGTTTCCGCGCGCCATGAAGGCCTCACCCTTGCTGCGCACCTGGCTGCGCCGGCTGGAAGGGCAGGGGGTGCGCCTCGCCTCGGGGAGGTTCTGGACCGGCTGGAGCGAGGACGGCGCGCTCGCCTTCCGCGATCGCGACGGCGCTTCCGAGGAGGTCCGCCCGGATGCGACGCTGCTGGCGCTGGGCGGCGCGAGCTGGCCCCGGCTGGGCTCGGATGGCGGCTGGGTTCCGCTGCTGACCGCGCATGGCGTCGCCGTCTCGCCGCTGCTGCCGGCCAATGGCGGCTTCACCGTCGACTGGTCGGCGACGATGCGGGAGCGCTTTTCGGGCGCGCCGCTGAAGCGCGTCGTCATCCGCCATGACGGGCGGCAGGCGAGCGGCGAGGCGATGATCGATTCAGCCGGCATCGAGGGCGGCGCGGTCTACGCCCTGTCGGGCCCGCTCCGCGAGGCGATCCTGCGCGACGGGTCGGCTACGATCGCCATCGACCTGCGTCCCGACATCGAGACCGCCCGGCTGACGGAACGTCTCGCGAGCCGCCGCCGCGGCGAGACGCTGAGCAACCATCTGCGCAAGGCGGCCGGCCTCTCGCCCGCCGCCATCGCCGTGCTGCGCGAGAGCGCGGGCGCCGCCCTGCCGCAGGAGCCCGCCGCGCTCGCGGCCCTGATCAGGGCCTCAGCCCTGACGTTGACCGGCATGGCCCCGATCGATCGCGCCATCTCCAGCGCCGGCGGCGTCGCGGCAGGCGAGATCGACGCCGGCTTGATGCTGAAGCGTCTGCCGGGCGTGTTCGTCGCCGGCGAGATGCTGGACTGGGAGGCCCCGACCGGCGGCTACCTGCTGCAGGGTTGTTTTTCCACCGGCGTCGCGGCGGCGAAGGGCGTCGAGGGGTGGCTCGAAACCCTTTGAGCCCTCATCCTGAGGAGCGCCGCAGGCGCGTCTCGAAGGATGCTCCAGATGTCTCCCGAGCCTCCTGGAGCATCCTTCGAGACGCCGCTTCGCGGCTCCTCAGGATTAGGGCTTGTACGGAAGCTCCGCTCACATCCGCGCGCGCGGATCGTGCTTCGCCACCCGCGCCAGCAGGTAGTCGACCTCGGCCTTCGCCGCCGCGGTGAGGCCCGAGCCCGGCTTGCGCTGCGCGTCATGGCTGAGGATGCCGCGCTTCATCATCGTATATTTTCGCACCGCCAGCCCGACGCCAAGCTGCTGCTCGTAGCGCAGCAGCGGCAGATGCGCGTCGAAGATGTCATGCGCCTTGTCGCGCTCGCCCGCCTTCTGCAGCCTGACCACGTCGATCAGCATCTCGGGGAAGGCATAGCCGGTGTTGGCCCCGTCCGCGCCGCGTTCCATTTCGAAATCGAGGAACATGCCGCCATTGCCGGTCAGGATCGCGAGCTTGCGCAGCGAGCCTTCATTCTGGAACTTGCGCAGCGCCGAAATCTTCTCCAGCCCCGGCCAGTCCTCGTGCTTCAGCATCACGCAGGAGGGGTTGTCCATGACGATCTTGCGGATGACGGCGGGCGTCATCACCACCGACAGCGTCAGCGGATAGTCCTGGATGACGAAGGGGATGTCGGTGCCGATCGCCTCGACGGCCTGGGCGTAATAGCCGGTGATCTGGTCGTCGGTGCGAAGCGAGGGCGGCGGCGCGATCATCACGCCGGCCGCGCCCAGATCCATCACCTGCCGGGAGAGCGAGCGCATCGCGGCAAGGCCGGGCGCGGAGACGCCGACGATGATCGGCTTGCCCGGCATGCCGGCGGCGGCGCGCCGCACGATCTCGACCGATTCCTCCGGCTCGAGCTTGGGCGCCTCGCCCATGATGCCGAGCACGGTGACGCCGTGGGAGCCGATCTCCTGGTAGAAGGAAAAGAGCCGGTCGACCGAGGTCCAGTCGATCGTGCCGTCCGGGTTGAACGGCGTCGGGGCGATCGGGAAGACGCCGCTGGCGGCGGGGGTCAGGCGCATGGTTTCGTTCCTGTCGAGCGCGTTTCGGATTCGATCCTATCTCAGCCCTCATCCTGAGGAGCGGGCGAAGCCCGCGTCTCGAAGGATGCTCCAGTGCTCCCTGGATCATCCTTCGAGACGCGGGCTTCGCCCGCTCCTCAGGATGAGGGCTGAGGGTGTTCATGGTCGTCGACTCAGACGATCCGCGTGCGCACGGTCCCGACGCCGGCGATCTCGCCCTCCAGCGTGTCGCCCGCCACCACCGCCGCGACGCCCTCGGGCGTGCCGGTGAAGATCAGGTCGCCGGCCTTGAGTTCGACCAGCCCCGACAGATAGGCGATCGTCTCCGGCACGCTCCAGATCATCTTGCCGAGGTCGGAGTTCTGCCGCGAGACGCCGTTGACCACGAGCTCGATCTTGCCGGCGCTCGGGTGGCCGGACTGGCCTGCGGGCACGATCTCGCCGATCGGGCCGGACAGGTCGAAGCCCTTGGCCATGTCCCAGGGCTTGCCGCCCTTCTTGGCGGCGGCCTGGAGGTCGCGCCGCGTCATGTCGAGCCCGGCGGCGTAGCCATAGACATGGTTCAGCGCCTCGGCCTCGGGGATCTCCTTGCCGCCGGTGCCGATCGCGACGACGAGCTCCATCTCGTGATGCAGGTCGGCGGTCTTGCTCGGATAGGGCATGTCGGCGCCGTTGATCAGCAGCGCGTCGGCCGGCTTCATGAAGAAGAACGGCTCCTCGCGGTCGGGGTCGCCGCCCATCTCGCGGACATGTTCGGCGTAGTTGCGCCCGACGCAGAAGACCCGGCGCACGGGAAACAGTCCGCCGCCCGCCACCGGCACGGCCGCGACCTCCGGCGGGTCGATCACATAATTCGTCATGTCAGGCGCTCCTTGCGGCGTTTTCCGCCCCGTTCATGCGGGAGCGGCGCGCAAGCCGCAAGGCCCTGCCGGCCGGGGCGGGGCTGCACGGGCGGCATCGGGCGCCCCGCGCGCGGGGCGCGTGTTGCGCCGCGTCATTGCCACCACGGCAAATTGCCCCCTAGAGTGTGCCAGGGCCGGCATGAGCCTGCCTGAACAGAGACTGAAGGAATGTCGACGTGAGCACGGGTACCGTGAAATGGTTCAATGAAACCAAGGGCTACGGATTCATCACGCCCGATCAGGGCGGCAGCGATGTCTTCGTGCATATCAGCGCTGTCGAGCGCTCGGGCATGCGCGGCCTGAACGAGGGCCAGAAGATCAGCTACGATCTCGAGGCCGATCGCAAGACCGGCAAGTCCTCGGCGGTCAATCTCAAGACCGCGTGAGTCACTGCGAAGACGGGAGGCCGATCGGCGGCGTCGCTTCCCGAGCCACAGCGAATCTCTATCGAACCCCTCCGGACTTGAAGACGATTCACGGCATGCCCGTCGCCACCGAGGCGGCGGTTGAGCAACAGGACGGCGACCCGCCCTCCACTTGAAATCCCCCCTGATCATCGCGATCTGATTTGCAGCCGGGGTCCGGGCCCCTCTGGCGGCAGCCTGTTTTCGCCCCTGCCGCGATGTCGGACTTAATCCACCTTCACGACGCCAGCGGTGACGGCGTCGCGCATCTGGAAGCCGCAAAAGCCCATGAACGCCACGCTGAATTCCGCCTTGCGCCATCCGGCCCTGGACGGCGCGCGCCGTTTCGCCGGCGGCGACGTCGCCGCGTCCCGCGCCCGCCTCGCCGCGCTGGCGCGCCTGCTCGACACAGCCTTCCGCATTCCCGGCACGGACATCCGCATGGGCGCCGATGCGGCGTTGAACGTCATTCCGGGCGTCGGCACGCTGGTGGCCAAGGGGATGTCTGGCTATCTCATCTTCGAGGCGCGCCGCCTCGGCGTGCCGACCGGCACGCTGCTGCGCATGCTCGGCAATCTCGGCCTCGATTTCGCGATCTCGATCGTGCCGCTGGCCGGCTGGGTCGGCGACATCTTCTTCCGCGCCAACAAGCGCAACATGGCGCTGCTCGACGCCCATCTCGCCGAGATGGAGCGTCGAGGGCCGGGCGCTGGCCGTCAGTCGTAGTAGTAGCGGCGCGGGCGGTCGTAGCCGCGGCGACCATAGCCGTCGTCGCGACGGCCGTAGCCGCGCGGGCGATCATAGTCGCGCGGGCGATCATAGCCGCGATCGCGGTAGCCGCCTCCGCCGCCGCGTTGCTGACGCTCCAGATTGCGCTGGATCTCCCACATGCGGTGCTCGCGGGTGTGCCGCATGAACTCGGCTTCGGCCGCGCCGAGAGCCTGGCTCGCGGCCCTGTCGAGCGTCTCCGCGCCCGCTTCGCCGACGGAGGCGATGCCCGCGCCGGTCGCCATCACGGCGGCCGCCGCCAGGGCGATCAGGTGTCTGCGCATGTCTGTCTTCCCCCACGATTCACGGTCGGTCGTCCGGCCGTGCTCACAGGTAGCAGCAAAGCCGGCTTGCCGACAGGCGTCGCGACCCTCGCCGGCCTGCTCAGCTCCGTCCCGCCGCCGGCCGGAACAGCCGGCCCTTCTCGGCGACGAGCACGATGCCGAGGCCGGCGAGCCCGCATAGCGAGAAGCCGAGCGTCAGCGGCACCACCGTGCCGTCGAAATGCTGGCCGATATAGAAACCGAGCAGCGCCCCGCCGAGCGTGGTGACGAAACCCTGCACCGAGGAGGCCGTGCCGGCGACATGGCCGAGCGGGTCCATGGCGAGCGCGCCGAAATTCGGCGCGAGCAGCCCGAAGCAGAACATCGCCGCGCCCTGGAACAGCGTGAAGGCGACAAGCGATTCATGGCCCGCCAGCGCCACCAGCGCATGCGCTCCGGTCAGCGCGATATAGCCGAGCAGGGCGGCATGCGAGACCCGGCGCATGCCGAGCCTGACGACGATGCGCGAATTCAGCAGCGAGGCCACGGCCATGAAGCCGGCGATCAGCGCGAAGATCGCGGGGAACAGGTCCGGCGCGGAAAAGACGTCGCCGAAGACCTGCTGCGCCGAGTTGATGAAGCCGAACAGTCCGCCGAGCACGAAGGCCATGGCCAGCATGTAGCCGACGGCGATGCGCGTCGTCAGGGTGATGCGAAAGGCCTCCAGCACGCTGCCCACGGCGATCGGCTTGCGGTCCTCCTCATGCAGGGTCTCGGGCAGGCGCAGCACGACGATGATCATCACCGCCGCCCCGAACGCCGTCAGCACGCCGAAAATCCAGCGCCAGGGCGCGACCCAGAGGATCGCCTGGCCGATCGAGGGCGCCAGGATCGGCACAGCGAGGAAGACGATCATCGCCAGCGACATGACGCGGGCCATGTCGCGGCCGGAATAGCAGTCGCGCACGATCGAGATCACCAGCACCCGCGTCGCCGCCGCGCCGACGCCCTGCATCACCCGCGCCGCCATCATCGTCTCGAAGGAGCCGGCGAAGGCCGCCGCCACGCTCGCCAGCACATAGAGCCCGAGCCCGAACAGCAGCACCGGCCGGCGGCCATAGCGGTCCGACAGCGTGCCGTAGACGATCTGCGCCACGCCGAAGCCGAGCAGATAGGCGGTGACGATCCACTGCCGGTCATTGTCGGCGACGATGCCGAGCGTCTGCGCCATCTGCGGCAGGGCCGGCAGCATCGAATCGATCGCGAGCGCGTTCGTCGCCATCAGGGCGGCCGTCAGCGCGACGAAGGAATGGAAGCCCATGCCGTGGCGCGGCTGGGCGGGATCGGCGATGGCGGTCATGTCAGCCTGTGCGGGCGCGCTCCGCGCGGATGCGGAGGGAAAAGACGATTGCCCCTTGGTCGCATGACCTTATGCCCCGCGAAAACGCGGGGCAATCGGCTCTGCTGCAGTGCGTCATGCGCCAGGCGGGACGCTGGCTACCTGGCGGGCTTTTCCATCTGCGCCATCAGCGCGTCGTCCAGCGCCTTGGCCTTCTGCGCCGCCGGGCGGGCGGCGAGGCGCGCCGCATAGGCCTCGAAGCCCGGCCGCTTCTCCATCGAGCCGAAGGCGACGCCCCAGGAGATCTGCGAGCCGAGATAGACGTCGGCGGCGCTGAAGCGCTCGCCCAGCAGCCAGTCGCCCTTGGCGACGAGCGCCTCCAGCGTATCCATGACGAGGCCGAAGCCGCCATAGCCGACGAAGCCGGATTTGTCGGCCGGCACCTCGACGCCGAGCGCCCGGTTGGTCACCGCCGCCTCGGTCGGCCCCGCGCCGTAGAACAGCCAGCGGTAATAAGCCCCGCGCTCGCGCGAGCCCGGCGGCGGGGCGAGGCCGGCCTCGGGAAAGGCGTCGGCGAGATAGGCGCAGATCGCGGCGCATTCGGTCACGACCATGTCGCCATGGGTCAGCGTCGGCACCTTGCCCATCGGGTTCAGCCGCCGGTAGTCGCCCTGCATCGGCGCGCCATAGCCCAGCACCTCGGTGCGGTAGGGCTGGCCGACCTCCTCCAGCATCCAGCGCGCGATCCGTCCGCGCGACATCGGGTTGGTGTAGAGCACGAGGTCGTCGGCCATGGCGGTCTCCTTTGTGGGCGCGATAATCCAGCATCGCCACATGGCGCGACCATGTCAGCATCGGTCGCGAAACTGGCGCGGGACGGCTGGTCTGCTATCGTCGGCCCGCAAACGGGCGCGGGGATCATGGCGACAGCGACGGCGCGCGGCGCCGCCATCAGCGACGGCAGGATGACGATCGCCGGCGTTCCCGGCCGGTTCGTCCAGTCCTCGGCGCGGCCCCTCGCACTGGCGGCCGACGGCTTCTCGACCTTCGCCGGCCATGTCCTGCGCGACGGCGTCCTCGTCGACGATGCGCGAATCACCTCCGCCGCCTCGCTCGGCGACGACAGGCTCGGCCGCGCCGACGCGGCCGGCGAGACCGGCGCGCTGCCGCTGGCGATCCGCCCGCTGCCCGAGAGCGGCGGGCCGGCGCGGATGCTGCTGGTGCTGGCCTTCCGGGGCGCGGAGGAGGGTTACGACGCGACCTTGTGGCTGCCGGCGGCGATCTTCGCGGCGCTGCGGCAGGACGTCGAGAGCGGCCGCGCCGGGCGTCTGACGCTCGCCGCCACCACCGTCCTCTGGCTCGACGAGACCGATCGCGAGGCGCCGCCGGAGCGGCCGGTGCTCTGGCTGCTCGGGCCGGCGGCCGCGCCCGGCGGCGAGACGGCCGCGCGCGGCCTCGTCGAGCGCATCGACTGGAGCTCGGCCGAGCCCCCGGCGCCGGAGCCGGGCGAACCGGAGGAGGCGCCTGAGACCACCGCCGAGGCGCTCGGTCGGCTCAACTGGAGCCTGAAGCAGCTCGTGCTGATCCTGGTCTTCCTGCTGATCGTGGTGGCGCTGAAATAGGCTGCGCCGCCTTGCCCGGTTCCGTCGGCGCGCGGTTGGCTCTAGGTTCGGCGTTCCGAAGTCCGGGAGACGCCTGCTTGCTCGCCGAACCGATCCAGCCGATGCCGTTTCGCGGCGGTCCCTACCGCGTCCGGATGGGGCTGAGCCCGATTCCCGAGGCCGACTGGCTGGTGATCGGCGCGGATTACGCCGGCCAGATCGCCGAGAAGCGCCGGCTGATCGCGACCAATCCGGACGGCGTCTGGCGGATGCTGCCGCAGGCTCACGCCGCGGCCGCCGAACTGGGGCGGGTCATCGCGCAAAACCTGCTCGCCCACCATGCCGACGTTTTCATGCAGGCCGGCGGCGCGTTCGAGAACCGCCTGCTCGGCGAGCGCGCGACGCCGCCGGCCTCGCTCGCCGCGATCATCCGCCATGTCCAGGAGGATGTCTGCATCCTGCAGCAGGAGGGCGGGGTCCATCGCCTGACCGGGGCGAGCCTGTGCTTCCCGGCGAACTGGAAGCTCGCGGACAAGCTCGGCCGGCCGCTGATCGCGATCCACGAGCACGTCCCTGATTACGAGGCCGGCGTCGGCGCGGCGGTCGACCGCTTTCTCGACCGGCTCCAGCCCGGCCGGCTGGTGACGCGGGCGAACTGGCTGCTCTCCGACGAGCCGGCGCTGTTCCAGCTCGGCAAGCGGCCGATGGCGGAGGCGATTCCCGTCGACGAGATCGGCCGCAGGATCGTGATGCGGCTGGAGCGGCAGTGCTTTCGCCGCCTGCCGGAGAGCGGCGCGGTGATCTTCTCGATCCGCACCTTCGTGCGCCGGCTGGAGGAGGTCGTCACCGGCCCGGCCGAGGCCCGCGACATCCTCGACGCGCTGTCGGGCATGGACGCCCCGGCGCTGGCCTACCGCCATATCGACGTGATCCGGCCGCGCCTGATCGCCTGGCTGGAGAGCCGGCTGGGATGAGGGGAGGGGCACACCACCTTGCGCGAGCAAGCGCGGGAACCCTCTCCCGTAGGGAGAGGGCAGGGTGAGGGGTCGGCCGTTCTCCGCTGAGGGCGCTGCGTGGGCCGATGCTGCGGTGAGCTCGGCGTGCCGCTGGTCCGGGGGCCGACACCTCTCCCCTGCCCCTCCCCTTACGGGGGAGGGGTTCCCCGCGCGCTTCCGCAATCGCTCGCGCCAAAATCCCCGCCGGCTGATCGCCGCGAGGGTTTAGGGTCTTTGCGTATCCAAAGGGATGCGCGGAGCCGGTGGCGGCGCGGATCTTTGGCCGCGCGCCGATGTCGAGTGTCGATGTCGAGTGTCGATTGCGGCCGGAACGGGCCGCCACCGGCTCCACGCGCGGTTCTCTTCGTGGTTCCGGTTCGTCGCTGCTTAAGGTCGAGCATGACCGGGATTGCAAAGCCCTCGCGACGAACGGCCCCTCCATGGCTTCGACCCGCAACGGCCGCGCCATGGACACCGCATCCCGCCCGGCGCCACGACGCCTCGCGAAGCCCCCTTTGGTCGGGCGGAACGGCGAGAGAATAGGCACAGCTTGAGACAGCGGGGATAAGTTTTCGGCCTCAGGGCCCGGAACCCGTGGCTTCCAGCGCCTTGCCGACCCGGCGCATCATCTCGCCGACGGCGTCGCATTCGGCGTCGCTGAGCACCGTCATCATCGCCTCGATGCGCGCCACATGGATCGCCATCGCCTTGCGCGTCAGCGCCTCGCCCTCGGGCGTCAGCCAGAGCCGGCGCACCCGCCGGTCGGCCTCGTCGCCGCGTCGCTCGATCAGCGCGCGCCGCTCCAGCTCCGGCAGCAGCATGCTCATGGCGCTGCGGCCGACGAAGAGCTTTCCCGCCAGCGCCTGCTGGGTCAGGCCGGGATCGTGGAAGACATTGGCGAGCACGTCGTAATGGGCGATCTGGATGCCGAGCGGCGCGATCGCCTCGCCGAAGACCCGCTTCCACAGGGCATGCGCGCGCGCCACCGAGAGCCAGTTCTTAAAGCGCGGCAAATCCCAGGGCAGCACCTGGCCCGGCCCCGGGCGCTCGTCCGACGGCTCGGAATTCTGCTCTTGCTTTTTGTTCATGGTTGAACATACTCGTTCAGCGTTGAACAAAATCGGGGTTGCGCCATGTCCGCCACTGCACTCCGTCTGCTGCGCCCGCTGGTGCGGGTCTCGAGCCTGCTCGCGCCGCGCGCCGCAGGCCATCTCGCCTTCCGGGCCTTCTGCACGCCGCCGCGTCCCAGACAGGAAAAGGCCCAGCATGGCGGCCCCGTCAAGGCCGGGCGCGACCGGCTCGGCGCGGCGCGGCGGCTCTCGGTCCCGTTCACCTGCGGCGCGGTGACGGCCTATGCCTTCGATCCGCCGGGCGTCGCGCCCGAGGCGCGCCATCCCAGCGTGCTGCTTCTGCATGGCTGGAGCGGTCAGGCCGCCTTCATGACCGCCTTCGTCGCGCCGCTGCTGGCGGCGGGGTTCCGCGTCGTCGCCTACGACCTGCCGGGGCATGGCTCCTCGACCGGGCGCGAGCTCAACGTCCCGATCGGCGTCGCCAGCCTCGCGGCGGTGGCGCGGGTCTTCGCACCGGTCCACGCCATCGTCGCCCATTCCTTCGGCGGCTCGATCGCCATGGCGGCGCTGGCGCGGACGGTCCCTGTCCAGCCACGCGTCAGGGCCGGCCGGCTGGCGCTCATCGCCGCGCCGTCCTCGCTGACGGAGGTCACGCGCGGTTTCGGCGCGACGATCGGGCTCGGACGGCGCGGCCAGGCGGCGCTGGAGCGGCGCATCCATGTCGTCGCCGGCGCCCCGGTGCAGGCCTTCGAGGGCGGGCAGCAACTGGCGGCGGTGGGCCTGCCGACGCTCGTCGTCCATTGCCGCGACGATCGCGAGGTCGGTTTCGCGCATGCGGAGGCGCTCAGTGAGGCCGGCCCCTTCGTCCGGCTGGAGCCCTTCGCCGGCCTCGGCCACCGCCGCATCCTGCGCTCGGTGGCGGTCGTCGACGCCGTCACGGGGTTCGTCGTGGGGTAGGGCGCCGCGCCAAATCACCGCCAAAGCAAGCTTTCGGGACGGGCTCCCGAAGACCGTCGCATATCCACCCAGCCCTCATCCTGAGGAGCCATTTCGATTCGAAATGGCGTCTCGAAGGATGTTCCAGGAGGTTCAGGAGCCCTCTGGACCATCCTTCGAGACGCCGCTGCGCGGCTCCTCAGGATGAGGGCTGAACGTCCAGATCGCTCTCACACATACTGCCCGTGGCAGTGCTTGTACTTCTTGCCGGAGCCGCAGGGGCAGGGCTCGTTGCGGCCGACCTTGCCCCAGCTCGCGGGGTCGGCCGGGTTGCGGTCGAGCACGGCGACATCGCTCTCCAGCGCGGCATATTGCACGCCGCTCCCGCCATAATCGCCAAAGCCCGGACCGCCGCCGTCCTGCGGCGCGCCGCCCTGGTCGTCGGGCGCATCGAAGCGCACCTCGATCCGCATCAGATTGCCGGTGACCTGCTCGCGCAGGCGCGCGATCAGCGAATCGAACAGCTCGAAGGCTTCCTGCTTGTACTCGTTCAGCGGGTCGCGCTGGGCGTAGCCGCGCCAGCCGATGACCTGGCGCAGATGGTCGAGCGTGACGAGATGCTCGCGCCAGAGATGGTCGAGCGTCTGCAGCAGCACCTGCTTCTCGACATAGACCATCACCTCCTCGGTGTTGCGGGCGATCCGGTCGGCGTAGCTCTCGTCGGCGAGCTTGCGGATGCGCTCGCGCAGCTCGGTTTCGGCGATGCCCTCCTCCTTGGCCCACTCCTCGATGGGGAGGTCGAGATTGAGGAACTGCAGCACGCCTTCCTTCAGCGCGGCGGTGTCCCACTGCTCGGGATAGGCCTCCTCGGGGATGTGCCGGGCGACCTGGTCCTCGCAGACGCCGTGGCGCATGTCGTCGATGGTCTCGCGCACGCTTTCCTGGCGCATGAAGTCGCGGCGCTGCTCGAACACCACCTTGCGCTGGTCGTTCATCACGTCGTCGTATTTGAGGATGTTCTTGCGGATGTCGAAATTGCGCGCCTCGACTTTCCCCTGCGCCTTCTCGACCGCCTTGTTGATCCAGGGATGGACGATCGCCTCGTCCTCCTTCAGGCCGAGCGACTTCAGCATGCCGTCCATCCGGTCGGAGCCGAAGATGCGCATCAGGTCGTCCTGCAGCGACAGGAAGAATTTCGAGCGGCCCGGATCGCCCTGCCGGCCGGCGCGGCCGCGGAGCTGGTTGTCGATGCGGCGGCTCTCATGGCGCTCGGTGCCGACGATGTAGAGCCCGCCCGCGCCGATGACGCGCTGCTTGAAATCGGCGACCTCGGCGCGGATGCGCGCGGCCTCGGCGTCGCGCTCGGGCCCGGCCGGCATGTCGCCGAGATCATGCGCGATTCGCATGTCGGCATTGCCGCCGAGCTGGATGTCGGTGCCGCGGCCGGCCATGTTGGTGGCGATGGTGATCGCGCCCGGCACGCCGGCCTGGGCGACGATATAGGCCTCCTGCTCGTGGAAGCGCGCGTTCAGCACGGCGAAGGCTTTCGACGGCTTGCCCTGGCGGGCGGCCTCGTAGATCGGCTCCAGCGCCTTGGGGTCGCTGAAGTCGATCAGCCTGTAGCCTTCCTTCTGCAGCATCTCGGCGACGAGCTCGGAGCGCTCGATCGAGGTGGTGCCGACGAGCAGCGGCTGACCCGCCTCCTGCGAGGCCTTGATCTCGCGGATGACGCCGCGGACCTTCTCCTCGAAGGTGCGGTAGACCTCGTCATCCTCGTCCTTGCGCGCGACCGGGACGTTGGTCGGGATCTCGACGACCTCGAGCTTGTAGATCTGGAAGAACTCGTCGGCCTCGGTCGCGGCGGTGCCGGTCATGCCCGCGAGCTTGGAATACAGGCGAAAATAGTTCTGGAAGGTGATCGAGGCCAGCGTCGCGTTCTCGGGCTGGACGGTGACATGCTCCTTGGCTTCCAGCGCCTGGTGCAGGCCTTCCGAATAGCGCCGGCCCGGCATCATGCGGCCGGTGAACTCGTCGATGATCACGACCTCGTCGTTGCGGACGATGTAGTCCTTGTCGCGCGTGAACAGCGAATGCGCCCGCAGCGCCTGGTTGACGTGGTGGACGAGGGTGACGTTCTGGGCGTCGTAGAGCCCGCCCTCCTTGAGCAGCCCGCCCTCGCGCAGCAGCTCCTCGATATGCTCGTTGCCGGCCTCCGTCAGCGAGACGGCGCGCTGCTTTTCGTCGACCTCGTAATCGGTCTTGACCAGCGAGGGCAAAAGCTTGTCGATCGTGACGTAGAGGTCGGATTTGTCGTCGAGCGGGCCGGAGATGATCAGCGGCGTGCGCGCCTCGTCGACCAGGATCGAATCGACCTCGTCGACGATCGCGAAATGGTGGCCGCGCTGGGACATCTGCGCGGTCTCGTATTTCATGTTGTCGCGCAGATAGTCGAAGCCGAACTCGTTGTTGGTGCCGTAGGTGATGTCGCAGGCATAGGCGCGCTGGCGCTCCTCGTCCTCGATGCCGTGCACGATGATGCCGACGGTCAGCCCAAGGAAGTTGTAGAGCTTGCCCATCCATTCGGCGTCGCGGCGGGCGAGGTAGTCGTTCACCGTGACGACGTGGACGCCCTTGCCCTCGAGCGCGTTGAGATAGGTCGGCAGCGTCGCGACCAGGGTCTTGCCCTCGCCGGTCTTCATCTCGGAGATCGCGCCCTCGTGCAGCACCATGCCGCCGACGAGCTGCACGTCGTAGGGGCGCTGGCCGAGCACGCGCCGGGCGGCCTCGCGCACCGTGGCGAAGGCTGGCACCAGGAGATCGTCGAGCTTGGCGCCGCCGGCGATCTGCTCGCGGAACTGGGCGGTGCGGGCCTGCAGCGCCTCGTCGCTGAGCGCGGAGACCTCCTTCTCCAGCGCGTTGATCGCCGCCACGCGAGGATCGTAGCCCTTCACGCGCCGCGAGTTCGCCGAGCCGAAGAGTTTCTTTGCGAGCGCGCCAAGCATGTCTGGCCTTTCAGGTCTATCGAGCCCGGGCGCGGCGGCCGGGAAGGCGCGCGCGGGGGCTGTCGGGAATTCTTAATGCGACCGCGTGTTTAGACGCGCGCGGGGGCGGGGTCCAGCGCCGCCTTGCCCCGGCTGTGGGCGGGGGCAAGCGACGGTTTTCGCAACGGATGTGGGAGTTTGGACCGCCTCTGCCAAGGGCGGATGCGCCGTTGCGTCGCCCGCCTGCGCAAAGCTTCGTGAGCGATGCAGCTCCGCGCGCAACCGCCTTGCCTTTGCCGCGTTCAACTGGCAGTGCAGCCGAAATCACCGAATTCCGCAGGATGCGAAAGGTTTAGCCCGATGTCGCCGTCTCGTCTCGCCATCATCTCCCTCGGCTTCGCGCTGCTCGCCGCCCCGGCGGCTTTCGCCCAGACCGACAAGGTCGTCGCCCGTGTCAACGGCATCGCCATCACCGAGCGCGATGTCGCGCTGGCGACCGAGGATCTCGGCGAGCGGCTGGCGCAGATCCCCGAGGAGCGCAAGCGCGACGAGGTGGTGAGCTATCTGGTCGACCTCAAGCTCGGGGCCAAGGCCGCGGCCGACGCAAAAATCGCCGAGGGGCCGGATTTCGCCGCCCGCCTCGCCTATAACCGCGACAAGGTGCTGCTCGACGAATATCTCCAGCGCGAGGCGAAGAAGGCCGTCACCCCCGAGGCGGCGAAAAAGCTTTTCGACGACACGGTCAAGTCGCTGACGCCGGAGGACGAGGTCAACGCCCGCCACATCCTGGTCGAGGACGAGGCGGTGGCCAAGGCCGTGGTCGAGCGGCTGAAGAAGGGCGAGGACTTCGCCAAGGTCGCGACCGAGCTCTCCAAGGATCCGGGCTCCGGCAAGGAGGGCGGCTCGCTCGGCTGGTTCGCCAAGGAGCGCATGGTGCCGGAATTCGCCGAGGCCGCCTTCAAGCTGCAGAAGGGCCAGCTCTCCGAGCCGGTGAAGAGCCAGTTCGGCTGGCATGTCATCCGGCTGGAGGACCGCCGCACCAAGCCGGCCCCGGACTTCGCCGCGGTGAAGCCGCAGATCGAGCAGTATCTCGAGCGCAAGGCCCAGCAGGACATCATCCTGGCGCTGCGCGAGACCGGCAAGGTCGAGCGCCTCGACCAGCCGGCCGCGCCCCCGGCCCCTGCTCCGGCCGAGACGAAGAAGCCCTGAGAAGGCTCGCGGATGAACGGCGGCGAACCTTTTTGTTCAGCCGGCGTTGTACCGGGGCCTGACATGAAGGGGCATCAGGGCAACACAGGGAGTTGAAGACATGCGTCACATTCTGATCGCGGCCGCGATCGCGCTGGGCGCGGCGGCGACGCCGGCCGCCGCGGGCGAGATTTTCGCCGGTTCGGCCGCGCTCGACCGGGCCGAGGCGACCTACGTCCGCCACACCCGCGAGCATCGCCTCTGGGAGATGGAACGCACCTTCGAGAGGCAGGAGCGCCGCGCCTATCGCAACCGCTACGACCGCGGCCCGCGCTATGACCGCGGCTGGGGCCCGCCGCCCCACGCCCGCGCCTATGGCCGCCGCGACCGCTATTACGACAACCGCTGGTGAGCGGCGGTCGCTGAACAAGAGCCCGGCCGGAAGGCCGGGCTTTTTTCGTTGGAGGGAGGCGCCCCTCATGGCCGGCGGGCTCAGCTGCGGCCGGGGATCATCCTGATGGCGTTGCCGAGATGAGTGGCGCAGGCCTTCATGTCGTCCTTGGCCATCATGTCGGCGGCAAGGGTCATTTCCTTCATGGCGGCCGTCTTCTTGGCCGCATCCGTCATCTTCGCGGTTTCGGCGTTCATCTTGGCGAGCTCGGCCGCGCTGCAGGTCGTCGGCGTCATCGGCGTGGTGTTCGGCGCAGCCGGAGCGGTCTGCGCGTGGGCGGCCGACAGCGACAGCGCGAAGCCGAGCGCGGCGAGGGTGATGGTGGTTCTGGACATGGTTTCTCTCCCTGTGCGGGCGCTGTGGCCCAATTGCGGGAAACAGGAAGGAGGGGGTGATTGTTCCGGATTGGTGGCGGGTGGAGAAAGCTCAGCACCCTTTGGCTTCACCGTCATGCTCGCCCTTGTGGCGAGCATCCACGTCTTTGGCGCAGCGCTCGACGAGCGAAGACGTGGATGGTCGGGACAAGCCCGACCATGACGGAGAGGGGTCGGATGGTCTTCGCATGAGGCGAGACCTCGCCGGTGCGAGCGGTTGGGTCAGCACCTTTCGACCTCGCCGTCATGCTCGCCCTTTTGGCGAGAATCCGCGTCGTGCGGTCTTCGCTCGATCCGTGCTACAATCTGCTGTCGAATCGGCGGGGGGCGCTAACGTGAAAAGAGTCTTCATAAGCTTTAGGGTTGAAGATAGACCTCAGATTAATGGCCTTCGACTCTTGGCGGCTAATCCGAATTTTGACATCGAATTCTATGATGAGTCAGTACGCACTGAGATCAAGAGTCAAAATGCTGCATATATTCGTACCAAGATCAGGGAAAAAATAAATAGAACTTCAATTACTTTGTGTATGGTTAGTGAATTAACTTATACAAGCCAATGGGTCTGTTGGGAACTTGAGGAAAGTATTGACAAGGGAAGTTCTATCATTTGCATGGGCCTTCCCGGCGGGCCGGGCACAATAAGGCTTCCAGAGCCCGCCCTGCGCCTTAAGCTCCCATGGTACGCGTGGGATTTGACCGAGCTTACGAGGCAGATCGGCGCTGCCGCATGACAACTCCAGGGCGAACTTCTGACGAGCCCGATTCTGGGTATCCGAGACTTGAAAGCCAGATTGAGTGGTATGACAAAAAATCGGGGGACGCCCAATGGTGGTATAAAAAAGTCAAAATATCAGAGTTTATTGTAGGGGCTTTAGTCCCGCCTGCGGCGCTTTATGATGGTAAAATAGGAGCGATACTAGGCGCAATGGCGATAATTCTAGAGGGCATACAACAACTTAATCAATGGAATCATAACTGGATCACGTATCGATCCACATGCGAAGCTTTACGGCATGAGAAATATTCTTATCTAGGGCGATCAAGCGTTTACGATGACTGTGACGACTCGCAAGCCTTCAAAATACTAGTGGAGCGTGCTGAGTCTCTCATTTCAACTGAGCATGCAAAATGGATATCCAATCAAGAGTATTCTGTCCGTAAAAGTACGGCCAAGAAAGCAAAAGAGTGAGGCGAAAGCTAGAGCCTCCGCCCCCTCTCCCCCGCCCCCACCGGCCGCGCCTCAATCCGCGGCCCCATCTCATCCAACCCCGGCTTCTTCGGCCGCGCTCTTCCCACCGGCTTCCCTTCGCCGCCACCGAAATTATGCGGCCCCATATCCGCATCCGTCGGCTTGCGCGCCCGCGTCGGCAGGTTCGCGCTGGCGCCATAAGCCCGCTCGCCCTTGTACTTCCCGGCCGACGCCTCGACATCGCCCTGCCGGGCCAGCGGGTCGTCGGCGATCGCCAGTTCCGTCGCCTGCAGGCGCTTGATCTCGTCGCGCAGGCGCGCCGCCGTCTCGAACTCCAGGTCGGCCGCGGCCTCGCGCATGCGCTTTTCGAGGTCGGCCAGCGCCGCCTTGAAGTTGTGGCCGGCGGCCGGCGCAGCCAGCCCGGCATCGACCGTGACGTGGTCGCGCTCGTAGACCGAGCCGAGAATGTCGCCGATGGCGCGCTTGATCGTCTGCGGCGTGATGCCGTTGGCGGCGTTCCAGGCCTCCTGCTTCTCGCGGCGGCGCGAGGTCTCGGCCATCGCCCGCTCCATCGAGCCGGTGATCTGGTCGGCATAGAGGATGACCTTGCCGTCGACATTGCGCGCGGCGCGGCCGATGGTCTGGATCAGCGAGGTTTCGGAGCGCAGAAAGCCCTCCTTGTCGGCGTCAAGAATGGCGACGAAGCCGCATTCGGGGATGTCGAGGCCCTCGCGCAGCAGGTTGATGCCGACGAGCACGTCGAAGGCGCCGAGCCGCAGATCGCGAAGAATCTCGATGCGCTCGATCGTGTCGATGTCGGAGTGCATGTAGCGCACCCGCGTGCCGTTTTCGTGGAGGTACTCGGTCAGATCCTCGGCCATGCGCTTGGTCAGCACAGTGACCAGCGTGCGGTAGCCCTTTGCCGTGACCTCCTTGATCTCGTCGAGCAGGTCGGCCACCTGGTGCTTGGCCGGCCTGATCTCGACCGGCGGGTCGATCAGCCCGGTCGGGCGGATGACCTGCTCGGTAAAGACGCCGCCGGTGCGTTCCATCTCCCAGGAGCCGGGCGTGGCCGAGACATGCACCGATTGCGGGCGCATCGCGTCCCATTCCTCGAAGCGCAGCGGCCGGTTGTCCATGCAGGAGGGCAGGCGGAAGCCGTATTCGGCCAAAGTCGCCTTGCGGCGGAAGTCGCCGCGATACATGCCGCCGATCTGCGGCACGGTGACATGGCTCTCGTCGGTGAAAACGAGGGCATTATCTGGAAGATACTCGAAGAGAGTCGGCGGCGGCTCGCCCGGCTTGCGGCCGGTGAGATAGCGCGAATAGTTCTCGATGCCGTTGCAGGAGCCGGTCGCCTCGATCATCTCGATGTCGAAGGTGCAGCGCTGGTCGAGCCGCTGCGCCTCGAGATAGCGGCCCATCCGGTTGAGCTCGTCGAGGCGGCCGCGCAATTCCTCCTTGATCGACTTCACCGCTTGAGTCAGCGTCGGGCGCGGCGTGGTGTAGTGCGAATTGCCGTAGACCTTGACGAATTCGAGGTCGGCGGTCTTCTGGCCGGTGAGCGGGTCGAACTCCGCGATGCCCTCGACCTCGTCGCCGAACAGGCCGATGCGCCAGGCGCGGTCCTCATAATGGGCCGGGAACAGCTCGATCACGTCGCCCCGGACCCTGAAGCTGCCGCGCACGAAATCGTGCTGGGTGCGCTTGTATTGTAGCGCGACGAGATCGGCGATGAGCTGGCGCTGCTCGATTTTTTCGCCCAGCTTGATGCCGAAGGTCATCGCCGTATAGGTCTCGACCGAGCCGATGCCGTAGATGCAGGAGACGGAGGCGACGATGATGACGTCGTCGCGCTCCAGCAGCGAGCGCGTGGCCGAGTGGCGCATCCGGTCGATCTGCTCGTTGATCGAGGATTCCTTCTCGATATATGTGTCCGAGCGCGGCACATAGGCCTCGGGCTGGTAGTAGTCGTAATAGGAGACGAAGTACTCGACCGCGTTGTCAGGGAAGAAGCTCTTGAACTCGCCATAGAGCTGCGCGGCGAGCGTCTTGTTCGGAGCGAGGATCAGGGCCGGGCGCTGCGTGCGTTCGATCACCTGCGCCATGGTGAAGGTTTTTCCGGAGCCGGTGACGCCGAGCAGCACCTGGTCGCGCTCCTGCCGCGAAATGCCGTCGATCAGGTCGGCGATCGCGGTCGGCTGGTCGCCGGCGGGCTCGAACTCGGCCTGCATGCGGAAGCGCACGCCGCCCTCGGATTTGTCGGGCCGCGCCGGGCGATGCGGCGTCCAGGCCTTGCCGGGGTCGATGAACGGGCTGCCGGTCTCCAGCAGCGCCTGCAGCGACTGCGCCGTCAGGCTGGCGGCGGTCTCGCCCTCGACACCGTCGAAGGCGGAATCGGCTCGTCTGCCGACCTTGCGCTTCGGCTTGTCGTCGCCGGGGCGCGTTTCTACCTCATAGCCCGCCTGCGGCGTGTCCTTGAAGCCGGCCGCGCCGCCGGGCACCGCGCTCCCGCGATTGATCGCCGGGTTGAGCAGATCGGCGAGATAGCCCTCCAGCGGCTTCAGCTCCTCGCGCGACGCCTTGGAGTTCGGCGTGCGGGCGGAAGCCGGCTTTTTCGGGGGCTTGGCTTTGGCGGCGTCGGAGAGTTTCGGCATGGCGGCAATATGGGGCGGAACGCTGCCGGGCGCGAGAGGGCAGGGCGCATGGCGGGTGGGATTGGTGACAGGAGATGGCAGGAGTGGCGGGGGACGAGGGGCGCTGGAAAGGGTTTTCCCATCCGGAAGCCGCATGCCGGCGTCGACGGCATGCGTGACTTCGGCCAGGGTCCAGGATGTCGAGATGACGCCCGCGCTCGTCGCCGGCGACGAGGCCGCCCCGTACGCAATTAGACCGCAAGAGCCACGCCCCCACAGACCACGATCGACCCGGGCCGCGCTTCGCCGAGGCAACCGGGAAGAGGGGTTCGCGTTCCACTATCCGAAGGAGACGTTGCATGACCGACACCCCGCTCGAGCCCTGGCAATGGCCGGAGGAGACATGGCGCGCGAAGGTCGGGCAGGTCCGGGCCGGGCGCAACCTCAAGCCCGCGAGCTGGCCGGGCGGGGCGCGCTGCGCCGTGGCGCTCTCCTTCGACGTCGACCACGAGACCAACGAACTCCGCGACGGCGGAAAATCGGTCGGGCGGCTGTCCTGGGGGCAGTACGGCAACCGCGTCGGCATGCCGAAAATCCTCGCGCTGATGGCGAGGGAAGAGATCAGGGCGAGCTTCTTCGTGCCGGCGGTGACGGCCCTGCTCTATCCCGAGGAGCAGCGCCGCGTCATCGCGGAAGGCCACGAGATCGGGCTGCATGGCTGGATCCACGAGGTCAACACGCAGGTGCCCGCGGATGTCGAGCGCGAACTGCACCTGCGCTCCGCCGACACGCTGGAGAAGGTCACCGGCGTCCGGCCGGTCGGGATGCGCACGCCGTCCTGGGATTTCTCCGAGGTCACGCTGGCGATCGAGCGCGAGCTCGGCCTGCTCTACGATTCGTCGCTCTTCGCCGATGACGACCCCTATGAGCTGATCGACAGGGGCGAGCCGACCGGCATGGTCGAATTGCCGGTCGAGTGGATCAGGGACGACGCGGTCTATTTCAACATGAACCGCTTCCAGGCGCTGCGGCCCTACACCGCGCCCGAGGCGGTCTTCGAGATCTTCCGCCGCGAGTTCGACGGGGCATACGAGGATCGCGGCCTGTTCCTGCTGACGATGCATCCGCATGTCATCACCTATCGCTCGCGCTTCTGGATTCTCGAGAAGCTGATCGCCCACGCCAGGGGCAAGGGCGACGTCTGGTTCGCGACGCATGCCGCGATCGCCGCCCATGTGAAGGCGCAGGCCGGGATTTGAGCGCGCCCGCAGCCGCGGCCTGACCCAGCGGCAACAGGAACACTGCCCGATTTCGGCCGTTTTCGCTTCATCCCGGGTTCAGCGCCAAGCAGCGCTGATGCCCGCAACTGAAACGGAAACGGATCACATGACGCGCACCAGAAGCTGGCTTCTCGCCGGCGCCATCATCCCGGCCTTCGTCCTGCCGCAGGCCGGCCTCGCCCAGCCGCTCGCCGCCCCGGCAGGCGCGGTCGAACTCGCACAGGCCCCCGCGCCCGGCGACGACCAGCCCGGACGCGGCCCGCGCGGCGGACGCGGCGGCCCCGACGCCGAGCGCCCCGACCAGCCGCGCCGCGAGCGTGCGCCCGGCGTGCCGCGCGCACCCGACGCCCCGCGCGGCCCCGCCGCGGAACGCCCCGCCTCGCCGGCGGCGCCCGGCGCCGAACGCCCCGCCGCCCCGCGCCCGCCGGCCGGCGCGGCCCCTCAGCCCGACCGCACCCCGCCGATGCCGCGCGGCGTGCCGCCGATCGTCGCGCCCGACAGCCCCGGCCGCCCGGCCGCCCGGCCGACCCCGGTGCCGCCGCCCGACGCGCCGCCCGCCGTGCGCCCGACGCCGCCGCGCCCGCCCGGCGCCGATATCGACCAGCCGCGCCGCGCCGCACCGCCGGCGGCCGCACCGGCCGCGCCCGCGCCTCCGGCGGCTGCTCCGGCGCCCGCACAACGGACCGCCCCGGGAACCGCGCCCCCGAACGCGCCTGCGCCGCAGACCGCGCCAGCCCCCGCGCAGCGGCCGGCGCCCGGCGCCACCCCGGGCACCGCGCCCCTGAACGCACCCGCGCCGCAGACCGCGCCGACAGCGCCGCGCACCGCGCCCGCAACGCCGCCTCCGCCGGCCGCGACGCCTGCCCAGCCGGCCCCGCGCGCCGCTCCGGCCACGCCGCCGGCCACCGCACCGGGCGCCCCGCCTGCGCCGGGCGTCGCGCCTGCTCCGCAGACCGCGCCGGTTCCGCCGGCGGGACGCGCCCCGGGGGCAGCGCCTCCGGCCGCGACGCCGCCCGCGCCGGGACAGACGCTCGCCCCGCCGCCGGCAGGCCAGCCGCCGCAGGCAACCCCGGGACAAATCGCGCCGGGCCAGGCCGCGCCGGGTCAACCGCCCGCGCCTGACCAGCGCCAGGGCCGCCGCGGCGGCATCGGGCTCGGCGGCGCGGCCGCGATCGGGCTCGGGGCCGGCGTCATCGGCGGCATCATGGCGACGCAGGGCGCGGATCGCCTCGACGATGTCCGCAGCCGGCGCGAGGAGCGTCGCGAGGGCGACGTCACCATCATCCGCGAGCCCGGCCGCACGATCATCCGCGACGATGACGGCCGCGCGATCATCCGCCGCGACGAGACGCGGCGCTTCCGCGATCTGGGTCTGGAAGGCCGCACCGAGCGCCGCGGCGGGGAGACGCGCACGGTCTTCGAGCGGCCCGACGGCACCCGCGTCGTCACCATCACCGACGAGGAGGGCCGCCTGATCCGGCGCACCCGCCAGACGCGCGGCGGCGAGGAGTTCGTCATCATCGACAACACCCGCCGCGACCGGCCCGAGCGCGGCTTCTCCGAGGAGGTCGTCGTGCTGGAGCGCCCGGCGCTGCGCATCCCGCGCGAGCGCTACATCGTCGACGCGGAATCGGCCGATCGCGATCTGATCTACGAGACCATCACCGCGCCGCCGCTCGCGCCCCTGCCGCGTCGCTACACCCTCGACGAGGTGCGCTATTCGCCCGATCTGAGGGCGCAGATGCGCAGCGTCGACATCGACTCGATCACCTTCGAGACGGCGTCCTGGGAGGTCTCGCGCGGCCAGGCCGGGCGGCTCCAGGTGATCGCGGAGTCGCTCCGGCGGGCGCTGCAGGCCGCGCCCAACGAGGTCTTCCTGGTCGAGGGCCACACCGACGCGGTCGGGCCCGACGTCGACAACCTGTCGCTGTCGGACCGCCGGGCGCAAGCCGTCGCGGAAATCCTGACGCGCGACTTCCAGGTGCCGCCGGAGAACCTGACGACGCAGGGCTATGGCGAGCAGTATCTGAAGGTGAACACGCAGGGCGACTCGCGCGAGAACCGCCGCGTCACGCTGCGCCGCATCACCCCGCTGCTGGCCGGGCAGAACGCCCCGCAGTAAACGCCGACGATCCGGCGCGGTCCTCACGGACCGCGCCGGTTTTTTCCGATCGCCTTCACGATCAGGCAAGGTCTTCCGCCTAGCGTTCAGGCCGAGGAGACCGCATCCATGAGCGATTCACTGGCCATCGCGCAGGCTTTCGTGGCGACGCAGGCCGCGTCCACCCAAGCGGCGCTGCAGACCGAGATCGTGCGCCAGCAGGCAAGCGCCGAGCAGGCCGTCGTCGAACTGCTCCAGCAGGGTGCGGAGAGCCTGAAGGCGGTGCTGCCCGAGGGACAGGGACAGGCGGTGGATATTGTCGCCTGATGGTCGTGAGAGGCCCGGCGTAGGGCCCTTGCGCCCCGCACGGAGACCCCGAAATCTGCCGCTGGCCATCGTTCCCCTGTTCGCGGGGATCATGATCGAGTCAGTCATCGAGGTTCTGGTCGTCAGATATCAACTCGATCGATCGTGGGAGGATCTTGGTTCCTGGATCAGCCTCATCGGGCTCGTTGTCGCCGGGATACTGTTCTTTTCTGACGCTGATCGGCTCGCGGTCAAACTGTTCAGATCAGATGTTGACTATCAAAAATTCCTCCAGAACATGATGATCGTAGTCAGCGTCCTGGCGTTCATCGCACTGACCGCCAGATGGTATTTCCGATATGCAGATGGCGCCTCATTATAGCCCCTGCGGTTGCAAGGCCCGCAATGTGCCGACAATCCCAGGGGAATCGCATTTGGATTTTTCGAGCCCTCATCCTGAGGAGCAAGCCGTAAGGCTTGCGTCTCGAAGGAGCCTCCAGTTCGCTCCTGAAGCATCTGGAGCATCCTTCGAGACGCGATCCCGTCGGGATCGCTCCTCAGGATGAGGGTGGTGGGCGCAAATGCGACAGCGCTCGCTTCGATCCTTTGCCGGGTTGCGCCGGCCCTCCATCGCGCCTAACTTCAACTTCGTTCCGAGGGGTGCTCGCAAGAGCTGAGATGGCGCAAGCCGAACCCGTCGAACCTGATCCGGGTCATACCGGCGGAGGGACTGGAACGCGGCTTGTGGCGACACCCTCATCCCGCAGACAGCGCTGAACCGCTTCGACGCCCGGATCTCCTGAACCTTGGACCAAGGAGGAGATCCACGATGAACGTCCACACCAAGCCCGCCAAGAACGGCGTCAAGGCCGCGCCGCAATCGGTCACCACCGGCCCGATCATCGGCTCGCGCAAGATCTATGTCCCCGCGCCGGAGGACGCCTCGATCCGCGTGCCGTTCCGCGAGGTGCAGCTCACGACCGATTCCGAGCCGGCGGTGCGGATCTACGATCCGTCGGGTCCTTTCACGGAGACCGATGCCCGGATCGACCTGAATCAGGGTCTGCCGCAGGTGCGCCGCGCCTGGCTCGAAGCGCGCGGCTTCGACACGATCCCCGGCCGCGCCGTCACCGACGCCGACAACGGCAACATCTCCGCCGACGCTCTCGTCCCGGCCTGCCCTGCTTCGCGCCCGGTGCTGACGGCGCGCGACGGCCAGATGGCGACGCAGTTCGAGTTCGCCCGCGCCGGCATCGTCACGCCCGAGATGATCTATGTCGCGCATCGCGAAAATCTCGGCCGCGCCGCGATGCTGGAGGGCGCCAGGGAGCGCCATGCCGACGGCGAGAGCTTTGGCGCATCGGTGCCCGAATTCGTCACGCCGGAATTCGTCCGCTCCGAGATCGCGCGCGGGCGGGCGATCATCCCCGCCAACATCAACCATCCCGAGCTGGAGCCGATGGCGATCGGCAGGAATTTTCTGGTCAAGATCAACGCCAATATCGGCAATTCGGCCGTGACCTCCGGGGCGGCCGAGGAGGTTGAGAAGCTCGTCTGGGCGATCCGCTGGGGCGCCGACACCGTCATGGACCTGTCCACGGGCCGCAACATCCACAACATCCGCTCCTGGATCCTGCGCAACTCGCCTGTACCGATCGGTACGGTGCCGATCTACCAGGCGCTGGAGAAGGTCGGCGGCGATCCGATCAAGCTCGACTGGGAGGTGTTCAAGGACACGCTGATCGAACAGGCCGAGCAGGGCGTCGACTACTTCACCATCCATGCCGGCGTGCGGCTGCCCTATGTGCCGCTGACCGCGTCGCGCGTCACCGGCATCGTCTCGCGCGGCGGCTCGATCATGGCGCGCTGGTGCCTGGCGCATCACAAGGAGAGTTTTCTCTACGAGCGCTTCGACGAGATCTGCGATCTCATGCGCAAATACGACGTCTCGTTCTCGCTCGGCGACGGCCTGCGTCCGGGTTCGATCGCCGACGCCAACGACCGCGCCCAGTTCGCGGAGCTGGAAACGCTGGGCGAGTTGACAAAGGTCGCCTGGGATCGCGGCTGCCAGGTGATGATCGAAGGCCCCGGCCATGTGCCGATGCACAAGATCAAGGAGAACATGGACAAGCAGTTGCGCGAATGCGGCGAGGCCCCGTTCTATACGCTGGGACCGCTGACGACCGATATCGCGCCGGGCTACGACCACATCACGTCTGGCATCGGGGCGGCGATGATCGGCTGGTATGGCTGCGCCATGCTCTGCTACGTCACGCCGAAGGAGCATCTCGGCCTGCCCAATCGCGACGACGTCAAGACCGGCGTGATCACCTACCGGATCGCCGCGCACGCCGCCGATCTCGCCAAGGGCCATCCGGCGGCAAAACTCCGGGACGACGCGGTCTCACGCGCGCGCTTCGACTTCCGCTGGGAGGATCAGTTCAACCTCGCGCTCGATCCCGATACCGCGCGCAGCTACCACGACGAGACGCTGCCCAAGGACGTCCACAAGGTCGCGCATTTCTGCTCAATGTGCGGGCCAAAATTCTGCTCGATGAAGATCACGCAGGATCTGCGCGCCGAAGTGCTGGCGATGGGCGACAATGAGCGCGCGGCGCTGGAGGGCATGGCCGCCAAGTCCAAGGAGTTCCTGGACAAGGGCGCCCAGCTTTATCTGCCGGCGGCGGAATGAGGCCGATGTGCGGATCAGCCGTCGACCAGGTCTTCCATGCGCACGCGGAGCGCCCGGGAAAGCCGCAGGAACAGCGCCGGATCGCCTTTGCGTTCGCCCTTCTCGAGAGCGGCGAGGTAAGGTTGCGAGATGCCGGCCGCGCCAGCCAGCGCCGTTTGAGTAAGAGTGCGTCGCTTACGCCAGAACGCGAGCGGCGTCGCCTCTTCGAGCGCTGCGGCGACCTCCTCGCCCGTCAGTGTCTCCAGCGCGCCCGCAGTGACCGCGGCCAGGGCGTTACGGTGCTCGGCCGCGTCGAGCGCGGCGGTGAGCGCCTCGAACTCGGCGCGCGGCAGCAGCACGAGCTCCTCGCCGCCGGGGGTCTTGACGATGGTGTGGGTCATTTGTCCGCATCCTCATTCGTAAACGTCGCGCCGGTTGTCGACCTTCGTGACCAGGACCGTATCCGCCGTCTCCTCGAAGATCGCGCGGTAGTCGCCGATCCGGAGCCGCTTTTCGCCGTCGCGGCCGACCAGGGTGGTGACCTTGCCGGCTCCGGTTTCGGCATAGCGGGCGATCTTCGCCATGATCGCCTTGGCCTGGCCTCGAAGCCTGCGAAGATCGTTGAGCGCGTCGGCGGTATAGCGAACCGTCTTCATGCGGCTTTTATCTCATATTGCGATAAATTCTGCCAGCCATACTTATCGCAAAATGAAATGCCAGTGCGGCGCATCGCGGTGGAGGGGTCGGTATGACGGCCTCGACCCTATCGAAGAGCCTCGACGCCGCCGGCGTCGCGGCGGTTCTGGCGCGCGTTCAGGCGCAGAAGCCGCGCGTGCAATGTCTGACCAACACGGTGGCGCAGAACATCACGGCGAACATGCTGCTCGCCTTCGGCGCGATACCGTCCATGGCGATCCATGTCGACGAGGTCGCGGCGATGGCCGACGGGGCCGGCGCGATCCTGATCAATATCGGCACGATCAACGCCGAGAGCGAACTCGCCATTCCCAAGCTGCTGGAGGTCGCGCGAGACCGGGGCAAGCCGCTGATCTTCGACCCGGTCTTCGTCGAGCTCTCGCCGCTGCGCCAGCACGTGGCGCGCGAGGTTCTGCGGCTGAAGGACATCGTCGTGCGCGGCAATGCGACCGAGATGGACGCGATCGGCGACGCGCTGGAGGCGGCCCGCGGCCGCAACCTGACGCTGGTCACGACCGGTAAGATCGACCGCGTCGCGGGACCGGGCGGCGCGTTCTCCGTCGCGCACGGCCATCCGCTGATGACGAAGGTCACCGGCGTCGGCTGCGCGGCGGGCGCGCTGATCGCGGCCTGCTGCGCGGTGGAAAGCAACTTCTCCGTCGCCTCGGCGGCTGCGCTGAGCGCCTACGGCGTCGCCGGCGAGATCGCGGCCGGGCGCTGCCGGGGGCCGGGCTCGTTCGAATGGGAGCTGATCGACGCGGTGGCGGCGATGGACGAGGCGACGCTGCGGGCGCGGATGGCGATCAGATGAACCTTTCAACCCCACCGCCCTCATCCTGAGGAGTCGCGAAGCGGCGTCTCGAAGGATGTACTCAAGATATCTCCGGAACCTCCTGGAGCATCCTTCGAGACGCGCCTGCGGCGCTCCTCAGGATGAGGGCGGTGGGGTCGATAGACCGCAACGGGAATGAGCCCATGACCCTCGACATCCTGCTCTACGGCATCGTCGATCCGCAGATCGCGCGCGGCCGGCCGCTCGCCGATCTCGCGGCGGCGGCGGCGAAGGGCGGCGCGACGCTGATCCAGTACCGCGCCAAGGACGCATCGACCCGCGAGATGGTGCGCGAGGCAAGAGCGATCCGTGCGGCGCTCGCCGGCACGGGCGTGCCGCTGCTGGTCAACGACCGCATCGACGTGGCGCTTGCGGCCGGGGCCGAGGGCGTCCATCTCGGGGCCGACGACATGGAGCTTGCCGATGCCCGCCGGCTTCTCGGCGGGGAAGCGATCATCGGCGCGACGCTGAAACACGCCGGCGAACTGCCCTATCTCGCCTCGGCCCGCATCGACTACGCCTGCATCGGCGGGGTGTTTGCGACGCAGCACAAAGACAATGCCGACGCGCCGTTGGGGCTCGACGGCTACCGCCGCCTGCGCGAGGCCGCGCGGGCGGCGCTGGGCGGCCTGCCCGTCGGCGCGATCGCGGGCATCACGGCCGAGAATGCCGCTTCCGTGATGGCGGCGGGAGCCGACGGCGTCGCCGTGATCGGCGCGATGTTCGGAAGCGACGATGTCGAGGCCGCGACGCGCGGCCTGCGGGCCGTGCTGGGACGCGGCTGACGTCGTCGCCTGCGACCCTCGCGCCGCTTGACGAGGAGCGCGCTGCGGCGGCATCTGCGCGACATGACAGTGCCCGCCGCCCTGATGCCGCGCCTGCGCCGCTCCCTGCTCGGAGCCTGGCTCGCCGTCGCCTATGCGCTGGCCGTCCTCGCCGCCGGGCTTTCGCCGCAGCAGGCGTTCGCGCATCAAGGCTTCGACACCGGCCCGCTCTGCTCGGGCGCGGCGGCGCCCGGCGAGGACGCTCCGGCGCCGGCTGGCGAACCGATCCATTGCAAGGGCTGCCCGCTCGGCCCGGTCGCGGACGCGCCGCCGGCGCAGCAGCACGCGATCCCGGCCCGGATCGCAGCGCCGGCCACGGCCGCAGCCGCAACGACGCATGAGACCGCCCCCTCGCCGCGCCGCGGGCTGCCGCCCTCGCGCGCGCCGCCGGCCCGGGCCGCCTGAGCCAGCCGTCAATCCGTTCGGAGCGCTGCGGCCATCGCCGCCGCTCCCTCTCGCGAGGCCCGCCGAAGGCGCGGCCGTCGCATCCCTTTCAAGGTCATTTCCTGATGAACACGCCCCTGAACTATCTCTCCGCCGTCGCGCTGACGCTCGCCAGCGCGCTCTCCTTCGCCCATGACGGGCTCGCCCATGACTACGCGGTCGGCCCGCTCAAGATCGGCCATCCCTGGTCGCGCGCCACGCCGGCCGGCGCGAAGGTCGGCGGCGGCTATCTCTCGATCGAGAACGGCGGGGCCGCGCCCGACCGGCTGGTCTCGGTGTCCGCGCCTTTCGCCGGCCGCGTCGAAATCCACGAGATGGCGGTGACCAATGGCGTCATGACCATGCGCCCTCTCGAGCAGGGCGTCGCGGTGCCGGCCGGCGGCAAGGTCGAGCTCAAGCCCGGCGGCCTGCACATCATGTTCATGGAGCTGAAGCAGCCGCTGAAGCAGGACGAGCGGCTGAAGGGCACGCTGACTTTCGAGAAGGCCGGAGCCGTCGAGGTCGAGTTCAAGGTCGAGCCCGTCGGCTCCAAGGGCGGCGAGCCTGCGCACAAGCACTGACGCTGCGTCGCCCGATCACGGAAACGTCATGGAATGAAGCGTCACCCCGCACGTTGTCGCAGGGACGCCCGGTTCACGCCGGCGCAAACGACATAGTCAGAAGGGAGACGATCATGCCCATCGACCAGACCAGACGCCGGTTCTTCACGGCGCTTCTCGGCCTGCCGGCCGCCGCCGTCGCAGTGACCGCGCTGGCCAAGCCGGCGAAAGCCCAGTGGTGGGGCGGCCGCGACGATGATCGCGACGACCGCGGCCGCGGCTGGAACCGCAACCGCCGCCGGCGCGACGATGACGACGACGACGACCGCGGCCGCCGCCGGCAGCGCCGTCGCCGCAGGCGCGACGACGACGACGATTGAGCGCGGCATCAAACCAGACTGATCGAGCGGGGCCGTGCTCGGGATACGAGTCTGGCGCGAATTCCTTCCGTTCGGCTGCTTGCAGCCGGACGGAAAACGCGCCGCGGCCCTGCTTCACTTCGGGGCTTCGGCCTTCCTGATCGCCTCGTCGAGATCCTGCCATTCATGGCAGCGGCCGCACAGCGTCGCGAGTTTCGCCAGATTGGCTTTGGCGGAGGCCATGTCGCCGGTCTCGATGAACCATTCGCCCTGATATTCGAGCGCCGGCAGGAAGGTCGGGTCGCGCAGCAGGGCGGCGTCGTAATACTCCTTCGAGAGCGGGTAGTTCTTCAGCTTGCGGTGCGAGAAGGCGAGCCAGTTCAGCAGCACCGGCGAATTCGGCGCGCGCTTCAGCAGCGCCTCGAGCTTCTCGATCGCGGGCGGAAAATTCTTCTCCTCGATCCAGGCCCGCGCCTGGCGGTAGTGCGGATCCTCGTCGAGAAAAGTCCAGTCCGGCCCGACGGCATGGGCGACCGACGCCGCCAGAAGCCCGGCCATCCCGGCCATGATCGCGAGCTTGCGCATCTCGTCCCTCCCGCCGTGAACCGGAGCGCGGCCATAGGCGTTCGTTCCGGCATCGGCTGGCCATCATGGAGACATCGCATGACAAGTCCATTGCGCAAGGGCGCCCCGGTCCACTGGAGCTGGGGCGACGGGAAGGCCGAGGGCAAGGTCGAGGAGGTCTTCACCGCGCCGGTCAGCCGCACCATCAAGGGCAAGCGCATCCGCCGCAACGCCTCAAAGGAGAAGCCGGCCTATCTGGTGAAGCAGGCGGATGGCGACCGGGCGCTGAAGTCGCATGGCGAGTTGACGGCGAGGTCATGACGGCGCCGGGACGGCCTGCCGGCCGGCTCGAGGACGCGACGGCTCGCTCTGCCCGCCTCCTCATCGAAGCACCGTCGCATTCCGGCTTTGCGACCCCCGCCGCTACCCCTCCTCGCGAGGGAGAGGGGGTTGCGGCGACGTCTCCTTCGCCAGGTCGGAAAACGGCGCGAAATGGCAGGCGCTTCGCCGTCCGCCTGCGATCTCGCGCAGGGCCGGGCGCTCCTCGCGGCAGCGCGGCTGGGCCAGCGGGCAGCGCAGATGGAAATGGCAGCCGGCCGGTGGCGAGAGCGGCGAAGGCAGCTCTCCCGCGATCGGCTTGAACGCGGTGGTCACGCCGTCGGCCAGCACGAGCCTGGGCACCGAATCGAGCAGCGCCTGCGTGTAGGGATGCTGCGGCCCGGCATAGACGGCTTGCGTTTCGCCGAGCTCGGCGATGCGGCCGAGATACATGATCGCGACCCGGTCGCAGATGTGTCGCACCACGCCGAGATCATGGCTGATGAACAGCATGGTCAGGTCGAGCTCGCGGCGCAGCTTCAGGAACAGGTTGATGATCTGGGCCTGGATCGAGACGTCGAGCGAGGCGACCGGCTCGTCGCAGACCAGCATGTCGGGCTGCATCGCGAGCGCGCGCGCGATCGCGATGCGCTGGCGCTGGCCGCCGGAGAACTGGTGCGGATAGCGGGAGGCGAAGGCCGGATCAAGCCCGACGGTCGCGAGCCATTTGCCGACATAGTCGCGCGCGTCGGCCTTCGTCGTGAGCCGGTGCGCTAAAGGCCCTTCCGCGATCGCATCCCCGACCTGCATGCGCGGGTCGAGCGAGGCGAACGGGTCCTGGAAGATCATCTGCACGCGGGTCGTGGTCTTGGCGCGATCCCGCATCACCGGCTCGCCGGCGACCGAGGTCGCGCCCTCGCTGGGCGGCAGGATGCCGGCGATCACCCGCCCGAGCGTGGATTTTCCGCAGCCGGATTCTCCGACGAGCCCGAGCGCCTCGCCCTTGGCGATGGTGAGCGAGACGCCGTCGACGGCATGGGTCACGCGGGCGTCGACCGGCTGGCCAAGTCTTGCCGCGATCTTCTGGCCGAAGGAGATGCGTGGCGCAAAGCGGCGCGAGACGTTTTCCACGTTCAGGAAGGCGTCGCTCATGCCGCGACCTCCAGCCCGAGCGGATGCCAGCAGCGGTGCTGCCTTGCTCCTACCGCCACAAGGTCCGGCATCGCGCCGCAGGCCGCGTCCGCGCGCGGACAGCGCGGCGCGAAGGCGCAGCCCGGCGGCAGGCTCAGCAGGGACGGCGTCGAGCCCGGAATCTGGACGAGGTCGCGTCCCGGTTCGGCCCGGGCCGGCAGCGAGTCGAGCAGCCCCCTTGTGTAGTGATGGCGCGGAGCGCGCAGCACGGAGGCCGTCGGTCCGGCCTCGACGATCCTTCCGGCGTACATCACCGCGATTTTGTCGGCGAGCGAGGACACGGTGGCGAGGTCATGGCTGATCCAGATCAGCGCCATGCCGAGTTCGGCGACGAGATCGCGCATCTCGGCCAGGATCTGGGCCTGGATCGAGACGTCGAGCGCCGTGGTCGGCTCGTCGGCGATCAGCAGCGCCGGATCGTGCAGCAGCGCGATGGCGATGGCGACCCGCTGGCGCATGCCGCCGGAGAACTCGTGCGGATAGGCGGCAAGCCGTCGCGCTGCATCGGGGATGCCGACGCGGCCGAGCACCTCGAGGCAGCGCTCGCGGGTTCGGCCTGCGCCGGTGACGCCATGGGCTTCGAGCGCCATCCGCATCTGGTCGCCGATGGTGACGACCGGGTTCAGCGTCGTCGCCGGGTCCTGGAACACCATCGCGATCTTGCGCCCGCGCAGGCCGCGGAGCTGCGATGCCGTCATCGCGACGAGATCCTGCCCGTCGAAGCGCACGCTGCCGGAGACGATGCGGCCCGGCGGATCGACCAGCCCGAGCAGCGAGAAGCCGGTGACGCTCTTGCCCGAGCCCGACTCGCCGACGAGGCCCATCACTTCGCCCTTGTTCAGGCGAAAGGAGACGCCGTCGACGGCCTTCACCACACCGGCGCGGGTGAAGAAATGCGTGGCGAGGTTTTCGACGTCGAGGAGGGGGGCGGTCATGGCGGCGTTCCTCCACCGTCATGCTCGCCCTTGTGGCGAGCATCCACGTCTTCGGCATAGGGCTCGACGAACGAAGACGTGAATGGTCGGCACAAGGCCGACCATGATGGGTGGGGGCGGCTTCGACGCCTCATCGCTTCAGCCTCGGATTGACCTGATCGCGAATCTGGTCGCCGACGAGGTTGATCGCCACGATCAGCACGATCAGCGCCACGCCCGGATAGATCGAGATCCAGTAGCGTCCCGAGAGCATGTACTGGAAGCCGTTGGCGATCAGCGCCCCGAGCGAGGGCTCCGTCACCGGCAGGCCGACGCCGAGGAAGGAGAGCGTCGCCTCCAGCGCGATCGCGTTGGCGACCTGCACCGTCGCGATCACGATCAGCGGCGGCAGGCAGTTGGGCAGGATGTGCCGCCAGACCACCTGCCAGCCCGGCAGCGGCGTCGAGAGCGCGGCCTCGACATAGTCCTTGCCGCGCTCGGCGGCGGCGGCGCCATGGGCGGTGCGGGCGAAATAGGCGTATTGGGCGGCGACCAGCGCGGTGATGAGCTGCGCCTTGCCCTGGCCGAGCAGGGCCGAGAGCACCAGCGCCAGCAGGATCGCGGGAAAGGCGAGCTGCAGGTCGATGATGCGCATGATGAAGGCCTCGCGCCGGCCCCCGACATAGGCCGCGCCGAGGCCCAGCGAGACGCCGATGGTGAAGGCCAGCGCGCCGGCGATCAGCCCCATCTGCAGCGAGATGCGCAGGCCGTAGAGGATGGCGGAGAACAGATCGCGGCCCTGCGCGTCGGTGCCCAGGATATGGGTGTAGCCGTTGGAGCCGACGAAGCCGGGCGGGCGGCGGGCGTCCATCAGCACGAGGTTGGCGAGGTCGTAGGGATTCTGCGGCGCGATCAAAGGGGCGGCGAGCGCGACCCCGACCATGATGACGACGATGAAAAGGGCCGCGAGCGCGATCTTGCTCTCGCGGAACTTGGCCCAGAACCGGGCGAGCGGGGAGGCGGGCGCCGTCACGCCCGCGCCTTCCGCAGCCGCGGGTCGAGCGCGAAATAGGTCAGGTCGACCAGAAAGTTGATGGTGATGAAGACGAAGGCGACCAGCATCAGATAGGCGACCATCACCGGCCGGTCGAGCGACTGGATCGAATCGATGATCAGCTTGCCGATGCCAGGCCAGGAGAAGATCGTCTCGGTGACCACGGCAAAGGCCAGCGTCGAGGCGAATTCGAGCCCGAACACGGTGACGATCGGGATCGCGATCAGCCGCAGCACGTGCCGGCGCAGCACGGTCCATTCCGAGAGGCCGGCCGCGCGGGCGAACTTCACCGTATCGGTCAGCATGACCTCGCGCGTTCCCGCGCGTGCGAGGCGCGTCATCAGCGCGAGCTTGAAGAAGGCGAGGTTCAGCGCCGGCAGCAGGAGATGCGACAGGCCGTTCAGGGTCAGGAAGCTCCATTGCACGCCGAAGACCGACACCGTCTCGCCGCGCCCGCCGGCGGGTAGGATCTGGAACTCGACCGCGAAGGTCAGGATCAGCACGAGGCCGATCCAGAAGGTCGGCACCGAGAAGCCGAGGATCGAGACCGCCATGATGAGCTTGGCCGGCCAGCCATCGGGCCGGTAGCCGGCATAGATGCCGGCGGGGATGCCGATCAGCGCCGCCCCGCAGACCGCGAGCAGGGTCAGTTCCAGCGTGGCGGGCAGCCGCGACAGGATGAGCTCGAGCACCGGCACGCCGAAGACGAAGGAGCGGCCGAAATCGCCCTGCAGCACGCGCCCGAGAAAGGTGAAGTACTGCTCGTAGAGCGGCCGGTCGAGCCCGTAGCGGGCGATGGTGTCGAGCCGCATCTGCTGCGAGACGTCGGGGCCGATCAGCACGTCGATCGGGTTGCCGATGGCGTAGACCCCGATGAAGACCAGCGCCGACATGACCAGCATGACGGCGAGCGCCTGAACCACGCGCTCGATGACGTGGCCTAGCATCGGCGAAAGGCAGGGCTTCGCCCACCCAAAGCCCTCATCCTGAGGAGCGCCGAAGGCGCGTCTCGAAGGATGGTCCATGAGGCTCTGAGACCGCTGGAGCATCCTTCGAGACGCGCTCCTGTGGAGCGCTCCTCAGGATGAGGGCTGCTCGGGGGCATGCTCCTCACGGCCAGTCCTCCTCCATCACCGCGCGCGTCTCCTCGACGCCGACCTGCCAGAGCGCCAGCATCTCGTTGTCGGAGCGCTGGTAGCGGCCGTGGAAATTGCCGTCGCCGAGCAGTTCCTTCTTCCTCGCCGGGTTCGCGGCCTGATACAGCGCCGCGTTGAAGGGCGCCTTCGCGCCGTCGGGCAGCGCCACGCCCTCAAGCCGCGTCCACGGGAAATTCTCCATCCAGGACGCGTGCGAGGCGTCCGGATCGACAGCCTGAACCGCCGCCTGGAAGCGCGGCCCGGCCCACCAGTTGTGCATCTTCACGCTGGCGTCGCCGCGCACGCCCATCCACTCCGTCGCGACGGTCATCGCCGGGGAATTGCCGCCATGGCCGTTGACCAGCACGATCCGGCGGAAGCCCGAATGGTAGAACCCTTCCAGCATGTCCCCGATCAGTGCAATATACGTGCTCATGCGCAAGGAGACCGTGCCGGGATAGGCGGAAAAGCCCGGCGTCATGCCATAGGCGAGAACCGGGAAGACCGGGATGCCGAGCGGGTCCGCTGCGTCGTTGGCGACCTTCTCGGCCAGGATCGCGTCGGTCGCGAGGCTTAGGTAGGCGTGCTGCTCGACGCAGCCAAGCGGCAGGATGCAGCGGTCGTCGCGCCTGGCTTGCGCCTCGACCTGCATCCAGTTCATCCCTGCGACCCGCAACGGCTTGATCCTTGCAAAAACTGCACTCTCAGCCATCCTTGACTCCCGTCAACAACAGCGTCAAGTTCCATTTGGAACTAAATAGAGAGGCCAGATATGCGCCGCGCTCCCACCGCCGTGTCGCGTCTCGATCACGAGCGGGAGGCCGCGCTTCGCGATCTCGATCCGCTGACCATCACCAAGCTCTGGGACAACCCCTGCTGGCTCTCCTTCCGGCTGAATTTCGTCGCCTTCCGCTTCAACGACCCGGTCTATCGCTGGATCGAGACGCGCTATGGCCTGGTCCGGCCGGAATTCGTCGCGCTCTACGCGGTCGGGCTGAAGGAGGGCGTGGCGGCCAAGAACATCGTCTCCTCCTCGGGATTGCCGAAGAACACGCTGTCGCGCGCCATCCAGAAGCTGCTGACGCGCCGCCTGCTCAAGCGCGAGACCGACCGCGACGATTTGCGCAGCTTCACCTTGCGGCTGACCACCGCCGGCCGCGCCATCTTCGAGGAAACCATGCCGCTCATGGTGCGGCAGCAGACCGCCATGCTCGCCGGCCTCACCGACGCCGAGCAGGCCCAGCTCTGCGAACTGATGGACAAGCTCGTCATAGCCTCGCCGACCTGGCCCACCGATCTCGAACAAGAGGGGATATCGTCATGATCAAGGCCCGCTCGCTACGCCTGCCCGCCCTCGCCGCGCTGCTGACGCTCGGTGTCTCCGGCGCCGCGCTCGCCCAGAACCTGACCATCGGCGTCCGCGCCGGTCCGGATTCGATCGACCCGCATTTCACCGCGACCGGCACCCACGCCGAGGCGCTGAAGCACGTCTTCGACACGCTGACCTGGTCGGGCGACAAGCTGCAGATCGAGCCGCGGCTGGCAACGAGCTGGAAGGCGATCCAGCCCGATGTCTGGGAGTTCAAGCTGCGCCCGGGCGTGAAATTCCACGACGGCTCGGACTTCACCGCCGAGGATGTGAAGTTCTCGATCGAGCGTATCCCGACCGTCGCCGGCCCCAACCCGACGACGATCTATGTGCGCCGCGTCAAGGAGGTGAAGATCGTCGACCCGCTGACGGTGCACATCGTCACCGATGGCCCGGCTCCCAACCTGCCCAATGATTTCATCCGCCTGTTCATCGTCTCGGCCAAGGCGGCCGCCGGCCTGACCAAGGAGACCGCCAACGAGGCCTTCAACTCGGGCAAGGCGGCGATCGGCACCGGCCCCTACAAATACGTCTCCTGGACGCCCAAGGACCAGATGGTGATCGACCGCTTCGACGGCTATTGGGGCCCGAAGGAGCCCTGGGCCCGCGTAACGCGCAAGGAGCTGCCCAACGACGCCGCCCGCGTCGCCCAGCTCAAGGCCGGCCAGGTCGACATCATCGTGCGCGCGCCGGCCTCCGACGTCGCCACGCTGAAGCGCGACCCGAAGCTCTCGGTTGCGACAATCGACACGGTCTATGTCTTCAACATGGAGCTTGACCTGCGCGACAAGGCCCCGCAGGTCTCTGCCAAGGACGGCTCGGCACTGCCCAAGAACCCGCTGCAGGACGTCAGGGTGCGCGAGGCGATCGACCTCGCCATCGACCGTCCGGCGCTGGTCGAGATCGCGATGGAGGGCCTAGGCGCGCCGGTGAACCAGCTCGTCACCCCCAACATCGCCGGCTACAACAAGAGCCTGCCGCCGCTGAAGCCCGATCTGGCGAAGGCCAAGAAGCTGATGGAGGAGGCCGGCTACGCCAACGGCTTCAAGGTCACCTTCTCCTTCACCAATGACCGCCTGCCGGGCGACCGCCAGGTCGGCACCTCGATCGCGCAGATGCTGGCGCGCATCGGCATCGACGTCGCCGCCAACGCCCAGCCCGGCGCGGTCTTCTTCCCGGCCCGCACGCGCGGCGAGTTCTCGATGAACATGTCGGGCTGGGGCACGCTGACCGGCGAGGCCAACTACACGCTCTCCTCGGTCGTGCACTCCAACGACCCGGCCAAGAAGCTCGGAGCGTTCAACGTGCTCGGCTACGTCAATCCCGCGATCGACAAGCTGATCGAGGATGCCGCGATCGAGCTCGACGAGGCCAAGCGCAACGATCTGCTGTCGCAGGCCAACGCCATCGTGGCGAAAGACCGGCCGCGCCTGCCGATCGTCGCCGTCGGCTCGGCCTGGGCGATGCAGAAGGACAAGGTCACGATCGCGCCCCGCGTCGACGAGGACACGCTGGCGATGGACATCAAGCCGGCGAAAAAGTGAGGCTTTTCGTCACCGTCATGGTCGGGCTCGTCCCGACCATCCACGTCTTCCGTCGAGGTCTGTGACGAAGACGTGGATGCTCGCCACAAGGACGAGCATGACGGGTTTGCTTCGGTCGCATCAATCAGGAAATGACCATGACCATCGCCCTCGCCATCCATGGCGGCTGCGGCACCTTGCCGAAATCCGACATGACCGAAACCGAATGGAGCGAGGCGAAGGCGCATCTCGCCGCCTCGCTGCGGGCCGGATGGGCCGTCCTGACGAAGGACGGGACCGCGGTCGACGCCGTCGAGGCGGCCGTGCGGGTGATGGAGGATTCGCCCCATTTCAACGCCGGCCATGGCGCGGCCTTCAACGCCGAGGGCGAGCATGAGCTCGACGCCTCGATCATGGACGGGGCTACGCTGGCCGCCGGCGCGCTCGCCGGCGTCAGGCGCATCAGGAACCCGGTCAGCGCGGCGAAGGCGCTGATGCTGCGCGGCGATCCGCTGCTGCTGGCGGGCGAGGCGGGCGATCTCTTCGCCGAGCATGAGGGGCTCGACATGGTCGAGAACGGCTTCTTCTCGACCGACCGCAGGCGAAAGAACCTGTCCTCGATGAAGATCAGGGAGCTGGTCGGCACGGCGTCGGAAGCGAGCGAGGCCGAAAAACACGGCACGGTCGGCGCGGTCGCCTGCGACGCAGCCGGCCATCTGGCGGCCGCGACCTCGACTGGCGGCTACACCAACAAGCCGGTCGGCCGCGTCGGCGACAGTCCGATCATCGGCGCCGGCACCTATGCGCGCGACGGCCGCTGCGCCGTCTCGGGCACCGGCAAGGGCGAATACTTCATGCGCTACTGCGTCGGCCACGAGATCGCGTCGCTGGTCGCCTATAAGGGCCTGAGCCTGACGGACGCCACCGATGCGGTGCTGGCCGAATTGACGGCGCACAGGATCGGCGCAGGCCTGGTCGCGGTCGGTGCGGATGGGGCGATCGTCGCGCCCTACAACTCCGAGGGCATGTATCGCGGCTGGGTGACGCCGGACGGCTTCATCCATGTCGCGACCCATGCCGAGGTCGAATTGGCGGGACAGGCGTGAGCGAACCCATCCTGATCTGGGGCGCCGGCGCGATCGGCGGGACGCTCGGCGCCTACTGGGCCCGCGCCGGCGTGCCGGTCCTGCTCGTCGACATCATGCTGGAGCATGTCGAGGCCTGCCGCACGACCGGGCTCGCCATCAGCGGGCCGATCGAAGAGTTCCGTCAGGTCGTGCCGGCCGTGACGCCGGCCGAACTGACCGGAAGCTACAGGCGCATCGTGCTCGCCGTGAAGGCGGGCGCGACCGAAGCCGCGCTGGCGGCGCTGGCTCCCCATCTGGCGCAGGACGGCTTCGTGCTCTCGGCCCAGAACGGGCTGAATGAGATCACCATCGCTCGGGCTCTGGGTCCGGCCCGGACGATGGGCTGCTTCGTCAATTTCGGGGCCGACTGGCACGGGTCAGGCGACATCCTCTACGGCAATCGCGGCGCGGTCGTCGTCGGCGAGATCGACGGCACGGTCTCGGATCGCGCCCGCGAAATGCATGCGCTGCTGAAACTTTTCGACGCTGACGCGATCCTGACCGACAACATCTGGGGCTATCTCTGGGGCAAGCTCGCCTATGGCGCGATGTTGTTCGGCACCGCGCTGACCCCCGACTCGATGTCGGCGAATTTCGCCGATCCGGAGCGGCTGCCTGTCTGGCTGGCGCTCGGGCGCGAGGTCGGCGCGGTCGCGGCGGCGCGCGGCGTGCGCTCGCTCGGCTTCGGCGAATTCGACCCGCTGGTCTTTTCGCCCGGCACAGCCGAAGCCGCGCAGGCGGACACCATCGCCTGGCTCGCCGACTACACCGCGAAGACCGCAAAAACCCATTCGGGCATCTGGCGCGATCTCGCCGTGCGCAAGCGCAAAACCGAGGCCGACCCGCAGATCGGCGTCATCGCGGCGCTGGGCGCGGAGGCCGGCGTGCCGACGCCGGCGATCGAGACGCTGGTCTCACTGATCCACGATGTCGAAGACGGCCGCCGGCCGCTGGCCTTCGAGACGCTGAAAGTGCTGATCGACCAATGCAGATCCGTTTCGACGACCGCGTAGCCCTCGTCACCGGCGCGGCGCAGGGCATCGGCCGCGCCATCGCCGCCGCGCTGGTCGAGTCCGGCGCGCGCGTCCATCTCGCCGATATCGATTCAGACGGCGTCGCCGCCACGGCTAAGGCGATCGGGGCCGCTCCGCATGCCGCCGATCTCGGCTCTCCGGAGGCGGCGAAGGCGCTCGTCGACGACATCGTCGCCGCGGATGGCCGGCTCGACCTTCTGGTCCATGCGGCCGGCGGCGTGCGTGGGCAGGTCGGCCGGCCGATCGCGGCGATTTCCGAGGCCGACTGGCGCGTCATCTTCGCCGCCAATGTCGATGCCGCCTTCTTTTTGGCGCAGGCCGCCTCGCCGGTGATGAAGCAGGCCGGCTATGGCCGCATCGTCACGATCTCGTCGGGCGCGGGCCTGCGTCCCAGCCTGACCGGCATTCAGGCCTATGCCAGCGCCAAGCACGCGCTGGTGGGCTTAACGAGGCAGCTCGCCTGGGAGTTCGGCCCGCACGGGATCACGGTGAACTCCGTCGCGCCGGGCTTCGTGCGCTCCAATCCGGCGACCGAGCGGCAATGGGAAAGCTATGGGCCCGAGGGCCAGAAGCGGCTGGTCGAGGGCATCCACACGCGCCGGCTCGGAACGGCGCAGGACATCGCGGTTGCGACGCTGTTCTTCCTCAGCGAGCAGGCCGGCTGGATCACCGGGCAGGTGCTGTCGGTCGATGGCGGGCGCTCCTAGGGCCGAACCCTTGTCATTCCGGGGCAGGCCGCAGGCCTGAGCCCGGAACCCACGACTGGGTGAGACCGGCAAGCACGACAATCGCAGCCGCTCGCCCGGTCGTGGGTTCCGGGTTCTTCGCTTCGCGAAGCCCCGGAATGACAATGGTGCGCAGGCAGCGTCATCGCAGCGTCACGGCGTCGTCGTCGCGCTGAAATCTGCGCAGACCAAGCGGAAGGACCCTGTCCTCCAGCCCCGGAGCGTCCCATGCGCCTGCCTCTCATCGCCGCCCTGCTGCTCTCCTCGACCATCCTCGCCGGCGCGCAGGAGCAGAAGGAGTTCCCGGCCAAGCTGCTCGGCCATGCGCTGCTGCCGGCCAACACCATGGTCGCTGCGCCCGACGATGCGCCCGCCGACCTCAAGGTCTCCGGCAAGTTCACCACGCCCGGCAAGCGCGTCGAGGCGGTCGGCACGGTGATGGGCCTGTCGGGCGGTCGTCCGACCGGGCTCTCGACGCCGTTCCAGGGCCAGCCGGTGCAGGGCTTTTCGGGCATCCGCTCGCTCGGCAATGGCGAGTTCCTGACGCTGACCGACAACGGTTTCGGCGCGAAGGCGAATTCGCCCGACGCGATGCTGTTCTTCCACCGCATCAGGGCCGATTTCGAGAAGGGCGTGGTCGAGCGGCTTTCGACCACCTTCCTGCACGATCCCGACAGAAAGGTGCCCTTCCGCATCGCCAATGAAGGCACGGACAGGCGCTATCTGACCGGCTCCGATTTCGATCCGGAGTCCATCCAGCCGGTCGGCGGCAAGTTCTGGATCGGCGACGAATTCGGTCCCTATCTCATCCGCGTCGACGCCACCGGCAAGGTCGAGGCCGTGTTCGAGACGATGGTCGAGGGCAAGCCGGCCCGCTCGCCCGACCATTTCGCCGTGACGACGCCGGCCGCGCCGAACCTGCCCGTCGCCTTCAACGTGCGCCGCTCCAAGGGCTATGAGGGCATGGCCCAGTCGCCGGACGGCCGCTTCCTCTATCCGCTGCTGGAAGGCCCGATCTGGGACGAGGCGAGCAAGGGCAACGAGCAACTCGACGGCAAGGAAGTGCTGCGCATCCTCGAATTCGACGTTCAGGCTGAAAAATGGACTGGCCGCTCCTGGTTCTTCCCGCTCGAGCAGGCGGGGCTGGCCATCGGCGACTTCAACATGATCGACGGAACTACAGCGCTCATTATCGAACGGGATAACGGCGAAGGCACCGCCGACCGCGCTTGCGCACAGGGCCAGCGCGGCCCGGACTGCTTCCACGACCTGGCGAAGTTCAAGCGCATCGTGAAGATCGAGATGACCGACGCCAATGTCGGCAAGGCGGTGCGCAAGATCGGCTTCATCGACCTGATGAAGCTCGCCGATCCCGACAAGAAGGCGAAGCAGGGCGCGATCGACGGCGTGCTGCCCTTCCCGTTCTTCACCATCGAGAACGTCGACGTGGTCGACCGGGCCAACGGCGTCATCGTCGTCGGCAACGACAACAACCTGCCCTTCTCCTCCTCGCGCGACCCGAAGAAGGCCGACGACAACGAACTCGTCCTGCTCTCGGTGAAGGAGTTGCTCGACGCGAAGTGAGGGCGCGCTCCCCTTCTCCCCTCGCGGGAGAAGGTGGCGCGAAGCGCCGGATGAGGGGGCGCCGTGCCCTGTCCGGCTGGCGTCGCGTTCGCTCAGCATGAAAGCTCACGGCGCCCCCTCATCCGCCCCTGCCGGGGCACCTTCTCCCGCGAGGGGAGAAGGGAAGTGGCGATGCCCCCCGCGCGACCATGACGGAACGGGCGGTTGCCCTCACACCCGCGGCAGGTCCGGCACCTTGTAGGCCGTCGTCGCCTTGATGCGCTCCATGGCGAAGCGCGAGGTCACGTTCTTGAGCGGGATCGTCTCGATCAGCCGCTTGTAGAAGCCGTCATAGGCGGCCATGTCGGCGACGACGACGCGCAGCATGTAGTCGACGTCGCCGGCCATGCGGTAGAACTCCATTACCTCCGGCATGGACGAGACCATCTGGGCGAACCTGTCCAGCCACGGCCCCGAATGATCGGCGGTCTCGATCTGCACGAACACGGTGAGACCGAGTCCGATCTTCTCCGGCGCGACCAGCGCGACGCGCTTCAGGATGACGCCGGCCTGTTCGAGCTTCTGGATGCGCTTCCAGCACGGCGTCTGCGACAGGCCGACCCTGTCGGCCAGCTCCGCGATCGAGATGTTGGCGTCGCCCTGCAGCACGGTCAGGATTTTGCGGTCGATCTGATCCATTCTCGCAATCCGTCGATGGGGAGATGATCGTCTCTGTCAATCTGGCAGAAAAGAGAATAATCATCTTATTGAAGCGGCTGTCTTGAATTCAGATAGAAAATCCTTTTCTCAAACAGTCAATAGGGCTCGTTCAGGGCTCTTTCGACGAAGGATTTCACTGATGGACCGCCGCCGCTTTCTGCTCGCAGGCTCGTCGCTTCTCGCCACCGCGCCCTTCGCCGGGGTCCGCGCGCAGGCCGCCCCGGTGGCCGCCCGCATAGGCTACATCCCGATCATCGGCACGGCGCCGGTCTTCGTCGCCCATGGCGAGGGCTGGTTGAAGGAGGCCGGCATTACCCCGAGCTTCACGGTCTTCGAATCCGGCCCGAACATGATCCAGGCCTTCGCCTCGGGCACGATCGACTTCTATCTCGCCGGTATTGCCCCCCTTGCGGTGGCGCGCTCGCGCGGCGTCGACGTGCGCGTCGTCGCCGCGACCGCGATCGCCGAGAACGTCTTCGTCGCCGCGCCTGCACTGGCGAAGTTCTTCACGCCCGGAACCGCCCCGGCCGTCGCCTTCAAGGCGCACCGGGCCGCGACCGGCAAGGCCGCCCGCCTCGCCACGCAGCCTGCCGGCTCGGTGCCCAACACGACCTTGCAATACTGGCTCTGGGAGATCGCCAAGGCCGACAAGGCCGATGTCGAGATCGTGCCGATGGGCATCGACGCGACGCAGCAGGCGGTGCTGGCGGCGGCTGTGGAAGGTGCGACGGTGCGCGAGCCGGCGCTCTCGATCATCCAGACCCGCAACCCCGCGATCAGGCTGATCGCCGGCGGTGAGGAGCTGTTTCCCGGCCAGCCCGGCACGGTGCTGGCGGGCTCGGGCGCTTTCGTGACGAAGAATCCCGAGGCCGTGCAGGCCATGGTCGGCAGCCTGATCCGCGCCGCCGATCTGATCGCCAAGAACCCGGACAAGGCGGCGCCGCATGTCGGCGCGGCGTTGGGCAAGGGCATCGTCAGCCCGGCGCTGATCCGGCAGGGGCTGGTCTCGCCCGCCTCGAAATTCGAGATCGACCCGCGCAGGATCATCGAGCCTTCCCGCGCCATGCAGGCCTATCAGGTCAAGCTCGGCTCGCTCGAGAAGGAACTGCCGTTCGAGGGCCTGTTCGAGACCGGGTTCTACGAGCGGGCGGTGAAAGCGAGCGGTTGAGAACCGCCGTCGCCGTCATTGCGAGCGCATCGAAGCGATCCAGAGGCGTCAGCGCTCGACGTCTCCCTGGATTGCTTCGTCGCTCACGCTCCTCGCAATGACGGGCGGGGCGCGTTATCGAGCCTCGGCCTGCAACGAATGATTTCAGCGACGTGACCCTTTCCTCCCTCCGGGCCCCGGCCCTCGCCCTCGCCGGCCTCGTCGCCTTCCTGCTGTTGTGGGAGGCGATCCCGTTCTTCGGCTTCGTCAACCCGGCCTTCCTGCCGGGTCCGAGCGTGCTGCCGCGCGCGTTCTGGAGCGAGGTGATTTCGGGCGCCTGGCTCTCGGCCATTCTCGGCTCGCTCGGGCACTACTTCACCGGGCTGATCACCGGCTCGGTGCTGGGCGTCGCGCTCGGCGTCCTCGTCGGCATGTCGCGGACGGCGGAAGAAGCCACGGCTTGGGTGGTGCGCGTGCTACGCCCGATCCCCGGCCTCGCCTGGGTGCCCTTCGCCATCATCTGGTTCGGGGTGAACCCCTCGGCGGCGGTCTTCATCATCGCCATCGGCGTGTTCTGGATCGTCTTCTTCGCTGCGCAGGGCGCGATCCGCGGCGTCGACCGCGACCTGATCGAGGTCGCCGAGGCCTTCGGTTTCACCTCGGCCTGGCAGCGGTTGACGAAAATTCTGCTGCCGGCGGCGATGCCGGGCATCCTCGTCGGCGTGCGCACGGCGCTCGGCCAGGCGTGGATGGCGGTGGTCGCGGCCGAAATCTTCGGCGTCGCCGGCGTCGGCCAGCGCATGATGCAGGCCTCGAGCCTGCTCGCGACCGATATCGTCGTGGTCTACATGCTGACCATGGCCGGGCTCTACGGCTTCCTCGACACGCTCTTCGTGGCGTTCCAGAGATGGGTGCTGCGATGGAAAGCGTGATCGATATCAGGGGCCTGTCGCTGACCTTCAGCCGCGACGGCGAGCAGACTGAGGTGCTGCGCAAGCTCGACCTCTCGGTCGTGCGCGGCGAGTTTCTCGCCATCGTCGGCCCTTCTGGCGTCGGCAAGTCGACGCTGCTGCGGGTCATCGCCGGGCTGGCGAAGCCGAGCGGCGGCGAGGTCGCGATCGACGCGGCCGATACGACGCGCCGGCCGGTCTCGCTGGTCTTCCAGGATTCGCGCCTGCTGCCCTGGCGCAAGGTCGTCTCCAATGTCGGCTTTGGGCTGGAGGGCGCGAAGTCTCGCGCCGAGCGTTTGGCGAAAGCGCATGAGATGCTCGATCTGGTGGGGCTCGCTCCGCAGGCGCAGCGCTGGCCCCACCAGCTCTCGGGTGGGCAGCGCCAGCGCGTCTCGCTGGCCCGCGCGCTCGCTGTCGATCCGGAAATCCTGCTGATGGACGAGCCTTTTTCCGCCCTCGACGCGCTCACCCGCGAAACGTTGCAGGACGAGCTGATCCGCGTCTGGCAGCGCACCGGCAAGACCGTGCTCTTCGTCACCCACGACATCGACGAGGCGGCCTATCTCGCCGACCGCGTCGTCGTGCTCTCGGGCGCGCCCGGGCAGATCATCGCCGAGCATCGCATCGCCGAGCCGCGCCCGCGCAAGCGCGGCGGAACAGCCGAGGCCGAGATCGTGCGCGCGGTGCGGCTGGGGCTGGGCGCGGATACGGTGACGGACGGCGCGGCGATTTGAGCGTGACTGTCATTCCGGGGCGGCCCCGCAGGGCCGAACCCGGAACCCACGACTGGGTGAGCGCCACCTGGAACCCAAGGTTCAACAAAAGGCTTGGATCGTCGGCACGAGGCCGACCGTGAAGGTGAGATCACTCGCCCGGTCGTGGGTTCCGGGTTCGCGGCTACGCCGCGCCCCGGAATGACAAGAGAATCTTCACCGCCCCTCGACGAACGCCTTGAAGCGCTCCCCATAATCCTCGTGCCACCTCGAAAGCGGCGGGCGGTTCTCGATGATGTCGCCCATCGCCCAGGCCATGCGCTTCTCGTCGAGCGCGCGGGGCGTGTCGTTGTCGGGGCAGAGGATATAGAAATCCTTGTTCGCCAGCGATTCCAGCATGAAATCCACCGTCTGCTCCGGCGTCCAGGCCCCGGCCGGCTTCTCGGTGCGGCCCTTCGCCGTCAGCGGCGTGTAGACGAAGCCGGGGATCAGCAGATGGGCCGAGATCCGGCAGCCTTCCGTGCTCCGCAACTCGTGCTGCAGCGCTTCCGTAAAGGCCTTCACCCCGGCCTTCGAGACATTGTAGGCCGGGTCGCCCGGCGGGGTGGTGATGCCCTGCTTCGAGCCGGTGTTGACGATCAGGCCGGGTCTGCCCGAGGCGATCATGCCGGGCGCGAAAACCTGCGAACCATGGACGATCCCGCCGAGATTCACGTCCAGAATCCGCTGCCAGCGCTCATGCGGGCCGAACATCGCACTGCCCGGCTGGATGCCGGCATTGTTCATCAGCACATTCACCGCGCCGAACCGGGCGACGACCAGGTCATGCAGGGCGACGATGTCCTCGCGACGCGCCACATCGGTCGGGACGCAGATCACGTTCTCCGGCCCGGCCAGCGTCTCCAGCACCTGGCCTGCCGCCTTCAGCCCCTCGGCGTCGTGATCGGCGAGGGCGACCTTCATGCCCAGCCCGGCAAAGGCGCGCGCGGCGGCGAAGCCGATGCCCGAGGCAGCCCCCGTGACGACGGCGACATGGGAGGCAGCGAGGGCGGGATGTGCGGTCATGTCGGGCTCTCGAATCGGGTCGGGGAGGCGGCACCTAAGCCGATACCGCGCGGCGACATCATGGCGCAGCCGGGCCTTTTCGATCTCGCCTGAAAATGACCGCCTTTGCCGGGCATCACCGGCTTGTCATTGGTCTTGATCGGCGCGATCAGGCATTTGAACGGTCAATTCGACAGGATCACGACACCGGCGCATGGTTTTGACCTCACCAAACGGCCTCCTCCGCTCGACCCTGCTGGCGCTGGCCTTGCTCGCGCCGGGGCTGGCCGCCGCGGCCGAGTCGGCGGCGGTGACGACGCCGCGCGTGTCGGCCACGATCCTCTCCAGCCGCGACGCGGTCGCGCCCGGCGAGCGTTTCCAGATCGCGCTGGTCCAGAAGATCGCGCCGGGCTGGCACACCTACTGGCAGAACCCCGGCGATTCCGGCGAGGCGACGAAGATCGAGTGGACGCTGCCGACTGGGGCGAGCGCGGGCGCGATCCAGTGGCCCGCGCCAAAGGCGCTGCCGGTCGAGCCGCTGGTCAATTTCGGTTATGAGGGCACGCTGCTGCTGCCGGTCGAGATCGCGGTCCCGGCCGATGCGAAACCGGGCGAACGGATCACGCTGAAGGCCAATGCGACCTGGCTGGTCTGCGAAAAAATCTGCATCCCGGAGGAGGGCGCCTTCACGCTCGATCTCCCGGTGGCGCAGGTCGCGATCGTCGACGAGGCGGCGCAGGCCCGCATCGAGGCGACGCGCGCCGCGCTGCCGCAGCCGGCCGGCTTCAGGGGCCGGCTCGTCGCCGATGGCGACAGGCTCGCTTTGTCGCTACCCGGTCTCGGCGCGGGCGCGAGCGACCTGCGCTTTTTCCCGCATTCCGACACGCTGATCGATCACGCCGCGCCACAGGCGCTGACAGTCGGGTCGGACGGCGCGCGTCTGCAACTGGCGCGTTCCAGCGCCTTCAAGCTGGAGACGGCCGAGCCGACCGGCGTGCTCACCTTCACGCAGGGCGGTGCGGCCCATGCGCTCAGCCTCGCCGCGCAGGCGGAGCCGGCGCTGCTGACGGGGGCAGGCGGCCCGGTCCAGACGCCGCGCCCGGCCGTGGTGCGCCTGCCGCTCCCGGTCGAGGGCGCGGACCTGACGCTGTGGGCGGCGCTGCTCTTCGCCTTCGCCGGCGGGCTGATCCTCAATCTGATGCCCTGCGTGCTGCCGGTGCTGTTCATCAAGGCGCTCGGCTTCGCGCAACTGGCGCAAGCGAGCCGCGCGCAAGTCCGCGAGCAGGGCCTGCTGTTTCTGGCCGGGGTGGTCGCGACCTTTCTGCTGCTGGCGGGCGTCGTCATCGGCTTCGCGGCGCTTGGCTCCGGCGTCGGCTGGGGTTTTCAGTTGCAGTCGCCGCCGGTCGTCATCGCGCTCGCCGTGATCATGACGCTGATCGGCTTCAATCTGCTCGGCGCGTTCGAGATCGGGACTTCGGTTGCAGGCGTCGGCCATGGCCTCGCCAGCCGGGGCGGGCGCGTCGGCGCCTTCATGACCGGCGCGCTTGCCGTCGTGGTCGCCACACCCTGCACCGCCCCGTTCATGGGCGCGGCCGTCGGTTATGCGGTCACGCAGCCGCCGGGTCTGGGGCTCGCCGTTTTCCTCGCGCTGGCGCTCGGCTTCGCGCTGCCGGTGGTCGCGCTCTCCTTCGCGCCCGGCCTCTTGCGGCTGCTGCCGAAGCCCGGCCGCTGGATGGTGGTCCTCAAGCAGGGCTTCGCCTTCCCGATGTTCGCCACTGCGATCTGGCTGGTCTGGGTCGCCTCGGTCCAGGCCGGCCCCGGCGGCGTGCTGGCGGCGCTGGTTGCGGTGCTGGCGGCGGGCTTCATCGTTTGGCTGCTCGGCGTTACGCGCGGCACGGGGCGCGGCCGCCTCGTCTCATCGGCGCTCGCCGTGCTGGTCGCGGCCGGGACGGGCTGGTTCGTGCTCCAGAGCGCGACGCCGAGCGCGACCGTCGAGGCCCGGGCCGGCGACAACCAGGCCTGGTCGCCCGAGCGGGTCGCGCGCCTGCAGGCGGAAGGCCGCCCGGTCTTCGTCAATTTCACCGCCGCCTGGTGCATCACCTGCCTCGCCAACGAGCGCGTCGCGCTGTCGCGGCAGGATGTGAAGGACGCCTTTGCCGAGATGAAGGTCGTCTCGCTCAAGGCCGACTGGACCAACCGCAATTCCGCGATCGCGCAGGCGCTGGCCGAGCACGGCCGAGCCGGGGTGCCGCTCTACCTGTTCTATCCGGGGCAGAAGGGCGCGCAGGCCGAGATCCTGCCGCAGCTCCTGACCGCCGACACCCTGGTCGCGGCCGCCGCCCGCGCCGCGGGCCGCGATGTGAAGACGGTCGCCAGCTGGCCGTGAGTTCGTTCCTGTAAAACCGAAGGAGACGTCACGTGAAAGCCAGCCTGACCAGACAGAGCTTCCTCGCCGGCCTCGCTTTTGGCGGCCTTGTTCTCGCAACCGCTGCGGCGACCGCGCAGGGCGCGCCGAAGATCGGCGCGCCGGCCCCCGTCTTCCAGGCCGTCGATGTCGACGGCAAGACGCGCAGCCTCTCCGAATTCGCGGGCAAGACCGTGATCCTGGAATGGACCAATCACGACTGCCCCTATGTCCGCAAGCACTACAACAGCGCCACCATGCAGACCCTGCAGAAGGACATGGCCAAGGAGGGCGTCGTCTGGCTCTCGTTGATCTCCTCGCCGGTCGGCGAGCAGGGCCATGTCGACGGCGCGGGCGCCAAGGAACTGACCGCCAAGCGTGACGCCGCGCCGGCCGCCGTGCTGCTCGACCCCAACAGCAAGGTCGCCCGCGCCTACGCCGCGACGACGACGCCGCATATGTACATCGTCGATCCCAGGGGCGCGCTCGCCTATATGGGCGCGATCGACGACAAGCCGTCGGCGAGCGCGGCGAGCCTCACCGGCGCGAAGAGCTATGTCCGGCAGGCAATGGCCGAGCTGAAGGCCGGCAAGCCGGTCAGCGAGGCGAGCACCAAGGCCTATGGCTGCGCGGTGAAATACGCGCCGGTGAGCTGAGGGCGCGGAACCTCACCCTGCCCTCTCCCGTAGGGAGAGGGCAGGGTGAGGGGTCGGCCGTTTGACACCTTGGCCGTGACCTTACCGCAGCCGTCGTTGGGTTTTCGCCGCACTGGTCCAGGGGCCGACACCTCACCCCTGCCCCTCTCCTTACAGGAGAGGGGTTCCCGCGCTGTCCTCGCGAACTCAAACCCGCCCCAACCTTGCCCCCGTCGCCGGGTCGAACACATGCACCCGGTCGGGGTCTACCGTGATCCAGAGCCGGCCCGGCTGGGACGAGACCGTGTCGGTCGCCGCCTGCATCACGAAGGGCAGGCCCGACAACTGGCCGTGGAAGAGCTGGGTCGCGCCCAATTCCTCGATGAACTCGACATCGAAAGGCAGCGAGCCGGCCTCGCCCTCGGAGGCGATCTCGATATCCTCGGGCCGCAGGCCCACCTCGACGGCGGAGCCCGCCGGCAGATCCTCGCGCAGGTCGCGCGCTTCCAGGATCGCCTCGCCGAGCGCGACGATGCCCGGCCCGTCGATCGTGCCCGGCAGGATGTTCATCGGCGGCGAACCGATGAAGGTCGCGACGAACTTGCTCGCCGGCTTCCTGTAGACCTCGGCCGGCAGGCCGATCTGCTCGACCATGCCGCCATTCATCACCACGAGCTTGTCCGACAGCGTCATCGCCTCGACCTGGTCGTGGGTGACGTAGATCGCGGTGACGCCGAGCGCGCGCTGCAGTTTCTTGATCTCGACGCGCATCTGCACGCGCAGTTTCGCGTCGAGGTTCGACAGCGGCTCGTCGAACAGGAAGACCTGCGGCTTCCTCACAATGGCGCGCCCCATCGCCACGCGCTGGCGCTGGCCGCCCGAGAGCTGTTTTGGCCGCCGCTCCAGCAGCGCCTCGATCGCCAGGATGCGCGCCGCCTCCTTCACCCGCCGGTCGATCTCGTCCTTGGGCGTGCCGAGATTGCGCAGGCCATAGGCCATGTTGTCGTAGACGCTCATATGCGGATAGAGCGCGTAGTTCTGGAAGACCATGGCGATGTCGCGCTCGGCCGGGCCGATCTGGTTGACGACGCGCTCGCCGATCGAGACCTCGCCGGCGCTGATGGTCTCCAGCCCCGCAACCATGCGCAAAAGCGTGGACTTGCCGCAGCCGGAGGGGCCGACGAGCACGCAGAAGCCGCCATCGGGAATGTCGAACGACACCCCCTTCACGGCCTCGACGCCGCCGAAATAAACTTTTTTGACGTTGGAGAGGGTGACCTGGGCCATGCGGCGGCTACTTCTCGGTTTCGACCAGGCCCTTGACGAAGAGCCTCTGCATCAGGACGACGACCAGCACCGGCGGCAGCATCGCCAGCATGGCGGTCGCCATGGCGAGCTGCCATTCGGTGAGCGCGTCGGAGGTGACGATCATCTTCTTGATGGCGATGACGATGGTCTGCATCGAGTCCTTGGTCGTCACCAGCAGCGGCCAGAGATACTGGTTCCAGCCATAGATGAACTGGATCACGAACAGGGCCGCGATCGTGGTGATCGACAGCGGGATCACCGTGTCCTTGAAGAACTTGAACGGACCGGCCCCGTCGATACGCGACGCCTCCAGCAGTTCGTCGGGGATCGTCATGAAGAACTGCCGGAACAGGAGCGTGCCGGTGGCCGAGGCGATCAGCGGCACGGCGAGGCCCTGATAGGTGTCGAGCATCGACAGGTCTGAAACGACCTTGAAGGTCGGGAAGATGCGAACCTCGACGGGGAGCATCAGCGTGACGAAGATGATCCAGAACGCCGCCATCCGGAACGGGAAGCGGTAGTAGACGATGGCGTAGGCCGAGAGCACCGAGATGAAGATCTTGCCCAGCGCGATCGCCATCGCCATCACGAACGAGTTCAGCAGCATGTTCGCCACCGGCTCGCGGGTTGTGCCCGAGGTGCCGATGAACAGCACGCGGTTGTAGTTCTCCAGCAGATACGGCCCCGGCCAAAGCGGCAGCCGACCATTGATGATGGTCGCGGCGTCCCAGGTCGAGGCGACGAAGGTGAGCCAGACCGGGAAGGCAACGATCAGGACGCCGATCGTCAGGATGATGTAGGCGATCGCGTCGCCCAGGCGGCGGTCCTCGACCATTTACCTTCGCCTCCAGCATTCGCCGTCATGCTCGCCCTTGTGGCGAGCATCCACGTCTTGGGCGCAGGGCTCGACGAGCGAAGACGTGGATGGTCGGGACAAGCCCGACCATGACGGGGAAGGCGAAGTGGCCAAGAGCAGCGAGAGGACGACCATCAATAGCTCACCCTGCGCTCGATGAAGCGGAACTGGATCGCCGTCATAGCGATCACCATAATCAGCAGCACGACCGACTGCGCCGCCGAGCCACCGAGATCGGCCCCGCCCTTGCCGTCGGAATAGACCTTGTAGACCAGCGTCTCGGTCGCTCCCGAGGGCCCGCCGCCGGTGATGGTGTCGATGATGCCGAAGGTGTCGAAGAAGACGTAGACGATGTTGACGACGAGCAGGAAGAAGGTCGTCGGCGAGAGCAGCGGGAAGACGATGGTCCAGAACCGCCGCCACGGCCGCGCTCCGTCGATCACCGCAGCCTCGATCACGCTTTTGGGGATCGATTGCAGGCCGGCGAGGAAGAACAGGAAATTGTAGCTGATCTGCTTCCAGGTCGCCGCCAGGATGACGAGCGCCATCGCGTCGTTGCCGTTCAGCCGCGGGTTCCAGGAGACGCCGAGCGATTGCAGGCCGCGCGCCAGCATGCCGAGCGAGGGATCGAACATGAAGATCCAGAGCACGCCGGCGACCGCAGGCGCGACCGCATAGGGCCAGATCAGCAGCGTCTTGTAGACCTCCGCGCCCCGGATCTGCCGGTCGGCCATCACTGCGAAAAGCAGCGCGATCGAAAGCGAGAGCACGCAGACGAACGAGGAGAAGATCGCCGTGTTGATCAGCGCCTTGTAGTAGCCCGGTTGCGAGAACAGGGCGGCGTAGTTCTCGAACCAGACGAACTGCGTCGAGGTGCCGAAGGCGTCCTGAAGCAGGAAGCTCTGCCAGACCGCCTGGCTCGCCGGCCAGTAGAAGAACACCAGCGTGATCGCGAGCTGCGGCGCGAGCAGCAGCAGCGGGATCGTCAGGCCGCTGAAATAGGCGTTCTTCTGCATGGAGCGCTACTCGTGTCATTCCGGGGCTTCGCCCTCGGGTCCGACCTTCGGTCGGCCCAAGGATAAACTCCGCGAAGAACCCGGAACCCACGACCGGGTGAGAGATGTCGATGACGCAACCTGACGGGCACGCCCAGTCATGGGTTCCGGGTTCGGCCCTTTCGGGCCGCCCCGGAATGACAGGAGGGGTTCAGCGCGCTGCGGTCCGCTCGAACTGGCGCAGCATCTGGTTGCCGCGCTCGACCGCCGCGTCGAGCGCCGCCTTCGGGGCCTTCTGCCCGTTCAGAGCAGCCTCGAGTTCCTCCGACCAGATGTCGCGGATCTGGACCAGGCTGCCGTAGCGCAGCCCCTTCGAGTTGTCCGTCGGCTCCTTGTTGGTCAGTTCCAGGATCGGCGTCTCGAGGAAGGGCTTGTCCTTGTAGAAGCCGGAATCCTTGACCTTGGCGTAGGCGGCCTTGGTGATCGGGAGATAGCCGGATTCGGTGTGCAGCTTCACCTGGCGGTCGACATTGGAGATGAAGGTGAAGAACTTCGCCACGCCCTTGTATTCCTCGGCCTTCTTGCCGCCCATCACCCATAGCGAGGCGCCGCCGATGATCGAGTTCTGCGGCGCGCCCGGCGCGTCGGGGTAATACGGCATCGGCGCGTTGCCCCAGTCGAACTTGGCGTTGGCGCGGACATTGCCGAAAAAGCCCGACGAGGTCAGGAAGATCGGGCATTCGCCCGAGGTGAAGCGGCCCTCGCCATTGTTGGTCCGGCCGGAATAATCGTAGGTCTTGTCCTTCTGCAGCTCGACCAGATTGGTCCAGTGCTTCAGGAAGACCGGGCTCTGGTTGAAGTTCAGCACGGCGTCGAAGCCGTCCATGCCGTTGACCCTCGTCGAGAGCGGAATGTCGTGCCAGGCGCCGAACTGCTCGATGTTGGCCCAGGTCGCCCAGGCGTTCGAGAAGCCGCATTTGTCGAAGCCGGCGCCTTTGAGCTTCTTGGCCGCCTCGAACACCTCGGGCCAGGTCTTGGGCGGTGCGTCCGCGTTCAGGCCGGCCTTCTTGAAGGCGTCCTTGTTGTACCACATCACCATCGAGGACGAGTTGAACGGCATCGAGAGCATGTCGCCCTTCGCCGTCGAGTAGTAGCCGGTGATGGCGGGCAGATAGGCCTTCGGATCGAATGTTTCGCCGGCTTCCTTCATCAGCTCGTGGACGGGCTTCACCGCGCCCTTGGCCGACATCATCGTGCCGGTGCCGACCTCGAAGACCTGCAGGATATGCGGCGCGGTGCCGGCGCGGAAGGCGGCGATGCCGGCGTTGAGCGTGTCGGGATAGGAGCCCTTGTAGGCCGGGACGATCTTGTAGTCCTTCTGCGAGGCGTTGAACTCCTCCGAGAGCCGGACCACCACATCGTTGTTGGCGCCGGTCAGCGCATGCCACCACTGGATTTCGGTCTGCGCCAGGGCGGGCGCGGGTGCGCTCATCGCAAACGCCGCCACCGACATCAGGATCGTCGATTTCACTGTCGTCATCATCTCTCTCCCTTCCGCCCCGAGATCGGCCTGGGCGGCTGTTGTCGTTGGTGCGCAAGCTAGCATGAAGGCGAGGCGACGTTTCAATGACAAAGTGATGACATGCAAGCGCGGCGGGCCATGTGCGGCGGGTCTTGCACAACAGCCGCGAAGCGGCTGTTCTCCGCAGCCTACCCGAACAGCCGAGGATGCCCGCGATGTCTCTTTCCCTCTCGCCCGAGAACACCCTGCCGGCAGACGCCGCCAAGGCCACGCTGGTCGGACGCGTCTGGCTGCCGGCGGTCGGGGGGCCGGCGGTCGTCGTTCTGCGCGACGGCGACCTCGTCGACATCAGCCGCGCCTTTCCCACCATGCGCGACCTCTGCGAGGAGGCCGACCCCGCCGCGGCCGCGCGCGCGGCGCCGGGCGAGGCGATCGGCGCGCTCGCCGACATCCTGACCAACACGCCGGTCGATGCGCGCGACGCCGGCAAACCCTGGCTGCTCTCGCCGCTCGACCTGCAGGCGGTCAAGGCGGCCGGCGTCACCTTCGCGGTCTCGATGCTGGAGCGGGTCATCGAGGAGAAGGCGCGCGGCGATGCGGCCGCCGCCGCGACGATCCGGACCGAGATCCGCAAGCTGATCGGCGACGACCTGTCGAAGCTGAAGCCCGGCTCGCCCGAGGCGATGGCGCTCAAGCAGGTGCTGATCGGCCAGGGAGCCTGGAGCCAGTATCTCGAGGTCGGCATCGGGCCGGACGCGGAGATCTTCACCAAGGCCCCGCCGATGTCCTCGGTCGGCACCGGCGCGGATGCCGGCCTGCACCCGGCCTCGACCTGGAACAACCCCGAGCCCGAGGTGGTGCTGATCGTCGCCTCCACCGGCGCAATCGTCGGCGCGAGCCTCGGCAACGACGTCAACCTGCGCGACGTCGAGGGCCGCTCGGCGCTGCTGCTCGGCAAGGCCAAGGACAACAACGCCTCGGCCACCGTCGGGCCCTTCATCCGCCTGTTCGATCAAGGCTTCACGCTCGACCATGTCCGCAACACCACGGTGACGCTGACGGTGGCTGGCGAGGACGGCTTTTCGCTGGAGGGCTCGTCCTCGATCGCAAAAATCAGCCGCGATCCGGCCGATCTCGCAGGCCAGATGCTGGGACCGCACCATCAGTATCCGGACGGGGCGGCGCTCTATCTCGGCACCATGTTCGCGCCGATCAAGGATCGCGATACCCCGGGCGGCGGCTTCACCCACAAGCAGGGCGACATCGTCACCATCGCCGCTCCCGAACTCGGCGCGCTGGTGAACCGCATGCGCCGTTGCGACGCCTGCGAGCCCTGGACCTTCGGAACCTCGCATCTGATGCGCAACCTGGCCAGGCGCGGGCTGCTGTGAGGCGCGGCAGGATCCTCGTCACTGGCGAGGCGATCGGCGATCTTCTGCCGCGCGACGAAGAGGGGCGACACTACGAGGCCGTGCTCGGCGGCTCCGGCTTCAACGCGGCGCTGGCGCTGGCCCGCTTCGGCGCGGCGACCGCCTATGCCGGAACGCTCTCGACTGATGCGATTGGCTGGCGCTTCCGCAGGGCGTTGGCGGAGGAGGGGATTGATGCCGGCCTCGTGCGCGAAAGCGGCCTGCCGAGCCCGCTCGCCGTGGTCGCGCCGCTGGGCCGCGACGGCGTGCCGGCGTTCGACTTTTACCTCGATGGCACGGCTCAGTCCGAGGCCGGGCATGCGATGCTGGCCTGTCCCCCTGGCGTGAACCATCTCCACGCCGCCTCCTTCGGCGCGACCGTGGGAGGGGCTGGCGCGGCGGCGCTGGCGTTGATCGAGAGCGCGAAAGCACAGCGCGCCAGCATCAGCTTCGACATCAACATCCGGCCTGCGGCGCTGCCGCTGCGCGAGGCGGCGCGGGCGCTGATCGAGCGGCGCGTCGCGCTCGCCGACATCGTCAAGGCGAGCGTCGACGACCTCGCCTGGCTCTATCCCGGCTGGCCGGCGGACACGGTGGCGGCGCATTGGCGCGGGCTTGGCGCGGCGCTCGTGCTGGTGACGAGAGGCGGCGAGGGCGCGGCTTGTCACGGAGCGGCCGGCCTGATCGAGGCGGCGACGCCAACGGTCGCCGTCGTCGACACGGTCGGCGCGGGCGATGCGTGTATCGCCGGCTTTCTGGCGTTGCTGGCGACGCGCGGCCGGCTCGGCGCCGGGCTGGGGAGCGCAAGCGAGGATGATCTCGCCGACGCGCTCGCCTTCGCCTGCACGGTGGCGGCCGAGACCTGCACCCGGCCGGGCTGCGATCCGCCGCGACGCAGCCCCCCTTGCCGCCGCGCAACACAGAGTTAACAACTTGAAAATACCATCCCGGACTGGCAGGAAGACCCCACGGTCGGGGGACTGCCCTGCCGGGCGGCCGTTGCGCCGCTCCGGTGGACGCGTTTCGGTTCCTTGTTTCGGTCCATGACTGGAGATCGCCCGTGTCTGGTTCCTCCAAGTGCGGTTTTCGGTGTGGTTCCCGGCCTCCCGCCTCGCCATCGCGGCGGCGCGGTCCCGCGCTTGCGGTCCTCGCCGCTCTTGCGCTGACGGCCTGCAGCGGCGGCACCTCGGGCCTCCCGGGTTTCGACGCCGCCGCTCCCCAGCCGCCGCAGGGCCAGCCCGTCGCGACCGGCCAGACCATCGGCAGCGGCAAGGTCCGGGTCGGCCTGATCCTGCCGCTGACCGCGGAAGGGCAGGGCGCGACCGTCGGCAATTCGCTGAAGAACGCCGCCGAGATGGCGCTGGCCGAGTTTCCCGGCGCGGATCTGACGCTGCTGGTCAAGGATGATCGCGGCACGCCCGAGGGCGCGCAGGCCGCGGCGCAGCAGGCCGTCGCCGAGGGCGCGGAACTGATCATCGGGCCGCTCTTTGCGCCCTCCGTGCAGGCGGCAGGCCAGGTCGCGCGCGGGGCGAACCGGCCGGTGATGGCGTTCTCGAGCGATTCCAACGTCGCCTCGCGCGGCGTCTACCTTTTGTCCTTTCCGCCCGAGAACGACGTCAACCGGGTGATCGGCTACGCCTCGGCGCAGGGCCGCAAATCCTTCGCGGCGCTGGTGCCCGACACGGCCTATGGCAAGGTCGTCGAGGCGGCGTTCCAGCAGGCTGTGGCGGGCCGCGGCGCGCGCGTCGTCGCGATCGAGCGCTTCTCGGCCGACCAGGCCAGCATGCGCGCCGCCGTAGGTCGGCTCAGCCCCGCCTTCGCCCAGTCCGATGCGCTGTTCGTCCCCGCAGCGGCCGATGTCATGCCGGCGCTGGGACTTGCTCTGCAGCAGGGCGGCTACGATCCGGCCAGGGTCAAGCCGCTCGGCACCGGCGTCTGGAACGACGCCGGCGTCGCCCGCGTCCCCGCGATCCAGGGCGGCTGGTTCGCCTCGCCCGACACCGCCGGCTTCAACGCCTTCGCCGGTCGTTACCAGGCGCGCTTCAACAGCGCGCCGACCCGCACCGCCACGCTCGCCTATGACGCGGTCTCGCTAGCGGCGGCGCTCGCCCGCACGCAGGGGACGCAGCGCTTTTCGGAAGGCGTGCTGACCAACCCGTCCGGCTTCGCCGGGGCCGACGGCGTCTTCCGCTTCCGGCCCGACGGCCAGAACGAGCGCGGGCTCGCGGTGCTCGAACTGCGCAACGGCCAGATCGTCACGGTCAACGCCGCCCCGCGCGAACTCGGCGCGCGGACGCAGTAGGGGGCGGATCGTCATGCTCGGGCTCGACCCGAGCATCTCCTGCCGGAGATTCTCGGGTCGGCGCTACGCTTCGCCCGAGAATGACGTGTTTTACGCCGCGAGATCAGCCACCAGCGCGTCCAGCACCAGCGCGCCGTCCGGCGTGCAGGCGAGCTTGCCGCCGGGCTTGTAGGTGAGCAGCTTCTCGTCGATCAGGCTCTCGACGCGGGTCGAGTCGAGCAGGCGCCCCGACAGCGCGGAAAAGATTGCGGGGTCGATGCCCTCGACCAGCCGCAGGCCCATCAGCAGATACTCGTCGCCCTGCGCTTCGGCGTTGAGCATCTCGTCCTCGACCAGCGCATGCGCTCCCGCCTCGACCTGCGTCAGCCAGGCTTCGGGGCGCTTTTCGGTGGAATGCGCCATCCGGCCCTGCGCCGTCACCAGCCGGCCATGCGCGCCAGGGCCGACGCCGGCATATTCGCCGTAGCGCCAGTAGACCAGATTGTGCCGGCACTCCGCGCCCGGCCTGGCATGATTGGAAATCTCGTAGACCGGCAGGCCGTGCCTGGCCGTGATCTCCTGCGTGATCTCGTAGAGGACCGCGCCAGCCTCATGGTCGGGAATCGCGAGCTTGCCGGCCTTGAACAGCCGCTCGAAGGCGGTGTCGGGCTCGATGGTGAGCTGGTAGAGCGAGAGATGCTCGGCCGCATGGCTGATCGCCAGTTCCAGCTCGGCGCGCCACAGCGCCGGCGTCTGCGCCGGCGAGCGGGCATAGATCAGGTCGAAGGAAAAGCGCTCGAAATATTTCCGCGCGATCGCGACGGCGTCGAGCGCCTCCTGCGTCGAATGCATCCGGCCGAGCGCCTTGAGATCGGCGTCGTTCAGCGCCTGCACGCCGAGCGAGACGCGGTTCACGCCTGCCGCGCGGAAGTCGGCGAAGCGCCCGGCCTCGACGCTGGTCGGGTTGGCCTCCAGCGAGACTTCGCAGGCGGGATCGATCGCCCAGTGCTCGCCGATCGCGTCCAGAATCGCTCCGACCGTGCGGCCCTCCATCAGCGAGGGCGTGCCGCCGCCGAAGAAGATCGACGACACGGTGCGGCCGGGCGCCAGCTGTGCGCGATGGGCGATCTCGCGCCGGAAGGCCGCGACATAGCGGCCCTGATCCGGCGGTTGCAGCCGGACATGGCTGTTGAAGTCGCAATAGGGGCATTTCGCCAGGCAGAACGGCCAGTGCACATAGACCGCAAAGCCCGCCCCGACCGTCGGATGGTGGGGGACGCTCAGTCGCTCGCCTAGGGCGGCGAGCGCGCTCATGCCGGCATCCGCAGGCAGGCGGCGGCCAGCGCATGGAAGGCGCGCGCCCGGTGCGACAGGCCGGGCGAGCCGTCGGCCGGGATGCCGTGCTTCTCGCCGGCGCTCATCTCGCCGAAGGTCTTTGCATGCCCGTCCGGGCGAAAGATCGGGTCGTAGCCGAAGCCGCCCGCGCCGCGCGGGGCCTCGACGATCTCCCCAAAAACGCGGCCCTCGAACAGCTCCTGATGGCCATCCGGCCAGGCAATCACCAGCGCCGAGACGAAATGGGCCCGGCGCTTTTCGGGCATGGTCGCGCCGCGCTTCGACAGTTCGCGCTGGACGCGCTCAAGCGCCGGGGCGAAATCCTTGCCCGGCCCGGCCCAGTTGGCCGAGAACAGGCCGGGCGCGCCGTCGAGCGCCTCGATGCAGATGCCGGAATCATCCGCCAGCGCCGGCAGGCCCGAGGCGGTCGCGGCCGCCACCGCCTTGATCGCGGCGTTCTCGGCGAACATGTGGCCGTCCTCGACCGGTTCGGGCAGGCCGAGCTCGCCGGCCGAGACCAGTTCGACGCCATAGGGCCCGAGCAATTCGCGCATCTCGCGCAGCTTGCCCGGGTTGTGGGTCGCGATCACGACCTTGCCGGCGAGGAGGCGATGCCCGCCCATCGTCAGGCCACCGCCGCCTTCTGCAGCGCCACCAGCTTGTTCACCCCGCCCTTGGCGAGCTTGAGCAGCGCCAGCAGTTCCTCCTCGGAGAACGGCGCGCCCTCGGCGGTGCCCTGCACCTCGACGAGGCCGCCCGTGCCGGTGATGACGAAATTCGCGTCGGTCTGCGCGCCCGAATCCTCGGTATAGTCGAGATCGAGCACCGGGTTGCCGGCGACGATGCCGCAGGAGATCGCCGCGACATGGTCTTTCAGCGGGTTCGAGCCCTTCAGCATGGAGCGGCCCTCCATCCATTTCAGCGCGTCGTGGAGCGCCACCCAAGCCCCGGTGATCGAGGCCGTGCGGGTGCCGCCATCGGCCTGGATGACGTCGCAATCGACGACGATCTGGCGCTCGCCGATCGCGGTCAGGTCGACCACGGCGCGCAAGCTGCGCCCGACCAGCCGCTGGATCTCCTGCGTGCGGCCGGACGGCTTGCCCGAGGTGACCTCGCGGCGGGTCCGCTCATGCGTGGCGCGCGGCAGCATCGAATATTCGGCCGTGACCCAGCCCTTGCCGGTGCCGCGTAGCCAGGGCGGGCCCTTCTCCTCGACTGTGGCGGCGCAGAGCACCTTCGTCTCGCCGAAGGTGACCATGCAGGAGCCCTCGGCATAGCGCACGACGCCGCGTTCGAGCGTGACCTTGCGCATCTCGTCGGCGGCGCGTTTGGAGGGTCGCATGAGGCTGTCCTGATTGTTTCGGAGTTGGCGGCTTGTAGGCGGTCGGGACAGAGGCGGCAAGGAGAAGCCGGTCCACCACGGAGTCGAGCCCTACGCCCAAGACGTGGATGCTCGCCACAAAGGCGAGCATGGCGGGAAGGCTTGCGCCTGTTTTCTTGCCCTTGATCCTTGGAGGGTCGAAGCCGACAATAAGCTCATGTCGAGCACGCCTTTCTTCCAGTCATGAGCGCCCACACTCCGCGCCCGGACTCCGCCGGCGGCCTCGTCGAGACCGATCTGCGCTCGCGGGAAATCTTCCGGCAGATCGTCGACGGCTATCTCGCCACCGGCGAGCCGGTCGGCTCGCGCAACATCGCCCGGCTTTTGCCGATGTCGCTCTCGCCGGCGACCGTACGCAACGTCATGACCGACCTCGAACTCGCCGGGCTGATCTACGCGCCGCACACCTCCGCGGGCCGCCTGCCGACGGAACGAGGCCTACGCTTTTTCGTCGACGCGATGATGGAAGTGGGAAACCTGACCACCGACGAGCGCACCCGCATCGAGGCGCAGATGAAGGCCGCGGCTACGGGCCGCACGCTCGACGGCACGCTGACCGAGGCCTCGGCTCTACTCTCGGGACTCTCGCGCGGGGCCGGCGTCGTCGTCACGACCAAGGCCAATGCGCGCCTCAAGCATATCGAGTTCGTCCGGCTCGATCCGGCGCGCGCGCTCGTCGTGCTCGTCGCCGATGACGGCACGGTCGAGAACCGGTTGGTCGCGTTGCCGCCCGGCCTGCCGGCTTCGGCCCTGACAGAGGCGGGGAATTTTCTCAACGCCCGGATCATGGGCAAGACGCTGGGCGACCTGCGCCGCGAGATCGCCGAGCATCGCGCCCAGATGGAAAGCGATCTCGACGCGTTGACGGCGCGGCTCGTCGAGAGCGGCATCGCCACCTCGTCGGGGCCGTCGAGCGACCGCCACCTGATCGTGCGCGGCCAGGCCAACCTGCTGGAAGACCTCAAGGCACAGGAGGACCTGGAGCGGATCCGGCTGTTGTTCGGCGACCTCGAGACCCAGACCGACGTCATCGACCTCCTCGCCCGGGCCGAAGCAGGCGACGGCGTGCGCATCTTCATCGGCTCGGAGAACAAGCTGTTCTCGATGTCGGGCTCCTCGATGGTGGCCGCGCCCTTCCGCGATTCCGAGCAACGCATCGTCGGCGTGGTCGGCATCATCGGCCCGACAAGGCTGAACTACGCCCGCATCGTGCCGATGGTGGACTATACGGCCAAGGTGGTCGGGCGGCTGCTGGATGGCGGGCGCTGAGATGGCGGCGGTCGTTGATGTGTGCTATATATCATTGATAGGTATCGGCACGGAGCGCGCGATGAGCACAGTGAAGCGCAGGACCGCGAAAACGGTCGCCGCCACGCCGGACAAGGCAAAAATCTTCTGGACCGGCCGTTCGCAGGCGGTCCGTCTGCCCAAGGAGTTCCGCTTCGAGGGCGAGACCGTGCGTATCAAGCGCGAAGGTAGGCGTGTTGTGCTGGAGCCGATTGAAGACGACTGGGCCTGGCTCAAGCAATTGAGCGGCAGGGTCGACGCCGATTTCGAGGCGGCCGTGAACGAGGAGCTCCCGCAACAGGAAAGGCCCGAGCTCGACGACCTCTTCAAATGAGGTATCTGCTCGACAGCAATGTCGTCATCGGCATCATGAAGATGCGGCCCGACCTCTTATCGGCGCTCGAGAGCCGCCGCGCAGCGGATTGCTGCGTGTCGAGCCTCGTCATCCACGAACTGTTCTTCGGAGCTTACAAGAGCGAGCGGCGCGTGGAGAACCTTGCCGACGTCGATCTGCTTTCGTTTGCCGTGCTTGATTTTGACCGCAATGATGCCCGTCGCGCCGGCGAAATCCGCGCTGCCCTGCGTGCGCGTGGCGCACCGATCGGCCCCTACGACGTACTCATCGCAGGTCAGGCTCTGGCGCGGGGCTTGATCCTCGTCACGCATAACGTCGCGGAGTTCGCCCGCGTCGAAGGCCTTTCGATCGAGGATTGGGAGAAGTGACGCGCCTGATTGTCGCTCATGTCCGGTCGGGCATGGCCCTCTCTTGGCGCGGCCCTGCGATTGCGGGACTGCTCGTTCTGACGATGTCGGGAGGTTGGGCAATGGCGCAGGATCAGCGAGCCGCCAGGGCGCTTCTCGACGCGGCGTCCGCCGGCCGCGCTGCCGATGTCGCGCGCCTGATCGCCGCAGGCAGCGACCTCGAAGCCAGCGACCCGCAGGGCCGCACGCCGCTGCTTCTCGCCGTCGCCGGCAATCACGTCGCCGTCGCCAAGGCCCTGCTGACGGCAGGCGCCAGCCCGAACGCCCAGGCCGCCAACCGCGACACGCCCTGGCTGCTCGCCGGCGCGTCGGGACGCACCGAGATCGTCGCGGCGATGCTGCCGCTGAAACCCGATCTGTCGATCCGCAACCGCTATGGCGGAAACGCCCTGATCCCGGCCTGCGAGCGCGCCCATGTCGAGACGGTGAGGCTGCTTTTGACGAGTGGCATCGACGTGAACCACGTCAACGATCTCGGCTGGACCTGCCTGCTCGAGATCGTCCTGCTCGGCGACGGCGGCGCGCCCCACCGGGAGGTCGCGAAACTCGTGCTCGCGGCCGGGGCCGATCCGAACCTCGCCGACAGGGACGGCGTGCGCCCGCTGGTCCACGCCAGAGCGCGCGGCCAGAGCGAGATCGCGCGGTTGATCGCGGCGGCGGGCGGCCGATGAGGCGAACTATTCCAGCCAGTGGGTGACGAAGCGCTCGCTGGCGTGGATGTCGGTCGATTCGAGTGGTCCCGGCCCGAGATTGGCGAATTTGTGCGGCACGCCGGGCGGAACCACCAGAATTTGACCGGCCTGCGCTTCGATGGTCTCGTCGCCGATGGTGTAGAGGCCGCGGCCGGAGCGGATGATGAAGGTCTCGGGATAGGGATGCGTGTGCAGGCGCGGCCCGTCGCCGATCTGCGTCGTGCTGACGAAGATCAGTGAAATGCCGGCGCCATAAGGCGCCCCCTCCAGCTCGCCGCGCCAGAGATCGGGTGCTTGCGCCCAGAGGTCTTTCTCGATCACGCGTCCCGTCATCATAAGCTCCGTTCGTGCAGGCGGCGGCGTCATGTCCTGGTGGTTCGATTTGGCATCTGAGCGTTCCGGCGCTACCTGTGCCGTCACGCGCGACATGCTCGCTTCGACGAACCCACGATAGAGCGCCATCATGACCGACACGCTGCCCGACCGCCTCTCCTCGAATCCCAACAGCCCGTTCTATAACGAGGAGCTGCTGTCCCGCGACATCGGCATCCGCTTCAAGGGCGTCGAGAAGACCAATGTCGAGGAATACTGCGTCAGCGAGGGCTGGGTGCGGCTGACGGCGGGCAATGCCAAGGACCGCTTCGGCAACCCGATGACGGTGAAGCTCAAGGGCGAGGTCGAGCCCTATTTCCGCAAGGCCGAGCCGGAGGCCTGAGCCATCAGGCGAGCGACTTGTAGAAGAACGTCGCGCCGCAATCGCTGCCGTCCGGCATCAGCGCGTAGCGGGGGATGGTGCCGACCTCGGTCCAGCCGAGGCGGGCATAGAGCCTGCGGGCCGCGCCGCGATCGTCGGTGTCGAGCACCAGGAGGTCGCGTCCGGCCCTGCGCGCCGCGTCCTCGGCGGCGCGCATCAGCGCCTCGCCGACGCCGCGCCGGCGCACCCGCGAATGCACCAGCACCTTGGCGATCTCGGCGCGGTGCGGCTGGTTCGGCTTGCCGATGAGCTGCACCTGCGCCGTGCCGACGATCTCGCCGCCGAGGCGCGCTGCGAGCAGGATCGTCCGGCCGGCCGCGACCTCGGGCATCACGCCGGCCCAGAACGCCTCGTAATCCGCAGCCGTGTTCCAGTCCATGAAGCTGACAGAGGCCCCGCCGGCGACGCTGTCGCGCAGGATCTCGACCAGCGCCGGCATGGCGTCCCGCGCCGCCGCCGCGTCGAGGGTTTCGGTCACGATCATATCCAGATTCATCATTTCCAGGTCCGTCATCTCTCTTCGGGCAGACCCGTCGGCATGGTCAGCACGACGGCGTAGCGGGCGGGCGCTTCGCCCGGATTATGGTAGGCGATCGGCCCGTCGAGCAGCATCTGCAGGCAGTCGCCGGTCGCCAGCTCGTGTTCGGTTTCGCCGACGGTGATGCGCATCCGCCCGGCCAGCACCCAGATTTGCTGGTCGAGGCGACGTACCGCACGGGGGGCATCGAGCAGCACCCGCGCGCCCGCCGGCATCTCGATCTCGACGATCTCCAGCCGCGAACCGGTCCCGGGCGGCGAGACGGTGCGCCGGAGATAGCCGCTGCCGGGGTCGGTCCAGACCGGTTGCCCGGCATGACGGGCGAGCGGCGTCGCGTCGCCGGGCCGCTGATCGCGAAACAAGGCGGAAAGCACGATGCCGAGCCCGGCGCACAACCGGTCGAGCAGCGCCGCCGTCGGGCTCGATTCGGCTCGCTCGACCCGCGAGATCATGGCGCGGCTGACGCCCGAGCGCTCGGCCAGCTGGTCCAGCGTCAGGCCCCGGCTCTGGCGCGCCGCCTTGATCCGGGCGCCCAGCCTCTCGTCCAGATCGAGGTCGATGTCGATTTCCATGAAGAGGGATTTATTCTATTATATAAGAAACGCAAGCCCATCGATGTGATCGTTGCCCTCCGGGCCGTGACGCCGCGTGAACGCGGTTTTCACTACAATTCGAATTAGCCCGGGACGGGCGCGTCTCCGACGACCGTGTTTGCGGAAAACTCAGGATTTTGCGCTGTGATGAGCCTCAAAGGACGCCGTTCGAACGGCGCTGGCCGCAAGGAAGCGGCAGGGGGGCGCGGCATGAATCGCGGTCTGGAGTTTCTGGGACGGTCCGTCGTCCGTTTCATCACGCGCAACCGGCACGCCGCCGCGCCGGTCGACGCCAGGGCGATGGCGCGGCTCAAAGCGGCTCTCCGGCCCGGCGACGTATTGCTGGTCGAGGGCGGCATGAAGGTTTCGACCGCGATCAAGTATCTGACGCAGTCGACCTGGTCCCACGCGGCGCTCTATGTCGGCGAGACCGGCCGGTTCAGCGAAGACGGCGAGCCGCTGGTGCTGGCCGAGGTCGAGATGGATGTCGGCTGCGTGCTCTCGCCCTTGTCCAAATACGGCGCCTTCGGCACCCGCATCTGCCGGCCGCAGGGGCTCGACGCGCAGGGCCGCGAGACCGTGGTCGCCTACGCGCTCGGCCGCCTCGGGACGCAATACGACCTGAAAAACATCATCGACCTGCTGCGCTGGCTGGTGCCGGTGCCGCTGGTGCCCTCGCGCTGGCGCAGGCGCATGATCGCGCTGGGCTCGGGCGATCCGACGCGGGCGATCTGCTCGACCCTGATCGCCCAGGCGTTCGAGGCGGCGCGCTATCCGGTGCTGCCGACGGTGGAATACGCACGGGCGATGGATGCCGAGGATGTCGAGGAGATCCTGCACATCCGCCATCACTCGCTCTACATGCCGCGCGATTTCGACATCTCGCCCTATTTCTCGGTGGTCAAGCCGACGCTGGAGGCCGGCTTCGACTACCGGACGGTGACCTGGGCGCAACAGCCTCTGCTGGCCGCCGAATAGACCGGCGGCCGGCGCGCCGGCGTCTCACGTCTCCCGGAACGCCCGCGCCATGCTGTCGCGCAACGGCTGCATCAGATACTCGAAGAAGGTGCGCTCGGCGGTCTGGATATAGACCTCCGCCGGCATGCCGGGTGTCGGCTGGAAGTCGTGCACGCCGGAGACGCTGCGGGGATCGAGCCGGACGCGCACCACATACAGATCGGACATGTTGGGATAGGAGCGCTGCTTCTCATCCGGCAGGGCGTCGGCGGAGATATAGATCACCTGGCCGGTCACCATCGGAGTGGTGCGCTGGTTGAGCGCGGTCAGGCGCACCGATGCGACCTGGCTATGCTTGATCTTGTCGATGTCCTGCGGGCGCACGCGCGCCTCGATGATCAGCTCTTCCTGGAGCGAGACGATCTCCATGATGTTCTTGCCGGCCTCGATGACGCCGCCGGACGTGTGGTAGCGCAGCTTGACCACGGTCCCCCTGACGGGCGCGGCGATGTTGGCGCGGTCGAGGATGCCCTTCACCGTGTGGATGCGCTCGCGCACGTCGTTCAGGTCGGCGCTCACCTCCTGGAGCTGGTCGGCGGCGAGCTTCATCGCATTCTTGCGCACTCCGTCGATCTGCTCGTTCGAGCGTGCGATGCGCTCGCGTGCGTCGCCGATGTCGCCGCTGATCCGCCCGGCCTCGCCCTGCAGGTTCGCTGCGAGACGCTGCAGCGAGAGGACCTCGGGCTTGCGGATGTAGCCGCGCTCGAGCAGGGCCTGTTTGCCGGCGAGTTCCTCCCTGAGCAGGCGCTCCTGGCGCTCGACGGCGGAAAGCTGGGTCTTGCTGCCGGCGACCTTCTCCTCGAGCGCGTCGATGCTCTTCTGATGGGCGGCGATTTCGCTCGCGACGTTGTTCTGCCGCGTTTTGAAATGCAGGCGCTGCGCCGTCATCATCGCACCGACATCGGCATCCCCGGCCTTAGCTTCGAGATGCGGCGGAAAGGCGAAATCCCGGCTTCCCGCGACCTCTCCGTTCAGGCGGGCCTCGATCGCCTCGAGCCGGTGCAGCTTCAGGAAATGCCGGCGCAGTTCGGCACGCGGCGAGGTGTCGTCGAGCAGCACGAGAGGCTGGCCTGGTTCGACCGTGTCGCCCTCGCGCACAAGGATCTGGCGGATGATTCCGCCCTCCAGATGCTGGATCGTCTTGTTCTGGCCGGTCGTGACGAAGACGCCGGTGGCGATGACCGCGCCGGAGATCGGCGCGGTGTTGCCCCAGACGCCGAAGCCCATGACCGTCGCCGAGATGATGACGACGCCGCTGATCGTGGCGGCCCGCGTCTTGCGCGGCACGTCGCTATACCAGGGTTGACCGACCCGTTCGCCCGCCATCGTCCCGACCCTCCGCGTCGCCTTTTCCCACCAGCCCGCCGTTCCCCGCGGCGGCTGGCCGCTTCCTCAATTCGGCCGCGGCGCGTTGTCGATGCTGCGCTGGCCGACGACCAGCGGCAGGATCTCGTCGCGCGAGCCGATCGCCTGCACGGCCCCGTCCTTGATCATCATGATCTTGTCGACGCTGCGCAGCAGCGCCGGGCGCTGGGTCACGGCCACCACGGTCATGCCCCGCTGCTTGGCGCGATCGAAAGCCCGGGCGAGCGCGTTCTCGCCGAGCGTGTCGAGATTGGAATTCGGCTCGTCGAGCACGACCAGGCGCGGATTGCCGAAGAAGGCGCGCGCCAGGCCGAGCCGCTGCTTCTGGCCGCCCGAGAGCGGCGAGCCGTCGATGCCGATCTGCGTCTCGTAGCCATGGGCGAACTGCGCCACCATCTCGTGGATATCCGCGATTTCGGCCGCTTCGAACACCGCTGCGTCTTCGGCGTCCTCGCGCATGCGGGCGATGTTGGCCTTGATCGAGGCCGGAAAGAGCTGCACGTCCTGCGGCAGGTAGCCGACGCTCTCGCCGAACTGGCGCGGATCCCAGTTGCGCTGCTCCATGCGGTCGAGCCGCACGGTGCCTGCGGTCGGATTGATCGACCCGACCAGCATGCGCGCCAGCGTCGATTTTCCGCTGCCGGAGGCTCCGACGATGGCGAGCGAATCGCCGGGCTCCAGGCTGAAGCTGATGCCGTTCAGGATCACCTTCTTGCTCGGCGGCGGCACGTAGAGGATGCGCTCGACATCGAGCCGGCCCTTGGGGCTCGGCAGTCTGAGCCGGTCGAGGTTCAGCGGCGAGCTCTGCAGCAGGGCCTGCACGCGCGAATAGGCTGCGCGCGCATGGATGAAGCTGCGCCAGCCTTCGATCGTGCCCTCGAGCGGGGCGAGCGCGCGCCCGGCGACGATCGAGGAAGCGATCACCATGCCGCCGGTCAGCGAGCCCTCCAGCGAAAGCCAGGCGCCCCAGCCCAGCATCGCGACCTGGGTGCCGAGGCGGAAGAATTTGGACGCCCCTGTCATCACGATGTTGCGGTCCTGGGCGCTGACCTGTGATTTCAGCGACTCGGCGGTCTCCTTGCCCCAGATCAGCACGCCCTCGGGGATCATGCCCATGGCGTTGATGACCTGCGAGTTTCGCGACATCGCTTCCGATTGCAGGTTGGCGCGCGTCGAAAAGGCGCTCGAACGCGCGAACGGCACGGCCGTGAGCTGCTGGTTCAGATAGGCGATGATCACCAGGATGATCGCGGCGACGGTGACGATGTAGCCGAGATGCGGATGGATCAGATAGACCGCCATCAGGTAGATCGGCGCCGTCGGCGCGTCCAGCATCGTCAGGATCACCGGCCCGGTCAGGAAGCTGCGGATCTGCTGCAGGTCGGCGAGCGTCTGGAACTCGCGATTCGAGCCGCTCTGTGCCGCTTTGGCGGCCGCGCTCAGAACCGGCCCGCCCAGCCGGCTTTCGACATCGACCGCGATCCGCATCAGGATGAAGCGGCGCATCATGTCGAGCAGGACATGCGCGACGATCGCGATCATGACGATGATCGACAGCATCACCAGCGTGTCGAGGCTGCGGCTGGTCAGCACGCGGTCGGACATCTGGAACAGATAGATCGGCACGGCGAGCACGAGCGTGTTCACGACGATGGAGAACAATGCCACGATCATGAGATTGCGGCGCGCCTCCGAGAGGCCCTTGCCCAGGACCTGCTTGAAGTCGCGGTCGCCGAGACGCTGCTCGATCGGCGCGCCGCGGCCAGGGCCGCCCCCGCCGCCTGAACCCGATCCGCTCCCGCCCCCGCCGCCGGCGCCATGCGAGGCCGTTCTCGGGCCTGCGTCCCGGCCGGGGCCGGCCGCCGGCTTGGCTGCAAAGCCATCGCGCCCGGCGGGCGCGTCGGTGCGGGCTTCGGCCCGCGCCACGCCCCGGTCATTCGAGTTCGCCACAGCGGCGAGCCCGATCGGCGAAAGGCCGACGGCGCGCGGCATCACGACCGGCTTCGGCAGAGGCTCGCCCGGCTGCGCCGGCGGAACCTTCGGTTCGGCCTGATCGGTCATGCGTCAGCTCCCCTTCGCGCCACTGGTTCAGGCCAGCATGTTGGACATCAGGTGATCGTGGTGCGCGGGGTCGACGACCTGCGGAGGCGGACAGTCCGGCTCGGCCTCGGCCTGTTCCGCGAAGGCGACGAGCTCGGCGACGAGCGTGTTGGTGTCGTGGATTTCGACGGTGTCGCTGTCGGTGATCATGTTCACCTGGATCAGGACGCTTTCCTCATAGGTTTCGCCACCGAGATAGTTGGACGTCGAGAGCAATCCCGGATCGATGATATAGGCTTCGTTGAGCGCGATATTGCCGCCTGCGGCGACGCCGAGCGTCGTGCCGGCCTGGGCGCTGCCCTGGATGAGCTGGTCGGCGTCGGTCAGGAAATTGACCTGTGTGATCACGTTGAGGTCGTAATAGTCGCCCGGGACATAGAGGATCTTCAGCGTTCCCGAGGCATTGCCGTAGAGATTCCACTCCGGGTTCGGCGTCAGCACCGTGGCGCGCCCCTGCAGCAGCCCCATCAGCTCGTGATGGGCGTCGAGCATCGGCTTGAAGCCTTCGGCGTCGTAAGTTTCGATCGAGGCGGTGTTGGTGAGCTGGTTGAAGCCCGCCGTCACCGTGGCGCTGTCGCCGGTGTCGCCCCGGGCGAAGATCTTCGCCATGTCGGGGTCGAGCATGATGTTGTACTGGTAGATCCAGTCCGCCCGGTGATAGTCGCCGCCGATGATGATGATGTCGTAACTGTCGGCGCCGTAAATCTCGGTCAGGTTGACCTGCTGGTTCGCGCCGGCGCGGAGATCGAAATAGGTTCCCGACGAGGCCTGCGCGACCCGGTCCGAATCGTCGAGGCCGTTGAACTGCACCACTGACTTGACGTCGTAGAAGTCGCCCGCGATCACGTCGACCGACCAGAGCGGGGTTCCGGACGCGCCGCGGACGCTGGCGGTCGAGAGGTGCGTCACGAACTCGGCGATGTTGTGGACCTCGTTGCCGTCCGTGCGGACCACCGGCGCCATCGCATCCGACAGGGCGAGATCGACATGATCGTTGTCGACGAGGACGTTCACCTGCACGATGCCGCGGCTGTAGAAATAGTCGCCGCCGACCACCATCGAGCCCACCGCCTCGCCGGTGTCGATAATGGCGGCCGCATTGGCCTGGAGGTTGAGGCCGGTCTCGGCCAGCGCCGCCATGCCGCCGGTCGGGCCGAGCGTCGTCAGGCTCGCCTCGGCCTCGGAGCTGGGCTCGTCCTCCTCCGGGCGCCAGGGCGCGATCTGGATCAGGCTCGGCGCAGGCGGTTCGGACCCGGCCGCGACGCCATCGACGATGCGGCCCTCCGGCGCGGTTTCGGCCGGGCTGCCATCGCGGTTGGGACTGCCGGTCTCCGTCCAGCGCGCGGTGCGGGCGTCGAAGGCCGCGATCACCTCTTCCGTGCCGGTCTTGCTCGCCGCGACGAGATCGGGCAGGCCCTCGGGCGCGGCCGCTTCGGCCTGCGCGATCATGCCGGCTAACTGGGCGTCGAGATTCAGAACATCGGGGATGACGGGACTGCCGTCCGGCCAGGCGATCGCGTCGGAGGTGACGAGATCCTGGTCTGACTGAAGATTGATCTGGCGGATCGCCAGCAGGTTTTCCATGCCGCCATCCTGGTATTCGACCGTGATCAGCCGCTCGATCGAGCGGGCGCCGTAGCGCGCCTGGTCGGCGATCTCCTCGGGCGGTTCGAACCGCTTCTGCGGAAGCGGCGGCAGAAGCGGCGGCTTCAGCGGCGGAGCCCGATAGGGCGGGATTTCGGCGGTCTGGGCCTCGCCATCAGGCTCGACAACGGGGGAATCCCAGAAGAGAGTCGGCAAGGAGACGAGCTCGTCGAAGGCCAGTCCCTTTTCGGGAGCCCGGAAAAGGGCCGGGTTTTCGACGGGAAGGGGCTTTTGCGGGTCGCCGTCAAAGAGCACCTGGGCTCGGGCGAGCGCGTCGGCGATGTGAAGATAGCCGGCGAAGTGCCAGATCGTTTCTGTAAAACCACCCGTCTGCATGGCAGGCTCTCCCGGCTCGCGCGATCAGCGCCTCGCGGTCAGGTTTTCGCGCGCATGACGCGCGTTGCGAAATGGATGGGGCTGGAAGCGTCGGCCGCGCGGGTTTCCCCGCGCGGCCGTGGCTGGTTCTGGCGTTCAGAGCGAGTCGGAGACGTCGCCGCCGACCACCGAGATGTCGACCGAGTTGAACTGGATGTTCGCGCCCATGACGATCGACTGGGTGAAGGCTTCCTGGTTGATCGAGGCGTTGGCGGCCGCGGCGCCGATGCCGCTGAAGTCGCCGTCGTCGCCGTCGATGGAGCCGACATGCGAGGTCGCGGTGCCGCCCCAGGCGCTCGCCGTCATCGTGAAGTCGCCGACCGAGTTCGGATCGGAGCCGCCACCGCAGCACGGATTGCAGCACGGATCCTCGAGGCCTCCAGCGTTGTAGCTCACCGACGGATTGTAGAGCTTGTCGTTGTCGGTGATGTTGTTGACCTGGTCGATGTTGAAGTTGTTGCCGCAAGACACGGTCTGGCTGACCACATCAGGCATGATGATCGATTCTTCGACGCCGCAGATGTAGTCGATGTCGATCGCGTCGTTGTCGTCCGGCGTCTGGAGCGCGCCGCTCAGGTCGAGATCGACCGTCACGTTGACCGCGTTGTCGACCGTGTTTTCGACATGGTTGATGTTCGCGTTGTAGTTGACGTTGCCGTTCTCGTTGTAGTTCAGGTTGCCGTTGGCGTTGAGGTTGCCGTTGCCGTTGAGATTGAGGTTGCCGTTCTCATTGGCGTTGGACGACGAATTCCAGACCTCGGTGTCCACGGCCTGGCCGGCGTATTGTCCGGCATACTGGGACTGGCCCTGATGCTGGCCCTGACCCTGGCCCTGACCCTGGTGGTTGCTCTGACCCTGGCCCTGGCCCTGATGGTTGTTCTGGCCCTGACCCTGACCCTGGCCCTGACCCTGGCCCTGATGCTGCAGTTCGGCCTGGGCCTGCAACTGCGCCTGGAGTTCCGCCTGGCCCTGAAGCTGACCCTGCAACTGACCCTGATTATTCGACATGATGCTCTCCTGTTGGTTGTGAAGGACATCGGTACGACTACCAACGGACGCATCTCTTCTGTGTTGCGTCAGTCTTCCGTCAACGATGTCTATTAAGGAATTAAAGTTTTAGTCCTTGGTTGGGCGGTTCCTCGCATGAATGCGTCAGGAAACGGCCCGGAGGGTTTTGTCCGTCAGGACTGGAAACCCGCATATCAGCTATGTCATGGCAAGCGCCTCCCTCCAGTTTTATTTGGTGAAGGCCTAGAGAATAAATTTCTCTAATGGCCGGGAAATCGTCTCAGTATGAAATCCTCAAAAATTGACAGATTTCAATGATATTTCCAGTAATTACATTCTTCTTAGGCAATAACTTGATATAGAAGGAAGTAGGCAAAGTAAGTATTTCTTCCGAAGCTTTACGGGATCAGATAACAAGTATATTCTTCGGCAAAAAGATCACTATTTGAAATCACGCTAGTGAATTTTTTGCTTCCGTTTCTGATCAATCGAGGGTATAACCATCCGTCCGGGGCCTTGTCCGGTCAACATGACGAATTATTACCCAAGGGAAGTATTTTGTTGAATTTCCATGACCCAACCATATGCGTGAGTTCGGTGAGGGGGGAGTTGCCATGCCACATGCGATCCGGATGTATGACGAGCGTGCTGCGATCATTTCGCTCGAGAAACGCGTCTGGCCCGGCGGCGCCGTCTGCGCTCACTGCGGGGAAATGACGAGGCTTGGCCGGCTCAACGGTTTGAGCACTCCGGTCGGCGCCTGGAAATGTTACGGCTGCCGCAAGCCTTTCACCGTGCGGCACGGCACGATCTTCCACAACAGTCACGTGCCGACCCATGTCTGGCTGCAGGCGCTGTATCTGCTCACTGCGACCGACCAGAAGATCGGTTCACAAAAGCTGGCTCATGTCCTCGGCGTGTCGGTCCGGACGGCCTGGCTCCTCAAGGTCAAGATCGCCACGGCGCTCGACGCGGAGGAGTCCGGGTCGGACGATCCGATGCTCTGGCGGCCGAGCGAGCCGGTGTTCCTCGACCCGGCGCAGGACGAGGAGGCCGAGACCCAGCCCGGCGCCGCGATCTGCGCGGCTCGCTACAAGCGTTTCCTTGCGGCGATCGACGGATTGGCGACGGCCAAGACCGACCGACTCTTCCTGGAGGCGCTTTGCCGGCTGTTGCCGTCGCCGGTCGCGCCGGCGATCGGACCGGCCGGGTTCCTGGCCGAGCAGCAGCTCGAGCTGGGGCTGTTTTCCGACCCGTCGAACCAGATGGGTCGCGGATTTGCGCCGTAGGAGCGTGTTTCGGAAAGGTGGCCGCTGCTCTCTCGATCGGACCGTGCGCCGGATGCCGACCTGGCGCGGGTTCTTTCCGTCCGGCTGATTTCAGCGGAACGCAAAGCGCGCTAGCCCAGAGCGTGAGCGCGCCTCAAACAATTGCCGACATGCTCGTCCCAGAGCGCGTCAAGCATCCGGCGGCCGCCCTCTGCCCGCTCGAATCCGTCGTCGGCGGCGTCCTGGCGAGACGGCGTCGGCTGCGCTTCGACGAAGGCCAGCGCTCCGATCGCGCCTGCCGCGAATGCCGGGTCGCGACGGCTGCTGAGCAGGCAGATTTCCTCCCCGATCAGTTCGGGGCCGATGCCGGTGAGCGCGCTCAGAACATGCGACTGGACCGCTGCCAGAGCGTGCGAGCGCAACGCGCCGCTGGTGCGCAGCGCGATCACCGTCACCGCGGTCGCCAGGAAGCCGATGATCTGCGGCTGCAGCCAGTCGCCGGCCTGCGGCGCCGGCCCGTCGGCAACCGACCTGTCGACGAAAGGTCCGAGCGCGGCATAGGCGGCGCGGCGAGCCTGTCGTATTCTGAGCAGATCGAACATCGCGGCGTACCGGACATGCGCCTTCGGAGGCGGTGAACAGCATGGGCAAACGCAACCGGGAAGAGCCGTCGCCGCTGCCGCCGCGTCCCGATTTCGACGCGCTCGAGGCGGCAGCCCAACGCTCGGGCGACGACAGGATAGCCTTTCTGGCGCTGATAGGCGACCTCAATTTCGCCTGGTCCAACAACGAGAGCATGTTCATCTACGTGCTGATGATCCTGCTCGACACCAGCGAGGCTGCGGCCGCGATCGTATTCTCGACGCTGAACACGACGCGGGCGCGTCTCGACCTGATCCAGCGCCTCGCCAGGATCAGCGTGACGGACAAGGCGACGCGGCAGGAACTCGACGACATCGTCGCCGACTTCGCCGTCGGCACCAGACTGCGCAACGATCTCAGCCACGCCACTTTCGTCATCGGCGCGGGCGGCGCGATCACACACACCCAGAGCATGAAACTGGAGGAGAACAAGCGCCAGTTGCGCTTCGGCGTCCGCAGGCCGATAGACGCCGAACGCCGCGCCGAGATCGCCGCCGCGGTGCGCAGCCTCTATGCGCTGAACCGACGCATCTGGGACTTCATGCCCCGGCTGCAGCAGAGCCTGATCTCGGGGAAGACCTGAGCGCGGCTTTCCCGGCGCGCGCCGGCGCGGCCGCAACCTCGCAAACCCTTGGCGCAGTGCGGCAACGCTGCTATTCCCGCGCCCATGAGCACCCAGAGCTTCGACAACATCCGTAATTTCTCGATCGTGGCGCATATCGACCACGGCAAATCGACACTCGCCGACCGGCTGATCCAGCAGACCGGCACGGTCGCCGCGCGCGACATGAGCGAGCAGATCCTCGATACGATGGATATCGAGAAGGAGCGCGGCATCACCATCAAGGCGCAGACCGTGCGGCTGGATTATCGCGCGCTCGACGGCAAGGACTACATCCTGAACCTGATGGACACGCCGGGCCATGTCGACTTCGCCTATGAGGTCTCGCGCTCGCTCGCGGCCTGCGAGGGCTCGCTGCTCGTCGTCGACGCCTCTCAGGGCGTGGAGGCGCAGACGCTGGCGAACGTCTATCAGGCGCTCGACGCCAACCACGAGATCGTCACGGTCCTGAACAAGATCGACCTGCCCGCCGCAGAGCCCGAACGCATCAAGCAGCAGATCGAGGACGTGATCGGCCTCGACGCCTCCGAGGCCGTGCCGATCTCGGCCAAGACCGGCCTCAACATCGAGGGCGTGCTGGAGGCCATCGTCAAGCGTCTGCCCGCGCCGAAAGGCGACAGGGACGCTCCGCTGAAATGCCTGCTGGTCGATAGCTGGTACGACGCCTATCTCGGCGTCGTCGTGCTGGTGCGCGTCATCGACGGCGTGCTGAAGAAGAACATGACGATCAGGATGATGCGCGCCAACGCCTCCTATGGCGTCGACCGCGTCGGCGTGTTCAAGCCCAAGATGCTCGAGGTCAAGGAACTCGGCCCCGGCGAGGTCGGCTTCTTCACCGCCTCGATCAAGGAGGTCGCCGACACCGCCGTGGGCGACACCATCACCGACGACCGCCGCCCGGTGGCGCAGGCGCTGCCGGGCTTCAAGCCGGTGCAGCCCGTGGTGTTCTGCGGCATCTTCCCGGTCGACGCCGCCGATTTCGAGGTGCTGCGCTCGGCGATGAGCCGCCTGCGCCTGAACGACGCCTCGTTCAGCTACGAGATGGAAACTTCGGCCGCGCTCGGCTTCGGCTTCCGCTGCGGGTTCCTTGGGCTGCTGCATCTGGAGATCATCCAGGAGCGGCTGGAGCGCGAGTTCAACCTCAACCTGATCTCGACCGCGCCGTCGGTGGTCTATCACCTCAAGCTGCGTGACGGCACGACGCTGGAACTGCACAACCCGGCCGACATGCCCGACGTGATGAAGATCGAGTTCATCGAGGAGCCCTGGATCAAGGCGACGATCTTTACCCCCGACGAGTATCTCGGCTCGGTGCTGAAGCTCTGCCAGGACCGGCGCGGCCTGCAGATCGATCTCGGCTATGTCGGCTCGCGCGCCAAGGTGGTCTACGACCTGCCGCTGAACGAGGTGGTGTTCGATTTCTACGACCGGCTGAAATCGATCTCGAAGGGCTACGCCTCCTTCGACTACGCCATCACCGATTACCGCGAGGGCGATCTGGTGCGGATGTCGATCTTGGTCAACGCCGAGCCGGTCGATGCGCTGTCCATGCTGGTCCATCGCACGCGCGCCGATGCCCGTGGACGCGCGATGTGCGAGAAGCTCAAGGAGCTGATCCCGCCGCACATGTTCCAGATTCCGGTGCAGGCGGCGATCGGCGGCAAGATCATCGCCCGCGAGACCATCCGCGCCCTGCGCAAGGACGTGACGGCAAAATGCTATGGCGGCGACGCCTCGCGCAAGCGCAAGCTTCTCGACAAGCAGAAGGAAGGCAAGAAGAAGATGCGCCAGTTCGGCAAGGTCGAAATCCCGCAGGAGGCCTTCATCGCGGCGCTGAAGATGGATGCGTGAGGGATGCAGGTCGCGATCCTGCCGCATGCGCGTGAACGTGCGGAACTGAGGGGCGCGACGGCCGAAGACATTGCCGAGACCGTGCTGCGCGGCGAGAGGGCGCCCGCCAAACCGGGCAGGACGACCTTCACGCTCGACCATCCGGGCCGCTGGCTGTGGCGGGAGCGGGTTTATGCTACGAAGCGGCTCGAGGTGGTCGCCGTCTTCGAAAACGAGGCGTGGCTGGCCATCACCGTCATCGTGACGTTCTTTTGAGGGCAGGTCCGCGATGCAACTGACTTATGACGCCAAGCACAACATCGCCTATCTGCGCTTCGCCGAGGCGTCGGGCGATGTCGAGACGGTGCGCGTCAGCGACGACGTGCTGGTCGATCTCAACGCCGACGGTTCGGTCTGCGGCATCGAGCTGCTCGACGCCGGCAGGCAGCTCGCCGGCACGGGCGGGCAATCCTTCATGGTCGAGGCCGGCGGGCGCACCGTGACGCTGCCGCTGGTCGCGGCGGAGTAGGCTCCGCTCTCGTTTGGCTGAGCAAAGCCGCCAAGATCGCTTTCAGCGCCTGCGGTCGTTTCAGTTCGCATTCCCATATGACGACCGAACGCCACCCTTTCTCCTGAAGCGCCGTCAGGCTGGCGGCATCGCGCTCTTTGTTGCGCGCGATCTTCGCTGACCAATAGTCGGCGTTCGCCTTCGGCGAGCGCGCCCCCCGTGCGCAATCATGCCCGTGCCAGAAGCAGCCATGGACGAAGATGGCGATGCGCCGGCCGGGATAGGCGATATCGGGCCGGCCGGGGATGTCCTTGCGATGGAGGCGGTAGCCCGGCGCAATCGGGCGCAGCAGCTTGCGAACGAGGCGCTCGGGCGTCGTGTCGCGGGATTTGACCGCGCGCATGATGGCGGAGCGGTCGCTTCTCGCAATCACTGGCGTATCTCGATCAGGAGGCTGGGGTCGGTTTCGACGTTCTCGACGATCTGGTTGTATCTGCTGATGAGGTCGTCGATCGCCACGCGGCTGCCCGCGCTGTCGAAGCGACCGATCTCATAGAGGTTCAGAGCGATGAACTGTTCGACGTCAAAGACGTCGATCCTGCCCCCAATCTCGGCTGATTCTGCGAGCGACTCGGCCGCGTTCACCCCTTTCCCAGCCGTAACAATGACCGGGCGAAGACCGTCGCCGATGTTCGCCTGACACTTTGCCATCAGTCCGCTACTCGGAGACGCGGTGACGTGCAGCGCGCTCGTGCCGATCAAAAAATCGCCAGCGCGCCCCGTTTGATCGTCCGATGTGGAGAAGGAATTGTGCGTCAGTTGGCCGATCCCGAGCGCGCAATCGAGCTTTGCCCCAACGAGGTGCTGCATCACTGCGCCAACATAATGCACGCCTGGATTGCTTTTTCGCTTCTCCTGCGCTTGGCCAAGAATATCAGCCACCATGGCGCGCAAACCTCGCGCGGGGTCGACCCTCAGCTTGAGTGGCTTGCCAGCAAAAAACTCGATGACCTTCGCGATCCAGAACAGTTCGACGGCGTCGAGGTCGGGTTGATTTCCGATAGCGAGGCTATTCAGGAATGCGACATAGTCCTTCATGTTCCCAAGGCTGCCGCGGTTCGTTCTGCCAGCCTCTTTTGAGAGAATTCGCTTGATTCCGTGCCGGGCGAGTATGGACTGAACTGCCGATTTACCGAGGCCGAGGACTTGGCCTCCACCGCCTGTTACGAGCGACTCGGGGTTCAACGGCAATCCAAGCCTCTTGGCGTGTTGTGTCACGACCAAGGCTGTCGACAAGGCGCCAGAGCCGCGAAAGCGCTCGCGGCTGATGAAGAGCGTCATAGCCGACGTCAGCTGCTTATCCGTCATGCTGCTCGGACGCCGAGCTGTTTCGCTGCGATCGGAATCAACAGATTCTCCGCCAGAAACCTCACCACCGGCACGGCCACCCCGTCCCCCAGCAGGTGATACGCCTCGTTGTAGCGCGCCGGCAGCCGGTAATCCTCCGCCACGCCCATCAGCCGCGCCGCCTCGCGCGCCGACATCAGCCGCGAGCGCACGCGGCCATGCTCGACCAGCACCACCGTCTGGCGGCTCGAGCCGCCCTCGGGGGTGCGCAGGCAGCCGGCGACGCCGTCGAAGCGGATTTCGGCGCGTTGCACCTTCTCGCCGGCGTCGTCGCGCCGCGTCCGGCGATAGACGGTGCCGACATGCCGACCGCCAGCATCGATCGCGGCCTGCAGCTTGGCGCGGTTGACCGGCGACATCATCCCGATCAGCCGCTCGGTCTCGGGCGCGCTGTGCCAGCGCAAATCCTCGCCGCTTTCGACGAACTGCGTGAAGTCGCTGTTGCGCTTTTGTGGCGTGGGCAGCCGCCACCAGCGCCAGGCCTTGCGCAGATCGGGCCGCAAGGCGGCCTGCACCTTGCGCAGCGAATCGGACGCCCAGGGCTCCACCGGCGCGATCGAGACCAGACCGGCGTCGATCGTCACGTCCTTCCGGACGGCGACGACGAACAGCCGCGGACGCGACTGCGGCAGGAAATGCACGGCGTCGATCGTCAGCGCGCCGAAGACGTAGCCGAGAACATGCAGCGATCGGCAGATCGCCTCGAAATCGCGGCCCTGCCGCGAGGTGATCGTGCCGACGACGTTCTCGATCACGAGCAGGCGCGGGGCGCGGCCCTGATTGCGCAGGGCGTGCAGCAAGAGGTCGAAGCCGCCGAATGCGCCCGATCTCTCGCCCGCGAGACCAGCGCCCAGACCAGCCAGCGATAAATCCTGACAGGGAAAGGAGGCCCAGGCGAGGTCGGCCTGTCCGGGAAGGTCGGCCGCGTTCAGCGCGAAGATGTCGCCCGGCCGAAACGCTTCGTCGCCCCAGTTCTCGACATAGCTCCTGCCCTTCTTGGGATCGATGTCGTTGGCGAACAGGCAGCGCCAGACCTCGCCGAGGCCGGCGCGGGCCATTCCGCCCCCGGCGAAGAACTCGTAAAAGGTGGGCTGCATCGGGGCTCCGCGAAGCAATCGCGCAAATCTAGGATTCTGGTTTCGTTCTGTCCAGCGGCGCGGTCTCGATCTCCGGTGCAGGAGCGCTCAAATCCCCACCCCCAGCCCGCGCAGCTCCGCCCGGAGATCGATCGGCTCGACGAAATGCACCGCCTTCATCCCGAGTCCGCGCGCCGCCGCGACGTTCTTTTCGCTGTCGTCGATGAAGACGCAGTCGCCCGCCTGAAGCCCGTAGCGCTCCAGCAACACGCGAAAAATCGCCGGGTCGGGCTTGATCAGGCGTTCATGCGCCGAGACGACCGCGCCGTCGAAGCTCTGCAGGAACGGGAAGCGGATCAGGCATTCGGCCCATTTCTCGCGCGAGAAATTGGTGACGGCGTAGACCCGCTCGCCCTTCGCCTTCAGCTCGGCCAGCACGGCGACGCTGTCTTCGATCGCGCCCGGCACGGTTTCGTGCCAGCGCGCGTCATGGGCCCTGATCTGGGCCTCCCATTCGGGATGCGCCTTCGCCAGCAGCGCCACGCCGTCCTCCCAGCTCCGGCCGCGATCCTGCTCGATGTTCCAGGCGGCGGTGCAGACGTTCTGCATGAACCAGCGCCGCCGCTCCTCGTCGGGGATCAGCGCGCGGTAGAGCAGGCGCGGGTCCCAGCGCAGCAGGACGTTGCCGACATCGAAGACGACGGCGGGGGAGGCGTCGGGCATGGCGCGGCTCATGGCTGGCGGCCCGGAATCGGGCGCTCACGCCCTTGTGTGCGGATGTGCGAGACAGAGGCAAGACCTCTGGCGTATCCCGGCGGCGGAATAGACGGGAGAAACGGCGCGTGACGGCATGGCTGCCATGGCTCGACCGGCAGGGGCGGTTCTCCGCCCTGCGCGGGCTCGCCTTCGCGCTCGTGCTCGTCCCGGCGCTGATCCTGGCCTATGAGGCCTGGACCGGGCAGCTCGGCTCGAAGCCGTGGACGCGCGCGGTCCACGACACCGGCACCTGGGCGATGCGCCTGCTGCTGGTCACGCTCGCCGTCTCGCCGCTGCGCAAGCTGCTCGACTGGGGCAGGCTGATCGGCGTGCGCCGCATGCTCGGGCTCTCGGTGCTGGCCTACGCCGCCGGCCATCTGCTGCTCTATTGCATCGATCTCGCCTTCGACTGGGGGCTGATCGTCTCCGAGATCGTCAAGCGCTTCTATCTCACCGTCGGCATCGTCGCGCTTCTGGGGCTGGTCGCGCTTGGCGTCACCTCGACCGACGGCATGATCCGTCGCATGGGGACACGGAACTGGCAGCGCCTGCACAACCTCGTCTATCTGATCACGGCGCTCGGCCTGCTGCATTTCGCCCTGCAATCGAAGATCGACGTCACCCAGCCGGCGCTGATGAACGGCCTGTTCGCGCTGCTGCTGGCCTATCGCGGCCTATATCGCTTCAGGCTCGCGGCGAGCCCGGCTGTGCTGTTCGCCGTGGCGCTGGCTGCGGGGCTCGCCACCGCGCTGGCGGAAACCGCCTGGTATGCGCTGGCCACCGGCGTCCCGGCCTGGATGGTGTTCCAGGCCAATGCCGATGTCGTCGTCTATCAGGACATCGCCTTCCTGCGGCCGGGCCATTGGGTCGCGCTGGCGGGGCTCGTGGCGGCGGCGGCGGGCGCCTGGCGGACAAGGTTCGCCTCTCGGTCCCGTCCTCGCGGCCGCATCCAGCAGCAAGCCGGTCCAATTCCGGGACAGACCTCCATCCGTCGTCCCGGGCGAAGCGTAGCGTAGACCCGGGATCCATTCCGGGACGCTGTCCGGACAGGTTCAGAAATGGGTCCCGGGTGTCCCTGCGGTCGCCCGAGACGACACGCACCGTCTAGCGGGACAGCAAAAGGCTGATCCGGACCATCGCGGTTGGCAGGCCCGCCCCGAGCCTCTAACCCTTGAGCCATGCCTGACGATCTCAAAGCCCAGCCGGTCGAGGATGTCGCCGCCGCTGAACTCGCAGCCGAGGGCGTCCCGCCGCCGCCGGAGCGCTCGTCGCCCTTCGTGCCTTTGCGCCAGCCGGTCTTCCGCGCCGTCTGGCTCGCCAGCCTGTCCTCGAATTTCGGCGGGCTGATCCAGGCCGTCGGCGCATCCTGGCTGATGACGGCGATCGCAGCCTCGGCCGACATGGTGGCTCTGGTCCAGGCCTCGACGACGCTGCCGGTGATGCTGTTCTCGCTCGCCGCCGGCGCGATCTCGGACAATTACGACCGCCGCAGGATCATGCTGACGGCGCAGGGCTTCATGTTCTGCGTCTCGATCGCGCTCGCGCTCTTCGCCTGGTTCGACTGGCTGACGCCCTGGACCCTGCTCGGCTTCACCTTCCTGATCGGCTGCGGCACGGCGCTGAACAACCCGGCCTGGCAGTCCTCGGTCGGCGACATGGTGCCGAGGCAGGACGTGCCCGCCGCCGTGACGCTGAACAGCGTCGCCTTCAACATCGCCCGTAGCGTCGGCCCCGCCATCGGCGGCGCCATCGTGGCGGCCTCGGGCGCCTTCGCCGCCTTCGCCATCAACGCCGTCAGCTATATCGCGCTGCTGGCCGTTCTGGCGCGCTGGCGGCCGCCGAAGACCGAGCGGCTGCTGCCGCGCGAGACGCTCTGGATCGCGATGTCGGCTGGCCTGCGCTATGTCGCGATGTCGCCCAACATCCGCAGCGTCATCCTGCGCGCCTTCGCCTTCGGCTTCGGCGGCATCGTGGCGCTGGCGCTGCTGCCGCTGGTGGCGCGCGATCTCGTGCAGGGCGGGCCTTTGACCTTCGGCGTGCTGCTCGGGGCCTTCGGCGTCGGCGCGGTCGGCGGGGCTTTTCTCAGCGCCCGCCTGCGCCGCATGCTGACAACCGAGGCGCTGGTCAGGCTGACCTTCCTTGCCTTCGCGGCCTCCGTCGCGCTGATCGCGGTCAGCACGACCCTGTGGCTGACCATGCCGGCGCTCGCCGTCGCCGGCGGCTGCTGGGTGATGACGCTCTCGACCTTCAACGCCACGGTGCAGCTCTCGGCCCCGCGCTGGGTCGTCGGGCGGGCGCTGGCGCTCTACCAGATGGGCGCCTTCGGCGGCATGGCGCTGGGGAGCTGGGTCTGGGGCCGGGCGCTGCTCGCCTTCGGCGTCGAGCAGGCGTTGCTGCTGGCCGCCGCGACGCTGCTGGCGGGCGGCGCGCTCGGCCTGCGCTACGGCCTGCCGCCGCTGGCCGCGCTCAATCTCGATCCGCTGAGCCGCTGGCGCGAGCCGACCGTCGCCGTCGACATCAAGCCGCGCAGCGGGCCGGTCTTCGTCACCATCGAGTTCCTGATCAGGGAGGAGGACGTCGTCGCCTTCCTCAACGCCATGGCCGAGCGACGCCGCATCCGCCGCCGCGACGGCGCGCGGCACTGGTCGCTGCTGCGCGATTTGACCAATCCCGAACTCTGGATCGAGCGCTATGACAGCCCGACCTGGGTCGAATATGTCCGCCAGAACCAGCGCGCCACCCAGGCCGACGCCGAGATCGGCGATCGTCTGCGCGCCCTGCACAAGGGCCCGAACCCGCCGGTGGTCCATCGCATGGTCGAGCGCCAGACCGGCTCGCTGCCCGGTGCGCCGGGTTTTCGCTTCTGACGCGGCCTCACACCACGCGCTTGTCGGGCGAATCGCACAGATCGACGAGCAGGCAGCGGCCGCATTCGGGCCGCAGCGCCTTGCAGGTGTAGCGTCCGTGCAGGATCAGCCAGTGATGCGCGTGGCGGCCAAACTCGGCCGGGACCACCATCTCCAGACCCGTCTCGACCTGCAGCACGTTCTTCCCGGGCGCGATGCGCAGCCGGTTGGCGACGCGGAAAACATGGGTGTCGACCGCGTGGGTGATCTCGCCGAAGGCCATGTTGAGCACGACATTGGCGGTCTTGCGCCCGACGCCGGGCAGGCTCTCCAGCGCCGCGCGGTCGGCCGGCACCTCGCCGCCGAACTCGGCGATCAGCTTTTCGCTGAGCGCGATCACGTTCTTCGCCTTTGTGCGGAAGAGCCCGATCGTCTTGACGAGCTCCCGCACTTGGCTCTCGCCCAGCGCAAGCATCGCCTGCGGCGTGTCGGCGAGCGCGAACAGCTTTCGCGTCGCCTTGTTGACGCCGGCGTCGGTTGCCTGCGCCGAGAGCACGACGGCGACCAGCAGGGTGAACGGGTTGACGTGTTCGAGCTCGCCCTTGGGCTCGGGCTCGGCGGCGCGGAAGCGCTCGAAGATCGCGCGGATGCCGGCCGCGCTTCGCGGGCGCGGTTTCGTGACTCCGGATGCGGCCGGGGCGCGGCGTTTGGGCCTGTTCTCCAGGGTCATGCAGGCCTTATAATCGGGCCATGGAGACCGGCAAGCCTAATCCAGTTGCGCCCACGACGGCCGCCGACAGGCCGGTCTTCGACGCCACGATCACGCCGCATCGCTCGCTTGGGCCAGACGGCTTCCGGATCGTCATGACGCTGGTCTGCCTGATGAGCGTCGCCGCCTCGATCCCTTTCATGGTGCTCGGGGCCTGGCCGGTGGCGGGTTTCTTCGGGCTCGATGCGATCGCGCTCTTCATCGCCTTCCGCGTCAATTTCAGGGCCGCGCGCGGCTTCGAGCGCATCGTCGTCACGCCGCTCGAGGTGCTGTTGCGAAAGGTCTCGCATCGTGGCCGCGAGGCGGTTTGGCGCTCGAACCCGGCCTGGACGAAGCTCGAGCGCCAGGACGACGAGGATTACGGCCTGCTGCGACTGTCGCTGGTTTCGCGGGGGACCAGCGTCCCCGTCGCGGCTGCGCTCTCGCCGGGCGAACGCGAGGGTTTCGCCGATGCGCTGGCCGCTGCGCTGGCGCGGGCGCGTCGCGGCGGGGATGTCGGGACGACCTGACCTGTCGCGTCCAAACATTCGGGCGTCCCACGCCGCCCGCCTTCCCAGCTTTCGGGTGGAGACCGGCCGTCCGACCGCCTAGTTTCGCATCATGACAGTCGATCCGAGGTGGACCACGACCATGACCGCTCAAGCCCTGAAAATCCCGGCGATGACGCCGACCCGCTTCTCGAACGCCGTGCTGGCGCGCGCGACCGAGGCGATGCCGGCCGAGGCCGATTTCCCGGCCGCCGCGCCCGGCTCCGATTACGACACGGTGCGCAAGATCCTCGCCTTCATCACCGCGAAGTGGCGCGAGCAGCCGACGATCGAGACGATCGCGGACGCCGCCGGCGCGACGCCGAGCGACGTCCACCACCTGTTCCGGCGCTGGTGCGGGCTCACCCCCAAGGCGTTCCTGCAGGCGATCACGCTCGACAACGCCAAGGTGCTGCTCAGCCGCTCCGCCAGCCTGCTCGACGCCAGCTACGAGGTCGGCCTGTCGGGGCCGGGCCGTCTGCACGACCTTTTCGTCAGCCATGAAGCGATGTCGCCGGGCGAATGGAAGACCGGCGGCGAGGGGTTGCGCATGTCCTATGGCTTCCACATGTCGCCCTTCGGCGAGGCGTTGGTCGTCGCGACGGAGCGCGGGCTTGCCGGTCTCGGCTGGGTCTCGACCAGCCTCGACGGCGGCAAGGTGGTGGGCGGGCGGGCCGAGGCCTTGGCCGACATGATGCGGCGCTGGCCCCATGCCGATTACCGCTTCGACCCGCAGAGCACCGGCGCTTACGCGGCGCGCATCTTCGACCCGCAGGCCTGGTCGGCCGAGCAGCCGCTGCGCGTCGTGCTGATCGGCACCGATTTCGAGGTTAGGGTCTGGGAGACGCTGCTCAAGATCCCGGTCGGCCGCGCCACCACCTATGGCGACGTCGCGAGCAGCATCGGCAAGCCGAGCGCGGCGCGTGCGGTCGGTGCGGCCGTCGGCAAGAACCCGATCTCCTTCGTCGTGCCGTGCCATCGCGTCATCGGCAAATCCGGCGCGCTGACGGGCTATCACTGGGGCCTGACCCGCAAGCGCGCGATCCTGGGCTGGGAGGCCGGGCAGACGGCGGCGGGGTGACGTTTCCGCGGTCCTTGAAGACACGCGCCGTCGTCGCGGGCGACCGGAGGGAGACCCGGGACCGATGCCTGAACCGTTCCGGAATGGGTCCCGGGTCTGCGCTGCGCTTCGCCCGGGACGACGGCGCGCGGGCAGCCGGTGCTATATCCTCAGCCACATCTCCCAGCACGGCGACAGCGCCACGCGCGTCCGCCCCGTCAGCGCCTCGGCGAAATGCGCCGCGATCGCCGTGCGCGCCGTCGTCACGGGGCAGGCCGGCGCCAGGATCGCGTCGGCGGCGGCGAGCGCCGCCAGCGTCTCTGCCGAGAGCGCCGGGTTGCTGCGGCCGGGATCGACCCCGATCGGGACATGGCGCGGCGGCTGGCGGCCGAGCAGGCGGTTCACCGGATCGACGAAATCCAGCGTGAAGACGCCGTTGAGCGTGCGGCCATTGGCGGCCTCCCAGTTGCGCAGCGCCGAGACGCTCTGCTGGACCTCCAGCAGCCAGGTCGCCTGATAGTCGATTTCCGAATAGAGGATCGCCGAGGGCAGCAGGCCGCGCGCGACGAGGTCGGCATAGCTCGCCTTGTGCGCCGCATAATGCTCCAGCATCTGCCCGGCGCGGGCGGCGGTCTCGCGCTTGACGCTGATCCGCCCGAGCGGGCCGAGATCGGGGACGTCGAGCCCGACATAGGCCGGCGCGCCGAGCGCCGCCCGCGCGCTGCGCTCGACATAGATCACAAGACTCGGCAGCGCGGTCGCGAGCGCCAGCACCAGCACGGCCGGCCGCAGCACGTCCTTGCGGCTCCACCACTCCATCATCACCAGCAGCAGCACCGGCCAGAGCCCGATGAATTCGAGCGAGCCGGTGTTCTGCGTCTCGAAGAAGGCGAGCGCCACGAGCCCGGCCGCGAGCCAGCCGAGCGGCGCATCGCCGAGCGCCCGCAGGCCTGCGACGGTGAAGGCCGGCCGCGCCCGCCAGGCCGCCAGCGCCAGCGCGCCCAACAGCAGCAGCGCCGGGGCGACGACGTTGAACTTCACCGAGGCGACGGTGAGGAACCGCGGCAGCAGCGAGCCGGTGTTGAGCGAGAGCAAGGTCAGGATGTCGGCGAGATAGGCGCGCACGATGCCGGTGGCGAGATCGAGCAGGCCGAGCGCCGCCAGTACGCAGGTTGCGGCGATCAGCGCCTCGCGCAGGCGCAGCCGACCGACGACGACCGCGTGCGCGACGAGCATCGCGCCGGCGACCGCGCCGGTGACCTTGGTTAGGAACAGGGCCAGCATCAGCGCCGCGACGAGCCCGGTCAGCAGGCCGCGTCCGCGCACGAACAGCAGCGCCGCCATCAGCACATAGATCAGCAGCGCGACATGGCGGTTGTAATGCCCGTACCCGTCGAAACCGGGCGACGGGTAGAGCGAGTGCAGGTTGATAGGCAGCGAGGCGAAGATCAGAAACGGCAGGAGCAGTGTCAGCGCCTGAGCCCGCGAGCGCGCCTCGACATGGGCGGTGACGACGACCATCAGCGGCAGCGCCACCGGCAGCAGCGCCCAGTTCACCAGCAGCATCGGCTGGGCCAGCGGGGCGAGCCGGTCGAGCAGGGCGGCGAGATAATAGCCGAGCGGGCCGACTGGCGCGAAGAAGTCGATGCCCGGAACCTGGCCGAGCCCGATGCGGTGGATGGCGTCGAGATAGACGCCCGTGTCCCAGGCGTTGGGGCCGAGCGGCAGGCGCAGCGGCAGGGCGAGTCCGGCGATGACGGCGAGCAGGAAGACGCAGAGCCAGAAGGCCGGCGCGCCGAGCAGGCGCGGCAGAACGGAGGAAGAGCCCCGCGATCTCGCCAGCGGCGCGTCAAAGTTCCCGACCGACATCGCGACCTCCGAGATCAACGCAGCGCAGCCTGACGGAAATTGATTACCCGCAGCCTTCCGCAATCGTCGAAAACCGGGATTTTCGCGCCGCCGTCCAGCGCGAACGCGCGTTAGGGTTGCCGGGCGCGGTTAACGCCCGGCGATGTCGGCGAAGCGCGCCGGCAGATCGAAGCCGAAGCCGAGCGGGTCGTCGGGCTCGACGGTGAAGACGCCCTCGCCGGAAAAATGGCTGATGCCGCCGACCTCGACCGTGACCGCGCCTTCGGCTGGAAACGCCGCCGGCCCGACGACGCGCCCGGAAAATGTCCCGCCGGTGATGCTGCGGAAGGCGCGCGTCGCGCCCGGCGCGATCAGACCCTTCGCGTGGTCCAAGGCCATCCGGGCGGTGACGCCTGAGCCCGTCGGCGAACGGTCGATCTGGCGTTCGGCGAAGACGCAGAGGTTGAAGCTGGTCTCGCCCGGCGCGGCCTCGTCGGTGACGATCGTGCCGTAGAGAAAGCCGAGATCGGGCTCGGTCGGATGCGTGGTCGCCGGCCCGGCGCGGACCGCGTCGGTCAGCGCCGCTGCCGCCTCGACGAGCATCGCAACCGGCGTCTCGAACAGGTCGAGCCCGAATCGTGATGCCGGGAGGATGCAGTAGAACGCGCCGCCATAGGCGATGTCGGTGACGATCGCGCCCAGGCCCGGAACGTCGACGACGCGGTCGCGCGCCTCGACGAAGGCCGGCACGCTCTCGAAGGTCACAGCGCCGACCTTGCCGCCGGAGACGGCGCAGGCGAGCCGCACCAGCCCGCAGGGCGCCTCGATCGCGAAGCGGGTGACGGGCTCGGTCGCCGGGATGAGCCCGTGCTCGACGGCGTAGCGGCCGAGCGCGATGGTCGCGTGGCCGCACATCGTCGAATAGCCCTCATTGTGGGTGAACAGCACGCCGAAGGCGGCCTCGGGATGGGCCGACTTCACCGGGATGACGCCATACATGCCGGCATGGCCGCGCGGCTCCAGCATCATGGCGCGGCGCAGAGGATCGTGGTTCGCCCTCGCGTCGCGGCGTTTCTCGAGGATCGAAGCGCCTGCGAGCTCCGGATAGCCGCCGGTGACGATGCGGACCGGCTCGCCGCAGGTGTGATAATCGAGATAACTCAGGCGCATGGGTCGACCCTCCGGAGTCCGCCTGATGGAGGGCACGCTGGCAGCCTGTCAATCACGGCGCGTTGCGCCCCTTTGCATGGCGCGGCGCGCCCGCTTGTGGCAGCGTGCGGCGATGTCGATCTCCCCGCCCGCGCCGCGCATCCCGAGCTATACCGCCTTCGGGCTCAAGGCCGAGGCCGAGCCGCTTTCGCCCGGCCTCCACATCGTCGCGACGCCGATCGGCAATCTCAAGGACATCTCCTTCCGCGCTCTGGCGACGCTGGCGGCGGCCGACGCCGTGCTGGCCGAGGACACCCGCACCTCCAAGACGCTGCTGGCGCATTACGGCATCGCGACGCCGCTCTATCCCTATCATGAGCACAATGCCGAGCAGATGCGCCCGAAGATCCTCGGAAAACTGCGCGAGGGCGGCAGGTTGGCGCTGATCTCCGACGCCGGCACGCCGCTGGTCTCGGACCCCGGCTACAAGCTCGTCGCCGATGTCGTGGCCGATGGACTGCCGGTCACGGGCATCCCCGGCCCCTCGGCCGTGCTGGCGGCGCTGGTGCTGGCCGGGCTGCCGACCGACCGCTTCTTCTTCGAGGGCTTTTTGCCGCCCAGGGCTGCGGCGCGGCGCGGCCGCCTGACCGAACTGGCCGCGATCCCCGGCACGCTGGTGTTCTTCGAATCGCCGCGCCGGCTCGCCGAGATGCTGGCGGACGCAGCGGCTGTGCTGGGGCCGAGGCCTGCCGCGGTGGCGCGCGAACTGACGAAATTCTACGAGAACGTCCGGCGCGGCCCGCTCGCCGAGCTAGCCGCCCATTACGAGGCCGAGGAGCCGCGCGGCGAGATCGTCGTCATCATCGGCCCGCCGGGCGCGGGTGCGCTGGTTCCGGCCGAGGACGTCGTCGACGAGCGCCTGCGCACCGCGCTGCAAAACGTCTCGCTGAAGGAAGCGGTGGCGCAGGTCGCGGCGCAGACCGGCCAGCCGCGCCGGGCGATCTACGCCCGTGCGCTCGAACTGACGCGCGAGCCTTGAAGGGCGACGCCCGCAGCCTGCGCGCCGGACGCTCGGGCGCGACCGGGCGGCGGGCCGAATGGTTCGCCATCCTCTGGCTCTCCGCGAAGGGTTATCGCCTGCTCGCCCGGCGCTTCGGCGGCAAGGGCGGCGAGATCGACCTGATCGTGAAGCGCGGCCGGACGATCGCCTTCGTCGAGGTCAAGGCGCGCTGGCTGATCGAGGATGCGCTGATCGCGGTCACGCCGGAGAAGCGCAGGCTGGTCGAGGCACGCATCCGGCAATGGCTCGCGCGCAATCCCTGGGCGATGGACCATGACCTGCGAGCCGATGCGGTCTTCATCGCCCCCCGGCATTGGCCGCGACACGTCGCGAATGCGTTCGAGCTTGCCTTGTGACGCAGGCGCTCCCACTTGCCGATGCGGCCTGCGCCGGACCATAAGAGCGCGCCACCAGCGGAGCGCCTCCCATGTCCCTGACCGTCGCCATCCAGATGGACCCGATCGAGCGCGTCCGGATCGCCGGCGACACCGGCTTCTCGCTGATGCTGGAGACGCAGGCGCGCGGCCATACGCTCTACACCTACACCCCCGACAAGCTGACGCTCAGGGATGGCAAGGTCACGGCCCGGATGCGGCCGGTGACGGTTCGCGACGTCGAGGGCGACCACTTTTCCGCCGGCGCCGAGGAGCGCGTCGATCTATCGACTCTGGACGTCGTGCTGTTGCGGCAGGACCCGCCTTTCGACATGGCCTATGTCACCACGACCCATCTGCTCGAGCGCATCCACCCGAAGACGCTGGTGGTCAATAATCCGACCGAGGTCCGCAACGCGCCCGAAAAAATCCTGGTGACGCATTTCCCCGAATTGATGCCGCCAACGCTGATCACCCGCGACAGGGCGGAGATCGAAGCCTTCCGCGACGAGTTCGGCGAGATCGTGATGAAGCCGCTCTACGGCCATGGCGGCGCGACGGTGTTCAAGACCGGCAAGGACGACCCGAATTTCGGCTCGCTCTACGATCTCTTCGCCGGCATCTTCCGCGAGCCCTGGGTGGTGCAGCGCTTCATGAAGGAGGTCTCTGCCGGCGACAAGCGGATCATCCTGATCGATGGCAAGGCGGCGGGAGCGGTCAACCGCGTCCCGGCCGACGGCGACCTGCGCGCCAACATGGTGCGCGGCGGCGCGGCTAGGCCGACCGACCTGTCGAAGCGCGAACTGGATATCTGCGAGGCGATCGGCCCGACCTTGCGCGAGCGCGGCCTGCTGCTGGTCGGCATCGACGTGATCGGCGGCAACCTGACCGAAATCAACGTCACCGCGCCGACCGGCGTGCGCGCCATCAAGAAGCTCGGCGGGCCCGATCTCGCCGCGCAGTTGTGGGACGTGATCGAGGCGAAGCGGTAAGGCGTCAGCCCGACATCGGGACTTTTCCGCCCGCGCCTGAACGCGCGCGAACTGCCGCGTTCATGTCCGATTGGGACGTCTTGTCTCAGGAACTTCCGCTTGCCGCCGTCGTTCGACGTGCATCAGGCAAAAGGGGAAGTTATGCGGCGTTGTCCAGTCACCAGTCAGAACGCGGCCGGCGCGCAGGTCTCCACAGGCGCTGCATTTCGACCGTCACGCCGCTCCGCGCTGGCGCTGCTTCTCTCGACTTCCGCGCTCGGCCTAGGCAGCCAGACCGCGCTCGCCGCCCCGCCCGATGCCGCTGCGAAAGCCGGGTTCGGCTACGAGGATGTCGTCCGCCAGGCTCGGGCGCTCGGCGAACGCCCCTTCGATCCCACCGCAGCGACAATCCCGCGCGAGTTGTCGGACCTCACCTATGACAGCTACCGCGAGATCCGGTTTCGCCGGGAGCGGGCCTTCTGGCGTGATGGCGGCTCGGATTTCCGGCTGCTGCCGTTCCATCTCGGCTTTCTCCACGACAAGCCGGTCCAGATCCACATCATCCGCTATGGCGACGCCGTGCCGATCCCGTTCACCACGGGGTTGTTCGAGTACGGCAAGGTGCCGGTTCCCAAGCAGCTTTCGCCATCCCTGGGTTTCGCCGGTTTCGCTGCGACCACGACCCTCAACGACCCCAAGGTCCAGGACGAGGTCATCGCCTTCCTCGGCGCGAGCTATTTCCGGCTGATCGGGCGCGGCCATCGCTACGGGCTGTCGGCGCGCTCGCTGGCGCTCGATGTCGGCGGCGAGAAGGACGAGGAGTTTCCGTTCTTCCGCGCGCTCTGGGTTGAGGAGCCGTCGCGCGACAGCACGCAACTGGTGATCTACGCGCTGCTGGATTCGCCCTCGGTCGCAGGCGCCTACCGCTACGTCGTGTCGCCGGGCAAGGACACCCATGTCGAGGTCACCGCGACGATCGTGCCGCGGACCGCCATCGCCCGCCTCGGCATCGCCCCGCTGACCTCGATGTTCCAGGCCGGCGAGGGCGATCTCGGACAAAGGACGGACTTCCGCCCCGAGATCCACGATTCCGACGGGCTGATGCTGCAGACCGGCGGAGGCGAATGGATCTGGCGGCCGATCCGCAACCCGAAGCAGCTCCGCATCTCGAGCTTCGGCGACCGCAATCCCAAGGGCTTCGGCCTGATGCAGCGCGACCGCGACTTCGAAAACTATCAGGATCTCGAGGCGCAGTATCATGCCCGCCCCGGCTACTGGGTCGAGCCGCGCGGCGACTGGGGCGAGGGCCGCGTCGAGCTGATCGAGATTCCGACCGACAACGAGGCCTTCGACAACATCGTCGCCTTCTGGACGCCGCAGACGCCTTTGCCGCCTGGACAGCCGGCCGAGTTCAGCTACCGGATCTCGGCTCTCTCGACGACCGGCCACCTCCATCCCTATGGCCAGACCCGCAACAGCTTCAGCGGCTCCGACATCGAGACGGGCGATGCGCAAGGCGTCGGCCGGCGGCGCTTCATCGTCGATTTCGCCGGCGGCGATCTCGCCTTCCATCAGTCCGATCCGGGGCGGGTGGAGATCGTCGCCTCGACGACGTCGGGAACCATTGCGGCGACGATTCTCGACGTCAATCCGGTGATCAAGGGTTTTCGGGCGATCGTCGATGCGACGCTGCCGAACGGCCAGAGCGCCGAGCTGCGGATTTTCCTGAAGTCTCGCAATCATCCGCTGTCGGAGACCTGGACCAGCACCTGGTCGGTGCCGGCGACGGCTGCGCCGGCCGCGGCGAAGAACTGAGGACCGGTGAGCGACCGTCGCGTCTACCGTCTGATCCCCAGGTCGTCGCGGACATACCCCGTCCAGCATGAGCCGAGCGCGATCTCCCTGCGCCCGCTCATCGCCGGCGCGTAGCGCTCGCGCAGCACCATGTTGGCGATTGTCACCGGGCAGAGCGGGTAAAGGATCAGGTTGGCCTCCGCCACCGCCGCAAGGGTCTCGGCGTCGGGCTCCGGCACCGAGCGGAAGGGGTCGGAGCCGATCGGCAGATGGCGCACGCTGCCGCGCCGCATCAGATAGGGAAACGGGTTGACGAAGTTCAGGCTCATGATCGTCCCGAAGCGCGCGCCGGTGCGGGCCTCGTGATCGAGGATGGCCGCGATGCCGGAATCGATCGCCATCAGCCAGCCGGCCTGGAAATCGAGTTCGGCGTAGAGCGAGGCCGCCGGCAGGATGCGCTGCTCGGCGATGGTCTGGAAGGTGGCCGGGTTGGCCGCGTAGATCGCCTGCATCGTGCGCGCCCGGGAGATCACATCGGGATGCTGCGAGACCTGGCCGAGCCGGCCGAGATGCTGATGCGGCAGGGCCTGATATTTCGTCTGGGCCAGCAAGGCGCGCCCGCTGCGTTGCAGGACGGTCTCGACCGGCGGGATCGCGGTGGCGGCGACGAGCGCGCAGACGATGAGCGCGCCCTTCCGGCCGGAGCGGAGCCAGCCGGCCAGGATGGCCAGCAGCACCGGCCAGGCGAAGACGAAGGCGAGCCCGCCAGTGTTCTGCGTCTCGAAGAACAGCCCCGCCGCCAGCGCCACCGCGAGCCAGGCCGCCTCATGGTCGAAGAGCCGGTTCAGCGCGCGCCATGACCTGTCGCGCAGCAGCGCGCCGGCTTCGTCCTGGAGTTCGCGCCGGCCGAGCCAGAGCAAAGCGAGAATCAGCGCGCTGCCGGCGGCGACGATGTCGAGATGCAGCGAGCCGGCCTGGACGAAGCGCGGCAGGATGGTGCCGGAGTTGAGCGCGACCAGCTCGACGATGCTCAGGACATAGGCGCTGACGATGCCGGTCGAGAGTTCGAGCCCGGCTAGGACGAGGCCGGCCCCGGCTGCCGCGGCGAGGCCGTGCCGCATGTCGAGCCGCCCCGTCAGCAGCGCCAGCGCCACCACGAGCCCGCCGGCGAGGAATCCGGTGACCTTCAGCAGCAGCAGCGCCGTCATCGTCCAGACCAGGATGGCGGCGAGCAGGCGCTTGTCGCGCAGGAAGATCAGCGCCGCCGTCAGCACGTAGAGCACGATGCTGACCTGGCGGTTGTAGATGCCGAAGCCGTCCAGCCCGGGGAAGAACGAGTATTGCTCGACATTCACCGGCGCGAGCTGGAACACGAGGAAGGGCAGCAGCAGGCCGAGCGCGATGGCGCGCGAGCTTCGGTCTACCTCGCGCAGCACCAGCGCCATCACCGGCGCGGTCACGAGGAGCAGCGACCACTGCACGAGCAGGAGCGGCTGCGCGCGCGGGAACAGTTCGCCGAGCCAGGCGAAGAGCCAGTAGCCGAGCGGGCCGACCGGGGTGAGGAAGTCGATCAGCGGCGTCTGGCCGGTAGCGATGCGGTCGGCGGCGTCGAGATAGAGGACGAGGTCCCAGTACATCGGCCCGAGCGGCGCCGTCAGCGGGAGCGACAGCAGAACGGCGCAGATGAGGATCGACCCAGCGAGAAGGATCAGCGGCGAGGACAGTCCGCGGGCCAGCCGTACCGTGCTGGTCGGCGAGGCGATCTGCGCCTGTCGTTCAGCCATCATCCCGCGAGCCCGTCGCATCCGTCCGTCAGAAACCGGCCGGATCGTAGGCGCGAGAGGTTAAACCGGGATTATCGGCGGCGAATGTTTCGACGTCATTCGGATCGCGGTTCAGGGATGGTCCTGCCGCCAGCCGTCCCGCTCAGGCTATTGGCCGGGTCCCAGCCATAGCGCATCGTCGCAAAGCGCATCGTCATCGCGTCGACCAGCAGGAGCTTGCCGACCAGCGGCTCGCCGAAGCCCGCGATCGAGCGGATCACCTCCAGCGCCATCAGCGAGCCCATCACGCCCGCCAGCGCGCCGAGCACGCCGGCCTCCGCGCAGGGGGCGACAGTGCCGGGAGGCGGTTCGGTCGGGAACAGGCAGCGATAGCTCGGATTGGGCCTGCCGTCGGGCCCTTTCTCATGGGCGCGGATCGTCGTCAGCGAGCCGTCGAAGCGCCCGAGCGCCGCCGTCACCAGCGGCTTGCGCTCATGGAAGCAGGCGTCGGAGACGGCGTAGCGCGTGGCGAAATTGTCCGAGCCCTCGGCGACGATGTCGTAGAAGGCGACGAGCGCGCGGGCATTGTGCGGGTCGATCCGGGTCACGTGCTCGTCGACCACCACATGCGGATTCAGCCGCCGGATGAAACGCGCCGCCGCGACCGCCTTGCGCGCGCCGATGTCGTCCGTGCCGAAGATGGTCTGGCGCTGCAGGTTGGAAAGCGAGACGACGTCGTCGTCGACGATGCCGAGTTTGCCGACGCCGGCCGCCGCCAGATACTGCAGCAAGGGCGCGCCCAGTCCGCCGGCGCCGACCACCAGAACGCGGGCGTTCTTCAGCCGGTTCTGCCCCGGCCCGCCGATCTCCGGCAGCACCAGATGGCGGGCATAGCGCTCGATCTCGTCGTCGGTCAGGCTCATGGCGGCACGCTCATCGCCAAGCGTTAGGCCGATCCGCGTCGCCGGGCAATCGCGTGCGCGCCAGGGCGCAACGTCGTGGGCTCGACCCGCTTGGCCGGGCGAACGCGCCGTGCCATCGTGGCCGCCAGAAAGGGGCGGAGGAACTGCCCCACGATCTGACAGGGGATCTTATCCATGCGTCTCACCACTCTCGCGCTGGTCGTGGCCGGCGTCGCCCTCCCGGCCGTCGCCGCGATGGCGCAGCAGGCGATCAAACCGGCGATCGTCTATGACAAGGGCGGAAAATTCGACAAATCCTTCAATGAGGGCGTCTTCGCCGGCGCGGAAAAGTTCAAATCCGAGACCGGCGTCGAGTTCCGCGATTTCGAGCCCCACAACGACGCCCAGATCGAGCAGGCATTGCGTCGTTTCGCCCGCGACGGAAACTCGCCGATCATCGCGGTCGGCTTTTCGCAGGCGACGGCGCTGCAGAAGGTCGCGGCCGAGTTCCCGGATCTGAAGTTCACCATCATCGACATGGTCGTCGAACTGCCCAACGTCCAGTCGGTCGTGTTCAAGGAGCATGAGGGCTCCTATCTGGTCGGTCTGCTCGCCGGAATGGCGTCGAAATCGAACAAGGTCGGCTTCGTCGGCGGTATGGACATTCCGCTGATCCGCAAATTCGCCTGTGGCTACGTCCAGGGCGTCAAGGCGGCCAAGAAGGACGCCGAGATTTTCCAGAACATGACCGGCTCGACGCCGGCCGCCTGGAACGACCCGGTCAAGGGCGGCGAGCTCGCCAAGTCGCAGATCGACCGCGGCGCCGACGTGATCTACCACGCCGCCGGCGGCACCGGCATCGGCGTGCTGCGCGCTGCCGCCGACGCCGGCAAGCTCGGCATCGGCGTCGATTCCAACCAGAACGGCCTGCAGCCTGGCAAGGTGCTGACATCGATGCTCAAGCGCGTCGACGTCGCGACCTATTCGTCCTTCAAGGCCGCCCGCGACGGCAACTGGAAGGCGGGCATTTCGGTGCTCGGCCTGAAGGAGGACGGCGTCGGCTGGGCGCTGGACGACGCCAACAAGCCGCTGATCACGCCGGAGATGAAGGCGGCCGCCGACAAGGCGAAGGCCGACATCATTTCAGGGGCCGTGAAGGTTCACGACTACATGAGCGATTCGAAGTGCACGATGTGAGGCGTGCCTTCACCGGCACTGGCGCGGGGGACCCCTCTCCCAAAGGGAGAGGGGCAGGGGAGAGGGGGCGGCCCCTTGACCAGTTGAATGCAAACCTCACCGCGGCCGGGCTCAAGCCAACGATTTCTGGCCGACACCTCTCCCCTGCCCCTCTCCTTACAGGAGAGGGGTTCAGCGCAGCGTTTCCCTGATGATCATCACCATCCTCGGCTGCGGCGACGCCTTCGGCACGGGCGGGCGTTTCAACACCTGCCTTCACGTCGAGGCCGGCGACGAACGACTGCTGCTCGATTGCGGCTCATCCTCGATGGTTGCGCTGAACAAGGCCGGCGTGGAACGCAACGGTCTCTCGACGCTGCTGTTCACGCATTTCCACGGCGACCATTTCGGCGGCCTTCCGGCCTTCCTGCTCGATGCGCAGTTCGTGTCGCGCCGGAAGGAGCCGCTGGTGATCGCCGGGCCCGTCGGCGTCGAACATCGTACGCTGCATGCGCTCGATGCCGATTTTCCGGGCGCTTCGACCAATACCTGGCGCTTTCCGATCAGCTATGTCGAGGTTACCCCGGAGACGCCCGCGACGCTGTCGGGCATCGCCGTCGAAGCCTTCCGGATGGTTCACGACGAGCGCGCCGGCCCGTGCCAGGGCTATCGCCTCGCGCATGGCGGGAAGGTCTTCGCCTTCTCCGGCGACACGGCCTGGACGCAGGCGCTGATCCCGCTCGCCGACGGCGCCGATGCTCTGCTGGTCGAATGCTACACCTGGGACATCAGGCTCGCGAACCATCTCGACTACCGGACTTTTGCCGCGCGCCGGGTCGAGCTGAACACGCCGCGCATCGTGCTGACCCATATGGGTGCGAGCATGCTGGCCCATGACCCGCCGCTGCCGGAGGAGCGCGCTCATGACGGCATGGTGATTGCGCTATGAGCGCGCCCGCGCCCGCCATCGAACTGGTCGGGATATCCAAGCGCTTCGGTCCGGTCGTGGCCAACAACGACGTTTCGCTGTCGGTTCATGCCGGTTCGGTCCACGGCATCGTCGGCGAGAACGGGGCCGGCAAGTCGACGCTGATGTCGATCCTCTATGGCTTCTACGAGGCCGATTCCGGCGAGATCAGGATCGGCGGAACGCCGCGCGCCATCCGCTCGCCGGGCGACGCGATTGCCGCCGGCATCGGCATGGTCCACCAGCATTTCATGCTGGTCGAGACGCTGAGCGTGGTCGAGAACGTCTTGCTTGGGGCCGAGGGCGGCGGGCTGCTGAAGGGCGGCCTCGCCAAAGCGCGGGCGGAACTGGCGCGCCTCGCCGGCGATTACGGCCTCGCCATCGATCCCGACGCCATCGTCGGCGATCTCTCGGTCGGCCTGCAGCAGCGCGTCGAGATCCTCAAGGCGCTCTATCGCGGCGCCGAGATCCTGATCCTCGACGAGCCGACCGCGGTGCTGACCCCGCCCGAGGCCGACCAGCTCTTTTCCTTGCTCAGGGCGCTGAAGGCTCAAGGGAAAACCGTGATCCTGATCACGCACAAGCTGCGCGAGATCATGGACGTGACCGACCGCGTCTCGGTGATGCGGCGCGGCGAGATGGTCGCCCATGTCGAGACGGCCCGGACCTCGCCGGCCGAGCTGGCCGAGGCGATGGTCGGCCGGCGCGTGCTGCTGCGCGTCGAGAAGCCGCCGCGCATGAGGGGAGCGCCCGTGCTCGAGGTCGCCGGAATCAGCGTCACCGACGAGCGCGGCGTCGAGCGCCTGAGCGAGGCCAGCCTGACGCTGCATGAAGGCGAGATCGTCGGTATCGCGGGCGTCGCCGGCAACGGCCAGAGCGAGCTGCTGGAGGTCCTGGCCGGGCTGATCCAGCCCTCGCGCGGGGTGATCCGGCTCGGCGGCCGGATTCTCGCCGCCGCCGACCGCGATCCGGCGCGTTTGCGCAGGCTCGGGTTGATGCATATCCCCGAGGACCGGCAGCGGGCAGGGTTGGTCACCGCCTTCACGGCGGCGGAGAACGCGATCCTCGGCTATCACGACGACGCCGCGCTGGGCTCCGGTCCGTTCCTGTCGCCGGGTCGCATCGAGGCGCATGCCCGCGCGGCCTTCGAGACCTATGACGTGCGCCCGGCCGACCCGGCGCTGAAGACGGCGAAATTCTCCGGCGGCAACCAGCAGAAGATCGTGCTCGCACGCGAGATCGAGCGCGCCCCGAAAGTGCTGCTGGTCGGCCAGCCGACGCGCGGGGTTGATATCGGCGCGATCGAGTTCATCCACCGCCGCCTGATCGCGCTGCGGGATGCGGGCGTTGCGATCCTGCTGGTGTCGGTCGAGCTGGAAGAGGTCATGGCGCTGTCTGACCGGATTCTGGCGATGTGCGGCGGCAAGATCATGGGCGAGCGCGCGGCGGAGGCAGCCGACGAGCGCGATCTCGGGCTGCTGATGGCCGGCGTGGGGGAGGCGGCGTGATGGCTCTGTTCGAGAGCCGAGAAGGCCGCGGGGAACCCCTCTCCTGTAAGGAGAGGGGCAGGGGAGAGGTGTCGGCCCGACATCGTTGGCCTCCACGAAGCAGCGGTTGGGTTTTCGCCTCGCGGGTCCAACGGCCGACCCCTCACCCCTGCCCCTCTCCCTTTGGGAGAGGGGTTCCCCGCGGCTCCTTATGCGAGCCCACGCCATGAGCGCTGCCCCCATCGACCTCCCGCGCTGGGCCGATGCCGGCCTCGTCCCGCTCTTCTCCGTCGCGGCTGCGCTCGTCGTCGCCGGACTCGTCGTCATCGGCATCGGCGAGAGCCCGCTGGAGGCGACCGCGCTTTTGCTGCGCGGCGCGCTGGGAAGCACTGAGGGCATCAGCTTCACGCTCTACTACGCCACGAACTTCATCTTCACGGGGCTCGCCGTCGCGGTCGCCTTCCATGCCGGGTTGTTCAACATCGGCGCGGAGGGGCAGGCGACGATCGCGGGCATCTTTGCCGCGCTGGCCTGCCTCTGGCTCGCGCCGCTGCCGGGCGTCCTGCTCGTGCCGCTGGCGATCCTCGCGGCGGCTGCGGGCGGGGGGCTCTACGGGCTCATCCCCGGCTGGCTGCAGGCGACGCGCGGCAGCCATGTCGTGATCACCACGATCATGCTCAACTTCATCGCCGCGACCCTGCTGGTCTATCTTCTGGTCGAGACGATCGGCAAACCGGGCTCGATGCAGCCCGAGACGCCCGAATTTCCGAAGCAGGCGCTGCTGACGCCGATCCATGTCCTGCTCGCGCCGCTCGGCGTCAGGCTGCCCTCGACGCCGCTGAACACCGCCTTCCTGCTGGCGCTGGCTGCGCTCGTCGCGGTCTGGGCGCTGATCTTTCGCTCGCGGCTGGGCTACGCCATCCGCACCGTCGGCGCGAACCCGAAGGCCGCCGCCTATGCCGGCATCTCGCCGGCCCGAATCACCATGGTCGCGATGGCGATCTCGGGCGCGCTCGCCGGCGGGCTCGCGGTCAACGAGGTGATGGGCGCGCAGCACCGGCTGGTGCTGGATTTCACCGCCGGCTACGGTTTTGTGGGTATCGCGGTCGCGCTGATGGGGCGCGGCCACCCGGTCGGCGTGGCGCTCGCGGCGCTGCTCTTCGGGGTGCTCTATCAGGGCGGGGCGGAGCTCTCCTTCGACAAGCCGACCATCACCCGCGACATGGTCGTGGTCATCGGCGGCGTGATCATCCTGTTCGCCGGCGCGCTCGACGGGCTGTTCCGGCGCGTCGTCGCGAGCGGACTCAGGCTGGGGCGGGCGGCATGAGCTGGCGAGCCCCTCTGTCATTCCGGGGCGGTCCACAGGACCGAACCCGGAACCCACGACTGGGCGAGGCCGGTCGTACCTCGTGCCACAGCGCAGACCCAGTCGTGGGTTCCGGGTTCTTCGCTGTGCGAAGCCCCGGAATGACAAAGGGGGCCGGCTGACGATGGACTGGCTCCAGACCATCGCCGTCGTGCTCGATTCCGGTCTCAGGCTGTCTGTCCCGCTGCTCTGCGCGGCGCTGGCCGGCCTCTGGTCGGAGCGGGCCGGCGTCGTCGATATCGGGCTCGAGGGCAAGATGCTGGTCGCCGCCTTCGCCTCGGCCGTGATCGCCTGGCACAGCGGCTCGGCCTGGGCCGGGCTTGGCGCCGGCATCCTCGCCTCGATCTTGCTTTCGCTCGTGCACGGCTTCGCGGCGATCACCTGGCGCGGCAACCAGATCGTCTCCGGCGTCGCCATCAACATGCTGGCGGCGGGGCTCACCGTGATCCTCGGCAACGCCTGGTACGGGCAGGGCGGGCGCACCCCGTCGCTGGAGGGCGGGGCGCGCTTCCCGGACCTGACGCTGCCTTTCGGCCCCTGGGCGCGAGAAAACCTGCCGGTCGTCGGGCTGCTTTATGACGAGATCGCGTCCGGCCATGCCGCGCCGGTCTATCTCGCGCTGCTGGCGGTCGTGCTGACCGCGCTCGTGCTGAAGCGGACGCGTTTCGGACTGCGCCTGCGCGCCGTCGGCGAGAACCCGGCCGCGGTCGACACCGCCGGCATCTCGGTCACCGGCCTGCGCTATGGCGCGGTGATCATCTGCGGGGCGCTCTGCGGGCTGGGCGGCACCTATCTCGCCGTCTCGCAATCGGCGGGCTTCCTGCCTCACATGACCGCCGGCAAGGGCTTCATCGCGCTGGCGGCGGTGATCTTCGCCAATTGGCGGCCCGTGCCGGTGCTCTTCGCCTGCCTGCTCTTCGGCGTGCTCGATGCGGTCGCGATCCGGCTGCAGGGCGTCTCGCTGCCGGGGATCGGCCTCGTGCCGGTGCAGGCCATCCAGGCGCTGCCCTATCTGATGACGATCATCCTGCTGGCCGGCTTCATCGGCAAGGCGACGCCGCCGAAGGCCTCGGGCCAGCCTTATGTCAAGGAGCGCTGAGCGCCATGGCCGACGCCGCATCGCAGATCGACTTCGACGCGCTGTTTGCGGTCGCCGCCCGCGTGCAGCCTCTGGCCTATGCGCCCTATTCGCATTTCAGGGTCGGCGCGGCGCTGCTCGCCGATGACGGGCAAGTCTACGCCGGCTGCAATATCGAGAATGCAGCCTATCCCTCGGGGTCCTGTGCCGAGCAGGGCGCGATCTCGGCGATGATCGCCGGCGGCGGGCGTGCGATCGCGGCTATTCTCGTGCTCGGCGAGGGCGCGGAATTGGTCACACCCTGCGGCGCCTGCCGCCAGCGCATCCGCGAATTCGCCCAGGCCGAAACGCCTGTCGTCATTGCCGACCTTACCGGCGTCCGGGCGCGTTTTTCTCTCGCCGAGCTGTTGCCAGCCTCCTTCGGACCAGACAATTTGCGCCGGTGATTTGCGCGGCCGATGGCTTTTCGTCCGCGGGCGTGAATCCGGGCCCGGGAAAGGCGCACGGATGGCGGTGAATCGTGATTTCGACCGGGCGGCGGAGGTCCTGATCGACCACGGCGTCGGGATGGTGGAGTGCGCCTTCGTGCTCGGCACCGGGCTCGGCCGCATCGCCGACGAGGTCCAGAACCCGGTGACGATTCCGTTCTCCGCGATCCCCGGCTTTCCGGCGGGCGAGGTCTCGGGCCATGCGCGGCGGGTCTGCTATGGCACGCTTTATGGCAAGAAGACGCTCATCCTCGAAGGGCGAGCGCATTACTACGAAACAGGCGACGCGGGCGTGATGCGCGTGCCGATCGGCATATTGGCGGCCTTCGGCGCGCCGCCGCTGATTCTGACCAACGCAGCGGGCTCGCTGAAACCGGAGATGAAGCCGGGCTCGATGGCGCTGATCACCGACCACATCAACCTGAACGGCCCCAACCCGCTGATCGGCGACAGCGGCGACGAGCGCTTCGTGCCGATGGTCGACGCCTATGACCCGCATCTGCGGGCGCGCCTGCGCAAGGCGGCGACCGATTGCGGGGCCAATCTCGGCGAGGGCGTCTATATGTGGTTTTCGGGGCCGAGCTTCGAGACGCCGGCGGAGATCCGCATGGCCAAGCTGCTCGGGGCCGATCTCGTCGGCATGTCGACCGTGCCCGAGGTCATCCTGGCGCGGCGCTACGGCATCCGCGTCGCGGCGATCTCGGTGGTGACCAACATGGGCGCGGGGCTGCATGGCGGCGCGCCCCATCACGCCGAGACCCGTGACGTCGCCACCGCCGCGACGGCCGGCCTGCGCCGCATTTTTCGCGGCTTTCTTGCGGAGCTTTGACCGATGTCCGACGTCGCGACTGCCGCCCGCGCGCTAGCCCTGCTCGATCTGACCGATCTCGCCGACGACGCTGACGAGGCGGGCCTGGAAGCGCTGTGCGGGCGCGCGCAGGGTCCGCACGGAACGGTCGCGGCGATCTGCGTCTGGCCGCGCTTCGTCGCCCGGGCGAAGACCTTGCTCGGCGACGGGCCGGTCAGGATCGCGACCGTGGTCAACTTTCCCCATGGCGGCACGCCTATCGCCCCCGTCCTCCGCGAGACGGAAGCGGCTCTGGCCGACGGCGCCGACGAGATCGATCTCGTCCTGCCCTGGGAGATGGTGCTGTCCGGCCAGACGGTCGGTGCGATCGCGATGGTCCGCAACGCCAAGCTGCGCTGCGGCGAAAAGCTGCTCAAGGTCATCCTCGAGACCGGCGAGTATCCTGACCTCCATGGCGTCAAGGCTGCGGCCGAACTCGCCATCGAGGCCGGTGCGGATTTCATCAAGACCTCGACCGGCAAGACCGCCCGCTCCGCCACCATCCCGGCAGCGCGCGCCATGTTGCTGGCCATCGCCATGACCGAGCGCCCGGTCGGGCTCAAACCCTCCGGCGGCATCCGCACGCTCGCGGATGCTGCGAGCTATCTTTCGCTCGCCGACGCGATCATGGGGCCGGACTGGGCCTCGCCGCGCACCTTTCGCTTCGGCGCGAGCGGGCTGCACCAGGTGCTGGTCGACGTCATCGCCGGCGGAGCGGCCGGGCAGGCGAGCGGGCCGTATTGAGATGAGGCTGACCCAGGAGATCATCGCCGCCAAGCGCGACGGCAAGGCGCTCTCGGAGCAGGACATCCGCCAGATCGTCGCGGGAATCAGCGACGGTTCGGTCAGCGAGGGGCAGGCGGCCGCCTTCGCCATGGCGGTGTTCTTCCGCGACATGAATGAGGCCGAGCGCGTCGCGCTGACGCTCGCCATGCGCGATTCAGGCGCGGTGCTGAACTGGGACGATCTGCCCGGTCCCGCGCTCGACAAGCATTCCACCGGCGGCGTCGGCGACACGGTCAGCCTGCCGCTGGCGGCAGCGGTCGCGGCCTGCGGCGGCCATGTCCCGATGATCTCGGGCCGGGGCCTCGGCCATACCGGCGGCACGCTCGACAAGCTCGACGCCGTGCCGGGCTACGTCACGCAGCCGGACCTCGCCCCGTTTCGCAAGGTCGTGCGCGAGGAGGGCTGCGCCATCATTGGCCAGACCGCCGATCTCGCCCCCGCCGACAAGCGCCTCTACGCCATCAGGGACGTCACCGCGACGGTGGAATCGCTGCCGCTGATCACGGCCTCGATCCTGTCGAAGAAGCTCGCCGCAGGGCTGCACGGCCTCGCCATGGATGTGAAATTCGGCAATGGCGCGTTCCTCAGCGACGATGCGCAGGCGCTGGGGCTGGCGAATGCGCTGGTCGGCGTCGCCAATGGTGCGGGCCTGCCGACGACGGCGCTGCTGACCGACATGAACGAGCCCTTGGCGAGCGCGGCCGGCAATGCGCTGGAAGTGGCCTATGCCATCGACCACCTCACCGGCAGGCGCCGCGAGCCGCGCTTCCACGAGGTTACTGTCGCGCTTGCCGCCGAGATGCTGCTGCTCGGCGGGCTCGCCGAGACGATCGAGGAAGCGCGCGGAAAAATCGAGGCCGCCTTCGCCAGCGGGGAGGCGGCGGAGCGCTTTTCGCGCATGGTCGCGGCGCTGGGCGGCCCGCGCGATCTGCTGGAGAACCCGGCGCGCCATCTGGCGGCGGCCCCGATCGTCAGGCCGGTGGTCCCGGAGACGCCCGGCATCGTACAGGCTGTCGATACGCGCGCGCTCGGTTTCGCCGTCGTCGCGCTCGGCGGCGGCCGGGCGCGTCCGCAGGACGCGATCGACCATGCCGTCGGCACCGTCGACCTCGCCGGCATCGGCGACGAGGTCGGACCCGGGCGTCCGCTCGGCATCGTCCATGCGCGCAGCGAGGATGGTTTCGAGCAGGCGAGGCGACGTATCCTCGACGCCTATCGCGTCAGTGCGGCGGCGGCAGACCACGGCCCACTGGTTACGCAGCGCATCACGGAGACTTCACGAATATGAGCCTGCTCGTGGCGATGACGGTCTGGCACGTCGAGGATTGGCGCGCGCGCTTCAAGGCGCTGCTGCCGGAGATGCCGGTCGTGGTCCTGGGGGAGCCCTTCGACCGCCGCTCGGTGCACTATGTCGCGAGCTGGAAGCATCCTGCCGGCAGCCTCAGTGGCTTGCCCAATCTGGCGGCGATCTTCTCGCTTGGGGCCGGCGTCGATCATCTCTTCGCCGATGACCGCCTGCCCGAGGTGCCGATCGCGCGCGTCGTCGACCCCGATTTGACGACGCGGATGAGCGAGTACGTCGTGCTGCACTGCCTGACGCATCTGCGCCAGCAACGCCGCTACGACAGCCAGCAGCGCGACAGGATATGGGACGACGACCGCCATCAGCCGGCGGCGCGCTCGGTCCGCGTCGGCGTCATGGGGCTCGGCGAACTCGGGCTCGACGCCGCGCGCAAGCTCCAGCTCATCGGCTTCGACGTCGCCGGCTGGAGCCGCTCGCCGAAGAGCGTCGAGGGGCTTTCGACCTTCGCCGGCGGCGAGGGCATGGCGGCGTTCCTCGCCCGCACCGACATCCTTGTCGTCCTGCTGCCGCTGACGCCGGAAACGACGGGGGTGATCGATGCGACGCTGCTCGCCGGACTGGCCCAGGACGGCCGACTCGGCGGGCCGGTCGTGATCAATGCCGGGCGCGGCGGGCTTCAGGTCGAGGCCGACATTCTAGCCGCGCTGGAGGCCGGCACGCTGAAGGCCGCGACGCTCGACGTCTTCGAGACCGAGCCGCTGCCGCCCGACTCGGCGCTCTGGAACCATCCGGCCGTGACGGTGACGCCGCACAACGCCGCGATGTCGGAACCTGAAGCCGTCGCCGGCCTGATCGCGGCGCAGATCAGGCGGCTGGAGGCTGGCCAGCCGCTGGAACACGTCGTCGATCCGGCGCGCGGCTACTGAGTCCGCAAAAGATTGCAGACGCCGGCGCAGTCGCGCCGTTCAGACCGGCAGCCCAATCCAGGGGTGGCGATGTTCGCCATGGACTGCCTTTGCCGGTGCGGGAAAGAGCGGATCGCCGAACGCGCCGACGGCGACCGCCACCACGTCCGGCTTGCGCGACGGCTCCCAATAGACCGTGCTGCCGCACGCGGCGCAGAAGTGATGCGTCACGCTATGCCCGCTGTCGGACGGGCGCGAGAAGCGCGACGCCGCACCGGAAACCGCAACGTCGCCGCGCGCAAAGAACGCGGCGATGCCGAACGTGCTGCCCGTTCGCCGCTGGCAGGCGAGACAATGGCACAGCGAAACGCTGACGGGCTCGCCGGAACAGGCGGCGCTGAGCTTGCCGCAAGCGCAATGGGCGACGCGCATTTTCATTCCGGCAAGGTTATCAGATGGACAGAGCGGCGCAATCCGGCCGCGCCGCGCCAGCGCTCAGCCGACGATCCACAAACCCGCCAGCCCGACCATGCCGACCACGATCCGCCACCAGGCGAAGAGCGCAAAGCCGCGCTTCGAGACATAGTCGAGGAAGACCCTGACCACGACCAGCGCCGAGAGGAAGGCGGCGACGAAGCCGGCCACGATCAGCACCGTGTCGTCGAAGGTGAGGATCTTGTAGTTCTTGAGCAGGTCGTAGGCGAAGGCCCCGGCCATGGTCGGCATGGCGAGGAAGAACGAGAACTCGGCCGCCGCGCGCTTGCTTGCCCCGAGCAGCATCGCGCCGACGATGGTCGAGCCCGAGCGCGAGACGCCCGGAATCATCGCCAGGCACTGGATGAAGCCGATCTTGAGATACATCGGCAGCGAGAATGCGGTGGCGTCGGTGTGTTTCACCTCGAGCTCGAGTTCGTCCACCACCAGCAGCACGAGCCCGCCGGCGATCAGCGAGCAGCAGACCAGGAAGGGGTTGAACAGAACGCCCTTGATGAAGCCGTGCAGCACCGCCCCGATCAGCGCCGCCGGCAGGAAGGCGACCAGCACGCCGATGACGAAGCGGCGCGCCGCCGGGTCGCGCTTCAGCCTGAGCGCGATGTCCAGCAGCCGGCGGAAATAGACCAGCATGATGGCGAGGATCGCCCCGAGCTGGATCAGCACCTCGAAGGTGTGGCCGTTCGATTCGAAGCCGAGGAAATGGCCGAGCAGCAGCAGATGCCCGGTCGAGGAGACGGGCAGGAACTCGGTCAGCCCCTCGACGACGCCGAGCACGATCGCCTCGAACAGATTTTCCATGATCGGCCGTCCCTGGGATGCGAATCGCCGTCGCCCGCCGCGGCACTGGTAAACCGCCCGCCTTCTTGGACCCAAGCCCTTTGCAAATTGGTTACCAGTTCGCCAAGGCGATTGGCGCAATGCGCGCCACCCGGGCGGATCGGCTTGTGAGGGAGAAGTCCGGGGATTATAGCAAGCGTCCTGCGCATATCGCGCGGCTTAGCGGTCCCCGGCCCCGCTTCGGCCGCACATCACTGTTTCAAGAGCGCCATGGCGACCCTGCATCATTATCCGCTCTGCCCGCATTCCCGTTTCGTCCGGCTCGTCCTGGCGGAGTTCGGGCTGGAGGCCGATCTGGTCGAGGAGCGCGTCTGGGAGCGCCGTCGCGAATTCCTGGAGCTCAACACAGCGGGCACGACGCCGGTGTTCCGCGAGGAGAACGGGCTCTCCGTGCCGGGCGCAGGCGTCATCGCCGAGTATCTCGACGAGACGCGCGGGCTGGCGCTGGGCAAGGCGCGCCTGCTGCCGGAAGGGCCGGGCGAGCGCGTCGAGGTCCGCCGCCTACTCGACTGGTTCAACCTGAAATTCGACGCCGAGATCACCTCTCCGCTGGTGCTGGAGAAGGTGATGAAGCGCTTCATGAGCCGCGACGAGGGCGGCGGTCCGCCCGAGATGAGCGCGATCCGCGCGGCGCGCGCCAATGTGCGCTATCATTTGCGCTACATCGCCTGGCTCACCGCCAAGCGGAACTGGCTGGCGGGCGACGAACTGAGCTATGCCGATCTGGCGGCGGCGGCGCATCTCTCCTGCGTCGACTATCTCGGCGACGTGCCCTGGGACGAGGATGAGGCAGCCCGCGCATGGTATGCGAGGATCAAGTCGAGGCCGAGCTTCCGGCCGCTGCTGGGCGACCGGGTGCCGGGCATGGCGCCGAGCGCCCATTACGACAATCTGGATTTTTGAAGGCTGAGGCCCTCAAGCAGGCGGTGATTGCTCGCGCCGTCGCCGAGGGCTTTTCCGTCGCCCGCATCGCCCCGGCCGACGCCATCCCCGATGCGCCCGAACGCCTCGCCGCCTGGCTCGCCGCCGACCATCACGGCGACATGGACTGGATGGCGGACCGGACGAGCGAGCGCGCCGATCCGCGGGCGCTCTGGGCGCAGACGCGGAGCGTCGTCATGCTTGGCATGAGTTACGCCCCCGACAGCGACCCGCTGGAAGTCCTCGCGCGAACCGACCGCGCCGCGATCTCGCTCTATGCCCGCCGGCGCGACTATCACGACGTGATCAAGGGCAAGCTCAAGAGCGTCGCCGGCCTGCTCGCCGCCAGAGGCGGGGCGGACGTAAAAGTCTTCGTCGACACCGCCCCGGTGATGGAGAAGCCGCTTGCCGAGGCGGCAGGACTGGGCTGGCAGGGCAAGCACACCGTGCTGGTCTCGCGCGAGCACGGCTCCTGGCTGTTTCTCGGCGCGATCTACACCTCAGCCGATCTGCCGCCGGACGCGCCCGAGACCGACCATTGCGGCTCCTGTACGCGCTGCCTCGAGATCTGTCCTACCGACGCCTTCCCGGCTCCCTACCAGCTCGATGCGCGCCGCTGCATCGCCTATCTCACCATCGAGCATCAGGGCCATATCGAAGCCGGCCTGCGGCAAGGCATCGGCAATCGGGTCTTCGGCTGCGACGATTGCCTTGCCGTCTGCCCGTGGAACAAGTTCGCCGCCGCGACCCGCGAGACGCGGCTCGCCCTCAAGGACGATCTCGACGCGCTGCCGCTGACGGAACTGGCCGCCCTCGACGACGCGGCCTTTCGCAAGCTCTTCGCCGGGACGCCGGTAAAGCGCACCGGCCGCGACCGGTTTATCCGCAACGTGCTGATCGCGATCGGCAACAGCGGCAGGCCGGAGCTTGCCGCCAGCGCCGAGCGTCTGCTCGCCGACGCCTCGCCGCTGGTGCGCGCCATGGCGGCGTGGGCGCTGATCAGGCTGGGTCCCGAGCGGGCGGAAGCGCTCGCGCCGGCCGCCCTGGCCGTGGAAACCGACGCCGACGTGCGCCGGGAATGGCGGCCCGTCGCGCCGCAACGGGGCTCTGCCGCATGAAGCTCGTCATCCTTGGCCTCGGCTACAGCGGCGGCTTCTTCGCGCGCGCGGCCCTCGCGAAGGGTTTCGAGGTCACCGGCACGGTTCGCTCGGCCCAAAAAGCCGGAGCGCTGAGCGAGGCAGGGATTCCGACGCTGGTCTTCGGCGGTTTCGCCGTCTCCTCGCGTCTCGGCGCCGCCATCGCCGAGGCCGACGCCGTGCTGGTCTCGGCGCAACCCGGCGAGCAGGGCGACCCGGTGCTGGCGGCGCTCTCGTCGCAGCTTGCCGCCGCGCCCAACCTGCGCTGGATCGGCTATCTCTCCACCATCGGCGTCTATGGCGACCATGGCGGCGACTGGATCGACGAGGCCGCCGAGACCCGGCCGACGAGTGCGCGCTCGAAGCTGCGGCTGGCGACGGACGAAGCCTGGCTCGCCTTTGGCGAGAAGACCGGCAAACCAGTACAGATTTTTCGTCTGTCCGGCATCTACGGTCCGGGCCGCAACGCTATCGTCAATCTGCGCGAGGGCGTGGCGCGTCGGCTGGTCAAGCCCGGCCAGGTCTTCAACCGGATCCATGTCGAGGATATCGCCGGCGTGCTGCTGGCTTCGCTGGCCCGGCCGCGCAACAGCGCGGTCTACAACGTCACCGACGACGAGCCTGCTCCACCGCAGGATGTGGTGACGTTCGCCGCAGAGCTCATCGACGTCGAGCCGCCGCCGCAGCAGCCCTTCGATCCGGCGAAGTTGTCGCCCATGGCGGCGAGCTTCTATGGCGAGAACAAGCGGGTGTCCAACGCGCTGGTGAAGCGGGAACTGGCTTACGAATTCCACTATCCAACCTATCGCGAGGCGCTGCGGGCGCTGGCGGCGGCGGGAGAGTAGCGGCCGGCTCACGCCGCGTAGCGCTGGCCCTCGTCGCCGTAATAGTCGAGATAGCGCCGGTCGATCGCCGCCACGGGCAGGATCACCAGCACGTCGGTGGTGCCGAACTGCCGGTCGATTACCGCCCCCGTGCCGAAACGCGCGCCGAGCCTGAGATAGCCCTTGATCAGCGGCGGCATCTCCTTCAGCGCCAGCTTCATCTCGACCATCCCCGCCGGCAGCCGGTCCATCGCGACATGGCGCTCGGGCCGCGCCTGCGCCGTCCATGCGCCGTCGGCGCGGGCGTGGTGATGCAGGAAACTCAGAGGCAAGGCGATCGCGTCGGGGTCGGTTCCGTCGAAGCTGGCGCAGCCGAACATCGCGTCGATGCGGTGGTGCCGGATATAGGCCCAGATGCCGTGCCAGAGCAGTTCGACCGTCTTTTTGGTGCGGTAGGGCTGCAGCACGCAGGAGCGGCCGAGCTCGAGGAAGCGCGCGCCGGGGTGATTGGCGATCAGCCCGGCCAGATCGAACTCGCCTTGGGTGTAGAAGCCGCCGAGCCGCGTCGCCGCGCTCTGCCGCATCAGCCGGTAGGTTCCGACGACCTTGGGCCTCACCCCGCCGAAGCGGCCGCGCGCGGCATGGTCGATCACGAGGAGATGGTCGCAGGCCTTGTCGAAGCGGTCGGCGTCGCGCCGGAACATCCGCGAGACCACGTCGGGCTTGGCCGACATCTCCTGATAGAAAACGCGGTAGCGCAGGCGCTGCGCCCGCCAGATTTCGCGCGGGCCGCGCGCCAGCCTGACCTCCAGCGAGCCGGAGCGGCCCAGCGAGCCCGAGAGCGGATCAGCCTCGCCGGATCGGCTGCTGAGCCGCCGCATGCCGCCGCCGGTGATCAGCATGAGCGGTGAAAGCCGCGAGAACAGCGTAAGATTTGCCGGAAACTGTTTTGCCGGCTGCGGCGGATCGCGGTAAACCTCGAATCCCATCGCTTGTCTGCCCCTGCGCCAAGATTCGTGGCTGCGGTGACGCTAGCGCCGATGATCTGACAGGATAGCGACAAAACTGCGTCAATGCGATGACGTCGGCTCAGGCGCTGCGGCAAAGCCCATCGCGCCGTCCGACACGGTCGAGCCAGCCTTGCAGCGCGCTCCGCTCCAGAGGCTTAGCCAGACAATCAACCATGCCCGCGGCGAGGGCGGCATGGCGGTCCGGCCCAGAGACATTGGCTGTGACGGCGATCAGCGGCAGCGGCGCAGCGTTGCCGATCCGCGCTTCCGCGGCGCGGATGGCGCGGGCGGCGCCGAGACCGTCGAGCTCAGGCATCCGGATGTCGAGCAGCACAAGGTCGATGGCGGGCCCGGTCCCGGCCAGGCTGGCCTCGACCTCGGCCACGGCCTGGCGCCCGTCGCGGGCCCAGATCGCGTCGCAGCCGAGCCGCTCCAGCGTCCGCGTCGCCAGCAGCGCGTTGATCTCGTTGTCCTCCGCCACCAGCACGGTCAGCCGCGGCTTCGCCGGAGAGCTCTCCGGGGTCGGCTCTGCCGGCGGCGCGGAAAGCGTCGGCTGCGGCTGCGGCGACAGGCGCTCATAAAGCGAGCGCGCCCTGACCGGCTTGATCAGGAAGCCGGTGAACCCGGCCTCGCGCGGCGCGCCGAAGGCCCGCCGCTCGGTCGGCGCAAGCATGATCAGCCGCTCGCCGATATCGGCCTTCGCCGCCATCGCGGCCAGCGTGCGCACCGCATCCGAGCCGAGCGACTGGTCGATCAGGACGGCGTCGAGCCTGCCGGACGAGAGGGCCTTGCTCGCCTTTTCGGGCGTGGCCACAACCACCGCGGTCGCGCCGGTGGCAGTGATCGCGTCGCACAGGAAGCGTCCTCCGAACGGAGCCGGCGAGACGACGAGGGCACGCCGGCCGCGCCAGTCCGGCGGGTTCGGCGCGCTCACCCCTTCGCCGGCCGGCAAGGGCAGCCGCACCGTGAAGACGCAGCCTTGTTCCGGCCGCGTCTCGACGGAGACATCGCCGCCCATCAGGCGGGCGAGCCGGCGTACGATCGCGAGCCCGAGCCCGGTGCCCTCATGGCGTCGCGTCGCGCTGTCATCGGCCTGTTCGAAGGCCTCGAAGATCGCTTCCAGCCGGTCGGGCGCGATGCCCGGGCCGGTGTCGGCGACGGCGATGACGACGTCCCCGCCGTCCCGCACGACCGTGACGCCGACGCCGCCGGCTTGCGTGAACTTGACCGCGTTGCCGACGAGGTTGAGCAGGATCTGGCGGATGCGGTCGCGATCGCCGACAAGGCGGCTCGGCAGGCCAGGCGCGATCGCGGTCGCGATCTCGAGCCCCTTCGCCTGGGCGCGCGGCGCCATCAGTTCGGTCGCGGCCTCGGTGAGCGCCGCGAGATCGAAAGGCTCGCTGGCGAGTTCGAGCTTGCCGGCCTCGACCTTGGCGACGTCGAGAATGTCGTCGACCAGCGCCAGCATCGCCTCGCCCGAGGTCCGCAGCGCCCCGACATAGGTGCCCTGCTCGGGGTCGAGCCGGGTGTCGCCGAGCAGATCCGCCATGCCCAGAATGCCGTTGAGCGGGGTGCGGAACTCGTGGCTGACGGTGGCGAGGAAGCGTGATTTCGCCTCGCTGGCGCTCTCCGCCCTGGCTCTTGCCTCGTCCAGCGCCCGCTCGCCGGCGATGCGCGCCGTGATGTCGCGCCCGACGCGCTGCAGCACGGTGCGCGACAGCGCTATCGGGACAACCGTCTCGACCCAGGAGATCCAGCGCTCGCCGCCCGGCCCGGCCAGGCATTCGTCGAAGACGCGCGTGCCGTCGCCCAGCGCCTGCGCCGGGCGGACCGCGATCTGCGTCGGCTGCGCTGCGCTGCCGATCGCCTGCGTCTCGTCGAGCCCGAGCAGCGCGGCGAAGGCTGCGTTGGCATAGACGATGCGCTGGCCATCGCGGCGCACGATCAGGTCGCCCTGCGCCTCGATCAGGCTGCGGTAGCGCTCCTCGCTGTCGGCCAGGGCCCAGAGCCGATCGTTCAGGCTCTCGACGTCATGAGCGAGCTCCGCCGCCTGCCGGGTCACGCGGTTGCGAAGCCGCAGCATCGCGACGCCGAAGGCGCAGGCCGAGAGCGCCAGCGCGAGGGCTGCCCAGAACAGCGGCGAGGAGGCGATGGGGTCCATGACGCTGGTGTAACACCGGCGCATTGAAGAAGAGTTGGAAGGATCATCGAAGTCGAGGGATCCTATGAGGCTATTCGTTAACCGTGACGGATGGCGTCAGGCCGCCTGCGCCACCTGGTCGACGCGCGAGCGATAGGACAGCGCCTCGGCCAGATGGATGCGGCCGATCGTCGTTTCGCCGTCGAGATCGGCCAGCGTGCGCGCCACTTTCAGGACGCGATGATAAGCCCGCGCCGTCAGCCGCATCGCCTCGGCGGCGTCACGCAGCAAGGCGATTCCGGCCTTGTCGGGTCTTGCGATCTCGTCGAGCGCATGGGCGGGGCAAGCGGCGTTGGTGCTGATCTGGGTCAGGCCCAGCGCCTCGAAGCGCGCCGTCTGGATCGCCCGGGCGGCGGCGACGCGGGCGGCGACCTGCGCCGAGCCTTCGCTGGCGGCCGGCAGGATCAGGTCGGACGCCGTCACCGCCGGCACGTCGATGGTGATGTCGATCCGGTCGAGCATCGGGCCGGAGATGCGGGTCTGGTACTGCGCCATGCAGCGCTCGTTTTGCTGGCGGCGGCAGGCGAAGCCGGGCTCGGTCGCGCGCCCGCAGCGGCAGGGGTTCATCGCCGCGACGAGCTGGAAGCGGGCCGGATAGACGGCGCGGTGGTTGGCGCGTGCGATCAGCACGTCGCCGGTCTCCAGCGGCTGGCGCAGCGCGTCGAGGGCCTGCGCCTGGAATTCCGGCAACTCGTCGAGGAAAAGCACGCCATGATGGGCGAGCGAGACCTCGCCCGGCTTGGCCTGCAACCCGCCGCCGACCAGCGCCGCCATCGAGGCGGAGTGGTGCGGCGCGCGAAAGGGCCGCCGGTCGGTCAGCGCGCCGTCGGCGAGATGGCCCGCGACTGAGAGCACCATCGAGACTTCCAAGAGTTCGCGCGGCGTCAGCGGCGGCAGGATCGAGGGCAGGCGGCTCGCCAGCATCGATTTGCCGGCCCCGGGAGGGCCGTTCATCAGCATGTCAAGGTCATTATTGTCGTACGCTCGGATATCGGGCGAATGTGCAAGCCACGGTTATGTGCGGTTATCGTGTGCCGCCCGAAATCTTTCGACGCGCTCGACCTTCGCCACGAGCCAGCGGCGGTAGTCCTCCAGCAGGGCCGAGGAACCATACTCGCCGTTGGCTACGAGCTCGTCGAGTTCGCTGATCGCTTCCGGAAGCGTCAACGGTCCGGCGCGCGCGTCAAGCAGGCGGTTCGCCAGGTCGAGGTCCTCCCGAAATCTTTCGGCCTCCGGCAGGCTGCCGCGATGTCCGGCATGGACGAGACGGCGCCCGAACACCGCCAGCCGGGGATCCTCGAAGCTCTTCGCGATCTCCAGTCGCTCCCGAGGCGAAGCCTCGTGAAACGCCTGCCTCTTCTCCCTGAACCGCGCCGGGTTTTCCGGAGGCCGTTTCGTTTCAGGCACGCTGCCATGGCTGGCTCGTACAGCATGGCGTAGTAGCGCTCTTCTGCTTCGGCGAAAAATGCCGTCGCGTCCACGCGCTGGATGTCCTTCACGACCGCTCTGCCGGAGCTCTCTCCGGCGCCGATTTCGGTCTCATCTGCACTTCTGAATGGCTGCGATGATCCAGAAATCGCCGCTTTCCGAAACCCCTGAAAATGTCTCGAGGGCGCTGACTGCACATATTGACAGTGCGTTTTCTATTTTTTATAAAATCGCAAAAATAAAGGAAGCGCTTATGACGGTAGCCGGCCTCCGCGTGCATGTCCTGCATGCTTCGTTCGCAACGATATTCGGCGGGATCGAGCTCGTGCCGGAGAGCTTACGCCGGCCAGCGAGCCATTTTCAGCGGATCGAGCGACTGGGTCAGTACGCGACCCTTGTCGAAGTGATCGGCGATACGGGCGAAAGCGGCTGGGGAGAAGCTTTCGGGTTGCCCGATCCGGGCATGGCGGCGTCGTTGATCGAATCCGTCATTTCGCCGGTCCTGGTCGGCGCCGATTTCGCCGACCCTGCGGAGGCGGCACGCGAGCTCAAGCAGTTTTTCTTCGCCTTGGGCCATACGCGAGGCCCGGCGATGGAGGCCCTGAGCGCCATCGACATCGCGCTATGGGATCTGAAAGCGCGCGTGCTTGGAAAGCCGCTTTGCCAGGTGCTCGGCGGAACCATCGGCTCGGTCAAGGCCTATGTCGGTTCGGTGCCGTTTCTGCCGACCCCCGAGGAATCCGGCGAGCGGGCATTGGCTTTCGCCGCTGAAGGGTACACCGGCATCAAACTCAAAGTCGGTCGAGGCGGCGCGATCGACGCGGCTCATGTCGCACGGCTTCGGTCGGTTCTCGACGATGACGTCGCGATCATGCTCGACGCCAACGCCGCCTATGGAATCGACGAGGCCATTGCGGTGGCGATCGCGGTGGCGCCTTTCGATGTTGCGTGGTTCGAAGAGCCGATCGCGCCTGATGATCCCCACGCGCTGGCGCAGGTTCGCGCCGCATCGCCGGTGAAGATCGCAGCCGGCGAGAACGAGTTCGACATCAGCCAGTTCCGACGCTTCGTCGAGGCTGGGGCGCTCGACATCGTCCAGCCCAACATCGCGCGCGCCGGTGGCGTGTCGGGGCTTATGGCGATCGATGCGCTCTGCGCGGAACACGGGCTGACGATGGCTCCCCATGGCGTCGGCTCGGCGATCGGGCTCGCCGCCGCGCTGCATGTCTGTCGCGCCGCGTCGAGTTTCTCGGTCTACGAGGCTAACCGGCTGATCAATCCGCTGCGCGACGACCTGGTCGATCAGCCGGCGAAGAGGGAGGGAACGGCCTTCGTTCTCGATCACGCCGTCGGCCATGGCGCCGTCCCCAAGCCTGACGCCTTGCGCGACTTCGCGATGCCGGCGCCCATTCGGAAGGTAGCCCATGCTGCCGAGTGAAAGAGCATCTCTCTTTGCTGACCCGACCGACGCCGTTGGCGAGACCGTGGCCGATGGCATTTACCGGGTGCTGATCGAAGCGATCCTGTTTGGTGATCTGGCATCCGCTCAGAGGCTCATCCTGCAAGAGCTGGCGGAACGGTTTCAGGTCAGCCTGACACCTGTGCGCGAGGCCCTCCAGCGACTTGCCTCGGAAGGCTTCATCGAGACGACGCCGCGCCGCGGCTATCGGATCAGGAAGCCGTCACCCAGGCACGTCACCGAACTCTGGCAGGTCAGGATCGGTCTCGAGCTGACGGCCGGCGATCTGACCATGGCATGCCTGAAAAATGGCGGCGCCACGGGGCTCGTCGAGCGGCTCGAGCGCATCCAGGTCGAACTCGACCAGACGGAGACGCTCAGTCATCGGCGCCATATCGAGCTCAACGCGTTTTTCCACCAGTCCATGATCGAGGCGTCAGGGAACCGGCTTTTGTCGGGTGTGTATCACGGCATTCAGATGCAGTTGCTTGGCGCCTGGGTCCAGCGCGGCAAGGAAAACTGGCGCCTGCGCCTGCAGAGCGAGAGCATCGAACACCGATCTCTCATCGCGGCGTTGCAGGAACGGGATGGGTCCGCGCTCGCGAATGCGATCAAGCATCATCTCGGGCGCTCATTGGACGGAGCGCTCGCCGATCTCGCCGAGCACGCGGGCGAAGACATCGCAACCAACGAAAAACCATCGAACCACCAGGGGAAGGAACACCGCCATGAACAAGGCTAGGATGCTTAAGTCGCTTCTGCTCGCCGGCTTTGCCGCGACAACACTGTTTGGCCTTGCTGTCGAAGCCTCCGCCCAAACGGTCAGGATGTGGACGTTCCTCAATCCCGCCGGCAATGCGCCTCGTGAAAAGGCGCTCGCGACGATGATCGAGCGTTTCGAGACGGCCAATCCCGGCGTCAAGATCGCGGTGGAACAGCAGGTCTGGAGCCAGCTCACGCCGAAATTCCTGGCGGCGCACAACTCCGGCAGCGCGCCTGATGTCGTGTGGGTCGAAAATGACCAGCTCGGCGAAGTGATCCGCGCCCGAGCGTTGTCCGATTTGAGCTCGGTCTTCATCGACAAATGGCCTGCGCCAAAAATCGCGGAGCGCAAGGACGCTTTGTGGGAGCGCTGCACCGATGCAGGCAAGGTCCGCTGTCTCGTTCTTTCGCGCAACTACATCACGCTGATGTACCGCGCCGATCATCTGAAGGAGGCCGGCATCGAGCCGGACACGATCCGGACCTGGGACAAGTTTCTCGACGCGGCCAAGAAGCTGACGGTGAAGGACGCGAGCGGCGCCGTCACGCGCTGGGGCTTCGGCCAGCAGTTCAGCGAGAACCAGTCCGATCCGCAAGTCATGGTCGCGATGATGCTGGGCAAGCAGCCGACCCTGTTCGAGGGAGCCGGAAAGGCATCGTTTGCGACGCCCGGCGGCGTCGAGGCACTGCGCTTTCAGACCGATCTCGTCACCAAGCATGGTGTCACGCCGCCGCAGGCGGTGGGCTGGACGGTCGAGGACATGTACGACCAGTTCGCAGCCGGACGGCTGTCGATGATCACGGGCGGCAGCGTCCGCGTCTCGACGCTACAGGCCAAGGTCGGAAAAGAGAATGTCGGCCTGTTGCTGTGGCCGAGCTTCGACGGGCAGAAGCCATCGCCGGGCCTCTCGGCCGGATGGTCCGTCGCGGTCTGGGAGAAGAGCCAGAACAAGGCCGCTGCCGCCAGGTTCGTCGAGCATATGACGAGCGACGAATCCGACAAGCTCTGGGTCGAGGTCGGCGGGCAGTTGCCCTTCGTCCCGAAGCTCCTCGACGATCTGAAGGAGTTCTCCGCGCGGCCTGAGAACAAGGCGCTGAAGATTGCGGCCGAAGGCGTTTCGAAGGCGAGCTGGGTCACGCCGATCGACTATCCCGTGGCCGGCTTCCGCCAGGTTCTGAATCGCGCCGCGCAGCAGGTCATCACCAACGGCGCCGATCCGAAGGTGGCGCTCGAGGAGGCCGAACGGAGCTTCAAGCGCCAGAACGAGCGCTAGAACCATCGCTCCCGGCGCAGCCGTCAACCGGCTGCGCCGCCATTCCGAACTTGAAGTCAAGGCAGGGCGGGCTCATGCGCGCGCATTCGACGACGTTTGCTTATATCGCGCCGACCTTTGCGCTGCTCGCGTTGGTGCTGTTCTCGCCGCTGTTCTACGGGCTCTGGTTCAGCCTACACGACATCCGCTACGGAACCGCGACCAGTTTCTCAGGTCTGCGCAACTACGGGCGACTGTTCGACGATCCCGAACTCGGCTGGACGCTGCTCCGCACGCTGTTCCACACCGGTTGCGCGGTCGCGCTGACGATCGCCATAGCGCTCGCACTTTCGGTCTGGATCAATCGGCTGGGCAAGCGCCGCGGCTTCCTGGTCCAGATCATCGTGATCATTCCCTGGATCATCTCGACGGTGGTGGCGGCCCTGCTGTTCCGCTGGGTCTTCATCAACGATATCGGACTGGCTTCCTATGCACTCAGCCTGATCGGCGTCAGCGCCTTTCAGCCGCTCACCAGTCCGACAGGTGCGATGGCGCTCCTGATCACGGTCTCGGTCTGGAAGCGCATCGGCTATGCCGTCATCATCCTGCTCGCGGGGCTCAAGGGCATCCCCGACGACTACACCGAAGCGGCGCGCATCGACGGCGCGAGCCCCTGGCAGATCTTCACGCTGATCACGCTGCCTTTGCTCAAGACGCCGCTTCTGCTCGTCGCCATCGTCCTGACGCTGTCGAACATCAACACGGTCGAGACGCCCCTGGTGATGACAGGCGGTGGTCCAGGCGACGCCACGCGCGTGCTGGCGATCGACGTCTATGAGCGCGCCTTCACGCTGTTCGATCTCGGCGGAGCCACCGCGCTCGCCTTGCTGATGTTTGCCGGCAACATCGTTCTCGTCATCGGCTATGTCCGCCTGACCAAGTGGAAGGCCTGAGATGTCGGCCGCAACTCACGATACCCGCCTGGCGAAGGAACCGGCCGAGGCTGAGCCTCGGTTGGGGCTTGGCCCAGTCGCAGGGCTGTTGCTGGCAATCCCGATCGCAGCCTTGGTGCTGCTGAACCTGTTGCCGCTGATCTGGGGCCTGATCACCTCGATCAAGCCGGAGGCGGACATCTTCTCGATGCCGCCGCGCTTCTTCGGCTTCGCGCCGACGATCGACCACTATGAACGGGTGTTCGCCAGCGGCTTCGCCCAGAGCTTCCGGATCAGCCTGTTCTACTCCTTCTTCGCGGTGGCCATGACGCTCGTCCTTGCGCTTCCGGCGGCTTATGCCTTCGACCGCTTCGAATTCCCGTTCCGGCAGAGCCTGTTCCTGCTGATCGTCGCCAGCATTCCGCTCTCGCTCGGTGCGGCGGCGCTGCTGATCCCGAACTACGTCTACTTCGTTCGTCTCGGCCTGGTGAATACGCCCTTCGCGCTGCCGCTGATCTATGCCGCGCATCAGCTCCCCATGGCGATCTGGGTGGTCAAGGGGACGATCGAGGGCATCCCGCGCGAACTCGATGAGGCCGCGCTGATCGACGGAGCCTCGCGCTTCGAGATCATGCGCCATGTCATGCTTCCCTTGGCGCGCCCGGCGCTCGGCGCCGCCGGAACGCTCGCCTTCGTCGGCTCCTGGAACGAGTTCGTCGCCGGCTCCGTGATGGTCGATGCCGCCTGGCTCAAGCCCGTCCAGCCGGTGATCTACGGCTTCATCGGGTTCTTCGGCCGGGAATGGGGGCCGCTCACGGCCTCGGCGACACTCGCCATCATCCCGATCCTGATCGCCTTTGCCCTGCTCGGCCGGCTCATCGTGTCCGGGCTGACCAAGGGCTCCGTGAAAGGCTGATGTGATGATCTCGACCCCTTCGAACTCCTCCCGGCTCGACGGCCGCGCCGCGATCGTGACCGGCGCCGGACGCGGCATCGGCTACGCTGTCGCGGCCGAACTCGCGGCGCGCGGGGCCGACGTCGCGGTCAACGACATCGACGCCGAGAGGGCGCTCACTGCCGCCCAGGCGATCGGCGGTTCGACGATCGCCGTGCCAGGCGATGCGTCAGACGTCGCAAGCGTCCGCCATGTCGTCGCTCAGACGATCACGACGTTCGGCAAAGTCGATATCCTCGTCAACAACGCCGGCATGGATCGGGCCGTCTCCATTCTCGACCTCGACGAGGATGAATGGGACAGGTTCATGGCGGTCAACCTGAAGAGCGCCTTTCTCTACGCGAAAGCCGTGCTGCCGGGCATGATCGCGCGTGGATCTGGCCGCATCGTCTGCATGTCGTCGATCGTAGCCCATCAGGGCGCGATGAATGGCGGTATCCACTACGCCACGACCAAAGCCGGCATGCTGGGATTCGCTCGGACCCTGGCCCGCCAGATGGCGAAGACCGGTGTCACCGTGAACGCCATCGCGCCGGGCGTGGTCGACACCGACCTGATCCGCGAGCACATGAAGCCGGAGATGCGCGAGCGCGTGACGCAGGCCATTCCGATGGGGCGGCTGGCCGATGCATCCGAGATCGGCCGCGCCGTCGCGTTCCTCGTGTCGGATGACGCCTCCTACATCACCGGCGCGACGCTCGACGTCAACGGCGGCTTCTGGATCGGCTGATGCTGCCGACGCTCCACAGCATCGGCCATGACGACGCCGCTGCGGCGATAGACGCCGCCACCGCCCGCGCGTGGGCGCTCGGCGTGCCGCAGAACATCGCGGCTGTCGATAAAGCCGGTCATCTCGTTGCCTTCAGACGCATGGATGGGGCGAAATTCATCGCGACCGACATTGCCACCGACAAGGCCTTCACAGCGGCGGATGCGCGGCGCGCCACGTCCGCGATCGCAGCGGTTGCCTTGCCAGGCCATGCCGGCTTTGGAATCAACACCCAACAGCACGGCCGATTCACCATTTTGGCCGGTGGGCTTCCGCTTATGTCGCCAGATTCCGGCGAGGTCGTCGGCGGTATCGGCGTGAGTTCTGACAGCACTGCGGAAGACGAGGACGTGGCCGAGGCCGGAGCGGCAGCCTTTAAAATTTTGATCGGTCGACCGCGATGACGGCGTACGATTTTATCGTCGTCGGCGCCGGTAGCGCGGGTTGCGTGCTGGCAAGCCGCCTTAGTGAGGATGCCGGAACGAAGGTTCTCCTGGTCGAAGCCGGTCGTGACGTGCGGCCCGGCGAGGAGCCGCCCGCGATTCTCGACATGTATCCGGGCCTTGCCGCTTTCGACCCTGGCAACCACTGGGATAAACTCGCCGCCCGCACCCGTCCGCTCAGCCACAACGATCGGGCAAATTGGCCGGAGCCCCGGCCTTACGAACAGGCCCGCATCATGGGTGGCGGCTCAAGCATCAACGGGCAGGTCGCCAATCGCGGCACGCCGGAAGACTACGACGAATGGGCGGCGCTTGGAGCGGACGGCTGGGCCTGGAGCGACGTTCTGCCGTATTTTCGGAAGCTGGAGCGGGATCTCGATGTCTCTGGCCCGCTCCACGGTGATGACGGACCGATTCCGATCTATCGCGTTCCGCGGCCGGACTGGCCGTTGTTCTCACGCGCAGCGGAAAACGCCTGCATCGCGCTCGGCTATCCTGGATTAGCCGACCAGAACGGCGAATTCGGCGACGGCGTCTTTCCGATGACGCTGTCGAGTGACGGACGCCACCGCGTCTCATCGGCGCGCGGCTATCTCGACGCGAGCGTCAGGCGGCGGCCCAACCTCGCCATCATGACGGATGCGGAGGTGGTCGGCCTGCTCTGGAGTGCCGGTGGCGACACCATTCAGGGCGTCTCCGTCCGGCGGGACGGGCAAGTCACGGCCATCGATGGGCGCCGCGTCGTGCTGTCGGCCGGCGCCTTGCAATCGCCTGCGCTATTGATGCGTGCCGGCATCGGCGATGGCGCCGCGCTCGCAGAGATGGGGATCGAAATCCGTGTCGATCGCCGGGGAGTCGGGCGAAACCTGCAGGAGCACCCCGGCATTTCGGTCTCCGCGATCCTGCACAAGGCGGCCCGCCTCGGGGCTTCGACCCGCCGCCACATCCATCTCGGCCTGCGCTACACCTCCGGTATCGACGCCTTGCAATCCGACATGTTCATGATGATGGCGGCGAAATCGGCTTGGCACCCATTGGGGGAGCGGATCGCGACTCTGATCTCGTGGATCAACAAGCCGGCTTCGCGCGGGCATGTGGCGCTCAAAGGACCAGGCCACGACCAAGGGATCATCGCAAACTTCAACTTCCTGGCAGAGGCGAGCGATAAGGCCAAGCTTGCGGGGGCAGTCGTGCTGATGGGAAAACTCGTCCGTTCGCCAGAGCTTGCGCCGCATCTTGCGGCGGCTGCACCGTCCAGCTACGGCCGCTGGGCCAAAAGGTTGGGCCAGCCGACACGGGCAAACTATTGGGCGACCGCCGCTGTCGGGGCGGTGCTCGATGCGGTTCCGATTATCCGAGGCTCATTCACCCGCCAGCTCATTGGCAATGGCTCGCTGATCGAGGATTTGCTCCAAGACGGCTCTGCTCTTGAAGACTTCGTCACCGAAAAGGCTTTCGGGCAATGGCATCCCTGCGGAACATGCCGAATGGGGCCAGCGCGCGACCCTGAAGCCGTGATCGGTCCGCGTGACGGCGCAGTTCATGAAGTGGAAGGACTTCATGTGATCGACGCGTCGATCATGCCGACGATTCCGCGCGCCAACCTCAACATCTCAACGATCATGATCGCGGAGCGGATGGCCGATGGCTTGCGTGAGAGGCACCGGAATACCCTGGCGAGCTCACCTGGCCTAACGGTCAAGAATAAATGAACAGCAGACCTTTCGAGACAAGGATAATCTCATGGCCTCAGTCCAGATCGCGGATGTGCGCAAGGCCTATGGCTCGACGCAGGTCATCCACGGCGTCGACATCGACATCAGCGACGGCGAGTTCGTCATCCTGGTCGGCCCCTCGGGCTGCGGAAAATCGACGCTGCTGCGCATGATCGCCGGGCTGGAGAACATCTCCGGCGGCGAGATCCGGATCGGCCCGCGCGTAGTCAACGATGTGCCGCCGAAAGAGCGCGACATCGCGATGGTGTTCCAGAACTACGCGCTCTATCCGCATATGACGGTGGCCGACAACATGGCCTTCTCGATGAAGCTCCGGAAGGCGCCCAAGAGCGAGATCGACGAACGCGTCAGCAAGGCCGCCAATATCCTCGGCCTGAACAACCTGCTCGAGCGCTATCCGCGCCAGCTCTCCGGCGGACAGCGCCAGCGCGTCGCCATGGGCCGCGCCATCGTGCGCGATCCGCAGGTCTTCCTGTTCGACGAGCCGCTGTCGAATCTCGACGCGAAACTGCGCGTGCAGATGCGCACCGAGATCAAGGAACTGCACCAGCGTCTCAAGACCACGACGGTCTACGTCACGCACGACCAGATCGAGGCCATGACCATGGCCGACAAGATCGTGGTGATGCATGACGGCATCGTCGAGCAGATGGGCGCGCCGCTCGAGCTCTACGACAACCCCGCCAACCTGTTCGTGGCGGCCTTCATCGGCTCGCCCTCGATGAACCTGCTCAAGGGCACGATCACGCCCGAGGGTTTTGCGACCGAGGGCGGCGTCACCTGGCCGATCGGCGTGCATCCGGCCGATTCAAACGGCAAGGCGGCCGTTTACGGCATCCGCCCCGAGCATTTCAGGCTCGATCCGAACGGCCTGAAGGCCGAGGTCGTGGTGATCGAGCCGACGGGCTCGGAGACCCAGGTGGTGGTGCGCTGCGGCGGGCAGGAGATGACCTGCGTCTTCCGCGAGCGCATCGACGCCAGGCCCGGCGAGAGCATCGGGATCACGCCCGACACCAATGTGACCCATCTGTTCGACGCCGCCACGGGCAAGCGCGTCACCTAGACTAGGTATTTGATCCCGAGTTTTGGTGGTGCAAGCTCGACGCAGGAATTTAGGGATGTGCTATGGGCCAGATTCTTCATGAAAGCGCCACGACGACTGAGGCCGAGGCCACCTCGATCCCGTGTCGGGCGAGGTTTAAGCCCGATCTTCCCGCCCTGAGCGAGCTTCTTACCGGCTTCGACGTTACCGCCTAGCATGGCAATCGGACACCGGTCGCCATCGTCGCCAAGGTTCCCGCCGACTTGTGCGAGAGCTTTGCGAGCGCTGAGGCGCGCGATAGGGGCGCCACGCAAAAGATAATCGCGCTCGGCATAACGCCGGAGCGGTTCGACGCCTTCATCGAAGGCGAGATCGCACATGGAGCCCGTGGTTGAAACGGCCAATATCTTGGCGCCGTGAGGCATGTCGACCGCCACGAACGGCGCGTCTGCGGTCAAGTGGACGCGTCGCTTTCGAGCAGAATTCCAGCGAGCGTGGCTAGAGAAGCTCACGATCTACGAGCGATTCTACGCGGTGACGCTCGACCGGCGCATCAAGAACCCGCTGGTCTTGTCGCTGATTGCCGGCGGTGCCTGCTGACCGGCGGCTCGCTCAATCCGCGAGCCAGCGCCCGAGCGCGGTGGTCGTCGCCTCCGGCGCCTCGAGCGAGACGAGATGGCCGGTGCCGGCGAGCACGACGAGCTCCGCGCCCGGGCGAAGCGCAGCCATCGCGTGATGCGTCGCGGCCGGACACAGCGCGTCATCGGCGCCGCAGAGCAGCAGAAGACGGCCTGCGTAGCGCGTGAGCGTGTCGCTCTGGTCGCGCCTTCCGATCAGGGCCCGGGCCTGCCTTGCGAAAACCTCCGGCCCGCAGTCCATTGCCATCGCCACGACGAGATCGAGCAGTTCGGGGTCGCCGGCGCGGGACGTGCCGAGATATTGCCCTTTCATTTCGTCAACGACGATGTCGCGCAGCCCGCCGGCGGCGGCGCGGATAATCTGCTCCTCACGCGTCGCGACGAAGGCCGGCCCCGCCGCGCGGTGGTTGGTCGCGATCAGAGCCAGCCTTTCGATCCGCTCCGACGCGAGCCGCGCCGCTTCCATGGCGACGATGCCGCCGAGCGACAGGCCGGCGAGGGCGAAGGGACCCGGTGGCGCCTCGGCGAGCAGACGCTGCGCCATGCCGGCGATGCCGTCGTCCCTCGCCAAATCGGCGATATGGCATTCTCGCG